>OKWI01000001.1_pt1 | contig 765060 bp, 663 predicted proteins | sample 1607141 | NCBI WGS metagenome assembly OKWI01 (sample SAMN07501048, study PRJEB24779) | human gut metagenome | reverse complement strand
CGCGCCGCCGGCCGGGAGCGCAAGGCATGAGCGATAGGCCGAAGGCGCGGCCGACGCCCCTGTAACACGTCAGATAAGCCACCTATTGCGGTTTCAATTCGTACCAATTTGGATCGTTAAAGATGAAGAAAATCAGCCATCAAATTCGCGTCAGTATCGAGTCGGACGGTCAGGTCTTGGAAAGCCCGAAAGGGCGGTTGTTCTTCGACGACACCACGGCTCAATTCACCGACCTGTCAGGCGTGCGCATTCTGCGGTGCGGCGTGGATACGGTGCGGCAGTTGTACAACGGCAAGTTGCGCCCGGAAGTGATGGCGCTGTTTGACCTCTCGGTGGATGTGGTCGAGTTCGCCGGCTACGAATGGTCCAAGGGCCGCATCGGTCGCGACTCCGGCTATCAGTACCGCCTGCAGAACGCTGAAATGGGCCTGATCCTGCTGATCAAGAACCACAACATCAAGGTCGATACCCTCGGCTCGCACCTCAAGATCGAGGTATCGCCTCACGCCCTCGATGGCGCCGATCCGCGCATCCTCCAGGGCGTGCTGGATGATTTGGCCGCTGCCGTGCTGAGTCACTGCGAAACCAACCAAGCCGCTGTGCATATCGCCCTGGACGTACAGGGCTGGAAACCGCCTCGCGATCTGGTGGATCGCATGCATTGCCGCTCGCGTCGGGTACGCCAGATCAGCGGGATCGAGCGGATCGAGTTTGACGGTAACGCCTCGGTCTACGGGCGTGGCGAGACGTACATGTTCGGCTCGGCCAACGGCCTGCAACTGTCGATCTATAACAAGACCCTCCAGGCTCGGGCCACCGACAAGCTCGACTATTGGGAAAGCGTGTGGGCGACCCTGAACGGGGATCCGTTCGGCGATGGCGACCCGGCCTATAACCCCCTGGAAACGGTCTGGCGGCTCGAATTCCGCTTCCATCACTCCATCGTCCAGCAGTTCTCCGAAGGCTCGCGCATGGCTTCGGGGGAGGTCATCGGCTGCCGCACCTATGAGGGCCTCTGCCCGCACCTGCAAGGGCTGTGGAACTATGCCTGCGAAAGCTTCAAGCTGCTGAGCCGGACGGCGGTCTACGATCCTTTCTGGAGCCTGATCAGCCAGGACGCCCGCGTCCAGGTCGAGTGCGATCCGCTGATCGAGCGCACCGAGTATCGGCGCTACTACAAGACCGCCAAGGGCTTCAGCGGGCGTAACTGCGAGATGTTCCTTGGCCAGTTCGTGAGCCTGATCGCGCGGGAGCGTGTCCCGGCAAAAAAGGCTATTGAGTCCGCCCGCAAATTGGAGTTCTGGCACGTTATCGAAGACCACTATCTCGCCAAGGGTTGGACTCGTCGCGATCTGGAAAGGCATATACACAAGCTGATGTGTGATCGGTATCTGCGGCGGGGGTATGCCGTCTAATGTCGATCACCAAGCTCCCCGATGGCCGTTGGTTCGTCGATGTAGAACCGATCAAGGGCAAGCGCTTTCGCAAGCGGTTCAAGACCAAGATGGAGGCGCAGCAATTCGAGGCCACTGCGCGTCAGAAGTGTGCGGAGAACCCCAGCTGGACGCTCAAGCCGAAGGACCGTCGGCGTCTCTCCGAGTTGGTCGAACTCTGGTATGAACTGCACGGCCAGACCCTGAGCAACGGGCATCGTTGCGTGGCGATTCTGAGGTTGGTGGCAAAGGACCTGGGCGACCCGGTCGCTGTCTCCCTGGAGCCTGCGAAAGTGGCTCGGTTGCGTAGCCGACAGATAGCCAATGGCATGTCGGGCAAGACCGCGAATAACCGTCTTGGCTACCTCAAGTCCATGTACAACGAATTGCGCCAACTCGGCGTCATTGACTATGAGAATCCTGTGGGGCGCATGCGGCCGCTCAAGCTTCAGGAAAGACCGCTGTCGTACCTGACCAAGCAACAGGTGTCCGAACTGCTTACGGCCCTGGATGCGCGCACCACGTCGCCACATCCGAAGATGGTCGCTCGTATCTGCCTCGCGACAGGGGCACGATGGGGTGAGGCTCAGGCGCTGACGCCGGAACGTCTGAAAGGTAATACGGTGATCTTCGCCAACACCAAGTCCAAGCGTGTGCGCTCGGTGCCGATCTCGGAACAATTGGCCGCCGACATTCGCCGGCATTGGCAGACCCACGGGCCCTTCACGAACTGCCTTGGCGTGTTCCGCCTAGTGCTGCTGTCGACCTCGATCAAGCTGCCGAAGGGGCAGGCCAGCCACGTACTGCGCCATACGTTCGCCAGTCACTTCATCATGAACGGTGGGCACATCGTGACCCTACAGCACATCCTGGGGCACGCCTCGTTATCGATGACGATGCGCTATGCGCATCTATCGGAAGAGCATCTATCCGAAGCTGTGAAATTGAATCCGCTTAACGTTATCCGTGCTGGGTAGGTTGCAATAGGACAGGATCGGGATCGCTCTGCGGCCAGAATACAAGGCCAAACGGGTCTGTTTTAACGAGAATTCCTGGCTCGTTGACTTGCCATTGGTTCATGTCTTCGGCTGTGACGATTATTGCCTCAACGGTTCCAGTTGTTTGGCCGGATTCAATTAAGACTGCATCGCTGATCTTTATCTGTTTGCCGCAAAGATAATGCATGTGGGGATTCCTTTCCGCGATGGCTACGGATGCATTATCGACAGTTTTTCGACACGTTTCCGACCCCTAAAAGGCAAAACCCCCGAAAACGCAATGTTTTCAGGGGTTTAGCTATGGAATCTGGAGCGGGCGAAGGGAATCGAACCCTCGTCATGAGCTTGGGAAGCTCAGGTAATGCCATTATACGACGCCCGCTCGGATGGCTTTTGCGGCCAGGGCGCCTTTTTACCAGATGCGCGGCGGCAGGTGAAGCCCGGGGCGGGGTTTTTGTTGATTTCGCTGGGTTTTTCCGCCAGGGGAGCGGGGCTCCCCGTGGCGGTGGCGGTTAGCTGGCGAGGGCGGCGAGGGGGACGCTGGCGCCGTTGGGCTGGGGACGGTAGATCGGGTTGAGCGGCTGCGTACGCTGCGGGCGGAGGAAGGCCAGCAGGGCGTCCTGGGTCTGCTGCCAGGCGGCCTTGTGCTCGACGTCGATGAAGTGGCCGGCATTGCGGATGGTGTGGAATTCCGCGCCGCGGATCAGTTGGCCGAACTGGCGGGCTTCGTGGGGCGTGGTGTAGATGTCCAGCTCGCCGTTCATGAACAGCACCGGGATCTCGATGCCGGCGAAGCTCTCGGTATAGCTATCGGCGTTCAGGCGCAGCACTTCGCGGATATGGAAGTGCATCTGGTGGTATTCGTGCTCGTCCAGGCTGCTGACGTGGCGGAAGTTGTAGCGCTTGAACAACTGTGGCAGGTAGCGGCCGATGGTTTCGTTGACCAGGTTGCCGATCTGGGTGCGATCGCAGGCGGCGAGGTAGTCGAGGCCGCGATGCAGGTAGTCGAGCATGGCCGGGTTGAGCTGAGGCGAGAATGAGTTGACCACCGCCCTGCGGATCCGTCCGGGACGTTGCGCCAGGGCCAGCAGGGTGGCGACGCCGCCCCACGAGAACGACATCACTACCTCGGCACGGAAGCGTTCGATCAGTTCCAGCAGGATCCTGGCCTCGCATTCCTTGCTGATCGGCGTGTGGTTTTCGTTATGGGGTTTGGACTGGCCGGCATACGGCTGGTCGTAGAGCACCACGTTGTAATGCGGCTGCAGGTACTTCACGGTCTGGGCGAAGGACGCTGTGGTCGACAGCGAGCCGTTGACCAGGATGATGGTCTGCTGCGCCGCGGGGTTGCCGTAGAACTCGGTGTGAATCCTGTATTGCCCGTGGATCTCGATGATGGCTGTTTCCGGCCTCATGTCGCTTCCTCCTGGAATCGTTCGATGGGAACGCGGCGACCTGCTTGTCGCGGCGAATACAAAATGCTCATGGGCAGATGAAAGCGCCTCCCAATGACAGTTGAATGTCATTCGGATGGATTTGATAAACTTTTGATTTTCAACGACTTACAGGCAAATAGAGAGCGTCCGAAATCCTCTCGGATTTTGGCGAAGCGGCTATTGGCCGGGCAGGAAAGGCCGGCGCCGAAGCGCGGGCAGTCACGCGGGCTTTCTTGGAAGTCGTTTGTGACTGGTCAGTCACAACGTGAGCGTCAGTTAAGCAGCCGGCGTGCCGGACTGCAAGCCCTGTTTCGCTTTTGGATGGGGGAAGGGGGGCTGGAATCCGACGAAATGCCGCGAGGCAAGTACCGATGCTGCGATTTCGGGATGCCGGGAAGGAAAGGGACGGCGCGGCCGCCGCCCCGGCGGTTCATTTGAGCAGGCTGGCGATGACTTCCGGCGTACGCGCCGCACGTGCCACGGCGCAGCTCTGCGGGGCGAGGAAGCGCGAGGTCTCCAGCCACTTCGGCTGCGGATAGTAGGCGAACACGTAGCTGCCGCGCTTGAGGGTGTTGATCAGCCGGGCCGCCACGGCCGGGCGTACCGCAGGGCAGCCCTGGCTGCGGCCCAGGCGACCGAGCCCGGGAACCACCCTGGGATCGGCGTAGGCAGCGGAATGCATGACGATGGCGCGTTCTTCGCTCTTGTCGTTGAAGCCCGGCTCCAGGCCAACCAGGCGCAGCGACTGGCCGTGCTTGCCGGTATAGAGCTGGCCGGTCTGGAACAGCCCGATCGACGACTGGTAGCTGTTCGGCCGGTTGGAGAAGGAGGTGGCAAGGTCATCGCCGCTGTTCTTGCCGTGGGTCACCCACTCTTCGAAGAGCAGCTTGCGGGTCTTCAGGTCGAATACCCAGAGACGCTTGTCGCGTGACGGCCGCGAGTAGTCGATCACCGTCAGCAGGCCGTTGTCGCCGCCCTGGCTGGCACTCGCGCAGGCATAGGCGGTAAGGGCCAGTTCGAGGGTTGGCAGGCTGGCCTGTGGAGCGAGTTTCTGCAGGTCCTTGGCGGAGGGAAGTGGCATGGCGAATACCGGCCCGCTGGCCAGTGCGCAAAGGGTGGCGCCCGCCAGGCTCAGCCTGCGCAGGGCGGCACGGAGGAAGGTTGGCATACGAGCAGTATTCCCATCGGTTCAGTGTGGTTTTTACCGGATGAGAGGCATTGTGCTCGATTTTTGAACAACTTGCCGACTACTTTTTAAGCGATTTCGTCGGATTGTTCGGTGTTTCCGTGGCGATCACCGTGAAATCGGAGTCGCTGTGGGTGTCCCGGGTCGAGGCCCAGTCGGTGATCACCAGGGTGCTGCCGACGTCCATGGCACCGAGCATTTCGCGGACGAAGGTCGGGTCCATGCGGATCTTGCCCAGTTGCTCGGAGGGTGTCAGGCCCTGTCCCGGGTTGCTCACCTGGACCACCGACCAGCGCAGGTTCGGCGAGGTCTCGCTGATTTCTTCCGGGGTCGGCTTTTCCAGCAGCGAGAACACCGCCATGCCGGTCTGCGGGCGTGCCGGCAACTGCACCGGTGCGGTGCCGATGCGCTGGCCGCCGCGATAGACATAGGCGCGCTGGTCGGCGCGGCTGATCAGCACCGACAACGGACCGCGTTCCGCGCCGGGGTCGTTCCAGGCGATTTCTCCGGGCTCCACCGGCAGCGTCACCGGTCGCCCGTCCGCTACCGTCGGTGCCAGCAGGCCGGGGTGGTCGACTTCCTTCGGCGCGCTGCTGGCGTTGGAAATGATTACCGTGGTGGAGCTGAATCCGGTGATGCCGTAGAGCTTCTTGGCGAACGCCATGGGCAGGCGGATGCAGCCGTGGGAGGCGGGATAGCCGGGCAGGTTGCCGGCGTGCAGGGCGATGCCGTCCCAGGTCAGGCGCTGCATGTAGGGCATGGGCGCGCTGTTGTAGAGGTCGGACTTGTGGTCGACGCTCTTTTGCAGGATCGAGAACACTCCGGTCGGGGTCTCCCGGCCCTTCTTGCCGGAGCTGAGGGTGCTGACCCCGATGGCGATACCGTTGCGGTAGATGTAGGCCTTCTGTTCGGTAAGGCTGACCACGATGGTCACCGGTCCCTGCGGGGAAACCTCCGGGTACCAGAGGTACTCGCCGGGCTTCATGCTCTTCAGCCGCGCCTTGATGTCGGCCGGCGGCAAAGGCGCGTTCGCTGGGCTGGCGGGCGCCGCGTGGAGGCTGCCGACGGCGAAGGCCAGCAGCAGTACGGCAAGGGATCTTTTCATCGGCGCTTTCTCTTGCTCCATGCGGGAAAGGCTGTCGCTCCGACAGACGCCATTCAGCTTAGCGTCGCTCGCGACGGCCGGCCAAACCCCTGCGGTCCGGCCTCTTTCGGTGGACAGGCGGCGGGCGGCGGGGTTTCACACCGAACAGATTTCTTCAGCATTCAGGGGGCGCCAGGCACCCGGCGGCAACTGCGGGTCGAGACAAATATCGCCCATGCGCTCGCGGTGCAGGCGCAGCACCTTGTTGTCGAAGTGGCCGAACATGCGCTTGACCTGGTGATAGCGGCCTTCGTGCAGGGTCAGGCGGGCGCAGCGTGGGCCGATCGGTTCGAGCTGCGCGGGGAGGGTGATCAGGTCTTCGAAGCGGAAGTGGAGGCCGGCGGCGAAGGCATCCACGTAGCGTTGGTCGATGGGCGCCTCGGTTTCCACGTAGTAGACCTTGTCGCGCCGGCTGCCCGGCAGGGTCAGGCGGCGCGACCACTGGCCATCGTTGGTCAGCAGCATCAGGCCGGTGGTGTTGTAGTCGAGACGACCGCCAATGTGCAGGTCGTCGCGCAGGTCTTCCGGGAACAGGTCGAGGACGGTCGGGTGTTGCGGGTCGCGGGTGGCGCTGACGCAGCCCATCGGTTTGTGCAGCATGTAGTAGCGCGCCGGCTTGCCAGCCTGGAGCAGCCGCTCGTCCAGTTCCACCCGGCTGAACACCCGCACCTCGTGGGTGCCGTCGCGCACCACCTGGCCGTCCACGCGCAAGTGTCCACCGGCGATCAGCATCTGCGCGTCGCGGCGGCTGAGTTCGGGCAGATTGGCGAGGAAGCGGTCCAGGCGCATCAGTCGTCGGCGTCGGGCGGCAGCAGTTGCGCGCAGCGTGGGCAGAGGCAGGCTCGGCGGCGCAGCTCGGCGGGAATCCGCTCCAGCACGGCCGCATCGATCTCCGTGGTGAAGCACCAGCAAGCCTGGGTGGCGCTAGCGGGATAGGCCAGGGTGCAGCGGTTGGATTGCTGGCACAGCGGGCAGCGGCCTGGATCGATTTCGCTGTTCATGGCGCGGTGGATGGCTGGCGGGTGCCCAGGGTGCAGGGCCCGGCGCGCGGATGCAAGCATCGTGCGCCAGGCGGGGCGTTTCAGCGGCGAACGGCGTTGGTGATCCAGGGCTCCAGGCGCTGGCCGAAGCTGAGGTGCAGTTCCAGCGGCGCTAGCCGGTAGTTTTGTTCGTCGACCTTGGCGAATACCGCGTGCCATTGTCGTGGCACGTTGATCGCGGCGAGGTCGGTACGGCTGATGTAGCCGCCGACCAGCGTCCTGCCTCCGTCGACCGCGGACCAGGGACGCACCCGGCCCTTGACGATGGCGTAGCGCTGGCGCTCGGGGTAGCGCTGGCGCAGGGCGGCCAGGTCGAGGCCGGCGTCGACGATGAACAGTCGGCTGGCCTCTCCCTGCTCATGCTTCAGTTGGTGGCGAGCGGCTTCCATCTGGCTGGACAGCATTTCGTCCTTGGGCAGGGCCTTGCTGCGGGCGCTGGCCTCGGCCAGGCGCTCCTCGGCCAGGCGTACTTCGCGGCGATAGGCCGGGCCGTCGAGCTCCAGGACCAGCAGCACCTGTTTTTCCTGTTGGCGGCGGTAGCGCCGTACGCTCTCTTCGTCGAGCGCGTCCGGGATGCTGAAACCGAGGGCGCGCATCTGCTCGGGCGGCAGCGGGGGAGCGAGGTCACTGGGCGGCTCGCTGCTCGGCGAGCGAAGCTCCAGGCGCAGTTCGACGCCACTGTTCTCTTCGCTCCAGAAACCGTAGGACCAGTTGCGCTGGAGCTCGCGCTGGCTGAGCACCAGCTTGCTTTCGGCCTCGCCGGACCGGTTCCAGGCGACGCCACCGAGGGCGGCCAGGTTCGCCGCCAGCAGCAGGAGGCTGCCGGTGATCAGGGCGTTGCGACGGTTGCGATTCATGCGTCAGTCCTCGCGGCGATGCCCAGGGGCGTGCGCAGGCGGCGCAGGACCAGCAGGATCAGCAGGGCGCTGAGGCCGAGCACCAGGAAGAACAGGTACTTCGGCATCGCTTCCCACCACCAGTCGAAGAACTTGGTGTAGAGGAAGATGACGAAGAAGGTGATCCCGGTATTGCTCACGTCCGCCCAGTTGCGTCGCGCGCCGAGCCAGATCACAAGGGCGGCGGCGACGAAGCCGGCGACCTGGTAGAGCCCCTCGATGAGCGCCGACGGTAACGCCAGGTAGCTGCCTGAGCCCCAGTTGGCCAGCACCAGCATCGGCAGGAACAGGCCGAGCAGGGCGAACACCCGGTAGATCACGGCGAAGCCGCTGAAGTTGCGCTGATCGAAGCACAGCGGCACGGCGAAGATCAGCGCGGCGGCGGGGAAGAAGTTCTCCGGTCGCTCGCCTACGCTCAGCCAGTAGCCGCCGCCCCAGGTGCCGACGCGCGCGGCGATGAAACCCATCACGCAGAGGATCGCCGCCGCCAGCAGCAGGCGGGCGTTGCACAGGTAGGCCAGGAGCAGGGCGTAGAGCGCCCAGGGCACCAGCGCCAGGTCGCTGGGGGTGACGTTGAATATCTGCCCGAGCATGGTCAGATCGAGGACGAAGCAGGCGAACGCGACCATCGCCGCCAGCTTGCTGAAGTAGCCCGAGGCGTCCTTGGCCTGGACCCAGAGCGTGGCGAAGAACGCGGCGAAGGCGCTGCCGATCAGGATCGCCACCTGGGCGACGGTGGGGAACAGGCCCCAGAAGCGATAGAACAGCAGGAACACGCTGGCGGCGAAGGCCAGGGCGCCGAAGAACGAGGCTACCCGCATGCCCAGCGAAAGTTGCTGGCTGCGCAGGTCGTGGTCGATGTCGAAACGGTCGCGGTAGCTGTCCAGCAGGGCCAGGTGATAGTCGGCGAGTTGCCGGGCCTGGGCCGGTTCGAGGCGGAACGCCTGCTCCTGGTCGAGGCGTTGCAGCTCGCGCTGGAACACCAGGATGTCGTTGGCGCGCTGCTGTGCCTGGGCGCGGTCGATGGGTTGCATGCATGCTCCTTGAGCGGTTCCGGCGGGGCCGGCAGTCCTTGGTCCGCGCACTCTACCGAGAAACGCCGGCTGCGGTCACGTTCTGGAGGCCCGTGTCGTTGGTCGGATTCAGGGAATTTCCGTTTTTTCCTTCGGTCTCTATTGCAGCCGGGTTGCAACCGCCGCAACCGGCTTCCCGCTCCATCGGGATCTTGTCCAGGCGTGGTTCGGCTGCGTTCTGCGATGAAGGAGAATGCTGATGGTCATGCGATTGTTCGGGCTGCTACTGGCGGCCTTCCTGATGAGCGGTTGCAGCGTTCGGGTGCCGGGCGCCTACGTCGAACTGGATCCGTTCGACGATGGCTACTACGGCTACGATCGCGGCGGCCCGCCCCATTGTCCTCCGGGCCACGCCAAGAAAGGCTGGTGCTGAGCCCACTTCCTTTTCCCGAGTCTTCACGTCGTATGCGCGCCTCGCGGCGTCGCCGGTCGTCCGGCCGGTCGGCAGCGGGGCCGCAGGAGGCTGCCATGTGGCGCACATTCCTGAGAGTCCCGCTTCTTCTGCTTCTCGCCAGCCTGGGTGGGTGCGCGGTGTATGACTACGACTACGATGACGGCGATTGGCGCCACTATCGTGGCCAGCCCTACGGCTACGCCTACGAAGTGCCGCGCTATCGCGTGTATGACGATGGCTGGCGCAGCGAACGGCGCTACTACTCGACGCGCTACTACGACCAACGCTACTACCCGGCGCCACGCCGCTACGATGGCCACCGCGACTACCGGCGCGAGCAATATCGCTACCAGCAGCGCTACCACGAATCGCGCCCGGCCCATCGTGGCGAGCGGCATCCGGGCAACTGGCAGCGCGGCGGCCAGCCGCAATGGCGCGGGCATTCTCCGCAACGCTGGCAACAACACGGTCGGCAGGATCGTCCGGGACACCAGGGCCAGCAGGGCGGGACACCTCGCTGGCGCAACTGAGGTGCGCAAGGAAAGGCGGCGCCTGCGGGCGCCGTCGTGCTTTCCAGTCGAAAGTGCGGACCCTCTTGGCGCATTTGCTCGGCACACTCTGCCGATACCGAAACGAGGAGGTTCCCATGAGTCATTTTCTGTCGTTCGCCAAGGGCGCCCTGGCGATGTTCTGGCTCGTCGCGCTGGTCAACCTGGCCTACCCGCTGGGCGAGTTGCATCGACCGATCCTGCTGTTGTCCGGCGTGCTGGTGCTGGTCCATGCCGCCGAGATCCTGCTGCTCAACGGGCGTCTCAAGGCGCGCCCGGCACCTTGGCTGGAGCGCCTCCAGGTGCTGCTGTTCGGCGTCCTGCACCTGCGTAGCCTCGGCTGATTTACACAGGCTTTACTCTCGCCGCGGGCACCGCCCGCGCGCCGCGCAGTCCGATGTGCAGGTTCCGGAACAGGCAATCCTCCCGCATCCGCAGGAGAGGCCGGAACCGCACAGGAGGCGCCATGCGTCGTTTGCTTTCCCTGCTGATCCTCGTCCTGCCGCTGTCGGCCTGCGTGGTCTACGACCGCAACGACCACCGGCATCGTCCCGACTACCGCTACGAGCGCTATCACGACCGCGACCGTGACAACCGCGGGCGCGACTGGAACCGTTCCTGGCAGGAGCGCCGCGACGACGCTCGCTGGCGCTGAGCCTCAGGTGGCGGCGAAGCGCCGGTCCTGTTCCAGCACCCGCTCGACGAACACTGCCGCGGCCGGCGACAGGCTGCGGCCGGCGCGGCTGACCAGGCCGTAGGCGGAGCCCTTGGCGCGGGCGGGCTCGGCGCCGGCGGGCCAGGGCAGCAGCGCCAGGCGGCCGGCCTCGACGTCGGCGGCAACCACGTCCCAGGGCGCCAGGCTGATCAGCTCGCTGGAGCCGACCAGGCCCTTGAGCATCAGCACGTCGTCGCACTGTATGCCGAGCGGTTCTTCGCGTTGCAGCAGGCGCGCCAGGTCGCCGCGGACTGCCTCGGGCAGGCGCGGGCCGGCCAGCGGGTAGTCGGCCAGTTGCTCGGCGCTCGGCCTCACCAGACGCAGCAACGGATGGCCGGGGCGGCAGAAGAGTACGCCGGGATACTCGCGTAGCGGGTGGATGCGCAACTGCGGATCGCCTTGCAGCTCGCGGATATCGGCGACGAAGAGTTCGACGGCGTCATCCAGCAGGCGCTGGCGTAGGGTCTGCCAGTCTTCGATGAGCAGTACGACGCGCACGCGTGGGTGGGCGCTGGAGAAACCGGCCAGTGCCTCGGGCAACAGCCGTGCGGCGGGGAAGGGACCGCCGCCCAGGCATAGCTCGCCGCTGTCGAGATTGGCCAACTGGCTCACCGCGTTGTGCAGTGCGCGATGCCCGGCCAGCAGGCGCCGAGCGTGTTCCAGCACCAGCCGGCCGTGGGCCGTGAGGGCCACGCCGCGGCTGCCGCGCTCCACCAGGGTGCAACCCAACTGTCCCTCCAGCGCCTGGATGCTGCGTGACAGCGCCGGCTGGCTGAGATTCACCGCTTCGGCGGCGCGGGCATAGTGGCCGTGCTCGGCGAGGGCGACGAAGTGGCGGAACTGGCGTAGATCGCTCATGCGGACTCCGCATCGAATGTGGACCTGGAATGCATTGGAATTATTGCCGTGCCGCTCGGCATAGTGCCAGCCGAAGCCCACAACAATAAAACGGAGTATCCGATGAGCCGTCTGCTTGCACTCCTGGCGCTCGCCCCGCTGCTCGCCGGCGCCGCCGAAACCACCGCGCCCAAACCGCCCAGTGCCTTCACCGTCGAGGCCCAGCGGCGGGTCGAAGCGGAATTGCCCTTCGCCGACCGCGCCGACTTCGAGCGCGCCGACCGCGGCCTGATCCGGCGCCCGGAGCGGTTACTCATCCGCAACCCCGACGGCAGCGTCGCCTGGCAGCTCGGTGGCTACGACTTCCTCCTCGACGGCAAGCCTCGCGACAGCATCAATCCCAGCCTGCAACGCCAGGCCCTGCTCAATCTCAAGTACGGCTTGTTCGAGGTTGCCGAGGGTATCTACCAGGTGCGCGGCTTCGACCTGGCCAACATCACCTTCATCCGCGGCGACAGCGGCTGGATCGTGGTCGACACCCTGACCACCCCGGCCACCGCCAGGGCGGCCTACGAACTGGTCAGCCGCGAGCTGGGCGAGAGGCCGATCCGTACGGTGATCTACAGCCACGCCCACGCCGATCACTTTGGAGGCGTGCGCGGTCTGGTAGAGCCACAGCAGGTCGCCAGCGGCGCGGTGCAGATCATCGCTCCGGCCGGCTTCATGGAGGCGGCGATCAAGGAGAACGTCCTGGCCGGCAACGCCATGATGCGCCGCGCCACCTACCAGTACGGCACGCAACTGCCCAAGGGGCCGCAGGGGCAGGTCGACATGGCCATCGGCAAGGGATTGGCGCGCGGACCGCTGAGCCTGCTGGCGCCGACCCGCCTGATCGAAGGCGAGGGCGAGGACCTGGTGCTGGACGGCGTGCCGTTCACCTTCCAGAACACGCCGGGCACCGAGTCGCCGGCGGAGATGAACATCTGGCTGCCGCGGCAGAAGGCCCTGCTGATGGCCGAGAACGTGGTCGGTACCCTGCACAACCTGTACACCCTGCGCGGCGCCGAGGTACGTGATGCGCTGGGCTGGAGCAAGTACATCAACCAGGCGCTGCATCGTTTCGGCAGGCAGGCCGAGGTGATGTTCGCGGTGCACAACTGGCCGCGCTGGGGCAACGCGGAGATCGTCGAGGTGCTGGAGAAGCAGCGCGACCTGTACGGCTACCTGCACGACCAGACCCTGCACCTGGCCAACCAGGGCGTGACCATCGGCCAGGTGCACAACCGCCTGCGCCTGCCGCCCAGCCTCGACCAGGAATGGTACGACCGCGGCTACCACGGCTCGGTCAGCCATAACGCACGGGCCGTGCTGAACCGCTACCTGGGCTACTACGACGGCAACCCGGCGACCCTCGACCCGCTCAGCCCGGAGGACTCGGCGGGCCGCTACGTGGAATACATGGGCGGCGCCGAGCGCCTGTTGGAGCAAGCGCGGGCGTCGTACGCCAGGGGCGAATACCGTTGGGTGGTCGAGGTGGTCAACAGGCTGGTCTTCGCCGAGCCGGATAATCGGGCCGCGCGCGAGCTGCAGGCCGACGCCCTGGAGCAACTCGGCTACCAGGCGGAGAACGCCGGCTGGCGCAACAGCTACCTCAGCGCCGCCTACGAACTGCGCCACGGCGTACCGCGCGACCAGCCGACGATGAAGGCCGGCAGCGCCGATGCCCTGGCGGCGATGGACACCGGCCTGCTGTTCGACTATCTCGGCGTGCGCCTGGACGCCGGCGCTGCGGAGGGCAAGGCGCTGAGCATCAACCTGCGCCTGCCGGACATCGGTGAGAACTACCTGCTGGAACTGAAGAACTCGCACCTGAACAACCTGCGCGGCGTGCAGAGCGAGGACGCCGGGCAGACCGTGAGCATCGACCGCGCCGATCTCAACCGGCTGCTGCTCAAAGAGGTATCGGCGGTACGCCTGGTCTTCGAGGGCAAGCTGAAGAGTTCCGGCAATCCGCTGTTGCTGGGGCAACTGTTCGGCATGCTCGGCGACTTCGACTTCTGGTTCGATATCGTCACGCCGGCGGCGAAGTCCGAAGGCTGACGACGAAGGCGCCCGAGAGGGGCGCCTGGTCTTTTCAGTAGGCCACGGTGAAGCGCTGGCGATGATGACGGGGCTGCTCGGCCTCGTCGAGCATGGCTACCGCCAGGTCTTCCAGGGAAATCCGGCTCTCGCCCTTGGCGTCGAACAGAACCTGGTCGCCGCCGAGGCGGAACTTGCCGCTGCGCTGGCCGGGTTCGAGGAGCATCGCCGGGCTGAGGAACACCCAGTCCAGTCGTTGCTCGCCGCGCAGTTGGTCGAGGGCGTCGGCGGCGCCGAGGGCGCCCTGCTTCCACTGCTCGGGGAATTCCGGGCTGTCCACCAGGCGCTGGCCGGGGGCGATCTCCAGGCTCCCGGCGCCGCCGAGAACCAGCAGGCGCGGCACGCCGGAGCGTTTCACGCCGTCGAGAATGGCCTGGCTGCCGGCGGCGTGGCGGGCGCGGAGGTCGGCGCTGCCCCAGCCGCCGTTGAAAGCGCTGATGACCACCTCGTGGCCTGCCACGGCGCTGGCCACCTGGGCCGGGTCGCTGACGTCCGCCTGCACTACGCCGAGGCCGTCGCGCGCCGCCAGCTTGCTCGGGTCGCGGACCAGGGCGGTTACCGCGTGGCCGCGTTGCAGGGCTTCGTTGAGGAAATAGTGGCCGACGTGACCGGTGGCGCCGATCAGGGCGATTTTCATGCTGCACCTTCCGTTCGAGAAATGCCGCAGAGCGGCGTCGATCAGCATCATCCGCCCTGCGCTCGCCGGGATAAACCGCTGCGAGGGGGATGCACTCGTTAGCCCAGCTTAATAATCAGACCTCCTCGCTGTCGCTCATCAGGGTCAGGCTGCGGGCCACGGCGAGGGCGATGAACAGGACCCCGATCACTCCTTCGCTGCCGGCCAGCAGGCGCGCCAGCGGGTTGATCGCCTGGATGTCGCCGTAGCCCACGGTGGTCAGGGTCACCAGGCTGTAGTAGACGAAGGTATCCAGGCCGAGTGCGCCATGGCTGGCGATGAAGCTGGCAGGCTGCATCTGTTCGACCATGTAGTAGGCGAGAGCGAAGGCCAGCGCCATCTGCAGGTAGAGCGCGCAGAGTCCGTAGAGCAGCTCGTGGGTCACCGGGCGCTCCTGGGTGACGCGGCGGAACAGCGCGGCGAACAGGGTCAGGTACAGCAGGATCAGGCTCAGCCCGCGCAGCAGGCCGGGCGGCAGGCTGGAGTAGGGACTGCTGAAGTCCGCAGTGGTGTACAGGGCCAGGCTGAACAGGCCGAAGAAGGCCGTCAGGTAGACCAGCGGGCTGCGTCTGCGCAAGGTGTTCATCCCGGCCAGCACCAGCAGCAGGAGGCTGCCGAGCACCCGTGGCTTGGTGCTCGACGGCAGGCCGAGGATCGCCGTGAACAGCACGGTGGAAAAGAACAGCAGGCGGAAACGGTAACGCAGCAGCAGGGCGTTCAAGGCGGGCTCCTCGCATCGTCGAATCGACCAGCCTGGGCGCGGACCCGCCTGCCTATCTATTGGCCTTGTGTCGGATCGAACAATTTCTGCACCACGGAAAAGTCCCGCTCCGCATAGCCCTGCTTCAGCAACAGGCGGTACAGGCTCAGCGCCAGGCTGCCCATCGGCGTGCTGCTGGCGCTGGCCTGGGCGGCTTCCTGGGCCAGGCCGAGGTCCTTGGCCATCAACTGGGCCATGAAGCCGCCGCTGTAGTCGCGCGACGCCGGAGCGTTCTCCATCACCCCCGGCCAGGGGTTGTAGACTTCCAGCGCCCAGTTGCCGCCGGAGCTGCGGCGCATGATCTCGGCCAGCACCTTCGCCTCGAGGCCGTTGGCTACGCCCAGGGCCATGGCTTCTGCGGTACCGATCATCAGCACCGCGAGGAGCTGGTTGTTGCACACCTTGGCGACCTGGCCGGCGCCGTCGGGGCCGGCATGGAAGATGTTCCGACCCATGGCCTCGAACAGCGGCCGGGCCTTCTCCAGGGCTTCGGCGTCGCCGCCGACCATGAAGGTCAGGGTGCCGGCTGCCGCGCCGGCAGTGCCGCCGGACACCGGCGCGTCGAGCATCGCCAGGCCGCGCTCGCGGGCGGCGGCGTGGACCTTGCGCGCCGAGGTCGGAGCGATGGTCGAGCATTCCAGCACCAGGGTGCCGGGGGCGATGTGCGCGAGCAGGCCATCGTCGTCGAGGTACAGGCCTTCGACGTGCTGGCTGGCCGGCAGCATGCTGATGACCACGTCGGCGCCCTGCACCGCGTCGCGGGCGCTGCGGGCGGCGCTGGCGCCGGCGGCGACCAGGCCGTCGACGGCGCTCTGCACCAGGTCGAAGACGTTCAGCAGGTAGCCGGCCTTGAGCAGGTTGGTGGCCATCGGCGCGCCCATGTGGCCGAGGCCGATGAAGGCGATCTGTTTCATGGAGCTCCTCCTGTGGCGGCCGCGAGGCCTCTTGGGGATGCTGTGAAACAGCTTAGACGCTATGGACGTGGCGGGCCCGCGCCCTCCTTCGGCAGAGGGCGGCGCGGCGGATCAGAGCCCCGCCAGCGGATGCTCGCCCTCCCAGGTCGGCTCGAAGTGCGCCTCGATCACCGCCTGCGGGATCGATTCCACCTGCGGCCAATGCCAGTTCGGTGCGTTGTCGCGATCGATCAGCCTTGCGCGTACCCCCTCGGCGAAGTCCGGATGGCGCGTGCAGTTCAGGCTCATGGCGTATTCCAGGCGGAACACCTCGGCCAGCGACAGGTAGCGCGCACGCTCGATCTGCTGCCAGACCAGATGCGCGGTCATCGGGCAGCCCTCGGCCAGGGTCTTCGCGCCACGCGCAAGCAGCGGGTCGGCGTCGTCGCGCAGCGCCACCAGCGCCTGCCAGGCGCTCGCCAGGTCCGGCTGGTCGAGCAGTGCGTCCAGGCGCGGCCGGCGCGGGAGCAACTGGGCCTCCGGCAGTTCGCCGCGGGCCTCGTGTTCGAGGGCGCGAAGCAGGCTGTGAAGTTGCACTTGGGGCGACTCGTTCCAGTTCATCTGCACCAGGCCGGCGAGCAGGGCGTCCTGCTGGTCGTCGAGAAGGAAGCGGTCGGCCAGGTCGAGGTCGAGAGCGTCGCGGGCGTTCATCTGCGCCGCGCTCAGGCCGAGGAACAGGCCGAGCCTGCCGGGCAGGCGGGCGAGGAACCAGCTGGCGCCGACGTCTGGGTACAGGCCGATGCCGATCTCCGGCATCGCCAGGCGGCTGGACGGGGTGACGATGCGAATCCCGGCACCCTGCATCAGCCCCATGCCGCCACCCATCACATAGCCGTGGGCCCAGCAGATGAAGGGTTTCGGGTAGGTATGGATGCGGTAGTCGAGGCGGTATTCATCGGCGAAGAAGCGTCGCGCCAGGGCCGGTACCTCGCCGGGTTGCTCGCGGCAGGCGTCCACTAGCTTGCGCACGTCGCCGCCGGCGCAAAAGGCCTTGGCGCCGTTGCCGCGCAACAGCACGCAGGCGATGCCGGCGTCCTCGGCCCAGGCGTCGAGTTTCGCCGCCAGGGTCTCGATCATCGGCAGGGACAGGGCGTTCAGACTCTTTTCCGCATCCAGGGTGGCAATGCCGATGCGGAAGCCATGCAGGCTCGGGCGTTCTTCGAAAAGCACGTTCATGTCGGGGCTCTCGGCTCGGGCGGGCTGTGGCGCAGCCCGCCGGGTTCGATGGGAAGGCTCAGCAGTTGCGCCACTTGGGATCGCGCTTCTCGAGGAAGGCGTTGACCCCTTCGCGGGTGTCCTGGGCGTCGAACAGATCGACGAAGCGCTCGCGCTCCTCCGGCAGCCAGGTGTTCGGCGCGCGTTCGCGGGCACCCTGGATCAGCGGCTTGATGGTGCGGATCGCCACCGGGCTCTGGCGTGCCACCTTGGCCGCCAGCAGCAGGGCGGCGCCGCGCGCCTCGCCGCTGTCCACCACCTGTTCGACCAGGCCGATGCGCAGGGCGGTTTCCGCATCCACCCGCTCGTTGCAGAGGATCATCCGCTTGGCCCAGCCTTCGCCCACCAGCCAGGGCAGCGCCTGGGTCCCGCCGGCGCAGGGCAGCAGGCCCACCGCGGCCTCCGGCAGGGCCATCTGCGCCTGGCGCTCGGCGATGCGGATGTCGCAGGCGAGGGCGCACTCCAGCCCGCCGCCCATGGCGTAGCCGTTGATCGCCGCGATCGACACCCCGCGGAAATCGCGCAGCGCCTCGAAGGCTTCGCCGAAGCGGCGGGCCATCTCGCGAGCGCGGGCCTTGTCGCCGTCGGCGAACATGTTCAGGTCGGCGCCGGCGGAGAAGAACTTCGGCCCCTGGCCGGTCACTACCAGGGCGTAGATATCGTCGTCGCGGTTGAGGTGCTCGATCAGTTGGCGCAGGCCGATCAGCGAGTCGCGGTCCCAGGTGTTGGCCGGCGGGTGGTTGATGGTGATCAGCGCGGTGTGCCCGTGCTTTTCCACGGTGAGCTTGTGGGTCAGGTCGAAGGAGGAAGCCTTGTAGGGTTCGACGGCAGTGTTCATGAAGTCCCTCACTGGATCATGGGCCGGGGCGTCCCGGCACTATCGGATGCGATGGTTCGCGGCGTTCACAGCAGGCGATCGAGCATGCCGCCCTGCTCCAACAGGCGGCGGGCGACGATCACCCGCATGATTTCGTTGGTGCCTTCGAGGATCTGGTGCACGCGGGTGTCGCGTACCCAGCGCTCCAGCGGATAATCGTTGAGATAGCCGTAGCCGCCGTGCAGTTGCAAGGCCTCGTTGCAGACATCGAAGCAGCGGTCGGTGGCGAAGCGCTTGGCCATTGCGCAGTACAGGGTCGCCTCGGCGTCGCCGCGGTCCAGCCGATGGGCGCCGAGGCGGACCATCTGGCGGCTGGCGGTGAGTTCGGTGAGCATGTCGGCGAGCTTGAACTGCAAGGCCTGGAAGGTCGCCAGCGGCTTGCCGAACTGCTCGCGCTCCTCGACGTAGCGCATCGACTGCTCCAGCGCCGCCTGGGCGGCGCCCAGGGAACAACTGGCGATGTTCAGGCGGCCGCCGTCGAGGCCTTTCATGGCATAGACGAAGCCCTGGCCCTCCGGGCCGATGCGGTTGCCGGCGGGGATGCGCACGCCTTCGAAGGTGATGGTGCGGGTCGGCTGCGCGCGCCAGCCCATCTTGTCCTCGTTGCGGCCGTAGCGGATGCCGGGCGCGTCGGCCGGTACCAGGAAGCAGGAGATGCCCCTGGCGCCGTCCTCGCCGGTGCGCGCCATGACGATCAGCACCTGGGTGCTGCCGGCGCCGGAAATGAAGCACTTGCTGCCGTCCAGCACGTATTCGTCGCCCTCGCGGCGGGCGCGGGTGCGCAGGCGCGCGGCGTCGGAGCCGGCATCGGGCTCGGTCAGGCAATAGGAGGCGAGCGACTCGCCGCCGATCAGGCCGGGCAGCCAGGCCTCCTTCAGCGCCGCGTCGCCGAACGAGGCGAGCATCCAGGCGGCCATGTTGTGGATGCTGATGTAGGCGGTAGTGGCCACGCAGCCGGCGGCCAGTTGCTCGAAGATCAGCGAAGTGGACAGCCGCGACAGGCCCAGGCCGCCGTCTTCCTCGGCGATGTACAGGCCGAGGTAGCCCTGTTCGGCGGCGGCGCGGATGACTTCCACCGGGAAGTGATGGTCGCGGTCCCAGTCGGCCGCCTTCGGCGCCAGTTCGTGGCGGGCGAAGGCGCGGGCGCTCTCCACCAGCAGGCGTTGTTCTTCGGTGAGGTCGAAATCCATAGGTCCTCGGGTCACTTGAGATGGATGGTCATGTTCGGGCCGGCCGACGATTCGTCGGTCGTCGGTTCATCGTCGAACCAGCGGCTGGTGACGGTCTTGGTCTCGGTATAGAAGCGCACAGCCTGCTTGCCGTAGGCGTGCAGGTCGCCGTAGAAGGAACCCTTCCAGCCGGTGAAGGAGAAGAACGGCAGCGGTACCGGGATCGGTACGTTGATACCCACCTGGCCGACCTGCACCGCGTGCTGGTAGCGCCGAGCGGCGCCGCCGGAGCGGGTGAACAGGCTTGTTCCATTGCCATAGGGGTTGGCGTTGACCAGGGCGATGGCCTCTTCCAGGCTTTCCACCTCCAGGCAGGCCAGCACCGGGCCGAAGATTTCCTCGCGGTACAGGCCCATCTTCGGCGTCACTGCGCGGAACAGGGTGGGACCGAGCCAGTTGCCGTTGGGATAGCCTTCGACCTGGCACTGCGAGCCGTCGAGCAGGCACTCGGCGCCTTCCGCCTTGCCTTCGGCGATCAGGCGCAGCACGCGCTGGCGCGCCTGCGGGCTGATCAGCGGACCATAGGCGGCGTCCGGGTCCTGCCAGTGGCCGGGGCGCAGGGCGGCCATCCGCTCGGCCAGTTCGGGAATCCACTCGCGCGCCGCGCCGACGAACACCGCCGCGCTGATCGCCATGCAGCGCTGGCCGGCGGCGCCGCAACTGGCGCCGACCAGGTTGCCGAGAACCTGGGCCTTGTTCGCGTCGGGGAGGATCACCATGTGGTTCTTCGCCCCGGCGAAGGCCTGCACCCGCTTCAGGTGCGCGGTGCCGGTGCGGTACACGTGCTGGCCGACGGCGACCGAGCCGACGAAGGAAATCGCCCGGATGTCCGGGTGGGTGAGGAGGGCATCGACCTGCTCGCGGCCGCCATGAATCACCTGCAGCACGCCCTTCGGCGCGCCGGCCTCGAGGAACAGCTCGGCGAGGCGGTTGGGTGTCAGCGGATCCTGTTCGGAGGGCTTGAGGACGAAGGTGTTGCCGCAGGCGATGGCCAGCGGGAACATCCACAGCGGGATCATCGCCGGGAAATTGAACGGGGTGATCCCGGCGCACACGCCGAGGGGCTGGATCCAACTGGCGGTGTCGATCTCGCGGGCGACGTTTTCCACCGTCTCGCCCATCATCAGGCTGGCCACGTTGGCGGCGTGTTCGACCACCTCGATGCCGCGCCACACGTCGCCCTTGGCATCGGCGAGGTTCTTGCCGGTCTCCCGGGCCAGCAGTTCGCCGAGTTCGTCGTGGTGTTCCTTGAGCAGGTGCTGGTAGCGCAGCATCAACCGCGCTCGCTCGGGAGCCGGGACTTCGCGCCAGGTCTCGAAGGCGCGCTGGGCGCTGGCGATGGCCTGCTCGATCTCGTCGGCGGTGGCCTTCGGCGCCAGCGCGAGGACGTCCTGGGTCGCCGGATCGGTGACTTCGACCAGCTCGCGGGAACGGCTGCCGCGCCATTCGCCGTCGATCAGCTGGGGGATTGCCTTGGCCATCGTCGCCTCCGCTTCCCGGTGGACCGGGATGTTGTTTTGAGTCGTTATAGCCGGCCGCAAGCCGCCTGTGGATTGACGATCTTGCGCAAGGGATGGACGATCTTGGGATTCAGACTACCGAGTCGCGTCGCCGTGAAGCGTTCCGTACAGACCTCCGCCTGGCCCCTGCCCAACCAGGGGGTGCGTTTCATCACGCCGCCCCGCCTGCGTCGCGCCCTGGCCCGCCATCCGCTCGGCCAGGCCTGCTACCCGCTGGCCCTCGGTTACTATCCGGAGGCGCATGGCCACCACATGCAGCGGCGCGCGCCGGACGACAACCTGTTGATCTACTGCCGGGCCGGACGCGGCTGGCTGGAGTGTGCCGGCGAGCGCGTCGAGGTCGGCGGCGGCGACCTGCTGGTCCTGCCCAAGGGCCGGGAACATGCCTACGGCGCCGACTCGCAGCGGCCCTGGAGCATCTACTGGGTACATTTCGAAGGCGGACTGGCGGAGGATTTCCTGCGTCCGCTGGGCAGCGCCCCGCGCCTGCGCCTGGGCATGCAGCCGCGCCTGCTGGCGGAGTTCGATGCGCTGCTGGCGCTGCGTCGCCAGGGCCTCAGCCTGCCGCACTTCATCCATGCCGCGCACCTGTTGCAGGGCCTGCTCACCTCGCTGGCGGTGCGTCCGGCGCGGGCCAGCCTGAAATCCGGACGGGTGCTGGACATCGACGCGGTGCAGGCGCTGATGCGAGCGCACCTGCACGACAGCCTCAACCTCGACGAGCTGGCGGCGCAGTTCAAGCTGTCGCGCTTCCATTTCGCCAAGACCTATCGCGCCCTGACCGGCCAGGCGCCGATCCAGGATTTCATCCAGATGAAGATGGCCCATGCCTGCCGCCTGCTCGACGAGGGCGCGCTGGAGGTGCGGCAGATCGCCGAGCAGCTCGGCTACGCCGATCCCTATTACTTCTCGCGGCTGTTCCGCAAGGTGGTGGGCATGGCGCCCAGTCACTACCGGGCGCTGCACCAGGGCTAGTGCTCCGGGCATAATGCTGCATCCTGCCCGTGGGCCGAGACCGACAAGGATCGTCGATGCGCAAACCCCTATCGCTCTACCACCCCTGGCTCTACTGGCTGCGGGTCTGGCAACGACGTCTCTGGCGGCACTGCCGCTGGCGTCTTGGCGGCCGTCGCTACGTGCGGTTGCCATCGGTCGACGAGCGCCTGCCGTACCGCTACATCAAGCACACCTCGAAGTTGATCCGCCGCCTCGGCGACAGCGACCTCGCCCTGCAACGCAACAAGGTGGTCAACCTGCGCCTGGCGGTGGACTGCATGAACGGCGTGAGCATCGGCCCCGGCGAGTACTTCTCGTTCTGCCGGCTGGTCGGTCGGCCCAGCGCCCGGCGTGGCTTCGTCGAAGGTATGGAGTTGTCCTTCGGCGAGGCGCGCAGCGGAATCGGCGGCGGCATCTGCCAACTGAGCAACCTGATCCACTGGATGGCCCTGCATTCCCCGCTGCGCGTGGTGGAGCGGGCCAACCACAGCTTCGACCCGTTTCCCGACGAGGGACGGATCCTGCCGTTCGGCTCGGGCGCGGCGATCTTCTACAACTTCATCGACCTGGTGCTGCACAATCCGACGGCGGATACCTTCCAGCTGCGCTTCCATATCGCCGCCCACCAACTGGAAGGCGAACTGCTGTGCAGCGCGCCGCGCCCTGTGCGCTACCACGTCTATGAGAGGGCCCAGCGCTTTGTCCGCGACGGCGATGCGGTGCTGAGGCTCAACGAGATCTGGCGCGACATCCGGGAAAAGGGCCAGGCCGGCACCCTGCTGGCCAGCGAGTGCCTGTACCGCAACCGGGTGCGCGTGAAGTATCCGGTGGAAGAGGCCCGCCTGTCCCGAGATTGACAAGCGCGGCGGGCTTTTCTACGGTTCCGCGGCCACAGGCTGTCGGCGACCTTCTGAAAAAGGCCGGACGACTTTTTCAGTACCGAGACAGGGGGTTCCATGACCGATAACGACGACCGCATCAAGCTCGAGGCGAGTTGGAAGGAAGCGCTGCGCGAGGAATTCGACAAGCCCTACATGAAGCAACTGGGCGAGTTCCTGCGCCAGGAGAAGGCCGCCGGCAAGGTGATCTTTCCGCCCGGGCCATTGATCTTCAACGCGCTGAACACCACGCCGCTGGAGAACGTCAAGGTGGTGATCATCGGCCAGGATCCCTACCACGGACCAGGCCAGGCCCACGGCCTGTGCTTCTCGGTGCAGCCCGGCGTGCCGACGCCGCCGTCCTTGCAGAACATCTACAAGGAACTCAACCGCGACCTGAACATCCCGATTCCCAACAACGGCTACCTGCAGCGCTGGGCGGAGCAGGGCGTGCTGTTGCTCAATACCTCCCTGACCGTCGAGCAGGCCAAGGCCGGCTCCCACGCCAATGCCGGCTGGCAGCCGTTCACCGACCGCGTCATCGAGGTGGTCAACGAGCGTTGCGAGCGCCTGGTGTTCCTGCTCTGGGGCAGCCACGCGCAGAGCAAGCAGAAGCTGATCGACCCGCAGCGCCACCTGATTCTCAAGTCGGCGCACCCGTCGCCGTTGTCGGCCTACCGCGGTTTCCTCGGCAACGGCCACTTCAGCCGCACCAACAAGTTCCTCGAGCAGAACGGCAAGACGCCTATCGACTGGTCGCTGCCGGACCTCTGAAGGCCGCTGTCGCCCAGCTCTTCACATGGTGGGCGCCGCTGTTTGCCTCTGACCGCGCCCGGAAAAAAAAGCCCGCACGAGGCGGGCTGGAAAACGCCACACATCCAGTGTGGCGGCGTGGCTCGATCAGCCGGCGCGCTTCCTCCAGTAGCGGAAGCACGGCTCGGCGAGGAACAGCACCAGCAATAGCCTCAGTACCTGCAAGGCGGTGACCAGCGGCACCGAGAGCTGCAAGGCTTCGGCGGTCAGGCTCAGCTCGGCGATGCCGCCGGGCATCATGCCGAGCATCAGCGACTGGTGGTCGAGGGTGGTCAGCCAGCCGAGCAACTCGGCGGCGAGCGCCGCGGCGAACATCATCCACAGCGTGCAGACCAGGGTACGACTGACGAAGGCTGGAGCGCTGCGGAAGAAACTGCGGTTGAAATGGCAACCCAGGGCGCTGCCGATCAGCCATTGGCCGACGCCGCTGGAACCGGCCGGCAGGCCGATATGCAGGTCGAAGCCGAGGCTGACGCCGGCCGCCAGCAACAGCGGGCCGAGCAGCCAGGGATTGGGTTGGCGCAACTTCTGCCAGCCCAGCGCGACCAGCGCCCCGGCCGGGAACAGCAGGGCCAGCCAGTGCCAGTCCACCGGCGCGGCCTGGTGCGGGCCTGGCTGGCCGCCGCCGAGCAGGTACTGGAACGCCGCCGGCACCAGCAGCACTACCAGCAACAGGCGCAGGCTCTGCGCTGCGGCGACGCGGCTGAGCACCGCGCCGTGGCGCTGCCCGAGGTTGACCATCTCGCTGGCACCACCGGGCATGCTGGCGAAGAACGCGGTGGCGCGGTCCTCGCCGCTGCGGCGCATGAAGGCGATCGCCAGCACGCTGGAAAGCGTGGTGGCCACGGCGCCGAAGACGATGATCACGCTATGCGCCAGCACTTGCTCGATCACTGCCGGGGTGAAGTGCAGGCCGATGCCGATGCCGACGATCCATTGCCCGCACTTGCGTGCCCCCGGCACTTCGGCCAGCGGCAGGTCGGCCAGGCAACGCACCAGCATCACCGCAAGCAGCGAGCCGATCATCCACGGCAGCGGCCAGCCGACCAGGCTTGCCAGCCAGCCGCCAAGGGCGCCCACCAGCGGCGTCGCCCAGTACAGCCTCCAGGTGACGCGCTCAGGCATCGGCCAGCCCTGTCGCGCGACGGGCCACGCGGCGGCGCCAGGCGCGGACCAGCGGCAACAGCAGCATTACCACCACCAGCGCCCAGGTCACCAGGCTGATCGGGCTCGACCAGAGGATGCCCAGTTCACCGTTGGAGATCGACAGCGCGCGGCGCAGGTTCTGCTCCATCAGTCCACCGAGGATGAAGCCCAGCAGCAGCGGCGAGAGCGGGAAGTCGAGCTTGCGCAGGATATAGCCGATCACGCCGATGCCGACCATCAGGAACAGGTCGAAGGTGGTCGCATGCACGCCGTACACGCCGATCCCGGTGATGATCGCGATGGCCGGCACCAGGGCCCAGTTCGGCACCGCGAGGATGCGGGTGAATACGCGGACCATCGGCACGTTGAGGATGATCAGCATGACGTTGGCGATGAACAGCGAGGCGATCAGGCCCCAGACGATGTCCGGTTGCTGCTGGAACAGCAGCGGGCCGGGAGTGATGTTGTACAGGGTCAGGGCGCCGATCATCACCGCAGTGGTACCCGAGCCGGGCACGCCGAGGGTCAGCATCGGCACCATGGCGCCGCAGGCGGAGGCGCCGATGGCGGTCTCGGGAGCGGCCAGGCCGCGCATGTCGCCCTTGCCGAACTCGCCCTTGGCACCGGCCAGCTTCTTCTCGGTCATATAGGCCACCGCGCTTGCCAGGGTCGCGCCGGCGCCGGGCAGTACGCCCATGACGAAACCGAGCAGACCGCAGCGCAGGTTGACCAGGAATACGCTGGCGGCCTCCTTGAAGTTGAACAGCATGCGTCCGGTGGCTTTCACCGCCTCCTGGCCGTGGTGGGTCTTCTCCAGCAGCAGGAGGATCTCGCTGACCGAGAACAGGCCCAGCACCAGGACCACGAACTGGATGCCGTCGGCGAGGTGGATGCTGTCCCCGGTGAAGCGGTACACGCCGCTGTTGGCGTCGATCCCGACGCTCGACAGGAACAGCCCGAGCAGCGCCGCCAGCAGGGTCTTCAGCGGGCGGTCGCCGGCCATCCCGCCGAGGCAGACGATGGCGAACACCATCAGCACGAAATATTCCGCCGGACCGAAGGCGATCGCCCACTTGGCCAGCAGCGGGGCGAACAGGACCATCCCGCAGGTGGCGATGAAAGCGCCAATGAACGAACTCCAGGCCGACAGCGACAGGGCCACGCCGGCCAGGCCCTTGCGTGCCATCGGGTAGCCGTCGAGGGTGGTCATCACGGTCGAGGCTTCGCCGGGGATGTTGAGCAGGATCGAGCTGATCCGCCCGCCGTATTCGCAGCCCAGGTATACGGCGGCGAGCAGGATCAGCGCGGTTTCCGGCGGCAGGCCGAGGGCGAAGGCCACCGGGATCAGCAGTGCCACGCCGTTGATCGGACCGAGGCCTGGCAGCAGGCCTACGATGGTGCCGATCAGGGTGCCGATCAGCGCGGTGATCAGGTTGGTCGGCGTCATCGCGACGCCGAAGCCCTGGCCGAGGTAGTTCAAGGTTTCCATCACGAAGTCCTCACAGCGGCAGGAAGTCGAGAACGCCCAGCGGCAGCGGGACGTCCAGGGCGCGGTCGAACAGCCAGTAGAGGCCGATCCCGAGCAGGCTCGCGGTGACCACCGCAGGGATTGGCCGGGCGCCGTAGAGAATGGCCATGCAGGAGCCGACCAGGGCGGCGCTGAGGATGAAGCCGAGCGTTTCGAACAGGCCGGCGAACACCAGCAGCAGGGCGATGCAGGCGAGCACCTTGAGCAGCACGGCGCCGCCCAGCGGTTGTTCGTCCTCGGCGTGGCGGATCGGCGTCGGCCGCGCGATCAGCCACGCCAGGCCGGCGCCCATCAGCGCCAGGCAGAGCAGCGGGTAGGCGCGCGGGCCGACCGGTTCGTAGGAAAACGGCGCCTGGTAACGCCAGCCGGCGACCGCCAGGCCGACGCAGGCGAGCAGCCAGAGCCCGGCGAACAGGCGCTGGTACAGGTTGGAACGGGTCATGGGACGATCCTCGTGGCGCGGCCGGGGTCCGGCCGCGCGCGGGCTGGCTTACTGGATCAGGCCGAAGTCCTTGGCCAGTTGCTTGTACTGCTGGACCTGCTGCTTCACGTAGCCGTCGAGTTCCTCGCCGGTCATGGCGAAGGGGAACAGCTCGCGCTGGTCGCGCAGCTTGGCGAAGTCCTCGGAGGCCAGCAGTTGGTCGAAGGCATTCTTCCACCAGGCGTAGTCTTCGTCGCTGACCTTCGGCCCGAGGTAGAACCCGCGAACCACCGGCCAGACGATGTCGTAGCCCTGTTCCTTGGCGGTGGGGATGTTGGCCATCGCCGCCTCTGGCAGGCGTTCTTCGGAGAACACCGCGAGCAGGCGCATGTCGCCGCTGAGGATGTGCGGCATGGAGTCGGAAATGTCGGTGCTGCCGACCTGGATGTGCCCGCCGAGCAGCGCGGTGGCGATCTCGCCGCCGCCTTCCAGGGCCACGTAGCGCAGGTCGCGCGGATTGATCCCGGCGGCCTTGGCGATCAGCGCGGTCTGCATCCAGTCCTGGCTGCCGACGGTGCCGCCGGAGCCGATCACCACCTTGCTCGGGTCGGCCTTGAGCGCCTTCACCAGGTCGTCGAGGTTCTTGTAGGGCGAGTCGGTGCGCACTGCGATGGCGCCGTAGCTGGTGCCGATGGCGGCCAGCCATTTCACCGCGTTCTCGTCGAAGCGGCCGAACTTGCCCTGGGCCAGGTTCAGCAGCGAGCCGCTGGAGAAGGCGGTGATGGTGCCGGCGTCGCCCGGGCGTTGGGCGACCACCGCGTTATAGGCGACCGCGCCGACGCCGCCGGGCATGTAGGTGACGCGCATCGGCTTGCTCAGCAGCTTGGCCTCGACCAGGGCGCTCTGGGCCAGCTTGCAGGTGAGGTCGAAACCGCCGCCGGGGGACGCCGGGGCGATGCATTCGGGACGCTTGGGTTCGGCCACGGCGGCGCCGGCCAGCAGCAGGCCGGCGGCAACCAAGGCGAGGGGACGAAAAGACAGTTTCATCATCATCGGTGCTCCTGTGGAGTTCTTGTTCTGGCTTACCAGATCGGCAGGGTATAGCTGACGATCAGGCGGTTCTCATCGATGTCGCGGGTGAAATTGGAACGGAAGGTCGCGTTGCGCCAGCGGATTCCGAGGTTCTTCAGCGCGCCGCTCTGGAACACGTACTGCAGTTCGGTGTTGCGTTCCCATTCGCGGCCTTCGCCGCGCTGCCCGGCGAGTTCGACATTGTCGCCCTTGACGTAGCGGGTCATGAAGGTCAGGCCGGGAATGCCGAGGCCGACGAAGTCGTAGTCGTAGCGCAGTTGCCAGGAGCGCTCCTTGGGGCCGGCGAAGTCGTTGACCTGGACGAAGTTGACCAGGTACGGGTTGCTGCCTTCCAGGTAGGGGAAGGCGTCGTCGCCGTTCATTCGCTGCCAGGCCGCGCCGAAGGCATGGTTGCCAAGGCTGTAGGTGAACATGCCGTTGAGCGACTTGTTGTCGATGCCGCCGGCCTTGGCCGAGCCGCTGTCGGTGCTGCGGGCGAAGCGCAGGTCGCTGGTCAGTTCGCCGGGACCGATCGGCCAGCTGTGCAGCAGGCCGACGAAGTGCTGGCGGTAGACGTCCTGCAGGTTGCTGTAGTGATAGCTGGCGGTGAGTTGGTCGGTGAGCTTGTAGTCCAGTCCGCCGAGGTCGAAGTGATCGGCGCTGACCCCGGCGAAGCGGCCGTTCTTGTCGTTCAGCGCGAGGTCCTCGGAGTCGCTGGAGTCGCGGATCTTGGTCTTTTCCAGGCGCCCGGCGGTGAAGCCGAGGTCCTTGATCTCCTTCGAGGTGAGCAGCGCGCCTTCGAATATCTGCGGGAAGATCCGCCCGTTGTTCGGTTGTACCGATGGCAGCTTCGGAATCAGCGTGCCGACCTTCAGCTCGCTCTGCGAGACCTTGACCTTGGCGGTCAGGCCCAGTTTCGAGTAGGTGTCCGGCGCGCGGCCGTCGGAATCCTTCGGCAGCAGTCCGGTACCGCTGCGGCCGCGGCCGGAGTCGAGCTTGACGCCGAGCATGCCCATGGCGTCGAGGCCGAAGCCGACGGTGCCCTGGGTGTAGCCGGACTGCAGGTTGAGGATGAAGCCTTGCGCCCACTCCTCGCGCTTGGACTGGCCGGGGCCGTCGCGGAAGTCGCGGTTCATGTAGAAGTTGCGGGTTTCCAGGCTGGCCTTGCTGTCTTCGAGGAAGCCGGCGGCGTTGCCCAGGGGCGCGATGCTGGCGAGCACGACGGCGGTGGTGGTCAGGTTGGTGCTGCGGGACGAACGTACAGACCTTGCGGCCTGCGGCAGGGAAGTCGACATGCAGTGGTCTCCGATTCTTGTTCTTGTACGCCGAGCACCACGCTGCAAGGCGTTTTGGCGGACGATCTGCGCCGTCCATCGACTGATCCTAAGGCGCCAAGCTTTCGCCAGGCTTTCAGCAATCCCCGGTGGCAGAGAAGCCATTTACCGGAGGGTTTTCCCCGGTACACTTCGCCTCTTGTGCCCTCATCCGGTGGTGGAGAACCGTCCATGCGCATCCTTCTGGTGGAAGATCATCCGCAGCTCGCCGAAAGCGTGGTCCAGGCGCTCAAGGGCGCCGGCTGGACGGTAGACCTGCTGCAGGACGGGGTGGCCGCCGACCTGGCCCTGGCCAGCGAGGAGTACGCCCTGGCGATCCTCGACGTCGGCCTGCCGCGGATGGACGGCTTCGAGGTGCTGGCGCGCCTGCGCGGGCGCGGCAAGACCCTGCCGGTGCTGATGCTGACTGCGCGCGGCGAGGTGAAGGACCGGGTGCACGGCCTCAATCTCGGCGCCGACGACTACCTGGCAAAGCCTTTCGAACTGTCCGAGCTGGAGGCGCGGGTCAAGGCCCTGCTGCGCCGCAGCGTGCTCGGTGGCGAACAGTTGCAGCGCTGCGGCGCCCTGGTCTACGACCTCGGCACCCGGCGCTTCAGCCTCGACGAGCAGCCGCTGACCCTGACCTCGCGGGAACAGGCGGTGCTGGAAGCGATGATCGCCCGTCCGGGGCGGGTGATGAGCAAGGAGCAACTGGCCGCCCAGGTCTTCGGCCTGGACGAGGAGGCCAGCGCCGACGCCATCGAGATCTACGTCCACCGCCTGCGCAAGAAGCTGGAAGGCGGCGCCGTGCGCATCGTCACCTTCCGCGGCCTCGGCTACCTGCTGGAGGCGCAGGGTGACTGATGCCGGCAGCCTGCGCGGAAGGCTGCTGCTGTGGCTGGCCCTGCTCCTGCTGCTGGTGCTCCTGGCGAGCGGCCTGAGCGCCTACTGGAACGGTCGCGAGGTGGCCGACACCGCCTACGACCGGACCTTGCTGGCCTCGGCGCGGGCGATCGCCGACGGGCTCTACGAGAAGGACGGCACCCTGCGCGCCGACGTCCCCTACGTGGCACTGGATACCTTCGCCTACGACAGCGCCGGGCGGATCTTCTACCAGGTCAACGACATCCACGGACGGATGATCTCCGGCTACGAGAATCTTCCGGCGGCACCCGCCGATACCCTGCGCACCGACGACTACCCGGCCCTGGCCAAGTTCTACGACGGCGTCTACCAGGGCGTCGACGTTCGCGTGGTGAGCCTGCTGCAGCCGGTCAGCGAACCGAGCATGAGCGGCATGGCGGAGATCCGCGTGGCCGAGACCGAAGGCGCCCGCGAGCGCATGGCGCGCAGCCTGATGACCGATACCCTGTTGCGCCTGGGCGTCCTCGGCGTCGGCGCGCTGGTGCTGGTGTGGCTGGCGGTGAGCGCCGCGCTGCGTCCGCTGGATCGCCTGCGCCGCGAGGTGGAAGAGCGCCAGCCGGACGACCTGCGGCCGTTGCCGATGCTCGAGGTCCAGCATGAATTGCGGCCGCTGGTGGAGTCGCTGAACCACTTCACCCAGCGCCTGCGCAGCCTGTTCGAGCGGCAGTCGCACTTCATCGCCGATGCCGCCCACGAGTTGCGCACCCCGCTGGCGGCGCTCAAGGCGCGCCTGGAACTGGGCCTGCGCGAGCAGGAGCCGGAAGCCTGGCGTTCGACCCTGGAGACCACGGCGAAGAACACCGACCGCCTGATCCACCTGGCCAACCAGCTGCTCTCCCTGGCGCGCATCGAAAGCGGCGCCCAGGCCATCGCCGAGGGTGGCGCCGAGCGTATCGACCTGACCGCCCTGGCCCGGGAGCTGGGCCTGGCGCTGGCGCCGCTGGCCTATGCGCGGGGAGCCTCGCTGGCGCTGGAAAGCGCCGGGCCGGTGTGGATCCAGGGTGAACCGACGCTGCTCAACGAATTGCTCAGCAACCTCCTGGACAACGCGCTGGCGCACACCCCGCAGGGCGGCAACGTGATCCTCAGGGTGCTGGAGGGGGGCGTGCTGGAAGTGGAAGACGATGGTCCGGGAATTCCCGCCGCCGACCGCGAGCGGGTCTTCCAGCGCTTCTACCGGCGCGGCGACAGCCCCGGCAGCGGCCTGGGGCTGGCGATCGTCGGCGAGGTCTGCCGGGCGCACCGGGCGCAGATCCAGCTCGACCAGGGCGAACTGGGTGGCTTGCTGGTGCGGGTGCGCTTCCCGGCGGAGTAGAGCGGGCCTATTGCAGCATGCTGGTGGCGGCTTCCAGGGCGCTGGAGAGGTCCTCGTCTTCCTTCATGTCGACGGTCGGCTCGAGGCCGAGCTTGGCGAACGCCGGGATCTGGCTCCAGTCCAGGCGGGTATAGGGATGCTCGCTGCCAAGGTAGCTCTGCAGGGTGGCGACCTGGACCAGGTCGGTATAGTCGGCGCGCGGCGAGTTGCGGGTGAAGTCCAGGTGCTGGCGCGGGACCTCGGCGATCGGCGCGGGGAAATCCCAGGCCTTGAGGATGCGCTCGCCGATCAGCGGATGGATGCGCTCGATCACGTGGCTCAGGCTGATGGAGTCCGACAGCAGCTCGTTGTGATCCTCGGCGTAGGTGAGGATCGGCAGCACGCCGATCTGGTGCACCAGCCCGGCCAGGGTCGCCTGGTCCGGCGCCAGGCGGGTGTAGTGACGGGCCAGCACGTGGCAGATGCCGGCGATCTCGGTGCTCTTGTTCCAGACTTCGCGCATCTTGCGGTCGACCACGTCGGTGGTGGCCTGGAACATCTGCTCCATGGCCAGGCCGGTGGCCAGGTTGCAGGTGTAGTTGATGCCCAACCGGCTGATCGCCATCTGCAGGTCGGTGATTTCCTTCGGGCTGCGCAGCAGCGGACTGTTCACCACGCGGATGATGCGCGCGGTCAGCGCCGCGTCGTTGCCGATCACCTTGCTCAGGGCCTGGATGCTGACATCCGGGTCCTCCGCCGCCTCGCGGACCTGCAGGGCCACTTCGGGCAGGGTCGGCAGCACCAGTTCATCCTGATCGATGGCGCGGATCAGGTCCTGTTGGACTTTGTCGGCAAGCTTGCTCATGGCATTTCCTTTGAAAACGCAATGGCCGGAGCACGCTGTACGTGCACCGGCCATGGGAATACTGGCGGGCCGTCCGCGGACGGCGAGGCACAGTTTACGGTCAGCGCTGGATTTCGCGGTCGCTGTCCAGCGTGTAAGGCAGATTGAGGAGGACGAGCGGCGCTCCTTCGGCGCTTCCGAGGCTGATCCGGCCGTCGGCGACGGCGTCGTCCTGCAGCACGGCGAGCAATTCCACGCTGTTCTCCGGCGTACGGGCGGCCAGTACCACTTCGCCGACGCTGGTGGAATGGACTGGCGAGAACAGCCCGGTGCCGGGCGCCGGCACCTCGTCTGCGTCCAGCGCCAGGCGATACAGGCGGCGCTTGAGGCGGCCGAGATACTGCATGCGGGCGACGATTTCCTGGCCGGTATAGCAGCCCTTCTTGAAGCTGACCCCGCCGACCGCCTGCAGGTTGATCATCTGTGGGATGAACAGCTCGCGGGTAGCGCCGAACACCTGGCCGATGCCTGCGCGCACCTGGCCGAGCAGCCAATCGTCGAGCGGCGCCTCGCGGCTGTGCTCGCGGAGCGTGGCAAGCACCGCCTCGGCGCGCTGCGCCGGAACCCATAGCTCGACGCGGCCGTCGCCCAGGGCGACGGCGAGCAGGTCGCCGTGGCGGGCGATCCTGCCGCTCTCCGCCGGGGTGTCTATCCCCAGGGCGCGCAGTGCCTCGCTGGCGTCGCGCAAGCCTATGCGGAGCCAGGCTGCGCTCTCGTCGGCAAGGCTGGCCTTGGAGAATACGGCGTATTTCTTCAGGTCCGCCAACTGGGCCTCGAGCAGCTCGCCGGCCATCGCCAGCAGCAGGCCGTCGCCCTCGGGCAGGATGCGGAAGCTCGATAGCAGGCGGCCCTTGATGTTGCAGCGGCCGCCGAGGCTGGAGGTCTCGTCGTTGAGGTAGGCGAGGTTGCAGGTCAGCTGGCCCTGGAGGAACTTGGCGGCGTCAGGGCCGCGGACGGCGAGGATGCCTTCATGGACTAGCGGGGTGTGGAAAGCGGGGTCGGCCATTGCGATGCTGCGCGGTCAGTCAGTCAGGACCGTCATCATAGAACTCGGTCCGAGGCTTGTCAGCGGGCAAGAATGCCTGGCGCATCCGCCTTGGCGGTTGTCGGACACTTCCGAGGCCGCCGTCGGCATGGGCCTGCGTCCCGCGCGGATACCCTTGGTTTGCCGGGCAATACGACCAAGGGCGGACGCCGGCGGAGCGACGCCTCGTCATCGGGCCGCGCCATTCGAGCGCAACCGCCCTATAATGCCGGGCGTTTTCGAGGAGCCCGAACATGGCAGATGAAACCGAACTGAAACGACTCTACTGGCACAGCCGTCGCGGCATGCTGGAACTGGATGTGCTGCTGGTGCCTTTCGTGCAGGAGGTTTACCCGGGCCTGGACGCCGAGGACCAGGCGCGCTTCCGCAAGCTGCTGGAGTGCGAGGACCAGGACATGTTCGGTTGGTTCATGCAGCGCGGCGAGCCGGAAGACGCCGACCTGCGGCGGATGGTGCGGATGATCCTGGACCGTGTCCAGCCGGATTGAGCCGTTCGAATGCCGCTGGCGGGTCTCTCCGATCCTGCTGGCGGCGAGCCTGGCACTGTGGGCCCTGGCGCTGCTGTCGATCCTGCTGGCGGCGCTGCCGGTCTGGCTGAAGCCGCCGCTTGCGCTGGTCTGCCTGGCCTACGGTGCCTGGGGGCTGTACCGCCAGGTACTGCTGCGCGGCTCGCGGGCCTTCCGCGGCGTGCGCCATGACGAGCGGGGCTGGCAGCTGTGGAGCGCCGGAAGCGGCTGGCAAGCGGTGCAATTGCGCCCTGACAGCCTGGCGTTGCCCTGGCTGATCGTACTGCGCGTGCGCCTGCCGGGCCGCTGGCGCATCCTTGGCTGCTGTATCCCGGCCGATGCATTGGGCGCCGACAGCCATCGGCGCCTGCGTGTCCGCCTGCGCTTCAGTCGCCGTAGATGGGCGGCACCAGGATAGTGTCGCGGGCTTCGGGCAGCAGGTCCGGATAATCCAGCGTGTAGTGCAGGCCCCGGCTTTCGCGGCGCTGCATGGCCGAGCGGATGATCAGTTCGGCGACCAGTGCCAGGTTGCGCAACTCGATCAGGTCGCGGCTGACCTTGTAGTTGCTGTAGAACTCGTCGATCTCGCTGAGCAGCAGGCGTACCCGGTGCTGGGCGCGCTGCAGGCGCTTGTTGGTGCGCACGATACCGACGTAGTCCCACATGAAACGCCGCAGTTCGTCCCAGTTGTGCGCGATGATCACGTCCTCGTCGGAGTCGGTGACCTGGCTGGCGTCCCAGCTCGGCAGGCTTTCCGGCACGGGCGTGCCGGGCAGGCGCTGGAGCATGTCGGCGGCGGCAGAGCGGGCATAGACGAAGCATTCCAGCAGCGAATTGCTGGCCATGCGGTTAGCGCCGTGCAGGCCGGTGAAGGTGGTTTCGCCGATGGCGTAGAGGCCCGGCACGTCGGTATGCCCGTGCTGGTCGACGAGCACGCCGCCGCAGGTATAGTGAGCGGCCGGCACTACCGGGATCGGTTGCTGGGTAATGTCGATGCCGAAGTCCAGGCAGCGCTCGTAGACGGTGGGGAAGTGCGCCTTGATGAACTCGGCCGGCTTGTGGCTGATGTCCAGGTAGACGCAGTCGATCCCCAGACGCTTCATTTCATGGTCGATGGCGCGGGCCACGATATCCCGGGGCGCCAGTTCGCCACGCGGGTCGAAGCGCGGCATGAAGCGCTCGCCATTGGGCAGGCGGAGCAGGGCGCCTTCGCCGCGCAATGCCTCGGTGATGAGGAAACTCTTGGCCTGCGGGTGGTACAGGCAGGTCGGGTGGAACTGGTTGAACTCCAGGTTGCCGACCCGGCAGCCGGCGCGCCAGGCCATGGCGATGCCGTCGCCGGAGTTGCCGTCGGGATTGCTGGTATAAAGGTAGACCTTGCTCGCGCCACCGGAGGCCAGCACGCTGAAGCGGGCACGGAAGGTATCGACTTCGCCGCTTTCCCGATTCAGCACGTAGGCGCCCAGGCAGCGCTTGCTCGGCAGGCCGAGCTTGCGCTCGGTGATCAGGTCGACCGCCACCCGCTGCGACAGCAGCTCGATGTTCGGTCGCCGCCGGGCCTGGGCCAGCAAGGTATTGAAGATCGCGGCGCCGGTGGCGTCGGCGGCATGGATGATGCGCCGGTGGCTGTGCCCGCCTTCGCGGGTCAGGTGGTATTCGAAGCTGCCTTCCTCGTGGTTGTGCTGCTCGTCGCGGGTGAAGGGCACCCCCTGTTCGATCAGCCACTGGATCGCTTCGCGGCTATGCTCCACGGTGAAGCGCACCGCATCCTCGCGGCACAGGCCGCCACCGGCGACCAGGGTGTCCTCGACGTGGGATTCCACGGTGTCGGTATCGTCCAGCACGGCGGCCACGCCGCCCTGGGCCCAGTAGGTCGAGCCCTGCGACAGTTCGCCCTTGCTGAGGACGGCGATGCGCAGGTGTTCCGGAAGGGTCAAGGCCAGACTCAGGCCGGCGGCGCCGCTGCCGATGACCAGTACATCGTGTTGATAATGTTGGCTCATGCCCGCATTTCCCCGTGGTGGAGCCCTAGTATATAGAAGGGCCTGGCGGCACAATAGCGCACCCCCGCTGCCGGTCCGGCGGATGAGCTGCGGGCCTGTCATCGGCAGGCGTCATCAGAGCGGGGCGATGTAGTGCTGGAACTTTCTTAGACGCATCGGTTCCAAAGCAGGATGCCTGAAGACCTCGTCCGGTTGGCCTACCCAGCGGCACAGAGGCCGGGCCCTGAGCCCGATGCAATCCATTTTCGCGGGGCCCGGACACGATGTCCGGGGCCGCACGTCACGAGCGAGGAAAAAACTCGTGACGCATGCTTGGAGGGGAGAACTTTTGCAAGAAGCCCGAGTCTATCTTGGCAAGACGATTCGCTGGGACGCTCGAAGCTCCTCCAGGTTCGAAGAGGAGCTTTCATGCTAACCCAGGAACAGGATCAGCAACTGGTTGAACGGGTACAGCGCGGAGACAAGCGGGCTTTCGATCTGCTGGTACTGAAATACCAGCACAAGATACTGGGATTGATCGTGCGGTTCGTGCACGACGCCCAGGAAGCCCAGGACGTAGCGCAGGAAGCCTTCATCAAGGCATACCGTGCGCTCGGCAATTTCCGCGGCGATAGTGCTTTTTATACCTGGCTGTATCGGATCGCCATCAACACCGCGAAGAACCACCTGGTCGCTCGCGGGCGTCGGCCACCGGACAGCGATGTGACCGCAGAGGATGCGGAGTTCTTCGAGGGCGACCACGCCCTGAAGGACATCGAGTCGCCGGAACGGGCGATGTTGCGGGATGAGATCGAGGCCACCGTGCACCAGACCATCCAGCAGTTGCCCGAGGATTTGCGCACGGCCCTGACCCTGCGCGAGTTCGAAGGTTTGAGTTACGAAGATATCGCCACCGTGATGCAGTGTCCGGTGGGGACGGTACGGTCGCGGATCTTCCGCGCTCGTGAAGCAATCGACAAAGCTCTGCAGCCTTTGTTGCGAGAAGCCTGACACAGCGGCAAATGCCAAGAGAGGTATCGCTATGAGTCGTGAAGCCCTGCAGGAAACTCTGTCCGCTGTGATGGATAACGAAGCGGATGAACTCGAGTTGCGGCGGGTGCTCGCAGCTTGCGGCGAGGATGCCGAGCTGCGTTCCACCTGGTCGCGTTACCAGCTGGCGCGGTCCGTCATGCACCGTGAGCCTACCCTGCCGAAGCTGGATATCGCTGCGGCGGTCTCTGCTGCCCTGGCCGACGAGGCCGCTCCGCCGAAAGCGGAGAAGGGACCGTGGCGGATGGTCGGTCGCCTGGCGGTCGCTGCCTCGGTGACCCTGGCGGTGCTGGCCGGCGTGCGTCTGTACAACCAGAACGACGCCCTGCCGCAGATGGCGCAACAGGGGACCACCCCGCAGATCGCCCTGCCTCAGGTGAAAGGCCCGGCCGTGCTGGCCGGCTACAGCGAAGAGCAGGGGGCGCCGCAGGTGATCACCAACTCCTCGTCCAGCGATACCCGCTGGCATGAGCAGCGTCTGCCGATCTACCTGCGTCAGCACGTGCAACAATCCGCCGTCAGTGGTACAGAGAGCGCGCTGCCCTACGCTCGGGCAGCCAGCCTGGAAAACCGCTGAGGAGAGACATGCGCACCACCTCCCTGTTGCTTTTGCTTGGCAGCCTGATGGCGGTTCCCGCCACTCAGGCTGCCGACGCTTCCGACTGGCTGAATCGTCTCGCCGAGGCCGATCGCCAGAACAGTTTCCAAGGCACCTTCGTCTACGAGCGCAATGGCAGCTTCTCCACCCATGAGATCTGGCATCGCGTGGAGAGCGATGGTGCGGTTCGCGAGCGCCTGCTCCAGCTCGACGGCGCGCGCCAGGAAGTGGTCCGGGTCGACGGGCGCACCCAGTGCATCAGCGGCGGCCTTGCCGACCAACTGGCCGATGCCCAGCTGTGGCCGGTGCGCAAGTTCGATCCCTCCCAGCTGGCTTCCTGGTACGACCTGCGCCTGGTCGGCGAATCCCGTGTCGCCGGCCGCCCGGCAGTGGTCCTTGCGGTGACTCCGCGCGACCAGCATCGCTACGGCTTCGAGCTGCACCTGGACCGCGACACCGGCCTGCCGTTGAAGTCGCTGCTGCTGAACGAGAAGGGGCAGTTGCTCGAGCGCTTCCAGTTCACCCAGTTGAATACCGGCGCGGCACCTGCCGAAGACCAGTTGCAGGCGGGCGCCGAATGCCAGGTCGTCGGCCCGGCCAAGGCCGACGGCGAGAAGACCGTGGCCTGGCGCTCGGAATGGCTGCCGCCAGGTTTCACCCTGACCCGCAGTTTCATGCGTCGCAGTCCGGTCACCCCCGATCCGGTCGCCTGCCTGACCTATGGCGATGGCCTGGCACGATTCTCGGTGTTCATCGAGCCGCTGCACGGTGCCATGGTTGGCGACGCGCGCAGCCAGCTCGGCCCGACCGTGGTGGTTTCCAAGCGCCTGCAGACCGATGACGGCGGCCAGATGGTGACCGTCGTCGGCGAAGTGCCGCTGGGCACCGCCGAGCGGGTGGCGCTGTCCATCCGGCCCGAGGCCGCCGCCCAGAAATGATCGAGGAGCAGGGGCGAGTGGTGGCGACCGAGCCGGGAGCGGTATGGGTCGAGACCGTGCGCCGCAGTACCTGCTCGTCCTGCTCGGCCAATGCCGGTTGCGGCCAGGGGCTGATGCAGCGCCTGGGCGTCGGCGCGGGGCGTGCCCGGGTGCGCGCGTTGAGCGACCTGAGCCTGCGGGTCGGCGATGCGGTCGTCCTAGGAATTCATGAAGACCTGTTGTTGCGCGCCTCTGTCCTCTTCTATCTTTTCCCTCTGCTCGGGTTTTTCGTGGCAGCATTGCTGGCGACCCGGGCGGGCCTTGTCGAACCTCTGATCATCGTGTCCGGGCTGGCGGGTTTGCTGGCGGCCTGGCTATTGGTGCGTCGGCATGCTCGTCGTCATGCCGATGATCCAGCCTCGCAGCCGGTGGTTCTGCGAGCGCTGATTTCCGGGCCGTCCGATTCGGCCTGAGTCTTTCTCTTCCCTCGAACATCACGGGAGCTGTAGTCGATGCATACCCTAAAACGCTGTATGGCTGCGATGGTGGCCTTGCTGGCCTTGAGCCTGGCGATGACGGCCCGGGCAGAACTGCCGGACTTCACGCCTTTGGTCGAACAGGCGTCGCCGGCGGTGGTGAATATCAGTACGCGGCAGAAGCTGCCGGATCGCGCCATGGCGCGCGGGCAGCTGTCGATCCCCGACCTCGAAGGGCTGCCGCCGATGTTCCGCGACTTCCTCGAGCGCAGCATCCCGCAGGTTCCGCGCAATCCGCGCGGCCAGCAGCGCGAGGCGCAATCGCTGGGTTCCGGCTTCATCATCTCCAACGACGGCTACATCCTCACCAACAATCACGTCGTGGCCGATGCCGACGAGATCCTGGTGCGCCTGTCCGACCGTAGCGAGCACAAGGCCAAGTTGATCGGCGCAGACCCGCGCAGCGACGTGGCGGTGCTGAAGATCGAGGCGAAGAACCTGCCGACCCTGAAACTGGGCGATTCGAACAAGCTGAAAGTGGGCGAATGGGTCCTGGCCATCGGTTCGCCGTTCGGCTTCGATCACTCGGTCACCGCCGGTATCGTCAGTGCCAAGGGGCGTAGCCTGCCGAACGAGAGCTACGTACCCTTCATCCAGACCGACGTGGCGATCAACCCGGGTAACTCCGGCGGTCCGCTGCTGAACCTGCAGGGCGAAGTGGTCGGCATCAACTCGCAGATCTTCACCCGTTCCGGCGGCTTCATGGGCCTGTCCTTCGCCATTCCGATCGATGTCGCGCTGAACGTCGCCGACCAGTTGAAGAAAGCCGGCAAGGTCAGTCGCGGCTGGCTGGGCGTGGTGATCCAGGAAGTGAACAAGGATCTCGCCGAGTCCTTCGGCCTCGACAAGCCGTCCGGCGCGCTGGTGGCGCAACTGGTGGAAGACGGCCCGGCGGCCAAGGGTGGCCTGCAGGTGGGCGATGTGATCCTCAGCCTGAACGGCCAGTCGATCAACGAGTCCGCCGACCTGCCGCACCTGGTGGGCAACATGAAGCCGGGCGACAAGATCAACCTGGACGTGATTCGCAACGGCCAGCGCAAGTCCCTGAGCATGGCGGTAGGCAGCCTTCCGGACGACGACGAGGAAATCGCCTCGATGGGCGCTCCGGGCGCCGAGCGCAGCAGCAACCGCCTGGGCGTGACCGTCGCCGACCTGACCGCCGAGCAGCGCAAGAGCCTGGATATCCAGGGCGGCGTGGTGATCAAGGAAGTCCAGGACGGTCCGGCCGCGGTCATCGGCCTGCGTCCGGGCGATGTCATCACCCACCTGGACAACAAGGCGGTGACCTCGACCAAGGTCTTCGCCGACGTGGCCAAGGCCCTGCCGAAGAACCGTTCGGTTTCGATGCGGGTGCTGCGCCAGGGACGCGCCAGCTTCATTACCTTCAAGCTGGCCGAATAAGCCGGCTGGCGAAAAAAGGGCGGTTTCCACCGCCCTTTTTCATGCCCGTCAATCCGTTACCTGCGTGACGCCTTGCCCGAGCATCAGGTAAACTCCCCGGCTATTTTTCGGCGGATTGCCGCCCTTGCCCTTTTCGAGTGTGTTGAGCCGTGAGCGACCTGAGCCATATCCGCAATTTCTCCATCATTGCCCATATCGACCATGGCAAGTCGACGCTGGCCGATCGCTTCATCCAGATGTGCGGCGGCCTCTCCGATCGCGAAATGGAGGCCCAGGTCCTGGACTCCATGGACCTGGAGCGCGAGCGCGGGATCACCATCAAGGCCCACAGCGTGACCCTGCACTACAAGGCGCAGGACGGTAAGACCTACCAGCTCAACTTCATCGATACCCCCGGCCACGTCGACTTCACCTACGAAGTCAGCCGCTCGCTGGCCGCCTGCGAGGGCGCGCTGCTGGTAGTGGACGCCGGCCAGGGCGTCGAGGCGCAGTCCGTCGCCAACTGCTACACCGCCATCGAGCAGGGGCTGGAAGTGATGCCCGTGCTGAATAAGATGGACCTGCCCCAGGCCGAGCCGGAGCGGGTGAAAGAGGAAATCGAGAGCATCATCGGCATCGACGCCACCGACGCCGTGGCCTGCAGCGCCAAGAGCGGGATGGGCGTGCTGGAGGTGCTGGAGCGCCTGGTGACCGCCATCCCCGCCCCGGAAGGCGAGATCGAGGCGCCGCTGCAGGCGCTGATCATCGACTCCTGGTTCGACAACTACCTTGGCGTGGTCTCGCTGGTACGGGTGAAGAACGGCCGGGTGAAGAAGGGCGACAAGATCCTGGTGAAGTCCACCGGCAAGGTCCACCAGGTGGACAGCGTCGGGGTATTCACTCCGAAGCACACCGAGACCGTCGACCTGAAGGCGGGCGAGGTGGGCTTCATCATCGCCGGTATCAAGGATATCCACGGCGCGCCGGTGGGCGATACGCTGACCCTGAACAACACGCCGGACGTCGAGGTCCTGCCGGGCTTCAAGCGGGTCAAGCCGCAGGTCTATGCGGGCCTGTTCCCGGTCAGCTCGGACGATTTCGAGGACTTCCGCGACGCCCTGCAGAAACTGACCCTCAACGACTCGTCGCTGCAATACGAGCCGGAAAGCTCCGAAGCCCTGGGCTTCGGCTTCCGTTGCGGCTTCCTCGGCATGCTGCACATGGAGATCATCCAGGAGCGCCTGGAGCGCGAATACGACCTGGACCTGATCACCACCGCGCCCACGGTGGTCTTCGAGATCGTGCAGAAGAACGGCGAGATCATCTACGTCGACAACCCGTCCAAGCTCCCGGACCTGGCGTCGATCCAGGAAATGCGCGAACCGATCTGCCGCGCCACCATCCTGGTGCCCAAGGACCACCTGGGCAACGTGATCACCCTGTGCATCGAGAAGCGCGGCGTGCAGCGCGACATGCACTTCCTCAGCGGCCAGGTGCAGGTGGTCTACGACCTGCCGATGAACGAGGTGGTGCTCGACTTCTTCGATCGCCTCAAGTCCACCAGCCGCGGCTATGCTTCCCTGGACTACAGCTTCGATCGTTTCGAGCCGTCCAACCTGGTTCGTCTCGACGTGCTGATCAATGGCGAGAAGGTCGACGCCCTCGCCCTGATCGTCCACCGCGACAACGCCCCCTACAAGGGCCGCCAGCTGGTGGAGAAAATGAAGGAACTGATCCCGCGGCAGATGTTCGACGTGGCGATCCAGGCAGCCATCGGTGGGCAGATCATCGCCCGCTCGACGGTCAAGGCGCTCAGGAAGAACGTGCTGGCCAAGTGTTACGGTGGCGACGTGAGCCGTAAACGCAAGCTGCTGGAGAAGCAGAAGGCTGGTAAGAAAAGGATGAAGCAGGTCGGTAGCGTGGAAATTCCCCAGGAAGCCTTCCTCGCCGTGCTCAAAGTGGATAGCTAGAACCCATGACACTCAATTTCCCGTTGTTGCTGGTCATCGCCGTGGCTGTATGCGGCGCCCTGGCCCTGGTCGACCTGGTGCTGTTCGCGCCGCGTCGGCGGGCCGCGATCTCTTCCTACGAAGGGCAGGTGAACGAGCCCGATCCGGCAGTGCTGGAGAAGCTCAACAAGGAACCGCTGCTGGTGGAGTACGGCAAGTCGTTCTTCCCGGTGCTGTTCATCGTGCTGGTGCTGCGTTCCTTCCTGGTCGAGCCGTTCCAGATTCCCTCGGGGTCGATGAAACCTACCCTCGAGGTCGGCGATTTCATCCTGGTCAACAAGTTCGCCTACGGTATCCGCCTGCCGGTGCTGGACACCAAGGTGATCCCGATCGGTGATCCGCAGCGCGGCGATGTCATGGTGTTCCGCTATCCCAGCGAACCGAACATCAACTACATCAAGCGCGTGGTCGGCCTGCCCGGCGACACCGTGCGCTACACCAAGGAAAAGCGCCTGTACGTCAACGGCGAGCTGGTGGCGGAGAAACTGGTCGGCGAGGAACCGGGCACCCTGGGCAGCGTGACCCTGTACCAGGAGAAGCTGGGCCAGGCCGAGCACCTGATCCGCAAGGAAATGAGCCGCTATCGCATCGAGCCCGACCGCCAGTGGACCATTCCCGCCGGCCACTACTTCATGATGGGCGACAACCGCGACAACTCCAACGACAGCCGCTACTGGAACGATCCGAAGATCCCCAAGGATCTGCTGGGCATGGTTCCGGACCGCAATATCGTCGGCAAGGCCTTCGCCGTGTGGATGAGCTGGCCCGATCCGAAGATGAGCAACCTGCCGAACTTCTCCCGGGTCGGCGTGATTCACTGACCTGTGCGCAGGTTCGCCACGCGGAAGGGCGCTCCTGCTGAATAATCGCGAAGCGGGGCTGCTCCCGAGGGCAGCCCCGCTTTCACTTCCGCGAACGCCGCCGCAGGGCCCTGCCCGATGGCGTTACCGCTCGCTGGACGGAATAACTACACTGACATGAGGTCCGACATGAGGTTCGCGCGTTCGCAGAAGGGGATGTCCCTGCTGGGGTGGCTGGTGGTGCTGGGCGTGGTGGCGTTCTTCGCCAGCGCCGCGTTCAAGATCATCCCGCACTACATGGATTACTACTCGCTGGAGAAGGTGATCACTTCCGTGGAGACCGACAAGGCGGCCGAGGTGCGTTCCGTGCCGGAGTTCTACAGCTACGTCGGCAAGGGGATGCAGATCAACGGCATCCGCAACCTGGACCTGGAGAAGGCCCTGGAGGTGCAACTGGAAGACAACCAATTCCGGGCGCACCTGAAATATGAAAAACGCGAGCCACTGATCAGCAACATCGACCTGGTGGTCCACTTCGACAAAGAATTCCGTGTACGCATGCCGTGAGTAATTCGCTGGACCGACTCGAGCGCAAGCTCGGCTATACCTTCAAAGACCGGGACCTGATGGTCCTGGCCCTGACCCATCGCAGCTACGCCGGGCGCAACAACGAGCGCCTGGAGTTCCTCGGTGACGCCATTCTCAACTTCGTCATCGGCGAGGCGCTGTTCCACCACTTCCCGCAGGCTCGCGAAGGCCAGCTTTCGCGCCTGCGCGCGCGATTGGTCAAGGGCGAGACCCTGGCCCTGCTGGCGCGCGGCTTCGAGGTGGGCGACTACCTGCGGCTGGGCTCGGGCGAGCTGAAGAGCGGCGGGTTCCGCCGCGAGTCGATCCTCGCCGATGCGATGGAAGCCCTGATCGGCGCCATCTACCTGGATACCGGCATGGACTCCGCGCGTGAGCGGATCATCGCCTGGCTCGGACCGCAACTGCGCGAGCTGACCCCGGTGGATACCAACAAGGACCCCAAGACCCGCCTGCAGGAGTTCCTGCAGTCGCGTGGCTGCGACCTGCCGCGCTACGAGGTGGTGGATATCCAGGGCGAACCCCATTGCCGGACCTTCTTCGTCGATTGCGAAGTGGCCCTGCTGAGCGACAAGACCCACGGGCACGGCGGCAGCCGCCGCATCGCCGAGCAGGTGGCCGCGGCCGCCGCGCTGGTGGCCCTGGGCGTGGAGAATGGCCATGACTGACATGCACGACGACATCCCCGCCGGCAGCCGTTGCGGCTACGTGGCGATCGTGGGGCGCCCCAACGTGGGCAAGTCCACCCTGCTCAACCACATCCTCGGGCAGAAGCTGGCGATCACCTCGCGCAAGCCGCAGACCACCCGTCACAACATGCTCGGGATCAAGACCGAGGGCGAGGTGCAGGCCGTCTACGTCGATACGCCCGGCCTGCACAAGAGCGGCGAGAAGGCCCTCAACCGCTACATGAACCGTACCGCCAGCGCGGCATTGAAGGATGTCGACGTGGTGATCTTCGTGGTCGACCGCACCCGCTGGACCGAAGAGGACCAGATGGTCCTGGAGCGCGTGCAGTACGTCAGTTGCCCGGTGCTGATCGCGGTGAACAAGACCGACCGCATCGAGGAGAAGGCCGACCTGCTGCCGCACCTCGAATGGCTCACCCAGCAGTTGCCGAAGGCCGAGATAGTACCGATCTCGGCGCAGCACGGGACCAACCTGGACGTGCTGGAGAAGCTGGTCGCCGAGCGTCTGCCGGAAAGCGAGCACTTCTTCCCCGAAGACCAGATCACCGACCGCAGCAGCCGCTTCCTGGCCGCCGAGCTGGTCCGCGAGAAGATCATGCGCCAGCTCGGCGCCGAGCTGCCCTACCAGATCACCGTGGAGATCGAGGAGTTCAAGCAGGAAGGTCGCATCCTGCATATCCATGCGCTGATCCTGGTGGAGCGCGAGGGGCAGAAGAAGATCATCATCGGCGACAAGGGCGAGCGGATCAAAAGCATCGGCCAGAACGCGCGGAAGGACATGGAAGTGCTGTTCGACTCCAAGGTCATGCTCAACCTCTGGGTCAAGGTCAAGGGCGGCTGGTCCGACGACGAGCGTGCCCTGCGCTCGCTGGGCTACGGCGACCTCTGACCGTTCCCGGCAGCCCGGCGCCAGCCGGGCGCCATTCCTCTCGCGCCCGGTCGACCCGCCATGTCCTTCGCCGCCGCCCAAGCCACCTACGTGCTGCATAGCCGGCCGTACAAGGAAACCAGCGCCCTGGTGGATTTCTTCACCCCGCTGGGTCGCCTGCGCGCGGTCCTGCGCGGCGCCCGCGGCAAGGCTGGCGCCCTGGCGCGGCCATTCGTGCCGCTGGAAGCGGAGTGGCGCGGGCGCGGCGAACTGAAGACCGTGGCCCGCCTGGAAAGCGCCGGTGTTCCCAACCTGCTCAATGGCCAGGCGCTGTTCAGCGGTCTCTACCTCAACGAGCTGTTGATCCGCCTGTTGCCGGCGGAAGACCCGCAGCCGGAAATCTTCGCCCACTACGCCGCGACCCTGCCGCTGCTGGCGGCGGGGCGCCCCATCGAACCGCTGCTGCGCGCGTTCGAATGGCGCCTGCTGGAGCAACTGGGCTATGGTTTCGCTCTCGATGTCGACATCAATGGGCGCCCGATCGAGCCGCAGGCGTTGTACCAGCTTTTGCCAGAGGCCGGCCTGGAGCCGGTGGCGCAACTGCAACCCGGGCTGTTCCAGGGCTCCGAACTGTTATCCATGGCCGACGCCGACTGGAGCGCCCCCGGCGCCCTGGCGGCGGCCAAGCGCCTGATGCGCCAGGCGCTCGCTCCCCATCTGGGCGGCCGGCCGCTGGTCAGCCGCGAGCTGTTCATGAACCGTAAGGAGTCACCCCGTGACTGAAGCCACTCGAATTCTGCTCGGCGTGAACATCGATCACGTCGCCACCCTGCGCCAGGCCCGGGGCACCCGCTATCCGGACCCGGTGAAGGCCGCCCTGGACGCCGAGGAAGCCGGCGCCGACGGTATCACCGTGCACCTGCGCGAGGACCGCCGGCATATCCAGGAACGCGACGTGCGGGTGCTCAAGGAAGTGCTGCAGACGCGGATGAACTTCGAGATGGGGGTCACCGAGGAAATGCTCGCCTTCGCCGAGGAGATCCGGCCGGCGCATAGCTGCCTGGTCCCCGAGCGCCGCGAGGAATTGACCACCGAGGGCGGCCTCGACGTCGCCGGCCAGGAACAGCGCATCCGCGACGCGGTGCGACGCCTGGCTGCGGTGGGCAGCGAAGTGTCGCTGTTCATCGATCCCGATCCGCGGCAGATCGAGGCCTCCGCCCGGGTCGGCGCGCCGGCTATCGAACTGCATACCGGTCGCTACGCCGACGCCGAAGACCCCGAGGAGCAGGCCCGTGAACTGCAGCGGGTACGCGAGGGCGTGGCCCTCGGGCGTTCCCTCGGCCTGATCGTCAACGCCGGGCATGGCCTGCACTACCACAATGTCGAGCCGGTCGCGGCCATCGACGGCATCAACGAGCTGAACATCGGCCACGCCATCGTCGCCCACGCCCTGTTCGTCGGCTTCAGGCAGGCGGTGGCCGAGATGAAAGCGCTGATGCTGGCCGCGGCGACCAAGCGCTGAGGCAATCGCGCCCCGCTTGCCGTCGACCTGCGGGGCGGATGAAAGCAAAAAAAAGCCCATCTGAGGATGGGCTTTTCCCTATTCGCTGTCAGGGCTTGCGCGCCACCAGCGTGGCGCGCATCGGTGCCGGCAGGCCTTCGACGGTTCGCGAACGGTCCTGCGGATCGAGGAATTCCGGCAGCGACTGGAAACGCATCCATTCGGTGGAGCGTTGTTCCTCGACGCTGGTCAGGCTGACGTCGACGCAGCGCGCGTCGGCGAACCCGGCGCGGCGCAGCCAGAGCTCCAGGGCTGCTACCGAGGGCAGGAACCAGACGTTGCGCATCTGCGCGTAGCGGTCCTCGGGCACCAGCACGGTGCTGGCGTCGCCTTCCACCACCAGGGTCTCCAGGACCAGTTCGCCGCCGCGCTTCAGGCAGTCCTTGAGCGCCAGCAGGTGGTCGATGGGCGAGCGACGGTGATAGAGCACGCCCATGGAGAATACCGTGTCGAAGCCTTCGAGCTTCTCCGGCAGGTCTTCCAGGGCCAGCGGCAGGTGCCAGGCCGGCAGCTCCGGCAGGTAGCGCTTGGCGGCGAGGAACTGGCAGAGGAACAGCCAGTTTGGATCGACCCCGACCACGCTTTCCGCGCCGGCGCCGAGCATGCGCCACTGGTAGTAGCCGTTGCCGCAGCCGACGTCGAGGACGCGTTTGCCACGCAGTTCGACATGTGGCGAGACACGCTCCCATTTCCAGTCGGAACGCCATTCGGTATCGACCTGTACGCCGAAGAAGTCGAACGGCCCCTTGCGCCAGGGAATCAGCCCTTGCAGCGCTTCCTTCACCTGCGCTTGCAGCGCCGCATCGTGGTCGCTGTGCAGGGCGAAGCGCTGGGCCAGTTCGACCTTCGGCGCGGGCACCTGGGGCAGGCGCTGGACCGCGCTCCACCAACGGGCCAGGTCGCCGTGGCCTTCCTCGATGCGCGCGGCGATCTGCGCGGGCAGGCTGGTCGCCCAGCCGTACAGCGGAGAGCCGGCGAGGTGTCGCTGGAGGGCGTCGAGGGCGAGGTGCTGGATCATGGCAGGGCGATCATCGAGGCGAAGTTGAGACACTGGAACCATTGGCTGACCCGGCTGAAGCCGGCGGCCAGCAGCCGTTCACGGTGTTCCTCGAAGGTGTCGGGGAGCATGACGTTTTCCAGCGCGCTGCGCTTCTGCGCGATCTCCAGCTCGCTGTAGCCGTTGGCACGCTTGAAGGCGATGTGCAGGTCGGTGAGCAGCGCGTGCTCCTGCGCATCGGCGAAGCGCAGTTTCTCCGAGAGGATCAGCGCGCCGCCGGGCAGCAGTGCCTGGCGGATCCTGCGCAGCAGGCCGAGGCGCTGGTCGGGGGCGACGAACTGCAGGGTGAAGTTCATTGCCACCAGCGAGGTGGGTTGCAGGTCCAGGGCGAGAATGTCGGCCTCGATCAGCTCGACCGGCAGCAGCTCCTGGTACATGGCGTCCTGGGCATGCAGGTATTCACTGCAGCGCTCGATCATCGCGTGCGAGTTGTCCACCCCGATCACCCGGCAGCCGTCGTTGCGGACGTGGCGGCGCAGCGACTGGGTGACCGCGCCGAGCGAGCAGCCGAGGTCGTAGAGCACGCTGTTCGGCTGGGCGAACTGCGCGCCGAGTACGCCGATGTTCTCGACGATGGTGGGGTAGCCCGGCACGGAGCGCTTGATCATGTCGGGGAACACGCGCACCACGTCTTCGTTGAACACGAAGTCGGCGACACGTTGCTGGGGTTGGGCGAACAGGCGATCGGACTCGCTCACGCGGGTGACCTCGGGCATCACGGCTTTTCAGGGGGCCGAATTGTAGCCGAGGGACGAGCGTCGCCCAACTGCGCGGCGACGATTCACCCATGCGCGCAGGCGAATCACCTGAGCTTGTCGGAGAAGTACTCTCCCGCGCCCTGCAGCGGACCCAGCGGGTTCTTCTTGTCTTCCAGGCGATGGATGTTCGGTTCGCCGTTGCTGACCTTGTGCACCAGCACGTCGTTGACGAAGACGAACACCGCCTTGAACGACCAGCCCTGCAACTCCCGTTTCTTGCGGAAGTTGAACACGTCCGCCCAGAAGCTGCCGACCCGCTGGGTGTCGGTCTTGCTGAAATCGAAGGCGTAGCCGATGCAACGGTCCTTCGCTTCCAGGCATTGCACCAGGCCGCCCGGCAGGTAATCGATGGGGATGTTCGGCTGGATGAACATGAGCCGCACGTCGATGAACGACAGCATGCGGCCGTTGCCCTGGGTCAATGGATCGAAACCCAGCCCGAACAGCTGCGAACGGGTCGTGCTGCCGGGTTGCGCCTGGGAATAGCGCAGTTCGGCATCGAGGTAGTCGACGAAGGGGGATTGGACTTCCGCTCGTTCGCTGGGCAGCAGGCTGCCGCAGGAGGAAACGAAGACAGTGGATGCCCAGAGCAGTGAGTAACGAAGAGCGGTGCCCATGACGCGCCTCCTTTCGGTGCCGTCGTAGATTGAGTAATAGACGACGCCAAAAAGGCCTGCCGGAATTTATTCAATCGGCTGAAAGCAGCGTGGTTGCTGGTCTGGCGGCGGATTTCCGGCGGCCCGGAAAGTCATTCGAAAGAAAGCCTATAGCGCTCGCCGAGGACCTTCAGGGTGCCTTCGCGACGCAGTTGGCGTAGCCCTTCGTCGAGTTCCGCGAGACGCGCGTCGACCTCCGGCAGGTGCGGGCTGAGGCCGACGTGCAGCGGCTGCCGCCCGGGCAGTTCGCCGGCGCGGCGGATCTGTCCGGCGAGCTGCGGATGATGCTCCAGGTAGTGCTCGATGATGTCGCGGTCTTCCAATAGCACGTCGATGCGGCCGAGCAGCAGTTTCTGCAGGTTGCGCGGCAGCACGCGCTCGCCGCCGAGGACCTGCAGGTGCAGGTCGTCGTCGCCGGCCTGGCTGCGCCAGGCTTCGAAGCGCGGATTGTTCACGTAGCCCTGGGCGAGGCCCAGGCGCTGGCCGAGCAGGGAAGCATCGCCGGAGTAGTGCCAGTCGCTGTCGTGGCGGGTGTAGAAGGCCAGCCCGACCCAGCCGATGGGCTCGCTGCCGACCCGCAGGCCGTCGAGTCCATAGGCGCCGACCAGGCCGTCGCGATGGCCGTCGCGGACCATCTGCACGGCGCGCGGCCAGGGCAGGCTGTCGAAGTGCGGTGGCTCCCGAAGGACCTGGCTGAGCGCCTCGACCAGGTAGCCGGGCCGCTGCGGCGTGCCAGGGCACAGGTAGGGGCAGCCGTCGTCGCCTGCGAAGCGCAACGGTTCGGCCAGCGAGAGCAGAGGAGCGGCGCAGGACAGGGCGAGCAGGACGAAGGAGGCGCGGAGCATGGAGTCCTCGGGGCGACGGGGCCTGTCAGGATAGGCCAGGTCGCCACGGCGCAGGACGTCGGTCTTCGTACAGAATGTGTCCGCCGCGGGCAGCGGTTTCAGCGCACCTGGATCGCGCAGGAAAAGCTTTCCGCCGGTTCCGCGTCCTTTTCCCAGGGCCGCCGGTAGACCAGTTCCAGGCGGTCGTCGCCGCTGGCGGCGACGCGGAAGCGCCAGGTCGATTCGCCGCCGCTGCCAACCAGGCCGCTGTCTTCTTCGGAATTGCTGTAGACCTCCGGGCCAAGGCGCTTGAGCACGCTGGCAGCAGGGTTGCGCAGTTCCCAGCGGAAGCCGGTGGTGGGATTGCTCGGCAGGGTCAGCACCAGTTCCTGGCCTTGCGTCAGCTTCAGCGGCGAACAGTCGTCGGCGTCGTCCAGGGTGACCACCGGCTTCTGTTGCCCGGCGCAGCCGGCCAGGACCACGATGGACAATGGCAGCAGCAGACGGGAGGGGGAAAAGGACATGCAGCGCTCCTCGGCTCGAATGGAAAGGGCGCCAGCATAAACCCTGCTGGCGCCCGAGTGCCAAGGTTGGCGCGGCGGACGGCTGAACCGGTCGGCCATCCGCCGCCGGCTCAGGCCGGGAACAGCACCTTGGCCACGTCGCCGTAGCGCTTGGCGAAATGCACGGTCAGCCCTTCCCTGAGATAGTCGGGCAACTCTTCGAAGTGGCCGCGGTTGGCTTCCGGCAGGATCAGCTCGAAGATCTTCTGCCGGCGCGCGGCGATCACCTTCTCGCGGACCCCGCCGATGGGCAGGACCTGGCCGGTCAGGGTCAGTTCGCCGGTCATCGCCACGCCTTTCTTCGGCACCTGGTTGCGCGCCAGGGAGAGCAGGGCGCTGGCCATGGTGACGCCGGCGCTGGGACCGTCCTTGGGCGTGGCACCTTCCGGCACGTGCAGGTGGACGAACGCCTGGTCGAAGAAGGTCGGGTCGCCGCCATACTTCTTCAGGTGCGAGCCGATGTAGCTATAGGCGATCTCGGCGGACTCCTTCATCACGTCGCCGAGCTGGCCGGTGAGCTTGAAGCCACGGTTCAGCGTGTGGATGCGGGTCGCCTCGATCGGCAGGGTGGCGCCGCCCATGCTGGTCCAGGCCAGCCCGGTGATCACGCCGATCCCGGAAAGCACCTGCTCGCTGCGGAACACCGGCATGCCGAGGTAGTCCTCGAGGTCCCTGGGACCGATCTTCACCTTCGACTCGGGATCCTCCAGCAGTTTGACCACCGACTTGCGCACCAGCTTGCCGAGCTGTTTCTCCAACTGGCGCACCCCGGCTTCCCGCGCATAGCCCTCGATCACCGCGCGCAGCGCGGCATCGCTGATGCTCAGGCGGCCCTTGGGTACGCCGGCCTTTTCCAACTGCTTGGGCCACAGGTGGCGCTTGGCGATGGCCAGTTTTTCCTCGGAGATGTAGCCGGACAGGCGGATCACTTCCATTCGGTCGAGGAGCGGTCCGGGGATCGAGTCGAGGGTGTTGGCGGTGCAGACGAACAGCACCTTGGACAGGTCCAGGCGCAGGTCCAGGTAGTGGTCGAGGAATTCGACGTTCTGCTCCGGGTCGAGGGTTTCCAGCAGCGCCGAGGCCGGGTCGCCCTGGTAGCTGGCGCCGAGCTTGTCGATCTCGTCGAGCATGATCACCGGGTTCATCACCTCGACTTCCTTCAACGCCTGCACCAGCTTGCCGGGCAGGGCGCCGATGTAGGTGCGGCGGTGGCCCTTGATCTCCGCCTCGTCGCGCATGCCGCCGACGCTGAAACGGTAGAACGGCCGGCCGAGGCTCTCGGCGATGGATTTGCCGATGCTGGTCTTGCCCACTCCCGGCGGGCCGACCAGGAGCACGATGGAGCCGGCGATCTCGCCCTTGAAACTACCCACGGCGAGGAACTCGAGGATGCGATCCTTGATGTCGTCGAGGCCCGCGTGATGCTTGTCGAGGACCTTGCGCGCATGCTTGAGGTCGAGCTTGTCCTTGCCGTACACGCCCCAGGGCAGGGCTGTGGCCCAGTCCAGGTAGTTGCGGGTGACGGCGTACTCGGGCGAGCCGCTCTCGAGGATCGACAGCTTGTTCAGCTCTTCGTCGATACGCTTGCGCGCCTGCTCGGGCAGCACCTTGCCTTCCAGGCGGGCGCGGAATTCGTCGGCGTCGGCGCTCTTGTCGTCCTTGGTGATGCCCAGCTCCTGCTGGATGATCTTCAACTGTTCCTTGAGGAAGAATTCGCGCTGGTGTTCGCCGATCTTGCGGTTGACCTCGGCGGACAGTTCCTTCTGCAGGCGCGCGACTTCCACCTCCTTGCGCAGCAGCGGCAAGACCTTCTCCATCCGCTTGAGGATCGGCACGGTGTCCAGCACTTCCTGCAGTTCGCCGCCGGGCGCGGTGGTCAGGGCCGCGGCGAAGTCGGTGAGTGGCGACGGGTCGTTGGGACTGAAGCGGTTCAGGTAGTTCTTCAGTTCCTCGCTGTACAGCGGATTGAGCGGCAGCAGCTCCTTGATCGCGTTGATCAGGGCCATGCCGTAGGCCTTCACTTCGTCACTGGGATCGATCGGGGTCTTCGGATAGTCCACCTCCACCATGAACGGCGGACGATGGCGCTTGATCCAGCCCCGGATACGCACCCGCGACAGGCCCTGGGCGACGAACTGCAGCTTGCCGCCCTCGCGCGAGGCATGGTGCACTCGGACCAGCGTGCCGTGCTCGGGCAGGCTGTTGACGTCGAAGTGGCGCGGGTCTTCCGGAGGATTGTCCATGAAGAACAGGGCCAGCGAATGGTGGTCGGTCTTGGCCACCAGTTCGAGGGTTTCCGCCCAGGGTTCTTCGTTGACGATCACCGGCAGCACCTGCGCCGGGAAGAACGGGCGGTTGTGGATCGGGATCACGTAGAGGGTGGTCGGCAGGGTCTGGCCGGGCAGCACCAGGCCGGTGCCGGCGGGCTGCGCGTCGCTGATGTGTTCGGGATTAACGTCCTGGTCGCTCATGAGGCACCTGACTGACTGAAACATGAGAGTCTAGATGGGGCCCCGGGGGCGGGTTTCAATCCCTGTCCGTTCAAGGATGTTGCCGAAGGTTTCCACGCAGCACGCGGTACGCGGGTACCACTTGCGGCAAGGTGCTGGGCAGCGTCGGGCAAGTCGAGTAGAGTGCGCAAAAATTGAGCAGTTGCCGTTCATGTTCGACACCCGCCTCATCCGTCTGCCCGACCAGTCGCACACCCACGCCCACGAGCATCACCAACTGGTGATGTCGCTGGCCGGGCGCGCCGAATTCGAGGTCAACGGCTGTGGCGGGGAAGTCTGCCGGATGCGCGCCTGCCTGGTGCCGGGCGAGGCGGGCCACGTGTTCGCCGGGGTGGGCGACAACCGCATGCTGATCATCGACCTGGGCGAGGACAACCCGACCCCGGAAGACCCCGACCTGCTCGCGCGCCTGTTCGAGGCGCCGCGCTACCCGACCCTGGACGCCGACTTCCAGAACCTGCTCAGCTACGCCGGCGCCGAACTGGCCCGCTACGGCAGCGACCCGCTGCTGACCCGTGCCCTCGGCGGAGTGCTGATCCGCGCCCTGCACCTGCGCCTGTTCGGCGAGCAGCAGCCCCTGGCGGCCAGCGGGCCGCTCGACCTGGAGCGCCTGGACGCGCATATCGTGCGGAACCTGGCGCGGCGCATCACGGTCGCCGAACTGGCCCAGGTCGCCTGTCTCAGCCCGAGCCATTTCCACGCGCAGTTCAAGGACAGCGTCGGCCTGACCCCGCACCAGTACCTGCTCAAGGTCCGCCTCGACTGCGCCGCGCGGTTGCTGCGGGAAAGCCGCCTGCCTCTGGTGCGGATCGCCGAGGAATGCGGCTTCTCCAGCCAGAGCGCGCTGACCACGGCGATGCGCCGCTACCTGGGGCTGACGCCGAAGTCGCTGCGCAAGGGCTGAGCGCCATCCGCCACCTTCGGCGGATAACCGCAGGCGGTTATTCGCCCTACCGGGAGTGGTGTAGGACGGATAACGGCGCGGACGTCATCCGCCGAGCGAATTCGTCCCGCACGGCCTGTCTCAGAACGCCACCTTCACCCCCGCCTCGATGCCGCGTCCCGCCGCCAGCACCCGGTCGCGCAGGATCGAACTGGCGTAGCGCACGGTCTGGTTGGTCAGGTTGGTGCCCTTGACGAAGGCCAGCCAGCGGCTCTCGCCGAGGTCGAAGTTGTAGCCGAGGCTGGCGCCGAGGGTGGTGTAGCCGTCGGTGGAGAGTTCTTCCTCCGGCACGCGGTGCTGCGAGGCGGCGTGTTCGACGTCGACCCGCGCCTGCCACTGCTGCAACTCCCAGATCAGCGCGGTGTTCAGGCGCAGCGGGGCGATGCGTGGCAGCGGTTCGCCGGTGTCCTTGTTCTTGGCGCGGGTGTAGTCCCCGGAGAGTTCCAGGTCGAAGTTGCCGTACGGGCTTTCCAGCAGGTGGATGCGGTCCTGCGCCTCGACGCCGTAAAAGTCCGCGCGAACGCCGCTGTAGAGGTATTCCGGCAGCGCCTCGTCATCGCCGGCGGCGACCACTTCGCCTTCCTCGTTGCGATGGCGACCGCTGGCGAGCAGGCCGATGTAGTTGGAGAAGCGGCTGTAGAACACCCCGACGCTGCCCTTGTGCACGCCGTTGTCGAAGCGCAGGGCGAGGTCGGTGGAGACCGCCTTTTCCTTGTCCGCGTCGGCATCGCCTACCTCGTAGGTGCCGGTGGCGGCGTGCGGACCGTTGGCGTACAGCTCGTAGAAGGTCGGTGCGCGCTCGGTGTAGCTGAGGGTGGCGGCCAGCGACCAGATCGGCGTCAGCTTGTACACCGCGCCGGTGGACAGGCTGCCGGTGGTGAAGCTCTGCGAACCGTCGTTCTCGGCGAAGCGCTCGTTGCCCTTGGCGTCGGGGTCCACGCGGGTGTGCTCCAGGCGGGCGCCGAAGCTGAGGTCGAGGCGGTCGCTGAGCTTCCATTCCTCCAGGGCGAACAGCGCGGCGCTGTCGGTTTCCGTGTGCGGCACGAAGGCTTCTTCGCCGAGGGCGGAGAAGCGGCTGTTGGCGAACTGCGCGCCGACCACCCCGTTCAGCGGACCGAGCGGGCGGTGGCGGGCCTCGATGCGGCCTTCGTAGCCTTCGTTCTTGAAGGTGGTGCCGGTCTCGCCATCCTCGATTTCCTTGTGCTCGTACTTGGTATAGGCGGCGTCCAGCTTCAGCGAGGTGAACGGGCCTTCGAGGTCGCGGATCTCGGAGGCGAAGGCGTAGCGGTCCTGCTGCATCTTCAGGCGCACGTCGTCCTCGGCCGGCGAGCCATAGTTGCTGTCGTAGCCGCTGTAGGAGAGGCCGGCGTAACCGTGCTCCCAGTGATAGGAGCCACCGACGGCGCCGCCGTCCTGGCGGCCGTCGCTGTTCTGCACCCGATGCTTGCCGGTGTCGCCGTCGATCTGCCGCTGGCGGCTGGAATGGGCGTAGCCGGGAATCCTGACGTCGTTGAACTCGCGGCTGGCGGCGTCCACGTGCAGGGCGAAGTTGCCGTCGCCGGCCTCCAGTGCGCCGGAGCGGCTACGGGTGGTGTCGGCGCCGCCGTAGCGCAGTTCGCCGCTGCCGTGGATGCCGTCGACGGGTTCGCTGGGGATGCGGTTGTCGAAGCTGTTCACCACCCCGCCGATGGCATTGCCGCCGTAGAGCAGGGCGGCCGGGCCGCGTACCACTTCCAGGCGCTCGACGCTGTTGGGGTCTTCCGGCACCGCGTGGTCGTAGGACAGCGACGAGGCGTCGAGCGCACCGACGCCGTTGCGCAGCAGGCGGATGCGATCACCGTCCATGCCGCGGATCACCGGTCGGCTGGCGCCCGGTCCGAAGTAGGTGGAGGACACCCCGGGCAGGCCGTTGAGGGTTTCGCCGAGGCTGCCTTTCTGTCGCAGGGTCAGCTCGTCGCCTTCGAGCACGCTGCTGGGCGTGGCGGGAGATTCGTTGCCCAGCGGGTTGGCGGTGATCACCTGGGAGGGCAATTCGCTGGGGCGGCCGTCGGCGCCGAGCGTTTCCCCCGAAACAATCAGGCAGGCCAGCGCCAGTGGCGTGAGAGGCCAGAGCGGACGGGAAGGGAAAAGGCCGGAAGAGGACATTGCGGGCTCCATGGTCATGGGTCGGACTTTTTTCAGGCCAAAGCGAACCCAGGCCCTTCCCGGAGGAAGGGCGACGGGGTCGGATCGGCGTATTTATTGGGATGTTATATTATTTCTTTTTGTGTCGGTAGACCCGCGTAGCCACTCTGCATGGCGTCGTGCCGACGTGCAGCGGCAATGTCCGCATGCCTGCCGGCGAAGAGGAACGGGAAAGTTCCGCAGCCAGGAGTTTTCCGCAAAAACTCCAGAGTCTTTCGCAAGAATCGCCCCTCTCGCAGCCACTACATTCCGCTATCCGCTGGTGCCTCGCGCCGGCGGAATGGGCCTGACCCATACTGATCCGTATTCCCGCGCCACAGGACGTGCCGCGCCGCCGGCACAACCCGCCGGCGGCGGTGCCCCGGGCAATGGACGCCTGGCCGGACTTCTTTCAATAACAATGGCTCCACAAGAGGAGGGCGTGATGTTCAAAGCCAGTCACGTCTTGCAGGGCGAGGACCAGACCCGGTCCGCAGCCGAATTCTTCCCTGTCATCAGCGCCAACTACGCGGTCGACGAGGAAGCCTACCTGGGCGAACTGCTGCAGCTCGCCGACCCCGGTCCCGACGGCATCGAGGCTATCCGCCGCAACGCCCGCGCACTGATCGAAACCGTGCGCAGCCGGGACAACGCCGTCGATACCCTCGACGCACTCCTGCGCCAATACAGCCTGGACACCCAGGAAGGCCTGATGCTGATGTGTCTGGCCGAGGCGCTGTTGCGTGTGCCTGACGCGGCGACCGCCGACGCGCTGATCCGCGACAAGCTGTCCGCCGCCGACTGGCAGCGCCATCTCGGCCAGAGCGACAACGTTCTGGTCAATTTCGCCGCCTGGGGCCTGGTGATGACCGGCAAGGTGGTGAACATCGACGAACGCACCGACGGCCGCGCCCCGAGCGTCATCAGCCGGCTGGTGCAGCGCTCTGGCGAACCGGTGATCCGCGCCGCGATGAACCAGGCGATGAAGCTGATGGGCAAGCAGTTCGTGCTTGGCCGGACCATCTCCGAAGCGCTGAAGAACGGTCGTCCATGCCGCGAGCAGGGCTACACCTATTCCTTCGACATGCTCGGCGAGGCCGCGCTGACCGCCGCCGACGCCGAGAAATACATGGCCGACTACCGCCAGGCCATCGACACCGTCGGCGCCGAGCCGCAGGTCGGTCCGGGGCCGCGGCCGTCGATCTCGATCAAGCTCTCGGCGCTGCATCCGCGCTACGAAGTGGCGCAACGCGAGCGGGTGCTCAGCGAGCTGTTCGCCAATGTCCTGGAACTGGCGGTGCGCGCGCGCAAGCTGAACGTCGGCATCACCATCGACGCCGAGGAAGCCGATCGCCTGGAGCTGTCCCTCGAACTCTACGAGAAGCTGATGCGCGACCCGGCCATCGCCGGCTGGGGCGAGTTCGGCCTGGTCATCCAGGCCTACTCCAAGCGCTGCCTGCCGGTGCTGGTATGGCTGACCCTGCTCGGCCGCGAGCTTGGCGCACGCATCCCGCTGCGCCTGGTGAAGGGTGCCTACTGGGACAGCGAGATCAAGCAGTGCCAGGTGCAGGGCGCCGATGGCTACCCCGTCTACACCCGCAAGGAAGGCACCGACACTTCCTACCTGGCCTGCGCCCGCTACCTGCTCAGCGAGCACACCCGCGGGGTGATCTACCCGCAGTTCGCCAGCCACAACGCCCACACCGTGACCGCCATCCTCGCCCTGGCCGACGAAGCCAGGGCCGCCGGCGGCGAGGAGCGCGACTTCGAGTTCCAGCGCCTGCACGGCATGGGCGACGCGCTGTACGACACGGTGATCGAGAAGTACCGCCGCAACGTGCGCATCTACGCCCCGGTCGGTGCGCACAAGGACCTGCTGCCGTACCTGGTCCGGCGCCTGCTGGAGAACGGCGCCAACTCTTCCTTCGTGCACAAGCTGGTGGACCCGCGCGTGCCGGTGGAGACGCTGATCCAGCACCCGGTTACCCAACTGCGCCAGTTCAAGACGCTGGCCAACGACCGTATCCCTCTGCCCCAGGCGATCTTCGGCGCCGGGCGGAAAAACTCCCAGGGCATCAACATGAACATCCAGAACCAGTGGAACGAGCTGGAGCTCGCCTACAAGCCGCACCTGACCCGCCAGTGGCAAGCCGCGCCGATCGTCAACGGCGAGAAGCTCTCCGGCCCGGCCCACGAAGTGCGTTGCCCGTACGACCTGGAGAGGCTGGTCGGCAGCGTCCAGTACGCGTCCGCCGAGCAGGCCGGCAAGGCCCTCGACGTGTTGCAGGCGGCCTGGCCGCGCTGGAGCGCCACCCCGGTGGACGAGCGTGCCGGCATCCTCGAGCGTCTCGCCGACCTGCTGGAAGCCCAGCGCGGCGAGCTGATGGCGCTGTGCACCCTGGAAGCCGGCAAGTCGTTGCAGGACGGTATCGACGAGATCCGCGAGGCGGTCGACTTCTGCCGCTACTACGCCCAGCAGGCCCGCCAGCGCCTGGTCCGCGAGGAACTGCGCGGCCCGACCGGCGAGCGCAACGAGCTGTTCTACGAAGGCCGCGGCATCTTCGCCTGCGTCAGCCCGTGGAACTTCCCGCTGGCGATCTTCCTCGGCCAGATCAGCGCCGCGCTGGTGGCCGGCAACACTGTGCTGGCCAAGCCGGCCGAGCAGACCAGCCTGATCGCCGCGCGCACCGTCGAACTGATGTTCGAAGCCGGCCTGCCGAAGGACGTTATCGCCCTGTTGCCGGGCGACGGCGCCACCCTCGGCGGCGTGTTCTGCCGTGACGCGCGGGTCGCCGGGGTGGCCTTCACCGGCTCCACCGACACCGCCCGCATCATCAACCGCCAACTGGCCGAGAAGCCCGGTGCCATCGCCACCCTGATCGCCGAGACCGGCGGGCAGAACGCGATGATCGTCGATTCCACCGCTTTGCCGGAACAGGTGATCAAGGATGCGGTACAATCCGCGTTCACCAGCGCCGGCCAGCGCTGCTCCGCGCTGCGCGTGATGTACGTGCAGCAGGACATCGCCGAGCGGGTGATCGAGTTGCTCAAGGGCGCCATGGCCGAGCTGAAGGTCGGCCCGACCGAGGTGCGCGTCAGCGACGTCGGCCCGGTGATCGACGCCGAGGCCAAGGCCGGCCTGGAGCAGCACATCGCCGCGCTGAAGGCCGCCGGCAAGCTGATCGCCGAGACCAAGGTGCCGGGCAACCTGAACGGTCACTTCGTCGCTCCCGTCGCGTTCGAGATCAGCGGCATCGACGAGCTGAAGAAAGAGAACTTCGGCCCGGTGCTGCACGTGGTGCGTTATGCCGCGCAGGACCTGGAAAAGGTCGTGCAGGCGATCAACGCCACCGGTTTCGGCCTAACCATGGGGGTCCATAGCCGCAACGAGGAAACCGCCCGTCGCATCGAAGAGCTGGCGCGGGTCGGCAACCTCTACATCAACCGCAACCAGATCGGCGCGGTGGTGGGCGTGCAACCGTTCGGCGGCCACGGGCTGTCCGGCACCGGTCCCAAGGCCGGCGGGCCGAACTACCTGCTGCGTTTCGTCAGCGAGCGCACCACGTCGGTGAACACCACCGCGGTGGGCGGCAACGCGTCGCTGCTGTCGCTGGCCGACGCCGAGTGATACTCCGTTCCCGGGCGCCTTGGCGCCCGGGTCGGTTTCCGGGGTTCGCCGCAGCGAACGCCAAGGGAAATGACCGCCGTTCCGGTGCGTGCCCGGAACGGACCATAAAGGACGATTTTCCCTGCCCGACAGGGGAGGGATCGTGAGGCGTGGGCCTGTTCGGACTCGTTTGAGGCCACCCACGTTTCCGGCTTGCTCCGGCAAGCGCTCACGGAGTGACGCCACAAGCGCCATTCTGCCAACCAAGGGCCCGCTACCCGTTGCTTGCACACGCAAGGGCCCGGATAAAAACAAGCAATAGGGGAGTCCCTATGAGTGTCAATACGCCCACGCTGATCACCTTCGTGATCTACATCGCGGCCATGGTCCTGATCGGCCTGGCGGCATATCGCTCCACCAACAACTTCTCCGACTACATCCTCGGTGGCCGCAGCCTCGGCAGCTTCGTCACGGCGCTGTCCGCCGGCGCCTCCGACATGAGCGGCTGGCTGCTGATGGGCCTGCCCGGCGCGGTGTACCTGTCCGGCCTGTCCGAAAGCTGGATCGCCATCGGCCTGATCGTCGGCGCCTACCTCAACTGGCTGTTCGTCGCCGGCCGCCTGCGGGTGCAGACCGAGCACAACGGCAACGCGCTGACCCTGCCCGACTACTTCACCAACCGCTTCGAGGACAACAGCCGCCTGCTGCGGATCTTCTCGGCCCTGGTGATCCTGGTGTTCTTCACCATCTACTGCGCTTCCGGCATCGTCGCCGGTGCGCGCCTGTTCGAGAGCACCTTCGGCCTCTCCTACGAGACCGCGCTGTGGGCCGGCGCCGCGGCGACCATCGCCTACACCTTCATCGGTGGCTTCCTCGCGGTGAGCTGGACCGACACCGTGCAGGCCTCGCTGATGATCTTCGCGCTGATCCTCACCCCGGTGATCGTGATGCTCGCCACCGGCGGCGTCGAGCCGACCTTCACCGCCATCGAGCTGAAGGACGCGACCAGCTTCGACATGCTCAAGGGCGCCTCCTTCATCGGCGTGATCTCGCTGATGGCCTGGGGCCTGGGCTACTTCGGCCAGCCGCACATCCTGGCGCGCTTCATGGCCGCCGACTCGGTGAAATCGATCCCGGCCGCGCGCCGCATCTCCATGACCTGGATGATCCTCTGCCTCGGTGGCGCCGTGGCCGTGGGCTTCTTCGGCATCGCCTACTTCCAGGCGCATCCGGAGCAGGCCGGCGCGGTCAGCGAGAACCCCGAGCGGGTATTCATCGAGCTGGCCAAGATCCTGTTCAACCCGTGGATCGCCGGCGTGTTGCTGTCCGCCATCCTCGCCGCGGTCATGAGCACCCTGAGCTGCCAGCTGCTGGTCTGCTCCTCGGCGCTCACCGAGGACTTCTACAAGGCCTTCCTGCGCAAGGGCGCCAGCCAGCTGGAACTGGTCTGGGTCGGTCGCGCCATGGTGCTGCTGGTGGCGGTGATCGCCATCTGGCTGGCCTCCAACCCGGAAAACCGCGTGCTCGGCCTGGTGTCCTATGCCTGGGCCGGCTTCGGCGCCGCCTTCGGCCCGCTGGTGCTGTTCTCCCTGCTGTGGAAGCGGATGACCCGCAACGGCGCGCTGGCCGGCATGATCGTCGGCGCGGCGACGGTGATCCTGTGGAAGAACCTGTTGGGCTGGACCGGCCTGTACGAGATCATCCCCGGCTTCCTCTTCGCCAGCGTCGCCATCGTCGTCTTCAGCCTGCTCGGCAAGGCGCCTTCGACGAGCATGCTCAAGCGCTTCGACGATGCGGAGCAGGAGTACCGCGAGGCGCACCAGGGTTCCGCCGCTCCGGTAACCCAGCGCTGATCGAGCCTGCGGGCGGGTAAAGCGCCCGCGCATGGAGACGGCCCGCCCCGCAAGGTGCGGGCCGTCGTTTTGTCCGGCGGCTGCTGCGCCTGGCCGCGCAGGACGGATAACGGCAGCCGCGTTGTCCCTGTCCCGCCGCGCCGCTCAGGCGTCCCGCTCCAGCCGGCAAGCGTGCCCCGACTGTCGTGCCTCCAGCCTCAGCCATTCGAAGAATGCCTTCACCGGCGGATGACGTTCCCGTCCGGGCACGCATAGCGCGCTGTAGCCGGCGCCGTCGACACTGATATCCGCTCTGTAGGGTTGCAGCAGGCCGCTGGCGACGCTTTCCGAAACCAGGATCGAACTGGCCAGCACCAGTCCCTGGCCGGCGATGGCCGCCTGCAGGGCATAGTGCTCCTCGTCGTACTGGCGGATCACCGGCTGGCCCTCCATCCAGTCTTCGCCGGCCTGCGCGCACCAGGCCTCCCAGCCGTGGGCGTAGAGCCTGGAGTTGTGCCAGCGCACGCTGATCAGGGTCGGCTGCCGTTCTGCGGCCAGGGCGACCTGGGCCGGCGAGCCGTAGACCGCGAAGCATTCGTCGAACAGGCAGAGACCGTAGAAGTTCGGATGGTCGTCGAGGCTGTAGCGGATCACCAGGTCGATGCTGGCGTCCTGGTGCAGGTCGAGGACTTCGCAGTTGGTGTCCAGGCGCAGGTTGATCTGCGGGTGCGCGGCGTAGAAGCGGCCGAGACGCGGCACCAGCCAGAGGGCGGCGAAGGCCGGGGTGGTGGAGACCGTCAGGTTGCCTACGCTGCGCTGTGGACGCAGCGTGTCGACGCTCTGCGAAATTTCCAGCAGGGCCCCGTGCAGGCTGCGGAACAGCCGTTCGCCGCAGTCGGTCAGGCGCACTTTCCGTGGCAGGCGCTGGAACAGCGGAACGCCGAGCCAGGCTTCCAGCGAACGGATCTGGTGGGAAACCGCGGTTGGCGTTACCGCAAGCTCCTCGGCGGCGGCCTTGAAGCTCGACTGGCGGGCCGCCGATTCGAAGGTGCGCAACGCGGTCAGCGGCAGGGAAGCGAACATTGGAATCTCCATGGGTGAACTGAATTCACCCTGAACAACTATTGCTCATTTGTCGGGAACCCCCGCTGCCAATAATTTCTGGCTCCAGGAGAAGGGCCTTGAGGCCATTCGAGTCTAGCCGAATCCACGGAGATACAGATGAGTAGAATTCTTGCAGTGCATGCCAGTCCGCGAGGCGAGCGCTCGCAGTCCCGGCGTCTCGCCGAGGTTTTCCTGGCGGCCTATCGCGAAGCCCATCCGCAGGCCCGCGTGGCTCGCCGCGAAGTCGGCCGGGTACCGCTTCCGGCGGTCACCGAGGCCTTCGTCGCCGCCGCCTTCCATCCCCAGCCGGAACAGCGTTCGCTGGCGATGCAGGCCGACCTGGCGCTGAGCGACCAACTGGTCGGCGAACTGTTCGACAGCGACCTGCTAGTGATCTCCACGCCGATGTACAACTTCAGCGTGCCCAGCGGCCTGAAGGCCTGGATCGACCAGATCGTGCGCCTCGGGGTGACCTTCGATTTCGTCCTCGACAATGGCGTCGCCCAGTACCGGCCGCTGCTGCGTGGCAAGCGTGCGCTGATCGTCACCAGTCGCGGTGGCCATGGCTTCGGCCCGGGCGGCGAGAACCAGGCGATGAACCACGCCGATCCCTGGTTGCGCACCGCGCTGGGTTTCATCGGCATCGACGAGGTCACGGTGGTCGCGGCGGAAGGCGAGGAATCCGGCGGCAGGTCCTTCGAGGACTCCTGCGCCGAGGCGGAACAGCGCCTGCTGGCGCTGGCGCGGTCGGCCTGAGGAGCCGCCATGGCCTGGTTCCATCTGCTGGTGGCGGCGGCCTTCGAGGTCGCCTTCGCCATGGGCATGAAGTTCTCCAACGGCTTCGGCAGACTCTGGCCGTCGCTGCTGACGGTGGTCGCGGCGATCGGCGGGATCTATTTCCTGACCCTGGCGCTGCGCGAATTGCCGGTCAGCGTCGCCTATCCGATCTGGACCGCGATCGGCTCGCTGGGCACGGTGTTCCTCGGCGTCCTGCTGCTTGGCGAGAGCCTGACGGCGGTGAAGCTGGTTTCTGTCGGGTTGATCGTCGCCGGGGTAGCCGGGCTCAAGTAAGCGATGCGGCATTTGGCCTACAATCGGCCGCGTTTCCGTTCCTTCGAGAGCAGCCATGCTGACCACCTTGGCGGTGTCCAACTACCGCACCCTGCGCGACCTGGTGATGCCGCTGCGGCGCCTGAACCTGATCACCGGCGCCAACGGCGCCGGCAAGTCCAACGTCTACCGGGCCTTGCGCCTGCTGGCGGACAGCGCGCGCGGCGAAGTGATCCCGTCGCTGGCGCGCGAGGGCGGCCTGCCATCGACCCTGTGGGCGGGACCGGAGGACATCAGCCGGGCCATGCGCAGTGGCGCCCAGCCGATCGAAGGCAGCGTGCGCCGGCAGTCGGTGAACCTGCGCCTGGGCTTCGCCGGGGAGGATTTCGGTTATTGCATCGACCTCGGCCTGCCGGAGCCAAGCCAGAGCAAGTTCGGTCTCGACCCGGTGATCAAGCGCGAATGCATCTGGGCCGGCCCGTTCCTGCGCCCGGCCAATGTCCTCGTCGACCGTCGCGGGCCGTTGTTGCGCGCACGCGGCGGCGGCGGTCGCTGGGAAGTGGCGGCGCAGCACCTCGCCACCTTCGACAGCATGCTGGGCGCGGCGGTGGACCCGCGACAGGTGCCGGAACTGCTCGGCCTGCGCGAGCGGATCCGCTCCTGGCGCTTCTACGACCATTTCCGCAGCGACGCCGAGGCACCGGCGCGGCGGCCGCAGATCGGCACCCATACGCCGGTGCTGGGCGCCGACGGCGCCGACCTGGCCGCGGCCCTGCAGACCATCCGCGAGATCGGCGATGCGGCGGCGCTGGACGAGGCGGTGGACGATGCCTTTCCCGGCAGCCGCCTGCACATCGACAACCCGGGAGGGCGCTTCGAAGTGCTGATCGAGCAGCCCGGCCTGCTGCGGCCGCTGCGCACCGCGGAGCTGTCGGACGGCACCCTGCGCTACCTGCTGTGGATCGCCGCCCTGTTGTCGCCGCGGCCGCCGGCGCTGCTGGTGCTCAACGAACCGGAAACCAGCCTGCATCCCGACCTGCTGCCGGCCCTCGGGCGCCTGGTCGGCCAGGCCGCGCAGCACTCCCAGGTGCTGGTGGTGTCGCACGCCGCGCGGCTTGTCGCGACGCTCGAAGAGCACCCGGAGTGCCATTCGCTGGGGCTGGAGAAGGACTTCGGCGAGACCCGCATCCAGGGGCTGCGCGAGCTGGACCGACCGGCCTGGTACTGGCCGGTGCGCTGAACCGCTACAGGCGGCCGATCTGTTGCGGCGACAACGGTACCTGGCAGCGGGTGGCGGTGCGTGGGTCGAGGTAGTCCCTGAGGAGCGGTGCCATGCCCTTGAGTACCTGCACTGGCAGGGCCGAGGTGAACTTGAACTGGCTCGACTCGCTGCCGTCGACGTAGGCGGTGAGGGTACCGAAGTGCCGCGGGCCGATGTAGAAGACGAAAGTGGCGGTGCGGTTCAGTGCCTTCGAACTGCGCACGTGGCCGCCGGCGCTGAAGGTCTGCAGGCGGTTGTCGCCGGTGCCGGTCTTGCCGCCCATCACCAGTGGCGCGCCGTCCGGACGGCTGAAGGTGCCTTGCAGGCGCCGCGCGGTGCCGGCGTCGACCACCTGGGACAGCGCGTTGCGCAGGGTCGTGGCGACCTCCGAGGTCATCACCCGCTGGCCGAGGGTGGCTTCCGGGGCGAAGCGCGTCTCGTAGGGCGTACCCAGGGCGAAGTCGAGGTGCTCCAGGCGCAGGGTCGGCATGCGCACGCCATCGTTGACGATGATCCCCATCAGTTCGGCCAGCGCCGCCGGGCGGTCGCCGGAGCTGCCCAGGGCGGTGGCGTAGGAGGGCACCAGGTGATCGAAGGGATAGCCGAGTTTCTTCCATTGCTGGTGCAGGTCGAGGAAGGCCTCCACCTCCAGCAGGATGCGGATGCGCTTGTCGCGGGCGTTCTTGTGCCGCGACTTGAACAGCCAGCCGTAGACCTCCTTGCGCTCGGCGCCGCTGGCCGCCACCGCCTCGCCGAAGGTCGCCTGCGGCTGCTTCTGCAGATAGCCGAGCAGCCATAGCTCCAGCGGGTGCACGCGGGCGACGTAGCCCTGGTCGTTGAGGTTGAACTTGCCCGGGCCGTAGCGCTCGTACAGCTCGGCGGCGCGCTTGTCGGTCAGGCTGCCGCGGGGCAGGCGTTCGCGGAGGAAGGCGCTGAAGCTCGCCAGGTCGGCCTGTGGCTGCAGGTAGCGGTGGATCGCGGCCAGCCGCACCGGCCAGGGACGCAGGCCGTCGAGGAAGGTCTCCAGGCGCTGGTTGGCGTCCTTGTCGCGGTACTTGACCCAGAAGCGGCGCAGGTAGACCTGGCTTTCCTTGTCGACGAAACGGTCGAGGTAGTCGGCGCGGCGCGGGTCCTTGTCGTCGGCCAGCAACTGCACCTTGCTCCCGGCGTTCTGGTAGATATCGTGGCGGATCAGGTCGCGCAGCAGGCGCACGAAGGGCAGGTTGATCGATTCGCGCAGGGCTTCCAGCAGCATCGGCCGGCGGCCGTTGTCTTCCTTGCGGAAGTTGTTGAAGGTGTGCAGCCCGCCGCCGGTGAAGAAGCTCTCGTAGGGGCTGGCCGAATAGCGCCGTTCCATGGCCGCCTGGAGCATCGCGGAAAGATCGCGGTCGCGGCTGGCGACCAGGTAGTCGATGCCCCAGCGGAGGATGAAATCGAGCGGCTCCACTTCCACCTTGCGCAGCTCGGCGACGCTCATGCCGCCATAGTCGCGGTGGATCTGCGCGACGGTCTCCAGGTAGCTGGCCAGCACCCGTAGCTTGGCGGTGGAGCCCAACTCCAGCTTGCTGCCTTCGTTGATGTCGAAGGGCTGGTCGGTGTTGTCGGTCTGCACCCGCACCTGGTTGCCGCTCGGCGTACGTTCGAACAGGGTGAAGCTGTAGCGTACCGAGCGGGTCGAGGTCGGGGTCAGCAGGCGTTCGCCGATCAGCCCGAGCTGGGCGGCGTAGTCCGGGTCGGCGAGTTTCTGCAAGTAGGCGGTGACGCTTTCCTGCAACTCGTGCTGGAGGGTGGTATTGGCCCGCAGGTCGAGACGGTCGAGGTCGTACAGTGGCACGCCGAGCATCCCGGCCAGGCGGGTGCGAGCCAGGGTCACGCCCTTGTTGGTCGGCAGCGGTTGCACCGTCGGCTGGCTGCGTGGGTCGCGGAACGCCAGCTTCTGCGCCAGCGCCGCATCGCGTAACGGCGCCTCGATGACGCCGGCCTGGGTCAGGACCCGCAGGTGGCTGTCGGTCATCCGGTCCAGCTCGTCGCGGCCGCGCGGCGCCAGATAGAAGGAAGGCCGGCGGTGGGCGATCATCAGCGCCAGCACCTGGCGCAGGGCCAGGCCCTGGGCGGCCAGTCCGGCCTTGCCGTCGAGTGCCTCGCCGACCTGCCGGTAGTCGGCGCCGTACCAGACCCACAGGCCATCGGCCAGGCCGGTGACCTCGCCGTAGCCCGGCGCCGCCGACAGCGGCACCGAGTTGAGGTAGGTGAGCACGATGTCCTGGCGCGCGGCGAAGTTGGCCGGGCCTTCGCGATAGCTGCGTACGCTGGCCGAGAGCATTTGCCGCAGCTTGTCGCCGATGCTGCCGGTGCGCCCTTCGGCAGAGTGGCGGTATTTCTCGATCTGGGTCGCCAGGGTGCTGCCGCCGAAGGAGTGCGCGCTGAAGCCGAGCATCTTGCCGACCTGCGACAGCGCCGCCTGGGTGAAGCGACCCCAGTCCACCGCCGGGTTGAGGTAGGGGCGTTCGTGATCGAGCAGGTCGCGGTTCTCGATGAACAGCAGGCTCTGCACCACCAGCGGCGGCAGGCTGGCGAAGTTCGCGTAGCGCCGTTGCGGATAGCGGAAGTCGTAGATCGGCACGCCGCGGCAATCGGCGATGTCCAGCCCGGCCTGGGCCTTTTCCGCGTAGGGCGGGAACAGCCGGTGTTCGGCGTAGCGCATCAGTGCCGGGGAGAAGTGCGCCTGGCGGGTGATGGCGTAGTCGCGGTCGTACAGGCGCTGCATGAACGAAGGCAGCAACTGGTAGCCGAGGCGGCGGTCGAAGGGGCCGTCCGCCGGGAACAGGATGGCCTCGCTGGGACCCTGGCGCACCTCGTAGTCCAGGGTCGCGGCATAGCGTGCCAGCTCGCGTGCCTGCAGCCGCGAGGTGTGCGCTTCGTGAAGTACCACGATGCCCACCGCGGCGAGGATCGGCAAGGCGAAGCCGATCAGCATCAGGCGTTGGCGGAGACGGCTTTTTCGAGGAGAAGCGGAGGCAGGGAGACTGCAGGGTTGCAGCTCGGAAGGGTCGTTCGTGGATCGTTCTGATGCACCCATGCTCGCACCGCCTGTAGCTGCGCAATTCATCCGCACCTGGGGGGAAGTCTAGTTGTCCCGCTGCAACCCTGCTGTCATTCGTGCAAGGAAAATCTCCCCGGCGGCAATCGGACGACCGAGGATTGGAGCGGCGTGGCGCAGGGGTTAGAGTGTCTGTCTGAGTTCCTTGTGTTTCGGGTCCGGAATGTCGATGCGCACACTTTTCTCCCTTCTCGTCGGTGTCGTCCTGGCGGGTTTCTCCGGCCTCGCGGCGCAGGCCGCGCCGGCGCCCTTCTACAAATGGCAGAGCAAGCTCGACGGTCAGGTCGCCTGCATGCAGACCTCGCCGGGAGACGGCTGGGTCAGGCTCGACGGCCCCTACCGCGATCTCCGCTGCCGCGAACCCCTGCGCTGACCCCATGCAGCGAAGCCGGCTGCTCGAGCGCAGCTGGCGCCTGCAAGGCCAGCGCGAAACCGTCCACTCCCGGCTCGGCCGGCCGCTGTCCCTGCTGCCGCGCGCGCGGCCCAGGGAGTGAATCCATTCAGCGTTGGCGGTCCTTACGCCTTTGGTCCAGTTGCCCCATCGCGGGGCATGACGGCCTTGAAATCTTGTGTAAAACTCCGGCCCGACCTCAGTTGTAGTCGACTCCCGCAATGCCCACGTTCGCTCCACGAGAGCGGACAGCCTCTTCCGGTGTGCAGTCCTGGAACCTATGACGCCCCGTCGTCGCCCGCTGTGCGGTATCGCGCAGGGGCCGCGCCGTTGGTGAAATCCGCTTCCCTACCCCGACCGCACGAGCGAGTCCGCAACTGATCTATCTCAATAACAAAATGAGGTTGTTCCCATGTCGTCTGTCGGCGAACAGAAGGTTCAAGACGGCTCCCTGAAGCGCGAGCTCGGTGAGCGACACATCCGCCTGATGGCGCTCGGCGCCTGTATCGGCGTCGGCCTGTTCCTGGGCTCGGCGAAGGCCATCCAGATGGCCGGCCCGGCCATCATGATCTCCTACATCCTCGGCGGCCTGGCGATCCTGGTGATCATGCGCGCCCTCGGCGAGATGGCGGTACACAATCCGGTGGCCGGTTCCTTCAGCCAGTACGCCAAGGACTACCTGGGCCCGCTGGCGGGCTTCATCACCGGCTGGAACTACTGGTTCCTCTGGCTGGTGACCTGTGTCGCCGAAATCACCGCCGTCGCCGTCTACATGGGTATCTGGTTCCCCGACGTGCCGCGCTGGATCTGGGCCCTGGCGGCCCTGGCGAGCATGGGCACGATCAATCTCATCGCGGTGCGTGCCTTCGGCGAGTTCGAGTTCTGGTTCGCCCTGATCAAGATCGTCACCATCCTGGCGATGGTGGTGGTCGGCATCGGCATGATCGCCTTCGGCTTCGGCAACGACGGCATCGCCACCGGCATCTCCAACCTCTGGGCCCACGGCGGCTTCATGCCCAATGGCATCCAGGGCGTGCTGATGTCGCTGCAGATGGTGATGTTCGCCTACCTCGGGGTGGAAATGATCGGCCTCACCGCCGGCGAAGCGCGTAACCCGACCAAGACCATTCCCAGCGCGATCAACTCGGTGTTCTGGCGCATCCTGCTGTTCTATGTCGGCTCGCTGTTCGTGATCATGTCGCTCTATCCGTGGAACGAGATCGGCACCCAGGGCAGCCCCTTCGTGATGACCTTCGAGCGCATGGGCATCAAGACCGCCGCCGGGATCATCAACTTCGTGGTGATCACCGCCGCGCTGTCGTCCTGCAATGGCGGCATCTTCAGTACCGGGCGCATGCTCTACAGCCTGGCCCAGCATCGCCAGGCCCCGGCCTTCTTCGGCAAGGCCTCGCGCAGCGGCGTACCGCGCCGGGCGCTGATCCTGTCGATCCTGGCGCTGCTGCTGGGCGTGTTGCTGAACTACCTGGTGCCGGAGAAGGTATTCGTCTGGGTGACTTCCATCGCCACCTTCGGCGCGATCTGGACCTGGGCGATGATCCTGCTGGCCCAGTTGCGCTTCCGCAAGACGCTCAGCCCGGCCGAGTGCGACAAGCTGCAATACCGCATGTGGCTGTACCCGGTCAGTTCCTACCTGGCGCTGGCGTTCCTGGTGATGGTGGTGGTGCTGATGGCCTTCTTCGAGGACACCCGCATCGCCCTCTACATCGGCCCGCCGTTCATCCTGCTGCTGACCGTCCTGTACTACGCCTTCAACCTGGCGCCGAAGGAGCCTGCCGGCACCGGCTCGGTAAGCCGCGCGGCGTCCTGAGCGGTGTAGCGCCGGAAAAGAAAAGGGGCCTCGGACGAGGCCCTTTTTTCGTTGCGCCGATATCCGGTCCGGTGCATCCGGCGGATAACGCCGTTGGCGTTATTCGCCCTACCCAGGCTGGGGCATCAGCCCGCCAGCATGCTCAGCATCACCGCCGCCAGCAGGCCGACGTACACCCGTGCATGCAGCGCATCGGGAATCCGCCCGATCAGCGGGGTCGCCAGGCGGATGCCGAGCCAGCCGCCGCCGGCCAGGGTGGCGAAGGCCAGCAGGTCGATGTAGCCGACGAAGCCTCGGCCCAGGCCTTGCTCCTGGTAGCCGGCCAGGACCAGGTAGGTAAGGGTGCCGCCAAGAGCCACCGGCAGGCTCAGCGGGTTGGCCATGGAGGTCGCCTGGGTCATGCTCAGCCCGCAGCGGCGCAGCAGTGGTACGGTCATCACGCTGCCTCCGACGCCGAGGAAGGTGGCGATCGCACCGATCAGCGTTCCGCCCAGGCGCGTCTCGCCGACGCCCAGCGGCCGCGCCTGGCGCTCCTCGGCGCGGCTGAGGAAGCCGCGACGCAACAGGCAGTCGAGGATGGTGATGGCGAGGTAGGCGACGAAGGCCAGGCGAATGAAGTCGCCGCTGGCCAGGCCGACCAGCGCCGCGCCAAGCACCGCGCCGACACCGATGTACGCGCCCAGCGGCCAGACATAGGCGCGCAGCAGGCTGCCGGCGCGCCGGTGGCGATAGGTGGCGAGGGCGGCGTTGACGATCATCACGCAGGTCGAGGTGGCCACCGCGACCTGCATGGCCGCCTGGGCCAGCGGGTCGTCGGCGGCGCGACCGAGTTGCAGCAGGTGATAGAGCAGCGGCACCACCACGAAGCCGCCGCCAAAGCCGAACAACACGGCGCTGACCCCGGTGAGGCAGCCGCAGAGAAAGAGCAGGAGATAGAACATGGCGGGTTTCCGGAGCGAGAGCGGAAGGCCAGCTTAGGCGTCCCGGGGCTGGCCCGCTTCGCGAGGTTGGCCAATACTATTCGCGTTTCGGCCAGGTGCTTCGACCATGCGCAACGCTTCCATCGAGCAGTACGACGCCACGCCCCGGGCCGTGGTGGCCATGGGTACCGACTATCCCGACGGCTACCTGCTGCCGCGCCATCGGCATCGTCGCGCGCAACTGCTGTACGGTGCCAGCGGGGTGATGCAGGTGCGTACCGGCGACGCCGGCTGGGTGGTGCCGCCACAGCGCGCAGTGTGGATTCCGCCGGGCGTCGAGCACGAGGTGCGAATGCTCGGGGTGAGCACCCGCAGCCTGTACATCGAGCCCGGCAGCGCCATGGCGATGCCGGCGCACTGCCAGGTGCTGGCGGTGTCGCCGCTGCTGCGGCAACTGTTGCTGGCGGCGGTGGACATGCCCCTGGAATACGACACCGAAGGTCGCGACGGCGCGTTGGCGACGCTGTTGCTCCATGAGCTGGCGGCGGCCGAGACGCTGCCGCTGCACGTGCCCTTGCCGCCCGAGCCGCGCTGGCTGGCGCTCTGCGAGGCGTTCCTCGTCGAGCCCGACATCCGCGCCAGCGCCGAACGCTGGGCCGGGTTGCTGCATACCAGCCTGCGCAGTTTCAACCGCACCTTCCGTCGCTACACCGGCCTCAGCTTCGGTGCCTGGAAGCAACGCGCCTGCGTGGTGCAGGCACTGGCGCGGCTGGCCGGCGGCGAAACGGTCACCGCCATCGCCCTGGACTGCGGCTACCAGAGCCCGGCAGCCTTCTCGACCATGTTCCGCCGGGTCCTCGGCCAGCCGCCCAGCGCCTTCCAGGCGGGCGCGCTCAGATCGCCAGGAGGTCCATGAAGCGGTTCACCGGCGTGGCTTCCAGCGATGCCTGGTGGCTGCACAGGTCGAAGATCCTCTGGCAGCGCTGCGGCGGGAAGCGCGTGGCCAGGTTGGCCTTGAACTTCTCCTGCAGCAGCGGGATGCCTTCGGCGCGCCGGCGGCGATGGCCGAGCGGGTACTCCACGGCGACCTGGCCGGTGCTGCTGCCGTCGTCGAAGAACACTTCCACGGCGTTGGCGATGGAGCGCTTGTCCGCCTCCAGGTATTCACGGCTGTAGCGCGGCTCCTCGACGATCTCCATTTTCTCGCGCAAGCGATCGATCAGCGGGTGGGCGGCGTGGAAGGCGTCCTCGTAGTGCTCGGCCACCAGGTCGCCGAAGATCAGCGGCACGGCGGTCATGTACTGCAGGCAATGGTCGCGGTCGGCGGGGTTGGCCAGCGGGCCGACCTTGGAAATGATGCGGATCGCCGACTCGTGGGTGGTGATGACGATGCGGCTGATCCGTTGCAGGCGGTTCTTCACCAGCGGATGCAGGCGCACGGCGGCCTCGGCGGCGGTCTGCGCGTGGAATTCGGCGGGGAAGCTGATCTTGAACAGCACGTTTTCCATCACGTAGCTGCCGTAGCCCTGGGGGAAGCTGAAGCGCCGCTTGTCCTCGGGCTTGGTCGCCAGGTCCTTGCTGGTGTGGCTGAACAGGACATCGTAGAAACCCCATTGCGGCGCGCTGAGCACGCCGGGGATGCCCATCTCGCCGCGCAAGGCGATGTCCGCCAGGCGCACGCCGCGGCTCGTCGCGTCGCCAGCGGCCCAGGACTTGCGCGAGCCGGCGTTCGGTGCGTGACGGTAGGTGCGCAGGGCCTGGCCGTCGACGAAGGCGTGGGAGAGGGCGGCCAGCAGTTGCTCGCGGTCGGCCCCCATCAGCTTGGCGCAGACGGCGGTGGACGCGACCTTGACCAGCAGCACATGGTCGAGGCCGACGCGATTGAACGAGTTCTCCAGGGCGATCACGCCCTGGATCTCGTGGGCCATGATCATCGCTTCCAGTACCTGGCGCATGCTCAGCGGCGCTTCGCCGTTGGCCAGGCGTTTCTGCGAGAGGTGGTCGGCGACGGCGAGGATGCCGCCGAGGTTGTCCGAGGGATGGCCCCACTCGGCGGCCAGCCAGGTGTCGTTGTAGTCCAGCCAGCGGACGATGCAGCCGATGTCCCAGGCGGCCTTGACCGGGTCGAGCCGGAAGGAGGTGCCCGGCACCCGCGCGCCGTGCGGGACCAGGGTGCCCTCGACCAGCGGGCCGAGGTGCTTGGTGCATTCCGGGAAGCGCAGCGCCAGCAGGCCGCAGCCGAGGGTATCCATCAGGCAGTTGCGGGCGGTGTCCAGGGCCTCCGTGGAATCGATGCGGTAGTCCAGCACGTAGTCGGCGATGTCCTGCAGGACGGCGTCGTAGTCGGGACGTTGGTTGAGATCGACGTTGGCACTCATCGCGTACTCCAGTGGTTCGTAAGTGGTGGGTTTCCTCTCGGGTCAGGCTGGTTCGGGGATGGTTTTTCTTGTCGTGGCTGCAAGACGCCCCGGCCTTTCGCGGTGGCGGAAGGCCGGGGCAAGGATAGGTCGGTTCAGAAGGCGTCGCCGGGTACGCGCACCCAGCCTTCCATGAGGATTCGCGCGCTGCGGCTCATGATCGCCTTGGTCACCGTCCATTCGCCGTTCGCCTGGCTGGCCTCGGCGCCCACTCGCAGGGTGCCGGAGGGATGGCCGAAGCGTACCGCGCTGCGTTCGCCGCCGCCGGCGGCGAGGTTCACCAGGGTGCCGGGAATGGCTGCGGCGGTGCCGATGGCCACCGCCGCGGTACCCATCATCGCGTGGTGCAGCTTGCCCATGGACAGCGCGCGGACCAGCAGGTCGATATCGCCGGCCGCCACCAGCTTGCCGCTGGCGGTGCGGTAGTCGCGGGGCGGGGCGACGAAGGCGATCTTCGGCGTGTGCTGGCGGGTCGCGGCTTCCTCGGGGGTCTTGATCAGGCCCATGCGCAGGGCGCCGGCGACGCGGATCCGTTCGAAGCGCGCCAGTTGCTGCGGGTCTCCGTTGATCTCTTCGCGCAGCTCGGTGCCGCGGTAGCCGATCTCCTCGGCATTGACGAACACCGTGGGAATCCCGGCGTTGATCATGGTCGCCTTGAAGGTACCGACCCCCGGCACCTCCAGATCGTCCACCAGGTTGCCGGTGGGGAACATGGCGCCGCCGTCCTCGCCGTCGTCGGACGGGTCGAGGAACTCCAGCACGATCTCGGCCGCCGGGAAGGTCACTCCGTCCAGCTCGAAGTCGCCGGTTTCCTGGACTTGGCCGCCGCTCACCGGCACGTGGGCGATGATGGTCTTGCCGATATTGGCCTGCCAGATGCGCACCTCGCAGATGCCGTCTTCCGGTATCCGCGCCGGATCCACCAGCCCGGCGTGCAGGGCGAAGGCGCCGGCCCCGGTGGAGAGGTTGCCGCAGTTGCCGCTCCAGTCGACGAAGGGCTTGTCGATGGAGACCTGGCCGTAGAGGTAGTCGACGTCATGGCCCGGCTGGCTGCTCTTCGAGAGGATCACGCACTTGCTGGTGCTGGAGGTGGCGCCGCCCATCCCGTCGATGTGCGCGGCATAGGGGTCGGGGCTGCCGATCACCCGCATGAACAGCCGGTCGCGCGCCTCGCCGGGGACCCGGCAGGATTCCGGCAGGTCTTCCAGGCGGAAGAACACGCCCTTGCTGGTGCCGCCGCGCAGGTAGGTGGCGGGGATGCGGATCTGGGGTGGGTGGGCCATGCGTCGTCGTCCTCGGCAATCGAATTCAGGGGCAGCGGCTGCGTTCGACAGCCGCTGCCGGTCGTCGGCGGATGACGCTACGCGTCGTCCGTCCTACCAGGGTGTTTCGCCGGCGCCATCAGGCGCCGGCCGCCTCCAGGAAGTCCTGGGCGAAGCGTTGCAGTACGCCGCCGGCTTCGTAGATGGAGACTTCCTCGTCGCTGTCCAGGCGGCAGGTCACCGGCACTTCGAGCCGCTCCCCGTCGCGCCGGTGGATGACCAGGGTCAGGTCGGCGCGCGGCCGGCGAGCGCCGAGCACGTCGAAGGTCTCGCTGCCGTCGATCCCCAGGGTCAGGCGAGTGGTACCCGGCTTGAACTCCAGCGGCAGCACGCCCATGCCGATCAGGTTGGTGCGGTGGATGCGCTCGAAGCCCTCGGCGACGATCGCCTCCACCCCGGCCAGGCGCACGCCCTTGGCTGCCCAGTCGCGCGAAGAACCCTGCCCGTAGTCGGCGCCGGCGACGATGATCAGCGGCTGCTTGCGCTCCATGTAGGTCTCGATGGCTTCCCACATGCGCATCACCTTGCCTTCCGGCTCGACCCGCGCCAGCGAACCCTGCTTCACGCTGCCGTCGGCGTTGCGCACCATCTCGTTGAACAGCTTCGGGTTGGCGAAGGTCGCGCGTTGTGCGGTGAGGTGGTCGCCGCGGTGGGTGGCGTAGGAGTTGAAGTCCTCCTCGGGCAGGCCCATTTTCGCCAGGTATTCGCCCGCCGCGCTGTCGGCGAGGATCGCGTTGGACGGCGACAGGTGGTCGGTGGTGATGTTGTCCGGCAGCACCGCCAGCGGGCGCATGCCGCGCAGGGTGCGTTCGCCGGCGAGGGCGCCTTCCCAGTACGGCGGGCGGCGGATGTAAGTGCTCGTCGGGCGCCAGGCGTAGAGCGGGTCGACCTTCTCGCGCTCGCCGTGGGTGATGTCGAACATCGGGATGTAGACCTGGCGGAACTGCTCGGGCTTCACCGCCGCCCTGACCACCGCGTCGATCTCCTCGTCGCTCGGCCAGAGGTCCTTCAGGCGGATCTCCTTGCCGTCCACCACGCCGAGCACGTCGCGCTCGATGTCGAAGCGGATGGTCCCGGCGATGGCGTAGGCCACCACCAGCGGCGGCGAGGCGAGGAAGGCCTGCTTGGCGTAGGGGTGGATGCGCCCGTCGAAGTTGCGGTTGCCGGAGAGCACCGCGGTGGCGTACAGGTCGCGCTCGACGATCTCCTGCTGGATCGCCGGGTCGAGGGCGCCGGACATGCCGTTGCAAGACGTGCAGGCGTAGGCCACCACGCCGAAGCCGAGGGCTTCCAGGTGCGGCAGCAGGCCGGCTTCGCGCAGGTATTCGGTGACCACCTTGGAGCCGGGTGCCAGCGAGGTCTTCACCCATGGCTTGCGGACCAGGCCGAGGCGGTCGGCGTTGCGCGCCAGCAGGCCGGCGGCGATCACGTTGCGCGGGTTGCTGGTGTTGGTGCAACTGGTGATCGCGGCGATGATCACCGCGCCGTCCGGCATCAGGCCCTCGGCTTCCTCGGCGCGGGCCCGCTCGAGGTTGCCGGCGATGCCTTTCGCCGCCAGTTCGCTGGTGGCGACCCTGGCGTGCGGATTGGACGGGCCGGCCATGTTGCGCACCACGCTGGACAGGTCGAACTTCAGTACCCGCTCGTACTCGGCGTCGACCAGGCTGTCGGCCCAGAGTCCGGCGGTGCGCGCATAGGCCTCCACCAGGGCGACCTGCTCGTCGTCGCGGCCGGTGAGGCGCAGGTAGTCGATGGTCTGCTGGTCGATGGCGAACATCGCCGCAGTGGCGCCGTATTCCGGAGCCATGTTGGAGATGGTCGCGCGGTCGCCGAGGGTCAGGCTGGAGGCGCCTTCGCCGTAGAACTCCAGGTAGGCGCCGACCACCTTCTGCTTGCGCAGGAACTCGGTCAGGGCCAGCACCACGTCGGTGGCGGTGATGCCCGGCTGGCGACGGCCGCTCAGCTCGACGCCGACGATGTCCGGCAGGCGCATCCAGGAGGCGCGGCCGAGCATCACGTTTTCCGCTTCCAGGCCGCCGACGCCGATGGCGATCACGCCCAGGGCGTCGACGTGCGGGGTATGGCTGTCGGTGCCCACGCAGGTATCGGGGAAGGCCACGCCGTCGCGCGCCTGGATCACCGGCGACATTTTCTCCAGGTTGATCTGGTGCATGATGCCGTTGCCCGGCGGGATCACGTCGACGTTGCGGAAGGCCTGCTTGGTCCAGTCGATGAAGTGGAAGCGGTCCTCGTTGCGGCGGTCCTCGATGGCGCGGTTCTTGGCGAAGGCCTCGGGGTCGTAGCCGCCGCATTCCACCGCCAGCGAGTGGTCGACGATCAGTTGCACCGGCACCACCGGGTTGACCTGGGCCGGGTCGCCGCCCTTGTCGGCGATGGCGTCGCGCAGGCCGGCGAGGTCGACCAGCGCGGTCTGTCCGAGGATGTCATGGCAGACCACCCGCGCCGGGTACCAGGGGAAGTCGAGGTCGCGCTTGCGCTCGACCAGTTGGCGCAGCGAAGCCTCCAGGGTCGCCGGGTCGCAGCGGCGCACCAGGTTCTCGGCGAGCACGCGGGAGGTATAGGGCAGCTTGGCGTAGGCGCCGGGCTGGATCGCCTCGACCGCCTCGCGGGCGTCGAAGTAGTCCAGGCGGGTGCCGGGGAGCGGTTTGCGGTGTGCGCTGTTCATGGCTCGGACTCAATCACGGGGTGTTCGGAAGCGTGTCGCTCGCGCCGTGGCGCAGCCCACGCCGGCCTTTCGAATTCTGGGTGCGGCAACCGTCCGGCGCGCTCGCGTTCGGCGCGCCGGACGGCGTGGATCAGCGTTGCTCCAGCGGCACGAACGCGCGCTGCTCGACGCCGGTGTACTCGGCGCTCGGGCGGATGATGCGGTTGTTGGCGCGCTGTTCGAAGACGTGGGCGGTCCAGCCGCTGGTCCGCGAGCAGACGAAGATCGGCGTGAACAGCTTGGTCGGGATGCCCATGAAGTGATACGCCGAGGCGTGGTAGAAGTCGGCGTTGGGGAACAGCTTCTTCTGCTCCCACATGGTCTTGTCGATGGCCTCGGAAACCGCGAACAGGACCTTGTCGCCGACCTCGTCGGCGAGCTGCTTCGACCAACCCTTGATCACTTCGTTGCGTGGGTCGGAATCCTTGTAGATGGCATGCCCGAAGCCCATGATCTTGTCCTTGCGCTCGAGCATCTTCAGCAGCTCGGCGGTGGCTTCCTGCGGCGAAGAGAAGCGTTCGATCAGTTCCATCGCCGCCTCGTTGGCGCCGCCGTGCAGCGGGCCGCGCAGCGAGCCGATGGCGCCGGTGACGCAGGAGTAGAGGTCGGACAGGGTCGAGGCGCAAACCCGCGCGGTGAAGGTGGATGCGTTGAACTCATGCTCGGCGTAGAGGATCAGCGAGACGTTCATCACCTTCACGTGCAGCTCGCTGGGCTTCTTGCCGTGGAGCAGGGCGAGGAAGTGCCCGCCGATGGTCGGCTCGTCGCTGTTGCAGTCGATGCGCTGGCCTTCGTGGGTGAAGCGGTACCAGTAGGTCATGATCGCCGGGAAGGCGGCGAGCAGGCGGTCGGCGACGTCGCGCTGCTGGTCGAAGCTCAGCTCCGGTTCCAGGGTGCCGAGGACCGAGGCGCCAGTGCGCATCACGTCCATCGGGTGGGCGTCCTTGGGAATCCGTTCGAGAACTTCCTTCAGCGCCTGCGGCAGGTCGCGCTGGCCCTGGAGCTTCTTCAGGTAGGCGTCGAGCTGTTGCTTGTTCGGCAGTTCGCCGTAGAGCAGCAGGTAGGCGACTTCCTCGAAGATCGCCGCCGCCGCCAGGTCGCGGACGTCGTAGCCACGGTAGGTCAGGCCGGCGCCTTCCTGGCCGACGGTGGACAGGGCTGTCTGACCGGCCACCTGGCCACGCAGGCCGGCGCCACTCAGTACTTTTGCTTCAGCCATTGCTCTCTCCTTTCTTGAACTTTTTCTGGATGCTGCAACTCGGTTTCACGGGGTTCGCGGACCGGCGCTCAGGCGCACGCCGGGCTCGATGTTCAGGCGTTCTTCTTCTGCGCGAAGAGCGCGTCGAGCTTCTGCTCGAAGCTGTGGTAATCGATGCGATCGTACAGCTCCATGCGGGTCTGCATGGTATCGATCACATTCTTCTGGGTGCCGTCGCGACGGATCGCGGTGTAGACGTTCTCCGCCGCCTTGTTCATGGCGCGGAAGGCCGACAGCGGGTAGAGCACCAGGGACACGTCGGCGGAGGCCAGTTCGTCGGTGGTGAACAGCGGGGTGGCGCCGAACTCGGTGATGTTGGCCAGCACCGGCACCTTCACCGCGGCGGCGAATTCCTTGTACATGGCCAGTTCGGTCATGGCTTCCGGGAAGATCATGTCGGCACCGGCCTCGACACAGGCGCAGGCGCGGTCGATGGCGGCCTGCAGGCCTTCCACGGCCAGCGCGTCGGTGCGCGCCATGATCACGAAGGAGTCGTCGCTGCGGGCATCGACGGCGGCCTTGATGCGGTCGACCATCTCCTGCTGCGAGACGATCTCCTTGTTCGGCCTATGGCCGCAGCGCTTGGCGCCGACCTGGTCCTCGATATGCATCGCGGCGGCGCCGAACTTGATCATCGACTTCACCGTGCGGGCGACGTTGAACGCCGAGGAGCCGAAGCCGGTGTCGACGTCCACCAGCAGCGGCAGGTCGCAGACGTCGGTGATCCGGCGCACGTCGGTGAGCACGTCGTCGAGGCCGCTGATACCCAGGTCCGGCAGGCCCAGGGAACCGGCGGCGACGCCGCCGCCGGACAGGTAGATGGCCTTGAAGCCGGCGCGCTTGGCCAGCAGGGCGTGGTTGGCGTTGATGGTGCCGACCACCTGCAGCGGGTGTTCGGTGGCCACGGCTTCGCGGAAGCGCTGGCCGGGGGTAAGGGACGTCTGGCTCATCACGGACCTCTTAGACGGTGGAGGAAGCGGAGGCGAGCTTCGCCGGCTGGGGTTCCAGCTGGCGCTCGATATTGCGGCGCGACGCACTGATGTGGCGGCGCATCAGCAGCTCGGCCAGTTCGCCGTCACGGTCGGCGATGGCGTCGAGAATGCGGTGGTGTTCGGCGAAGGCCTGGCGCGGCCGGTTCGGCGTGGTCGAGTACTGGATGCGGTACATCCGCACCAGTTGGTAGAGCTCGCCGCAGAGCATGCGGGTGAGAGTGGCGTTGCCGCTGCCCTGGATGATCCGGTAGTGGAAGTCGTAGTCGCCTTCCTGCTGGTAATAGCCGCGCCCGGCCTGGAACGCCTCGTCGCGCTCGTGGGTGTCGAGCACTCGGCGCAGTTCGTCGATCTCGGCCTGGCTCATGCGCTCGGCGGCCAGTCGGCAGGCCATGCCTTCCAGGGACTCGCGGATCTCGTAGAGCTCGATCAGCTCGGCGTGGCTCAGCGACACCACCCGCGCCCCGACATGCGGCACCCGCACCAGCAGGCGCAGGCCTTCCAGGCGGTGGATCGCCTCGCGCAGCGGGCCACGGCTGATGCCGTAGGTGCGCGCCAGCTCCGGCTCGGAGATCTTGCTGCCCGGCGCGATCTCGCCGCTGACGATGGCGCTCTGGATCTTGCGGAAGACGTGTTCCGACAAGGTCTCGCCGTCGTCATGGGCAATCTCGAGAGGGGGCGGGTTCTGGGTCATGGTACTGGCTGTCCGGGTCGATGTGTCGACAATGTTTGCGAAAGCTACCGCCTGGATTGCGTGGGGTCAATCATTCGTCGCTTGATTGTCGACAATCGTCTAATGCATCGCTGGTCTATGCTTTCCCCTCCAGCCGCTGTGCCAGGAGAGAGTTTCGTGGGCATCTATGACCGTTACGTGTTGCCGCGCCTGATCGACTTCGCCTGCGGCATGGGCGACGTGATGAAGCAGCGTTCGCTGCTGGTGCCGCGCGCCCATGGGCGGGTGCTGGAGATCGGTCTGGGCACCGGGCTCAACCTGGGCTTCTACGACGCGGCGAAGGTGTCGGCGATCGTCGGCGTCGACCCGGCCGCGCAAATGCAGGCGCTGGCCCGCGAGCGCGCGGCGCAAATCGGCATCCCGGTGGAAATGGTCGCCCTCGAGCTTGGCGAGATCCGCGCCGAGGCGGAAAGCTTCGACACCATCGTCTGCACTTTCACCCTTTGCTCCATCGCCGCGCCGCTGCCGGCGCTGGGCGAGATGCGTCGGGTGCTGAAGCGTGGCGGCGAATTGCTGTTCTGCGAGCATGGGCGCGCGCCGGACGCCTCGGTGCTGGCCTGGCAACGGCGCCTGACGCCCTGGTGGAAACCGCTGGCCGGCGGTTGCCACCTGGACCGCGACATGCCGGCCTTGCTGCGCGAGGCCGGCTTTCGCATCGATGAGCTGGAACAGGGCTACCTGCCCGGGCCGCGGCCGATGACCTACGTCTACCGCGGCGTCGCGCGCTGAATCCGGGCGGCCCTCAGAGCGCCTTGGGCAAGGGCGCGAACAGTGCGTCGATATCGGCCTCGTCGAGCTTCCAGCCGTCGCCGTTGCCTTCGCTGAACAGGCCGTCGGCGAGGGCGGCCTTTTCCTGCTGCAGGTGCTGGATCTTCTCTTCCACCGTGCCGCGGGCGATCAGCCGGTAGACGAACACCGGCTTGTCCTGGCCGATGCGGTAGGCGCGGTCGCTGGCCTGGTTCTCCACCGCCGGGTTCCACCAGGGATCGTAGTGGATCACGGTGTCCGCCGCGGTCAGGTTGAGGCCGACCCCGCCTGCCTTCAAGCTGATCAGGAACACCGGCACCTTGCCGCTCTGGAAGCGCTGTACCGGGGCGCGGCGGTCGCGGGTCTCGCCGGTCAGCAGGACGTAGTCGACGCCGCGCTGGCGCAGGGCGTCCTCGATCAGCGCGAGCATCGAGGTGAACTGCGAGAACAGCAGGACCCGGCGACCCTCGGCGATCAGTTCGTCGAGCATGTCGAGCAGGTAGGCCAGCTTGCCCGAGCTGAGCGCCCGGCCGCTGCGCGTGCCGTCTTCCTGGCGTTGCAGCAGGCGCGTGTCGCAGCAGACCTGGCGCAGCTTGAGCAGCGCCTCGAGGATCACGATGCGGCTGCGCGCCAGGCCGCGCCGGGCGATCTCCTCGCGGACCTTGCGGTCCAGCGCCAGGCGCACGGTCTCGTAGAGTTCGCGTTGCGCCTCGCTGAGTTCGACGAACTGGGTGAACTCGCTCTTCGGCGGCAGTTCCGAGGCCACCTGTTCCTTGGTCCGTCGCAGCAGGAACGGCCGCAGGCGCGCGGCCAGGTGACTGAGGCGTGCCTCGTCGCCGTGCTTCTCGATCGGCGTGCGGTAGTCCTGGGCGAACTGGCGGGCGTCGCCGAGCCAGCCGGGCATCAGGAAATGGAACAGCGACCAGAGTTCGCCGAGGTGGTTCTCCAGCGGCGTGCCGGTCAGGCACAGGCGATGCCGTGCCGCCAGCTCGCGGGCGGCGACGGCGGCCTTGGTGGTGGCGTTCTTGATGTTCTGCGCCTCGTCGAGGATCAGCAGGTGGAACCGCCGCTTGCCCAGCTCGGCGGCGTCGCGTGGCAGCAGGGCATAGGTGGTCAGCACCAGGTCGTGCTCGTCGATGCGGGCGAAGTCGCGGCGCCGGCCGGCGCCGTGCAGGGCCAGCACGCGCAGATCGGGGGCGAAGCGCTCGGCCTCGTCCAGCCAGTTGGGGATCAGGCTGGTGGGCATCACCACCAGCGCCGGCGTGTCGAGCCGCCCGGCCTGCTTTTCCAGGAGCACGTGGGCCAGCGACTGCAAGGTCTTGCCCAGCCCCATGTCGTCGGCCAGCACGCCGCCGCTGTCGAGTTCGCGCAGGGTCTGCATCCAGCTCAGGCCTTCGAGCTGGTAGGGCCGCAGTTCGGCGCGCAGGCCTTGCGGCGGGGTCGCCGGACGAGCCTGGAAACTGCGTAGGCGGCGGGCGAAGTCGCGCAGGTTGTCGCCGCCTTCCCAGGCCAGCGGCAACTCGTCGAGATCGGCCAGGCGCGCCGCGTCCGGTGCGCCCAGGCGCAGCTTGCGCTGCGGTTCGGGGTCGCCCAGGTAGAAGTCGGAAAGCGCCGCCAGCACCGGCTTCAGGCGGCCGAAGGGCAGCGCCACGCGCAGCGGCGGGTTGAGTTCCAGGCGCAGCACCAGTTGCTCTTCGTCGGCGTGCCGGGCGAGGGCGCGCGGATCGAGCAGGGCCGGGCTGCGGCGGATCAGTTCGGTCAGCGCCGGCAGCAGGCTGACCCGCTGGCCGGCGACCTGGATGCCCAGTTCCAGCTCGAACCACTGGCGGTCGTCGGCTTCCTCGACCTCGGCGTACCAGGCGTCGATGGGCGTCAGGTCGTAGGCGAAGTCGGCGCGGATGTCGATGAACCAGCCTTGCTGGCGCAGGCGCGGCAGGTCGTCCTGCATGAAGTGCAGCCAGGCGTTGTCGCCGGGCAGTTCGAACATCTCGCCGGCGCTCTCCTCGAGCGCGTCGCTGCGCCGGGTCGCCGGCTTGAAGCCGAGGCGGCGCAGGGTCTCGCGGTAGTCCTGCTCGTGCGCCGGACGCCGTTCGATACGCCGCTGGGCCTCCCGTGGCTCGCTGCCGGGACGCCCGGAAACCGCCTCGCCGGCATAGATGAAGGCCAGCGCCGCACGGTGCCGGGAAATGCTCTGCATGCGTCCGCTGCGCAGGTCGTAGCCGCTGTGCACGTGGCTGCCGAGGGTCAGCCGCGCATACGGCCGGGCCGGGTCGATGGCCAGGCTGAGCTGGGTGTCTGGGGCGGAGGGTGAAGTCATCCGGTATGTCCTTCGGCGAAACCAGCCGAAACCGCAAACAGCCGATATTACCAAGCTCGGCGCGCTTGCGCAGAGCGGAGATGGACGTATGGCGCGGCGGACGAATGCGACGGGATACGACCCGCACTCGTCGGACCCCGGCAATCCCTGGCGCGACGCGACCTGGCGGTCGTCCGGAGCAAGTACAAATGCGAACGTAATTGAGATACAGTCGCAAACCTTCCGAATCGACGACCGCCTCGCCACCCGCGAGCGCGGCGTCGCCGTGCCAGCCAGACGAGGTAGCGACGATGCAAGGCCCTGTTTCCACCCGGGACGCCACCCCATGACCAGCCAGGCCCTGGCCGGCGGACTGTCCGTCACCGGCCGCATCCTCGTCGCGGTCCTGCTTGGCTACGCGCTGGCCTATGCGGTCACCGCCTGCCTGAGCATCTACCTGCCGCTGCCGCGTCCCGACCGGGTCTCGTTCGGCAGCCTCGGCTGCTTCGCCGTGTGGGTCGCGGCCATCGTCTACGCCTTCGCCGCGCGCAGCGCCTGGCGCGCCTGCTGGGTGCTGGCGCTGGCCAGCCTGGCGCTGGGCGGCCTGGCCTGGCTCGGCCTCGACTACGGAGCGCGTCCATGAACCTGCGTCAATCGATGTCCGGCCTGCATACCTGGTCGGGGCTGCTGGTCAGCTGGCTGCTGTTCGTCATCGTCTTCGCCGGCAGCCTGGCCAGCTTCGACAAGGAGCTGACCCGCTGGATGCAGCCGGACCTGCACTTGCCCGGCGCGCAGTCGCTGGGCGCCGACCAGGTGCGCGACTGGTTGCGCCAGCGCGCCCCCGATGCCCATGCCTGGTGGATGCTGCCGCCGAGCGAGCGGGCGCCCTACTGGAACGCCGGCTGGGAGCCGCGCGACGGCAGCGAGTTCAAGGTCTTTCAGCTGGACGCGGTGAGCGGCCAGCCGCTGCCGAAGACAGTCGGCGGCGAGTTCTTCTTCACCCTGCACTACGACCTGCACGCCGGCATGGTCGGCCTGTACATCGTCGGCATCGCCGGGATGCTGATGCTGGTGGCGCTGGTCAGCGGGACCATCGTGCACCGGCGGATCTTCAAGGACTTCTTCACCCTGCGCCCGCAGGCGGCGCGGCAGCGCGCCTGGCTCGACGCGCACAACGTGCTGGGGGTGATCGGCCTGCCGTTCCACCTGATGATCGCCTACACCGGCCTGGTGATCTTCATCGTCTACTACATGCAGGCGGGCCTGCAGGTGGTCTACCAGAACGATGGCGAGCGCTTCTTCCATGAAGTGCAGGGCTCCTACGAACGCGAGGAAGTCGGCCGCCCGGCGGGGCCGCCGGCGTCCATCGACGGCCTGATCGTCGAGGCCGGCAAGGTCTGGGGCGACGGCGGTGCGCCGGGCTGGATCAGCGTCCACCATCCCTATGACGAGGCGGCCACCGTGGACATCCGCCGGCGCGACGCCTCGCGCATCCTCGACGACCAGCGCACGGTCAACTTCGATGCCTCCAGCGGCGAACTGCTGCATGCCCAGCCGTCCTATGCGCCCGGCTACGCCACCTACGGCTGGCTGACCGGCCTGCACATGATCCAGTGGGGCGGCCAGTTGGTGCGCTGGATGTACCTGTTGCTCGGGCTGTCCGGGGCGATGATGATCTTCGGCGGGTTGCAGGTCTGGCTGGCCAAGCGCGAGGTCCGCGGCAGTCGTGGCGTTGGTCTGGTGCGGGCGCTGAACCTGGCGGTCTGCGGCGGCCTGCCGCTGGCCAGCCTGGCGCTGCTGTGGGGCAACCGCCTGCTGCCGACGCAACTGGCCGGCCGCGACACCTGGGAGATCCGCGTGTTTTGCGCCAGTTGGGCGCTGGTCGCGCTGTGGGCCATCGTCCGCCGCAACAGCGGGACCCTCGGTCGCACGCAACTGCGCCTCGCCGCCGTGCTGGCGCTGGGCCTGCCGCTGCTCGGCCTGCTGCGTAGCCCGGAAGGCAACCTGTTGGCCAGCCTGCAGCGCGGCGACTGGGTGCTGGCCGGCGTCGACCTCAGCCTGCTGGGCCTCGGCCTGCTCTGCGCCTGGCTCGGCTGGCGACGTCGGCAAGCGTCGAGCAAGCCCGTCCGGCGACGCCTGAACGTCCAGGAGGTGGCCTGATGCTGCTGGTCTTCGGCCTCAACCTGCTGGCCTTCACCGCTCTCTGCCTGGCCATGAACCGCCACCACAAGAACCTCCTCGGCCACGAGCCGTCGGCTCCCCGGGTGCTTCTGCTACGCGGCGTGGCGCTGCTCGACCTGGGCCTGGCACTGGCCTTCTCGATCCACCGGCAGGGCGTGGAGATCGGCATCGTCTTCTGGTCCTGCCTGCTGATGCTGGCGGCCGGCACGCTGGTCCTGCTGCTCGCCTGGCGGCCACGCTGGGCATTGCCTTGCGCCGCCGGAGTGCCGTTGCTCGGCGGGGTGCTGGCGCTGCTGCGCTGAAGGGCGCGCCGCCCATCCGTGCCTCGGGGGCGGTCCGGTCCAGCGTCTATGCTGGTGGTCGTGCTTTCCCCCGGAGGTATGCGCCATGCACACGCCCGCCAGCAACACCGTCGCCAGCGTCATTCCCTGCCTGCGTTACCGCGATGCGCCGGCCGCCATCGACTGGCTGTGCCGGACCTTTGGCTTCCAGCGCAAGCTGGTGGTGCCCGGCGAGGACGGACAGGTGCTCCACGCCGAGTTGACCTACGCCAGCCCGAACGGCGCCAACGGCATGCTGATGCTCGGCTCGAGCGTCCGCGACAACGCTTACGGTCGGCTGATGCGGCACGTCGACGAAGCCGGCGGCAATACCCAGAGCCTCTACCTGGTGGTCGCCGATCCCGACGCCCTGTTCCGCAGCGCCCAGGCCGCCGGCGCCGAGATCGTCATCGACATCAAGGACGAGGACTACGGCGGTCGCGGCTTCACTTGCCGCGATCCGGAGGGCCACGTCTGGAGCTTCGGCAGCTATGATCCCTGGGCATGAGGCCCCGTCCATTCACCACAGGAGACGCTGCATGAAAACGCTCACGCTGATCGATGGCCAGGAGGTCGCCGCCATCGGCCAGGGTACCTGGCATATCGGCGAGCAGCCCGGCGAACGCAAGCGCGAGGTCGCGGCGCAGCGCGAAGGCATCGAGCTGGGGATGACGCTGATCGATACCGCCGAGATGTACGCCGAGGGCGGCGCCGAGGACGTGGTCGGCGCGGCTATCGCGGGACGCCGCGAAGAGGTCTTCCTGGTCAGCAAGGTCTACCCGCACAACGCCAGCCGCAAGGGTCTGCCGGCGGCCTGCGAGCGCAGCCTGCGCCGGCTCGGTTGCGAAACCATCGACCTCTACCTGCTGCACTGGCAGGGCCGGTATCCGCTGGAGGAAACCATCGAAGCCTTCGAGCGGTTGCGCGACCAGGGCAAGATCCTGCGCTGGGGCGTGTCCAACTTCGACCTGGGCGACATGTACGAACTGGACGGCAGCGCCTGTGCCGCCAACCAGGTGATGTACAACCTGGAGGAACGCGGCATCGAATACGACCTGCTGCCCTGGTGCCAGGAGCGCGGCATGCCGGTGATGGCCTACTGTCCGGTGGGGCAGGGCGGCAGGCTGCTACGGCACCCGGCGCTCGGCGAGATCGCCGCGCGCCACGACGCCAGCAGCGCCCAGGTCGCCCTGGCCTGGCTACTGGAGCAGGGGGTGATCGCGATCCCGAAGGCGGTGACGTCCGCTCACATCCGCCAGAATGCGGCGGCGGCCGACCTGGAACTGAGCGCCGACGACCTGCGGGCGCTCGACCAGGCGTTCCCGCCACCTACCCGCAAGCGAAACCTGGCGATCGTCTGAGTGGAGTACGGGAGAAACGGCCTGCGCTTGTTTCCCCTGGCCGCGGGAATATGACGAAGTTGGCGAGGAAATATTTAAAAAGGAATAAGTAAATATTTATTTCCTGCGTGGGAACTTTCTTCAACTTAACCTGTATTTTTCGCTGTCCCACAAAAAAGCCCCGTCGGGGACGGGGCTTTTCCTTGCATTCGCGCTGATGCTTGCATGATTCAGGCAGCCAGTGTTTTCTTGCGAACTCGATTGATCACTTCTTCCATTTTGCCGGAGTCGTCGTACTGCTCCGGATACAGGCGCTCGCTGTGGCAGGCCACGCCATGCTGGTCAACGATGGTGAAACTGAAGTTTCCTTTACGAGTTGCCTGGATCAGGCAGTCGAACGGCGCAAATGCGGCGGTTAGGGTGCGAATTGCATCCTGAGTACGATGTTGAATAGACATATTCTTATGTTCCTTTACTTTCACGCTTATGGAGCAGCGTATATTGCAAATGTTCCCGCTCCGTGACAGTGCCAAGAAAGCTTTGTGTCGGGGGAACGTACTGGTTATGCCGGCTTTTTTCGAAAAGAGCAAGCTGGCAGTTCAGGTACTAATCAGAGGATCGATTGGCAAGAAAGTTTCCAGGCCAGGATCCTGATCAATCTGCGGGTGGTATTGCGGGACGCCGGTCTTCCCATCGGCCCTGCGTGGCAGGGGATTGCTTCAGAAGAGTGGCGACCGAAGAACCATCGGAAGGCTGTAACCCTGATGGTAGAGCCCTTTTCATCTGTGGGCCCGGTCGTGGGGTAAAGCCTGATTGACTTTCAGTTTGGTACGCAGTCCCGGATTCTATGTCTTTCGACGAAGAAAGGCCAGGACATTTTTTGAACAGATGTCGCCCCGGCGGCGGGAATGTTTGAGCATTTGTTTCGGCGGACGCCTGCCAACCGGGCAAAGGTTATGGGCCTGGCGTCGGCGGCGCGTGGCAGGATTGCCGTTCCATCGCCGCGCCGAGGTTATCCATGCCGTCGCCCGCTCGCACGCTGCTCGTGGCCTTCGTGTCCGCCTGGTTCCTGCTGGGTGGGCTGGGCCATTTCGTCTTCACCGATTTCTTCGTCGGCATCGTCCCGCCCTACGTGCCCTGGCCGCTGGCGGCGGTGTGGGTCAGCGGGGTCTTCGAACTGCTCGGCGCCGCCGCCCTGCTGGTGCCGGCATGGCGCCGGCTGGCGGCGTGCGGGCTGTTCATCCTGACCCTCTGCGTGACCCCGGCCAACCTCTACATGTGGCAGCACCCCGACCTGTTCCCATCCTTCCCGCCGACGCTGCTGGCCGCTCGCCTGGCGCTGCAGGCGTTCCTCCTCGGCTGCATCCTGGCGCTGATGCTGGCGCGGGACGAGGCGCCGCTGGCACGACGCTAGGCGCAGGCGAAAAAAAGCCACTGTGCGGGGGTGGACAGTGGCCGGGAATGCCAGGAGATGGAGGAGCAATCGGACCTGGCGTGGATAGAGTAGTAGCCGCTCTGTCGAGGGTCTGTATGGCTATTGGTGAACTTTGTGAAGAAGTGCAAAGTAGAGCGGCCAACGGACGAACGGTGTTGCACGCGGCGGGACGCTCGCGGTAGTTTTTTCCCATGATCACGTTTCCCGTGGTCGCCCTCGAAGCCTGGCCCCAGCGCCGGGCTTCGTCGTTTCCGCCCGCCGCGCAACCGGACGCAGCGGGCGGCGACCGCTGCGAAAGGCTCTGGGGTGCGCCCGCACGGCGTCCGGCCAACTTAAAGTTCGGTTGTGCCGGGTGCTGTCATAACGCCATCTTTCAGTGGCCTCGGTGAGCCCCCGTACCCCCAGTTCGCTGGGGCTTGCCTTTGGTGTATCCCTTTTGCCCGGCCGCGTGCCGGGCTTTTTTATGCCCGGTCTTCTTCCTTCCGGTTTAGCCGGGGCCCGCGTTTCCTCGGCCGGCCCCTGAACCTCATCGCTGCATCGACGTCCCTAGCTACAGGCGAGCCTGTGGCCGGGGGCTTTCCATCATCCGCAAAAAGGTAAAAACCATGCTGACCATCGACTACAACAGCTATCGCACCACTACCCCCTACGGCAAACGCGTGCGCTTCCTGGTGCTGCACTACACCGCGCTCGACTTCGCCGCCTCGGTCAAGGCGCTGACCACCGGCGCCGCCAGCGCCCACTACCTGATCCCGGCGCCGCACGACCCCAGCTACAAGGCCGCCGGCTTCAAGGGCCAGTGCATCTTCAACCTGGTCGCCGAGGAAGACCGCGCCTGGCACGCCGGCGTCAGCGGCTGGGCGCGCCGCGACAACCTCAACGACACCTCCATCGGCATCGAGATCGTCAACCTCGCCCGCGACGACGACGGCGTGTTCACCTTCCCCGACTACGAGCGCTCGCAGATCAACGCACTCAAGCAACTGGCGAAGAACATCCTGCAGCGCTACCCGGACATGACCCCGAAGAACGTGGTCGGCCACTCCGACATCGCCGTCGGGCGCAAGTCCGACCCGGGTCCGAAGCTGCCCTGGAAGGAACTCTACGAGGCCGGTATCGGCGCCTGGTACGACGACGCCACCCGCGATCGCTATCGCGAAGGCTTCGAGCGCGACGGCCTGCCGCCGCGCGCCGACCTGCTGGAGGCGTTCCGCCTGTACGGCTATGCGCTGCCGGCGACGGTCGACGACGCCTACTTCGCCAGCCTGCTGCGCGCTTTCCAGATGCATTTCCGCCCGGAGAACTACGACGGCGCGCTGGATGTGGAGACGGCGGCGATCCTCTACGCTCTGAACGAGAAATACCCGGCCTGAGCCATTAACCGCGAGCGGCCGCCCGATGCGGCGGCCGCTCCCTTGCCCACCCCCATGGAGGACTTGCCATGACTGCCGTCGCACAGGTCGTCGCCAAGGCGGAAATGCTGATCCGCCGCCCCATCGCCGAGGTCTTCGAAGCCTTCGTCGATCCGGCCATCACCGCCAGGTTCTGGTTCAGCCGCGGCGATGCCCGCCTCGAAGCCGGGAAACGGCTGCGCTGGCACTGGGACATGTACGGGGTTTCCCAGGAAATCGAAGTGAAAGACCTGCAAACGAACCGCCGCATCCTCATCGAATGGCCGAATGGCGACAGCAATCCTTCCCAGGTGGAGTGGCTGTTCGAGGAACTGCCCGGCGCCGGGACCTTCGTCAGCATCCGCAACAGCGGTTTCGTCGGCACCCCGGAAGAGGTCATCCCGCGGGTGGTAGACGCCACCGAAGGTTTCACCCTGGTGCTGGCCGGGCTCAAGGCCTGCCTGGAGCACGGCATCGCCTTGAACCTGGTGGCCGACCGTTTTCCCCGCGGTCTCGATGGCTGAGCATTGCCTGAGTGCGCGTCCCGCACCGCGCAGCGTGCCCTCAGGCAATGCTCAGCCGAACGCGAAGTCGGCCAGCAGTTGCAGGTTCAGGCCGACGATCGCCAGCGCTACCGCCCAGGCCAGCCACCGGGTCCCGGCGCCGATCGCCAGCGGGCCCATCAGGCGCCGGTCGGAAACGAACTGTAGTAGCGGGATCACTGCCAGCGGCAACTGCATCGACAGGATCACCTGGCTGAAGATCAGCAGCCGCGCGGTGCCGTCCTCGCCGTAGAGCAGGGTCACCAGCAGCACCGGCAGCACTGCGACGCCACGGGTCAGCAGGCGCCGCGCCCAGGGCGCCAGGCGCAGGCGGAGGAAGCCCTCCATGACGATCTGCCCGGCCAGGGTGGTGGTGACCGTCGAGTTGAGGCCGGACGCGAGCAGCGCCACGGCGAACAGCAGCGAGGCGAGTTCCAGGCCGAGCAATGGCGAGAGCAGCGCGTGGGCCTGCTCGATATCGACCACCTCGGTGTGCCCGTTGCGGTGGAACACGCTGGCGGCGACGATCAGGATCGCCGCGTTGACCAGCAGCGCCAGGGTCAGCGCCAGGCTGCTGTCGGCCACCGCCCAGCGCAGCGCCTGGCGCTTGCCGGCAAGGCTGCGCGGGTAGGCGCGGCTCTGCACCAGCGAGGAATGCAGGTAGAGGTTGTGCGGCATGACGGTCGCGCCGACGATGCCGATCGCCAGGTACAGGGCAGCCGGATCGCTGAGCACCCGCGGGCTCGGCAAGAACCCTTGGAGCACCTCGCCGAGTTCGGGACGCGAGAGCAGCAACTGTACCGCGAAGCAGGCGAAGATCAGTGTCAGCAACGCCACCACGAAGGCCTCCAGCGGCCGCTGGCCACGTCCGATCAGGACCAGCACCAGCAGCGCGTCGCCCACGCAGAGCAAGGCGCCCCAGGCCAGCGGCAGGCCGAACAGCAGCTTCAGGGCGATGGCGGTGCCGATCACCTCGGCCAGGTCGCAGGCGATGATCGCCGTCTCGCAGGCCAGCCACAGCAGGCGGCAGGTGCTCGGCGAGTAGCGTTCGCGGCAGGCCTGGGCCAGGTCCAGGCCGCTGGCGATGCCCAGGCGCGCGGACAGCGCCTGCAGCAGCATCGCCATCAGGCTGGAGAGCAGGATTACCGAGAGCAGCAGGTAGCCCAGTTGCGCGCCGCCGGCGACGTCGGTGGCCCAGTTGCCCGGGTCCATGTAGCCCACCGCGACCAGGTAGCCGGGGCCGGCGAAGGCCAGCAGGCGGCGCCACCAGTGGCCGCCACCGGGGACTTCGACCGGTTGTGCGCGACCGGGCTCGGCGGTCTGGGTGGCCGGGGTATCCTTCGCGGACATGACGAAGCTCCTGCCGGACGCGTGCCGGCGCTGCGCGCGCCTTTCCCGGCGCGCCGTAGCGCGCGGGTTGGGCGAGCGGTTCAGGGGCAGGAAGTAGGAAGTCGGTCAGGCCGAGGCCGCCAGTTGCCGGTGCAGGTCCGGCAGGTCGCTGGCGATCAGGTCCCAGTCCTGCTCGGCGGCGAGGTCCTGGGTCTGGCCGGGGCCGTATTCCAGCGGCCGGGCGATGAACGCGGTCTTCAGGCCGAGGGCGCGCGCGGCCTTGAGGTCGTAGTTGTGCGCCGCGCAGAGCATCACCTCCTGCGGCGGCAGGTCGAGCAGACGGCAGGCGCCGAGGTAGACCTGCGGGTCGGGCTTGTAGTGGCCGAACAGGTCGGCGCACAGCAGCATGTCCCAGGGCAGCCCGGCGTGCCGCGCGACGTCGAGCATCAGCGCGGTGTTGCCGTTGCTCAGCGCGGCGAGCCAGTAGTCGGCCTTCAGCGCGTGCATCCCGGCGAGCGTGTCCGGCCACGGCCGCAGGCGGTGCCAGAAGCCAGTGATGCGTTGCAGCAGGGCCTCGTCCAGCGCCAGGCCGAACTCTCCGGCCAGGGCCTCGAGACTCTGCCGGTGCAACTGGTCGAGGTGCTGCCAGGGCGCCTGGCCGTTGCGTACCCGGTCCATCGCCGGCTTGTATTGCTGGCGCCAGCGGTCGGTCAGTTCCACGCAGGGCAGGGTCCCGCCGAGTTCGCGCTCCAACGCCTGGAACTGCTCGATCAGGCTGGAACGCCAGTCCACCAGGGTACCGAACACATCGAACAGGATCGCGCGCATCGTGCCTCCTCGGCCGTGGCCGTCATCGCTTCAGTGCTTCTGTGGCAGCGCGGTGGGCAGGCCGCGGCCGCTCCAGGCGGTGACCACAAGGGCTACCGCCGCCATCAGGCAGAGCGCCAGCCAGCCGGGGACGAAGCTGTGGCTGAAGTCCTTGAGCAGCCCCAGCGCCGGCGGCGCGAGAACGATCGCCAACTGGTTGATGGCCATCGCCAGGCCGAGGGCGAAGCCGGTCTTGCCGACCGGCGCGGTATCCGCCACATAGGCCACCCAGGGACCGTACCAGCCGAAGCCGAAGAAGCCCAGCCAGGCCACTACCAGGCCCATCCCCAACGGCGATTGCAGGGGCAGCAGGACCAGCGCCAGCAGGCCGAGGATCACCGCGCCGAGGCAGACCATCACCGGGAAGTAGCGCCCGGCGCGGCAGCGGTCGCTCCAGGCGGCCAGCAGGATGCGCCCGGCGACGCCGCTGCCCTGGGCGACGAACAGCAGGGTCGCGGCCATGCCGATGCCGATCTCCAGGGTCTCGTGCAGGTAGAGCACGGTGAACACCAGGATGCCGTACTGCACCGAGATCAGCGCCACCCCGGAACAGACGATGTTCTTCATCGCTGGATCGGTGATCATCGCCAGCCGCGACTTCACCACCGCGCCCAGGTCGCGTTCGGCGGGGTTCGCGCCGGGCGCGGGGGCGTCCGGCGGGGTGCGGTAGAAGAGCATGAAGGCCAGCGCGCCGAGGAACGCTACCAGGCCGCCGGCGAGGAATGCGCTGCGCCAGCCGTAGATCCCCGCCAGGTACGGCAGCAGCGCGGCGGACAGCGCGCCGCCCAGCGGCAGCCCGGCCTGGCGGATGCCCATGGCGAAGCCCAGCTGGGTCTTGGCGAACCAGCGTGACACCGACTTGCTGCCGCCCGGCTGCGCCGTGCTGTAGCCGGCGCCGACGACCACCAGGAACAGCAGGATGGTCAGGTAGTCGGTGGCCCACAGCGAGGCGCAGAGGGCCAGCGCGACGATCAGCGTGCCGAGGCCGACCACCAGCCGCTCGGAGTAGCGGTCGAGCAGCTCGCCGGCCACCAGCAGGCCGACGATCGGCACCAGCTGCGCCGCCGACACCAGCAGGCCGATCTGTAGCGACGAGAGTTGCAGGTCGTTCTGGATGAACACGGCGATCGCGCCGATGCCCTGGACGAAGAAGCAGGCGCAGGCCTGGGCGAAGGTGGCGATCAGCAGGATGACCCAGCGGTAGCGCTGGGTCGGGTTCGCGGCGAGGGCGGCGGTCACTGGACGAACTCCCGTGCGAGGGTGAAGTTGGCTTCGCCGAGCGGATGCAGGCGCTGCAGCGACAGGTATTCGCCGAGGGTGCGTTCCATGCCCATGCGCTGGAAGATCCGTTCGCCGTCGAGCTCGGCCTCGGCGCCGTTGGCGCGCAGTTCGTCGAGAGCCTGGCGCAGCAACTGGCAGTTGTCGCTGAGCGTCACCTGGCCGTCATCGTCCACCGCGTAGGGCGTGTCCTCCATGCCGACCCGCAGCACGTCGACCTGGCTGTCCGCCTGCGCGGCATAGGCGGCCAGCCGGCGCACCGCGCAGAGCGGGGTGCCGGCGCGAGGGCCGACGTCGAGCGGCTGGAAGTGCTGCGCGGCATGCTGCGGCATCACCGCCGCGCCGACGGTGATGCTGACCTTGCGCTTGCGCACGCCGGGTTCGCCGATGTCGTACTCCAGGCTCTTGGCGCTCTCGATCACCGCGCGGAACTGCTGGTAGGTCTCCGGGAACGGCAGGCGTGGCGAGAAGCCGAACAGCAGGATCACGTTCAACTGGCCGGAACCGCCCAGGCGCAGGCGCGGGTGCTCCACGGCGAAACGGGTCATGGCGTAGCTGCGCACATGCTGCACCCACTCCACCTCGTGGAACAGGCCGAGCTTCTGGCGCGCCTGGATGGCGTTGCGGTAGACCTGGAACTGGGTCATCGGCGAGGTCACCCCGTAGTCGGCGCCCTTGCTGGTGGAGTGGGTCTGCAACTCGGCCCTTTCCAGCGCCGTCGACGGCTGGTAGTCGCGCAGGTCGGCGAGGAAAGCCGGGCTGGAGGCATAGTCGAGGTCGAGCTTGCGCCTTTGCTTCTCCAGCTCGCAGATCACCTGCAGTTCGATGGCCGCCTGGATCGTCACGAAGTGCGCACCGCCCAGGTGCAGCGGGATGGCGCAGTGGCTGACCCGCTCCCACTCGCCGAAGCGGCGGATGTTCTCCTGCACCTCGCTGCCGTTGCGGCTGGCGCCGAAGCTCAGCATCAGGTCGGGGAAGCGGTTCTGCAGGGCGCGGCTGACCGCCTGGTAGATGTCGTTGTCGGTGGTCTGTTCCTGGGTCAGCGGGTTGCGCGCATGATAGTGGTAGTAGCGGCAACCCATCTCGTAGAGCTGGCGCGCTTCGTCCAGCAGTTCGCCGGGGGCGGTGCGGATGGTGGCGCCGGTGCAGATGCTGTCGAGCAGGCGGTCGCCGGTGGCGGCGTGGTTGCGCGGGGTGAACTTGGCGCCAGTGGAGGCGCATCCGAGAATCAGGGTTTTCCGGGATCCGGTCATGGTCGTCTTTCCTCCATTCATCATTCCATTGAGGGCGGAGCGGTCCGCGGCGGACCGAAAGGCTGCCCAGGGCGTCGAAAGTCGTCGGTGTCTCAGGCAGGTGAAAGATGTCGCTGGCGGGATCGTTATGCGTTGTTCTACGAGAGGGATTTAAACCGCATGGCGGCGGCCGTGCGCGGCGCATTCGGCAACGCTCGTTGCCGCCGGCACAAAGACCTTGCGCAAATCGCCCGGCGTTGCGCCAACCGCCGGCACGGCGGCGCAACGTTGCCATTCGCGCAAGGTCGCTCAACTGGCGGCGCGCTGTCGCAGGCAATCCTCCAGGGCCTCGCCGAGGCGCTCGATCTCGCCGTCGTCGGTCAGGTAGTGCGGAGTCAGGCGCAGTACCCCCGGCAGCGCCTGCTCGCGCAGCGCCCAGCGGGCATACTGCGGGCCGATGTAGGAGGCGTTCACGCCGCGCGCGTGGAGGCGCTTCAGCCATTGCTCGCCGCTCAGTTCGGGGGCCGCGTAGGTCATCAACGCGCTGGCGTGCGGCCCTTGTTCCAGCGGCGTCCAGCCGAGCCGGCGGTAGAGCTGCTGGGCGATGCGTTCGCGCAACTGGCGGTTGCGTCGGGCGATGCGCCGGACATCGGTCTGCAACAGGTAGTCGCAACTGGCCTTGAGCGCCAGGCGCAGCCCCGGGTTGAACTCCGAGCATTCGAAGCGCCGCGCGTCATCCCGCGCCTGCAGGGCGAAGGCGTCGCTCCATTGCGCGCCGCCGACGTCCAGCCCGTCGGGCAGGGCCAGGCGCTCCAGGGCACGTTCGCCGAGATAGAGCACGCCGAGTCCCTTTGGCCCGCGCAGCCACTTGCGTGGCGGGAACACCAGCACGTCGCAGCCGGTCGCCTCCACCGCCAGCGGCAACTGGCCGACCGCATGGCTGGCATCGAGGAACAACAGCCCGTCATGGGCGCGGATGCGCTCGGCCACGCCCTCCAGCGCGGTAGCCGCGCCATGCCCGGTGGGCACCGCGCTGAGCGACAGCAGCGGCGTCTGGCCGGGGGCGAGGTCGTGCAACTGCTCGTCGAGCCGTTGCAACAGCTGTGCGGCGTCGCCGCGTGCGTCGATCAGGCGCAGCTCCAGCCCGCGCTGCTGGCGCGCGGCGAGCAGGCACAGGCTGTTGGAACCGTATTCGTCGAAGCTGCTGATCGCCCGTATCCGTGGATGGGCGGCCAGGGCCGCGGCAAAGGCCACCGACCATGCGCGGCTGGCGCAGTCGAGCAGGGCGATGTGCCGTGGCTGGGTGCCGAGCACTCGCGCGACGCTGTCGCGGACCGCCAGCAAGGGCTCGGCGAAATGCTCGGCGGCGCGCTGCACGCCCCAGCGCCGCTCGGCTTCCAGCCAGCTGTCGAGGGCGTCGTAGAGCACCTGCGGCGGCAGGCTGGCGGAGCCATGGGCGAAGTGCGCGTAGCTGCCCCAGGCCGGGGTCTCGCGGCGCAGGCGCAGCAGTTCGTCGGCACCGAAGGCGTCGGGGGCGGCGGGGAAGAGCGCGCTCATGGCCGCACCGCCGCGATCAGTTCCACCTCCACCGCGGCGCCGCGCGGCAGCTCGGCCACGCCGACGGCGGCGCGGGCGTGGCCGCCGCGCGCGCCGAGCACCTCGTCGAAATATTCGCTGGCGGCATCGATCACCGCCGGCTGCTGGACGAAACCCGCCGCGCTGGCGACGTAGCCGGTCACCTTGAGCAGCCGCTCGACCCGTTGCAGGCCGCCCAGCGCCTCCTCCAGCGCCTGCAGGCAGCGCGCCGCGCAGAGCCGGGCGGCCTGGCGGGCCTGTTCCAGGTCGAGTTCGCTGCCGACCTTGCCGGTCCAGCGCAGCTCGCCGTGCTGGCGCGGCAACTGGCCGCTGACGTAGGCGATGCCGGCGTGGAGCACCACCGGCTGGTAGGCGCCGCCGGCGACGATGGCCGGAGCGGGGGATGTCTGCATGGTCCTGTCCTCGTGGCGGACCCGCCCGGCCACGATGCTCGGGCGGGTCGATGGCTGGAAAAGCGCGACCTCACTACTGTGGGCCGCTTTTCCCGGTCTGTTTTGCGGGAGTCGACGAGCTGCTTGCCAAATCGGCAAAACAAACCGAACTTTAGCCTTGCAACAGGCACCGCCGCGCGAAGTAGACTGAAAACGCCCGACCGTTGAGGAACGCGCAACGATGATCGACCTGGTGATGCTCAAGGACTTCCTCGTCCTCTGTCGGATCAAGAGCTTCAGCCGTGCGGCGCAGGAGTGCCATGTCTCCGTGTCCGGGCTCAGCCGGCGTATCCAGACCCTGGAACAGTGGCTCGGCGCGCCGGTGTTCGAGCGCCACAAGCACGCCCTCGAACTGACCGAGGCCGGCCGCCAGTTGCAAGGCGTGGCGCAGGACGCGGTGCGCGCCCTGGACAACCTGCGCCAGTCGATCCGCGAGCGCGACGAAGACGCCCAGCGGCGCATTCGTTTCTGCGCCCCGCACATCCTCTCCTCGGTGTTCTTCCCGCACTGGATTCCGCGCCTGCAGGCGGACTTCCGCAGCGCCAAGTTCAGCGTCGACTGCGATTACCTGCCGCAATGCCTGTCGCGCTTGCGCGACGGCTCGGTAGACTACGTGGTGGCGTTGCTCGACGAAGGCGAGGCGGTGTCGCGCCGCCTGGGCATCGACAGCGAAGCCGAGTTCCAGCGCCTGGAGCTTGGCCACGAACAACTGGTGGCGGTCTGCGCGCCGGACGCCGCCGGCCAGCCGTTGTTCAACCTCGACCGCCTGCAGACCGAAGCGCTATCGTTCCTCGGCTACTCCGAGGAATGCCACCTGGGCTGGGCCCTGGAACCGCTGCTGCGCGACAGCGGCCTGTTCCTCCAGCGCCATCACAGCTCCAGCCAGACCGAGGGGCTGCGCTTCTTCGCCCAGTCGCGCCTGGGCGTCGCCTGGCTGCCGCATACCCTGGTCCGCGAGGACCTCGCCAGCCGTCGCCTGGTGCGCGCCGGCGGCCAGCGCTTCGACGTGCCGTTGCGCTACACCCTGATCCGTCGCCGCCTGCCGCTACCCGGCGAGGCCGAACGCCTGTGGACCTTCCTCGGCGAGCTGGCGCGCCCGGCGCCGCGCTACGCGGTGGTCGGCGCGGCCTCCTGAGCCGCCGTCTCGGCCAGCAGGGCGCGGCGGAATTCACCGACCAGGTCGTCCTGCGCCGAACCGCTGCGGCTGACCATCACCAGCTCGCGCTGGAATTCCAGCGCGCCCAGTTCGATCACCCGTACCCGCGCCGGCTCGCGTAGCCACAGCCCGGCCCGGGGCAGCAGCGCCACGCCGAGACCGTTCTCCACCATCCGCGCGATCGCGTCGATCTCATCCAGCTCCATCACCTGGCGTGGCCTGAGCTGTTGCGCCTCGAGGAAATCGCCCACCAGGCGACCGCCGAAGGACACATGGTCGTAGCGGATGAACGGTTGCGTGCGCAGCAATTCCAGCGCATCCGTCGCAGTGCATTGCGGCGGCGCGATCAGCACGAACGGCTGGCGCTCGACCCGTTGCGCGGAGAGCCCGCGCGGCAGGTTGAACGGCGGGCGGATGAGGATCGCCAGGTCCAGTTCGGCGGCGTCCACCTGGTCCAGCAGGTGCAGCGAGACGCCCGGCATCACCTGCGGCTCGATGTGTGGCGCCTGTTCGGCGAGGCGCTTGAGCACCTCCGGCAGCAGCCCGGTCTGCGCCGTGTTCACCGCACCGATGCGTAGGCGTCCGCGCGGGCTGTCGCCCTGGCCGATGCCGTCGAACAGCGCGAGGATCTGCTCGGCCGTACGCACCGCCTGCCTCCCGACCTCGTTCAGGTGTGCCGCGCGCGGCGTGCGCTTGAACAACTCGACGCCGACGCTGCGTTCCAGCGCGCGGATCTGCGCGCTCACCGCCGACTGCGTCAGCCCCACCTGTTCCCCCGCCGCGGCGAAGGAGCCCCGGCGCGCCACGGCGACCAGGGTGCGGAGTTCGCGGATCATCCAAGCCTCGAAAAAAGTGTTGCTCAGGCGAAATATTATGCGCTTTCCATCGAAATCGGCACGGCAAATAATCCCGGCACACCCACAGAGGAACCGCGCCATGAGCCTGATGCCCTTCCACCTCGCCATCCCCGTCCACGACCTGCCCGCCGCCCGGCGCTTTTACGGCGAGGTCTTCGGCCTGAGCGAAGGCCGCTCCGCCGAGCACTGGGTCGACTTCGACTTCTTCGGCCACCAGTTGGTCATCCACCAGCATCCGCAGACCGATTCCCAGCGCCACGCCGGCAGCAACCCGGTGGACGGCCACGACGTGCCGGTGCCGCACTTCGGCGTGGTCCTCGCATGGGACGACTGGCACGCCCTGGCCGAACGCCTGCAGCAGCGCGGCACCCGCTTCGTGATCGAGCCCTACATCCGCTTCAAGGGCCAGGTCGGCGAGCAGGCCACGCTGTTTCTCTTCGACCCCTGCGGCAACGCGCTGGAGTTCAAGAGCTTCCGCGACATGGGCCAGTTGTTCGCCAAGTGAGATTGCCGGCGCTCCACCTTACTGTGCGCAGTCCGTGCAGAACTCCAGCGCCGCGCAGCTGGACTGCTCGTCCGGTAGGCTCGATGTCGCGCACTCTTTCTTGCGCACCACGCTGCCCAGCGGCGCCAGCTTGAACCGCTCCGGCGGCGGGCTGGCCGGCTTTGCGCTTGTGGTCCCGTCGAGGTCGGGCTTGAAGGCGTGTTCAAGGTCGCCCAGGCGTTCGTCCAGGGTGGCGGAGGAGGCGAGGGCGGGCGTCAGGGCCAGGATGAGCAGGAGAACGCGGTAGGGCATAGGGTTTCCGGTGTGGGTGGCGATGCGCTGGAGCCGAGCACGGCATCCCCGCATGACGAGGAATCGAAGCGGCCATTCAAGGCGATTGCGTGTTGGCGATGGGATGCGCTCGCCCTCTGTTTGGCATTTTGTGAAGCGCTTCGCACCTTGCCCGAGCGGCACCTTGTCCGGGCAAAACCGTCACCGCACAGTCCCCTTCCACCTTCATCCCCCTGCGACGCACCTCGCAATGCAACCAGCATCCCGGCTGCGCCACCCTCTACCTGGACTGCAGCGCAGCCAGCGAAGATCTGTTCGACACCGCCCGCACCCGTCTGGAGTCGGCGATCGGAACGCTGAGCGTCCTCGACCTGCTCGACGAAACCGAAGAACCCGGTGAAAGCATCTGTCGCATCACCGGCTCCTTGCTGTCGCTGTTCGAGGCGGAATACGCACGCAGACACCGATAACCGACGGAGGCGGTGCCCCCGGCCCGTTCTCGTTAATGGTCATAAATAGCCAAGGCTGGGCAGGACTGGGGCTGGATCGGGGGGCGGGCCAAGCTCTGTGCTATGCCGGCCTGTATGGGCGAGTAATTTCGACACTTTTTCGACACACGGAATGAGGCTGCCTCGCTGGTCCTGGTTCGTCCGTCTGGCGCCGGATCGTCTTCAGGACTCCGTGCGTTCTGTCCGTTGTCGGGAAGCGGTCTCTTTAAGTAGGATTCCTTTGATGGAATATTCTCTGGGGGTTATATTTTGTGGCGTGGGATATCGAGTACACCGACGAGTTCGGTGATTGGTGGGGTTCTCTGTCCGAGGATGAGCAGGAGTCGCTAGCTGTGACGGTTCGCTTGCTTGAGGAGCGGGGGCCATCCTTGGGGCACCCCCACAGCAGCGGCATCAATGGCTCCCGCCATGGCCATATGAGAGAGCTACGGACTCAACACGGCGGGCGACCTTTCCGAACGCTTTACGCGTTTGACCCCAGACGCTCCGCGATACTGCTGATCGGTGGCGACAAGACTGGCGATGATCGTTGGTACGAATTGAACGTGCCCATTGCCGACCGCCTCTATGACGAACACTTGCACCAGCTCCGTGAGGAGGGACTGATCGATGGTTAAGAAATTCTCCGACCTTCGGGCGCAAATGTCGCCTGAGGCACAGGCCCGCGTCGAGGCCAAGGCCCAGGAACTGTTGGCTGAAATGCCCCTGAATGAGTTGCGCCAGGCTAGAGGCTTGTCGCAGAAGATGCTGTCTGAAGTGCTGCAGGTGCAGCAGCCGGCAATTGCCAAAATGGAGCGGCGTACGGATATGTACATCTCCACCTTGCGCAGCCACATCGAAGCCATGGGTGGCCAGCTGGAAGTGATCGCACGCTTCCCGGATGGCGCGGTGAAAATCAGCAACTTCGCGGATATCGAAGAGGCGGGCGCCTAAGGCTATTCGTTACGACAGTTCTTCGACTTCAAAGCCTTAGAGCTGTTTCCAATTTAAAGGTATTTTAGATATCACCGATAAGAAGTAAATGACGCCAATGGAGATGGTCTTATGGGTTTGAAGAAGTTTTAGTAAGGTGTAAGGAAGACAGATTTTGAGTTTGAGTTTGGGTTTCGAGTCGCGAATCTATTAAAGGGGGATGGTTGTTGAATAATAAGTAATAGATACTGTTTGGGTGATATTGAAGGCACGATTAGATAGGTTGAATTCTTGCTTATAAGCACTCTTGTGAGGGGCAGATATTTTTTCTGTCAGGCTCGCCTCATAGGGAGTTTAGCCTTGACGAGCACTTTTGATCCCAGAAAACGTAAGCCCCTACGGGCGCTCCGGCAGTGAGTTCGTCGCGTCCAAGCATGGCTCAGTGTTGAGCAATTTGGCGCGCCAGCGGGGGAGTTCGCTGTCTTCCACATCCAGCCGTTTCAGCCATTGATCGGCCGCCCAGCCCACCAGCCGCAATTCGCCGTCGTGGGAGCCGCCGTGTAGCGAGCCGACGGTTTCATAGCGAATGCCTTTGAGCGCGTGGTTCAGCAGCACATACGGAGCGGGTCTGGAGTCTTCCGCATCACCCGCGATATAGGGATAGGCACCGGCCTGGATTACCACGCCATCGCCGTAGCGGTAGAAGGCAAAGTGGCTGGAGGGCAGTTGCGCACGCAGGGCATCGAGCCCGCCGGCCAGCGCCAGGCGCTCGATGTTCAGGAGGGTTAGCCAACTGACAGTTTTGATTCTTGTAGGTTTGAACTCGGGAGTATTGGCCAGCAGACAAGCCGTCCCTACATCCAAACCCGGCATACGCGCCGCCATAAAGGCTTCGGAGGGCTCGTCATTGTCCCAACTGGTCGGCGAGAGATTGTAGGCATGCCCCGCATACCCCTGCTCCGGCTCTAGTCGCCGTGCGAAGTCAATAAACAGCTGTAGGAAATCCAATGGCTGCCGCTCTTGATATAGCAGAGGTACGGAGAACTCCAGAACACTAAGATCATGCCCCATTTTGGCTTGCCAGCTCCGCTTGCCGTAAATATCAAACAGCCAGGCGCCTGCATCGCGGGATTTCTTGCCGCTGGTGTAGCAGAAGCTGAGATGATCGTCTTCATCCATTGCCCCCATCATCTCGCGCAGTGGTTGGGTGTCACGGTATGCGGTCAGTGGCTTTCCTTGTGCAGGCTCTTCACGCCAGAGCCAGGTGAGGTGAGGCTCTGCTAGGCGCTTGAACTCATCGAAGCATTGGCATAATGACTCACGTACCAGTGGGGTATGGGCATCTTTGAAGTAGAGAGTACCGCGTAGGCAAAGCACGGCACCGATATAGTCTTCGGGGCCGCCCTTCATCAACAGGTTGCCGGCTATTTCCAGTAGATGGGGTTGCTTGGCTAACTCTGCAGCCAGATCGAATGGCTGTTCCATGGGCTTTTCCTCTTGATCAATAGGCGGGAATCATCGGGCGAGGGGAACGGCCTCGGGTCAAGACGAACATCACTCCACCTGCGATGGCGACGGCCCACCCTGCTTGCTCTACTGGCACCTTGGATCGTTGATTTTCCTGGCCACAGTCGCAGTCGGAGGGTTTCATTTCAACAATCTTGTTCTTGTTGCCGGCAATCGCTGCATAATCCTCAAGTTGTTCCCTATTATGTGGGTCAGGCGGAAACTTCATCTCCACCACCTGTTTGATATTGTCCTGGGTTGGCGGCCTGTTGGGATTCTGAACGATGATCACGTCGGGCCTGCGAATCATTCCTTTCCCTGGCTTGAACGGCGGATGCTCCGGATCTTCATCCCAATACTTGCTGATCCATCCCGGTATCCAGCCATGTGGACTGTTACCGGTCTGGCTATCGAGAATCGGCTGCGGTGGGTTTTTGGTCATGTCGTAGCTGACCTCGGGCTTGTAGGGGCTGCGTCCCTGGAGAACTTCGTCCAACTCTCCCAGCCGCTGTGCCACGCACGCCTGCTTGAGGCTTTTGCCATCCTGGCTGAGGTTGGGCGTGCTGCTGCAATGGCAGACCGCCGAGCACAGCACCTTCTTGTCCTGCGGATCGAGCCTGGATTCCAGGGTGCCGACGGGGTTGGTCCTGCCTTCGGGGCTCATGCCTCCCCGGGACAGGCTGGGCTGGTCGCTCATGCGTCGCCCCTCTGCACCAGGTCGATGTAGAGGGTCTCCGCGGTGGGGCGCTCGATCCAGGAGGTCATGCCGTCGGCATCCGTGGTGTCGAACGCATTCCAGCCGCCACTCGACCAGACCCTGACCCGGCGTCCGGCGACGGGCTTGCCCGTTTCGTGGTCGATGAGCTGGAAGCGCCCGGAACAGGGCACGCTGTTGCGGTTAAGGGGAAGGGCGGGAGCGCGCGGGGCGGGCGTGAAGACGTCGCCGATGAGTACCGTCCCCGAGCCGCCGATCACCACGTTGCCGTGCGCCCCGATACTACCCAGCGTCACCGCCGGCAGGCCGTTGATGAGTACCGTCGACGAAACGGCTGAGATCATCGGGCTTCCGCAGGCTGAGGCGTCGCCTTGCCGTGCTGCCGGCAGGCCGTCGAAAACGACGTCGGGAGAGCCCTGGACGATGGGGTTGCTGCCATGCCCTGGCACTGGGCAGGTCGTTGGATCGGTGACGCGGGCGGCGGGTTTTCCACTCATGTGCGGGTCCTTGCATCAGTGAGATGTGCTGGCCGCTCTGGCGGCCAATTCGGGATTGAACGAGTCGGCACCTATCGCCAGCGGAAGAAACGCAGAAGGGGACTTCTCCTTGTCCCACCTCCCGGCATTGATTTCTTCTCCGGCCCGCCGAGGACCGTAGCGAGGTGCGCCGGTCAGTCTTGAGGGTGCGACGCGGAAGCGCCGGCTACCTGCAGCGCAGCAACTTCCAGCCGGGCGTCGCGGCGGGTCTGCTCCGTATGGCCCTGGATGATGCCGGGAATCAGGAAGGCATCGACGATCCACCAGATGCCGGTAATGATCAGGGGGAACAGGGTGAAACAACCGATCAGCGTGATGATCAGTTGGGTAACCGCCGTGCCGGTTTTCCCCAGGTAGAAGCGGTGTGCGCCGAAACCGCCCAGGAAGAACCACAGAAGATAGGCGGTGCCTGTGGATTTCTGGGCGTTGGAAACTTTCTGCTCCACGAGCATTTCAGACTGTAGTGACATGAGTTTTCCCACTGATCCATGCGGAAGACATGGTGGGAATTGAAACGTTGCCAACGGTGTTTTTTCAAGCGTCCAGTCTGAGGATGTTTTTGATTTGTAGTTTTATTGCGGGGCTCTGGAAGAGTCGGCCAGGAGTCGGAACTCCTGGACTTCGTAGAAGTGCTTAAAACAAACTGGCGAGTGGCTGGAGTTTATTGGCGAAAGGCGTCCGGCCGGGCGCCTTTCGCTTTTGTCCGTTAACTTCATAGTGGCGTGGTTTCGAACTTTATCTTTTGATAGTTCTCGAAAATGAACCTGTCTTCCGGCGACAGGGCCGTTTCGTCGAAGGGCAGGATCGCGCCGTCATGCATGACCTTGTAGTCGCGAGAGGTGATTTTCGTCTCCGCCGTGGTGAATGTACTCATGAAGCGCTTATGGGCATCCCCCTGGAACTCCTTCCTGTGCTGGAGGAAGTAGGCGAAGTCCATGTGCCCAACCATGAAGACGATGCTCCAGTCCTTCCTGGCGGCTATGTCCCATTTCCACATGGCGGAGAGTTTCCGCCGAATGGCCTGGTCGGACTCCCTCAGGGCCTTCTTGAGACAGTCGAAGGCGTAGGTACTGTCTATGTCGAATTCGCAGATGGTCAGGTAGTTCACGAACTTTTCGCCGAAGACACAACTGGAGCCGAGGGTGAAAATCTCGTATCCAGGGTAATACCTGCGAAAGAAATCAAGTTCCGTCAGGAACCAGTCTTCCAGTGCGGGTCGGCTGCTCTTCCCGTAGACGTTCTTGACGATGTCTGGCGTATATTCGAACCCTTCGCTGGTGCAGGTCAGAACGTTCTTCTCATCTTTGGCGATGACTATCCTGTTTTTTGCTCCTTTCGGTTCCTTTTTCATTTTTCTTGTCCTTCGAGCGTCTGTGGAGGCCGGTTTATCGTGTTTTGGAATCTCTGTTTTAGGTTTCGCTTTCCAGGGATATAAGACGCCTGCTTACCCTAGTAGTGAGTGTCTAGCTCAAATTCTTTTTCTGTGCTTGACGAAAAGTATGCGTCGGTTTCTCGGAGGCTCGTTTTCTTGGGCGGGGAGTTTCGAACCTGAATCCATGAATGTTTTCCTGCCAGCGTTCCAGAACCTTGTTGGCGGCGGAATCGAACGGTCTCATTAACAGATTCGGGAAATATCATTCCACGCGTCCGCAGCCAAAAGGGCGGGCTGGCGAAGCTCGCCGGGTGCCGGTCACGGTAGGGGAGGGAGCAGCAAGGCGAGCCGGCAACAGGAAAGGCCCGGCGCTGGAGGAGCAGGCAAGGAACTGGGCAAAGAAAAAGCCCCTGAAATTCACTAGGAAAATCAGGGGCTTATCGTTTGCGTTTGGTGGAGCCGGGGGGATTTGAACCCCCGTCCGCCAGCTCTCCGCTATCGGTTCTACATGCTTAGCCAGCTCTACTGAGTTAACTCCGCGCCGCCCGAGTGGCAGGGTGCTTGGAGCGAGCTGTATGAGTTTTAGCCGTTACGTCTACAGCGAACTTGGCGGCGATCCTGTTCTATCTGACAGTCGTTTCGGGTTTACAGGCATCCCCTAGCGACTGCTAGCCGCATTAAGCAGCTAGAGCGTAGTTGTCGTCGTTGGCAACTATAAGTTTGCAGCAGCGAATTTACGAGTTCTGCTACCAGCTCGGCATGCCCCTCAAGTTTTGTTACCGGCGTCGAATCCTAATCGGCCCCAAAACCTTGACAGGTCGACAACCAGTCTACGGCAAAGGGCTGCGAGAGTCCAATCCGCCGCTCATAAACCTTTGACGCCGCTGGGTTTCCCCTCCGGAGGCGGGCTCAGGTCCAGGGCTTTGGCCGGTGCCTTGGCGTTCCGTCCGGGCGCCAGCTGTTTTTCCACGTCGGCCTGGATCGCCTGCAACACCGGTTGCAGGTCGCGCATGTTGTCGCGGACCTCGGGGTAAGGGTGGTCCTTGGCGAAAGCGGCGATGCGTTCCAGCAACTGGGCGCGCACCGGGGAGGGCAGGTGGATGAACAGCTCGGGCATTTCCTTGGCCAGTTCGGCGGAGTAGAGCACCAGGTCCTGGCGCTCGAACTGGGCGGTGAGGCCGAGGTAGTCGAGGGCGCTGCCGGTGAGCATCGCCGCGGCCGCCTTGGTTTCCTGCATGCCCTGCAGGCGCGCGGGGTTGCGCTGCTCGGCCTGGGACAGGGTCATCCAGAATTCGACGGTGAGGGTGAACAGGATCGACTGCTCGCGCAGCGAGTAGCTCATCAGGCCCAGCGCCTCGGCGCCGTAGGGCTGTTTGGCGGCGCGGAAATCGAAGTACAGGCGCATCAGCTCCTTGAGCTTGAACAGTACTTCGCGGGCCTCGTTCTGGCGGATCTCCAGGGGGCTGTAGATGTTCAGCTGCGGGCGGAAGTTTTCCTCGCTGACCATGCGCAGGTAGAGCGGCCCGGTGAATTCGCCGCTGCGTCGCGGCAGGGCGTTCTTCTGGGTTTCCTCGATCTTCTTCAGGGCGTCGATCAGCACCTGGTAGTCGTGGCTGTCCCAGGGCTTCTGGATGTCCGGGATGCGCTGGCCGAGGTAGTAGAGGTCGGCGGCCGCGAGCGGGCGGCCGAGAACCAGTAAAAGGATGGCCAGCGGCCAGAGCAGGCGGCGTGATAGGGTCGGCACGGACTTTCCTTGCGGGGCGCGTGGATCGGCCTAGGTTAGCGATGGCCGGGGCCGCCGTCACCCCGCGCTTCGATTGGGGCGGACGGGATGGCAACGGCGCAGTGGGACGGCTTGCAGGCGGTATTCGAGGATCTCGGCGGCTACGGCGCGCTGGCGCGCCAGGCGGCGCAGGGCGAGGGGCCGCTGGTGGGGCATCTGCAACGAACCAACATCCAGCTCGCGGCGATCCCGGTGTTCACCCGCAAGGGGATCGCCGAGACCACGGTCAACGACTTGCTGGAGGCGGCGCGGGTCTCGCGGCGGACTTTCTACAAGTATTTCGCCGGCAAGCTGGAGGTGCTGGAAAGCATCTACCACAGCGCCGTGCAATTGCTGCTGGCGCGCTTCGGCGGGCTGCGCAGCGAGGCCGGCAGCGACGAGGACTGGTTGCGGGCGATGGTCTCGCTGTTCTTCGACTACCACCTGGCGGTCGGTCCGATCATTCGCATGATGCAGGAGGAGGCCCTGCATGCCGGCTCGCCGCTGGCGGCGCACCGGCAGCGCGCGCACCTGAAGATTATCGAGCTGTGGGCCGAGCGCCTGGGCGCCCAGGGCGCGGCCCACGATGCGCTGACCTACCGGGTGCTGATCTGGGCGATGGAGGCGGCTTCGCTGGAGCTGCTCAATGCCAGCGACCCGCTGGAGCTGCCGCGGGTCAAGCGGGTGCTCGGCGACCTGCTGGTGGGTACGCTCTGTCCCCGCACCCAGGCTCCGACGAGATTGCAAGGGTAACAGCCGGGCAGTCGCCGCTCGCGCCTACAGAACCTAGGTTGGGCTCGCAGTCCGTCGTGGCCATGCTCTGATGCCCTGTCATAACAACAAGACGGGAGACGTGCGTCCATGTCCGCGACACCCTATCTGCTGCAACCGCCGCTGGCGGTCGGATTCGCCCGCCTGGGCTTCGGCTCTCTCTCGCTGGAGTCGTTGCGCGAACGCTACGCCGCACCGTCCAGCGGCTCGCGCTTCATCGAGCTGGACGGTTTCCCGCTGCACTACCGCGACGAAGGCAGCCGCGACAAGCCGGTACTGGTGATGATCCACGGCGTAGTGGCCTCGCTGCACACCTGGGACGACTGGGTGAAGGCGATGTCGCCGTACTTCCGCATCGTGCGCTTCGACGTACCGGGCTTCGGCCTGACCGGGCCGGGGCGTGACAGCCGTTACTCTGGCGAGCGCATGGTGGCGATCCTCGGCCAGTTGCTCGATTTCCTGAAGATCGACAAGGCCTCGATCGCCGGCAACTCCCTGGGCGGCTATATCGCCTGGAACTTCGCCCTGGCGCAGCCGCAGCGGGTGGAGCGGCTGGTGCTGATCGACCCGGCCGGTTACCAGATGCGCAAGGTGCCGTGGATGATCGCCTCGGCGGCGCTGCCCGGCTCGACCCTGGCGATGCCGCTGTGGATGCCGCGAGCGCTGATCGCCCAGGGCATCAAGGAAGTCTATGGCGAGCCGGGGCGGATCAAGCCGGGGGTGGTCGACCGCTACTACGATCTGAGCCGCCGCCCGGGCAACCGCAAGGGCATGATGGAGATCTTCCGCGTGTTGCTGAAGGTCAACCGCGAGGAACTCGGCACCTCTGGCGAACGCATCGCCCGGATCGTCGCGCCGACCCTGCTGATGTGGGGCGAACGCGACCGCTGGATCTCGCCGAAGCACGTACCGCTGTGGCAACGCGACCTGCCGGGGATCCAGGTGAAGACCTATCCGGGCGTCGGGCATATCCCCATGGAGGAGATTCCCGAGCAGACCGCGGCGGATGCACTGCGCTTCCTGATGGCCTGATCCCAGGCCGTCATGAAGAAGCCCGCGCTGGTCAGTCGCGGGCTTTTTAATGCGTGGACGAAGGGCCGAAATACCAGGCAGGGCAGGGAAACGATGCATGCCCCTCTCGCGGTGCGGAGGGGCGGCGAGGAGGGTCAGGCGGCCTTCGGTTCCGGTTCGAACTGGTCGCGGTACTGCTCGATGAGGTGCAGGTTATTGTGCTGCCAGGGGTGGAAGTCCTTCTTGTAGAAGTCCAGGTACACGCCCACCAGCGAGCGGAACACGCCGTCCTTGCCCCACAGCCACTTGATGCCGTCGCGCCAGACCTTGAAGTTCCACAGCAGGCCGTCGCGCTTGAGCATGTGGACCAGGCCCTTGGTGGTGTCGAGGGCGAAGAAGAAGGTGCCCTGGACCATCGCCCGGCGGCGCAGCCTGGCCTTGCCGTTGACCAGCATGAACACGTCGTAGGCCACCGCCTTGTGCTCGGTTTCCTCCAGTGCGTGCCAGCGCCACAGGCGGGCCATGGTCGGGTCGGCGCCTTCCAGCCACCTGGGGTTGCTCAGCAGGCCGTCGGCCATGATCGCGGTGAGGTGCTCCAGGGCCGCGGTGGCCGCCAGTTGCCGCGACGGGTGCAGTTTCTGCTGGGCGAAGCGGATGCGCCGTTTGGCGCCGCCTTCCAGGCGGTCGATGTCGTAGCCGAGGGCGCGCAGGCGGTCGCTGTAGACCAGGTGCTCGCGGCTGTGGTGGCCTTCCTGGCCGATGAAGCCACGGATCTGTTGCTTCAGCGCCGGGTCCTCGACCCGTTCGCGGTAGTGGCGCACGGAGTCGATGAAGAAGCGCTCGCCATCGGGGAACAGCACCGACATGGCGTTGAACATGTGGGTCTTGAAAGCGTCGCCGCTGTGCCAATGGCGCGGCATCGGATCGGGCAGGTCGAAGTCCAGATGACGCGGGCGGATCTCCAGACCTTCGGGGGTGGTGCTGGCCATAGCGGCTCCCTGTGATGGTGAAGGACCATGGGATCGACTATCGCTTGCGGGGGATAGCCTCACAAGGTTATCTTCTGCCAACTTTCCGGTCATATCCGGCCAGCGGTCAGAACAATAAACAGCCATGAAACAACCGCTCAATTTCACCGCCGAACTGGTGCCGGTGGCCTATGCCGAGGCACTCCTCGATCTTGTCGCGGAGTACGGCGTATCCCGCCAGGCGCTGTTCGACGCTGCGCGGGTGCGTCCCGAGGTGCTGGACAGCCCGAACGGCCGCCTGTCCTTCCTCGACTTCAACCAGCTCACCTACAGCGCCCAGGCCCTGTGCGGCGAGCCGGCGCTGGGGCTGGTGCTCGGCCAGCGCCTGAACGTCTCCGCCCACGGCATCCTTGGCTACGCGGTGCTGTCCAGCGCCAACCTGGGCAAGGCCATCCAGTTCGCCCTCAAGTACTACCGGGTGCTCGGCCTGGCCTACGAACTGGAACTGGTGCTCGATGACGGCCGCGCCGAGTTGCGCGCGGTGGAGTCGATGCCGCTGGGCGCCGCCTCGGTGTTCGCCGCCGAGGGCCTGATGGCGACGCTGTATTCCATCGCCTGCTTCCTGGTCGGCGAGCCGTTGCAGGACGTGCGGGTCGGCTTCGCCTATCCGCCGCCGGCCCATGCCCGGCGCTACGCCGAGGTGTTCGGGGTGGCCGCGGAGTTCGAGCAGCCCTGGCACTGGCTGAGCATGCCCAGCGAGTACCTGGAACGACCGATGGCGCTGGCCAACCCGGCCACGGTGCAGATGTGCGAGCAGCAGTGCGAGGCGCTGCTGGCCACCCTGGACGTCCAGGAAGGCCTGCTGACCCGTGTGCGCCGCCTGCTGCTGGCGCGTCCCGGCGACTTCCCCGATCTCGAACAGGCCGCCCGCGAACTGCACACCAGCGGGCGCAGCCTGCGCCGGCACCTGTCGTCGTTGGGCACCACCTACCAGCAGGTCCTCGACGATGTGCGCAAGCGCCTGGCCCTGCAATACCTGACCACCACCCAGCTACCTCTGTACGAGATCGCCCTGCTGCTCGGCTTCAACGATTCGTCGAACTTCCGCCGGGCGTTTCGCAAGTGGACCGGCAAGCTGCCCAGCGACTACCGCGAAGCGCCCTGAGCCGACGCCGGCGATCCTCGGCAGCGGATGGATGTGCCATGCTTGGCGTTTCATAGAAATCCATGGCGCGCTTGCCGCGCCGACCGTGATCGGAGTCTTGCATGTCGACATCCCCCGCGCTGATCCGCGAAACCTTCCCCGTCGGCCCCTTGCAGTGCAACTGCACCATCATTGGCGATCCGCTGACCAGGAAGGCCATCGTCGTCGATCCGGGCGGCGACCACGAACTGATCCTGCAGCGCCTCGACCGCCTCGGCCTGCAGGTGGTCAGCATCATCCATACCCACGCGCACCTGGATCACTTCCTCGCCTCCGGCGAGATGAAGAAGCGCACCGGCGCCAGCCTGCACCTGCACAAGGACGACCAGTTCCTCTGGGACAACCTGGAGATGCAGTGCCAACTGTTCGGCGTGCCCTACACGCCGGTGCCGGCCCCGGACCGCTGGCTGGCCGACGACGAGGAACTGGCCTGCGGTTGCGGAGTGGCACTGCACACGCCGGGGCATACGCCGGGCTCGATGAGTTTCTGGTTCCCCCGGGCGAAGCTGCTGATCGCCGGCGACACCCTGTTCCGCCGTGGCATCGGCCGCACCGACCTGTGGGGCGGCGACTCGGCGGCGATCCAGCGTTCGATCAGGCAGCGTCTGTACAGCCTCGACGAGGACGCCACGGTGGTCGCCGGCCATGGCCCGGATACCACGCTGGGCGAAGAGATGCGCGAGAACCCCTTCGTCAGGGGCTGAAAAGGATTTTTCCTAGCATCGGGAATTTTGCCACTTGGCTATGCTCTAAGATATCGGCCGCCCCTCACGCAGGGGCGTTTCAGTACCTCGAGGAGTAGTTTTCCCATGTTCACCTCCCGTTGCCTGCCTCTGGCCGCAGCCGTCACCGCACTGGCGCTGCTCGCCGGTTGTGCCAACAACAACCCCTACGACACGCAAAGCCAAAGCCAGGGTGGCATGAGCAAGACGGCCAAGTACGGCGGACTGGGTGCGCTGGCCGGCGCCGTCGCTGGCGCTGCGATCGACCACAACAACCGTGGCAAGGGCGCGCTGATCGGCGCTGCCGTTGCCGGCGCGGCCGCCGCGGGTTATGGCTACTACGCCGACAAGCAGGAAGCCGAGCTGCGTCGGCAGATGGAAGGCACCGGCGTGGAAGTGCAGCGCCAAGGTGACGACATCAAGCTGATCATGCCGGGCAACATCACCTTCGCCACCGATTCGGCGAACATCGCCCCGAGCTTCTACGCGCCGCTGAACAACCTGGCGAACTCGTTCAAGCAGTACAACCAGAACACCATCGAGATCGTCGGCTACACCGACAGCACCGGCAGCCGCCAGCACAACATGGACCTGTCCCAGCGTCGTGCGCAGAGCGTGGCCGGCTACCTGACCGCCCAGGGCGTCGACGGCACCCGCCTGAGCACCCGCGGCATGGGCCCGGACCAGCCGATCGCGAGCAACTCCACTGCCGACGGTCGCGCGCAGAACCGGCGTGTCGAGGTCAACCTGCGACCGGTTCCGGGCGCCCAGGGCCCGGCGCAGACCCAGCCGCAGTACTGATCGCGGCCTGGACGAAAAAGCCCGCCATTTGGCGGGCTTTTTCATGGGCGCTGGTCGGCGCTCTTCGTCCTACGCCTTGGCGTTACCGGGAAACTCGCGGTGCAGGCTGTCGAGCAACTGGTCCTTGCGCTCCCACAGCTGGTTGACCCATTGCTGGAATTCCGCGCGGTAGCCGGCGTCCTGGTCGTAGCTCTTGCCAACGAACTGGCGCGGAATCTCCAGTTCCTCGAAGCGCACCACGACGTCCTTCAGGCGTCCGGAAAGCAGGCACCAGAAGGTCGGGCTGCCGTCCGGGTAGTGGATGGTCACGTTGACCAGGGTCTTCAATTGCTCGCCCATGGCGTCGAGGACGAAGGCGATACCGCCGGCCTTGGGCTTGAGCAGGTGGCGGAACGGCGACTGCTGCTCGTCGTGCTTGGCGCGGGTGAAACGGGTGCCTTCGAGGAAGTTGAACACCGCTACCGGGATGCGGCTGAACTTGGCGCAGGCCTTGCGCGTGGTCGCCAGGTCCTGGCCTTTCTTCTCCGGGTGCCTGGCCAGGTAGGCCTTGCTGTAGCGCTTCATGAAGGGGAAATCGAGGGCCCACCAGCACAGGCCGATGATCGGGACCCAGATCAGTTCCTGCTTGAGGAAGAAGCGCAGCAGCGGGATGCGTCGGTTCAACTGGTATTGCAGGACGAGGATGTCGACCCAGCTCTGGTGGTTGCTGGTGACCAGGTAGGAGTGTTGGTACTCCAGGCCCTCCAGGCCCTGGACGTTCCAGCGGGTGCGCTGGACCAGGTTCATCCAGCCCTTGTTGCAGGCGATCCAGCCTTCGGCGATCAGGCTCATGATCTTGCTGCACAGGCGCTGGGCGGCGGCGAACGGCAGGAGCAGCTTGACCAGGGTCATGCCGAACAGCAGGCAGGCCCAGCACAGGGTGCTGGACACCAGCAGCAGGCCGGCCAGGGAGCCGCGCAGGAAATGGGGGAGAAACGACAGCATCAAGGAGTCCTTGTACGTAGGCGCCCGGCCAGGGCCGGGCGCGTGGAGCGGGGCGTGGTCCCGCCGTTCACATGGCACATCCTCGTGCCTGGCCGAAGCCAGTGCCGCCCACTGGGCGGCGTTCCTTCAGGCCGGGGCCTGGGCGTCCGCCTGGATGGCGGTGAGGGCGATGGTGTAGACGATGTCTTCCACCAGCGCGCCGCGCGACAGGTCGTTCACCGGTTTGCGCAGGCCTTGCAGCATCGGCCCGACGCTGACGCAATCGGCGCTGCGCTGCACCGCCTTGTAGGTGGTGTTGCCGGTGTTCAGGTCGGGGAAGATGAACACCGTGGCCTGCCCGGCCACCGGGCTGTTCGGCGCCTTCTGGCGGCCGACGCTGGCGATGGCGGCGGCATCATACTGCAAGGGTCCGTCGATCAACAGGTCGGGGCGCTGCTCGCGCGCCAGGCGGGTGGCCTCGCGAACCTTGTCGACATCCACCCCGGAACCGGAGTCGCCGGTGGAGTAGCTGATCATCGCGACCCGTGCCGGGATGCCGAAAGCCTGCGCCGACGCGGCACTCTGCACGGCGATCTCGGCCAGGTCACTGGCCGAAGGATCGGGATTCACCGCGCAATCGCCGTAGACCAGCACCTGGTCCGGTAACAACATGAAAAACACTGACGACACCAGGTTGTAGCCGGGCGCGGTCTTGATCAGTTGCAGCGCCGGGCGGATGGTGCTGGCGGTGGTGTGGATGGCGCCGGAGACCAGGCCGTCGACCTCGTCCAGGGCAAGCATCATGGTCGCCAGGACCACGCTGTCCTCCAGTTGCTGCTCCGCCATCGGCGCGTTCAGCCCCTTGCCCTTGCGCAGCTCGACCATCGGTTCGACGTAGCGCTGCCGAACCAGGTCCGGGTCGATGATCTCCAGGCCTTCCGGTAGCACGATGCCCTGGGCCTGGGCTACCGCCTGGACCTCTTCCGGCTTGGCCAGCAGCACGCAGCGGGCGATGCCGCGCGCCTGGCAGATCGCCGCCGCCTGTACGGTGCGCGGCTCGCTGCCCTCGGGCAGGACGATGCGCTTGCCGGCCTTCTGCGCGCGTTGCACCACCTGGTAGCGGAACGCCGGCGGCGACAGGCGCAGCTCGCGCGGCGTGCCGCAGCGCTGCTTGAGCCATTCGAAATCGATGTGCCCGGCGACGAACTCGGTGACCCGCTCGGCGCGCTCGCGGTCGTCCACCGGGATTTCCTTGTTCATCCGGTTCAGGTTGGTCGCGGTGTCGTAGGAGCCGGTGGCCACCGACAGCACCGGCAGGCCGCCCTGCAGGGCGCCGCGGCAGAGTTCCATGATCCGCGGGTCGGGCGGGAAGTCGCTGCACAGCAGCAGGCCGGCCAAGGGTACGCCGTTCATCGCGGCCAGGCTGGCGGCGAGGATGATGTCGTCGCGGTCGCCGGGGGTCACCACCAGCACGCCGGGCTTGAGCAGTTGCACGGTGTTGGGCACGGCGCGGGCGCATAGCACGATCTTCTGCACCCGGCGCTGCTCATAGTCGCCGGCGTTGATCACCCGTGCGCTGAGCAGGTCGGCGATGTCGCGGGTGCGCGCGGCGTTGAGTTCGTCCTGCCAGGGAATGCAGCCGATCAGGCGGAAGTCGTCGCGCAGCAGCGGCGAGTGTTCGGTGAGGCGCCGGGCGAAGTCTGCCACGCCGTCCTCGGCGTTGGCCGCGTCGGCCTCGCCGCGGACCTTGTTGAGGATCACCCCGAGCACCTTCGGATCGCGCGGGCCGCCGAACAGCTGGGCCTGGATCTCGATACGGTCGGTCAGTTCGGTGAGCGTCTCGTTTTCCGGCGCGGAGACCAGGATCACCTCGGCGTCGAGACTCTTCGCCAGGTGGAAGTTGACCCGCGCGGCGTAGCTGGCGTGACGGGTCGGTACCATGCCTTCGACGATCACCACGTCCTTGTCGGCGGCGGCGCGCTGGTAGAGGCTGATGATCTCTTCGAGCAGTTCGTCCAGTTGGCCGTCGCCGAGCATGCGCTCGACCTGGGCCAGCGGCAGCGGCTTCGGCGTATCCAGGCCGTGGGTGCGCGCCACCAGTTCGCTGGAGCGCTCCGGGCCGAGGTCGCCGGGATGCAGTTGGGCGATGGGTTTGAAGAAGCCAACCTTCAGCCCGGCGCGTTCCAGGGCGCGAAGCAGGCCGAGGCTGATCGAGGTGAGGCCGACGCCGAAACCGGTCGGGGCGATGAAGAAGGTATGCATCTGGGCTCCTTAAGCCGTGCGTTTGGCCACGCCGCCTGGTTGGGCGGGGGCGTCGATCCAGTTCAGTCGAGCAGGGCCAGCGTGTCGAGGGCGATCTGCCGCTCTTCGTTGGTCGGGATCACCAGTACCCGCGGATGCCCCGCGGCCTGGATCGGCCCGGCGACGCCGCGCACGCAGCGGGCGTTGGCCTCCTGGTCGAGGCGCAGGTCGAACAGCCGCAGGTGGGCGGCGGTCTTGGCGCGCACCAGCGGCGAGTTCTCGCCGATGCCACCGGTGAAGATCACCCCGTCCAGTTGCGGCAGGGCGCAGCTCATTGCCGCCAGGGACTTGGCCAGGCGGTAGCAGAACACCTCGATCGCCAGGGCCGCGCCGGGGTGGCCCTGCTCGCGCTCCTGCTCCAGGGTGCGCATGTCGTTGGACAGGTCGGAGAGGCCGAGCAGGCCACTTTCGTTGTTCAGCATCGAGTCGATGCGCTCCAGGCTCCAGCCCAGGGTCCGCGCCAGGTGGCTGTGCAGGTTGGGGTCGACGTCGCCGCTGCGGGTGCCCATTACCAGGCCTTCCAGCGGGGTCAGGCCCATGCTGGTGTCGAGGCTCTGGCCGTTGACGATGGCGCAGGTCGAACTGCCGTTGCCGAGGTGGGCGCTGAGCCAACTGCTGTCGCCGACCGCCAACCCGGCCATTTCCGCGGCGCGGTGGCTGACGTAGCGGTGGCTGGTGCCGTGGAAGCCGTAGCGGCGTACGCCATGCTCGCGGTAGAGGGCTTCCGGCAGGGCGTAGCGGTAGGCGTGCTCCGGCAGGCTCTGGTGGAAGGCGGTGTCGAACACGGCGACGTGGGGCAGCTTGGGAAACAGCGTCATCGCTGCCTCGATGCCTTGCAGGTTGGCCGGGTTGTGCAGCGGCGCCAGCGGCGCGGTGGCCCGGATCGCCTCGACCACCCGGTCGTCGATGCGCGTGGCATGGGTGAACAGCTCGCCGCCATGCACCACCCGGTGGCCGATGCCGTGGAGCTTGCCGCCCGCGGCGTTCTGCACCATCGGCAGCAACTGGGCGAGGGCGGCGCGGTGGTCGGCGTTGGGAATCATCAGGCTGTCGCTGTCGCCGCCGCGCTTCCAGCGCAGCACCGCATCGCGGCTGCCCAGGCGCTCGGCGAGGCCGTGCAGGGGAAACAGGGAGTGGGCCTCGTTGACCAGGGCGAACTTGATCGACGAACTGCCGCAGTTGATCACCAGTATGTTGCGTGAGGGCATCACTGCTCCTTGGTCTGCTCTTCTTCTTCCCGGGCACACCAGCCGCAGCGAAATTCGCGGCCGAGCTGTCTGTGCCGCTCGTTTTCGTCAAGGACCCAGGCGCGCGATTGCCAGGGCGGTTGGTGGCGCAGGTGTTGAGTATGGCCACAGGACAAGACTGCCACCCAATGGCCTTCCTCGTCCTGATGAAAATCAATCACCCGCGACGGCGCTCGCGCGCCCCGTTCATCAGGGGCGCGGTCGCTTTCGGGGCTATTGATGCGTACACTTACGCATTCATCTTCTTTATCGAAAAGGTTTCGAACCATGCAGATCGCGGCCAACAAGGCGGTTTCCATCGACTATACCCTGACCAACGACGCCGGGGATGTCATCGACAGTTCCGCTGGTGGCGCGCCGCTGGTCTACCTGCACGGTGCCGGCAACATCATCGTCGGCCTGGAGAAGGCCCTGGAAGGCAAGAACGTCGGTGACGAACTGAGCGTCGCCATCGAGCCGGAAGACGCCTATGGCGAATACAGCGCCGAACTGGTCGCGACCCTGACCCGCGAGATGTTCGAAGGCGTCGACGAACTGGAAGTCGGCATGCAGTTCCACGCCTCGGCTCCGGACGGCGGCATGCAGATCGTCACCATCCGCGACATCGACGGCGACGACGTGACCGTCGACGGCAACCATCCGCTGGCCGGCCAGCGCCTGAACTTCAAGGTCAAGGTAGTCGACGTGCGCGAGGCCAACGCCGAGGAAATCGCCCACGGCCACATCCATGGCGAAGGCGGTCACCACCACTGATCGGCGTTCATTCGCCGATTGATGGCCTGGGCCGTCCGCCGGCGGAACTGCTAAGCTGGTATAGCGAAAGGCGCCTGTGGGCGCCTTTCGCGTCATGCGCCATGCCTGGGCTCTTTACCCCGTCCCTGGGGATGCGCCGCAGCCAGGGTTCTTGCCCGGTGCGGGGCTTGGCACGTTGTGTCGCTGAATGCGCAAGGAGTACGTCATGAGTGCCTTTCACGATCTCACCCTGCAGGGGTTGGATGGACAGGACCTGCCGCTTTCCCCGTTCAAGGGCAAGGTGCTGCTGGTGGTCAATGTCGCCTCCAAATGCGGCCTGACACCCCAGTACGCCGGCCTGGAGAATCTCTACCAGACCTACCGCGAGCGCGGTTTCGCGGTGCTCGGCGTGCCCTGCAACCAGTTTGCCGGGCAGGAGCCGGGCAGCGAGGCGGATATCCAGTCCTTCTGCAGCCTGAACTATGGCGTCAGCTTCCCGATGAGCGCCAAGGTCGAGGTCAACGGCAGCGCGCGGCATCCGCTCTATCGCCTGCTGGCGGGCGAGGGCGCGGAGTTTCCCGGCGACATCACCTGGAACTTCGAGAAATTCCTGCTCGGTCCCGACGGTCGCGTGCTGGCGCGTTTCAGCCCGCGCACGGCGCCGGACGACCCGGCCCTGGTGCAAGCCATCGAGAAGGCCCTGGGTTGATCTCCCGCGGGACGCGTTCGCGTCCCGCCGCTTCCTTTCCTGTCTTGCGCCGCTTCATGACGCAACGCGATAAGCCCCTGCCTGTAACGCCTGATCACCGCCGTTGATAATGCTGGGCGGACGAGACGACCGGTCATATTCTCTCGTTCCATGACTAGCAACCGACTCGACAAGCGCGAACTGATCCTGGCCAAGGGCTCCGAGGTCATGACCCGACGTGGCTACCACGGCACTGGGGTGCTGGAGATCGTCCAGGCCGCGCGCATCCCCAAGGGCTCTTTCTATCACTACTTCGATAGCAAGGAAGCTTTCGCCCAGCAGGCCCTGGAGCACGTCTACGCGCCGCGCCTGGCGCGCTACGCCCAGGCCCTCGGCGATAGCCGCTTCAGCCCGCGCGAGCGGGTGCTGCGCTACTACGGCGAGCTGCTGGAGCACTTCGCCCGCCAGGAAAAGCCCGAATACCACTGCTTCATCGGCAGCCTGAGCTTCGAGATGGCCGAGCTGTCGCCGCCGATCGCGGCCAAGGTCGAGTCGATCCTGCAGGCTTCCGCGCGAATCCTCCAGGACTGTCTGGAGCAGGCGCGCGAGGCCGGCGAACTGGCCGCCGACGAGGACTGCGCGAGCCTGGCCGGCTTCATCGGCTTCGCCTGGCAGGGCGCCCTGGCGCGCTTCAAGGTCGGCGCCGGCCTCGCTCCGCTGAATGCTTTCATGTCGCGCCTGGAGCTGCTGCTCCGCGCCTGATACCTGCCCGAACCTCCCATTCCCCCTCAGGAGTCCGTCCATGAGTGCCCCCGTAGAAGCCCTGTTCCAACCGTTCCGTCTCGGCGCCCTGGAGCTGCCCACCCGTGTGGTGATGGCGCCGATGACCCGCAACTTTTCCCCGGGCGGCGTACCCAACGCCAAGGTCGTCGAGTACTACCGCCGGCGCGCCGCCGCCGGCGTCGGCCTGATCGTCAGCGAAGGCACCACGGTCGGCCACAAGGCCGCCAACGGTTATCCGAACGTGCCGCGCTTCTATGGCGAGGACGCCCTGGCCGGCTGGAAGCAGGTGGTCGATGCAGTGCATGCCGAGGGCGGGCGCATCGTTCCGCAGCTCTGGCACGTCGGCAGCGTTCGGCGCCTGGGCGTGGAGCCGGACGCCAGCGTGCCCGGCTACGGCCCGATGGAGAAGGCCAAGGACGGCAAGGTGCTGGTCCACGGCATGAGCAAGGCCGACATCCAGGAAGTCATCGCCGCCTTCGCCCAGGCCGCCCGCGACGCCCAGGCGATCGGCATGGACGGGGTGGAGATCCACGGCGCCCACGGCTACCTGATCGACCAGTTCTTCTGGGAAGGCAGCAACCAGCGGGACGACGAGTACGGCGGCAGCCTGGCCAATCGCTCGCGCTTCGCCGTCGAGCTGGTGCGGGCGGTGCGCGCGGCGGTCGGCGCGGATTTCCCGATCATCTTCCGCTTCTCCCAATGGAAGCAGCAGGACTATTCCGCGCGCTTGGTGGAAACCCCGGAGAGCCTGCGCGAGTTCCTCGCGCCGCTGGTGGAGGCCGGCGTCGATATCTTCCACTGCTCGACCCGCCGCTTCTGGATTCCCGAGTTCGAAGGCTCGGAACTCAACCTGGCCGGCTGGACCCGCGAGCTGACCGGCAAGCCGACCATTACCGTGGGTAACGTCGGCCTGGACGGCAGCGAGTTCCTGCAATTCTTCGGCAAAACCGACGAGGTGGCGCAGCCGGCGAGCATCGACGGCCTGGTGGAGCGCCTGGACAAGGGCGAGTTCGACCTGGTCGCGGTGGGCCGCGCGCTGCTGGTGGATCCGGAGTGGGCGGTGAAGGTCCGCGAGGGGCGCATCGGCGACATCAAGCCGTTCAGCCGCGAGGCCCTGGCCAGCCTGGTCTGAAGGCGCGTCCGCGACACACCGGTCCGGCGCTGCGCCGGCAAGGAAATCCCACCCCTCGGGGTGGGATTTTTCATGGCCGTGATTTTTTCCGAAAACCCGCCCTGCGACCGGCTGACTTCAAAGTCCGAAACCGGCATTGTATGACCGCCAACACAACAATAGGCCGAGAAACGGCCAGAGGAGCGAATCCATGCGTATCGGCCTGGTGGTCGACGCGACCTGCGACCTGCCGCCCGAATTCCTCGCCGCCCACGGCATCCGCGTGATGCCGATCGGGATCCGCCTGGGCGAGCAGCGGCTCATCGATCGACGCGACCCCGACACCACCCTGAGCTTCTACCGCGACCACCTGCCCAAGGTCGGCAGCAAGGACGGCAGCCAGCCGCTCTCCGCCGCCGAGTTGCAGCAATGGTTCCTCGACGAACTGGTGACCGACTTCGACTACGTGGTCTGCCTCACCGTCGACAGCCTGCGCAGCCCGATCTTCGAGCACGCCACCCAGGCCTCCTTCGGCCTGCTCCAGCACTACCACGAGCGCCGCCACGCGGCCGGCATCGCCGGTCCCTTCACCCTGCGCGTACTCGACAGCCACTCGGTGTTCGCCGGCATCGCCTGCCTGGCGGCCGAGGGCACGCGCCTGCTGGCGCAGGGCAGCCACCCCAACGCGCTGCGTACGCGCCTCGAACAGCTCAGCCAGCAGACCTGCACCTACCTGGTCGCCGACGACCTGGGCCACTTGCGCCGGCGCGGCTTCCAGAAGGGTGATCGCAGCGGTTTCGTCGACCGGGTCAAGGGCGCGGCGCTGGGGTTGGGCTCGCTGCTCGACGTCAAGCCGGTGTTCAGCCTGGCCGATGGCGAGGACAAACCGGTGGCGCTCTCGCCGAGCTTCGAGAAGTCGGCGGAGAAGCTGTTCGGCTATGCCCTGGCGCGGGTACAGGCGGGTGAGCTGCTGGCACCGCAACTGGGTCTCAGCTATGCCGGCGATCCGACCGCGCTGCGCGACCTGCCGGGCTTCGCCGCGCTGGAGAACGCCTGCCGCGAGCGCGACATCCACTTGCACCTGGGCATGCTCAGTCCCACCGGCGGCATCAATCTGGGCGCCGGGGCCATGAGCCTGGGCTTCATCGCCGCGCCGAAAGCCTTTGCCTGAGACCTACTCGCGGCTGCGTGGCAAGGCCCCGCCATCCTCCGCCGGCGGCCGCTCGGGCTTCGACCGAGCGGGCTGGACCAGCGGACTGGCGCAGGCGTCCTCCAGGTAGTTCTGGAAGTGCTCGACGATGCTGTCCCAACCTTGCCGGCTGGCGTGCTGGCGGGCGTTGAGACGGACCCGGCGCAGGCGTTCCTGGTCGTCCAGCAGCCAACTGGCGACTTCGACGAAGCCGCTCTTGTCGCCCGGCGCGGCGAGCACGCCGTTGTGCCCATGGCGGATGTGCTGGCCGGCGGCGGCCTGGTCGAAGGCGACCACCGCGAGGCCGGCGGCCTGGGCTTCGAGGACCACGTTGCCGAAGGTCTCCGACAGGCTTGGGAAGAGGAACAGGTCGCCCGAGGCGTAGTGGGCGGCCAGGGTTTCGCCGCGCTGGACGCCGCAGAACAGCGCTTCGGGCAGGTCCCGTTCGAGGTGCCTGCGCTCCGGCCCGTCGCCCACCAGTACCAGGCGCAGCTTCAGCTGCGGATGGGCGGCGCAGAGCGCGCGGAAGGTGCCGCCGAGCAGGCCGAGGTTCTTCTCTGCCGCCAGCCGGCCGACGTGCAGCACGGCGATGTCCTGTTCGCCCAGGCCCCAGCGCCGGCGTAGTTCGGGATCGCGCCGGGAGGGATGGAAGAGTTGGCTGTCGACCCCGCGGGAGAGCAGGTTGAGACGTTCGAAACCGCGCCGCTGCAATTCCATGCGCTGGCTGCCGCTGGGCACCAGGGTCATCTGCGTGCGGTTGTGGAACCAGCGCAGGTAGCCGGTGACCAGCCGGGTCAGCGGACCGAAGCCGTAGTGCTCGCTGTACTGCTGGAAGTTGGTGTGGAAGCCGCTGACCGCCGGGATGCCCAGGCGCCGCGCGGCGCGCAGGGCAGAAAAGCCGAGCGGGCCTTCGGTGGCGATGTAGAGCACGTCCGGGCGCTGGCGCTTCCAGCAGCGCAGCAGCTTGTGCAGGCTCGACATGCCCCATTGCAGGCCGGGGTAGCCGGGCAACGGCCAGCCGCGGGTCAGCACCAGCTCGGCGTCGCTGCGCCGGCCGTCGTCGCCGGGCTGGCGCGGGCGCACCACCTGGACCCGATGGCCAAGCTGCTGGAGACCGGCATGCAGGCGCCCCAGGGTATTGGCGACGCCGTTGACTTCCGGTGGGTAGGTTTCGCTGATCAGGGCGATGCTTAGAGGTCTGCTCATGACGTCAGTGTCGACCGACGCCGTGTAGCGGATGTGAAGTTTTGGTGACGCTTGCGTGACGGCGCCCCTGTCGGGGCGCCGTGGATTTCAGCGTTGCAGCAGGCGTGGGTTCTCCTCGCCGAAGATCTGCTTGCGCAGGGCCTTGAGGCGTTCGTCGATGGCGGCGTGACGCTGCTCCTCGTCGTCGACGCTGGCGAGCACCTCGGCGATCACCTTGTCCGACTCTTGCGCGTATTCGCGCAGTTGCTCTTCCTCGCCAGGCGTCGCCGCTTGCTGCTGGACGGAGGCGTTGTCCTTGAGCGCCATCCAGATCTCGAAGTCGAGCGCCTCGCGGCGCCTGGCATCGGCCTCCACATAGGGCGTCAGACGCTGGATCTCCTCGAAGGTCTGGCGCGGATCGGCGCCGACCGCCACCTCGCGCTTGAGCTGTTCGATCAGGCCTTCGGCGGCCTGCTTGCGTTCGATCTCGGACATCTGCCCGGCGTTGCGGCCGAACTCGCCGAGTTGCTGTTCCAGGTTGTCGGGAGCGGTGGCTGTATTCATCTCGGGGGCTCGGGAAGGAATGGAAGGTTTTGCCGCCGGTGTGGCCTGCGGGGGAGACGCGAAGGGCGCGACGGGCGCCGGCTCCGATGGGTAAAGCAACAGGACGGCGCCGATGGCCGTGCCGCAGAGCAGCAGGGCCAGCAAGGTCCAGGTCAGGGTAGGTCTCATGCGATGGACTCCTCGCTTCAGGTCGCTGCGATGTCGAGCAATGGATCGCTCCTGCTCGGCTTGCCGGTCTCGACGTGTCCGGCCAGGCGGCGGAGATAGTTGGCTTCCGTATTGCTGGCGGTCACGCTGAGGTCGTACCAGCCCTGGCTGCTGCGTAACAGCCACACTTCACTGATCGCCTGGTTCGGTTCGAGTTCATAGCGACGGCTGCCCTCCCGGGTATAGGCCGGGTTCGGCGTCACCGTCACGCTGCACGGCAGGCGGCCGAGATTGCGGATGTTCAACTGCAGGTTGCCGTTGCGTTGATAGGTGACCGATACCTCGGGCCGCGCCATCTGCGCGGCGAGATGCAGGTTGCCGTGGAATTCGCGGAAGAAGCCGTTGGGGCCGTGCACCTCGAAGGCGTAGCGGCCGTTGGCGTCGAGCAGGTCGTCGAGTTCGTCGTTGAGGGTCCGGCCCAGTTCCTCTCCGCTTTCCTGGACCACCGGATAGCTGGTCACGGTATAGAAGCGCGGATTGCCGACTTCCCGCGGCTGCACCTGGAATACCGCAGCGGAGTGTCCCTGCAGATTGCCCGGCAGGCTCATGCCGTCGTTGCCCAGGGTCAGGCGCAGCTTGCCGGCGGCGATGTCGAGGGCCAGCGTGGCGTGCAACTGGTAGGGCACCGCGAGGGTAGGGCGCTGGCCCTTTTCCTGGCCGGGCAGGCTCTTGGGCTCGTAGGACCAGTATTTGGGACTGGGCCGGTAGAACTGCTGCCAGTAGGCGTCCTCCTTGCGCGCGTCGCTCTGCGGGACGTTGGTCAGGTCGGGGGCGACCTGGGTATCGCCTGCGCCCTGGAAGTCGAACAGCGAAGTCAGGTCGCCGCAGACGGCACGCCGCCAGGGCGAGATGTTTTCCTCGACGACGCCGAAGCGGCGTTCGAGGAAGCGCAGCACCGAGGTATGGTCGAACACTTCGGCGCTGACCTTGCCGCCCTTCGACCAGGGCGAGATGGCGATCAGCGGGACGCGGTGGCCGAGCCCGATGGGCAGCCCGCTGGATGCCTCGATCTCGCCGGCGGTGCTGACCGTGGAAAGGCCGACGCCATCCTTCCACGGCGGCACCGGGGCGCTGGCGTGGTCATAGAAGCCGTCGCCCTCGTCGTAGTTGAGGATGAACACGGTCCTGGCCCAGACCTCGGGGTTGCTGGTCAGCGCCTCGAGCACCCGGGTCACGTAGTACTCGCCGAACGAGGGGCCCCACCAGGGATGCTCGCAGTAGCAGTAGGGCGCGACGATCCAGGACACCTGCGGCAGCGTGTTCTCCTGCACATCCTTGCGCAACTGGTCGACGCCGCGGGCGAGCATGGCGCGCTGCCAGAGGTCCGAATCGCGCGGAGCGTTCTTGAAGTTCCTGAACCAGGCGAGGGCGTTGCAGTCGTAGTTGTTCTGCTCCTGGAGCCGGTATTTCCAGTAGGCGTCGACGTACAGGTACCAGAGTGACGAGGAGCGGTAGCCGCCTTCCTGGTAGACCCGCCAGTCCACGCCAGCGGCGCTTAGCCGCTCGGGATAGGTGGTCCAGTCCACCGTGCCGCTGGCGCCGATGGTGCCGTCGCCCATGTCGTTGCCGATGTGTACGTCCTTGCCGTCGCCGCTGGGGGCGGCGCGTCCGCTCATGTGGTAGAGGCGGTTCGGATTGGTCGGGCCCATCATCGACTGGTGGTAGGCCTCGCACAGGGTGAAGGCGTCGGCCAGGGCGTAGTAGTAGGGAATGTCGCCGCGCTTGAAGTAGCCCATGGCTTCGGGGTACTGCACCGCCATCCACTTGTCGTTGCGGCCCTGGTTCCAGATCGCGTGGAAGGCCGACCATTCATGGTTCTGCGAACTCACCCACTGGGCGCTGGTGACTTTGGTATCCCAGTGATAGGGGGAGAACTCGTACTTGTAGTTCTGGTACCAGACCGGCTTGCCGTCCTGGCGCTTGAGCGCGCGAGGATCGTTGAAGCCGCGGACGCCGTTGAGGTGGCCGAAGTAGTGATCGAAGCTGCGGTTCTCCTGCATCAGGATGACCACGTGCTGGACGTCCTGGATGGTTCCGGTGCGGATGTCCGGCTCGATGGCCAGGGCGCGCCGGAGCGTCTCCGGGAACAGCCCGGAAAGGCCGGCCAGGGTAGCGGCCTGGGCGCCGTGCTTGAGAAAGGTTCGACGGCGGAATTTCCAGTTTTCGGTCATCGTTTTATTTCCCGGGTGGTTTTTTGATTTCCATCAATCTGCGTACTTCTTGTTTCGAGATGATTAATCGTCTTCGCTGTTTTTCCGGCAGGGAATACAGCGAGCCGATGGTTTCATGGCGATAATTTATCGGTTGATCCCGAAAGCGACTTCGATATGACCTTGAGCGACAACTTGAGAAGTTTTTCGGGATAAAAACAAAGGGCATGGAAATGGAGTTCCATGCCCTTGTCGGCTGAATGAAAGGTCACTTGTTCATGTGTTTTAAATCACATTTTATTTGACGACTTTCATGCGTCATAAAGTTGGCTGGCGAATCTCGCAACCTTGGCTGGAGCCCGCTAGGGAGTGGTGCCGAGTACCTCGAAGGAGCGGGTCGAGCCGCCGATTTCGCTGATCTTCTGGGTCCAGAAGTTCTTCGCGTTGCCGTAGTGCCTGATGTAGTAATGGCCGGGCTCGGTCCCTGGTGGAATGGACCAGTTGATAGTCGCTTTCGAGGCAGATATACCCACTCTCTCCCAGCGGTATTGAGTATCCCAGTCATTATCGGTGGCAACGGTCACGGGCGTTTGTTTGCCATCCTTGCCGATATTCACCACTTCCAGGAAAGTCTTCTCGGTGCGCAAGTCATTCTTCGGATGTCCGGTCACGAAAGCGACGGTCACCTTGTCGCCGATGCGATAACTTTCCCTGGGTTGTTGCAACACGTCGCCGAAGGACTTGCCGATATAGGGATCATCGGCCACTACTCCGGTCTGGAAGTTCATCTGGCAGCAGGACAGGTCCGGCGCTATCGCCGAGGTTTCCACCGGCAGGCGTTCGCGCAGCGCCACCGCCATGTCGACGAACAACTGCTGGTAGGCGGCCTGGGTCCAGGGGCCGTAGAGGGTCGAGCCGCCTTCGTATTCCTGGGCGGCGTATTCCTCGCGGGTGGTGACGTAGCTGGCATAGGCATTCGCGTAGCCATTGAAGACCACATGGCGGATACCGGCCGCTTCGCTGGCCGCCTGCACCGCGCGGCGGATCCGCACCCCGGCCATCACGGTGAACTCGGCGGGGGCGCCGAGCAGTTCCAACTGGCCGATGCGGAACATCTGGATCGGCAGCACCGTCGGCGTCCAGGGGTAGGGTTTCTTGTTGCCGGTGTCGGCGAGGATGGTCTTTTCCGCCTGGCATTGCACCAGTTCCTGCGGCGGCACGCCGGTGAGCAACCCGCCAAGGGCCGAGAGGAACGGATTGTTGCCTTCCTCCAGCCCCAGCGGGCCTGGACCGTCTTCGGTGCTACCGGCGGCCAGGCTGGTGCCGATGGCCGCGGTGCACAACTGGCGCGGCTGGCCGTCGGTGAACTCCGGGCGGATCGGCAGGCGGGTGAAGTCGACGAAACGGAAGCGCGAATCCAGTTCGCCGAGCACTTCCTCCTGGGCCTGGCCGGCGATCTCGTAGGCCTTGGCGAATTGGCGCAGACCGATCTCGCGGGTGTTGTCGAACTCGTTGTCGAAGGGACCGGAGCCGGGCTTCAGGTTCAGGTTGGGCGACAGGTTGCCGGCATTGGTCTGGGCGAAGGCGGCGACGAAACCGCTCTTGCGGCTGACGTCGTGCTCCCAGTGATAGGAGGCGTAGCCCTTGTTGTCCGGGGAGATCAGGTGATTGGCGTTGGTCATCGAGGTGCTGTGCACCGGGAACCAACTGATCGCGCCGGCCAGCTCGCCGTTGGCGTCGACGAAGCTGAGCACGCTCATCTGCGGGTCGATGCCATCCTCGTAGCCGGCGATGTCCGGATTCTTCAGGTGCGACAGCAGCGAACGGTTGCGGCTGGCGTTGCGCAGCTCGCCGCTGCCGTAGAACAGGCGGCCGGGCTGCAACCTGGCCTGGGCCCGCTCGATGGAGCGGACGATGCCGTCGACGATGGCGTTGAAGGTCTTTTCCTGGAAGCCGAGCACCGACAGGTTGTACATCGCGTAGTGGGAGAAGCCGCCCGGACCGGAGTGGGTGTGGGTGGCGGCGAGCATCACGTTGTTCTCGTCGTAGACACCGGGGTACTTCGCCTTGAGCCGGGCCAGGACCTTCAGGTGCACGGCCTGGAAGATCATCCCCAGGTCGGTGTTGACGTAGACCAGGCGACGTCCGCTGGCCGCTTCCTCGATCACGAAGGCACGCGCCCACTGGCGCATGTGGATGCCGGCGGTCTTCTGTTCGAGGGAGGAGTAACCCATCATGCCGACTTCGGCGGCTTCGCCGGTGATGTCCGCCTTGCCCAGGCCGAAGCGGTAGGGCAGGTCGTCGGCCCTGGCAGGCATGGAGAGCGCCAGCAGGACGCAGGACAGCAAGAGCGCGGTGAATGAGGAACGTGACATGGCGACCCTCTTCTTGTTTTCCGCCGCTGGGCGGGCTGGGGACGGTGGTCATCGAAAGCGGGCCGGGGCCTGCTTCGCCTGGTTGCCACTGTAGTGCCAGGGTGGTGGAGTCGAGGGGGGCGTAGCGGACAGGAAGGGGGTGAGCGCCGGCCATCCTGCATGGACGGCAAGGCAGGCGGGTAAAAAAAGGCCGCCTGCGTGGGGAGGCACCGGCGGCCAGTCGGTTCGGCAGCGTCGAGCCGGTCTGCAAGGGCTGGCGCAGGTCTCGGCTGCGGCCTGCGCCGACGCTCCCGAGGGCATTCGTAGTGTGCCCGACGCCGGCTGTCAGGGCGCTGACGCCCGCCTGACAATGCCGACAGCGGACACCGGGCGCATGCTTATTTCACCAGCGCCTTCTCGCCTTCCTCGCGGACCCAGAACAGGGTGGCGCCGGCGACGGCGGCGGGCATCATGACCAGGTTGACCAGCGGGATCAGCAGCGCCAGGTAGGTCACCCCGCCGAAACCCATGCACGCCCAGCGCTTGCTGCGCAGCCAGGCGAGCATCTCGTTCCAGCCGAGCTTGTGGTTGTCCGCCGGATAGTCGATGTACTGCACCGCCATCATCCAGATGCCGAAGAGGATCCACAGCGGCGTGGCGATCAGGTTGACCCCGGGCACGAAGCTCAGCACCAGCAGCACCAGCGCGCGCGGCAGGAAGTAGGCGAGCTTGCGCATCTCGCGACCCATGGTGCGCGGGATCATCGCCAGCAGTTCGGCCCAGCTGAACGGCGGGAAGTCGTCGCGGCCGCGAACCACCACCTCGACCTTTTCCGAGAGGAAGCCGTTGAACGGCGCGGAGATGATGTTGGCGACCATGGTGAAGGTGAAGAACACGATCACCAGCACCAGCAGGACGAACAACGGCCAGACGATGTACTGCAGGAAGCTCAGCCAGTCGGGCAGGCTGGGCATCAGCAGGTCGACCCAGTGGCTGAACTGCTGCATCGCGAAGCCGATCAGCAGGGCGAACACCAGCAGGTTGAGGGTCAGGGGGATCAGCACGAACAGGCGCAGGCCGGGACGCATGATCAGCTTCAGGCCTTCGCCGAGGTATTGCGGGCCGCTCAGGGCTGGCATAGGGAATGGTTCTCCGATGGGATGCGGGCTGAAACCTTAGCAGACTGGCGAAAGCCCGCGACAGAGCCTGTTTGACCGCGCATTTCAGGCTGGCGCCTGGTACAGGCAATAGTGGTTGCGCTGGCGCTTGGCCTCGTACATGGCGCTGTCGGCGGCACGGACCAGTCCTTCGGCATCGCCGGCATGCCGCGGGTAGAGAGCGATGCCGATGCTCGGGGTGACGAAGTCGATGCGTTCGCCATTCAGCGCGATCGGTTGGACCAGCGCCGCCAGCAGGCGTTCTGCGAGGCGCTGCGGATTGTTTTCCTGGCTGTCCTCGAGGAGCACGGCGAATTCGTCGCCGCCCAGGCGGTAGGCCTTGTCCGGCTGCCGCAGGGTGCTGCGTACCCGTTCGGCGACGGTCCTGAGGAGGGCATCGCCGATGTCGTGGCCGAAGCGGTCGTTGACCTCCTTGAAGCGGTCCAGGTCCAGGTACAGCAGCGCCAGTTCGCTTCCGCCGGAGCCGGCGCGAAGCAACGCCTGGCCGAGCTGTTCGTCGAAGGCCTTGCGGTTGCCCAGGCCGGTCAGCGGGTCGCGGTAGGCCATTTCCAGCAATTGCTGCTGGTAGGCGATCTGGTCGCTGACGTCGCGGACGATGCCGCGGTAGCCCCGTAGTTCGCCCTGCAGGTCGTGGATCAGCGAAACCGTGGCCTCGAAGTAGCCGAGGCTGCCGTCGGCGCGCTGCAGGGGGATGGCGAAGGTCTTGCCTGCGCCGCTCTGCATGGCGCGCTGGAAGGGTTGGCGGGCACGCGCCAGGTCGTCTTCGCCGAGCAGTTCGTAGTAGGGATGGCCGATCAGCGTTTCGCGCGTCTGGCCGAGCAGTTGGCAGAGCGCGGGGTTGACGGTGAGGATCACGCCGTCGACGTCCATTTCGAAGTAGCCGTCGCGCATCGACTGGAGGATCGCCCGGTCGCGCGCCTCGCTGTGTTCCAGGCGCTCGAGCATCTGGTTCATCTCGCCCGCCAGTTGTCCCAGCTCGTCGTTGCCGAAGTCGCTCAGGCGTATCGAGTGGGCGTTGCGTCCGACTTCGGCGACCTCCCGGTTGAGCCGTTGGACCCGGCGCAGGACCCACAGCTCCAGGGCCAGGTAGCCGACCAGGAAAGCGCCCAGCGCGACCAGCAGGGAGGCGCCGAGGAAGAAGTTGATGGCCTTCTCGCCCTGGATGTAGAGCAGGCGTTTCTTGGTGATGTCGAAGCGCAGCTGCGGCTCGCCGCTGGAACTCAGGTACTGCACCGAGACCTGCTGGACATGTTCGCCGATGAACCGCCGTGGGCTGAGCAGGGCCTGGTTGTGGGTACTGCCGCTGCGGCTGCGCAGCGGCTTCCAGGTGGAGTCGGTGGCGATGTTGGGCATCGGTTGCAGGTCGGCCTGCATCTGTTCGCGGAGGTTGGCCAGGCGTTCCCGGTCGAGGAAGTAGCCGGCGAGGATCGCGCCCTTCGCCGGCGCGCTACCCTGGTTGTTGCTGATAGGCACGCTGACCAGCAGGGTCGGCAGGTTGTCGACCAGCAGCAGCTCGCTCAGGCTGTGGTCGGTGCGTCCGCGAAAGTCCAGCGCGCCGAGGCGGATGGCGCGTTGCTGCAGTGCCTCGAGCAGGGCCTGGTCGCTCGCCGAGGGGGCGCCGAAGAGCACGCGCTGGTCGGGCGCGGGCGGGGACCACTGCTTCAGTTGCAGGTGACCCCGGTCGTCGAGGAACAGGACGAAGTCGAATCCCAGGTCGTCGAGCATCTCGTGGTCGAGGTTTTCCTGTTCGAAGGTCTCGTTGGGGCGCTGGATGAAGTCGTAGCTGGCATCCCACCAGGCGTAGGTGCGAACGATGTCCAGGTGGCGCTTCAACTCGAAGTCCAGCCGGTTGTGCAGGACGGTGGCGCCCTCTTGCAGGCGTTGCTGGTCCTCTCGGTCGAAACGGCTCAGCAGGATGCTTTCCGACAAGAGCCAGATACCGCCGAGACTGGCGGCCAGCAACGGCAGGAACAGCCAGAGCAGGCGTGTGCGTAGGGGCATGCGGTGAGGACGGGTAATGGGCGACAGCATGAGTCTAGCCGCAGGTTGAGAGCATAGGCTGACTCTATCGTGCGAATTGAAATTCGACATTTCAATGCATCGTCGTGGCTGGGTAACCTGCGCTGCATATTCTTCCGGGAGCCTGGCGTCGCCGGGCGCAACCCAACCTTCTAGGAGCCTCGCGATGAGCGTACTGGTCAACAAGCAAGCCCCCGATTTCACTGCCGCCGCGGTCCTCGGCGACGGTTCCATCGTCGATGCCTTCCAGCTTTCCAGCCTGCGCGGCAAGTACGTCGTACTGTTCTTCTGGCCGCTCGACTTCACTTTCGTCTGCCCCTCGGAAATCATCGCCCACAACAACCGCATGGATAAGTTCCGCGAGCTGGGCGTCGAGGTGGTCGGTGTCTCCATCGACTCGCAGTTCACCCATCACGCCTGGCGCAGCACGCCGGTGGAGAAGGGCGGCATTGGCGCGGTCGAGTTCACCATGGTCGCCGACGTCAAGCACGAGATCACCCGCGCCTACGGCATCGAGCACGAGGACGGCGTGGCCTTGCGTGCTTCGTTCCTGATCGACCGCGCCGGGGTGGTCCAGCACCAAGTGGTGAACAACCTGCCGCTGGGGCGCGAGGTGGACGAGATGGTGCGCCTGGTCGAGGCCCTGCAGTTCACCGAGGAACACGGCGAGGTCTGCCCGGCCGGCTGGCGCAAGGGCCAGAAAGGCATGAAGGCGAGCGCCGAGGGCGTGGCCTCGTACCTGGCCGAGAACGCCGAGGCACTGTGATCCCGATGCCGGGCGCGAAGTGTGCCCGGCCGACCTTTTCCCGGGGCGACCGCTCCTTCCAAGCCTTCCCCATGTGCTTTGGTGGCCCCGTTTTTATTCGCGCCGACGCTGATGTCGGCAGGAGTCCGACGAGATGCCCGATACCCTCCGCCACGCCCGAGTGATCATCCTCGGTTCCGGTCCCGCCGGTTACAGCGCGGCTGTCTACGCCGCGCGCGCCAACCTCAAGCCGCTGCTGATCACCGGCATGCAGGCCGGCGGCCAGTTGACCACCACCACCGAGGTCGACAACTGGCCGGGCGATCCCCACGGCCTGACCGGCCCGGCACTGATGCAGCGGATGCAGGAGCACGCCGAGCGCTTCGAGACCGAGATCGTCTTCGACCACATTCATGCCGTGGACCTGGCCGGCAAGCCGTTCACCCTGCGCGGCGACAATGGCACCTACACCTGCGACGCACTGATCGTCGCCACCGGTGCCAGCGCGCGCTACCTGGGGTTGCCGTCGGAGCAGGCGTTCATGGGCAAGGGCGTGTCGGCCTGCGCCACCTGCGACGGTTTCTTCTACCGCAACCGCGAAGTGGCGGTGATCGGCGGCGGCAATACCGCTGTCGAAGAGGCCCTGTACCTGGCCAACATCGCCAGCCGGGTGACCCTGGTGCATCGTCGCGAAACCTTCCGCGCCGAGAAGATTCTCCAGGACAAGCTGCAGGCGCGGGTCGCCGAAGGCAAGATAGTGCTCAAGCTCAACGCCGAGGTCGATGAGGTGCTTGGCGACACGATGGGCGTCACCGGCGTGCGCCTGAAGACCCGCGATGGTGGCAGCGAGGAGATCGCCGTGGATGGCATGTTCGTCGCCATCGGCCATACTCCCAATACCTCGCTGTTCGAAGGGCAACTGGCCCTGAAGGACGGCTACCTGGTGGTCAACGGCGGGCGCGAAGGCAACGCCACCGCGACCAACGTACCGGGTGTGTTCGCCGCCGGCGACGTGGCCGACCACGTCTACCGCCAGGCGATCACCTCGGCCGGCGCCGGCTGCATGGCCGCGCTGGATGTGGAGCGCTATCTCGATTCGCTCTGATGAGAAGACAGCCCTGAGTGCTGCGTGCAAGGAAGGCCCCGCTTCGGCGGGGCTTTTCTTTGTCCGTTCGGAAGGCCGCGGGCAGTGGGTCGTCCGGTTACGCATCCGCCGACGGCGTACATCGGGGCCGAGCGGCGTGCCGGCAGAACACGACTTAAGGACGGCGGACTGCGAATAGAGCAATTGCTCTAGCCGGCCTAGAATCCAGACGCTTCATCCTTCCCACGACAACACAATAGAAGGAGCGTCATCCATGTTTCTCAGCCCTAGCGCGATCTGCCTGCTCGGCCTGATCGCCTGGACCCTGTTGCTGGTCTTCCTGCTGGTCAGCCAGCGCGGCCTGCTGGTACTCGGCGGGCGGATGGCGGTGAACGCCTTCGCCGCCGATGGCAGCAACACGCCTGGCGGTTTCGGCCAGCGGCTGGTGCGAGTCCATGCCAACTGCGTGGAGAACCTGCCGCTGCTGGCCGGCGCGCTGCTCTACGCGATCGCCAGCGGGCAGAGCAGCCTGACCGACCCGTTGGCGCCGCTGGTGCTCGGCGCCCGGCTGTTCCAGTCGCTGATGCACCTGGTCAGCACCTCCGCGCTGTTCGTCTGGCTGCGTTTTGCCGGCTTCTTCGTGCAGTTGCTGGTGCTCGCCTGGTGGCTGCTGCTCCTCGCGGGGCTGGCCTAGCGGCGCCGGCTCAGTCGCCGGCGGCCAGTTGCTCGGCGAATACCTCGCGGTCGACGTTCGCTCCGCTGAGGATCAGGCCTACCTTCAGCCCCTTCAGGCGCTCGCGCTCCTGCCAGGCGGCGGCCAGCGCCGCCACCCCGGCGCCCTCGGCGACGTTGTGGGTGCTGGTGAAGCACAGGCGCATGGCCGCGCCGATCTCCCTGTCGCTGACCCGCACCAGGCGATCGGCACCGGCCAGGATCATTTCCAGCGCGCTCGGGTCCGGCGTACTGCACGCCATGCCGTCGGCCAGGCGGGTGTCGACCGGGTGGCTGATCGCCGTGCCGGCCTCGAACGACAGGGCGTAGGCCGGCGCATGGGCGGACACCACGCCGACGATGCGGGTCTTCAGGCCCAGCGCGTCGCGCGCGGCGATCAGGCCGCAGATGCCCGAACCCATACCGATCGGCACGTAGACTTCGTCAAGGTCGGCCAGCGCGGCGAACAACTCCAGGCTGTAGCTGGCGACCCCGGCCACCAGCCAGGGATGGAACGCCGGAATCAGGTGCAGGCCTTCGCGCCGGGCGCGCTCGGCGGCGTATTCGCGGGAGGCCTGGAAGTCCTCGCCGTGCTCGATCAGCTCCGCGCCAAGGCTGCGCATCGCCGCGTTCTTCTCGCGGCTGTTGCCGTGCGGCACGACGATGATCGGCTGGATGCCGTAGCGGCTCGCCGAGAAGGCCACCGACTGGCCGTGGTTGCCGCGGGTCGCGCTGATCACGGCGGCCGGCCGCTCGCCCTGGTGCGCCAGGTGGTGGAAATACACCAGGCCGCCGCGCAGTTTGAAGGCCCCCACCGGCAGGTGGTTCTCGTGCTTCATCCACACTTCGCAACCCAGTGCCTCGCATAGCAGCGGCCAGCGTATCTGCGGCGTCGGCGGCAGGCTCTGGTGGACGATGGCGGCGGCCTGTTGGAGGGCGGCGAGAGAAAAAGGCATGCGTGGTTTCCCCGTGCTGGTGGTCGGACCAGCCTAGGGAGCGCACGGCAGCTTGAACAGGCACACGTAGCCAGGGTTTCGCCGGGGGACTGTACCGTTGCGCGGATTCGCCGTCTCGCGGCGGGTGCCTGGCGGCGAAAACGACTGCCGCCCGGAGCGGGCGGCAGTCGAGGGCGTTACAGCAGGGTCCAGGCGTCCTGCCAGGCCATGCCCTTGCCCGGGGCGTAGTAGAGGTCCCAGCCCTTGCACCAGCCGGAGTTCGGGTAGGGCTTGCACTGGTAGCGCTTGCCATCGGCACCGCGCACTACGGTCCCGGCGTCGTATTGCTGCAGGCCTTGCGGATAGTCGAAGTCGACCTTGCCGTCGCCGCCCGGTTGCTCGCCGCCGCCCTCGACCGGCAGTTCGATGTCGACCTGGAAGCGGTAGCCGGCCTGGCGCACGTAGACCTGGTTGTCCTGCGAGCTGGCCACCGGGCTGACCGCCCCGTAGGCATCCAGCACGCCGATGTTGACCAGGGTGGAGTCCTGGTTGACCTTCTGCGCCAGCGCCAGCGGCCATTGCTTGGCACCGTTGGCGCCCTGGGCCAGGGTCAGGCTGTGACGCTGGGCGTCGCGGCCCTGGGCATCGAACAGACGCAGGGTGACGGTAGCACCGGCTGGCAGGTCCTGCTGCGCGCGCAGGTTGCCCAGCGCTTGCCAGGGGTTGGCGACGGCGCCGCTGAAGCTCACGTCGATGCAGGCGTAGAAGGCTTCCGGGCTGTCCGAGCGCTGCCAGACGTTATAGATCACATGCTTGCCGGTCTTGCCCTGGGGCAGCGGGCAGTTCATCCGGTAGGTGCCGTTCTCCAGCTTGACGCTGGTGATCGAGCAGAACGGCGCGGGTTCCAGGTCGCTCCAGGCCAGCGGCTTCTCGGGGTTGTAGCCGTCCTTGGTGATGTAGAAGTCGAAGTAGCGGGTCGCGTGCGGCGCGCTGGCCTTGTAGACGAACTGGAAGTTGCCGCTGGCGTCCGGCGCGATGGCAGTGCTGGGCCAGTCGCTGCGAGCCAGGTTCAGGCCCTTGAACAGTGCCTTGCCGGCGCCGCAGAGCTGGCCGTCGGGGACCACCGCCTGGTGGTTGCCGTTGGCGTTGCCCTGGTTGACGCCATTCCAGTCGTACAGCGCCTGGGTGCCGCCGGCGGCGACGGCGGCCTTGCAGGCGGCCGACTTGGGATTCTCCGGACCTTCGAGGAAGCAGCCGTAGACCCGACTGGGCGGCGTTTCCATCGAGCCGTGGGCATGGGCTGCCTGGGGCAGGAACAGGGCGAGGGTGAGTGGCAGGAGTGCCAGGGTGGCTGAGTAGTGTTTCATGACAAGTCCTTTTTTCCAGAACCGGATTCATTTCGAAGCGGGCTGATCCTAGCCCTCGGTGCCGGTTTGAGGTCCCTACCAAATGTGACGGGCCGGTCAGATTCGCTACCCATTCCTGATGGATGTCGCGGAATGCAAAGCGGTCGGCACCCGCACTGTGAGCCGGTAGAGGCAGGCAAAGGGCCGCCATGGGAGCGGGGAAGGGAAGCCGGCGGGAAGGTGGCGGACCTGTCAGAACGATCAGTGTCCGCGCCCGGCCGCAGCCGGGCGGGAAGGGAACTAGACCTGGCTGCCGAGCTGTTCGGCGCGACGCAGCCAGCCCTGGCGCTGTTCCTCGCTGGAACTGCGCATCGGCGCGAACTCTTCCAGGCGGCGGGTGGCGATGCCACAGGCGCCGAGCACGCTGCGCACCATCTGCCGGTGCGCCGGCGGGCCCTTGAGGAAGCGCAGCCGCGACAGCGGCTGGTCGTGGCAGACCAGCAGGTCGGCGCTGCGCCCGCCCAGCAGTTGCTCCCAGTCCTTGTCCTGGGTGCCGCGGTAGCGGAAGGCGAAGCCCGGCTGCAGGGCGCGGTCGAAGAAGCCCTGCAGCAACGCCGGCAGGCCGCCCCACCAGACCGGGTAGACGAACACCAGGTGCTCGGCCCAGTGGATCTGCCGCTGCGCTTCCAGCAGGTCGGGTTCGAGCACCTGGCTCTGTTCGTAGCCTTCGTGGAGGATCGGGTCGAAGGCCAGCTCGCCCAGCTTCAGTTCGCGCACCACGTGATCCTTGCTGCGCGCGCCCTGGGCGTAGCATTCGGCGAGCAGGTGGCAGAAGCTCTTGCGCTTGGGCGAGCCGACGATCAGCAGGATGCGCTTGCCGTCGCCTTCCAGCGGGGTGGCGCCGGTCTTGGCGGTTTCAACCATGGTGGCCGGCCTCCAGCATCTGCTCCGGCCGTACCCATTCGTCGAACTGCGCTTCGTCCAGGTAGCCCAGCTGCAGCGCCGCGGCGCGCAGGGTGGTGCCTTCGGCGTAGGCCTTCTTGGCGATTTCGGCGGCCTTGTCGTAGCCGATGTGCGGGTTCAGTGCGGTGACCAGCATCAGGCCGCGCTCCAGCAGGTCGGCCATGCGCTGGGCGTCCGGCTCCAGGCCGGCGACGCAATGCTTGTTGAAGTTGCGGCAGCCGTCGGCGAGCAGGCGGATGGACTCCAGCAGGTTGTAGACGATCACCGGCTTGAACACGTTGAGTTGCAGATGGCCCTGGCTGGCGGCGAAGGAAATCGTGCTGTCGTTGCCCATGACCTGGCAGGCCAGCATCGACAGCGCCTCGCACTGGGTCGGGTTGACCTTGCCGGGCATGATCGAGCTGCCCGGCTCGTTGGCCGGCAGCTTCACCTCGGCGAAGCCGGCGCGTGGGCCTGAGCCGAGCAGGCGCAGGTCGTTGGCGATCTTCATCAGGGCCACCGCCAGGCTCTTCAGGGCGCCGGAGAGGATGACCAGCGGCTCGTGGCCGGCCAGGGCCGCGAACTTGTTCGGCGCGGCGACGAAGGGCAGGCCCGATTCGGCGGCGATTTCCGCGGCGATGGCGTCGGCGAAGCCCTTCGGCGCGTTGAGCCCGGTGCCCACCGCGGTGCCGCCCTGGGCCAACTGGTAGACCGCCGGCAGCGCCGCGCGGATGGCGCGCTCGGCATAGTCGAGCTGGGCGACGAAGGCCGAGAGCTCCTGGCCGAAGGTGATCGGCGTGGCGTCCATCAGGTGGGTGCGCCCGGTCTTGACCAGGCTGGCGTGCCGCGCCGACTGTTCGGCGAGACCGCCGGAAAGCTCGGCGATGGCCGGCAGCAATTGTTCGTGCACGGCCTTGGCGGCGGCGATGTGCATGGCGGTGGGGAAGCTGTCGTTGGAACTCTGCGCGCGGTTGACGTGGTCGTTGGGATGCACCGGCGACTTGCCGCCACGCGGATTGCCGGCCAGTTCGTTGGCGCGGCCAGCGATCACCTCGTTGACGTTCATGTTGGTCTGGGTGCCGCTGCCGGTCTGCCAGACCACCAGCGGGAAGTGTTCGTCGTGGCGGCCTGCGAGGACTTCGTCGGCGGCCTGTTCGATCAGCCGGGCGACTTCCGGCGGCAGTTCGCCGAGGTGGTCGTTGACCCGCGCGGCGGCTTTCTTGATCAGCGCCAGGGCGTGGATCACGGCGAGCGGCATGCGCTGGCCGCCGATGGCGAAGTTCTCCAGCGAACGCTGGGTCTGGGCGCCCCAGTAGGCGTCGTCGGGCACCTCGATGGTGCCCAGGCTATCGGTTTCGGTCCGGCTCATGAGTGTTCTCCAGGGTGCGTATCCGGCAGTTTAGGCCTTCGCTCCCGCCTTGGGTTCCGCTGCCGTCGCTTCCTCGTGGGCATTTTTCGCCGCGCTGCGGGTCGGAAATAGATTGCCCGCCGCCGGCCTCACCAGCGCGCGCGGGTCGAACCGATCCAGCCGAGGGCGCCGTCCACCGGCACGCAGTCGCCGTCGTCGTGGCGCAGGGTGCCGTTGAAACGGCCGAACCACTGGCGGGTATTGGCATAGAACAGGCCGACGCTGGGCCGCGCCTGGTGCAGCTGTTCGGGACGGAAGAGCAGCTCGACGCGACCGCAGGCGCTGTCCAGGCGCCATTCGGCCAGCGGGTCGCGAGGCTCGCGGATGTGCACGTCGTCGAGCACGCGGCTGAGCTTGCCGCCGAACCACAGGGCGTTCTCGCGCAGGTCGCTGGCTTCGGTCCAGCCGGTGCCGAAGTTGCCGGCGATGCCGCCGGGGGCGGCGAAGGCGGCGCGGGTCCAGTAGGTATGCAGCGGCCAGACGCCGCGGCCGAAGTCCAGCGCGGCGAAGCTCTGGCCCGCCTGGCAGTCGTAGCGTCGGCGGCCGAGCTGCAGGCAGCCGCTGATCGGCAGGCCGAGCTGGCGGCTGCAGGCATGGAAGGTGTGTTCGCCCATCGGCACCACCAGGTTCACCGACTCCAGGTGCGACGGTCGTCGCACTTCCAGCGCCAGCTCCAGCGGCAGGCCACCGAGGTCCGGGGCCTGGCCGGTGACGCGCAGGCGCCCGGGCTGTTCGTCGAAGCGCAATTGCAGGCGGGGATGCTCGAAGGCATGGCTGGCCTGCGGCTCGTCGGGCAACTGGCAGCCGAGGCCGAAGAAGCGGATCTGCGTGTGCGCTACCGCCTGGCCGCTGTCCAGGTCGAGGAAATAGGCGGCGCCGTAGGTCAGGTAGTCGAGGTCGGCGATGGTCAGCGAGAGCATCCAGCCGGGGCTGACGATGCACCAGTGGTTCCAGCGCTTGCGCCGGCCGAAGTGGCCGGGGATGTGGCAGAGCACCCGCGGCCGGGCGGACCAGCCGACCGCCCGGGGATCGAGCCGGCCGTGGCCGTCGCAGAGGTTGCGCAGGGGCGGGGGCGATACGGCGAGGGTATCGGCGGCGGTTCCGTTCATCTAACACATCCATGTGACAGGCTGACGCAAGCATGCCGGCTGCGGAAGGAAGGCGGCAAGTACCCACTACAGAACTGATAGTAGACGGCATGGAGCGGGCGGGCGCCGGATAGGATTCTCCCGATATTCGGCGCCGCGCTTGAGCGGATTTCGAACTTAGGCGCAGAATGTCGGGTCCCACGGACACATCTACCCAACCTCAAGGATTTTCCATGACCCGTCTTCGCCTCATCGGCAGCGCCGTGCTGCTCAGCCTCAGCTCCATGGCCATGGCCGATTCCGCCAGCCAGGCCGAGCAATTCCTCAAGCTGGTCCATGCCGACAAGCTGACGGTCCCGGTCTATGCCCAGGTGCAGCAGATGCTGGCCCAGCGCTTCGCCCAGGCCAAGGCGCCGGAGAGCAAGAAGGCGGTTCTCGAGCGTTACCAGGCCAAGGCCAATGCCGAACTGGACCGCGCCATCGGCTGGGACAAGATCAAGCCCGAGCTGATCAAGCTTTACACCACCAACTTCACCGAGTCCGAGCTGAAGGACCTGAATGCCTTCTACCAGTCGCCGCTGGGCAAGAAGGTGCTGGAGAAGATGCCGCGCCTGACCGCCGAATCCGCCCAACTGACCCAGGCCAAGCTGCAAGGCGCCGTCGAGCCGGTGAACAAGCTGATGGCCGACATGGACAAGGAACTCGGCGTCGCCGCGCCGGCCCAGAAGAAAAAGTGAGTCGTGATTCGCGATGAGCATGCGTGACCGTATCCAGACCGCCCTGCAGCCCCTCGATCCGCAACACGTCGAGGTGCTCGACGAGAGCCACATGCACAGCCGCGGGCTGGAGACCCACTTCAAGGTGGTGCTGGTCAGCCCGCAGTTCGCCGGGTTGAACGCGGTGAAGCGGCACCAGAAGGTATATGCCACCCTCGGTGGGTTGATGGGCGAGTTCCACGCCCTGGCGCTGCATACCTTCACCCCTGAGGAGTGGAGCCAGGCTGCGGTGCCGGCCTCGCCGACCTGCCGCGGCGGGAGCAAGCACGACATACCCTGAGACGGCGTCCGTCGCGGCGGGGTGCAGAGCCTGCCCCTGCTGCGCTAGACTACGCACCCAGCGCCGGCCTTCCGCCGGCGTTGTCGTTTCCATGGCGCCAGCGGCTGGCGCTTTTCGTTCCGGTCCGCCCTTTACGCGGGCGACCACCTGGAGGCTATATCCCCATGACATCCATCGTCGTGGCGGCGCTGTACAAGTTCGTGACTCTCGACGATTACGTGGCGCTGCGTGAACCCCTGCTGCAAACCCTGCTCGACAACGGTGTGAAAGGCACCTTGCTGCTGGCCGAGGAAGGCATCAACGGCACCGTCTCCGGTAGCCGCGAAGGCATCGATGCGCTGTTCGCCTGGCTGCGCAGCGATCCCCGGCTGGCCGATATCGAGCACAAGGAATCCTACTGCGACGAACAGCCGTTCTACCGCACCAAGGTCAAGCTGAAGAAGGAAATCGTCACCCTCGGCGTGCCTGGCGTCGATCCGAACAAGCAGGTCGGCCAGTATGTCGAGGCGAAGGACTGGAATGCCCTGATCAGCGATCCGGAAGTCCTGCTGATCGATACCCGCAACGACTACGAGGTGGCGATCGGCACCTTCGAGGGCGCGGTCGATCCGAAGACCAGGTCGTTCCGCGAGTTCCCCGAGTACATCAAGGCCCACTACGACCCGGCGCGGCACAAGAAGGTGGCGATGTTCTGCACCGGCGGCATCCGCTGCGAGAAGGCTTCCAGCTACATGCTCGGCGCCGGTTTCGAGGAAGTCTTCCACCTCAAGGGCGGCATCCTCAAGTACCTCGAAGAGGTGCCGCAGGAACAGAGCCTGTGGCGCGGCGACTGCTTCGTATTCGACAACCGCGTGACCGTGCGCCACGATCTTAGCGAGGGCGAGTACGATCAGTGCCACGCCTGCCGCAACCCGGTTTCGCTGGAGGACCGCCAGTCCGAGCACTACGTGCCCGGCATCAGCTGTCCGCACTGCTGGGACTCGCTGAGCGAGAAGACCCGCGCCGGCGCCCGCGAGCGGCAGAAACAGATCGAACTGGCGCGGCAGCGCAACCAGCCGCACCCGCTCGGTCGCGATCCGCGCCAGTCCACGCTGGAGAACTGAACCTTGGCCAAGGCCCGCCTGCTGTACGTGATGGACCCCATGTGCTCCTGGTGCTGGGGCTTCGCCCCGGTCGCCGAGGCGCTGTCCCGGCAGGCGGCCGCCGACGGCGTCGCTTTCCACCTGGTAGCCGGTGGCCTGCGCGCCGGCCACGGCGCGGCGCTCGACCCGAATACCCGCGGCTACATCCTCGGCCACTGGCAGACCGTGCAGCAGACCACCGGCCAGCCGTTCCGCTTCGACGACGCGTTGCCCGAAGGCTTCGTCTATGACACCGAGCCGGCCTGCCGGGCCCTGGTGGCGGCGCGCAGCCTCGACGAGGAAAGCGCCTGGCCGCTGGTAAGGGCGATCCAGCGGGCGTTCTACGCCGAGGGTCGCGATGTCACCCAGGCGGCGGTGCTCGCCGGCCTGGCGGAAGCGGTGGGGCTTCCGCGCATCGAGTTCGCCGCGGCCTTCGACAGCGGCGAGGCGCGTGACGCCACCGCCGCCGATTTCGCCTGGGTCCAGGACCTCGGCATCGCCGGGTTCCCGACCCTGCTGGCCGAACGCAACGGCCAACTGGCGTTGCTCACCAACGGCTACCAGCCGCTTGCCGAACTTTCACCCTTGCTCGGCCGCTGGCTGGAACGGGGCCGGCATGAGTGAGCGCGGAGACCGCCTGAGCTGGGCGGAGATTCGTCGACTCGCACTGCGCCACAAGAAAGCCCTGTTGTTCGCCAACCTGGTGGCGGTGCTGGCCACCCTCTGCACCGTGCCGATTCCCTTGCTGCTGCCGCTGCTGGTGGACGAAGTGCTGCTCGGCAAGGGTGACGGCGCGCTGCGTTTCATGGACCGCCTGTTGCCCGCCGACTGGCAGGTGGCGTTCGGCTACATCGGCCTGATGCTGGCGGCGACCCTTCTGTTGCGGGGGGCGGCGCTGGTATTCAACGTGCTCCAGTCGAAGCTGTTCGCGCGGCTGTCCAAGGACATCGTCTACCGCATCCGCCTGCGTCTGATCGAGCGCCTCCGGCATATCGCCCTGGGCGAATACGAAACCCTCGGCGGCGGGTCGATCAGCGCCCACCTGGTCACCGACCTGGATACCCTGGACAAGTTCGTCGGGGAAACCCTCAGCCGCTTCCTGGTCGCCTTGCTGACGCTGCTCGGCACCGCCGCGATCCTGGTCTGGATGCACTGGCAGCTGGCCTTGCTGATCCTGCTGTTCAACCCGCTGGTGATCTGGTCCACGGTGCAGCTGGGCAAGCGCGTCAAGCATCTCAAGAAGCTCGAGAACGACAGCACCGCGCGCTTCACCCAGGCGCTCACCGAGACCCTCGAGGCGATCCAGGAAGTCCGCGCCGGCAATCGCCAGGGCTATTTCCTCGGCCGCCTCGGCCACCGCGCCCAGGAGGTCCGCGACTACGCCGTGGCCTCGCAATGGAAGAGCGACGCCGCCGGGCGCGCCAGCGGCCTGCTGTTCCAGTTCGGCATCGACGTGTTCCGCGCCGCGGCGATGCTCACCGTGCTGCTCTCGGACCTGTCGATCGGCCAGATGCTCGCGGTGTTCAGCTACCTCTGGTTCATGATCGGTCCGGTCGAACAGCTGCTCGGCCTGCAATACGCCTACTACGCCGCTGGCGGCGCGTTGCAGCGGATCAACGAGTTGCTGGCGCGGGCCGACGAGCCGCGCTACCCGCCGCTGCGCGATCCGTTCGCCGGCCGCACGACCGTTGGCATCGAGGTGCGCGGGCTGGATTTCGCCTACGGCGAGGACAAGGTCCTGGAGCAGTTGGACCTGAACATCGGCGCCGGCGAGAAGGTTGCCCTGGTCGGCGCCAGCGGCGGCGGCAAGAGCACGCTGGTGCAACTGCTGCTCGGCCTCTACAGTGCGCAGCGCGGCAGCATCCGCTACGGCGGGGTGCCCCTGGAGGAAATCGGCCTGGACTGCGTGCGCGAACATGTCGCGGTGGTCCTCCAGCATCCGGCGCTGTTCAACGACAGCGTGCGGGCCAACCTGACCATGGGCCGCGAACGCAGTGACCAGGCCTGCTGGCGGGCTTTGGAGATCGCCCAGTTGGCCGACGGCGTGCGGCGCCTGCCGCAGGGGCTGGACACCGTGGTCGGGCGTTCCGGGGTGCGCCTGTCGGGCGGTCAGCGGCAGCGCCTGGCGATCGCCCGGATGATCCTCGCCGAGCCCAAGGTGGTGATCCTCGACGAGGCCACCTCGGCCCTCGACGCCGCTACCGAGTACGCCCTGCACCAGGCGCTCGGGGACTTCCTCGAAGGCCGCACCACATTGATCGTGGCCCATCGGCTGTCGGCGGTGAAGCAGGCCGACCGGGTCCTGGTCTTCGATGGCGGGCATATCGCCGAAGACGGCGATCACCAGCAACTGATCGCCGAAGGCGGCCTCTACGCCCGGCTCTACGGACATCTGCAACAGATGTGAGGCGCCAGGCTGTCGCCTGGCGGTTTTTCTCGTATATTCCATATAAGACATCCGGTTTTTATTGGTTGCGGCAATAAAAAACGCTGTCTGTTCCGCCAGGTGCAGGGCAGGTTCGGCAAACAGCCACTAGACTCCTACTGTTTGCCAGGTGTCCGCCTCCTCCAGCGTCGTGGCTGCCGGCAGGCAAGGCCTCGGGAGTTCTGCGACGGGATCTTGAGCGGCCGACAGGTGATGCAGTCAGGGGCGACGGAGACGGCGCCCGATCGCTTAGCGCCAGTTTGAATGGTAGATGGAATGAGGCAGAACCGGACTCTCGACAAGCCCCGCCTGCTCGGCCTGGTATGGCCCTTCATCGTCGTGGTGCTGCTGCAGGCCATGCTGGCGGGCGGCAGTCTCTACGTCCTCTCCGCGGTGCGCAGCTATGTCGGCGGCGAAAGCCTCTGGTCGAAGGGCCAGAAGGATGCCATCTACTACCTCACCCTCTATGCCGACTCACGCGCCGACGAAGACTTCCGCCGCTACGAGGAGGCCATCGCGATCCCCCTCGGCGACCGCGAGATGCGCCTTGCCCTGGACCAGCCCGACCCGGACATCGAGGCGGCCCGCCAGGGCATCCTCAAGGGCGGCAACCATGCCGACGACGTTACCGCGATCATCTGGCTGTACCGCAACTTCCACGACTTCAGTTACTTCGAGCGCGCCATCGAGCTGTGGCTGGTGGGCGACAAGTACGTCATGGAACTGATCGATGTCGCCGGCAAGATGCGCGCGGGCATCGGCGCCGGGCAGGCCAGCGCCGAGCAGGTGCAACAGTGGAAGACCGAGATCCACGCGATCAACGAGAAGGTCACGCCGGCGGCCAAGGCCTTCAGCGACGCCCTCGGCGAGGGCTCGCGGGCCTTGCTCAGGCTGCTGCTGGTGGCCAACCTGACCACCGCCAGCGTGCTCATCCTCCTGGCGTTCCTGCGGACCCGGCAGCAACTGATGCAGCGCCAGGAAGTGGAGAACGCCCTCGATGCCGAGCGCGAACGGGCCCAGATCACCCTGGCCTCGATCGGCGACGGAGTGATCACCGCCGACACCCAGGGGGGCATTTCCTACCTCAACCCGGCCGCCGAGCAGATGACCAACTGGACGCTGGACAAGGCCCGCGGCCTGCCCCTGGCGTCGCTGTTCCGGATCGTCGACGAAAGCTCGCGGGAGGAGGGCATGCTGCTGATCGAGCAGATCCTCAGCGGCGAGATCGACGGCGGTCGCGAGCATTCCAAGCTGGTTCTGCGTCACCACGGCAGCAGCGTGCCGGTGACCCTGGTGGGCGCGCCGATCCACCGTGGCGGCGAGATCACCGGGGTGGTCCTGGTGCTTCACGACATGACCCGCGAGCGCCAGTACATGGCGCGCCTGTCCTGGCAGGCGACCCACGATGCGTTGACCGGGCTGACCAACCGCCGCGAGTTCGAGTATCGCCTGCAGATAGCGCTGGAACGCCTGGAGCGCAACAGCGGGCGGCACGCCCTGATGTTCCTCGACCTGGACCAGTTCAAGCTGGTCAACGACACCTGCGGCCACGCCGCCGGCGACGAACTGCTGCGCCAGGTCTGTACCCTGCTGCAACAAGGCTTGCGCGAGGGCGACACGCTGGCGCGGCTGGGCGGCGACGAGTTCGGCATCCTGCTGGAGAACTGTCCGGCGGAAAAAGCCGTGGAGATCGCCGACCATCTGCGCAAGACCATCCAGGACCTGCACTTCACCTGGAGCGGGCAGCCGTTCAACTGCACCGTCAGCGTTGGCCTGGTGCACCTGCTGCCGGGTATCTCGACCCTCGAGGAGGCGCTGCGCTCCGCCGATATGGCCTGCTACATGGCCAAGGAAAAGGGCCGCAACCGGGTCCAGGTGTTCCATCAGGACGACGTCGAACTATCGATGCGCTTCGGCGAGATGACCTGGGTCCAGCGCATCCACCTGGCGCTGGAGGAAGACCGCTTCAGTCTCTATGCCCAGCCCATCGTGCCGCTGGGCGAAGGTGCGGAGGAGGGCTTGCACGTCGAACTGCTGCTGCGCCTGCGCGACGAGGGCGGGCGCCTGGTGCCGCCGCTGAGCTTCATACCCGCCGCCGAGCGCTACGGCCTGATGACGCTGATCGATCGCTGGGTGGTGGAGAATGCCTTCCGCACCCTTGTCGAGCGCGCCCAGGACCCTCGCGCCGAGCCGATCGGCACCTGCGCCATCAACCTCTCCGGCGCGACCATCGGCGACGAGTCGTTCCTGCAGTTCCTCACCGAGCTGTTCGCCCGTTACCGCATTCCGCCGCAGACGATCTGCTTCGAGGTCACCGAAACCGTGGCGGTTGCCAACCTGGCCAGCGCCATCCGCTTCATCAACGAGCTCAAGGACACCGGTTGTCGTTTCTCCCTGGACGATTTCTGCGCCGGCATGTCGTCCTTCATCTACCTCAAGCACCTGCCGGTGGATTACCTGAAGATCGATGGCAGCTTCGTCAAGGACATGCTCGAGGATCCCATCGATCGCGCCATGGTCCAGGTGATCAACCATATCGGCCACGTGATGGGCAAACGCACCATCGCCGAGTTCGTCGAGACCGTCGAAGTGATGGAGGCGCTGCGCGAGATCGGCATCGACTATGCCCAGGGCCTGGCCATCGGCGCGCCCCTGCCGTTCAGTCGCCAGCCTCCGGGCGCAGGGCTGGATGCCCAGGGCCTGTGGCCGAGCCTCGGACAGAACCTCCGGTAGGTGACCGCGGAGCGAAGAAAGAGTAGTTTCGCTGCTATGAGGCCGTTGCCGAGAAGAAGAGAAGGGAGACGGGTGTGAGCGAGTTCTTTGACCGTACGGGCCCCTTGCAGGAGGCGGGAAGCTATCCGCAGTGGGCGCAGCAACTGATCGTCGACTGCCAGGCGAGCAAGGACCGGGTTTCCGGCCACGAGCTGTACCGGCGCATGCGCGACGCCGAGCTGAGCCCGGCGCTGATGCGCCTGTACCTGATCGGCGGCTGGCCGGTGGTCGAGCAGTTCCCCTTGTACATGTCGCAGAACCTGCTGAAGACCCGTTTCGCCCGCCATCCCGGCGAAGACATGGCGCGCCGCTGGCTGATGCGCAACATTCGGGTCGAACTCAACCACGCCGACTACTGGCTGCACTGGGCCGAGGCCCACGGCGTGAGCCTGGCCGAGATCCAGGCGCAAGACGTGCCGGCCGAACTGCACGCGCTCAGCCACTGGTGCTGGCACACCTGCGCCAGCGACTCACTGCCGGTGGCCATGGCCGCCACCAACTACGCCATCGAAGGCGTCACCGGCGAGTGGTCGGCGCTGGTCTGTTCGAACGGCGTCTACGAAAACGCCTTCCCCAAGGAAGGCCGCAAGCGCGCCATGAAGTGGCTCAAGCTCCACGCCCAGTACGACGATGCCCACCCCTGGGAGGCGCTGGAGATCATCTGCACCCTGGCCGGCACCAATCCCAGCGCCGAGCTGCGCCGGCAACTGCGCGACGCGATCTGCAAGAGCTACGACTACATGTACCTGTTCCTCGAGCGCTGCATGCAGCTGGAGGAGGCGCGCAGCGCCCGCAAGCTCGCGGTCGGCGCGGAGTAGTCTTGCGCGCAGCGGAATCCCGGCGTGCTCTGCCGGGATTCCGCTGGTCCTCAAGGCACCAGGATGATCTTCTCGCAGGTGCCTTCGTTCACTGCCCGGTACTGCTCAACGCCCTGCTCCAGCGGGACTTCCCGCAGCCCGTCCGGCAGCGGCAGGCGGCCTTGGTCGAACAGTTTGCCGAAGGCGTCGAGGAAGCCTGCGCAGGTTTCCACGCCATAGAGCAGCGAGTTGATCCCCACCACCGAGCCACCGCGACGGTACAGGTTCAACGCCGGCAGGCGCACATGGCCGTCGGCCGGTGCGGCGATGATCGCCAGGCGACCGAAGGCGGCCAGCGCCGGGACCGCCGCCTCGAGCCAGAAACCGGTCGTATCGAAGATCACCTCGGCCCCGCCGGGGAAGATCCCTTCCACCTGTGCCGCCAGTTCGGCCGGCTCGCCCAGCAGCAGCGCGGCGATGCCCTGCGCTTCCAGCGCCTGGCGTTGCTCCTCGCGCCGCACCGCGCCGATCGCTTCGGCCCCCAGGGCCTTGGCCAGCGCCAGCGCGGCCTTGCCGACCGCGCCGCTGGCGCCGATTACCAGGAGCCGGGTGCCGGCCTTGACCTGGCTGCGTTGCAGGGCGTCCCAGGCGGTGCTGTAGGGCACCCCGCAACTGGCGGCCTGGGCGAAGCTCAGGCTTTCCGGCTTGAGCGCGACGCCGGCGGCCGGCAGGGTCAGGAACTGCGCGTGGCTACCGTCGCGGAAGAATCCCGGCTCCCGCCCGGTGCCCCAGACCGCCTGGCCGAGCAGGGCCTTCGGTCCCTCCACCACCACTCCGGCGAAGTCGCGGCCCGGTACCCGGGGCAGGGTGGTATAGGGGAAGCGGCCGAGGACGTTCTTCACGTCGCTCGGATTCAGCCCGGCGGCGCGGATTTCCACCCGCACCTCATCGGCGGCGGGAAGCGGGTCGGGCATGTCCACTAGCTCGAGGGCGGCGAGGTCGCCGGTACGGTCGAATTGCAGTGCTTTCATCGGGGGCTCCGTGTCGTCGCGGCGATCAGTGCAGCCACTGCTGCAGCAGGTCGCGGCCAAGGGGGAAAAGCTGTTCGCCGAGCTGCATGCCAAGCAGGCCGACCAGGGCGATGGCGGGGGGCGCCGGCGAGCGGAAGTCGAGGACGGCGTAGAGCGCGCCGACCAGCAGGCCGATGCCGAGGGAGATCAGGTAGTTCATGGCGGCTGACAGGGACGGTGAACGATGGTGCCAGTCTAGTTGGCCGAAAAAACATCTATCGGCCAATCGCTATCGAATACCGGTCAAGGCTGGAACGGCTGGTGATGCTCGGCCCTGTACTCGGTGGGAGAGACGCCCAGCTCGCGGCGGAACATGTCGCTGAAGGCGCTCGGCGTATATCCCAGGGCATGGGCGATGCCTGCCACCGGACGGCCATCGATCAGTGCGGCGGCGGCGGTCGCCAGCTGCACCTGCCGCCGCCAGTCGGCGAAGCCCATGCCCAGGCTGCGCTGGAACAGGCGCGAGAGGGTCCGCACGCTGGCCCCGGCGTCTTCGGCCAGGCGCTCCAGGCCGATGTCCAGGGAGGGATTGGCCATCACCGCCTGGCACAGCGCGAGCAGGCGCCTGTCGGAGGCGTCCGGCAGCGGTACGCGTAGGCTGGAACGGCGCGCGCGGCCGAGTTCGAGCACGGCGAGATCGGCCAGCGCCCGATAGTAGTCGGGGTCGCTCTGTCGTTCCTGCTCCACCAGGCTGACGATCAGCTCGCGCAGCAGCGGGCCGACCACCAGCACCAGGGTGCGGTCCTCCAGGCCGCGGGAGAGTTCCGGGCTCAGGTAGATGTTGCGCATCTGCAACTCGGAGGCGACCCGCACCGCATGGCGCAGGCCCGGAGGCAACCAGACCGCCCGTTGCGGCGGGACCGGCAGGGCCTCGTCGGGCGTCTCCAGCCACATCATCCCGGACACCGCATAGAGCACCTGGCCCCAGGCGTGCTCGTGGGCATCGACGCGGTGCCCGGCAGGATAGCTGCGGGCGACGCCGCGCAGGGGCCGGCGGCTGTCGCTCAGGTCGGGTGGTGCGGGTCGTGCCATGGGAATGCCGTCGCGGAGGAAAGACGCAGGTTAACCGCTTGACGCCGATCATGCAGCGCCGGCTTTCAGCGCAGCCGTGACAGCGCTGCTGGCAGCTTTTCGCACCGCCCTGTAAAGATAATTTTACGAAGACCGGGCGTTCGCCATGCATGCCGCCGGCGCGTAAGGAATAGTTGCCAGAAACCCTGCGCCAGGCCCTGCGCCGGGCCCTGCCGACGGCTTGTCCGCCGCGCCGCCACGGGGTGAGATGAAGGCATCTCCCATGTCGCCGGCCGCCTGGACCGGCGGCGGTCCATTCAACAAGAACAACGAGGAGGCCGGATGAACGCCGTGGCCAAGATCGAACAGCACAATCCCATCGGTACCGACGGATTCGAATTCGTCGAGTTCACCGCCCCCGACGCCAAGGGCATCGAGCAGCTGCGCCAGCTGTTCAACATGATGGGCTTCACCGAAACCGCCAAGCATCGTTCCAAGGAAGTCTTCCTGTTCCAGCAGAACGATATCAACATTGTGCTCAACGGCAGCCCGACCGGGCATGTCCACGAATTCGCCCTCAAGCACGGCCCGAGCGCCTGCGCCATGGCCTTCCGGGTGAAGAACGCTTCCCAGGCCGCCGCCTACGCCGAATCCCAGGGCGCCAAGCTGGTGGGCAGCCACGCCAACTTCGGCGAGCTGAACATCCCCTGCCTGGAAGGCATCGGCGGTTCGCTGCTGTATCTCGTCGACCGCTACGGCGACCGCAGCATCTATGACGTCGACTTCGAGTTCATCGAAGGCCGCAGCGCCAACGACAACTCGGTCGGCCTGACCTACATCGACCACCTGACCCACAACGTCAAGCGCGGCCAGATGGACGTCTGGTCCGGTTTCTACGAGCGCATCGCCAACTTCCGCGAGATTCGCTACTTCGACATCGAAGGCAAGCTCACCGGCCTGTTCTCCCGCGCCATGACCGCACCTTGCGGGAAGATCCGCATCCCGATCAACGAATCGGCCGACGATACCTCGCAGATCGAGGAATTCATCCGCGAATACCATGGCGAAGGCATCCAGCACATCGCCCTGACCACCGACGACATCTATGCCACCGTGCGCAAGCTGCGCGACAACGGCGTGAAGTTCATGTCGACCCCGGACACCTACTACGAGAAGGTCGACACCCGCGTCGCCGGGCATGGCGAGCCGCTCGAGCAACTGCGCGAACTGAACCTGCTGATCGACGGCGCCCCGGGCGACGACGGCATCCTGCTGCAGATCTTCACCGACACGGTGATCGGCCCGATCTTCTTCGAGATCATCCAGCGCAAGGGCAACCAGGGCTTCGGCGAGGGCAATTTCAAGGCCCTGTTCGAGTCCATCGAGGAAGACCAGATTCGCCGCGGCGTGATCTGATCCCGCTGCCGCCAGCCTCTTCCGGGGCTGGCGGTTTTCCTTGCGCTCCGCGTTTCCGTTCCAGCGGCGCCGATCGCGCCAGCCTTGCCCGCACCGCCGAGCCACGAGCCTGGCGGCCCATTCACGTCACGTACAACAACAAACAGGTGACGCATGATCCGTGAGTCCTCCCTCCGCCCAGCCGACCGCCCGCCGCCACGCGCCCCGCATGGCGCCCGCCGTGCGCCTGCCGCCTGAGCCGCACGGCCCCGTTTCGCCTCCGACAACAATAAATTTCCACTTGCGTGAGATAATTCAATGGACGGCCAACATCCGCATTCGGGCGAGCTCAAGCGCGGCCTGAAGAATCGTCACATCCAGTTGATCGCCCTCGGCGGCGCCATCGGCACCGGCCTGTTCCTCGGCTCGGCCGGGGTGCTCAAGTCGGCGGGCCCGTCGATGATCCTCGGCTACGCCATCGCCGGCTTCATCGCTTTCATGATCATGCGCCAGCTCGGCGAGATGATCGTCGAGGAGCCGGTCGCCGGCTCCTTCAGCCACTTCGCGCACAAGTACTGGGGCGGCTTCGCCGGCTTCCTCTCCGGCTGGAACTGCTGGGTGCTGTACATCCTGGTCGGGATGTCGGAACTGACCGCGGTCGGCAAGTACATCCACTACTGGTGGCCGGAGGTGCCGACCTGGGCCACGGCGGCGTTGTTCTTCGTCGTCGTCAACGCGATCAACCTGGCCAACGTCAAGGCCTTCGGCGAAGCCGAGTTCTGGTTCGCGATCATCAAGGTGGTGGCGATCATCGGCATGATCCTGCTCGGCTGCTACCTGCTGTTCAGCGGCAGCGGCGGTCCGCAGGCTTCGGTGAGCAACCTCTGGGCACACGGCGGTTTCTTCCCCAACGGAGTGAGCGGACTGGTGATGGCCATGGCGATCATCATGTTCTCCTTCGGTGGCCTGGAAATGCTCGGCTTCACCGCGGCCGAGGCGGACAAGCCGAGGACGGTGATCCCGAAGGCGATCAACCAGGTGATCTATCGCATCCTGATCTTCTACATCGGCGCCCTGGTCGTGCTGCTCTCGCTGACGCCCTGGGACAGCCTGCTGCAGACCCTCAACGCTTCCGGCGATGCCTACAGCGGCAGCCCGTTCGTGCAGATCTTCTCGATGATCGGCAGCGGCACCGCCGCGCACCTGCTGAACTTCGTGGTGCTCACCGCCGCACTGTCGGTGTACAACAGCGGCACCTATTGCAACGGCCGCATGCTTCTCGGCCTGGCCGAGCAGGGCGATGCCCCGCGCGCGCTGGCCAGGGTCGACAAGCGCGGCGTACCGGTACGCGCCCTGGTGGTATCGGCGCTGGTGACCTTCCTCGCGGTGGTGGTTAACTATGTGATCCCGCACCAGGCGCTGGAGCTGCTGATGTCGCTGGTGGTGGCGGCGTTGGTGATCAACTGGGCGATGATCAGCATGGCGCACCTGAAGTTCCGCGCGCAGATGGACCGCCAGGGCACCCGCACGCACTTCCGCGCGTTCTGGTATCCGTACGGCAACTACCTGTGCATGGCCTTCGTGGTGTTCATCCTCGGCGTCATGTTGCTGATCCCCGGCATCCAGGTCTCGGTCTATGCCATCCCGGTCTGGCTGCTGGTGATGTGGGCCTGCTACCGACTCAAGGGAGCCCCGCGGCCGATGCCGGGCCTGCGGGTGAAGCCGGTCACCGAGTGATCGATGGGGCGCCGGCGCGCAGAGGAGAGGGGAGCGCTCCTTTGCGTGTTCCGGCGGCCCACAAGACTTTTTCTAGGGGCGCCTGTCGTTGACGCGGCAGGTGCCGAATTCCTACAGTGGCAGCGCCATTTTTTCTCGTTAGAGGGATTTCCATGAAAAAAGCGCTCTGGCTGCTTCTGGCTGCCGTTCCCGTGGTCCTGGTCGCCTGCGGCGGCAGCGACGACGACAAGCAGACCGCCCAGGTCGATTACCTGGCCCTGCCGGGGGATGCCAAGCTGGATACCCGCAGCGTCGACTACAAGTGCGAGAACGGTCGCAAGTTCACCGTGCAGTACCTGAACAAGGGCGACAACAGCCTCGCCGTGGTGCCGGTCAGCGACAACTCGACGCTGGTCTTCAGCAATGTGATTTCCGCCTCCGGCGCCAAGTACGCCGCCGGCCAGTACATCTGGTGGACCAAGGGCGAGGAAGCCACCCTCTACGGCGACTGGAAGGGCGGCGAGCCCACCGACGGGGTCGCCTGCAAGGAGCGTTGAGTTCGACCTGGCGCCTTAGCCGAAATGAAGGAACCCGGCCGCGGCCGGGTTTCTTTTGGCCTGCTTTTCCGCTCGGCAAAGGGGTTATGCTGGCAGCCCGTTGGTCCACCGTGCCGCCCCATGCTGATCATCTCCAATGCCGTCCACCTGCCCGACCATGAGATCGAGCTGAATGCCATTCGCGCCCAGGGCGCCGGCGGGCAGAACGTCAACAAGGTCTCCAGCGCGGTGCACCTGCGCTTCGACATCCAGGCCTCGTCGTTGCCGCCGTTCTACAAGGAGCGTCTGCTGGCACTGAACGACCAGCGCATCAGCGGCGACGGCGTGGTGGTGATCAAGGCCCAGCAGTACCGGACCCAGGAGCAGAACCGCGAGGATGCCCTGGAGCGCCTGGCGGAGTTGATCCGCAGCGTGGCCAAGGTGCAGAAGGCGCGGCGCCCGACCAAGCCTACGCGCGGCTCGCAGAAGCGCCGGCTGGACGGCAAGGCCAAGCGCGGCGCGGTGAAGGCCGGGCGCGGCAAGGTGGATTTCTGAGCCGGCCGGTCTTCGCGACGGATCAGCGTACGGCCTGGGCCACCGGCTGGCCGAGGCCGCGCTCGCGGTCGCGTTGCAGGCGATAGGCCTTGGCCGCGGCCGGGATCGCAGTGACCTGGCCGGTTTCCAGCCAGCGTCGCAGGCGCGTGGCGTCGGCGAAGTGGGTGTACTTGCCGAAGGCGTCCAGCACTACCAGGTTGACCGGATTGCGGTTGATCGTGGTGCGCATCACCAGGCAGTGGCCTGCCTCGTTGGTGAAGCCGGTCTTGGTCAACTGGATGTTCCAGGTCTTGTTGTTGATCAGGTGGTTGGTGTTGCGGAAGCCCAGGGTGTAGTTGGGGTGGCGGAAGGCCACGGTCTTCTCCGGAGTGGTGCTCCACTGACTGAGCAGCGGATATTGCCGGCTGGCCACCAGCAGGCGGGTGAGGTCGCGAGCGGTGGAGACGTTGTGCAGCGACAGCCCGGTCGGCTCGACGTAGCGGGTGTTCTTCATTCCCAGGGCGTGGGCCTTGGCGTTCATCGCCTTGACGAAGGCGTTCTTGCCGCCCGGATAGTTCTGCGCGAGGCTGGCGGCGGCGCGGTTCTCCGAGGACATCAGGGCGAGCAGGAGCATGTCCCGGCGGCTGATCTGGCTGCCGACCCGCACCCGGGAAAACACCCCGCGCATTTCGCTGGTCTCGCTGATGGCGATCGGCAGTACCTCGTCCAGCGGCAGTTTCGAGTCGAGCACGACCATGGCGGTCATCAGCTTGGTGATCGAGGCGATCGGCACCACCAGGTCGGGGTTGCGCGAGTAGAGTACCTTGCCGGTGTTCTGGTCGGTAACCAGCGCGCTGCCCGACGCCAGCTCCTGTTGCAGCGGCAGCCCGGCCTTGGGCGGCGGGGAGGCGGATACCGCGGTGGCAACGCTGAGGGACAGGAACAGGGTGACCAGTGACAGGAGACGGTTTCTCACGTGCGTTGCTCACTAAGACGAGAAAGTGGGGCCGTGGGGCGCAGTGTGAACTGGTGCCCATAATTGAGCATTTTATGCTCTTTTGTAGGAAAAGCACGTAGGGCTTTGAAAGTGCTGACTTATGGTTGGCCCGGTTCGGAGAGGTTCGGCGGATAACGCCTGTGGCGGTATTCGCCTTACGCCCACAAGGTCGTGGTGCGGTAGGGCGAATAACCGCAACGCGGTTATCCGCCGCCTCGGCGGGAGTGCGCGGCATTCGCTGGGGCGAAAAAAAGCCGGCCATCACAGCCGGCTCAGGGTAACCGTGAGGGTTCAGTCCGCGCAGACCTGGGCGATGGCTTGCGCCAGGCGGTCGAGGCGGCGCGCGTCGAGACCGGCGACGTTGGCCCGGCCGCTGGAGACCAGGTAAACGGCGTGCTCGTCGCGCAGCCGAGCGACCTGCTGCGGGCTCAGTCCGGTATAGGAAAACATCCCGCGTTGCGCGCCGACATGGGCGAAGCGCTCGGCCAGGCCGTGCGGCGCCAGGGCTTCGACCAGGCCGATGCGCAGGCTGGCGATGCGCGAGCGCATGCCTTCGACCTCTTCCTGCCAGAGTCCCTTCAACTCGCTGTCGCCGAGGATCGCCGCGACCACCTCGGCGCCATGCGCCGGCGGGGTCGACCAGAGGTTTCGGGCGAGGAAGGCCAGTTGGCTACGCAGGTCGGTGAGCTTCTCGGCGTTCTGCGCGCAGACGATCAGCGCACCGACGCGGTCGCGGTACAGGCCGAAGTTCTTCGAGCAGGAACTGGTGATCAGCACCTCCGGCAGTTCGCCGGCGAACAGGCGTACCGCCCAGGCGTCTTCCTCGAGACCGTCGCCGAAGCCCTGGTAGGCGAAGTCGATCAGCGGCAGCAGCTCGCGGCGACGCACCACGTCGAGCACCCTGCGCCAGTCGTCGTGGCTCAGGTCGAAACCGGTCGGGTTGTGGCAGCAGGCATGCAGCAGCACCACGTCTCCCTGGGGAATGCGCTCCAGGCCAGCAAGCATCGCTTCGACATCCAGGCGGTTGTCGGCGCTGACGTAGGGGTAGTGGGAAACCTTCAGGCCGGCGGCGGCGAACAGGGTCTCGTGGATCGGCCAGGTCGGGTCGCTCAGCCAGATGCCGCGGCCGGGCAGGCAATGGGCGATGAAGTCGCCGGCCAGGCGCAAGGCGCCGGTGCCGCCGGGCGTCTGGGTGGCGTCGGCGCGTTGCTCCAGCAACAGCGGCGAGGCGGCGCCGAGCGCCAGTTCCGCCAGGCGCGCGGCGAACAGCGCATCGCCGTGGCCGCCGACGTAGCTCTTGGTGGTTTCCTGCTCGACCAGGCGCTGCTCGGCGAGTTTCACCGAGCGCAGGATCGGGGTCAGGCCCTGGGCATCCTTGTAGACACCGACGCCGAGGTCCAGCTTGTCCGCGCGCGGATCGTTGCGGTAGGCGTCGAGCAGGCCCAGGATCGGGTCGCCCGGTACGCGGGCGACCTTGGCGAAATGACTCATTTGCGCCCCTCGGCGGTTTTCGCTACCTCGTCGGTGCGCGCCGCCATGATGAAGTCGTTGCGGTGCAGGCCCTTGATCGAGTGGCTCCACCAGGTCACGGTGACTTTGCCCCACTCGGTCAGCAGGCCCGGATGGTGGCCTTCGGCCTCGGATATCTCGCCGACGGCATTGGTGAAGGCCAGGGCATGCTTGAAGTTCTTGAACAGGTAGACCTTCTCCAGTTGCATGATGCCGTCGCGGACTTCGATGTTCCAATCCGGGATCTGCCGCAGCAGCACGGGCAGTTCTTCGTCGCTGACGTGCGGGGCGTCTGCGCGGCAGGCTTCGCAATGGGCTTGGGTGAGTGCGGTCATGGTGGGAGTCCTTGGTTGTCGCATGTGGGAGCGGCGGACGGGCCGTGCCCGTCCACCATAGTACAAGGCCGCCGCGGGGTCAGCCGCGGCGGCGGCGTTTCTCGTCAGGCCGCCTGCTTGGGCGGGAACAGCGGCGCGTGCAGGCCCAGGCGCATGGCCTCGTGGACCAGCGCCATGATGTCTTCCTGGGCCAGTTGGAACAGGCGCTTGAGGTCGGGCAGGACGAAATAGAGCGGTTGCAGGATGTCGATGCGGTAGGGCGTGCGCATCGCCTCCAGCGGATTGAAGGCCTGGTGCAGCGGCTCGTCGGAGAGGCTGTAGACGGTCTCCTTCGGCGAGGAGAGGATGCCGCCGCCGTAGATGCGCTTGCCCTGGTCGGTCTCGACCAGGCCGAACTCGATGGTCATCCAGTACAGGCGGGCGAGGAACACGCGTTCCTCCTTGCTCGCCTTGAGGCCGAGCTTGCCGTAGGTATGGGTGAACTCGGCGAACCAGGGGTTGGTCAGCAGTGGGCAGTGGCCGAAGATCTCGTGGAAGATGTCCGGCTCCTGCAGGTAGTCCAGTTCTTCCGGGGTGCGGATGAAGGTGGCGACGGGGAATTGCTGGCTGGCCAGCAGTTCGAAGAAGGTCTGGAACGGAATCAGCGCCGGAACCCGCGCCACGCGCCAGCCGGTGGTGGCCTGGAGAACCCTGTTGATCTCGTCGAGCTGGGGGATCCGGTCGTGGGGCAGGCCGAGCTGTTCGATGCCGTCGAGGTATTCCTGACAGGCGCGGCCTTCGATCACCTTCAGTTGCCGGGTGATCAGGGTATTCCAGACCTGGTGCTCGGTTTCCGGATAGTGGATGAAACCGTTGTCGTCGGGCTGGCGGGCCACGTACTGCGTCGTTTTCATACGGACTCCATGAGCGGCTTGTGGCCGCGGGGTCTTTGTTGTTGTCGTTGCCTTATCGATACCGCGTCGGGACGGTCCGTGCAGCCCCGGATAGGGACCGGGCAACGGGGAGGAATCGGCGTTTTCGTAAAGTTTTCCTTACGAATTGGCCTGGGTCGCCTGTTCATTGGGTCAGGCATTGTTGCTGGTGAGTCTAACTGTCACATATTCTTGACGGAAATTTCCGGCCGGGAGTTAAAAAACCGGCCGCGAGCCCATCAGAACGACAACACCGGGCCACGCCATGCGTATCAAAGTGCACTGCCAGAACCGTGTAGGCATCCTCCGCGACATCCTCAACCTGCTGGTCGACTACGGCATCAACGTCAATCGCGGCGAAGTCGGCGGCGACCAGGGCAACGCCATCTACCTGCTCTGTCCGAACATGATCAACCTCCAGTTGCAGTCGTTGCGGCCCAAGCTGGAGGCGGTGCCGGGGGTCTTCGGGGTCAAGCGCGTCGGCCTGATGCCCAGCGAGCGCCGGCACCTGGAACTCAACGCGCTGCTCGCCGCCTTGGACTTCCCGGTGCTCTCGGTGGACATGGGCGGGCAGATCGTCGCCGCCAACCGTGCCGCCGCGCAGTTGCTCGGCGTGCGCGTCGACGAGGTGCCGGGGATTCCGCTGTCGCGCTATGTGGAGGACCTCGACCTGCCCGAACTGGTGCGCGCCAACAAGGCGCGGATCAACGGGCTGCGGGTGAAGGTGAAGGGCGACGTGTTCCTCGCCGACATCGCGCCGCTGCAATCCGAGCACGACGAGAGCGAGGCGCTGGCTGGAGCGGTGCTGACCCTGCATCGCGCGGATCGCGTCGGCGAGCGCATCTACCATGTGCGCAAGCAGGAGCTGCGTGGCTTCGACAGTATCTTCCAGAGTTCGCGGGTAATGGCCGCGGTGGTCCGCGAGGCGCGGCGCATGGCGCCGCTGGACGCGCCGCTGCTGATCGAGGGCGAGACCGGCACCGGCAAGGAGCTGCTGGCGCGCGCCTGCCACCTGGCCAGCCCGCGCGGGCAGTCGCCGTTCATGGCGTTGAACTGCGCCGGCCTGCCGGAATCCATGGCCGAGACCGAGCTGTTCGGCTATGGTCCGGGAGCCTTCGAGGGCGCCCGCCCGGAGGGCAAGCTCGGCCTGCTGGAGCTTACCGCCGGCGGCACGCTGTTCCTCGACGGCGTCGGCGAGATGAGCCCGCGCCTGCAGGCCAAGCTGTTGCGCTTCCTGCAGGACGGCTGTTTCCGCCGGGTCGGCAGCGACGAGGAGGTGTACCTGGACGTGCGGGTGATCTGCGCCACCCAGGTAGACCTGTCCGAACTCTGCGCCAAGGGCGAATTCCGCCAGGACCTCTATCACCGTCTCAATGTGCTCTCGCTGCACATCCCGCCGCTGCGCGAGTGCCTGGATGGCCTGGCGCCGCTCGCCGAGCATTTCCTCGACCAGGCCAGCCGGCAGATCGGCTGCGGCCTGCCGAAGCTTTCCGCGCAGGCGCTGGAACGTCTCGAACGCTACCACTGGCCGGGCAACGTGCGGCAATTGGAAAACGTGCTGTTCCAGGCGGTTTCGCTGTGCGAAGGGGGAACGGTCAAGGCCGAGCACATCCGCCTGCCGGACTACGGCGCGCCGCAGCCGCTGGGGGATTTTTCCCTGGAAGGAGACCTCGACGCCATCGTCGGGCGCTTCGAGAAGGCGGTGCTGGAGCGCCTGTTCCGCGAACATCCGAGCAGCCGCCAGTTGGGCAAGCGCCTCGGCGTTTCGCATACCACGGCGGCGAACAAGCTGCGCCAGCATGGCGTGGGGCAAGGCGAGGGCTGAGCGGCATGCTTGCCGGTTTGTTGCAGGCTGGGAAAGAAACGGTGGAGGCGTCGGCCCTTGTGAAAGGGCGGCAGCACGATGAGGCGTGGGGAAGACGGCCAGGATGTTCGCCGAGGGGCGGGATTGTTGCCGCCGAGTACACAATGATCGCGCCGGATGGGCGAGCTGCCCCTCGTGGCGCGATCCTTCGGAGGTCGAGCAGAGTTTAGCCGCCAGTGCAGCCGTTGCCCCAGACCTGATATTCGACGGTATGTTTCTGGCCGTTCGAATCTTCGTAGGTCATGCGTGCGGGAACGATGCCGCAGGCATTGGAAGTGTCGGTTGAAGATATAACGCGAGCCACATCCAGTTGCATGCCATAGGCATATTCTTCAACAGCGTTTTCCTGCTGGCTGGCAGGTTGATCCTGGGCGCCAGCCGCCATCACCAGCGGCGAGCAGGCGAACAGGGCCATCAGGGCGAAAGCCTTCATTACTATTTACCTGAGTAGTTTCTGAGTGGGTACGATCTGCCGTCGGAAGACAGGCGGACAGGTCACCGGGGCAACTCGATAAACAAGGCTGGGTAAGTAAGTCTGCAATCAAGTTGCGGAGTCGAAGTTCAACGGGAGTTAACTTCGGCTGTTGGGTTTATTGTAAGTTGGGATAGGCTGCGACATATAGACTCAGTCAAGACAAGAACCTTGTACGGATCGGTAACAATATCCCTGTGGCCTTCTGCGCCGCGGCTTTGCGACCGGCTCACGGGTTTCTTTCCTGGCCCAGGGGCGATTGCGGGTCGAGCAGGGCGCTGCGAATGAAGTGCAGGTAGCTGAGCACCCGTCGCAGCGGCGAGGTATCGAACTGCGGTGCGCGCGGCTCCGGCGCCGCCCGTACCGCCATGATCGCCTGGTTCACCGCGTGCAGGGCGCGCTGGCGGTTGCTCGGCCCGGGTTGCAGGAACAGCCGGATCAGCGCCCGGCCCATCAGGCGGATCGCCCGGCGCCAGGCGGTGCGTTCGGCGTAGCAGGGCTCCTGGGGCAGGCGTTGCTGTTCGAGGCGCAGCTCAATGATCGCCTGGCCGACCTCCAGCACCAGGAACATCCAGCCCAGCAACCGGCGTTGCACGTCCGGGCGGCCGGCGGAGAAGGTGTAGGCCTGGTTCAGCAGGTCGCGGGTGCCGCTTTCGAAACCGGAGACCAGGCCCTTGCTCTTGCCGCTGATGGCGAACACCACCCGCTCGCGCAGGTCGTGCTCCAGGCGCTTCCACATCCACGGCCGGTTCGGCGGCAGGATCACCATGGCGGCGACCGTGGCGAGGACCATCGACAAGAGTAGTGCCAGGTATTCGTTGAAGAAGGCCAGGGCGTCGTAGCGCGCCATGTTGGCCGGCAGCGAGGCGAAGCAGAACCACACCAGTAGGCCGACGCCGTAGCCGTTCCACTGCGGCCGCCAGAGCAGCAGGGCGCCGACCGCGAAGACCGGCAGCAGGCAGCAGAGCAGCATCGGGAAACCGTCCACGTGGGGTAGCAGGTAGAGCAGCACGAACAGCCCGGTGCAGGCCCCGGCGAGGGTCCCGAGGGTGAGTTGCAGCGACAACCGGCCGGGATTCGGCGAGGTCGAGGAGAGCGCCGAGATCAGTACCGCGGTGAGGGCGAAGGTGCCGCCGTGGGGCCAGGAGGTCTGGATCCAGAACGTGCCGAGCAGGCCGATCATCAGCGCGCTGCGCGCTCCGGCGACCAGCGCGGCGACCGGGTTGGCGCGGGCGACGAAGCTTTCCTTCCATTGCTCGCGGGCATGGTGGTGTTCGGCCAGGGAAGCGTGGGTCAGGGCGTAGTTGTGCAGGTCGTCGGTGAAACGGAAGGCCAGTTCGGCAGCGGTGTTGAAATCCAGCAGGTCGTTCTCGCCGGGGCGCTGCTCCGCCAGGCGCTGGCGGGCCTGGCGGATGTTCTGCATCAGTTCCGGCTTGTAGGCCTCGATGCGTTCGGCCAGGCGCGCGGCGTCGGCGTCGGTGGGCGTCCGTTCGCGAATCGGCGCGAGCAGCCCGGCAAGCTCCGCCAGGCAGGGCGCCAGGACCTCCAGGACATTCTGCGCCCCGCGCCCGCGCAGGCGTTCGAGCAGGCGGTGGAGGCCGTGGAAGCGACTGGTCATGACCATGAATTCGTTGTTCAGGCGAATCAGCCGGCCGCTGCGCAGGCGCATGTGCGGATCTTCGAAAGTAGTGGCGCTGCGCAGGTTTTCCAGGCCCACGGACTGGGCGACGAAGCGCGCGCTGAGCTCGCCGAAGCGCTCGCCGTCGAGGCTGCCCTGCAGGCCTTCGGCGGCGAACCCGGCGAAGTCGCGGAAGCGCCCGTAGAGTGTGTTGCGCAGGGCGGCGCCGCTGGTCTGCGGCAGGAAGATGGCGCTGACGGTACCGGTGCAGAGGATGCCCAGGGATATTTCCAGGACCCGCCACAGCGCCGCCATGAAGGCGCCTTCCGGGTGCGCGGTGGCTGGAATCCCGATCATGGTCGCGGTGTAGCCGGCGAGTACGCAGGCGTAGCCGCGGAAATCGCGGTAGCGCGCGGCGCCGGCGGTGCACAGGCCGACCCAGAGCGCCAGGCAGGCGAGGAACAGCACGCGGTCCTGGGCGAACAGGGCGATCAGAGTGACCATCACGCTGAGGCCGATCAGGGTTCCGACGATGCGGTAGAAGCTCTTGGCCAGGACCTGCCCGCTCTGCGTCTGCATGACGATGAAGACCGTCACCAGCACCGTGCTCGGCTGCGGCAGTTCCAGGCGATAGGCCAGCCACAGGGCGAGGCTGGCGGTGAGCAGGGCCTTGAACACGAAGACCCAGGCGACGCCGTCGCTACGCGCCCATTCGAGCAGGGCGCGGCGCAATTCGTCGGGGCTGGGAAAGAACGCGAGGGGAGCCGGTGGAACCAGGGGGAGACCTTTCCGGGTGGCGCGGGGCACTGCTGCGAATCCTGAACGACGGCGAGGGGAGGCCGAAACGGCTGGGAATTCTAGGAGCGCCCGCGCTTGCGGATAAGAGCTCGGATAGGTGAAAAATTTTTGTCACAAAAGGCAATAATAGGTGGGTTGACTCGTGACAGAATCTGCGCCGCCTTGGGGTGTCCTCCGGGTTGCGTGGAAAAGAGACGCGCCATAAGCGTCAGAGCCTAGAGGGCCGTGATGGATATCCTGTTCAATATGCGCGCGTTCGTCAGCGTCGCGGAGACCGGCAGTTTCACTGCCGCCGCCCAGCGCCTGGACCTGACGACCGCCTATGTCTCCCGTGCGGTGGCCAAGCTGGAGGCCCACCTGCAGACCCGCCTGCTGCATCGCACCACCCGGCGCATCGCGCTGACCGAAGCCGGGCAGCGCTACCTGATGCGCGCCCAGCAGATACTCGCCTACATCGAGGAGGCCGAGGCCGAGGCGGGCGACGCCCATGCGCGGCCGTCGGGCACGCTGAAGGTCCACGCGATGACCGGCATCGGCCAGCACTACCTGATCAAGGCCATCTCGCAATATTGCGAGACCTACCCGGAGGTTGGCTTCGACCTGACCCTGGCCAACCGGATCACCGACATTCTCGACGAGGGCTACGACATTTCCGTGGTGATCGCCCCCGAGCTGCCGGACTCCGGTTTCGTCTCCAAGTGCATCGGCCAGACCTACAGCATCCTCTGCGCCTCGCCGGGCTACATTGCCGCGCACGGCTTCCCCAAGCTGCCGGCGGAGCTGTCCGCGCACCGTTGCCTGCGCCTGGTGAACTCGGTGATGTCGCTGGACCGCTGGCTGTTCGACGGTCCCGACGGCCAGGAACTGGCCTGCATCAACCAGACGCATTTCCAGGTCAACACCGCCGACGCCATGACCGAGGCGGTGGTCTCCGGCATGGGTATCGGCGCGCTGCCGGTGTACGCGGCGGTCAACGGCCTGAAGGACGGCAGCCTGGTGCGGGTGTTGCCGCGCTATAGCCTGTTCCATCTCAACGTCTACGCCCTCTACCCCTCGCGGCAGTACCTGGATGCGAAGATCCGCACCTGGGTCGAGTTCCTCCGCGAGCACATGCCGGCGATGCTCGCCGCGGACGAGCGCAGCCTGGCGGAGAGCGGTGGGTTGGCGAACTGAGCGGGAGTGGTGGGCGGCGCCCTTCGCGACGATCGCACCCCGGCTTGTCGGGAGTCGTAGGGCGGATAACCGCCTGGCGGTTGTCCGCCGATTCTCCGGAGCCCCGCGGACAACGCCAGGGGCGTTATCCGCCCTACAGGCTGTCTCCCACCCTCTGCAACTCCTCGATCAACGCCCGCAGGCAACTCGGCAGTGCTTCCAGGTCGCGTACCAGCAGGCTGCGCTCGCGGATCGCCCAGGGCTCGTCGAGTTCGATGGTCGCCAGCTTCATCGTCCGGCTGTGGCGGCGCGCGGCGGACTGCGGGATCACGCCGATGCCGACGCCGCCCTCGATCATCCGGCAGATCGCCTCGAAGCTGGAGACCTGGATGCGCAGCGATAGCTGCTCGCCCATCTGCTCCACCCGTTCGTACAGAAAGGCGTGCAGGGTGGTGCCCTCGGGCAGGCCGATATGCTGGAACTGCAGGGTGTCGCGCAGGCGTACCCTGGCCTGTCCGGCCAGCGGATGGCCCTGGGGCACCGCCATCACCAGGCGGTCGGTGCTGAAATGCCGGACCTGCAGGCCACTGGCCGCCACCGGCCCGGCGATGATGCCGAGGTCGGTGGAGCCGTCCAGCACGCCGCGGACAATGTCGCGGCTGAGGCGTTCCTGCAGGTCGACGGTGACCCCGGGACGAGCGGCGAGGAAGCCGGCGAGGATTTCCGGAAGGAATTCGGTGACCGCGGTGGTATTGGCGAAGATGCGGATATGCCCGGCGGCGTCGCTGCCGTACTCGGTGAACTCGCTCTTCAGGTATTCCACCTGGCGCATGATCAGCCGCGCGTGCTGTAGCAGGCGCTGGCCCGCCGGGGTCAGTTCGACGCCGCGGCTGTCGCGATACAGCAGGCGGCTGCCAAGCTGGCCTTCGAGCGCCTTGACCCGCGCGCTGGCGGCGGCCGGGGAAAGGAAGGCGCGGCGCGCGCCCTGGGTCAGGCTGGGCGACTCGCCGATATGGATGAACAGGCGCAGGTCGGCGAGATCGAAATGCATGGGCACTCCATGGCGTTCGGCAAATCCGAACGCGCCATTGCGTAATTGCAAATTCTCAAAACGCTAGCATCCTATCATTCTCCTCCCATCACCCCCTAGGTCATGGGAAGCCACGCATGAGTGAGTCCGCTTTCGCCCCCTGGATCGGTCGCCAGGAAGAAACCCACGATCAATTGAGCCGCAACCTGGTCAAGCGCATCGCCGCCACCTTCGGCGAGCCGACCCCGGCCCACGGCGAAGCGCTGCCGCCGCTCTGGCACTGGGCGTTCTTCCAGGACCCGGTGGAGGCCGCCGGCCTCGGCGTCGACGGCCACCCGGCGCGCGGCGGTTTCCTGCCGCCGGCGGACGATCGCAACCGCATGTGGGCCGGCGGGCGCCTGGAGTTCCACCAGCCGCTGCGGGTCGGCGGCGAGGCCAGCCGCACCTCGACCATCCTCCGGGTCGAGGAGAAGCACGGTCGCAGCGGCGCGCTGCTGTTCGTCACCCTGCGCCACGACTACCGCCAGGACGGCCAACTGGCGCTGAGCGAAGAGCACGACATCGTCTACCGCGAACCGACCCCGCCCAAGCTCGGCGGTACCGAGGCCTTGCCCGAGGGCGACTGGCGCGAGGCGCTGGAGCCCGATCCGGTGTTGCTGTTCCGCTACTCGGCGGTGACTTTCAACGGCCACCGCATTCACTACGACTGGCCCTATGTCACCGATGCCGAAGGCTATCCGGGCCTGGTGGTGCACGGTCCGCTGATCGCCACCCTGGCCCTGCGCGCGTTCTGCCGGGCCAATCCGCAGGCGCGCCTGCGTCGCTTCGCCTATCGCGGCCTGCGCCCGCTGATCTGTCCCGAGCCGTTCGAGGTCGGCGGCCGCCTGCTCGCTGCCGGCAAGGCCGAGGTATGGGTCGGCAATGGCGCCGGCCTGGCCCAGCGCGGCGACGTGGAATTCGACTGAAAGGGCTCCAGCGCCCATCCAACGACAAGAATCGAGGAGTCACCGATGAATCCGAACAGCGAAGAGCTGAACGCGATCCGCGAGGGCGTACGTGCCCTCTGCGCCGAATTCGACGCCGCCTACTGGCGCCGCATCGATGAGCAGCGCGGTTTTCCCGAGGCCTTCGTCAAGGCCCTGACCGACGCCGGCTGGCTCTCGGCGATGATCCCGGAGGAGTACGGCGGTTCCGGTCTGGGCCTGGCCGAGGCCTCGGTGATCCTGGAGGAAGTCAACCGCTGCGGCGGCAACTCCGGCACCGTGCACGGGCAGATGTACAACATGTTCACGTTGCTGCGTAACGGCAGCGAGGCGCAGAAGCGCTTCTACCTGCCGAAGCTGGCCAGCGGCGAGCTGCGCCTGCAGTCGATGGGGGTGACCGAGCCGACCACCGGCACCGATACCACCAAGATCAAGACCACCGCCGTGCGCAAGGGCGACCGCTATGTGATCAACGGGCAGAAGGTGTGGATCTCGCGGATCCAGCACTCCGACCTGATGATCCTGCTGGCGCGCACCACGCCGCTGGCCGAGGTGAAGCGCAAGTCCGAAGGCATGTCGATCTTCCTCGTCGACCTGCGCGAGGCCATCGGCAAGGGCCTGACCGTGCAGCCGATCGCCAACATGGTCAACCACGAGACCAACGAGCTGTTCTTCGACAACCTGGAGATCCCCGCCGATAGCCTGATCGGCGAGGAAGGCAAGGGCTTCCGCTACATCCTCGACGGCCTCAATGCCGAGCGCACCCTGATCGCCGCCGAATGCATCGGCGACGGCCGCTGGTTCATCGACAAGGCCAGCCACTATGCCCGCGACCGCGTGGTCTTCGGCCGGCCGATAGGGCAGAACCAGGGCGTGCAGTTCCCCATCGCCGAGGCGCACATCGAAGTGGAGGCCGCCGACCTGATGCGCTGGCGCGCCTGCCAGGAGTACGACGCCGGGCTCAACGCCGGGGCCAGCGCGAACATGGCCAAGTACCTGGCGGCGAAAGCTTCCTGGGAGGCGGCCAACGCCTGCCTGCAGACCCACGGCGGCTTCGGCTTCGCCTGCGAGTACGACGTCGAGCGCAAGTTCCGCGAGACCCGCCTGTACCAGGTGGCGCCGATCTCCACCAACCTGATCCTGTCCTACGTGGCCGAGCACCTGCTCGAACTGCCGCGCTCGTTCTGAAGCGGGAGCCGCCCATGCAGATCGACCGTCTCGACCACCTGGTGCTCACCGTCCGCGACATCGACGCCAGCATCGATTTCTACACCCGCGTGCTGGGCATGCGCGCCGTTACCTTCGGCGCGGGTCGCAAGGCCCTCGCCTTCGGTGCGCAGAAGATCAACCTGCACCAGGCCGGGGGCGAATTCGAACCCAAGGCCGAGCGACCTACGCCAGGGTCCGCCGACCTCTGTTTCATCGTCGCCACGCCACTCGAGGCGGTGGCCGAGCAACTGCGCCAGCAGGCCGTGGAAATCCTCGAGGGCCCGGTGCAGCGCACCGGCGCCGGCGGGCCGATCCTCTCGCTGTACCTGCGCGACCCCGACCTGAACCTGATCGAACTGAGCAACCCGCTGTAGGCCGTGTGCCTCGGGACAACTACAAGAGAGCATTGGTCATGACCGACTACACCCAGCAACTCGCCGGCTTTCTCGCCGGCCTGCGCTACCAGGACCTGCCGCCGGCGGTGTTGGTGCGGATGGAAGAATTGTTCCTCGACTGGCTCGGCTCGGCGCTGGCCGGCAAGGGCCAGCATCCGATCCCATTGTTCGAGCGCTACGCCGAACGCATGGGCCCGGCCGATGGTAGCGCGCAGATCCTGCCCAGCCGGCGGCGCAGCTCGCCGTATTTCGCCGCCCTGGTGAACGGCGCGGCTTCCCACGTGGTGGAGCAGGACGACCTGCACAACAGCTCGGTGCTGCACCCCGCGGCGGTGGTCTTCCCTGCTGCCCTGGCCGCGGCCCAGGACCTCGGCCGCAGCGGCGCCGAGCTGATCCTCGCGGCGGTGGCCGGCTACGAGGCCGGCATCCGCATCGGCGAATTCCTCGGCCGTTCCCACTACCGGGTGTTCCATACCACTGCCACGGTCGGCACCCTCGCTGCGGCAGTGGCGGTGGGCAAGCTGATGGACTTCGACCGCGAGCGCTTCGTCGACCTGCTCGGCAGCGCCGGAACCCAGGCCGCCGGGCTCTGGGAGTTCCTCCGCGACGCCGCCGATTCCAAGCAGTTGCATACCGCCAAGGCCGCCGCCGACGGGCTGCTCGCCGCCTATCTCACCGCCGACGGCCTGAGCGGCGCGCGACACATCCTCGAAGGCGAGCAGGGGATGGCCGCCGGGATGTCCAGCGACGCCGACCCCGAGCGCCTGGTGGATCGCCTCGGCAGCCGCTGGGCGTTGCTGGAAACCTCGTTCAAGTTCCACGCCTCGTGCCGCCATACCCATCCCGCGGCCGACGCGCTGCTGGCGCTGATGCAGCGCGAAGGGCTCGATCACTCGCAGATCGCCGCGGTCACCGCGCGGGTCCATCAGGGCGCCATCGACGTGCTCGGCCGGGTGGTCGAGCCGCAGACCGTGCACCAGGCGAAGTTCTCCATGGGCACCGTGCTGGGCCTGATCGCCGTGTACGGCAAGGCCGGCCTCGGCGAGTTCCATCGGCATGCGCTGAGCGACCCGCGGGTCGCAGCGTTCCGCGAGCGGGTCGAGATGCGCCTGGACCCGGAGGTCGACGCCGCCTATCCGCAGCGCTGGCTCGGGCGGGTCGAAGTACTGGATCGCGAAGGGCGGCGCCATACCGCCGCCATCAACGAACCCAAGGGCGATCCCGGCAATACCCTCAGCCGCGACGAGCTGGCCGACAAGTTCCGCCGCCTGCTGGCGTTTTCCGGCGCGGCCACCGGCGCCGAGGCGGAGATCCTTATCCAGCGCGCCTGGGGCCTGCGCCAGGCGCCTTCCGTAACGCCCCTGATCTGATCAACCGAACCAGTCGCACCTCGTCTTCGACGGACGAGGGCAGGGAGTCCGACCCATGACGCAATCCCACCAGCCGCGCCCGCTTGACGGCATCACCGTGGTCAGCCTGGAGCACGCCATCGCCGCGCCCTTCTGCACCCGCCAACTGGCCGATCTCGGCGCGCGGGTGATCAAGATCGAACGCCCCGGCGTCGGCGATTTCGCCCGCGGTTACGACGAGCGGGTCAACGGCCTGTCGTCGCACTTCGTCTGGACCAATCGTTCCAAGCAGAGCCTCAGCCTCGATCTCAAGCAGGCCGAGGCGCTGCCGTTGCTGGAGAAGCTGCTGGCCGGCGCCGACGTGCTGGTGCAGAACCTCGCGCCGGGCGCCGCCGCGCGCCTGGGCCTGTCCTACGAGGCGTTGCGCGAGCGCTTCCCGCGACTGATCGTCTGCGATATCTCCGGCTACGGCGAAGGCGGTCCCTACGAGAAGAAGAAGGCCTACGACCTGCTGATCCAGAGCGAGGGCGGCTTCCTTTCGGTGACCGGCGGCGCCGGGCCGAACGAGATGGCCAAGGCCGGCTGTTCGATCGCCGATATCGCCGCCGGCATGTACGCCTACAGCAGCATCCTTTCGGCCCTGCTGCTGCGCGAGCGCACCGGCGAGGGCAGCCGCATCGACGTGTCGATGCTGGAGAGCCTGGTGGAGTGGATGGGCTACCCGATGTACTACGCCTACCAGGACGCGCCGCCGCCGCCGCGCGCCGGCGCTTCGCACTCGACCATCTACCCCTATGGGCCATTCCCCGCCGGCGACGGCGGCACGGTGATGCTCGGCCTGCAGAACGAGCGCGAGTGGCGGGCCTTCTGCGACAAGGTCCTGCGCCGCCCGGAGCTGGCCGACGACGAACGCTTCTCGGCGAACTTCAAGCGCTCGGCCAACCGCGAAGAGCTGCGTGCGCTGATCGTCGAAGCCTTCGCCGCCTTGCCGGCCGCCGAGGTGGTGGCGCGCCTGGAACAGGCGCAGATCGCCAACGCCCACGTCAACGACATGGCCGGGGTCTGGGCGCACCCGCAGTTACAGGCGCGGCAACGCTGGACCTCCATCGACAGCCCGGCCGGGCGCCTGCCGGCGTTGTTGCCGCCGGCCAGCAGCAGCGCCTTCGTTCCGCGCATGGATGCGGTGCCGGCGCTGGGCGGCGACAGCGACGCGCTGCTTGCCGAACTGGGCTGTACCGCGGCCGATATCCAGCGCCTGCGCGCGATCGGAACGGTATGAGGAGGCGGACATGAACCGACAGATCGTGCGCAGCGCGCTGTTCGTCCCGGCGACCCGCCCGGAGCGGATCCCCAAGGCCCTTGCCAGCGGCGCCGACCGGGTCATCGTCGACCTCGAGGATGCGGTGGAGGAGGGGCTGAAGGTCGAGGCGCGGGCCAATCTCCGGCGTTTCCTCGTCGATACGCCGGAAGCCCGGGTGCTGGTGCGGATCAACGCGGCGGAGCATCCCGGGCATGCCGACGACCTGGCGCTGTGCCGCGACCACGCCGGAGTGATCGGCCTGCTCCTGCCGAAAGTGGAGAGCGCCGCCCAGGTGCGCCACGCCGCCGTGGCCAGCGGCAAGCCGGTCTGGCCCATCGTCGAGAGTGCCCGCGGCCTTGCCGCGCTAGGCGAGATCGCCGCCGCCGCGGGGGTCGAGCGGCTGTCCTTCGGCAGCCTCGACCTGGCCCTGGACCTCGATCTCAACAGCGGCAGCAACGCCGCCGAACAGATTCTCGGTCACGCCCGTTACGCACTGCTCCTGCAAACGCGCCTGGCAGGCCTGGCGCCGCCGCTGGACGGCGTCTATCCGGCGATCCAGAACCGTGCCGGACTGGTCGAGGCAGTGCGCTTCGCTCGCGACATGGGCTTCGGCGGGTTGCTGTGCATCCATCCGAGCCAGGTCGAGCCGATCCACCAGACATTGATGCCGAGTCCCGCGGAACTGGAGTGGGCGCGTCGGGTTGCAGAGGCCGGCGCCTCCGGTGCCGGCGTCTTCGTGGTCGACGGCGAGATGGTCGACGCGCCGGTGCTGGGACGCGCGCGACGCCTGCTGGAGCGGGCCGGGGAGGGTGGCTGAACGCGTTCGACAGACGCGAACGCGGGCTTGAGCAATGGCGAATTCTCCGAACGCGCCGGCTGCGTCAGGCTCGTCGATACCTCGAAAGCACAACAACAATCTGAGGTCACGAAATGTTCAAGACGATGGTACGGGCGCTGTTGTGCGCCCTGGCGATCGGTGGCTCCTGCCTGGCGAATGCCGCGCAGCCGATCGTCATCAAGTTCTCCCACGTGGTCGCGGAAAACACGCCCAAAGGCCAGGGCGCGCTGCTGTTCAAGAAACTCGTCGAACAGCGCCTGGGCGGCCGGGTCGAGGTAGACGTCTATCCCAACTCGTCGCTGTTCGGCGACGGCAAGGAAATGGAGGCGCTGCTGCTGGGCGACGTGCAGATGCTGGCGCCGTCCCTGGCCAAGTTCGAGCAGTACACGCGCAAGGTGCAGATCTTCGACCTGCCGTTCCTCTTCGACGACATCCAGGCGGTCGACCGCTTCCAGCGCAGCCCGCAGGGGCGCGCCTTGCTGACCAGCATGCAGGGCAAGGGCATCCTCGGCCTGGCCTACTGGCACAACGGGATGAAGCAGCTCTCCGCCAATCGCCCGTTGCTGGAGCCGGAAGACGCGCGCGGGCTGAAATTCCGCGTGCAGGCGTCCGACGTGCTCAACGAGCAGTTCCGCCAGCTCCGCGCGATCTCCCGGAAGATGTCCTTCGCCGAGGTCTACCAGGGCTTGCAGACCGGCGTGGTGAATGGCACCGAGAACACCTGGTCGAACTACGAGAGCCAGAAGGTCAACGAGGTACAGAAGTATTTCACCGAGTCCAACCACGGCTTGGTGGACTACATGGTGATCACCAACGCGAAGTTCTGGAGTGGCCTTCCGGCGGACATCCGCGAAGAACTGCAGCGGATCATGGACGAGGTCACCGTGCAGGTGAACCTCGAGGCCGAGCGCCTCAACCGCGACGCCCGCCAGCGCATCCTCGCCAGTGGCGCCAGCGAGATCCATACCCTGAGCCCGCAGCAGCGCGCCGACTGGCGCCAGGCGATGCAGCCGGTATGGCAGAAATTCCGCGGCAATGTCGGTGCCGATCTGCTCCAGGCCGCCGAAGCTTCCAACCGTCCCGATTGACCCGTCCGGCCCCGCCCGGCCGGGCGGGGCATTGTGGAGAACGCTGCGATGAATCGACTCGTGCGCGTCTGGAACCGCTTCGAGGAGGGCGCTATCGCCTTCCTGCTGGCGGCGATGACGCTGGTGACCTTCCTCTATGTGGTGATGACCAACGTCTTCACCCTGTTCTACGACCTCGGCGACCGCCTGCCGACACTGCGGGCTCCGCTGTACTCGATGGGCGACGCGATCCTCGGGGTAGCCCAGGATATGTCCTGGAGCAACGCGCTGACCAAGGCGCTGTTCGGCTGGCTGATCTTCCTCGGCATCGCCTACGGCGTACGCACCGCCGGCCACCTCGGGGTGGATGCCCTGGTGCGCCTGGCGCCGCGTCCCTTGCAGCGCCTGATCGGGATACTCGCCTGCCTCTGCTGCCTGGGCTACGCCGGGCTGTTCATGGTCGCCAGCTACGACTGGGTGAAGACCCTGTTCGTCGCCGGCATCGGCGCCGAGGACCTCGACCACTTCGGCATCCTCCAGGCCTACATCGCGGTGGTGGTGCCGGTCGGCTTCGGCCTGGTGCTGCTGCGCTACCTGGAAATCCTCGTCAACCTGTTGCGCGGTCGCCAGCTCGGGCTGGGCCTCGCCGACGAGGCCGCCGAGGCCTCCAAACTGGCCGGCGAAGAGGCCGGGGAGAACCGTCCATGACCGTGCTGATCCTGTTCCTGCTGCTGTTCCTGTTCATGTTCATCGGCGTGCCCATCGCCATCTCCCTGGGGCTGTCCGGCGCCCTGACGATCCTGCTGTTCAGCCCGGATTCGGTGCGCTCGCTGGCGATCAAGCTGTTCGAGACCTCCGAGGCCTACACCCTGCTGGCGATCCCGTTCTTCCTGCTCTCCGGCGCGTTCATGACCACCGGTGGCGTGGCGCGGCGCCTGATCGACTTCGCCAATGCCTGCGTCGGGCATATCCGCGGCGGCCTGGCGATCGCTGCGGTGCTTGCCTGCATGCTGTTCGCCGCGCTGTCCGGTTCGTCGCCGGCGACAGTGGCGGCGGTCGGCTCGATCGCCGTGGCCGGCATGGTCCGCTCCGGCTATCCGCGCGCCTTCGGCGCGGGGATCATCTGCAATGCCGGGACCCTGGGCATCCTCATCCCGCCATCGATCGTGATGGTGGTCTACGCCGCCGCCACCGAGACCTCGGTGGGCAAGCTGTTCGTCGCCGGGGTGGTTCCGGGGCTGCTGCTCGGGGTGATCCTGATGGTGGTGATCTACATCGTCGCGCGGGTCAAGAAGCTGCCGGCGCAGCCGCGCGCCAGCTTCCGCGAGTGGCTGGCCGCCGCACGCCGTGCAGGCTGGGGCCTGTTGTTGCTGGTGATCATCCTCGGCGGCATCTATTCCGGGCTGTTCACCCCCACCGAGGCGGCGGCGGTGGCGGCGGTGTATTCGGCCTTCGTCGCGCTGTTCGTGTACAAGGACATGCGCCTGCGCGACTGTCCCAAGGTGCTGCTGGAGTCGGGGCGGCTGAGCATCATGCTGATGTTCATCATCGCCAATGCCATGCTCTTCGCCCACGTGTTGACCACCGAGCAGATCCCCCAGCAGATCACCGAATGGGTGGTGCAGGAAGGCCTGACCCCGATCGGCTTCCTGCTGATGGTCAACGTGGTGCTGCTGGTCGCCGGCAGCTTCATGGAGCCCTCGGCGATCGTGCTGATCCTGGCGCCGATCTTCTTCCCCATCGCCATGAAGCTGGGCATCGACCCGATCCACCTGGGCATCGTCATGGTGGTGAACATGGAGATCGGCCTGGTACACCCGCCGGTCGGCCTCAACCTGTTCGTCACTTCGGCGGTCACCGGCATGCCGCTGGGGGCGACCATCCGCGCGGCGCTGCCGTGGCTGATGATCCTGCTGCTGTTCCTGATCCTGGTGACCTACGTGCCGTTGATCTCGCTGTGGCTGCCGGGCCTGCTGGGCATGAGCTGAGGTCGCGGCGGCGGGGCGCGGGACGCGCTCCGCCGCTGGCGCAAGGCTACGATCGGCGCGGCTTATAGCTACGATCGGCGCTGTCGCGCAGTGGTAAGACCATGGTCGTATGGTTCGTGGGGTGTGCGCTCGCTACAACTGGGCACAACAAAAACAACACTCACGTACCGAGGTTAAAGCCATGTCTGCGGCATCCCTGTACCCCGTGCACCCGGAAGCGGTGGCACGGACCTTCACCGACGAAGCCACCTACAAGACGATGTACCAGCAGTCCGTCGTCAACCCCGACGGCTTCTGGCGCGAGCAGGCCCAGCGGATCGACTGGATCAAGCCGTTCGAGAAGGTCAAGCAGACCTCCTTCGACGACCATCACGTGGACATCAAGTGGTTCGCCGACGGCACCCTCAACGTGTCGCACAACTGCCTCGACCGTCACCTCGCCGAACGCGGCGACCAGGTGGCGATCATCTGGGAAGGCGACGATCCCGCCGACCACCAGGAAATCACCTACCGCCAGCTCCACGAGCAGGTCTGCAAGTTCGCCAACGCCCTGCGCGGGCAGGACGTGCACCGCGGCGACGTAGTGACCATCTACATGCCGATGATCCCCGAGGCCGTGGTCGCCATGCTCGCCTGCACCCGCATCGGCGCGATCCACTCGGTGGTCTTCGGCGGCTTCTCCCCCGAGGCCCTGGCAGGACGCATCATCGATTGCAAGTCGAAGGTGGTGATCACCGCCGACGAAGGCGTGCGCGGCGGCAAGCGCACTCCGCTGAAGGCCAATGTCGACGACGCCCTGACCAACCCGGAAACCTCCAGCGTGCAGAAGATCATCGTCTGCAAGCGTACCGGTGCGGAGATCAAGTGGAACCAGCACCGCGACGTCTGGTACGACGACCTGATGAAGGTTGCCGGCAGCACTTGCGCACCCAAGGAAATGGGCGCCGAGGACCCGCTGTTCATCCTCTACACCTCCGGCTCCACCGGCAAGCCGAAGGGCGTGCTGCATACCACCGGCGGCTACCTGGTGTACGCCTCGCTGACCCACGAGCGGGTCTTCGACTACCGTCCGGGCGAAGTCTACTGGTGCACCGCCGACATCGGCTGGGTCACCGGCCACACCTACATCGTCTATGGCCCGTTGGCCAACGGCGCCACCACCATTCTGTTCGAGGGCGTGCCGAACTACCCCGACGTGACCCGCGTGGCGAAAATCATCGACAAGCACAAGGTCAACATCCTCTACACCGCGCCGACCGCGATCCGCGCGATGATGGCCGAAGGCAAGGCGGCGGTGGCCGGTGCCGACGGTTCCAGCCTGCGTCTGCTCGGTTCGGTGGGCGAGCCGATCAACCCGGAAGCCTGGCAGTGGTACTACGAGACCGTCGGCCAGTCGCGCTGCCCGATCGTCGACACCTGGTGGCAGACCGAGACCGGCGCCTGCCTGATGACCCCGTTGCCGGGCGCCCATGCGATGAAGCCGGGCTCCGCGGCCAAGCCGTTCTTCGGCGTGGTCCCGGCGCTGGTGGACAACCTCGGCAACCTGATCGAGGGCGCCGCCGAGGGCAACCTGGTGATCCTCGACTCCTGGCCGGGCCAGGCGCGGACCCTGTTCGGCGACCATGACCGCTTCGTCGACACCTACTTCAAGACCTTCAAGGGCATGTACTTCACCGGCGACGGCGCGCGCCGCGACGAGGACGGCTACTACTGGATCACCGGGCGGGTCGACGACGTGCTCAACGTCTCCGGCCACCGCATGGGCACCGCCGAGGTGGAAAGCGCGATGGTCGCCCACCCGAAGGTCGCCGAGGCGGCGGTGGTCGGCATGCAGCACGACATCAAGGGGCAGGGCATCTATGTCTACGTCACCCTCAACTCCGGGGTCGAGCCGAGCGAGGCGCTGCGCCAGGAGCTGAAGCAATGGGTTCGCCGCGAGATCGGTCCGATCGCCACGCCGGATGTGATCCAGTGGGCGCCGGGACTGCCGAAGACCCGTTCGGGCAAGATCATGCGGCGCATCCTGCGCAAGATCGCCGCGGCCGAGTACGACACCCTCGGCGACATCTCCACCCTTGCCGACCCGGGCGTGGTCCAGCACCTGATCGAGACCCATCGCTCGATGCAGGCCGCCTGACTTCCGCCTGATCCGAAACGACCCCGCGCGGTGCGAGCCGCGCGGGGTCTTTCATTTGGCGCGGGCCGAGGAGGAGGGCGTTTCGAATGGGCTCGCGCCGGGAATGGGGCGGCGGTAACACTTCGGTGATGCGCGCCTGCGCATAATTGGGGCGAGAGGAAACGCCACGCACGGCCAAGGTGCGACACGGGGTAGCAGTCGAGGCGAGTCGTAGCGGCCAAGCCATTGAAGGAGAAGGAATTGGCAATTTATGGCTTGAGATTTGCTTTACTCATTGATTACACTTCGCGCTTTCCGGGCACAAATGTCGCTGCCTGTCAATATCGCCGAATGCCCTCTTCGGTGCTTTTATAATTAGTTGTCGCATTGAAGAAATAACCACTTTCGGCCTGTCGCTAGAATGCCGCTCACCCCAGCTGGCGCCCTTTCCACGAGAAGGCGCCATGCGCAAGAGCCGGTGATCACGCATATCCGTCGGCAGCCTGGGCAAGGTTCTATTTCTCCTGCCAATCGATGCCATCCCCTTCGAAGGAGTTCCAGATGAAGAAGCTCGCACTTCTCGGCGCCCTGGCGCTGTCCGTGCTCTCCCTGCCCACTTTCGCCGCCGACAAGCCGGTGCGCATCGGCATCGAGGCGGCCTACCCGCCGTTCTCGCTGAAGACCCCGGACGGCCAGTTGGCAGGCTTCGACGTGGATATCGGCAATGCCCTCTGCGAAGAGATGAAGGTGCAGTGCAAGTGGGTCGAGCAGGACGGCCTGATCCCGGCACTCAAGGTGCGCAAGATCGATGCGATCCTCTCGTCGATGACCATCACCGACGAGCGCAAGCGTTCGGTCGACTTCACCAACAAGTACTACAACACCCCGGCGCGCTTCGTGATGAAGGAAGGCGCCAGCCTCAACGATCCCAAGGCCGACCTGAAGGGCAAGAAGGCCGGCGTGCTGCGTGGCAGTACCGCCGACCGCTACGCCTCTGCCGAACTGACCCCGGCCGGCGTCGAAGTGGTGCGCTACAACTCCCAGCAGGAAGCCAACATGGACCTGGTGGCCGGTCGCCTCGACGCGGTGGTCGCCGACTCGGTGAACCTCGAGGACGGCTTCCTCAAGACCGATGCCGGCAAGGGCTACGCCTTCGTCGGTCCGCAACTGACCGATGCCAAGTACTTCGGCGAAGGCGTCGGCATCGCCGTGCGCAAGGGCGATAGCGAGCTGGCCGGCAAGTTCAACGCGGCCATCGACGCGCTGCGCGCCAACGGCAAGTACAAGCAGATCCAGGACAAGTACTTCAGCTTCGACGTCTACGGTTCGAACTGACGCTATCCGTCAGAGGTGGCACAAACGTCCGCGACGCCTCGCGCTGTTTGTGCCACTTTTTTATTGACTGGACGCCACTGCTTTAGCGCTGCATTAGCTGCATAGAGGTACCGTTTTGATGATCACTGGCTACGGTGCGACCATCGTCGATGGCGCCTGGCTGACTCTCCAGCTGGCCCTGCTTTCCATGCTCCTGGCCATCGTCCTCGGCCTGCTGGGCGCGGCCTTCCGCCTGTCGCCGGTGCGCTGGCTGGCCTGGTGCGGCGACCTGTACGCCACGGTAGTGCGCGGCATCCCCGACCTGGTGCTGATCCTGCTGATCTTCTACGGCGGCCAGGGCCTGCTGAACTGGGTCGCCCCGCAACTCGGCTACGACGACTACATCGACCTGAATCCCTTCGTGTCCGGCGTCGGCACCCTCGGCTTCATCTTCGGCGCCTATCTCTCGGAGACCTTCCGCGGCGCCTTCATGGCGATTCCCAAGGGCCAGGGCGAGGCCGGCTACGCCTACGGCATGAGCCACCGCCAGGTGTTCTTCCGCATCCAGGTGCCGCAGATGATCCGCCTGGCGATCCCCGGCTTCACCAACAACTGGCTGGTGCTGGTCAAGGCCACCGCGCTGATTTCCGTGGTCGGCCTGCAGGACATGATGTTCAAGGCCAAGCAGGCCTCCGATGCGACCCGCGAGCCGTTCACCTACTACCTCGCCGTGGCCGGCCTGTACCTGCTGGTGACCAGCGTGTCGCTGCTGTTGCTGCGCCTGCTCGAACGCCGCTATTCGGTCGGCGTGAAAACCGCGGAACTGTGAGTCAAGGGGCCCTATCGTGATCTTCGATTTCTCCGTCATCTGGGACAGCCTTCCGCTCTATTTCGACGGCCTGCTGGTCACCCTCAAGCTGCTCTCGATCTCCCTGCTGATCGGCCTGCTGCTGGCGGTGCCGCTAGCGCTGATGCGGGTCTCCAAGCAGCCGCTGGTGAACTTCCCGGCCTGGCTCTATACCTACGTGATCCGCGGCACGCCGATGCTGGTCCAGCTGTTCCTGATCTACTACGGCCTGGCGCAGTTCGACGCGGTGCGCGAGAGCGCGCTGTGGCCCTGGCTGTCGAACGCGTCCTTCTGCGCCTGCCTGGCGTTCGCCATCAACACCAGCGCCTACACCGCCGAGATCCTCGCCGGCAGCCTGAAGGCCACGCCCCATGGCGAGATCGAGGCGGCCAAGGCGATGGGCATGTCGCGCCTGAAGATGTACCGCCGTATCCTCCTGCCGTCGGCCCTGCGGCGCGCCCTGCCGCAGTACAGCAACGAAGTGATCATGATGCTGCAGACCACCAGCCTGGCGTCCATCGTCACCCTGGTGGACATCACCGGCGCCGCGCGGACCGTCTACTCGCAGTACTACCTGCCGTTCGAGGCGTTCATCACCGCCGGCCTGTTCTACCTGTGCCTGACCTTCATCCTGGTGCGCCTGTTCAAGCTTGCCGAGCGCCGCTGGCTGGCCTACCTGGCGCCGCGCAAATCCTGATCCGGAGGACCGCATGGAGCGTATCGACCACCTGCTGCCGTGGAGCACCCTGGGAAGCGAGAAGCGCCTGAGCGTGTTCCGCTTCGGCTGCGGCGCGCGCAAGGTCTACATCCAGTCCAGCCTGCACGCCGACGAGTTGCCGGGCATGCGCACCGCCTGGGAGCTGAAGCAGCGGTTGCGCCTGCTGGAGGCGGAAGGCCGCCTGCGCGGCACCGTCGAGCTGGTGCCGGTGGCCAATCCGGTCGGTCTCGGGCAGATGATCCAGGCGCTGCACCAGGGGCGCTTCGAAATGAGCAGCGGGCGCAACTTCAACCGCGATTTCCCCGACCTGCTGGACGCGGTGATCGACAGCGTCGGCGAGCGTCTCGGCAGCGATCCGGCGGCCAATGTCGCGCTGGTCCGCCAGGCCCTGCGCGCGGCGCTGGACGCCCTGCCGCCGGCGACCTCGGAACTGGAGGGCATGCAGCGCCTGCTGTATCGCCACGCCTGCGACGCCGACCTGGTGCTCGACCTGCATTGCGACTTCGAGGCCGCCATCCATCTCTATACCCTGCCGCAGCAATGGCCCGCCTTCGCCTCCCTGGCCGCACGCCTGGGCGCCGCCGTCGGGCTGCTCGCCGAGGAGTCCGGCGGCGGTTCCTTCGACGAGGCCTGCTCGGTGCCGTGGCTGCGCCTGTCGCGCCTGTATCCGCGCGCCGAGCTGCCGCTGGCCTGCCTGGCGACCACCGTCGAACTCGGCGGCCAGGCCGACACCACCGTGCAGCAGGCTGAGGCCAACGCCGCGGCGATCCTGGCCTTCCTCGCCGAGCAGGGCTTCGTCGAGGGCGAATGGCCGGCGGCGCCCGAAGCCTGCTGCGAAGGCTTGCCCTTCGAGGGCACCGAATACGTCCACGCCCCGCATACCGGCGTGGTGAGTTTCCTGCGCCGGCCGGGCGAATGGGTGGAGGTGGGCGAACCGCTGTTCCAGGTCATCGATCCCCTGGCCGACCGTGCCAGCACCGTGTGCGCCGGGGTTTCCGGCGTGCTTTTCGCCATCGAACGGATGCGCTACGCGCAGCCGGGACTCTGGCTGGCCAAGGTGGCCGGTCGTCAACCGATCCGTCAGGGACGCTTGCTCAGCGACTGATTAGCCGAGAACACACACATGTACAAACTGGAAGTCCAAGACCTGCACAAGCGCTACGGTAGCCACGAGGTGCTCAAGGGCGTCTCGCTGGCGGCGAAAGCGGGCGACGTGATCAGCATCATCGGCTCGAGCGGTTCCGGCAAGAGCACCTTTCTGCGCTGCATAAACCTGCTGGAACAGCCGCACGCCGGCAAGATCCTGCTCAACGGCGAGGAGCTGAAGCTGGTGCCCGGCCGCGACGGCGCGCTGAAGGCCGCCGACTCCCGCCAGTTGCAGCGCATGCGCTCGCGCCTGTCGATGGTGTTCCAGCATTTCAACCTGTGGTCGCACATGAGCGCCCTGGAGAACGTCATCGAGGCGCCCGTGCATGTGCTCGGCGTGTCGAAGAAGGAAGCCATCGAGAAGGCCGAGCACTACCTGGCCAAGGTCGGCGTGGCACACCGCAAGGACGCCTACCCGGCGCACATGAGCGGCGGCGAGCAGCAGCGCGTGGCGATCGCCCGGGCGCTGGCGGTGGAGCCGGAAGTGATGCTGTTCGACGAGCCGACCTCGGCGCTCGACCCCGAACTGGTGGGCGAAGTGCTGAAGGTCATGCAGGACCTGGCCCAGGAAGGCCGCACCATGGTGGTGGTGACCCACGAGATGGGTTTCGCCCGCGAGGTGTCGAACCAGTTGGTGTTCCTGCACAAGGGCCTGGTCGAGGAACACGGCTGCCCGAAGGAAGTCCTCGCCAACCCGCAGTCGGACCGCCTCAAGCAGTTCCTCTCCGGCAGCCTCAAGTAACATTCATCGCAGAGGCCGGCTAAGCTGCTCCCATGACTGCCCAACCCCAACGCATCGGTTTCCTCCTCTGGCCCGCCACCCGCGCGCTGACGCTATCGCTTGCCGAGGAAGCCCTGCGGGCGGCCCGGCGGTTGCACCCCGAGGCGCTCTACGAGCCGCTGTTCCTGCTCGCCGAAGCGCCGGCCGAAGAGGAGGGCTGGCGCCTGCCGGGAACGGCCTGGAACGGCAGGCTGGAGCAATGCTCGCGGCTGTTCCTGGTCGCCGACGAGGCGCCGGCGGCGGTGTCGCCAGCGCTGGGCCTGGCGCTCAAGCAACTGGCGCGTTCGGGAGCGGCGATCGGCGCGCTGTCCGCCGGCATCTACCCGCTGGCCCAGCTCGGCCTGCTCGACGGCTATCGCGCCGCGGTGCACTGGCGTTGGCACGACGACTTCACCGAGCGCTTCCCCAAGGTCATCGCCACCAATCACCTGTTCGAGTGGGATCGCGACCGCATGACCGCCTGCGGCGGCATGGCGGTACTCGACCTGCTGCTGGCGCTGCTGTCCCGCGACCATGGCGCTGAACTGGCCGGCGCGGTCTCGGAAGAGCTGGTGGTGGAGCGCATTCGCGAAGGCAACGAGCGCCAGCGCATCCCGCTGAAGAATCGCCTCGGCTCCAGCCATCCGAAGCTGACCCAGGCGGTACTGCTGATGGAAGCCAATATCGAGGAGCCACTGACCACCGACGAAATCGCCCAGCATGTGTGTGTTTCGCGGCGCCAGTTGGAACGGATCTTCAAGCAATACCTGAACCGCGTACCCAGCCAGTACTACCTGGAGCTGCGCCTGAACCGCGCGCGTCAGATGCTGATGCAGACCAGCAAGTCGATCATCCAGATCGGCCTGTCCTGCGGTTTCTCTTCCGGGCCGCATTTCTCCAGCGCCTACCGCAACTTCTTCGGCGTCACTCCGCGCGAGGACCGCAACCAGCGGCGCGGCGGCAGCGCCTTCGAGACGACCTTCACTCCCGTCGAACGCGGCTGATCGCCAACGGCGCGGCGGTTTCAGCCGGGCTTTGCGACGCCCCGGGAGGCGGATCGCCTCGGGAAGTCGCCGAGTTCGCGACGGGCCGTCGGAATGATCGCCTCCAGCAGTTCCAGCGGAACGTCGCTGGCGAACAGGTTGACCACGAAACGCCGGCCGGCGTCGTCGCGAAATACCTCGAACAGCGGCTGTTCGCCGCGCCAGCACTCCAGGCCGAGGCCGTCGCGCGGATTGACGTCGGAGGCGAAGACGAGACGGTAGTCGATTCCCTCGATGGGCATGGCTTGTTTCCCTGCTGTTCCCGCCCGCGGGGCGGCGTAGAAGAAGTATGCACCCGAGTGCATCGCGCGTTTACACTGCGCCTTCCCGATGCTTTCTGTCGCATTTCCGAAAGCCGCGGAAATTCCCGGGTTGGCGCTATAACAAGTTGTCGCATGGCGGCAATGCCGGCCCGGTCCCAATCCCTACAATCCTTTCATCGATAGCCGCCTTCAGGCAGGAGAAACACCGATGTCCGCTCCCCATGCGCAGGTAGAACGTGCCGATTTCGACCGGTATATGGTCCCCAACTACGCCCCCGCCGCCTTCATTCCGGTGCGAGGCGAGGGATCGCGCGTCTGGGACCAGAGCGGCCGCGAACTGATCGATTTCGCCGGCGGCATCGCCGTGACCTCCCTGGGCCACGCGCATCCGGCGCTGGTCAAGGCGCTCACCGAGCAGGCCCAGCGCATCTGGCACGTTTCCAACGTCTTCACCAACGAGCCGGCCCTGCGCCTGGCGCGCAAGCTGGTGGACGCCACCTTCGCCGAGCGGGTGTTCCTCGCCAATTCCGGCGCCGAAGCCAACGAGGCGGCCTTCAAGCTGGCTCGCCGCTACGCCAACGATGTCTACGGCCCGCAGAAGTACGAGATCATCGCCGCCAGCAACAGCTTCCACGGGCGCACCCTGTTCACCGTCAACGTCGGCGGCCAGCCGAAGTATTCCGATGGCTTCGGGCCCAAGTTCGAGGGTATCACCCACGTTCCCTACAACGACCTGGAAGCGCTGAAGGCGGCGATCTCCGACAAGACCTGCGCCGTGGTGCTGGAACCGATCCAGGGCGAGGGCGGCGTGCTGCCGGCGCAGCAGGCCTACCTGGAAGGGGCGCGCAAGCTGTGCGACGAGCACAACGCGCTGCTGGTCTTCGACGAGGTCCAGAGCGGCATGGGCCGGGTCGGCGAGCTGTTCGCCTACATGCACTACGGCGTGGTCCCGGACATCCTCTCCAGCGCCAAGAGCCTGGGCGGCGGCTTCCCTATCGGTGCGATGCTGACCACCGGCGAGATCGCCAAGCACCTGTCGGTCGGCACCCACGGCACCACCTACGGCGGCAACCCGCTGGCGTCGGCGGTGGCCGAGGCGGCGCTGGACGTGATCAATACCCCGGAAGTGCTGGATGGCGTGAAGGCCAAGCATGAGCGCTTCAAGTCCCGCCTGCAGAAGATCGGCCAGGAGTACGGCATCTTCGACGAGATCCGCGGCATGGGCCTGCTGATCGGTGCGGCGCTGACCGACGAGTGGAAGGGCAAGGCCAGGGATGTGCTCAACGCCGCCGAGAAAGAGGCGGTCATGGTGCTCCAGGCCAGCCCGGACGTGGTGCGCTTCGCGCCGAGCCTGGTGATCGACGACGCCGAGATCGACGAAGGCCTGGAGCGCTTCGAGCGCGCCGTGGCCAAGCTGGTCCGCGGCTGAGCGAACCCACGGGGCCCCGGCGCAGGCCGGGGCACCCGATGCGACATCCCGGAGCGGCCCGCGCCGGAGCCGGGAACCGTGCCGCCGTGCGTGGCGCGGGATCTTCCCTGCTGGACGTTCGAAACCGTGGCACAGGAAGGTGCCGCGGTCCCGCGCATGGATGCGGCAATCATCGTTGTCTGAGAAAGGAGTGACGCCATGTTGGTGATGCGCCCCGCCCGAGCGGCCGACCTGCCACAGGTGCAGCGTCTGGCGGCGGACAGCCCGGTAGGCGTCACGTCCTTGCCGGATGACGCCGAACGCCTGCGCGACAAGATCCTCGCTTCCGAGGCCTCGTTCGCCGCGGAGGTGAGCTACAACGGCGAGGAAAGCTATTTCTTCGTCCTCGAGGACAGCGCCAGCGGCGAGCTGGTCGGCTGCTCGGCGATCGTCGCCTCGGCCGGGTTCTCGGAACCGTTCTACAGCTTCCGCAATGAAACCTTCGTGCACGCCTCGCGCTCGCTGTCGATCCACAACAAGATCCATGTCCTCTCGCTGTGCCACGACCTTACCGGCAACAGCCTGCTGACCAGTTTCTACGTACAGCGCGACCTGGTGCAGAGCGTCTATGCCGAACTCAACTCGCGCGGTCGCCTGCTGTTCATGGCCAGCCATCCGGAGCGCTTCGCCGACGCGGTGGTGGTGGAGATCGTCGGCTACAGTGACGAGCAGGGCGAATCGCCGTTCTGGAACGCGGTCGGGCGCAACTTCTTCGACCTGAACTACATCGAGGCGGAAAAGCTCTCCGGGCTGAAGAGCCGCACCTTCCTCGCCGAACTGATGCCGCACTATCCGATCTATGTGCCACTGTTGCCGGATGCCGCCCAGGAGTCCATGGGCCAGGTCCACCCGCGAGCGCAGATCACCTTCGATATCCTGATGCGCGAAGGCTTCGAGACCGACAACTACATCGACATCTTCGATGGCGGCCCGACCCTGCACGCGCGTACCTCGGGGATTCGCTCGATCGCCCAGAGCCGGGTGGTTCCGGTGAAGATCGGCGAGGCGCCGAAGAGCGGGCGTCCATACCTGGTCACCAACGGCCAGTTGCAGGACTTCCGCGCGGTCGTGCTGGACCTGGACTGGGCGCCCGGCAAGCCGGTGGCCCTGAGTGTTGAAGCCGCCGAGGCCCTGGGCGTCGGCGAAGGCGCCAGCGTGCGCCTGGTAGCGGTCTGAAGGAGCCAGTCATGATCGTACGTCCTGTTACCAGCGCCGACCTGCCGGCCCTGATCGAGCTGGCGCGCAGCACCGGTACCGGTCTGACCACCCTGCCGGCCAACGAGCAGCGCCTGCAGCATCGCGTCAGCTGGGCCGAGAAGGCCTTCCGTGGCGAGGCCGAACGCGGCGACGCCGACTACCTGTTCGTCCTCGAGGACGACGCCGGCAAGGTCGTCGGCATCTCCGCCATCGCCGGAGCGGTGGGGCTTCGCGAACCCTGGTACAACTACCGGGTCGGCCTCACCGTGAGCGCCTCGCAGGAACTCAACATCCATCGCGAGATCCCCACGCTGTTCCTCGCCAACGACCTGACCGGCAATTCCGAGCTGTGCTCGCTGTTCCTCCACGCCGACCACCGCAGCGGCCTCAACGGCAAGCTGCTGTCGCGCGCGCGCTTCCTGTTCATCGCCGAATTCCGCCACCTGTTCGGCGACAAGCTGATCGCCGAGATGCGCGGCATGTCCGACGAGGAGGGGCGTTCGCCATTCTGGGAAAGCCTCGGCCGGCACTTCTTCAAGATGGAATTCTCCCAGGCCGACTACCTCACCGGGGTCGGCAACAAGGCCTTCATCGCCGAGCTGATGCCGAAGTTCCCGCTCTATACCTGCTTCCTCTCCGAGGAGGCGCGCGGGGTGATCGGCCGCGTCCATCCGAACACCGAGCCGGCGCTGGCCATGCTCAAGGCCGAGGGCTTCAGCTACCAGGGCTACGTCGACATCTTCGACGCCGGCCCGGCGATCGAGGCCGAGACCGACAAGATCCGCGCCATCGCCGAGAGCCAGAACCTGGTGCTGGCGGTGGGCACTCCCGGCGACGACGCCGAGCCCTACCTGATCCACAACCGCAAGCGCGAAGACTGTCGCATCACCGCCGCGCCGGCGCGGGCCGCCGCCGGCACCCTGGTGGTCGATCCGCTGACTGCCAAGCGCCTGCGCCTGTCGGCCGGCGCCTCGGTACGCGCGGTGCCGCTGTCGGCGCAGAAGCGCGGTTGAAAGCCTGATGGAGGCGTCCCGGCGAGGGCGCCCGAGGAGTCGATGATGAGTACCCATTACATTGCCGGCCAGTGGCTGGCGGGCCAGGGCGAGACCCTGGAGTCCCTCGACCCGGTTGGCCAGGGCGTGGTCTGGTCCGGGCGCGGCGCTGACGCCACCCAGGTCGACGCCGCCGTGCGCGCCGCCCGCGAGGCCTTCCCGGCCTGGGCGCGGCGCCCGCTGGAGCAGCGCATCGAGTTGCTCGAGCGCTTCGCTGCGACCCTCAAGTCCCGCGCCGACGAGCTGGCCCGAGTGATCGGCGAGGAAACCGGCAAGCCGCTGTGGGAGTCGGCCACCGAAGTGACCAGCATGGTCAACAAGGTGGCGATCTCGGTGCAGGCGTTCCGCGAGCGCACCGGCGAGAAATCCGGTCCGCTGGCCGACGCTACCGCCGTGCTACGGCACAAGCCGCATGGCGTGGTGGCGGTATTCGGTCCCTACAATTTCCCCGGCCACCTGCCCAACGGGCATATCGTCCCGGCGCTGCTGGCCGGTAACTGCGTGGTGTTCAAGCCCAGCGAGCTGACCCCGAAGGTCGCCGAGCTGACGCTCAAGGCCTGGATCCAGGCCGGCCTGCCGGCCGGCGTGCTCAACCTGGTCCAGGGCGGTCGCGAAACCGGCGTCGCGCTGGCCGCCCACCGTGGGCTCGACGGTCTGTTCTTCACCGGGTCCAGTCGCACCGGCAACCTGCTGCACAGCCAGTTTGGCGGCCAGCCGCAGAAAATCCTGGCGCTGGAGATGGGCGGCAACAACCCGCTGGTGGTGGAGGAGGTCGCCGACCTCGACGCCGCCGTCTACACCATCATCCAGTCCGCCTTCATCTCCGCAGGCCAGCGTTGCACCTGCGCCCGCCGCCTGCTGGTGCCGCAGGGCGCCTGGGGCGACGCACTGCTGGCGCGCCTGGTGGCGGTCAGCGCTACCCTGCGGGTCGGTCGCTTCGACGAACAGCCGGCGCCGTTCATGGGCGCGGTGATTTCGCTGAGCGCCGCCGAGCACCTGCTCAAGGCCCAGGAGCATTTGATCGGCAAGGGCGCACAGCCGCTGCTGGCGATGACCCAGCCGATCGACGGCGCCGCCCTGCTGACCCCGGGCATCCTCGACGTCAGCGCGGTGGCCGAGCGACCGGACGAAGAGTTCTTCGGGCCGCTGTTGCAAGTGATCCGCTACTCCGATTTCGCTGCGGCGATCCGTGAAGCCAACGCCACCCAGTACGGCCTGGCCGCCGGGTTGCTGTCGGATTCCCGCGAGCGTTTCGAGCAGTTCCTCGTGGAAAGCCGCGCCGGCATCGTCAACTGGAACAAGCAGCTCACCGGCGCCGCCAGCAGCGCGCCGTTCGGCGGTATCGGCGCGTCCGGCAACCACCGGCCGAGCGCCTACTACGCCGCCGATTACTGCGCCTATCCGGTCGCCTCGCTGGAAAGCCCCAGCGTGTCCCTTCCTGCCACCCTGACTCCCGGGATCAGCCTATGAATGCCCATGAAGTGAATTTCGACGGCCTGGTCGGCCCGACCCACAACTACGGCGGCCTGTCCTACGGCAATGTCGCTTCGCAAAGCAACAGCCAGGCGGTGTCCAACCCGAAGGAAGCGGCGAAGCAGGGCCTGGCGAAGATGAAGGCGCTGATGGAGATGGGTTTCAAGCAGGGGGTACTCGCTCCGCAAGCCCGCCCGGATACCGCTGCGCTGCGTAGCCTGGGCTTCTCCGGCAGCGACGAGGAGGTGATCCGCCGCGCGGCGAAGGAAGCGATGCCTCTCCTCGCCGCCTGCAGCTCGGCTTCGAGCATGTGGACCGCCAATGCCGCCACGGTCAGCCCGAGTGCCGACACCGCCGATGGCCGCGTGCATTTCACCGCGGCCAACCTGAACTGCAAGTTCCACCGATCCATCGAGCATCCCACCACCAGCCGCGTGCTGGCGGCGATGTTCAACGACGAGCGGCATTTCGCCCATCACGCGGCGCTGCCGGCAGTGAGCCAGTTCGGCGACGAAGGCGCGGCCAACCACACGCGCTTCTGCAAGGACTATGGCGATGCCGGCGTGGAGTTCTTCGTCTTCGGTCGCAGCGCCTTCGACAGTCGCTTCCCGGCGCCGCAACGCTATCCGGCGCGCCAGACCCTGGAAGCCTGCCAGGCCGTCGCGCGTCTGCACGGGCTGAGCGAGGCCGGAGTGGTCTACGCTCAACAGAACCCGGCGGTGATCGACCAGGGCGTGTTCCACAACGATGTGATCTCGGTGGGCAATGGCGAGGTGCTGTTCCATCACGAGGACGCCTTCCTCGATACCGAGAAGGTCCTTGCCGAACTGCACGACAAGCTGGGCCGCCGCGGCGGCCGCTTCCGCGCCATCTGCGTGCCGCGCGACCAGGTCGCGGTGGAGGACGCGGTGAAGTCCTACCTGTTCAACAGCCAACTGCTGTCGAAGGCCGACGGTTCGATGCTGCTGGTGGTACCGGAGGAGTGTCGGAACAACCCGCGGGTCTGGAACTACCTGGACCAGCTCACCGGCGACGACGGTCCGATCCGCGAAGTGAAGGTCTTCGACCTCAAGCAGAGCATGCAGAACGGCGGCGGTCCGGCTTGCCTGCGCTTGCGCGTGGCGCTGCAGGAACGGGAGCTGGCGGCGGTGAATCCGGGGGTGATCATGAGCGCCGGCCTGTACGACACGCTGGTAGCCTGGGTCGACCGGCACTACCGCGACCGCCTGAGCGAGACCGACCTGGCCGACCCCCAACTGCTGCTGGAGTGCCGGACGGCATTGGATGAACTGACGCAGATCCTTAAACTGGGCTCGGTTTATTCCTTCCAACTCGATTGAGAGCCTCGCCACCATGTCCGATAGCCTGCAACTGATCCTCGAAGATACCGACGGCACCCAGCTGGAAACTTCCTGCACCCGTTTCGCCGTGGTCTGGCAGGGCAAGGAAGTGTGGGTCCAGCAAGCCGGCAACGGCCAGTTGCTGATCGGCGTCGACGTCGAAGACGGCGATACCGAATACACCAACCTGCTGCTGCGGCCGATGGCGACCAACCTGGTCAGCCTGCAACTGGAGATGGAGCCGATCGAAGAGGGCGACGACCACGAGCACGGCCCCGACTGCGGCTGCGACCACACCCACTGACTGAGGACATCCCATGCTCGCCCTCGGCAAACTGCTCGACTTGACCCTGGCCGGCCGCGAGCCGACCGAGAAGATCCAGCTCACCGCCGACGGCACCCGCCTGCACTGGCTGGCCGAGGGCGCGCTGGAAGTCACGCCGATCGGCGCCCGCGATAACGGCGTCGACCTGTTGCTCTCGGCCGGTATCCACGGCAACGAGACCGCGCCCATCGAACTGCTCGAACGGCTGATCCGCAAGGTCGCCGCTGGCACCCTCAAGCCTGCCGCCAGGGTCCTCTTCCTGTTCGGCAACCCCGAAGCCATCCGCCGCGGCGAGCGCTACGTCGAACAGGACATGAACCGCCTGTTCAACGGTCGCCACGAGGAGGGCAGTGGCAACGAGGCCTTCCGTGCCGCCGAGCTGGAGCGCCTGGCCCAGGTGTTCTTCAGCAAGACCGAGCGAGTCCACCTGCACTACGACCTGCATACCGCGATCCGCGGCTCGAAGATCGAGCAGTTCGCCCTCTACCCCTGGGCCGAGGGCCGCCAGCATTCCCGCAGCGAACTGGCCCGCCTGCGCGACGCCGGCATCGAGGCGGTGCTGTTGCAGAACAAGCCGGGCATCACCTTCAGCGCCTACACCTACGGCCAGCTCGGCGCCGAGGCCTTTACCCTGGAACTGGGCAAGGCACGTCCGTTCGGAGAGAACCAGGAGGTCAACCTGGAGCGCCTGGAGCGGAGCCTGGAGCTGCTGATCGACGGCAGCGAGGAACAGCCGGACGGCTCCCGGCTCGACGGCCTCAAGCTGTTCAGCGTGTCGCGCGAGGTGATCAAGCACAGCGACCACTTCCGCCTGCACCTCGACGACGACGTGGCCAACTTCACCGAACTCTCGCCGGGCTACCTGCTGGCCGAGGATATCGGCGGCACGCGCTGGGTGGTGGACGAGGTCGGCGCGCGCATCATCTTCCCCAATCCACGGGTGAAGAACGGCCTGCGTGCCGGAATCCTGGTGGTGCCGGCCAAGCTCTGAGGCGTATCGGCCTTCCCTCTCGATCATGACGGAGCGCTTCGGCGCTCCGTTTCCGTTGCGGCCGGGAAGATTTCCCGACTTCCCTTGTGGCTGTCGGTAGAGCGCCGTAGGATCGGGCTTTTCCGCCGAACCGAGGAGCCCTCCGTGCCTGTCATCGACCTGCGCAGCGACACCGTCACCCAGCCCACCGCCGGCATGCGCGAAGCCATGGCCGCGGCCGAACTGGGCGACGACGTCTATGGCGAGGACCCCACGGTCAACCGCCTGGAGGCCGAACTGGCGGCGCGCCTGGGCTTCGCCGCGGCGCTCTTCGTACCGACCGGGACCATGAGCAACCTGCTCGGATTGATGGCCCACTGCGAGCGCGGCGACGAATACATCGTCGGCCAGCAGGCGCATACCTACAAATACGAGGGCGGCGGTGCCGCGGTGCTGGGCTCGATCCAGCCGCAGCCGATCGACGGCGAGGCCGACGGATCGCTCCACCTGGACAAGGTCGCGGCGGCGATCAAGGCCGACGATTTCCACTTCGCCAGGACCCGCCTGCTGGCCCTGGAAAACACCATGCAGGGCAAGGTGCTGCCGCTCGACTACCTGGCCGCGGCGCGCGCCTTCACTCGCGCGCGTGGCCTGGCCCTGCACCTGGATGGCGCGCGCCTGTACAACGCGGCGGTGAAGCTGGGCGTAGACGCCAGCGAGATCACCCGACACTTCGACTCGGTGTCGGTGTGCCTGTCCAAGGGCCTCGGTGCGCCGGTGGGCTCGGTGCTTTGCGGCAGCGTAGAACTGATCGGCAAGGCCCGTCGCTGGCGCAAGATGGTCGGCGGCGGGATGCGCCAGGCCGGCCTGTTGGCGGCTGCCGGCCTGTACGCCCTCGACCACCAGGTGGCACGCCTGGCCGACGACCACGCCAACGCCGCGCGCCTGGGCGACGGGCTGCGCGAACTGGGCTATGCGGTGGAGCCGGTGCAGACCAACATGGTCTATGTCGATGTCGGCGAGCGGGCGGTCGCGCTGCGCGACTTCCTCGCCGAGCGCGGGGTGCGGATCAGCGCGGCGGCGCGTTTGCGCCTGGTCACCCACCTGGACGTTTCCGCCGAGTCCATAGGACAAGTACTGGATGCCTTCGCGGCCTTTCGTCGCTCATAAGCGAAAAGGTCGGCAATAGGCAATAACTATCGCGCAAATACACTACAACCTTGCCCAAGGGCCGATATAATGCGGCCCTTTGCCGGCGATTCGTGGCCGCCAATTTTCCGTGGAAGAACCTATGAAAAGCGCTGAAATCCGTGAAGCCTTCCTCCGCTTCTTCGAAGAGAAGGGACACACCCGTGTCGCTTCCAGTTCGCTGATCCCGGCGAACGATCCGACCCTGCTGTTCACCAACGCGGGCATGAACCAGTTCAAGGACTGCTTCCTCGGCCTGGAAAAGCGCGCCTACACCCGTGCGACCACCAGCCAGAAATGCGTGCGCGCCGGCGGCAAGCACAACGACCTGGAAAACGTCGGCTACACCGCGCGGCACCACACCTTCTTCGAAATGCTGGGTAACTTCAGCTTCGGCGACTATTTCAAGCGCGACGCCATCCATTACGCCTGGGAGTTCCTCACCGGCGAGAAATGGCTGAACCTGCCCAAGGAAAAGCTCTGGGTCACCGTCTACGCCACCGACGACGAGGCCTACGACATCTGGACCAAGGAAGTCGGCGTGCCCGCCGAGCGTATGGTGCGGATCGGCGACAACAAGGGCGCGCCCTATGCGTCCGACAACTTCTGGGCGATGGGCGATACCGGACCCTGCGGTCCCTGCACCGAGATCTTCTTCGACCATGGGCCGGAGATCTGGGGCGGCCCGCCCGGTTCGCCGGAAGAGGACGGCGACCGCTACATCGAGATCTGGAACAACGTGTTCATGCAGTTCAACCGCACCGCGGACGGCGTCATGCACCCGCTGCCGGCGCCGAGCGTGGACACCGGCATGGGCCTGGAGCGCGTCAGCGCGGTACTCCAGCACGTGCACTCGAACTATGAGATCGACCTGTTCCAGAACCTGCTGAAAGCCTCCGCCGAGGCCATCGGCTGCGCCAACGACGACGCGCCGTCGCTGAAGGTGGTAGCCGACCACATCCGTTCCTGCAGCTTCCTGATCGCCGACGGCGTGCTGCCGTCCAACGAAGGTCGCGGCTACGTCTTGCGGCGGATCATCCGCCGCGCCTGCCGCCACGGCAACAAGCTGGGCGCCAGGGGCACCTTCTTCCACAAGATCGTCGCAGCGCTGGTCGCCGAGATGGGCGATGCCTTCCCCGAGCTGAAGCAACAGCAGGCACACATCGAGCGCGTGCTGAAGACCGAGGAAGAACAGTTCGCCAAGACCCTGGAGCAAGGCCTGAAGATCCTCGAACAGGACCTCGCCGAACTGCAGGGCAGCGTGATTCCCGGCAACGTGGTGTTCAAGCTGTACGACACCTATGGCTTCCCGGTCGACCTGACCAATGACATCGCCCGCGAGCGCGAGCTGACCATCGACGAGGACGGCTTCGAGCGCGAGATGGAGGCCCAGCGCGAGCGCGCCCGCGCTTCCAGCGCCTTCGGCATGGACTACAACAGCCTGGTCAAGGTCGACGGCGAGACCCGCTTCCTCGGCTATCAGGGCGTCTCCGGCGCCGGGCAGATCGTCGCGCTGTTCAGGGACGGCCAGGCCGTCGAGCGCCTGGAGGAGGGCGAGGAGGGCGTCGTGGTCCTCGACCAGACGCCGTTCTACGCCGAGTCCGGCGGCCAGGTCGGCGACAGTGGCTACCTCGAGGCGGCTGGCGTGCGCTTCGACGTGCGCGATACCACCAAGGCTGGCGGCGCGCACCTGCACCATGGCGTGGTCGCCCGGGGCAACCTGAGCGTCGGCGGCGCGGTCAAGGCCGAGGTCGACGCCTCGGTACGCCAGGCCACCGCGCTCAACCACTCCGCGACCCACCTGCTGCATGCCGCGCTGCGCCAGGTACTGGGCGACCACGTACAACAGAAGGGCTCGCTGGTGGACAGCCAGCGCCTGCGTTTCGACTTCAGCCACTTCGAGGCGATCAAGGCGGAACAACTGAAGGCCCTGGAGGATATCGTAAACGCCGAAATCCGTCGCAACACCGAGGTCGAGACCGAGGAAACCGATATCGACACCGCCAAGGCCAAGGGCGCCATGGCGCTGTTCGGCGAGAAGTACGGCGACCAGGTGCGCGTACTGAGCATGGGCGGCGATTTCTCCGTCGAGCTGTGCGGTGGCACCCACGTATCCCGCACCGGCGACATCGGCCTGTTCAAGATCACCAGCGAGGGTGGCGTGGCTGCCGGCGTACGCCGTATCGAGGCGGTCACCGGCGCGGCGGCGCTGGCCTACCTGAACGGTGCCGAGGAGCAGCTCAAGGAAGCCGCCAGCCTGGTCAAGGGCAGTCGCGACAACCTGCTGGACAAGCTCGGCGCCCTGCTGGAACGCAACCGCTCGCTGGAGAAGGAGCTGGAACAGCTCAAGGCCAAGGCTGCCAGCGCGGCCGGCGACGACCTTTCGGCGGCGGCGGTGGAAATCAAGGGCGCGAAGGTACTCGCCGCGCGCCTCGATGGTCTGGACGGCAAGGCGCTGTTGGCGCTGGTCGACCAGTTGAAGAACAAGCTCGGCCGCGCAGTGATCCTGCTCGGCGGCGAGCTGGACGGGAAGGTCGTACTGGTCGCAGGCGTGACCCAGGACCTGACCGGCCAACTGAAGGCCGGCGAGCTTATGAAGCAAGCCGCGGCGGCAGTTGGTGGCAAAGGTGGCGGACGCCCGGATATGGCCCAGGGCGGCGGCACCGATGCAGCGAAATTGGACGAGGCCCTGGCCCTGGCCCAGCGCTTCGTCGAGCAAGGGCTCTGATGCCATGCCGGCCCCGCGCCAGAGCGATGCGGGGCCGGGCGGCCAGCGCCCCTTGATGCCCGGCCGGCGGTGCGCCCCGCCAGTCCGGGTAGCGAAAGAATGTGGCAGGTTCAAAAGGGCGCCCTTCACGGAATCAGGCGGTTTGAAATGGCTTTGATCGTACAGAAGTTTGGAGGGACCTCCGTCGGCACCGTCGAGCGTATCGAGCAGGTGGCCGAGAAGGTGAAGAAATTCCGCGAAGCGGGCGATGACGTCGTCGTGGTGGTATCCGCCATGAGCGGCGAGACCAACCGTCTGATCGGCCTGGCCAACCAGATCATGGAGCAGCCGGTTCCGCGCGAACTGGACGTTATGGTCTCGACCGGAGAGCAGGTGACCATCGCCCTGCTCAGCATGGCCCTGATCAAGCGCGGCGTGCCGGCGGTCTCCTATACCGGCAACCAGGTGCGTATCCTCACCGACAGTGCGCACACCAAGGCGCGCATCCTGCACATCGACGACACCCACATCCGCGCCGACCTCAAGGCCGGCAGGGTAGTGGTGGTCGCCGGTTTCCAGGGCGTCGACGGCAACGGCAACATCACCACGCTGGGCCGCGGCGGTTCCGATACCACCGGGGTGGCCCTGGCGGCGGCGTTGAAGGCCGACGAATGCCAGATCTACACCGACGTCGACGGCGTCTACACCACCGATCCGCGCGTAGTGCCGCAGGCCCGTCGGCTGGACAAGATCACCTTCGAGGAAATGCTGGAAATGGCCAGCCTCGGTTCCAAGGTGCTGCAGATCCGGGCGGTCGAGTTCGCCGGCAAGTACAACGTTCCGCTGCGCGTGCTGCACAGCTTCCAGGAGGGTCCGGGCACCCTCATTACTATCGATGATGAAGAGGAATCCATGGAACAGCCGATCATCTCCGGCATCGCCTTCAACCGCGACGAAGCCAAGCTGACCATCCGTGGCGTACCCGATACCCCCGGCGTGGCCTTCAAGATCCTCGGGCCGATCAGTGCCGCCAATGTGGAAGTCGACATGATCGTGCAGAACGTGGCGCACGATAACACCACCGACTTCACCTTCACGGTGCATCGCAACGATTACCTGAACGCCCTGGAAATCCTCAAGCAGACCGCCGCCAACATCGGCGCGCGCGAAGCCATCGGCGACACCAACATCGCCAAGGTTTCCATCGTCGGCGTCGGCATGCGTTCGCACGCCGGCGTGGCCAGCCGCATGTTCGAAGCGCTGGCCAAGGAAAGCATCAACATCCAGATGATCTCCACCTCGGAAATCAAGGTTTCCGTGGTGATCGAAGAGAAGTACCTGGAACTGGCGGTACGTGCTCTGCACACGGCGTTCGAGCTCGACGCGCCGGCGCGACAGGGTGAGTGACGCTGGCAGGCGAAAGGCGCGGCAACCCCGCGCCTTTTGTCGTTTTTGACCGTTTGGCAGGAACTTTCATTCCGGCGGGACTGGTCAATACTGGGTGAAGGATCGCGCTCTTGATTTCTGCGGATCCGCCGCCATTTCTTTTTTGCAGACTGTTGTCCTGAAATATTCGCGTGAGGAGAAAGGAATGCTGATTCTGACTCGTCGGGTCGGAGAGACCCTGATGGTAGGTGACGACGTCACCGTGACGGTACTGGGTGTCAAAGGGAACCAGGTGCGCATCGGCGTCAACGCGCCGAAGGAAGTCGCCGTACACCGGGAGGAAATTTACCAGCGCATCCAGAAAGAGAAAGATCAAGAGCCAAACCATTAATTTTTATCTAATTTTCCCTTTGCAAACGGGGTAAAGATGGGTATCATGCGCCCCGTGTTGCGGAGAGGTGGCCGAGTGGCCGAAGGCGCTCCCCTGCTAAGGGAGTACACCTCAAAAGGGTGTCGGGGGTTCGAATCCCCCCCTCTCCGCCATTCAAGTGTTAGAGATTGATTCAGGCGGCGAAAGCCATCTTGGTAACTAAGTTACTGATTTGATTGAAAAAATCGCTTGACGGATAAAATCCACAATCTATAATGCGCCCCCACGACGCACTCATAGCTCAGCTGGATAGAGTACTCGGCTACGAACCGAGCGGTCGGAGGTTCGAATCCTCCTGAGTGCGCCATACCGAAAGGGCCTGCAGCAATGCAGGCCCTTTTTCTTTGCCCGGGATTTTTCTTCCGCCGGAATGCGGCCCCGTCGTCAGGCGGGGCGGGAAGGGGTCAGACCAGCACCGAGTACCAGAACACCCGGCCGATCACGTTGATGTGCTCGGCGGCTTCCTGGGGCTCGTAGCGCTCGTCCGGGTGCTCGTCGCTGTTGAAGCTGCGAATGCGCAGGCCGCCGCCCGGAAGGCGGTAGAGCAGTTTCACGCGCAGTTGGCCGTCGTGGTCGAAGGCGTACATGTCGCCGTCCTTGATCGTCCGCGCGCTAGTGTCCACGCCTACCGTGCTGCCGTCCGGCAGCACCGGCTCCATGCTGTTGCCGCTGACCGTGACGCAGGCGGCACTGGCCGGATCGATGTTCTTCTTGCGCAGGGTGTACTTGCCGAAGCGCAGCTTGCGCCCGCCGGTCTGCAGGATCACCGTGCTGCCCTTGCCGCCGGACAGCTCGATCTCCTTGTAGAAGGGCAGTTCGATCTCGTCGGCATCCAGGGGCGTTTCGTCGTCCCATGACTCTACTGCGCCAAGCCAACTGGCATTGGGTCCTGCGTTCGCCTGGCCGCGCTCGGCGAGCATCTCGCCGCGACCTTCCGCCAGCCACAGGGGGTTGACGCCGCAGGCGCCGGCGATCTGCGCGACGAAGCTGGTGGCGCGGGACTTGCCGCGCTCCAGATCGGAAATGGAGGTCTGGGTCATGCCTACCGCCTGGGCAAGCTGGACCTGGCTGAGATGGGCGTGCTTGCGCGCCGCCTTGATGCGATCTTTGAGTTCCATAGGGGGCAAGACTAAGGGTGTGCCTGTGGCATTGCAAGCGTCCGTATATGGGTATTACCATAATTTCAGCGCTTTCCTACTCGCCTCGGGTAGGACGGCGGCCCAACACAGCCACTGCGGGTGGCTAATGCGAGCGGCCAGCCAGGTGGGCCGGCCAAGGAGGGAATACCATGTTTCAAAGTACCGAGCAGGCGCTGGCCGTGGCCTACTGGATGTTCGAGCACCAGCCGGGACCGAAGTCGTCGACGGCGATGGTGATCGATGGCCTGCGCGAGCGCTTCGATCGCAGCTTCATCGAACACCTGCCCAGCGGTTTGAGTCCGCACGAATGGCAGGCCCAGGCGGTGATGACCGTGCGTTTCGCCCAGCGCCAGCTGGCTGCGCACCCACTGGAGCTGGCGGTGGTGCGGGCCGAGTTCGCCCGCGGGCGGGATTTCGTCCTTGGCCTGGCGGCTTTGCGCGACTGGCTGAAGCCCGGGGCCGACCCGATCGAGCAGCGGGCAACCCTGGCCTTGCTGATGCGCATGTTCCGTCGTCCGCCGTCGAGCATCCGCGAGATCGAGCGACTCAGCGGCCTGTCGAAGAGCACCCTGCATCGCTGGGACAAGGAATGGCGCGAGCGGGTCGTCGCTTTGCTGCGCCAGGCCTTGCAGCGACTGGAGGAGCCGATGGCGGAGGTGGGGATCGTGTGCGAGCGCTAAAAAAATTTCTGTATGAAAACGGGTTTTCCCATATTGACGCTATGGGACGATAAAGGTATAAATTCTCCACGATTGAAATTCCTCTGGCCGAAGCCCGCCGATGCGGGCTTCGGCCGTTCCGGGCCCGCCTTTTCGGCGGGCCTTTGCATTTTCGGGAGTCATCCATGTCCGAGCCAAGCTCTGCGGCCTCCGCCGCCAGCGCAATGGCTGGCGTCGGCCTGGCCATGTACCTGCCGGGTATCGATGGCAACGCCTTGCTGGGAGGCTTCGGCGGCGCCATCTTCTTTGTCGTGTTCGCCCGTGACTACAACGCCCTGACCCGCCTCGGCTATCTGCTGGTGTCCTGGGTCGGCGGCTATTACGCCGGAATCGAGGCGCTCGGCCGCGGATTGACCCAGACCAGCGGCATGGCCGCCTTCGTCGCCGCGACCCTCTGCGTGACCGGCGGCATCGGCATGCTCGAGTGGATGCGTGGCGGCGAACTGCCCAGCTGGATGCGCGGGCTGTTGCGCCGCCGGGGAGGCAAGTCCGATGGTTGATCCGCTGTCCACCCTGACCGTGCTGGTCTGCTCGGCGATCTGCATGCGCCTGATCACCTATCGCCGCGCCGGCGCGCGTTTCCGCCCCGGCGTTTCCCTGTGCGCCTACCTGCTGGCGTTGTGCACCGGCTGCCAGGCGCTGGGAATAGTGGCCGGGTTGTATCGTGCCGAGCACCTCTCGCCGTGGATGCTCGGGGTACTGCTGGTGCTGCTGGTCCTGCTGTTGCAGGCGCGCGGCAACCTGGCGCGGGTCCTGCGCCTGCATTGAACGAACGTACTTCGCTCCGGCCTGGCCGGCGGTTGTATCCGCCGCGTCGGTGCCTGTCCGTCATCCATCCATCCTGAAAAAGGAGTTCGCCATGTCCAGTGCAACCGTGCGCCTGGATCACGCCGCCCTGCGCGAAACGTTGCGGCAGTTGTTCGGCCTGCCCGCCGGCAGCGTCATCGATGCCGATCAACTGCTGGCCCCGCCGGCCATCCCCTTCATGACCTTGCGCCTGGAGTCCTCGAGCCTGCTTGGCAAGGTGCGGCGGGAGTTTTCCGCCAGTGGCGAGCAGGAGTCCCTGCTGGCCAGTTGCGAGAGCATCTTTCGCCTGACCTGGCATGGTCCCGAGGCGCACCAGTACCTGCAGGATGCCCGCTGCCTGCTGCAGTCAGGCAATGCCGGCGAGCGCCTGCGCGTGCTGAAGGCCAGCCTGCTGCGCCTGACACCCATCGAAAACCTGTCCGTCGTGCAGGATGGCCAGGCGCTAGGGCAGGCTCGTTTCGACCTTGTTCTCGCTCACGAACACGTGCTGCTCGTCGACCTCGAGCGCACCGCTCCCGGGCAGGCCTCCGGGGGGACGGGTGGAACGGCTTCCTAGAGGTCGTTGCGATGCATCGTAGCGATGCCATCCATACATAGAGGAGAGATCCATGGTCATGTTGATCAGTCGTCGCGTCGGCATCGTTCGCCTGGATGCGGTGATTTCCGAAAACCTCGCGCAGGCTGCCGTCAGCGCGCGCGGCGACCAGCTCATCACCATCGTCGGCAGCATTGTCGACCATGCGCCCGCTGGCGAGCCGTTGCCCTCCTTGCTGCCGATGGAGGGAGGCAGCCGCGCGTTGAACGAGTGCCGTGTGCGCAAGGGCATCGCTGCCTTGACTTCACTGCAAGGCGCTTCCGAAACGGTGGACGTGCAAACGGGATTCCACCTGTATCGCGGTCTGTTCATCACGCGCGTTGTTGCCCGGCGAACCGCAGAAAGAGGATTGAGCCTGACCATAACCGCCAGCCAGAGGCGTGCACGGCGGGCAGGCGGTAGGTTGCTGAAGACTGTCGTCCGTCTTTTCCATGCAGGCAGGGCGACACCCTGCCCGGCACGCTAAGGGCGATGCCGGTCCTGCTTTCATCGGTATGAGGACGGCCCGGCCTTAGCTCCCGGGATCGACTCGCTCCACCCGGTACCTTCTCTTTCCCTTCACACATCCCTCCTGATCGAAGCTCACGCTTCTCGCTCCCCGTCGCTTGTCGGCCTTGTACTGATAACGCACCTCCGCATTGTTCCCGCTGACCCGGTCCGGCTTGCCCAGCGCCCGCTCCACATCGGAGCGGGTCATTCCCGCCATGATCCGCTGCTCCACGATCGCCTTGCGGCGTTCCTTCTCGTCCAGGCGTCTGCCGCAGCGATCTTCTCTTTCTCCGATCACCGCGAGCGGCACGCTTTTCCGGCCGATGGACGCCTTTTTCGTCTTCGTCTCGGCCCTCGGCGTGACGCTCCTGCCTCCCGGCGGCGGGTTGTCCGCCACGACGGTCTCGCCGGCCTGCCCGGCGGGGCAACCGAGTTGGGTGAAGCTGACATGGCCGCTGGCGTCTTCGCAGCGGAATACCGCAGCGGCCTCGCAGATGGACGCCAGCGAGAGGAGGAGAAGGAGGGACAGGGAACGCATGGGCGGCACTCCGGGTCGGATAAGGGTGAGTGCAGGCTAACGCGTTGCCTTTTTCCGCGGGGCCGAGTGTCCTGAGTGAAATTTCCGGCGTCGCAGTCAGGCGTCGAGTGACGATGAACTTTGTGCCGCAAGCGCTTGTTCTTGCCGCCATTTTGTAACGCGCAAAACGCAAGCGGAGTGTTATCATTATCCGTATCTGCCCCGAGAGGGCCCTTGGAACACACCCATGGACTTACCCAGTAGAAACTCGAACAGTTTCCCGTTTGACCAATCACGTTTCTGATTGACCCCTTTGGCGTGCTCCGCTACTGGGGGTGGAGCGCGCTATGACCGAAGTAGAAGCCAAGAAGCCGCAGGAAAGCCTGCAGGACCGCCTAGCGCAGGTGGTCGAGCTGCTGCATCGCCACAAGGTGGTGGAAGACCTGACCCATCGTCAGGAAGGCCAGCACCATGACCGGGTGGAAAACCTCGTCCACCGGCAGAATCTCGTAGAACTCCAGCGCAAGCTGGAGGAACTGCACCCCGCCGACATCGCCCACATCCTCGAATCGCTGCCGCTGGACGACCGCCTGACGGTCTGGCAGCTGGTCAAGTCCGAGGACGACGGCGACATCCTCCTCGAAGTCTCCGACGCGGTCCGGGAAACCCTGATCGCGGACATGGACGACCACGAGATCATCGCCGCGACCAAGGACCTGGACGCCGACGAACTCGCCGACCTGGCGCCGGAACTGCCGCGCGACGTGGTCCATGAACTGATGGAAAGCCTCGACGCGCAGCAGCGCGAGCGAGTGCGTTCGGCGCTGTCCTACGAGGAGGACCAGGTCGGCGCGCTGATGGACTTCGAGATGGTCACCATCCGCGAGGACGTCAGCCTGGAAGTGGTGCTGCGCTACCTGCGCCGCCTGAAGGAACTGCCCGGGCATACCGACAAACTGTTCGTGGTCGACTACGACGGCGTGCTCAAGGGCGTGCTGCCGATCAAGCGCCTGCTGGTCAACGATCCGGACAAGCAAGTGCTGGAAGTCATGGCCACCGACCCGGTGACCTTCCACCCGGACGAGGACGGCTACGACGCCGCCCAGGCATTCGAGCGTTACGACCTGATTTCCGCGCCGGTGGTGGACAAGGGCGGCAAGCTGATCGGTCGTCTGACCATCGACGAGATGGTCGACCTGATCCGTGAGGAGAGCGAAAGCGAAGTCCTCAACATGGCCGGTCTGCGTGAAGAAGAAGACATCTTCGCCTCGGTCTGGAAGTCGGTGCGCAACCGCTGGGCCTGGCTGGCCACCAACCTGATCACCGCCTTCGTCGCCTCGCGGGTGATCGGCCTGTTCGAAGGCTCCATCGAGAAACTGGTGGCGCTGGCCGCGCTGATGCCGATCGTTGCCGGCATCGGTGGCAACTCCGGCAACCAGACCATCACCATGATCGTCCGCGCCATCGCGCTCGACCAGGTACAGCCGACCAGCAACAGTCGCAACCGCCTGCTGCGCAAGGAGCTTGGCGTCGCGCTGGTCAACGGCCTGGCGTGGGGCGGAGTGATCGGCGTGGTGGCCTTCTATCTTTACGGCAACTGGGAACTGGGCGTGGTGATGACCGCCGCGATGACCCTGAACCTGCTGCTGGCGGCGATGATGGGAGTGCTGATCCCGATGACCCTGCATCGTTTCGGACGCGATCCGGCGATGGGCTCCAGCGTGATGATCACTGCGATGACCGACAGCGGCGGTTTCTTCATCTTCCTCGGCCTGGCGACGATCTTCCTGATGTAGCCGGAGCGCCACGCGAGAAGCCGCCCACGGGCGGCTTTTTTCATGGCGGTCAGATCAGCGGGGAAACCTTCGGTGGCGACCAGGACAGCACGCTCAGGCAGCGATCGCCGCCATTGACGAAATACTCGTCGACGGCCTTGGTCTCGCGGGCGACGAAGCCCTCGCGACGGCATTCCTGGTCCAGCCAGCCGCCTTGCTCGACCCGGTACAGCCAACCCTCGGATGCCGCACAGGCTGGCCAGAACTCCAGCAGGTCGGCAGCGTCGAGCTGGCGCAGGCCTTCGACTTCGACGAACTCGACGCGCCAGGTGCGCTGGCTGGCGAGGTCGCGGACGAGGATGGTCAGGCCGGCGCGATCCTGGCGGCACTCCAGGAACCAGGGGTCGACGCAGGGCGGCGCTTGGAGCAGAACCGCCAGCAGCGGCTCCGCGCGTTCAGCCACGGACGCGCAGGGTCAGGCCCTTGAGGAAGTTGCGCAGCAACTGGTCGCCGCAGGTCCGGTAGTTGCTGTGGCCGGGCTTGCGAAACAGGGCGCTCAGCTCGGGTTTGGAGACCGGGAAGTCGACGCTGTCGAGGATGGCATGGAGGTCTTCCTCCTTGAGTTCGAAGGCGACCCGCAGCTTCTTCAGGATCATGTTGTTGCTCAACGGCAGCTCCAGCGGCGGTAGCGGACGCGACTCGTCGCGACCGCGGCGCTGGATGATCAGTCCGTCCAGGCAGCGCGCCAGGTAGCGGTCGGGGCAGGCCTGGAAGCCGTCTTCGTCTTCCTTCTTCAGGTAAGCCTCGAGCAGGTCCGCTTCGACTTGCTCGCCGAACGGGGCGGCCAGTTCGGCCAGATGTGCGTCGGGAAGATCCAGCAGGTAGCGCAGGCTGCGTAGTACGTCGTTGTTGAGCATCGTGCTCTCCGGAACGGTTGGCGATGAAAAAGCCCCGCGGGGCGGGGCTCTTCAGGGGGGGCTCAGACCAGCTCGGCCCAGAGGTCGTACTCGTCGGCATCGGTGATGCGCACGCGGACCTTGTCGCCCGGCTTCAGCTCGTCGCTGTCGACGAACACGTTGCCGTCGATTTCCGGAGCGTCGGCCCAGGAGCGGCCGACCGCGCCCTGTTCGTCGACTTCGTCGATCAGCACTTCGATTTCCTTGCCCACCTTGAGCTGCAGGCGAGCGGCGGAAATCGCCTGCTGGTGGGCCATGAAGCGTTCCCAGCGGTCCTGCTTGACCTCGTCCGGCACCGGCTCCAGGCCCAGCTCGTTGGCCGGAGCGCCTTCGACGGGGGAGTACTGGAAGCAGCCGACGCGGTCGAGCTGGGCTTCCGTCAGCCAGTCGAGCAGGTACTGGAAGTCTTCTTCGGTTTCGCCCGGGAAGCCGACGATGAAGGTCGAGCGGATGGTCAGTTCCGGGCAGATCTCGCGCCACTGCTTGATCCGGGCCAGGGTCTTGTCCTCGAAGGCCGGGCGCTTCATGGCCTTGAGCACCTTCGGGCTGGCGTGCTGGAAGGGGATGTCGAGGTACGGCAGGAGCTTGCCGGCGGCCATCAGCGGGATCACGTCGTCGACGTTGGGGTACGGGTAGACGTAGTGCAGGCGAACCCACACGCCCATGCTGCTCAGCGCCTCGCAGAGTTCCTTCATGCGGGTCTTGACCGGCTGGCCGTTCCAGAAGTCGGTCTTGTACTTCAGGTCCACGCCGTAGGCGCTGGTGTCCTGGGAAATCACCAGGAGTTCCTTGACCCCGGCCTTGACCAGGCGCTCGGCCTCGCTCAGCACGTCGCCGACCGGCCGGCTGACCAGCTTGCCGCGCATGGACGGGATGATGCAGAAGCTGCAACTGTGGTTGCAGCCTTCGGAAATCTTCAGGTAGGCGTAGTGGCGCGGGGTCAGCTTGACGCCTTGCGGCGGGACCAGGTCGACCAGCGGGTTGTGTTCGGTCTTCGGCGGCACCACTTCGTGCACCGCGGTAACCACCTGCTCGTACTGTTGCGGGCCGGTGACCGCCAGCACGCTGGGATGGACGTCGCGGATCGCGTGCTCTTCCACGCCCATGCAGCCGGTGACGATGACCTTGCCGTTCTCGGCGATGGCTTCGCCGATCACTTCCAGGGACTCGGCCTTGGCGCTGTCGATGAAACCGCAGGTGTTGACCACCACGACGTCGGCGTCTTCGTAGGTCGGAACGACCTCATAGCCTTCCATGCGCAGCTGGGTGAGGATGCGCTCGGAGTCGACCAGCGCCTTGGGGCATCCAAGACTGACGAAGCCGACTTTGGGAGTGGGGGTGGACATGGCTAACCTCGGTAGGCGGGCGCGCTTGCTGGCGCCTCTGATCAAAAAGTGCGCAATTCTAGCGGCAGCGCCGCGGCTTTTCCAGTCTCCCGTGCAGCTCTTTTCCGGCCTTGGAAAAACTCACCGCGGGCGCTCGGCAATCGGCTCCCCGGCCTTCTATAGTCATAGCAGTCCGTGGCCTCGGCGCTTGCATCGCGGACGGCATGGGCGCAGCATTTGCCGAATTTTTCCGGGGGAAAGCGTTTCATGAGTGATGCAGCGACGCGTGCCGAGGAGACGTCGGAGGGGCATTCCAGCTCTGCCATCGGCCTGATGGTCGGGGCGGTTGGAGTCTGCTATGGGGATATCGGCACCAGTCCCTTGTATACCCTGAAAGAGGTCTTCATCGGCGGCTACGGGGTGCAGGCCAACCACGATGGCGTCCTTGGCGTGCTGTCGCTGATCTTCTGGTCGCTGGTCTGGGTCGTTTCCATCAAGTACGTGATCTTCGTCCTGCGTGCCGACAACCAGGGCGAGGGCGGGGTGATGGCGCTGTCGGCCCTGGCGCGCCGGGCGGCGGCGCCGTTCGGCAGGCTGCAGACTATCGTGGTGGTTGCCGGCCTGATCGGCGCGGCGCTGTTCTACGGCGACAGCATGATCACCCCGGCGATCTCGGTACTGTCGGCGGTAGAAGGGCTGGAGATCGCCTTCGACGGCCTGGAGCACTGGACGGTACCGCTGGCGCTTATCGTGCTGATCGGCCTGTTCCTGATCCAGAAGCACGGCACCGCGCGGATCGGCATCCTGTTCGGCCCGGTCATGGTGCTCTGGTTCGGCGCCCTGGCGGCGCTGGGCGTCTACGGGGTGATCCAGCAGCCGGAAGTGCTGCAGGCGATGAACCCTGTATGGGCCGTGCGTTTCTTCAGCTCGCATCCCGGCATCGGTGTCGCCATCCTCGGCGCCACCGTACTGGCGCTGACCGGCGCCGAGGCGCTGTACGCCGACATGGGCCACTTCGGTCGCAAGCCGATCGCCCGTGCCTGGTTCCTGCTGGTGCTGCCGGCGCTGGTGCTGAACTACTTCGGCCAGGGCGCGACCATCCTTTCCAACGCCGAGGCGGCGCGCAACCCCTTCTACCTGCTGGCGCCGGGCTGGGCGCTGCTGCCGATGGTGGCGCTGTCCACCCTGGCCACGGTGATCGCCTCCCAGGCGGTGATCTCCGGCGCCTTCTCCCTGACCCGCCAGGCGATCCAGCTCGGCTACGTGCCGCGGATGACCATCCAGCACACTTCCAGCCACGAGCAGGGGCAGATCTACATCGGCGGGGTGAATTGGGCGCTGATGGTCGGCGTGGTCCTGCTGGTGCTCGGCTTCGAGTCCTCGGCGTCGCTGGCGGCTGCCTACGGCGTGGCGGTGACCGGAACCATGCTGATCACCACCCTGCTGATGGGCGTGGTGATCTGGCGCCTGTGGAAATGGCCGCTGTGGCTGGGCGTCCCGTTCTTCTGCGTGATGCTCGCGGTGGACAGCCTGTTCTTCGCCGCCAACCTGCCCAAGGTGATCCAGGGCGGCGCCTTCCCGGTCATCGCGGGTATCGTCATCTTCATCCTGATGTCCACCTGGAAGCGTGGCCGCCAACTGCTGGTGGAGCGTCTCGACGAGGGCTCGCTGCCGCTCTCGGTGTTCATTTCCAGCATGCGCGTGCAGCCGCCGCACCGGGTCCAGGGGACCGCGGTGTTCCTTACCGCGCGTACCGACGCGGTGCCTCACGCGCTGCTGCACAACCTGTTGCACAACCAGGTGCTGCACGAGCAGGTGGTGCTGCTCACCGTGGTCAACGAAGACAGCCCACGGGTTTCGCCGGATCGCCGTTTCGAGGTCGAGGCCTATGGCGACGGGTTCTTCCGGGTGATCCTGCACTTCGGCTTCATGGAAGAGCCAGACATCCCGGCTGCCTTGCGCCTGTGCCATCTCAACGAACTGGACTTCAGCCCGATGCGCACCACCTACTTCCTCAGCCGGGAGACGGTGATTCCATCCAAGCGCATCGGCATGGCGCGCTGGCGCGAGGGGTTGTTCGCCTTCCTGCTGAAGAACGCCAACGGCAACCTGCGCTATTTCAACCTGCCGCTCAACCGGGTGATCGAGTTGGGAACCCAGGTCGAGATCTGATCCGCTCCGCTGCAAAAAAGCGCGCCCGATTGGGCGCGTTTTTTTGCGCGTTTCTCAGCGCCGTTGCGGCAGCATCCGTACCAGGGTGTTGTCGCGGCTGACGAAGTGATGGAAGAGCGCCGCGGCGGCGTGCAGGCCGATCAGGAAATAACCGGCGTTGCCGATGGTTTCGTGCCATTCCTTGATTTGCCCGGCGAGGTCGGGGTTCTTGTCGACCAGCGGCGGTAGCTCCAGGCCGAAGAACGGTATCGGCTTGCCGGCGGCGCTGAGGATCAGCCAGCCGGCGAAGGGCAGGCCGATCATCATCAGGTAGAGGGCGTAGTGCATCAGCCTGGCCAGCGTCGCCTGCCAGGCGGGGATGGCGGGCTCTATGCGCGGGGTAGGGGTGGCCAGGCGCACCAGCAGGCGCAACCAGACCAGCAGGAAAACGCTCAGGCCAAGCATGAAGTGCCATTGCTTGAGCAGTTCGCGGGTTTCGCTGCCCTTGGGGAAATTGCCCTTCAGTTCGATACAGGCGTAGACCCCGGCGATCAGCAGCAGGGTCAGCCAGTGCAGGGCAATGGTCAGGCTCCCATAACGGGATTCGGTGTTTTTCCAGCTCATCACGGTTCCTTCTCTTCGGCTCTCGGGAGCCCGCTCTGCGGCGGGTCGGCCGGTATTCTCGGCGGCTCCGCTGAAGCCAGCCTGAATGCCCCCGGCAGGCTCAGTCTAGCTGGCGCCGGCCGGGGACAAGAAGGGCGGAGCGGGGAGAGCTTGATCGCGATCAGGCGTCGGGAGCGTTCTCGCGGTCGCGGATGGCCTGGAGCATCTTCTTCGCCAGGGACAGGTAGTCCTCGTCGAAATGGTGGCCGCCCGGCAGTTCGAGCTTCTCGCCGACGGCCTGGGATTGGGTACAGCCGCTTTCGTCCTTTTCTTCGGCGCCATAGATGCAGAACACCTTGGCTGCCGGCAACCTGGCCATTTCCGGGCCGGTGGCGGCTTCCTCGCCGGCCTTGCCCAGCCAGCCTTCCACTTCGATCTCGAAGCTGCCGGTCCGCGCCAGCGCCAGCAGCAGCATGGCTTTCACTTGCTGCTGGTCCTTTCCGGGCAGGCGGTTGTAGATCGCCGGCAGGATGTCAGCGCCGAACGAGTAGCCGGCCAGGACGAAACGTTTCGCGCCCCACTTCTCGCGGTAGTGTTGCATCAGCTTGGAGAGGTCGGCGGCGCTCTGTTCCGGGCTCTTGTGTTGCCAGTAGTAGCGCAGGGTGTCGATGCCGACCACCGGGTAGCCCATGCTGGCCATATGCTCGGCAGAGTCCTTGTCCAGGTCGCGCCAGCCGCCGTCGCCGGAGTAGAACAGGGTGACGATGTCCGAGGGTTGCGCCGCGGGGACCTCGAGTACCGGCAGGGCCTCGGCGTTGCCTTGCAGTTGCAGGCGCAACTGATGGGCGAGCACGTCGGACAGCGGGGTGTCGTAGTCGCTGATGCTGGTTTCCGCGCTCGACTGCTTGCGGACGAAGACTGCGGTGTCGTCGTCCGGGTTGTCGTTCCAGGCCAGCAGCCACTGGCCGTGCGACGCCTGGTGCGGCAGCGGGGCGTCGCAGTCGCGCTCGGCCAGGGCAATGTCGAAGCCGACCGAGAGCGCCTTGGCCTTGTCGTCGTCCTGGCTGGCGAGCCAGCGCCAGGCGGTGGTCGAGCCTGGGCCGATGCCGGCGACCAGGTTCGGCTTGCCGCCGAGGCGGGCAATGACCGCTTCGAGCCGGGACTGCTGCGCCCTGCAATCGCCGTTTTCCGGGGGGAAGTACTGGATCACCCGGGCGGCGCTGTCGTGAGCCAGGTTCAGCATCTGGGCGTCGTTCAGTTGCTGTTCGGGGGCGGCGATCACCACCACCCGCGAGCGCGGCTTCTCGCCGGGTTCGGCAAGGGTGGCGTGGCCGCCGTCGTCGAGGTCCAGGGCTTCCAGTTTCGCCTGGGCCGCCGGTCGGCTCCAGAGCAGCAGGGCGGCACCGACGATCAGCACCAGGGCGGCGACCAGAAAACGGCGCCAGTGACGTTTCACGACAGACATATCAGCGTTTCACCAATCCAGTCAGGCCGCCGGCGATCAGCGCGGCGGTATCGGCCAGGGCCACTAGCGGGTCGAGCCCGGCTGGCACGGCCAGGTAGCGGGGTTCCCAGTCGGGCTGGAACTTGTCCTTGAAGCGTCGCAGCCCCTGGAAATTGTAGAACTGTTCGCCCCGCCGGAAGACCAGCGCGCCCAGGCGCTGGGTCAACGGCGCGCCGCGCCTTGGCTGGAGCCCGGCCAGCGGCACCATGCCGAGGCTGAAGCGCGCGTGGCCCTGGGCCTTGTAGTGGAGGATGAGGCCGAGCATGAGGAACTCCATGGTCAGCTTCGGCGCGTCCGGGTGCACGCGCATCAGGTCGAGGCTCGCCAGTTCGCGGCTGTCGGTTTCCAGCAGGTTGGCGAAGGCCACCGGCTTGCCCTGGTGGCGGACGATGGCGATGCGGAAGAAGTTCAGGTACGCCGGGGTGAAGCGGCCCAGGGAGAAGCCTTTCTCGCGCACCTGCTTGCCGCCCAGCCAGGCGTCCGATATCGCCTTCAGCTCGTCCAGCGGAGCCTGGCCCGGTTCATGGAACTCCAGGGCCAGGCCGTCGCGCTGGCCGCGGTTCCAGGTGTAGCGCAGGTCTTTCATTTCCTTGCCCTTGTTCTCCAGGTCGAAGCGCAGCAGGTCGACTCGCGCTTCTTCGCCGAGCTTGAGGGCGGTCAGGCCGATGTCCATGTAGAATGGCAGGTTCTCGGCACGCACCTGGTAGAACACCGGGCGGGCATGGTGCAGGTCGCAGAGGTCGCGGAACTGCCAGATCAGTTCGGCGCGCTGCATGGCCGGGCCGATCGGGTCGTACAGGGCGATCATGCTGCGACCGCGGCGGGCGTACATGAGGAAAGCGTCGTCGCTCTCATGGAAGAGCAGGGCCTTGTCGCCGGTCAGGGCCAGGCCGCCATCCGGCTGGTCCGAGTGGCGGATGATCCGCGCCGCGCGCTGCAGCTCTTCCGCGTTCGGCTCGCGGATCGCCGGCGGTGCCGCGCGCAGCAGCCAGCCAAGGGCCAGGGCCAGGAGCAGCAGGCAACTGCCGAGGGCGGCGCGCAGGGCGCGCGGGGCGTCGGCGTCCAGGGCGAACTGCCACCAGAGCTGGTTGCTGTAATGCACGTCCTGGTTGGCGAACAGCAGCAGCCAGACCGAGGCGCCGACCACGCAGATGCTGGCGCCTACATAGAGCGGCGAGAAGGGTACTTCCATCAGCCGGCTGGGACGGTAGAAGGAGCGGCGGAACATGGCGAGCAGCGCGGCGGTCAGGCTCAGCAGGCTGGCTTCTTCCCAGTCGAAGCCTTTCAGCAGCGAAAGCAGGGCGCCCACCAGCAACAGCACCAGGGTCAGGGCCCAGGCGGCCGACAGCCGTCGGCGCAAACCCTGCGCGAGCAGCAGGCAGAGCACGCCGATCAGGCTGGCGACCAGGTGCGAGGCATCGATCAGGCGATGTGGAATGAGGAAGCCGAGGTGCTCCAGGCGGGTGTCGATCGCCGGCGTGGCGCCGGAAAACAGCAGCACGACACCGGAGAGGAAGACCAGGATCGCCAGGATCGGTGCGGCGAAACCCGAGGCGACGCGGATCGCCTGGCGCGTCACCCACAACCGGCGCGCTTCGAGGAACAGCAACAACAGGCAGGCCAACAGCAGCGGCAGCACCACGTAGATCAAGCGGTACAAGAGCAGGGCCGCGGCCAGCGGCGCGGCGCCCAGTTGGCCGGCGAACGCGGCCAGCAGCACCGCCTCGAACACCCCAACTCCGCCCGGTACGTGGCTGAGTACGCCGGCGGCCAGGGCGAGCAGGTAGACCAGCAGGAACGCCGCGAAGGGTGGGGTTTCCGGCAGCAACAGATAAAGGACGGTAGCGGCGGCGGCGACGTCGAGGGCGGTGATCAGCAGTTGCAGCAGCGATAGGCGCAGGCCTGGCAGGCGCAGGCTGCGGCGGCCGAGGCGGACCAGCAGGCTGTCGGGGGACGGCCGTTCTCCCGGCAGACGGTGCCGGGCCAGGAACGCCACCAGGCCGACAGCCAGCAACAGGACGGCGATCGCGATGACGGCGACCAGGGCGTGGGGCAGGTGCAGCGCCGATGCCGCATCGTCGAGGTCGCAGAGTGCGGCGAGTGCCGCCAGCACCGGCAGTGCGCAGCCCAGGGAAAGGCTGGCAAATAGCGTCATCCGGGCAATTTCGGCAGCGCCGATGCCATGCCGGGAATACAGTCGGTAGCGTACGGAGCCGCCGGAAAGCAGCGACAGGCCTACCGCATTGCCGATGGCGAAGGCGCTGAAGCCACCGGTGGCCAGGTTGCGCATGGGCAGCGTGACGCCAGCGAAGCGGCTGGCCGACCACTCGTAGCCGAGCAGGATGACGAAGCCGAGGGCGGTCGCGCCCAGGGCGCCGAGCAGCGCCGGCCTGGGCACGTCGGCGATGGCATCGTGGAGGGCGCCGGGATCGATCTCCCGTAGCAGGTGGTAGCAGGCCACCAGCGCCAGGCCGAACAGCAGCAAGGTGAAGACCAGGCCGATGGGCTGGCGGTAGGCGGTAATCCGATCGATCAGCCGGATGCGTTGTGGGGACGCGGGAGAGCTGGGTGGAGCGGGATGTTCTGGAACGGGAGCGTCGGTGCGCATCAGCCACCTCATGGGAATTTGCGCGACAGAGTATGGCCTCTCGGGCGAGTTCCCAAGTGGTCGCAGCAGATTTTTTCTGTGCGGGGCGGCGTCCTGTCACAGGGAGAAGACCGCCGGGTTTTGCAGGAGTTGCGTCGGCGAAGTGGCCGAAGGCCATTTGCTGGTATTCGTTCAGCGATGGTTCAGCTTGCCGTGGGCATAGTGGCGGCTTGCACTGTCCGACCATTTCCGAGGGGGGAAGGGTGACGATGATCCAGGCGGGCATTCATGTCGGCGCCGGAGTCGTGCTGGGCGTGGCCGCTGGATGGTGGCTGGGGGATTGGGAACAGTCGTTGCAGGTCAAGGATTCGGTGGCGCGGGTCGATTGCCTGTTGTACGGCGCCCTGCTGGTGGTGTTGCTCCGCCACGACGGTTGGTTGCGCCGCCTGGGCCTGTTGGGCCTGGGGCTGTTCTGCGGTTCCCTGCTGGTCTATTCGGTGAATCCGGCCAGCCTGTTCGCTGCGAAAGAGTCCTGGAGCCTTGCGCGGATCTCCATGCGGGCCTTCGGTCCGCTGGTGATGCTGGTCGTGGGGATGGCCTGCGCGCGCCTGGCACACGAGTTGCGCTGACGCAGGCGTTGCGCTCACGCCGGAGTCAGGTGACGCGATTCCTCGCGGTATTCCTTCAACCAGCGCAGCACTTCCACGGCCTCCCAGCGAGAGGGGTCGTACAACGCATAGATCTCGCCCTGGTAGCCGACCACATCGAGCGGCCGGTGGAAGCCGGCGCGCTGGAACAGCGCCTCGATCTCGGCGAAGCAGGTGTTGAAGTGCACGCGGGTGAACGGCGTCTTGCCGTCGGTGACCAGGCCGTCCATCTGCAGTTCGTCCACTGCCTGGCGGATGTCGTCGAGTCCCATCCGGTTCACGCTGCGCTTCAATTGTTCGACGTTCAGCATCTGTCTGTCCTTTCCGTATCCGTTACCGAGCATTCATCGAAGGCTGAGCTGGCTGTACGAATATACAGTTAAATGTGCGATGATGCGAGCGAACGGAGGGCGAGGCGATGCAGTGGAGCACGAGTGTCGGAATGCAAAAAGCCCCGGCGCTATCGCTAGTGCCGGGGCTTTTCGAATGTGGTTGCGGGAGCTGGATTTGAACCAACGACCTTCGGGTTATGAGCCCGACGAGCTACCAGACTGCTCCATCCCGCGTCTGTGTGGGCGCATTCTACGGACTCTCGTCGGGCTGTCAATCGATTTTTCGAAAAAAGTGTTTTTTCTTCAAATGCTTAGCGCTTGCCCAATGCTAGAATTCGGCGCTCCGGGGCAGGCCCGGCGGGGCTTGTAGCGAGATTCCGGTGCGGAAAATCATCCATATAGACTGCGACTGTTTCTACGCCGCCCTCGAGATGCGCGACGACCCCAGCCTGCGCGGCAAGGCGCTGGCGGTTGGCGGTTCGCCGGACAAGCGCGGAGTGGTCGCCACTTGCAGCTACGAGGCGCGGGCCTATGGCGTGCGCTCGGCGATGGCCATGCGCACGGCGCTCAAGCTGTGTCCCGATCTGCTGGTGGTGCGCCCGCGTTTCGATGTCTACCGGGCGGTGTCGAAGCAGATCCATGCGATCTTCCGCGATTATACCGATCTGATCGAGCCGCTTTCGCTGGACGAGGCCTACCTGGACGTCAGCGCTTCGCCGCATTTCGCCGGTAGCGCCACGCGGATTGCCCAGGACATCCGCCGCCGGGTGGCCGAGGAGCTGCGCATCACCGTTTCGGCGGGCGTCGCGCCGAACAAGTTCCTGGCCAAGATCGCCAGCGACTGGCGCAAGCCGGACGGGCTGTTCGTGATTACCCCGGAGCAGGTCGACGGGTTCGTCGCCGAGTTGCCGGTGGCCAAGTTGCATGGCGTCGGCAAGGTCACGGCGGAGCGCCTGGCGCGGATGGGCATCCGCACCTGCGCCGACCTGCGCCAGGGCAGCAAGCTGAGCCTGGTGCGCGAGTTCGGCAGCTTCGGCGAACGCCTGTGGGGACTGGCCCATGGTATCGACGAGCGACCGGTGGAAGTCGACAGCCGGCGCCAGTCGGTGAGCGTCGAATGTACCTTCGATCGCGACCTGCCGGACCTGGCGGCTTGCCTGGAGGAACTGCCGACCCTGCTCGAGGAGCTGGACGGACGCCTGCAACGCCTGGATGGCAGTTATCGGCCGGACAAGCCGTTCGTTAAACTGAAGTTTCACGATTTCACCCAGACCACGGTGGAACAGTCCGGCGCCGGGCGCGACCTGGAGAGCTACCGGCAATTGCTCGGCCAGGCCTTTGCCCGTGGCAATCGTCCGGTGCGCCTGATCGGCGTCGGCGTGCGCCTGCTCGACCTGCAGGGCGCCCACGAACAACTCAGGTTGTTCTGATGCTCCTCATGGCGTCAACGAAGTCGCGAGGTTCCGCGGCGACGGCTCTTCCCCTACCGGCAAGGCGCTGAAGCGGCCGAGATCCTGCAGCAGTTCCAGGCGTGCTGCACGGAGTGGGCCGCGTATGGCTTCCTGTTGTTCCACGTCGAGCGGGCGGTCGTCGCCATCGCTCACCGGACCGTGGTGACGGTCCGCGCCACGCAGTGGGAAGCTCACCTTGAAGCCTTCGCCCAGGTAGGCGATGCGCGTGGTATCGGCGCTCACCGCATAGTCGCGATGGTAGTCCGCTGCGAGCAGGTCCTGTCCCAGCGAGTAGTCGCGGGGCGGATTGCGTACGCCCAGCAGCGGCAGGAGCGTTGCGGGCAGGTCGATGTGGCTGGTGATGCCGCGGACGGCACGGGGCGCCTGTCCGGGAATGCTCAGCACGGCGACGGTGCCGGTCTGGTAGCGATTGAACTCGGTATTGTGGCCCCAGCGCGAGCGTTCCATGAACTCTTCCCCATGGTCGCCGAGCACCACTACCGCGGTGTTTTCCAGCAGGTGCTGGTTTTCCAGGTGCTGCAGCAGGCGGCCGATCTGTGTATCGACTTCGCGCACGGCATTCAGGTAGCGGTTCTTGATCAGCGGCATCTGCGCCTGGAAATCGGTGGTCAGGTAGTTGAAGTTGACCAGATAGGGGCGGATTTTCGCGGTCTCGTCGCGGAAGCTGTAGTTGGCGTGGCTCGACTCGAGGAACAGGCAGGCGAAGAACGGCCGGTCGGGTAGTCGGCGATCGACGAAGCGCAGCAGGTCGTCGGTGTTCCGGGCGTCGCGCTGCCAGGCAGGCTCCGGGCTATCCAGCACGTGCAGGTCCTGGGGGCGCAGGTTGACGAACACGCTGCGGTCGAAGGGCGGATAGCTGAAACGTTGCGCGGCATTGATCCGGAACTGGTAGTTCTGCTGCCTGAGTACCTCCATGAGCACCGGCGGCTGGCCGGCCTTCAGCACGGCGTCCCAGTAGCCGCCGTGCAGCCCGTAGAACATGCCGAAGACGCCCATCTGGGTCAGGTTGCCGCTGCTGTAGTGGTTGTCCAGGCGGATCGCCCGGTTGGAGAAGTCCCACAGCCTGGGCATGTAGCGCGGATCGAGCATGTCCCCGCGGAGCGACTCGGCGACGATCCAGACGATGTTCAATGGGTGCGCCGGGGCGCTGATCTCCAGCGGCCGGAGAGGATAGTGCAGGTCGCTCTGCTGCTGGAGCAGCTCGCGCTGGGTGGGCGTCGGCTGGATGCCCAGGCTTCGCGCCAGGCTGCGGACGGTCAATGGCAGGTAAAGCGGATAGCGTTCGCTGGCCAGCAGGATCGGCCGGTAGTCGCGCAGGGAGCTGAACGCATAGACCAGGCGTTCGCCCAGGGCCAGGCAGAGGAAGGCCGCCAACAGGTAGCGCCAGGCGCGCCGAGGGAGCGCGGGAAGGCGTTCGCGGCTGACCTGGCAGGCGCTGTACAGCAGCACCTGCAGGCAGAGCAGGGCCAGGGCCGCCAGGCTTGCGCTGAGCAGGGTGCCGTCGCCGCTGCCGAGGCTGGAGAGGCCGCCGGGCGAGACCAGCAGGCCGATGCTGAAACCGTTGAGGTGGAATCCGTACAGGTCGTAGAGGGTGCGGTCGGCGTAGAGCAGTATCTGTACCGCCGCGCTGCCGACGATGGCCAGCACGCCTGCCAGCCACGGACTGAGGCGCACGGGAAGGCGATCATGGAAATGCAGGAGCAGTCGGCAGGCGAGGTACACCGGGACTATATAAAGGAAGGCGTAGCTCAGGCTGGCAGCGACGCTCCAGAGCGGCAGCCAGGCGTCGTCGAAGACGATCCCGTCCTGCAGGCGCAGCACCTGCCAGAGCACCACCAGCCACGACAACAGAAAGAAGCGGTTGAGTGTCTCGGTGCTGGGTGGGGCGAACATCAAGCGTCTCCGGGCGAGGATGCGGAAGCCTAGGGACGTGGTGGTCAAGCGGGAATGAAATGGATGTCAAAAAAATGTAAACGGGCGGCGCCGGGTAGCGCCGCTTCAGGCTTCAGTCGTGCTCGGGAACCAGGCGCAGCGGCTTGCCTTCGGCCGGCCACAGGCGCAGCTCGTCGGACGGCGAAATGTCCCAGTGCTGGACGCTCTGCAGCAGGGCCAGGAAGCGCCGTTCCTGCTCCATGATCTCCGCTGCGCACAGGCGGCGGGTGCTGCCGATGGCGCCGAACTGAAGGAGGTCGTCCTGCAGGGTGTAGCTGGCGAACCAGTGGTTGCAGCCGCCATTGCCGAAGGCGCGGCCCTGGCCGTCGAAGGTCAGGCTGATGTGGCTGTAGTCCATCGTCGGTTGTGCCCCGACCCAGTCGACCTGGTAGGCCTGCTCGGTTTCCAGGGTGGTCTCCTGGCTGGCGCAACCGCCCAGGATCAGGGCGGCGGAGGCGAAGAGGGCGAGAGAGGGTTTCATGGCGTTTCCTTTGCGCATTTCGTACGGGCGATAGTTCACAGACCGTCGGTCGGACGGGGCGTTCGCCCTACTGGCATTTCGGGCACAGGTGCTTGCCTTCGCGGCTGCGCCAGCCCAGTTCGTGAATGCGTTCTTCGGCGGCCGGCGCCAGGGCCTTGCGACCGAGACTGGCGTCCACGGCGAACTCGAAGTCGAGACGAGCCTGGCACTGGTCGCAGTCGACCTGCCAGGTATGGATCGCCAGTTCGCGGAATGCCGGGCCGCGGGCGACCGCCAGCCACTGGCCGGGTGGGTTGATCAGGTGGCGAACCTTTTCCACGGTCAGGCGCATGCTCAGGGTCTTGCTGCCCTTGAGGCTGACCAGCAGCACGTCGTCGGCCTTGATCGAGCCGCCGGTGCCGGTGACCTGGTAGCGCCCCGGGGAGAGCGCGCGGCATTCGTTGAGGGTGTATTGCGGGTTGAGCAGGGTGTAACGGAAATCGTGTTCAGCCATGGAGCCTCCAATCAGCCGCGCATGCTACCACGCCATCAGGCCCGGACCCGATTGCGCGGCGTCCCGTCCTGCCAGGCGGCGATGTTGTCCAGGGTGGTGTCGGCGATCGCCGCCAGGGCCTCGCGGGTAAGGAAGGCCTGGTGGGCCGTCACCACCACGTTGGGGAAGCTCAGCAGGCGTGCCAGCACGTCATCCTGCAGGGGCTGGTCGGAGCGATCCTCGAAAAAGATATCCGCTTCCTCTTCATAGACATCGAGGCCGAGGTAGCCCAGTTGTCCGCTCTTCAGCGCCTCGATCAGCGCCGCGGCGTTCACCAGGGCGCCACGGCCGGTATTGATCAGCATCGCGCCGGGTTTCATCGTCGCCAGGCGCTGCGCGTCGATGAGGTGGCGGGTGTCGGCGGTCAGCGGGCAATGCAGGCTGACGATGTCGGACTCGGCGAGCAGGGCGTCGAGCGCCAGGTAGCGGCCGCCGAGTGCTTGGATGCGCGGATTGGGATAGGGATCGTAGGCCAGCAGCTCGCAGCCGAAGCCGGCCATGATGCGGGCGAAGGTCTCGCCGATCTGTCCGGTGCCGATCACTCCGACGCGTTTGCCGTGGAGGTCGAAGCCGGTCAGCCCATGCAGCGAGAAATCGCCCTCGCGGGTCCGGTTGTAGGCGCGGTGCAGGCGCCGGTTGAGCGTCAGGATCAGGCCGACCGCGTGCTCGGCGACAGCGTGCGGCGAATAGGCGGGGACGTGCACCACCGGCAGGCCGAGCGCTTCGGCGGCGGCCAGGTCGACGTGGTTGTAGCCGGCCGAGCGCAGGGCGACCAGGCGCGTGCCGCCGGCCGCCAGGCGTTCCAGCACCGGCCGCGAGAGGTCGTCGTTGACGAAGGCGCAGACTACTTCGAAGCCCTGGGCGAGGACCGCCGTGTCCGCCTGCAGGTGGGCCTGCTGGAAGTGCAGTTCGAAGCCGTGCCGGTGGTTGCTGGCCTGGAAGCTCTCGCTGTCGTAGGCCTGGCTGCTGAAGAACAGGATGCGCATGGTCAGAGTTCGCTGGAGTCGAGGCTGGTGGAGGACAGGTGGGTGGTGGCCGAGGCAGTGTCGGCCAGGGCCTCGATGGCCTTGTCCAGCTCGTCCAGGGCCGCGGCCGCCGCCGGATCGTTCTGCTTGAGCAGGGTTTCGCTGGTCTGGCAGGCCGCGCGCAACTGCGGCACGCCACAGTAGCGGGTGGCGCCATGCAGCCGGTGGACCCTCTCGAGCAAAGCGGTGCGGTCGTCGTTGTCGCGGGCCTGGCGAATCGCCTGGCGGTCCGCCGCCAGCGAGGCCAGCAGCATCGCCAGCATGTCGGCGGCGAGGTCGGCCTTGCCGGCGGCCAGGCGCAGCCCTTCCTCGGGGTCGAGCACGCTCAACTGGCCGAGCTGCGGCGCACGGCTCATGCTGGCCAGCGACTGGCCCAGGCTCAGTCCGGTCCACTTCAGCACTACCTGGGCCAATTGCTGCTCGTCGATCGGCTTGGTCAAGTAGTCGTCCATGCCGGCCTGCAGCAATGCGCGCTTCTCGTTGGAAAGCGCATGTGCGGTGAGCGCGATCACCGGCACCGGGCTGACTTCCCGCTCGGCCTCCCAGCGGCGGATCGCCTCGGTGGCCTGGCGGCCGTCCATGCCGGGCATCTGCACGTCCATGAAGACCAGGTCGAAGCGCTCGCGCTGCACTACCTCGAGGGCCGCGTAGCCGCTGTCCACCGCGGTGACCTGGGCGCCGAGGTCGCTGAGCAGGGTCTGCACCAGCAGCAGGTTGGCCGGGTTGTCGTCGACGCATAGCAGCCGTGGCGGCCGTCCGGAAACCATGGCGTGGGGCTTGTCGCTGCGCGTCGGGCGGACTTGAAGCAACTCCTGCAGCTTGCGTTGCAGCTTGCGGGTGCAGGCGGGCTTGGCCTCGACCTGTTCGTCGGGCAGGGTCGCGTGGTATTGCGCCTGCTCGGTGGTCGGGCAGAGCACCAGGGTCTTGCAGCCGAGCCGTTCGAATTCCCAGAACGACTGGCTCAGCTCTTCCGGCGGATGGATCGCGGCCGAGACGCCGAGCACCGCCAGGCTGATCGGCAACTGGCCGGGCGGCGGGTTGCGCAGGCTTTCCTGGAGGCTGTCGAGGTCGGCGAATTCGCTCACTTCCAGGCCGAAGTCGGTGAGCTGGTGGTGCAGCGAGCGGCGCGTCAGTTCCTGCGGTTCGAGCAGCGCCACGCGTTGGCCCGCGGCCCAGGAGGCGCCCGGCTCCTCGTTGTCGTCGCGACTTTTCGGCAGACTCAGGCTGATCCAGAACTCGGCGCCTTCCCCAGGCGTACTGTCGACGCCGATCTCGCCGCCCATCTGCTCGATCAGGCGCTTGGAGATCACCAGGCCCAGGCCGGTGCCACCGGCTTGCCGCGACAGTGAGTTGTCGGCCTGGCTGAAGGCCTTGAACAAGGCTTGCTGGTCTTCCTCGGAGAGGCCGATACCGGTGTCCTGGACGCTGATCCGCAGCTGCGCGCGGTCGTCGCTTTCGTCCTCGAGCATGGCGCGTACGGCGACGGTGCCGCCCTGGGTGAACTTGATGGCGTTGCCGACTAGGTTGGTGAGGATCTGCTTCAGCCGCTGCGGGTCGCCCTGCAATTGGATCGGGGTATCCCGGTAGACCAGGCTGACCAGTTCCAGTTGCTTCTCGTGGGCGGCCGGAGCCAGCATGGTCAGGGCGTCCTGGATCAGGTCGCGGAGATTGAAAGGGAGGTTTTCCAGAACCAGCTTGCCGGCCTCGATCTTCGAGAAATCGAGAATCTCGTTGATGATCCCCAGCAGGCTTTCCGCCGATTTCTGGATGGTCGTGAGGTAGTCCTGCTGGCGCGGGCTGAGCTCGCTCTTCTGCAGCAGGTTGGTGAAACCGAGGATGCCGTTGAGCGGGGTGCGGATCTCGTGGCTCATGTTGGCGAGGAACTCGGACTTGATCCTGCTCGCCTCCAGGGCCTCCTTGCGCGCCAGGTCCAGCTCGATGTTCTGGATCTCGATGGTTTCCAGGTTCTGCCGTACGTCCTCGGTGGCCTGGTCGATGTTGTGCTGCATTTCCTCCTGGGCGCTCTGCAGCGTTTCCGCCATGCGGTTGATGCCGGAGGCCAGTTCGTCCAGCTCGTTGCTGCCCATCGGTGGCAGGCGGGTTTCCATGCGGCCTTCCTTGAGCTGGGCGACGCCCTGGCTGATCAGTTCCAGCGGCGCGTTGATTGCGCGACTCATGCGCAGGGCGAGGAGGGCGGTGACGCCGAGGCCGGCGGCGATCAGCAAGAGGCTGGTGAACAGGCTGCGATATCCGCGCAGCAGAGTCCCGTGGTGCGACAGTTCCAGTTCGACCCAGCCGAGTACGCGCTCGTCGTCAGGCTCGGTGGCGCCGGACAGGCTGTGGTGGCGGCCAAGAACCGGTAGCAGGAAGTGCGTGGTGTCCAGTTCGGTGGACATGCTCAGATGGCTGGCGTCGCCGGCCGGGGCGACGGTGAGCATGCTTGGCCCGGCATGGGCGAGGCGTTCCTGGCGGGCGTCGAGGAAGGTCACCGCGCGCACGTCCGGTTGGTCCAGCGCCTCGTTGGCGATGCGGTTGAGCACGGCGGTATCCTTTCGCGCCAGCGCGGTGGCGGCCAGCGGCGCCAGTTGTTCGGCGATCAGTTGCCCGCGCTCGATCAACTGGGCGCGCATGTCGGACAGCTGGACCCAGGTGAAGTAACCGCCAAGCACCATCGCCAGCAGGCTGGTGGGGAGCAGGGTGAGCAGCAGTACGCGCCCCTTGATGCCGAGATCCTTGAACACACGTCTCTCCGTCGAGCCAGATCGGGATGGCCGACGCTCCCCGGCCATACGTTTACCCCGCGCAGTTTAGCGGGTCGCGGAAGGGGAATCTGCACCGATGTGCGCAGCCCGGCGGATTCGGCTTGCGACGAAGCGGAAAGATCGTGAATACTGGCACGATTGCTAATCAATCTTATTTGGCTGCCATGTTCCCATCCCTGACGCCCGACCCCCGACTGCTGGCCATCGAGGACGATCCGACACTGGGCGCACATCTGTTCCAGCACCTCAATGGCAGCGGTTTCGAGGTGACCTGGTGCCGAGACGGGGAAGAGGGGTTGGCGGCTGCGCGCAGCGGCGGCTATGACCTGATCCTGATGGACATCATGCTGCCCGGGCGCGATGGCCTCGAGATTCTTCGCCAACTCCGCCAGGAGCAGGCGCTGCCGGTGATCCTGATGTCAGCCCTGGGCGCCGAGCAGGACCGCATCGCCGGGTTCAGCCAGGGCGCCGACGATTATCTGCCGAAGCCTTTCAGCCTGGCCGAGCTGCGGGTACGCATCGATGCCATCCTGCGTCGGATCGCCCTGGAGCGGGGGGGCGCGCCGGGCCGCTGCGCCGAACCGCTGGCGCGGCCCTCGCTGCAATTCTCTGCCGATGTCTGCGATGTCAGCCTTGGCGAGCGGTTCGCCGGCCTGACGCCGACCGAATACCGCCTGCTGGAAACCTTCCTCGCCGCGGAAGGCGAGACCCTGACCAAGGCCTTCCTTTACCAGCATGTCCTGCACCGCGGTCATACCCAGCATGATCGCAGCCTGGACATGCACGTCAGTCACCTGCGGCGCAAGCTGCAACGCCTCGGTTACGCCGGTCACCAGTTGCATACCGTCTGGGGCAAGGGTTACGTCCTGACACCGGCGCCATGATGCCCAACCGCCATTCGCTGTTCTGGCGCCTGGCCCTGGTGCTGGTGGCGTTCTTCCTGCTATCGGTATGGCTGTCCTGGACCTGGGGACGCAGTGCCGAACTGAAGGGTTACTACCTGTCCGCCGAAGCCCGCTCCGCCTTGGCGGATTATGCGCGGCGAGCCGAACGTGCCTGGCTCGACGATGGCCGCGAGGGCATCGACCGTTGGCTGGCCGAGCCGCGCCAGCGGGCGCTGGACTGGGTGGTCGTGCTCGACGGACGGTTGCAATCGCTGGGCAGTCGTCCGCTCACCACGGAGGAAGCCGAGCGCCTGACTTTCCTGCGGGGCGTCGACTGGCCGATGAGCTCCCGCTCGTTGTCGCGGCCGTTCATCAGCCTGCGCTTCCCCGAACATCCGGAGCAAGGCCGGGTGGTCCTGCGTCTTCCCGCCGAGTTCGTCCCTCCCGGCTTGTCGCCGGCCAAGCGCCTGGTCACCCATGGCCTGGTGCCGGCCGGGCTGGCCCTGCTGCTGGGAGTGTTGCTGTATCGGCGCTGGATAGTGCCGCTGGGACGCCTGCGAGCGCAGGCCAATGCCCTGCGCGGCAACGACCTGACGGCGCGTACGCAGGCAGAGATCAGCCGGCGCAGCGACGAGCTGGGCGATCTGGGGCGGGCGTTCGACCATATGGCCGAGCGACTCGACGAGCACATGGTGTTGCAGCGCCAACTGCTCCGCGATCTCTCCCACGAGCTGCGCACGCCGCTGGCGCGCCTGCAGGTGGCGGCAGAGGGCACGCTGTCCGCGCAGCTCCTGCGCGAGCGCCTGGAGCAGGATGTACGGGGCATGCAGCAACTGGTGGACAACACCCTGGAGCTGGCCTGGATGGACACCGAACGCCCGGTATTGGCGCTGGAGGACATTTCCATCCCGGCGTTATGGGACCTGCTGGTGGAGAACGCACGCTTCGAAAGCGGCTGGGCCGCCGAGCGGTTCCGCAGCGCTCTGCCCGAGGATTGTGTCGTGCGTGGCAACCTCAATGCACTTGCCCAGGCCCTGGAGAACCTGCTGCGCAACGCCATCCGGCATTCGCCGGAAGGCGGCGTGATCCGCCTGCATGGTCGGCGCGAAGGAAGTTGCTGGTGGCTTTGCCTGGAAGACCAGGGCGAGGGTGTGGCCGAGCACCAGTTGGAGACCATCTTCCGCCCGTTCACCCGGCTGTCTTCGGCACGTACCGGCAAGGGCTTCGGCCTGGGACTGAGCATTGCCCGTCGCGCCGTGGTGCTCCAGGGCGGCCGCCTATGGGCGGAAGCCGCCGATCCGGGGCTGCGCCTGTGCCTGGTGCTGCCTTCTGCCTAGCGAGGCGCAGGTACCTTTACATTTGGTCTGGATGTAAATGATCTTTACTCTCTTTTGTGAATGATTATCATCCGTGCCGATCTCCTCGGCCGGCCTTGTTCCGGGTCTGCGCCCTGTCCTACCCGTGCCGAGACGTCACCCGCGCAACGCCGGCGACCCAGGCTTCAGAAAAAACGTCAACGTATCCCTCGTGGCTCGCCTGCTACCCGTTTTCCCTCGACAGGAGTAGTCACGCATGTACCCCCAATTCCGTCGCGGCCATCTCGCCGCTGCCGTCCTTTTCGCTTCATCGAGCCTGCTGGGCGGGCAGGCCCTGGCCGAGGACGAGCGCCTGGAAGAACTGGACGAACGCGCCGAATCGGTGGTCCAGCTGGGTGACGAGGTGGTGCTGGGCACCGCCGAACAGGAGCTCAAGCAGGCACCGGGGGTATCCATCATCACCGCCGAGGACATCAGGAAGCGCCCGCCGGTGAACGATCTCTCCGAGATCATCCGCACCATGCCCGGGGTCAACCTCACCGGCAACAGTTCCAGCGGCCAGCGCGGCAACAACCGGCAGATCGACATCCGCGGCATGGGGCCGGAGAACACCCTGATCCTGGTCGACGGCAAGCCGGTCAGCTCGCGCAACTCGGTGCGCTACGGCTGGCGCGGCGAACGCGACACCCGCGGCGACAGCAACTGGGTGCCGCCGGAGGAGGTCGAGCGCATCGAGGTCCTCCGTGGGCCCGCGGCGGCACGCTACGGTTCCGGCGCGGCGGGCGGGGTAGTCAACATCATCACCAAGCGCCCGACCGATCGTTTGCGTGGTTCCATGACGGTGTTCACCAACATTCCGGAAAGCTCCAAGGATGGCGCCACGCGCCGCGCCAACTTCAGCCTCAGCGGGCCGCTGACCGAAGCCTTGAGCTTCCGCGCGTACGGCAGCGCGAACAAGACCGATTCGGACGATACCGACATCAACCTCGGACATACCGTCAACCCGAGCCGTACCGTGGCCGGACGCGAAGGGGTACGCAATCGCGATCTCAGCGGGATGCTGTCGTGGCAGGTGACCCCCGACCAGGTCGTCGATTTCGAAGCGGGCTTCAGCCGACAGGGCAACATCTATGCCGGCGATACCCAGAACAACAACGGCACCGCCAATACCCAGGGACTCGCCGACGACGGTGCGGAGACCAACCGCATGTATCGCGAGAACTACGCCATCACCCACAACGGGACCTGGTCGTTCGGTACTTCCAGGTTCGTCGCCCAGTACGACTCCACCCGCAACAACCGTCTGGAGGAGGGGCTGGCCGGTTCCGTCGAGGGGCAGATCGGCGCCGACCGTTCGTTCAGCACCAGCAAGCTGGAGAACTATCGCCTCAGCGGCGAACTCAACCTTCCGTTGCATGCGTTGTTCGAGCAGGTGCTGACGGTGGGCGCGGAGTGGAACAAGGAAACCCTCAACGACCCGTCCTCGCTCAAGCAGGGCTTCGTGGGAAGCGATAGCTTGCCGGGGACCCCCGCGGCCGGCTCGCGAAGCCCGAAAAGCAAGGCGGAGATCCGCGCGCTGTACGTGGAAGACAATATCGAACTGCGTCCCGGCACCATGCTCACCCCCGGGCTGCGCCTGGACGATCACAGCGACTTCGGCCTGAACTGGAGCCCGAGCCTGAACGCTTCCCAAACGCTCGGCGAATACTTCACGGTCAAGGCCGGTATCGCACGGGCCTTCAAGGCGCCCAACCTGTACCAGAGCAACCCGAACTACCTGCTCTATACCCGTGGCAACGGTTGCCCGATCCAGACCAGCAGCGGCGGCTGCTACCTGGTCGGCAACGAGAACCTGGACGCCGAGACCAGCGTAAACAAGGAACTGGGCATCGAGTTCCGGCGCGACGGCTGGGTCGCCGGGCTCACCTACTTCCGCAACGACTACAAGAACAAGATCGTCGCGCCGCTGGATGTCATGGGGCAGACCGGGACCGGTAACAACATCCTGCAATGGAGCAACGCGAAGAAAGCAGTGGTCGAGGGCCTGGAAGGCAACCTGCTGGTCCCCCTGCACGAGGACCTGAGCTGGAGTACCAACCTGACCTATATGCTGCAGTCCAAGGACAAGGACACCGGCAACCCGCTTTCGGTGATCCCCGAGTACACCCTGAACTCGACCCTCGATTGGCAGGCCAGCGAGCGTCTTTCCACCCAACTGACCAGCACCATCTACGGCCGCCAGGAGCCGCCGAAGCATGGCACCAGCCGCAACACGCCGGTGGTCTCGCGAAAAGAGGTGGGTACCTATGGCATCTGGGGCGTCAGCGCCGGCTACACCTTCAGCGAGAACCTGAGCGTACGGGGTGGGGTAAGCAACCTCTTCGACAAGCGCCTGTACCGCCAGGGCAACTCCTTCGACGCCGGCGCGGCAACCTACAACGAGCCGGGTCGCGCCTACTACGTTTCGATGACCACCTCGTTCTGATCGCCGCGGCCAACGCGCTTTCACCGGCAGGCGCAACGCCTGTCGGACCTTTCTTTGGCGTTGGTCAGGCATCGGCTGTCCAACGCCAGGTTTTCTCTTCGGACGCCTCTGGTCATCGCATCGCATGCCGTTTCGGGCGGTCTTTCGGCTGAATCGGCATGCATGACCGGATATTGCGGTGCTAGGGTCCGGCCCCAGTTTCCCGGTATCATGCTCAGCCTTTACCGTCAGTGCCGAACGAGTGCCTCCATGACCGTGCAGTACCCGACTATCGCCGACTGCGTTGGCAATACCCCTCTGGTGCGTCTGCAGCGCCTTCCCGGGGAAACCTCCAATACCCTGCTGGTGAAGCTCGAAGGCAACAACCCGGCGGGATCGGTGAAGGACCGCCCGGCCCTGTCGATGATCACCCGTGCCGAACTGCGCGGCGACATCCGCCCCGGCGATACGCTGATCGAGGCTACTTCCGGCAACACCGGCATCGCCCTGGCCATGGCGGCGGCGATCAAGGGTTACAAGATGATCCTGATCATGCCGGACAACTCCACGGCCGAACGCAAGGCGGCGATGACCGCCTATGGCGCCGAGCTCATTCTGGTCAGCAAGGAAGAGGGCATGGAGGGCGCGCGCGATCTGGCCGACAAGCTGCAGCGCGAAGGCCGCGGCAAGGTCCTCGACCAGTTCGCCAATGGCGACAACCCGGAAGCCCATTACCACAGCACCGGCCCGGAAATCTGGCAGCAGACCGGCGGCAGCATCACCCATTTCGTCAGCTCCATGGGCACCACCGGGACCATCATGGGCGTCTCGCGCTACCTCAAGGAGCAGAACCCGGCGGTGCAGATCGTCGGCCTGCAACCCATGGAGGGCTCGGCCATCCCGGGAATCCGACGCTGGCCGCAGGAATACCTGCCGAAGATCTATGACGCCAGTCGCGTCGACCGGGTCGTCGACATGCACCAGGACGAAGCCGAGGACATCATGCGCCGGCTGGCCCGCGAGGAAGGCATCTTCTGCGGCGTGTCCTCCGGTGGGGCGGTGGCGGCGATGCTGCGCCTGTCCCGCGAACTGGAGAATGCCGTGCTGGTGGCGATCATCTGCGACCGCGGCGACCGCTACCTGTCTTCCGGCGTCTATGACCCGCGCTGAGCATGTCCATGGCCAGAAATAAGGGCGGGCTGCGCTTCCAGCCCAGCGGTGGTGCGCGCGGTCCCGCGATACCGGTAGGCAAGAAGCAGCGCCTGACCATCGAGCGCCTGGCCCATGACGGCCGAGGTATCGCCCACGAGGCGGGGATGACCTGGTTCGTCAGCGGTGGGCTGCCTGGCGAGGAACTTGAGGCCCGGGTGCTGGGCGCGCGAAGCAAGGTGGTCGACGCGCGCAGCGAGCGCCTGTTCAGCAGTAGCGACCTGCGTCGCCGCGAGCCCTGCACTGTAGCGGGTCGCTGCGGCGGCTGCACCCTGCAGCACCTGGAACACGGCGAGCAGTTGGCCCTGAAGCAGCGTACCTTGCAGGAGCAGTTGCAGCGTTTCGCCGGGATCGAGCCGGAAGAATGGGCCGCCCCCCTGGTCGGGCCCGAATTCGGCTATCGGCGCCGCGCTCGGATCGCCGTGCGTTGGGATGCCAGGGCGCGGCGTCTGGATGTTGGCTTCCGTGCCTCGGCCAGCCAGGAGATCGTCGCCTTCGATGAGTGCCTGGTCCTGGTGCCGCCTTTGCAAACGATTGCCCGTGCCCTGCCTGCTCTTCTGCAGGACTTCCGCAAGCCGGAAAGCATCGGTCACGTGGAGCTCTTCCATGGCACGGCCAGTGCATTGCTGTTGCGGCATACGACTGCCCTGGTCGACGAGGATCGCCAGCGCCTGGCCGCTTTCTGTTCCGCACACCAGACCCAACTCTGGCTGCAAGGTGCGGAACAGCCCTTGCCGGTGGAGCCGGCTGCCGAACTGGGCTACTCCTTGGGTGACTGGCAACTGACTCTGGCGTACCGACCCGGAGACTTCGTCCAGGTCAATGCGCCGGTGAACGAGTCGATGATCCGCCAGGCCCTTGACTGGCTGGCGCCGACCGCCGACGAGCGGGTCCTCGACCTGTTCTGCGGGCTGGGCAATTTCTCCCTGCCGCTGGCGCGCCGGGTGGCGCGGGTAGTCGGGGTGGAGGGCGTGGCGGCGATGGTCGAGCGGGCAGGCGCCAACGCGCTGGCCAATGGCCTTGGCAACGCGCACTTTTTCCAGGCCGACCTGTCCAAAGCGCTTGCCGAAGCGCCCTGGGCGGAGCAAGGTTTTACCGCTGTGCTGCTCGATCCGCCGCGCGACGGCGCGTTCGAGGCGGTACGCGAAATGAGTTCTCTGGGTGCCCGGAGGGTAGTCTATGTATCCTGCAATCCGGCGACCCTGGCGCGCGATGCTGGCGAAATGGCCAGGCAGGGCTATCGTCTGAAGCGCGCCGGAATCCTCGATATGTTTCCGCAGACCGCACATGTCGAGGCCATGGCTTTGTTCGAGGCAGGCTAGGATGCCTGCGTAATCCGACCAGCCCGTTCGAAGGCTGGCGCAGTCATCGGTGGGCTACGCGCACCGTGGTAAAGGGTAGGCAAGATGGTACAGGTGAGAGCGCACCAGCCGGTCAACACCGACGGCAGTATCAACCTCGAGGCCTGGCTGGACCACGTCCAGAACCTCGTCCCCGGGCTCGATCGTCAGGGCTTGCTGGAGGCTTGCGAGTTCGCTCGCGAATCCGAGCAGCGAGCGATCGCCGCACAGAACTCCTGGGCAGAAGGCACGTCCAGCTTCCAGACCGGACTGGAAATCGCCGAGATCCTCGCGGACCTCAAGCTGGATCAGGAGTCCCTGGTCGCCGCGGTCATCTATCGAGGCGTGCGGGAAGGCAAGATCACCCTGGAAGCGGTCAACAAGCATTTCGGGCCGGTGGTGGCCAAGCTGATCGAGGGTGTGCTGCGCATGGCCGCGATCAGCGCCAGCCTCAATCCGCGCCATTCCATGGTGCTGGGTACCCAGGCGCAGGTGGAGAACCTGCGCAAGATGTTGGTGGCGATGGTCGACGACGTTCGCGTCGCCCTGATCAAGCTGGCCGAGCGCACCTGCGCCATTCGCGCGGTGAAGAACGCCGACGAGGAAAAGCGCCACCGCGTCGCCCGGGAAGTCTTCGATATCTACGCGCCGCTGGCCCACCGCCTGGGCATCGGACATATCAAGTGGGAGCTGGAGGACCTGTCCTTCCGCTACCTCGAGCCCGACCAGTACAAGCAGATCGCCAAGCTGCTGCACGAGCGCCGGCTGGATCGCGAGCAGTACATCGCCAACGTGATGAGCCAGTTGAAGGAAGCTCTCGCGGCCACCGGCGTACAGGCCGATCTCAGCGGGCGGGCGAAACACATCTATTCGATCTGGCGCAAGATGCAGCGCAAGGGCCTGGACTTCAGCCAGATCTACGACGTTCGCGCCGTGCGCGTGCTCGTTCCGGAGATGCGCGACTGCTACACCGCGCTGGGCATCGTGCATACCCTCTGGCGGCACATTCCCAAGGAGTTCGACGACTACATCGCCAACCCCAAGGAAAACGGCTATCGCTCTCTGCATACCGCAGTAATCGGCCCCGAGGGGAAGGTGCTGGAAGTACAGATCCGTACCCACTCCATGCACGAAGAGGCGGAGCTCGGGGTCTGCGCGCACTGGCGTTACAAGGGGACCGACGTCAAGGCCAGTTCCAACCATTACGAGGAAAAGATCTCCTGGCTGCGCCAGGTGCTCGAATGGCACGAGGAACTGGGCGACATCGGTGGCCTGGCGGAGCAACTGCGGGTCGATATCGAGCCGGACAGGGTCTACGTCTTCACTCCCGACGGCCACGCCATCGACCTGCCCAAGGGCGCGACCCCGCTGGATTTCGCCTATCGGGTCCACACTGAGGTCGGGCACAACTGCCGCGGGGCGAAGATCAACGGACGCATCGTGCCGCTGAACTACAGCCTGCAGACCGGCGAGCAGGTCGAGATCATCACCGGCAAGCACAGCGGTCCGAGCCGTGACTGGCTGAACAGCAACCTGGGCTACGTCACCACCTCCCGGGCGCGGGCGAAGATCGTCCACTGGTTCAAGCTGCAGGCGCGGGACCAGAACGTCGCTGCCGGCAAGGCCCTGATCGAACGCGAGCTGTCGCGCCTGGCGCTGCCGCCGGTGGATTTCGACCGGCTGGCGGAGAAGGCCAACGTGCGTACCGCCGAGGATATGTTCGCCGCTCTCGGCGCCGGCGACCTGCGCTTGGCGCACCTGGTCAACTATGCCCAGCAACTGGTCGAGCCGGACCGCGACAGCGAGCAACTCGAACTGATCCCGCGCAAGCCGAGCAAGATCGGCCACGGCAAGCGCGGCGACGTGCAGATCCAGGGCGTCGGCAACCTCCTGACGCAGATGGCCGGCTGCTGCCAGCCGCTGCCGGGAGATCCCATCGTCGGCTACATCACGCTGGGCCGTGGGGTCACCATCCACCGCCAGGATTGCGCCACCGCGCTGCAACTGGCGGGACGCGAACCGGAGCGGATGATCCAGGTCAGCTGGGGGCCGGAGCCGGTTCGCACCTATCCGGTGGATATCGCGATCCGTGCCTATGATCGTTCCGGCCTGTTGCGCGACGTGTCCCAGGTGCTGCTCAACGAGCGGATCAACGTTCTGGCGGTGAATACCCGTTCGAACAAGGAAGACAACACCGCGACCATGCAACTGACCATCGAGATTCCCGGTCTGGACGCTCTTGGACGCCTGCTGGCGCGCGTCTCGCAACTGCCCAACATCATCGAGGCGCGGCGCAACCGTACGCCTTGAGGCGAGGTGGAAACAGGCCACGGGCGCTCGCAGGCTGCCCGTGGCCTTTTCGTTTCCGGAAAGGGCAGAATGCCCGGACCGTTCACTGAAGACCCGAGATACCCATGTACCGACTCGACGACCTGCTCCACCTCATGGCGCGCCTGCGCGATCCCGAATTCGGCTGCCCCTGGGATCTCCAGCAGAGCTACGCGACCATCGTCCCGCACACCCTGGAAGAAGCCTACGAAGTAGCGGACGCCATAGAGCAGGGGGATTTCCCGCAATTGCGCGAGGAACTGGGCGACCTGCTGTTCCAGGTGGTCTATTACAGCCAGTTGGCTCGCGAAGAGGATCGCTTCGCTTTCGACGAGGTGGTGGACGGCATCACCCGCAAGCTGATCCGTCGACATCCCCACGTATTCCTCGATGGCGATCTCTATGGCAAGCCCGATGCGGCGAAGCTGGCCGAAGCGGCGGTCAAGCAGCGCTGGGAAGAACTGAAGGCCGAGGAGCGTGCCGCCAAGGCCAAGGAGCCGCAGCAGTTGTCGCTGCTGGATGACGTTCCTGTCGCCCTGCCGGCGTTGTCACGGGCGGCGAAGCTGCAGAAGCGCGCGGCGCAGGTCGGCTTCGACTGGCCGGAAGCGCTGCCGGTGGTGGACAAGGTTCGCGAGGAGCTGGACGAAGTCCTCGAGGCGATGGCAGAGGGTGACGAGGGTGCCGTGGGCGAGGAGGTTGGCGACCTGCTGTTCGTCGTGGTCAACCTGGCCCGGCATCTCAAGGTCGATCCGGAGGCTGCTCTGCGCCAGGCCAACGGCAAGTTCGAGCGGCGATTCCGGTTCATCGAGCGGAACCTGCGCGAAGCCGGCCGGAAAGCCGAAGAGTGTTCGCTGGAGGAACTGGACAGCCTCTGGGGCGAGGCTAAGAAAGCGGAGAGGAGCGCGCCCGGCTGTTAATGGGAAAATTACCGTGGCAGCCGGGCTGCCACGGCATCTGAATCAGCCGAAGATCCAACGATAGAGGATGACCAGCAGGATCACCGCCAGCACCGGGCGGAGGATTCGGTAGGCCTTCGGGTAGGCGCGTTTGAAGCGCTTCACCTGGGCGCCGATGGCATTGCCGCCGCGAATGGCGACCGAGTAGGCCTGGTTGATGCTGCCGACGCGTTCGCCTTCGACGTTCTGCGGTGCGGTCGCTCGCCCGAGAATGCCGCTTATCCAGCGATTGAGCCGGGTCAGCAGGCGGGAGCGGAGCGGCCGCTCGATATCGCAGAAGAGAATCACCCGGGTCTGCTCGGTCTCGTTCTTCACCCAGTGGACGAAGGTTTCGTCGAACATCACGTCTTCGCCATCCCGCCACGCGTAGGGCTGGCCGTCGACGTAGATGCGGCAGTTGTCCGAATTCGGCGTGGACAGGCCGAGGTGATAGCGCAGCGAGCCGCCGAAGGGGTCGCGGTGCGGATTCAGGTGGCTGCCGCCGGGAAGCAGGGTGAACATCGCGCCCTTGACGTTGGGGATGCGGCTCACCAGCTCTACGGTCTTCGGGCAGAGCTGCTGGGCGGAGGGCAGCGGGCCGTCGTACCAGGTCAGGTAGAAGCGCTTCCAGCCTTTCTTGAAGAACGAGCCGAAGCCGGCTTCGTTATTGTTCAGGGCAGCCCGGATATAACCCTCGTCGAACAGGTTGAGGGCTTCTTCGCGGATGGTTTGCCAATTGTTCTTCAGTTCGTCCAGCTCCGGAAAACGGCTGCGATCCAGATAGGGCTTCGAGGGAACGCTGGAGAACAGGTACATCAGCGAGTTGTAGGGGGCGAACCAGGCGGAGTGGTTGACCAGTTGGCGCAGGAAGGGCAAGCGCGCGCGCCCACGGAAATGGACGAACAGGACGCTGGCGACGAACAGGCCCACCAGAGTGACTTTTACCAGGAGAGAAACGCTCATGCCTTGCTTTCCATGCCTTCGATATCAGGGGCCGGGAGGAGTGCCTGCGGGTGCTCGGGACGGTAGGGAGGGGTCTCCAGGGCATGCGTGGCAGTTTGCGAGCCGCCGAGACTTGCGTTGAGGCGGCTGAGGCTGGAGGATTATACCCCCTGCGAGGGCCGGCTGAACCCCAGTCGGCTGGAAGATTATGCCGCACCCCACCGGGCGTGCCACGCGAGCGAGTCGTTGACGAATGAGCATGTCATTGCGTGACCAGTTGCTGAAAGCCGGGCTGGTCAATGAGAAACAGGCCAAGCAGGCCACCAAGCAGAAACAGAAACAGCAGCGTCTGGAGCACAAGAACCAGGTCGACAAGGACGACTCCCAGCGCCAGGCGGCGGAGCAGGCCAAGGCGGAAAAGCTGGCGCGCGACCAGGAATTGAACCGCCAGCAGCAGGAAAAAGCCGAGAAGAAGGCCAAGGCCGCGCAGATCAAGCAACTTATCGAAGGGACGCGCCTGCCCAAGCTGGAAAGCGACGACTACTACAATTTCGTCGACGCCAAGAAGGTCAAGCGGATCGCGGTCAACGACCTGATCCGCGACAAGCTGAGCCGAGGCAGCCTGGCTATCGTCAGCTATGACGGACGCTACGAGATCGTGCCCCGGGATGCGGCGGTGAAGATCCAGGAGCGCGATCCGCGGCGGGTGGTGCTGCTCAACGTACAGAGCCAGGAGCCGGACGAAGACGATCCCTACAAGGACTATGTGGTGCCCGACGATCTCATGTGGTGAGGCCCGCATCCGGAGTGTCGCTTGACCGGTACGGATGCCGGTCAACTACCAATTCTGGAATGCGAAGCAGTTCTAAAATAACTACCGATGATTTCGTTTCGATAGCATAATGCCTTTCCTCAGAAATATCCTACGGTTGCCTTTGCGTGCATCTGTGGGCTAGCCGCCTATCGAAAAGGACGTTGGTATGCCTTCCTCACAGCTTCCGGGGGCTTCGCCCTCGGAGATCGATCTCGTTCAGCTGTTCCAGCAATTGTGGGCGTCGAAATGGCTGATAGCGCTGATCGCGGCCTTGGCGACCGCCGCTGCGCTCGCCTACGCGCTGTTGGCCGTTCCAACCTACCAGGTGGATGTCCTGTTGCGGCCGATCCAGACCAAGGCCCTGGAGGCTGTCAATGTCAACGGGCTGTATGCCCTGACTCCGCGGGAAGCGCTGGATCGCGTCGGCAACGAGCTGGCAGCCTACTCCGGCAGGCTGGAGTATTTCGAAGCCCATCCAGAGCTATTCCAGCAATTGAACGCCGAGGGCCTGTCCCCCGAGCAGGCTTTCTGGAAGTTCAACCAGGATGCCTTCAGCATGCAGCAGGCGGACTTGAAGAAGGACCCCCAGGCGGCGCCTTTCTTCCGCTTGTCCATGCAGTATCCCCAGGGCATGGATGGTGCCGCCATTCTCAACGGCATGCTCGCGTCGACCATCGAGAACGAGCGCCAGCGAATCCTGGACGACCTCCAGGCACGTATCGACGGTCGCCTGCAATTCCTCGAGCAGGATATCGAAGGCAAGCGTGCCAGTTACCAGGCTACCAAGGAGGGCAAGATCGCCCGGTTGCTGGAAGCGGACAGCATCCGGCGGGCCGGCCTGGAGGATGAGCTCAAGGCGTTGCGCGGGCGGCTGAAGATGGTGCGCGATTCGCGTATCCAGCAGCTCAACGAGGCTATCCAGATCGCCACCCGGCTGGGGATCGTCAAGCCGACGACCCCGGGCGCACTGGGAGAGGTCGGGCAGGATGGCTCGCGCAGCGTTTTCCGCACCGAGGTGAATAACCAGCAGATACCCCTGTATTTCATGGGTGTCGATGCCTTGACCGCCGAGCGCGATACCTTGCTCAAACGCAAGGGCGATGACTTCACCGAGCCCCGCGTGGCGAAGATCCAGCAGGAGCTGAAGCAGCTGGAGAACAACCGTGAAGTGCAATACCTGCAGGCTCGAAAGGGCGAGGAGCGTTTCTTCGAAAACATCGACAAGCTGCGTGGAGAGCAGGCGCGCCTCAAGACTCTGAAGGCGAGCGAGCTGAAGATCGAACTGGTGCGGATCGACCAGAAGGCTTCGACCCCTCTGAAACCGATCAAGCCGCGCAAGGCCTTGGTGGTGGCCTTGGGTCTCCTGGGCGGGTTGGTGTTCGGCGTGCTGGTGGCTCTGGTTCGGGCAATGTTGCGTGCCCCTCGGCAACGGGTACAGGAAGATAGCCTGCCGCCGGGAGTCGTCAGTCTCGACCGGAGCCTTTCCGGGACCTGAGATCAAAGGTGCGCCCCCGAAGTACGCGGGGGCGCATGGTTCAGGCCGATTTACCTATCTGCCGCAGTTCTTCTTCTTTCTCCAGCTTGATCCGATAGGCGTGGGCGTCATCCTCGTTATGGAAGACGCCAACCAGCAGTCCCTGCTGATGCACGTCCCAGCAGCGGCGGCCAAGCGCACGCAGCTCGCGGGATTTGTGGTCATCGTCACGCTCGGTCACTGTCACACTCATCTTTTCTGCTCCAGGGTTGATCTGCATCAAGGCAAATCCAGCCTATTTCAATAGCAGGCTAATCAAATAGCCCTGGAATTGAGAAAAACCTTTTCAGTTTCCAAGGTGTGAAGGTGGCATGCCGGATGCTCTGGAACAGGCCTCTTCCCTCAGGCGTATGCGGCCGAACAAGGCCGCTTCCGTGAGGGCGGTAATCGCCAACAGGCGATCCAGGCGCAGCAGCAGAGTCGCTCCTTCGACGGCCACCTCAAGGTATTCCTCCTTGCCGCCGCCTGGCCGAACGGCCCGGGTATGCGTCGTGCGCGCCTCGGCTTCGAAGCGAACACCGTCCTCGAGTTCGAGGAGCAACCGGTAGCGGTAGAGGCAGGCGATCTCCAGGTAGTCATGGAGATCGCAGGCGATCGGGTGGTAGCTGTCCATTGGCCTCAACAGCCTTCCAGGGGAAGGATGTAATGGCCATGGAGCCGAATGGCTTCGGCAACCTCTGCTGTCGCAATCTCGCTATGGCAGTAGCTGCAATGCCCCTGGATGATATCGGCCTCGTCTATGCCTCTTCCGGCGAGCCAGCGTCGAGCGAACTCGCCGGCGCGAGCCCCCAGTTCCTCCGTGACCAGGACATCGAAGTGCAGGTAGCGGCCGTCGCGGGTTCGCACATGGGTGTCGAAGATCTTCACCTCCATGGCCGTTCTCCTTATTTCAGATCGCTGAGCGCCGCACCGAAGTTAAGGTGCAGTACCTGTCCGTCGACAACCAGGGCAGGAACCGACTTGACCCCGGCCTTTTCCGCCTCGGCGATGCGTGCCGATTGTTCGGCGAGATGGACCACTTCGATGTCCACCTGCTTGTGATCGAGCAATGGCAGCAAGGAACGTTCGGCTTCGACACAGATTGCGCAGCCGGCGTGGTAGTAGATGGCTTTGGTCATGCTGATTCTCCTGTGGGAATTAGTATCGATACGATACGTTTTCAGCCTAAACAAGGCGCGACCTCTTTGTCAAACATGTTTTTAGTCGATACTATATTGGCAAGGAGGTATCCCATGTCCGCCATCGCCCTTTACGATTATCTGGAAAGGCTGACCAGCCTGATGCGTGCCTGGTCCCGCGAGCAGCCGCTGGTGGCTGAGCTGCAGCCGGTGCAGTTGAGCGCCTTGCATTACCTGGCGCGTTGTAATCGCTATTCGGATACTCCGCTGGGCGTGACCGAATACCTCGGCTTGACCAAGGGCACAGTGTCGCAATCGCTCAAGGTGCTGGAAGGGCGGGGGCTGATCAGCAAGCTGCCGGATGCGCGGGATCGGCGCAGCGTTCATCTGCGGCTGACCGATGCGGGGCGCGCGCTGATCGAGGCGGTGATTCCGCCGCAGTTCCTCGAGCAGGCCGTCACGGCACTGGGCGAGAAGGGCGAACACTTGCAAGGCTTGTTGCGTGATCTTCTGGTCGTCATCCAGCGTCAGGAGGATGTGCCTGGTTTCGGCCTTTGTCGGTCCTGCCGGTTCCATCAACGGCGTGCGGGTTCGCCCTTCTGCGGTCTAACCGGGGAGCCGTTGAGCGATGCCGATGCCGAACTGATCTGCCGCGAGCACCAGGCCTGCGGCTGATCCGCGGGCAATAAAAAACCGGGCAATGGCCCGGCTTTTCGTGGGAGGGGGGATCAGCTCTTTTCGCCAGTGACGGTCTTGCCGTCGATGGTGCCTTCCTTGAGCATGATCTGGTATTCCTTGCCGTCGGTTTCCATCTGGTACAGGCGGACCAGCAGGTAGTCCCAGTCCTTGGCGAACCAGAGGATGGTCTTGCGGTTGCTCTTGCCCGGATCACGCACGCGCTCGACCTTGATCGCGTTGATCAGGCCGGCCTGGGTGCGTACCTTTTCCTCGCCGAGAACCCGGAAGTCGTAGGTATCGACATCCTCGCCCTCGATGATCTGGTAGCTCATGCTCTTCTTGCCGTCGGCAACGTCATGCTGCAGGACCAGTTGATAGGTGGACTTGTCCAGTTGACCGCGATTCAGGGGTTGCCGCACCGCATCGCCGCGGTCGCTGCCGAGCACCTGCTTCTGCGACCAGTCGAAGTCCAGCTCGATCTGCTTACCTTTGCCCAGACCCTGGCGGGCGAAGCGGTAGGTCTGCGGCAGGAAGGTGTCGTTCTCGACCTTGAAGGTGCTGACTTCGTTGAGACTGGCCAGCAGCATGGAGGCCTCGAAGTCCAGTTGCCAGCGGCCGTCGCCGAGAGCCTTCAGGCTGCGGGAGGCATTGCCGCTGATGGGCATCTGTTTCCAGTCGGCGGTATAGCTGGCGGTGAACGGCTTCAGCTCGAAGGCATAGGCCGGCAGGGTCAGCAGCGTCAGCAGGAACAGCATGGCTTTACGCATTGCGAATCTCCTTGGTGCGAATCTGATGGCCGGTGGCAGGCAGGGCCTGGCCATCCAGCAGGGCGCCCTGTTCGCCCAGGCGCAAGCGGCCCTCGGCGAACCAGCGCATGGCCAGCGGGTAGATCCGGTGTTCTTCCTCGTGAACCCGTCTGGCCAGGCGTTCCGGCGTATCTTGCGACTCTACCGGGATTACTGCCTGTACGACCAGTGGCCCCCCATCGAGTTCCTCCGTCACGAAGTGCACGCTGCAACCGTGCTCGCGGTCGCCGGCTTCGAGGGCGCGTTGATGGGTATGCAGCCCTTTGTGGCGCGGCAGCAACGAGGGATGGATATTCAGCAGACGCCCCTGGTAATGGCGAACGAAATCGGCGCTGAGGATGCGCATGAACCCGGCAAGGATCACCAGGTGCGGTTCATGGGCATCGATCCGTTGTGCCAGGGCCTCGTCGAAGCTTTCGCGATCGGCATAGGCCTTGTGATCGAGCACCTCGGTCTGGATGCCGGCCTGGCGTGCGCGTTCCAGGCCATAGGCGTCCGCGCGGTTGGAGATCACCGCGCGGATCCGGGCCGGCGTGGCGCCGTCCCGGAGGCTGTCGATCAGCGCCTGCAGGTTGCTGCCGGAGCCGGAAATCAGCACCACGACATTGCAGAGTTTCGGCATCAGTGGTTTTTCAGATTGTTCAGGAGCACGCGCTCGGCGTCCGCGCCGCAGGTTTCGATGCGACCGATCTGCCAGGGTTGCTCGCCGGCGGCACGCAGGACTTCCAGGGCTTTCTCGGCGTCGCTCTGGGCCACGCAGATGACCATGCCGACGCCGCAGTTGAGTACGCGATGCATCTCGGTCTCGTCGACGTTGCCCTGTTCCTGCAGCCAGTCGAATACCGCCGGACGGTTCCAGCTGGCGACATCGATCACGGCCTGGGCGTTGTCCGGCAGGACGCGCGGGATGTTGTCCAGCAGGCCGCCGCCGGTAATGTGAGCCATGGCCTTGACCGCGCCGGTCTGCTTGATCAGTTGCAGCAGCGGCTTGACGTAGATGCGGGTCGGCGCCATCAGCAGGTCGGCCAGCGGCTTGCCGTCGAGTTGGACCTGCGCGATGTCGGCGCCGGAAACCTCGATGATCTTGCGGATCAGGGAGTAGCCGTTGGAGTGCGGGCCGGAGGAGGGCAGGGCGATAAGCGCGTCGCCGGCCTGGACCCTGGAGCCGTCGATGATCTCGGCCTTTTCCACGACGCCGACGCAGAAGCCGGCCAGGTCATAGTCTTCGCCTTCGTACATGCCGGGCATTTCGGCGGTCTCGCCGCCGACCAGGGAACAGCCCGCCAGTTCGCAACCGGCACCGATGCCGGTGACTACGGTGGCGGCGACGTCGACGTTGAGCTTGCCGGTGGCGTAGTAGTCGAGAAAGAACAGCGGCTCGGCGCCGCAGACCACCAGGTCGTTGACGCACATCGCCACCAGGTCCTGGCCGATGCTGTCGTGCTTGTTCAGGTTGAGCGCCAGGCGCAGCTTGGTGCCCACCCCGTCGGTGCCGGATACCAGCACCGGCTGCTTGTAGCCGGCCGGGATTTCGCAGAGGGCGCCGAAGCCGCCGAGGCCGCCCATCACTTCCGGGCGTGCGGTGCGCTTGGCCACGCCTTTGATGCGTTCCACCAGGGCTTCGCCGGCGTCGATGTCCACACCAGCGTCCTTGTAGCTCAACGAGGGTTGCTTGCTGCTCATAAATCCAGGCCTATAGGGGTAATTCGGAGATCGGCCGGCCGCCCAGGCGTGCAACGCTGTTTGCCGGTTTTGAAGGCGCGCGATTTTATCAGGCTTGCCACGCAGCGGCCATCTCGGTTGCCGCTGGACGGACTGCTGTTTAAGGTATAGGTCCACTTGCGCGGCCTTCACAGCTCGTCGCCGCCGTTCCCATCCGTTCGTCGAGAGCCCTCCATGCGCATAGCCCGACTCTTCGTTCTCTGTTTTTCCCTGCTAGGCTTGCCCGTCTTCGCGGCAACGGTCCCCAATCTCTACCAGGTCCACGAGCCGGTTTCGTCGCAGCAGCCCGGGGAGCGCGATGCCGGACTGGTGCGAGCCCTGCAGACCCTGCTGGTGCGCCTGACCGGCAATCCGCAGGCGCCGCAGAACCCGGCATTGGCGGGGTACCTGAAGGATCCGCAGCAACTGATCAGCCAGTACGCCTTCGAAAATGGTCCGCCGCTGGCGCTGGTGGTCGATTTCGATCCGACCGCCACCGGTAATGCGCTGCGGGCCGCCGGCCTGCCGAGCTGGGGCGCCAACCGGCCGGCGGTGCTGGCCTGGTGGCTGAACGAAAGCGCCGATGGCAGCTCCCTGGTCGGTGACAATCAGGCCTCGGCCGAACCGCTCAAGCGTGCGGCGCAGAACCGCGGCTTGCCGTTGCGCCTGCCTCTGGCGGATCTCGACGAACAGATCGTCGGTACCCCGGAAAACCTCACCGCCGCCCAACCCGATGCCCTGCGCGCAGCCTCCGAGCGTTATGCCGCCGATGCCTTGCTGGCAGTGGACGCCAAGGAGGCGGACGGCAAATGGCAGGCGCAATGGCGGCTGTGGATGGGCGATTCGCGAGAGCAAGGCCAGGCTGAAGGCGCTACGCCCGACGCGTTGGCAGACAGCGTGATGCTGGCCGTCGGCAACCGCCTGTCCACTCGTTTCGTTGCCACGCCGGAAGCGGCGACCGGCCTGACCCTCCAGGTCCAGGGCGCGACACTGGCACGCTATGCCGAGTTGCAACGCCTGCTCGATCCGTTCGGCGCGCGTCTGGTAGGCGTGCGGGGCGATCGCCTCGACTATTCCGTGAAGGCCAGTCCCGAGCAATTGCGTGCCCAGCTGGGCCTGGCGCAGTTGCAGGAAATCCCGGCCGACAGCGTACCGCTGGATGCCTCTGGCCAGCCCGCAGCGCCCAGCGCGGCGGTGCCGTCGTCGACCCAACTGAATTTCCGCTGGCAGTGAGTCGGCGCGCCGATCCGCTTCTATGCAACGGAGCGGGCCGGCGCGCGACCGGCCGATGCTCTGGGCAAGGAGCCTCGGCTATCGGCAAACCTTTGATTTTACTTGCCTAGTTGCTCATTGTGCGGCCTTGCCGAGGCGTATAAACTTTGCAGCCTTTACGGTGACTCCTGCGGCGTTTTCGGATTGTCCGCCCAGCCTGGCATGAAACCTATTCAGCTTCCCCTCAGTGTGCGTCTGCGCGACGACGCCACCTTCGCCAACTACTATCCCGGTGCCAATGCCGCGGCACTGGGATATGTCGAGCGTTTGTGCGAAGCCGAGGCTGGCTGGGCGGAAAGCCTCATCTACCTCTGGGGACACGACGGCGTCGGCCGCAGCCACCTGTTGCAGGCGGCCTGCTTGCGTTTCGAGCAGTTCGAAGAGCGAACCATCTACCTGCCGATGGCCGATCTGGTGCAGTATGGCCCGGAAATCTTCGACGATCTCGAGCAGTGCGAGCTGGTCTGCATCGACGACCTGGATGTGCTGGTTGGCAAGCGAGAATGGGAAGAGGGGCTGTTCCACCTGTTCAATCGACTGCGTGATACCGGTCGGCGCCTGCTGCTGGCGGCATCGAAGTCGCCCCGGGAGCTGCAGGTCAAGCTGCCGGACCTGAAGTCCCGCCTCACCATGGCGCTGATCTTCCAGTTGCACGGTCTTTCCGACGAGGACAAGCTTCGTGCCCTGCAACTGCGGGCATCCCGTCGTGGCCTGCATCTGACCGATGAAGTCGGTCGTTTCATCCTCAACCGCGGTTCGCGCAGCATGAACTCTCTGTTCGATCTGCTGGAGCAACTGGATCGCGCTTCGCTCCAGGCTCAGCGCAAGCTGACCATTCCTTTCCTCAAGGAAACCCTCGGCTGGTAAGCGTCGACAGTCCGTCGGCGAACTCCCGCATGGCCGTGCCGCAGTCCTTGGGTTTCGCTTGCGGCAGGAAGTGACCGCCTTCTATCCGTCTCTCCATCCATGCGCCGGCAATACTGGAGCGCTGTCCGCAGGCTTCCCGGCGGTCGGCAGGGCAGGAGGGGGCTCCTGCCTTACCATCAGCGTTCCCCGGCGACCCGTCGGTCGTACTGGAATCGCCAGCGCGTATAGAGCAGCGCGGCGCAGAACAAGGTCACGCTGAGTAGCACTTCGGCCCAGCCGAACAGGCGCTGCGTGGGATCGAAGGCGGCGAGTACGCCGAGGATGAAATACAGGTTGACCACGTAGCAGGCCCAGGCATGCCCGCGCGCGCTGCCCATGAGCAGTCCGGGGGCCACCACCAGCAGCGGCAGCAGCTTGAAGGCGAGGACCAGCCAGGGCACCCAGCTCGCCGCACCATGGGCGTCCGCGTAGATCAGGTCGCGAATGAGGATGAGCAGGACCAGGCCGACGAAGCTTCCCAGGCTGATGGCGCGGCTGAGCGCCAGGCGCGGCTGCAGCCACACTACTTCGGGCAGCGGTTTGTTCTTGCGGGCCATTTCAACTCCCCAGCTTGCCGGCGGTTTCCGCCAGGCGTTTGCCCAGCGCGCGACACAGGGTCAGTTCGTGCTCATCGAGGCTGCGCTTGCCATCGGCGCCGGCGAAGTGGCTGGCGCCGTAAGGCGTGCCGCCGCCGCGGGTTTCCAGCAGGGCGGGTTCGCTGTAGGGAATGCCCAGGACCAGCATGCCGTGGTGCAGCAACGGCAACAGCATCGATAACTGAGTGGTCTCCTGGCCGCCGTGCAGGCTGGCGGTGGAGGTGAAGACCGCTGCCGGCTTGCCGACCAGGCCGCCGGTCAGCCATAGGCTACTGGTACCGTCGAGGAAGTATTTCAGCGGGGAAGCCATGTTACCGAAGCGGGTCGGGCTGCCGAGGGCCAGGCCCGCGCAGTTCTTCAGGTCCTCCAGGGTTGCGTACAGCGCCCCCTCCGCGGGGATGTCCGGGGCGACCGCTTCGCATTCGGTGGATACCGCGGGAACCGTGCGTACGCGCGCCTCGAAGCCGCCCTGTTCGACGCCACGGGCGATCTGCCGGGCCATTTCCGCGGTAGCGCCATGGCGACTGTAGTACAGCACCAGGATGTAGGGACTGCTCAAGCGAGGATCTCCAGGACTCTTTCCGGAGGCCGGCCAACCACCGCCTTCTCACCCGCGACCAGCACCGGGCGCTCGATCAGCTTCGGATGCCTGGCCATTGCCTCGATGATGGCCTCTTCGCCAAGACTGGGCTCATCCAGGCCGAGGGCCTTGTATTCGTCCTCCCCGGTCCGCAGCAACTGGCGGGCGGGAATGCCGAGCTTGGCCAGGATCGCTTTCAGCTCGGCGGCGCTCGGCGGGGTTTCCAGATAGCGCACCACCTGCGGTTGCAGGCCGCGGGCTTCGAGCAGTTCGAGCGCTGCGCGGGATTTCGAGCAGCGCGGATTGTGCAACAGGATCAGTTCGCTCATGTCAGGGGTCGCATGGCCGGTGAAGTGACGGCTATTCTAACCGCCTCGTCGACCAGGACTGAACCCGTCGGCGCGAAGTACCGCCCCGAGAGGCGAAGAACCGGCGCGACTTCAAGGAGAGGGCATGCGCGAACATTTCAACGATGGGGTCGAGTTCGCTCGCTTCCTCGCTCATCGCTTCGTCACCGACAAGGCTCCCAACAGCGCGGCGGCGCTGACCTACACCACGTTGTTCGCGGTAGTGCCGATGATGACGGTGATGTTTTCCATGCTTTCGCTGATTCCGGCATTCCATGGCATGGGCGAGTCGATCCAGACTTTCATCTTTCGCAATTTCGTGCCTTCCGCTGGAGAAGCGGTGGAAACCTACCTGAAGAGTTTCACCACCCAGGCCCGGCACCTGACCTGGGTCGGGGTGGTCTTTCTGGCAGTCACCGCCTTCACCATGCTGGTGACCATCGAGAAAGCCTTCAACGAGATCTGGCGGGTTCGCCAGCCACGCCGCGGTGTCGGGCGGTTCCTCCTCTACTGGGCGATCCTCAGCCTGGGCCCATTGTTGCTGGGGGCCGGCTTCGCCGTGACCACCTACATCACTTCGCTGTCGCTGCTCCATGGCCCGGACGCGTTGCCGGGCGCGGAGACGCTGCTGGGGCTGATGCCGCTGGCGTTCAGCGTGGCGGCCTTCACCCTGCTCTATTCGGCGGTCCCGAACGCCCGGGTCCCGGTGCGCCATGCCCTGATGGGCGGCGTGTTCACGGCGGTACTGTTCGAAGCCGCGAAAACCCTGTTCGGGCTGTACGTAAGCCTGTTTCCCGGCTACCAGTTGATCTACGGTGCCTTCGCCACCGTGCCTATCTTCCTGCTGTGGATCTATCTTTCCTGGATGATCGTTCTGTTCGGCGCGGTGCTGGTCTGCAATCTCTCTTCTTCCCGTCTCTGGCGGCGGCGCTCGCTGCCCAAGCTGATCGTCCTGCTCGGCGTGCTGAGGGTGTTCCTCCAGCGCCAGCAGCTTGGACAGTCGCTGCGCCTGACCCACTTGCATCGTGCGGGTTGGCTGTTGCCCGAGGATGAGTGGGAGGAACTGCTGGACTTTCTCGAGAAGGAGCAGTTCGTCTGTCGCGCCGGCGGAGGCGAGTGGGTGCTGTGCCGGGATCTTGGCGCCTACAGTCTGCATCGCTTGCTGAATCGCTGCCCCTGGCCCATGCCTAGCCGAGAGCGCATGCCTGCGAATCTGGACGAGGCGTGGTATCCGCCGTTCCAGCAGGCCATGGAGCGCTTGCAGGTGGAGCAGGAGGCGCTGTTCGGAGAAAGCCTGGCCCACTGGCTGGCGGACGGAACCTCGGGAGCGAAGGTGACGTAAAGTGTCAGTTTGCGGCGAACGATGTGCATGAGGCGCTGCATGCTGCCGGAGGAACCCCAGCAAGCGCAGGGAAAGCGCTGTTGGCACGCTTCTGGCAAACCCTCGTGTGACAGTCGTTTCACTCCGTAGTTCCGCCGAGGTTCCCGTTCATGCTCCCAATGTCGAACAAGGTCGTCCATTTGCATCACAAGGATGAGCAGGCAGCGCTTGAGCGTTTGAACCGGATTACCGGGCTGCAGTTCAGCAGTTGGCCGGAGTCGCTGGTGCCGGCGCGCAGCGTCAGCGAACCGTCGCCTGAGAAAGCGCGGGACGAACCCCTGCTCGATCAGGTGCGCCAGGGCTGAGCGATCCGGCTCAAGCTTCGGACACCTGCTGGGACCTGTTTTCCTGCTCCACCGCTTGTACGAAGAACTCCTCCACGACCAGTCGGGAAAAGGCCGTCGCCGACTTCAGGCGTACCTGCATGTTCTCCACTTTCTGCCGTACGGGCAGGCGGGCAATGCCGGAAAGCAGGATGCGTTGCTGGCGGTCGATTCGTCCGTGATCCACCGCCACTTCGCGCTGGCGCCCGCCATCCAGATAGCTGACCACCAGTGACACCAGCAGGTCGCAGGCATCCGGAAGATGTAGCCAGGCGGCAATGTTGTAGTCCGCGACCAGGCCCTCGTGGGCTGTCAGGGTCGGGCGTGCGGCATCCACCAGGTGTGCGGGGACGCTTCCGATCAGATGGTCTTTCATAAGCAGCAGTGTGTCCGTTTAAAAGGGCTTCGGACTCGTCGCTCTCGACTTCTCCCCAAGTCGATCCTGCCGATGCCTGGGCATACGGCCGGTTGAGTCGTCGTGTCGTGTGTGGCACGCGGATTATAGGGGTGGTCCTTTGCGTCAAACTGTGCGGTTCGACGGCGATCGTCGTGACTCTTCTCGCACTTTGTGCCTTGTAGGAAGTATCGGGGCTTCTTCTTCCCATATTCGTCTCCACTCGGTTTTGCAGAGGTGGATGGCTTCCAGTAAGGTCTCGCCATAGTGCCGCGCCGGGTTGCCCTGGTCCGGCCGAAGTTTTCCTGACTCGAGAGGTTCCTGACATGGGGAGTTGGCTACGCCCGCTGGGCGCTGCTGCGGTGTTGTTTCTCGCGGGCTGTTCGGCGGATTACGGAGTCGACCAGGACGGGCGTCCTGTCGCTGCGGAGCAGTTGGACGGGCATTGGCTGGTGGTCAATTACTGGGCTGACTGGTGCGCGCCCTGCCGGACCGAGATTCCGGAGATGAATCGCCTTGCGCAGGTGCTGGGAGGGCAGGGCGGGCGCGTCATTGGAGTGAATTTCGATGGCCTGCGCGATGCCGAGTTGAAGAAGTCGGCCGATGGCATGGGGATTCGCTTCACCGTGCTGGCCGATGATCCGGCGCCTCGCTTCAAGCTCCCTCGCAGCGAAGCGTTGCCCGTCACCTATATCGTCGATGCTCGGGGGGAAATGCGTCAGCGTCTGCTGGGCGAGCAGACGGCCGATGGCATATTGAAACAGCTCGAGGCTTTGCGGGAGGGACGCTGATGGCGAGGATCTGCTTGCATGCCTATGTCGGCGGCCGGGTACAGGGCGTCGGTTTCCGTCAGGCGACCCGGGAAGAGGCTGATCGCCTCGAACTCGACGGTTGGGTGCGAAACCTGGATGACGGGCGTGTCGAAGTCGTCTGGGAGGGCGAGGAGGACCGGGCGAAAGCCCTGGAGCGATGGCTGGGGCGGGGCCCGCGGCACGCGGAGGTCTCTGCGGTCGAGGTCGAGCAAATGCCGCTGCAGGGGATCGCTGGCTTCGTCGTCCGTCGCTGACGAGTCGAGTTCGCCGTCAGGGCGTCTCGCCAGGGTCCGCGGCCAGGCGACCGGCATCCCGGAGCAGGGCATGCATGAACTGCTGCTGCAGTTCGGGGTCGTTGCGCGTGAGCTCGATCAGGCTCTGTTCCAGTTCGCTGGCTTCTTCTTCCAGGCCCAGCTCCGCGAGGCGTTTCACCCGATGGACCCAGTGGTGGACGTCATCGCCTTCCAGGTCGTCATAGATCAGGGCGTGAGCTTCCAGGAGCTTGCCGCGCAGGCTGCGGCTGACGCGGAGGCTGGCATCGGCGCGGGTACCATCCTGTGGGTCGCTCACCGAAAGGTGTATCTGCGAGATGCGGCTGATGTCCTGTTCGGCGAAGGGGCTGTCGAGCAGGTTGAGGCGCAGCACGCCATGACGGTCGGTAAGCAGTTCGTTGAGTTCCTTGCCGGAACTGACCAGGACCGGACGCTCCGCCCAGGGCAGGCTGGAGTATTCCAGGCGCTTGTCGCGCTGTTTCTCGTCGATGCTCGCGAGATTCTGTTCGGCGCGACCGTTGGATTCCACGTTCATGAACGGATTCACCCCGGCCAGTCCGTAGTTGATCCAGCCGTGGGTGATGTTGTCCGGTACGCTGCCGAAGGTCACCACGTTGACGATGTTCGCTCCGACGCCGGCCACCAGCGCCACCGCGCCCAACGGGATCTCGTAGATCTCCCGCCAGGCCTGGTACGGCGTATAGCGGTCGTAACGGCGCGTCACCTCGAACTCGGTGACCTCGAAGGACTTCTGGTCGTTGATCCGGACCCGGCGCTGCGGCAGTTCGAGCACATCGGGCTGGCCGACATCGACTTGCAGGGTGTGTTCGAGCAGCTTCCGCTCGACGCGCTCCTCATGCTCGCTACGCTGCGGCAACTGGTTGGCGCAGCCGCTCAGCAGAAGGCCGCCGCACAGGGCGGCGGCGAATAGGCGCAGGGGTCTTCCGGTGGGCATCGTTACGCTCAGCGGCTGAGTTTTTCGGTGATGAACGACATCAGTTCGCCGATCGGCAGGTTCTGCGACTCGCTGTCACGGCGGCCCTTGTATTCCAGGACGCCTTCGCTGAGGCCGCGGTCGCTGATCACGATGCGGTGGGGAATGCCGATCAGCTCCATGTCGGCGAACTTCACCCCGGGGCTGGTCTTCTTGTCGCGATCGTCCAACAGCACTTCGAAACCGGCTGCGGTCAGCTCGGCATAGAGCTTGTCGGTCGCCAGCTTGACGCTCTCGGTTTCGTACTTCAGCGGTACCAGGGCGATCTGGAACGGCGCCAGTGCGCTTGGCCAGAGAATGCCGCGCTCGTCATGGTTCTGCTCGATGGCGGCGGCGACCACGCGGGATACGCCGATGCCGTAGCAGCCCATGATCAGGTTGACCGGCTTGCCCTGTTCGCTCAGGACGCTCAGCTTCATCGCTTCGCTGTACTTGGTGCCAAGCTGGAAGATATGACCGACCTCGATGCCGCGCTTGATCACCAGGGTGCCCTTGCCGTCCGGGCTGGGGTCGCCTTCGACGACATTGCGCAGGTCGGCGACCTCGGGCAGCGGCAGGTCGCGCTCCCAGTTCACGCCGAAGTAGTGCTTGTCCTCGATGTTGGCGCCAGCGGCGAAATCGCTCATCAGGGCGACGGAGCGGTCGACGATGCAGGCGATCGGCAGGTTGACCGGGCCCAGCGAGCCGGGGCCGGCACCGATGGCGGCACGGATCTCGGCCTCCGAAGCGAATACCAGCGGGCTGGCGACCAGCGGCTGGTTGGCGGCCTTGATTTCGTTGAGCTCGTGATCACCGCGGACGATCAGGGCGACCAGGGTGCCTTCTTCGGCGCCATGCACCACCAGGGTCTTGATGGTTTTCTCGATCGGTAGCTGGAAGCCGTCCACCAGGGCCGCGATGGTCTTGGTGTTGGGCGTGTCGACCAGGCGCATGTCCTCGGTGGCGCTGCCGCGGGCGCTCTCGCGCGGCACGGCTTCGGCCTTCTCGATGTTCGCGGCGTAGTCGGAGCTGTCGCTGAAGACGATATCGTCCTCGCCGGAGTTGGCCAGCACGTGGAACTCATGGGAGCCGCTGCCGCCGATGGAGCCGTTGTCGGCTTGCACGGGACGGAAATCCAGGCCGAGGCGGGAGAAGATCTTGCTGTACGCCTGGTACATCCCGTCGTAGGTCTGCTGCAGCGAGTCCTGGCTCAGGTGGAAGGAATAGGCGTCCTTCATGATGAATTCGCGTCCGCGCATCAGGCCGAAGCGCGGGCGGATCTCATCGCGGAACTTGGTCTGGATCTGATAGAAGTTGATCGGCAGTTGCTTGTAGCTGTTCAGCTCGTTGCGCGCGAGGTCGGTGATCACTTCTTCGTGGGTCGGGCCTACGCAGAATTCGCGCTCGTGGCGGTCCTTCAGGCGCAGCAGCTCAGGGCCGTATTGCTCCCAGCGCCCCGACTCCTGCCACAGCTCGGCCGGCTGCACCGCCGGCATCAGCACTTCCAGGGCGCCGGCAGCGTTCATTTCCTCGCGGACGATGGTCTCGACCTTGCGCAGTACCCGCAGGCCCATTGGCAGCCAGGTGTAGAGACCCGAGGCCAGGCGACGGATCATGCCGGCGCGAAGCAGCAGTTGATGGCTGATTACCACCGCGTCGGCGGGGGTTTCTTTGAGCGTGGAAAGCAGATACTGACTGGTACGCATCTTTGGCCGTTATGTCGGTTGTATCGGGAGGAATGGCTGGGCATTGTACGGTGCCGGTCTGGCTGCGTACAGGGCGCCGGCCATCGATGATGAGGAGTCAGCAGGCAATGAACGCGGCGCAGGTACAGGCGTTGATCCGCATGGGGCTGCCCATGGCCGAGGACATCGATTTTCGTGTCGAGCGTCTCGACGAACGACATGCGCTGGCGCGCATACCTTTTCACGGCAAGCTGGTGCGTCCCGGTGGAACGCTGTCCGGCCCGACCATCATGGCGCTGGCCGACGCGGCGATGTACGCGGTCATTCTCGGGCGTCTCGGGGCGGTCGAGATGGCCGTGACCTCGAACCTGAACATCAACTTCCTCAGCAAGCCCAGGCCCGAGGACCTGTTGGCCGAGGCGAGCATCCTCAAGCTGGGGCGGCGCCAGGTCGTCTGCGAGGTCGGGGTGTTTTCGCAGAGTAATGAGGAAGACCTGGTGGCCCATGTCACCGGTACCTACGCCCTTCCTTTATAGGCGCGTTGCCGCCAAGAAGAAAAAACCCGGCGATGCCGGGTTTTTTCGTTGCCTGTCGGTCGATTACAGGATCGACAGCGGATAGTCGACGATCAGGCGGAACTCGTTCTGGTCGCCTTCGCCCTGGTCGGCGTTGGCACGGTGCCAGGCCTGGCGGATGCGGAACGACAGGTCCTTGGCCGGACCGGACTGGACCACGTACTTGGCTTCGAGGTTGGTTTCGTGGTGCTTGCCATCCTCGCCGTACAGGCCTGCATAGGAGGAGCTGGAATCGACCTTGGTACCGTCGATGTCCTTACCATTGATGTAACGCAGCATGAAGGTCAGGCCAGGAACGCCGTAGGAGGCCAGGTTCAGGTCGTAGCGGGCCTGCCAGGATTTCTCGCCAGGACCGTTGAAGTCGGAGTACTGGACGGAGTTGGCGAGGAAGATCGAGTCGCCGCCGGCGCCGGAACCGTTGCCGCCGAAGCCGATGTAGTCGAACGGCTCGTCGCCATGCACCTGCTGGTAGGCCAGGGTGAAGGTGTGGGCGTCCAGGGTATACGCGCCCGCCAGGGACCAGGTGGTGTTGCTGATGTCGCCAGCCTTGGACTTGCCTTCGTCGGTGGTGCGGTAGATGTTGAAGTCGAAGCCCAGCGATTGATCGGAGGCCAGCGGGATGGTGTAGTTGGTGTTCAGGTAGTACTGGCGATAGATGTCTTTCAGCTCTGCGCCATAGAGGGAGGCGCTGAGGTTGTCGGTGATCGCGTAGCGGCCGCCAGCGAAGTCGGCGCTCTTGGCTGTCTGGCCGGCGTAGGTGGCGTAGAGCTCACCGCGCGATTTGACGGTGGTCGGCTCCTTGCCCTCGGTGAAGTGGCCTGCCTCGAGGTCGAGCCCTTCGAATTCGCTGCTCTGCAGCTGGAAGCCGGTCGCGGTCTGCGGGAACAGGCGGCTGCCGCCAGCGGCGAAGACCGGGGCGGTCGGTTGCATCTCGCCCCACTTCAGCATGGTCTTGGAGATGCGCACCTTCACGGCGCCGCCGGCGCGGCTGTAGTCATCGCGCGGCTTGCCGTCGTTCATCACCGGCAGGTTGCCGGTGCCGGTCTTGTCGGAGGTGCCGTCGAGCTTCAGGCCCAGGTAGCCGAAGGCATCGACGCCGAAGCCCACGGTGCCTTGAGTGAAGCCGGATTCGTAGGTGGTGAGGAAGCCCTGGGTCCAATCGACGCGATCACCCCGACCTTCCTTGCCGTCACGGTTGAAATAGTAGTTGCGGAGCAGCAGGTTCAGGCTGCTGTCTTCGATGAACCCCTTCGCTTCGGCCTGATCGCTGACGAATGCGTCGGCCACGGCGAACTGAGTGCTACCTGCGGAAACCGCCAGTGCAATGGCGCTCCACTTCATCACTTTCATTGTGATTGCTCCTTTGGTTTTGAAATTATCTCTGCCATCACAGTGCCGCAGTGACGGCTAGTTCTTCTTGTCGGCGCTAACTTATAGCACGCAGTGTTTCTTGGCGATAGTTGAGGTTCCGAAGCGACGGATTCTTTACCGTGCTGTCGCAAAATTGCATGACGCATGTCGCATCTGCGTAGGTGCGCAGTTGAAAAAATGACGTATGTCGCGGGGTTGGTCACTCTTGTTGAGGTCGCTTCTCAAGTCGCTTTTTCCGATTGGCGGGGCCTTGTAATAAAAATGTCATGTTCCGTACGGCCCCTCTTACTGTGATGAAAGAGGTATAAGCAAACTCCGTGCACAAATTGGAAAATGGCTTCGCCTATGTATTCCAGTTGGTCTCTTCGAGAGCGAGGCTATTCTGTTTGAAAGCAAACGAATTATGCTTTGAAACCTGATTGTAATCCGTCTGCTTCAAGGGTTGGTTGCCATCGAGTTGTCTGTGGCGAATGCGTTTGTATCCACGGCATGTCTTATGTTCGGCGTCGCGCTGTATTCATTTGGCCGGCATCTTATGGGGCGTTCGGCTGGAGAGGCGCGCCAAGCTGGGGCGGGCGGATGTGTGGGCTTGCTTTGGCCGGGCGGCGAAGTATCCTGCGCGGCAGTTACGGCGGGGCCCTTCCCGGAGGGAGGGGCTAAGCTGTCCATGAACGACGGTCGAACAGGAGAGGTCAGTATGTTCGCTTTGGATCCCCGGCTGGAGCAGGACACCCTGTTGCTCGGCGACTTTCCCCTCAGCCGCCTGCTGCTGATGAACGATGCCCGCTATCCGTGGTTCATCCTGGTGCCGAGGCGGGAGGATGTCACCGAGCTGTTCCAGCTCGATGTCGATGACCGGCAGGCGCTGTGGCGCGAGGCCACGCTGCTGGCAGAGGTGCTCAAGGACACCTTCCGTGCGGACAAGATGAATGTCGCTAACCTGGGCAATGTGGTCAGCCAGCTTCACATGCACGTGATCGTCCGGCGACGTGGTGACGACGCCTGGCCCGGCCCTGTCTGGGGGCGCCATCCGGCTCGGCCTTATTCTTCCGAGCAGGTCGAGGCGATCCGCGGCAAGTTGCGGATGGTGCTGACCGACGGCTTTTGTTTTGCCGGGGAGGCCTAGATGGAGCTGGACGCGCGCATGGATGACCTGGAATGCCGCCAGGCTTTCCAGGATGACACTTTGCAGGCTCTCAACGATGTGGTGGTCGAGCAGCAGCGCAGCATCGAGCGACTGCAGCTTCAGGTCGCGGCATTGATCAAGCGTCTGGAAGACGTCCAGGGGCTGGTGGGCGAGGCGGGGGAAGACGAAGCGCCTCCTCCCCATTATTGAATGCACAAAAAACCCGCCGTTCGGCGGGTTTTCTGTTTTTCGCGGCGGTCAGCGGCGGGAGGCGATCACGTCTTCCGCCTGCAGGCCCTTGTCCCGTTGTACCACCGAGAACTCCACGCGCTGGCCTTCGATGAGGATGCGGTGGCCTTCGCCGCGAATCGCTCGGAAGTGGACGAAGATGTCCTCGCCCGAATCGCGGGAAATGAAGCCGAAACCTTTTGAGGTGTTGAACCACTTCACGGTACCGGTCTCCCGGTTGCCGCTGTCCTGGCTGCCGCCGAGGGCTGCCGGGGCGCTGGCGCTGCGCGAGACCGGTTTGCCGGGTTTCAGGCTGCCCGCCAGTTGCAGGGCCGTGGCCAGCACCAGGCTTAGCAGGGGCAGGACGATCGCCGGCTGGTCGGCGATGGTCGGCAGCGGCGCCAGCAGGATCAGTGCCTGCAGGACGACGCCCAGGACCAGCAGGGCGGCTGCGCCGGCCTGCAGCGGGCGGGTTGGATGTGACGATTGCAGTACGGGAGCGAAGAGCAGGTTGATCAGGCCCAGAATGGCCAGGTAGATGGCATCGGGATGTTGCAGGAAGGGTGTGGCTTCGGTTCTTAGGCTGGGAATGAAGGACAGCAATAGGGCGGCGACGCCCGTGACCAGAAGGACGATTTTCAACATGTCAATGAGTTCACCTTGATGGGGTAACGATCAAGTAGCCGGACAGCGCTTCGGTGCATGAAACGAAAGGTGCGGAAGGACGGCCGGCCTATGCGCGTGACGCACGGCGGCTATTTAACAGGAAAGCAGGAGGCTACTCAAATCAAGCGGTTGGCGCCGGAGGGGGGAGGGCGGGACCCTGAGGCGGGCCCCGCTTTCTATCGAGCGATCGACGATCAGCTGGCAAGAAGGCTGCGCAACATCCAGGCGGTCTTTTCATGCACCTGCATACGTTGAGTGAGCAGGTCGGCGGTGGGTTCGTCGCTGACCTTGTCCAGCAGCGGGAAGATGCTGCGGGCGGTGCGCACCACGGCTTCCTGACCCTGGACCAGTTGCCGGATCATCTCCTCGGCTTCCGGAACGCCTTCCTCCTCCTTGATGGACGAGAGGCGGGCGTAGGCGGCGTAGGTGCCGGGCGCCGGGAAGCCCAGGGCCCGGATGCGCTCGGCGATGTCGTCCACGGCAACGGCCAGTTCGGTGTACTGGCCTTCGAACATCAGGTGCAGCGTGTTGAACATCGGGCCGGTGACGTTCCAGTGGAAGTTGTGGGTTTTCAGGTAGAGGGTGTAGGTGTCGGCCAGTAGCCGCGACAGGCCCTCGGCAATGGCTGCGCGATCCTGTTCGCCGATTCCGATATTGATTTCCATGGCGTTCTCCTTTCAGTCGGCCTTGTGAATGGGGCACTCCGAAACAGTTGGAGTGAGGCTAACACAGGGTTTTTCCCAGCGCTCTTGGTCTATGTCAAAGGCGGCGATAGGGAGAATCTATTCCGACTGCCCGGTCAAGCGAATGGTTCGCAGGGGGAGGCGAAATGCTTCCGTTCAACGGCCTGGCTTCCCGCGTGACAGGCCGGCGGGGCTGGCTGCAAGCCATGGATTTTTCAGGCTATAATCCCCGCCTTCAATGCGAAGTGGGCCCGGATGCGGGTGCTTCGCCGTTGCCGTTCACCGGGCAGCGCGGGAGATGTCCTTCCGGGGGCGTACCGATGGTTCCGGTGCTCGGTCAGGGCCGGCGAGAGCCCGGCAATGGTCGCCAGGCAGCCGGCGGCTCCACAGAATCCAAGACTTACGAGAAGCGAACCACACCATGATGCGCAGCCACTATTGCGGCCAACTGAACGAGAGCCTGGACGGCCAGGAAGTCACCCTTTGCGGTTGGGTTCACCGCCGCCGCGACCATGGTGGAGTGATCTTCCTCGATGTGCGCGATCGCGAGGGGCTGGCCCAGGTGGTGTTCGATCCGGACCGTGCGGAAACCTTCGCCAAGGCCGACCGGGTGCGCAGCGAGTTCGTGGTGAAGATCACCGGCAAGGTGCGCCTGCGCCCTGAAGGCGCGCGCAACCCGAACATGGCGTCTGGCTCCATCGAGGTACTGGGCTACGAACTGGAAGTGCTGAACCAGGCCGAGACTCCGCCGTTCCCGTTGGATGAATACTCCGATGTGGGCGAGGAAACCCGCCTGCGCTACCGCTTCATCGACCTGCGTCGTCCGGAGATGGCCGCCAAGCTGAAGCTGCGTGCGCGCATCACCAGCAGCATTCGCCGCTATCTGGACGACAACGGCTTCCTCGACGTCGAGACCCCGATCCTCGGCCGGCCGACGCCGGAAGGCGCGCGCGACTACCTGGTGCCGAGCCGTACCTACCCGGGCCACTTCTTCGCCCTGCCGCAGTCGCCGCAGTTGTTCAAGCAACTGCTGATGGTCGCCGGCTTCGATCGCTACTACCAGATCGCCAAGTGCTTCCGTGACGAGGACCTGCGTGCCGACCGCCAGCCGGAATTCACCCAGATCGACATCGAGACCAGCTTCCTCGACGAGAGCGACATCATCGGCATCACCGAGAAGATGGTGCGCCAGCTGTTCAAGGAAGTGCTGGATGTCGAGTTCGACGAGTTCCCGCACATGCCGTTCGAAGAGGCCATGCGCCGCTACGGTTCGGACAAGCCCGACCTGCGCATCCCGCTGGAGTTGGTGGACGTCGCCGACCAGTTGAAGGAAGTGGAGTTCAAGGTCTTCTCCGGTCCGGCCAACGATCCGAAGGGGCGTGTCGCCGCCCTGCGTGTGCCGGGCGCCGCCTCCATGCCGCGCAGCCAGATCGACGACTACACCAAGTTCGTCGGCATCTATGGTGCCAAGGGCCTGGCCTACATCAAGGTCAACGAGCGCGCCAAGGGCGTGGAAGGTCTGCAGTCGCCGATCGTGAAGTTTATCCCCGAGGCCAACCTGAACGTGATCCTCGATCGCGTTGGCGCGGTCGACGGCGACATCGTGTTCTTTGGTGCCGACAAGGCCAAGATCGTTTGCGATGCCCTGGGCGCGCTGCGTATCAAGGTCGGCCATGACCTCAAGCTGCTCACCCGGGAGTGGGCGCCCATGTGGGTCGTGGACTTCCCGATGTTCGAGGAGAACGACGACGGCTCGCTGTCCGCGCTGCACCACCCGTTCACCTCGCCCAAGTGCACCCCGGCCGAGCTTGAGGCCAATCCGGGCGCGGCGCTTTCCCGCGCCTACGACATGGTGCTCAACGGTACCGAGCTGGGTGGCGGTTCCATCCGTATCCATGACAAGTCCATGCAGCAGGCGGTGTTCCGTGTGCTGGGCATCGACGAGGCGGAACAGGAAGAGAAATTCGGCTTCCTGCTCGACGCGCTCAAGTACGGTGCGCCGCCGCATGGCGGCCTGGCCTTCGGCCTGGATCGCCTGGTCATGCTGATGACCGGTGCATCGTCTATCCGCGAAGTGATCGCCTTCCCGAAGACCCAGAGCGCTGGCGACGTCATGACCCAGGCACCGGGTTCCGTGGACGGCAAGGCCCTGCGCGAGCTGCACATTCGCCTGCGCGAGCAGCCGAAGGCCGAGTGATTCGAATCAACCCGCGGAGGCGCCGCTTGCGGCGCCTCCTGCCGAGAGAGCAATACGGAGTGAGTTATGGCTGGTCATTCTAAATGGGCCAACATCAAGCACCGCAAAGAGCGGCAAGATGCCAAGAAAGGCAAGATCTTTACCAAGCTGATCCGTGAGCTGACCGTCGCTGCAAGGCAGGGCGGCGGCGTCCCGGCGGACAACCCGCGTCTGCGCCTGGCCGTGGACAAGGCGCTGACCGCCAACATGACCCGCGATACCATCGATCGTGCCATTGCGCGCGGCGTCGGCTCCAACGATGCCGACAACATGGTCGAGCTTTCCTATGAAGGTTATGCGCCGAGCGGCGTAGCGATCATCGTCGAGGCGATGACCGACAACCGCAACCGTACCGCTGCCGAAGTGCGTCATGCCTTCAGCAAGTGTGGCGGCAACCTGGGCACCGATGGTTCGGTCGCCTACATGTTCGAGCGCAAGGGACAGATCAGCTTCGCTCCCGGCGTGGACGAGGAAGCGCTGATGGATGCGGCCCTGGAGGCTGGCGCCGATGACGTGGTAGTCAACGACGATGGCTCCATCGACGTGTTCACCACCTTCGCCGACTTCATTTCGGTGAACGAGGCGCTGGCCGCCGCCGGATTCAAGGGCGACGAAGCCGAAGTCACCATGATCCCTTCGACCACCGCGACCCTGGACCTGGAAACCGCGCAGAAGGTGCTCAAGCTGATCGACATGCTCGAGGACCTGGACGACGTGCAGAACGTCTATTCCAATGCCGATATCCCGGACGACGTGATGGCGCAGCTCGGCTGAGCCGATCGGAGCGATAACGCGAAGCCGGAAGTGGGGTACGCTTGATGCGTTCGAACCCCGCTTCCGGCTTTTAGTATCCAGCTTATGACTTTGATTCTAGGGATTGACCCGGGCTCGCGCATCACCGGCTTCGGCGTGGTGCGGGAAACGGCGCGCGGTTGCGAATACGTGGCGTCCGGATGTATACGGACCGGTAATGGCCCCTTGCACGAGCGTCTACACGTGGTGTTTCGCAGCGTCCGCGAGGTGATCCGCACCCATGGCCCGACGGCCCTGAGCATCGAGCAGGTGTTCATGGCGCGCAACGCCGATTCGGCCCTGAAGCTGGGGCAGGCGCGGGGGGCGGCCATCGTCGCGGCAATGGAGGAGGGGTTGAGCGTGGCGGAGTACACCGCCTCGCAGGTCAAGCAGGCAGTCGTGGGGACCGGCGGTGCAGACAAGCAGCAGGTGCAGATGATGGTCATGCATCTGTTGAAGCTGACCCAGAAACCGCAGATAGATGCTTCCGACGCCCTGGCCATCGCCCTGTGTCATGCCCATACCCAACAGAGTCTGGTCCCCCATGGCCTGGTGGGCGCACGCCGACGTGGCGGGCGCCTGCGTCTTTGAATAAGGAAAGCTCTTCGTGATCGGACGCTTGCGTGGCACCCTGGCGGAGAAACAGCCGCCACACCTGATCCTCGATGTGAATGGCGTCGGCTATGAAGTGGAAGTGCCGATGACGACCCTCTATCGGTTGCCTTCGGTGGGCGAGCCGGTGACCTTGCATACCCATCTGGTTGTGCGTGAGGATGCGCACTTGCTCTATGGCTTCGCCGAAAAGCGCGAGCGAGAGCTGTTCCGTGAGCTGATCCGGCTCAACGGCGTGGGTCCGAAACTGGCCCTGGCGCTGATGTCGGGCCTGGAAGTGGACGAACTGGTGCGTTGCGTCCAGGCACAGGACACCTCCACCCTGGTGAAGATCCCCGGTGTTGGCAAGAAGACCGCCGAGCGCCTGCTGGTGGAGTTGAAGGACCGCTTCAAGGCTTGGGAAAACATGCCCACGATTGCACCGTTGGTGATGGAACCCCGTGCCAGCGCTACAGTCTCAAGCGCCGAGGCCGATGCAGTCAGCGCGCTGATCGCCCTCGGCTTCAAGCCACAGGAAGCCAGTCGTGCCGTCGCAGCCGTACCGGGAGAGGATTTGTCCAGCGAAGAAATGATCCGCCAGGCCCTGAAGGGCATGGTCTAGGTGGCGCCCGATGATCGAGCCTGATCGCCTCATATCCGCCGTTTCCGGTCGCGAACGCGATGAGCAGCTGGACCGCGCCATTCGCCCGCTGAAGCTGGCCGACTACATCGGCCAGCCCAGCGTGCGCGAGCAGATGGAGCTGTTCATCCATGCCGCGCGCGGCCGCCAGGAGGCGCTCGACCATACGCTGATCTTCGGTCCGCCGGGGCTGGGCAAGACGACCCTGGCGAATATCATCGCCCAGGAAATGGGCGTTTCCATCAAGAGTACTTCCGGGCCGGTGCTCGAGCGTCCCGGCGATCTCGCCGCATTGCTGACCAACCTGGAGGCCGGCGACGTCCTGTTCGTCGACGAGATCCACCGTCTTTCGCCCATCGTCGAAGAAGTGCTGTATCCGGCCATGGAAGATTTCCAGCTGGACATCATGATCGGCGAAGGGCCCGCGGCCCGCTCCATCAAGCTGGACCTGCCGCCGTTCACCCTGGTCGGCGCGACCACCCGTGCCGGCATGCTGACCAATCCACTGCGCGATCGCTTCGGTATCGTCCAGCGCCTGGAGTTCTACAACGTCGAGGACCTGGCGACCATCGTCAGTCGGTCGGCCGGCATTCTCGGCCTGGAGATCGAGCCGCAGGGCGCGGCGGAAATCGCCAAGCGCGCCCGCGGTACGCCGCGAATCGCCAATCGCCTGCTGCGCCGGGTACGCGACTTCGCCGAGGTCCGGGGGCAGGGCGACATTACCCGGGTGATCGCCGACAAGGCATTGAACCTGCTCGATGTCGACGAGCGTGGCTTCGACCACCTCGACCGTCGTCTGTTGCTGACCATGATCGACAAGTTCGATGGCGGGCCTGTAGGAATCGACAACTTGGCTGCGGCGTTGAGCGAGGAGCGGCACACGATCGAAGATGTACTGGAGCCCTATCTGATCCAGCAGGGCTACATCATGCGGACACCGCGGGGGCGCGTGGTAACACGCCATGCGTACCTGCACTTTGGCCTGAATATTCCGAAAAGGTTGGGGCCGGGGGTGACGACGGATCTGTTCACGTCTGAAGATGGTAATTAATTGCATTTGTGGGCGATTGCCGATTGGCAAAGCCGGGACTTGGTTCTAGAGTATGCGCGCGCAACACGGGGGAAAGCCGTTCCAGCAGCGTTTCCGGGTCTATTACGAGGACACGGATGCCGGCGGCATCGTCTATTACGTCAACTATCTCAAGTTCATGGAACGGGCTCGGACCGAGCGGCTGCGAGCTTTGGGGTTCGCCCAATCGCAACTGGTCGGCGACAATCTGCTGTTCGTCGTGCACTCCGCCGAGGCGCGTTACCACGCCCCGGCCAAGCTCGATGATGAACTGCTTGTCAGCGCCGAGGTCGAGGAGTTGAACCGGGCGAGCCTGAAGTTTCGTCAACAGGTTCGTCGAGCGTCGGACTCCGTCCTGCTCTGCGAGGGGCGGTTCCTGGTGGCGTGCGTGCGAGCGGACACCCTGAAGCCACGTGCTATCCCCGAAACGTTGCGTGCGGCTTTTGCCGGAAGCCCGGATTCTTTTTCAGCAGGAGATTAAAGTGGAACCGAACGTCGTCGACCATACCTCCATGTGGAGCCTGATCAGCAACGCCAGTATCGTGGTGCAGCTGGTCATGCTGACCCTCGTGGCCGCCTCGGTCACATCCTGGATCATGATTTTCCAGCGCGGCAATGCCATGCGCGCCGCCAAGAAGGCACTGGATGCTTTCGAAGAACGCTTCTGGTCGGGCATCGACCTGTCCAAGCTGTACCGCCAGACCGGTAGCAATCCGGGCCCGGACTCCGGCGTCGAGCAGATCTTCCGTGCCGGCTTCAAGGAGTTTTCCCGTCTGCGCCAGCAGCCCGGCGTCGATCCCGATGCGGTGATGGAGGGCGTGGCGCGCGCCATGCGTGTGGCCATCTCCCGTGAGGAGGAGAAACTCGAAGCCAGCCTGCCATTCCTGGCAACCGTCGGTTCCACCAGCCCGTACGTCGGCCTGTTCGGTACCGTCTGGGGTATCATGAACTCCTTCCGTGGCCTGGCCACCGTGCAGCAGGCAACCCTGGCCACCGTCGCCCCGGGTATCGCCGAAGCGCTGATCGCTACCGCCATCGGCCTGTTCGCCGCGATCCCGGCGGTCATCGCCTACAACCGCTTCTCCGCACGTTCTGAGATGCTGATCGGTCGTTACTACACCTTCGCCGACGAGTTCCAGGCCATCCTGCACCGCAAGGTGCACACCAGCGACGACTAAGACGACTGAGAGGTAAGCCGATATGGCAAGGGTTCGTCACAAGCGCAAGCCGGTCGCGGAAATGAACGTGGTGCCTTACATCGACGTGATGCTGGTACTGCTGGTGATTTTCATGGTGACCGCACCGATGCTTAACCAGGGGGTCAAGGTCGACCTGCCGAAGGTGTCCAGCGAGGCGTTGCCTCAGGACAACAACAAGCAGGTCCTGACCCTTTCGGTGAAGGCCGACGGTTCCTATTACTGGAACGTCGGCAGCGAAGTGGATACTGAAAAACAGACCGATAGTGCCGTGTCGTTGGAACAGATGACCGATGCAGTCACCAAGATCATGAGTGCCCGTCCGGACACCCAGGTATTCATCCGCGGCGACAAGGCGGTGAACTATGGTGCGGTGGTTGGCGCCATGGGTGCCTTGCAGCAGGCCGGTGTGCCCAACGTCGGGTTGATTACCGAGGCCCCCTGATCTTGAAGCAACAGTTCGAACGCTCGCCTTCCGAGAGTTATTTCTGGCCCGTCGTCCTGGCGGTGGTCCTGCACGTTCTGATCTTCGCCATGCTGTTCGTCAGCTGGGCGTTTGCTCCGGAGCTTCCTCCCTCCAAGCCGATCGTGCAGGCCACGCTCTACCAGCTCAAGTCGAAGAGCCAGGCGACGACACAGACCAACCAGAAGATCGCTGGCGAGGCGAAGAAGACCGCCTCCAAGCAATACGAAGTCGAGCAGCTCGAACAGAAGAAGCTCGAGCAGCAGAAACTCGAGCAACAAAAGCTGGAACAGCAGCAGGTCGCTGCTGCGAAAGCGGCGGAACAAAAGAAGGCTGACGAGGCTCGAAAGGCCGAGGCCCAGAAAGCCGCCGAGGCGAAAAAGGCCGATGAAGCCAAGAAAGCTGCCGAGGCCAAGGCCGCCGAACAGAAGAAGCAGGCTGACATAGCCAAGAAGCGCGCCGAGGACGAGGCCAAGAAAAAGGCCGCTGAGGACGCCAAGAAAAAGGCAGCCGAGGACGCGAAGAAGAAAGCGGCCGAGGAGGCCAAGAAGAAGGCTGCTGCGGAAGCGGCGAAGAAGAAAGCCGCCGTCGAGGCCGCCAAGAAAAAGGCCGCCGCCGCTGCCGCGGCAGCCCGCAAGGCTGCCGAGGACAAGAAGGCGCAGGCATTGGCCGAGTTGCTTTCGGATACGACCGAGCGCCAGCAGGCCCTGGCCGACGAGGTGGGCAGCGAGGTCACCGGCAGTCTCGACGACCTGATCGTCAACCTGGTGAGCCAGCAGTGGCGGCGTCCTCCATCGGCGCGTAATGGAATGAGCGTAGAAGTACTGATCGAAATGCTGCCGGACGGTACCATCACCAATGCCAGCGTCAGCCGTTCGAGTGGCGACAAGCCTTTCGACAGTTCGGCGGTGGCGGCGGTGCGCAACGTCGGCCGTATTCCCGAGATGCAGCAATTGCCGCGGGCTACCTTCGACAGCCTGTATCGTCAGCGCCGCATCATCTTTAAACCGGAGGATTTGAGTCTGTGAGTACCCTGATTCGCATTGCGCTGTTCGCCCTGGCCCTGGTGGCAGGTGCTGCGCAGGCTGCCGACCCGCTGGTGATCTCCAGCGGTAACGACCGTGCCATTCCCATCGCCGTGGTGCCGTTCGGCTTCCAGGGGGGCAACGTGTTGCCGGAAGACATGTCCAATATCATCGGCAACGACCTGCGCAACTCCGGCTACTTCGAGCCGCTGCCCCGGCAGAACATGATCAGCCAGCCGGCGCAGGCCAGCGAAGTGATCTTCCGTGACTGGAAGGCAGTTGGCGTCAACTACGTGATGGTCGGCAACATCGTGCCTGCCGGCGGACGCCTGCAGGTGCAGTACGCATTGTTCGATGTCGGCACCGAGCAGCAGGTCCTGACCGGCAGCGTGACCGGCAGCACCGATCAGCTCCGCGACATGTCGCACTACATCGCCGACCAGTCGTTCGAGAAGCTCACCGGTATCAAGGGCGCGTTCTCCACCAAGATGCTCTATGTCACCGCCGAGCGTTTCTCGGTCGACAACACCCGCTACACCTTGCAGCGCTCCGACTACGACGGCGCCCGCCCGGTGACCCTGCTGCAGTCGCGCGAGCCCATCGTGTCGCCGCGCTTCTCGCCCGATGGCCGCCGTATCGCCTATGTCTCCTTCGAACAGAAGCGCCCGCGTATCTTCATCCAGTACGTCGATACTGGCCGTCGTGAGCAGATCACCAATTTCGAGGGCCTGAATGGCGCTCCGGCATTCTCCCCTGACGGCAACCGCCTGGCCTTCGTCCTGTCGCGCGACGGCAACCCGGAAATCTACGTCATGGACCTTGGCAGCCGCGCCCTGCGCCGCCTGACCAACAACCTGGCGATCGATACCGAACCCTTCTGGGGCAAGGACGGCTCTACCCTGTACTTCACCTCGGACCGTGGCGGCAAGCCGCAGATCTACAAAATGAACGTGAACAGCGGTGCCGTGGACCGGGTAACCTTCATCGGCAACTACAACGCCAACCCGAAACTCTCGGCCGACGAGAAGACCCTGGTAATGGTCCACCGCCAGCAGGGCTACACCAACTTCCAGATCGCCGCCCAGGACCTCCAGCGCGGCAATCTGCGGGTGCTGTCGAACACCACTCTGGACGATTCGCCCACTGTTGCGCCCAATGGCACCATGCTAATCTACGCCACCCGCCAGCAGGACCGGGGCGTGCTGATGCTCGTATCCATCAACGGACGCGTACGGATACCTCTCCCTACCGCTCAGGGCGATGTGCGCGAGCCTTCCTGGTCCCCTTACCTGAACTGACGGTCGCCAACGGTTACAAACTTATACACTGGGGTTCATTAGGAGTTACATGATGGAAATGCTGAAATTCGGCAAATTTGCTGCGCTGGCTCTGGCCATGGCTGTGGCTGTGGGTTGCTCCTCCAAGGGCGGCGATGCTTCCGGTGAAGGTGCCAATGGCGGCGTCGACCCGAACGCAGGCTATGGCGCCAACAGCGGTGCCGTTGACGGCAGCCTGAGCGACGAAGCCGCTCTGCGTGCGATCACCACCTTCTACTTCGAGTACGACAGCTCCGACCTGAAGCCGGAAGCCATGCGCGCTCTGGACGTACACGCGAAAGACCTGAAAGGCAGCGGTCAGCGCGTAGTGCTGGAAGGCCACACCGACGAACGCGGCACCCGCGAGTACAACATGGCTCTGGGCGAGCGTCGTGCCAAGGCCGTTCAGCGCTACCTGGTGCTGCAGGGTGTTTCGCCGGCCCAGCTGGAACTGGTTTCCTATGGTAAAGAGCGTCCGGTCGCTACCGGCCACGACGAGCAGTCCTGGGCTCAGAACCGTCGCGTCGAGCTGAAGAAGTAAGAAGTCGTTATGCCCAAGCACCTGCGTGTCCTGACGTTCCTCGCGCTCAGCCTGCCATTAGCGGCCTGGGCGGAAGTTCCTGTGTATGACGGCGTTGCCGCCAACAATGGCGGCAACGTTCCTCCTTCCGGGTATGGCACGGCAGGTGCCGGCGGCGCCTTTGCCGGAGGTGGGGTGACAACCCCCACCTCCGTGCAGGGCGAACTGTTCATGCAGCTCCAGCAGATGCAGGACGAGTTGGCTCGCCTGCGTGGCACGCTCGAGGAGCAGCAGAACCAGATCCAGCAGCTCAAGCAGGAAAGCCTGGAACGCTACCAGGACCTCGACCGTCGGATTTCCGGTGGTGGCGCTCCCGCTGCACAGAATTCCGCACCCGCTGGCGCCATCAACGCCAATGGGGCGCCTGCGGCTCCCGCAGGCAACAACGCACCGGCGCCGAGCAGCGAGCCGGGCGACCCGGCGAAGGAGAAGCTCTACTACGATGCGGCCTTCGACCTGATAAAGAGCAAGGATTTCGACAAGGCGAGCCAGGCGTTCAATGCCTTCTTGCGCAAGTACCCGAACAGCCAGTACTCCGGCAACGCCCAGTACTGGCTCGGCGAGGTGAACCTGGCCAAGGGCGACCTGCAAGGTGCCGGCCAGGCCTTCGCGCGGGTCAGCCAGAGCTACCCCAGCAGCCAGAAGGTGCCCGACTCTCTGTACAAGCTGGCGGACGTCGAGCGTCGCCTGGGTAACAACGACAAGGCCAAGGGTATCCTCCAGCAGGTCATTTCCCAGTACCCAGGCACTTCGGCCGCTCAACTGGCGCAGCGCGATCTCAAGAACCTTCGCTGATCCCGTTCCCGATGAACAAACCCGCGCCTGTCGCGGGTTTTTTCGTTAGAATCGGCGCCCCCGTGAAGCTGCATGGTTTCAGCTCGGCTGATCTTCGTGCCTCTCCACGCGAGACCTTCCGGGATTTCGAGCGCCACGACAGGATACGTCCCGTGGCGTTCCTTCATTTACCGCAACGGAGGCGGACGACCTGTTCAGTCGTCACGCCCGTGGCTGAATATGCAACAGACCCTGCGCATCACCGAGATTTTCTACTCGTTGCAGGGGGAAACACGTACCGCCGGCTTGCCGACGGTCTTCGTGCGCCTGACCGGCTGCCCCTTGCGCTGTCACTATTGCGATACCGCCTATGCCTTCAGCGGCGGCGACGTCGTTAGCCTGGACGCCATTTTCGAGCGGGTTGCCGCCTACAAGCCCCGCTACATCTGCGTGACCGGCGGGGAGCCGCTGGCCCAGCCGAATTGCATCTCTCTGCTGGAACGGCTCTGCGACGCCGGCTACGAGGTTTCCCTGGAAACCAGCGGGGCTCTCGACGTGTCACGGGTCGACCCGCGCGTAAGCAAGGTTCTCGACCTCAAGACGCCGGGATCTGGCGAGGTCGGACGCAACCGATACGAAAATATCCCGTTGCTGACCGACAACGATCAGGTGAAGTTCGTCGTCTGTTCGCGAGAGGACTACGACTGGGCGGTATCCAAGCTGATCGAGTACCGCCTCGACCAGCGTGCCGGTGAAGTCCTGTTCTCGCCGAGCCACCATCAGGTCAGCGCGCGAGAACTGGCCGATTGGATCGTGGCCGACAACCTGCCGGTCCGCCTGCAATTGCAACTGCACAAGATTCTCTGGAACGACGAACCGGGCCATTGAGACGAGGAATTCATCATGAACCAGAAGAAAGCGGTCATCCTGCTCTCCGGCGGCCTCGACTCCGCCACCGTTGTCGCCATGGCCAAGGCCGACGGCTACGCCTGCTACACCATGAGTTTCGACTACGGCCAGCGCCATCGCGCCGAGCTGCAGGCCGCCGAGCGCGTGGCCCGGCAGTTGGGCGTGATCGAGCACAAGGTGATAGGGCTCGACCTCAATGGCATGGGCGGCTCGGCATTGACCGACGAGAGCATCGCGGTGCCCGAGTCGCCTAGCGAAGGTATACCGGTGACTTACGTGCCGGCGCGCAATACGGTGTTCCTCTCGCTCGCCCTGGGCTGGGCCGAGGTCCTGGATGCCCGTGACATCTTCATCGGTGTGAATGCGGTGGATTACTCTGGTTATCCGGATTGTCGCCCTGAATTCGTCGAGGCTTTCGAGCGCATGGCGAACCTGGCAACCAAGGCGGGCGTGGAAGGCAATGGCTTCCGCATCCAGGCGCCGCTGCAGTATCTGTCCAAGGCGCAGATCATCCAGGCGGGCGTGGCGCGTGGGGTGGATTACGGCCTGACGGTGTCCTGTTATCAAGCCGATGAGCAGGGACGTGCGTGCGGCAAATGCGATAGCTGCCGGCTGCGTGCGGATGGCTTCGCGGCGGCTGGTATTTCCGACCCGACGCCATATTTCTGAAAAAAATTCACGAGGGGTGTTGTTTTTACGTTAGAAATCAGTATTATACGCCTCGCGTTGGGTCGTTAGCTCAGTCGGTAGAGCAGTTGGCTTTTAACCAATTGGTCGTAGGTTCGAATCCTACACGACCCACCATATTAGAAAGGAGTTTCTGTAGCTCTCCGTAGAGCTCGCAACTTTAGCTTCGGAGCTGCAGTATGCCTTGGCCAGGAAACTGGCCAGAATCGACCGAGTCGATATGAAAAGCCCGCCCGACAAGGCGGGCTTTTCTGTTTCCGCAGTCCGGATATCTCATCCCCAGCGCACCGCAACTCTTATCCTTATCGACATCGGGAAGAAGGCCGGTTTCGCGCTTCCGCCAGTCATATCGGTACTGGCAGCCGCTTTCCCGTTCGTTCTGGCGTGTTCCTGTCAGACCCCGCGCAGCCTGGTGAACTGGTGCACGGCTATCCGAGGATTTGTCAGCGGACCGGGACTCCCATAGAGTGAGGTTCCTTTCCTGGCGACCGGATGAGTGACCCGATGCCGACCCCGGTTTTCATAAAGAGAACGGTACTGTTTGGCGACTGTGATCCCGAAGGGATCGTCTATACGCCACGTTTTTCATACTTTGTGCTGGAAGCGGTGCAGGAGGCGCTCGGGGTCTGGCTGGGCGGCCCGGGGCTCAGAACCCTCCTGGGGTTCAGGATTCTTCCCCCGGCGAGAGCGTTCTCCCTGGAATTCCTGCATCCGGTCACCTGGGACGACGAGCTCACGATGCAGGTGGGCGTGTCGAACGTGGGGACGCATTCTTTCTCGTTTTCAGTCGAAGGACGTCTTTCGCCGGACGTGGTGGCGTTCACTGCGAGCCTGACGCAGGTCTGTGTCTCCCCGGATACCCGCGAAGTCATGGAGGTCCCCGCGCAGCTCCGCGCGCTCCTCGCATAGAGAAACATTCTGGCTATTCGTCGCGGCGCTGGCTACGGCCGGCAGGACGCTGCGAGCGGCATGCCGCTGACCTGCTCCGTGGGGCTCCGGAGGAGGGCGGCAAGCCGCCTTCCTTCATTTCTACTCGTTGCCGAGCATCGCATCCAGATCGCGCATGGTCTGTTTCTTGGCCTGGACGCCCTGCAGTTCGACGAACATTGCCTGGACGGTCTGCACCATGCGTGCAATGGGCATCTTGCCCAGCGGCAACATCTGGTTGTTGTCGCGGATGGCCGGGGCGCAGACGAAAGCGAACGAGCGTTGCAGCCAGTAATCGTATTTCCCCGGGTCGATCCAGCCGTCGACGGTTTTCACGTTGGTGATGACGTTGTCGATGCGGCGCATGGCGCGTGCGTTGTCGAAGCGGACCCTGCGCTCCTTGCACTTGAACTGGACCTCGTAGGCCGTCAGCGTCGGCATCGACCGGTCTTCGAATAGCTGGATGATCTGCGCCGACTGGATACCTTTGGGTTGCTGCAAGATGCCGGTGGCGTTGGCGACGAATACCTCGTTGTTGTAGCGTTCGCCCTTGCCGTAGACGATCCAGTAGTCGCCGGTGCTTTCGGCGACCGCAGTCGTTGCCGTGCAGATGAAGGTGAGCGGCAGCAGCCAGCGCCGAGCGTGAAGGAATGGTTTGCCCATGAGTTCGTCCTTGAATGTCTTGTTCCCGACCGCGGAGGGTCATCCAAGGGACGAATCATAGGTGCAGCCCAAGGTGAGGGTCGACTAGCACAGATGAGCTATGGACGAAGCGGGGGAACTCGCTCGGAGTTCGCTCCATCGGCACGTTCGGGATGGTCGATGGCTGGCGCCTCGGGTGCGCTCCGCCACGCATTCGAACGAGAACGACGGGCCGGCTTTACTGCTCGGAAGGCACGCTGCGCCGCTGTTGGCGGCATCAAGCTGCCGGCGATGGGGGAGGGCGGCAGGCGCTCGTCGACTGGCCGGTCGATCTGCCGGGTACGCCTGCTGGACGTCGTTAGGGTCAGGCCGTCTGCCGCGCGATGACTCCATGAGGTCGGGGGGCTAGTCGAAAAGCGCCTCTGGCGTTTCCGCGTGGATTCGCTGCCATAACGTCTGGATCTGCGAGGCCAGTACCCGGTGCTCGGAAAGCGGCGGCAAGGCGTCCACCGGGAAGTACTCGGCCGCCGACGTTTCGTCCGTTTGTTGTTGAAGACTGCCTCCGGTGACGTGGCAGAAGAAGAAGGCTTTCAACGCATGCGGCAGTTGGGGAGGGTGGGGATGCTTGTGCTTGTCCAGCAATGCCAACAGGCGTATCGCTCGAACTTCCAGTCCGCTTTCTTCCTGGGTTTCGCGAACTACCGCATCTGCCGGCGACTCGTTTACGTCGCACCAGCCGCCTGGTAGGGTCCAGCGACTATCCGAGGCCTCCCGAACCAGCAGAACCCGCTGTTGCGAGTCGAGGATCAACGCACGGACGTCCAGTTTCGGGGTCGGGTAGTGGCTGTCCAGAGCGATCCAGTTCTCGACCCGTTCGTACGCTACCCCCTGGTCGCTGGCGATGAATTCGGCGACGGCATGCTGGAGCGCGCGAAAGCGTCCGATGTCGAAGCGGTCCTTGGAGAAGGCGAGACCGGCCTGGGCGGTGGACAGTATCAATTCCAGAAGACGGGCAAGCGCCCTGGGATCGCTGACCGATGGCATCCTTCCTTCCGTTTTTTCGGCCTTCGCGTGGTCCGCGTCGTGCAAGCCGTCCAATGGATTTGCCATAGATAGAACCCTCGCCGCTCGATGATCTGTAGAGCTGGTTTTCAACCAGGTGTTCCCTGCGTCTTCCTCGTATGCCTGTGTGCGCCAATAGTGGCTTATGCCGCTGTTTCATCGCGACCTGCGCGTAACCCAGACTCGCCTGTCGCAGCGATGGCTCCTCCGCCAGGTTCGCTTCGAACCGTCAGGCGGTCGCAACCGATGACGCCTCTTCGCACAGACTTACCGTAGGAGTTTCCCTCCCCGAAACGAGCGGTCGGGCCGGCTGCGGTCGGCTGGCAAAGGTAGACTCCGTGCCGGCCATGAGCGTTTCCAGGGCCGTTTGGGTCCGTTCGAGGAGACGCAACAAGCGATGCTCCCCTGTTTGGACGGCAGAGGCGGAGGCAATTCCCTTATGCTGCTTGCGGATAACTGGCCCGGACGGCATGTACGGCCTTGTCGTTCTACGGATGCCTGGAGTCCCGCAGGCGGGACAGCGCAACGCGCAGTGACCTTCCTTTAAGCATATCGATGGAGTCTGTATGAAAGAGCTTGGTTCGGAATCGCCGATGGAAAGTCTTTTCGACATTCGTTCGCTGGAGGCCATTACCGGCGGCGAGCCGGCTGCATTGCAGCGGTTGCTGGAAACTTTATTGGCCAGCAGTCGGGATGATCGTACTCGGTTGGCGGAATTGCTTGAACTCGCAGACCTGCAAGGAGTGGCCGAACTTGCGCACAGGATAAAAGGGGCTGCGAGGGTGGTGGGCAGCAGCCTATTGGTCGAGTCTTGTTCCTGCCTTGAAAAGGCTTGCCAGAACCCATCGGAGTCTTCCGAGCGGATAGCCAATCTGGCCTCTTCATTGGAAGGCAAACTAAGTGCGTTCGAAATCAGTATCTCAACCGAATTGGCAAAGCTCTAGAGATCGGACCAGATAGAGGTTTCAGAAGTTGTTCAGGTTTCTCCTTAACCTGAATCGCATCTATTCTCCAGCATGGATTTCCCGTTCCCGTAAGCTCCGCGCCTGCTGCTGGGGTAATGGGATAATTGGGAGCCTGCTGGGTTTGCTTTGGTTTGTCTTGGTTTTTCATTTTTCTATATAAGAGGCGCTATCGAAGCTGATGCGCTTCTTTCGGATCGTTCATTTTGTTTGGCTATTAGTGGTAGCGGGCTTATGGTGTCGGAGGGTTTTTAACTACGAGGTTTTTTCCGCTTGTAGGAAACTTCATACAAGCACTGGGGAGATTTCACACGATTGCCTGGGAAGTGCTTCGTTGTCGTTCTATTCGGCTTTTCGGAGAATGTTGCTGGCTCTTATAGAGTTCAAAAATCGCAACACTTTCACTGTCAAAAGGAAGCTCAATCGTGTCCATTTCCATGAAAAGCATTCTGGCTGCCGCAGTAGCCAGCCTGGTCGTCGGCAATGCCATGGCGGCAGACGGCACCATCAATTTCAAAGGTGAAATCACCGCGGCCGCTTGCAGCATCACTGGTGGTGCCGGCACCACCGTTGGCGGTGCTGCGGGCAACCAGACCATCGACGTAAACCTTGGCAAGATCAGCATCGACTCGCTGGGCGGCACCGCGGGCGGCAGCATCGCCGGTGGTACCAGCCTGAACCTGAACCTGGACTGTGGCAAGACCGGTACCGGCCTGACCACCGTCAAGCTGAAGTTCAACCCGATGTCTGGGAGCACTATTGACCCGAACAATGAGAGCCTGCTGAAAACCGTCGGCACCGCCACCGGTGTCGGCATCGGTATCTATGGATCCGATGGCAAGCTGCTGAACCTGTCGGCGAACGAGACCATCGATGCGCCCCTGGATTCCAAGGTACAAAAAGATGGCGAAGGCAATGACATCACTGTCTACAGTGCCAAGCTGAATCTGCGTGCCGCTTATGTCAAATCCGGCTCCGTAGCTCCTACGGCTGGTAGTGCCGACGGCTCCCTGCCGTTCACCCTGGAATACAACTAAGTTCTGCTACGTGGGCGGGGTATGTATATACCCCGTTCCATGAGGTGCGAGTTCATCATGAAATATCCATTTTCTTCCAGAGTTATCTGGGGTGGCATCCTTTTGCTTTTTTCCACCCTGGCCAATGCGGGAATCACACTGGGAGGAACCCGGGTCGTTCTGCAGGCGCCTGCCAAGGAGGCTGCGATCCTGGTCAGGAACCAGGCTTCCAAGGACGTGATGATTCAATCCTGGGTAGAGGCTGATAATGGGGCAGATAAACGTGAGGTTCCGTTTGTCATCACGCCTGCCCTCAGTCGTTTGGGAGGCAACAAGCAGCAAACCCTGCGTATCCTGTTTCAAGGGGAGGGCTTGCCGAGCGACAGGGAATCCGTATTCCGCCTGAACGTCCAGGAAATTCCGCAAAAATCTGCCTCGGCTAATACGTTGCAGATAGCTTTGCGCCAGCGTATCAAGGTCTTCTACCGCCCCGATAACTTGTCGGGAACTTCCGCCGAAGCGCCTGGAAAGTTGAGCTGGCGTCTTGTCCGTCAGGGTGGAAAGTCGGTTGTCGAAGTTTCCAACGATACTGCGTTTCATGTCTCTTTAGCCAGCGTGAAATTAAAAGCTGGCAATGCCTACTATGTTGTTGATGCCGACATGGTCGCGCCGAAGTCGAGTCGCCGATTCGAAATCAAGGGAACTCCATCCGGCGTTTCTGGAAATGTCGAGTTCCAGAGCGTAAATGACTATGGCGGACTCGATAAACATTCCAGCTCCTTATCCGACTGAAGCTCAGAAGAGCAGAGTAGAAGAGCAGAAGAACTGCTCTTAACTTCCCCTATGGATGGGTGTTTCCGTTTTGTCGGAAATTAGTCCAAGGAATATTCGCGTGGCCATATTTAGGAAAAAGTTCGACTTCGAGTTGTCCGTCTATTCCAGGTCTTCCTGTCTCATGGCCTTGGGATTGGCTTTGCCTGCCGTAACTTTCGCGGTGGAATTCAACGCCGAGTTCCTGAACAACGAGGGCGGGGCGCCCGTTGAACTGAAGTATTTCGAGAACGGCAACTCGGTGTCGCCCGGCACTTACAGCGTCGACATTCATTTGAACCAGATCATGATCCGGCGCGAAGATGTCGTGTTCAGTGCCGATCCCGAAACCGGAAGCGTTCGTCCGGTCGTCCGGGTAGGGCTGCTCAAGGAGATCGGGGTCGATATAGCCCGGCTGACGCGAGACAAACTCATTCCGGATAATCTGGAAAACAATACGCCCCTGAATGTCGCCGAACTCATCCCCGGTGCATCCATCGAGTTCGACGTCAACAGCCTTTCCCTGCTGGTCAGCATTCCACAGCTGTATGTACAGCGGCACTCGCGTGGCTATGTGGATCCCTCTCTTTGGGATGACGGTGTCACCGCGTTGTTTTCCAACTACCAGGCCAACTTCACGCGCAACACCAACTTTGGCCAGAACAGCGATTATCGCTACCTGGGCCTGCGCAACGGCTTCAACCTGTTTGGCTGGCGTCTGCGCAACGACTCCTCCCTGAGCGGAGGTACCGGCATGCGCAACAAGTTCAGTAGCAACCGTACCTATGTGGAACGTGACATTCGTGCCCTGAAGGGGACTTTGTCCCTCGGCGAGTTGTATACCTCCGCTCAGGGGGATGCTTTCGAGAGCGTGCGTATGCGCGGCGTGCAACTGCAATCCGATATCGGCATGCTGCCCGACAACGAGATCAGCTATACCCCGGTGGTGCGCGGTATCGCTGAAACCAATGCGACGGTCGAGGTGAGCCAGAATGGCTTCGTGATCTATTCCACCAACGTACCGCCCGGTGCGTTCGAGATCACCGACATCTATCCCAGCGGCTCCAATGGCGACCTGGAGGTCAAGATCATCGAGGCGGACGGACGCCAGCGGTCCTTCAAGCAGTCCTATTCCTACCTGCCGGTCATGACCCGCAAGGGGAACCTGCGCTATGGCCTGGCCGCCGGTGAGTACCATAATGATGGCCAGCCGTCGGTCAACCTGCTCCAGGGGTCGGCTGTGTATGGCTTGTCCGACAGGGTTACCGGCTTTGGCGGCCTGCTCGCTGCGGAGAAGTACAATGCCACCAACCTGGGCCTCGGCTTCAACACGCCCCTGGGCGGTTTTTCTGCGGACGTGACCCATAGCCAGTCCCGCACGCGGCGGGGTGGGCGCAACCAGGGACAGAGTCTGCGGCTTCTCTATTCCAAGACCATCAACGCCACCGAAACCAGCTTTACCGTGGTGGGCTATCGCTATTCCACGGAAGGCTACCGTACTCTCAGCCAGCATATCGACGACATGTCCGAAGAGAGCTACCTCTATGGCTCAAGTTCCAGTCGGCAGAAGAGCCGCATAGACCTGACGGTGAACCAGACGCTGTTCCGACGCAGTTCGCTCTATCTCACGGCGGGCGAAACCACATATTGGAATCGCCCCGGCAGCAGCCGTCGCGTGCAGTTCGGCTTCAGCAGCGGCATCAAGCGCGCGAGCTATAGCCTGGCGGTTTCCCGTACCCACGAGACGGGTTCGTTCGGGCGCTCCGATACCCAGTTCACGGCCTCCGTCAGCATCCCCTTGGGCGGTAGCGCACGCTCCAGTCAGGTATATGCCAATGCCGTGAGTTCACAGCATGGTGATTCGAGCCTGAACACCGGTATCTCCGGATACCTGGATGAAGCCAATGCGTTCAACTACAGCGCACAGGCCAACTACAGCAAGGACGGCGGCAACTCCGGCAGCGTCGGCCTGGGTTGGGACACGTCCAAGGCCAAGTTGTCCGCCAATTACAGCCAGGGGCGCGACAACAAGCAGATCAACCTGGGAGCAAGCGGTTCGGTAGTGGTGCATTCGGGGGGAGTGACCTTCGGCCAGCCGGTGGGGGAAACGTTTGGCCTGGTGGAGGTTCCGGAGGTCGGCGGCGTCGGCCTCGACGGCTACTCTTCGGTTCGCACCGACGGCCGTGGCTATGCCGTGCTCCCTTACATGCAACCCTATCGTTACAACTGGGTGAACCTGGACACCAATACCCTTGGAAGCGATACCGAGATCAGCGACAGCACGCAAATGGCCGTGCCGACCCGGGGCGCCGTGATCGCCAAGCGTTTCTCCGCGGAGTCCGGTCGGCGGGTGCAGTTCGACCTGAGCATGGACTCTGGAGGAAAGATTCCCTTCGGTGCACAGGCATACGACAAGGAAGAGCGGGTCGTGGGAATGGTCGACAACCTGTCCCGTTTGCTGGTGTTCGGTATCGAGGACCAGGGGCGCCTGTCCATTCGCTGGAGCGATGGCTCCTGTTCCGTCGACTATCAGTTGCCGCCCAGGAACAAGGACCTGACTTACGAACGAGTTGCGCTCAGTTGCCGTCGGTCCTCGATCTGAAATGTCCCCGCTGCAGTCGGGTCAAGTCAAAAGGCGAGGATTTTTCCGGTGAACACCGGGCGCGAGGGCAAGCGGCAGCTCACTCGTCCTCGATCATGCTCAACAGGTCTGGTGTCCTGCCTCGGGTTTCCAAACGCAGCAACCACTGCTTGGCGGCCAACCCACCGGCGAAACCGGTGAGGCCGCCAGAGGCTCCGATCACCCTATGGCAAGGTGCAACAATGGACAGTGGGTTCCGTCCGTTGGCGGCTCCAACCGCCCGTACTGCGTTGGGGCTGCCGATCTGCACGGCTATTTCCGTATAGCTGCGGGTCTCGCCGAATGGAATGGTGAGCAGGGCGGACCAGACCTTTTTCTGAAATTCGGTACCTTGGAAGTCGAGCGGGAGTTCGAACCGGGAACGTTTGCCGGAAAAATATTCCCGCAACTGGCGTTCGGTTTCCGCCAGGAGGGAGCTGTCCTCGGAGAGCCGCATCTCGTCCAGCGGTACTCGGTTGGGACGCTCATGCTGCCAAAGAATCGCGACCAGAAAGGCATCGTCCCTGGCTACCAGGGTCAGTGTCCCGACCGGCGATTCCATTTTCCTGTAGCTATGGGGCATGTAGGTGTCCTCTTCGGCAGGCTCGCCCAGTGTACTACGCAATGGGATTTCAACAGGGAAGCCTGCAAATGGCAGGCGAGGCGGGGCGGAGCGCTATCGGCCCGATGGATGGCCGCCTGCTTCCAGGCATGCCGTCGCCCCCTTGGAGCCCAGGCCGAGCGCCTCGAACTGTGAGATCTGGGAGGCGATTTGCCGAGCAAAGTGGGTTGTCATTGGTTTGCCATCTCATGGGTTCGGACGAGGCCTCGAGCAAGGGTTGTAACGGTTTTTGTCTGGCCAATGGGCTCTTGCGTAAAAAGGCTGCCGCCCTTCTTGCTTGGTTGCCGTTCTCGGATCCCGCGCAGCCCGGTGGGTGTGCCAAATTTCTCGCGGTTTGGATCGCGCCGATTGCCGCGGCCTACGAAGCCCTTGGTTCTTCTCCCCGAAACTTTTTCGTTCGGACTCCGAATATCGCGCTTCGCCCAGCGCCGCTAGTTTCCCGTTCCTGACAAAGCAAGCGCTCTGGCTCAGGTATCTCCTGATCCGGATGCATATCGCTGAAGAGGGAACGTTCTGTCATGTCCACATTGGCCAACCTGACCGAGGTTCTGTTCCGCCTCGATTTCGATCCCGATACCGCCGTTTATCACTATCGGGGCCAGACTCTCAGCCGGCTGCAATGCCGGACCTACATTCTCTCCCAGGCCAGCCAACTGGCCCGCCTGCTCAAGCCCGGCGATCGCGTGGTGCTGGCGTTGAACGACTCGCCTTCGCTGGCCTGCCTGTTCCTGGCCTGCATCGCGGTCGGCGCCATTCCCGCCGTGATCAATCCCAAGTCCCGCGAGCAGGCCCTGGCCGATATCGCTGCCGACTGCCAGGCCAGCCTGGTGGTGCGTGAAGCCGATGCACCGTCGCTGAGCGGTCCTTTGGCGCCGTTGACCCTGCGTGCGGCCGCCGGACGCCCTTTGCTCGACGATTTCTCGCTGGACGCGCTGGTCGGTCCTGCGGACCTCGATTGGAGTGCCTTCCATCGCCAGGACCCGGCGGCAGCCTGTTTCCTGCAATACACCTCGGGTTCCACCGGGGCGCCCAAGGGGGTGATGCACAGCCTGCGCAACACGCTCGGTTTCTGCCGGGCGTTCGCTACGGAGTTGCTGGCATTGCAGGCGGGAGACCGGCTGTATTCGATTCCCAAGATGTTCTTCGGCTATGGCATGGGCAACAGCCTGTTCTTTCCCTGGTTCAGCGGAGCCTCGGCGCTGCTCGACGATACCTGGCCGAGCCCGGAGCGGGTTCTGGAGAACCTGGTCGCCTTCCGCCCCCGGGTCCTGTTTGGGGTGCCGGCCATCTATGCCTCGCTGCGTCCGCAGGCCAGGGAGCTGTTGAGCAGCGTGCGCCTGGCGTTTTCCGCCGGCTCGCCGCTGCCGCGCGGCGAGTTCGAATTCTGGGCCGCGCACGGGCTGGAGATCTGCGACGGCATCGGGGCTACCGAGGTCGGCCATGTGTTCCTCGCCAACCGCCCGGGCCAGGCGCGTGCCGACAGCACCGGGCTGCCGTTGCCTGGCTATGAGTGCCGGCTGGTGGACCGCGAAGGACACACTATCGAGGAAGCGGGCCGGCAAGGCGTGCTGTTGGTGCGTGGCCCTGGGCTGAGTCCGGGTTACTGGCGGGCCAGCGAAGAGCAGCAGGCGCGCTTCGCAGGTGGCTGGTACCGCACCGGCGACCTGTTCGAGCGCGACGAGTCGGGTGCCTACCGTCACTGTGGGCGGGAAGACGATCTGTTCAAGGTGAATGGCCGCTGGGTGGTGCCGACCCAGGTCGAGCAGGCGATCTGCCGTCATCTGCCGGAAGTGAGCGAGGCGGTTCTGGTTCCTACCTGCCGGCTGCACGACGGCTTGCGTCCGACCCTGTTCGTCACCCTGGCCACTCCGCTGGACGACAACCAGATCCTGCTGGCGCAGCGCATCGACCAGCATCTCGCCGAACAGATTCCCTCGCACATGCTGCCCAGCCAATTGCATGTGCTGCCGGCCTTGCCGCGCAACGACAACGGCAAGTTGGCGCGCGCCGAGCTGCGCCACCTGGCCGACACCCTTTATCACGACAACCTTCCGGAGGAACGGGCATGTTGATTCAGGCTGTGGGGGTGAACCTGCCCCCATCCTATGTGTGTCTGGAGGGGCCGCTGGGAGGCGAACGCCCTCGCGCCCAGGGCGACGAGATGCTGATGCAGCGCTTGCTGCCGGCGGTTCGCGAAGCCCTGGACGAGGCGGCGGTCAAGCCCGAGGAGATCGACCTGATCGTCGGCCTCGCCCTGTCTCCCGACCATCTGATCGAGAACCGCGACATCATGGCGCCGAAGATTGGCCATCCGTTGCAGAAGGTCCTCGGCGCGAATCGCGCGCATGTCTTCGACCTCACCGACTCGAGCCTGGCCCGCGCCCTCTACGTGGTCGATACCCTCGCCAGCGACCAGGGCTATCGCAACGTCCTGGTCGTGCGCGGCGAATCCAGCCAGGGATTGGAAGTGGACAGCGAGTCCGGCTTCGCCCTTGCCGACGGCGCTCTGGCGCTGCTCTGCCGGCCGACCGGCAAGGCCGCGTTCCGTCGCGGTGCGCTGGGCGGTGATCCGGCGCAGGAATGGCTGCCGCTGAGCATTCCGCTGAATACCGATATTCGCCAGGTAGGCGACGTCAAGGGACACCTCAACCTGCCGGCCCAACTTGGATTGCCCGAAGCGGTACGCGCCGGATTCACCCGTCTGGCCGGGGACTTCCCGCAACTGAACTGGGTGCGCGAGGAATGGTTCGGCCAGGGACGGCCCGATGGTCGTTGCCTGGGGCCGTTCGAACTGGCGTCGCAACTGCGCGCGGCACAGCGCGACCGTCTGGATGAACTGCTGCTGATCAGCTTCGATCCGTTCGGCATGGTGGTGGAGGGCGTGACCCTGGAACTGGCGGGAGAAGCTCATGCATAAGGTCAAACTGGCAGCGATCACCTGTGAACTTCCGGCTCGCAGCTACGAAAACGACGATCCGGTGTTCGCCGCGGTACCGGACCTCAGCGAGTCCTGGTGGCAATTCTGGGGCGTCAATCGGCGGGGCTATTTCGACCCGCGGAACGGCGAGAACGAGTTCAGCCTGGTGGTCCGGGCCGCCGAGCGCCTGCTGCGCAGCAGCGATACCGCGCCGGATAGCGTGGACATGCTGATCTGTTCGGCTTCCTCGCCGATCATGACCGACGCCGGCGATGTCCTGCCGGACCTGCGCGGACGTCTCTACCCGCGCATGGCCAACGTGCTGTCCAAGCAGCTCGGCCTGAGTCGGGCGCTGCCATTGGATTCGCAGATGGAGTGCGCCAGCTTCCTGCTCAACCTGCGCCTGGCAGCGAGCATGATCCGCCAGGGTAAGGCCGAGAAAGTGCTGGTGGTGTGCAGCGAGTACATCTCCAACCTGCTCGACTTCACCTCGCGTACCTCGACCCTGTTCGCCGATGGCTGCGCGGTGGCCCTGCTGACCCGCGGCGACGATGACAGCTGCGACCTGCTGGCTTCGGCCGAACACAGCGACGCTACGTTCTATGAAGTGGCCACCGGTCGCTGGCGCCTGCCGGAAAACCCGACCGGCGAGGCTAAGCCGCGGCTGTATTTCTCGTTGTTCAGCGACGGCCAGAACAAGATGGCCAGCTTCGTCCCGACCAACGTGCCGATCGCGATGCGCCGGGCGTTGGAAAAGGCCGGCCTGGGCAGCGATGACATCGATTATTTCGTCTTCCACCAGCCAGCGCCGTTCCTGGTCAAGGCCTGGGCCGAGGGCATCGGTGCCCGTCCTGAGCAGTACCAACTGACGATGGGTGATACCGGCGTGATGATCTCCGTTTCCATCCCGTACACCCTGATGACCGGCCTGCGCGAGGGCAAGATCCGCCCCGGCGATCGTATCGTCATGGCCGGCGCAGCCACTGGCTGGGGGTTCGCCGCCCAGGTCTGGCAATTGGGCGAGGTGCTGGTGTGCTGAGGCATCGCCATGTTGAACCACGGTGTCCGAGGAGGGCTGCACATGGGTAATCCGATCCTGGCCGGGCTGGGTTTCAGCCTGCCGAAACGCCAGGTCAGCAATCATGACCTGGTAGGGCGCATCAATACGTCGGACGAGTTCATCGTCGAACGTACCGGCGTGCGCACCCGCTATCACGTCGAGCCGGAACAGGCGGTCAGCGCGCTGATGGTGCCGGCGGCGCGCCAGGCCATCGAGGCTGCCGGGCTGCTGCCGGAGGACATCGACCTGTTGCTGGTGAACACCCTGTCGCCGGACCACCACGACCCGTCCCAGGCCTGATCCAGCCGCTGCTGGGCCTGCGGCACATCCCGGTACTGGATATCCGGGCACAGTGCAGCGGGTTGCTGTACGGCTTGCAGATGGCTCGCGGGCAGATCCTCGCCGGGCTGGCACGGCATGTCCTGGTGGTCTGCGGCGAGGTGCTGTCCAAGCGCATGGACTGTTCGGACCGCGGCCGCAACCTGTCGATCCTGCTCGGCGACGGTGCCGGCGCAGTGGTGGTCAGCGCCGGCGAGAGCCTCGACGACGGCCTGCTGGACCTGCGCCTGGGCGCCGACGGCAACTACTTCGACCTGCTGATGACTGCGGCGCCGGGCAGTGCCTCGCCGACCTTCCTCGACGAGAATGTCCTGCGCGAGGGCGGGGGCGAGTTCCTCATGCGCGGCCGGCCGATGTTCGAGCATGCCAGCCAGACCCTGGTACGGATCGCCGGCGAAATGCTCGCGGCCCATGAGCTGACCCTGGACGACATCGACCATGTGATCTGCCATCAACCGAACCTGCGCATCCTCGATGCGGTACAGGAGCAACTGGGCATTCCCCAGCACAAGTTCGCGGTGACCGTGGATCGTCTGGGCAACATGGCTTCGGCCTCGACCCCGGTCACGCTGGCGATGTTCTGGCCGGACATCCAGCCGGGACAGCGGGTGCTGGTCCTGACCTACGGCTCCGGCGCGACCTGGGGCGCGGCGCTGTACCGCAAACCTGAGGAGGTGAACCGGCCATGTTGAGGCTTTCGGCTCCCGGTCAACTGGATGATGACCTGTGCCTGTTGGGGGACGTCCAGGTGCCGGTGTTCCTGCTGCGTCTCGGTGAGGCGAGCTGGGCGCTGGTTGAAGGAGGGATCAGCCGGGATGCCGAATTGGTTTGGGCGGACCTGTGCCGCTGGGTCGCCGACCCGTCCCAGGTGCACTACTGGCTGATCACCCACAAGCACTACGACCACTGCGGCCTGCTGCCCTACCTGTGTCCGCGGCTGCCGAACGTACAGGTCCTGGCGTCCGAGCGGACCTGCCAGGCCTGGAAGTCGGAAAGCGCGGTGCGGGTGGTCGAGCGCTTGAACCGGCAACTGTTGCGTGCGGAGCAGCGGTTGCCCGAGGCCTGTGCCTGGGACGCTCTGCCGGTTCGCGCGGTGGCCGACGGCGAGTGGCTGGAGCTGGGACCGCGGCATCGCCTGCAGGTCATAGAGGCCCACGGCCACAGCGACGATCACGTGGTTTTCTACGACGTGCGACGCCGACGCCTGTTCTGCGGCGATGCCCTGGGCGAGTTCGACGAGGCAGAGGGGGTGTGGCGGCCGCTGGTGTTCGACGACATGGAGGCTTACCTGGAGTCCCTGGAACGTCTGCAGCGTCTGCCGACCCTGCTGCAACTGATCCCGGGACACGGCGGCCTGCTGCGGGGGCGGCTGGCCGCGGATGGGGCCGAGTCGGCCTATACCGAGTGTCTGCGCCTGTGCCGGCGGTTGCTCTGGCGCCAGTCCATGGGCGAATCCCTCGACGAACTGAGCGAGGAGCTGCACCGCGCCTGGGGTGGGCAGAGCGTCGACTTCCTGCCCGGCGAACTGCACCTGGGGAGCATGCGCCGGATGCTGGAGATTCTCTCCCGCCAGGCGCTGCCTCTGGACTGAGACGGGACATCCATTGCGGCGATCGCCGCCGACGGCAGCGGTCGCAATTGGGGGAAAGGGGGGTTATCGATGATGAACATGCCGTTGCGCGCTAGCGTCGCGCAGGCCAGTCGCCCATGGGCGCGAGGAGGTGGCTCGTGAGCGGGGTTGGCTATCGACTGGAAGAAAGTCTGGAGTACCGCACGCTGGTGCCGGAGGCGCTGTCGATCTGGCGCATGGCCGGCGCCAACCGGATGCTGTTCGACTGCTTCGACGTGGACAGCAAGGCTGCGCGGCGTAGCGTGGCGATCCTTTCCAGCTGCCTGCGCATCGAGTGCTGGGGGCGCGATGTGGTGCTGCGGGCGTTGAACTCCAACGGACGCGCCTTGCTGGCGCCGTTGAGCGAGGCCTGTCCGGCCCAGGTCACCTGCTTGCGTGACGGCGACACCCTGCACTGGCGCTTCCCCCAGGAAGAGTCGCATGCGGACGAGTGGCGACGCCTGCATGGCCTGTCCAGCCTGGAGGCGCTGCGCCGCGTGCTCGGAACGCTGGGCGACGCGGAGGGGCCCGTGCTGCTGGGCGGCCTGTTCAGCTTCGACCTGGCCGAGCAGTTCGAACCCTTGCCGGCGCCGGCCGAACCTGCGCGGCATTGCCCGGACTACCTGTTCCTGGTGCCGGAGTTGCTGCTGGACATCGATCACCTGGCGCGCCGGACTTCGCTGCAGGCGTTCGTCCACGATCCGGCCGGGCACGACCGGTTGGCCGCCAGCCTGCGCCAGTGTGCCGACGAATTCCATGGCGCCGTGGAGGAGGCTTCCGAGTCGCCGGTGGCAGGCGTACGGGCCGGCAACTACCAGGTCGACCTGGACGATGCGAGCTTTGCCCGCCAGGTAGAGCGCCTGCAGGCCCACGTGAGGGCCGGCGACGTGTTCCAGATCGTACCGTCGCGCAGCTTCAGCATGCCGTGTGCGGACCCCTGGCGGGCCTATCGCCAGTTGTGCCTGCGCAACCCCAGCCCGTACCGCTTCTTCCTCGATGCGGGGGACTTCTGCCTGTTCGGCGCTTCGCCGGAGTCGGCATTGAAGTACGACGCGGAGAGTCGCGAGGTGGAACTCTATCCCATCGCCGGCACCCGCCCGCGCGGACGCGATGCCCGGGGCGCCATCGATGCGGAACTGGACAATCGCCTGGAAGCGGAGTTGCGCCTGGACGCCAAGGAGATCGCCGAGCACATGATGCTGGTCGACCTGGCGCGCAACGATCTGGCGCGGGTCTGCCGCAGCGGTACGCGGCAGGTGCGCGACATGCTCAAGGTCGATCGCTACAGCCACGTGATGCACCTGGTCTCGCGCGTGGCTGGCGAACTGCATGGCGAACTGGATGCGCTGCATGCCTACCGTGCCTGCCTGAACATGGGCACCCTGGTCGGTGCGCCGAAGGTCCGTGCCATGCAGTTGCTGCGGCAGTACGAGGATGGCTATCGCGGCAGCTACGGTGGCGCGATCGGCATTCTCGACAGCGCCGGCAACCTCGATACCAGCATCGTCATCCGCTCCGCCGAGGTCCGCGAAGGTATCGCCCGGGTCCGGGCAGGCGCCGGCGTGGTGCTGGATTCGGATCCACGGCTGGAGGCCGAGGAAACCCGCAACAAGGCGCTGGCGGTGCTGACCGCCGTGGCCGCTGCCGAACGCGAAAGGGGAGAGCGCGATGCGCATCACGCTGTTGGATAACTTCGATTCCTTCACCTACAACCTGGTCGAGCAGTTCTGCCTGCTTGGCGCGGAGGTCCGGGTGATGCGCAACGATACGCCGTTGCCGACGATCCAGGCGGCATTGCTGGCCGACGGTTGCGAACTGCTGGTGCTGTCGCCGGGGCCCGGTCGGCCGGAAGACGCCGGCTGCATGCTGGAATTGCTCGCCTGGGCCCGCGGGCGCTTGCCGGTGCTCGGCGTCTGCCTCGGCCACCAGGCGCTGGCGCTGGCCGCCGGTGGCGCGGTGGGCGAGGCGAGGAAGCCGCTGCACGGCAAGAGCACGTCCCTGCGTTTCGATCAGCGTCACCCGCTGTTCGACGGCATCGCTGACCTGCGCGTCGCGCGCTACCACTCGCTGGTGGTCAGTCGCCTGCCGGAAGGTTTCGACTGCCTGGCCGATGCCGATGGCGAGATCATGGCGATGGCCGATCCGCGCAATCGACAGCTGGGCTTGCAGTTCCATCCCGAGTCGATTCTCACCACCCACGGCCAGCGTCTGCTGGAGAACGCTCTACTCTGGTGCGGCGCGCTGGCGGTACGCGAGCGCCTTCGGGCCTGAGCGGCGCTGCGCCGTTTCGACGATGCTCGGTTGCCAGGCCGGCGCATCGTCGAAACGCTGGCGGCCGAGTTCGCGCAGGCGCTGGCGGGCGCTTTCGAGAAAGCGCAGGAAGCTGCGCTCGGATTCCAGCGCGGTGTTGTAGTAGCAATACACCTTGGTGTCGATGCCGCCCGGTTCGTAGAGTTCGCTGAGGACTGCCAGGGTACCGTTGCGCAGGCGTTCCTCGACGAAATAATGCGGCGCGATGCCCCATCCGACGCCGGCTTCCACCAGACGCAGCATGTCGTCGAAGTTTTCCACGAAGAGCACCTTGTCGCTGACCGGCCGCAGCAGGTTCGAATGCTGCCCGGAGCGGCTGCCGAGGCTGATCTGCCGGTAATTGGCCAGGCTCGCGATGCTGTGCAGGGAGGCATTGCACAACGGGTGCTGCGGATGGGCGACGACGAACGCCTTGGTGTAGCCGAGCACGCACTGGTTGAAGCGGGAGATCTTCAGTTCCTCGTCGATGGTGATGGCGATATCGATTTCCGCGTTGTCCTGCTTGATCGTCGCCAGGCTATCGGCGGGCGAGGTGCGTATCAGGCTGACCATGTTGAAATCGTCGAGCAGTACGCTGCTCACCGTATCGCAGAACGACGGCGGGATGGCGGTGTCCAGCAACACCCGGAGATTGCGCGGACCCTTGTTGAGATTGAAGGCGATGTCGCCGATCAGCTGCTGGTAGTTCAGCAGGCTGCGCATGTAAGGGATCAGGCGAAGCGCCTGCTCGGTGGGTTCGACCTTGTAGCCGTCCCGACGGACCAGCTCCACGCACAGGTCGATTTCCAGGTTGCTGACCGCCGAGCTGACCGCGGTGTGCGACTTGCGCAGGATCCGCGCAGCGGAGGAAATCGAACCGGAGGCGATGACCTGGAGGAACATGTTCACGTGATTCAGGTTATGAATAGGCATCCCTTATTCCTTTTATTGGGTGGCGCGTGCCGCTTCCCTTGATCGGGTCAGGTTGCCGCTACTGTGGAAGAAGCGTCGAGGACTCGATAGATAGCGCCCGAGTGTTTCAACTTGTCTTCTGGATGACGTTTTCATCGGGGAAACCTCCCGTCGGTCAGTGAAGCGCAAGGGCTGGCGTGCGAGGGTGGAATCGGCCGCCGGCTCGCTTCTGCGCGGCGGGCGCACGGCACGGGGAGTCGTCGTTTTGGAGGTGAGGGATGACGGCTCTGTTTCAGGATATTTTTATAATTATGTGAAAGAAGAGCTTATTTCAACGAAATATGTTTCATATTGCTCGTAAATTCGACGAAAAGAAAATCCGGATATTTACCGGTTATTTAACGTTAATACCAAGGGCCTAATACCAAAGTATTAACGCTGGCATGCCGGCATGTCGTGTTCGGTCGTGGAGCGAGCCGAGCCAGGGACGGTTCTAAGAAACGAAAAAATTATGTCGCGTAGGTCTAACGACCGAAACCTATGTCTTTTGTTAGCGTAGCCACCGGCCAGGCCGGTACGGATGCCGGGATGGCCCTGGCGCGACCTATGCGGTTAGAATCCGCGGCCTTGCAGGCGGATCCCCGGGGTTTGCTCAAGGGGGACACGGGTGCCGTGCCCGAAACCTGCAATCGTCAGTTCCCTGCGGTCCAGCCTGCCGCCGGGTATAAAATCGAGAGACGCGCTGTTGCGCCTTCAGGTGTAGCGACTATGACGCACATTTCCGAACGACTCCTGGTACAGGCCCACCTGGCCGCCAAGCAACCCCGTGTGTTGAGCGAGCAGGAGAGCGCCGAGCATCGCGCGGCGATCGCGGCCGAACTGAAGGCGCAGAACGCGGTACTGGTGGCGCATTACTACTGTGATCCGGTGATCCAGGCGTTGGCCGAGGAGACCGGCGGTTGCGTGTCCGATTCGCTGGAGATGGCCCGGTTCGGCAACCAGCATCCGGCGCAGACGGTGGTCGTGGCCGGGGTGCGCTTCATGGGCGAGACGGCGAAGATCCTCAACCCTGAGAAGCGCGTGCTGATGCCGACCCTCGAAGCGACCTGCTCGCTCGACCTGGGCTGCCCGGTGGATGAATTCTCGGCATTCTGCGACCAGCACCCGGAACGGACCGTGGTGGTCTATGCGAACACCTCCGCGGCGGTGAAGGCACGCGCCGACTGGGTCGTGACCTCCAGTTGCGCGGTGGAGATCGTCGAACACCTGATGGACAACGGCGAGCCCATCCTCTGGGCGCCGGACCAGCACCTGGGACGCTACATCCAGCGCGAGACGGGGGCCGACATGCTGCTCTGGGATGGCGCCTGCATCGTCCACGAGGAGTTCAAGGCCAAGCAGCTGGAAGACATGAAGGCGCTCTACCCGGACGCCGCCATCCTGGTCCACCCCGAATCGCCGGAAAGCGTGGTCGCGCTGGCCGATGCCGTGGGCTCGACCAGCCAGTTGATCAAGGCCGCGCAGACCCTGCCGAACAAGACCTTCATCGTCGCCACCGATCGCGGCATCTTCTACAAGATGCAGCAGTTGTGCCCGGACAAGGATTTCATCGAGGCCCCCACCGCCGGCAACGGCGCCGCCTGCCGCAGCTGCGCGCACTGCCCGTGGATGGCGATGAACACGCTCGAGCGGACCCTGGCCTGCCTGCGCGAGGGCAGCGGGGAAATCTTCGTCGACCCGGCGTTGATCCCGAGGGCGGTCCGTCCGCTCAAGCGCATGCTCGACTTCACCCAGGCCGCGCGCCTGCGCCAGGCCGGGAACGCCTGATCCTGGCGAGGGCGTCCCGCTGCGTAGGGCGAGTAAGCGCGGTGCGGTTGTTCGCCCAACCCCCTGTTTCGATGAGCTTCGCCGGGTGTTTTTCCTCGGATATGCCGCTCAGCGGAACATTTCCTTGACCATCTTTTCCTGTTGGCGAATTTCCTGCTGGCGAGCGTCGAGTCGCGCAGCCAGTTGGAAGTTGCCGCCAGCGCGGCGCTTGGCGAAATCGAGCTGCTCGATGGCGGCCTGGTAGTCGCCGGTCAGAGACAGGTACTCGGCACGGGCCTGGTGCACGCCGATGGCGTTGTTGGTCAGGCTGCGCACCTCGGCCAGGCGGTTCCAGACATCCGGGTCCAGCGGCCGCGCCTTGCTCAGGTCGTCGAGGATCTTCTCCGATTCCTGCGGCTTGCCCATCTTCAGCATCAGGTCGGCGCGCACCTGTTTCAGCGGGTAGCTGCTGGGGAACTGGGCGAGCATCTTCTTCAACCGCTGATCGGCATCCGGAAGGCGGTTGGCGGTGATGTCCAGCTCGACCTGGGCCAGGTTGTAGGCCACGTCGTTGGGTGCCTTCGCCAGCAATTGCCTGAGGTTGTCACGGGCATCGTTGAGCTGGCCGATGCGCGTCTGCGAGATGGCCAGTCCGTAGCGCGCGGCATCCAGCTTGGGATTGTCGTTGAGCATGGCGCGGAAGCGCTTGCCGGCCATCCCCGGGGTTTCCTCGAAGAGCAACTGGGTGCGCGCGCGCATCTGCTGGTAGCGCAGGCTGTCTTCCTTGCCGCCCTGGGGATACTGTTCGGCGCGGTTGCGGGTGTCGGCGATACGCGATTCGGTGACCGGGTGGGTGAGGAGGAACTCCGGCGGCTTGCCGTCGTAGCGGTACTGCCGCGCCAGGCGCTCGAACATGTTCGGCATCGAGCGCGGATCGTAACCGGCGCGAACCATGTTGGTGACGCCGACGCGGTCGGCTTCCTGCTCGTTCTGCCGGGAAAAGCGCAACTGGTTCTGGATCGCCGCCGCCTGGGTCCCGGCGATCGCCGCGATACCCGCATCCCCTGCGCCGGCGGCCGCGGCGACGATGCCGGCGAGCATCGCTGCCATCACCGGCAGTTGCATGCGCTGCTGTGCCTCGATGCCGCGGGCGAAGTGGCGCTGGATCAGGTGGCCGAGTTCGTGGGCCAGCACCGCGGCATACTCGCCTTCGGTCTGGGCGTTGAGCAGTAGCCCGCCGTTGACCCCGATCACGCCGCCGGGCGCGGCGAAGGCGTTGATCTGTGCGTCGCGGATGAGGATGAAGGCCAGCCGGTGGTCCTGCAGGTCGCTGGTTTCGGCCAGCCGGTAGACGCTGCTTTCGACGAAGTCCTTGAGCTGCGGGTCGGAGATCGCATCGACCTGGTTGCGCAGCATGCTCAGCCAGGCGCGGCCCAGCTGGAACTCCTGCTCCGGCGAAACGATCGAGGAAGATGCGTCGCCCAGGGAGGGCAGATCGTCCGACATGACCGGCGAAGCGAGCATGCAGGCGAGCGTCAACAGGGCAGGGCGCAGTACATTCATGCAGGAGGCTCAGGTTGGCAAAGGCCTTACTTTAGCCGTTGGTTATCGGCACTGCCTAGGTATCTGCCCGAGACCCGAAGCTGTTGGACTTCGAGCGCCGTTTCAACTGGCCAGCGGCGGATAGGCTTGGGTATGCTTGTCGGCCCTTCGGGAGAGGCTGTCATGACGGATAACGATTCATCCCCCCTGGTATGTGACGCGGAGCTGGATGCCAGTGGTCTCAATTGTCCGCTGCCCCTGCTAAAGGCCAAGCTGGAGCTGAACCGCCTGCCCAGCGGCGGGGTGCTCAAGGTGATCGCCACCGATGCCGGGTCGCAGCGAGACTTCCGGGCCTTCGCCCAGCTCGCCGGCCATGAACTGCTGCGCGAAGAGGCCGCCGAAGGCGTCTATCGATACTGGCTGCGCAAGCGTTAGCGGAGCCTTCGCCGTTCCGATTCAGGATTTCCGATGATCAAGGTGTTACGCGACTGGATGCAGCGCTACTTCTCCGACGAGGAGGCAGTGGTGCTGGCGATCATGCTGGTGCTCGGCTTCAGCGTCATCCTCGCCTTCGGCGGGATGCTCGCGCCGGTACTGGCGGCGATGGTGATCGCCTTCCTGATCCAGGGCGTGGTCGGCATGCTGGAACGCTTCCGGGTGCCGCACCTGTTCGCCGTGTGGCTGGTCTACAGCCTGTTCCTCGGCTTGCTGGCGCTGTTCCTGGTGGTCCTGCTGCCGCTGCTCTGGCAGCAATTGTTCACCCTGTTCAACGAACTGCCGCGGATGCTCGGCGAATGGCAGAGCGTGCTGCTGATGCTGCCCGAGCGCTATCCCAGCCTGATCAGCGAGGAGCAGGTGCTCAAGGCCATCGAGACCGCGCGCGGCGAATTCGGCCAGATCGGCCAGTGGGCGCTGACCTCGTCGCTGGCCAGCCTGCCGGTGGTGGTGAACGTCATGATCTACCTGGTGCTGGTGCCGATCCTGGTGTTCTTCTTCCTCAAGGACAAGAAGCGCTTCCATACCTGGTTCCACCGCTACCTGCCGCGCGAGCGCGGGCTGATGAAACAGGTCTGGGCCGAGATGAACCAGCAGATCGCCAATTACATTCGCGGCAAGGTCATCGAGATCGTCATTACCGGCGCGGTGACCTACATCGCCTTCGCCTACCTGGGGCTCAACTACGCAGCGCTGCTGGCCCTGCTGGTCGGCCTGTCGGTGGTGGTGCCGTACATCGGCGCGGTGGTGGTGAGCGTACCGGTGGCGATGATCGCCTTCTTCCAGTGGGGCTGGAGCGACCAGTTCATCTACCTGATGGTGGCCCACGCGATCATCCAGGCGCTGGATGGCAACGTGCTGGTGCCGCTGCTGTTCTCCGAGGCGGTGAACCTGCACCCGGTGGCGATCATCTGCGCGGTGTTGCTGTTCGGCGGGCTCTGGGGCTTCTGGGGCGTGTTCTTCGCGATCCCCCTGGCGACCCTGGTGAAAGCGGTGCTGGATGCCTGGCCCAAGGACCTTCCCGAGACTCCGGCAGCCACGCGATAGCATCGGCCGCATGAAAAATGCAAAAGGCCGCGGATGCGGCCTTTTTTTTCGGGGCGGGGCTCAGGTGCCGTTGAGCGCTTGGGCGGCGGCGAGAACCGCGTCGACATGCCCGGGCACCTTCACGCCGCGCCACTCCTGGCGCAGTACGCCGTCCCTGTCGATCAGGAAGGTGCTGCGGTCGACGCCCATGTATTCCTTGCCGTAGAGCTTCTTCAGCTTGATCACGTCGAACAGTTGGCAGACCGCTTCATCCTTGTCGCTGATCAGCTCGAAGGGGAATTCCTGTTTGCACTTGAAGTTCTCGTGGGACTTCAGGCCGTCGCGGGAGATGCCGAAGACCTCGGTATTGGCCTTCTGGAACGCCGCGTACTGGTCGCGGAAGCCCTGGCCCTCGGTGGTGCAACCGGGGGTGCTGTCCTTCGGGTAGAAGTACAGGACGACCTGCTTGCCCTTCAGCGCGGACAGGGTCACCTCCTTGCCGCTGGTTGCGGGGGCGGTGAAGTCGGGTACGGGTTTGTCGATTGCGACCGGCATGGCTCGGCTCCTCAGGGGTGTTGGGGGCGCCAGGGTTCGATCAGGGCATCCAGGTTCAGGGCGTCGGCGAAGTCCAGGAACTGGTCGCGCAGCCAACTGATCTGGGTGCCGGCGGGCAGCGTCACGGTAATCGTGGCGTTGAGCATGGTGGTGTTGGTGTGCGGCGCCTGGTAGGTGTCGCAGGTCAGGTTCTCCAGCTCGATGTTGTGGTCGATGAAGAACTGGCAGAGTTCGTTGAGGATGTCCGGGCGATACACCGCGCTGACATAGGCCACGTAAGGCAACGCCTGGGCGCGGGTCACGTGAGCGTTGCTGCGGGTCATGCTGAGGGTGATGTCGCCGCGCTTGGTGAGGGCCGGCAGGCTGCCCTCGAGGCGGGCGAGGGCATCCCAGCTTCCGGAGATCTGCAGCACCAGGGCGCTGAACTCTCCGTGGCGGGTCAGGCGGCTGCTGACCACGGCGCAGCGGCTCTCGACGCAGGCGCGGCAGAGCAGGGTGGTCAGCTCCATCGGATTGGGGCCGAGGGCGCTGATCAGAAGGAATTGTTCGCGGGGTTGGCTGGTGGACATTCAACTTTCCTGGAATACGCTGGCGGCACGGGCCGTACCTAAAGCGGGAAGGGTAGCGAAAAGCGCCGCCGAGGGAAACGTCTGCCGCCTGTCAGCGGCTTCCGACGAGGTGGCGCTCGTCTTGTGCAAGGCCTGCCGCCGACAGTACCATTACCGCTTTAATTTCGCGGCAGGAGCGGTTGCATGATTGCGGGCAGTATGGTGGCACTGGTCACCCCCTTCGATGCTCAGGGTCGACTGGACTGGGACAGCCTCGCCAAGCTGGTGGACTTCCACTTGCAGGAAGGCACCAACGCCATCGTCGCCGTCGGCACCACCGGTGAATCGGCCACGCTGGACGTGGAAGAGCACATCCAGGTGATCCGTCGCGTGGTCGACCAGGTCAAGGGCCGCATCCCGGTGATCGCCGGCACCGGCGCCAACTCAACCCGCGAGGCGGTGGCGCTGACCGAGGCCGCGAAAAGCGGCGGCGCCGACGCCTGCCTGCTGGTGACGCCGTACTACAACAAGCCGACCCAGGAAGGCATGTACCAGCACTTCCGCCATATCGCCGAAGCCGTTGCGATCCCGCAGATCCTCTACAACGTACCGGGCCGCACCTCCTGCGACATGCTTCCGGAGACCGTCGAGCGCCTGTCCAAGGTGCCGAACATCATCGGCATCAAGGAGGCCACCGGCGACCTGCAACGCGCCAAGGAAGTCATCGAGCGCGTCGGCAAGGACTTCCTCGTCTATTCCGGCGACGACGCCACGGCCGTCGAGCTGATGCTGCTGGGTGGCAAGGGCAACATCTCCGTGACCGCCAACGTCGCGCCGCGCGCCATGAGCGACCTGTGCGCCGCCGCCATGCGCGGCGACGCCGCAGCCGCGCGCGCCATCAACGATCGCCTGATGCCGCTGCACAAGGCGCTGTTCATCGAATCCAACCCCATTCCGGTGAAGTGGGCCCTGCATGAGATGGGTCTGATCCCCGAGGGCATCCGCCTGCCCCTGACCTGGCTCAGCCCGCGTTGCCACGAGCCGCTGCGTCAGGCCATGCGCCAGACCGGCGTATTGGCTTGATCAAGGAGCTCCACGCAATGAAGCGACTGGCTGGACTGACCGCCCTCGCCCTGGTTATCGGCAACACTTCCGGCTGCGGCTGGCTGTGGGGGCCGGAGGGCTATTTCCGCGACCGCGGTGACGACTACCTCGGCGCCCGCGAAACGCCTCCCATGCAATTGCCCGAAGGGGTGCACAGCAAGCCGCTCGATCCGCTGCTGCCGATTCCGCTGAACGTCGCCACCACCCACGAAAAAGAGGGTGAGTACGAGGTTCCGCGTCCGCAGCCGCTGGCCAACGCCGGCGACATCAGCGACTACAGCCTGCAGCGCAGCGGTGATAGCCGCTGGGTCGTGGCCCAGCGTCCGCCGGCGGAAGTCTGGCCGGTGGCCCGGCAGTTCTTCGAGGAGAACGGTTTCCGCATCGCCGACGAGCGCCCGCAGACCGGCGAGTTCAGTTCCGACTGGCAATCGCTGTCGCAGCTTTCCGCGCCGCTGGCACGCCGCCTTAGCAGCCGCGTGAGCGGTGTCGAGCCGGACGGCCAGGCACGGGTTCGGGTGCGTATCGAGCCCGGCGTGCAAAGCAATACCAGCGAGGTCTACGTGCTCAGCCAGACCCGCGCCGCCGGTGACACCAGCAGCCCGAGCTGGCCGAGCAAGTCGGTGGCGCCGAGCCTCGACGCGGCGCTGCTCGACGAGATGGTCGCGAGCATGGCGCGCAGCGCCGAGCAGGGCGGCTCGGTCTCCCTGCTGGCAGCCAACTCGATCTACGACACGCCCGGCACCTTCGAGTTGAGCAAGGACGGCAGCGGCAACCCGGTGCTGACCTTGCAATCCGACTTCGACCGCTCCTGGGTCAGTGTCGGGCGTGCCCTGGATAACGCCGATATCCGCGTCGACGACCTCAACCGCAGCCTTGGCGTGTACTACGTGAACATCGCCGAAGGGGCGAAGAAGCCCGACGAAGACAAGCCCGGGTTCTTCAGTCGCCTGTTCGGCGGCGGCGAGAAGACCAAGGAAGAGGAAGACGCCAAGGCGCAGCGCTACCAGGTCCGCCTGACCACCGTCAGCGACGCCGTGCAGGTCACCGTCGACAAGGACATCAACACCTCTGCGCCGGCCGATGTCGCGCAAAACGTACTGGAAAAACTCCAGGAGAGCATGCGCAATGCGGTTCGCGGTTCTGGGCAGCGGAAGCCGGGGCAATTCGGCCTTGGTGAGCAGTTCTGACACCCGGATACTGATCGATTGCGGCTTCCCGCTGCGTGAAATCATCAAGCGTCTGGCGCGCCTGGGGCTGAGCCCCGCGCAGCTGGACGCGATCCTGGTCACGCACGAACACGCCGATCACATCCATGGCGTCGAACTGCTGGCGCGGCATTACCAAATCCCGGTCTATCTCAGTGCGGGTACCCTGAGCGGCATGCGCCGCCCGGTGCACCCCGCCGAGCTGTTGAGGGCCGGCCAGCGCCTGGCGATCCGCGGGCTGGAAGTGCAGGTGGTTGGCGTCTCGCACGACGCCCGCGAGCCTACCCAGTTCGTGCTGTCCGATGGGCAGCGGCGCTTCGGCATGCTCACCGATCTGGGAATGGCCACGGCCGAGGTGCTGGAGTGCTATCGTGCGGTGGATGCTCTGGTGGTCGAGGCCAACCACGACAGCACGATGCTTGCCGGTGGCCCGTATCCCTATTTTCTCAAGGCCCGCGTAGGCGGTTCGCGAGGGCACTTGAACAACCATCAGTCCGCAGAACTGGTGAAGCAGCTGGATTGGGGTCGCATGCAGCACCTGGTGCTGGCCCATCTCAGCGAAAAGAACAACTCGCCGCAGCTGGCCCGGCAAACCTTCGTCGACACCCTTGGGTGCGATCCGGGCTGGCTGCAGGTGGCCGATCAGCATTCAGGCCTGGATTGGCGCGAGATCGCCTAGGCCCTATTACCCGTAAGCGGAGCCCATCATGGAAAAACGCGAAGAACTCTACCGCGGCAAAGCCAAGTCGGTTTACCAGACCGACGATGCCGATCGTCTCATCCTGCTGTTCCGCAACGACACCTCCGCCTTCGACGGCAAGCGCATCGAACAGCTCGATCGCAAGGGCGCGGTGAACAACAAGTTCAACGCCTTCATCATGCAGAAGCTGGAAGCTGCCGGCATTCCGACCCAGTTCGACAAGCTGCTGTCGGATACCGAGTGCCTGGTGAAGAAGCTCAACATGATCCCGGTCGAGTGCGTGGTGCGCAATTTCGCCGCCGGCAGCCTGGTGCGTCGCCTCGGCGTGGAAGAGGGCATCGCCCTGACTCCTCCCACCTTCGAGTTGTTCCTGAAGAACGACGCCCTGGGCGATCCGTTCATCAACGAATCCCACGTCCAGGCCTTCGGCTGGGCCACTCCCGAGCAGCTGGCGCAGATGAAGACCTATTCCTTCAAGGTCAATGAAGTGCTGAACAAGCTGTTCGACGATGCCGGTCTGCTGCTGGTGGACTTCAAGCTGGAGTTCGGCCTATTCCATGGCCAGATCGTCCTCGGCGACGAGTTCAGCCCGGACGGCTGCCGTCTGTGGGACAAGGAAACCCGCAAGAAGATGGACAAGGACCGCTTCCGCCAGGGCCTCGGCGATGTGATCGAAGCCTACGAAGAGGTAGCCAAGCGCCTGGGCGTGCCGCTTTAACCTCAAAATGCGCGCAACCATCTGAAAGAACGCGAAAAAATCTTCAAGAAAGCTTCGCGTTCTTCGTACAAGCTGGTATCATGCGCGCCGCACGGAGAGATGCCGGAGTGGTCGAACGGGACGGATTCGAAATCCGTTGAGTCAGCAATGGCTCCTAGGGTTCAAATCCCTATCTCTCCGCCATTACATATGAGCAAAGCCCCTGGAATGTCTGGCGTTCCAGGGGCTTTGTCTTTTCTGGCGAGCGTTCGGGCGTCCCCTCTGCGGGGCGGGCGAGAAAGCCGTGCCATGGTTTCGGGTATTGGCCAGGTCGTGCAGTTCTCCTAGGAATGCTGCGGGCCCTTCCTTCGTTCTGTCCTTCCTTCTCCTCTGGGTGGTCGTCCCGCTCTGTCTGGGTTTCGTGGGTGCGCTGAGCGCGCATTTCTCCATTGCTTCCGATTTTCTGTCCTTCGAGCGCCGGGTCGGGCGACCTGCCGGTTTCGATGGTCGGGGCGGTTCTTCTTAGTATCCCGGCGCTTGAAGGCGCCGCGGATGTGTGGCCGAGCTGCATGGCACGGTTTCCTTCCAGCGGACAGCCAGGTTATCGGTTTGTGCCGAATCCCGGAGCCGGGGCTGGGGAGGAAGAAATGCGACCGCTCGTTTCCGTCGTTTGCGCCTGTTTCAATATCTCGAAGTATCTGGACGAGGCGATTGCCAGCATCTACGCGCAGGGCTATCCCAATCTTGAGTTGATCGTGGTGGATGACGGATCCACGGACGACACCTATGAGCGTCTCGCCATGCTCCGCGAGCGTCACGGTTTCCAGCTCTACCGCCAGGCTAACCGAGGGGTGAGCGATGCGCTCAATCACGGTTTGCGTCATGCGCGGGGGGAGTTCGTGATGACTCCCGACCTCGACGACATTGTCCTGCCTGGAGCGCTCGACACGCGCGTCGACTACTTGCTTGCGCACCCCGAGGTCGGGTGCGTGGGCGGTTTCAATATCTGTATCGACAGTGCCGGTAACGAAGTGGCGCGAGACGGTTTCAGCGAGGGTTGTGTGGAGCGTTGGGGGTTCGATGCAGCATTGGCCGAGACCCTGGTGGTCATGCCGCTGACGGCGCTCTACCGCATGGACGCGATGAAGCGGGCGGATTTCTTCGACCCGTCGATTCGCGTGCAGGATTTCCAGATCACCCTCAGGATCGCGGCGCAGGGCTATGAAATTCATCGACTACCGGCCTACATGGGGCGTTATCGCCGGCATGGAAGCGGTCTGTCCGGCAGGTACAAGCTCAATTACGAGGCGGATATGCAAGCCATCGAGCCTTATCGGGCTCACCCGAATTATCGCCGGGCCCGGCAACTGATCCTGAACAAGGCGCTGAAGAAGGCTGTTGTCCAGGATGGGCGATATGCCTGGCAGCTGTTCCGCTCGGTGCCGCTGCGGGCGTGGGACCGGGTGACGCTGAAGCGATTCTGGCGCTTCCTCCGTTATCTGCCGGTCCTCGGGTTGAAAGGTGGTACCGACGTCGCGGGTCGATAACGGCGGGTCGGCTAATCTTTCAGTGGGTTGAATGTCATTTCAGGATTTCCCCTTCAGTGCCTCGCCCTGGGGAAATAGCGCGCGGCTCACGAAGCGCGCGGTATCCCGCAGGCTGGTGCCGATCCGTTCCAGGTCGTCGGGCTGGTGCTGGGCGCTGATGCCGATCGCGGAGATGGCGAAGCGCGGTTGTCCGTCGCGGTCGGTGATGGCGCTGGCGACCATGCTCACGCCGCGGTAAAGGTGTTCCTGGTCGATAGCCCAGCCGCGCTCGACGGCCTCGGTCGCTTCGGCCTGGTAGCGCTCGAAGCTCGGCGGATTTTCCCAGCGCACGCGGGTCAGTCGGCGGCGCAGTTCGTCCTCCGGCAGTTCGCGCAGGCCGGCAATGCAACGCCCGGCGGCGCCGACCAGTTCCGGCAGGCGCGTGCCGACGGCGACGTTGACGTGGGCGACGGGCGGTGCGGCAAGGGCGATGACGCGGATGTGCGCATCGTCGGTGACTTGCCACAGGGCGATGAGGATGTGGTGGGCAAGGCTTAGTCGCTCCAGCTCTGGCTGGATCAGGTCGGCATAGCTGCGTCCGACGAATCCTACGGCCAGTTCCGACAGGCCAAGGCCCAGTTGGTAGGTCTTGCCCGCATCGTCGAAGGATGTCAGTCGTTCGTTGCTCAGGGTGCGCAGGATATTGAAGGCGCTGCTCGGGCTGATACCGGTGGCGCGAGCGATGGCGGCCACGCCTTGCGGTCCGTCGGCGTGGGCCAGGTGGCGAAGTATCTGAATGGCGTTCACTACCGCGCCGACATCTTTGCTGCTGGTGCCTTTGGTTGTGGCGTCCTTGGTCATTTTTCCTCTTTTCATTCAGTATTGTGATTGACATTCACGATAGTGAATATATTCTGGCCTTCCGGAACGTACAACCGGGGGTGGAAGCAGTATCCGGTTCGGCGTCCAGCGCGATGCACTTTGCAGCAAAGGTCGACAAGAACAAAGGAGAAACCTCGTGGCAGATCTTCCCGATGGCAGTACTCCGGGACCTGAGGCGCAGTACCTTGCGTTTCTCGCCCAGGGCCGTTTCATGTTGCAGCGCAGCCGTTCCAGCGGTCGCCATGTGTTCTACCCGCGCCAGTTGGTGCCGGGTAGCGGCGAGACTGATCTCGAGTGGGTTCCCGCCAGCGGCCTGGGTACGCTCTACGCGATCACTGTCAATCGCTCCCGCGGCGGCAATCACAATGTCGCGCTGGTCGACCTGGACGAGGGCGTGCGCATGATGTCGCGGATCGACGGGCACGAGAGCCTGCCGATCGGCACCCGTGTGCAGGCGCGCATCGTCGAGCAGGACGGTGCCAATGTCGTGGTGTTCGTTCCCCACCAGGAGGGACGACCATGAGCGCAGCCATCCGTGGCAAGACCGCCATCGTCGGCATCGGTAGCGCCGGCGTCGGCGAGGCGCCGGGCTACAGCGCCATCGAACTGCTCGGCCAGGCGTCGCTCAGGGCCATTGCCGATGCCGGCCTGAAGCTTTCCGACATCGACGCGATCTTCGCAGCCACCAGCTCCCATGCCTTTCCCACCTTGTCGGTCGCCGAATACCTCGGCATCCGCCCGAAATTCGTGGATGGCACCAATATCGGCGGCTCCAGTTTCGAGCTGCACCTGCTGCAGGCCACTTTGGCACTGGAGGCCGGTCTCTGCGACGCTGCGCTGATCTGCTACGGCTCCAACCAGCGAACCGCCGGCGGCCGCCTGGTATCTATGAGCGAGCCACAATGGCACGAGACGCCCTACAAGCCGCGCCACCCGATCACCGCCTATGCCCTGGCGGCCAGCCGGCACATGCACCAGTACGGCACCACACGCGAGCAGCTCGCCGAGGTGGCGGTCTCTGCCCGGCAATGGGCCAACCTGAATCCCGAGGCGTTCGCCCGCGGACCGTTGAGCGTCGATGACGTCCTTGCCGCGCGGATGGTCAGCGACCCGCTGAGTGCCGCCGACTGCTGCCTGGTCACCGACGGCGGTGGCGCCTGCGTGGTAGTGCGCGCCGAGCGCGCCCGCGACTTGCCCAATGCGCCGGTGTACTTCCTTGGCGCGGCCGGAGCGCAGTGGCATCGCTCGATCGTGTCGATGCCCGACCTCACCGTGACGGCGGCCTCGGAAAGCGCTCCGCGAGCCATGCAGATGGCCGGTGTGCGGCACGCCGACATCGACCTGGTGATGCTCTACGACGCCTTTACCATCAACACCCTGCTGTTCCTCGAGGACCTGGGATTCTGCGCCAAGGGCGAGGGCGGCCCATTCGTCCAGGGCGGACGCATCGCGCCCGGCGGCGAGTTGGCGGTGAACACCAACGGTGGCGGGCTGTCCTGCGTGCATCCGGGGATGTACGGGATGTTCCTGATCATCGAGGCGGTGACCCAGCTCCGCCGCCAGGCCGGCGAGCGGCAGTTGGCCAAGGCCGACGTGGCGTTGCTGCACGGCAACGGCGGCACGCTGTCCAGCCAGGTAACCGCGTTGCTCGGTACCGGCGACACGCTCTAGACCCCTGGCCGACAGGCCTTCCGGGCGCTGCCGTGGCGGCGTCCCGCGGGCGCGCTCGCCCGCGAGAAGGTTGTCGTGCCGGCCACAGACAAACGGATCAGGTGAACCCATGTCAGCGAACCACTCGCAACAGCTCATCGACGCTCCCCGTTTCGCCAGTCTTACTCCATTGATCGAACCACGCTCGGTCGCGGTGATCGGCGCTTCCAGCGACCCGACCCGCATCGGTGGCCGACCCATCGCCTACATGCTGCGCCATGGCTATGCCGGGCAAATCCTCCCGGTCAATCCGAACCGTGCTGAAATCCAGGGGCTACCGGCCTTCGCCAGCGTCGCGGAGCTGCCGCAGGCACCGGACGCGGCCATTGTCGCGGTGCCTGCGCCTCAGGTGCTGGAGACCGTCCGGGCACTGGGCCGCCAGGGGGCGCGCAGTGCCATCGTGTTCTCTTCCGGATTCAGCGAGGTCGGCGAGGCCGGCGCGGCGATGCAGGATGCGGTGGTAGCCGCTGCCCGCGAGTACGGTATGCGTCTGCTCGGTCCGAATGCGCTGGGCGCGTTCAACAGTAACCTAGGTTACTACGCGTTCTTCTCCACCAGCCTGGAACGTGGCGTACCGCTGCCCGGCCGGGTAGGCATCGCCACCCAGTCCGGCGCCTACGGCGCGCACCTGCTCGGCATGGCGCGCCAGCGCCGCCTGGGAACCCCTATCTGCGTGGCCACCGGTAACGAGGCCGACGTCACCCTGGGCGACAGCATCGGCTGGCTGGTGGAGTCGCCGGAGATCGACGTGGTGATGGCCTACGCCGAATCCATCCGCAACGTCGACAGCTTCCTCGCCGCCCTGGAGGCCGCGCATCGCGCCGGCAAGCCGGTGATCCTGCACAAGGTCGGGCGCAGCGCCCTGGGTAGCCGCGCGGCGCTGTCCCACACCGCTTCGCTGGCCGGCGACGACAAGGTGCTGGACGCCGTGCTGGGCGACTATGCGGTGATCCGCGCCAGGACCACCGAGGAACTGATGGACATCGCCTACCTCGCCACCCGGCGTATCTATCCGGTGGGCAACAGCCTCGGCATGATCACCGTCAGCGGCGGCGCCGGGATCATCGTCAGCGATGTCGCCGAGGAAGTCGGCCTGCCGATGCCGCCGATGCCGGACATGGCCCAGGAGCGGCTGAAGGCACGGCTGTCCTTCGCTTCGCCGATCAACCCGGTGGACTGCACCGCGCAGGCCCTGAACGACCTGACGCTGGTGCGCGACTTTACCGAGTCGATGGTGGTCGACGGTGGCTACCGTTCGCTGCTCGCCTTCTTCACCCAGGCCGGCACCGCCGCCTCCATCGGCGCGCGTCTGGCCGAGCAGTTCCGGCGGATCAAGGAGGCTCATCCCGAGCGTCTGTTCGTGGTCTCGGTGATGGGCGAGGGGGAGGAGCTGGCACCCTACGAGGAGGCCGGCTTCGCACTGTTCGAAGACCCCACCCGGGCGGTAGTGGCGATCCAGGCCATGGGGCGGCTCGGCGAAGCCTTCGCCCGGCCGTTGCGCCTGCGCCGGCCTGCCGGCGGGCTACAGTTGCCCGCCTCCACGCCCGGCGAAGCCGAGGCCAAGCGCCTGCTGGCGCGCGCCGGTATCGAGTCCGCCGCCGAGGCGGTGCTGGGCAGTGCCGAAGAGGCGGTTGCCTTCGCCGAGGGCATCGGATACCCGGTGGTGCTGAAGCTCGCCTCGGCGGACATCCAGCACAAGTCGGAAATCGGCGGCGTGCTGCTTGGCGTAAGCGATGCGGACGCGGTACGCGCCGGTTTCCAACTGCTCCTGCGCCGGGCCGCCGAGAAGGCGCCGCAGGCGCGTCTCAATGGCGTCCTGGTGGCGCGCCAACTGCAGGGCGGGGTGGAGTGCTTCATGGGGATCCAGCGCGATCCGCTGTTCGGCCCGGTGGCGTTGTTCGGCCTGGGCGGGATCTTCGTCGAAGTGCTGCAGGACGTGGTGTTCCGCCGCTGCCCGTTCGAGGTCGACGAAGCCGAGGCGATGATCCGTAGCATCAGAGGCGCGCCGCTCCTGTTCGGCGCGCGTGGCCGGCCGCGGGCCGACGTCGCGGCGCTGGCACGGCTGCTGTCGAATCTCTCGCGGTTCGCCTGGGAGGCGGGAGAGCGCTTGCGCTCGGTGGACCTCAACCCGGTCATCGCCTTGCCGGAGGGCCAGGGCGCCTGGGCGGTGGATGCGGTGTTGGAAGTCGAGGAGGTGGCCGATGGCGCTCGATCCTGAGGTGCTCCTGAACTACCCGATCCCCGAAGTACGCCAGCGCTACAGCCGGCGCGACAGCGCCTTCTACGCATTGAGCCTCGGTCTGGGCGGCGACCCGCTGGACGAGCGCCAACTGGCCTACGTCGATCCGTGCCGCGATCTCCAGGCATTGCCGTGCATGGCCCTGGTGCTCGGTCATCCGGGCTTCTGGCTGGGCAATCCGGCGACTGGCGTGGACGCGCTGCGCCTGGTTCACGGCGAGCAGCGCCTGGAGTGGCGGCGGCCGTTGCCGGCGGAAGGCGAGGTGATCGGCCGGACCCGGGTCACCGGTCTGGTAGACAAGGGCGCCGACAAGGGCGCGCTGCTCTACAGCGAGAAGGTGCTCAGCGACGCGCTCAGCGGCGAGGTGCTGGCTGTCGCCCGCAGCACCACCTTCCTTCGCGGCGACGGCGGCTTCGGTGGTTCCCGGCAGGTGCCGGAAACGCCGCATCGCTTGCCTGAACGGACACCCGACCTGCGACTCGACCTGCCGACCCGTCCGGAGCAGGCCCTGTACTACCGCCTCAACGGCGACGACAACCCGCTCCACGCGGAGCCCGCGGCAGCGCTGCGGGCCGGCTTCCCGCGGCCGATCCTGCATGGCCTGTGCACCCTCGGCGTGGCATTCCACGCGGTGTTGCGCGGGCTCGCCGACTACCGCGCGGGGCAACTGGGACATCTGCAGGTGCGTTTCTCGGCTCCGGTGTTTCCCGGCGAGACCTTGCGTACCGAGATGTGGAGCGACGGCTCGTTCCGCACTCGCGTCGTCGAGCGCGATGTGGTGGTGCTGGACAACGGCCGGGTAGGTCCGCCGCCAGAGCGGCCGGACTGAAGCGAAGGGCGGCGGCGCGAGGGAACGACCGTCGGGCTGCCGTGAAGATCAACCGAAATCCTGCTTGCGAGAACAAGAATAATGAATGCAACCGCGCTTTCCCCGAACCCGGCGCCGGCCATTTCCCGGCGCACCATGCTGATCGCCTTCGTCTTCTGCTTCCTCGGCCTGCTCGCCGACGGCGTCGACCTGATGTTCCTGGCCTACAGCCTCAACAGCCTGAAGGCCGAATTCGGCCTGAGCAACTTCGAAGCCGGCTCCCTCGGCAGCCTGACTCTCGCCGGCATGGCCGTCGGTGGTATCTATGGCGGCTGGTGCTGCGACCGCTTCGGCCGGGTGCGAGTGGTGACCTGGACCATCGTGCTGTTCTCCATCGGTACCGCGTTGCTGGGGCTGACCCAGAACTACTGGCAGTTCGCGCTGATCCGCTTCGTCGCCTCGCTCGGCCTCGGCTCGCTGTTCGTCGCCTGCAACATCCTGATGTCCGAGTGCGTCGGAACCAGGTACCGCACCACCATCCTCGCCGCCATGCAGGCCGGCTGGACCGTGGGCTACCTGGTGGCGACCCTGCTGGCGGGGCAGATCATCCCCGAGTTCGGCTGGCGCGCCTTGTTCTTCACCGCCGTGGCGCCGGCGCTGGTCTGCCTGGCCCTGCGGCCCTGGGTGCCGGAGTCGCCGTCCTGGCTCGCGGCCCAGGCCGGGCGCCAGCGTCCCGGCGCGGCTCCGCAGAGCCACGCCGAGGCTGGCGGCGCCGGCCCGCTGGGACGGATGCTGGGCGATCCGGAAACGCGCGGCATGTTCCTGCTCTGGAGCCTCACCTCCTGCTTCCTGCTGTTCGGCTACTACGGCACCAACAACTGGATGCCGTCCTACCTGGAGAGCGAGTTGGGGATGAACTTCAAGTCGATGACCGGCTACATGGTCGGCACCTACAGTGCGATGATCCTCGGCAAGGTCGCCGCCGGCGTCTGCGCCGATCTCTTCGGCCGGCGCCTGACCTTCGCCGCCGGGGCCATCGGCAGCGCCGCCTTCATGCCGTTGATCGTGTTCTACCACTCGCCTTCCAACATCCTCTGGATCCTCATCACCTTCGGCTTCATCTATGGCGTTCCGGTCGGGGTGCTGGCCACCTACATGACCGAGAGCTTCTCCACCCGCGTCCGCGGCTCGGCGGTGGGCACCGCCTACAACCTGGGTCGTATCGGCGCGGCGGTGGCGCCCGCCGGCATCGGCCTGCTGGCCACCCACGTGTCGATCGGCGCGGGTTTCCTGGTGATGGGCATCACCTACGTGCTCACCGGGTTGATCCCGGCGCTGTTCATTGCGGACCGGCTCTACGACCCGAACCGCGAGTCCCGCGATGCCGAGAGCGCTTCCCGACGGCAAGCGCCGGGCAGTGCCGGGGATACCGCCGAGCGGCGCGCGGCCAAGGCCTGATCCTGCGGAAGGAGTGCACATCCATGAGTTCTTTTCCACGACAGCCAGCGGCGGAGCAGCGGCCCGCCAGCTTCCAGGAGTTCATCGGCCTCGAGCGCTGGACCGATGCCGACGGGGTGGCGCGGGTGCGCCTGGGGCATCGCCCGGAACTGATGAACTACCTGCAACAGTTCCACGGCGGGGTGTTGATGTCGGTGCTGGACGCCGCCATGGCCCAGGCGATCCGTGCCTGCCTGCCGGACTGCTCGATGGTGACCATCGACATGGCTACCCACTTCATGGGTAGCGCCCGCGGCGAGCTTCGTGCGGTTGGCAGGGTGGTGCGACGGACCCGCACGATCTGCTTCTGCACGGCGGAAATCTGCAACGAGGACGGCGAGGTCATCGCCATGGCCTCGGGCAGCTTCAGGTACCGCGCGGCTAAGCCGTAGCGGAGTTCCGGCGGCGCGGCAGCGGAGCCATCCGTCGCGCGTCCGGACCACGGCCTGCGCGGTCGCTCCGCGCGGACAAGCCGGCGCCGCCCGTGCAGATGACGGACGGGCGGTCGGCGTATCGACAGGAGGGCGAACAGATGAGTGAGCAAGACGAGTGGGCCGGCGAGCGCGAGCAGCGTCTGCGGATGATCCGCGACAGCGCGGCTTCGCTGGTGCCGCGCGACGGCGACCTGACCCGCGTGCGCCGCGGTCGTTTCACCGGTAGCGGGGTGGACCGCCAGGCCTGGCGCGAGGTCTGCGCCATGGGCTGGCCGGCGCTGCGCCTGGATGAAGCGTTGGGCGGCAGCGGCCTGGGCATGAGCGAATACGCGGCGTTGCTGGAGGCGCTGGGGCGCGGCCTGCTGCCCGAGCCGCTGATCGAGGCCGGGCTGGTGGCGCCGCTGCTGCCGGAAGACGAGCGCGTTGCGTTGCTGGCCGCTGAGCGGCTGGTCCTGCCGGCGGGCATCGCCTACCGCGATGGGCGGCGACGCCCTCGTATGCAGCAAGGGCGGCTGCACGGCGAAGTCGCTCACGTACATCTGGCTGGTGCCGCCGATGCCTGGCTGGTGGCCTGCGAGCAGGGCCTGGCGCTGGTCGAGCGCGATGCCGATGGCGTGGAACTGCTCTGCGAGGCGACCCAGGATGGCGCTCACCTGGCGCGCCTGCGTTTCCGCGATGCGCCGGCACGGTGGTTGTCCGGCGAGGTAACGGAACAGGTTCTGGACGAGGCAGCGCTGGCCTGCGCTGCCTATCTGGTTGGACTGATGGATGGCGCCTTCGAGCGAACCCTGGAGTACCTCAAGGTACGTCGCCAGTTCGGCCGCGAGATCGGTAGTTTCCAGGCGCTGCAGCACCGCATGGTCGACCTGAGGATCCAGATCGAACTGTCGCGCGCCATGGTCGAGCAGGCCGCCGCCGCGATCGATGCCGGGGCGTCGGAAAGCGAGCGCCAGCGGCAGGTTTCCAGCGCACGGGTACGGGCCTCGGAAGCGGCTCTGCTGGTGACCCGCCAGGCCATCCAGTTGCACGGCGGCATCGGCTACACCGACGAGGCGGACATCGGCCTGTTCCTGCGCCGCGCCATGGTACTGCTCAATGCCCACGGCTCGCTGGCGTTCCACAAGGCGCGCTACGCCGCGCTGCTACAGCGGGAGGTGGCCTGATGAGCGGTTTGTTGCAGGAAACGCGCGGCACGGTGCGCCTGCTGCGCTTCGACAACCCGGCCCGGCGCAACGCACTGTCGCCGGCGCTGCGCATGGAATTGCTGCGGGCCCTGGAGGCGGCCGAATGCGACCCATCGATCCGCAGCGTGCTGCTGACCGGTGGCGAAGAGGTGTTCTGCGCCGGCGGCGACCTGGGCGACATGCGGGTGACCGAGTTGGCCGCCGGCAGGGCGCGAATGCAGGACAACGCGCGGCTGGTGCGGCAGATGGTGCGCATGGGCAAGCCGCTGATCGCCGCGGTCGAGGGCTGGGCGGTGGGGGCCGGGCTGTCCGTGGCGCTGGCCTGCGACAGCATCGTTTGCGGCGCCGGCGCCCGCTTCGCCGCCGGCTTCGGCAAGGTCGGGCTGCTCGCCGACCTTGGCCAGTTGCATACCTTGCCGGCGCGCATCGGTTGGGGGCGGGCACGGCAGATCCTGATGTTCGGCCAGGTGGTAGAGGCCGAGGAGGCACTGCGCATCGGCCTGGCCGACCGCCTCTGCGCCGCTGGCGGCGCCTTGGCGATGGCGCTGGAGCTGGCCGGGCGGGTGGAGCAGCAGGCGCCGTTGCCCCTGGCGATGACCAAGGCGTTGCTCGCCGAGGGCCTTGACCTATTGCTGGAGCGGGAGGGCGAGTTGCAGAGCCAGTTGTTTCTCAGCGCCGACCACGCCGAGGGCAAGGCGGCCTTTCTCGGCAAGCGTCCCCCCGTATTCAGAGGAAACTGAGATGAGCGACTACGACAGTCTCGATGACAACGCCTTTCGCCTGATGGTCCGTGAGTGGATCGCCGCCAACTATCCGCAGCGCATCCGCAATCCGCCCCGTCGCCTGGGGCGCGAGGAAACCCGCGAGTGGTACCTGCTGTTGTCGCGCCAGGGCTGGCTGTGTCCCGGCTGGCCCAGGGAGTACGGCGGCATGGGGCTGAGCGCCGGCAAGCAACTGATCATGATGGAGGAAATGGAGGAGTACGGCTGCGCGCGCCTGCCCGACAGCGGCGTGACCATGCTCGGCCCATTGTTGATCCGCTATGGCGACGAGGCGCAACGGGCGCGCTTCCTGCCGCGCATTCTCAGCGGCGAAGACATCTGGTGCCAGGGCTACAGCGAGCCCAACGCCGGCTCCGACCTGGCCAGCCTGCGCACCGAGGCGCGCCTGGAAAACGGCGAGTGGGTGATCAACGGACAGAAGACCTGGACCACCATGGGCTCGGAGGCCAACTGGATCTTCCTGCTGGTCCGCACCGAGCGCAGCGCCAAGGCGCAGCACGGCATCAGCTTCCTGCTGGTGCCGATGGACAGCCCGGGCATCGAGGTGCGGCCGATCCTCAACCTGGAGCTGCACGGCGAGTTCTGCGAAGTGTTTTTCAACGACGTGCGGGTGCCCTACGACAGCCTGGTCGGCGGAATCAACCAGGGTTGGAGCATGGCCAAGGCGCTGCTCGGTTTCGAGCGGATCTTCCTCGGTTCGCCCAAGCAGTCCACCTTCGCTCTCCAGCGCCTGGAGCGCCTGGCCCGGCACCTGGGACTGTGGCACGACCCTCTGTTCGTGCGCCGCTTCGCCGCGCTGAGCATGGACCTGGACAGCCACAAGGCGCTCTACGAGCGTTTCGCCGAACGCCTGCGGCGTGGGGAGAGCCTCGGCCCGGAGGTATCCATGCTGAAGATCTTCCAGTCCGAACTGTTCCAGCGCATCAGCGAGCTGGGCCTGGAGGTCGCCGGGGAGGATTCGGCCCTGCTGCAGCCCTTCGCCGAAGACCCCGAGTTGCATCCGGCGGGGATCTTCATCCAGTCGCGGCCGACCACCATCTACGGCGGCAGCAACGAAATCCAGCGCAACATCCTGGCCAAGAGCGTCCTCGGCCTGCCGGGCTGAGCGCAACCGAACGACATCCACGGGACGAAGAGGATTACCCATGAGCAGCAGACTCAATGAAGGCAAGGTCGCGATCGTTACCGGCGCGGGCGGCGGCATCGGCCGCGAGATCGCCCTGGCCCTGGCCGATTCCGGGGCACGGGTGGTGATCAACGATATCGGCGTATCGCTACAGGGCGAGGGCGGGTCGGCCTCGCCGGCCGAAGAGACCCTTGGCCTGATCCGCCAGCGAGGCGGCGAAGGTCTGATCAACACCGACAGCGTCGCCGACTGGGACAGCGCGCGGCGTATCGTCGAATGCGCCATGGACGGTTTCGGGCGTCTGGATATCGTGGTGAACAACGCTGGCATCCTGCGCGATGCGATCTTCCACAAGATGAGCGCCGACGACTGGCTGTCGGTGATCAATGTCCATCTCAACGGCAGCTTCTTCGTCAGCCGGGCCGCCGCCGAACGCTTCCGTACCCAGCAGGCCGGCGCCTTCGTACACATGACCAGCACTTCCGGGCTGATCGGCAACTTCGGCCAGGCCAATTATTCCGCGGCCAAGCTGGGCATCGTCGCCTTGAGCAAATCCATCGCCCTCGACATGCAGCGCTACAACGTGCGTTCGAATTGCATCGCGCCGTTCGCCTGGAGCCGGATGACCGACTCGATCCCGGCCGAAACCCCGGAGCAGAAGGCCCGCGTCGACAAGCTGCAGCGCATGACCCCCGAGAAGAACGCGCCGCTGGCCGTCTACCTGGCGTCCGACGCCGCCCGCGAGGTCACCGGCCAGGTGTTCGCCGCGCGTCACCACGAACTCTTCCTGATGAGCCAGAGCCGGCCGCTGCGCAGTGTGCATAGCGAGCACGGCTGGACCCCGCAGAGCATCGCCGAGCACGGCATGCCGGCGTTGCGCGGCAGCTTCATGGACCTGGCGCGCAGCCCGGACGTGTTCTCCTGGGACCCGATCTGACCGAGGAGGCAATCCATGGGCGTGTTCAGGACCCGTTTCACCGAGACCTTCGGCGTCGAACACCCGATCATGCAGGGCGGCATGCAGTGGGTCGGCCGTGCCGAGATGGCTGCGGCGGTGGCCAACGCCGGTGGCCTGGCGACGCTGTCGGCGTTGACCCAGCCGAGCCCGGAGGCACTGGCTGCGGAGATTGCCCGCTGCCGCGAGCTGACCGATCGGCCGTTCGGGGTCAACCTGACCTTGCTGCCGACGCAGAAGCCGGTGCCCTATGCCGAATATCGCGCAGCCATCATCGAGACGGGAATCCCCGTCGTCGAAACCGCCGGCAACGACCCCGGCGAGCACATCGCCGAATTCCGTCGACACGGCGTCAAGGTGATCCACAAGTGCACCGCCGTGCGCCATGCGCTCAAGGCCGAGCGACTGGGCGTGGACGCCGTCTCCATCGATGGCTTCGAGTGTGCCGGCCACCCGGGCGAGGACGACATCCCCGGCCTGGTGTTGCTGCCGGCCGCGGCCAACCGGCTACGCGTGCCGATCATCGCCTCCGGCGGTTTCGCCGATGGACGTGGCCTGGTCGCGGCGCTGGCGCTGGGCGCCGACGCGATCAACATGGGCACGCGCTTCCTGGCCACTCGCGAATGTCCGATACACCCTGCGGTGAAGGCGGCGATCCGTGCGGCCGACGAGCGTTCCACCGACCTGATCATGCGTTCCCTGCGCAATACCGCGCGGGTGGCGCGCAACGCGATCAGCCAGGAAGTACTGGCGATCGAGGCACGCGGCGGCGCCGGCTACGCCGATATCGCCGCGCTGGTCAGCGGCCAGCGCGGTCGCCAGGTGTACCAGCAGGGCGATACCGACCTGGGGATCTGGTCGGCCGGCATGGTCCAGGGCCTGATCGACGACGAACCGGCCTGCGCCGAGTTGCTCAGGGACATCGTCGAGCAGGCGCGCCAACTGGTGCGTCAACGCCTGGAGGGCATGCTCGCCGGGGTCTGATCCGCTCCGCCACGGCGGTCGCGGCAGGGAGTGGCCGCGGCGCCGTGTCTATCCACTGACGACGAAGAGACAACAACAATGAAAATTCTTCCCGTTCCGATGCTGGCCGCGGGGCTGGCGTTGCTGCCGTCGTTCGCCCAGGCGGAGTTTTTCGCCGACGGCAAGGCCGGCCTCGAACTGCGCAATTTCTATTTCAATCGCGACTATCGCCAGCCCGGCGCCAGCCAGTCCTATTCGGAGGAGTGGGCGCAGGGTTTCCTGTTGCGCTACGAGTCCGGCTACACCGAGGGGCTCTTCGGTCTGGGCATCGATGCGCTGGGCCTGCTGGGCGTCAGGCTGGACTCCTCGCCAGAGCGATCCGGTAGTGGTCTGTTGCCGTATTCGACGAGCGACCGGCGCGCCGCCCACGACTATTCCAGCCTGGGCCTGACCGCCAAGCTACGGGTCTCGCACAGTACGCTGAAGATCGGCAGCCTGATGCCCAGGCTGCCGGTGGTGCAGTTCAACGACACGCGCCTGCACCCGCAAACCTTCCAGGGTGGACTGCTGGAAGTGAACGAGATCGACGGGCTGGCGCTGCAGTTTGGCCAGTTGCGCCAGGTCAAGCAGCGCGACTCGACCAACGCCGAAGACCTCGGCATCACCCGCGGCAACAAGCGCAACGTACTGGCGGGCCGGCACCCCGGCAGCGACCGCTTCGACTTCGCCGGCGGTACCTACCGCTGGAGCGAGCGCCTGAGCAGCAGCTACCACTACGCCAATCTGGAGGATTTCTACCGCCAGCATTATCTCGGCGTGCAGCACCTCTTGCCGCTCACCGATGACCAGTCGCTGAAGTCCGACATCCGCTGGGCGCGTTCCACCGACGAGGGCGGCAGCCGCGTCGACAATCGCGCGCTGAATGCGCTGTTCACCTATCGCCTGGGTGGCCACGCCTTCGGCCTCGGCTACCAGCGCATGTCCGGCGACAGCGGCTTCGCCTACCTGGCCGGGACCGATCCGTATCTGGTCAACTTCGTGCAGATCGGCGATTTCGCCAACAAGGACGAGCGCTCCTGGCAGTTGCGCTACGACTACGACTTCGCCGCCATCGGCCTGCCCGGCCTGACATTCATGAGCCGCTACCTGCGTGGCGAACACATCGACCTTCTGGACGGCGGTGGGCGCGGCAAGGAATGGGAGCGGGACACCGATATCGCCTACCTGGTGCAATCGGGGCCGCTGAAGAACCTGGGGATCAAGTTGCGCAACGGCACCTTCCGCAGCGATTTCGGCAACGACATCGACGAGACCCGGCTGATCGTCAGCTACGCGTTGCCGCTGTGGTGAAGCGGACTTGAGTTTCCCGATGTTTCCGCGCCATTGACCCTGTAGTGGCTACAGCCTTTTCACTGGGAGCCGTCAGATCCAGACGAGAGGGTTGCGCCATGGGGTTCTTCGAACGGTTGTTGATGGGTGGGCGTCATCATGGGCAGGGCGGTGGTCATCACGGCGGCGGTCATCACCGCGGTCAGGGCGGCTATCCGCCGGCGCCAGTCGCGGCGGGAATGGCCTGTCGCGCCTGCCGCACCGCGAATGCGGCGACGGCACGATTCTGCCAGGGCTGCGGCGGCGCCCTGGCGCCGCTGCGCTGTATCGCCTGCAGCGCCGATCTCGCGGCGGGCGCGAAGTTCTGCGGCGCCTGCGGTGCGCCGCAGCAGTAGCCTCAGTCGACGGCGAGGATTTCCACCGCAAGGGGGGAGTCCTTCGCCCCGGTCTCGTCGCCCGGGTGCCTGCCGACCAGGCTCTGGCCCAGTGGCGAGCGAGGCGTGATGACCAACACCTCGCGACCTTCGCAATCGATCTTCAGCCCGGCCGCCTCGGGGCCGAGGAACACTGTTCGCCGGCTGCCGTCGGCGTTCAGCAGGGTGACCAGCGCGGTGAGCTGGATGCCCTGTTCCTCGTCGAAATCGCGCAGCACCAGGTTGCGGTACAGGCCCAGCGCCTGGCGGATCTCCTCGACCCGGCGCGACTGCCCGGCGGCCAGGTAGGCCGCTTCCAGGCCGAGGGTGTCGTACTTGTTCTCGGCGACGTTCTCTTCGTGGGTTGCCGTCTCATGGGCGGTCTGCGCGGCGCGGACGGCGACTTCCAGGTCCGCGGCGAGCTTTTCCGTGATCAGGCGCAACAGCTGTTTCTTGTCCATGTCGTGTAGGCGGGGCTGGCCGGCGAAGGCGTGCATGGTACGGGAAAGACGGCGGATCGCGACAGCTCGGAGCCAGTATGAAAACTCGGAATGACGTGGCGAATAAAGGTCGTTTGTCGCTACCGGGCAAACCGACTAAAACGAGCGGAAACGAACAGCCAGGAGAACCTCACATGATCGACGGATTGCTGCGCAGTCTCGGCCTCGACCCCAATGCTTTTCGCGATGGCGAGCTTGCCGTGCATACCCCCATCGACGGCAGTCGCCTGGCTGCGGTGCGACTGGAGGGGCGCGCCGCCGTTGCCGTCAAGGTCGAGCGCGCCGAACAGGCGTTCCGTGCCTGGCGCCAGGTGCCGGCGCCGCGCCGTGGTGAACTGGTGCGGCTGTTCGGCGAGGAATTGCGTCGGCACAAGGCCGAACTCGGCGAACTGGTGTCCTGGGAGGCGGGCAAGATCACCCAGGAAGGCCTCGGCGAAGTCCAGGAAATGATCGATATCTGCGACTTCGCGGTGGGCCTCTCGCGCCAGTTGTACGGTCTTACCATCGCATCCGAGCGTCCCGGCCACCACATGCGCGAGACCTGGCACCCGCTGGGCGTGGTAGGCGTGATCAGCGCGTTCAACTTCCCAGTCGCGGTGTGGTCGTGGAATACCGCGCTGGCGCTGGTCTGCGGTAATTCCGTGGTCTGGAAGCCTTCGGAGAAGACCCCCCTCACCGCACTGGCCTGCCAGGCACTGTTCGAGCGTGCCGCGCGGGCCTTCGGCGGCGATGCGCCGGCGCACCTGAGCCAATTGCTGATCGGCGACCGCGAGGCCGGCGAAGCGCTGGTGGACGACCGTCGCGTCGCCCTGGTCAGCGCCACCGGCAGTACTCGCATGGGGCGCGAAGTGGCGCCGCGGGTGGCGGCGCGTTTCGCTCGCTGCATCCTCGAACTGGGCGGCAACAACGCGATGATCCTGGCGCCAAGCGCCGACCTCGACCTGGCGGTGCGCGGCATCCTGTTCGGCGCGGTGGGCACCGCCGGGCAGCGCTGCACCACCTTGCGCCGGTTGATTGCCCATGAGTCGGTGAAGGACGAGATAGTCGAGCGCCTCAAGGCAGCCTATTCCAGGGTCCGTATCGGTCATCCGCTGGAGGGCAACCTGGTCGGGCCGCTGATCGACGAACGCAGCTACCTGGCCATGCAGGACGCCCTGGCGCGAGCCCGCGAGCAGGGGGGGCGGGTGTTCGGCGGCGAGCGGCAATTGCAGGAGCGCTATCCGGATGCCTACTACGTGTCGCCGGCCATCGTCGAGATGCCGGGACAGACCGAAGTGGTGCGCACGGAGACCTTCGCACCGATCCTGTACGTGGTCGGCTACCGCGATTTCGACGAGGCCCTGCGCCTGAACAACGAGGTTCCCCAGGGACTGTCGTCGTGCATCTTCACCACCGACCTGCGCGAGGCGGAACTGTTCCAGGGCGCGGCGGGCAGTGACTGCGGGATCGCCAACGTCAACATCGGCACCAGCGGGGCGGAAATCGGCGGGGCGTTCGGCGGCGAGAAAGAGACCGGCGGCGGCCGCGAGTCCGGCTCGGACGCCTGGAAGGCCTACATGCGACGGCAGACCAACACCGTCAACTATTCCCGCGAGCTGCCGCTGGCACAGGGCATCACCTTCGATTGAACGGGGCGCGGCGGGCTCCCGCCGCATGGCAATGAGGCTGGCAGCGGAGTCGCGCATGGGCGGTTTGCAGCAACGGTGTCTGTGGGAAGTGGTTACGCCTCGCCTGTCCGGAGCGGCGAGCCTGAACGGCGAGCAGCGCGCCGACGTATGTGTGATCGGCGCCGGTTTCACCGGGCTTTCGGCGGCGCTCCACCTGCTGGAGGCCGGCCGTTCGGTGTGCGTGCTGGAAGCGTACGAGGTCGGCCACGGCGGGTCGGGACGTAATGTCGGATTGATCAACGCCGGCACCTGGATTCCCCCGGACGAGGTGGTCGCCACCCTCGGCGCCGAGCAGGGAGAAAAGCTCAACGCCGTGCTGGGGCGGGCGCCGGCGCTGGTGATGGAGACCATCGAACGCCTCGGCATCGATTGCCAGTTGCGCCGCGAGGGCACCCTGCACATGTCGCACAACGCCAGCGGCGTGGCCGATCTGCAACGCCGTCACGCGCAGTGGACGCGCCGCGGCGCTCCGCTGGAGTTGCTGACCGGCGCGGCTTGCCACGAGGCCTGCGGCACCCGGCGAATCAGCGCGGCGTTGCTCGACCGACGCGCCGGCACTCTCAATCCCATGGCCTATTCGCGCGGACTGGCCACTGCCGTCGTACAGCGTGGCGGGCAACTGTACCAGCGCTCGCCGGTGCTCGCCCTGGAGCGGCAGGGCGCGCTGTGGGCGGTGCGCAGCGCCGCGGGGGCGGTACTGGCGGAACAGGTGGTGATCGCCTCCAACGCCTATACCGAGGGCGAGTGGACCAACCTGAGGCGGCACTTCTTTCCCGGCTACTACTACCAGGTGGCTTCGGCGCCGCTGCACGGCGCCGCGGCCGAGCGCATCCTGCCTCACGGCCAGGGTTCCTGGGACACCAGGACGGTGCTCAGCAGCATCCGTCGCGATGCCCAGGGCCGCCTGTTGCTGGGAAGCCTCGGCAATGGCGCGAACAAGCCCGCCTGGTTCCTGCGGCAATGGGCCGATCGAATCCAGAGCCATTACTTTCCCGACCTGGGCCAGGTCAACTGGGAGTACAGCTGGACGGGTTGCATCGCCTTCACCCCCGATCATCTGATGCGCCTGTTCGAGCCTGCGCAAGGCTTGCTGGCGGTGACCGGCTACAACGGACGCGGCGTGACCACCGGTACGATAGTGGGCAAGGCGTTCGCCGACTACCTGCTGAGCGGCGAGCGAGCGACATTGCCGTTGCCGTTCAGTGACATGAAGCCCGTCCCCGCGGCCAGGCTGCGCAGTTGCGCCTACGAGATGGGTTTTTCTCTCTATCACGCCGGTCAATGCTTGCGCGTGGTTCTCTAGGTTCGACCGAATCAAGGTGTGTTTTCAGCAAAATAATGATATTTTGTTGTAAACACACATGAGGAGGTCGTCATGAGCGTTCTCATCAAGGAACGTCCCAGCGCCGATGCTGTCCTGGCCAAGGCCGTCCTGGCCGCGCGCGAGCAATTGGGGCTGACGCAGCTCGAACTGGCCGGCATCGTCGGCGTCGATCGCAGCGCCATCAGCCGCTGGAAGACCCAGGGCCTGCGGGTGGACAGCAAGACCGGCGAGCTGGCTCTGCTGCTGGTGCGAGTCTATCGCGCACTGTATGCCCTGTTCGGCGGGCAGCAGGAGGACATGCGCCACTTCCTGCGCACTCCCAACCATCACCTGGCGGGCGAGCCGCTGGCACTGATGGGACAGGTGCAGGGCCTGGTTCATGTGCTGGAATACCTCGATGCGATCCGCGGCAAGGTCTGATGCCCGGCGCGCCTGTACGGGGGCCTACGCCTGTCACGGAAAAGGCTGGCAGCCAGAGGCGACACGCCTGGCTGAATGGAGACTGCGGTGCCGCTACGCTGGCATCCGACACCACAGGAAGCGAGGGGCGGAAGGTGAGCGAGATCTGGCGACAGTGCAAGGGTGAGCGGCATGTCCGACCGCTCCAGGGGCGGCTGGTACGGTTGGTGGAGAGCCAGGAGCAGGTGGCGACCCTGCAATTGGTCGACACCCTGGAAGAACAGGCGTTGCTCGAGGAACTGCTCGAGTCGAGCAAGCCGCCGGTGCCGGCGGATGCCGAGCCATTGCATTACCTGTTGAAGACCCCGTTCCGTTATCCGCCCTTGCGTTGGGGGTCGCGGTTTGGCCGTCGTCACGAGCCAAGCCTGTTCTACGCCGCGTTGAAGCTGGAAACGGCCATGGCCGAATGCGCGTATTACCGTTGTGTCCTGTGGAGTGGCATGGCGGTGCCGCCACCGAGCGGGAGGATTCTGTCCGAGCACGCTTCGTTCGAGGCGGGCTGGAAGGTGGAGCGGGGAATCCGTCTGCAGGCGCCGCCTTTCTCCGATCACGAGGCTGCGCTGACCGACATCGCCGACTACCGCGCTTCCCAGGAACTGGGAAGTGCCATGCGCAGCGCCGGGGTGCAGGCATTCGAATACCGTTCGGCGCGTTGCCCGGAGCGCGGCTGCAATGTCGCCCTGTTCACGCCCGCGGCCTTCACCGAAAAGCGTCCTCGCAACCTGACGCCCTGGCTGTGCGAAACCACGGCCGGTTACGTGGCCTTCAAGCCGGCGCATGTGCCGGGGGCGCCGAAAATCTTCTCCTGGGAGCTGTTCCTGGTGGACGGAAAGTTGCCGCATCCGGCGTGAGTGGAGGGGGGCACGGTTGCCAGCGATCCGGGGGCACCGTCTGAAGGCCGCCACCTGCCTGTTGGGCAGGGCTGGCCTGCATGCCCCGAGGGAAAGAGTGGCTGAGGATTTCGAACGGCATTGCCCTGCAATGGGGCGGCAAGAGGCTTCGGCGAAAATTTGTGCACAAATGGAAAGCAGCTTGTCAAGGGTTGAGAGCGTTAGGCTCTAAACGCTTGATTTTTCATGTTTGAAACGTAACTTATTGAAAAATAAAGATAAAAATAGTTGGTGAAAAAATCGTCAATCTGTCCCATAGCCCCACTCCATCGGGGGTTCGGCAGTTTTTTAGGGGCTTTTCCACTGGGTTATCCACAGGATCTGTGGATTTCCCAAGCGCTTGCTCGACAGCACATCGCACGCTCCAAGGCAAGCCCTGTAGCCGCGACAAAAATGCCGTGGAAGCAGAAATATCCCGGCGGCGAAGGGCGCAGGGCGATGGCTTCCGTTACGGAAGTATCTGAAATGTCCTGCGCATGGGGTTATGCACAGCTCGGAAGCGGAGTGCTCGTTCGGCGCGGCGCTATTCGCTCGACGGTCTTTTCCCAAGAGCCTAGAATCCGCTGCACGCGCGCCTGCCAGGCGGGTGTTGCGTCGTTTTCCGCTGGAGTGCCCCATGCCCGTCGATCTACCGAACCTGTTGCTTGGCCTGCTGGCTGCCGCGATTCCCCTGGCCGGCCTGGCATGGCAGCTACAGAGAAGGGCCAGCCTGGCGGAGCGCGAGATAGCCTTGCTCGGCGAGCGACTGGCGACCGCGCAACTGGCCCAGGACGGGCTGAATGCGCAGTTGGAGACCAGTAGGGAGGCTTACCAGCAACTCGGCGAGCGCCATGCCAGGCTCTCCGGCGAGGTCGCCGCGCTGCGTCGGGAAGCCGAGTTGATGGGGGAGGAGCGGCAACGGGCGTCCCAGGCGGAGGCACGTTGGGCCAGCGAGCGCCAGGGCCGGGAAGAGGAAGTGCGTCGCCTGGCTTCCGAACGGGCTGCGCTGGCTGCGGAACTTCGCGAGCAGCAGGAAAGCCACCAGCAGCGCCTGACCGACCTGCAGTCGGCCCGCGACGAGTTGCGGGCACAGTTCGCCGAACTGGCGGGAAAGATCTTCGACGAACGCGAACAGCGTTTCGCCGAGACCAGCCAGCAGCGCCTGGGGCAGATGCTCGATCCACTGAAGGAGCGCATCCAGGCGTTCGAGAAGCGGGTGGAGGAAAGCTACCAGCAGGAAGCGCGCGAGCGTTTCTCCCTGAGCAAGGAACTGGAGCGTCTGCAGCAGCTCAACCTGCGCCTGGGCGAGGAAGCGACCAACCTGACCCGCGCGCTCAAGGGCCAGAAGACCCAGGGCAACTGGGGCGAACTGGTGCTGGAGCGGGTGCTCGAGCATGCAGGCCTGGAAAAAGGCCGGGAATACGAGACCCAGGTCAGCCTGAAGGGCGCCGAGGGCGAACGCTTCCAGCCGGACGTGCTGATCCGCCTGCCCGGCGACAAGCAGGTGGTGGTGGATGCCAAGGTCAGTCTCACGGCCTACCAGCAATACATCGCCGCTGACGACGATCTGCTGCGCCAGCAGGCGCTGAAGCAGCACGTAACGTCGTTGCGCAACCATGTGAAAGGCCTCTCCGGCAAGGACTATCGACGCCTGGAAGGGTTGCACAGCCTCGACTTCGTCCTGCTGTTCATGCCGATCGAGGCGGCTTTCTCGACGGCCCTGCAGGCCGAGCCGAACCTGTTCCAGGACGCCTTCGCGCAGAATATCGTGATCGTCAGCCCGACCACCCTGCTGGCCACCCTGCGGGTAATCGACAGCCTCTGGCGCCAGGAGCGGCAGAACCAGAATGCGCGGGAAATCGCCGAACGTGCCGGTTCGCTGTATGACAAGTTCGTGCTCTTCGTCCAGGACCTCGATGAGGTCGGTTCGCGCCTGCAGCAACTGGACAAGGCCTATGCCGCGGCGCGCAACAAGCTCACCGAGGGACGTGGCAACCTGATCAGTCGCAGCGAGCAACTCAAGCTGCTCGGTGCCCGCGCCAGCAAGAGCCTGCCGACGGACTGGCTGGACCGGGCGCTGGTGGCGCCCGTGGAAGAGGCCGGAGAGGAGTGAGATCGGTTCGATCCCGTGCCCGGGCTTTCGAGAAAACGGAGGCTTTCCGGGAGGGGGATAAAAGAAGGGCGTCCGGAAGGACGCCCTGAAGATGATCATGGAGTAAGTCGGCTGTTCAGAGCCACGGCGCGGAGGAAAGTTCCGCGCCGTCCGTTCAGCGAGCGGGAGTGAGCGTCAGCCGCTTGTTGCCGTAAACGCGATCGAGGTTCTGTGGCTGGAACGGGAAGCTGACGTAGCGCCCCTTGAGCCAGGCGTCGATACCGTCGGCGTAGTGCGGGCTGGCCGGATTGCCGGATTGGCCGCTGCTGTTCACGCCGATCATCGGTTCGCTCTGGCCGAAGTCGACGATCAGCCGCATCGCCGGGATCAGCCAAGTGTCGAAGTCCTGGCCCCAGCCGTAGGCCGATACGTCCAGCGTGGTGTGGTCGCCGCCGGCCGGATAGGGTCCGCGATCGAGATAGCCCTTGATCGCGCCGAGTCCGGCGCGCTCGCCGGCGCCCAGGTAGGGGGCCATTTTCGAGCTGTCGCTCTGCCATTCGTAGGTGTGCAGCTTGCCCCATTGCCAGGCCTTGCGCTCGCTCCCCAGTCGCTGTTCGCAGAACTCCACGGCGGCGGCGAGGCTGCGCGCGAGGATTGCCGGCTTGTCCTCCTTCTGCGGAGTGCGGGTATCGTCCCAGAACGGACTGTCGTCGCGCCCGAGCAGGTGGTCGGCTTGCGCCGAGTAGGAGAGGTTGGCGGTCTCGACGAAGGCTTTCCAGGCAGGGCCGTCCTCCGGTCCTAGCTCGTCGAGGAATATCTGCCTGGCGCTCTCGTGGAGGAAGGCGCCGTACAGCGCGGCGTCGCTGGAGCTGGCTGTCAGCTTGCCGTCGAACGCCATCAGCCGGTCGTAGGCCTCCCGCGCCCGGCTGCGTTGCGCCTCCGGCAAGGCGTCGATGGCCTGGCGCAGCGGCAGCGCCATGCCGGGATTGTCGAACATGGCTTGCAACTTGGCGACGAACAGCGAGGTCTGGTCGTACTGCATGCGGATCATGCTCTGGGTGTCGTGGCTCTTGCTGGCACCGGCGAGCTGGGCGATGCGCTCGGCGCGCTCCGGGTAGTACCAGGAGTTGGACAACTGGGCGCCGTAGCCGGGCTGCACGGTGCGGTGGTTGGCGGTACCCAGCCAGCCCTGCTGCGGGTCCTGGTCGGACGGGTGGAGGATCGGGTCGGCATAGCCATCCCAGTCGTAGCGGCCGTCCCAGCCAGGGGAGGGCAGCAGGCCACGACCTTCCTTGCGGTTCGGATAGCGTCCGGTGACCTGCCAGCCGATGTGCTTTTCGTCGGCGAACACGATGTTCAGCGGCATCGCGCGAATCTCGCGGGTGGCGTCGAAGGCCTGCTCGATGGTCTTGGCCCGCGACAGGTCGAAGAAGCCGTCCAGGGTCTTGTCGGCTTCCTGCTGGATGCTCCGGTAGGCCAGTCCGTAGCCGCTCTTCAGCGGCAGCGGCTGGAGGATGTTCTTGCGCTCGCCCAGGGCGCTGTTGAGCAGCGGGCCATGGCGGGTTTCGTGGATGACCTCGCGGATCGGCCGCTGGCCCTTGATGAAGAAGGTTTCCTGGCGTTCGCGGGTTGGCTGCCACTTGCCGTCGGCCAGGTAATAGAGCCGGTTGCCCTGGCGTCGCAACTGTTCCAGGTAGAGATCCTGGTTGTCGCCCAGGACCATGGTCATGCCCCAGGCCAGCTTGCCGTTGAAGCCCGCCACCACGCCCGGCAGACCGGCGATGGAAACGCCCGCGGCCTGGTACTTGGGCGAGCGGATCTGCACGTAGTTCCACACCGACGGCATGCTCAGCGGCAGGTGGGTGTCGTTGGCCATCAGGCTCTTGCCGCTGCGGCTGCGTTGCGGCGCGATAGCCCAGTTGTTCGAGGCGGCGACCCCGAGCATGCTCAGCGCTGCGACCTGCCGCGCCGCGCCCTCGACGCCCGCGAGGCCGGGAACCTGCCCGTCCAGGCGCAGGCCCTTGAGCTTTTCCGCCTCGTCGAACGGCAGGTTTTCGTCGGGGTAGGTCGGCGTCAGCCAGGCCAGCTTGTCGCTGCCGACCTTCTGCGCGAGCGTCAGCGAGGCGATTTCTTCCTGTAGGTTCACCGCCAGGCCGAAGTTGAGCAGGGCGAAGACCAGGGCCGAGTCCTCGGGCTTCCAGTATTCCGGACGGTAGCCGGACTGGGCCAGGTCCATCGGCAGCTTGTCGCGATAGCGATACAGGTAGGCGTTGACCCCGCGCGCGTAGACCTCGAAGAAGCGTTGCAGGCGCGGCGAGGCGTTCCTGTACTGGATCTCCGCGGCCTGGCGCAGGTTCACGGTACGCATGAAACGGTCGATCTCCAGCGCGCCGGGGCCGACCATCTCGGCCAGCCGTCCCTGGGCCAGCAGGCGCAGGCTGACCATCTGGCTCAGGCGGTCGGAGGCGTGTACGTAGCCCAGGGCGAACAACGCGTCATGGAAGGTGCCGGTTTCGATCAGTGGCATGCCCAGCGCGTTGCGCCGGATCGATACGTTTTGCGCCAGGCCCTTGATCGGTTGCACGCCGGAGGTCGGCGGCAGGCTGTCGGCGTAGCGATCGTCGAGCCAGGACTGGCAACCGGCCAGGCCCAGGAGGGTGCCGAAGGCCGCGGCGGCGCCGCAACGGGGAAGAAAACGCATGAAGGCTGGCGAGGCCATGGGGTGGGGGCTCCTGCGGGAGTGGTCGCGTCGAGAGGCGCTACGTTAGTGAGGAGCGCAGGGCTGCGCAAGCTCCGCCTGCGGTCGTCCGCGAGGACGTCCGCAGGCCGGCTCGGGACTCGCTACTTCGGCGGATTGATGCGCTCCACCAAAGCATAGGCGCGTTGCGTCGCCGGACGCTGGCGAATGCTCTCGAACCAGCGCTGCAGGTGCGGGAAGTCGGCGAGATCCTGCTCCTGCCACTGGTGCGGGACGATCCACGGATAGATGGCCATGTCGGCGATGCTGTAGTCGTCGCCGGCGACGAAGGCGCGGTCCGCCAGGCGCTGGTCGAGAACGCCGTACAGGCGCGCGGTTTCCTTGACGTACCGGTCGATGGCGTAGGGAATCTTCTCCGGGGCGAAGCGGTTGAAATGGTGGTTCTGCCCTGCCATCGGCCCCAGCCCGCCCATCTGCCAGAACAGCCACTGCAGGGTTTCCTGGCGCGCGCGCAGGTCCTTGGCGAGGAAGCGTCCGGTCTTTTCCGCGAGATAGAGCAGGATGGCGCCGGACTCGAACAGCGACAGGGGAGCGCCGCCGTCGGCCGGTTGGCGATCGACGATGGCGGGAATCTTGTTGTTCGGCGACACCTTCAGGAAATCCGCCTGGAACTGGTCGCCCTGGCTGATGTTGATCGGATGGATGGCGTAGGGCAGGCCGGTTTCTTCCAGGAAAAGAGTAATCTTGTGGCCGTTCGGGGTGGTCCAGTAGTACAGGTCGATCATCGGTGCGTCTCCGGCTCGTCGATGGGCTACGAACGGAAGACTCTACGCCAGGAACCTAGGTTCGATGCAAACCGCTGTCGCGCATGACGCCCCGGCGGGGCTGGTGGCGCGCCAACGAAAAGGCCCGCTGCTCAGCGGGCCTTCGGATGCCGGCGCGTGCGAAGGGTCAGGCGCCGTGGCACTTCTTGAATTTCTTCTCGCTGCCGCAGGGGCAGGGATCGTTGCGGCCTACGGCCTTGAGCGGATTGCGCACCGGCTCGTGGCTGTGGTTGCAGTGCGGACCATGGACATGACCATGGCCATGATCGTGATGATGATCGTGGTCGTGGTTGCAGTTCGGGCCGTGTACGTGGGGTTCCTGACTCATGGTGGACCTATTCTGGGATGAAATCGCCGGGAATTATCTCGCCATTTCGTCTCAGGTGCACGCTGCGGCCGAACATCAGTCCGGTCTTCACTTCGCCTTGCAGGCGGTAGCGGATCGGCTCCTCGGGACGCTCGAGGAGCTTGACGATGTATTTCATGTGGCGCCAGAGATTGGTTCGCACCGGCACGTCGAATACCTCGTGGCCGTGGGCGGGAACCGTGAACCACTGGCCGGACTCGCCTTCTGCGAGCTGGATGTCGTTCAGTTGCACGGCGTACTGCAGGCCGCGTACCGGCAGGCTGAAATCGTTGGGGTTGTCGATGCGGAAGCGCATCACGAACTCCTGTTCCAGCAAGCGTGCCTTGACCACTTCCACCTTCAGCAGCTTGACGTCGGGGTCTTCGAAGCTGCCGGTCATCCAGCTGCAGCCCGAGAGATGGGAGAGAACTCCCCACGCCATTATTAGGCTGATAATTCTTATCATTTGCGCCTGGTAATTCATGCTATTCCCCCCGAGACGCCCCAGTTTAACAAGCAGTGATTGTGCTGCAACTTATTGTTGTATAGAGGAAAGATGTTTCAGGTACAGGCCTGTGTCCATATGTTTCCCATAGCGCAGTCGGGGGAGCATGGAGAAGCGCGTACGCCCGTGCAAGTCTTCCCGTCGGCTGGCGTGACCGGCTCGGCTAACCTGAACGGACCCGCCGGCCGATTTGCCGGACCCAGTCACTCCACGCGTGGCTGTCGATGGGTACAATCGCTCGACGAAACGCCAGGGCCGCCATGCCGAGCGGCCCTTCACTCGGAGAGATGCCAATGAGCCGCTTTGAAATCGCCTTTTCCGGCCAGTTGGTCGCCGGCGCCCGTCCCGAGGTGGTCAAGGCCAACCTGGCCAAGCTGTTCCAGGCCGACGCGCAGCGTATCGAACTGCTGTTCTCCGGCCGCCGGGTGGTGATCAAGAACAACCTCGATGCCGCCTCCGCGGAAAAATACCGCAGCGTGCTGGAGCGAGCGGGAGCGATCGCCGTGGTCGCCGAGATGGAGGTCGAGGAGGTGGTCATGGCGCCGCCGCCTGCGCAGACGACTCCCGTGGAGGCCCCGCAGACCCGCGCCGCTACTGGTACCAGCGCGCCCGCCGGACGCTTGCAGGTAGCGCCGCGGGACGGCTACATGGCGGCGTTCGCCGAGGTCGATGCGCCGGATTTCGGCCTGGCTCCGGTAGGCGCCGACCTACAGGACGCCAAGGCCGAAGCCGAGGCGCCGAAACTCGACCTGAGCCGCTTCAGCGTCGCCCCGGTCGGTAGCGACATGGGCCAGGCACGCTCCGAGCCAGCGGCTCCGGCTCCGGACACCAGCCACCTGCGCCTGCAGGACTGAGGCGGGCAGTGGCCTGCGACAAGCCAGGGCGTGGGGCGGATAACCGCGTCGCGAGGCCGTGGCATCGGGGACTGGCGAGGGGTTGGAGGAACGCGTCGGCCAGGGGGCAGGCGCTTGCTTCAGTGGTCGAAATCGTCCTGGTAGACGAACTTGGGCATTTCCCAGTGGAAGCGGATGGCCAGCAGGCGGAACAGGAAGCCGCTGAACAGGGTGATCAGCATCGCCTGCTCGGAAGGCAGTTCCAGCTCCACGCAGATCAGGTAGCACCAGGCGCTGGCGAAGGACACGCTGGCATAGAGTTCGCGGCGGAATATCAAGGGTACGTCGTTGCACAGGATGTCGCGGAGAATGCCGCCGAACACCCCGGTGATCACCCCGCTGATCGCCGCGATCAGCAGGCTGTGGCCCATTTCCAGGCTGACCTGGCAGCCGATCAGGGTGAAGGCCACCAGGCCAACCGCGTCGAGTACCAGGAACAGCGAGCGCAGGTGGCGCATCAGCGGCGCGATGAACACTGTCACCAGCGCGGCGACTGCGGTCAGCGCCAGGTATTCCGGGTGACGGACCCAGGTCAGCGGGTAATGGCCCAGCAGCATGTCGCGTACCGAGCCGCCGCCCAGGGCGGTGACGCAGGCGATCAGCACCACGCCGAACAGGTCCATGCTGCGCCGGCCGGCCGACAGCGCACCGGTCATGGCTTCGGCGGTGATGGCGATGATGTAGAGCACGGTCAGCAGCATGGGGATGGGGCCCGGATGAAAAGGCTGCGCATTCTACCCGAGCGCTCGTCAACGCCCAAACCGCGCAGCCTGGCGCAGCATCTCAGGCGTGCATGCGCAACCAGAAGCGTTCCTGGCAGGCGTTGACGAAGTGCTTGTAGCGTGGGCTGATTTCCCGCCCGGCGGAATCCAGCACTTCGTAGCCGATCCAGCATTCCTCGCAGGCCCCGCTGCTCGGCAGGAGGTCGCGCTCGCAGTGTTGGCGCAGGCGCACGCCGTTGTCGAAACGGTAGAGCGCTTCGCAGCTGTGGATCTCGACGCCGTCCTCGCAGCGCTGTTGCTCTTCGACCTGCGCATCGCTTATCGAGACCGGCGAGGGCAGGGCATGGATGGCGCGGATATAGCTGGCGAGCGAATGCATCAGGTGATCCACGGACCGCAGCATTTCTTCAGCTTGCCGCCGGCGCCGCAGGGGCAGGGATCGTTGCGGCCGAGTTTCAGGGCCACGGTCGGATCGAGGAAGTACCAGCGACCGTTGCGCTGGACGAAGCCGGAACATTCGCGATGGGCATGTTCCCCGTCGGCGTCGTGCCAGCGCGCGACGAAGGTGACTCGCGCATGCTCCGGCTGGCCGCCGAGCACCTCGTGGTTTTCCACCTCCAGACCGAGCCAGGTGCTGCCGTGGCTCCAGGCGCGGATGCCGTCGAGATCGAGGCCGGCCTGTTGCGCCGGCAGCGTGGTGTCGCGCAGATAGTCCACCAGTCCGAGGGCGTAGGCGCTGTAGCGCGAGCGCATCAGGGCTTCCGCGGTAGGCGCGGGATGTCCCTGGTGATAGCGGCCGCAGCAATCGTCGAGCGGGTCGCCGCTGCCGCAGGGGCAGGAGGGTTGGGTCATGGTTACCACCAGTACTTGCCGAAGTTTTCCGGGTTGGCCCAGAACTTGGCGTTCAGCCAATCGGGGACCTGCTTGTATTCGTACAGGTCGTAGGTGTACAGGGTCAGCGTCTGGCCTTCGCGCTGGAAGCGTTCGCTGTTCTGCATGGCGAGGGCGAAGAAGTCGGTTTCCTGCCAGTCGCTGGCCTCGAGGTCGACCAGTACGGCGACCCGGCTGGCGTTCAGGTTGCGCACGCCCGCGAGCAACTGCAGACCGGTGCGCTGCGGCAGGTGTTCCAGGCAATCGACGAACAGCGCCAGGTCGAAGCGCTGGCCGGCCAGTTCGGCGGGCAATGCCGCCGCCGGGCTGTGCGCCAGTTGGCACTGGGGATGGTTGTGGATGAAGGCCTCCACCGCCGGCAGCCGGCTGGCGCCGACCAGCAGCAAGCGCTTCGGCGCGTAGCGGGCGAGCAACGCGGCCAGGGCCTGCTGCGGGGTGCGGGGAGAAATCGGTTCGCTCATGGGAAAACACTCTCCTGGGATTCGCCAAGACTAGCCTGAAGCGCCTGCATGGCCTAGTGCTGGCGCTTTTTTCGGCTGGGGTCTTTACTCCCTATTTGTCGGTTACAACCGATCCACGAGGAGAGTTCCAATGAGCATCACGAGGACCGCTTTACCCCTGATTCTGGTCAGCGGCTTGCTGACCGGTTGCGCAGGGTTGCAGAAAAGCGACTGGCCGACCTGTGCGGCGGTCGGTGGTGTTACCGGCGCCGGCCTGGGCGCGATCGAAAGCAGCAGCTGGGCCGGCTGGGGCGCCCTGATCGGCGGTGGCGTCGGTGCCGCCTATTGCTGGGTGCACGGTGCCGGCGAACAGGTCGCGCCGCCGCCTCCGCAGCCGGTCGAGGAAGTCGCGCCGCCGCCTCCCGTCGTCAAGGAAGAAACCATTGTCGTGCGCGACCTGCACTTCGCCTTCGATTCGTCGAAGGTGGACGCCGCCGACAGCGAGAAGCTCAACGGCATCGCCGAACGCCTGAAAGGCGAGGCGGCCAGTACGCGCCTGAGTATCACCGGGCATACCGACAGCGTCGGTTCCGATGCCTACAACCAGAAGCTGTCGGAACGGCGCGCGAATGCCGTTGCGAACTATCTGATTGATGCCGGGGTGCCTTCGAGCATCATCGTCGGCGTGCAGGGATTGGGCGAAAGCCAGCCGGTCGCCGACAACAAGACTCGCGAAGGGCGGGCCGAGAATCGCCGGGTGGAAATCCTCATCAAGCGCGAATGACGCAGGCGGCGCGGAGCAGAACGGGGGCGTCGAAGCCCCCGTTTTCGTTCATGGCTGGCGCCGCGGCGGGCTGGCGAGTATGTTCCCCCGCACACGATGTCTTGGGGGGAGTTCCATGAAAGCGTTTCTCGGGCTGGGCAAGCTCGTGACCCTGGTGTTCTGGGGCGCGGTGCTGGTCAATCTGCTGCATCCGTTCGCCTATCCGCTGAACTGGCTGTTGTCGATAGCCGGCGGCCTGATCCTGTTGATCCACCTGATCGAGATTCTCGTCCTCGGAGGACGCCTGAAAGCGCGCGCGCATCCCTGGCTGGATCGTCTCCAGGTCTTGCTGTTCGGGGTCTTCCACATGCTTGCGTTGCCGGCGTTGAGCCCGGCCAGCGAGTTACCGCAGGACAAGGAGGACGATCATGCGTAAGGCCATGCTCGGATTGTTCCTGGTCGTTCCCCTGGCCTGGGCTGGCGCCGCGTTTTCGGCCGAGGCGCCGCCGGCACGCCAGCAGGGTATCGGCGGAACCGTGAAGGTGCAGGCGAACTCGGTGATGCGCCTGCCCAAGCGGGCCCAGGAGCTGCGCCTGCGCAGAGTGGAGATCGGCGAGGATGCCGCCCTGCTGATTCCGCTGGAGGTCAGCGTCCTGCGCATCGAGGAACTGCACATGGCGAAGAACGCCCGGATCGGCGTGGCGCCAGGCGAGGAGCGAATCAGCATCGAAGTCGTCAGCGGCCGCCTGGCCGATGGCAGCATCATTTCCGCGCCCGGCGCGACCGGCACCTTCCGGCAAAGCGCCGGTAACGGCCGCGACCTGACCTTGCGCCTGCAGGCGGTGGAGGTGGAAAGCCTGCTGCTGGACGCCCGCGGTGGCGTCGGCGCTCCAGGCTACGATGGCCTGGACGGGGCTTCCGGCAAGGCCTCCGGCTGCCTCTGGGGCAGCGCGCTGAAAGGTGGCGACGGCCAATCCGGAAGCGACGGCGGTCCGGGCGGGGCGGGCGGTCGGATTCGTCTGGAAGTGCCGGGCGATTTTCCTCTGGAGCGCTTGCAAACCCGTCTGCAAGGCGGCGTCGGCGGCGCTGGAGGCAAGGCCGGCAAACCGGGTGCGGCGGATAACGCCACCGGTTGCTGGATCTACTCGGTGGATGCCGGTCGTGCGGGGCGCAGCGGAGAGGACGGCGCGAACGGCACCAACGGCAGCGACGGCAGCCTGGACGTCGTGCGCTTCTGAGGAGAGGCCGGCAGCACGGCTTCCGGCGCATCGCCGGTTCAGAGGCTCGGGCGTGCCGCTACCAGGGCTATCAGCAACAGGCCGAGGAGCAGGTTGAAGCCGACGGTGCGGCGGATCTTCCCCAGCGCCTGCCCGCCTGCCGGCCAGTCCTGGGCCTGCACCGCGCGGCGCAGTTCCGGCACTTGCAGCGCCTGCACCCGCAGGAACAGTGCCAGCATGGCGACGTAGAGCCCCATCATTACCTGTACGTAGCGCGGCGCGCCGGCGAAACCGTTGAAGCTCAGGTGCAGCATGCCGACGCCGCTGATCGGCAGCAGGATCACCGCAGCCCAGACCCAATGGAAGAAACGGCGGAACACCTCCAGCCACAGGCCCAGGCGGGCTGGGGCCTCCAGCGCGGCGACGGCCGCCGGACGAAGAATCGTCCAGGCGAAGAACATGCCTCCGACCCAGACCAGGGCGGCCAGGACATGCAGGGCGTAGACGAGGGCGTAGGGGGTCATTCGGCGATCTCCGCTGGCGGTTGTGACGAAGCGCGTTATCATAGCCGCCCTGTCGAACCACTGAAAATTTATCCAGCTATGGCGCGCCGGCGGATTCGTCTTCCGCTGCGCGCCGGGCCCAGGAATTCCATGCTCAGCGCCGAACTCAAGTCCCAGATCCAGGGTGCCTACACCCGCTTTCTCGAAGCCAAGGAGCTGAAGCCTCGCTATGGCCAGCGCCTGATGATCGCCGAAGTGGCCAAGGCCCTCGGCGCGATCAAGGAGGACGAGGAGGGGCACCGCGAGGGCGAGCCGGCGGTGGTCGCGGTGGAGGCCGGAACCGGTACCGGCAAGACCGTGGCCTACAGCCTGGCGGCGATCGCCTGCGCCAAGGCCAGTGGCAAGCGCCTTGTGATAGCCACCGCGACCGTCGCCCTGCAGGAGCAGATCGTCCACAAGGATCTTCCCGACCTGCTGCGCAACAGCGGGCTGGCCTTCAGCTTCGCCCTGGCCAAGGGCCGCGGGCGCTACCTGTGCCTGTCCAAGCTCGACGTGCTGCTGCAGGAAGGCCAGGCGCAGAGCGCGACGGCGCAACTGTTCGCCGACGACGGTTTCAACATCGATGTCGACGAGACCAGCAGCAAGCTGTTCAACCAGATGATCGAACGCCTGGCCGGCAACCGCTGGGACGGCGACCGCGACAGCTGGCCGGAGGCGATCGACGACGCGCATTGGGCGCAGCTCACCACCGATCACAGCCAGTGCACCAACCGACATTGCCCGAACTTCCAGCAGTGCGCCTTCTACAAGGCGCGCGAAGGGATGACCAAGGTCGACGTGATCGTCACCAACCACGACCTGGTCCTGGCTGACCTGGCCCTGGGCGGCGGCGCCATCCTGCCCGATCCGCGCGAGACCCTCTACGTGTTCGACGAGGGCCATCACCTGCCGGACAAGGCGATTGGCCATTTCGCCCATTTCACCCGCCTGCGCGCTACCGCCGACTGGCTGGAGCAGGTCGCCAAGAACCTCACCAAGCTGCTCGCCCAGCACCCGCTGCCGGGCGACCTCGGCCGCCTGATCGAACAGGTGCCGGAGCTGGCCCGGGAGATCAAGACCCAGCAGCAGTTCATGTTCACCGCCTGCGAAGAGATCGGCGATTTCCGCGCCGGCGAGGACATGGAAGGTCGCGAGCGGCCGCGTCACCGTTTCGTCGGCGGGGTGGTCCCCGAGCATATCCGCGAGATGGGCATCGAGCTGAAGAAAGGCTTCTCCAAGCTGACCGACCTGTTCACCCGCCTCACCGATATCCTCAAGGAGGCGATGGACGGCGAAGGCGCCGGCGGCATCGCCAGCCACCAGGCGGAGGAGTGGTACCCGCTGTTCGGTAGTCTTTTGGCGCGCGCCCAGGGCAACTGGGAACTGTGGACCGCCTTCACCTGCGAGGACCCGCAGGACAGCCCGCCGATGGCGCGCTGGCTGACCCTCGCCGAGAGCGGCAGCTTCTACGACATCGAAGCCAACGCCAGCCCGATCCTCGCCGCCGAGACCCTGCGCCGCAACCTGTGGAACGTCGCCTATGGCGTGCTGGTGACCTCGGCGACCCTGACCGCGTTGGGCACCTTCGACCGCTACCGCATGCGCGCGGGCCTGCCGCGCAACGCGGTCACCGCGGTGGTGCCGAGCCCCTTCCACCATGCCGAGGCCGGGGTATTGCGGGTCCCCGACCTCAAGGCGGATCCGCGCAACGCCGCCGAGCACACCGCGGCGATCATTCGCGAGCTGCCGGAACTGGTGAAGGGCGCGCGCGGCAGCCTGGTGCTGTTCTCCTCGCGCAAGCAGATGCAGGAAGTCTTCGACGGTCTCGACCGCGACTGGCGCAAGCGGGTGTTCATCCAGGGCAACCTGTCCAAGCAGGAAACCCTGAACAAGCACAAGTCGCGAGTCGACGACGGCGAGGACAGCGTGCTCTTCGGCCTCGCCAGTTTCGCCGAAGGCGTGGACCTGCCGGGGGCCTATTGCGAACACGTGGTGATCGCCAAGATTCCCTTCGCGGTACCCGACGACCCGGTGGAGGCGGCGCTGGCCGAGTGGATCGAGGCGCGCGGCGGCAATCCGTTCATGGAGATCGCCGTGCCAGACGCCTCGCTGCGGTTGGTCCAGGCCTGCGGGCGGCTGCTGCGCACCGAGCAGGACCGCGGCACCATCACCCTGCTGGACCGCCGCGTGGTCACCCAGCGCTACGGCAAGGCTATCCTCAATGCATTGCCGCCGTTCCGCCGGGAAATCGCCTGACGCGCTGGCCTGCGCGGGAGGGCGCCAGCCTTCACGTCCGAGCCGCATCAGGAATTCCCGGCATTTGCCCAGGCCGGGATGGAGTTAAGGAAAACAGGCTTCATGATCCGTTCGCGTTGGCATCTTCCCCTGCTTCTCGGCCTGCTCGCGGTGGCCACGCCGCTGGCGGCGAGCGACATCCAGCAGGTACTGTTCAACTTCGTCAAGCCAATGGCCGTGGTCGGCATCACCCTTGAGGATGCCGACCTGCCCAGCGCGACGGCGGAGGCCACCCCGGAGGGCGACATTCTCCGTCGCGTCACCTTCAGCCCGGCGCAACGGCCCACCTTGCGCATGAGTCCGGCGCTGGGCCGTTGGGACTGGTCCGCAGCGGACTACGTGAGCCTGCGCATCCAGAACGCGATGAGCTGGGACATGACCCTGGAGGTCGCGATCGAGGGCGAGCAGGGCGCGCCGGGGCTGCAGGCATCCATCGAGCTACCGGCAGGCCCGCCGCAGACCCTGCTGGTGCCGTTGCGGGCGGTTTCGCCAGAGGCTCTGGGCATGCGTGCGGGGCCGCCGATGCCACAGATGGTCGAAGGCCAGCGGGTGCTGCTGGCGCCACGCGTGGAGGGCTCGCTGGACCGCGCCAGGGTCGGAGCGCTGAGCCTGTCCCTGCGCTCGCCGCAAGCTCCCCAGAGTATCCTGCTCGGACGTTTCGGCATACGTACAGGGAGGGCGGTGGAGCGGAGCATCCTGACCGGCCTGATCGATCGCTATGGCCAGTACAGCCGCGCCGACTGGCCGGAAAAGATTCGTTCCGACGAACAGTTGCGCAGCGCCTATGCGGCCGAGGCCGCACAGCTCCGCGACTGGGAACGGCAGACACCGGCGCGCGACCGTTTCGGCGGCCTGCTGGGTGGGCCGGTGTTCGAAGCCAGCGGTTTCTTCCGCACGGAAAAACGTGGCGGGCGCTGGTGGCTGGTTACTCCGGAAGGACATCCGTTCTGGTCGCTGGGCGTTAATGCGGTGACCGCCGACGGCAGCCGGACCTACGTCGAAGGACGCGAGCCGATGTTCGCCGAACTGCCGGCGGAGGGTGAGCCGCTGGCCGCATTCTTCGGTGAGGGCGACGACCGCCGCGGCGTCGCCGCGCAGGCCGGGCGGCGCTTCGGGCATGGTCGCTGGTTCGATTTCCTCGGTGCCAATCGCCAGCGCATCGCTCCCCAGGCGAGTGCTGACCAGCTCGCCGGCGAATGGCGCCAGCGCACCCTGGAGCGCCTCTCGGCATGGGGTTTCAACAGCCTCGGCAACTGGAGCGATCCGGCGCTCGCCGCACAGACGCGGATGCCCTACAGCCTGCCGCTGTCGATCGCCGGCGACTACGCCACGGTCAGCAGCGGTTTCGACTGGTGGGGAGCCATGCCCGATCCCTTCGACCCGCGCTTCGCCATGGCCGCCGAGCGCGTCATCGCCATCGCTGCTCGCGACCACCGCGACGATCCCTGGCTGCTCGGCTACTACGCCGACAACGAACTGGCCTGGGCCGGGCGCGACGGCTCGGCCCAGGCGCGCTACGGCCTCGCTTTCGGAGCCTTGACGCTGTCCATGGACAGTCCGGCGAAGCGCGCCTTCGTCAAGCAATTGAAAGCCAAGTACCTGGGCCATGAGGCATTGGCCGAGGCCTGGGGCATCGAGCTGGCCGCCTGGGAGGCCCTGGAGGCGCCGGGCTACGCGGCTCCGCTGCCGGGCGAGGGGCATCCGGCCATCGCCGAGGACTACAGCGCCTTCCTCCGGCTGTATGCCGACGCTTACTTCAAGACCCTGCGCGACGCCCTGCAATGGCACGCACCGAACCACCTCCTGCTCGGCGGCCGCTTCGCCGTCAGCACTCCCGAGGCGATCACCTCCTGCGCCCGGTATTGCGACCTCCTCAGTTTCAACCTCTATACGCCGTTGCCCGGGCAGGGCCTGGACGACTCCCTGCTGGCGCGGCTGGACAAGCCGGTGCTGATCAGCGAGTTCCACTTCGGCTCGCGGGATCGCGGTCCGTTCTGGGGTGGTGTCAGCGAGGCGGCCAATGAGCGGGCGCGCGGCGACTCCTACCGAACGTTCCTGGAGGCGGCGCTGAAGAGTCCGTATATCGTCGGCGCCCACTGGTTCCAGTACCTCGACCAACCGGCCAGCGGGCGTCTGCTGGACGGCGAGAACGGCCATATAGGCCTGGTCGGGATCACGGGCTTGCCGTTCGCCGGCTTCGTCGACACGGTGCGCCGAAGCAACCTTGCCGCCCTGTCGCGACTGTCGGCGATGGCCAGGTCCATGCCTGCCGTCGAGCCTCTGCCGCCGCGCGAGGATTCAGCCGGTTCATGAGCGCGCATTCACCGCCGCCCGCTTGCGGCGAACCCCTCTTATGTCAGGGTTCACAAGGCCGCCGAGGGCTGGAAGAATGCCCCGACCACTTTCCCACCGGAACTTGCCCATGACGCCCCAAGGCCACTGTGACAGCCGTTTCGCCCCGCTTGCCGAGGCCTTCGCCCGGCTTTTCGACAATCCGCAGGAGCGCGGCGCGGCGTTGTGCCTGGAGGTCGGTGGCGAGACGGTGGTCGACCTCTGGGGCGGCGTCGCGGACAAGGACGGCGAGCAGCCCTGGCAGCGCGACACCATCCTCAATCTGTTCTCCTGCACCAAGACCTTCACCGCCGTTGCCGTGCTGCAACTGGTGGCCGAGGGCAAGCTCGAACTGGACGCGCCGGTGGCACGCTACTGGCCCGAGTTCGCCGCGGCCGGCAAGGCAGCGATCAGCGTGCGCCAGTTGCTCTGCCATCGCGCCGGCCTGCCGGCGCTGCGCGAGCAGATGCCGGCCGAGGCACTCTACGACTGGCAGGCGATGACCACGGCACTGGCCGCCGAGGAGCCCTGGTGGACGCCTGGTGAAGCGCACGGCTATGCACCGATTACCTATGGCTGGCTGCTCGGCGAGGTGATCCGCCGGGTCGACGGCCGCGAGCCGGGCGAGGCCATCGTGGCGCGCACCGCGGCACCGCTGGGCCTGGATTTCCATGTCGGCCTGGACGACAGCCAGTTCGGCCGCGTCGCCCACATGGCACGGAGCAAGGGCAGCCTCGGCGACGCTGCCGCCCAGCGCATGCTGAAGACCATGATGAGCGAGCCATTGGCGCTGACCACCCGTGCCTTCACCAATCCGCCGTCGATCCTCACCAGCACCAACAAGCCGGAATGGCGACGCATGCAGCAGCCGGCCGCCAATGGCCATGGCAACGCGCGCGCGCTCGCCGGCTTCTATAGCGGCCTGTTGCGGGGACGTTTGCTGGAAGATGAACTGCTGGGCCAGTTGGCCCACGAACACGCGGTAGGCGAGGATCGGACCTTGCTGACCCGGACCCGCTTCGGCCTCGGCACCATGCTCGACCAACCGGGCGTGGCCAATGCGACCTACGGACTCGGCTCCAAGGCCTTCGGCCACCCTGGGGCGGGTGGCTCGATCGGCTTCGCCGATCCCGAGCGCGACCTGGCTTTTTCCTTTGTCAGCAACGCCTTGGGGCCGTATGTGCTGATGGATCCGCGGGCGCAGCAGCTGGCGCGTGTCGCGGGGGAGTGTCTGTAATCCGTTGGTTAACTTTTAACCGCTTGTCGGCTCGACGCTAAATTTCATTGCCAAATAATGGCTTAGCGACACAATCTAAAGCGTCGTATGAGATAGGGCGTTGCCGGGGCAGTGGATCGACTCCGGCATCGCTGCGATGTGACCGGCGGTTGAGCCGAATGTTCCATCGGGCTCGCCTTCTTTCACTTCCAACGGACCCCGACGTATGAAACTGCTTAAGACCTCGACGCTTCTTCTCTGCATGACCGCCTCCGGCTGCAGCTATTTCCAGACCCAGGACGCTTCCTCGCAGCCAGCCAAGGCTCCGGCCGAGCAGGCTTCCAGCCATTCATGGTGGCCGTTCGGCAAGGACGACGGACAGACCGTCGCCAAGCAGGCCACGGAACAGAAGGCCGAAGCCGAGCATGTCGGCTCCAGCCACTGGTGGTGGCCGTTCGGCAAGGACGAAGGCGGTCGGGACGTAGCCGCCAAGGCTGCGGAGCAGAAGGCCGAGATCGCCGCGGCGAAGAAAGAAGTCGCCGCCGCAGCCGAGCCGAAGGCCGCCAACCCCTGGTGGTGGCCGTTCGGCGCCAGCTCGGCGAGCAAGGCGTCGGGCAAGCCGGCACTGGTCCAGCAGAAGGTCACCAAGGAGTGGCTGGATGCCCATGAGAAAGCCCTGCGCGAAGCGATCGCCGGTAGCGAGTTTACCCTCGAACGCCGCGACAACGCATTGATCGTCATCGCCCCCGCCGACTACTCGTTCAATCCCAAGCGCCACACCATGCTGATGCCGATCACCCTCAACCCGCTGGGCAAGGTCGCCAAGATGGCCCAGGCCGATCCGCAGAGCGGTATCCTGGTACTCGGCCATACCGACAGCACCGGCAGCAAGGCGGTCAACGACAAGCTGAGCTTCGAGCGTGCCCAGTCGGTGGCGGCGATCTTCCGCCTCAGCGGCCTGAAAGGCGACCAATTGCGCCTGAAGGGGGTCGGTTCCGACATGCCGCGCGCGGACAACGCCAGCGCTGCCGGCCGCGCCCAGAACCGTCGCGTCGAAGTGCTCTATACCCAGCGCGCCAGCCTGCTGTCCCTGGCCCAGGGCAACTGAGCCGAACCGGGGCAGGGCGCTTGGCGCCATTGTCCCGGATCAAGCGCGAGGCGGAGTCTGCGGTTAAGCTATGGCGCATTTCCCCCTGGAGATGCGCCATGACCCAGTCCCTGGCCGATATGCGCCGCGAGTACACCCGCGATGGCCTCAGCGAGGCCAACGCCCCTAGCGATCCCTTCAGCCTGTTCCGCCAGTGGTTCGACGACGCGGTGAAGACCGAGCGCCTGCCGGTCGAACCCAACGCCATGACCCTGGCCACCGTCGACGCCGACGGCTATCCGCATTGCCGTATCCTCCTGCTCAAGGGCCTCGACGAGCGCGGCTTCACCTTCTTCACCAACTACGAAAGCGCCAAGGGCCGGCAACTGGCGGCCAATCCGCGGGCGGCCATGACCTTCTTCTGGCCGGCGCTGGAGCGCCAGGTGCGCATCGAAGGCAGCGTCGAGAAGGTCACTCCCGAGGAATCCGACGCCTACTACCAGGTGCGTCCGCTGGGCAGTCGCCTGGGCGCCTGGGCCTCGCCGCAGAGCCGGGTCATCGCCGATCGCGCCGAGCTGGAACGGCTGCTCGCGGAAACCGAGCGGCGTTTCGCCGACCAGCCGCCGAGCTGTCCCGAGCACTGGGGCGGCTACCGTCTCCTGCCGCAGCGCATCGAGTTCTGGCAGGGGCGGCCGAGCCGCCTGCACGACCGTCTCGACTATCGACGCCAGGACGGCGGCTGGTCGCGCGAACGCCTGGCGCCCTGAGTCCTCCATGTTCGAACTGGATTCGACGCTGGCGCAGCACATCGTCGATCGGGCGATGGCGATCCTGCCGCACAACATCAATGTGATGGATGCCCAGGGCATGATCATCGGCAGCGGCGATCTATCGCGCCTGCATACCCGCCACGAAGGGGCGCAACTGGTGCTGGCCAACCGGCGGGTGGTGGAAATCGACGAGCAGGCCGCCGCCTGCCTGCGCGGGGTGCGGCCAGGGGTGAACCTGCCGTTACTGCACGCCGAGCGGCTGGTCGGCGTGCTCGGCATCACCGGCGCGCCGGAGGTGGTCCGGCCCTATGCCGAGCTGGTGCGGATGGCAGCGGAAATGCTCATGGAACAGCGCCAGATGCAGGACGAGCGACACTGGCAACGCCAGCGTCACGAAGCCTGGCTGCGCCAGTTGCTCGATCCCGGCCACGGCCTCGGGGCGCTGGCGGCCGATGCCGAACACCTGGGGCTGGCCATGCACTGGCCGCGCCAGGCGGTCTTCCTGGAACTGCCCGAGCATGCCGATCCGCTGCCTTGCCAGGCTCGCCTGCTGGCGGCACTCGGCGGCCGGGCGGAGCACTGGAGCGCGGCGCTGGGCGAGCGCCTGGTGTTCTGGTGCCGGCCGGTAGCCCACGCAGATACGCTCGAGCACTGGCTGGAGCGCGCCGACGCGCGCGGCTGGGGCGTGGCGCGCCTGTGTGCCGGCGACCCGGCGCACGACCTGGCCGAGCTGCGCGCCTCGGCCTGCGCCGCACGCGACCTGCTGGACTATGCGCGCAGCCGGTTGCCCGGTCGGCGGGTCGTGACCCTGGACGGACACCGCCTCGCCAGCCTGCTGTTCAGCCAGCGCGACAGTTGGCAGGTGCGGCAGCTGCTGGCGCCCTTGCAGCGGTTGCTCGACCACGATCCGCAAGGTTCGCTGGCCGCTACCCTGGAGTCCTGGTGCGCCCATGACGGGCACGCCCAGGCCTGTGCCCAGGCGCTGGGGATCCATCGCAACAGCCTGCGCTACCGACTGGAGCGCATCGCTTCGATCAGCGGGCTCGATCTCGCTCGCCTGGAGCACCGCCAGCAATTGTTGCTGGGGCTGCAATTGCTCGTTCCGCGCCGCGGGTAACGGGCGATCAATCGATTCACTGTGCAGTCGCACAAAATGTTCCCCTTCCAGCGCCGTCTTCCTCTGGCCGTTGCACAAGGCGTGGCCGGTCCCGACGGAGCGAAAATGACCCGCCCCTGGGCGCCCATCCCACACCCATAACAACAAGGAGGCGGCTCATGACCCTGGTCCTGATCCTGCTGGCGTTGATCGCCTTTATCGTCCTGTCCACCACGCGACTCAAGCTGCACCCGTTCCTCGCCCTGCTGGCGGCCGCGCTGATCGCCGGCTTCGCCTACCAGGTACCCACGGCGGAAATCGTCAAGACCGTTACCGGCGGCTTCGGCAGCATCCTCGGCTACATCGGCATCGTCATCGTGCTCGGCACCATCATCGGGGTGATCCTCGAGCGCAGCGGTGCGGCGATCACCATGGCGGAAAGCGTGATCCGCCTGCTCGGCGAACGCTTCCCGACCCTGACCATGTCGATCATCGGCTACCTGGTGTCGATCCCGGTGTTCTGCGATTCCGGCTTCGTCATCCTCAACTCGCTGAAGAACGCCCTGGCGGCGCGGATGAAGATATCCACCATCGCCATGAGCGTGGCCCTGGCCACCGGTCTCTACGCCACCCACACCTTCGTGCCGCCGACCCCGGGACCGATCGCCGCGGCCGGCAACCTCGGCCTGGACGCCAGCCTTGGCCTGGTGATCGTGGTCGGCCTGGTGGTCGCCTTCGTCACCGCGATGGCCGGCATGTGGTGGGCCAATCGCTTCGTCGGCAAGGACATTCCCCTGGTCGACGACGGCCAGGTCGTCCAGACCGAAGAGGACTTCAGCGAGCTGCGTGCCCGCTACGGCAAGCTGCCCAGCGCGACCCAGGCGTTCGCGCCGATCTTCGTACCGATCCTGTTGATCTGCCTTGGCTCGGTCGCGGTATTCCCGAGCAAGCCGCTGGGCGAGGGCGTACTGTTCGCCTGCCTGAACTTCCTCGGTCAACCGGTGATCGCCCTGCTGGTCGGCCTGGCGCTGGCCTGCACCCTGCTCAAGGGCCAGAGCAAGCGCGAGGAATTCCATGAGCGCGTGGTGGAAGGCATCCAGTCGGCCGCGCCGATCCTGCTGATCACCGGCGCCGGCGGCGCCTTCGGTGCGATGCTGAAGATCACTCCGCTCGGCGACTACCTGGGCAGCACCCTGTCAGCGTTGGGCATCGGCCTGTTCATGCCGTTCGTGGTGGCGGCCGCGCTGAAGACCGCACAGGGCTCGACCACCGTGGCGCTGGTCACCACCTCGGCGCTGGTCGCTCCGCTGCTGCCGCAGCTCGGCCTGGACAGCGAGATGGGCCGGGTGCTGACGGTCATGGCGATCGGTGCCGGAGCGATGACGGTGTCCCACGCCAATGACAGCTTCTTCTGGGTGGTCACACAGTTCAGCCGCATGACCGTATCCACTGCCTATCGCGCCCAGACCCTGGCGACCCTGGTCCAGGGTATCGCCGGTATGCTCGCGGTATGGCTGCTCAGCCTTGTGCTGCTCTGATTGAAGCGGGGCCGGGGACTCCCGGCCCTGCGAGGTGACTGATGAAAATCGTGATTGCTCCTGATTCGTTCAAGGAAAGCCTGTCCGCGCCCGACGTCGCCGAGGCTATCGCCCGCGGCTGGCGGCGAGTCTTCCCGCAGGCCGAGGTGTTGCTGCGGCCACTGGCGGACGGCGGCGAAGGCACGGTCGATGCGGTACTCGCCGCCACCGCCGGCGAACGTCGCGAATGCCGTGTCGAAGGCCCGCTCGGTGAGCCGACCCTGGCGCACTGGGGCTGGCTGGACGACGCCACCGCAGTGATCGAAATGGCTTCCGCCAGCGGCTTGTACCTGGTCCCGCGCGACCGCCGCGACGCCACGCGCAGCAGCAGCCGTGGCACTGGCGAGCTGATCCGTGCGGCGCTGGACGCCGGGGCGCGGAAGATTATCCTCGGCCTCGGCGGCAGCGCTACCAATGATGCCGGCGCCGGCCTGCTGGGCGCGCTCGGCGTGCGTTTCCTGGCTGCCGACGGCGAGGAACTGGCGCCCGGCGGCGCCGCGCTGGCTGGCCTGCACAGTCTCGACCTGGGCGGGCTGGATCCGCGCCTGGTGGATGTCGCGGTGGAAGTCGCCGCAGACGTCGACAACCCGCTATGCGGGCCGCGCGGCGCGTCGGCGGTGTTCGGTCCGCAGAAGGGCGCCAGCGCCGAACAGGTGGCGCAACTGGATGCCGCCCTGGCGCACTTCGCCAAGGTGGTCGCGGCGACCCTTGGCGAGGACTTCAGCCGGGTGCCGGGCGTCGGCGCCGCCGGCGGCCTGGGTTTCGCCGCGAGGGCATTCCTCCGCGCGCGTTTCCGCCCAGGCATCGAACTGGTGGCGGAGCTGGCCGGGCTGGCCGATGCGCTGGTCGGTGCCGACCTGGTGCTGACCGGCGAGGGCCGTCTGGATGCGCAGAGCCTGCACGGCAAGACCCCGGTGGGCGTGGCGCGGATCGCGCGCCAGGCCGGCGTTCCCGTGGTAGCCCTGGCCGGCAGCCTGGGCGACGGCTACCAGCGCCTGCACGACGCCGGCATCGATGCGGCGTTCAGCCTGGCGCCGGGACCGATCAGCCTGGAGCAGGCCTGTGCCGGAGCGGCGGCGGAACTGGAGGCGCGCGCCGAGCAGATCGCCCGGCTCTGGCGCCTGGCTCAGGCTTCGCGGGAAGGGTAGTCGGCGGCGGCGCGCTCCAGCCAGGCCGGCAGGTCGCGCCGCTTCACCTTGCTGGCCTTGGCCTCGGCCAGTCGCTGTAACAGATAGTCACGCTTTTGCGGGTCGTCGCCGGCGAATGACAGCGCCAGGTCGCGGTCCATCCAGCGGCGGATGCGCCAGTAGATCCACCAGTGGAAATACAGGCCGGCGGCGGTGGTGACGACGATGATGAAATAGTCCATGGCTGTTCCTTCTGCGGGCGCTCACCCTAGCCGATCGGTCCCGCCGATGAAAGCGGGAGGGTTCGGTCGAAACTGAACGAACCTGTACCATTGCTGAATCGATTCGATTATCTCGCGCCGGCCAGGTGACAGGAGCGGCTGCGGGAGAGTCTAATATTCGTCAGTTATCCCTTTCGGAGATGCCGTTATGCGCAAGTCTGCCTTGATCGTTGCTTCCTTCACCGCCATGGCCCTGGCTCTTGGCGGCTGCCAATCCAGCCTCACCGGCGATACCTACAGCCGTGAGGAAGCCCGTACCGTGCAGACTGTACGCATGGGCACCATCCAGGCCTTGCGCCCGGTCAAGATCGAAGGCACCAAGACCCCGATCGGTTCCATCGCCGGTGCCGGCGTCGGCGGTGTCGCCGGCAGCGCGGTGGGCGGCGGCAAGGGCAGCTACGTCGCGGCCATCATCGGCGCGGTCGCTGGCGGCCTGCTGGGCGCGGCTACCGAAGAAGGCCTGACGCGCACCCAGGGCGTCGAGATCACCGTGCGCGAAGACGACGGCAGCACCCGCGCCTATGTCCAGCAGGTCGACCAGGGCCAGATCTTCCGCGTCGGCGAGCGCGTGCGCATCCTGACCGTCAACGGCACCAGCCGCGTCGCCCACTGATTCTTCCCACGTTATCCCGCGGCCGGCATTTCGCCGGCCGTTTTCGTTGTAGCGCCGAACCACTGCGAGCGTTGTCTTGCTAAGCTTCAAGTCGTTGCCGTTGCAGAGTTTTTTTCGGCTTTCCGGCAGTCGGAACGCCTGAATTTTGTAATAATTCAATCCATGACGTTCGTTCGATAGATTGCGATAATCGTAGTTCCGTCGCGCCGCGCCTGCCGGTGGCCGATGGGGCTTCGAGCTGCTGGCGATCCGGCCGCGCACCGACAACCGCGGGGAAGCACCGCCGGCCAGGCATGCCGGGGGCTCCGCCATCGAAGAGGAGTAGCCCATGATTCTGGCGCTGATCATCGCGCTGCCGTTCATGGGGGCGTTGTTGCCCCTGCTTGCCGAGCGTGGCGGCCGCACCTTGTGCGCGGCGTCCGCCGGCGTGGCGCCGCTGATCGGCCTGATCCTGTTGCTCGGACAGCGCGGCACGGTGTTCGCCGGGCAGACCCTGACCGCCAGCTATTCCTGGCTGCCGGAAATCGGCATCAACCTCAGCCTGCGCCTGGACGGCCTCGGTTTCCTCTTCGCCCTGCTGATCCTCAGCATCGGCCTGCTGGTGATCCTCTACGCCCGCTACTACCTCTCCGAACAGGAGCCGATGGGGCGTTTCTTCGCTTTCCTGCTGCTGTTCATGGGCTCCATGCTCGGCGTGGTGCTCGCGGAAAATCTCTTGCTGATGATGCTCTTCTGGGAGCTGACCAGCCTGTCCTCGTTCCTGCTCATCGGCTTCTGGGGCAGCCGTTCCGACGCCCGCAAGGGTGCGAGGATGGCCCTGACCGTTACCGGAGGGGGCGGCCTGGCGCTGCTGGCCGGGGTGCTGCTGCTCGGCCACATCGCCGGCAGCTTCGAACTCACCGAGGTCCTCGCGGCTGGCGAGCTGATCCGCGCCCACGCTCTGTATCCGCTGGTGCTGATACTGATCCTGCTCGGCGTGTTCACCAAGTCGGCGCAGTTTCCCTTCCATTTCTGGCTGCCCCACGCGATGGCAGCGCCGACCCCGGTTTCCGCGTACCTGCACTCGGCGACCATGGTCAAGGCCGGCGTATTCCTGCTGGCCCGGCTGTATCCGGCGCTGGCCGGCACCGAGTGGTTCTTCTATCTGGTCAGCCTGAGCGGCCTGGTGACGCTGTTGCTGGGGGCCGGCATGGCACTGTTCCAGCATGACCTGAAGGGGCTGCTGGCCTACTCGACGATCAGCCACCTGGGCCTGATCACCCTGCTGTTCGGCCTCGACTCCCCGCTGTCGAACGTCGCCGCGGTGTTCCACATCATCAACCACGCGACCTTCAAGGCCTCGCTGTTCATGGCCGCCGGGATCATCGACCACGAGACCGGCAGCCGCGACATGCGCCTGATCAACGGGATGTGGAAGTACCTGCCGCATACCGCGGTGCTGGCCATCGTCGCCTCCCTGGCGATGGCCGGGGTGCCGCTGCTGAACGGCTTCCTCAGCAAGGAGATGTTCTTCGGCGAAACCCTCAGCCAGAACCTGCTGGGCAGCTTCAACTGGCTGGTGCCGGCGGTGGCGACCCTGGCCGGCGTGTTCTCGGTGGCCTATTCGCTGCGTTTCATCCACGACGTGTTCTTCAACGGCGAGCCGGCCCGGTTGCCGAAGTTCCCGCCCCACGAGCCGCCGCGCTACATGAAGGTACCGGTGGAGATCCTGGTGTTCCTCTGCCTGTTGGTCGGCATGCTGCCGGCCTACACCGTGGCGCCGCTGCTGGCCGCCGCCGCCAGTGCCAGCCTTGGCGGGCAACTGCCGGAATACAGCCTGGCGATCTGGCACGGTTTCAACCTGCCATTGCTGATGAGCGTGGTGGCGCTGGTTGGCGGTGTGCTGGTCTATGTCCTGCGCAAGCCGCTGTTCAACTGGTACGCCGGGTTACCGGAGGTGGACGCCAAGCTGGTCTTCGAGCAGCAGGTGCAACGTGTGGTGGCCCTGGCCGCGCGCCTGACCGCCTGGCTGGAGAACGGGTCACTGCAGCGCTACCTGGCCTGGCTGCTGGGCGCGGCGCTGGTCGTGGTGGCGGTCGAGCTGGCACCGCTGGCGAGGCTGACCGGCTCGCGCGGCCTGACCCCGCTGGACGGTATCACCGCCCTGGGCATGCTGGTGCTGGCCTTCAGCGGCCTGGCCACGGCGCTGTTCCATCGTATGCGCCTGGTCGCGCTATTGATCCTCAGCGTCGCCGGCCTGCTGGTGGCCCTGGCCTTCGCTCGCTTCTCGGCCCCGGACCTGGCGCTGACCCAGTTGTCGGTGGAAGTGGTGACCATGGTCCTGCTGATGCTGGCGCTGTATTTCCTGCCCTCGCGCACTCCGGCGGAGTCCTCCAGCCTGCGCGGCTTGCGCGACGTGGCGCTGGCCGGCGGGGTCGGCATGCTGGTGGCGCTGCTGGCCTACGCGGTGCTGACCCGGCCCTACGAGAGCATCGCCGGATTCTTCGTCGAGAACAGCGTCTCCGGGGGCGGCGGCTACAACGTGGTCAACGTCATCCTGGTGGACTTCCGTGGTTTCGATACCCTCGGCGAGATCAGCGTGCTGGCGATCGCCGGCGTCGGCATCTACGCGATGCTCGCCGGTTTCGCCCTGCACAAGCCGACCTGCGACCCGCAGGGTCGCAACTGGGCCCACGCCAAGCACCCGCTGATCCTGGAAACCCTGTCGCGGGTGCTGCTGCCGCTGGCGTTGCTGATCTCGGTGTTCATCTTCCTGCGCGGCCACAACCTGCCGGGCGGAGGTTTCATCGCCGGCCTGGTGACTGCCATCGCCCTGGTGCTGCAGTACATCGCCAGCGGCTCGCAGTGGGTCGAGCAGCGCCTACCGCTGAACTATGCGGCCATGGCTGGCGCCGGAGTGCTGATCGCCGGGCTCACCGGGCTCGGCAGCTGGCTGTTCGGCTATCCGTTCCTGACTTCCGCGTTCGGCCACTTCGAGTTGCCGCTGATCGGCGAGATCGAGCTGGCCACGGCGATGCTGTTCGACCTCGGCGTGTACCTCACCGTGGTCGGTGCCGCGCTGCTGATCCTGTCCTACCTCGGCAAGCTCAGCCTGATGCCTGAACCCGTCGCACAAGAGGAGGCGCTCTGATGGAAGCCCTGTTCGCCATCACCCTCGGCCTGCTCACCGCCAGCGGCGTCTACCTGCTGCTGCGGGCGAGGACTTTCCCGGTGGTGCTCGGTCTCACGCTGATCTCCTACGCGGTCAACCTGTTCCTGTTCGCCATGGGCCGACTCGGCGGCAGCGTCGCGGTGATCGGCACTCCCGGGGAGTATGGTGATCCGTTGCCGCAGGCGCTGGTGCTGACCGCCATCGTCATCGGCTTCGCCATGACCGCCTTTGTCGTTGTCCTGGCCCTGCGTGGCCTCGGTGACCTCGGCAGCGACCACGTAGATGGCCGTCCGGACGAGGAGGAGCCGCGCCCATGAGCCATTGGCTGATCCTGCCGATCCTGCTCCCCCTGTTTGCCGGCAGCCTGCTGCTGTTGCCGCTGGCCGAGCGCTGGCAGCGCGGCCTGTCGTTGCTCGCGGCGCTGGCACTGATCCCCCTGAGCCTGCTGCTGATACGTACGGCCGCCAGCGGCGACCTGAGCGTCTATGCCTTGGGCAACTGGGCCGCGCCGTTCGGCATCGTGCTCATGCTCGATCGTCTCGCCGCCCTGATGCTGCTGGCCACCGCGGTGCTCGGCAGCGCCGCGCTGATCTACGCGCTGCGTGGCGACGACCGCCTGGGCAAGCATTTCCACGCGTTGTTCCAGTTCCAGCTGCTCGGTATCAACGGCGCCTTCCTGACCGGCGACCTGTTCAACCTGTTCGTGTTCTTCGAGATACTCCTGATCGCCTCCTACGCGTTGCTCCTGCATGGCGGCGGCGCGGAGCGGGTGCGCTCGGGCTTGCACTACGTGATCCTAAACCTGGTCGGCTCGGCGTTCTTCCTGATCGCCGTGGGTACCCTGTATGGCCTCACCGGCACCCTGAACATGGCCGACATGGCGCAGAAGATCGCCATGGCAGATGCCGAGCGCGCGCCGCTGCTGGCGGCAGCCGGGCTCCTGCTGCTGGTGGTGTTCGCCCTGAAGGCGGCGCTGTTGCCGCTGTACTTCTGGCTGCCGCGCGCCTATGCCGCGGCCAGCGCGCCGGTGGCGGCGCTGTTCGCGATCATGACCAAGGTCGGCATCTACTCGATCCTGCGGGTCTACACGCTGGTCTTCGGCGATGCCGCCGGCGAGCTGGCCAACCTGGCGCAGGCCTGGCTCTGGCCGCTGGCCCTGGCGACCCTCGGCCTGGGCGCGATCGGTGCCTTGGCGGCGCGGACCCTGCAAAGCCTGCTGGCCTACCTGGTGGTGGTCTCCGCCGGAACCCTCCTGGCTGGCGTGGCGTTGGGCAGCGAGCGGGCGCTGGCGGCGTCGCTGTACTACCTGCTGCACAGTACCTGGATCGCCGGTGGCCTGTTCCTGCTCGCCGACCTGGTCGCCCGCCAGCGCGGCGACAAGGCCGGCGACCTGGTCCAGGGCCCGGCGTTGCAGAATCCTCGGTTGCTCGGCGGGGCTTTCTTCATCGGCGCCATCGCCGTTGCCGGTCTGCCGCCATTGTCGGGGTTCTTCGGCAAGGTCATGCTTTTGCAGTCGGTCGCTCCCGGCAGCCAGGCGCTGGCCCTGTGGAGCGTGGTACTGGGCAGCGGCCTGGTGGCGCTGGTGGCGTTGAGCCGGGCCGGCAGCACGCTGTTCTGGCGCACCGGGCATACCGTGCTCGGTAGCGCCGAACTGGACCACGGCCGCTTGTTCGCCTGCATCCTGTTGCTCTCCGCCGGCCCGTTGCTGGTGTTCGCCGCGAAGCCGCTGCTGGCCTACGTCCAGGCCACCGCGGCGCAGTTGCACGACCTCGACCTGTATCGCCAGATCATCACCCGCGGAGGTGCCGCATGATCAGCCGTTCGTTGCCGCGTCCGCTTCTTCGCGTACTGCCTCATCCCGTGCTTAGTGTCCTGCTGTTGCTGGTCTGGTTGCTGCTGGTGGATTCCTTCGCCATCGGCCACTGGCTGCTCGGCGCCTTCCTCGGCGTGTGCATTCCGCTGCTGACCAACCGCCTGCTGGTCGGGCGCAGCCAGGAGTGGCATCCGTTGCTGCTGTTGAAGCTGCTGGTGCTGGTGATGTGGGACATCCTCGTCGCCAACATCCAGGTCGCCCGCCTGACCCTCGGACCGATCGAGCGCTTGCGTCCGGCCTTCGTCGAGGTGCCGATCGAGCTGGAGAACGACCTCGCCATCAGCGTGCTGGTGAGCATCGTCTCGCTGACCCCGGGGTCGGTGTCGTCGGACCTCAGCGACGACCGCAAGACCTTGCTGGTGCACGGCCTCGACGTGCCGGACAAGGCGGCGCTGATCGCCGAGATCAAGCAACGCTACGAAGCGCCGCTGAAGGAGATCTTCCCATGCTCGCTTACGTGATCCCGCTGTGCCTGGCGCTGCTCGGCCTGGCCCTGTTGCTGACCCTGGCGCGCCTGGTCAAGGGGCCGTGCCTGCCGGACCGGGCGCTGGCGCTGGACACCCTCTACGTGAACGCCATCGCGCTGCTGGTGCTGTACGGCATCTGGCGCGACAGCGACCTGTTCTTCGAGGCGGCGCTGCTGATCGCGGTGCTCGGCTTCGTCGGTACGGTGGCGGTGGCCAAATACATGCTGCGCGGAGACATCATCGAATGACTGGCGAACCCCTGAGCCTGTGGCTGGAAATCATCGTCTCGGCGTTCCTCCTGCTGGGCAGCGCCTTCGTCCTGATCGGCGCGATCGGCCTGTACCGCCTGCCGGACTTCTTCATGCGCCTGCACGGGCCGACCAAGGCCACCACCCTCGGGGTCGGCGGGGTGATCGTCGCCTCGCTGATCTATTTCTCCAACCGCCAGGCGGGCATCAGCCTGCACGAATTGCTGATCAGCCTGTTCCTCTTCATCAGCGCCCCGGTCAGCGCCTACATGCTGGCCAAGGCCGCGGTGCTGCAGCAGTTGCCGCTGGAGAAGAAGACTCGCGGCAAGCCCTGGGAGCAGTGAGGCCCGGCGCAACAGTTTTGCCCGCTTTCTGTGCCTGTCGGCGCAGCTAGCCGGCTGCCTATACTGGGAGTCCTTTTTCCGGCGCCGCGGCGGCGCCCGTGGTGGAGATTCCCTTGACTCGGACGCGCTGGTTCGCCCTGGCCTGCCTGATCCTGGCGATGGCGCTGTGGGGCAGTTCGTACGTGGTGCTGAAGGTCGCTTTCCGCGAACTGCCGCCGCTCTGGGTGATCTTCGGTCGCATGGCCCTCGGCAGCCTGGTGTTCCTCGTTGCCTGGCGCTGGCGCGGACGCATCGACTACCGCCCGGGCGACTGGAAGTACCTGCTCGGCCTGGCCGTCTGCGAACCCTGCCTGTACTTCCTCTGCGAATCCTTCGCTCTGCAATACACCAGCGCGGCCCAGGCCGGGATGATCACCGCGCTGCTGCCGTTGCTGGTGGCGGTGGGGGCCTGGTTGCTGCTGCACGAACGGATCGGCCGGATGACCTGGATCGGCTTTGGCCTGGCGGTGCTCGGTTCGATCTGGCTGAGCCTCGCCGGCGAGCCCGACCTGCACGCGCCGCAGCCGCTGCTGGGCAACTTCTTCGAACTTCTCGCGATGCTCTGCGCCACCGGCTATACCCTGTTGCTGAAGCACCTTTCGGCGCGCTACTCGGCATTCGCCCTGACCGCCATGCAGGCCTTCGTCGGCACGCTGTTCTTCCTGCCGCTGGCGCTGGCCAGCGCCGACCTGCCGAGCCAGCCCAGCGCGCTGGGGATCCAGGCGGTGGTGTATCTCGGCGTGGTGGTCACGGTGGGCGCCTACGGCCTGTACAACTTCGGCGTCGGTCGACTGCCGGCCAGCCAGGCCTCGGGCTTCATCAACCTGATCCCGGTCTTCACCCTGGTATTCGCCGCGCTGTTCCTCGGCGAAACCCTCAACGGCCCGCAGATGCTCGCTGCCGGCCTGGTCTTCATCGGCGTCGCCATCAGCCAGTGGCGCAGCGCTCCGCCGCCGCCTCCGGCCGGCGTCCTGAACTGAAGGAGTTTCCATGACCGTCGACCACCGCCAATGGGCCCGCGAGGCGATCCGCATCATCGAAGCGGATTTCCAGCGCAGCGCCGATACCCATTTGATCCCCCTGGAGACTCCCGGCCTGCCTGGCGTCGAACTGTACTTCAAGGACGAGTCCAGCCACCCCACCGGCAGCCTCAAGCATCGCCTGGCGCGCTCGCTGTTCCTCTATGCGCTGTGCAACGGCTGGCTCAGGCCGGCCGCGCCGGTGATCGAGGCATCGAGCGGTTCCACGGCGATTTCCGAAGCCTATTTCGCACGCCTGCTGGGCCTGCCCTTCATCGCCGTGATGCCGGCCAGCACCTCGAAGGAAAAGATCGCCCAGATCGCCTTCTACGGCGGCCAGAGCCACCTGGTGGAGGACCCCACCCAGATCTACGCCGAGTCCGAACGCCTGGCGCGGGAGAGCGGTGGCCATTTCATGGACCAGTTCACCTATGCCGAGCGCGCCACCGACTGGCGGGCGAACAACAACATCGCCGAATCGATCTTCCAGCAGATGCGCCACGAGCCGTACCCGACCCCGACCTGGCTGATCTCCAGCCCCGGTACCGGCGGCACCCTGGCGACCCTCGGCCGCTACGTGCGCTATCGCCAGCACTGCACCCGGGTACTCTGCGCCGACGCCGAGCGTTCGGTGTTCTTCGACGCCTATGTCAGCGGCGACCGTGGCCTGACCCTGGATTGCGGTTCGCGGATCGAGGGCATCGGCCGGCCGCGGGTCGAGGCGTCCTTCCTGCCGGAAGTGATCGACGCGATGGTCAAGGTGCCGGACGCCTGGTCGCTGGCGGCCATGCATTACCTGGCCCGACGCCTGGGGCGGCGGGTCGGCGGCTCCAGCGGAACCAACCTGATCGGCGCCCTGGTGGCCGCACGGCAAATGGTCGCGGCCGGCGAGAAGGGTTCGCTGGTGGCGATTCTCTGCGACGGCGGCGAACGCTATGCGACCACCTATTACGATCCGGTCTGGCTGGCCAGGCAGGGCTATGCGCTGGAACCCCTGGTCGAGGCGCTGGCTGCCTGCATCGAGCGGGGCGTGGCGTTGCCCGACGGGCTGCTGGTGGCTGGACTTTGAAGGAGTGGATATGCACCGTTTGCGAGCTGCCGAAACCGGCGATATCGAGGCCATGACCGACCTGTTGCTGCGCCACGGGCCGAATCCCTGGAACCATTTGCCGGAGGAGGGGGTGCGTGCGCATCTGCGAGCCATCGCCGACGGCGAGGTACGTGCCGTCCTGGCCGAGCGCGACGATCGGCTGCTGGGGTTCGCCAGCTTCCGTCGCACCGAGGATTTCGCCCATTACCAGCCGCAGCGTGCCGATGCGCCGCGGGCCTACATCTGCGAGGCGGTAGTGCATCCGGCGGCGGCCGGCCAGGGGCTCGGCAGCGCGTTGCTGGAGGCGGTGCTGGCCCAACTGGCCGACGAAGGCATCGAGGACGTCTATATCGATCGTCACGAAGAGAACCTGGCGTCGGCGGGAATGATGCGCAAGGCCGGCTTCGTCGAGCTGGAAACCTACGCCGATCCGGCGCGGCGACCGAACGGCTCGGGGCGCTCGACAGTGTGCCATCGCAATCTTTCCCTCCAGCGCAGAGCCGTGCGATGAGTTTCATCCGCCTCAAGGTGCGCGCCGCCTTCATGGTCCACGGCTACGACGCGGACAACCGGGAAATCGTCGAGCAGATCGGCGAGGAACGCTTCGTCGAGAAACTGCTGCGCATCGAACGGATCCAGTCGATCAGCGAGAAATACCTGCTGGTCAGCGCCTCCCACGGGCGCGTCGCCTACTGGGAATACGAGGGCGGCCTGACGGCGCTGCGGCGGCGCCTGGAGCAGGCCGGACTGCTCTTGTAGGGAAGGGCCGCCGCTGCGCGGCCCCTCGCTTCACTTGCCCAGTGCGCCCGGATAGGCGCAGCCGCGCAGCGTCTCGCCATCGATGCGCAGTTCGGCGGAGTAGCTGCTGAAGGCGCCGCTCATGCTGTCGGTGCAGGACGACGGGGCGATCCACAATTCGACCTTCTTGCCGTTCGCCTCGCTGGAATAGCTGGTGCTGCCGTTCGGCAGTTCCTCGGCGACGTAAGGCAAGGCCAGGGTCTCGTGTTCGGGGCGGTCCAGGCGCAGGCCCTGATTGTTCACCCTGGCGCTCCAGAAGGGTTCGTTGCCGTTGGCGGCGAAGGTCAGCAGCTTGAAGTTCGGGTCGTCGCAGCCGGGGCCCTCGTTCTGCACGCGGTACAGTCGGCTGACCTCCAGCTTGCCGTCGGTACCGCGGACCTTGGCCGGTCCCATGGTGCCGCGCAGGTCGACGAACAGGCCCTGGGCGCCGTCGTCGAACAGGCTGTCGGCTTCGCGGCGCAGGCCGGTATTGGCCACGTCCTCGATGCTGAACAGGCGCTTCTCGGTACAGGGGCGGAATTGCAGCGCGCCGTTGATCTTCACCAGTTCGCCCTGGAAGCGGGTGTCTACACTGGTGCTCGGCGATTCGGGCTTCCACACCTGGCAGGCGGCGAACAAGGGGAGCAGGCTGTAGACCAGCAGACGGGCAGGGCGCATAGGGAAGACTCCATCGAAAATGCGCCCACGTTACCGAGCGTCCGGGCCTAGCTCAAGTCCGGATCGGACTTCATCGCAACCAGGGAGTCGATCGATGATCCAATGCAAGCGTGTATACGAACCGGCGTCGCCCGCCGATGGCCGGCGCGTACTGGTGGACCGGCTGTGGCCGCGCGGCATCCGCAAGGAAGCCCTGGCCATGGACGACTGGCTGAAGGACGTGGCGCCCTCCAACGAGGTGCGCAAGCAGTTCTGCCACGATCCGGCACTCTTCGACAGCTTCCGCGAACACTACCGCGCCGAGTTGCAGGCGCACCCGGAACATTGGTGGGGCCTGCTCGACAGCGCTCGGGAGGGCACCCTGACGCTGCTCTACGGCGCCCACGACCAGCAGCACAACAATGCCGTGGTGCTGGCCGAGTTCCTCGAGGAGGAGCTGGACCGCCAGCAGCCGGGCAGTTCGCCGACCTGCTACGCCGACCGCCTCTCCTGAGAAATATCGCTTACCAGATGCGGTACACCTGGCCGGTCTGCGCGCCTTCCACGCTGCGTGCGTAACCCAGCGCGGCGTCCGCCGCCGGAACCGGCTTGAAGCCACGGAAGTAGGGCGCGTAGCCGGGCAGCGCCTCGCTGACCACGGTCGGGCTGACGGCGTTGATGCGCAGGCCGCGCGGCAACTCCAGGGCTGCGCCGCGGACGAAGCCCTCGACGGCGCAGTTGACCATGCTCGCCGAACTGCCGAAGCGGATCGGCTGCTCGGCGAGCACGCCGCTGGTGAGGGTGAAGGAGCCCCCGTCGTTGGCGTACTCGCGGCCGAGCAGTACCAGGTTGACCTGGCCCATCAGCTTGTCGCGCAGGCCGAGCTGGTATTGCGCCTCGCCCATTTCCTCCAGGGCGCCGAAGTGCACCTTGCCGACCGCGGCGACCAGCGCGTCGAAGCGACCGGTTTTCTCGAACAGGGCGCGAATGGAGTCTGAGTCGCTGATGTCGACCTGGAAATCGCCGCTGCTGTTGCCTACCCGGACGATCTCGTGGCGCTCGCAGAGTTCTTTGTCGATACCCTTGCCAAGGGTGCCGCTGGCGCCGATCAGGATGATTTTCATACAGGCGTCTCGTTGAGTGAAGGTGAGTGGTTTCCAGTGTAGAGTCGCTTTTGCCATGGATAATCCTGTCAATCGACAACCTACCATTTTCATAGGGAAACAATCGTGAAGGACCTGGACGATCTCGCCGCCTTCGCCGTACTCCACGACCTGGGCAGTTTCACCCGCGCCGCCGAGCGTCTCGGTTGCAGCAAGGGCCAACTGTCGAAGCGCATTGGCGTCCTCGAGCAGAAGCTCGGCGTGACCCTCTTGCACCGCACCACCCGCCGTCTTTCGCTGACCGCCGCCGGCGCCGCGCTGCTGCCCGAGGCGCAGGCCTTGCTGGTGCAGGCCGAGCGCGCGCGGCAGGCGGTGGCGCGCTTGCAGGAGCGAGCGGAAGGACGGGTGCGGGTGACCCTCCCGGTCTCGCTGGGCGAGACCCTGTTCGATGCACTGCTGGAGGACTTCCAGGAACGCCATCCGCTGCTGCGCGTCGAGCTGGACCTGTACAACGGCCTGCGCGACCTGGTTGGCGAGGGCTTCGACCTGGCGATTCGCTCTGGGGTCGAGCAGGACGCCCGGCTGGTGGCGCGGCCGCTGTTCGTCCTGCAGGAAATCACCTGCGCCAGTCCCGCCTACCTGGCGCGACACGGCGAGCCGCAACGCCCGGCCGAGCTGGCCGAGCGCGAGTGCCTGCTGAACTCGCACTACAGCGGCCACGAGGAGTGGCTCTATCACCGCCACCATCGGCTGGAGCGGGTACGGGTTGCCGGCTTTCTCGCCAGCAACCACTACAGCCTGTTGAAGAAAGCCGCGCTGGCCGGCACCGGCATCGCCCGGCTGCCGTCATACATGGTCCACGACGAACTGGGCGACGGCCGCCTGGCCTGGTTGCTGCGCGACTACCAGACGCGCAGCACGCCGATGTTCCTCGTCCATCCGTTCCAGGGCGGCCTGCCGCGGCGCACCCAGGTACTCGCCGATTACCTGCTCGACTGGTTCGAGCGCAGCCGGCGACAATTGATCGGCCTGGAGGGTTGAACATTTCGCCGCGACGCGGCTCTATTGCACTCCGGGCCGCTTCCATGCGGCCTGAAGCTCATCGCGGGCACGTCGTTGCACAAGGAACGTGACGGAACGTGGCAGAATCCCGCACCGGACCGCTCGCGTGCGAGCGGACGCCATTCATCGAACGCTTGGATAGGGACATGCAAAGCAGCTTTCCGCAATCGAACACTCCCCAGATCCGTCGCGCTGGAGTCGACCTCAACGGCGTGATGTCGGTGCTCAGCAAGCACCTCTATTCCACGCCCACCGTGGCGTTGCGCGAGCTGGTGCAGAACGCCCACGACTCGATCCTCCGTCGCCGCCTGGAGCAGCCCGACTGGCAAGGGCCGTCGCGAATCGAGGTGATCGGCGACAGTGCCAGCAACACCGTGCGCATCGTCGACACCGGCGCCGGGCTCACCGAGCACGAAATCCACGCCTACCTGGCCACCGTCGGCGTCGGCTACACCCGCGGACTGCGCCAGTCCGGCCACGAGGACAGCGGGCTGATCGGCATGTTCGGCCTGGGCTTCCTCTCCGCTTTCGTCCTGGCCCGCCGGGTCAGCGTGCGGACCACGTCCTACCAGCAGCCGGAACTGGGCTTCTGCTACGTCTCCAGCAACGCCGAGCAATACAGCGTGACGCCGATGCCGGCGCGCCCGGTGGGTACCGAGATCACCCTCGAACTGCAGGACGAATACAGTGCGCTGACCCAGGCCGCGCGCCTGCGCGAGATCCTCGAACGCTACTGCGTGCTGCTGCGCGAGCCGATCCACGTCGGCGGCGACGCCCAGTCGATCAACCCGGAGCCGCCGCCGTGGCGGCTGGCCGCCGACGCCGCGCTGCACCCGCTGCAACGGCAGCGCCGCGACCTGGAGTTCGCCGCACGCTTCGAGCACGACTTCGAGCCGATCTGCTGCCTGCCGGTGCGCCCGGACGAGCGGGTCGACGTGCAGGGCCTGCTGTGGATCCAGGACGGCGGCACCTATGGCACCAGCGACAACCGCAATCTCTCGGTTTTCCTCCGCGGCATGCTGCTCGACGATGACGCCCGCGACCTGCTGCCGTCCTGGGCCGGGTTCGTCGGCGGGGTGATCGAATCGAACCGCCTGACGCCCACCGCCAGCCGCGAGGACCTGCAGCGTGACGACCATTACGCGGCGATCCAGCATGCGCTGGCCGAGGCGCTGATCGCCGGGCTCGGTGAGGTGGCGCGGCAGCAGCCGGAGGCCTGGCGGCGGGTCCTGCTGCGGCACAACGAGGCCCTGCTGGGAGCGGCGTTGTGCGACGAGCGTCTGTTCGCGCTGATGATGGACAGCCTGCGCGTACCCACCTCCCAGGGCGACCTCCCGGCTTCCGAACTCCTTTCGCGCGGAGCGGTGCATGTGCTGCTGGACAACGACAGCGGCTTCGAGGAAATGCTGTTCCGTGCCATGGGCGTACCGGTGGCCCATGGCAATCGCTATGCGGTGGTACCCTTCCTCCGTCGCTGGGCGCAGGCCAAGGGGATGCGCCTGGTGGAGCTGGGCACCGAGCAGGGCAACCGCCAGTTGTTCCGCCTCGACCGACTGCCCGAGCGCGAGACCGGCTGGCTGGCCGAACACCTGGGCGGCGCCGAGGAGCAACTGGTGATCGCCCGCTTCAGCCCCGAGGAATTGCCGCTTGTGGTGGTGCCCGACCGCGACGCCGAACTCAAGCGGCGACTGGAGGACGACGAGGCCGACAAGCGTATTTCCACCGCGGCGTTGCGCCTGGCCCGGCAGTTCACCCGCAAGCTCGACAATCGCCAGCCGAGCCGGCTCTACGTCAACCTCGACAATCCGGCGGTGCAGGCGCTGCTCGCGGCCGTCGGCGAGGAACGCGACGAAGCGGCCCATGCGGCGTTGCTGCTGCGCTCGTTCAAAGTGATCATCGCCGGACAGGGACGCGGCCAGCCCGCGACCTCGCTGAACCAGGCCCTGGCCGGACTCGCCGATTCGGTGAAGCGCCTGCTGGGGCAATAAGAAAATTCGCAACACGCCTGATGGAGACTGAAGCATATGGATATCTGGAACTGGGTGGAGAAGCTCCGCGCCGACCTGCGTGAGGCCGGCCAGGAGCAGAGTGCGCGGCTGATCGACGAACTCACCGCGTACGTCTGCGACCTCGAGGTGGAGCGCGCCGAGGCGCTGTTGCCGGAGGTCAAGGCGCTGAGCCGGACGTTGAACAACCCGTGGCTGGAAATCTTCGTCCGCCACTGGGAAATGCGTAACCGGGTCGGCAACCAACTGGAGGGTGAGACCGCCCTGGCCGACGCCGTTTCCCTGTTCGAACTGGCCAATCGCGACGACACCCAGGCCTGCCCGCAGTCAGTCTGCGTGACCCAGGACCTGGCGTCGTGCTACGCCAACGTCGACGGCCCGGGCTGGGTGGAGGAGCGCATCGAGGTGTGCGACGAGACCCTGGCGCGGATCGACCCGACCTGGGCCTGCTTCCACTGCCTGAGCAACGAGAAGGCCGAGGCGCTGCTCGACGACGGGCGCGGCGAAGATGCCCTGGCCTTCCTGGCCGAACAGGAGAAGAAGATCCTCGCCGCCGGCGAGGAGGTATTCGACAGCCTCCTGGAGATGCGCGTGGCGATCCTGCTGAACCTGGGGCGCGCGGAACAGGCGCTGGCCCTGATCGGCGAGATGGAGGAGAAGGTCGAGGGCGCGGAGTGGAACAACATCAGCCAGCCGCGGCGTCTGTACAAGGCCCACGGCCTGGCGTTGCTGGGGCGCGACGAGGAGGCCCTGGAGGCGCTGCTGCCGTTCTCCGAGATTGCCCCGCGCTATCGTACGATCTGGCTGCGCGCCGTCTACTTGCTGCTGCAACGGACCCCTGAGCGCAACACCTGGGACTTCGGCGGGCGCCTGCAGCAGATGCTCGAACACTACTCGCAGAAGGGCGCGCACCGGGTGGTCATCGATGTTGCCAGCCAGGCCATCCGCCTCGCGTTGCAACGCGGTTCGGTATGGAGCGCCAGGCGCCACCTGGCGCTGGCCGAACAGCATGCTCAACAGTTGCAGCGCGATCGGGGCGCCAGCCAGTTGCTCGCCGGGTTGAGGGAGGAGATCGATGCCGCGCCGCAGCAGCAGGAGCTGCCGGTGCCGGCTGCGGAGTTGCTCGACTGGCTGGCTGCGCAGGGCAGCGAAGACGCGCCGCGCAACCCGGAGAAAGAAGTGCAGTGGCTGCTCCAGGCGCTGGCCGAGCGGCCCGACGACACCGCCTTGCGCGAAGTGGCCGCCTCGGCGCTACAGGCCTGCTCCGCCGACGACGAGGCCATCGACCTGCTCTGGGAGTACGTCGAGCGCCACACCGACGAGGAGCAGCAACTGGCCTACTACCTGCTCAATGCCTTGCTGGCCCGCGGCGAGTACGACCAGGTCAAGCGCCTCGGCCGGCTCTACGCCGACAGCGTGCCGCTGATCGCGCTGTGGAGCGAAGTCAAGCTGGCCGAGAAACTCAACGACTGGCCGGAGCTGGAGCGCGCCTGCCAATCGGTGCTGGAAATTTCTCCCGGCTCGCTGGGAGCCCACAGCCTGCTGGGTAAGGCGCTGATGGAGCAGGATCGCTTCGCCGAGGCGGCGCTGGCCTACCAGCGTCTGGCCGGCAAGCTGGAGGAGCCGCAGTCGGTGCAGTGGGACCAGATGACCGCCGCCAGCGCCGCGCGCGACTGGAAGATGCTGCGCGAGGTCGCTGCCGGCATGGGCATGGAGTTCGCCGCCGGCGACGGACCGATCGAGGAAGACTGGGGCTGGGTGATCGTCCGCTACATCGAGGATGGCGAAGCGCTCGACTACTACGCCCGGCGCACCGGCCCGGTGACCGCGCGGGTCCTCGAGAACGCGCCGGGCAACCGCAGCCAGCGGGTCGGTGACTGGGTGGTGTTCGACGCCGGCCTGATCTATCCGGCTCCGGAAGATGAGGAGGAACGCAAGCGTTTCGTTCCCACCTATGCGGTGGTGCACGTCCTCGAGAGCGGTGGTTACTCGCCGAGCTGGCTGGTGGACGGCGTCTATCCGGGCGACGAGGCCTTCGACGCCTTCCGCGAAACGCTCGACGCGCGCGGCTGGAAGGTCTGGGTGCACAGCAACCGCGACTACCAGGTCACCGATGCCAGCAGCGGCGAGGAACTGCGGGCGATCTACTTCACCGTCGCGACACCCGCGCAGCAGGCGCCGCGAGACCTGCACCAGGCGTTGCAGGAGGCCACCGGGCAATGGCCGCACCGCATGTGCTGGCTGCGCCTGGCGGAAGCGGCGGAGGTCGACACCCAGCCGCACCTGGACGCTATCGAGCGCTACGGCCTGTAGCCGGTACGCCTCGGCATAAAAAACGGCCCGTGAGGGCCGTTTTCGTATGCGCTGAAGTCTCCGGCGGGACGGTGCTCAGCCGCCGAGGTAGGCGTCGCGCACCTTCGGGTTGGTCAGCAGGGCGGCGCCGGTGTCGTGCATGACGATCCGGCCGTTCTCCAGCACGTAGGCGCGATCGGCGAGCTTCAACGCCTGGTTGGCGTTCTGCTCGACGAGGAACACGGTGACGCCTTCGCGACGCAACTGCTCGATGATCTCGAAGATCTGCTGGATGATGATCGGCGCCAGGCCGAGCGAAGGTTCGTCCAACAGCAACAGCTTTGGCTTGCTCATCAGCGCGCGGCCGATGGCGAGCATCTGCTGTTCGCCGCCGGACATGGTCCCGGCGCGCTGTTCGTAGCGTTCCTTCAGGCGCGGGAAGAGTTCCAGCACCTTGTCCATCTGCACCTGGTAGTCGTCCTTGTCGGTGAAGAAGCCGCCCATCGCCAGGTTTTCTTCCACCGTCAGGCGGGAGAAGACCCGGCGGCCTTCCGGGACCACCGCGATGCTCTTGCGCATGATGGTGGAGGAGGGCAGGCCGACCAGTTCCTCGCCTTCGTAGCGGATGCTGCCGCTGGCCGCCTGCGGCGAGCCGCAGAGCGTCATCAGCAGGGTCGACTTGCCGGCGCCGTTGGCGCCGATCAGGGTGACGATCTCGCCCTTCTTCACTTCCACGCTGACGTCGTGCAGCGCCTGGATCTTGCCGTAGTAGGTGGAAACCTTGTCGAAACTCAGCATGCTCACGCTTCCCCCAGATAAGCCTTGATCACGTCCGGGTTGTCGCGGATCTGCTCCGGCGTCCCGTCGGCCAGGGGGGCGCCCTGGTTGATCACCACGATATGGTCGGAAATGCTCATCACCAGCTTCATGTCGTGCTCGATCAGCAATACCGTCACGTTGTGCTCGCTGCGCAGCTTGGCGATCAGCGCCTTGAGGTCGTCGGTCTCCTTCGGGTTGAGGCCGGCGGCCGGCTCGTCGAGCATGAGGATCCGCGGGCGGGTCATCATGCAGCGGGCAATCTCCAGGCGTCGCTGCTGGCCGTAGGCGAGGGTGCCGGCGCTGCGGTTGGCGAACTCGGTAAGGTTGACTTCCTCCAGCCAGTGCGCGGCGTACTCCATGGCCTCGCGCTCGCTGCGGCGGAATGCCGGGGTCTTGAACAGGCCGGCGAGGAAGTTGGTGTTGAGGTGGCGGTGCTGGGCGACCAGCAGGTTCTCCACCGCGGTCATTTCCTTGAACAGGCGGACGTTCTGGAAGGTCCGCACCACGCCCTTGCGAGCGATCTTGTGACCGGGCAGGCCCTGGATCTCCTCGCCGTCGAGGCGGATCAGGCCGCCGGTGGGCTGGTAGAAGCCGGTCAGGCAGTTGAACACGGTGGTCTTGCCGGCGCCGTTCGGGCCGATCATCGAGACCACCTGCTTTTCCTCGACCTTCAGGTTGACGCCGTTGACGGCCAGCAGGCCGCCGAAGCGCATGGTCAGGCCGCTCACTTCGAGAATCGGTCGGCTCATGGCTTCAGCTCCAGGTGCGGGCGTTGCATCGGCAGCAGTCCCTGGGGACGCCAGATCATCATCACGATCATGGTCAGGCCGAAGATCAGCATGCGGTATTCGTTGAACCCGCGCATTTCCTGGAGCAGCACCATCACCACCGCGGCGAGTATCACGCCGAGCTGCGAACCCATGCCGCCGAGCACGACGATCGCAAGGATCATCGCCGACTCGATGAAGGTGAAGGACTCAGGCGTCACCAGGCCCTGGCGGGCGGCGAAGAAGCTGCCGGCGAAACCGGCGAAGCTGGCGCCGATGGTGAAGGCGGAGAGCTTGACGATGGTCGGGTTGAGACCGAGAGCGCGGCAGGCCACTTCGTCCTCGCGCAGCGCTTCCCAGGCGCGACCGATCGGCATGCGCATCAGCCGGTTGATCACGAACAGGGCCAGCAGCACCAGCAGCAGGGCCACCACGTAGAGCAGGATGACCTTGTAGTTGGTGTTGTAGGCGATGCCGAAGAACTCGTGGAAGGTCTGCATGCCTTCCGGCGCGCGGCGTTCGAAGGTCAGGCCGAACAGGGTCGGCTTGGGGATCGAGCCGATGCCGTTGGGACCGCCGGTGATCTCGGTCATGTTGCGCAGCAGGATGCGGATGATCTCGCCGAAGCCGAGGGTCACGATCGCCAGGTAGTCGCCGCGCAGGCGCAGCACCGGGAAGCCGAGGAGGAAGCCGAACAGCGCGGCCATCATCCCGGCGATCGGCAGGGCGGTCCAGAAGCCGAACCCGGCGTACTCGGCGAGCAGCGCGTAGGTGTAGGCACCTACCGCGTAGAAGCCGACGTAGCCGAGATCGAGCAGGCCGGCCAGGCCGACCACGATGTTCAGGCCGATGCCGAGCATCACGTAGATCAGGATCAGGGTGGCGATGTCCACCGCCCCGCGCGAGGCGAAGAACGGCCAGACGAAAGCCACCACGACCAGGGCGAGGACCGCCCAGCGCTGGGTCGATGGCAGGCTGAGGAAGTTCTTCAGGCCGCTGCCGTTGACCTTGTAGCCGACGCCGCGACCCAGCTTGAGCGGGATGCGGTCGCGGAACAGCTGCCAGACGAACATGGCCAGGGCGGCCGCGGCGATGGTCCAGAGGGTCTGCGCATCGGCGCCGAGGACCTCGAGCTTGATGCCGACGGTGCGCAGCTTCAGGCCTAGGATCGGATAGGACACCAGGATCACGAGGAGGGCGCTGAACAGCGCGCGCTTGAGGGACTGGCTCATACTTTTTCCACCTCCGGACGACCGAGGATGCCGGTAGGTCGGAACAGCAGCACCAGGATCAGCAGGCCGAAGGCCACCACGTCCTTGTACTGGTCGCCGAACACGTCGGCGCCGAAGGCTTCGGCGACGCCCAGCAGCAGGCCGCCGAGCATGGCGCCGGGGATGCTACCGATGCCGCCGAGCACCGCGGCGGTGAACGCCTTGATCCCGGCGAGGAAGCCGATCCCGGGGTTGATCACGCCGTACTGCATGCCCAGCAGCACCGCGGCGACGGCGGCCAGGGCGGCGCCGATGACGAAGGTGAGGGCGATGATGTTGTTGCTGTTGATACCCAGCAGGTTGGTCATCTTCAGGTCCTCGGCGCAGGCGCGGCAGGCGCGGCCCAGGCGGGAGCGGGAGATGAACAGGGTGAGGCCGAACATCACCAGGAAGGTGACGACGAAGATCAGGATCTGCATATAGGAGATCACCACGCCGTTCATGCTGCTTTCGCCGAACACGAAGTTGCCGGGCAGCAGGGTCGGGATGGCCTTTTCCTTGGAGTCCTGCGAGAGCATCACGGCGTTCTGCAGGAAGATCGACATGCCGATCGCGGAGATCAGCGGGATCAGGCGGTTGCCGCCGCGCAACGGGCGGTAGGCGACCCGCTCGATGCTGTAGCCGAAGGCACTGGTGACGATGATGCTGGCGGCGAATGCGGCGAGCATCATCAGCGGAACGCTGTCCAGCCCCATCATCGCCAGCAGGGTGATGGCGATGAAGGCGATGTACGAGCCGATCATGTACACCTCGCCGTGGGCGAAGTTGATCATGCCGATGATGCCGTAGACCATGGTGTAGCCGATCGCGATCAGCGCATAGGTGCTGCCGACGGTCAGGCCGTTAACCAATTGTTGTAGGTAATGATAAATCTCGGGCATGGGACTCTCTCGCTAAACGCCCGCCGTTGTACGGCAGGTAGACGTTCGGCTCGCGGGTGTGGGGCCGGAACGCTGCTGAGACCCGTCACGATCCGGCGCGCGGCGGGCCGGCGGGAGGCAGGGGAAAGCCGCGCTCCCGTCCACCAGGAGTGAACGCTGCCGGTCTTCGCCTGCCCTTGCCGGGCCGCCGCTCGCGGAATCATGCGGGTACTAAAACAAAGCCCACGGTGGGTGACGTGGGCTCCGTACTGCAACGATGCTTACTTGACCTCGGTCCGGGTGGCGTCCTTGTGCCACTCGTAGACGGTGAAGTCGAAGTTCTTCAGGTCGCCCTTCTCGTCGAACCCGAGGTTCCCGGTGGGAGTCTCGAAGGTGTTGGCGCGCAGGGCCTCGGCGACCTTCTCCGGATCGGCCTCGCCGGCTTTCTCGATGCCCTTGGCGATCACTGTGACCGCGGAGTAGGCGGGCAGGACGAAGATGCCGCTCGGATCCTGGTTCTTCGCCTTGAAGGCGTCGATCAGGGCCTTGTTCTTCGGATCCTGCTCGAAGGCGCGCGGCAGGGTCGCCAGCATGCCTTCCGAAGCGTCGCCGGCGATCGCGGTGATTTCGCTGTTGCCGACCCCTTCCGGGCCCATGAAGCGCGCGTCCAGCCCGGCCTGCTTGGCCTGGCGCAGCAGCAGGCCCATTTCTGGGTGGTAGCCGCCGAAGTAGACGAACTGCACGCCGGCTTTCTTCAGCTTGCTGATCAGCGCGTTGAAGTCCTTGTCGCCGGCGTTCAGGCCTTCGAAGACGGCAACCTTGATGCCGGCGTCTTCCACGGTCTTCTTCACCTCGGTGGCGATGCCTTCGCCGTACTGCTGCTTGTCGTGCAGTACCGCGATGGTCTTGTCCTTGTAGCGTTCGGCGATGAACTTGCCGGCCACCGGGCCCTGCATGTTGTCCAGGCCGATCGTGCGGAAGATCAGCTTGTAGCCGCGCGAGGTGATTTCCGGGGCGGTGGCCGACGGGGTGATCATCAGCACGCCTTCGTCTTCGTAGATGTCGGTGGCGGGTTGGGTGGAGCTGGAGCAGACATGGCCGACCACGAACTTGACGCCGTCGTTGACCACCTTGTTGGCGACCGCCACGGCCTGCTTGGGATCGCAGGCGTCGTCGTAGATCACGCCTTCGAGTTGCGCGCCGTTCACGCCGCCTGCCTTGTTGATCTGTTCGATTGCCATCAGCGCACCGGCGCGCTGCATGTCGCCGTACTGGGCTACCGGACCGGTGACCGGGCCAGCCAGGGCGATCTTGATGGTGTCGGCGGCCATGGAGTAGCTGGCGAACCCGGCAATGGCCATCGCGGCGAACAGGCGGGATAGACGCTGAGTACCCTTCTTCATAGTGCTCCACTCTTCTTGTGTGTTGTCATTGTTGTAGTCTCGCGGCCGCGGGGGCCGGAGGAGACCGGGTGATCGTCATGGACGGACCCCGGGAACTGTACCGGTACAGTGTAGAGCGGCGCTTCGTCGCTTGAAAAGCACGGCACGGCGAGCTCCCGTGAGTCGTGTCGCCTGGTTGACATAAACGTATAGAAAAACGGCGCGGACCTGCCTCACCTCCCTGGGCCCGGTTTCCCTTCGGCTGTCGTGGGCTACCGGCGGGCGTTATCATGGCGCCCATGCAATCCAGGTAGATCCCATGACAGAACAAACTAGCACCCTCTATGCCAAGCTGCTCGGCGAGACCGCGGTCATTTCCTGGGCCGAGCTGCAACCGTTTTTCGCCCGTGGCGCCTTGCTCCAGGTCGATGCCGCGCTGGACCTGGTGGAAGTCGCCGAGGCCCTGGCCGGGGACGACCGCGAGAAGGTCGCCGCCTGGCTTTCCGGCGGCGGCCTGAGCAAGGTCGGGGAGGATGCGGCCAAGGACTTCCTCGAACGCGACCCGACCCTCTGGGCGGTGGTGGTGGCGCCCTGGGTGGTCATTCAGGAACGCGCGGAAAAAGCGACGTTGCACTGATCCAGGGCGGTTTTCTTTCGCTCGACCCTGGCTAGACTGATTCCGATTCCCACCAGGAGATTCGTCATGTTCGAACCAGGCCACCTCCATCTGGTCAGCCTGCCCGGCCTCGACCAGCAGGACATCAATATCCATATCCGCTACGAGGTGCGGCAGAACGCCGAATCCGGCGCCTATGTGCACTTCGACATGGACGGCGAGATCGACGGCAAGCCGTTCAGCGACTCCTTCGAGCTGCCGCGCGATACCGCCTTCAACTTCGCCAGCGATGCCACGCGGGTCGCCCAGAAGCACGGCCTGCACCCGAAGTTCGGCGCGATCACCCGGGTGCACAAGGAATACGATGCGATGTTCGAGGACATTCGCGCCAAGCTGCATGCCCATCCCGGCGAACCGGTGGATCTCGAGCGGATCATTCGCCACGAGTGAGCCGTGTCCCCGGCGGCCGGAAGCATGGGAAAGGCCCGATATCGACGATATCGGGCCTTTTTTCGTTTGCCGGAGAAGCCGTTCCAGGGGCTTGCCACCCTTGCCGGCAAGCGGAAGCGGCTTGCCGCTTGCCGCTTCCGGGTTACCCTTAAATAAACTCAAGTTATTGAATATAAAGGTTTTTAATAATTTGGCACGGGCCTTGCTGAAGTGTTGGCGACGAAAGCCACACCGGCAAACAGGTTCGCAGCCATGAGCATCAGTTTCGACAGAGCACTCGGTATCCACCAGCAGGCCCTCAGCTTCCGCGCCCAGCGCGCCGAAGTGCTGGCCAACAACCTGGCCAACGCCGATACCCCGAACTACAAGGCTCGCGACCTGGACTTCGCCGCGGTTCTCGCCGAGCAGAAGGACAAGGCCGCCAAGGGTACCTTCGCCACCCGCACCACCAACGAGCGGCATATCGCCGCCGAAGGTTTCGGCATGGGCGAGGGCAGCCTGCAGTACCGCATCCCGGTCCAGCCGTCGATCGACCAGAACACTGTCGACGCCCAGATCGAGCAGGCCAACTACGCCGAGAACGCCATGCACTTCCAGGCGTCCTTCACCTTCCTCAACAGCAAATTCAAAGGGCTGGTCAGCGCCCTGCGTGGAGAGTAACCGCCATGTCCCTCGCCAGTGTCTTCAACATTGCCGGTAGCGGCATGAGCGCCCAGAGCACCCGCCTGAACACCGTGGCCAGCAACATCGCCAACGCCGAGACGGTTTCCTCCAGCGTCGACAAGACCTACCGCGCCCGCCATCCGGTGTTCTCCACCATGTTCCAGCAGGCCCAGGGCGACAGCGGCTCGCTGTTCGCCGACCAGGACAGCTCCGGCGCCGGCGTGCAGGTGCTGGGCATCGTCGAGGACCAGAGTTCGCTGATGCCGCGCTACGAGCCGAACCATCCGGCCGCGGATGCCAACGGCTACGTGTATTACCCCAATGTGAACGTGGTCGAGGAAATGGCCGACATGATTTCCGCCAGCCGTGCCTTCCAGACCAACGCGGAAATGATGAATACCGCCAAACAGATGATGCAGAAGGTCCTGACCCTGGGTCAGTGAGCGGAGTAGAGCATGAGCATCGATAACGTCAGCGGCACCAGCAGCAACACCGGCAACGTCAACGGCAGCAAGCGCGCCGCCGGCAGCGGCGCCACCGAGACCGGGCAGAGCGTCAAGGGCAGCAGCAACCTTGGCAAGGACGAATTCCTCAAGCTGCTGGTGGCCCAGTTGAAGAACCAGGACCCGATGTCGCCGCAGCAGAACGGCGAGTTCATCGCCCAACTGGCCCAGTTCAGCACCGTGGAAGGCGTGCAGTCGCTGAACAAGAGCATGGAGAGCATTCTCTCCAACTACCAGTCGTCGCAGGCCCTGCAAGCCTCGTCGCTGGTGGGGCGCAAGGTCATCGTGGCGACCGACAAGTCGGTGGTGGACACCAAGGACACCTTCAAGGCGTCCCTCAACCTGCCGGTCTCCAGCAGCAACGTATGGGTCAACGTCTACGACGACAAGGGCACCGTGGTCAATCGCATCAACCTCGGCCAGCAGGCTGCCGGCAGCGTCAGCTTCATGTGGGACGGCAAGGACAGCAGCGGCAACATCATGCCGCCGGGCACCTACAAGTTCGAGGCGCAGACCTCGATCGACGGCAAGACCTACGGGCTCCAGACCTACCTGCCGGCCAACGTCGACAGCGTCACCCTGGGGCAGAACGGCGGCGAGCTGATGCTCAACCTCGCAGGCCTGGGCAGCATCGCGCTGTCCAAAGTACAGATCATCGGCCAGTAAGCCGGCGTTTCCGGCAAGGAGCTATCCATGAGTTTCAACATCGGCCTGAGCGGCATCCAGGCGGCCTCCAGCGGCCTGAACGTCACCGGCAACAACATCGCCAACGCCGGCACCGTAGGCTTCAAGCAATCCCGCGCGGAGTTCGCCGACGTCTACGCCGCCTCGGTGCTGGGTTCGGGCAGCAACCCGCAGGGCAGCGGCGTGCTGCTCTCGGACGTCTCGCAGATGTTCAAGCAGGGCAACATCGACTCGACCAACAGCGTGCTGGACCTGGCCATCAACGGCAACGGCTTCTTCGTCACCAGCAACAACGGGGCGATCAGCTACACCCGCGCCGGCTACTTCAATACCGACAAGCAGGATTTCATCGTCGACAACAACGGCTACCGCCTGCAGGGCTATGCCGTCGGGCCGAACGGCCAGTTGCAGAACGGCGTGGTCACCGACCTCAAGGTCGAGCGCGCCAATCAGGCGCCGCAGGCCACCTCGAGCATCCAGCAGTCGTACAACCTCAACTCGACGCTGAAGCCGCCGACCGTGACGCCGTTCGATCCGTCCGACGCCGCTACCTACAACTCGTCCTCTTCGCTGGGCATCTATGACAGCCAGGGCAACTCCCACACCATGAGCCAGTTCTTCATCAAGAACGAGCCGGATCCGAATGCGACCCCGCCGATTCCGGAGAACAGCTGGACCATGAAAGTGCTGATCGACGGGGTCAATCCGCTCGACCCGTCGAACAAGACGCCGATGAGCTTCAACGTCACCTTCGACGCCAGCGGCCAGATGACCTCGGTTCGGGCGCCGGACGGCAGCACCAGCGGGCCGGGCTTCAGCATCGACGCGACCACCAACGTGATCCAGTTCAGTCCGGCCACCGGCAATCCGCCGACTCCCGGCACCGGCTGGATTCCGGCGGCCTCGGACGGCAAGACCCCGCCGACCTACGCCTGGAACGGCGCGACCGGTGCCGCCAGCGGCATCTCCTTCGACATGCGCAAGACCACCCAGTACTCCACCGCGTTCGCCCAGAGCAACCCGATCCAGGACGGCTACACCACCGGTCAGCTGGCAGGCCTGGAAATCGACGACACCGGGGTGATCTTCGCCCGCTACACCAACGGCCAGTCCAAGGTGCAGGGCCAGGTGGTGCTGGCCAACTTCGCCAACATCCAGGGCCTGACGCCGATCGGCAAGACCTCCTGGGTGCAGTCCTCGGAGTCCGGCGAGCCGGCGGTCGGCGCGCCGCGCTCGGGCACCCTGGGGGCGTTGCAATCCGGCGCGCTGGAAGCGTCCAACGTGGACATCTCCAACGAACTGGTGAACCTCATCGTCCACCAGCGCAACTACCAGGCCAATGCCAAGACCATCCAGACCGAGGATGCGGTGACCCAGACCATCATCAACCTGCGCTGATGACGGCGTGCCGGTGCCGTCCGGGCACCGGCAAGGCCCTTGCCGCCAGCGGCAACCCCTGGCCAGGGGTTGCCCCCGAAGCCTCCGAAAGGAGGCTTTCTGTTTTATAAAATCCTTTTAAATCAATGTATTAATTGTTTTTTCGAATTCTGGCACGGCGCTTGCTGGATAACCTGCAAGAAAGCCCGGCGGATTGTGCCGGTGCCTGGAGGATTCGATGGACAAGATGCTGTACGTCTCCATGAGCGGGGCCAGCCAGAACACCCTGGCGATGCGTGCTCATGCCAACAACCTGGCGAACATCTCGACCAGCGGCTTTCGTCGCGACTTCGAGCAGGCGCGTTCGATGCAGGTGTTCGGCGACAGCTTCCCGGCGCGGGTATTCGCCATGAGCGAGCGGCCCGGTACCGATTTCAGCCATGGCAGCCTCCAGGAAACCGGCAACGAGCTGGACATCGCCATCGACGGCGACGGCTTCGTCGCGGTCCAGGCGCCGGATGGCAGCGAGGCCTACGTGCGTACCGCCGGCATGCATATCGACGCCCTCGGCATGCTGCGCACCGGCGACGGCTTGCCGGTGCTCGGCAACGGTGGGCCGATCGCCGTGCCGCCGGAGGAAAAGGTGGAGATCGGCCAGGACGGCACCATCAGCATCCGCGCCCTTGGCGAGAACCCCAACGTGGTCGCCGTGGTGGACCGGATCAAGCTGGTCAACCCGAACCTGAAGCAGATGGAGAAGGGTACCGACGGCCTGCTGCACTACAAGCCGCAGCCGGGCGAGCAGGCGCCGCTGGCCGACGCCAACGTGAAGGTGGTCTCCGGTTTCCTGGAAAGCAGCAACGTGAACGCGGTGGAAGAGATGACCGCGATCCTCTCGCTGTCCCGTCAATTCGAGCTGCACGTGAAGATGATGCGCACCGCCGAGGACGATTCGGCGGCCATGGCGCGGGTTTTGCAAATCAGCTAATCACTTGAGCGTGGTGCCATAAAACCGGCACCCGAGGAGCACGACGATGTTATCGGCACTGTGGGTCAGCAAGACCGGTCTGTCCGCCCAGGACATGAACCTGACCACCATTTCCAACAACCTGGCCAACGTATCCACCACCGGCTTCAAGCGCGACCGCGCGGAGTTCCAGGACCTGCTGTACCAGATCCGGCGCCAGCCGGGCGGCCAGTCGACCCAGGACAGCGAGCTGCCTTCGGGCCTGCAACTGGGTACCGGTGTGCGCGTCGTCGGCACCCAGAAGATCTTCACCCCGGGCAGCCTGCAGACCACCGAGCAGCCGCTGGACATGGCGGTCAACGGGCGCGGCTTCTTCCAGGTCCTGCTGCCGGACGGCACCGTGTCCTACACCCGCGACGGCAGCTTCCACCTGAACTCCGACGGGCAGATCGTCACCTCCAACGGCTTCGCCCTGGAGCCAGCGATCGTGGTGCCCAACGAGACCCAGACCTTCACCGTCGGCCAGGACGGCACCGTCTCGGTGACCACCACCGGCAACGCCCAGCCGCAGGTGATCGGCAACATCCAGACCGCCGACTTCATCAACCCGGCCGGCCTGCAGGCCATCGGCAACAACCTGTTCCTGGAAACCGGCTCCAGCGGCGCGCCCCAGGTCGGTACGCCGGGTCTCAACGGCCTCGGCACGGTTGCCCAGAACACCCTGGAAAACTCCAACGTCAACGTGGTCGAGGAACTGGTGAACATGATCACCACCCAGCGCGCCTACGAGATGAACTCCAAGGTCATCTCCACCGCCGACCAGATGTTGTCCTTCGTCACCCAGAATCTTTGACGGGCCCTGACCGGGCCCTGGCTGTACGCCGCGAGGTAGCTTGATATGAACCGGCTGATGATCGTCTCCCTGCTTGGCATCGCCACCGCCCTGGGCGGTTGCGTCAATCCACCGCCGAAGCCGAACGATCCGTACTACGCGCCGGTGCTGCCGCGCACCCCGCTGCCCGCCGCGCAGAACAACGGCGCGATCTACCAGGCCGGCTTCGAGCAGAACCTCTACGACGACCGCAAGGCCTTCCGCGTGGGCGACATCATTACCATCACCCTCAACGAGAAGACCCAGGCGAGCAAGAAAGCCAACTCCGATATCCAGAAGGACAGCAAGACCAAGATGGGGCTGACCTCGCTGTTCGGTAGCGGCATGACCACCAACAACCCGATCGGCGGCGGCGACCTCAGCCTCAGCGCCGAATACGGCGGCTCGCGCGACGCCAAGGGCGATAGCCAGGCGGGGCAGAGCAACAGCCTGACCGGCTCGATCACCGTGACCGTGGCCGAGGTGCTGCCCAACGGCATCCTCTCCGTGCGCGGCGAGAAGTGGATGACCCTGAACACCGGCAACGAGCTGGTGCGCATCGCCGGCCTGGTCCGCGCCGACGATATCGCCACCGACAACACCGTGTCCTCGACCCGCGTGGCCGACGCCCGGATCACCTACTCCGGCACCGGCGCCTTCGCCGATGCCAGTCAGCCGGGCTGGCTGGACCGCTTCTTCCTCAGCCCGCTGTGGCCGTTCTGAGGACGCTCGCGATGACCAAGTTCAAGCACCTGCTGGCCCTCGCCGCGCTGCTCCTGGCCGCCGGCGCGGCCCAGGCCGAGCGGTTGAAGGATATCGCCAGCATCCAGGGCGTGCGGACCAACCAGTTGATCGGCTATGGCCTGGTGGTCGGCCTGAGCGGCAGCGGCGACCAGACCACGCAGACGCCGTTCACCCTGCAGACCTTCAACAACATGCTGGCGCAGTTCGGCATCAAGGTGCCGGCCAACGTCGGCAACGTGCAGTTGAAGAACGTCGCCGCGGTATCGGTGCATGCCGACCTGCCGCCGTTCGCCAAGCCGGGCCAGCCGATCGACGTCACCGTGTCGTCCATCGGCAACGCCAAGAGCCTGCGCGGCGGCAGCCTGCTGATGACTCCGCTGAAAGGTATCGACGGCCAGGTCTACGCGGTCGCCCAGGGCAACCTGGTGGTCGGCGGCTTCGACGCCGAAGGCCGCGACGGCTCGAAGATCACCGTCAACGTACCGTCCGCCGGACGTATCCCGGCCGGCGCCACCGTCGAACGCGCGGTGCCGAGCGGCTTCGACCAGGGCAACAGCCTGACGCTGAACCTCAACCGCCCGGACTTCACCACTGCCAAGCGCATCGTCGACCGCATCAACGAACTGCTCGGTCCGGGCGTCGCCCATGCGGTGGACGGCGGCTCGGTGCGGGTCAGCGCGCCGCTCGACCCGAACCAGCGGGTCGACTACCTGTCGATCCTGGAGAACCTCGACGTGCAGCCGGGCGAGGCGGTGGCCAAGGTCATCATCAATTCGCGCACCGGCACCATCGTCATCGGCCAGAACGTCAAGGTATCGCCGGCCGCCGTCACCCACGGCAGCCTGACCGTGAGCATCACCGAGGACCCGATCGTCAGCCAGCCCGGTGCCTTCTCCAACGGCCAGACTGCGGTGGTGCCACGCTCGCGGGTGAACGCCGAGGAGGAGACCAAGCCGATGTTCAAGTTCGGTCCCGGCACCACCCTGGACGACATCGTCCGCGCGGTGAACCAGGTCGGCGCCGCGCCGAGCGACCTGATGGCGATCCTCGAAGCCCTGAAGCAGGCCGGCGCGTTGCAGGCCGACTTGATCGTGATCTGAGGACGACGCCATGGATTCCCGTTTGCTCAGCGGTATCGGCGCAGGCCCCGACAGCGGCTCCTATACCGATCTCAACCGCCTCAACCAGCTCAAGGTCGGCAAGGACCGCGACGGCGAGGCGAACATCCGCAAGGTCGCCCAGGAATTCGAATCGCTGTTCCTCAACGAGATGCTCAAATCCATGCGTTCGGCCAACGAAGCGCTGGGCGACGGCAATTTCATGAACAGCCAGACCACCAAGCAGTACCAGGACATGTACGACCAGCAACTGTCGGTGAGCCTGTCGAAGAATGCCGGCGGCATCGGCCTGGCCGACGTGCTGGTGCGCCAGTTGTCGAAGATGAAGCAAGGCTCCAGGGGCAACGGCGAAAACCCGTTCGCCCGGGTCGCCGAGAACGGCGCCGGTCGCTGGCCGAGCAACCCCAGCGCGCAGGCCGGCAAGGCCCTGCCGATGCCGGAAGCCGGCCGCGACGACTCGAAGCTGCTCAACCAGAGGCGCCTGGCGCTGCCGGGCAAGCTGGCCGAGCGCATGCTCGCCGGCATCGTTCCCTCCGCCTCGCCGGCCGCCAGCCAGATGCAGAGCCTGGGCCAGGACAGCTACCTGCCGGCGCAGAGCTACCCGGCGGCGAGCCGCCGCGGTTTCTCCACCGATGGCGTCGACAGCCAGGGCAGCCGGCGCATCGCCCAGCCGCCGCTGGCCAAGGGCAAGTCGATGTTCGCCTCGGCCGACGAGTTCATCGCCACCATGCTGCCGATGGCCCAGAAGGCCGCCGAGCGGATCGGCGTCGATGCCCGCTACCTGGTGGCCCAGGCCGCGCTGGAGACCGGCTGGGGCAAATCGATCATCCGCCAGCAGGATGGCGGCAGCAGCCACAACCTGTTCGGCATCAAGACCGGCAGCCGCTGGGATGGTGCCTCGGCGCGCGCTCTCACCACCGAATACGAAGGCGGCAAGGCGGTCAAGGAAGTCGCGGCGTTCCGCTCCTACTCGTCGTTCGAGCAGAGCTTCCACGACTACGTCAGCTTCCTCCAGGGCAACGACCGCTACCAGAACGCCCTGGACAGCGCCGCCAACCCCGAGCGCTTCATGCAGGAACTGCAGCGCGCCGGCTACGCCACCGATCCGCAGTACGCCCGCAAGGTGGCGCAGATCGCCAGACAGATGCAGACCTACCAGGCCGTCGCCGCCGCCGGCACGCCGCCTCTGGGTTGAGCAAGGAGGAACTGACCCATGTCCGACCTACTCTCGATAGGCCTGTCCGGCCTCGGCACCAGCCAGACCTGGCTGACCATCACCGGGCACAACATCACCAACGTCAAGACGCCGGGCTACAGTCGCCAAGATGCCATCCAGCAGACCCAGGTCCCGCAGTTCAGCGGTGCCGGCTACATGGGCTCGGGCAGCCAGATCGTCGACGTGCGCCGCCTGGCCAGCGACTTCCTCACCGGCCAGTTGCGCAACGCCACCAGCCAGAACAGCGAGTTGAGCGCATTCCGTAGCCAGATCGAGCAGCTCGACGGCCTGTTGTCCAACACCACCACCGGCGTCAGCCCGGCCATGCAGCGCTTCTTCGCCGCACTGCAGGCCGCCGCCAACAATCCCTCCTCGACCGAAGCGCGCGAGGCAGTGCTTGCCCAGGCCGAGGGGCTGGGCAAGACCTTCAATACCCTCTACGACCAGTTGGACAAGCAGAACAGCCTGATCAACCAGCAACTGGGCGCGCTGGCTTCGCAGGTCAACCATCTGTCGCAGAGCGTGGCCAGCTACAACGATGCCATCGCCAAGGCCAAGTCGGCGGGCGCGGTGCCCAACGACCTGATGGATGCGCGCGACGAAGCCGTGCGCAAGCTGTCCGAGATGATCGGGGTGACCGCGGTCACCCAGGACGACAACAGCGTCAGCCTGTTCATCGGTAGCGGCCAGCCGCTGGTGGTGGGCAATACCGTGTCGACCCTGAGCGTGGTGCCCGGGCTGGATGACCCGACCCGCTACCAGGTGCAACTGAGCAACGGCAACTCCATACAGAACGTCACCGGCCTGGTGTCCGGCGGCGAGATGGGTGGCTTGCTGGCCTACCGCAACAGCGCCCTGGACAGCAGCTACAACAAGCTCGGGCAGTTGGCGATCACCCTCGCCGATACCATCAACAAGCAGCTGGGGCAGGGCCTCGACCTGGCCGGCAAGGCCGGCGCCAACCTGTTCGGCGACATCAACGATCCGGACATCACCGCGCTGCGGGTCCTGGCGAAGAATGGCAACACCGGTAATGTCCACGCCAACCTGAACATCACCGATACCAGCAAGCTGAATTCCAGCGATTTCCGCCTGGACTTCGACGGCACCAGTTTCACCGCACGGCGCCTGGGCGACGACGCAAGCATGCAGGTCACGGTCAGCGGTACCGGTCCCTACACCCTCTCGTTCAAGGATGCCAACGGCGTCGACCAGGGCTTCAACCTGACCCTCGACCAGCTCCCGGCTGCCGGCGACCGCTTCACCCTGCAGCCGACCCGGCGTGGCGCGGCGGATATCGAGGCGACGCTGAAGAATGCCTCGCAACTGGCGTTCGCCGGTACCGCGCGTACCGAGTCGACCACCGAAAACCGCGGCACCGGCAAGATCGGCGCGCCGACCCTCACCAGCGGTCCGTCGCCGGTGGATCCGACTGTGCTACAGGGCGCGTTCGGGCCCAACGGGATCAGCCTGGGCGCGACGCTCAGCGCCGACGGCAAGACCTATACCCTGTCCTCGCCGTTGCCGGCCGGCTGGAGCTACGTCGACAAGGACGGTAACGCCCTGACCGGCAGCCCGACGCTGACCAGCGGCAATACCAATACCGTGCGCATGGCGTTCACCGACCCGAGCGGGCAGAAATACAGCTACGAATTCGAGCTCAGCGGCGTACCGCAGAACTCCGACAGCTTCAAGCTGGGCTTCAACGACAAGGGTATTTCCGACAACCGCAACGCTCTCAACCTGCTGGCCCTGCAGACCAAGCCGACCGTCGGCGGCACCGACAACACCGGTTCCACCTATAACGAGGCCTATGGTGGCCTGGTCGAGCGGGTCGGCACCCTGACCGCCCAGGTGCGTGCCAGCAGCGAGGCCAGCGCCACGGTGCTGAAGCAGGCCCAGGACAGCCGCGATTCGTTGTCCGGGGTGAGCCTCGACGAAGAGGCGGCCAACCTGATCCAGTTCCAGCAGTACTACGGTGCCTCGGCCCAGGTGATTCAAGTTGCCCGCACTCTGTTCGATACCCTGATTGGAGCGTTCCGTTGAGTTCTCTCGACGGGGCCTAAGCCAGCGAGACCGCCACCATGCGCATTTCCACCATCCAGGCCTTCAACAACTCGGTCAACGGGATTTCCCGCAACTACGCGGACCTGAACCGTACCTTCGAGCAGATCAGCACCGGCAAGCGCATCCTGACACCGGCGGACGACCCGGTCGGTTCGGTACGCCTGTTGCGCCTGGACCAGGAGCAGGGGTTGAACGAGCAGTACAAGACCGGCATGACCGAGGCGAAGAACAGCCTGAGCCAGGAAGAAACCATCCTCCGTTCGGTTGGCAACGTCCTCCAGCGCATCCGTGAGATCGCCGGCCAGGCCGGCGACGGCGCACTGGACTCCAACGACAAGAAGTCGCTGGCCAGCGAGTTGCGCCAGCGCGAGGACGAGTTGCTGAACCTGCTCAACAGCCGCGACGCGAGTGGCAAATACCTGTTTTCCGGGTCCCAGGGCTCGGTGCAGCCGTTCGTGCGCAACGAGGACGGCACCTACAGCTACATGGGCGACGAGAGCCAGCGCGAGGTGCAGATCGCCAGCAGCACGCGGATTCCGGTCAGCGACAGCGGCAAGGTACTGTTCGAGGACACCGTCAATGCCGCTCGTCTCGATACCAAGGCGGCGGCTGGCAATACCGGCGACGGTCGCATCTCGGTCGGCCTGGTCGAGGACGAGCTGGCCTTCGACAGCCAGTTCCCGGCGAGCAATCCGCCTGCGGCAACCGACGGCTTCAACATCCACTTCGTCAGCGACAAGGAGTATGTGGTCTACGATCCGAAGAGCCTGCCTCCGGGCTATGACTGGACCACCTACGATCCGAATTCGCCGCCGGCCTGGCAATTGTCCAAGGGCGCCATCGACGACGACCCGAAGACCATCGACAAGGTGCTCTACGCCGGCGTCAGCGTGACGATCGACGGCACGCCGAAGGCGGGCGACGAGTTCAACGTCAACTACAAGCCGGGCAGCGAGAAGCGCAGCCTGCTGAACGTGGTGTCGGACCTGCGCAAGGCCCTGGAAAGCTCCACCGACAACCAGGCCGGCAACGACGCCATCCGCGATGCGACGGCGGTGGCCCTGACCAACCTCTCCGCCGTGGCTGCCGCCGTGGATGGCGGCCAGGGCAAGATCGGCGCGCGCCTGAATACCGTGGAAAGCACCGAGACCTTCATCGACGATGTGAAGCTGGTGAATGCGTCGGTGATGTCGCAGATCCAGGACCTGGACTACGCCGAGGCGTTGTCGCGGCTGTCGTTGCAGTCCACCATCATGGATGCCGCGCAGCAGAGCTACGTGAAGATCCAGGGGTTGAGCCTGTTCAACTACCTGAAGTGACAGTCCCTCTGTGAAACAGGGCCCATGACTCCGTCATGGGCCTTTTCGTTCGCAGGGACTGGACCTGTGTCGCTGGAGGGTATGTTCCGCAAGGTCTACGGAAACACGGGAGAATTTGTCAGAAGTTTGACTGCCGATTCGCGCCGCAGCGCCTGTGGAACAGCCAGGGCCGCGCGACCAGGGGCTTTGACCTGCATCAGGCTCTTTGGGTACGGGCCTTGCATAGAGTGGCGTGCTCGGGTTTTTCGCCCTTTACTCGCCTGAGTATCCATTCATCAGGGCCCTACATGAACAACAAGACGATCCCGGTCACCAGCCCGCTGCTGCCGCCCCTGGAAGAGTTCATCCCCTACCTGGAAAAGATCTGGGAGAGCCGCTTCCTGACCAACGGGGGCGACATGCACCATGCGTTGGAAGAGGCCCTGTGCGAATACCTGGGGGTGAAGCACATCGTGCTCTTCGCCAACGCCACCCTGGCGCTCATCACCGCGCTGCAGGCATTGCGGGTGACCGGCGAGGTGATCACCACGCCGTACTCCTTCGTCGCCACCAGCCACGCGCTGCTGTGGAACGGGCTCAAGCCGATCTTCGTGGACATCGATCAGGACTCCATGAATCTCGACCCGTCGCGGATCGAGGCGGCGATCACCCCGCAGACCACCGCGATCCTGCCGGTGCATTGCTACGGCAACCCCTGCGATGTCGAGGCGATCCAGCGGATCGCCGATATCCACCACCTGAAGGTCATCTACGATGCCGCGCATGCCTTCGCCGTGCGCGACGCCGGCGGCAGCGTGCTGCGCCACGGCGACCTGAGCATCCTCAGCTTCCATGCCACCAAGGTGTTCAACACCTTCGAGGGCGGTGCGATCATCTGCTCGGACGAAAACACCCGGCAACGCCTCAACCACCTTAAGAATTTCGGCTTCGTCGACGAGGTCACGGTGGTCATGCCCGGCATCAACGGCAAGCTCAACGAGGTCGGCGCTGCCTTCGGGCTGCTGCAACTCAAGCACGTCGACCAGGCCCTGGAGCAGCGCAGGGAGATCGCCGAGCGCTATCGGCGCCTGCTGGCCGGCGTCCCTGGCATCCAGTGCCTCCGGCCTGGTACCCAGACCTTCGCCAACAATGCCTATTTCCCGATCCTGGTGGAAGACGATTTTCCGCTTTCGCGCGACGAGCTGTACCAGCGCCTGCGCGACAGGGATGTGCTGGTGCGGCGCTACTTCTACCCACTCATCAGCGACTTCCCCATGTACCATTCGCTGCCCTCGGCGGCGCCCGCCAATCTTCCGGTGGCGCGGTCGATTTCCTCGCGGGTGCTGTGCCTGCCGATCTATCCCGGGCTGGCCGCCGCAGACGTCGAGTTCGTCGCCGGCCTGATCGCTTCCGCCGCCATGCCGCGGCGGCGAGCATCAAGTTGAGCCCGTCGCGACCGATAACAGAATGAACAACCGTCTCACTCAGGTAGACAAGAAATGAGCCAAGCAAAATTCATCGAAGACTTCCTTTCCGCCACCGATTTCCAGAATCCCGTCGAGGTCAGCATGGACACCCAGCTCGAAGACCTGCCGGAATGGGACTCGCTGGCCGCGCTCGGGGTCATCGTCATGTTCGACATGGAATACGGCAAGACCATCACCGGTGAAGACCTGATCAAGGCTCGCACGGTGGGCGACCTCTACCAGATGCTTGGACTCTGACCATGGCCACCTCCACGCTGAAGAACGTCCGTTTCGCCGGGATGGCGACCTGCGTCCCCAAGCGCGTTATCTCCAACCTGACCGACTGCAAGCCGCAGTTGCGCGCCGAGCGCGAACGCCTGGTGCGCAACATCGGCATCGAGACGCGGCGCATGGCGCAGGAGTGGCAGTGCTTCTCCGACCTGGCCTTCGACGCCGCCGAGCGCCTGCTGGAAAGCCTGGAGTGGAAGCGCGAGGAGGTCGATGCGCTGATCGTCGTGACCCAGTCTCCCGACTACCTGGCGCCGGCTACCGCGATCATCCTCCAGGACCGCCTGGGGCTGCCGCATTCCACCGTGGCCTTCGACGTCAACCTGGGTTGCTCGGCCTATCCGTTCGCCCTCAACCTGCTGGGTTCGCTGATTGCCGCCGGCGGGGTGAAGAAGGGCCTTGTGCTGGTCGGCGACCGCGGCGCCAGTGTCAACGATCCGATCTTCTCCGACGCGGGCACCGCGACGGCGCTGGAGTTCTGCGAAGGCGCGCCGCCGATGCACTTCGACCTGAACAGCGACGGCAGCGGCTACAAGGCCATCATCCTGCCGGTGGGCGGCCATCGCGAACCGGTCGGCGTGCAGCACCTGATGCCGTTCCGCGAGGACGAGAACGACCATTGGCACCGTGCCATCGACCTGCAGCTCGACGGCACCGCCGTACTCAGCTTCTCCACCCAGCGCGTACCGCCGGCGGTGGAAAAGCTGCTCGACTATGCCGGTGCGAGCAAGGACGAAGTGGACTACTTCGTTTTCCACCAGGCCAACCGGATGATCAACGAGACCATCCGCAAGAAGCTCGGCCTGCCGGTAGAGAAGGTGCCTTCGACCCTGCGCGATTTCGGCAACACCAGCGGCGCCTTGCTGCCGGTGACCATGACCGCGCGGATCAACCGGGAACTCGAGGCCGGCCGCAATCGCGTGTTGCTCTGCGGCTTCGGTATCGGCCTGTCCTGGGGTACCTGCCTGGTGGATATCGAAGGGGCGAAGTTCCCCGATCTGATCGAATCCTGAGTGCCTTGAACGCGGAATCAGCCAAGTGAACGACGAGACTTCCTTCAATCCCTTCAGCCTGTCGGGCAGGCGCATCCTGGTCACCGGCGCCAGTTCCGGCCTGGGCCTGGCCATCGCGCAGAGCTGCGCGCGGATGGGCGCCGAATTGATCGTCAGCGGTCGCGACCCACAGCGCCTGGGCGCCAGCCTGGAAGCGTTGCAGGCGATTTCCGATTTGTCGCACCAGGCGATCCAGGTCGATCTCACGGTCGCCGAGCAGCGTGCCGCCTTGGTCGCGGCGCTCGATGGCGAAATCCATGGGGTAGTGCATAGCGCGGGGATCTCCCGTCTATGTCCGGTCCGTATGATGAGCGAAGCGCACCTGCGCGAGGTTCAGTCGATCAATGTCGACTCGCCGATGCTGCTTACCCAGGCGCTGCTGAAGCGCAACCTGATCGCGGCCGGCGGCTCGATCCTGTTCATCGCTTCCATCGCCGCCCACATCGGGGTTGCCGGAGTGGGCGCATACTCGGGAACCAAGGCCGCTCTGATCGCCATGTCCCGCTGCCTGGCCATGGAAGTGGTGAAACGGCGGATCCGGGTTAATTGCCTGTCGCCGGCGCTGGTGGAAACACCGCTGCTGGAAGCTACGGCCCAGGTCGTGGGTTCCATGGACACCGAGCGCAACAATTATCCGCTGGGCTTCGGCAAGCCCGAGGATATCGCCAACGCCGCTATCTTCATGCTTTCCGATGCCAGCCGCTGGGTGACCGGCACGACCCTGGTGATGGACGGCGGCCTGACCATCAGTTGAGGACGATGCAATGAAGAGGATCATCATCCTCGGCGCCGGTGGGTTGGGGCGTCAGGTGTTGGCCCAGCTGCAGGTCGACTACAGTCACGGCATCGACTGGGTGATCGGCGGGTTTCTCGACGAACGTGGCCCCGAAGCGGTCGCGGAGTCGCTCTACTATCCGTGGCTCGGGTATCCGGAGAGCTTCGTCGCCGAGCCTGACCAACTGTTCGTCGCCGCGGTCGGCGATCCGCTCAGTCGCCAGAAGCAGGTCGCATGCCTGCTGGCGAAGGGCGCCGAGTTCGTCGCTATCCGCACCCGCTGCACCCTTGGCGTGCGGACCAGCTACGGCCCGACCTTCTTCGGCTACGACGTGAGCAGCGGCGTGGACTGCCGTATCGGCGCCTACGGTTTCATCGACCAGCAAACCATGCTCGGCCACGACGTGGTCATCGGCGACTATGTACACATCGGCCCGCGCTGCCTGCTGGCTGGCTACGTGAAGGTGGGCGATCGCGCGGTGATCAACTCCGGGGCGATGATCGCCCGCGACGTCAGTATCGGCGAAGACGCCGTGGTGGGCATGGGCGCGGTGGTGTTCAAGGACGTGGCGGCCGGACAGACCGTGGTCGGCAATCCGGCCCGGGTTATTTTCAGCAAGTGAAGGTTGTGGATGTGGACATGACTCGCCATGCGCTGGACGCAGCGCACTACACCGAGCCGCAGACGCTCGCGCTGGAGCGCGAAAGGCTGTTCGGCAGGCTCTGGATCTTCGTCGGCTTCAGTTCGATGGTGCGCGAGCGCAACCAGTTCTTCACCCGCAAGATCGCCGGCGTGCCGGTCGTGGTGCAGCGTACCGAGTCCGGCATTCGGGCCTTTCTCAACCAGTGTCCGCATCGTCTGTCGGCGATCCAGACCGAATGCACCGGCCAGCGACCGCTGGTCTGCCCGTACCATGCCTGGTCGTTCGGTGCCGAGGGGCAGCTACAGGGCATTCCGAACTCCAGCCTGTACCAGTTCAGCGCCGAGGAGCGGGCGCGGATCGGCTTGCGCAAGCTGCACCTGGAAGAGGTGGGGCAACTGCTGTTCGTCAACCTGGCGGACGACCCGTTGCCGCTGCGCGAGCAGTTCGACGATGGATTCCTGGAAACCTTGCGGGAGGTCTCCTCGCACCTGGATACGCGGCTGATCTACAGCTGCCACAAGGTGCGCTACAACTGGAAGCTGAACATGGAGAACGTGAAAGACTACAACCACGTTCCTTTCGTCCATCCGAAGACCTTCCTCCCGGTGATGACCGCTCCGGTGCGCGGTTTGGCACGCGAGGCTGCGGTGCCGTCCGAGGTGCTGCGCCTGCTGCAGGAAAGCGAAACGCCGGAGCTGCGTTCGCTGAGTTTCCCCACCAAGGCGCCGATCCAGCCTTACAAGAGCTGGTTCTCCGACCTCTGCGAGGGCTACGGCGACGAGCACGCCTACTACAACTGGTTCATCTACCCGAACGTGAACTTCTGCAGCGTCCGTGGCGAGCACTTCCTGCTCCAGCAGTACGATCCGGTGGCACCCGGCGAGACCGACTACCACCTGTGGATGATGACTGCCCGGCGCAAGGATCCGAAGACCGATTTCAGCGCTTTGCTGAGCACCCTGATTCGCGGCGAGCGTAACGTGATCGGCGAGGACACCCTGGTTCTGGAACGCCTCCAGGAGGGGCTGGGCGCACATTCGCCGCCGTTCATGCACGGCGACTACGAGGTGCAGCTGGTGCGCCAGCACCTGTGGTATCGCGCGCAGGTACTGGGGGAGAGGGCATGAAGCAGACGATCATCGTCGGGGAAGGGCGCGCGCTCGAACGGGCGGACAGTACCGCGCGGGAACGGGGACTGGAACACCGGGTCCTGGAGCTGAATGCTGCGGATCGACACAACTTCGATATTGCGCCTCTGCTCGAACGCTACCCCGCTGCGGAAAGCGAAGTATTCGTGGCGCTGGACGAGCGGGCGGTGAACTACGCCCGCCACAAGCTCATCGCGGACATCCGCCTGGCGGGCTACCGGCTATTCGATATCGTCTCGCCTCAGGCCATCGTCGGCGAAGGCGTGCGACTGCTGGGCAACGTGTTCGTCGGCGCCGGTTGCGTGCTCGCCGGTCGTGCCCGCATCGGCACTGGCAGTTGGCTGGAGCTGCAGGTCCTGGTGGAGGAGGACTGCCGGGTCGGAACCTGTAGCACGCTGCTCGCTGGCGTGCAGTTGGGACGGCGAGTGGAGATCGGCCAGGGCAGCACGCTGGGTGCGGGCAGCGTCGCGCTCGCCGACACCCGGGTGGGGCGACACTGCGAATGGTTGTTGCCGGGCAGGATTCCCCGGGAGCTGCCCAATTACTCCTTTTACGATGAACTCATGCCCGATGGGGCGCGCATCCTGAACAATTGAGGGGTGGTCGATGGTGGATGGTGGCAGCATTGCACAAGCGGATTTTCTAGCGCGTTGCGAACAGAGTGGATATCTCATGTTGCTGGTGCCTAGCTCCTATCTCGGGCGTATCTATCGACCCCATATCGCGTCCGGCCTGGCCAGGCGCCTGCCTGATGTGCGCCTGGTCGCCGTCGATGATGTGCTCTTCAGGGAAGGCACTACTGTCGATGGCTTCGACGAAGTGATCCCCACTGCTCACCTGAGCGATCCCCGTCATGCCGGGAGGCCGGCGGTGAACTGCGCCTATTCGCTGTCTGCATGGCTGACGCTGGACCGTCTCTCAAGCGCCGCGAAATGCGCCACCCTCGACTTACCTGAACTCCTCTATCTGCTGGATATTCCGCTGGTCTACCAGACCGGTGCGCTGACTCGCGAGCTGGCCGTGAAATATCATGCCGAGTTCGTCTCGCTGCGCGAGCGTCTGGCCGACGAGCCAAGCCGCAAGACCCTGGATGCCATCATGCGCTTGCGCCTGGATGGAAACCGTTCCGCTCTGCTGGATGTCGTGTGTCCGGGAGAGCAGGAATACTTTTCCCTATACCGCGGCGCCGGACATCCGATCGACCTGCGAACCGACGAGCACTACGTGGATATCGGCGCCTTCGACGGTGATACGGTGAAGAAATTCATGCTGGCAGCCCGTCATCGATACGCCTCGATCCACGCCTTCGAGCCCGACCCAGCGAACTACCAGCGCATGCACGCGGCCCTAAACGGACATGCCAGGCTGAAGCTGCACAACCTGGCCGTGTCCGACGATGAGGGCTATCTTGCGTTCGCTGCGCACGGCACCATGGGCAGTCGGGTCCAGGCGGATGGTGCGGTTCAAGTGCGTTGTGTGCGCCTGGACGACGTCCTGGACCGTATGAGCCTGCTCAAAATGGATGTGGAGGGCCACGAAGCGCGGGTCCTCCGCGGCGCAGCGCGCCTGATCGGCGAATGCCGGCCGCGCATGGCCATTACCTGTTATCACCACGTGGCGGACCTGCTGGAGATTGTCGCTGCGATCGATGAGATCGCCCCGGGGGCTCGGTTGCGGCTACGGCACTATTCGATGTTTTTCTACGACACCATTCTGTATGTCGACTGGCCGGAGTATTCCGCATGAAAGGCCGTCTCCCTATCGACACCTATGGCTTCCGTTCCATGGCCCGGAGGGTAAGACATGACCTTCCAGCGGATGAATGTCGTCGTGGACGTCGAATGCTCGTCTCGTAATCTGAAGAGTCTTGAACATGTCTATCGTTACCGGAACCTTGCTGCGTGCACGCCTCAAGTACCCTGACCTGGACCTCTCCAAGGTTCGCCTAGTCGGATGGGGGGCGGGGCAGTTTTTCCAGGATTTCTACCCGTGTGTGAGCGAGTACCTGAACCTGCAATACACTATCTGTCCCTATCCCGAAAATCAGGGGAAGCGCATCCACGGCGTGGAAGTTCGGGCGCCGTCTGCACTCGAACAGGAATCGCTGGAGCACACCGTGATCGTGGTCATGGCCAACCACTTCCCCGAAGTGATGAACCAGATCAGTCAGTTTCATGGCAGGTTCCGCACGGTACGCGCTATCGATTTCGATCCGGGCAACGTGGCGCTGCTCGATGAAATGCAGGACGTCGCCGAGCTGCTCCCAAGTCTGACGATGAGGCGCGATCTGCCTTCCAGTCGGATGGGTATTTTCGTCCAGGGCCTGGCGTTCGACTTCACGCCGCTGGTGCTGGCCTGGAACCGCTCGCATTTCCCGTCCGCCTACCAGTGCATGGTGACCTGGGACCATCAGTCCAGCGAATTGCTCGAGCGCTGCCGCCCCTGGCTGGATGAGTTGATATTGGTTCCACAGCCGGAGAATCTCGGCTTGATGAACCGCAATGTGATCCTGCGTTCGGCACGCTTGGGTGTACAGCGCCTGGCGGACAAGGGGATCGAGTTCGCTGTTCGTTGCCGCAGCGACAACATTCTTCATGGTTCGCTTCACCAGGCGCTCAACGGACTCTTCTCGCATGGCCGCAATGCCGGGAAGATCGCGGTTTCGCTGGGTGCTTCCTGGCAGTACATGCCGTTCCACTTCTCGGAGAAAGCGATGATTGCAAGAACCGAGGATATGCTGGCGCTCTGGTCCCTGCCCGAGGATCCGCGTCCGGCAGACTGGGCCGCCGACGAGCTGTCCGATCGGCTGGAACTGTCGCCGGAGCGGCATTACCAGGAGCTGTCTCAGTACACCTTCGAATCTGCGCTCTGGCGAGATTATGCCCGGCGTCTGGGCTTTCCTGTGGAGTCCCTGGCCGACTCTTACCGTTTTGCACAGGCGCGCCTCCTGGCCCTTGAGCCGTATATGAGCTGGTACTCGTTGAAGTTCACCGCGCTGTTCAACCTGGAGCGTGACACGTTCTATTCGTTTTCCGCTGAAAGCTGGAACCGCCTGTTTTCCGATAGCGATGGAGCTCTGCTGCGGGCGGAGGCCGCCAGCCGACTTGCCATGAACTCGCGGGATTTCTGGCGGGGTAGGGTCGGTTAAATGTCGCGGAAAACGCAGTTTCCGCCCATCGGATGAGGGACTCCATGAAGTACGCCGTTGTCATTCCCGCACGCCATGCGTCGACACGCTTGCCAGGCAAGCCCTTGCTCGACTTATGCGGCGTGCCGATGATCGTCAGGACCTACAGGCAATGCATCCAGGCGGTGGACGCCGAGCATGTGCTGGTTGCCACCGACGACGAACGCATCCGCGCAGTCTGCGAAGGCGAGGGGATTCGCACGTTCATGACCTCGAGCCGTTGCCTGACCGGAACCGACCGGGTCGCCGAAGTGGCCGGACGGGTCTCAGCGGAAATCTTCATCAATGTTCAGGGCGATGAGCCGCTGTTCAATCCTGACGATCTGCGCAAGCTGATCGATGCAGCCCAGGCGAGCCCGGAAGCGATTATCAATGGCTACTGTGGCATCGCTGACGAAACGACGTTTCGCAACCCATCGGTCCCTAAGGTGGTCTTTCGTCCGGATGGACGCTTGCTCTACATGTCGCGGGCAGCCATTCCGACGACCAAACAAGGCGAGTTTAGTCGGGCCTGGCGTCAGGTGTGTGCCTACGCCTTTCCGCGTGAGGCGCTGCGAGCGTTCGCAGCCAGGCCGACGAAAACTTCACTGGAGGAGGTCGAGGACATCGAGATTCTGCGCTTTCTCGAATTGGGTTGGGAAGTCAAGATGATCGAAATGAGCGACCAGTCCATCTCAGTGGATAACCTCGAGGATGTGGAGCGGGTGTTGGACGCAATCCTCCAGCGCAAGCCGCGAACCGCTAGCGTTGGAGGTGACCAGCATGCCCCGTGACGACTCGGCGGCCTACTCGTCTCGCTGCGGTACTTTCGAGTGGTGCGATGCCGACTATGCTCGGACCTATTTGCCTCGGCGCTTCTGTGAGCAATTGGCGTCCTCGATTGCTCCGACCATACTTGGCATCGACGCACAGCCTGGCGAGTCGTTGTGGTTTTCCAAGCTTGTTGACCTGGGGTGCAGACTGGATTCTCTCGAGTCAGGTCTCGATAGCGTTGAGGATTGCGAGTGTCTGCGTAACGCCCACATCGACATGCACGGCTACGAGTGCCAGGAGATGGAGGCTGTCTCCCCTGGGCAAGTCGATTACATAGCCATCGAAGCGTCTCTCTTCGGTTTCTGCGGTAGGAGTGATATCTCCGCGAAGGCCTTCCAGCAGATGGATGATATCGGCTTCGCGTTGTGGGATATCGCCAATCTATCGAAAAGTCCCAAGAGGCTGCCTACCGATTGGGACGAGTTGGTCTATAGGCGGAGCGACTCATGAGCGAATCTCCTTACGTCCACTCGGCTGCAGAGGGGGTAGTTGAAAGCAGCATGGGGCTCTATTCCGTGCCCGCCTATGTCAGCTTCCTGCAGCAGAACCGGACCCGGGAACAGGCGTTGGCGATCTATGAGCAGCGTATCGCCGATGCGTTGGCGATTTACACGGAGTTTTCTCATGCATTCGTGGAAAGGTGTTGTCCTTGTTGCGGAGCGCAGGAGCGCGCCGACCTCGAACCTTTCCAGGGTATCTATCGTGTCGCCAAATGCATGCGCTGCACCACCGCGTATGTAACGCCTTGCCCGCCGCCGGCGGTACTTGGTCATTATTACAGCCAGTGCCGCTGCAACGGCATGCTCGGCGACCTGTTGAAGGCGCGTCAGCGCTCAGGCGACCGGATAATTTCCGATCGGGTGCGCTTTCTCCTCACTCTGATCGATGAGTATCTGCTGGGCCGGGCGCGGATACGCATCCTTGAGGTCGGCTGCAATTCGGGCGGCTTGTTATCCGAGTTGAAGGCTGCCCTTCACGCCAGCGATCTCCTGCACCGATGCGAATTGACCGGCATTGATATCGACGCTTCGGCCATCGCTAGGAACGAAGACCGCGACCTCACGCTCCATGCTGCCAGTGCCGAGGAGTTTGCTGCCGGTAGTGGCGGGGTCTTCGACCTGATCATCCATTTCGAGCTGATCGAGCATCTGTTCGATCCTCACGGTTTTATGGTCGCCACGAAGAAGCTCATGAGCGATGGAGGGCTCCATCATTTCCATACACCTAACGCGCTCGGTATGGACAACCAGGCACTGGGTTACAACAGCTTTCGTGCGCTGGCCCATGGTATTTTTCCGCCGATGCATTTGCAGGCTTTCACTCCGCAAAATATCGGGCATTTCGCCATGCGTTCGGGCTACAGCATCGTTCAGATGGACACTCCTGGAAATTTCGATGTCGACATGGTTGCCAACTGGTTGCCGAAGGACGCCATGGACTCTCCTTTTATACACATCCACCAGTTGCCCAGGGAGCACCTGGCTATATTCCAACAATGGCTGAAAGTGCTAGGTGCGAGCAGCCACATGCGTTGCACGCTCAGGAGCTGATGGATGGTCCAGCCATTGTCGGCGATCACCAGCAAGGTGCTCGACTGTACCCTCCGTGATGGTGGCTACTACACCGCCTGGGACTTCCCCACCACGATCATCGAGCGTTATCTCGATGCGATGCGTGCGGCGCGGGTCGACGTCGTGGAGCTGGGTTTCCGGTTTCTGCGCAACGAAGGGTTCAAGGGAGCCTGTGCCTACACCACCGACCACTTCATCCGCAGCCTTGCCATTCCCGAAGGGTTGGCCCTGGCGGTGATGCTCAACGGCGCCGACCTTTTGGGCGAGATGGGCCTGGAGGCAGCGTTGCAACAACTGGTTCCAGAGAGCGCGGAAACCAGCGCGCTGAAGATGGTGCGCATCGCCTGCCACTTCCACGAGTTCGAGCGTGTATTGCCCGCGTGCGACTGGCTGAAGCGCCGAGGCTATGCCGTTGGCTTCAACCTGATGCAAATGGCCGGCCATACCCGTGAGGAGGTGAGTCGCCTTGCGTCATCGGCCAGTGACTGGCCCGTCGACGTGCTGTACTTCGCCGATAGCACGGGCAGCATGAAGCCCGCGGATGTCTGCGAGACCGTGGCCTGGCTGCGGGAAGGCTGGTCGGGGGCGCTGGGTTTTCATGCGCACGACAACATGGGCCTGGCGCTACAGAACACCCTGACCGCGCGGACCGAGGGCGTCGAATGGTTGGATGCCACCATCACCGGAATGGGACGCGGCCCCGGCAATGTGCGCATCGAGGAACTGTTGATCGAGCTTGCCGAGCCGCGGGCCAACCTGGTCCCCTTGCTGGCCCTGATCGGAGAATACTTCGCCCCTTTGAAGGTGCGGCATGGCTGGGGGACCAACGCGTTCTACTACCTTTCCGGGAAGCATGCCATCCACCCGACCTATGTCCAGGAAATGCTGGGCGACCCGCGCTATGGCGAAGAGGACGTGCTTGCCGCTATCGACTATCTACGTCGGCAAGGTGGACAGAGCTTCCGTCGCGACATGCTCGTCAGTGCCCGTCATCTCTATGATGAAACGCCGAAAGGGATTTGGTCCCCATGCGACTGGCTGGAAGGCAGGGAAGTATTGCTGCTGGGGGCTGGCGCAGGCGTGGTCAGGCACCGCCAGGCCCTCGAGTCCTATATCCGGCGTACCCGGCCAGTGGTAGTCGCGTTGAATACCCAGTCGGATCTCGACGCCAGCCTGATTGATCTCCGCGTAGCCTGCCATCCAGTACGCCTGCTTGCGGATTGCGAAACCCATGCGCGCCTGCCGCAGCCTCTCATAACCCCTGTCTCGAGCCTGCCTACCGAATTACTGATGTCGTTGCACGATAAGCAACTTCTGGATTTCGGGTTGGGAGTGAGGTCCGGCAGGTTCGAAGTGTTCCCTCAGGGCTGCGTCGCTCCGAACTCACTGGTCATCGGTTATGCCTTGGCGGTGGCCGCCAGCGGCAGAGCGCGACGAATTCTCCTGGCCGGTTTCGATGGCTATCCGCCGGGAGACTCGCGCAACCAGGATATGCAGGAACTGTTCAATCTGTTCTGTGCGCGGCAAAGCGTGCCCGGCATGGTTTCCGTCACGGAGACGGCTTATGACATTCCTTGCACGAGTATTTACGGCATGTAGCGACACACGCACCCGGACAGCAGCCCGCGGCTATGGATGATTCCCAAAGGCAAGGCCCGACAGAGACTAGCCTGGCGAATCGATGCTCTTCAATTTCGACAACGGTCAATGAATATGGGTGAACAGGCTCTCGTCAGCATCGTCATGCCGACCTACAAGCTGGAGTACTTCGAGGACGCCCTCGACAGCGTGCTCGGGCAGACCTATCTGGCCCTGGAGCTGATCATCTGCGACGACAGCAGCGACGAGCGGATCGCCACGCTGGTCGAGCAGAAGCGCGCCTCCGCGGCATTCCCGATCCGCTACTTCCGCAACGAGACGCGCCTCGGCGAGCTGGGCAGCACGGCGAAAGGCATCCGCCTGGCGGAGGGCGAGTACGTCAAGTTTCTCCACGACGACGACGTGTTGCTTCCCGAATGCGTCGAGGCGTTGGTGGGAGCGATGGAGCGCGAGCCGAACGTGGTCCTGGCCTCGTCGCGGCGGTTGCGTATCGACGAGGAAGGGCAGCCGCTGCCGGACATCCTGGCGACCTGCTTCCCGTTCGCCGGCGACGTCCTGATCGACGGTCGCGAGCTGGTCTCGTTCCTCGCCGACCACACCATCAACTTCATCGGCGAACCCAGTTGTCTGATGGCCCGGCGCGATGCGCTGCTGCAGATCTGCGAACGCCTGATGATGCTCAACGGCCGGGCCATCGACTGGATCGGCGACCTGGCCATGTGTGCGCAGTTGCTACAGCGTGGCGACCTGGCGTTCCTGTCGCGGCCGCTGACCCGTTTCCGCGTCTCCCGCCAGCAGTTCAGCCAGGTCGGGCGCGACCAGCCCGGTATCGGCGAGCAGGGCCATGCCGACTTCCGCCTGGCTATCCGCGAACTGGGTTGGTATCGCCAGGCCGGCGACAACCGTTTCGTCCGGGTGGCACCGATCACCCGCCTGGACGCCCGTGTCTTCAAGCCGGTCAACCTGCTCGCCGCGCTGAGGCGGGCGGCGGGCTTCGGTAGCGTCACGCTGTCGACCTGGCTGGAGGCGCGGCGGCCGGATGCGGTGCAGAAGGCGCTGATCGATCGATTCCTGCAGGAGCAGGGCGGTGGGCCGCGCTTCGCGGTACTGGTGCTCGACACCCACGGCGATACCGAGGCCGTGGAGCGCACCCTGCAGAGCCTGGAGCACGTCAATTCGTATCCACATGTCGAGAGCCACCTGTTCGCGCCGCTGGGCGCGAGTCCGCGGAACGGAGCGATGCTCTTCGATCCTGCCGCGGGGCCGATACCGACGATCAACCAGGCGCTTGCCCGGCTTGATACCGACTGGTTGCTCCTGGTCGAAGCGGGCGTCGAATTCACTGTCAGCGGCCTGCTGGTGGCGGCGCTGGACCTGCTGGCGGCACCGGAGAGCTGCCAGGCGGTGTACGCCGACGAACTCATGCGCCTGGATGACGGCGAGCTGGGCGCGGCGTTGCGCCCGGACCTGAATCTCGACCTTCTGCTCAGTTTCCCCGCCGGCCTGTCCCGGCACTGGTTGTTCCGCCGCGAGCCGCTGCTTGCCACGGGCGGATTCGACGAGACCGCCGGCGAGGCTTTCGAGCTGGCCTACCAGTTGCGTCTCGTCGAGCAGCGGGGCCTGGGCTGTATCGGACACATCAGCGAGCCACTGCTGTCTGGCCCAGCGCTGCGCCTGCAGGACAGCACCGCCGAGCGTGCGGCGATCGAAGGCCACCTGCGTGCCCGTGGCTACGCGCAGGCGACAGTCGGAAGCCGGCTGCCGGGGCGCTACGAGCTGGACTACGGCCACGCCGGGCAACCGCCGGTCAGCATCCTGGTGCTGGCCGGGGAGCGCCTGGCGCAGCTCCAGCGTTGCGTAGAAACCGTGCTGGAGAATACCGCCTATCCCAACTACGAGATCCTTCTGCTGGAACAGGGTGGCGAAGCGGCCGACGTTCGCGAATGGCTGCTCGCCGTCGAAGGCATGGGTGTCGAGCAGGTGCGGGTGCTGCGAGGCGATGGGCAGTTATCCCGTGGGGCTCTGCGCAACCTGGCGGCGTCCCGGGCGCGTGGCGAATTCCTGCTCTGGCTCGATGCCGGCAGCGGCATCCTCGACAAGGACTGGCTGCAGCAGTTGCTCAACCATGGCCAGCGTCCGGAAGTCGGCGCGGTAGGCGCCAAGCTCCTGGCGGCGGACGGACGGGTCTGCCACGCCGGCTGGCTGCTCGGTTTGTGCGGACCGGCCGGGCGGGCCTTCGAAGGGCGTTCGCACGAGGACGCCGGTTACCTGCAGCGCCTGCAGGTGGACCAGAACTACTCGGCGGTGGCTGGCGAATGCCTGTTGATGCGCCGCGAGTTGTTTCTCGAATTGGGCGGTTTCGACGAGGCGCTGACGCGCTGGGACGATGTCGACATCTGCCTGCGGGCGGTCCAGGCGGGCTACCTGAACATATGGACGCCGCGTGCGCGGCTGTTGCTCGATGCGCCTGCCACGACGGCGGCGAGCGTCGAGGAAGAAGATGCGCTGTACGCGCGCTGGCTACCGTTGTTGGCACGCGATCCCGCCTATAACCCGGGCTTTTCGTTGCAGGCCGAAGGCGGTTTCAAGCTGGCCGACCCGCAGCTGGCCTGGCGCCCGTTGCAGGGGTGGCGGCCCTTGCCCACTGTCCTGGCGCACCCCGCCGACCTATTCGGCTGCGGCCATTACCGGGTGATCCAGCCGTTCAGCGCGTTGCGCGAGTCGGCATCCATCGATGGCGCGCTGTCGATCGGCCTGATGCACGTGGCCGATCTGGAGCGCTACGACCCGGACGTACTGGTGCTGCAGCGCCAGGTCGGCGAGGAGCGTCTCGAGGCCATGCGGCGGATGCAGGCGTTCTCGCGGGCCTTCAAGGTCTACGAGCTGGACGACTATCTGCCCAACGTGCCCCTCAAGAGCGCCCATCGCCAGCACCTGCCGAAGGACATTTTGCGCACGTTGCGTCGCGGGCTGGGTTACGTCGACCGCTTCGTGGTGTCGACGCCGGCCCTGGCAGAGGCCTTCGCCGGTCTCCACCCGGATATCCGGGTGATCGAGAACCGCCTGCCGGTGGGGTGGTGGCAGGGGCTGCGGGCGCAGCGGCGGCGCGGCGAGCGGCCACGTGTCGGTTGGGCGGGTGGCTCGAGCCATACCGGCGATCTGGAACTGATCGCCGATGTGGTCCGGGAACTGGCCGACGAAGTCGACTGGGTGTTCTTCGGCATGTGCCCGCCGTCCATCCGTCCCTTCGTCAGGGAAGTGCATGCGGGGGTGCCTATCGAACGCTATCCGCGGGCATTGGCGGCTCTCGATCTCGACCTGGCGCTGGCGCCGGTGGAGCAGAACCTGTTCAACGAGTGCAAGAGCAATCTGCGCCTGCTGGAATACGGCGCCTGCGGTTTCCCGGTGGTCTGCAGCGACGTGCGCTGCTACCAGGACGATCTGCCGGTGACGCGGGTGAAGAACCGTTTCCGCGACTGGGTGGAGGCGATCCGCATGCATACCCGCGACCTGGATGCCGCGGCCAGGGCAGGGGATAACCTGCGCGAACGGGTGCTGGCGGATTGGATGCTCGACGGCGAGCATTTGCGCGCCTGGTATCGTGCCTGGATGCCGGACTGAGCGGCCGGCGGGGCTTTCCGTCGCTGTCCGCAGCGCTCGGGAGGCCTTGCGCGAACCCCTCCGACGGGGCCGATGCATGAAAAACGAGGATGGTCAAAAAAAAACCTAAAGCTCCCCAGGGAAGCGCCGATAAAGATCACGAATGCGAACTTTAGGGGTGCCTGGGCGATGCCCACCCGAGGTCGCAAGCTCAGGCAAACATATCGTCCTTGGAGGGCATCAAGATGGCCTTGACCGTCAACACCAACATCGCTTCGCTGAACACTCAGCGGAACCTGAACAACTCTTCCGCGTCGCTGAACACTTCGCTGCAGCGTCTGTCCACCGGTTCGCGCATCAACAGCGCCAAGGACGACGCCGCCGGCCTGCAGATCGCCAACCGTCTGACCAGCCAGGTCAACGGCCTGAACGTGGCTACCAAGAACGCCAACGACGGTATCTCCCTGGCGCAGACCGCTGAAGGCGCCCTGCAGCAGTCGACCAACATACTGCAGCGTATGCGTGACCTGTCCCTGCAGTCGGCCAACGGCTCCAACAGCGACTCCGAGCGTACCGCTCTGAACGGCGAAGTGAAGCAACTGCAGAAAGAACTGGATCGTATCAGCAACACCACCACCTTCGGTGGCCGCAAGCTGCTCGACGGTTCCTTCGGCGTCGCCAGCTTCCAGGTGGGTTCGGCCGCCAACGAAATCATCAGCGTCGGCATCGACGAGATGAGCGCAGAGTCGCTGAACGGCACCTACTTCAAGGCTGACGGCGGCGGCGCGGTCACTGCTGCAACCGCTTCGGGCACCGTCGACATCGCGATCGGCATCACCGGCGGCAGCGCCGTGAACGTCAAGGTCGACATGAAGGGCAACGAAACCGCCGAGCAGGCGGCTGCCAAGATCGCCGCTGCGGTCAACGACGCCAACGTCGGCATCGGTGCCTTCAGCGACGGCGATACCATCAGCTATGTTTCCAAAGCTGGCAAGGATGGCTCCGGTGCGATCACTAGCGCGGTTTCCGGCGTTGTCATCGCTGACACCGGCAGCACCGGCGTAGGCACCGCGGCTGGCGTAACCCCTTCCGCTACCGCTTTCGCCAAGACCAACGACACCGTCGCCAAGATCGACATCTCCACCGCGAAGGGCGCTCAGTCCGCCGTGCTGGTGATCGACGAGGCGATCAAGCAGATCGACGCCCAGCGTGCCGACCTCGGTGCGGTGCAGAACCGCTTCGACAACACCATCAACAACCTGAAGAACATCGGTGAGAACGTATCGGCTGCTCGCGGCCGGATCGAAGACACCGACTTCGCAGCCGAAACCGCCAACCTGACCAAGAACCAAGTGCTGCAACAAGCCGGCACCGCGATCCTGGCCCAGGCCAACCAGCTGCCGCAGTCGGTTCTGAGCCTGCTGCGCTAAGCTTCGGCGAGGTCAAGGTGAAGTCACGAGGGGGAGCGCTGGCGCGCTTCCCCTCGTATCTCATTGAGAGGTAGCGACGATGGACGTCAGCAATGTCAACAATTCGACGGCTGCTCCGGTAATCCGGCTGTTCGGCTCGGCGTCTTCTTCCGATGGCGCACGCCCGGCCGGCCAGGCCGGCGAGGCGGCCGCCAGCGCAAGCGCGCAACGGACGGGCGACGTCAGGATGGGCGACAAGGAGCAACGCGCTGCGGTCGAGGAGGCGGTTTCCTCCATCGAGAAGTTCACCCAGAGCATCCGTCGTGATCTGAGTTTCAGCCTGGACGACTCCACGGGGCGGGTAGTGGTCAAGGTGACCGATTCGACTTCCGGAGAAGTCATCCGGCAAATCCCTTCCGAAGAGGCCCTGCGCCTGGCAGAGCGACTGGACGAAGCGCGCAGCCTGCTGTTCAAGGCGGAAGCCTGAGCGGAATTGGCACGTCTTTTGAGTGTCTGTTGGAATTGGAAGGACAAAGCGTCAATGAGCTGACGAGGTGAAGCAAGATGGCGAACAGTACGACGATCAACGGCTACAACTCGGGCCTTGATATCAAGAACATCGTTTCCACCCTGGTGGCGGCCGAGAAGGCGCCGAAGGAGGCGCAGCTCAAGCGTCTGGAAAGCGACACCACCGCCAAGTTCACCGGCATCGGCCAGCTCAAGAGCGCGATCTCCGACCTGCAGACCATCCTCAAGGAACTGAACAAGCCCGAGCTGTTCCAGAAGCGCTCGGCGAGTACCAGCGACGAGAAGTTCGCCACCGCCACCGCGACCAAGGACGCCCTGCCGGGTATCTACAAGCTCGAAGTGACCCAGCTGGCCAGTGTCAGCAAGGTGGCCACCGCGTCGTTTGCCGATGGCTACAAGACCACTTCCGGCGGAACCCTGACCATCAAGCAGGGTGCCGACGATGCCGGTGTCACGGTAAACGTCGCGGCGGGCGCGACCCTCGCCGAAGTGCGCGACTCGCTCAACGCGCAGCTGAAGGACAAGGGCATCACCGCCAACATCGTCAACAACCCTGGAGACGGAACCTCGCGACTGGTCTTCACCGGCAAGGATTCCGGCGCCGGCAAGGACGTGTTCGTCCAGGGCAGTTCCGGCCTGGAGAACTTCAACATCGGCAGCGTCGGCGCCGATGGCAAGCTGACCCTGTCCCAGTTGGACGGTACCTCCTCCAGCAGCAGCGGCTATATCACCCAGGCGAAGAATGCCAAGTTCAGCATCGACGGCCTGACCCTGGAAAGTCCGACCAATACGGTCGACAAGGTCATCAACGGCGTCACCTTCGAGCTGAAGACGGTCACCGACACCAACAAGCCGATCACCATCTCGGTCGAGCAGGACCGTGGCGGCGTCAAGGACAACATCAAGAAGTTCGTCGAGGCCTACAACAAGCTGGTCGGCGTGACTTCGGAACTGACCGGCGTGACCAAGGTGGGCGACGACAAGGCTCCCGTGGTCGGTGCCTTGGTCGGTGACAGCAGCGTGCGCAACCTGCTCACCACCATGCGCAACGAGATGGTCCAGCCGGGGCAAGGTACCGATGTTCGCATGCTCGCCGACATGGGTATCACCACCAAGAAAGACGGCACCCTGGAAATCGACGACAAGAAACTCGACAAGGTTCTGAAGGACAAGTTCGAGTCGGTTTCTGCTCTGTTCACCGGCGATACCGGCCTGATGAAGCGTCTCGACGACAAGCTCACGCCTTACACCCAGACCGGCGGTGTGCTCCAGCAGCGCCTGGATGGATTGCAGGACACCATCAAGTCGGTGGATACCCAGCGCGAAGCGCTCAATCGCCGGGTCGAGCAGTTGCAGGATCGTTTGCTCAAGCAGTTCACCGCCATGGACCAGTTGATCGGCCAGCTCAACCAGACCAGCGGACGCATGGCCCAGGCTCTTAGCAGCCTGCCTGGCCTTGTGAAGAAAAGCTGATGTCGCGTCCTATCGATACCTACCGGCAGGTAGGCAGCGCACAGGACGTCCCGCCCTACCAGGTGGTCAAGCTGCTGCTGGACGGCGCGCTCGAACGCATCGCCCTGGCCCGGCGCGCGGTGCTGGAGCGCAACCCGGCGCTGCGCGGCGAAGCGGTAGGCACCACGTTGTCGATCATCGGCGCCTTGCAGGCTGGCCTCGATCACCAGCAGGGCGGCGAGATAGCCGGCAATCTGGATGCGTTGTACGACTACATGACCCGCCGCCTGGCTGGTGTCGCGCTGGACGACACACCGCGTCCGCTGGACGAGGTCGAGGCGCTGCTGGGCCAGATCAAGCAGGCCTGGGATGCCATTGGCAGCGCCGAAGCGCAGGGCGAAGACAGCGAACGGCGCTAAAGAATCGCGGTAGCCGACCGATATAGAGCGTATCAGTCACCGAACAAGGCAATCGTCGATGAACGCAATGGCAGCCATGCGGCAATACCAGAATGTCAGTACCCAGGCTCAGGCTATCGATGCCAGCCCGCATCGCCTGATCCAGATGCTGATGGAAGGCGGCCTGACCCGGATGGCGCAGGCCCGCGGAGCCCTGGAGCGCGGCGAAGTGGCGCTGAAGGGCGAGCTGATCGGCAAGGCCATCGCCATCGTCGGTGGCCTGCGCGAAGGGCTCGACTTCGAGGCGGGCGGCGAGCTGGCAGCCAACCTCGACCGCCTTTACGCCTACATGTCGATGCGCCTGACGGAAGCCAACTTGAAGAACGACGCGGGCAAGCTCGAGGAAGTTTCCGAGCTGTTGCGCAACATCAAATCCGGTTGGGATGCGATTGCCCCCTGAGAGGCATCCCCAGAGGGACCAAGCAATGAGTGCAGCTGTACAGATCCTTGAAGAAACCGGTAGCGCCCTGCGCGTTGCCCTGGCCAGCCAGAACTGGGAGGCCATCGGTGAACTCGACCAGCGTTGCCGCCAGGCCGTCGACGAGGCGATGCTCGATGTACGGGACGAAGCCACCTTGCGGGCGCGGATGGAAGAGCTGCTGGCGCTGTATCGCGAGCTGATCGATGTCTGCCAGGGCGAGCAGCGCAAGCTGGCCACCGATCTGATCCAGCTGAACCAGTCGAAGCAAGGCGCCAAGGTCTACCAGATGTTCGGATAAGTTTTTCATGGCTTTGTGCCGTTACTTTGGCGCAAGGCTTTTCGGAAAAATTTACATATCCCCCAAAACCCCTGCCAGTACTGCTTTCCATGCGGTCTGTAGGGGTTTTTTATTGCCTCTCCCTGTCGGAAACAGCAAAAAAAACACGCCATAAAATTGACTAATCGTTCACATTTGACTTAACTAGTGGCCAAATGCTGGCTGCTTATTAGAAATAGGCATTAGTCCCAGCCCTCTTTCGGGTCGAGCGAGACCCATTCGATGCAAGGCAGCTGATCAAAATGTGGCGCGAAACCAAACTCTTGCTGATTGACGACAATCTCGATCGCAGTCGCGACCTGGCAGTCATTCTCAACTTCCTCGGCGAAGATCAGCTGACCTGCAACAGCGAGGATTGGCGAGAGGTAGCGGCGGGCCTGAGCAACAGTCGCGAAGCCCTGTGCGTGCTGCTCGGCAGCGTCGAGTCGAAGGGCGGGGCGGTAGAGCTGCTGAAGCAGCTGGCCAGTTGGGACGAGTACCTGCCGATCCTGCTGATCGGCGAGCCGGCCCCGGCCGACTGGCCGGAAGAGCTGCGCCGCCGGGTGCTCGCCAGCCTGGAGATGCCGCCCAGCTACAACAAGCTGCTCGACTCCCTGCATCGCGCCCAGGTCTACCGCGAGATGTACGACCAGGCCCGCGAGCGCGGCCGCTCCCGCGAGCCGAACCTGTTCCGCAGCCTGGTCGGCACCAGCCGGGCGATCCAGCAGGTGCGGCAGATGATGCAGCAGGTCGCCGATACCGATGCCAGCGTGCTGATCCTCGGCGAGTCCGGCACCGGCAAGGAAGTGGTGGCGCGCAACCTGCATTACCATTCCAAGCGCCGCGAGGGGCCCTTCGTCCCGGTGAACTGCGGGGCGATCCCGGCGGAACTGCTGGAAAGCGAATTGTTCGGCCACGAGAAGGGCGCCTTCACCGGTGCCATCACCAGTCGTGCCGGACGTTTCGAGCTGGCCAACGGCGGCACCCTGTTCCTCGACGAGATCGGCGACATGCCGCTGCCGATGCAGGTCAAGCTGCTGCGCGTGCTGCAGGAGCGCACCTTCGAAAGGGTCGGCAGCAACAAGACGCAGAACGTCGACGTGCGGATCATCGCCGCGACCCACAAGAACCTCGAGAAGATGATCGAGGACGGCACTTTCCGCGAAGACCTCTACTACCGCCTCAACGTATTCCCCATCGAGATGGCGCCGCTGCGCGAGCGGGTGGAAGACATCGCCCTGCTGCTCAACGAACTGATCTCGCGGATGGAGCATGAGAAGCGCGGGTCGATCCGCTTCAACTCGGCAGCGATCATGTCGCTCTGCCGCCACGACTGGCCGGGCAACGTCCGCGAACTGGCGAACCTGGTGGAGCGCCTGGCGATCATGCATCCCTACGGGGTGATCGGGGTCGGCGAACTGCCGAAGAAATTCCGCCATGTCGACGACGAGGACGAGCAACTCGCCAGCAGCCTGCGTGAAGAGCTGGAAGAGCGCGCGGCGATCAACGCCGGGCTGCCGGGAATGGACGCGCCGGCGATGCTGCCGGCCGAAGGCCTGGACCTCAAGGACTACCTGGCCAACCTCGAGCAGGGCCTGATCCAGCAGGCCCTCGACGACGCCGGCGGAGTGGTCGCGCGGGCCGCCGAACGCCTGCGCATCCGTCGCACCACGCTGGTGGAGAAGATGCGCAAGTACGGCATGAGCCGGCGCGACGACGACCTGTCGGATGATTGACAGGTCGTTTCGCAACGCTTTGATTTTCAAATGAAAAAAATTTAGGCACGGGTATTGCTATATCTCCGTCGACCGACAGAACCATGACGTCGCGCCGACCGAGAGAAACGCAATGCAACCAGCCCTCCACGCCTTCCCCGAGCAGCCAGCCGATACGGCCGAGGCCACCAGCCGCGCCGGCCTCGAGCAGGCCTTCGCGCTGTTCAACCAGATGTCCAGCCAGCTCAGCGAGTCCTATAGCCTGCTGGAGGAGCGCGTTACCGAGCTGAAAGGGCAACTGGCCCTGGTCAGCGCGCAGCGCATGGAGGAGCTGGCGGAAAAGGAGCGCCTGGCGAACCGCTTGCAGAGCCTGCTCGACCTGCTTCCCGGCGGCGTCATCGTCATCGATGCCCATGGCGTGGTCCGCGAGGCCAACCCGGCGGCCCTGGGCCTGCTTGGCGAGCCGTTGGTGGGCATGCTCTGGCGTGAGGTGATCGCCCGCTGCTTCGCTCCGCGCGAGGATGACGGTCACGAGATTTCCCTGCGCGACGGACGTCGCCTGTCCATCGCCACCCGCTCGCTGAACGGCGAACCGGGGCAACTGATCCTGCTCAACGACCTCACCGATACCCGCCGTCTCCAGGAGCAACTGGCGCGCCACGAGCGCCTGTCGGCGCTGGGGCGGATGGTCGCCTCGCTGGCCCACCAGATCCGCACGCCGTTGTCGGCGGCGTTGCTCTATGCCGGGCACCTCAGCGAGCAGGCGCTGCCGACCGACCAGCAGCAACGCTTCGCCGGGCGCCTGAAGGAGCGCCTGCACGAACTGGAGCATCAGGTACGCGACATGCTGGTGTTCGCCCGCGGCGAGCTGCCACTGACCGACCGGGTGGCGCCGAAGGCGCTGTTCGACAGCCTGCGCGCGGCGGCCGAAGTCCATGTCCAGGGGCTCCAGGTGCGTTGGCAGTGCGAGGCGCGCGGCGGCGAGCTGCTGTGCAATCGCGACACCCTGGTGGGCACCGTGCTCAACCTGGTGGAGAACGCGATCCAGGCCTGCGGGCCCGAACTGCGCCTGAAGGTGCATCTCTATGCCCGCGCCGACAGCCTGCGCCTCAGCGTCAGCGACAACGGACCGGGTATGGACCCGGCGACTCTGGCGCGCCTGGGCGAACCCTTCTTCACCACCAAGACCACCGGTACCGGGCTCGGCCTGGCGGTGGTCAAGGCCGTGGCGCGCGCCCACCAGGGGCAATTGCAGTTGCGCTCTCGGCCCGGGCGCGGCACCTGCGCCACCTTGATCCTGCCGCTGATTCCGGCGGCGCCTCTTTCTGCGATTCAGGAGTAACCCCATGGCAGCCAAAGTCCTGCTGGTCGAAGACGACCGCGCACTACGCGAAGCCCTCAGCGACACCCTGCTACTGGGCGGTCACGAGTTCGTCGCCGTGGACTCGGCGGAGGCGGCGCTGCCGGTCCTGGCCCGCGAAGCCTTCAGCCTGGTGATCAGCGACGTGAACATGCCGGGCATGGACGGACACCAGTTGCTCGGCCTGATCCGTACACGCTACCCGCACCTGCCGGTGTTGCTGATGACCGCCTACGGCGCGGTCGATCGCGCCGTCGAGGCGATGCGCCAGGGCGCCGCCGACTACCTGGTCAAGCCGTTCGAGGCGCGGGCGCTGCTCGACCTGGTGGCACGCCATGCGCTGGGCCAGTTGCCGGGCAGCGAGGAGGATGGTCCGGTGGCCCTGGAGCCGGCCAGCCGGCAGTTGCTGGAACTGGCCGCGCGGGTCGCGCGCAGCGATTCCACCGTGCTGATCTCCGGCGAGTCCGGGACCGGCAAGGAAGTCCTGGCCAACTATATCCACCAGCAATCGCCGCGTGCCGGCAAGCCGTTCATCGCGATCAACTGCGCGGCGATCCCGGACAACATGCTCGAGGCCACCCTGTTCGGCCACGAGAAAGGTTCCTTCACCGGCGCCATTGCCGCCCAGCCCGGCAAGTTCGAGCTGGCCGACGGCGGCACCATTCTTCTCGACGAGATATCGGAAATGCCCCTCGGCCTGCAGGCCAAGTTGCTGCGCGTATTGCAGGAGCGCGAGGTGGAGCGGGTCGGTGCGCGCAAGCCGATCAACCTGGATATCCGCGTGCTTGCCACGACCAACCGCGACCTCGCGGCGGAAGTCGCGGCGGGGCGTTTCCGCGAGGACCTCTACTATCGCCTGTCGGTCTTCCCGCTGGCCTGGCGGCCGCTGCGCGAACGCCCTGCGGACATCCTGCCGCTGGCCGAGCGTCTGCTGCGCAAGCACAGCCGCAAGATGAACCTCGGCGCGGTGGCGCTCGGCCCCGAGGCCGCCCAGTGCCTGGTCCGGCATGCCTGGCCGGGCAACGTACGGGAACTCGACAACGCCATCCAGCGTGCATTGATCCTGCAACAGGGCGGCCTGATCCAGCCCGCCGACCTGTGCCTCACCGCGCCGATCGGCATGCCGCTCGCGGCCCCGGTGCCGGTGCCCATGCCGGCAATGCCACCGGCCACCCCGCCGAGCGTCGAGATTCCGTCGCCGGCCGCAGGCCAGGACGCTAGCGGCGCGCTGGGCGACGACCTGCGCCGCCGCGAATTCCAGGTGATCATCGATACCCTGCGCACCGAGCGCGGCCGCCGCAAGGAGGCCGCCGAGCGCCTTGGCATCAGCCCGCGGACCCTGCGCTACAAGCTCGCCCAGATGCGCGACGCCGGGATGGACGTGGAGGCCTATCTCTACGCCATCTGAGGGCTCGCCATGTTCCCCAGGCCCGCCTCGTGCGGGCCTTTTGCGTCCGCCGCCGGTCGTCGCCCGGGGCTGTTCGAGCGTGCGCGCCTGCCGATAACCGGAGCAGGGACGGACCCTGCTGCGGTCGCGGGCATTGGCGGCGAACGCCGATGCCGGGCCTTGGGGGCGACTTGGCACCCTTGTTGCTAACTCCTCTGCAAAGTGCCGGGCGGCGTCAAAAAAGCCGCGGCTGTTGGAGGAAGAGTCATGAGTCAGGGTGTCGAGTTCAATCGTCTGATGCTGGAAATGCGTTCCATGCAAATGGAAGCCATGGCCAAGGCCAAACCGGCTCAGGCGCCGGCCGAAGCGGGGGCGCCGAGCTTTTCGGAAATGCTCTCCCAGGCCGTGGACAAGGTGAACGAGACCCAGCAGGCCTCCACCGCGATGGCCAACGCCTTCGAGGTCGGCCAGAGCGGCGTCGACCTGACCGACGTGATGATCGCCAGCCAGAAGGCCAGCGTGTCGTTCCAGGCCATGACCCAGGTGCGCAACAAGCTGGTCCAGGCCTACCAAGACATCATGCAGATGCCGGTCTGAGCGGCGCGAGGATAACTAGTTCATGGCCGATGCACTGATCGACAGCCAGGTTCCCGCCAAGAGCGGCGGTGCCGGGATGCTGAAGAAATCCTTCCCGGGACTGTCGTTCCTCGACAACCTTTCCGAGATGACCATGCTGCGCCAGATCGGCCTGCTGGTCGGTCTCGCCGCCAGCGTGGCGATCGGCTTCGCCGTCGTGCTCTGGTCCCAGCAGCCGGACTACAAGCCGCTCTATGGCAGCCTCAACGGGGTCGACGCGAACCGTGTGGTGGAAGCGCTGACCGCGGCGGACATTCCCTACAAGGTCGAACCCAACTCCGGCGCGCTGCTGGTCAAGGCCGACGACCTCGGCCGGGCACGCATGAAGGTGGCCTCCGCCGGCGTGGCGCCGACCGACAACAACGTCGGTTTCGAGATCCTCGACAAGGAACAGGCGCTGGGCACCAGCCAGTTCATGGAAGCCACCAACTACCGCCGCGGCCTGGAAGGCGAGCTGGCGCGCACCGTGTCGAGCCTGAACAACGTCAAGGCCGCCCGCGTGCACCTGGCGATCCCGAAGAGTTCGGTGTTCGTCCGCGACGACCGCAAGCCCAGCGCCTCGGTGCTGGTCGAGTTGTATCCGGGTCGCAGCCTGGAGCCGAGCCAGGTGATGGCGATCGTCAACCTGGTCGCCACCAGTGTGCCGGAGCTGGACAAGTCGCAGGTCACCGTGGTCGACCAGAAGGGCAACCTGCTCTCCGACCAGCAGGAACTCTCCGAGCTGACCATGGCCGGCAAGCAGTTCGACTTTACCCGGCGCATGGAAGGCCTGCTCACCCAGCGCGTGCACAATATCCTGCAACCGGTGCTGGGCAACGGTCGCTACAAGGCCGAGGTGTCCGCCGACGTTGACTTCAGCGCGGTCGAGTCGACCTCGGAGATGTACAACCCGGACCAGCCGGCCCTGCGCAGCGAGCAACGCAACAACGAGGAACGGCAGAATTCGTCCGGCCCGCAGGGCGTGCCGGGGGCGCTGTCGAACCAGCCGCCGGGCCCGGCCAGCGCGCCGCAGCAGGCCACCGCCAGCGCGCCGGCCGACTACGTCGCGCCGGGCCAGCCGCTGAAGGACGCCAACGGCCAGACCATCATCGATCCGAAGACCGGCAAGCCGGAGCTGGCGCCGTACCCGACCGACAAGCGCGACCAGACCACCCGCAACTACGAACTGGACCGCTCGATCAGCTACACCAAGCAGCAGCAGGGGCGCTTGCGCCGACTGTCGGTGGCGGTGGTGCTGGACGACCAGATGAAGGTCGACGCGAAGACCGGCGAGGTCAGCCACCAGCCCTGGAGCGCCGACGAACTGGCGCGCTTCACCCGCCTGGTACAGGATTCGGTGGGCTACGACGCCAGCCGCGGCGACAGCGTCAGCGTGATCAACGCGCCGTTCGCCCCGGCCCAGGCCGAAGAGATCGACAGCATTCCGTTCTACTCGCAGCCGTGGTTCTGGGACATCGTCAAGCAGGTGCTCGGCGTGCTGTTCATCCTGGTCTTGGTGTTCGGTGTGCTGCGTCCGGTGCTGAGCAACATCACCGGCGGCGGCAAGGGCAAGTCGCTGGCCGGCGGCGGCGGTCGCGACGGCGACCTGGCGCTGGGCGAGAGTGGCCTGGAAGGCTCGCTGGCCGACGACCGGGTGAGCATCGGCGGGCCGTCGAGCATCCTCCTGCCGAGCCCCACGGAGGGGTATGATGCGCAATTGAACGCGATCAAGAACCTGGTCGCACAGGACCCGGGCCGCGTCGCCCAGGTCGTGAAAGAGTGGATCAACGCCGATGAGTAAGCGCCATGAGTGAGAATCGTCTCGCCGCCAAACTGACCAAGGTCGACAAGGCCGCCATCCTGCTCCTGTCGCTCGGCGAGACCGACGCGGCGCAGGTGCTGCGGCACATGGGACCGAAAGAGGTGCAGCGGGTCGGCGTGGCCATGGCGTCGATGCGCAACGTGCATCGCGAACAGGTCGAGCAGGTGATGGGCGAGTTCGTCGAAGTGGTCGGCGACCAGACCAGCCTCGGCGTCGGTGCCGACGGCTACATCCGCAAGATGCTCACCCAGGCCCTCGGCGAGGACAAGGCCAACAACCTGATCGACCGCATCCTCCTCGGCGGCAGCACCAGCGGCCTGGACAGCCTGAAGTGGATGGAGCCGCGTGCCGTGGCCGACGTGATCCGTTACGAACACCCGCAGATCCAGGCCATCGTGGTCGCCTACCTCGATCCCGACCAGGCCGCCGAGGTGCTCAGCCATTTCGACCACAAGGTGCGCCTGGATATCGTCCTGCGCGTCTCCTCGCTGAACACCGTGCAGCCCTCGGCGCTGAAGGAACTCAACCTGATCCTGGAGAAGCAGTTCGCCGGCAATTCCAACGCCACCCGCACCACCATGGGCGGGGTCAAGCGCGCGGCGGACATCATGAACTACCTCGACAGCTCCATCGAAGGCCAACTGATGGATTCGATCCGCGAGGTCGACGAAGACCTGTCCGGACAGATCGAGGACCTGATGTTCGTCTTCGACAACCTCGCCGACGTCGACGACCGTGGCATCCAGGCGCTGCTCCGGGAAGTCTCCTCGGACGTACTGGTGCTGGCGCTCAAGGGCTCCGACGAGGCGATCCGCGAGAAGGTCTTCAAGAACATGTCCAAGCGTGCCGCCGAGCTGCTGCGCGACGACCTGGAGGCCAAGGGGCCGGTACGGGTCAGCGAAGTGGAAGGTGCGCAGAAGGAAATCCTCACCATTGCCCGGCGCATGGCCGAGTCCGGCGATATCGTGCTGGGCGGCAAGGGTGGCGAGGAGATGATCTGAGGTGGTCCCCCACGACAAGGACAAAGACAATCCCAGCGAACTGATCCGCGGCAAGGACGTGGCGGCCTTCGGCCTCTGGTCGTTGCCGAGCTTCGACGAGCCGCGCGACGAGCCGGCCGTTGCCGCGCCGCAGGTGCCCGCGGTCGCCGAACCCGCGCCGGCGCCGCCGGCGGTGGAAGAGGTCGAGCTGGAGACCGTCAAGCCGCCGACGCTGGAGGAAATCGAGGCGATCCGCCAGGACGCCTACAACGAAGGTTTCGCCACCGGCGAGCGCGACGGTTTCCACGCCGGCCAGTTGAAGGCGCGGCAGGAAGCCGAGGAGGCGCTGAAGGAGCGCCTGCAAAGTCTCGAGCGTCTGATGACGCAGCTTCTGGAACCCATCGCCGAGCAGGACGCCCTGATCGAGCAGGGCATGGTCAACCTGGTCAACCATGTTGCCCGCCAAGTGATCCAGCGCGAACTGCACATGGACTCCAGCCATGTCCGCCAGGTCCTGCGCGAGGCTCTGAAGCTGCTGCCGATGGGCGCGGCAAACATCCGTATCCATGTCAACCCGCAGGACTTCGAGCGGGTCAAGGCGCTGCGCGAGCGCCACGAAGAGAGCTGGCGGATTCTCGAGGACGATTCGTTGCTGCCCGGCGGCTGCCGCATCGAGACCGAGCACAGTCGCATCGACGCGACCATCGAGACGCGCCTGGCGCAGGCAGTGAAGCAACTGTTCGAGCAACAGCGCGAACAGGCGACCCATCCGCTGGCCAGCGACATCCGGATCGACCTCGACGCCCCCGGAGACGTCGATGCGCCTTGAGCGAACCAGTTTCGCCAGGCGCCTGGAGGGCTACACCGAGGCTGTCTCGCTGCCGGCGCAGCCGGTGGTCGAGGGCCGCCTGCTGCGCATGGTCGGCCTGACCCTCGAAGCCGAAGGCTTGCAGGCCGCGGTCGGCAGCCGCTGCAACGTGATCAACGAAAGCGGCTACCACCCGGTGCAGGTGGAGGCCGAAGTGATGGGCTTTTCCGGTAGCAAGGTGTACCTGATGCCGGTCGGCAGCCTCGCCGGCATCGCGCCTGGCGCGCGGGTCGTGCCGCTGCCGGACACCGGGCGCCTGCCGATGGGCATGTCGATGCTCGGCCGGGTGCTCGATGGCGCCGGCCGCGCCCTCGACGGCAAGGGCGGAATGCGCGCCGAAGACTGGGTGCCGATGGACGGCCCGACGATCAACCCGCTCAAGCGCCACCCGATCAGCGAACCTCTCGACGTCGGCATCCGCTCGATCAATGGCCTGCTCACGGTCGGCCGCGGCCAGCGCCTCGGCCTGTTCGCCGGTACCGGGGTGGGCAAGTCGGTGCTGCTGGGGATGATGACCCGCTTCACCAGGGCCGACATCATCGTCGTCGGTCTGATCGGCGAGCGGGGCCGCGAGGTGAAGGAGTTCATCGACGAGATCCTCGGCGAGGAAGGCCTCAAGCGCTCCGTGGTGGTCGCCTCGCCGGCCGACGACGCGCCGCTGATGCGCCTGCGTGCCGCGCAGTACTGCACGCGGATCGCCGAGTACTTCCGCGACAAGGGCAAGAACGTATTGCTGCTGATGGACTCGCTGACCCGCTACGCCCAGGCCCAGCGCGAGATCGCCCTGGCCATCGGCGAGCCACCGGCGACCAAGGGGTATCCGCCATCGGTGTTCGCCAAGCTGCCGAAGCTGGTGGAACGCGCCGGCAATGCCGAAGCCGGTGGCGGCTCGATCACCGCGTTCTACACCGTGCTCTCCGAGGGCGACGACCAGCAGGACCCGATCGCCGACGCCGCTCGCGGCGTGCTCGACGGGCACTTCGTATTGTCCCGGCGGCTGGCCGAGGAAGGCCACTATCCGGCCATCGATATTGAAGCTTCGATCAGCCGGGTGATGCCGCAGGTGGTCGAGGCCGAGCACCTGCGCGACGCCCAGCGCTTCAAGCAGCTCTGGTCGCGCTACCAGCAGAGTCGCGATCTGATCAGCGTCGGTGCCTACGTGGCCGGCGGCGATCCCGAGACCGACCTGGCCATCGCTCGCTTCCCGGTCATGCGCCAGTTCCTGCGCCAGGGCCTCGACGAAAGCGAAAGCCTGGCGGAAAGCCGTGCGCGGCTGGCGAGCCTGCTCGCCGGCGGGCAGGCCTGAGGCGCGCTGAGGCATGGAGAAGCGCGCGGCGCGGCTGGCGCCGGTGGTGGACATGGCCAGCAAGGCCGAGCGGGATGCCGCGACCCAGCTGGGCAGGTGCCAGCAGCAATTGCTCGCGGCACAGCAGAAGCTGGCGGAGCTGGAACGCTACCGCAACGACTACCAGCAGCAATGGATCAGCCAGGGCCAGAAGGGCGTCAGCGGCCAGTGGCTGATGAACTACCAGCGCTTCCTCTCGCAACTGGAGACCGCCGTCGCCCAGCAGGCCAACAGCGTGACCTGGCACCGCGAGGCGGTGGACAAGGCGCGGCTCAACTGGCAGGAGAGATACGCCCGCCTGGAAGGGCTGCGCAAGCTGGTCGAGCGCTACCTGGAAGAGGCGCGCCAGGCCGAGGACAAGCGCGAGCAGAAACAGCTCGACGAACTCGCCCAGCGTACCCGCCGCCAGGACGACTGACGACTCAGAAGAACGGACGCGACGCCTTCAGCATGAATGTGGTGTCGCAGTAGCTGTTGTGTCCCGAGTAGGCGCTGCAATCGCTGCCGGTCAGGCTGGTGCCGCTGTAGGACAGGTTCAGGTCGATGCCCAGCCAGGGCCGCGAGAGGTTCACCGACCAGTCGTTGAAGACGCTCACGTAGCCCCCGCCGCTGAGGCTCGCCGGGTTGTCCAGGCGATGGTTGCCGTACTTCAGGGTGACGTCGAAACCGAACGGCGGGTTGACCCCGAGGTCGGCGAACAGGGTGGTGTCGTTGCGCCCCGGGTCGCTGCTCAGGGCCGCGCCGAGCCGGCTGCCGAAGATCGACAGGCCGCCGTAGAGTTCGGCTGCGTCGTTGGCCGGCTGCTCCGGGCGGCTGTAGCGGATCAGGCCCATTTCGTAGCCCAGGCGGTTGTTCAGCGGGCGCTTGAAGCCGGCGTAGGAGTCGATCTCGGTGGGCTTGCCGGGGTCGAGGTTGGAGGTCCAGTTGCCGATGTACCAGCCACTTTCGTGGCTTAGGTCGAGGCCGCCGTGGAAACTGCCGGAGCTGCCCGGGGTGACCAGGCCCTGGGCCATGCTGCGGGTCGGACTGGTGGCCAGCTTGAGTTCGAAATCGCCCAGGTCGCGGGCCATCACCTGGGCCAGGGCCGAGGAACTGGCGAGCAGGGCACAGGTGAGCACGAGCAGGTGCTTGAGCATGGTTCTCCCCTGGTAATGCGGACAACGGCGCTGCGCCGGTCTTCCCGCACGACGCCAACGGCAAGGCCGCGGCATGGGGCCGGGCGAGGTCGGGCAGGTCGGAAGGGCAGGAAGAGCGGCGAGCTAGAGCGCCACGGACCATCTTAACCAAGGTTCGGGCGGCTGACCGACCGCTCGTCAGGGCCGGCCGATCAATTGTTACCGCAGGCTTTCCGCGAGGCTGGCCAGGCGAATCACTTCCACCCGGTTGCGACCGCTGCTCTTGGCCCGGTAGAGAGCCTGGTCGGCGGCGCTGTAGAGCTGCTCGTAGCTGGCCTGGCCGCCTCCGTCGAGGCTGGCCACGCCGAAGCTGGCGGTCAGGCAGAGCACGCCGTCCTGCGTCGCCAGCGGGGTACCTTCGAGGCGTTCGCGGAGTTTTTCCGCAAGGCTGCGAGCCTGCTGCTCGGCGGTGTCGGGCAGGAGCAGGAGGAATTCTTCCCCGCCCAGGCGCGCCACGCTGTCGCTGCTACGGGTATTGCCGCGCAGCAGGTTGGCGGCATGGCGGATGACCTCGTCGCCGAAGGGGTGCCCATAGCGGTCGTTGATGTACTTGAAGTGATCCAGGTCGACCATCAGCAGGCTCAGCGGCTGCGGTTGGCGAGCGATGCGCGCGAGCTCCATGAGCACCAACTGGTCGAACTCGCGACGATTGAACAGGCCGGTCAGGGGGTCGTGACCGGCCAGGTACTCCAACTGGCGATTCTTCTCCTCCAGCTCCTGCCGCTGCAACTCCAGCTTGCGTTGCTGGCGCAGGTTGCGCACGTGGCCGTGCCAGAGGATCAGCGACAGCAGCAGGCCGAGGCCGAACGCGGTGAGGCCGTTGGCCTGGTTCGACAGGCGCAGTTGCGGGTCGGCCTGGGCGTGGTCCATCGCCACCTCGAAGGCCAGCATCGCCAGACCGTAGAAGGGCACCGCGTAGGCCGGGCGGATCAGGATGAACATGGCGCAGGCGAAACAGGCCAGCAGCAGCGGCGTGATGTTGCTGGTGATGCGCTGGTCGATGCAGGCGATGGCGACGCCGAAGCCTATGATCCCTGCGCCGCCCAGCAGGATCAGCAGGCGCATGCGCCACAGCTTGGGCGGCTGGCGGCGCAGCCATAGCGCGAGCAGGCCGATGCCGCCGAAGAGCAGGGCCATGGCGCCATGGGCGTACATGATTTCCTGGCGCCAGAGCTGATGGCCGAGGTCCGGGCGGAAGTCCTTGAGGGAAAACACCAGGATGTGGATCAGGTTGAAGGGGACGGTCAGCAGCGCGAGGTGGGTCAGACGCGAGAGATTCTCCAGGGCGATGGGAAGGGCCAGGGACGAATTCACCTCGATGGCGTGCTGGATCGATTCGAGCGTCGTTCTGGCCACGTTCTGCGGGTCCGCATGGGCGCTGTGCCATCACAGCATAGCAGCGTCGCGACGGCCGCCCTATCCGGCTTTCCGGGCCGGTCGTCCGGTTTGCACGGGCGTACCTGGCGCCGCTTTCATTCCGGCAGCCGCCTGGCCAGCAGCAGTGCGACCAGGCCCAGCAGGCTCCAGTACGCGGCCAGCGGCCAGGGACGGTCGAACGGTAGCAGGGTGGACGCGCCCAGTCCGAGGCCGATCAGCAGGTAGTAGGCGAGCCCGAACAGGGCTCCGGCGCGTCCCCGGCAATCGTCGTAGGCGTGCAGCGCCGGACCCAGCAGGTTGGGAATCGCCACGCCGAAGCCGATGAAGATCGGCAGGGCTGGCAGCGCCCAGTACAGGCCTTCGGCGTATCCGACGGCGGCCAACAGCGTCTGCGCTGTCGCGCCGGCGGCCGCCAGCGCTAGGCCCAGGCGTACCCGGCGAGCGCTGTTCCAGGTGCGCGGCAGGCGTCGGTTGAGCAAGGCGCCGAGGCTCCCGGCAAGGGCGATGGCCAGGCCAATCCAGCCGAAGCCCAGGCCGGGCAGGTCGCCGACCATGAACGGCCCGGCGGCGTAGAAGGAGAACACCAGCACATTGAGCACCGCCACCAGCAGTGCGCGCGTTTGTAGCGGGCGGTCGGCCAGGACCCGTCGGAAGATCGCCAGGGTCGCGGGCTCGGGCGTGCCCGCCAGCAGCGGACGGGTTTCCGGCCAGGCCGGGACGACCAGCGCCGCCAGCGAGGCGAGCAGCACCGCCAGGGTGGCGAACACCGCCGGGTGCCCGCCGAGGTCGGCCAGCCACTGGCCGCCGAGGGGGCCGACTGCCGGCGACCAGGCCAGCACCGCGCCGAGCGTGACGAAATAGCTCATCAACGCCGGGCCTTGCAGCACATCGCGCAGGCTGGCCTGCACCGTCACCGAGCAGGTCGCCAGGCCGAGGCCCTGGACCAGGCGACAGGCAAGCAGGTAGGAATAGTCGGTACTGGCCCAGGCACCGAAGGTCGCCAGGGCCGCCAGGCCGAGCCCGCCGAGCAGAGCCGGGCGCCGGCCGAGGCGGTCGGCCAGCCAGCCCCAGAGCCAGATGCCGGGGGCGAAACCGACGAAGAACAGCGCCATGGTCCACTGGCTGGTAGCGTCGTCCAGTCGCCAGTGGCTGGCCAGGGCCGGCAGCGCGGGGGAAAGGATGGTTTCGGCGACTTGCGGCAGGGCTAGCAGGGCGAGCACCAGCAGCAGGGGAGGGCGAGGACGGTCAGGCATGATGGCTCCGGAAAAAAGAGCCAAGCCTAGGCCGCCTGCGCCTGGCAGAATGCTGCGGTCAGGACGGAAAACATCGCGAAGAGGACAAGGTGCCGCGCTATCCCTACGAACGGGTCGAGGATCCCGATCTCGCCCGCTGCCCGGTGGTCGGCCTCGAGGTCGACAGCACCGGCCACCGCAGCGACTGGCATTGCCACCGGCGCGCGCAGTTGCTGTACATGGCGGCCGGTAGCGTCACGCTGTATTTCGCCGAGCGCATTTGCCAATTGACGCCGCTCCAGGCCGCCTGGCTGCCGGCCGGCGTGCCGCATCGCACGGTCCTGCACGGGCGCTTCGCCTACCGTAGCCTGTACTTCGAACCCTCGGCGTTCGCCGAGCTGCCGGACAGCGTCCAGGTCCTCGAAGTCGGGCCGCTAATGCGCGAACTGATCCTGCGCATGACCGGCTGGGCAGCCGACTTGCAATTGGAAGGGCCGCACCTGACGCTGTTGCGCGCACTGTTCGATGAACTGGCGAGCGCGCCGGCACACGCCGCGAGCCTGCCGATGCCGCGCGATGCGCGGGCGCTGAAGGTGGCCGAGGCGCTGCTGGCGCAACCCGCGCTGGACTGGAGCATCGAGGCGTGGGGACGTGAGGTCGGCGCCAGCGGGCGGACCCTGGCGCGTCTGTTCACCGAGCAGACCGGCCTGGGTTTCTCCCGCTGGCGAACCCAGGCGCGCTTGTTCGAAGCGCGGAGGCGCCTGGCCGAAGGCCGCTCGGTGACCGAGGTCGCCCACGCCCTGGGCTACGCCAGCGACAGCGCGTTCATCGCCATGTACCGGCGGGTCTGCGGGCAGTCGCCGGGGCGCGCCCTGCGTGGCCTCGAATGAGCGCTCAGAAGCGTTCGTGGAGGCCGAGGTAGCGCCATTCGCCGAGCGGTAGCCTGGCCAGCGACAGCGCGCCGATGCGCAGGCGGCGGATGCTCCGCACTTCCAGCCCCTCGCTTTCGCACATGAAGCGCAACTGGCCGGGCAGCACGTCTTTGAGGGCGAAGCGCAGGTGGCTTTCGTTCTGCCAACTGACCTTGCACGGCGATAGCCTGCGGCCCTGGTAGGCGAGGCCGTGGCGCAGGCGCTCGAGGCCGCCGGCGGCCAGGTCGCCGGCGACCTCGACCAGGTATTCCTGCTCCAGCCGTGCACCGTCGTCCACCAGCTTGCGCAGTACGCCGTGCTGCTGGCTGAACACCACCAGCCCCGAAGCCTCGCTGTCCAGCGCAAGGGTGGGACGCTGGCGGGCGAAGTGTTTTTTCAGCGCTCGCAAGGGACTGGGGTCATCGCTCCAGCGCCGCCCCGCAGCGAGCAGGCCTTCGAAATCGTCGTGGCGCCAGCCGGCCGGCTTGTGCAACAGCAGGGTGGCCGGTTCAATCGTTTCCGCGCGGGCGCCCGGCAGCAGCTCCACGCGCTGGTCGAGCACCTTGAACTGTGGCTCCTCGATCACTTCGCCGTCGACGCTGACCCAGCCGCCCTCGATGTACAGCTCGGCTTCGCGGCGCGAGCAGGCGGTGAGTTCGGCGAGGCGTTTGGACAGGCGGATCGGGTCGGTCATGGCGAGGCTACTGGAATGAAAGACCGCCAGTTTACTCGTTGTGGCGATGGGCGCCGAGGAATGATTCGGCGCCCGCTCGGTCCCAACTTAAGGAACCGGAGAGGAGACCCTCATGCAGTCACGCCTGATCGATGGCCTGGAATGGGACCTGGACGAGGATGGCAGCGGCGGCCTGTGCAACGTCCATGGCGACAAGGTCCATCTGCGCCAGGGCGACATGGACGGCGCCTGCGGGCCCTACTGCCTGGTCATGGCGATGCTGGTCCGCGGCCAACTGCGCCGGCGCCAGGCCAAGGGCCTGGAGCGGGTCGACAGTCGCAGTCGCTACGGGCGCCTGATGAAGGCGCTGGACCAGCACGGCCCGCTGCTGCGCGTCGGCACCACCGGCGTCGACCTGCTGGAGCTGCTGGCCGAGATCAACGATACCGAGCATTTCGCCCTCAAGGGCGAGGGGCGCAGGTTGGTCCGGCACACCCGCGAATACCTGGAGGCCGGCTTTCCGGTAGTGCTCGGTTTCCACGGTCGCAAGGGCAGCGATATCCGCCACTGGGGCCTGGCCATCGGCATGAGCGAGCGCGCCTTCCTGCTCCTCGACCCGGCCCACGACCTGCCGCGCGGGCAGGCCTGGAACGCGGTGATCACCAGCGAGGCGCACGGTTCCCGGTTCGGCTATCGCTATATCAATGCCAAGGGCACCTGGGCGGTGACCCTCAAGGAAATGGTCGCCTTGCTTTGAGGGGCGGGTTTGTTACAGCCCGTGTGCGGACCGCCAGGCGCGGCGGATCTGCGACTAGAGTGGTGTTTTTCGCTTGGGGAAGGAGAGAACGCATGCCGGGCCTGTCTTTGAATGCCATCCTGCTGAGCGCCGTCGCGCTGCTCGCTCCGTCGGTCGAGGCGGTGGACGCCGGTCGCCACGACAGCGAGCTGGGCGCCGTCGAGGTCACCCCGGTGGTTGGCGGTCTGGCCTATCCCTGGGCCGTCGCCTTCCTGCCGGACAACCAGGGCATATTGGTCACCGAGCGGCCCGGCAGCTTGCGTTTCGTCAGTCCCGAGGGACAGTTGTCGGCGCCGCTGGAAGGCGTACCCAGGGTCTTCGCCAGCGGCCAGGGGGGACTGCTCGACGTCGCCTTGTCGCCGGGGTTCGCCGAGGACCGGCTGGTCTACCTGACCTATGCCGAGGCCGGCGAGGACGGCCGCGCCGGAACGGCGGCGGGACGTGGCCGGTTATCGGCGGACAAGCGACGGCTGGAGGGCTTCCACGTGATCTTCCGGCAGTTGCCGAAGCTTTCCAGCGGCCATCACTTCGGCTCGCGCCTGGTCTTCGACGGCAAGGGCCACCTGTTCATCGCCCTCGGCGAGAACAACCAGCGCAGCACCTCGCAGGACCTGGACAAGTTGCAGGGCAAGGTCGTCCGCCTGTATCCGGACGGCGGCGTTCCCAAGGACAATCCCTTCGTCGGCCGTACCGACGCGCGGCCGGAGATCTGGAGCTATGGCCACCGCAACCAGCAGGGCGCCGCGCTGAATCCCTGGACCGGCCGGCTCTGGACCCACGAGCACGGCCCGCGCGGCGGCGACGAGATCAACATACCCCAGGCCGGCGGGAACTACGGCTGGCCGCTGGCGACCCATGGAATCAACTACACCCTGCTGCCGATCCCCGAAGCCAGGGGCAAGGCCGTCGAAGGTACCGAGGCGCCGCACCATGTCTGGGAGAAGTCGCCGGCGATCAGCGGCATGGCGTTCTACGATGCGCAGCGCTTCCCGGCCTGGCAGCATAATTTGTTCATCGGCGCGCTGGCGACGCAGGAACTGATCCGCCTGCAACTGGATGGCGACCGGATCGTCCACGAAGAGCGCCTGCTGGGCGATCTCGGGGTGCGCATCCGCGACGTGCGGCAGGGCCCGGACGGCTATCTCTACCTGCTCACCGACCAGAAGGACGGGCAATTGCTGCGCCTGGGGTTGGCGCGCTAGCCTTCAGCCTTGGTTGCGCTTGAGCTGGACGTAGAGCGCCTCGACCTTTTCCCGGGCCCAGGGCGTCTTGCGCAGGAAGGCGAGGCTGGACTTGATGCTCGGGTCGTTCCTGAAACAACGAATGTCGACCCGTTTGCCAAGCTCCGCCCAGCCGTGGTGGGCGACCAGTTCGGTGAGCAGTTTTTCCAGGGTGACGCCGTGCAATGGATCGGGATGGCCAGGCATGAAGGGCTCGGGATTCAGGCAATGAAAAAGGGGATGGAGCGTGGCACATCTGCGTGCCGGCCTGCCATCCCCTTCGTAGTCCCCGGCGAGGGGCGGGCGTTCAGCGCTTCTTGCTGATGGTGATCTGCCGCGACGGGCCGTAGACCTGGCCGCTGACGCCCTTGGCGATCTTCTGGATCTCGCCGCCGGCCTGGAGGAAGGCGGCGACCTGCGCTTCGATGGACTCGCGGGTTTCGACCGCGGGAGCCGGCTTGGCGGCTTTCGGCGCGACGGTTTTCTTCATGATGGCCATATCCGGGGACCTGTCTCTGCATTAAATATGGCCGTTCATTATAACCGAAGCGGCGTTTTATTTCATCTTGAATATTGTCGATCAGATTTCGGACGTAACCTGCTGTTTTCTATAAAGTCCGTTAGGCAATACCCGAGCGAGGCGCTGCGGCATTGGCGATCCGGCGGTGAACTGCTCGAGGTCTCCGCGGCTGGATGTTCCGCCGACCCCGGGCGACGCAGGATACCGCCAGGTGGATAACTCCCTTCGCGCATCCCGGCATGAATTCCAATGTTTGCATTAGTTGATGCGAGAAAGTTCTCCGGGCCTCTATCTCACCTATATCGAGAATAATGAAAAGTTCACGATTAGTTATCGGCTAAGTTGCCCGGATATATACGTCGATATCATCGCGCTGCCGGCCGGGGCATGCATCGCCTCGCTGCGTTCCCGGTGCTAACCTGCGGAACCCCAGCCGCCGAGCGAGCGCCGCATGCCAGCCATTCTCTCCTCCCGCCAACGTATCGCCCTGCGCCTGGCCTGGCGCTTCATGGCGCCTTACCGCTGGCGCATGCTCGGGGCCCTGGTGGCGTTGCTGTTCACCGCGGCGATCACCCTGTCCCTGGGCCAGGGCATCCGCCTGCTGGTGGACCAGGGGTTCCTCACCGCCTCGCCCGAATTGCTCAATCGCTACATCCTGCTGTTCTTCGTGCTGGTGCTCGGCCTGGCCGTGGGCACCTTCGTGCGCTTCTACCTGGTGTCCTGGATCGGCGAGCGCTTCGTCGCCGATATCCGCAAGCGCGTGTTCGACCACCTGATCGAGTTGCATCCCGGTTTCTACGAAACCAACCGTAGCTCCGAGATCCAGTCGCGCCTGACCGCCGACACTACGCTGCTGCAGACGGTGATCGGTTCCTCGCTGTCGATGGCCCTGCGCAATGCCCTGATGCTGGTCGGCGGGGTGCTGCTGATGTTCGTCACCAACGCCAAGCTGACCAGCATCGTGGTGCTGGCGTTGCCGCTGGTGATCGCCCCGATCCTGCTGTTCGGCCGCCGCGTGCGCAGCCTGTCGCGGGAAAGCCAGGACCGGGTGGCCGACGTCGGCAGCTACGTCGGTGAAACCCTCGGTCAGATCAAGACCGTGCAGGCCTACAACCACCAGGCGCAGGATCGCCAGCGCTTCGCCGGCACCGTCGAACGCGCCTTCGACACCGCGCGCAAGCGCATCGCCCAGCGCGCCTGGCTGATCACCGTGGTGATCGTGCTGGTGCTCGGCGCGGTCGGCGTCATGCTCTGGGTCGGCGGCCGCGACGTGATCGCCGGCAGCATCTCGGCCGGCGAACTGGCCGCGTTCGTCTTCTACAGCCTGATCGTCGGCATGGCCTTCGGCACCCTCAGCGAGGTGATCGGCGAATTGCAGCGCGCCGCCGGCGCCGCAGAGCGCATCGCCGAGCTGCTCAGGGCGCGCAGCGAGATCCGCCCGCCAGCGCAACCACGCAAGCTGGCGGCACGGGTGAGCGGGAGGATCGAATTGCAGGCGGTGCGCTTCGCCTATCCGACCCGTCCCGAACACTGGGCCATCGACGACATCAGCCTGGCCGTCGAACCGGGGGAAACCCTGGCCCTGGTCGGACCTTCCGGCGCCGGCAAGTCGACCCTGTTCGATCTGCTCCTGCGTTTCTTCGATCCGCAGCAGGGACGGCTGCTGCTGGACGGACAGCCGATCGTCGAACTGGACCCGGCCGACTTGCGCCGCAGCTTTGCCCTGGTGTCGCAGAACCCCGCGCTGTTCTTCGGCAGCGTCGAGGAAAACATCCGCTACGGCCGTCCGCATGCCAGCGCCGCCGAGGTCGAGGCCGCAGCGCGTGCCGCGCATGCCCACGAGTTCATCCTGGGTCTGCCGCAGGGCTACGCCACCCACCTGGGCGAGGGCGGCATCGGCCTGTCCGGCGGCCAGCGCCAGCGCCTGGCGATCGCCCGGGCGTTGCTGGTAGACGCGCCGGTGCTGCTGCTCGACGAGGCGACCAGCGCCCTGGATGCGGAAAGCGAGCACCTGATCCAGCAGGCCCTGCCAGGCCTGATGAGCGGACGTACCACCCTGGTGATCGCCCATCGCCTGGCCACGGTACAGAGCGCCGACCGCATCGCGGTGATCGACCAGGGGCGGCTGGTGGCCATTGGTAGCCATGCCCGGCTGATCGCCGAGAACCCGCTCTATGCGCGCCTGGCGGAACTGCAGTTCGCTGCCGGCGGACGCTAGCTTCAGAGCGGCTTGTCGATGCCCGCGTACTGCTTGTCCAGCTCGTCGATACGCTGCGCGTAGGCGCGGGAGAGGCAGTCGGTGTCGCTACCGCAGCGCCGGCGCTCGCGCAGCCAGTCCTGCTGCCGGTCCTGCATGGCGCCGCGGCCGCCCATGGCGAACAGGCCGCGGAGGAAGTGGTACTTGACGCTCATCTCGACGTCCTTGTCGTTCAGCGCCCGGTTCGCGCAGATGGCCTTTTCGTCCGCTCGCTCAGCCTTTTCGCAATCGAAGCTGGCCGCTTCGGCCAGGGGCGCCAGCAGGAGTCCGCCGAGGGCGAGGAATGCCAGGTGCTTCATGCCGTTCTCCGTTTCGCCTGGTTGCTTGCGAATCTTCGACGCCCGCGACGGCGCTGGGTTCAGCGGGGAGCGCGCGGCGGCTGGGCGGGCCGCTCCGGCGCGGTCAGTGCGAAAGGATCAGGGCCTTCTGCTCGGGGATGACGGTGCGCTCCCGAGGGGCGTCCGCGCGTTCCGCTTCCTCGGTTTCGGGGCGGTTGGCGAACAGGCTTTTCAGGGTGCTCAGCAGCGGCTGTTCCTTCGCCGCTTCGGCGACCTGGCTGCGGCTTTCCACGGGTTCCGGGGTGGCCGCCGTGACCACGTGGAAGTCGCTGATCTCGATGATCCCGCGGCCCTCGGCGAGCAAGTGGAAGGAGAAGGCCTTGCGCGCTTCCGGGTTGTCGAAGGTGAAGCTCATGTCCAGCGGCTTGCCTTTGAGCAGGCGCGGGATGTCCGGTACCGGTATGGGAACGTCGCGTTCGAACTCCTTGGTCTTCAGCGTCACCCGGGCGCCGTTGCGGTCCATCTGCAAGGCGCGGATCTTCAGGGTGACCGTGGTCCTGCTGTTCTTCGGCATCTCCAGGTATTGCGCGCCGATCAGGTTGTCGGTCCAGTCGTTGTGGGTTTCCGGCTTCAGGCGGATGCGTTCGTGGGTGGCGAACTGGAACTCCTGGCCCAACTGGCCGGCCTGTTGCACGGAGTGGTCGAGGACGGCGGCGCGCTGGCTGACCAGGCGTGCCTGGCGACCGCTGAAACGACCGAGGAACTCGGCTTCGTCGGCGATGAAGCCCTCGCTGCGGTAGCGCCGGCAGACCTGCTGGAAATCGCATTCGACGAAGGTGTCCTTGCCGTCGTGGTGGCGCAGCATGCCGTTGGTGTAGGACATCATTTCGCGGCCGCTGGCGTAGTCGCGGAACAGCGAGCGCCCGGAAATCCCCGCCGGCACGCGGTAGCCGAAATAGTCGAGGACGGACGCGGCGAGGTCGACGTGGCCGTAGACGCCGCTCTTGATCGGCGGCAGCGCCGCCTGTTCCGGTGCCAGTACCAGGTTGAAGCCCCAGGCCGAGGCGAGGCGCACCTGGTCGACACCGTGGGATTCGTCGGAAGTGAGCACCACCAGGGTGTCGCGCAACACGCCCTGTTTCTCCAGGTCGGCGAGGAAGGCGTCGATCGCGTCGTCGAGATAGGCCACCGCGGCCTGCTTGGCGCTCGGGTAGCGGGCCAGGTAGTCGGCAGGCGCCGAGTAGGGCTGGTGGGTACCGACGGTGAGCAGGGTCAGCATCCAGGGTTTCTTCTGCTGGCGCAGCTGCTTCACGTAGGTCGCGGCGCCCTCGAAGAAGGCCTTGTCGTCCATGCCCCAGGGAAACTCCAGGTAGGACGTGTTGCGGAACCAGTCGCGCCCGAGGGTCTTGTCGAAGCCCATCTGCGGCATGACCTTGTCCTTGGCCATGAAGCGCAGGCCGGCACCCTGCAGGAAGTGCGTGCTGAAACCGTGCTGGCGCAGCTGGGCGGGCAAGCACTCCCTGGCCCGGGCCGGGTTGTTCAGCAGCTCGACGCCCTTCGGCGTGCCCGAGTCGAGCTTGCTGTAGTCGCCGCAGAGCATGGCGTAGAGGCCGCGGATGGTCTGGTGGCTGTGCAGCACGTAGTCCGGGGTGGTCATCGCCCGTTCGGCCCAGCCACTCAGCCTGGGCATCGGCGCTTCGTGGTAGCTGCTGTTGATGGCGGCGCGGTTGGCGGCGATATACGCGCCGGGGATTCCCTCCATGGCCACGATCAGGACGTTGCGCGCGCGCCCTCCGCCGGCCAGCAGCGGCGTTCCGGAAAGGTCGAGCTGGTTGAGCCCGGCGACGTCCGGCGGGGTGTCCGGACGGTCGTCGGCGAGCCAGTCTTCGACCGCCAGTTGGCCACTGCTGAGCGCGCTGGCCAGCAGCTTGTGCGGCAGGTTGTACTGCTGCCATTGGTCGGCATCGCTCGGACGCAGGTATTGCAGGCCGACATGCGCCGCCAGGAACGCCGCCGGCAGCGCGTAGGCATAGCGCGGCAGGCGCGGACCGCGGCGACGCCAGAGCAGCACGCAAAGCAATGTCGCGCCACCGAGGCCGAGCGCCAGTGGCAGGTGGGCGAGGCCGCCGCCCTGGGTGGAGCTGCTGACGAACTGCGGATCCAGCAGGTACTTGAGGTCGGAAGGTTCCGGCATGCGCCCGACCGCGCCGACCAGTTCGGCATTGCCGATCAGGAACAGGCACCAGAGCAGCATGACCGGGAGCGCGAACCACAGGGAGCGTCGATGCAGGAGCAGCACCAGCAGGCTGCCGAGGGCCAGGTCCGAGAGATAGCCGAACGGCGTCGACCAGCCGAGCCAGTAGCGGCCGGCGAGGGGAACGACCAGAAACAGTGCGGCCAGCGCCAGAAGCGAGCCGCAAGATGAGAGCCAACGGCTGAGTGGACGCACAGGAACTCCTGATGAGCGGCAGCGAGAATCCTTGATAAGGATGTTCCAAAAAAGTCTTTAGGGTTCACGATTTTGAAACATCGTTGTGCTTACTGCCAGTAGACAGTCGGCATTTGGGAAATGTCCGCGTGGTTCAGGATGTTTCGGCGCGAATGGCCGGCAAGGCGATGAGCGGCGTCGGCGTACCGGCAAAAACTTCCGCCCGCATGCGTGGCGCCCGGTAGAATGCCGCCCCTTCGACAGGGGGAGACAACATGGCGGTCATCGGGCGTTTCAATTCACTGCAGGTGGTCAAGCACACGGAGTTCGGGCTCTATCTCGACGGTACCCAGCACGGCGAGATCCTCCTGCCCAAGCGCTATGTGCCGAAGGACCAGCCCAGCGAAGTGGGCGACTGGCTCAACGTGTTCATCTACCTGGACAGCGACGACCGCCTGATCGCCACCACCCAGACGCCCAAGGTCCAGGTCGGCGGTTTCGCCAGCCTGAAGGTCGTGGAGATCAACCGGATCGGCCTGTTCCTCGACTGGGGCCTGCCCAAGGACCTGCTGCTGCCGCATTCGGAAGAAAAGCGTCCGTTGCAGGTCGGCGACTACTGCGTGGTCTACGTCTACCTGGACAAGCGCACCAACCGCATCACCGCCACCGCACGCCTGGACCGCCAGTTGGACAACCTGCCGCCACGCTACAGCGTCGGCCAGGCGGTCGACCTGCTGGTGGTGGAGCGTACCGAGATGGGCTTCAAGGCGATCATCGAGGGCAAGCACTGGGGCCTGATCCACAAGAACGAGGCGTTCAAGTTCCTCCGCAGCGGCATGCGCGAACAGGGCTACATCAAGGAATTGCGCGCGGACGGCAAGATCGCCCTTAGCCTGCAGCCGGTCGGCGCCGAGGCCGCCGTCGAGCTGAGCCAGCAGATTCTCGCCCGGCTGCTGGAGGCCGGCGGCAGCCTGCCGCTCAGCGACAAGAGTTCACCGGAAGATATCCACCGGCTCTTCGGGGTCAGCAAGGGGACCTTCAAGAAGGCCATCGGCGGCCTCTACAAGAAAGGCCTGATCCTGATCCACCCGGAACGCATCGAACTGCCGCGCTGAGGTTTCCGCTCAGGGCTGGAGGAACGGGGCGAAGTCCAGGCCAGCGCCGCCGGGGCGGACGTCGCGCAGGCGCTTGCCGGGGTCCGCGCTCAGCTCCAGGCTGAGGGTCGGCCGGCGGGCGTTCTTGTCGCGCAGTTCCAGGCTGTCCTGCTGCTGGCGAAGGAAACCGGTGGGCACCTTCAGGTGCTCCACTGCATCGCCGGCCGGGTTCGCCAGCAGCAGGTTGAGGAACTTGCCGGCCTTCAGTTGGCTGAGCGGAATATCGAACCACCAGACGTTCTTGCTCTTGTTGAAGCGGGCGAGCAGGGTGTTGCCGGCATCCAGCACGGACATGCCCAAGGCCTGGTTGAGCTGTGCGATGGCTGCCGCTTTATCGAGTTTCATGGAGTTTCCTGACGGGCCGCGCCGGCCGGGATGGCGGGCGGGTAGCCGGATATTCTAGCAGCCGGAGGGACGCCGCAGGACCTGCGCGGTGCGCAGGCCCCGCCGCTCAGACCATCCGCCGGAACTGCCGCCAGCGTTGCTGCCAGCCCAGCAGCAGCGGAGAGACCGCGGGGCCGGTGCCGGCGTCCTGCAGGCGCGGGTGGTGGCTGACCACGTTGACCAGGATCGGCTCCTGGGCGTTCTTCACATCGACGAAGAACAGGTGCTGCCCCTGGTGCAGGCGTTCTTCGAAGGGACGGAAGGCGCGGTTGGTGCGCTGCAGGCCGAAGAAGCTGCCTTCCCACAGGCAGAACGCGCAGAGCATGGCGCCGAGGAATATCACCGGAATCCAGCCGGCGGCGGTTTCCGTCCAGCCGCTGGCATAGGCGAAGGCCACGGCGACGATGGCCAGGACGAGGCCGACCAGCAGGCCGACACGGCCGGAGCGGACCACATCCTTCTTCATGAACGGAGAGACTTCGTGCAGATGGCGCTGGCCGGTCTCCGCGTCCTTTTCGCTGAGGACGTGGATCTGCTCGGTGGCGATGCCGCTGGCTTCCAGTTCGGCTTCGAGCCGTTCCAGCTCGTCGAGGTTGTCGCTGATGTAGTAATGCCGGTTCATGGCATGCCTCCCATCGTCTGACGGCCTGTTCCTTGGGCGAACAGGCAAAGGTCGATACCCCCTGTCGGTGAATCCCGGAGCACCCGCAAGCGGCAGGTCGGCCGGGATTGTCGGTTTCTTGCGCAGCATTCAGTCTAGCATCCGCGGCAGCGGCGGCCGGTACGCCGGTCTGCTGGCTTCTTCCTTCAACATAGGCCGGAAGCGGGGTAGTGGCGGGGCCGGGCGATGGACGGGCCAGGTACGGGTGGGCCGTACGCAGCCCGCGAGCGCAGGATTACTCGGCGGGAACGATGATGGCGACGCGGCGGTTCTCGCTGCGGCCGGCGCGGGTCTTGTTATCGGCCACCGGCTTGCTCATGCCAAGGCCGCGGACCTCGATGTTGGCCGCCGGCATGCCGGCTTCGCGGAATACCGCGGCCACCGATTCGGCGCGCCGTTCGGAGAGCTTTTGATTGTAGCCTTCGTCGCCGTAGTTGTCGGTGTGGCCTTCCAGGCGGACCTTGTCGATGTCTACCGCGAGCAGGGCGCGGGCGATCTTGGTCAGGGTGTTGCGGCTGTCGGGATTGAGACGGTCTAGATTGTTGCCGAACAGCACCTTGCTCGACATGCCGAACTCCCAGCCTTCGTCGCGGAGTTCGAAGCCCTGCTCCTGGAGCACGGCGATCTGCTCGGCGCTCAGGCCGGTCTGCGGCGGCTTGGTCTGGCAACCGGCCAGGCCCAGCACAAGGCTGAACAGGGCGAGGGCAAGCAATCTACTTGGGTGGAGCCTCTGGGGTAGCACTGTCTATCTCCTTTTCTTCCTGAAGGATGCGGGGGTCGTTGAGTTCCGCCAGGCGCCGGCTGCCGCGGGCCTGGCGCTTGGCGATGTACATTGCCATGTCGGCGTCGTGGAGCAGCGCCGCCGGGGTATCCGCATGCTCGGGATAGAGGGCGATGCCGATGGTCAGCGAGGTACTCACCGTGCTGCCGTCGCTGAGCCGGATCGGCGCCTGCATGCTGGCGATGATGTTGTCGGCGATGCGCAGGGCGTCGGCGCCGGACGCCAGCGGTGCGAGCAGGACGGCGAATTCGTCGCCGCCCAGGCGCGCCACCAGGTCGCTTTCGCGCAACTGCCCACGGATGCGCATGGCGATGTTGACCAGCACGGTGTCGCCGGCGGCATGGCCGAGGCGGTCGTTGATCTCCTTGAAGCGGTCGCTGTCGATGAACAGCACCGCCAATTGCTCGCGATGCTCGTTGGCATCGCGCAGCGCCCGGCTCAGGCGGCCTTCGAAGAAGGCGCGGTTGGGCAGGCTGGTCAGGCTGTCGTGGTGGGCCTGGTGCGCCAGCGAGGCGTTCTCGTCCTGCAGGCGCGCCTGCCAGGATTCGAGTTCGTCGAGCAGGGCGTTGAAGTCCTCGCCCAGTTGGCTCAGCTCGGCGATGCCGGCTTCCGGTACGCGCTTCTCGAAATCCCGTTCGCGGCGCACGGTATGCGCGACCTTCGCCAGTTGGTCGAGCGGGCCGACGATACCGCGTACCAGCCGCCGCGACAGGTAGAAGGCGCCCAGGGCGGTAAGCAGCAGGCACAGGACCATGCCGGCGAAACCGGTGAGCAGGAAGCGCAGCAGGCTGCCGCCGGAGCCCTTCACCTCCACCGAACCGATCTTCTGGCCGTCGTGCAGGATCGGTTGTTCGGTCGGCGCGCTGAGCAGCCAGTGCGCCAGTTGCTGTTCCAGCAGGTGCAGCGGCCCGGTGCTTTCCCGATGCCAACTGGCCAGGGTCTGTCCCTGGCGGTCGTAGACGATGGCGCTGGAGACCTCTTCGCTGGAGGCGATCAGCGCCAGGGACTCCTCGGCGGCCTGGGCATCGCCGAAGACCACCGCGGCTTCGACGGTATAGCTGATGGAACGGGCGATCAGTTGCTGGTTGGGGTCGGCATAGGCGCGCAGGGTCAGCAGGCCGACCAGGGTCACCGCCAGCCCGGCGGTGAATACCGCGACCAGCGCCACGCCCAGGTGCGCGCGATAGAGCACCCGGCGCAGCGATGGATTGGAACCCGTATAGCGACGACGACGGTTCATCACGGAGTGGCCTGCCGCCTTGCCAGTTTCAATACGCTCGGGTGCACGCGTACGCCGCTGCGGGCGATGGAGTCGAGATTGGCCTCGAAGGTGATGCGCGGACCGCCGACGTTGAGGCAGAACATGCTGCCGACGCTGCATTCGGTGCCACGCTCGCTGATGGACAGGACCGGATGCCCGGCCAGGCTGCGGAACACCTGCTGGCGCTCGCGCTCGTCGACCACTCCGAGGTAGATCACGTTGCAGAGCGTGCCGAGGTCCGGGTTGTCCACCGCGCGGCGTTCCGCATGCACGCGCCTGCCATTGGCCTGCACCATGCCGCGGAGCAGGCCGTCGGCGTACTCGGTCGGTCCGACCACGCAGAGTTGCAGGACCGCCGGCTCCTTCGGCCAGCGCACGTAGCTGAATATGCCCAGCAGAACCTGGCTGACCGCATTGCTGCGTTGCTCGACCGACGTCCGTGCGTCGTCCGCCCACAGGCCTCCGCCGCCCAGGCAGGAAACCGCCAGGACCAGGCAGGCCAGGGTGCGCCTGTAGAGGTCGAGGGGCTGCAAGGTGGGCAACGAAGGCAAAAAGGTTTCCTCCAGGAAAACGTAGCGGGGTGGCACGACTGGCCAGTGTAGTCGGTGTGCGGCGAATATTACCGGATGTGCCGGGAAAGAAAGCCGTTCGGTGTCAAATCAATGGCGCAATTGCCGGAGATGGAAGCGCTTTGCGTCTTGTCCTGTCTGGTTTTCTGGCTGAGCATGTAGGGCGTTACTGACCTTTATCAGGGGGCGGCATGATCCGGGAAATCCTCAAGATGGGTGACGAGCGCCTGTTGCGTATCGCGCAGCCGGTGCCGTCCGAACTGTTCGGCAGCGAGGAGCTGCAACGGCTGATCGACGACATGTTCGAAACCATGCATCACGTCGGCGGGGTAGGGCTGGCCGCGCCGCAGATCGGCGTCGACCTGCAGCTGGTGATCTTCGGTTTCGAGCGCAGCGAGCGCTATCCGGACGCCCCGGCCGTGCCGCCGACCATCCTGCTGAACCCGCGGATCACCCTGCTGGACGACGAGATGGAAGAGGGCTGGGAGGGCTGCCTGTCGGTGCCGGGGTTGCGCGGCGCGGTATCGCGCCATCGGCGCATCCGCTACCAGGGCCTGGACCCGCAGGGACAGCCGATCGACCGCAGCGTCGAAGGGTTCCATGCGCGGGTGGTGCAGCACGAGTGCGACCACCTGATCGGCCGCCTGTATCCCTCGCGAATCACCGACTTCAGCAAGTTCGGCTTCACCGAGGTGCTGTTCCCCGACCTGGACCCCGCCGCGGACGATTGAGCGGTTGCGCCTGCGGCTCTGCTCCGGCCTGGCTCAGCTCCGCGGTGGGGTGCCGAGCGGCGCCGCCGGAGCGTGTTTTTTCGCTCGTTTCGCCAGGCGTTTCTCCTGGGCGGTTTTCAGCGGTTTCCTACGAGTTTCCTTCTTCGCGTTCAGTCCCTTGCTCATGGCGTTCACCTCCCCACGCAGCACCTGCGTGGCGCGCCGGATGGCCGATGGCGTCCGCGGCGCCGGACGGCGGCGGACGCTTCCAGCATAATGCGTGGCGCAGCGCCCGGCGCGGGCGGCGATCGACGGCGCTCAGCGCAACTGGCGTTGTGCGGTGATTTCCGGCAGGTCCTGGCGGCGCAGATAGACCAGTAGCGGCTCGCCGATGTTCAGTCGTTCGTTGATGTTCTGTTCCAGCAGGATCTGCAACTGCTCGCGGCCCAGGCGCATGACGTCGTCGCGTACCGAACTCCAGACGAACTCGCTGGTGGGCGTGATGCTGTCGTCGGCTACGTCCATGCCGAAGGAGTCTTCGCTGAAACGCACGATGTAGCGGCCGGTCTTGCGGTTGAAACCGACGAACCCCTTGAGGGCATCGGCGGCCTGGCAGATGTCGGTGGATGTGATGCTCATGCGGAACCTCCCTGAACGTTCCTGTTTCTCTGGGCGCACGCATGATCGGCGGCGCCCCCGTTCTGCGGCGGGGGTCGCTGGTGCCGAGCGGGGTATTCTGCCAGTTGCCGCCGCCCGGGGAAGAGGGCGGATCGCGAACGGTAGTGGGACGGATTGTCGCGACCTTGGTTAAACCGCCGCCACGCGCTAGGCTCGGGGTTCGCAGCCGACCGAGTGGAGAACAGCGCCAGATGCCAGGGGCCGTGGATTTCAAGGAGCGGATATCCCGCCAGCGTCCGCATGACAGGGAAACCTACGGACATGCCGGGAATACCGATCTGCAAGACATCGTCTACCAGTTGGAAAGCGACCGCGGGCGCATCGTCAATTCCGCCGCCGTGCGTCGCTTGCAGCAGAAGACCCAGGTCTTCCCGCTGGAGCGCAACGCGGCGGTGCGCAGCCGCCTGACCCATTCCCTGGAAGTGCAGCAGACCGGGCGTTTCATCGTCCGCACGCTGTTCCGTCAACTGGGCCCGCGTGCCGCGGAGGCCGGCCTGGACGGGCTGGAAGGCGCGCTGGAAAGCCTGGTGGAAATGGCCTGCCTGATGCACGACGTCGGCAATCCGCCGTTCGGTCATTTCGGCGAGTACGCCATCAACGACTGGTTCGAACGCAACCTCGACGCCCTGTTCGAGCGCCGCATACCGCCGGGCCAGGGCGACGGCCTGTTGCAGCAGCGCATGCTCACCGACCTCAAGCACTTCGAAGGCAACGCCCAGGCCATCCGCCTGGTGGTGAAGCTGCTGCGCCTGAACCTCACCTACACGCAGACCGCCGGCCTGCTCAAGTACGTGCGCCCGGCCTACGAGCCGAAGCCGGACAAGGCGGCGGCGAACCACTACCTGAACAAGAAGCCGGGCTTCTATCTTTCCGAGGAAGCCTTCGTCGACGAACTGCGCCGAGTCCTCGGCATGCGCCCGGGCACTCGCCACCCTGTGGCCTACATCATGGAAGCGGCCGACGATATCTCCTATTGCCTGGCCGATATCGAAGACTCGGTGGAAAAAGGCATCCTCGACATCCGTCAATTGGCGGATCTGCTGGTGAAGAAGTTTGCCGTCCACCATTCGCCGGACGAGCCGATTCCCGGCGACGCGGACAACATGAGCTTCCAGCGGATGGTCGACTACTCGCTGGAAAAGGCCGAGCGGGAGCCGATCAACAAGGTCAGCGAATTCTTCATCCGCCTGCGGGTGAAAATGATCCACCCGCTGGTCCAGCACGCCGCCCAGCAGTTCATCGACAACCTCGAAGCGGTTCATGCCGGCACCCTCGGCCGCGCGCTGATGGAGGACGGCAGCCTGCCGCACGCCATCGTCCAGACGTTCAAGGACGTGGCCATGGAATGGGTGTTCTGCCATCCGGAGGTGGAAACCCTGGAATTGCAGGGCTACCGCATCATCCAGGGCCTGCTGGATTTCTACGCGCCGCTGCTGCGCCTGCCGGCCGAGGAGTTCCAGGCCCTCGCCGAAGGTCGCCAGGCCGCCGCGCCGCATCCGCAACTGCTGGTTCGGCGCCTGCCGAGCCAGCAGATCAAGGCTTACCTGGAGGCCATGAAAGGTGTGGCGGAGGACCCGTTGCAGCGGCAGTGGGAGTTCTACCACCGCTGCCGTATGCTCCAGGATTTCGTCAGCGGCATGACCGACCAGCATGCCCAGGACGAATACCGCGCGTTGTCCGCGCTGTAAGCGGAGGAGCGAGATGCGCGCTGTCGTCGAACTGCTCGCCGGCGCCCGCCGCCTGGTGATCTTCACGGGCGCCGGGGTGTCGGCGGAAAGCGGGATTCCCACCTTCCGCGATGCCCTTGGCGGTCTCTGGGCGCGCTACGATCCGGCGGCCCTGGCTACGCCCGCGGCCTTCGCCGACGATCCCGCGCTGGTCTGGGGCTGGTACGAGTGGCGCCGCCTGAAGGTGCTGGGTGTCCAGCCGAATCCCGCGCACCGGGCGATTGCCGCATTGAGCGGACGAATCGCCAACACCCGGCTGGTCACCCAGAACGTCGACGACCTGCATGAACGCGCCGGCAGCCGCGACGTCCTTCACCTGCATGGCAGCCTGCACGCGGCGCGTTGCGCGATCTGCGCGGCAGCCTACCGGGACGCCTTGCCCGATTCGGTCGAGCCGGAAGAGGGACGACGGATCGAGCCGCCGCGTTGTCCGGCCTGCGGCGGACAGGTCCGGCCGGGCGTGGTCTGGTTCGGCGAGGCGCTGCCCGAGGCGGCGCTGCGCGAGGCTTTCGCCGCGGCCTGCGAGTGCGACCTGTTGCTCAGCGTCGGCACTTCCGGCGTGGTGCAGCCGGCGGCGCGGATACCCGGACTGGCGCTGGAGCACGGTGCCAGCGTCGTGCATGTGAACCCGCAACCGGTGCGCACCCGCCATCCGCGCGAACACTGTCTCGTCGGTCCGGCTGGCGAGGTGCTGCCCGAACTGTTGCGCCGGGCGTTTCCCGGCTGAGGCGGCTCAGCCCTGGGACGAGCCGAAGAGGATCACCGCGGAACCGATCAGGATCAGCAGCCAGTAGAGCGCGCCGAGCACGATGAACAGCAGGTTGTAGCCCGAATAGCCGGCGTTGCCCGTGCCCTGCGGGTCGCCGCTGGCGAGGTTGGCCTGGCGCTGGATGTTGCGCATCGGGATCAGCGGCGTGAGCAGCAGCAGGAGCGAGGGCAGCGAGTAGGGCTCCAGCGCGGGGACCACGTCGGTGAGGTGGCTGATCAGGTTCGCCGCGACCGTCAGCAGCACCGCCCAGGTCGCATCCTTGCTCGGGCTCCATAGTGCCTGGCGCTCTTCCGGCAGGGCCTGGTGGATCCGCCGGGCGAGGGCGTGGAAAAAGAAGATGCCGAAGATCGCCCGCCATACCGGGCTGATCCGCCGCTCCATCTGCGGTTGCTGGGCCTTCCAGTGCTTGTACATCCAGTACACGCCGTACAGCCCCAGGGTGACGAGGAAGAGCACGCTCATCTTGCCCAGGGAAGTGACGAAGAAATGCGCCCGCTTCGCGCCGCGGGTTTCCACCAGGGGCGCTTCCGGGGTCTTGTAGACGTTTTCCATAACTGATCCGGCAGTCCTTGAGAAAAACCGCCATTTTGCCTTCCGCCGCTCCGTCAGGCCAGCGGCCAGGGGCGTTGCCGCCCCGGCCGTCCGATCAGGCGTTGCGGCTGGGCGGCGCCATGAACTCGGGACCGACCGGATCCTGGATGGTCTCGGCGAGGATCCGCTCGATGCGGGCCATGGCCTCGTCGTCCAGGCGCCAGCCGAAGGCGTCGGCGATGCCGTTCAACTGCTCCGGCTTGCGCGCCCCCCACAGCGCCACCGTAGGGTCGCGATCGAGAATCCAGCGGATGGCCAGGGCCAGCACCGACTTGCCATAGCGCTCGCGAGCCAGTTCCTCCAGTTGCGCGACCGCTGCCAGGTACTGGGCGAAGCGGGGCTGCTGGAACTTCGGGTCGGACTTGCGCAGGTCGTCGCCATCGAAGCGGGTCTCGGCGTTCATCCGTCCGGAAAGCAGGCCGCGGCACAGCGCTCCGTAGGCCAGCACGACGATGCCGTTACGCTCGGCGTAGGGCAGCACGTCGGCGTCGATGGCGCGCTCGAACAGGTTGTAGGGTGGCTGCACGCTGGCCAGCGGAGCGAACTGGCGGAACCCGTCCATCTGTTCCGGCGAATAGTTGCTCACGCCGATGGCGAGGATCTTGCCGTCGCGGCGCAGGCGCTCCAGTTCGCCGGCGGTTTCCTCGTGCGCCACCAGCGGGTCCGGCCAGTGAATCTGGTACAGGTCGATACGATCGGTTTTCAGCCGCCGCAGCGAGTCCTCGACCTCCCGGCGGATGCGTGCGGCGGAGGCGTTGCGGTGGATGCCCGCGTCGCTCCACTCCAGCGCCGCCTTGGTGGCGATCACCGCCTTGTCGCGCAGGCCCTGCAAGGCCTTGCCGACGACCTCCTCGGAATGGCCGAAGCCATAGACCGGCGCGGTGTCGATCAGGTTGATCCCGGATTCCACCGCACGCCGGATGGTTTCCACCGACGTCGCGTCGTCAGCGCCGCCCCACATCCAGCCGCCGATGGCCCAGGTGCCGAGGCCGATGCGCGAGACCGGCGTGTCGATACCCTCGATGCGAATGCTTTCAACACTCATGGAAATACTCCTGCAGATCGGGAAAACGCTTGCCGGCAATGCGCCCGGCGGCACGGAGCGATTACTCTAGATCACCCGAGATTGAATGTGGCTCAATGCTGCATTGACCTCCGAGAACTGCCAGGAGCCCTGGAATGCCGGCTTTCACCCGTTCCGAACTCGCCGACCTGAACGTCTTCATGACCATCGTCCGGCGCCGCAGCTTCCGTCACTCGGCCCAGGAACTGGGTGTCAGTACCTCGGCGCTGAGCCACAGCATGCGCAACCTCGAGGCGCGGCTCGGGGTGAAGCTGCTCAACCGTACCAGCCGTTCGGTGGTGCCGACCGATGCCGGCAGCGCGCTGGCGGCCAAGCTGGAGGATGGTTTCCAGGTGATCGGCGAGGCGCTCGGCGAGCTCGATGCCTATCGCACCTCGCCGGTGGGCCGGCTGCGCCTGAACGTGCCGCGCGATGCCTCGCGGCTGCTGCTGGGGCCGGTCCTCAGGCGCTTCACCGAGGCGTATCCGGACCTGCAACTGGAACTTTCGGTGGAGGACCGCATGGTCGACATCGTCGCCGATGGCTACGACGCCGGCATCCGTTACGGCGGCACGGTGCCCCAGGACATGGTCGCGGTGCCATTGACCGGGGAGCTGCGCTGGGTGGTGGCCGCGTCGCCCGATTACCTGGCGCGCCACGGCGTGCCCCAGCGGCCGGACGACCTGTTGCGGCACGTCTGCATCCGCATGCGCCTGGGCGACAACTCGTTCTACAAATGGGAACTGGGCGACGGCGAGCGGATGGTCGAGGTCGACGTGCCCGGCCCTTTCAGCGTCAACGAAAGCAATACGGCGGTCGCCGCGGCCCTGGACGGCATTGGCCTGGCCTACTGCCTGGAAGTGGGAATCGCCGAGGAGCTGCGTAGCGGCCGGCTGCAACTGGTATTGCCCGACTGGACCTCGATGGGCGCGCCGTTCTGCCTCTATTATCCGAGCCGACGCCAGCCGCAACCCGGCTTGCGCCAACTGATGGAAATGATCCGCGGCGACTGGCTGGGGCGTGCCTGAATCGTCCTCCCGCCAAACCTTGCAAGGAGCCCCCCATGCTCACCGGTCTCAATCACCTGACCCTGGCGGTCGCCGACCTGCCGGCCAGCATCGCCTTCTACCGCGATCTTCTCGGCTTTCGCCTGGAAGCGCGCTGGGACCAGGGCGCCTATCTCGAACTGGGTTCGCTGTGGCTGTGCCTGTCCCGGGAGCCGCAGTACGGCGGGCCGGCCGCGGACTACACGCACTATGCCTTCGGCATCGCCGCCGCGGATTTCGCCCGCTTCGCCGCGCAGCTGCGCGCGCATGGCGTGCGCGAATGGAAGCAGAACCGCAGCGAGGGCGATTCGTTCTACTTCCTCGACCCGGACGGCCATCGCCTGGAGGCCCACGTCGGCGACCTGCGCAGCCGGCTCGCGGCGTGCCGGCAAGCGCCCTATGCGGGAATGCGTTTCGCCGACTAGGCCTTGGCCTTGCCGGAAGCTACGGACGCCACGGCCGGGCCGGCGAGGCGCTTCAGCAGGCGCGGGCGGTTGGTCTCCAGCGCGCCGCCGCGTCCCCGCAGGCCGTCCCACAGGCCCCAGCCCAGGCAGCGCAGCTTGAGCAGCTTGTCGCGTTCGAGCAGGAGCACCGCGAGGCCCTGGGTCAGGGTCGGCAGGTTCGCCAGCAGGGCCAGCGGCGAGGACCGGGCGTAGCGGCGCAGGACCAGCAGGCCGTTGCGCGCCAGGTAGTAGCGGCGCAGCGGGGCGTGGTTCATCGCGCTGAGGCTGAGACCGCCGAGGCGGCGGGTCTTGCGCGTGCCGATGCGGTGCTCGAGGACCAGCCGCGGGTCGACGTACAGGGGCACGTCCAGCGCCTGGGCGCGCAGGCTGTATTCGGTGTCCACGTGGTCGATGAACAGTTCCTCGTCGAAGTGGCCGAGGCGCTGGTAGGCCTCGCGGGTCAGCAGGCAGCCGGAGGAGATCAGGAACGAGGTGCGCTGCGGGGTCGTCAGGCCGTCCAGAGACAATTGCCTGAGCGTCAGTCCGTCGAGATGGATGGCCGGCAGGAAGCGCCGGTCACCCCGGTCGAAGATCCGTGGGCCGAGCAGGCAGGCCTGACCGTTGCGCGCCTGCAGGTTGCGCCACTGGGCGGCGAGGAAGGCGCCGCCGGGACGGGAGTCCTGGTCGAGCAGCAGCACACCCTGCACGCCACGCCGGAATAGCGCGTCGAGCCCCTGGTTGAAGGCGCCGGCGATGCCCTGCCGGTTGCCGTGGTGCAGCACGGCGATGCCTTGCCCGCGCAGCCGGGCATTGCGCTGCGGATCGCTGTGCGGTGAGTTGTCGACGGCAAGGAAGCGCAGTTGCGGAAACGCCGCCGCCAGTTCGCCAAGGTGTTCCAGGTCGTCGTCGCCAGGATTGAACAGTACCACCAGCACGCCCATGTCTATCCGGTCCATGATCGTTCTTCTCCCGTAGGTCGAAGTTGCCAGGCCAGGACCAGCCCGGCCAGAACGAGAAGGGCGCCGGCGAGGAATGGCGCGCCGGCCAGGGGCAGCGGCGCGAGCGGACCGCTGCCCCAGTGGAACAGGCCGCTCATCAGCGGCGGACCGACGATCGCGGCGAGGCTCATCAGGCTGCTCAGCACGCCCTGCAACTCGCCCTGGCGGTCGACCGGCACGCGGGCCGAGAGCAGCCCCTGCATGGCCGGGGTGGCGAGGCTGCCGAGCGCGAAGGGCAGCAGCGCGCAGACCAGCCAGAATGACGAGTCGACCAGGGCGAACAGCAGCAGGCCGCAGCCTTGCAGGGCGAGGCCCAGGCGCAGCAGGCGGGCGTCGTCCAGGCGCCGCTTGCAGAGGTTCACGCCGAGGGTCTGGGCGAGCACCGCGAGCACGCCGTAGAGGGCCAGCGAGTAGCCGATCCAGGCGCTGCTCCAGTGAAACTTCTCGATCACGAAGAACGGCCAGACCACCATCACCGCCTGCAAGCCGAGGAATACCAGGGCAAGCACCGCCAGCAGGCGTCCGACCCCCGGTTGCCGAGCCAGGCCGCTGATCGAGCGCAAGGCATTCATCCGCCTCGGATCCAGGCGGCGGCGTCGCGTCGGGGGCAGGGTTTCCTCGAGGAACAGGCCGGCGAGCAGGGCGTTGAGCAGGCACAGGCCGGCGGCCAGCAACAGCGGCAGCGTCGTGCCGTGCACCGCCAGCAGCCCACCGAGGGCGGGGCCGAGGATCATGCCCAGGGCGAGGCCGGCGTACAGCCAGCCGAAGTGCCGGGTGCGCTGCCCGTGCGTGCCGAGGTCCGCCGCGCAGGCCATCGCGGTGGCCACGCTGGCGCCGGTGAGCCCGGCCAGCGCGCGACCGAGGAACAGCATCCAGAGGCTGTCGGCCAGCGCCAGCAGCAGATAGCTGAGGGCGAAGCCGAGCATCGCCAGGACCAGGACGGGGCGGCGTCCGAAGCGGTCGCTGAGGCTGCCGAGGACCGGCGAAAAGAACAATTGCAGCAGCGCGAAGGTCATCACCAGGGCGGCGCCCCAGGTGGCCGCGTCGCGGATCGCCAGCGGCGCCACGCTGCCGATCAGCGTCGGCAGCAGGGGCACGATCAGGCCGACGCCAGCGGCATCCAGCAGGCAGGTGAGGAACAGCAGAGGCAGGACGCGTTTCGCGCCGGGACCGTGTTCCCGCGTGGCGGAGGGGCAGAGGCTGATCGTGGACACGCCAGGACCCTCCCGGCGAACACAGGAAATCCCGATCCTGGGACGCCAGCGACGGCAAGGGAAACTACCGGAATTCACAGGTTCGACGAACGGTCGCGGCAACGCCGGCGGGCGGCGTGATGTCATAATGATGCGACCCGTGCGCCAGTCGGGTATCCTTGCCGGCCTCTCAACGTTGTTTCCTAACGATATTTTCCTCCTGTCGCGAGCAAAGGGATTTCAATGACGCCCAGAAAAGGAAAGCTACCTGCCGTGCTCGCCTGCATGGCAGCGCTGGCGGGCTGCAACATCAACCCGGCGAACCAGGGCTCGGTGTCGTCCTGGTTCTCCATGCGCGCCGGCGATCCGCCCAGCTTCGTCACCGGCGTGGTCGGCTTCGAGAACACCGGCAGCAACGACCCGTCCACCCGCCTGACCCTGCGTTTCCGCGATCCCGCCTCCAAGACCCATGCGGCCCACGTCACCACCTCGTCGTACTCCGAGCTGTTCAGCCTCGCACTGACGCCGCGCTACTACGAGCTTTACGAGTTCGAGGTGAGGTACCTGTCCTATACCGTCACCCGCGAGACCGGTGCGTACGAGGAGCGCTGCGAGGCCAACGGCGAGGCGCTGGAGAAGACGGTCCGGAAAAGGAAGCGCAGCGTCACCCACACGGCGGTAAACGTGGAGTCCAACTGTCGTTCTACGCCGCTGACCAAGACCGACTACTACTACGAGACCTATACCTCCAAGCCGTTCTCCGCGCCGTTCCGTGCCGAGAGCTTCGCCACCAACTACATCGGCGACTTCCGCGTGCAGTGCAGCTACAAGGAGAAGAAGGGCAAGACCCTCGTCGACAGCTGCCGTCTCAACTACGGCGCCGTCAGCCGCGATCGGGTGGACGCCTGGGTGGCGCAGATGAACGAGGCAGACAAGGACAAGCGCGAGCCGCTGCCGCCGGTACGCCAGCAGGCGGTCGACACGAAGAAGGCCGGCAAGCTCATCCATTCGGTATTTCGCTGAGGCGCTCGCTCAAAGAGCGCCGGCGATCGCGCGCCAGGTGTCGGCGTATCGCCATCGCAGCCAGGCGACCAGGCAGCGCTCGTGCCAGCGTCGCAGGGCGCAGCTCCTTTGCCGCGCCAGGCGTCGCTCGATGGCCTCTTCCAGCCAGGCCTCGTCGAAGGCGGTCCATACCGCCGGAGCGGGGCTGAGCAGGTTGCCGTGGCAGACCGGCGCCACTTCCTCGAAGAACAACCGCTCCAGCAACGCCGGGTCGACGCCCTTTATCCGCCGGGCGATATCCTCGGGCTCCAGGAGAGTGTCGACGAAGGCGTCGGATAGCGCGTGGCGCAGTCGTCGGCGTTGGCTCGGGTCAAGGGCCATGGCAAGTATGGGTCCGCAGGCTGGTGCGCAGGCAGCATAACCCGCCACGGCCAGCGCGGAGAGGCGTCAGGCTCGACGGGGACGCCAGGAGCGACGACGAAGGGGTGGGCGCTGGCGGCCGAACCAGCGCCAGCGGTTGCGCCGTAGCGCCTCGTGGCACTCGTCGCGCAGCCAGGCTGGCAGCAGGCGCAGCCAGCGCAGGTGACGCCAGGGGCCCGGCAACAGGCGCAGCACCTCGAGCAGGGCATCGTTGTCGTCGCAGGCGTAGGCGCCGTCGACGAACAGCCAGGTGTTGAAATGATCGGGTGCCAGCCCGAACCAATCGAGAATCGCCAGGCCTTCGGCGGACTGCGCGGCAAGCAGCTTCAGCCGGTGGTCGGCGCGGCGTGCCAGGAAACCGCTCCAGAGCGTGCAGAAGCGGCAGTGCTGGTCGTACAACACGACCTTGTCGCCGGGCTTGAGGTACGGCGGCAGTGACATGAGGGGCCCCCTTGGGTTCGGCTTTGTGCGCAAGCCCGGAACCGTAACGGCGGGAAGGGAGGACGACTAGTCGGTGTGCTGTCAGAGTTTTCTTTCTGTGCGGTCATCGATTCGTCTTTCGCCGGACGGCGTCGGGCAACGCGCCATTCCTCTTCCTGAAGGACGATGCTGCGCCAGGCCGGTTTAAGTTCGATGACGCCGGGACGAACGGGAGATGTCCCCGTCCGTGGGGCACGGACGGGGCGCGGCGGGGAATCAGCGGGCGAACGCTTCGAGAAGGGTCTTGGCGGCCAGCTTGCCAAGGTTGTTGGAGGCCAGCGGGCTGTCGCCGGTGAGCAGCTTGCGGTCGCGGTGGACCTGGCCGGTGATGCCCTTGTTGAGGATCTTCACCCCGAGCTTCTGCAGGTTCTCGCCCACCAGCCAGGGCAGGGGACCGGGCATGTAGCCGATCTCCAGGTTGGCGCCGGTGTCCAGAGCGTCGGGGAACACGCAGATCTCGTAGCCCTTGAACGGGTAGTCCTCCGGCTTCTCCTCGACCGCCGGTGCCAGCAGGCAGGCCGGACCGTGGCAAAGGGTGATGATGTAGCGGTCCTTGGCGAGGAAGGCATTGAGCAGCCGTTTCACCTCCCGGCTGTGCGGAATGCCCGCCAGCACGCCGTGGCCGCCGGGAACGAACACCGCGGCGTACGGCGAGTCGTCGGCGACGGCCTGCTCCAGGAGGTCGGCGAGCTTCCGCGGCGCTTTCAGCTTGGGCAGGTACTTCGCGTAGATGCTCTTCACCGCCTCGTCCTCACCGGGCATCGCCCACATCTCCAGCTTCACCGGGTTGCCGGAGAGCGTGGCGACATCGAACTCGAAGCCGGCCTTGTCCAGGTGGTACATCGGCAGGAGCATTTCCACCGGGTGGTTGCCGGTGGAGAACATGCTGCCGTTCTGCATCAGGATGTAGCGTTCGTCGGTACCGATCATCAGCACCTTCTTGCCGCCCTTGTACGGGGTCGGGTAGTCGGCGCCGTCGAAGTCGGTCTTTGCCGAGGTGTACTGGCTCAGGGAATAGGGCGAGGGAAAGAACGCGTTGTGCTCGGCGTGGTCGGGCGTCGGGGTTCTGCTGGTGTCGCGCTCGTTGCTCATGGCTCGTTCCTTTCTGCGTGATGGAGGTCGCACCAAGACGATAGGCGGGGTCGCCGGCCGGCGAAATAGGGGAAATCCCCTAACCCACGATCGGTCGCCTGAGGGTTTTCCCCTATGGGCTTTTGCCGGCAAGCCGGGGATCATGCGGAAAAAGCCAGGAACGTCCGCTCCATGACCGACTACGCCAGCCTTCTCTTCGACAGCGTCGCCCGGCTGCGCAAGGCCGCTACCACCGAGGCGGTCTGCCGCGAGATGGTGGAGTTCTCCGCACGCCTGGGCTTCGACCGGGTGATCGTCTGCAGCCTGTTCCCCCGCCCCGACGAGGACGAACTGATCGACGAGCTGTTCTTCGTCCATGGCGACTGGGCCGAAGGGCGCAGCGCCCAGCAGCGCGACGCCTATCTTCTGCACTGTCCGGTCACCCGGCACATCCTCGAACTGGACGAGCCGTTCTTCTGGTCGAAGAGCCCCTCGGAGGATCCCGAGCGCATGACCTACCGCATCGTCCGTGGGGTCCGCGACCTCGGCCAGGTCAATGGCATGCAGGTGCCGGTGTTCGGCCGCAACGGCCTGGAGGGCGCGGTGTCTTTCGCCGGCGAGCGGCTGGACCTGAATGCCGGTTGCAAGCTCGCCGCCCAGGCCTTCTGCCCGATCCTGTTCTTCGCCCTGAAGCGCCTGCGCGGCCCTGTGTCGGCGGGCGATGCGCAAGCGCTCAGCGAGCGCGAGCGGGAAGTCCTGCAATGGATCGCCCTGGGCAAGCAGCAGGCGGAGGTGGCGGCGATCCTGATGATTTCCGAGCGCACCGTGGAGAATCACCTGCGTGCCGCCCGCCGCCGTCTCGGCGCGGCGTCCACCGCCCAGGCGGTGGCGCGGGCGCTGCGCCTGGGCGATATCGAGGTCTGAGCGGCCTCAGGGAGCGGACGTGAGGACGATCTTGCCGATGTGCTGGCCGGAGTCCATCAGTTCGTGGGCCTGGCGCGCCTGTTCCAGAGGGAAGGTGCGGAACACTTGCGGCCGGACAGTGCCGGCGCGCACATGCGGCCAGACCTGGCGCTCCAGTTCGGCGATGATCGCGCCTTTCTCGTCGTGGCTTCGCGAGCGCAGGGTCGAGCCAAGATGGACCAGGCGCTTGCTCAGCATCGGGAACAGGTCGACTTCGGCGGCCTTGCCCTTGATCACGCCGATCTGCACGATCCGTCCGTTCATCGCCGCCGCCTGGTAGTTCCGCGTCACATAGTCGCCGGCAACGATATCGACGATCACATCGACCCCGCGACCTTCGGTGCCGCGCAGCACTTCCTCGACGAAGTCCTGCTCGGTGTAGTCGATCGCCACGTCGGCGCCGAGGCGCAGGCTGGCCTCGCGCTGGGCCTCGCTGGAGATCGTGGTGAAGATCTTCGCCGCGCCGAAGGCCTTGCCCAGCATGGTCGCGGTGGTGCCGATGCCGGAGGCGCCACCGTGGACCAGCAGCGTCTCGCCGGCCTTGAAGCCACCGCGCTGGAACAGGTTGACCCAGACGGTCATGAAGGTTTCCGGCAGCGCCGCCGCTTCCTCCATGCCCAGGCCGTCGGGCAGGTGCAGGGTGGTGCGCTCGTCGGCCACCGCGAACTGCGCGTAGCCGCCGCCGGGAATCAACGCCATCACCGCCTCGCCGACGGCGAAGCGGCTGACCTCGCTGCCGACCGCCCGCACCGTGCCGGCGATTTCCAGGCCGGGAATGTCCGAGGCGCCGGGCGGCGGGTCGTACACGCCCTTGCGCTGAAGCACGTCGGGGCCATTGACGCCGGCGGCGCGGACTTCGACCAGAACCTCGCGCGGGCCGGGCGTCGGCAGCGGCCGGCTGGTCGCCACCAGTACCTCGGGGCCGCCGGGCCGGGCGATCTCGATGGCGGTCATTCGTTCGGGAAATCGGTTCGTGCTGCTCATCGCATGCTCCTGGGAAAGTGGTTCGGACCTGGTTCGCATGGTAAGCAGCGCGGATGCCGTGGTCGCGCAGCGCTTTTTCATTAGACTGATGCGAAAATGCATCAGGAAAACCGCCATGAATTGGGACGACACCCGCGTCTTCCTCGCGCTCTGCCGCGAGCACACCCTGCGCGGCGCCGCCCGCGCGCTTCACGTCGACCAGGCCACGGTGGGCCGGCGGCTGGCGTCGCTGGAGGCGGCGCTGGGCTCGACCCTGTTCCTGCGCACCTCGTCCGGCTACCTGCTGACCCCGGCCGGCGAGGCGGCCTTCGAACTGGCCGAGAAGATGGAGCGCTCGGCCCTGGAGCTGCTGCGGCGGACCCGCGGGATGGACCACCGACTGTCCGGCGAGGTGCGGTTGTCCACCACCGACTCCCTGGCCGTCGACTTCGTGCTACCCGCCCTGGCCCGCCTGCACCTTGAACACCCGGATATCCGCGTGCTGCTCGACAGCGCTTCGGCCGTGGTCGACCTGCCCAAGCGCGAGACCGACATCGCGATTCGCACCCTGCGGCCGGAAAATCCCGATTTGATCCTGAGAAAACTCGCCAGTTGGCCCATGGGCCTGTTCGCTTCCGCGGACTACCTGCGGCGCAACGGCGTACCGGTGCCCGGCGAGCGTTTCCGCGGCCACGACCTGGTGATGTACGAACCCTATTGGCACAGCCAGCGCGAACTGACCCTGGGCGGCGAGCCGATCCGCGACGGCCGGGTGGTCATCGCGGTGAATTCCAACATGATGGTGCGCCAGGCCCTGGCGCGTGGCCTGGGGCTCTGCGAGCTGCCGCTGTACATGGGCGAGCGCGACGGACTGGTGCGGGTCTGGCCGCAGCGTGAGCGACGCCGGCCATACGAGGTGTGGATGGTTACCCACAAGGACCTGCGCCACACCGCGCGGGTCCGCGCGGTGATCGAGCGGCTGGTGGAGGCGTTCGCCGAAGCGCCGGCCTGAGCCTGCAACGCCGGCGCCGGGTTCCGGTCGAATGCGGCGGCGCGCCGCGGAATCGCGCATCATAGGCGCCATCAGATCGAGGAGATTTCCATGGCAATCCCAAGCATCCCGCGTTTGGCCGTACTGACGCTCGGGCTGGCGCTCGCAGCGGCCGCCAGTGCCGCCGACGAGGCGCAACTGGTCGAGGCGATCAACGCCTACCGTGGCCAGGTGCAGTCCTGCGGCGGGCAGGCCAGCGGCGAACTGCCGCCGCTGGCCGCCGACCCGCGCCTGGCCTTGCCGGTGAATGCCGCCGGCGACCTGCAGCAGGCGATGGCACAGGCCGCCTACCCGATGGTCAACGTGCAGTCGATCAGCCTTTCCGGGCCGCGCGATGCCGGCGCGGCGATGAAGGCGCTGGAGGAAAGCTTCTGCCGCGTGGTGCTCGACCCGCAGTTCGTCGACGTCGGCGTCAGCCGCCAGGACCGCGACTGGCGCATCGTCCTCGCCCGGCCATTGCTGCGCGGCGGCATGGGCGATTGGCAGGCGGAAGGGCAGAAGCTCCTGGAACGGATCAATGCCGCCCGCGGGCAAGCCCGCCAGTGCGGTGGCAAACCTTACGCAGCGACCCAGCCGCTGGCCTGGAACGCCACCCTTGGCGGCGCCGCCGAAGCGCATTCGCGGGCGATGGCCAACGGCAATTTCTTCGACCACCTCGACCGCGACGGCCGCACCCCCGGCGACCGCGCCGAGCTGGCCGGCTACAGCGGCGGGCTGATCGGCGAAAACATCGCCGCCGGCCAGGACGGGGTGGACAAGGTGGTCGACGGCTGGCTGGCCAGCCCGGGCCACTGCGCCAACCTGATGAATCCCGGCTACCGCGAGCTGGGCGCGGCCTACGCCACCGATCCGAAGAGCGACGCGGGAATCTACTGGACGGCCATGTTCGGTTCGCCCTGAAGTCCTCCGCGCCCGGAGCTGACGACGGGCTGGGCGCCTTCCGCAAACGAAAAACCCGGCGCCATGGCGCCGGGTTCCCTTTCAGCCTGTCCCGCCCTCAATGCGGCGCATTGAGGGTCAGGCGCATGTGCCGGTTGACATCCTTGTACAGCAGGTAGCGGAAGCGCCCCGGGCCGCCCGAATAGCAGGCCTGCGGGCAGAAGGCGCGCAGCCACATGAAGTCGCCGGCCTCCACCTCGACCCAGTCCTGGTTCAGGCGGTACACCGCCTTGCCTTCCAGCACGTACAGGCCGTGCTCCATCACGTGGGTCTCGGCGAAGGGGATCACGCCGCCCGGCTCGAAGTTGACGATGTTGACGTGCATGTCGTGGCGCATGTCGCTCATGTCGACGAAGCGGGTGGTGCTCCAGCGGCCTTCGGTGTCCGGCATCACCAGCGGCTGGATGTCCTGCTCGTTGGTGACGAAGGCTTCCGGCAGCGGTACGCCGTCGACCTTCTGGTAGTGCTTGCGGATCCAGTGGAAGCGGGTGTGCTGGCCGGTGGTATTGCGCACCTTGTAGTCGGCGCCCGGCGGAATGAAGGCGTAGCCGCCCGGCTGCATGGCGTGGACCTGGCCCTGCAGGGTCAGGCTCAGCTCGCCTTCGACGACGAACAGCACGGCCTCGGCGTTGGGATCCTGCTCCGGTTTGTCGCTGCCACCGTTGGGCGCCAGTTCGACGATGTACTGCGAGAAGGTCTCGGCGAAGCCGGACAGCGGGCGGGCGATCACCCACATGCGCATGTTGTCCCAGAACGGCAGGTGGCTGGTGACGATATCGCGCATCACCCCCTTGGGAATCACGGCATAGGCTTCGGTGAACATCGCCCGGTCGGTGAGCAGCTCGGTCTGTGCCGGGTGCCCGCCGTGCGGCGCGTAGTAGCTGGACTTGGACATGGAGCGTTTCCTCGTTGTTGTCTTGCTGCCGGCGCACGCGCCGCCGGAGCGAAATGGGCGGGCGCGAGCCGTTGCTGACGGCAACGATATCCAGCGCCTGTCGCATGCACAAATTAAATGTTGGAATCCAGCATATTCATTTTTCGAATGAGGGCCGGCTCCGGGTATCTTCCGCCAGCACCCGCGACAGCACGCGTGCCAGTGCCTTCACCATCGGATCCGCCGCCGGCCGGTGCAGCAGCGCCACTTCGAACACGTCCACCGCCGGCAGCCCGGCGTTCTTCGGCAGCACCGCATGGCCTGCGCTCACCGCGCGCAGCGGCAGCAGGCCGATGCCCATGCCGTCGGCGATGGCCGATTGCAGGCCGCTGAGGCTGGAACTGGTGAAGCTGATGTGCCAGCGCCGGCCGACCGCTTCCAGGGCGGCGATCATCTCGTCGCGGTAGACCCCGCGCGGCGGGAAGGTGACGATGGGCAGCGGGTCGAGGTCGATGCAGGGGTTCCTGGCGCTGTCCACCCAGCATGTCTTTTCCGGCCAGCAGGCCAGTGCCTCGCGGCTGGCGCGTCGCTGCTTGAGCAGCACCAGGTCCAGTTCGCCGCGGTCGTAGCTGGCGCTGAGGTCGCGGCTCATGCCGCTGGTGACTTCCAGCTTGACCTGTGGATAACGCCGGTTGAAGGCCGCCAGTCGCTCGGTGGTACGGCCGGCGGCGAAGTCGTCCGGCACGCCGATACGTACCGTCAGCGCCACCGTGGCGCCGGATAGCGCCTCGGCCAGTTCGTCGTTCAGTGCCAGCAGGCGGCGGGCATAGCCGAGCAGCGTATCGCCGGCGTCGGTCGGCAACACGTCGCGGTTGCCGCGCTCCAGCAGGCGGTGTCCGGCCATTTCCTCCAGGCGGCGAACCTTCTGGCTGACGGTCGACTGGGTCGAGTGCAGGCGCGCGGCGGCAGTGGTGAAGCTGCCGCAGTCGGCCACCGTGACGATGGCGCGGAGCAGGTCGAGGTCGAACAGGCGGCTATTCGATTTTTCACTGTCGCTCATGGTCGTATCGCATTTTCGAATGTCGTCGCCGCTTTTAGCAGGCCGTGCCGTCAGCGGCAACCGCTCAGCGTCGACGCAGCGTGCCCAGCGGTCGACCAATGCGCTGGAAGCGGCGGGAAACCCGCCAGGCGGTCATGCATGCGCCAGGAACAGGACCGCGGAGCGCTACTCGGGCACCTCGACGTTGACCTGCAGCGCGTCGTGGCGCCAGTACTCCAGGTCGCAGTCGATCAGGCGGCCCGCCTGGTCGCGGTTGATCCGCACGATCTGTAGCGCCGGGCTGCCCACCGAGACCCGCAGCGGTCCCGCGGCCTCCGCCGGGAGGATGGTCGGGACCATTTCGAAGCGCACCCGGCCGTAGCGGATGCCGTAGTGGTTGGCGTAGAGATCGGTCAGCGAGCGAGTCAGGTCGAAGCGCTCGATGCCGGGAAAGTAGGCGGGATTCAGGTAGTGCTCGACGTACAGCACCAGCCGCCCGTCGACCCGCCGCGCCCGGCGGATCTGGAACACCCGCGACAGCGCCGGCAGCTCCAGGCGCTGGCAGATGTCGACGCTGGCCGGGATCATCGCCGCGCCGAGCACCTCGGTCTCCGGCACCCGGCCCTGGTCGGCGACCATCGCGTGGAAGTGGCTGCGCACCAGCGGGTTGTACAGCAGCCGCTGCGGCGAGACGAACCAGCCGCGGCGTTCCTCGCGGTAGATCAGGCCCTGGTCCTCCAACTGGCCGAGCGCCTCGCGCAGGGTGATGCGGGTGGTCGAGAACAGCTCGCTCAATTGCCGTTCGCTGGGCAGCTTGCTGCCGCGCGCGAGCAGGCCGCGCTCGATCTGCTCGCGCAGGGACTGGTAGATCACCGTCAGGGGGCGGGACGGCTCGTCGCGCATATCGACGCTTCTCCGCTGGGGCTCCGGGGGGCTACAGGGTAATGCTTCCGGGCCGCCGGCGGTATAGCGCGGCGCGCCTTCTCAGCGCCATTCCAGCACTGGCCAGCCGGCCTCGCGGGCGTGCCCGAGCAGCGCCGGGTCGGGGTTCACCGTGTGCGGCCGGTCGACCCGCGAGAGCAGCGGCAGGTCGTTGCGCGAGTCGGAATAGAAGGTCGCGCCGGCCAGCGTCTCGCCCTCCTGGGCCAGCCAGGCTTCGAGGCGACGGACCTTGCCCTCGCGGTAGGTGAGGGTGCCGCGGGTGCGCCCGGTGTAGAGGCCGTCGCGCTCCTCGATGTCGATCGCCAGCACCTCGTCCACCCCCAGCCGGCGGCCGATGGCGCTGACCAGGAAGTGCGCCGAGGCGGAGATGATCAGCAGGCGGTCGCCGGCCTGGCGGTGGCGTTCCAGGCAGCGCAGGGCGTCGGCGTGGATGCGCGGGGCTATGATCCGCGCGACGAAATCCTCGACGGCGCCGGCGATCTCCGCCGGGGTGCGGCCGGCGATGGGCGCCAGGCTGAAGTCCATGTAGTCCTCCATGGCCAGCCGGCCCTCGGCATAGAGTTCCATGAGGCGGCGTTCCTGGTGCAGGAAGGCGGTCTTCTCGACCCAGCCCAGTTCGGTCATGTAGCGCCCCCAGAGGGTCGCGCAGTCGCCGTCGATCAGGGTGTCGTCGAGGTCGAAGAGGGCAAGTGGCATAGGCGGTTCCTTGTTCGCTAGGGATTGGCCCGGCACGCCTGGCGCCGGGCGGTGGTTCGGCGAGGTTTCAACGCGGCTTGCCGGCCGCCAGCAGCGGCCCGCCGGCATGCGCCTTCGGTTCGACGCGGCACGCGCCTGGCCGGCTGTTCCAGAACGGCACCAGCAGCAGGCTGGCGAGCAGCGCGGTGGCGGTGAACACGAAGAACACCGTGAGGGTGTCGAAGTAGCCCGGCAGCAGGCCGCCGAGGATCGCCCCGACCGAGCCGCAGCCGTTGACGAAGCCGGTGGCGGTACCGGCTGCTTCGCTGGTACCGAAGTCGATGGCGGCGGCGCCGCTGATCATCGAGTCCGGCCCGTAGAGGGTGACGCCCATCATGAACAGCAGGCCGACCACCAGGTACAGGCTGCCGCTCTGCATCGCCGGGACGAACAACGCCAGGCTCACGGTCAGCGCCGCCAGGCTGAGCACGCAGGCCGGCATGCGGCGGGCGCCGAACAGCTTGTCCGAGGCCAGGCCGATGAGGATCGGCCCGGCCAGCCCGGCGACCTCGAAGGCCGAAGGCACGATGGCCGAGGCGACCTTGCCGATCTCCGGCATGCGTTCGTAGATGATCACCGGGCCCCAGAGCAGGATCGCGTAGCGCGCCGGCTTGAGCAGGAAGTAGGCGAGGCCGAGGACCAGCACGTGGGGATTCCTGAGCGCCTTCAGCAGGGCGCCGGAATGGCTTGGCCGGGGCGCGTTGGCGGGGGGCGCGGCCTCGGCCTCCACGGGCGGCAGGCCGACGTCCTGCGGACGGTTGCGCTGGAGGAAGAAGAACAGCACGGCCACCGCCAGCACCACTCCCGCCGAGGACAGGAAGGCCATGCGCCAGTCATGCGTCAACCGGTAGGCGCACCAGCCGGCGAACGGCGTCGCCACCAGCCCGCCGAAGGCGTAGCAGGTACTCCACAGGCCGAGCACGCGGCCTCGCTCGTAGGTGGCGAAGAAGGCGCCGATGTTCTTGCACAGCCCCGACCAGCCGGTGGACTGCGCCAGGCCCTGGACCACCATGCAGGCGGCGAAGATCGGCAGGGTGGCGAAGGTACCCATCACCAGCGCCGCCAGCGCCGAGGTGAGCAAACCGCCGAGCACCACCACGCGGGTGCCGAAGCGGTCGGCGAACACCCCCCACATGAACTGGCCCACGGCGTAGGCGGCCAGGTAGAGGGCATCGAGATCGGCCATGGCGCTCTTGTCGAGCTCGAAGGAGGGGTCTTCGGCGATGCCGAGCTTGGCCACCGAGAAGGCCTTGCGGGTGAAGTAGAAGGCGGCGTAGGCCAGCCAGGTGATGACGAAGATCTGGATGCGCCAGCGCTGGAGCGATTGCCAGCCACGGTGCAGGGTACCGTTGTGGTTGTTCATGTGGGTCCCTATGGGTCTAGACAGTGCGGGGAGGTTGTTCTTGTTGTGCTGCTGCAAAGCTGTCCGGATGCATGGTCTAGGCCAGATGCCTTTCCCATGACTTTTTTCGTGCGCAAGGTTGGCTGTCGACGCGCTCCTGCTCGGTCCTGCCGAGGCTGAGATGGATTGTGAAGGCTTGGTGGCGGTGCGTGGCGCCGATCCGGTCAGGCTGGGCCGGCTGGCGAAGGTCAATCTAGCACCGGGTATTTTTGTGGTCTAGACCAAAAGCAGGGCGAAACGATTCGATTTTTTCGAGGGATTGCCTGGGATTGGTGCATTTTCTTGTCCTGGCGGCACCTTTGGGCGGGACTTTTCTACGTATTTTCAAGAAATTGGAATAGACCAGATTTTCGATGATACGCCAGCGCCTCTGGTGCGCCGTGCGCCGCCGCTGGATGGCCGCGTGTCGCGGCGCTCGGCTAGACTGCGGGACCTCGCGCCGGATCGGACCGCCATGCTGAGAAACGTTACCGACCTAGACCTGCGTCTGTTGCGCATCTTCGCCTGCGTGGTGAAGTGCGGCGGTTTCACCGCGGCCCAGGCCGAGCTGAACATGAGCCAGTCGAACATCAGCATGCACATCGCCAGCCTGGAGAAGCGCCTCGGCTACCGGCTCTGCGAGCGCGGCAAGGGCGGCTTCCGACTGACCGCCAAGGGTCGCCGGGTGCTGGAGGCTTCGCGAACGATGTTCGACGCCATCGGCCTGTTTCGCGACCAGGCGCAGGCGTTATCCGGACGTTTGGTCGGGGAGCTGTACCTGGGCCTGGCGGACAATCTCGCGACCTTGCCCCAGGCCCGTTTCGGCGATGCGCTGGCGCGCTTCCAGCGGCGCGACCAGGATGTCCAGCTGAACCTTTTCGTCAATTCGCCCACCGAGCTGGAACTGGCGGTGATCGAAGGCGAGCTGGACCTGGCGATCTCCTATTTCAGCCGTTCGCGGCCGAGCCTCGAATACCGCCCGCTGTATCGCGAAGAGATCGGCGTGTTCTGCGGCGATCGCCATCCGCTGTTCGCCGAGGCGCAGCCGACCCTGGAGCGGATCGCCGCCTGTGACTGGGTGATGCACGGCTTTCTGCCGGAAAACCTGGTCCTGCCGCTACGCCCGTCGCGCAGCCGCGCCATCGCCTACCACATGGAAGCGGTCGCCCATGCCGTGCTGGCCGGCACCCACCTGGGCTACCTGCCGACCCATTACGCCGAAGCCTGGATCGAGCGTGGGCGGATGCGCGCGCTGTTGCCGGAGCGGCTGAGCTACCCGGTGGAGCACAGCATGATCGTCTATGCCGGGCGCCCCCTCAGCGAAGCCGCCCGCGCCTTCATCGACGACCTGCTGCAGGTCCACGGCCTGGGGTCCTGAGCGCTCAGGCGAGAGTCCCGGCCACCGCCTGGCGGTAGATGCGCGCATAATCCCGGGCATCGAGCGGCAGGGCGTTGGTCGCCGAGGACGACAGGTCGGCCAGCGCCTGCTCGCCCACCCATTGCGCGTCCTCGCCATCCAGGCCGAGGGCGGCGAGGTTCGCCGGGATGCCGATGCGCGCGCGCAGTTCGAGGATCCACGCCAGCAGGCCGTCGAAGCTCGCTTCGTCGAGTTCCAGGTAGCGCGCCAGGCGCGCGGCGTCGGCTTCTATCGCCGGGCGGTTGGCCAGCAGAACGTAGGGCAGCAGCACGGCGTTCAGCAGGCCGTGGTGCAGGTGATGGCGAGCGCCCAGCGGGTGGGCCAGGGCGTGGACCCCGCCAAGCCCCTTCTGGAATGCCACTGCGGCGCTGGCCGAGGCTACCAGCATGCCTTCCCGGGCGGCGAGGTCGTTGCCGTCGCGCACGGCGTTTTCCAGGTGCTGCCTGACCAAGCGCACGCCTTCCAGGGCGATGCCCGCCGACATCGGATGGTAGAGCGGCGAGAACAGCGCCTCCAGGTGATGGGTGAGGGCGTCCATGCCGGTGGCGGCGCTCAGCGCCGGCGGCAACCCGCGGGTCAGGCGCGGGTCGAGGAATACGCAGGCGGCCAGCAGCTCGCGATGGCCGACGACCCGCTTGATGCCCAGTTGCGTGTCGGTCAGCACCGCCTCGCGTCCCAGTTCCGAGCCGGTGCCGGCGGTCGTGGGAAGCGCCAGCAGCGGCGGCAGGCCGAGCAGCGGGTAGTCGGCGAGGGTCGGATAGCTGCGCAGCGTCTGTGTCCATTCGAAGCGTTCGAGGCCGTGCGGATCGCGGCTGAGCAGGGCGATTCCCTTGGCCGCGTCGAGGGCGCTGCCGCCGCCGAGAGCGATCAGCGCGTCATGCCCGCCAGCCTCGAAGCGCCTGGCGCCGCCGTGGACTTCAGCGAGGCTGGGGTTGCTCGACAGTTCGTGGAACAGGTCATGGTCGATGCCGGCGCGTTCCAGGCACTCGCGCACCAGGCGCAGGGGCTCCAGGGCGAGCATGCCGGGATCGGTGACCAGCAGGGGCCGGCGTGCGCCCGCCAGCGCGCAACGCCTCGGCAGTTGTTCCAGGGCGCCGACGCCGCAGAGGATATCGGTGGGGTAGTTCCAGTAATGCAGGTCGCTCATGGCGATGCTCCGTGAAAGCAGGATGAGCCGGGCCCCGCCGGGCGCGAAGCCAGCGTGCGGGAACAACCGGAGGAGGCGCCGGAACGGCCGGCGCGTGCGGGTCAGTCCGCCGGCGGAGCGGCGAAGCTGAGGCTGGTGGCGATGCGCCGATGCGGCTTGGCGATGAGCATGTAGAGCAGGCCGAACGCGGCCAGCGCGGAGAACACCACGACCACCGCCCAGACCTGGAACCAGGGCGCGTCGGGCGGGGCGAGGCTGGCCCGCGGCCAGGCGACGTTGAGCGCCTCGAACGACAGCCAGGCGACTGCCAGGACGTTCACCGCCAGCCCCGCGCGTCCCAGGCGCAAGGCGCCCTTGTCCGGGTCCCAGCGGCCGACGAGGCGGGCCCAGAGAGCGCAGGCGGCGACGATCAGGAAGACCACGAAGAAACCGCCGCTGCCGAACGCGATCAGCGTGCCGACCGCCGTGGCGTTCAGCCCCAGGGCCAGGCCGAGGCTGGCCAGCAGCGTGCTGCAGACCATCGCCGCCATCGGCACCTTGCGCCGGTCGACCCGGCGCAGCAGGGCGGAGCCGGGCAGGATGGCGTCGCGCGCCATGCCGAAGATCGCCCGGCCGATGTAGGTCTGCACCGACACCACGCAGGCGACGAAGGCGATCAGCACCACTGCGACGAAGGGCCGCTCGGCCCAGGCGCCGAAGGCGTCCACCACCGCCGGGGTGACCGGGTCGACCACCTGGCCGCTGACCACCGCGCCGATGTCCTGGTAGGACAGGGTCACGGCGAAGGCGGTGAGCATCACGGTGAATCCCACCACCAGCATCGAGCGCAGGATCGCCCGGGGAGTGGAGACGCGGGCATCGGTGGTTTCCTCGGAAATCTGCGAGCAGGCGTCGAAGCCGAGGAAAGCCCAGCCGCCCACCGCCAGCGCGGTCAGCACGCCGTCCAGGTAGGAACCGTCCGCATCGCCTGTGCCGCCCGGGCCGCTGAACAGCAGGTCGAGCGGATGGTTGCGGAAGAACAGCAGCAACAGCACGCCGATACCGATGGAGGCGATGGCCTCGGCGACGATCCCGGCATTGACGAAGTACTTCAGCGGGTTGATCCCCAGCAGGTTCACCGCCAGTCCCAGCGCCAGCAGCAGCGCGCCGCAGAGCACCTGGCCGTTGGCCGACGGCGGCGCGCCGGTCGCCAGCAGGCCGAGCCAGAAGCCACCGAGGTAGGCCACGGTAGTCAGCGAGGCCAGCGCCGAAGCCAGGTAGAGGAAGCCGGTGAACCAGGCCAGGCGGTCGCCCACCAGGCGCCGCACCCACTGGTAGCAGCCGCCGGCCAGCGGAAACTGCGAGGACAGCTCGGCGTAGACCAGCGCCACGCCGAACTGCAGCAGCAGGCACAGCGGCACCACCCAGACCCAGGAGGGGCCCATGCTCATGGCGCCGAGGGACATCACCGAGTAGATGCCCACCACCGGCGAGATGGTGGCGAAGCCGACGGAAAAGGACGACCACAGGCTCAGCCCGCGCTCCAGTTCCTGGCGATAGCCGTGGGCCGCCAGCAGGCGTTCGTCGCGGGAGGTATCGCGGAGATCAGTCATGGCGGTCTCCGGGCGAGCGCTGCGGGGAAGGGGAAAGGCGGATGCCACCGATGCGATGGGTGAGCATGGAGAGTCCTCGTCGGCTATTGGAATTGTTATGGCCGCTTCCGGGACGAGCGAAAGCGTGGCAGACGCAGGTTAGGCGGATTACCTATCAGGATGAATTCATATTCGATTGGGCTGGCATCAGGAAAACCTGATGTATGGCCAGGCCCCGAGAAGGCCGGCTCCTGCGAAGGGAGCCGGCCGGTCGCGGCAGCTACTTCAGGTCCTCGCGCGACGGTTTGCCGGGCTGGCTGGCGTAGTCCGGCAGGGCGCTGATCGCCTGTTCCTTGTCGGGGATGCTGGACGGGTCGAGGTCGCCGCCGACGTTGCGCGGGTCGGTGGGGATCGCCGAGGGAATCACCACGGTGCGCTCGGCCAGCGGCCAGCCGAGAATGGTCTCCAGGCGCCCGCCTTCCTCCTCGGGGCCGGTGATGGCGTCCAGGCGCAGCGGCAGCGGATGGCCGATCAGCCGTTCGACCTCGCCCGCCGCCTCCGGCGCGGCCAGGGTCAGGCCGGTGCGGTAGAAGCCCGGCAGACTCGAGCGCGGCACATAGACCCGCAGCAGGGCACCGTTGCGGATCCGGCCGCGCGCGTCGGGTTCCTGGTCCTGGGCGTAGCCGTAGGCCAGCGCCGGATCGCCGGCGATATAGAAACCGCGCCAGATCGCGTCGAGGTCCTGGCTGCGCGCGCGCACCCCGCCGAAGACGATGCTTTGCGCCGCTTCGAGGAAGGTGCCGTGGTAGCCGACGAACACATAGCCGCGCTCCTCCAGTTGGCGGTGCGCCTGGAGCAGCCGCTCCACCGTCCAGTTCTGCGTGCCGCGGGTGCTGAAGCTGATGTCGCCGCCGTCGCCGAGGAACTCCGCGCCAGTGGGATAGTTGCGCTCCAGCAGGGCGTCGCCGCTGTCCGCCGGGCCCGCGCATTCACCGGCGGCGACCGGGCAGGTCAGGCTCACCACGTCGGCGCTGGCCGCGCCGGCCTCGTCGTTGCCTGTGCCCTGCCGGACGAAGCGCTCGCTCTCGGCGGCGGCCAGGGTCAGGGCCAGACGGGCCTGCTCCGGCTGCTCGCGGATCGCTTCGCCCAGGTCGCCGCCGCTGCCGGGGCTGGCCAGGGCGTTGCGGATCACCTGGTCGACCTGGTTCCACGACAGTCGCGCCGCCAGGTAGAGGGCGACCAGCCGCTGCACCGGATAGCCGCACTGCTCCAGTTGTTCCCAGCCGCGCGGCTGGCGATGACGGGTGAAAGTCTCCAGCGGCAGGTGGCAGGCCTGGTGCGCGGTCAGCGCGGCCAGGCTGCCGCCTTCGGGGAAGTGCAGGCGATGACTGATGACCGTGGGCTTGATGTCCAGGTCATGCTTCGCCGGGTTGCCGGCGAGCACCCGGTAGATCTTGCCTTCCCAGGTATCGTCGAGGTTGCAGCGCTGCTGGGCGAGGTAGTTGTAGACCCCGTCCAGCGGGTCGAGCAGGCACAACACCTTGCCGCTGGCCCATTCGCTCCAGCGCTTTTCCCGGCGCGGCTGGGCCTGGGCCATGACCACGCTGACCCCGGCATGGCTGATGGCGAGCGTCGGCTGCATCTCGTTGCTCTCGTGCGCCCTGACGAAGAAGGTGGCATCGCGCGCCAGCTTCGCCAGCAACTCGTCGCCCATCTCGATGGTGTAGATCGGCGACATGTGGCTGAGCTGGTTACCGGCGTTCAGTTCGTGGATGAACACCTTGATGTTCGAAGGCTTCTCGTGGCCGATCGGCACCAGCCAGTTCAGCGACCAACTGCCGCGCGCCTGACGCGTGTAGCTGTAGCGCACCGGCTTGTTCGGCTCGACGCCGCCTTCGAGGCGGATGGTCAGGCCGTCGCTGGTGATGCTGAGGGCGTTGTCGATGGCCAGCTTGAGCGCGTCGTTGCCGCCCTCCAGGACCATGGAGTAGTGCAGCACGCCCTGGCCGTTGGTGTCGGCGATGGCCGGGTCGACGCTCATGCGGCTGGAACGCACGCCGTCCTTGAGGTCGAGCACGCAGGCCTTGGCGCATTCGTTCCAGAGGTCGAAGGCTTCCTCGGCGGCGGACGCGAACGAGCCGCCGGCGAGCAGGCCGAGGCTGGCGACCAGGGGGATCCAATGGGGTATCAGGTGCATCGCGATGGCTCCTGTGATGGGTGAAGGATGAGGCTGATCGAGCGGTTGGTTTTTCTTGTCGGGCGAGCCGGCGGAGAGCGGCGGGGCGTCTAGGGTGCGGGTTGCGGGGAGGCTGGCGGGGAGCGGAAGAGGGCTTTTATGGGATTTATGAACTGGATTGCAGAGTGGAAGAAATATCCATGGGCGAGGGGACGGAAAACCGTTCCTGGGCTTCGGATGAGAGTACGTGGTCGAGGCACTGGGCGAGTGACGAGCCCCCCTCGGGATCGATCAAGGGGAGCTTGGTCGGGTTGGGATTGCAGCGGTTCCGACTATGCCTGTGCCAGCATCGCCGCGAAGCGTGCGGCGGGCCATTGCTTGCGGTCGGAGACCTGGCCATCGCCGAGTTCCATCAGGCGCAACTCGCCACTGGTCGACTCGACCACGTCGACGGAAAAGAACGGGCAATCGATACGTTGTGCCACCTGTTCCACTAGCGGCGGGACGGCATCGAGACGCCCGTGAGCGCGGCCGTGAAGAACGAAGTAGCGTTCCTCGGTTTCCGCCCGCAGCGCCTCGAACTCCCGAAGGCATACACCGCCTTCGATGGTGCCTCGATAACGCTCGATCGAATCGAGGACTTCCCGCACTTCCGCAGCATTGGTGGCCTTCGAGCCGCGCTGGGTGGTCAGGGATTTCACATGGTCCTTGACGAACCAGGCGCGCCACGGGCTTTGCGCCAGCACTGCCTCGAAGTCGGCGTTCCTGGACAGGAACAGGGTCGCCGGCGTGAGGTCCTCACAGAGCGGATACCACTCCGGCAAGTAATGGCAGTGCCGATATTGCTGTGGACTGGTCAGGGGCCGTCCGCCAGCGACGAGGATCGCGCCGTGCAGGCGAGCGTAGTTTTCCGGTGTGAGCATCCAGCCGCGATACAGCACCTGGGTGTTTGCCGGAAACTCCGGGCGGGCGCGGAAGCGTCCACTTTCCAGTTCCTCTTCGCAGAACAGCGAACAGGCCAAGCCTGCCGAACGGGCCGCGTCATATTCCTCGGCGAAGAGTTCATCGACCGCGTTGCTGCGGTCGGGGGCGGAGGGGTAAAGCAGGTGCATCGCGAACCTCGCTGGGTCGGTGGATGGTCATTCGGCGACGGCGCAACCAAGACGTACCACGAGCGTGCTGTCGGCTGCCAGTTGCGCATCCGCTGCCAGCGTTAGGGTACGGGCGCCTTCGTAGCGACCGTCGAGCAGACCTTCCTGAAGGACCTGTGCCTTCGCATTGGCATGCATGGCCAGCAGCCGATATCGCACCAGCGCCGAGGTACAGCCGCATTCGCCGGTGGAGCGCCGGGCCTCAAGGATGATTGGCTGGTGCAACTGGCCCTCCGCCGTGTGCGGTGCACCGAGCCGGGCGGCGAGGCAGGCGGAGAGGGCATTGTCGAGCGTCGCCGCGTCGGCGAATGGGGCGGCCAGGCAGAGGCTGCCGAGGAGCAGGGCTTTGGCGTCCATGTCGGGGTTCCGCTGGGGATGGAAAGGGCATCATGGCTGAGGTGGCTTTATTCGTCGAACGATGGCTGGCCCTGCCGGTATATCGGCCAGGACTTCAAGCGTTGCGGAAACGGCCTGACCAGCTGCAGCGGCTTGCAATCAAAAACGCTGGGCTCGCAATCAGCGTGGCTTTGTCCGGAAGCTCGCGAAGGGGCGGCATGGATGAATTTTGAAAGTGGGAGTTCGTTAATGAACCGAAGGTATGCGGCTTCCGTGACTGGCCGGGGTAGATGAGGTGTGCGTTAAGGAAATGACCGTTTGACGCAGGCGCGATTATAAGAGGCGAGAGAGCGCACCTTCTGGATCATCTAAACACGGGATATTGAAGTTGATTGCAGTGTATTGCCGATGCATTGGGGCTTATTGACTGGGAGAGGGTTCTCTAGGTGGGAGTCGCTCAATACATTACACTTTCAAATTAATGTAGGGGCGATCTATGGCTGTCAATGATTACGAACCTGGTTCGATGGTTATTACACATGTGCAGGGTGGTGGGCGTGACATAATCCAGTATATTCCTGCTCGATCAAGCTACGGTACTCCACCATTTGTCCCACCAGGACCAAGTCCGTATGTCGGTACTGGAATGCAGGAGTACAGGAAGCTAAGAAGTACGCTTGATAAGTCCCATTCAGAACTCAAGAAAAACCTGAAAAATGAAACCCTGAAGGAGGTTGATGAACTCAAGAGTGAAGCGGGGTTGCCAGGTAAAGCGGTCAGTGCCAATGACATCCGCGATGAAAAGAGTATCGTTGATGCACTCATGGATGCCAAAGCAAAATCGCTAAAGGTCATTGAGGATCGCCCGGCCAATCTTTATACGGCTTCAGACTTTCCTCAGAAGTCAGAGTCGATGTACCAGAGACAGTTGCTGGCCAGCCGAAAATTCTATGGAGAGTTCCTGGATCGCCATATGAGTGAGCTGGCCAAAGCGTACAGCGCCGATATCTATAAGGCGCAAATCGCTATCTTGAAACAAACGTCTCAAGAGCTGGAGAATAAAGCCCGGTCATTGGAAGCAGAAGCCCAGCGAGCCGCTGCTGAGGTGGAGGCGGACTACAAGGCCAGGAAGGCAAATGTCGAGAAAAAAGTGCAGTCCGAGCTTGACCAGGCTGGGAATGCTTTGCCTCAACTGACCAATCCAACGCCAGAGCAGTGGCTTGAACGCGCTACTCAACTGGTTACGCAGGCGATCGCCAATAAGAAGAAATTGCAGACTGCAAACAATGCCTTGATTGCCAAGGCACCCAATGCACTGGAGAAACCAAAGGCAACCTACAACGCCGATCTCCTGGTGGATGAAATCGCCAGCCTGCAAGCCCGGCTGGACAAGCTGAACGCCGAAACGGCAAGGCGCAAGGAAATCGCTCGTCAAGCGGCGATCAGGGCTGCCAATACTTATGCCATGCCAGCCAATGGCAGCGTTGTCGCCACCGCCGCAGGCCGGGGTCTGATCCAGGTCGCACAAGGCGCCGCATCCCTTGCTCAAGCGATCTCCGATGCGATTGCCGTCCTGGGCCGGGTCCTGGCTTCAGCACCCTCGGTGATGGCCGTGGGCTTTGCCAGTCTGACCTACTCCTCCCGGACTGCCGAGCAATGGCAGGACCAAACGCCCGATAGCGTTCGTTACGCCCTGGGCATGGATGCCGCTAAATTGGGGCTTCCCCCAAGCGTAAACCTGAACGCGGTTGCAAAAGCCAGCGGTACCGTCGATCTGCCGATGCGCCTGACCAACGAGGCACGAGGCAACACGACGACCCTTTCGGTGGTCAGCACCGATGGTGTGAGCGTTCCGAAAGCCGTTCCGGTCCGGATGGCGGCCTACAATGCCACGACAGGCCTGTACGAGGTTACGGTTCCCTCTACGACCGCAGAAGCGCCGCCACTGATCCTGACCTGGACGCCGGCGAGTCCTCCAGGAAACCAGAACCCTTCGAGTACCACTCCGGTCGTACCGAAGCCGGTGCCGGTATATGAGGGAGCGACCCTTACACCGGTGAAGGCTACCCCGGAAACCTATCCTGGGGTGATTACACTACCGGAAGACCTGATCATCGGCTTCCCGGCCGACTCGGGGATTAAGCCGATCTATGTGATGTTCAGGGATCCGCGGGATGTACCTGGTGCTGCGACTGGCAAGGGACAGCCCGTCAGCGGTAATTGGCTCGGTGCCGCCTCTCAAGGTGAGGGGGCTCCAATTCCAAGCCAGATTGCGGATAAACTACGTGGTAAGACATTCAAAAACTGGCGGGACTTTCGGGAACAATTCTGGATAGCTGTGGCTAATGATCCTGAGTTAAGTAAACAGTTTAATCCTGGTAGTTTAGCTGTAATGAGAGATGGAGGTGCTCCTTATGTCAGAGAGTCAGAACAGGCTGGCGGGAGAATAAAGATCGAAATCCACCACAAGGTTCGAATAGCAGATGGAGGCGGCGTTTACAATATGGGGAACCTTGTTGCAGTAACGCCAAAACGTCATATAGAAATCCACAAGGGAGGGAAGTGATATGAAGTCCAAGATTTCCGAATATACGGAAAAAGAGTTTCTTGAGTTTGTTAAAGACATATACACAAACAATAAGAAAAAGTTCCCTACCGAGGAGTCTCATATTCAAGCTGTACTTGAATTTAAAAAACTAACGGAACACCCAAGCGGCTCAGACCTTCTTTACTACCCCAACGAAAATAGAGAAGATAGCCCAGCTGGAGTTGTAAAGGAAGTTAAAGAATGGCGTGCTTCCAAGGGGCTTCCTGGCTTTAAGGCCGGTTAGTTGGCCATCAACAAGCCCCGTTTCGACGGGGCTTGTTCCATGTTGACGCTGCTCTATCTTGACAGTCTGTCCTGAATATTCTTGAAGACAATCACATTATGAGCCGCAACCACCGCAAAACACCCATCGTCGGGCGCACGAGCTGCCGTAGCGAGCTCTCCACGTTGGCCAGCAGCCCACCTCTCCCTACTGGAAAGTCAGGTCAATAACACTGGTGCCACGTAAGGATGGGCGTTCCTACTGGCCCCTCATACGCCAGGCTGCTACGGCAGATCGTGTCGCTAACCTCAAGGGACACAACCCGCAAGAACGCGCGTCCCTGAAAAAGCGCCTGCTGCGCAAGTGGATGAGCAAATGAGTACATCCAACATCCAGGCATTGGCCAGCACTGGGCACAGCTCGGCAAAGAAGCGGGATTCCGAGCCGACTATGACAGCACATCAACGCCAGAAACACATCTGGCCTGCGGAGTAACCCAAGAGTGGATTCGAGAACACATCGTTGCCACCAACGATATGCGCCTGTTCGGCCTGCTGCATTTGCTGGGTCAGGCATCGTTGCGCATGGAGCAAGCGTTGTGGCCGGAAGATTACGAGCGGATGACTCGTAAGGTCAAGGGAGTCCAGCGGGAAGCTGAAGGCGACAACGCCAAATCGTACATTTATGAAGAAGTCATGCAGATAAGGCAGGAGCGCTTCGATAAAGCACGACATAATTTGCAAGGGGTTTGTCATAGGTATCAAGGATCCAATTATTTTACAGTCCTGATACTAGTATTGTGGTTGTTCTCAAAGAGGATGGAATGTTTTTGTCAGGGTGGTATCTTGAGCCAGGAAGCAGACAGGAAAAAACTATTTTGAGAATGAGGTGATTTAAATGAGCATGGCACTTATTGATCTTGCAAGAAATTTTTTGGATGGATCGTTAAGCGGAAAGAGTTTCACAAAAAAATTCTTTGAAATGTGGCGTAGCGAAGGTGCGTCAGGCTTGCTGAAAAAGGATGATGATAATCTTGGCGCTTGCCTCAGGCTTATGTTTGGAATGGCAGATTGCTTCACGGATGGACCGAAGGATAATGATGGTGAGATAAATGAAGAGGAGCTAAAGCAGGAAGTTAGAGGGCTTTTGAAGAAATATAAATATATCTAGCTGATGATCCTTTATATCCGAAGATATAGATCAGGCGAAGTCAGTTTATGGGCTTCGCCTGTTTCTTAGCCAATCCATGCTTCGAGAGCAGATGTAAATCGCCGAATTGTCAGTTAGTGCGTCAGTCGCAAAATGCGTGAGTCTGCGATTTTGAATTGAAAGCCTTGTGTATTACTATCCTGCTCCGGCAACACTACCTGCCTTCCCCGACGCCTTGAGAGCTAAGCCAAAAACTTCTATTCAAGGTGGTGGTGGGTTGCGGAAGCACTGGAAGGATAAAAGGGAATATCTATAAATGGGATTCTCAGCATGGCAGTTTTGAGATGTATGACAAGAGAGGGTGGCACTTGGGAGGGTTTGATTCTAATACTGGTGCTCGCACGAAGTCTGCTGATCCAAAAAGGAGTGTAGAAACATGACTGTATTGATTTCTGGGTACCTACCATCGGGAAATGATGAGTCCTTGAAATATGAAAAAACTGTTCCTTTCGAATATATTTCGCAAGTTATGGAGGTGATGCGTTGGAAGAAGGGTGAGAATATTGAGGGTGAATATCCTATTAAGAATGATGATGTTGTAAGGATTGAGGAGGTTATAGGCGAAAAGCTTCCGGTTGGATTGGAGTATTTTATTGGGGTTTACGCCTAACTATAGATTGTAGAGGAAGGTCCTGCTGCATGGGGGTTCTTTTTAAATTTAAAAATATTCTATTTGGCAATAGAGTGCTCTTCCTTGGCCTGATAGTTGTAAAGAAAGAGAGCGTTACTGGAAAAACCTAGATTTTTAGTGGTCATGAGGGAAAAGATCACTCTGTTGCTTCAAGCCCTGACTCCTTTCAGGGCGTATGACGGGGTCAGGCCCGGATCAGCGGGCGTGGACTGTCGAGGAGTTGGGGGCAGTCGCAGAGGGGGATCCAGGTCTTGCCTTGCCAGTGCAGGGTGTCGATCTCGGCGGTTTTCCAGTGCAGCACGGCGCGCTGGGGCGTGGCTTTGGGGTGAGACTGGCTGCGCAGGCGTGGCAGCACCGAGCCGCTGACCCAACGGCGCAAGCCTCGCGCCGCGCCGGGCACTGCGAGCCAGAGCAGGGCGTAGAGCCCGGACTCGCTGACCAGGCAGTCCTGGCGTGGCCCGTGGCGTTCGTCATGGAGCCAGGCGAGCCGCCACTGATCGGTGTCCAGATGCCGCTCCAGCGCATGACAGAGGGCGAACAAGCGCTCGCGCTGTTCCGCCGTCGCCAGCGGCCACGGCGCCTCGTCACACAACGCCGCCGGCGCCCGACCGCCTAGGTAACGGCCCAGCAGTCGCACCAGGTCGGAGAGTACGAACCAGCCTTCCTCATCCAGCAGCACGGCGCGCAGGACCCGATGGTGGTGGGTGAAACAACTGGGGTGGAGGAGGGCGTCAGACATGGCGCACCTCCGGGGAGGTGGTGGGATGAAGCGGTGTGGATGGAGATATGGGATTGGTGATAGGCATTTCCGTTACCTCTGCGTGATGTGACCAGCTTTCTTGGGGCTGGGGTGCCGGGAGTTAAGAAAACCCCACGCAGAGGGCCGGACATATTTCCCTTTCGGGTCTTGTATTCGTCCACTCCCGGCGTCGCAGAGATTTTGAGGGCGAGAGAATAGCGCAGACTCAAAAAAGCCGCTTGGCTGTCGGGAGCGGTCTGGCCGCTGCGTGGTTTAGCGTTTCTTAGGCGCCGGTGGCAGAGTATTGAGACGAGAGGAACGAAACAACCGAGCGGAATGAGCGAAGCTGAAAGACTCTCTCTATCAAAGAAACCACATGAAACAAGGCTTTTTACCAAACCTGCGCCGCTCGGCGCTTGGCAACTCTGCCCCATCTTGCGAATCACGCTGTGCGTGATTTGCCCTACGTCTTCCAGAGAAACATCCGACGCTCCGGCCCGCCCCATCAGGAGGTCGAGCGGAATCGTCGTGTAGGGGGAGCGGCAGGAGGCCGCGAAAGCCGCCTCGGTCCACGAAGGACCGTGGCGGCGTGCCCCCGGAACGGCGCTCGAGGGAGGGGAACGTAGTAACAGCCTTCGGTTACTGTTGTTACGATTGTGTACGGACCGGAGAAATGATGGACACATCTGCGCGGATATGGTTGACACATTATGGGCCGTAGTCAGGACTGTTCAGTTCAATGGTCCGTAGTAGGTTATGGCTATAGGTAAAATTTGCAATATCTGCTGTTCTGCGATTTAAGTGGGTAAATATTAAAAATTAAAACATGGCTTTATTTTAAAAGCTGTCCTCGAACTCAAGGATGGAGGTGCTACTTTCCTGCATTGTGTTAAATATCATGGTTATTATTCTTGTTCTTGAAGGGGCTGTCTCTGCTGATGTTTTATTCTCATTATGCAATATCGTTTGTGCGTATGCTCGATAAAATGGGTCTTTAAATGAGTAAAGTCCGGAGTCTGAGTCGAGCCTCAAGATTGAGCCGTACTCGGGTTCAAGTAGTTTTTTAATGTGTGGCTTTAATATTGCATCTGTATAGGTTTGAGATTCTTCTTGGATTCTGCCAAGAAGCTTGAGACGGGCAAGTCCTCTCTCAGGGGCATGTGCTAATGCTTTTATTATTAGTTTTGAGCTGTCAAATTTTGTTTTTTTTCTGATTTTTAGAGCTTTATCGAAAGCGCCTTTCAGTGTGTCGGATGCGTTATCTATATACATTCTTACTGCATTGTCAAAATTATCCTCTCTTAGGTTTTTTTGTGTTTCACATTTTCTTTCTATTTCTGCGTTTATGCACATGTTTAGACAAATTTGATGACATATAGAAGCGACTCCGCATGCGTGTTTTATTATTTTTCTTCGGATTGGCTGTGGGATGTTTATATGTAATAGGCTTTGTCCTTTTGTGATTATCAGATTTATCTCCTCGTCGTTCATTAAGGGGACGTGGATTTCTGCCACGCGCTCCTTCATCTCTTCATCGTAATCTACAACTTGCCTGGCCGTGTCCACGGCCCCAAGACAGATAATCTTAAGGTTTTTGTACTCTACAGCGAGATCCATGAAAACTTTAAGTAATTGTGATAATTTTTGTTTCTCACTTGAGTCGATTTTATGAAAGTCCTCAATAACCCAGCATTGATTGGACGCTCCAAGAAGGCGTCCTAGGGATTGAGGGGTCAGCTGGGGAGGAAGGACTCTTTTTTCACTCTTTGATAATTCAGATGAAGAGCTATTTTCAATTGCAGTTTTTATTCCTGCATAAGTTCCTTGAAGGGAAGCTTTTTTGAGTTTCGCTAAGCCTTTGAGTCTTATCTGATGTATAGAATGACTCAAGTTGATCGAAGGCGTCGATCATTATCTGCTCAAAGGACATTCCTTTCATGCATCTACTTGTTATATGTCCCTCATAAATTTGAAATAATTTGTTCGTTAACAAAGTTGTTTTGCCACTTCCAGAGTGACCATAAACTACTATCTGTTTTCCGGGGGTTTTTAGAGCATTTACTAAACTATCATTAATTGTTTCTCGGTCTACGAACGCTAGCTTGGCTGGCTGGGAAGGAGTGAAAACATCGTAAACATCATATTCAGAGTCGGCAGGGTTCATAAGCATCTTGTTTTTTTCTAAACCGCAATGTGGATGAAAAAAGCCCCGCACAAGGCGGGGCTTCGGTCTTTCTATCGCTTCCCCAACAATCCGTGTGGTGGCACAGCGCTACTAATGGTCTCAACCTTTTACACCATCATCAGTCCCAGCTCAAGGCCCCCCCCGTCTGGTACTCGATAACCCGCGTCTCGAAGAAGTTCTTCTCCTTCTTCAGGTCCATGATCTCCGACATCCACGGGAACGGGTTGGTGGTCCCCGGATACTCTTCCTTCAGGCCGATCTGGGTCAGGCGCCGGTTGGCGATGAACTTCAGGTAGTCCTCCATCATCGCCGCGTTCATGCCCAGCACCCCGCGCGGCATGGTGTCGCGCGCGTATTCGATCTCCAGCTGGGTGCCCTGGAGGATCATCTGGGTCGCCTCGTCCTTCATCTGGGCGTCCCACAGGTGCGGGTTCTCGATCTTGATCTGGTTGATCACGTCGATACCGAAGTTCAGGTGCATCGACTCGTCGCGGAGGATGTACTGGAACTGCTCGGCGGTGCCGGTCATCTTGTTGCGGCGGCCCATGGAGAGGATCTGGGTGAAGCCGCAGTAGAAGAAGATGCCTTCCAGCACGCAGTAGTAGGCGATCAGGTTGCGCAGGAACTGGCGGTCGGTTTCCGGGGTGCCGGTCTGGAACATCGGGTCGGAGATCGAGCGGGTGTACTTCAGGCCCCAGGAGGCCTTCTTCGCCACGCTGGGGATCTCGTGGTACATGTTGAAGATCTCGCCCTCGTCCATGCCCAGCGACTCGATGCAGTACTGGTAGGCGTGGGTGTGGATCGCCTCTTCGAAGGCCTGGCGCAGGATGTACTGGCGGCACTCGGGGTTGGTGATCAGGCGGTACACGGCCAGCACCAGGTTGTTGGCGACCAGGGAGTCGGCGGTGGAGAAGAAGCCGAGGTTGCGCATGACGATGCGCCGCTCGTCCTCGCTGAGGCCGTCCTTGCTCTTCCACAGGGCGATGTCGGCGTTCATGTTGACTTCCTGCGGCATCCAGTGGTTGGCGCAACCATCCAGATACTTCTGCCAGGCCCAGTCGTACTTGAAGGGGACGAGCTGGTTGAGGTCGGCGCGGGCGTTGATCATCTGCTTGTCGCCGACCTGCACGCGCGCGGCGGAGCCTTCGAGATCGTCCAGGCCTTCCTGGATGTCGAGGTCGTTCAGGGCCTTCTTGGCGCGGGCGACGGCGTCGGAGTCGTCGGCGGAAACGGCGCGCGCTTCTTCCACCGAGCCGGCGGCTTCGTCGTCCAGCTTGTCATGGCCCTGGGCAACGGCCTGGGCGGCGGCGGGCGCGGCCTTGGCTTCGGTCGGGTCTTCTTTGTCGAATTCGTCCCAGCTCAGCATCTTGCTCTCTCCTGGTCTGGCGGCCGTCTCGGCGGCCTGGATATGGGGCGTGAGGTGCACGCGAAAGCGGTGGTCCGGCACGGTCTGGCCGGGCCGTTCTTCTCCCCCGGAGGGAAGAAGGGGATTGTTCCTGGCCCTGGCGAGGGGCCTTGCGCTGCCAGCGTGGCGCTGGACGAGCGACCGTCAGGCGCTGGGCAGGCCGAACCCACGCGAGGAGTCCGGCTTGCCCGGCCGCGACACGGACGCCGTTCAGCGACGCGCGATCACTGGCAGGCTTCGCAGTCGGGGTTGTCGATGCTGCATGCCTGCGGCACCGGTGCCGGCTTCGGCTCGGCGGCCGGGGCGGCTTGCAGGCCGTCGTTGCCACCGGCCGACACGGCGTTGAGCTTGCCGGTGTTGATGGTGGACTTCTCGGTGCTGGTGGCGGCCAGGGCACGGAGGTAGTAGGTGGTCTTCAGGCCGCGGAACCAGGCCATGCGGTAGGTCACGTCGAGCTTCTTGCCCGAGGCGCCGGCGATGTACAGGTTCAGCGACTGGGCCTGGTCGATCCACTTCTGGCGACGGCTGGCGGCTTCGACGATCCAGCGGGTCTCGACTTCGAACGCGGTGGCGTAGAGGTCCTTGAGGTCCTGCGGGATGCGCTCGATCTGCTGCACGGAACCGTCGTAGTACTTCAGGTCGTTGACCATGACCGGGTCCCACAGGCCGCGGGCCTTGAGGTCGCGCACCAGGTAGGGGTTGATCACGGTGAATTCGCCGGAGAGGTTCGACTTCACATACAGGTTCTGGTAGGTCGGCTCGATCGACTGCGAGACGCCGGTGATGTTGGCGATGGTCGCGGTCGGCGCGATGGCCATGATGTTCGAGTTGCGGATGCCTTTCTGTACGCGCTCGCGCAGCGGCGCCCAGTCGAGGGTTTCCGACAGGTCGACTTCGATGTACTTGGCGCCGCGCTCTTCGATCAGCTTCTTCTCCGAGTCGATCGGCAGGATGCCTTGCGACCACAGCGAGCCCTGGAAGGTCTGGTAGGCGCCGCGCTCGTCGGCCAGGTCGCAGGAAGCCTGGATCGCGTAGTAGCTGATGGCTTCCATGGACTGGTCGGCGAAGGCGATGGCCGCGTCCGAACCGTAGGGGATGTGCTGCAGGTACAGGGCGTCCTGGAAGCCCATGATGCCCAGGCCGACCGGACGGTGCTTGAAGTTGGAGTTCTGCGCCTGCGGGACCGAGTAGTAGTTGATGTCGATGACGTTATCGAGCATGCGTACCGCGGTCTTGACGGTCTTCTCCAGCTTGGCGGTGTCCAGCTTGCCGTCGACGATGTGGTTGACCAGGTTGATCGAGCCCAGGTTGCAGACGGCGATCTCGTCCTTGTTGGTGTTCAGGGTGATCTCGGTGCAGAGGTTCGAGCTGTGCACCACGCCCACGTGCTGCTGCGGGCTGCGCAGGTTGCACGGGTCCTTGAAGGTCAGCCACGGGTGGCCGGTCTCGAACAGCATGGAGAGCATCTTGCGCCACAGGTCCTTGGCCTGGACGACCTTGTGCAGCTTCAGCTTGCCGTAGCTGGCCAGGGCCTCGTAGTACTCGTAGCGCTCCTCGAAGGCCTTGCCGTAGAGGTCGTGCAGGTCGGGGACGTCGGACGGCGAGAAGAGGGTCCAGGAGCCGTCGTCGAAGACGCGCTTCATGAACAGGTCGGGGATCCAGTTGGCGGTGTTCATGTCGTGGGTACGACGACGGTCGTCACCGGTGTTCTTGCGCAGCTCGAGGAATTCCTCGATGTCCAGGTGCCAGGTCTCCAGGTAGGCGCAGACCGCGCCCTTGCGCTTGCCGCCCTGGTTGACCGCGACCGCGGTGTCATTGACCACTTTCAGGAAGGGCACGACGCCCTGGGACTTGCCGTTGGTGCCCTTGATGTAGGAGCCCAGCGCGCGCACCGGGGTCCAGTCGTTGCCCAGGCCGCCGGCGAATTTCGACAGCATGGCGTTGTCGTGGATGGCGCCGTAGATGCCCGACAGGTCGTCCGGCACGGTGGTCAGGTAGCAGCTGGAGAGCTGCGGACGCAGGGTGCCGGCGTTGAACAGGGTGGGGGTGGAACTCATGTAGTCGAAGGACGACAGCAGGTTGTAGAACTCGATGGCGCGTGCCTCGCGGTCCTTCTCCTCGATGGCCAGGCCCATGGCCACGCGCATGAAGAAGATCTGCGGCAGTTCGAAGCGGATGCCGTCCTTGTGGATGAAGTAGCGGTCGTACAGGGTCTGCAGGCCGAGGTAGGTGAACTGCTGGTCGCGCTCGTGATCGATGGCCTTGCCCAGTTTCTCCAGGTCGAATTCCTTCAGCTTGGCATCGACCAGCTCGAACTCGGCGCCTTTCTCGATGTAGGCCGGCAGGGCCTTGGCGTACAGCTCGGCCATCTCGTGATGGGTGGCGCTCTCGGCCACGCCGAGGAAGCCCAGGGCTTCGGCGCGCAGGGTGTCCATCAGCAGGCGGGCGGTGACGTAGGAGTAGTTCGGCTCGCGCTCGACCAGGGTGCGCGCGGTCATCACCAGGGCGGTGTTGACGTCCTTCTCGGCGACGCCGTCGTAGAGGTTCTTCAGGGTCTCGCGCTCGATCAGCGCGCCGTCCACCTCGGCCAGGCCTTCGCAGGCTTCGCTGATGATGGTGTTCAGGCGGCCCATGTCCAGCGGCGACAGGCTGCCGTCGGCGCGGGTGATGCGGATGCTCGGGTGCGGCTGGGCGACGTCGCTGGCGGCGCCGGCGTTCTTGCGCTCGGCGGCGCGGGCTTCGCGGTAGATCACGTAGTCGCGGGCGACCTTCTGCTCGCCGGCGCGCATCAGGGCCAGTTCGACCTGGTCCTGGATCTCTTCGATGTGGATGGTGCCGCCGGACGGCATGCGGCGCTTGAAGGTGGCGGTGACCTGCTCGGTCAGGCGGCGCACGGTGTCATGGATACGCGACGAGGCGGCGGCGGTGCCGCCTTCCACGGCGAGGAACGCCTTGGTGATGGCCACGGTGATCTTGTCATCGGTGTAGGGGACTACGGTGCCGTTGCGCTTGATCACGCGCAGCTGGCCCGGCGCGGTGGCGGCCAGATCCTGCGACGAATCGGCGGCCTGCGGCGCGCTGGCCTGCGGGTTCTCGCGTGTGGTGTCGGTATGCATGGGTGGGTATCTCCACGTTCTCGTAATGGTTTTGCTAGCGGGCGCCGGGGCGCCCATTCCCTTGAATCGATAAAGAGCCGGGCAGCCGGCCTCGCGGCGGCTGCTTCATTCGAATGCTGAGGGTGGGGACTGTGAGTGCCTCCCTGGCCCTGGCGGGTTCGTGGCGTTTTGCCGTCGAACACAATACCTAGTGGTGTTGACTGTCTGTTTACAGCGTCCGTTGCAACACCCGTACCGCTTTTCCAACGTCATGAAGGGCTCCTTGCGGTGAGCGCCGTCGATGCTTTCAGTACGTCTGGAAAATGCTTTTTTGCGGAGCCGCCGGAGCCATCAGAGTGGTCCGTGCGCGGTTGGTTCCGTTGTAGCCGTTCGTGCGCTCGAAACCCAAGATATAGGGGGTGGCGACGATGGGGATACAAGATAATGCGCTAATGGGGTGTTTGCAAGGTGACAGTCTGGGGGAAACCTGTGGATAAAGTGTGGGTCTTCTGTGCGTGAGTCCTAGGAAGCGTCCGTAGGCCGCGGCAGCGCTGGAGAATGCCATTCGTCGCCATCGGAAAGCACCGGCGCAGACCTACTCCCTAACCTTTCGGGGCGCGCACCCTACCCACAATATGTAGTGTTTGCAAGATGTTCCTCGCGTGCTGCCGCGCGGCCCCCGTATTGGCTACAATGCGGGCCGCTCTGAGGGGGCCGCGCGGCGGCTCCGGGACCGCGATACGAGGAGGCTGTGTGGAGCAAGAAGCCTGGCGCATCCTGATCGTCGAGGACGATCGACGCCTGGCCGAGCTGACCCGGGAATACCTGGAAGGCAACGGCCTGAAGGTCGACATCGAAGCCAACGGCGCACTGGCGGCGGCGCGTATCCTCGCCGAACGCCCGGACCTGGTGGTGCTCGACCTGATGCTGCCGGGCGAGGACGGCCTGTCCATCTGCCGCCAGGTGCGCCCGCAGTTCGACGGTCCGATCCTGATGCTCACCGCGCGCACCGACGATATGGACGAGGTACTCGGCCTGGAGATGGGCGCCGACGACTACGTGTGCAAGCCGGTGCGCCCGCGTGTGCTGCTGGCGCGCATCCGTGCCCTGTTGCGGCGCAGCGAGGCGCCGGAAGCGGGCGCCCCGGCGGCGGACAGCAAACGCCTGGCGTTCGGTCGCCTGGTGATCGACAACGCGATGCGCGAGGCCTGGCTGGACGGGACCACCATCGAGCTGACCAGCGCCGAATTCGACCTGCTCTGGCTGCTGGCGGCGAACGCCGGGCGCATTCTCTCCCGCGAGGAGATCTTCAACGCCCTGCGCGGCATCGAGTACGACGGCCAGGACCGCTCCATCGACGTGCGCATCTCGCGGATCCGCCCGAAGATCGGCGACGACCCGATGCACCCGCGGCTGATCAAGACCGTACGCAGCAAGGGCTACCTGTTCGTCGGCGAGGGCTGAGGCGCTTTTTTCCTGCGGGCCGGGGCGCGGGCGTCCCGGTCGGCCAGAATCAACAGCAGCGGACAGCGGCCGGGGGCTCGCCGATGAAATCCATCTTCCTGCGCATCTATGGCGGCATGCTCCTGGCCCTGCTGCTGGTCAGCGGCCTGGGCCTGCTCGGCCTGCACTGGATCAACGAGGTGCGCGGCGAGCACTACCGCGAGGAGCTGGCGCGCGGCACCTTCCGCCTGATGGCCGACAACCTGCAACCGATGACCGCCACCGAGCGCAAGCGCGCCCTGGCGCAGTGGAGCCGCTTGCTGGGGATTCCCCTGCAACTGCGCGGGCTGGATGAGCTGCGGATGGACGGACGCAGCCGCGCGCGCCTGATGAACGGCCAGGTGCTGGTGAAGCAGACCGCCGAGCACGCCGTCACCGTCTATACCCAGGCCAGCGCCGCCGAGAACCTGGTGCTCAGCGGCGAGGTGCAGCAGGTCAGCGAGCAACTGGCGCGGGCCACGGTTTACCTGCTGATGGACGAACTGGTGCGCTACCCGGCCAGCGAACAGCCTTACCACCTGGCGCGGATCGTCCGCGACAAGCGCTTCGGCTTCCCGGTGCACCTGCTCCAGGTCAAGGAACTGGACCTCGACGACGACCAGCGCCGGCGGGTGGTGGAGGGCGACACGGTGATGGCGCTGGGCAAGGACGGCGACTCGATCCGCATCTTCGCCGGCATCCTCGACACGCCCTGGGTGCTGGAGCTGGGCCCGCTGTTCCAGATGAACCCCTATCCGCCGCAGCTGCTGTTGCTGCTCGGCGCGCTGTGCCTGAGCTTCATCGGCCTGATCACCTACCTGCTGGTGCGTCGCCTGGAGCAGCGCCTGCGCAGCCTGGAGGCGGCCGCCACGCGGATCGCCCGCGGCAGCCTGGATACTCGCGTCGAGGTGCGCGGAGGCGACTCGGTGGGACGCCTGGGCGCGGCCTTCAACCATATGGCCGAGCACATCCACCGGCTGCTGACGGTGCAGCGCGAGATGGTTCGCGCGGTGTCCCACGAGCTGCGCACGCCGGTGGCGCGGTTGCGCTTCGGCCTGGAGATGATCGAGACCGCCGAGACCGACGGCGCCCGCCTGAAGTACCTGGAGGGCATGGACAACGATATCCAGGACCTCGACAAGCTGGTCGACGAGATGCTCACCTACGCGCGCCTGGAACAGGGCTCGCCGCCGCTGACCTACCAGCGCCTGGAGCTGGGCGTGCTGGTGCGCCAGGTGGTGGAGGAGATCGCCCCGCTGCGCCGCGAGGTGCTGGTCAGTTGCGAGGAGGGCGCGCTGGTGCCTGAGGAGCTGGGCAGTTGGATCGAGGCAGAGCCGCGCTACCTGCATCGGGCCTTGCAGAACCTGCTGACCAATGCGCTGCGGCATGCCGATCGTCGGGTCAGGGTCAGCTACCGGGTCAGCCTGGAGCGTTGCCGGGTGGATGTCGAGGACGACGGGCCGGGGGTGCCGGAGGCGCAATGGGAGCGGCTCTTTACGCCATTCCTACGCCTGGACGATAGCCGGACCCGTGCTTCCGGCGGGCATGGCCTGGGACTGTCCATCGTCCGGCGGATCGTCTACTGGCATGGCGGCCGGGCCTCCATCGGCCGCAGCGAGACTCTGGGCGGTGCCTGCTTCACCCTGGCCTGGCCGCGCAAGGCGGGTCTGCGCGACCGCTGAAAAGCCGACGGAAATATGGCGGCTAGCTATCTGCAAGTGCATGCGCAGACGTATTCCAGGCGTAGCGAAAACATATCGAAAGGCCAGTCCCGCCGGGCGTGGCGAGTATTCCGCCAGGGGCTAAAAAAGTCCTTTTCAGTTGGACTCGTTTGTTTATACTCCGGGACGCGGTGGCTAGTGGAACGCCATTCGAAATGCCCGCTCCAACGGCATTTTGCCGGGGTCGGATAACAAGAACAGCGTTGCGCAGCCGAACCGTCGAAGTCTTCCCGGATTGGGAAGGCCACTTATAAAAAATTGCAAGTTGGAGAGTGTGGTAATGGCTGATCGTGAGGTCGGAACCGTCAAGTGGTTCAATGACGCCAAAGGTTATGGATTCATTCAACGCGATAGCGGTCCGGACGTGTTCGTTCACTACCGCGCCATCCGCGGCGAGGGTCACCGCTCCCTGGTGGAAGGCCAGAAAGTGGAATTCTCGGTGATCCAGGGCCAGAAAGGCCTGCAAGCGGAAGACGTCTCCAAGGTCTGATTCCCGCAAGCAAAAGCCCGTCGCGAGACGGGCTTTTGTCATCCAGCGCATCCACCCCGCCAGGCCCCCGTTGGGTGGCCCCTCGCAGCGCGGGGTTTTCGTCGTTCAGGCGGTGCGCCAGGTAATTTCCTCGACGCCACCGGCGTCGACCCGCAGCCAGCGGTCGGCGTCCTCTTCGCCCTGGTTTTCCTCCCAGCCGCCCGGCGCGCAGCGGATCTCCACGCCGAGCGCGGCATGCGCGGCCCTGGCGCAGGCGAGGTCGTCGTCCCAGGGCGTGCTGTCGCTCTCCAAGAACAGGCTGTGCCACTTGCCCACCGCCTTCGGCAGCCAGGTGACGCGCACCGCGCCGTGCTCGCCGCGGGCGGTGCACTTGAGGGTCTGGCCGTGCTCCTGCCATGGGCCGCAGGGCCCCAGCGCCTGTTCCAGCCAGGCGGCGACGGCCGCGTGCTCGGCGTCTTTCAGGTAGATCTCGATATCCGGTTGGCGCATGGGGTCCTCGGGGACGGTCAGTCGCGTTGCAGCCAATCGTAGCGCACCGCCACGCTGACTTCGAAGGGTTCGGCCAGGATTCGCGCGCGGCGCTCGGGGTTGACCCGCCAGCCGTGCGGGGTCATGGCCAGGAGGTTTTCCCGCGCGTCGTAGCTGTCCAGCGCCAGGCGGAACTCGAGGGTCTCGGTGTGGCGCAGGCGCAGTTGCGCGGGCAGGCCGGCGAGGTGCTTGTCGTCGGCGTAGTCGCGCACGTCGTCATAGAGCCGCTGGCGCAGTTCCAGCAGGTGCGCGCTGGCCGGGCCCAGGCGCAGTACGCCGCCGCCGGGGGCGAGGACGCGCACGGCTTCGTTCCAGTCGATCGGGCTGAACACGCTGGCGATCAGCTCGCAACTGGCGTCGGCCAGCGGCAGCCGGGCCATGCTCGCCACCAGCCAGGACAACTGCGGCGCGCGGCGGCAGGCGCGTTTCACCGCCTCGCGGGAGATATCCAGGGCATAGCCTTCGGCGCCGGCCAGGGCTTCGCCGAGCCGGGCGCTGTAGTAGCCCTCGCCGCAACCGATATCCAGCCAGCGTCGCGGCGCGCGTTCGGCGGCCAGTTCGGCCAGGCGCCGGGCCAGCGGCGCGTAGTGGCCGGCGCCGAGGAACTGGCGACGGGCCTCGACCATGGCGGCGTTGTCGCCCGGATCGAGGCTTTTCTTGTGCTGCACCGGCAGCAGGTTCAGGTAACCCTGGCGGGCGCGGTCGAAGCGGTGCCCGGCGGGGCAGGCGACGCCGTTGTCGACCTCGCCCAGGGCGGCGGAGCAGAGCGGGCAGATCAGCATCAGGCGAGCAGCCTCACCAGGGTCTGGTAGTAGATTTCGGTGAGCAGTTCCAGGTCGCTGGCCAGGACCCGCTCGTTGACCTGGTGGATGGTGGCGTTGACCGGGCCGAGTTCGACCACCTGGGTGCCCATGGTGGCGATGAAGCGTCCGTCGGAGGTGCCGCCGCTGGTCGAGGGCTGGGTCTCGCGACCGGTGACCGCCCTGATGCTGGCGGCCACCGCATCGAGCAGTTCGCCCGGCTCGGTGAGGAACGGCAGGCCGGACAGCGCCCATTCGACGTGCCAGTCCAGGCCGTGCTTGTCGAGGATCGCCTCGACGCGTTTCTGCAGGCCTTCGACGGTGGATTCGGTGGAGAAGCGGAAGTTGAACAGCGCGGTCAGTTCGCCGGGGATGACGTTGGTGGCGCCGGTGCCGGAGTTCAGGTTGGAAACCTGGAAGCTGGTCGGCGGGAAGAAGGCATTGCCGTCGTCCCAGTGTTCCGCCGCCAGTTCGGCCAGCGCCGGGGCGGCCAGGTGGATCGGGTTCTTCGCCAGGTGCGGGTAGGCCACATGGCCCTGTACGCCGCGGATGGTCAGCTTGGCGCCGAGGGAGCCGCGGCGGCCGTTCTTCACCACGTCGCCGACCAGGCTGGTGCTCGACGGTTCGCCGACGATGCACCAGTCCAGGCGCTCGCCGCGTGCGGCGAGGCGTTCGACCACCGCCTTGGTGCCGTGGTGGGCCGGGCCTTCCTCGTCGCTGGTGATGAGGAAGGCGATGGCACCCTTGTGCTCCGGGTGGTCGGCGACGAAGCGCTCGACGGCGACGATCATCGACGCCAGGCTGCCTTTCATGTCCGCCGCGCCGCGCCCGCAGAGCATGCCCTGGTCGTCGATCAGGGCGTCGAAGGGTTGGTGCTGCCAGGCCTGCAGCGGGCCGGTGGGGACCACGTCGGTGTGCCCGGCGAAGCACAGCACCGGGCCGTCGCCGCCGCGCCGTGCCCAGAAGTTGTCCACCTCCTCGATGCGCATCGGCTCCAGGGCGAAGCCGGCGGCTTCCAGGCGGCGCATCATCAGGGCCTGGCAGTCGGCGTCGAGGGGCGTGACGGAGGGGCGGCGGATCAACTCGCAGGCGAGTTCGAGGGTCGGCGAGAGACTCGGCGAAGAGGCGGTCATGGGGAGGGCATCCTGAGCGGGTCGAGCGGAAAGGGGGAATCTTAAAGCATAAACGCGGGCGAAGGGACGCCGTTTAGGCGAGCGGAGCCGGCTGTCCCGACGCCTCGCTCGACCTCAACCGCCGATCCGCTCGGCGCCGCCGGCCAGTTCCTCGCGCGGTTTCGGCAGCGACGAGAGCAGGGCCATGACCAGCGCCGCCAGGTAGGGCAGCGATTGCACCAGGAGCATGGCGACCCAGATCAGCAGGTCGCGGCTCGGCACGCCCTGAACCGCCACGATGCCGGCCGCCGCGCCCCACAGCAGGAGCATCACGAAGACTTCCTCGCGGGCCTCCGCCAGGGCCACCAGCAGGCCGTGGCTGGAGCGCATCTTCGGCGTGCGGAAGAACGGGATGCCGCGGGTGACGAAGCCGTACAGCACCGCCTTGGCAATGGTGTGCGAGAGCGACAGGCCGGCGAGGGCGGCGAAGAACGAGTCGCGCAGGTCGACGCCGACGGTGCGCCGGTAGAGGAAGAGGATCTTGCCGACCTTGAAGACGAACAGGGCCAGCGGCAGGATCGCGAAGATCAGCAGCGGCGGGTCGACGCGCTTGGGCACGATGATCATCGCCGCCGACCAGAGCAGCGCGCCGAGGGTGAAGAAGATGTTCAGGCCGTCGGCGATCCACGGCAGCCAGCCGGCCACGAAGTGGTAGCGCTGGCCGCGGGTCAGGCGGCTGCCGTCGGGACCGCGGCCGCGCAGCAGGGCGTCGGTATGCCGCTTCATGATCTGGATCGCGCCGTAGGCCCAGCGGAAGCGCTGCTTCTTGAAGTCGATGAAGGTATCGGGCATCACCCCCTTGCCGTAGCTGCGCTCGAAGTAGGCGGCCGACAGGCCCTTCTCGAACACCCGCAGGCCCAGCTCGGCGTCCTCGGTGATGCACCATTCCGGCCATCTCAGCTCGTCCAGCACGCTGCGCCGGATCATGGTCATGGTGCCGTGCTCGATGATCGCGTCGCGGTCGTTGCGGGTGACCATGCCGATGTGGAAGAAGCCCTTGTACTCGGCGTAGCAGAGCCGCTTGAAGGCGCTCTCGTGCTGGTCGCGGTAGTCCTGCGGCGACTGCACCACGGCGATCCGCGGGTCGCCGAAGTGCGGCACCATGTGCCTGAGCCAGTCGGGGTCGACGCAGTAGTCGGCGTCGATCACCGCGACCACCTCGACGTCCGCCGCCACGTGGCCCAGGGCGAAGTTCAGCGCGCCGGCCTTGAAGCCTTCCAGCGGGGCAACGTGGAAGAAGCGGAAGCGCTCGCCCAGGCGCGCGCAGTGCGCCTCGACCGGCTGCCAGACGGCCGGGTCGCGGGTGTTGTTGTCGATCACCAGGACTTCGTAGTCCGGGTAGTCGAGGCGGGCAAGGGCGTCGAGGGTCTGCTTCAGCAGTTCCGGCGGCTCGTTGTAGCAGGGCACGTGGATCGACACCTTGGGCCGATAGGCCCGCGCGGCGGTGATCGGCAGGAATGGCCGGCGCCGCTTGCGCGTCCAGACCGCCTCGGCCAGCTCGTGGGCCTCGGTGAACAGCACGATGACCACCCCTAGCGCGCCGACGCCCAGCAACGCGCCGACGGTCAGGCTGAACCAGGTGCTGTACTGCTGGCTGTAGTCGTAGGCGATCCACACCAGCACCGAGGCGCAGGCGAACGAGACCACGGCGAGGAAGGTCCTCCCGCGCTGGCGCAGCGAGGAACTGTCGATCAGCAGCAGGGTGAAGGCGAGTACCGCGAGTACCGCCGAGGCGATGGCCAGGGCGCGCCACTTGGGAATCGGCACCACCGGCCCGGTGAAGTTGAACTTGGCCTTGCGGTCGGCGTTGTAGACGCCCCAGTAGGCGCCCACCGAGCCTTCGGCGCTGACCTTCCAGGGCTGGTCGAAGGCTTCGATGACGAAGTAGCTGTAGCCTTCGCCGTTGAGCGCGTTGGTCAGGCGCCGCAGGTAGATGGCCTGGTCCGCGGGTGTCGCCTCGGCGCTGCCGCGCATGCGCCCGTTGCTCGGCCAGCCGACCTCGGCGAGCAGCAGCGGCTTCCTCGGGAAGGCGGCCTTGAGTTCGCGCGCGCGTTCGAGCACGAAGTCCACCGCGTCGGCCACCGGCGTGGCCTCCCAGTAGGGCAGGACGTGGGCGGCGATCAGGTCGACGTGTTGCGCCAGTTCCGGGTGTTCGCGGTAGACGTGCCACTGTTCGGCGGTGGTCACCGGAACCTTGACCGCCGCGCGGACCCGGTCGAGGTAGGCGATCAACTGTTCCGCCGTCACCTCGCGGCGGAACAGCGCCTCGTTGCCGACTATCACTCGCACCACGCTCGGCGACTCGTTGGCGATGCGGATGGCGCGGGCGATCTCGGCCTCGTTGCTGGCCAGGTCCGGGCCGAGCCAGATGCCCAGGCTGACGCGCAGGCCGAACGCCTCGGCCAGCGCCGGGATGTCGCCGAGCGCGCCCTGGACCGAATAGGTGCGGATGCTGTGGGTGTGCCGGGCGACCAGTTCCAGGTCGGTGCGCATCTGTTCGGCGCTGGGGTAGCGGCCGCTCTGCGGGTTCTGGTTGAGGCGGAACGGCGAGAAGGAGAAGCCGGAGATGCGTTCCGGCCAGTCCGGTACGCTGACCGGACGGTTGTACAGGGCCCAGATGCCGGTGAAGAGGGCGGCCAGGGCGACGATGACCACCAGGTTGAGCCCGATCTTGCGTGAAGACATAGAGATGAAACCAGGTTCCGGATGTTTCGCTGAACACGGGGCGGCGCATGCTACCCCGCACCCCCGGGGTGTACAGGCACCGGGCCGGCGGGTCTGTTGCAAGTCTAGTCCGGCCTGCGCGACGAGCCGTAAGAACGCAGGCGACGCGGCGGCCGCGGCTTTTTATAATGCGCGCGGCAATCCGCGATTCGGTTTCAGAGGTGGTTGGTGATGCAGGTGGATGAACAGCGCTTCGGCGGTATCGGCCGGTTGTACGGTCGCGAGGGGCTGCAACGCCTGGCCGATAGCCACGTCGCGGTGGTCGGCATCGGCGGGGTCGGTTCCTGGGCGGCGGAAGCGCTGGCCCGCAGCGGCGTCGGCGAGATTTCCCTGTTCGACCTCGACGATGTCTGCGTGACCAACACCAACCGCCAGGTGCATGCCATCGAAGGCTCGGTGGGCAAGGCCAAGGTCGAGGTGATGGCGGCGCGCATCCGGGCCATCAACCCGGCCTGCCGGGTCCACGCGGTGGCCGATTTCGTCACCCGCGAGACCATGGCCGAGTACATCGTCGACTTCGACTACCTGATCGACTGCATCGATAGCGTGGCCGCCAAGGCCGCGCTGATCGCCTGGTGCAAGCGGCGCAAGATCCCGGTGATCACCACCGGCGGCGCCGGTGGCCAGGTCGACCCGACGCAGATCCAGGTCGCCGACCTGAACAAGACCTTCAACGACCCGCTGGCGGCCAAGGTGCGTTCCACCCTGCGCCGCGACTACAACTTCTCGCGCACGCCGGGGCGCACCTACAGCGTGCCCTGCGTGTTCTCCAGCGAACAACTGCGCTACCCGAAGCCGGACGGCACGGTGTGCCAGTCGAAGAGTTTCGTCGGCGAAGGGGTGAAGCTGGACTGCGCCGGCGGCTTCGGCGCGGTGATGATGGTCACCGCCACCTTCGGCATGGTCGCCGCCGCCCGCGCCGTCGAGCGCCTGGCGGAAGGCCGCGCGCTGCGGCCGTCGCGGCGCACGCCGGGGAACGCCTGATCAGGCGCCGACCGCCACCAGGCTGAGCAGGCGTTCGTCGAGCACGGCGAACTGGGCGTCCAGCTCGCTGCCGTGGCGCCACTCCGGCGACAGGTCGGTGAGCAGGCGCAGCCGGGCCTGGCCGTCGGCGCGCCATTCCAGCAGTTCCGCATGTTCGAAATAGAAGCGCTTGCCCACCAGCGGATAGAGCGCCTTGAACAGGCTTTCCTTCAGCGAGAACGCCAGGGTCACCAGCAGGCCGGTGCGTCGCTCCAGGTCGTCGGCGAAGCGCAGGCGCTCGCCTTCGGTGAGTATCTCGCCATGCAGGTAGCGCGCCCGTTCGGCTTCGAGCAGGGTTTCCACGTCCAGGCCGAGCCCGCGCCAGTCGCCGCGCGCCGCCACCAGGGCGGCGGCCCAGCGGTCGCCATGGGTGATCGAGCCGCTGATCGCGGCCGGCCAGACCGGTGCGCGGTCCTCGCCGACGGCCGGCGTCTGGGCGCGGCCATCGAGGGCGAACAGGGCGGCGCGTGCGCAGAGGCGCCCGGCGAGAAACTCGGCCTGGCGCTTGGCCACCGCGCGGAGGATGTTCGCCGGCGGCTGGATGCCGGCCAGGGCGAAGTCGCCGGGTTGCAGCAGCGCCGGGTCGAAGCGGGTGCTGCGCAGTTGCACGCCGGGCAGCGCGACGGGCAGCGGCCAGCGGTCGTCCAGTGGGGTGCAGAAGGAGGGGAGACGGTCGTTCATGGCGCGCATTGTGCCGGTTCCCGACGTGGCCCACCAGTCACGCGGCGCTTACACAAGATTGCAAAAGCGCAACAAAGGAAAACGGACCGCGAGGCCCGGTTTTGACAGACTGCGCCGCGCATTCCTGTGGAATGCAGGTGAGGTTGTTTGTTGATGACGGGATACTGTCCTGTCTCGACCTTTCAAGACGGGAGTCCCTCCGGGGACTCCCGTTTTTTTATGCGTCGGCGCTGGGTTCAACCCTGCCCGAAGATGTCCTTGAGGAACGCCTGCAGGTCTGCCCAGGAGCGTCGGTCGGCCTGGCGGTCGTAGCCGATGTCCAGGCCGTGGCCCTTGTGCGCGTCGGCGTCGGGGTTGGTGAAGCCGTGTTTGGCGCCGTCCTGGATCACCACCCGGTAGTCGGCGCCGGCGGCGCTCAGTTCCTGTTTCAGGGCGTCGAGGTCCTTGGCCGGGACCAGGCTGTCGGCACTGCCGTGCTCCACCAGGATCTTCGCCTTGACGCTGCCCTTGCTGGTGGCCGGGGTGGCGGTGCCGAGGGCGCCGTGGAAGCTCGCCACGCCGGCCAGCGGCAGGCCCTGGCGGGCCATGTCGAGGACGATCTTGCCGCCGAAGCAGTAGCCGATCGCGGCGATCTGGCTGGGATCGGTCTGCGGTTGCCGCTTCAGCAGTTCCAGGCCGGCGAGGAAGCGCGCCTTGGCGGCGTCGGCATCCCGGGTCGCGGCCTGCATGAAGGCCATCGCGTCCTGCGGGTGCTCGGTGTGCTTGCCTTCGCCGTACATGTCGATGGCCAGGGCGCTGTAGCCGAGTTCTGCGAGGTCGCGGGCGCGGCGCTTGGCATAGTCGTTGAGCCCCCACCATTCGTGGACCACGATGACCCCAGGGCGGATCCCCGGCTTGCTGTCGTCGTAGGCGAAATAGCCGACCATGCGCGTGCCGTCTGCGCTCCGGTAAGGCATCTCGCGGGTCTGGATAGCGGCCTGGGCGCTGGCGGCGCAGGCGATGAGCAGCAGGGCGCAGAGCAGGCGCATGGCATCTCTCCGTGAAAGGGTCCCCGATCAAGATAGACGCTTGTGCGCGGGACGCGGGGAAAACCCTCGGTGCCGGCCTTGCGCCGCTCAAACGCGGGCCATTCGGCCAGGCAAAGCGTGCGCCGCTCATCTACCCTATGGGCGAGTCCCTTCCCCTCGCTAGGACACCGTCTGGATGCCTGACCTGAGTACCTGGAACCTGACCATTCCCCAGGGCCGCCCGGCCATCACCATCTCCACCAGCCAATTGCAGCGCGACTACCGCAGCGACTATTTCCAGCGCACCGCCGACGGCATTCGCTTCTGGGTGCCGGTCAACGGCAGCCACACGCGCAACAGCGAGTTCCCGCGCAGCGAGTTGCGCGAGACCCTGTCCAGCGGCAGGCCCTACAACTGGCGTTACGCCAGGGCCGACAACTGGCTGGAGGCGACCCTGCGCATCGAGGCGGTGCCCTCGACCCGGCGCATGATCATCGGCCAGATCCACAGCGATGGCAGCAATAGCGGCCAGGCCGCGCCGCTGGTGAAGCTGCTCTACCAGTTGCGGCTCGACCAGGGGCGGGTCCAGGCGCTGGTCCGCGAGCGGCCGGACGACGGCGGGACCAGAGCCTACACACTGATGGACGGGATTCCTCTCGGCCAGTCATTCAGCTACCGCATCGGCGTGTCTCGCAGCGGATTGCTCAGCGTGTCGGTGAATGGTAGCGCCCTGGAGCAGCAACTGGACCCGCAGTGGGCCTACCAGGGCCTTTATTTCAAGGCCGGACTCTACCTGCAGGACAACCGCGGACCGTCCAGCGAGGGCGGGCGGGCGACATTCAGCGAGCTGCGCGTTAGCCATCAATGAGCGGTCGAGGCGTCTGCGCCGCGGACTTCGCGTTGTCGTGGCGCTTCGCAACTGCCAGATCTGGCAGGCGCGGAAGAAGGAAAACCTGGCTCGGAAAAAAATATCCGTATTTTTCCAAGGGGAAATAGGCCGCGCGATCTGGCGATTCTGGTACTTCAGTACAGGGAGCCGCCTTGGCGTATCGCCCCGAATAAATGTGACGTTTTGCGCAGCGCCCTTCCGGGTTTGCACGATTGGTATAGCCCTGGCTGGATGAAATTCACTCTTGCCGCTGGCCAGCGTAGTTCTTTGCAAGTCAAAAGTTCGCCGTCAATAATTATTGTGGATAACTATTGTTCCAGGCTTTTCCTGTCAACTGTGCGAAGCGTCAGCTTATTGCCGGTTTTTCCTCTCGCTATTGCTTTCTCCACGTTCCGAAGAAGTTCGGGCGTACAGGTTTCTTTGCTGTTTTCAGCGAGAACCATTCGTTTCAACAATTCGAATATGTGGAGATTCAGAAATGAAAAATCAGGTGAATGCCCTGGCGGTTCTAAGTGTGGGTGAAATCGAACAAGTTTCTGGCGCCGGGACTTTCCTGGGCGATGCCATCATCAACGGCGTCTACGCGGCCAACTCCTTCCTGAACTCGCCGCTGTTCTCCAGCATCGGCAACGCGGCCAGCGCCATCGGCCTCAACCGTACCCACGAGCTGGTCGACCTGCTGGCCTTCCAGGTGCCTTCGGTGGCGGCGATCACCGTCGGCAAGATTCTCGGCGGGACCGACAACCACAATGTTCCGTTGCATTACAACAAGGAAAGCGGCGAAGGGCTTTACAGCTGATCGTAACCTGTTGAAAGAGCGATTCGATGCTCAGGCATCGAGTCGTTCCTGGTTAATGCATTGATGGAGTCGATGATATGAAACGCAGGAGTGTGCTCTTGTCGGGTGTCGCCCTGAGTGGAACCGCACTGGCCAATGACTCGATATTCTTTTCACCCTTGAAATACCTCGGGGCGGAACAACAGCGATCTATCGATGCCTCGCGAAGTTTGCTGGACAACCTGATTCCGCCGAGTTTGCCGCAATATGACAACCTGGCCGGAAAGTTGGCGCGGCGTGCGGTATTGACCAGCAAGAAACTGGTATATGTCTGGACCGAGAACTTCGCCAATGTCAAAGGCGTGCCGATGGCCCGCTCGGTGCCGCTGGGCGAGTTGCCGAATGTCGACTGGCTGTTGAAGACCGCTGGGGTGATCGTCGAGCTGATCGTCAATTTCGTCGCCTCGTTGCCGGCGTCGGCCGCCGCGCAGTTCGAGCGGATCGCCGCCGGGCTCAGCGGTGACCTGGAGGCGGCGCGCCAGGTCCACGAGGCGTTGCTGGAGGAGGCGAAGAACGATCCGGCCGCGGCCGGCAGCCTGCTGCTGCGCTTCACGGAGTTGCAGACGCGGGTGATCGCCTTACTGACGCGGGTCGGCCTGCTGGTCGACGATATTCTCAAGAGCGCCAGCAACCTGGTTACCCAGGGGGGGCAGGGCGACGGCCTGAATCGCTTCCGCGCGGTGTTCGGCACCCTGCGCCTGCCGGAGGTCGCCGACAGCTTCCGTGACGACGAAGCGTTCGCCTACTGGCGGGTGGCCGGGCCTAATCCGCTGCTGATCCGTCGCGTCGATGCGCTGCCGGCCAACTTTCCGCTGGGCGAGGAGCAGTTCCGCCGGGTGATGGGCGCCGACGACAGCTTGCTGGAGGCCGCCGCCAGCCGCCGCCTGTATCTGCTGGACTACGCCGAGCTGGGCAAGCTGGCGCCGTCGGGAGCGGTGGACAAACTGCTCACCGGGACGGGCTTCGCCTATGCGCCGATCGCCCTGTTCGCCCTTGGCAAGGATCGGGCGAGGCTATTGCCGGTGGCCATCCAGTGCGGTCAGGACCCCGCTACCCATCCGATGTTCGTACGTCCCGCCGAGTCGGAGAGTGATCTGTACTGGGGTTGGCAGATGGCCAAGACGGTGGTCCAGGTCGCCGAGGAGAACTACCACGAGATGTTCGTCCACCTGGCCCAGACCCACCTGGTGAGCGAGGCGTTCTGCCTGGCCACCCAGCGCACCCTGGCGCCCAGCCATCCGCTGCACGTCCTGCTCGCCCCGCACTTCGAGGGCACCCTGTTCATCAACGAGGGGGCGGCGCGGATCCTGTTGCCCAGCGCGGGCTTCATCGACGTGATGTTCGCCGCGCCGATCCAGGACACCCAGGCCACCGCCGGCGGCAATCGGCTGGGTTTCGACTTCTACCGCGGCATGTTGCCGGAGAGCCTGAAGGCGCGGAACGTCGACGACCCGCTGGCGCTACCGGACTACCCCTATCGCGACGACGGCCTGCTGGTATGGAATGCCATCCGCCAGTGGGCGGCCGACTACGTGGCGGTGTACTACGCCAGCGACGGCGACGTCACCGCTGACGTCGAACTGGCGGCCTGGGTCGGCGAAGTGATCGGCAGCGGCAAGGTGGCCGGGTTCCGCCCGATCACCGGTCGCAGCCAACTGGTCGAGGTGCTGACCATGGTGATCTTCACTGCCTCCGCGCAGCATGCGGCGGTCAATTTTCCCCAGCCTTCGATGATGACCTACGCACCAGCCATCTGTGCCATGAGCGCGGCGCCGGCACCGGACTCGCCAAGCGGCAAGAGCGAGGCCGATTGGTTGAAGATGATGCCGCCGACCCTGGTGGCGCTGGAGAAGGTGAACATCTATCACCTGCTCGGTTCGGTCTACCACGGTCGCCTGGGCGACTACCGGCAGACCGGGTTCCCCTACGCGCCGGTGTTTTCGGACAGGCGGGTGACCGCCAGCGGCGGCCCGCTGGAGCGCTTCCAGGCACGCCTGAAGGAGGTCGAGGCGACCATTCGCACGCGCAACCAGGCGCGCCGCAGGCCTTACGAGTACCTGTTGCCGAGCCGGATCCCGGCGAGCACCAATATCTGAGCCGGAGAAAGAGGACGGGGCGCCCCTGGGCGCCCCGTTGCTCTTAGCGGCCTTCGCTTTCGGCGGCGTCCGCCGGCGCGGCATGCCGCTGCTTCAACTGGCGGCGCGCCAGGAGGCTGCCGAGGAGGATCACGAACAGCGCGCCGAAGGCCGCCGCACCGTAGTGCAGGTAGGAATCCCATTGCGCGTAGGGCGCCAGCCAGGGCTTCAGGGCGCTGTCGGTGAGCAGCATGCCGCCGGCGATCCAGCCGAGCAGGCCGCCGCCGAAGAGGATGATCAGCGGGAAGCGGTCGATCAGGCGCAGGATCAGTTGGCTGCCCCAGACGATGATCGGGATGCTGATCAGCACGCCCAGGGAGACCAGGAAGAAATCCCCGGCCGAGGCGGCGGACAGGGCGATGACGTTGTCCAGGCTCATCACTGCGTCGGCGATGATGATGGTCTTGATCGCGCCGAGCAGGTGGGTGCTGCCCTTGATGTCGTCGCCGTTCTCCTCCTCCGGCAGCAGCAGCTTGATGCCGATCCACAGCAGCAGGAGCGCGCCGATTACCTTGAGGTAGGGCAGGTCGAGCAGGTGCAGGGCGAAGAACAGCAGCAGGATGCGGATCAGGATGGCACCGGCGACGCCGCCGAAGATCGCCTGTTTGCGCCGGTGCGCCGGCAGGTGCCGGCAGGCGAGGGCGATGACTACGGCGTTGTCGCCGCCCAGGAGGATATCGATGGCGACGATCTGCAGCAGGGCTGTCCAGAACGTCGGGTCGCTCAACCAGTGGATCAAGGTTGTACTCCGAAACGTGTAGTGAGGGTGGAAAGCCCGGGGCGGTGGCGGGTGGCGGCCGCCCGGCTTTCCTGCGGTGGTCTGGGACCGTCGGGGCCGGCTCCGGCTTGTGGACGGAGGCGGGGAACACTGTTTGGACCGGCGAACGCCCGGCCAGTGCCCGGAAAACGGACGCGCGGGTGGCGCAGCGCGTTCGGGCACGGATGTGACGCGGCGGATCGGCCGCGAGACACCCGGCATGCGTATTCCGCCGCCAGTCTGCCCGAGCAAGGTTTCACCCGCCTTTCAGGGCGGAGATGGCGCCGCACCCGGCGGGACGGTAGGCTAGTGGCCCGTGTGGCTGACTCGACCAGTCGAACGCCGATCACCGAGTCAACCGTACAGGCCACCAGGCCTTCGGCGCCGGGGGAAGCCCGCCGGTGCCATGGATGACCGTTCACCGTACAAGGAAACCCCATGCGCAGTCTTCTTCTCTCCTCGCTGGCCCTGCTACCCGCCCTGGCCCTGGCGCAACCCGACGCCTCGAGCTTCCCTTCCTGCCTCGCCGGCCTGCAGAAGAAGGCCCAGGCGCAGGGCATTTCCGCCGACAGTTATGAGCGCTTCACCAGCGGCCTGCAGGCCGACCTCAGCGTGCTCGACCTGCTCGACGCGCAGCCGGAGTTCACCACCCCGCTGTGGGACTACCTGGCCGGTCTGGTGGACGAGCAGCGGGTCAGCGATGGCAAGGCGATGCTCGCCCAGCACGACAAGCTGCTCGACCAGGTGGCCGCGCGCTACGGCGTGGACAAGTACACGGTGGTGGCGGTGTGGGGCGTGGAAAGCGACTACGGGCGGATCTTCGGCAAGCGTCCGCTGCTGACCTCGCTGTCGACCCTGTCCTGCTACGGGCGCCGCCAGTCGTTCTTCCAGGGCGAGTTCCTCGCCACCCTGAAGCTGTTGCAGGCCGGCGACATCCGCGACGCCGGCATCACCGGCTCCTGGGCCGGGGCCTTCGGCCATACCCAGTTCATGCCATCGACCTACGCGCGGATCGCCGTGGACTTCGACGGCGACGGTCGCCGCGACCTGGTAGGCAGCGTGCCGGATGCCCTCGGTTCCACCGCCAACTACCTGAAGAAGGCTGGCTGGCGCACGGGACAGCCGTGGGGCTATGAAGTGAAGGTGCCAGCCGACTTCCCCGCCAGCCTGGCCGGGCGCGGCAAGCGCCAGCCGCTGTCGGCCTGGGTCGCCCGTGGGGTGAAGCGGGCCGACGGCCAGCCGCTGCCGGGCGGCGACGAGAAGGCCGCGATTCTCCTGCCGACCGGGGCCCAGGGCCCGGCCTTCCTGGTCTATCGCAACTACGATGCGATCTATTCCTACAACGCCGCGGAAAGCTACGCGCTGGCCATTGCCCTGCTTTCCGACCGCCTGCGCGGCGGCAGCGGCCTGGTGGCGTCCTGGCCGACCGACGACCCGGGCATCAGCCGGCTCGAGCGCAAGCAATTGCAGAAGGCGTTGCTGGCGCGCGGCTACGACATCGGCGAGGCCGACGGGCTGATCGGCACCAGCACGCGCAAGGCGATCCAGGCCGAGCAGAAGCGCCTCGGCCTGACCCCGGCCGACGGTCGCGCCGGGCGCAAGATCCTCGAGGCGCTGAAGGGCGCCCAGCCCTGATTGCGCCGCGCCGCCCGGTCCGCGGGCGGCGCTACCAGCCCTTCACCCCGGTCATGTCCGGCAGGTGGTGGGCGATCCCCTTGTGGCAGTCGATGCAGGTGGCTTCGCCGCTGGCCAGGGCGGTGGAGTGCATCTGCCGCGCGCGCACGCTCTGCCGGGTGAAGTCCATGAACTCGAAGTTGTGGCAGTTGCGGCATTCCAGCGAATCGTTGGCCTTGAGCCGCGCCCATTCGTGCTCGGCCAGCTCGCGGCGGTGGTCGAGGAATTTCTCGCGGGTGTTGATGGTGCCGAAGATCTTGCCCCAGACCTCCTTGGAGGCCTGCATCTTGCGCGCGATCTTGTCGGTCCACTTGTGTGGCACGTGACAGTCGGGACAGGTGGCGCGGACTCCGGAACGGTTGCTGTAGTGGATGGTGTCCTTGAGTTCGACGAACACGTTGTCGCGCATCTCGTGGCAGGAAATGCAGAAGGTCTCGGTGTTGGTCGCCTCTAGGGCGGTGTTGAAGCCGCCCCAGAAGACGATCCCGGCGATGAAGCCGCCGAGGGTGAGGAAGCCCAGGCTGAAATGCACGCTGGGACGACGCAGGACCCGCCAGTAACCGGCCAGCCAGGCGATGAGTGCTTTCATGCGGCCTCCCTCAGGGTTTGCGCGCCGCATTGGCGGCTTCTTTCTCGAGGATCTGGTCGATGTTCTCGAAGCGGTTGTCGACCAGCGGCTTTACGTCCTGTTGCGGCACATGGCACTGCACGCAGAAGTAGCGGCGCGGCGAGACGGCGGCCAGCGGCTGGCCGTCGCGGTCCATGTAGTGGGTGATGCTGATCATCACCGCCTGGGTTCGCGCGCTGTTGGCGCGGCTGTGGCAGGACAGGCACTTGTTGCTGTCCTTGTCGATGCGATAGCCGACGATGCTGTGGGGAATGGTCGGCGGCTGCTCGGGGTAGTTGCGCTCGCGTTTCAGGTCCTTGTTTTCCTCGGCCGCCAGCGGCGGCGCGGGGCGGCTTTCGGCCAGCGTGCCGCCGGGGCGGCGGCCGTCGGGGGCGGGCGCGTCCAGCGGGTAGCCGAGGTCGGCGGCGAAGGCCGCGGGGGCGCCGAGCAGGACGAGGAGCAGGGCAGTCAGCAGAGGTTTCATGGCGCGCTCCTCAGGCCAGGTTGAGCAGTTCGATGCGAACGGCGCACTTCTTGTAGTCGGTCTGCTTGGAAATCGGGTCGGTGGCGTCCAGGGTGACCTTGTTGATCAGCTTGTTGGCGTCGAAGAACGGCACGAACACCAGCCCCTGGGGCGGCTTGTTGCGCCCGCGGGTCTCGACCCGCGCGCGGATCTCGCCGCGCCGGCTCACCACCTTGACCTCGCTGCCGCGGCGCAGCTTGAGCTGGCGCGCATCCTCCGGGTGCATGTAGACCAGCGCGTCGGGCACCGCCTTGTACAGCTCCGGGACCCGCGCGGTCATGCTCCCGGTGTGCCAGTGTTCGAGCACCCGGCCGGTGGCGAGCCAGAACGGGTAGTCCTGGTCCGGCGCCTCGGCCGGCGGCTCGTAGGGCAGGGCGAAGGCAATCGCCTTCTTGTCCGGATAGCCATAGAACTGCACGCCACTGCCCTTGCTCACGTAGGGGTCGTAGCCCTCGCGGTAGCGCCAGCGGGTCTCCTTGCCGTCCACCACCGGCCAGCGCAGGCCGCGCGCCTCGTGGTAGGCGTCGAAGGGGGCGAGGTCGTGGCCGTGGCCGCGACCGAAGGCGGCGTATTCCTCGAACAGACCCTTCTGGATATAGAAGCCGAATGCGTCGACCTCGTCGTTGGCGTAGCCCTTGGCCAGGTCGCTGGCCGGGAAGCGGTCGACCTGGCCGTTGCGGAACAGCACGTCATAGAGGGTCTTGCCCTTCAGCTCGGGGGCCTTCGCCAGCAGTTCCGCGGGCCAGACCTCGTCGGTGGTGAAGCGCTTGGAGAATTCCACCAACTGCCAGAGGTCGGACTTCGCCTCGCCCGGTGCCTTCACCAACTGGTGCCAGAACTGCGTGCGGCGCTCGGCATTGCCGAAGGCGCCTTCCTTCTCCACCCACATGGCGCTGGGCAGGATCAGGTCGGCGGCCTGGGCCGAGACGGTGGGGTAGACGTCGGAGACGATCACGAAGTTGTCCGGGTTGCGCCAGCCGGGCAGCACTTCCTGCATCACGTTGGGACCGGCCTGCATGTTGTTGCTGACCTGGGTCCAGTAGACGTTGAGCACGCCGTCCTTGAGCATCCGGCTCTGCTGCACGGCGTGGAAGCCGACCTTCTCCTGGATGGTGCCGGCCGGCACCTTCCAGATCTTCTCCGCGGTTTCCCGGTGCTTCGGGTTGGTCACCACCAGGTCGGCGGGGAGCCGGTGGGAGAAGGTGCCGACCTCGCGCGCGGTGCCGCAGGCCGAGGGCTGGCCGGTGAGCGAGAAGGGGCTGTTGCCCGGTTCGCTGATCTTCCCGGTGAGCAGGTGGATGTTGTAGATCAGGTTGTTCGCCCAGACCCCGCGGGTGTGCTGGTTGAAGCCCATGGTCCAGAACGACACCACCTTGCGCTTGGGGTCGGCGTAGAGTTCGGCGAGGGCCTTCAGCCGCTCGGCCGGCACGCCGCTTTCGCGCGCGGTGCGCTCCAGGGTATAGGGCTTGACGAACTCGGCGAAGGCCTTGAAGTCGATATCGCTCCAGGTGTTGGCCTTGTCGGCGTTCTTCGCCTTCTTCTCCAGCGGGTCGTCCGGGCGCAGGCCGTAGCCGATGTCCTCGGCGCCATGGGCGAAGCGTACGTGGCGCTCGACGAAGTCGCGGTTCACCGCGCCGCTCTCGATGATGTGGTTGGCGATGTAGTTGAGGATGATCAGGTCGGTCTGCGGCTTGAACACCATGGGCAGGTCGGCCAGCTCGAAGCTGCGGTGCTCGAAGGTGGACAGCACCGCGACCTTGACCTGCGGCGCGCTGAGCCGGCGGTCGGTGACCCGCGACCAGAGCACCGGGTGCATCTCGGCCATGTTCGAGCCCCAGAGGACGAAGCTGTCGGTGGCCTCGATGTCGTCGTAGCAGCCCATCGGCTCGTCCATGCCGAAGCTGCGCATGAAGCCCATCACCGCCGAGGCCATGCAGTGGCGGGCGTTGGGGTCGATGTTGTTGCTGCGCAGGCCGGCCTTGAACAGCTTGTTCGCCGCATAGCCTTCCCAGACCGTCCACTGGCCGGAGCCGAACATGCCGACCGACTCCGGTCCCTTGGCCTTGAGCGCGGCCTTGAACTTCTCGGCCATGATGTCGAAGGCCTGTTCCCAACTGATCGGCTGGAACTCGCCCTGCTTGTCGAACTTGCCGTCCTTCATGCGCAGCAGCGGGCGGGTCAGGCGGTCGCTGCCGTACATGATCTTCGACAGGAAGTAGCCCTTCACGCAGTTGATCCCGCGGTTGACCTCGGCCTTGATGTCGCCATGGGTGGCCACCACCTGGCCGTCGCGGGTGGCGACCATCACGCTGCAACCGGTGCCGCAGAAGCGGCAGGGGGCCTTGTTCCAGACCAGGCTGGTGACGTCCGCCTCGGTCACCAGGTTGCTGGCGCGGACCAGGATCGGCAGGCCGGCCGCCGCCGCGGCGATGGCGGCGGCGTTGGCCTTGGCGAATTCACGACGGGTGAGGTTCATCGATTGTCTCCTCGGGCGAGCACGGTATCGCGCGGTCGGTCATGGCCGCCGCGTCGTTGCTATCGTCGTCGTCGTGCAGGATCTCGTGGTAGACCAGCACGGCGTTGAGCACTCCTGGCAGGTTCTGCAACTGGCCCAGGGTGTCGAGAATCTGTTCTTCGCGTTCGGCTTCCAGCACCAGGATCAGCTTGCCCTGCGGGCTTTCCTGGTAGATCTCCAGGCCGTCGAGCAGCGCCAGGTTGGCCTTCACCGCCGGCAGTCGCTCGGGTCGGCAATGCAGGATGAGGCTGGCGATCTGCAGGGCTTCAGGCATGTCGTGGAGACTCCTTGGTGGATAGCGCGCGCAGTTGGATGGCCTGGCTCGGACAGGGCGCCAGGCAGGCGCCGCAGCCGTTGCAGCGCTGGCTGTCCAGCTCGGCCAGGGCGACGCCGCCGGAGGCCGGGCGGAAACGGATCGCGGCGGGTTCGCAGGCGTCCTGGCAACTGCGGCAGTGGATCCCGGCCAGGGCCAGGCAGGCTTCGCCGATCGTGGCGATCCAGGGGAAGGCCGGGCGCGCGCCATCGAACAGGCCGGCCTCGCAGCGGCTGGCGCATTCCCCGCACAGCGTGCAGCCGGCGCTGGAGAGGTCGAGTTCGACGAGCCGACCGGCGCCGAGCTTCAGCACGCCTTCCGGGCAGGCCTCGACGCAGGCGGCGCAGCCTGTGCAGCCTGCGGCGAAGTCGGCGGCGGTCCACGGCGGGCGCCGCGTCGGCGGGTGCCCGCCGAGGCGGCGGAACAGCTCTCGGCGACTGCTCATACCCGACCTCAGGCCGGCGGCCCGGGCGGGCCGGCCAGTAGCTGGTACATCCAGACGCAGAAACCGAAGCCGCCGACCAGTGCGACGGACAGCAGCGGGAACAGGCAGATCACGAGGAACAGGAAGAGCCTGGCTTCCATGCCCTTGACGCGTCCCTGGTCGGGTTGTTCGTTCATTGGCCCAGTCTCTGTGCAGGCGACTCTAGAGAGCCTAGACCCTACTTGCAGTACGGGCAAAAACCTCGCCGAGCCGGTGCGCGGCAGCCTGGAAACAGAGCGTTCGCCGGCAAACGCGAGTCGTTCAGCCCGGGTTCAGCAAGCGTTCAGGGGCGGTTCAGTACCCTGTCCGTACTCTGCAAGCCGTGAACGACACGACTCTCGCAGAACGGAGAAACACCATGAAAGCACTCAAGACTCTTTTCATCGCCACCGCCCTGCTGGGTTCCGCCGCCGGCGTCCAGGCCGCCGACAACTTCGTCGGCCTGACCTGGGGCGAGACCAGCAACAACATCCAGAAATCCAAGTCGCTGAACCGCAACCTGAACAGCCCGAACCTCGACAAGGTGATCGACAACACCGGCACCTGGGGCATCCGCGCCGGCCAGCAGTTCGAGCAGGGCCGCTACTACGCGACCTACGAGAACATCTCCGACACCAGCAGCGGCAACAAGCTGCGCCAGCAGAACCTGCTCGGCAGCTACGACGCCTTCCTGCCGATCGGTGACAACAACACCAAGCTGTTCGGCGGTGCCACCCTCGGCCTGGTCAAGCTGGAACAGGACGGCAAGGGCTTCAAGCGCGACAGCGATGTCGGCTACGCTGCCGGGCTGCAGGCCGGTATCCTGCAGGAGCTGAGCAAGAATGCCTCGATCGAAGGCGGCTATCGTTACCTGCGCACCAACGCCAGCACCGAGATGACCCCGCATGGCGGCAACAAGCTGGGCTCCCTGGACCTGCACAGCAGCTCGCAATTCTACCTGGGCGCCAACTACAAGTTCTAAATGACCGCGCAGCGCCCGCGAGGGCATGCTTCGATGGCCGGGCCGGAAGGTCCGGCCGCATCTCATCCGGAGGAACCTCATGAAACTGCTGGTAGTGGAAGACGAGGCGCTGTTGCGCCACCACCTCTATACCCGCCTGGGTGAACAGGGGCACGTGGTGGACGCGGTACCGGATGCCGAGGAAGCCCTCTACCGGGTCAGCGAATACCACCACGACCTGGCGGTGATCGACCTCGGCCTGCCGGGCATGAGCGGCCTGGACCTGATCCGCGAGCTGCGTTCGCAGGGCAAGTCCTTCCCGATCCTGATCCTCACCGCCCGCGGCAACTGGCAGGACAAGGTCGAAGGCCTGGCCGCCGGGGCCGACGACTACGTGGTCAAGCCGTTCCAGTTCGAGGAACTGGAAGCGCGCCTGAACGCGCTGCTGCGACGCTCCTCGGGGTTCGTCCAGTCGACCATCGAGGCCGGCCCCCTGGTCCTCGACCTGAACCGCAAGCAGGCGCTGGTCGAGGAGCAACCGGTGGCGCTGACCGCCTACGAATACCGCATCCTCGAATACCTCATGCGGCATCACCAGCAGGTGGTGGCCAAGGAACGCCTGATGGAACAGCTCTATCCCGACGACGAGGAGCGCGACGCCAACGTCATCGAGGTGCTGGTCGGCCGCCTGCGGCGCAAGCTGGAGGCCTGCGGCGGCTTCAAGCCGATCGATACGGTGCGCGGCCAGGGCTACCTGTTCACCGAGCGCTGCCGGTGATCCGTTCCCTGCGCATCCGCCTGATGCTCGGCGCCGCCGCCCTGGCGGTGCTGTTCATGCTGGCGCTGCTGCCGGCCCTGCAGCGGGCCTTCGGCATCGCCCTGGAGAACACCATCGAGCAGCGCCTGGCCGCCGACGTGGCGACCCTGGTCTCGGCGGCGCGGGTAGAGAAGGGCCGCCTGGTGATGCCCGAGCACCTGCCGGTGGAGGAGTTCAACCTGCCGGAGGCCAAGGTCCTCGGCTATATCTACGACCAGAATGGCGATCTGCTCTGGCGCTCCACCTCGGCGGCCGACGAGTCGATCAACTACACGCCGCGCTACGACGGCCGCGGCAACGAATTCCACACCACCCGCGACGCGAAGGGCGAGGAGTTCTTCGTGTTCGACGTCGAGATCGACCTGCTGCGCGGCAAGCAGGCGGCCTACAGCATCGTCACCATGCAATCGGTCAGCGAGTTCGAGAGCCTGCTCAAGGGGTTCCGCGAGCAGCTCTACCTGTGGCTCGGCGGCGCCCTGCTGGTCTTGCTCGGGCTGCTCTGGCTGGGCCTGACCTGGGGCTTCCGGGCGATGCGCGGGTTGAGTTCCGAGCTGGACCAGATCGAGTCCGGCGAGCGCGAGAGCCTGAGCGAGGAGCATCCACGCGAGCTGCTGCGCCTGACCCACTCGCTGAACCGCCTGTTGCGCAGCGAGCACAAGCAGCGCGAGCGCTACCGCCACTCCCTCGGCGACCTGGCGCACAGCCTGAAGACGCCGCTGGCGGTCTTGCAGGGGGTCGGCGACCAACTCGCCGAGGAGCCCGGCAATCGCGAGCAGGTGCGGGTGCTACAGGGCCAGATCGAGCGCATGAGCCAGCAGATAGGCTATCAGTTGCAGCGCGCCAGCCTGCGCAAGAGCGGCCTGGTACGCCATCGCGAGCAACTGGCGCCGCTGGTGGAGACCCTGTGCGACGCGCTGGACAAGGTCTATCGCGACAAGCGGGTAAGCCTGCAGCGGGACTTCTCGCCGTCCTTCAGCGTGCCGGTGGAGCGCGGCGCGCTGCTGGAACTGCTCGGCAACCTGCTGGAGAACGCCTATCGCCTGTGCCTGGGCCGGGTCCGCGTGGGCGCCCGGCTGGGGCCGGGTTACTCGGAGCTGTGGGTCGAGGACGACGGTCCCGGAGTGCCTGCCGAACAGCGCGCACGAATCATCCGCCGCGGCGAGCGCGCCGATACCCAGCACCCGGGGCAGGGCATCGGCCTGGCCGTGGCGCTGGACATCATCGAGAGCTACGACGGCGAACTGAGCCTGGACGATTCCGAGCTGGGCGGCGCCTGCTTCCGCATACGTTTCGCTACAGTCTGAGACTTGGCGGCCGTTACCTACGTCTGAGGTGTTTCCGCGCTACGCTGAAGTCTGTTCGGCTGGCGCAGTTCCTTTGACGCAGGTACCGGGGATTCGAGCGGATGTTCAGTGGCAAAACCGACGACAGGGGCTTGTGGGCGGGCATCCAGGCCGGTGTGCTGTTCTTTCTCGCCGCCCTGGCCTGCATCTACCTGTCGCGCCAGCCTGCCACCATCGCGGCGATCTGGCTGCCCAACGCGATCCTCACCGCCGCCCTGCTGCGCGCGCCGCTGCGCCAGTGGCCGGCGATCCTGCTCTGCTCCGCCGTGGCCAACCTGGCGGCCAACCGCCTGTATGGCGACAGCCTGTGGATGAGCGCGGCGTTCCTGCCGGCCAACCTGAGCGAAGCGATCTTCGCCGCGATGCTGTTACGCATCAACCGGGTGCGCGAGGACTTCGAGTTCAACCTGCATTCGGCGGTTCGCGTGCTCTGGGCCGGCGCGCTGATCCCGCCCTTGCTCGGTGCCTCGGTGGGCGCGGTGCTGGTCAGCGTCTTCGGCATGGGGCGTTTCCCGGAAATGTGGGCGCGTTGGTACGTGGGCGATGCGATGGGCATGCTCGCGCTGCTGCCGTTATGCATGGCCAGCAACCTGGCGGCCTGGCGTCACGCTCTGTCGGGGCGGGCGGGAGTGGACAACGCGATGCTCCTGCTGGTGACCCTGGTGATCAGCTTCGTGGCCCTGACTCGCCTGCCCTACGCCTTCATCTACGTGCTCCTGCCGCTGCTGGTGGCCGCCGCCAGCACCAGCGTGTTCGGCACCGCGCTGATCGGTTGCCTGAACACCTGTTTCATCGCCGTGCTGATCGCCCTCGGCGTGTTCGTCCCCGAGTCGTCCCAGCAGCGTTTCGGCGAGCCGCTGCTGTACCTGCCGATGGCCTTGACCCTCATTCCCGCCTTCCTGGTCTCGGTGATCATGGAGCGCAGCCGCCGCGAGCAGCACCAGGTGGCCATCGGCGAGGCGCAGTTCCGCGGCGCTATGGAATTCTCGGCTATCGGCATGGCCCTGGTGTCGCTGGAGGGGCGGCTGTTCAAGGTCAACGAGGCGCTGTGCCGGATGCTCGGCTATTCCGCCGAACGCCTGGGAGAGCTGTCGTTCCAGGAGATCACCTATGTGGACGACCTGGAACTGGACCTCGACCTGGTGCGCGACCTGCTCGCCGGGCGTATCAACTCCTACCAGATGGAGAAGCGCTACCTGCGCCAGGACGGCGAAACCTTCTGGGCGCGCATCAGCGTGTCGCTGGTGCGCGACGAGGAGGGAGTCGCCCAGTACTTCGTCACCCAGGTGGAGGATATCGACAGTCGCAAGCGTGCCGAGCTGGAGCGCGAGCGCCTCGCCGAACGGATCAAGCTGGCCACCGACGCCGGGCAGATCGGCATCTGGGAGTGGGACCTGGCGCGCAACCGCCTGCACTGGGATTTCCGCATGTTCGACCTGTACGGCATCCGCAGCGGTCCCGGGGAGACCACGGTGGAGCAGTGGAAGGCGAGCCTGCATGCCGAGGATCACGACCGCGTGCTGCGCGAGCTGGAGCGCGCCGTTAGCGGGTTGCAGAAATTCGACTGCGAGTTCCGTATCGTCCGCCCCAACCGCGAGGTTCGCCACCTGCGGGCGATCGCCACGCTGACGCGCGACGAGGACAATCGGCCGGTGCGGATGATCGGCATCAACAGCGACATCACCGAGATCCGCACCCTGGCGGAAACCCTGCACGAGGAAAAGGAACGCCTGCAGGTGACCCTGTATTCCATCGGCGATGCCGTGTTGACCACCGACGCCGGCGGCCGCGTGACCTTCATGAACCCGGTGGCCGAGGCGATGACCGGCTGGACCTTGCAGGACGCCATCGGCGCGCCCCACGAACTGGTCTTCAACGTGCTCGACAGCGACACCGGCGAGGCCCTGGAAAGCCCGGTGCGACGCTGCCTGCAGAACACCCGGGTGTTCTACCTGGAGGACGGCGCCACGCTGATCAGCCGCAAGGGCGAGCAGCACGATATCCAGAATTGCGCGGCGCCGGTGCGCACCCGCGATGGCGAGATCATCGGCACCGTGCTGGTGTTCCAGAACGTCACCAAGGCCCGGGCGATGCAGCGCGAGCTGAGCTATCACGCCTCCCACGATGCCCTCACCGGGCTGTTCAACCGCACCAAGTTCGAGGAGGAGCTGCAACGCGCCCTGGCCAACGCCCAGGAGCGGGCGACCCAGCATGCGCTGTGCTTCATCGACCTCGACCGCTTCAAGGTGGTCAACGATTCCGCCGGGCACGCGGCGGGCGACATGCTGCTGCGCGAGCTGAGCCGGATTCTCGCCGACCGCACCCGCGCCTCCGACACCCTGGCGCGGCTGGGCGGCGATGAGTTCGGCCTGCTGCTGTTCGATTGCGACCTGGCGGAGGCGGAGCAGGTGGCGAGCAAGCTCATCGAGCAGATCTGCTCGGTGCGCTTCCCCTGGGAAGGGCGGCTCTACGACGTGGGCGCGAGCATCGGTATCACCGCCCTTACCGCCACCTCGCGCAGCACCAGCGAACTGATGAGCCAGGCCGACGTGGCCTGCTACGCGGCCAAGCATGCCGGGCGCAACCGGGTTTCGGTGTACCAGTTCGGCCATGAGGAAGTGGAGCGCCAGCACCGCGACATACTCCTCGCCAGCGGGCTGCGCGAGGCCCTGGAGAACGACCGCTTCCAGTTGCAGGCGCAGGAGATCGTCCCGGTCGGCCCCCGCCGCGACGGCGACCGGCACTACGAGCTGCTGCTGCGACTGTACGATCCGGATGGCCAGATGACTCCGCCGGGCGCCTTCATCCCGGCCGCCGAGCGCTTCAACCTGATGGCCAGCATCGACCGCTGGGTGATCAACGAGGCGCTGATCAACTTCGGCGCGCGGATCGCCGCGGTGGAGGGCCTGAGCATCGGCATCAACCTGTCCGGCAACTCGCTCAACGACCCGCTGTTCCTGCCTTACCTGCTGGATCGCATCGAACACTCGCCGCTGAGGCCGGAGCGCCTGTACTTCGAGCTGACCGAGACGGCGTTGATGAACCAGTTGTCGGTGGCTTCGCGGATCGTCGCCAAGCTGCGCGACCTCGGCTGCAAGGTGGCGCTGGACGACTTCGGCTCCGGCCTGAGTTCCTTCAATTACCTGAAGAATTTTGTCGTCGACGTGATCAAGATCGACGGCAGCTTCGTCCGCAACCTGGACAAGAGCCCGGTGGACCAGGCCATCGTCGACTCCATCAACCAGATCGCCCACCGCCTGGGCGCGGTGACCGTGGCCGAGTTCGTCGAGAGCCGGGAAATCCTCGATCACCTGGCGCGCCTCGGGGTGGATTTCGCCCAGGGCTACGCGGTCGGGCGGCCGCAGCCGTTCGCCACGGTGCTCGACCAACTGCGCAGCGGGCTTCGTCGCCAGGAGCTGGGCTGAGCTTCAGGCTTCCGCCTGGTGCCGGTACGCGCCAGGGGTGAGGCCGGTCCACTTCTTGAACGCGCGATGGAAGGCCGAGGGCTCGGAAAAGCCGAGCTGCTCGGCGATGTCCTGGATCGATAGCTCGTCCCGACCCAGGTGGTAGATCGCCAGGTCGCGGCGCAGGTGGTCCTTGAGTTGCTGGAAGCTGCCGCCTTCCTCGCGCAGGTGGCGTCGCAGGGTCTGCGAACTCATGTGCAGTTGGCGGGCGACCTGGTCGAGGTCTGGCCAGCGCCGGCAGTCGCGGCCGAGCAGGCGGCGGATCTGGCTGGTCAGGCTGTCGCCGCCGTCCGGGCGCGCCAGCAGGTCGGCGGGAGAGTGCTGGAGGAACTGCTTGAGGGTGCGTTCGTCCTGCAGCAGCGGCATGCCCAGGTAGCGGGCGGCGAACAGCAGGCTGGTGCAGCCGGCGGAAAACCGCCGGGGGCAGGGAAACAGCAGGTCGTACTCGGCCTGGTGGTCCGGCGCCGGGTAGCTGAAGGTGGCTTCCTCCAGGCGGATGCGCTGGCCGATCAGCCAACTGGCGAGGCGGTGCCAGATCACCAGCAGGCTTTCGGCGAGGAAGTGATCCGGGTCCGACAGGTGGCGTTCCTCGAGGCTCAGGCGCACCAGGTCGCCGTCGCGCCGCAGGTGGATCAGCGGCGCCTGGGGGAACAGGCCGTAGAACAGTTCGCCGCGCTGCAGGGCCTTTTCCAGGGTCCGGCAATGAATCAGGGTGTGGCACATCATGGCGAAGGTGCCGCGCTTGCTGCGGGCTTCGCCGAAGCCCATGTATTCGTCGTCCAGCACTTCCCAGAGCAACTGCATCAGGCGGGTGAACTGCTCCGGCGCGATGCGTGCCCGCGGTTCGTCCAGCAGGGCCGGCTGGATGCCGGCGCGACGCAGCAGGGCGGGGCCGTCCAGGCCTTGGCGCGTGGCCCCGCGCAACGCGGCGCGGACGAAATGGCTGGCGATGGTGCGCTCACGCATGGCGGCGTCCTTGTTGTTGGAACGGCGATGGTAGGGCGCCACCCGGAAGACGACAAGGGTGGTGGCGGACTCCCGCCATGCTCGCGCGGCACAGCCGGCCCGCCGGGCGGTAATCCGCCACGCTTAGCCCGCTATGCAATTTTCATTTATTATTTAACTTGTTGATATATAAGGATTTTATTTATATAAAGAGCATCCTGGCACAGCCTCTGCAATGCCTGGGCAAGGTTCCGCCGCGGCGGTTCACGACAAAAAATCTCCCCAGCAAGGGGGGTAACGCTACCGGTGAGCGCGTTCCAGGGAACTGGCGAAGCGCCCCCGTGAGGACTCTGCCCATGACCAAACAACCCTTCTACAAGAGCCTGTACGTGCAGGTTCTGGTCGCCATCGCCATCGGTATCGCGCTCGGCCACTGGTACCCGGAAACGGCGGTGGCGATGAAGCCGTTCGGCGACGGCTTCGTCAAACTGATCAAGATGGCCATCGCGCCGATCATCTTCTGCACCGTGGTCACCGGCATCGCCGGCATGCAGAGCATGAAGTCGGTCGGCAAGACCGGCGGCATGGCGCTGCTGTACTTCGAGGTCGTCTCCACCGTGGCCCTGATCATCGGCCTGGTAGTGGTCAACGTGGTCCAGCCGGGCGCCGGCATGCACGTCGACCCGAACACCCTCGACACCAGCAAGATCGCTGCCTACGCCGCTGCCGGCGAGAAGCAGAGCACCGTCGACTTCCTGATGAACGTGATCCCCGGCACCGTGGTCGGCGCGTTCGCCAACGGCGACATCCTCCAGGTCCTGTTCTTCTCCGTGCTCTTCGGCTACGCCCTGCATCGCCTGGGCAGCTACGGCAAGCCGGTGTTCGAGTTCATCGAGCGCGTCTCCCACGTGATGTTCAACATCATCAACGTGATCATGAAGGTCGCCCCGATCGGCGCGTTCGGCGCCATGGCCTTCACCATCGGCGCCTACGGCGTGGGTTCGCTGGTGCAGCTCGGCCAACTGATGCTGTGCTTCTACATCACCTGCATCCTGTTCGTGCTCATCGTCCTCGGCGGCATCGCCCGCGCCCACGGCTTCAGCATCCTGCGCTTCATCAGGTACATCCGCGAGGAACTGCTGATCGTGCTGGGCACCTCGTCTTCCGAGTCGGCTCTGCCGCGGATGATCGACAAGATGGAGAAGCTCGGCTGCAACAAGTCGGTGGTCGGCCTGGTGATTCCCACCGGTTACTCCTTCAACCTCGACGGCACCTCGATCTACCTGACCATGGCCGCGGTGTTCATCGCCCAGGCCACCGATACGCCGATGGACATCACCCACCAGATCACCCTGCTGCTGGTGCTGCTGATCGCTTCCAAGGGCGCCGCCGGCGTCACCGGCAGCGGCTTCATCGTGCTCGCCGCGACCCTTTCCGCCGTCGGCCACCTGCCGGTCGCCGGCCTGGCGCTGATCCTCGGCATCGACCGCTTCATGTCCGAAGCCCGCGCGCTGACCAACCTGGTCGGCAACGGCGTGGCCACGGTAGTGGTTTCCAAGTGGTGCAAGCAGCTCGACGAGGGCACCTTGCAGCGCGAACTGGCCGGCGAGGGCAACGCTTCGTCGCCTGCCAGCGATATTCCGGTGGGCGGCCGCGAAGCGGTCTAAGCTCAAACCTGTTCGGCAGGGGGAAGTGAAGAGCTCCCTGCCGCCCTTCGAACCCGCCCTCGTGGCGGGTTTTTTTATGCCTCGGCGGCGGCCTGCTCGCGCAGCCAGGCGAGGAACAGCGAGAGGGGCGCTCGTTGCGCCGCTCCTGGCAGGCTCACCGCGTAATAGGCGAAGCGGCTCGGCCAGGGCCGCTCAAGGGCGACCGCCAAGCGGCCGCTGACGATCTCGGCGCGGGCATGGATCTCCCGTACCAGCGCGATACCCTGGCCGGCCTCGGCGGCGCGAACCAGCAGCAGGTCGTCGGCGAAAGCCGGACCTCTCTCGCTGCGCGGGTCGTCCTCCACCCCCATCGCCCGCAGCCACAGGCGCCAGTCATTGCGCTCCGACTCCTGCAACAGTGGGTAGGCCAGGCAATCGATCGCTTCGCGGATCTCAGGACCTTCCGCCAGCAGGCGCGGGCTGGCCACCGGGATCAGCGGCGGGGCCATCAGTGCCTGCACGTCGAGTCCGGGGTAGTCGCCGAGCCCGTGGCGGATGGCGACGTCGATTCGTTCCCGGCGCAGGTCGGCGAGCAGTGCCGTAGCCTCCACGCGGACTTCCACCTGCGGGTGCGACGCGCTGAATTGACCGAGGCGCGGCACCAGCCATGTGGCGGCGAAGGAGGGCTCGGTGCTGACCGTGAGGGTCTGGCGGGCATTGATCGCCTCCAGCTGGGCAAGGCTCGCGGTGATCTGCTCGAAGGCCTGGCGGAGGCCGGGATAGACCTGCTCGCCCTCCGGCGTCAGGCGCATGCCATGGCTGAAGCGCTGGAACAGGACGACGCCGGTGCGCGCCTGCAGAGCCCTGAGCTGCTGGCTTACCGCGCCGGGAGTGACGCCCATGGCCGCGGCCGCGCGGGTGAGATTGCCATGGCGGGCGGTTTCGACGAAAGCGCGTAGCGCGAGGAGCGGGAGGACGGCACCCATGAATTCAGTTTTTCTATAAACAGGTTGTAGAAAGGATCGTTTTTCATCCGCCGACCCGGGCTTCAGCATGTGTGGCGAAACGAGAGACTTTAGCCTAGCTGCTTTCTTCGGTGTGCGGGAAGCGGCCGAGGCGGTTTCCCCGGTCGGCGCCGCCCCCATCGCCCAGGCGCCGGATAGTCCAGCGCTGCAAGGATACTTGCCATGCCTTCCCTCCAGCTCTACAGCGACAGTTCACCCAACGGATTCAAGATCACCATCGCCCTCGAGGAACTGGGGCTGCCCTACGCACTGCACCACGTTCGCATCGACCATGGCGAGCAACGCCGCCCGGAATTCCTGCGCCTGAATCCACATGGCCGGATACCGGTGCTGGTAGACCGGGCCGCCGGCATCACCCTGTTCGAGTCGGCGGCGATCCTGCAGTACCTGGCGGAGACCAGCGGGCGGTTGCTTCCCGACGCCCCCCGGGAACGCTGGGAGGCCCTGACCTGGCTGACTTTCCATGCTTCCAGCATGGGGCCCATCCTCGGCCAGCGCGTGCATTTCGAGATCTCCGCCGAAGAGCGGTACCCGCCGGCCATCGAACGCTATCGGCGGCTCTCCGAGGAGGTTTTCGCCACCCTCGACCAGCGCCTGGCCGGACGGCCCTGGCTGGCCGGTGAGCAATACTCCATCGCCGATATCGCCACCTTCGGCTGGACCCATACGGCGCGGATCGTCGACTTCGACTTCAGCCATTATCGCCACCTGGACGACTGGCACCGGCGCATGGCCCTGCGGCCTGCGGTGCAGCGCGGGATCCTCCTGCCGGAACCGGCGGTGGGTCCATGAGCGCCCTGCTGCAAGGCGCCTCGGCGCCGGCCTTCGTCGGGCACCCTGGCTATCGGCGCATGTTCGCCGCAGACGCGCTGACCCTGGGCCTGTTCCTGCCGTTGCGTTTCTACCAGGGCGACATGCGGGTGCTGCTGGGCCAGGCGCGGTTGGTCGAAGAAATCGATCGACTGGGATTCGCCGCCGTCTGGGTACGCGACGTACCGCTGTTCGACCCACGCTTCGGCGATGCCGGACAAGTGTTCGACCCGTTCACCTACCTTGGCTATCTGGCCGCGCGGACCCGCCGTATCGCCCTGGCCACCGGCAGCGCGGTGCTTGCCCTGCGCCAACCGGTCGACCTGGCCAAGGCCGCGGCGAGCGTCGACCGGTTGTCCGGCGGACGCCTGGTGCTGGGCCTCGCCTCCGGCGACCGGCCGGTGGAGTTCCCCGCCTACGGGTTGGAGCATGCGCAGCGCGGCGAGCGGTTCGCCCAGGGCCTGGACTACCTGCGCCAACTGCTGCACGGCTGCCGGCACGTCGCCTCGCCGCTCGGTACGCTGGACGACGCCGAACTGTTGCCGCGTCCGCCGGCCGGCGCCATCCCGCTGGTCGTCACCGGCTCCGCGCGGCAGCCGGCGGACTGGCTGGCACGCCAGGCGGATGGCTGGCTGACCTATCCGGAGTCGACTGTCGATGCGTCCGGACCACGTCGCCTGGCCCGGAAGATCCGCGCCTGGAGGATGTCCATCGCGGACGGCGGGTTCCGCCCGCACATGACCAACGAATGGCTGGACCTGGTGGACGACCCGGCGTATCCGCGTACGCCGTTGCACGGCGGCTACGTCCTGCGCACCGGGCGCAACGGCCTGATCGAGCTGCTCGGCGAATGGCGCGCGGCGGGCGTCAACCATGCCGCCCTGGGCATCCAGTTCGCCGCCAGGCCGGCAGCGGAAGTCATCCAGGAACTGGCCGAGGAGGTGCTGCCGTTGTTCCCGTCCCACCCGGGCGTGCAGCCGGCGAGCATGGACTGGTAGCTGACCGATTCGGTCAACCGAGCCTGAGCGCTCGCGTCATTGAGGGCGCCGGCCGGCGCCGCCTACCCTGCGGAACCACTGACCGCAGGGAGTCCCCGTACATGCAACGGCAGATCTTCGAGACCGAACACAACCTGTTCCGCGATGCCTTCCGCGCCTTTCTCGACAAAGAGGTGGTACCGCACCAGGACGCCTGGGAAGAGGCCGGGGTGGTCGACCGCGCTGTCTGGAGGAAGGCGGGGGAGATGGGCTTCCTGCTGCCCTGGGCGGACGAGGAGTACGGTGGCGCCGGGCTCAAGGACTTCCGCTACGAGCAGATCATGTGCGAGGAGCTGGCGCGGATCAACGAACCGGGCTTCATGATCCCGCTGCACTCGGCGTTGTGCGGGCCGTACATCGCCGAATACGGTAGCGCCGAGCAGAAGGCCCGCCTGTTGCCGGGGATCGTCCGTGGCGAGACCATCCTCGCCGTGGCCATGACCGAGCCGTCCGCCGGCTCCGACCTGGCCGGCATGCGCAGCACCGCGGTGGACAAGGGCGACCACTGGCTGCTGAACGGCTCCAAGGTGTTCATCTCCAACGGCTTGCTGGCCGACCTGGTGATCGTCGCGGCGAAGACCGATCCGGCGAACAAGCACGCCATGGGCCTGTTCCTGGTGGAGCGCGGCATGCAAGGCTTCGAGCGCGGGCGCAACCTGAAGAAGCTCGGCATGAAGAGCCAGGACACCGCCGAACTGTTCTTCAACAATGTGCGGGTGCCGAAGGAAAACCTGCTGGGCGACGCCAAGGGCGGCTTCTTCTACCTGATGAACATGCTCGCCCAGGAACGCCTGACCAACGCCTGCGGCGCGGTGGCCGGGGCCGAGGCGGCGTTGCAGGCGACCATCGATTACGTGAAGGAGCGCCAGGCCTTCGGCCGGCCGGTGGCGCACTTCCAGAACACCCGCTTCAAGCTCGCCGAAATGCGTACCCAGATCGACGTGGCGCAGGTCTTCACCGACCGCTGCGTGATGGACCACAACCAGAAGAAGCTGACCCCCGAGGTCGCCGCCGAAGCCAAGCTGTTCACCACCGAGCTGCTGGGCAAGGTGGTCGACGAAGGCGTGCAACTGCATGGCGGCTGGGGCTACATGTGGGAGTATCCGATCTGCAGGATGTACGCCAACGCCCGCATCCAGCGGATCTTCGCCGGTACCTCGGAGATCATGAAAGAGATCATCAGCCGTGGCATGAAGCTCTGACGCCACGGCCATGTCGCGCCGCGCGGCGGGCGGATAGGCTGCTCGGCAGGCGATCCCGACCAATGCCCGGCGACCCAGAGGAGGGAGCATGAAAGGCCCGTTGTCATCGTTGAAAGTGCTGGATTTCTCGACCCTGCTGCCGGGGCCGTTCGCCTCGCTGCTGCTGGCCGACATGGGGGCCGACGTGCTGCGCGTGGAGTCGCCCGGGCGCATGGACCTGGTGCGGGTGCTGCCGCCGCACGTCGACGGCACCTCGGCCAGTCATGCCTACCTGAACCGCAACAAGCGTTCCATCGGCCTCGACCTGAAGCGGCAGGGCGCACGCGAGGTGGTGCTGGAGCTGGTACGCGAATACGACATCGTCCTCGAACAGTTCCGTCCGGGGGTGATGGACAAGCTCGGCGTCGGCTACGAGGCGCTGAAGGCGGCGAACCCGCGGCTGATCTACGTGGCCATCACCGGCTACGGCCAGACCGGGCCGTACCGCGAGCGCGCCGGGCATGACATCAACTACCTGGCGTTGGCCGGCGTCGCCAGCTACACCGGGCGCCGCGAACGTGGCCCGTTGCCGCTGGGGGTACAACTGGCGGACCTCGCCGGCGGTTCGCTGCATGGCGTGATGGGCCTGCTGGCGGCGGTCATCCACCGGCAGCAGACCGGCGAGGGGCAGTTCGTCGACATCAGCATGACCGACTGCGCCTTCAGCCTGAACGGCATGGCCGGCGCCGGCTATCTCGCGGCCGGGGTCGAGCCGGAGATGGAGGCGCTGGCGCTGAACGGCGGCAGCTTCTATGACTACTACCGCACCCGCGATGGCCGCTGGTTCTCGGTGGGCAGCCTGGAACCGCAGTTCATGCAGCAATTCTGCGCCGCCATCGGCCGCCCGGAACTGGCCGCCCGCGGCCTGTCGCCGAAGCCGGAAGAGCAGCGGGCGCTGAAGCGCGAGATCGAGATGGAGTTCGAGAAACGCGACTTCGCCGAATGGCAGGCGGTGTTCGCCGCCCTGGATGCCTGCGTGGAGCCGCTACTGCCGCTCTCCGAGGCGCTGGAACACCCGCAGTTGCAGGCGCGCGGGCTGGTCGCCCGGGTGCCGCTGGCGGACGGCGGCAGCCAGGCGCAGATGGCCTGTCCGATCAAGTTTTCCGCCGGCCTGCCGGCGCCTCGCCACATCGGCGCGGCGCTCGGCGCCGACACCGTGGCGGTGCTCGAAGGCCTGGGCTACTCCGCCGAACGGATCGCCGAGCTGAAGGCGGCCGGGGCCATCGCCTGAATCACTCGCGGAGCACTTCGCCGGTGAACACCAGGGTCGCCTTGCAGCGCCGGCAGTAGTAGCGGCGCCCCTTGGCCACCAGGGTGTGGCGTTGCGGGGAGAACGGGAAGTCGTTGTGCTCCGGGCAATGGCAGCGGTACAGGTAGCGGGTGGTGGCGCGGCGCTTGACCGCGTAGGTGTGGCAGCGGTCCGGCGGCAGGCCGTAGATGCCGCGCATGATCAACTGCCACTCCTCGCCGTGGGGGCGGATGCGCGGGCCGAACAACTGGTGCGCGATCAGGTGCGCGACTTCGTGGGCCACGGTCTGTTCCAGGAAGTGCTCGCGATTCTCGCGGTACAGCTGGGGATTGAAGCGCAGCAGGTTCTCGTCGAGGTGGGCGACCCCGGCTTTCTGGCCGCGCAGGCGGAAGCTGACGGTCGGGCGGGGGAAGCTGCGTTGGAAGAAGTGTTCGGCCTGCCGATAGCAGGCCTCGACGCGGGCGTTGAGGTGTTCGGGCATTCGGGAAGACTCCAGCAGCGGGCGATTATGCCGGAGACAGGAGGGCGGGCGCAGGCGTCGGGACGACCGCTCGTCCGGGGTGCAGGATCAGGCAAGCGCGGCGGCGGGCAAGAAAAAACCGGGCGGCGGTTACCCGCGGCCCGGTCGTACGATGCGTTCGCTGGACGTCAGCTGGTGTATTCCGGGCCGACCCCGCTGCCCCAGAGGATCACCGACAGGGCGATCATCGCCACCAGCACCACCAGGCCCACCGCCAGCACCGAGCTGGAGAACAGGAAGCCTTCGTCCTTGTGGATGTTCATGAAGGTGGGAATCCCCACGTAGAGCAGGTAGACCGTGTAGCTGATCGCCGCCACCCCGACGATCATTCCCAGCCAGAGGTGCGGATACAGCGCCGCCAGCCCGGCGATGAACAGCGGCGTGGCGTTGTAGGCGGCGAACACGATGCACTGGGTCAGGCTCGGGTTGGCGTCGTAGGTCCGCGCCATCCAGTGGATGAACGCGCCCATCACCGCCACCCCGGCGAGCATCGCCAGGTAGGTGAGGACCGTCATCTGCAACGCGCTGGCCTGGGTCAACTTGACCGGATCGCCGCCGCCGACCACCCAGCCGACCTGGGTCGTGCCGATATAGGCGGAAATCGCCGGAATGGCAGCCAGGATCAGGATGTGGGTCAGGTACATGTGGCTGATGCTTTCTTCTTCGCCACGGATTTCCTGCCATTCCTGATCGGGATGGGTGAAGAGCCCCCATACATGATGGATCATGCCGTTTCCTCCTCGTTCTTATGTGGTCGCCCCCCAGCGAAGCGCCGGGCGCGCATGGACAGCGCCACCCGGTGCTCGGCCGACCTATGCGACCTTATGTCGCAGTATAGGAACGGCCCGAGCCCGCGTCGCTCGCGGGTTTAGAGCAAATCGAAGCTTCACGGCCGGCTGTAATAGCGTTGCAGTATTTCCATCGCCTTGTTGATCGATTGCAGGCGCGCAGTGCTGCCGCCGCGGTCGGGATGGTGCTGGCTGACCAGTTGCCGGTAGCGCAGCTTGATGGCGGGATAGTCGACCGCGCCCTCCAGCTCGAACAGGGCGAGGGCGGCAGCCTTCTCCTCGCTGCCCTGCATGCGCGTCCAGAAACTCTGCAGCAGCCGCTCGACGTCGGCCTCGCTGGTCTCCCCCAGGTGACGCAGGTCGAGGTAGTAGTCGCGCAGCGGATCGCCCTGTTCCAGCGCCTGCGTGCCATCCACGTAAGGATGCAGGCGCAGGCTCAGCGGGCTGATCTCCAGGTGCGCCTCGCGCTCGGCCCAGAGGTGGTCGCGCAGGTGGTAGAGCGCGTTGAACAGGAGGAAATGGGTGCGGAACAGCACCAGCTTGTCGGCCAGTTCGCGATGGGGGATATGCGTCGAATGGCGGGCCTTCAGCAGCTGGATCAACTGGTATTCGGAAAGCCCCTCGGGATGCTCGCGCAGCAGGCAGAGGATCTGCCCGGCGAGGTCGAGGCGGTGGTCGAGGTCGGGAGTCATGAGGCAAGACTAGCATCGGGCGTCGGGAGGGGCTGGGGTCGGCGTCGCTTTGTGCGTAAAATAGCCAGCTTTTCTCCTCGAACACCCGGATTCCAGAGCACCATGGGCACCCTTTCGGTCAATCAGAACAAACTGCAGAAGCGCCTGCGCCGCCTGGCCGGCGAGGCCATCACCGACTTCAACATGATCGAGGATGGCGACAAGGTCATGGTCTGCCTGTCCGGCGGCAAGGACAGCTACACCATGCTCGACATCCTGCTCTACCTGCAGAAGGTCGCGCCGATCCGCTTCGAGATCGTCGCGGTGAACATGGACCAGAAGCAGCCCGGTTTTCCCGAGCATGTCCTGCCGGAGTACCTGAAGTCGATCGGCGTCGAGTACCACATCGTCGAGAAGGACACCTACTCGGTGGTCAAGGAGAAGATCCCGGAAGGCAAGACCACCTGCTCGCTGTGCTCGCGCCTGCGCCGTGGCACGCTGTACACCTTCGCCGACGAGATCGGCGCGACCAAGATGGCCCTCGGTCACCATCGCGACGACATCCTCGAGACCTTCTTCCTCAACATGTTCTACGGCGGAACCCTGAAGGCCATGCCGCCGAAGCTGCTGGCCGACGACGGGCGCAACGTGGTGATCCGGCCGCTGGCCTATTGCAGCGAGAAGGACATCGAGGCCTATTCCCAGCTCAAGGAGTTCCCGATCATCCCCTGCAACCTCTGCGGTTCGCAGGAGAACCTGCAGCGCCAGGTGGTCAAGGAAATGCTGCTGGAATGGGAACGCAAGTCGCCGGGGCGTACCGAGATCATGTTCCGCGCCCTGCAGAACGTGGTGCCGTCGCAACTGGCCGACCGCAACCTGTTCGACTTCGCCAACCTGCGCATCGACGAGAACGCCACGCCGCGCTTCCTCGACGTGATGAACCTCTGAGCCGCGCCGCGGGTCAGTTCTTCTCTCCGGTCTGCAAGGATTCCCGATGCGCGACTACGCCTGGATGTACGAATACTGCCTGAACCGCTTCGGCTCCAGGGAGGCGCTGGAAGCGCGCCTGCCGCAGCCGAAGAGCGCCGCCGAGCTGCGCGCGGTGGGTGACGACCGCTACCTGTCGCTGATCAGCCTGCGGATCTTCCGCGCCGGCCTCAAGCACAGCCTGGTGGACGCCAAGTGGCCGGCCTTCGAGGAAGTGTTCTTCGGCTTCGATCCGCAGAAGGTCGTGCTCATGAGCGCCGAGCATCTCGAGCGGCTGATGCAGGACGCCCGCCTGATCCGCCACCTGGGCAAGCTCAAGAGCGTGCCGCGCAATGCGCAGATGGTGCTCGACCTGGCCCGCGAGCATGGCAGCTTCGGCAACTTCCTCGCGGATTGGCCGGAAACCGACATCGTCGGCCTGTGGAAGCTGCTGAGCAAGCGCGGCAACCAGCTCGGCGGCTTGTCGGCGCCGCGTTTCCTGCGGATGGCCGGCAAGGACACCTTCATTCCCAGCGACGACATGGTCGCCGCGCTGAAGGCCCAGGAGATCATCGACAAACCGCCCACCAGCCTCAAGGACCTGGCTGCCGTGCAGGCCGCCTTCAACCAGTGGCGCGAGGAGAGCGGCCGGCCGCTGTGCCAGCTGTCGGTGATGCTGGCACATACGGTCAATCATTGAGCTAGAGGCTCAGCCGACCGCTGCCGATCATCCATAGCGCCGCCAGCGCGAGGACCAGCACCAGCGCCGCGACGCTGCCTTCGGCGCGATTGCCGAACGCCGGCAGGCCGCGCTGGCGACGGGCATGCAGGAAGAAGCCCAGGCCTGGCGCGTAGAGGATCATCGACAGCAGCAGGTATTTCAGCCCGGCGGCGTAGATCAGCCAGACCCCGTAGAGCGTCCCCAACAGCGCCAGCGCCAGCATCGCGCCCGAGTGCGGGCGGCGCGCCACCAGCTTCAGGCAGAAGCCGGCGCAGAGCAGGTAGGGGATCAGCGCCATCGAGGTGGCCAACTGGATCAGCGCGTTGTAGCCCGAGGCGTTGAGGAAGGCCACCAGCAGCAGCGCAGAGATCAGCGTGCTGGTCAGCCACAGTGCCGGCGCCGGGGTTTCCACCGCATTGGTGCGGCCGAACAGTGCCGGCGCGGTGTGCGTTGGGCCACGGCTGGCCAGGTAGAGCATTTCCACCGCGAGCATGGTCCAGGCCAGCAGCGCGCCGCCGACCGAAACGATCAGCCCGACGTTGATCAGCGTGGCGCCCCAGGGGCCCACCGCCGCGGCCATCACCTGGGCCATCGAGGGGTTCTTCATCTGCGCCAGTTCGTGCTGCGGCACCACGCCCAGCGACAGCACCGAGACGCAGACCAGCAACAGCAGGGTGACCACGAAGCCGAGCAGGGTTGCACGGCTGACATCGGCCGCGTGCCGCGCGTGGCTGGCATAGACCGTGGCGCTCTCGATGCCGAGGAATACCCAGACGGTGTAGAGCATGGTGGTTTCCACCTGGCGGGTGACACTGCCCAGGGCCGGGCTGCCCCAGAAGTCCAGGTGAAAGGTCTCGATGCGGAAGGCCAGGGCTACGCAGAGGATGAACAGGGCGATCGGCACCACCTTGGCGAGGGTCACGATGGCGTTGGTGATCGCCGCGTTGTGCACGCCGTGGAGGACGAAGGCATGCATCAGCCAGAGCACCGTCAATTCGCCGAGCAGCGCCGGCCAGGTGGTTCCGTCGCCGAAGAAGGCCAGCGCGCCGAACGAGCCGAGGGCGCTGAACAGCACCACCAGGTAGCCGGCGTTGCCGACCCAGGCGGAAATCCAGTAGCCCCAGGCGGCATTGAACCCCAGGTATTCGCCGAAGCCTTCGCGGGCGTAGCCGTAGACGCCGTCGTCCAGTTCGGGGCGGGTGGTCGACAGCCACTGGAATATCCGCGTCAGGGTCAGCATGCCGACGAAGGTGATCGCCCAGGCGATCAGGATCGCGCCGGCGCCTGCGCCTTCGGCCATGTTCTGCGGCAGGCTGAAGATGCCGCTGCCGATGATGCCGCCCACCACCAGCGCGGTCAGCGCCGGCAGCCCCAGTTTTCCCTTGTCCGAATCGGCCATGTGGCACCTCCGAAACTGCATCCGGTATGTCGCACCCCGGCGCAGGCGGAGCCTGCGCCGGGGTGCGACGGCGGGAGGCGGCGGGTCGGTCCGCCGCGGCATGGTTCAGAAGCGCAGCGACATGCAACTGACGCCGCCGTCGATCTTGCGATATTCGGAGGTGTCCACCTCGATCACCCGGTAGCCGAGGCGGGCGATCTTCTCGCGGGTCCGGGGATAGCCGGCGGGCATGATCACCCTTTCGTTGACCCAGATGCAGTTGGCGGCGTAGGACTCCTCTTCGGGGATCTCGATGATGTTGAAGTCCTGGAACTCCGGCTTGCTGACGAACTCGCCGGCGGCCAGCAGGTTGTTGTGTTCCAGGTAGGCGAGCCCGGTCTTCAGGTGCAGGACCTTTTCCAGGCGCACCACCGAGCCGCTGAGGCCATGTTTCTCCAGGATCGCGATCATCTGCCGGGCGCCCTCGGCGTTGGTGCGGGCCGATTCGCCGATGTAGAAGTGGTCGCCGACCATCATGATGTCGCCGGCTTCCACCGTGCCGGGTGCCTCGATGCGCTCGACCTTGCCCGGATAGAAGCGCTGCACGGTTTCCTCGATGATCTCGGTCTCGCCGCGCCGCGATTCGGCGCCGGGGCGGGTGATGATGGCGCAGCGCGAGGAGCAGAGCACCGGGTCCTCGACGAACACCGAGTCGGGGAAGCGTTCGTCCGGCGGCAGCAGGGTGATGTCCACGTCGCAGGTCTGCAAGGCGCGGATGTAGGCGTTGTGCTGCTCCAGGGCCTTGGCGTAGTCCGGCTTGCCGAGGTGGCTGGAGGTCAGGCCGTCGACCAGGCTGCGGGCGGGCGTGCGAGCGATGATGTGCTTGAACATGACGATTTTCCTCGTGTGGGGACGACGAGGTCGTTGCAAGCCACGCGCCAGCCAACGCCCGGGAATTGCCTTGGAAATCCTTGATAAATCGGAGGATTTTCCTGGTTTTCCGAGGGCTTGGTTGATCCACGCCAAGGATGCTCGGTCGCGCTGCGTCGAAGATGGGACAACTGACGAGATTTCGACATCCGGGAAACCGAGGGGGAGAGCATGGCGCTTGTCGAGGAGCCGACGATTTCCACGCGAAGCGGTGAACTGGCCTGGTTGGTGGACTGCCTGGCGCCGATTTTCGACGGCCTGCGGCAACCGGTCACGGTGGTCGACCCCTCCGGTCGCTTCGTCTACTACAACCGTGCCAGCGGCCTGCTCGATGGTCTCGACCCGCAGCGGGCGTTGGGTATGCACCTGTTGCAGAGCGCTCCCTGGCTGGCGGCCGAGCAAAGCACGCTGTTGCGTTGCCTGGCCGAAGGGCGGCCGTCGATCGATACGCTGCAGGCATACGTGGGGGCCGGCGGCGAGCTGTTGCAGTATCGCCACCGGGCGATCCCGCTGCGCGGGCGCGACGGTTGCCTGCTCGGCGCGATGGAGCTCGGCGAAGTCGTCGCCGAGACCGAAGAGGCCGCAGGCCTGGCGGATTGCCCGAACATCCTGAGCGTGGCGCCGAGCCTGCTGCGGCAGTTGCAGCGCCTGGACGTTTTCGCGTCCACCGACCTGCCGCTGCTGATCCATGGCGAGACCGGCACCGGCAAGGAACTGTTCGCCCGTCGCGCCCATGCCCTGAGCCCGCGACGCAGCGGTCCGATGATCAGCCTGAACTGCGCAGCGATTCCCGAGACGCTGCTGGAAAGTACCCTGTTCGGCACCACCCGCGGCGCTTTCACCGGCGCCGAGAACCGCAAGGGCATGTTCGCCCTGGCGCAGGGCGGCAGCTTGTTCCTCGACGAGATCAATTCCATGCCGATGGCCATGCAGAGCAAGCTGCTGCGGGTCCTGCAGGACGGCAGCTACCTGCCTCTGGGCAGCCTGAGCCCGCAGCGGGCCGATGTGCGCCTGATCGCGGCGAGCAACCAGCCGCCGCGCCAGGCGATCGCCGAGGGACGCCTGCGCGAGGACCTGTACTACCGTCTGGACGTGGGCAGCCTGTGCATCCCGCCGCTGCGCGAGCGCCCCGGCGATGTGGAACTGCTGGCACGGGCGTTCGTCCGTCGCGATGCGCGCAGCCTCAACCCGCGTGTCACCGCTCTTGGCGAGCGGGCGCTGGCGCAGTTGCTGGCCTGCGACTGGCCGGGCAACGTCCGGCAACTGGAAAACGTGATCCGGCGCAGCCTGTTGCTGCACGGGGAGGGCGGCGCACTGCTGGATGAGGTGGCGTTCGCCGACGACGGCGCCGAGGCCGTGGGCGGCGAGGCCGCGCTCTCGATGAACAGCGCGGCGGTCGGAGGCCTGCGCGAGGCGCTGGCGCAACAGGAGCGCAACCTGATAGAAGACGCCTTGCGCCAGGCGCGCGGCAATCTCTCCCGGGCCGCCGCCCGGTTGCGGATTCCGCGCACGACCCTGCTCGGGCGCATGCGCCGGCTCGGCTTGCCGGCTTCCCTCGATCCGCCAGCCTGACAGGAGCCAACCATGGACAGCCACAGCCCGATCGCCACCGTCGCCCAGGCCCTGCGGCGCGCCGAACGCATCCTGGTCATCACCGGCGCCGGCCTCTCCGCGGACTCCGGTATGCCCACCTATCGCGGCCTCGGCGGTCTCTACAACGGTCGCACGGAAGAGGGCCTGCCGATCGAGGCGGCACTTTCCGGACCGATGCTGCGGCGCGATCCGGCGCTGTGCTGGAAGTACCTCGCGGAACTTGGCAAGGCTTGCCTGGCGGCCCGACCCAACGCCGGCCACGAAGCCATCGCCGAGTTGCAGAAGCACAAGCCGGAATGCTGGGTGCTGACCCAGAACATCGACGGCTTCCATCGCCAGGCCGGCTCGCCGGCCGAGCGGCTGATCGAGATCCATGGCGAACTGGCGCCGCTCTACTGCCAGTCCTGCGGTGCCGAGAGCGGCGGCCTGGAGGAGCATCTGCACGGCCAGTTGCCGCCGCGCTGCGCCGCTTGCGGTGGGGTGCTGCGGCCGCCGGTGGTGCTGTTCGAGGAAATGTTGCCGGAAGAGGCGATCGATACCCTGTACCGCGAATTGCGCAAAGGCTTCGATGCGGTGCTGGTGGTGGGAACCACCGCGAGCTTCCCCTATATCGTCGAACCGGTGCTGCGCACGCGGCAGGCGGGAGGCTTCACCGCGGAGGTGAATCCTGGCGTGACCGACCTCAGCGAGCGGGTCGATGTGAAAATGACAGGACGAGCCTTAGACATCATGCCGCAGGTGGTAAGTCACATTTATCGATAAAAAACTTGCATAGGATTGATCGAGAAGGCAAATTAGCCCGCTAGTAAAACTAATGAGACACGGTCGTGCCCATGCTTAAACGCTTAGCACCCCTCGTGCCCATGAGTTTCGTTCTGCTGCTGGCCGCTTGCGCCAGCCATTCGCCGGAGCCGCAGGTCGCCAAAGAGCCGACCGCAGCCAAGAGCAGCATCGACGTCGAACGCGACGCGATCGCTTGGCAGGATGTTGAGGACGAAGGGGCGGACAATTCATCGGCTGGTACGCCTGCGCTGGCGTCCAGCATCCTCGAGCGCGCTTTCGAACTGATCGGTACGCCGTACCGTTTCGGCGGTACGACGGCGAAAGGCTTCGATTGCAGCGGCTTCGTCGGCTACCTGTTCCGCGAGGAGGCCGGCATCAAGCTGCCGCGCTCCACCCGCGAACTCATCGATATGGACGTACCGCTGGTCTCCAAGGACGAGCTGCAGCCCGGCGACCTGCTGTTCTTCAACAACCGTGGCCGTGGCCGCGTCAGCCACGCCGGCATCTACATCGGCGATGGCCAGTTCATCCATTCCGCCAGCCGTCGCGGCGGCGGGGTGCGGGTGGACAGCCTGGACTCCAGCTACTGGAGCCTGAGCTACATGGAAGCCAAGCGGGTGCTCGAACCCGGCTACAAGGATGCCCTGACGAGCAAGCGCTAAACTTAAAGTTTTACTTTAAGTATTGCGTTTAACTCCTTGTCGTAGCAAAGTGGAAGCATTCCTCACCAGGAAGGCTTCCACCATGCATGCACTGGCCCGATTCTCGATCCTCGCCTTTGCTGCGCTGCTTACCGCCTGCGCCAGCAAAGCGCCGCCCCCCGCGCCCGCCAAACAGGTCGTATTCCGTCCGGCGACGAATTTCTCGCCCGCCGCCGACGATGTGCTGTTCCGTGCCCTCGGCCTGGTCGGCACGCCCTACCGCTGGGGCGGCAACACGCCCGATTCGGGCTTCGATTGCAGCGGCCTGATCAACTTCGTCTACCGCGACATGACCGGCATCAAGCTGCCGCGCTCGACCCGCGAGATGATTTCCATGCGCGCGCCCAGCGTGCCGGTGCAGGCCCTGCAGACCGGCGACCTGGTGTTCTTCGCCACCTCCGGTGGTCGCACCGTGAGCCATGCCGGCATCTACGTCGGCGAGGGTCGCTTCGTGCATGCGCCGCGCACCGGCGGCACGGTGCGCCTGGACAGCCTGCAGAACAGCTACTGGCAACGCGCGTACCTGGACGCCAAGCGCGTGCTGGTCGCGCCGTCGCCGTTGGCGCGGGTGCCCTGAGGCGGGGAGGTCCGGGGCCATCATGACCACCCGCACCCTCAATCTCGACGACAACCTCTATCGCTACCTGCTGGACGTTTCGCTGCGGGAAACCCCGCTGATGACCCGCCTGCGCGAGGAAACCGCGAAGCTGCCCAACGCACGCTGGCAGATCGCCCCCGAGCAGGGCCAGTTCATCGCCTTGCTGCTGACCCTGATCGGCGCGCGGCGGGCGCTGGAGGTCGGCACCTTCACCGGCTACAGCGCCCTGTGCATGGCTACCGCCCTTGGCGAGCAGGGGCGTCTTACCTGCTGCGACCTGCCCGGCGACTACCACCTGACTGCGCGCCGCTACTGGCGCGAAGCCGCTGTCGAGGAGCGCATCGAGCTACGCCTCGGGCCCGCCCTGGAAACCCTGCGTGCGTTGCTCGACGAAGGCCTGGCCGGGCAGTTCGACCTGGCCTTCATCGACGCCGACAAGGCCAACTACCCCGAATACCTGGAGGCCGCGCTGGCGCTGGTGCGCCAGGGTGGGCTGGTGCTTTTCGACAACGTGCTGTGGAGCGGCCGGGTGCTCGAAGCGCAGCCGAAGAGTGCGGATACCCGCGGCATCCAGCAGCTCAACCTGGCGCTGAAGAACGACGCGCGGGTGGACTACTCGCTGCTGCCGATCGGCGACGGGCTGAGCGTCTGTCGCAAGCGCTGAGCGAGGCTCAGCGCACGCCCCACGGCGGGCTGCCCAGGGCCTGCTGGAGAAACTGGACGAACAGCTTCACCTTCGGCGAGAGGGTTGCCGCTCGCGAATACATGGCGTAGATCAGGTCGTCCAGCGGCCGCTCCTGCGGCAGGGCCTCGACCAGCCGGCCGGCGGCCAGGTCCTCGGCGGCGATGAACAGCGGCAGCATCGCCAGGCCCAGGCCACGCACCGCGGCGTCGCGCATGGTCTGGCCGTTGTTGGTGTTGAAGCGTCCGCGCGGGGTGATCATCCGCGCCGGCTCGCCGGCCACCCGCGGCTCGAAGCTCCATAGCTGCGACGGGGTGTTGTGGCTGTAGCCGATGCAGGGATGGCAGAGGATGTCTTCGATGCGTTGCAGCGGGCCGTGCCGTTCCAGGTATTCCGGGCTGCAACACACTACCCGGCGGCTGGTGCCCAGTTGGCGGGCGATCAGCGAGCTGTCCTGCAGGCGGGTGATGCGGATCGCCAGGTCGTAGCCTTCCTTCTCGAAGTCGACGATCCGGTCGTCCAGTTGCAGGACCACTTCCAGGCGCGGGTTGCGCGCCATGAATTCCATCACCAGCGGCCCCAGCCAGAGCGTGCCGAAGCTCATCGGCGCCATCACCCGCAATTCCCCGCACAGGTCGTTCTCGCGCAGGGCCACGCTTTCCGCGGCGTTGTTCAGGTCCTGCAGCGAGGCCTTGGCCGACTTGTAGAAGAAGCCGCCGGCCTCGGTCGGCTCGACGTTGCGCGTCGAGCGGTAGAGCAGGCGCACGCCGAGATGGCGCTCCAGGTCGCTGACGCGTTTGCTGATCACGGACTTGGACAGGCTCATGCGTTCGGCGGCGGCGCTGATGCTGCCCAGCTCGACCACGTTGAGGAAGGCCTGTATGTCTTCAAGGCGCAGGCTCATGGCGAATCTCGAAACAATCGGGAGGCAGACTGTCGCATGCGGGAGAACTCCTGGTAAGGGGATGCGCGCGTCGAACGTGCGGGAAAGACAATGGCAGGGCAAGCGTAGCGCGCCCGGGGAATGGCATTGTTCTCGTATCGAGAACACCGTTTTCGCATTTTACCGGGCGGTAAATCGCTGTCGCTGTCACTACTCTTGATGGGCGGCGTGCGCTCCCGAGACCGCCCATGCTTGCCTCCCAGGAGGCGCTTCGTTTCACACCGCGCGGCGACGGACGCCGCCCGAGACCGGAGAAACACCATGTCCTTCACCTACAAGCGACTCGACAAGAACGATGCGGCGGTGCTGTTCGTCGACCACCAGGCAGGCCTGCTCTCCCTGGTCCGCGATTTCAGCCCGGACGAGTTCAAGAACAATGTCCTGGCATTGGCCGACATCGCCAGGTTCTTCAACCTGCCGACCATCCTCACCACCAGCTTCGAGGATGGCCCCAACGGCCCGCTGGTGCCGGAACTCAAGGAAATGTTTCCGCAGGCCCCTTACATCGCCCGCCCCGGCAACATCAACGCCTGGGACAACGAGGACTTCGTCAAGGCAGTCAAGGCCACCGGCAAGAAGCAACTGATCATCGCCGGCGTGGTGACCGATGTCTGCGTAGCCTTCCCGACCCTCTCGGCACTGGAGGAGGGGTTTGACGTATTCGTCGTCACCGACGCCTCCGGCACCTTCAACCCGGTGGTGCGCGACGCCGCCTGGGCGCGCATGACCGCCGCCGGCGCGCAACTGATGAACTGGTTCAGCGTCGGCTGCGAACTGCACCGCGACTGGCGCAACGACATCGAAGGCTTCGGTGCCATCCTCGGCGGCCACCTGCCGGCGTACGCCAACCTGATCCAGAGCTTCGGCACGAAGAAGTAAGCCGGCTTCGCCGCTGTCCCGGACACAAGGCACTCCGACCATCGGGTGCCTTGTGTCGTTTTCCGTCCAGGTGTTTTCATCGGAACGCCGCTTCGCCGGAACCCGAGGTTCCGGCACGCCCCCCATGCACAGGAGAAACCCCATGGCTACCCAGGTCGTCAACGCTTCCCTCGGCACCACCCCTTATCGCGTGACCCTCGGCGACGACAGCCACCAGTGGCTGAGCGACGTGCCGGCCGCCCTCGGCGGCGGCGACAGCGGTCCCTCGCCGCACGAGATCCTGCTCTCGGCGCTGGGCGCCTGCACGGCGATCACCGTGGCGATGTACGCGCAGCGCAAGGAGTGGCCGCTGGAGGGGATCGACGTGCAACTGAACATCGTCGAGGAACGCACCAAGCCGGAGCCCTTCACCCATATCCGCCGCGACATCCGCCTGGCCGGCGATCTCGATGCCGAGCAGCGCCAGCGCCTGCTGGAGATCGCCAATGCCTGCCCGATCCATCGTGTACTCTCCGGAGAGGTCAGCGTCAGCAGCCAACTGCGCGACTGAACCCCGCACACACATCGAGGAGCACGGCATGAGCGACGACATCAAGGTATTGGGCATTTCCGGCAGCCTGCGCAGCGGCTCCTACAACAGCGCGGCGCTGCAGGAGGCGATCGGCCTGGTCCCGCCGGGCATGAGCATCGAGCTGGCGGACATCTCCGGCATCCCGCTGTACAACGAGGACGTCTACGCCCTCGGCTTCCCGCCCGCGGTGGAACGCTTCCGCGAGCAGATTCGCGCGGCGGACGCGCTGCTGTTCGCCACCCCGGAATACAACTATTCGATGGCCGGGGTGCTGAAGAATGCCATCGACTGGGCCTCGCGGCCGCCGGAGCAGCCGTTCTCCGGCAAGCCGGCGGCGATCCTCGGCGCCAGCGCCGGGCGTTTCGGCACCGCGCGGGCGCAGTATCACTTGCGCCAGACGCTGGTGTTCCTCGACGTTCATCCGCTGAACAAGCCGGAAGTGATGATCTCCAGCGCGCAGAACGCCTTCGACGCCCAGGGCCGGCTGCTCGACGACAAGGCGCGCGAGCTGATCCAGCAGCAGTTGCAGGCCCTGCAGCTATGGGTGCGCCGCCTGCGCGGTTGAATGCCTCGTCACCGGAGAGCCTGAACATGAGCAATACCGAAGAGCGTTGCGACCTGTCCTCCTCGCGGGACTGTCCGGAGCGCCGCGAACACCTGCTGCAACGGGTCACCGCGCGTGCCGCGGAAATCGGCGGCGGGATCACCGTCAGTCGGCTGATGCCGTCGCGCCAGCGGCGGATGATCGGTGCCTGGTGCTTCCTCGACCATGCCGGTCCCGCCGAATTCGAACCCGGCGGCGGCCTGGCCGTGGGCCCGCACCCGCACATCGGCCTGCAGACCTTTACCTGGATGATCCAGGGCGAGGCGTTGCACCGCGACAGCCTGGGCAACGTCCAGGTGATCCGCCCCGGCCAGGTCAACCTGATGACCGCCGGCCATGGCATCGCCCACACCGAGGAGTCACTGCCCGACGAGCGCCACGCCCACGCCGCGCAGTTGTGGATCGCGCTGCCCTACGAGCAGCGCGACATCGCCCCGGCCTTCGACCATCATCCCGACCTGCCGCGCTGGCAGGAGCAGGGGGTCACCTTCACCCTGCTGGCCGGCGCTCTGGACGGGCGGCAGGCGCCGTGCCGGCTCTACTCGCCGCTGCTCGGTGCCGACCTGGCCTGCCACGACGCCTCGACCCTGCAACTGACGCTCGACCCGCACTTCGAGTACGGCCTGCTGCCGCTGGAAGGCGGGTTGGAAGTGGGCGGCGAGCATTTCGCGGTGAACGAACTGGCCTACCTGGGCGACGGCCGCGACGGCCTGCAACTGCAACTCGACCCTGGCGCGCGGGTGCTATTGCTGGGTGGCGCACCGTTCGGCGCGGAGATCTTCATGTGGTGGAACTTCGTCGGCCACAGCAAGGGTGAGATCGCCCGGGCGCAGAAGGCCTGGGAGGAGGGGGATGCTCGCTTCGGCCGGCTCGACGCCCTGGAAGGGCCGCGCTTGAGCGCTCCGCCGATTCCCTGGAAGATCGACGCCGAGTGAGGTCGATGTGCCGCCGGGTGCCCCGGCGGCGTCCTCGAATGCCTGTCGGCGATCGTTGCGGACCTGCGGTCTGGCGATTCGCCGGCAGCGGGAAAACTTTCTGCACCCATCGCCGGTCAGAACTCGCCTATCGCATGCACCGAACAGGAAGTGAGCCACATGCAATTCGAACACCTGGTCCAGGTCAACGACCGGACGCTTGTCGACCTGCCGGTCCTCGACCGGCTGCAACTCTGGGAAGGCCTGGTCTGCCGTGCGCGCGAGCCACAGTATTTCGTCGTCGGCCTGGAGCGTTTCGAGATCCTCGTCGATGACGGCGACCGCCTGCACCGGCGCCTGTACCTGCCGGGTCTGGTGGTCGAGGACGAAGTCGTGCTGAAGGCGCCGGACAGTGCCCACTACAGCATCAAGCCGAGCGCCGAGGTGGCCGGCGGCAGCCTCGACATGACCATCGAGGAGCCGGAACCCGGCTCGCTGTTCGTGCGTTTCGCCTACTGCACCCGCTACCTGCAGCCGCTGGGCGACGAACTGCCCTACGACGCCTTCGTCAAGCAGGCCTATATCGCCATGGATGTGGAGACCATCGCCACCATCCGCGACCGGTTCGGCGCCAGCGCCGCCAGCGGGAGTTGAGCGTGGAACACGGAAGCAGTTTTCTCCAGTCCGGCGTGGTCTTCCTGATCGCGGCGGTGTTCATGGTGCCGCTGGCCAAGCGCCTGCAACTGGGCGCGGTGCTCGGCTACCTGCTGGCCGGCGTGCTGATCGGTCCCAGCGTGCTGGGCCTGGTGGACAACCCGGAAAGCGTCGCGCAGATCTCCGAGATGGGCGTGGTATTGCTGCTGTTCATCATCGGCCTGGAGCTGTCGCCGCGGCGCCTGTGGGTGATGCGCAAGTCGGTGTTCGGCGTCGGCCTGCTGCAGGTGCTGCTGACCGGCGTGGTGATCGGCACCGTGGCCCTGGTCGGCTTCGACCAACCGGTGAACAGCGCGGTGGTGCTCGGCCTGGGCCTGGCGCTGTCGTCCACCGCCTTCGGCCTGCAGATCCTCGCCGAGCGCAAGGAACTGACCCAGCCCCATGGCCGCCTGGCCTTCGCCATCCTGCTGTTCCAGGATATCGCGGCGATCCCGCTGATCGCCATGATCCCGCTGCTCAGCGGTGCGCACAGCGACGCCGGCGGCAGCGAACTGACCCAGACCCTCAAGGTAGTCGGCAGCATCGCCGCGGTGGTGGTCGGTGGCCGCTACCTGCTGCGCCCGGTGTTCCGCATCGTCGCCCAGACCAAGCTGCAGGACATGTCCACCGCCACCGCGCTGCTGGTGGTGATGGGCACCGCGCTGCTGATGGAGCTGGCCGGCGTGTCCATGGCCCTCGGTGCCTTCCTCGCCGGCCTGCTGCTGGCCGACTCGGAGTACCGCCACGAACTGGAGGCGCAGATCGAGCCGTTCAAGGGCCTGTTGCTCGGCCTGTTCTTCATCAGCGTGGGGATGAGCGCGGACATCAGCCTGCTGCTCAAGTCGCCGTGGATGGTGCTCGGCCTGACCGTGCTGCTGATCGCCCTGAAGGCGCCGGTGCTGTACTTCGTCGGACGCATTTCCGGCGGCCTCGACAAGGCCTCGGCGCTGCGCCTGGGCGTGGTCCTGGCGGCCGGCGGCGAGTTCGCCTTCGTCGTGTTCAAGATGGCCCGCGACCAGGGCCTGTTCCAGAACGACCTGCACAACCTGCTGGTGCTTTCCATCACCCTGTCGATGGCCCTGACCCCGTTGCTGGTACTCGGTCTCGCGCGCCTGCTGGCGAAGGAGCCGGAGGCGACGAAGCCGCCGCCGGAAATGGAACGCATCGACAACGACGACACCCCGCGCGTGGTGATCGCCGGGGTCGGCCGCATGGGCCAGATCGTCGCTCGCGTGCTGCGCGCCCAGCGCGTGCCGTTCATCGCCCTGGACACCTCGGTGGAGACCATCGAGCTGACCCGTACCCTCGGCGCGATCCCGATCTTCTACGGCGACCCGATGCGCCCGGAGATCCTTCGCGCGGCCCAGGTAGAGAAGGCCGAGTTCTTCGTCATCGCCACCGATGACCCGGAGACCAACATCGAGACGGCCAAGCGCGTGCGCAAGCTGTATCCGCACCTGAAGATCATCGCTCGCGCGCGTAACCGCCAGCACGTCCACCTGTTGCTCGACGCCGGGGTCGAGCCGGTGCGCGAGACCTTCTTCTCCAGCCTGGAGATGAGCCGCATGGTGCTCTGCGGCCTGGGTCTGAGCGAGGAACAGGCGGACGCGCGGATCCGTCGTTTCCGCCGGCACGACGAAGAGGTCCTGGCCTCCCAGCACCTGTTCTACAACGACCGCGACGCGCTGATCAAAAGCGCTCGCGAGGCGCGGGTCGAGCTGGAGACGCTGTTCCAGACCGACCAGCTGGAAGACCGTGGCGCGGTAGCGGCGGAGACCCCGGAGAAACCTTCCCGCGCGTCCTAGCGCCCGACCCATGCCGGTACGCCGGCATGGGTAATTCCCACGCCTGGGTCCATACTTTGCGGATATCGCAGTACGAAGGTTGGGATACCCGCGCGGCATCCCCTCTGTAGGGTGGAGGGCATCAGCCCAGCAGACGGCTGGACGCTTCCGCCGATCGAGGAACCTTATGCCTGTCGAACACCTGGACGTACTCATCGTCGGCGCCGGATTGTCCGGCGTCGGCGCCGCCTACCACCTGATGAAGCATTGCCCCGGCAAGAGCTTCGCCCTGCTCGAAGGGCGCGCGGCGATGGGCGGTACCTGGGACCTGTTCCGCTACCCCGGCATCCGTTCCGACTCGGACATGTTCACCCTCGGCTACAACTTCAAGCCATGGAGCGATCCCAAGGCCATCGCCGACGGTCCGTCGATCCGCCGCTACATCGAGGAGACCGCACGGGAGAACGGCATCGACCGGAAGATCCGCTACCGCCACCGGGTGCTCAGGGCCGACTGGGATTCCGCCAATGCGCGCTGGAACCTCGACGTGCAGCGCGGCGACGAGCCCGAGCCGCTGCGCATGACCGCGCAGTTCCTGCTGATGTGCACCGGCTACTACCGCTACGAGGCCGGCTATACCCCGGAATTCGTCGGTCGCGAGGACTTCGCCGGGCAGGTCGTCCATCCGCAGCTGTGGCCCGAGGACCTCGACTACAGCGGCAAGAAGGTGGTGGTGATCGGTAGCGGCGCGACCGCCGTGACCCTGGTGCCGTCGCTGACCGACAAGGCCGCCCACGTCACCATGTTGCAGCGCTCGCCATCCTACGTGATCACCCTGCCGCAGAAGGACGCGATCTCCAATTTCCTCCGCCGCTTCCTTCCGGAAACCTGGATCTACCGCCAGGCGCGGGCGCGCAACGTGGCCATGCAGATGGTCTTCTTCATGCTCGCCAGGACCTTCCCCGGCCTGGTCCGCAAGGCCCTGCTCAAGCTGGCCAGCCTGCAACTGGGCAAACGCTTCGACATGCGTCACTTCAGCCCGCGCTACAAGCCGTGGGACGAGCGGGTCTGCGCGGTGCCGGACGGCGACCTGTTCAAGGTGCTGCGCAAGGGCAAGGCGTCGGTGGTCACCGAGCACATCGACCGCTTCGTCGAGCGGGGCATTCGCCTGAAGACCGGCGAGGTGCTGGAGGCGGACATCATCGTCACCGCCACCGGCCTCGACCTGGTGATGTTCGGCGGCGCCGAGCTGGCGGTCGACGGCAAGCCGTTCCAGGTCAACCAGAGCATGGGCTATCGCGGCATCATGCTGCGCGACCTGCCGAACCTGGCGGCGGTGGTCGGCTATACCAACGCCAGTTGGACGCTCAAGGCGGACCTCTCCAGCGAATACTTCTGCCGCCTGATCAATCACATGGATGCCACCGGCATGCGCCAGGTGACCGCCCGCGACAGCACCGGCGACGTGCGCGAGGAGCCCTTCCTCAACCTCGACTCCGGCTACATCCAGCGCGCCGCCGAGCGCATGCCCAAGCAGGGCGACCGGATGCCCTGGAAGCTTTACCAGAACTACGTCCTCGACCTGGCGCTGCTGCGCTACGGCAAGGTCGAGGACGGCTACCTGGTGTTCTCCTCGCCGGCGCCGCAGCGGCAAGCCGGCGGCGCGGCGGTGCAGGCCCTGGGCTGAACCCGGTGGGCGTCGCTCAGGTGTTCGCCACGACCTGCCCGTAGGCCTTGCGCCAGGCGTCCAGGCCGCCGGCCAGCGCCCAGGTGCGGGTGAAGCCGGAGGCGTTGAGGCGCTGGGCGAGCATCGCGGCGGAAAGTTCGTGGGGACAGGCGCAATAGATGACGATGCTGGCGTCCCTGAGGTCGCCGGGGAGGTCCTTCAGCGACACGTTCAGCTCCACCGGGATGGCTCCCGGAATGCCGCTCGGCTCGTCTTCGTGATGGGCGCGGACATCGAGGATCACCGGCAATTGCCCCTGTTCGCGAAGGTTTTCCAGTTCCTCCACGCTGATTCGCGGAATCCGCCGGCTGCGCGACAGCAGGCGCTGGCGCTGCCAGAGCTTCCAGGCGATGAAGGCGGCGAAGGCGCCGGCGATCAGCAGCGCGCCGATGGCCGCGTAGTCGCTGAGCAGGGCCAGCAGGTGGTCTACCGCATCGCTGAAGATCACCCCCAGCAGCAGCGCGGAACCGGCCCAGAGTGCCGAGCCGGCGGCGTCGTAGGCGAGGAAGCGGCGCAGGTGGGTGCGGGTCATGCCGGCCAGGGTGGTGGACAACGCACTGGCGCCGGGCAGGAACTTCGACATCAGCAGCGCCCTCGGACCGACCCGCAGGTACATGTTCTGGCTCTGGCGGATGCAACTGTCCTGGGACAGCGAGACCTTGCAGATGCTGCGCAGGAGGAAGCCGCCGTAGCGGCGTCCGGCCAGGTACCAGGCGACGTCCGCCAGCAGGCAGGCGAGCACCACCACCAGCAGGACCACGCCCAGCGGCGCGCCGACGCCCTGCATGGCCAGCGCGCCGGCGACGATCAGCGCCGGGTAGGCGGGAATCGGCAGCCCGGCCTGCTCGCAGAGCACGTTGAGGAACAGCAGGAGCAGCCCGTGGTTCTCCAGCAGGGGTTGCAGTTCACGCATGGCGGAGCCTCTCGAATTCTTCTGGGGGTAGTGTGAGCGCGAAGCGTGAAGCTGGGAAGAACCCAGTCGGCAGGGCCGGAGGCGTTGCGGCGGATAACGCCGCTGCGTCGAGAGAGGCTGGGGCGCAACGAAAGCAGCCCCTCGCCCGTGGGGGCGAGGGGCTGTCGGGTCAGGCCACTTCCACCAGCAGCACTTCGCTGTCTTCCAGGGCGGTGACCTTCAGGGTCGGTTCGTCGCGTACCGCCAGGCCATCGCGGGCCTCGGCGCGCACGCCGTTGACCTCGATGCTGCCGGTGGCCGGCACCAGGTAGGCGCGGCGACCGTTTTCCAGGGCGTACTCGGCGCTCTGGCCGGCCTTCAGGGTCACCGCGGCGACCTCGGCGTCGGCGCGGATGTGCAGCGCTTCGCTGTCCTGCTCGTCGCCGCTGGCGAGAGTGACGAAACGACCGTCGCGCTCGGCCTTCGGGAACGGTTTGGAGCCCCAGCGCGGTTGGTCGCCGCGGCGGTCCGGGATGATCCAGATCTGGAAGATCCGGGTGGTCTCGGCTTCCAGGTTGTACTCCGAATGGACGATGCCGGTACCGGCGCTCATCACCTGCACGTCGCCGGCCTCGGTGCGGCCCTTGTTGCCCAGGCTGTCCTGGTGGGTGATCGCGCCTTCGCGGACATAGGTAATGATCTCCATGTCGCGGTGCGGGTGCGGCGGGAAGCCGCTGCCGGCGGCGATCTCGTCATCGTTCCAGACCCGCAGGCGGCCCCAGTCCTCGCGCTCCGGGTCATAGTAGTCGGCGAAGGAAAAATGATGACGCGCGTTCAGCCAGCCGTGGTTGGCATGGCCCAGACGGTCGAAGGGACGACGTTCGATCATGATCGGATCTCCATTGGGCCCGTCGCCGCTCGTTTGCGCGAGGGTGCGGGCGGTTGATGGGGTCATCATCCGCCAGATCATTGCGATAAAAAAGCGCGTATTTTTGGCTTTATCTATCTAATTATTAGATTCGATAAGGGCACGAAGGAAGCGCGGGTCAGCCAGTGCGGCGAGGTGCCCGCCCGGGTATTCCCGCACTCGCGCGTCCAGGCGGTGGGCGAAGGTACGTTGCAGCGGCGGCGGGCTGAGCCGGTCGGCGGCCGCCACAACGTAGGTGACCGGGCAGGCTGGACGAACCTGCCGCGGCGGGTCGATCAGCAATTGCGCTGGCTCGCTGGCGCTGGTCGGCACCTCGGCGCCGAGCAGTTCGAGGAAGCCGGTGCGGTCTTCCAGGCGGACCCGCCCTCCGAGCGGGTCGAGGCGGCATAGCCCGAGGAGATTGTCCTGGCCGCTGTCCTGGTAGCTTTCCAGCGCGCCGCCGCCCTCGCTGACCAGCGCGCTGAACAGGTACAGGTGCGCGGCGCGCTCGCCCAGGCGGGCCGCCAGGCATTGCGCCAGGTAGCCGCCGAAGCTGTGGCCGCAGAGTATCACCCGCTCCTCGCCGGCCAGCGTGGCGGCGGCCTGGTCCAGCCAATGCGCCAGGTCGCATCCGGGCGCGTCGCGCAGATGGTCGCAGCTTCGCCAGCCGGCGCCTTCCACGGACCAGGCGGAGCGGCGCAGGAAAAATCCCGAGACCAGCAGCGCGCCGCTCATCCGCCGGCCCGCTCGGCCTGGCGCAGGCCGACCGCGCCGACCTGCAGCAGCATGATCACCCCGCACAGCGCGGCCAGGCCGAGGTACAGCGCCTGGCTGCCGGCATGGTCGAGCATGATCCCGCCGTACAGCGGTGCCAGCGCGGTGCCGAGGCTGTAGAGATTGGCCGCGCCGAAATAGCTGCCGCGCAAGTCGTCGGGGGTCAGTTGGTCGACCTCCACGCTGAAGGTCGGGAACACGATCAGTTCGCCGAGGCTGAGCACCACCGTGGCCAGCGCCAGGCCGGCGAACAGGGTCACCGGGGTCCAGGCGAAGCCTAGCTGGGCCAGGAGCATGAGCAGCATGCCGAGCATCAGGCGGCCGCCGGTGCCGGTGTTTTCCAGCAGGCGGAGGAGGGGAAACTGGGCGACCACTATGGTCAGCGCGTTGATGGTCACCAGCAGGGCGATGCTGTTGACCACGTCGGGCAGACCGCTGCGGGTGAGGTACTGCACGAGGGTCGAATCGAAGGTGGCGTAGATCAGCGCGGCCAGCATGTTGCACAGCAACAGCAGGGTGAAGGCGCGATGCCGGGCCATGCTCAGGCAGGCTTCGAGGAACCCCGTCGAGGATCGCGGGGCAAGGCTGCGCCGCTTAAGTTCGAGGTGGTGCAGCAGGCGCCAGAGCAGCAGGCCGTAGCAGAAGTAGACCAGCGCGGTGACCAGGAAGGTGCCGGCCTGGGCGGCGACGCCGAGAGTCAGGCCGATCAGCGGGCCGAGGGCGGCGCCGAGGTTGATCAGGAAGTACCGGCAGTAGAGCGCCAGTTCCCGCGAGCGGCGATCCTCGACGCGGTCGCCGATCAGCGCCTTGCAACTGGATTCGAGCAGGGCGCAGCCGATGCTCACCCCGGAGATCGCCAGTCCGTAGGACAGCGGCTGGCCGCTGAAGCCCAGCAACACGAAGGAAAGCCCGCTGAGGCTGGTGCCGAAGAAGATCAGGCGCTTGCGCCCGAAACGGTCCGACAGCCAGCCGGTGTAGATGCCGCTGAGCGCGCCGCAGACGGTCGCCAGCGCCAGCAGCAGGCCGATGGCGCTGGCGGACAGCCGGAACTCGCGCCACAGCAGCAATGCCAGGAACGGCCAGACCATGAAGTAGGCGCCGCGGGTCAGCAGCGTACCGACGAGCATCACGTGGATTTCCGTCGGCAGGGCGCGGAAGCGTTGCACGCTGAAGGTGTTGTCGCTCACGGGCGGGGCTCCTGGGCGAGGGGACGGATGCCGCCGCGCAGGCTGCCGGCGGCTACCTGGTGGAACAGCGGCAGGAAGCTTTCCGGCAGTTCGCGGGTGAACTCGCTGCTCAGCCAGCAGCGCAGCAGGCAGCGGCGCTGCCGCTCGTCGTCGCTGAACTCGGTGCGCGCGTGCAGGGTGGTGTGGTTGTTCACCAGCACCAGCATGCCCTTGCTGAAGTCCAGTTCGGCATAGCCGTCGGCGCGTTCGATCGCCTCGTCCAGGCCGTCGAGCATGCTTCGCACCTGCGGGGCGAGGCTTAGCCCGTGGCGCGTCACCGATTCGTTGAACTTGCGGATATAGCGCAAGACGAAGGTCCGCGGGGTTTCCGTGAGCAGCGGCACCAGCGCGTAGTCGGCGTCGCCTTCGTCGCGCAGGTCGTGGGGGATCGGCTGGCCGAGCAGGGGCAGCCAGGCCGGATTGGCGGCTTCCAGGGTGGCGAGGACGTCGGCCGAGGAACGGATGCGGAAGGCGCCGCCCCGGCGTGCCGGCGACCAGCAGGCGAGCACCGTGAGGTCGGCGCGATCGGAGTGGAAGGCCAGTTCCTGGCTGGTCAGGTGGCCGCGCTGCGGCGCGTCGCGGGCGTCGCGCAGGCCGAGGTCGCGCACTTCCTTGAGGTACTCGCCGTTGCGGTTGATCGCCACGGTGCGTCCCAGCCATTGGCAGAATGCGCGGAACACCCGCTGGAATTCGTCCTCGGCGAGTCCGCGCAGCAGCGCGGAATCGTGCAGCAGCACGCCGCTTCCATGCTCCAGTTCGTGATGCAGGCGCTGGCGCAGGAGAGCCTCCGCGCTATCCGCGGGACGCCGCTCCAGCAGGCGCGCGAACAGCGTTTCCAGGCCGGCGGCGAAAGCGGCCGAAGCGCAGAACACCGCGTTGCCCCGCCAGGGCGCGGGGCGACGATGGATGGTTGTCATAGCGAGGCTCCGTATTCCTGCTGCCAGAGCGACAGGGTGGTGAGGGTGAACAACTGGTCGCCGGGCAGCGCCGCGACGCTCGGTGCATCCAGGCCTTCCAGGCCGAGGTCGTGGAGCGCCGGCAGGCGTTCGGCGAGGTGCCGGCGCATTTCCCCGAGGGCCTGCGGCCAACGTTCGAACGGCAGGCGGAAATGCCGTTTCGGCTGCGCCTGCCAGCGTTTCTCGCGCTGCTCCAGGAGCGCCACCAGCGGTGCCTTGGCGGTGTCGCCGACGATCCGCTGGAGGCGCCCGGCGCGCTGCGCCAGGGCGCCATGCAGGTAGGGGGTGCGCGCTTCGATGGTGCGCGACATCAGCAGATGGTCGGCGCGGCGCAGCAGCGGCTCCAGCGAGTAGTGCAGGTCGAACTGGCCGATCGCCGCCTCGAGGCCCTGGCCGAGGGCCTCGTGGGCGAGTTCCTCGATCCGCTCGGCGACCCGTCGGCCCGCCGGTTCCGCCAGCAGCGCGGCCTTGCGCCGGTACTCGCCGAACCAGGCGGCGGCGAAGCGCCGCGGTTCCGGTGCGTCGCGCCGGCGCCAGAGTTCGAGATGGCGCGGGTAGCCCCAGAACAGTTCGTCGGCGCCTTCGCCGAGAAGCACGCAGTGATAGCCCTGCTCGCCGATACCGTCGGCCAGGCGCTGGTACATCAGCAGGCTGGACATCCGTGTCGCCCCGCCGAAGTTGCCGACCGCGCGACGCAGCAGCGGCATGAAGGCTTCCTGGCGCAGCTCGAAGCGTTGCAGCCGAGGGTGTGGCAGCAGGCTTTCCTCGTCGCCTTCCAGGCACAGGTGAAAGCGTTGCAACTGCGGGTCCAGGTAGCTGCCGAGCAGGTTGGAATCGACCCCGCCGCTGACCAGCAGGGCGCAGGGGCGGAAGGTCTGGCGGCAGCGTTCGAGGGTTTCGCCGAGCTGCTCGTCGAGGCTGTCCACCTCGCTGGCCGGGGCGGTGGCCAGCCGCTGGCGCTGGCAGAGGCGCGGACGCTCCTGGGAGAGATCGAAGCGCAACACCTCGCCGGGCAGCAGCAGACGGACCTGCTGGAACAGGGTCTGGCCTTCCAGCGGCACGCCGGCGGCGACCACCTGGGCGATCGCCTCGGCGTCGGCGCGGGCGCCGCCGAGCAGGTGCAGCAGCGCCCGCGGCTCGGAGGCGAAGGCCAGCAGGCCGCGCTCGGGCTGGTAGCTGTAGTACAGCGGCTTGATGCCGAACTCGTCGCGCAGCAGGGTCAATTGCCGGGTCTGCGGGTCCCAGCTGGCGAGGGCGTACATGCCGTCCGGCAGTACCCCGCGCTGCAAGCCGTCGAGCAGCAGGCGGATCTCGCCATGGATTTCGCAGCCGGCCTGGTAGACCTCGCCGTTGTAGGCGACCCGCCGCTGGCCCTCCTGCGGCGGCAGCGGTACCGCCGCGGCGCCGGACATCGGCAGGCGGGTCATGCCGATGGCGCCGTTCGGCAGGGCCGCGATGCCCTCGCCGAACGGGCCGCGATGGGCCAGCAGGCGTAGCGCTCCGGCGAAGCGCGAGACACTGAAACCGGTGCCGACGTAACCGAGGATGCCGCACATCACGAGGCTTCCCGTTGCAGCAGGGCGGCGAGCGCACGGCGGTCGTGCTTGCCGGCGCCGTTCAGCGGCAGGGCCTGGTGCGACAGCACCACGCGCTGTGGCGCGCGGAGGGTGCCGAGCTGCTGCTGGAGCCAGGGCAGGAAGGCGAACTCGACCTGCGGCGCGGTGTGGATCACGGCGACATAGTCTTCGCCATAGAGCGGGCAGTCGACCTTCAGGCAGCAGACGTCGATCACCTCGTCCAGGCCGTTGAGCGCCCTTTCGCATTCATTCAGGTGGAACAGGTTGCCGCCCTTGTTGATGGTGCCGTCGCAACGGCCGAGGACGTGCACGCAGCGGTCCTCGTCGAAGTAGGCGAGGTCCTGGGTGTTCAGCCAGCCGTCCTCGAGCACCTGGGCGGTCAGGTCGGGGCGGTTGACGTAGCCGGAGAACAGGCTCGGCGTGCGCACCCACAGGCGCCCGCGTTCGCCGCTGCCCTCCAGCGGGCGGCCGTCGGGGTCGGTCAACTTGAGTTCCAGGCCGACGGCAGGTCCCACCGAGTTGTCGAACGCATCGCCGCGACGCTTGCCGAAGAGGAAGGCGAAGCCGCACTCGCTGAGGCCGTAGATGTTCGCCAGCGCCGCATAGTCGCGCTGGAAGGCCGCCTGCAGGTCGGCGTCCAGGCGCGCCGAGCCGGCGACGCAGAGCAGGCGCTGCAACGGCAAGCGGCGCGGCGGCGGGGAGCCTTCCTTGACCATGTGGTTGACCACCGGCGGCACCAGGTAGAGGAAACTGATGCCGAAGCGTTCCACGCATTCCCAGAAGCCTTCGCTGTCGGCCCAGCAGTGCAGCGGCAGGAGCACCGCGCTGCCGCCGTACAGCAGCGGGAAGAGGAAATTGATGCCGAGGATGCCCAGGCCGCTGATCCGGTAGAAGCAACCGGAGCGCGTGTGCTCGCCGATGCCCAGGCAGTCGCGGCCGATGCGGTAGGCATGGAGCATGGCCTGCTGGCTGAGTTCGATGCCTTTCGGCTGGCCGGTGGTGCCCGAGGTGAACAGGATCATGTGGCTGTGCGCGGCGCGGTCGAGCCGGCGCGTCGCGCGGCGCTCGAAGTCCAGCGCCAGGCGCAGCCCGGCCAGCGCGCCCTCGAGCGGATGTTCGCTGGCCAGCGCGTCCAGGCGCATCTCGTCGACGATGGCCTGCTTCGCGGCCTCCCCCCACTCGGGATCGATCAGCACCAGATGCTTGCCCGCGCGCATGACCGCATAGATCAGGCAGAGGTTGCGGTAGCTGTTGTCGAGCAGCACGCCGACACTGCGGCAGGCATGCGCGGCGATCTGCTCGGCGAGGGCATCGACCTGGCGGTCGGCGTCGCCCCAGGTGTATTCCAGCGGTCGCTCCGGCTCGCGGGCGTCGATCAGGAACGGCCGCCGCGGGTCGGCGCTGCCGAGATGGCGGAGGGTGCTGTCGAGCGATACGGGTACGGGGAGGCTGCTCATGCCGGCTCCTCAGCGATTCAGCGCGGTGAAGGCGTGGATGTCGAAGTTCACCGCCACCTGCGGCGCGCTCTCGATCTCGCGCACCGCGGCGATGAAGCGGTCGGCGTAGTCTTCGCCGCCTTCCTGCTCGATGTAGCGGGTCACGTAGCTGGTGGAGAGGAAGAACAGCGCGACCTCCTCCGGGCTGAGGAAGATGATGTTGGCGAACACTTCGCGGCGGCAGTCGCGCAGGTGCGGGCAACTGCCCATGATCTCCAGGGTGTCGTCATAGCGGGTCAGGCGCGGATCACGGTGTTTGGCCCACTTGTTCACCAGTTCGTGCTCGATGAAGTCGCGCAGCGGCCCGTAGGCGATCGGGAAGTCGTACTTGTAGGCGCAGAACAGCCCGCCGGGGGTCAGCCAGTCGGCCATGCGCGTCAGCACCTGCTTGCGGTCCATCCAGTAGAAGGAGGTGGCGCTGGTGACCAGGTCGAAGCGGCGTTGCGGCGCGAAGGTTTCCGCCGGCGACACGCTGAAGCGGATCTCCGGGTAGTTCTCGCGGGCCTTGGCGATCAGCGCCTCGCCCAGGTCGCTGCCTTCCACGTAGCGGAACCAGGGTTGCAGGCGGACGGTCGAGACGCCGTTGCCGCAGCCGATGTCCAGCGCCGCTTCGCGTGCCGGGGCGCGTTCGGCGAGGTTGCGGTAGAGCGAATCCGGATAGGCGATCTTGCCGCGGACCACGTTGTAGGCGTCTGCGTGCTTGTCGAACTGCTTCATTGGGTAATCTCCAGTAGGCTCTCGTGGTAATCGCCCTTGTGGACGAAATTGATGTAGGTGCCGCTGCCGCCGAGGTAGCGGTAGCTGTGCTCGACGCCGGCGGGGATGAACACGCTGGCCGGGCTCTGCAAACGGCGCAGTTGGCCGCCGAGCAGGACTTCCACCTCCAGGCCGCGGTAGTCCTCGTCGCTGCCGAGGAACAGGAACACCGAGTCGCAGTTGTGCACGTGGCTGTCGACGTGGCCCGGCCCGCCGTCGCCGACGTCGTGGAACTGGCGGGCGATGAAGTAGAACGGCGAGCCGTCGAGCAGGCGCCGGTCGAGCATGACGAAGCGCTTGCCGGGGCCGTGGCGGTGGTACTTCAGTTCGCTGGCGGATTTCTCGAAAGGCGTGAGGAACAGGGATTGGCGGTGCATCGGCGTGTAGCGTTGCAGCGAGACGCGGCCGTTGATCAGTTCCGGATCGAAGGCGCTGTAGGCGTCCTGGTTTTCCTGCATGGCCAACTGGTGCAGGCGGGCGACATGGACGAAGGCGTTCTCGCCGACCACCGGGTGCATCGGTGAACGCTTGATCCGGCTGTGCGCCTCGACCAGCTCGGAGACCGCGAGGACGTTCTTAAGGTTGAAGCGGTCGGCGGCGAACTTGGTGTGCAGCAGGGTCAGCAACTGGAAGGTGTCGGTGATCCCGGCGCGTTCGCCGATCCCGTTGCAGCTCGCCGAGTGCCACTGGACCCCGGCCTGGATCGCCGCCAGGGTATTGCCCAGGGCCAGGCCGCGGTCGTTGTGCACGTGGTACTCGAAGACCACGTCGGGGAACTCGTGGCGCAGCAGCGAGAGCACGTCGAAGGTCTCGTCCGGCAGCAGGATGCCGACGCTGTCGGCGAAGCAGATGCGATCGGCGCCGGCGTCGCGCGCGGTGGCGATCATGCTGACCAGGTCGCTGACCGAGGTGCGCGCGGCGTCTTCCACCGTGGCCCGGACCCGCAGGCCGCGTTCGCGGGCGTAGCGGATCGCGTCGTGGAACAGTTCGAGCACCTCCTCGCGGCTCATGCCCTTGAACTTGGTTTCCAGCGAGATCGCGTTGATCGAGGCGAACAGCCCGACCCACTGCGCACCGGTTTCCAGCACCGCGTCGATATCCTCCCGGCGCGCCCGGGCGTGGGCCAGCACCGGCGTGGAAACCGCCGCCACCACGGCGCGTACCCGCTCGCGTTCGTCCGCGGAAATCCGCGGGTGGCCGCACTCGATCATATCCACCCCCAGCGCCGCGATTTCCCTCGCCAGCTGGACCGACTGCGCGCTGTCGAAGCTGCACTGGCGGGCCTGGCACCCCTCGCGCAGGGTGCAGTCGATGACCCGGATCATCGTCTCGCTCCCGCGTCCGAGGCCGACAGCGTCGCCAGCCGCGGCTCCCTGATGAAGTCGTGGATCTTCGGCGCATGGCCGAACTGGCGGGAGAAACGGGCGAGGAAGGTGACCATCTTCAGCGAGTAGTCGCACAGCTGCGGAAGATAGTGGTCGAGGTTGTCCTCGGTGATTGCTTCGTCCGGGAACACGCTTTTCAGGTTGGAAGCGATCCAGGTTTTCATGCTGTCCTCTCGATTCAGTTGGTGGAATTCGTCGTCCTCGACGAAGACGATCGGCATGCCGATGCGCAGCTGGCCGCTGCGGTTGTTGTGGCTGCCATGTGCGGTGCGGGCGGGCCAGACCAGGACGTCGCCGGCGTCCAGCTCGGCATCCACCAGTTGCTCGCGGGAAATGCCGTTGGCCTGGAGGTCGATGCACTTGAACATCGGGTAGGCGAGGTCGAACTCGTGGGGGAAGATCGTGCGGTCGTCGGGGTAATAGAACATCCCACCGTTGTCGTTCCGCGACGGGGTCAGGGCGACCCAGAAGGTCTGCGCGCTTTCGTAGCGCTTCTCCCATAGCGCGATGTCCTGGTGCAGCGGGATGTAGGACTCGTCGGCGTGGCGCTTGATGAACGCCGCGTGGCGCAGCAGGCGCGGCTTGCGCAGATGGTCGCGGACCAGCGCGTCGAGCCTGGAGCGGGCGAACCAGTCGTCCCAGAAGAGCGGGTCGTGGCGGTGCAGGTTGCGCACCTTCTTCGCCTCGCGGCGCTCGTCGTCGGCGATGTCGAATTCCGGTTCCAGCGCCGGGTCCGGCCGCTGCGCCGCGGCGAGGATCCAGTCCAGCGCCTGTTGGCGCAATTGCGGGGATACCACCTGCCGATAGTGTTTCATTGGATGGACTCCTTGCTGACGGTGTGGACGATGAAATCGATCACCGCCGGGTCCTGCAGGGCCAGGTGGTGCGGACGCTCGCAGGGGAAGGTGTCGAGCCGCTCGATCAGGTCGCACCAGCGTTCGGCGGCCGGGTCGCGGCCGGCGTCGTCCCGGCAGCGCACCCAGCTGGCGCGGGCGAGGCGATGGCGGGGCTGCCAGCGGCCGAACAGCTCGACATTGCGCAGCAGGACCTCTTCGCGCAGTTCGCCAAGCTCGCTCATCAGGGCGATCCATTCGCGCATCTCGGCGCTCAGCCAGCGCTGGTATTGCTCGCCCGGCGGCATTCGCCGCAGGGCCGGCCAGGGCAGGTGGCTGTCGATCATCAGCAGGCGGCTGGCCGGCAACTGGCGGGCCATCTCGTAGCCGACCAGGCCGCCGAAGGAATAGCCGATCAGCCAGTCCGGTTCTTCCGCCAGGCCGTTGAGTACCTGGCTGGCGAGGGCTTCGATGCTGGCGTAGGCATCCAGCCGGTGGTAGTCGACCAGCCGGCAGGCCGTTGCGCCGAGGCGTGCCAGCAGCCCGCGGAAGCAGCTCGGGTGGCCGATGAAGTCAGGCAGCAGGATCAGCATGGGCGTAGCGCCTCGGCCATGGCCGCCGCCAGCGCCAGGGTCCGTTCGCGGCCGAAGCGGCTGGCCAGGCTGGCGTCCCAGCCGCCGTCGTCGCGCCGGACCAGGGTCAGGGTCAGCGGCAGGCGGCTCTTCAGTGTCGGCCGGTGGATGAACCCGGCGCTGCGGAATGGCTGGTCGATGACATTGATCATCACCTGGGCGTCGGCATAGCGCAGCCCGGCCCGTTCGGCGATGGCCTCCGCCGGCAGCAGGCTGTGCTCGAAGGCCTCGAGCCTGTGTCGTTCGAAGGTGTCCTCGGCGGTCGCGGCGTCCAGCAACAGCGGCACCAGGTTCAGCCAGCAACCGGAAACCGCCGTGCCTCGGCGACTGCGCAGGCTGACCGGGGTCAGCGCCAGGACCTTGCCGGTGGCGCCCTGGCTGGCCAGGGCGAGAGCCAGGGCGCAGGCGAGCCGGGTCAGCAGGGCGGCTTCGCCGCCTCCTGGCGTGGCAGCCAAGCGGAAATCCTCGCAATGGCTGGCGAGCTCCGCCCAGGGCAGGCTCGCCAGTTCACGGAACGCCTCGCCGCGCTCGCTCCAGTAGTCTTCCAGCCTGGTCCTGCGCTCGCGCAGCTGGCGCTCCAGGCGCCATTGCTGCTGGAGGAAGCCGAACTCGGGGGCCGCCGCTTCGGTCGTGGGGTCGGCGTTGAGCACGGCCAGGCGGGCCAGCAGCACGCTGGCGAAGTCGGCGTCGGCGACCAGGTGATGCAGCCAGACGCCCCAGCGCGCACGTCCTCCGCAGCGCCCGTGGAACAGTCGCAGCAGGCCGCGCTCGAACAGGGAATGCGGGCGTTGCAGCAGCGCTGCGATGAGCGCGTTTTCGTCGGCGAAGGGGCCGACTTCCAGCGCCGGGCTCTCCTCGGGCTGCCCGTGGACGACCAGTTCGAAACCTTCCGCGCCGCTGTCCACCTGGCTGTCGAGCAACGGGAACTCTTCGCGCAGGCGCCGCCCCAGGCGCGTCAGGTCGGATGCCGGCACCTCGGCCGGAGCCAGGTAGCAGAGGCCGAAGCGGGTCAGGTCGGCGCCGAGCAGCTCGCTGAAGACCATCCCGCAGGACCAGGGCGACAGGTCGACGCGCAAGGACTGCGCGGCCTCATCCGGCATCGGTTGGTGCCGCAGGCGGTCGCGCTCGGAGGGGGACAGACGGTGCCAATCGCCGACCACCACCAGGTGCTCGCGGAACCAGTGGTAGCGCACCTCCGCGGAGAGACCGACGTTCATGCCGCGCTCCTCGACAGCACCAGCGGCTGCTCCGGCGTCGCCGCCCGTTCCAGCAGACGCTCCGGCGCCAGACCGTGGCTGCGCAGGAGACGGCTGAACTGGTCGAGGCGCGAGTTTGCCTGCAAGTCGGCGAGTCCCAGGTTTGCTCCCGCACCCGCCGATTGACAGAGGGCGACCAGTTGCAGGGCGAGCAACGAGTTGCCGCCGCAGAGGAAGAAATCCTGGTCGGCGGCGCCGACCTCGCAACCCAGCAATTCGCTCCACAGCTGCGCGCAGCCGCGTTGGTCGGGATCGAGCGCGCTGGCGCAGCGCTCCAGCGGTTCTTCCAGGCGGCGCAGCAGGGCGGCGCGGTCCAGCTTGCCGTGCGCCGTCAAGGGCAAGGCCTCGACCCGGACGCAGGCATGCGGGCGCTGCCAGGTGGGCAGTTGGCGGAGCAGGGCCTGCGGGCTGGCGTCGGCTTTTCCCGTCCAGGCGCAGAGCAGTTGCTTGACGCCGTTGCGCTCGCGGACCAGCAGGGCGCAGTCGAGGATGCCTGGCTGGCGGCGGAAGCGCTGTTCCAGGGCGGGGAGGTCGAGGCGATAGCCGTTCAGCTTGACCTGGCCATCGCCGCGGCCGATGAAGCGCAGCCGGCCCTGCTCGTCGTAGCGAGCGCGGTCGCCGGTACGGTAGGCACGCAGGAGGCGGCCGCGATAGGGCAACTCGACGAAGCTGGCGCGGGTGCGCGCCGCATCGTTCCGATAACCCTGCGCCAGGCCGGCGCCGAAGGCGACGATCTCCCCGGCCCGGTCGGGCTCGGCGATCTCCTGTCCGTGCTCGTCGAGCAGGAGCACCGCGGTGCCGGCGATGGCATTGCCGATGGGGATGTCGTCTTCCTCGAGGTCGTCGTTGGTGACGACATGGCAGCAGGTGAAGGTGGTGTTCTCCGTCGGTCCGTAGCCATTCACCAGGTGCAGTCGCGGATGCCGCAGCAGCGCCCGGCGCACGTGCGGCACCGAGAGGATGTCGCCGCCGGTGAGCAACTGGCGAAGGCCGCCGAGACAGTCCGGGTCGAGGTCCACCAGGGTGTTGAACAGCGAGGCGGTGAGCCAGGCGCTGTCGGCTCCGCGCTCGCCGATCAACTGGCGCAGCACGCCCGGGTCGAGGGGGCCGAGGTCGTTCAGCACGCAGCAGCCGCCGTTGAGCAGCGCACCCCAGATCTCCAGGGTCGCCGCATCGAAGGACAGCGGCGAGTTCACCAGGAAGCGCATCTGCGGAGCGAACGCGAGGAACGACTGGCCCAGGCACAGGCGGGTAATGCCGGCGTGGGTGCAGGCGATGGCTTTCGGGCGGCCGGTGGTGCCCGAGGAGAAGTTGATGTAGGCGATCTGGTCCGCCGCGAAGCATGGCCGGGCGACCGAGGCTGGAGCGGCAGGCAGGTGCCTGACCGGGACGCAGGGAAGACCGTTGGCCGGCGTCGGCGTGGTCGAGCAGTCGAGGATCAGGCGGCAATCGACCTGCCGGCACAACTCTGCATTCCAGGCCGCCGGTTGTTTCAGGTCTATATATAAGTAGTGATGGCCGGATAACAGTATGGCGAGCAGGCAGGTAATGCTTTCCCGAGAATATTCGCCGTACACTCCAAGACAAACTCCCGGCTGCGGATAATGCTCGAGAAGATAGTCTGAAAGTTGTTCGGCGCTATCTAGGAGTTGCCGATAGTCGACACTTCCGAAACGGTCCCTGATGGCTTCGCGATGGGGATGAAGCGCTGCCATTTCGCTGAAGCGGGCCACCACCGTCGGGTGCGCGTACAGGTCGAGCAGGGAGTTCTGGGACATTCTGGCAATCGCCTTTTTTCGAAAAAATGAGTCCATCTGCCGGCTTCTTCGGCTAAATGAAGGATTTTTGGTTTTTCGCGAAGACGGCGACCGAGTCTTCCCGGGCTCTGCCAGTCGTCCGCCGCCCACCGGCTCGCTCACGCGAGCGGCAAGCGTCGAGGCGCCTTGCCCGGAAAAACCGTTATGGAAATACGGAGTGCCGTCGACTCAAGGGCAGTCAACTGCTGCCATGCAGTCTTATCGTCAGGAAAGAGAGAAAAGCGATGAGAATGGATTCACGGTCACGCATTGCACTTCCACCTTGCGTTGGTTTTCCGAAGTGTTTCGCTGTGTGTGTTTTTATATGTTTCGTGGGTATTTAAAATAAGATACAAATTTCCCCTCACAACTATGAGAATTGGTAGTTGGCGAAAGGGCGCCATGAGGGGCGTCGAAGCGCGCCGGCTGATGGCTTTTTGCCGAGGCAGGCGGCCGCGGCTACGCCTGCCGGGGGTAGCACGGACAAGTGGTGTCGGGGGGCCTGGCCGCTGCGGCGAGGCGCGGAGGTCCGGCTGGCGCGGCGATCATCACAGAAGATTCTGCGGCGTCATTCATCGTTTGAATGGTTGCTGCCGCAAGCGCGCCCGGCGCCGTCGATGCTGGTCGGCGGTGTCGGGCGCTCGCTGGCGTTGCGTTGGCCAGCCGTCCCGGCCGGGTGCGTAGGCACCGGCCGGAGGTTTTCAGGAGGCGGGCAGCGGCGCGCCCTTGGGCCATAGCAGCCAGAGCCGGCCCGGCTGCTTCATGTGTCCGGCGAGTTCGCCGGCGGCGTCGCCGGTGCCCCAGAACAGATCGGCGCGGACCTCGCCGACGATGGCCCCGCCGGTATCCTGGGCCGCCACCGGACGGACCACCGCGCTGCCGTCGTCAGGGCGGGTGGTGGACAGCCACATCAGGCTGCCCAGCGGAATCACCTTGCGGTCGATGGCCACGCTGTAGCCGTCGGTTAGCGGTACGTTCAGCGAGCCGCGCGGACCTTCGTCGCTGTCCGGGCGCAGGCTGAAGAACACGAAGCTGGGATTGCTCGCCAGCAGTTCGGAGACCCGCTGCGGATTGGCCTCGGCCCAGTCGCGGATGCGCTTCATGCTGATCTCTTCCTTCGGCACCAGGCCCTGCTCGACCAGCCAGCGGCCGACCGGCTTGTACGGGTGGCCATTCTGGTCGCCGTAGCCGATCCGCAGTTGCCGGCCGTCTTCCAGCTGGATGCGCCCGGAACCCTGGATCTGCAGGAACTGCAGGTCCATCGGGTCGCCCAGCCAGGCGAGCACCGGCGCGCTGGAGCCGTTGTCGCGGATCGTCGCGGCGTCGTCGTAGGGTTTCAGCACCCGGCCTTCCAGGCGTCCGCGCAGGCGCTTGCCCTTGAGTTCCGGGTAGACGCTTTCCAGCGCGACCACCACCAGGTCGTCCGGTACGCCGTAGACCGGCACCGGGGTTTTTTCGCCCTGGCTCAGGCTGCCGTGGTAGACCGGTTCGTAGTAGCCGGTGATCAGGCCCTGGTCGCCGTTGCTGGAGGAACGCAGGCTATAGACCTGCATCCGCTCCTGGAGGAACGCGCGCACCGCCGTCGGATCGGCGGCGACCGTCGTGGCGCTCGCACAGGGCTCGCCCCATACCGGGTCCTTGGCCAGCCGCGCGCAGGCCGAGCGCCAGGCATTGAAGCCGGCGAGCAGGTCGGCGTCGCTGGTGGCCGGCAGGGCGTCCCAGGGCACGCTGTTGTAGGTGGTGACTTCGGCGGGTTTGGGCGGGGGCTCTTTCTTGCCGTCGTCGCATGCCGTCAGCAGGGCGGCGAAAGGGAGCGCGCAGAGCAGCAGGCGGCGCCAGGGATGGAACGGAAACTTCACGCCAAGGACTTCCTGGTGGTGGATCGAAGCCCGCTAGCTTGGGCAAAGCGCGACGGTGCGTCAAACCGCGGCGACGACCGAAGCGTATCGCCGCGTTACACCGAGGCGGCGATGAGTTCGCGCAGCCAGCGATGGGCCGGATCGCGGTGCGAGCGCTCGTGCCAGAGCATGGCCAGGTCGTAGCCGGACACCTCCAGGGGCGCCTCGACCACTCGCAACCTGTCGCGCTCGCGTACCAGTCGCGACGGCAGCAGCGCCACCAGGTCGGTGCTTTCCAGCACCGCGCGGAGGAACAGGAAGTGCGGCACCGACAACGCCACCCGGCGTTCCGCGCCGAGTTCGGCGAGCGCCTGGTCGGTGGGACCTAGGAAGCCGCCGCCGTCGGGCGAGACGATCGCCTGCTCGAGGCGGCAGAACTGCTTCAGCGTCGGTCGCCGACGCAGCCCCGGATGCCCGGCGCGCCCGGCCAGCACATAGCGCTCGCTGAACAGCCGGCGACAGCGCAGTCCCGGCGGCGCTTCTTCGAGGGTGTGGAAGGCCAGGTCGATCTCGCCGCGTTCCGCCTGCCTGACGATTCGCGTCGGCGCCAGCTCCAGCACCGCCAGGCGGCTGCCCGGCGCCTGGCGGCGAAGACTGGCGAGGATCGGCAGGAGGATCGCCGACTCGGCGTAGTCGGTGGCGGCGACGCGCCAGGTATGCCGTGACTGCGTCGGATCGAACGGCGCGGCCGGCGCCACCGCCTGCTCCAGGGCTTCCAGGGCCAGGCGTAACGGCTCGCGCAGCTCCTCCGCCCGCGCCGTCGGGCGCATCCCGCGCGGGCCGGGAAGCAGCAAGGGATCGTCGAAGATCGCCCGCAGCTTGGCCAGGTGCACGCTCACCGAGGGTTGGGAAAAATTCAGGCGTTCCGCCGCGCGCGTCACATTGTGTTCGGTGAGCAGCACGTCGAGGGTCACCAGCAGGTTCAGGTCCAGTCGCCGGAGATTAATCATCCATATACCTGGAATTGCAGATATTCATTTCAACTATATCCGGCGATGGCCGATCCTGCGCCCACCTTTTGCCGGAGACCCGCCATGAACGTACTCATCGTCTATGCCCATCCCGAGCCGCGCTCCCTCAACGGTGCGCTCAAGGACTTCGCGGTCGCCCGCCTCGAGGCGGCCGGCCATGCGGTGCAGGTTTCGGACCTATACGCGATGGGCTGGAAGGCCGTGCTCGATGCCGGCGACAGCCTCGAGCGCGAGGCCAGCGAACGCTTCGATCCTTCCGCAACTTCCCTGCGCGCCTTCGAGAACGGTTGGCAGAGCGTCGACATCGCCGGTGAGCAGGACAAGCTGCGCTGGGCCGATACGCTGATCCTGCAATTCCCGCTCTGGTGGTTCAGCATGCCGGCGATCCTCAAGGGTTGGATCGATCGCGTCTATGCCTGCGGCTTCGCCTACGGGGTCGGCGAACATTCCGACAGCCACTGGGGCGACCGCTACGGCGAGGGCCGGATGCAGGGCAAGCGGGCGATGCTGGTAGTCACCGCCGGCGGCTGGGAGTCGCACTACGCCGCGCGCGGTATCAACGGACCGATGGACGACCTGCTGTTCCCCATCCATCACGGCATCCTGCATTACCCCGGCTTCGAGGTATTGCCGCCGTTCGTCGTCTATCGCAGCGGCCGGATCGACGCGGAGCGTTTCGCCGCGCTGAGCGAGCAGTTGGGCCGGCGCCTCGATGACCTGCAGCGCACTGCGCCGATCCCGTTCCGCCGGCAGAACGGCGGCGACTACCTGATCCCGGCGCTGACCCTGCGCGACGAACTTGCCCCGCAGCGGGCCGGTTTCGCCATGCACCTGGCCGAATGACCTGGGGTCAGGCCTCCAGCGGCTGCGCCTGGGCGGCCCCCTGCGCGCCGCGTGCGGCGAAGAGCTGGCTGCCGATGTGCAGGGCCTGGTCCAGATGCCGGATCGGATCGGCGCTCTCCGACTCCAGCAACAGTTCGGAACGGACCACCCGTGCGCCGCAGTAATCGAAGATGCCATGGTCGATCTGGGTGCGCATCGCCCCGGCGTAGCCGTGCCGCTCGAAGGTGCCGGCATCGGCGCCGCCGACACCGACCAGCACCACGCGCAGGCGCTGCAGCTTTTTCCGCAGGTCGCCGCCGATGCTGTAGTCGAAGGCCCAGCCATTGGAGAACACGCGATCGATCCAGCCCTTGAGCAGGGCCGGCATCGACCACCAGTAGATCGGGTAGACCAGCACCAGGGTATCGGCGCGATCGATGCGCGCCTGCTCGGCGAGGACGTCGGCGGGAGGCGACGCCTGGCCTCGATGCACGGCGTGGTCGGCCAGGCCGAAGCGCGGCTCGAAGCCTTCCGCCGCCAGATCGGCGGTTTCCGCGGAATGGCCGGCACGGACCACGCCTTCGGCGATGCGCGCGGCGAGGGCGTGGGTGAGAGAGCGAGGATGGTGATGGGCGACGACGATCAGGGCATGCATGGGCGAATTCCTCCGGGAATTGCGGGAAGGGGGGCAAGTCGATAGTCTGGGTAAAACCTACTTTCCGTAGGTTACCTTTAGTAAGTTACTTTTAGTAGGTTATCTATGTCAACGCACTTCCCAGACGACCCGTCGCCACGCCGCCGCCTGTCCCGCGACGAGCGCCAGCGCCAGTTGCTCGAGGTGGCCTGGCGGCTGGTCCGCGAAGAAGGTACCGAGGCGCTGACCCTCGGACGCCTGGCCGAGCAGGCCGGGGTGACCAAGCCGGTGGTCTATGACCACTTCGGCACCCGCGCCCGCCTGCTGGCGGCGCTCTACCAGGATTACGACCTGCGCCAGACGGCGCTGATGGAGGCTGCCCTGGAAGCGAGCGAGGCGACCCTGGAGGGGCGCGCCGACGTCATCGCCCGCGCCTATGTCGACTGCGTGATGCAACAAGGCCGGGAGATTCCCGGGGTGGTCGCGGCCCTCGCCAGCTCGCCGGAGCTGGAGCGGATCAAGCGCGACTACGAGGTTCTCTTCATGGACAAGTGCCGCGCCGTGCTGGAGCCCTTCGCCGGCGGCGGACGGCTGACCGTCGCCGCTCTGCGCGCAATGATCGGCGCCGCCGAAGCGCTGTCGCACGCGGCCGCCACCGAAGAGATCGCCCCGGAAGAGGCGCGGCGGGAACTGTACGAGGCGATCGTGGCGATGGTCGCGCGGAGTCGTCGGTGAAGGAACCGCGTGCCCTGGAGGAATATCGCCGGGCGATAGTGGCGGCCTGTCCGGAGCTGGCGGACGCCACTTTCGCCATCCTGGCCTCGGGCTGGCATTCCACGGCGGTGGAGGTCGGAGGGCGCTGGGTGTTCAAGTTTCCGCGCGGCGCGGAGGCCGAGGCGGCGCTGCTGCGCGAGGCCGCCGTGCTACGCCTGGTGCGTCCGGCGGTGAGCCTGGCGGTGCCGGCGCCGCAGGTGTTTGCGGGACCGCCGCTGTTTTCCCGCCACGAGAAACTGCCTGGCGGTTACCTCCTGGGCGAGGACTACCGGCGCCTGGACGAACCCGCACGGCAGGCGGTCGGCGATGCGTTGGGGCGCTTCTACGCCGAGCTGCATCGACTGCCACCGGCGCGCATGCGGGCGGTTGGAGCCTTGCCGGTGCGTCCCTGGGAGTCGCCCACGGCGATGCGCAGGCGCGCCTTGCCGCTGCTGCCTGCGGCCTGGCGCGAACGCGCGGAACGCTTGGTGCGGGAATACGCCAAGCTGCCTGCCGATCCGCTGGGTTCGATCTTCGGCTTCTTCGACGGCCATGGCTGGAACATGGCATTCGATAGCGAGGCCGGGCGGCTGAACGGTGTGTACGACTTCGCCGACGCGGGCATCGGTCCGCTGCACCAGGAATTCATCTATTCCGCGTTCATCGATGCCGACCTCACCGAGCGCATCGTCGTCGCCTACGAGTGCTTCAGCGGTCGGCGCCTGGAGCGTCGGCGGATCGCCTTGCTGACGGCGGCGCATCGGTTGTCGGAGCTGGCCGAGCTGGCCGACGAGCCGCGCCATCTGCCGGACATGCTCGCCGGCGCCCTCGACGGCCTGGCCCTGGCGGAGGCGCAGGGCCTGGCCTGATGAGGGGACGCGCGGTTGTGCTGGGCAGGACGGATATGACCGCGTGCGGACATCCGCCGCGAAGTACCGCTACCGCTCAGAGATAGGCTTGCGCGCGGCGCCGCGAGCGCGGCATGCGGTTCTTCCCGGACAATTCGTTGAGACGCGCCTGCCAGGCCTTGCGGGCGGCATCGCGGTCCTGGCGCTGCGCGGCGGCGAGCCTGGCCTCGGCTTTCGGCCGCGGCGCGGCCTTGTCGATCACTGGCGCAGCGGCGGTGGGGGTGACAGGGGCACTGGCCGGAGCGGCGTTTTCCTGGGCCTGGGCGAAGGCGTTGGTGCGCCGGCAGGTCTTGCAACTGACCTGGCCGACGTCGCTCGAGCCGTTCACGTTGCTGTCGCCGCGCCCGCAGGCTGCCTGGCCGGATTCGCTCAAGAAGTGCGTAACCATCTGATCCTCCTGGAGAAAAAAGGGCGGCATTATTCCCAGAAGTGTCTTCGAGTGCCAGCCTCGGGGGAGAACAGCTGACGAACTGCAAGACCTTTCCGTCGACCTTCGTTCAGTCGGCTGGCCGCCGCATGCTGTCGCGCACGTAGCGGGCCGGGGGGCTGCCGAGCGCCTTGCGGAACATGCCGATGAACGAGCTGACCGACTCGTAGCCGAGGATCTCGGCGGTGCGTTGCACCGAAACGCCGGCGGACAGTTGCTGCAGGGCGATGATGATCTGCAATTGCTGGCGCCACTGGCCGAAGGTCATGCCGGTCTCCCGGCGCACCATCCGCGCCAGGGACCGCTCGCTCATCGCCACTCGCCTGGCCCATTCGGCCATGCTGGCGCGGTCGCCGGGGGCGCGGGTCAGTTCGTCGGCGATGCGGCGCAGGCCGCGGTTGTCCGGCAGCGGCAGGTAGAGCTGTTCGGTCGGCGCCTGTTCCAGGAGTTCCAGCAGCACCCCGGCGAGACGTGCGAGCGGGCCGTCGTGCGGATAGTCCTGCGGTTGCGCGCTCAGGTGCAGGATCAGTTCGAGGACCAGCGGCGACAGGGCCAGGGTGCAGCAGTCGCTCGGCAGGCGTGCCGCCCCCGGCTCGACGAAGAGGAAGCAGACCTTGCCGTTGGCGGTGACCCGGTTGCTATGGGCGATGCCGCCGGGAATCCACACACCGAACCCGGCCGGCACCATCCACAGGCCATCGGGCACCGTGCAGGTGATGCCGCCGCGGCAGGCCACCACCAGCTGGCCCTTGCGATGCCGGTGCACCGGCACTTCGGTGTCGTTGTGCCGGGCCTCCAGCTGCAGGGCCAGGGCCGGCTGGCCGAGCGCGTCGGGATCGAAGCGTTGGGCGAGGTAGGTCTGCGGTTCACGGCTCACGGCAGGTCCTGTGGTTGTCCGAATTCGATTATTTTCTGGCTGAGTAGTCGATATTTGCAAATCGCCACGACCCGTAGCCTGTGCTCCTCAACCCGACAGGAGCGGCCGACCGCTCCGCGCCCTCGATACCCTGGTGCCCTGCATGCTGAGCGAAGTCTCCGTTTCCGGCCTCTACGTGCCGCCATTGTTCCTCTACCTGTGCCTGGCGATGCCGCTCTACCTGCTGCTGGAGCGCCTCGCCTGGCGCTGGCTGGAATGCGCCTGGCATCCCGGCCTGCTGCGTTTCTTCCTGTCGTTCATCGTGCTGTCCGTGCTGGTGCTGAAGTTCTGAGCCGAGGTCCCCATGTCCATCGTTCGTCTTTCCAAGGTGGCTGCGACCTTCGCCTGCGGCCTGCTCGCACTGTGCCTGGCGTTGCAGTTGTGGCAAGCCTACGTGCTGGCGCCCTGGACCCGCGACGGGCGGGTCAGCGCGCAGGTGATCCGCATCGCGCCGGAAGTCTCCGGCAGCGTCGAGGCGGTGTTCGTCGCAGATAACCAGCGGGTGGCCCGCGGCGATCCGCTGTACCGCATCGATCCGCGCAGCTATCGCCTGGCTGTGCGCCAGCGCGAGGCGGAGCTGGAGCAGGCGCGGGAAACCCTGCGCCAACGTGACGAGCAATGGCGCCGACGCATGCAGTTGGCCGGCGCGGTTTCGCGCGAGGAGGTCGCCAACGCCGGACGCGCCCTGCGTATCGCCCGCGCCCGCGCCGAGGCCGCCGGGGCGGCGCTCGACCAGGCGCGGCTGGACCTGCGGCGCAGCGAGTTGCGCTCGCCGGTGGACGGCTATGTGACGCAGTTGCGCGTGCAGCCTGGCGATTACGCGGCGGCGGGCCGGACCAACATCTTCATCGTCGATCGGCGAAGCTTCTGGGTCACCGGCTATTTCGAGGAAACCAAGCTGCGCAATGTACAGGTCGGCGCGCCGGCGACGATCAAGCTGATGGGGTTCGATCCGCTGCTCGACGGCCATGTCGCGAGCATCGGTCGCGGTGTCGCCGACCTCAACGAAAGCCGTGCCGACAGCGGCCTGCCGCAGGTCAGCCCGAACTTCAGCTGGATACGCCTGGCGCAGCGCGTGCCGGTGCGCATCGAACTCGACCGGGTACCGGCGGGCGTGGTGCTTGCCGCCGGCATGACCGGCAGTGTCGAGGTGCTGCAGGCGGGGACCGCGCGGCACTGGCGGCTGACCCGCTGGTTGCAGGAGTACCTTTGATGGCGGCGTCGGCGTCCGGCGGGCGCGATTGGTACGCGGCGTTGCCGTTGCCCTGGCGGACCGACAGCCTGGACTACGTGCTGCGCAGCATCGGCGCTGCCGCTCTGGCGCTCGGCCTGGGGCTCTACCTGCAACTGGATTCGCCGTTTTCCGCGGCGTCCACTGTGCTGTTGCTGATCAATCCGGTGCAGGGAGCGGTGGTCGGCAAGGGCTGGTGGCGCGCCGTGGGTACCCTGGTCGGCACGCTCGCTGCCTTCGTCCTGACCGCGCTGTTCGCCCAGAAGATGCTGCTGTTCGTCGTCGCCCTGGGTTTCTGGCTGGGTCTCTGCGTCGGCGTCATGAGCCTGGTCCGGCACTTCTACGCCACCGCCGCGGTGGTCGCCGGCTACACCGTGTGCCTGGCGCTGGGATCGGCCATGGTCGAGCCCGAGGCGGCCTTCGAGCACATCGTCACCCGCGCCTCGGCGGTAATCGTCGGGGTCTGCTGCCTGAGCCTGGTGACCGTGCTCTTCAGCCGCAGGACCGTGTCCGGGCGGGTGCGCCAGCGTCTCGTCTCGCTCTGCGCGGCGACGCTGGCGCTGGTCGCTGCGCGGCATGCCGGTGCGGCTGACGGGGAACTGGAGCGCCGTCGCCGGACGCTGGCCGGCGAGGTCTACGCGGTAGACGACCTGCTGGGTGTCGGTCGAGCCGAGTCGCGGGCGCTGAGCGCTGCGCTCCCGGCGATCCGCGGTGGCCTGGCGGCGCTGTTTTCCACGCTGATGGAGTTCCGCTTCGCCGGCGAGACGCATTGGGCCCGGCGCTTGGCGGAGCGTGGACTGGCGCTGCCGATGGCCGACGACCTGTGCCTGCTGGGCGGCCAACTGGAGCGCGGCGAGCTCGACTTCGCCGGCGCCGCGCGACGGCTCGCGAGCTTGCGCGGTCGCCTGGCGGCGATTCGGCGCGGACTTCCGACAGACCAAGCGGATGCCTGTCGCGAAGGGCTGTTCATGGAGCGTCTCGACGAGCAACTGGATGACCTGCAGGCCGCCCTGCGGGGGTTCGCCCGGCTCGACGGCCGGGCCCGCGCCGACGTCCGCCCAGCGGCCTTCCATCGACATTACCGCGAGGCCTTGCGCAACGGCGCGCGAGCCTGGCTGGCGATGCTGGTCGGCGGCGCCCTGTGGTTCCTCAGCGGGTGGGACCAGGGGCCGACCCTGCTGGCGGTGCTCGGCCCCTACTGCACGCTGCTGGCAGCCTCGCCCTTTCCCGCCGAGGGCACGCGCAATTTCATTCGCGGCACGCTCTACGCGATACCTGCCGCATTGCTCTGCAAATTCTTTCTGCTACCGCTGATCAACGGTTTTCCATTGCTGCTGCTGTGCCTCGCCTTCTTCTGGTCGTTCGGTATCCAGGCCACCACAGTGCCCAGGCGGGCGTTGCAGGGAATCGCCTACCTGATCGCCTTCAACACCCTGGTCGCCACCGGCAATCTCGCCCGCTTCGATTTCGGCGACTTCGCCAACCAGTCCTGCGCCTGGGTGCTGGCGCTCTGCATCAGCCTGCTGGTCTACCGCCTGCTGCCGAAGGACCTGGAACGGCATTCGGCGTCGCTGCTCGACCATCTGCGCCGCGAGACCCTCGCCTTGCTGCGTCGTCGCGCCGGTTTCGACGCGCATGCCTGGCAGGCCCGCCAGCAGCATCGCATCGCCCAGTTGGGCGCGCTGCATGGCATGGAACATCCGCGCAGCGCGCTGGGCCTGCGCCTCGGCTTCGTATCCCTGCAACTCGGCCGCGAGTCGCGGCGCCTGTGGCGCGCCCTGGCCGGGCTCGACCCGGCCGCCGCGGAGGCGCGGTGGATCGAGCGCGCACTGCGAGCCATCGCCGTCCGCCATCGCGATCCGCCGCTCGCCGCGCGGCACGCACGCCGTGCCGGCGCCCGCCTGGCGGCCGCCGGCGAGTGGCGCCTGGCCGCGATCCTCACCGACCTCGCCTGGTTGCTCCGGGCCTATTCGCAAAGCGTCTCGTCCGACGGGGCGCAGCATGGAGAAAAGACCTCATGAAAACCTCGTTCTTGCTGGCCTTGCTGCTGTCCTGCTGGTCCCAGGTCCAGGCGGCGGACGACGACGGGAAAGAGTTGCCGCCGATCGAGCGCTACGACTACGGCATGCCGCTGGACATCGAGCGGGTGCTTTCCGTCACGCCGGTGCCGGCCACCTGTGGCGTGGTGCCGCTGGTGATGCTCTACCGCGACAGCGCCGGACGCCTACATCGCTTGCAGTACCGAGGCCTTGGCGCGGGCTGTTCGCGGCACTGAGAAGCGGGCGCAGGCGCTGTCTCAGCGCGCCGCGCCTTCGATGATCGCCAGGACGTCGCCGATGGCGTGCTCCAGGTAGTCGCCCGCCTTGTACGCCGCAAGCGCCTGCGGACCGCCGTCGAGCACCGCCTGCGGCCGTTCGACGAAGCGTCCGAGCAGGTTGAACTCCTCGTCCAGCACCAGTACCAGCGGAATCGGGATTCGCTCCAGCGCCAGGCGCTGGCGCAGGTCGTCCTCGGCGCGGCCCTTGGAAATGATCGCCAGCTCGATGTTCGGTTGCAGGCGCTGCGCGAAGTCCAGCGCGGCCAGGTTGATCTGGCAGTCCGGGCACCACATTTCCCCGGCGACCAGCAGGCGATAGCGCCGTTCGATGCGTTGCAGGCGTTCCGTCAGCGCGCTCGGCAGCCCGTTGCTTTCCAGCTTCTGCCGGAACCGCGCGACCGCGCCCTGTTCCGTGGCCAGGCCATGGCCGACGAAGGCGGCGAAGTCTTCTCCGATATCGAACAGTTCCGCGTAAGAGGCCATGCTGGTTTCGCTCCTGTACTTGGGGAGGGATGGCGCGGCGGATACGCCAGGTAGTCGCGCCACGCCGGGGCGGCCAGGGTAGCGCGCTCGCCGCGTCGCGGCGAGCGCCGGCGTGCTTCGCCGGGACTGGTCGTTAGCATGGCGCGGCTGGTAAAAAGACAGCGCCCCCACTGCCCGCCAAGGCCCGCCCGATGCTGATCGACCTGCCTTCCACCCGTCCGGTCTTCGCCTATGCCCAGGATTATCTCCACGGCGAGCGCGTCGAGCTGCACCGGCATTCGCGCGCGCAATTGATCCATGCGCTCAGCGGGGTGGTCACGGTCGGCACCGCCGAGGGCACCTGGGTGGTGCCGCCGGGACGCGGTGTCTGGTTGCCGGCCGGTATCGAGCATGCCCTGCGTTTCGCCGGCCAGGTGCGCATGCGCACCTTGTTCATCGCCCCGCAGGCGCGCCACGACCTACCGCAGGACTGCCGGGTGGTGGACGTGCCGCCGTTGCTGCGGCAATTGATCGTCGCGGCGATGCGGATCGCCCCGGACTACCCGCCGGGCGGCCGCGACGAGCGGGTGATGGAGCTGATCCTCGATGAACTGCGGGTGCTGCCGATCCTCGCCCTGCACGTCCCACAGCCGGTCGATCCGCAACTGGCGGCGCTGTGCCGCAGCCTGCGCGCCGAGCCGGCCGCCGACTGGAGCCTGGGCGATGCCGCGCGTCGCCTGGGCGTCAGCCCGCGGACCCTGACCCGCGCCTTCCAGCGCGAAACCGGTCTCAGCTTCGTCCAGTGGCTGCGGCGCATGCGCCTGCTCGCCAGCCTCGATGCGCTGGCGGCAGGGCACTCGATCCTCGAGGTCGCACTGGACCTCGGCTACGACAGCCAGAGCGCCTTCAGCGCCATGTTTCGCCGGACCCTGGGCGTTTCGCCGAGCCTCTATTTCGGCCGCGGCGCCGCCTACGGAGTGGCCGAGGGCGACTGAGTTCAGTCCTTCTGGCGCAGCATCAGCGAGGCCAGGGCGCAGGCCAGGAGCGCCACGCAGGAAAGGTAGAAGGCGTCGGAGTAGGCCATCAGGTAGGCCTGCTGGCGCACCCCGTGGTCGAGCAGGGCCAGCGCCTGCTGCTGCTCCGGCAGTTGTATCCGCACCTGGCCACCGCCCAGGCGCTGCTGCAGGGCGCCGTCGAAGATCGTCAGGGTCTCGCCGATCCGCTCGGAGTGGAAGCGCTCGCGCAGCGAGACCAGTTGCGTCAGCAGCGCGGTGCCGATCGCGCCGCCGAGGTTGCGCAGCATCGAGATCAGCGCCGAGGCCGAGCCGGCCTGGGCCTTGTCCAGGCCCTTCACCGCCAGTACCGAGAGCGCGACCATGATCAGCGGCTGGCCGATGCCGCGCACGACGATGGAGGGGATGATCACGTTGCGTCCCGCGTCGGCGTTCAGGTGCGCGCCCATCCAGCAGCCCAGGGCCATGATCGCGAAGCCGCCGGCCACCAGCAGCTTGGGGTTCAGCCAGCGCATCAGGCGCGGCAGCAGCGGCGCCAGGAGCAGTTGCACGAGGCCGTAGAGGATCAGGCTGTCGCCGATCTGCCGGGCGTTGAAACCCTGCAACTGGGACAGGTAGTTGGGCACCAGGAACACCAGGCCGAAGGTCGCCGCGCCGAACACCGCCATCGCCAGGCTGGACACGCCGAAGTTGTAGCTGCCCAGCAGGCGCAGGTTGATGAACGGCCGCGCGCCCCACAGTTGGCGCTGTACGAAGAGCAGCAGGGCGAGCACGGCGAGGACGGCGAAGGTGCGGATGAAGCCGGACTCGAACCAGTCGCGGCGGCCACCTTCCTCCAGCACGATCTGCAGCGCGCCGAGGCCGGCGACCATCGCGCCGATGCCGAGCCAGTCGGCCTGGCGCAGGCGTTCGCGGTCGCCGTCGCGGGGGCGGATCGACCAGGCCACCGCGGCCAGCAGGGCGATCCCCGGCAACAGTTGCAGGAGAAAGATCCAGCGCCAGGAATAGGCATCCGCCAGCCAGCCGCCGATCGACGGGCCGGCGGCCTGGGCCACACTGTTGGAAAGGCTGAACAGCGCCATGCCGAGGGGTATCCGGCTGGACGGCAGCTCGGTGAGGATCAGTTGCATCGACAGCGGGATCAGCACCGCCCCCGAAGCCCCCTGGATCACCCGGATCAGGATCAGCGTCGACAGGTTCGGCGCCAGCGCGCAGCTCAGCGAACTGAGCAGGAACACCAGCGAGCCGAGGAGCATCACCCGGCGCAAGGAGAACACTTCCACCAGCCAGGCGGTAAGCGGGATCATACTGATTTCCGCGACCAGATAGGCGGTGGAGATCCACGAGCCCTCCTCGAAGGTGGCTCCCAGCGCGCCTTCTATCTCCGGCAGCGCCGCGCTGGTGACGTGCACGTTCATGCCGGCCATGAAGCAGCCGAACAGGCCGCCGGTGACGGCGACCCAGGCACGCAGCGATACCTTGTCGTCAGCGCTCATCGGCGGAGGCTCCGTCCGGTTCGCGAGTGTCCACGGTGGCGATCACCGACATCCCCGGAAGCAGCCGGCCCCGCTCGGCGGCGTCGGCGTCCAGGCGGATACGCACCGGGAAGCGCTGGACGATCTTGGTGAAGTTGCCGGTGGCGTTGTCCGGCGGCAGCAGCGCGAATACCGCGCCGGAGGCCGGCGCCACGCTGTCGACGCGGCCGCGCCAGCGGCGGCCGAACGTGTCCACCTCCAGCTCTACCGGTTGCCCGGGGCGGATGCGTTCGAGCTGGGTCTCCTTGTAGTTGGCCACCACGTAGGCCTGCTCCAGCGGCACCACCGCCAGCAGCGGCAGCCCCGGCGTGACGTACTGGCGCAGGCGCACCTTGCGCTGGCCGACGCGGCCGGCGAATGGGGCGCGGATTTCGGTATCGTCCAGGGCGTGGCGCGCCAGTTCGCGCGCCGCCGCGGCTTCCTGCAGCTCCGCCTGGCGCTGGGCGAGCGCCGCCTCCGCCTCGCGTCGCCGGCTCTTCAGTACGTCCCTGGCGGCGCGCTGGCGGCCTTCCTCGGCGCTTGCCCGCCGCGCCGCCGCCCGCGCTCGCTGGTGCACCGCGTCGGCATTCTCCAGGCGCTGGCGACTGGTGGCATGCTCGTCGGCCAATTGCCGGTAGCGTCGCCAGTCGGTCTCGGCGCGGCGCCATTCGGCTCGCGCCGCTTCGCCATCGGCGCGGGCGCGGCTGATCGTCTGCGCCTGCTCCAGCAGTTGCCGATCGAGGGTCTCCAGCTTCGCGCGCTGGGCTTCCAGCGCCGCCTGCGCCGCCGCTTCGCGGGCCTCGGCGGCGCGCAGGCGCTGGCGGAAGTCGCGCGGGTCCAGGCGCAGCAGCAGGTCGCCGGCCTGGACGTCGGCGTCGTCGGCCACCAGCACCTCGGCGACGTAGCCGGAGACCTGCGCGCTGACCGCCACCCAGTCGGCGCGTACATAGGCATCGTCGGTGCCCTCCAGGAAGCGTCCGCTGCTCCACCACCAGGCCAGCAGGGCGGCGAGCGCGATGGCGCCGGCGAGGCCGCCCAGCAGCCAGGTTCGGCGCCGGCGCGTGGCTGCTGGCATGGTTTCGCCAGTGGTGTGTTCTATGGGTTCCCTGATTGCCTGGTTCATTGTCCGTTATCCTGGTGGGAGGGGCTGGGAGCGGCTTGCCAGCCGCCGCCGAGAGCCCGGAACAGTTCGACCTGGCGCTCGGCGACGCGCATCTCGGCGTCGACCAGGCGCGCCCGGTCGGCGACCAGGCTGCGTTGGCTGTCGAGCAGCTCGAGGGCATCGAGGGCGCCGGCGCGATAGTTGCTGCGCGCCAACCGGTAGGCGTGGCGCTGCTCGTCGAGGGCACGCTGGAGGTCGGCACGCCGCTGGCGCTCGCCGGCATACAGCGCCAGGGCACGCTCGACCTCGCGCAGGGCGCCGAGCACCGCTCCGTCGAAGCGCGCCAGGGCGGCGTCGCGCTCTGCCGCTGCGCTGTCCAGGCGGCCTCGCGCGCTTTCCCGGTTGGGGAAGCGCCAGCTCAGCAGCGGGCCGGCCGCGTAGGCCAGCGCGCCGCTGCCGCCGAGGCCGGCGAGGGTCACTGCGGAGGTCTCGGCGCCGACGGCGAAGCTGATGCGCGGGTACAGCTCGGCTTCGGCCAGCGCGCGCCGGGCGTCGGCGGCGGCGAGCCGGCGCTCGGCCGCGCGGACGTCCGGGCGGCGCGCCAGCAGGCTCCAGCCGTCGCCGGTGGGCAGGGCACGGCGCAGTTGCGGTATGCCGGCGCAGGTCGCGGCAGGAGCGTCCAACTGGCGCGGCGAGCGCCCGCTGAGCAGCGCCAGTTCGTAGAGTGCCGCGCGCCGCCGCGCCTCGAGCATCGGCAGCGCGGCGCGGGTCCGCTCGCGCAAGGCCAGCAGCCGGCGTCGCTGCAGCTCGCTGGAAAGGCCGGCGGCGAGCTGGCGTTCGCTCAGCGCCAGGCTCGCGTCGAGCAGGCCGACCGATCGGCGTTGTACCTCTGCCCGTCGCGCCAGGGCGCAGGCGCGGACGTAGGCGAGGGTGGTCTGGCTGGCCACGCTGACCCTGAGCAGGTCGCGCGCCGCTTGCGCCGCTTCGGCATCCGCCTTCGCCGCGGCGATGCGGGCGCGGACTTCGCCCCACAGGTCCAACTGGTAGGACAGGTCGAGGCGGGCGGTGTGTTTCCACTGGCTGTGCAGGTCCTCGTCGGTGGCTTCGGCGAGGGTCTGGTCGTCGCCGTCGCGCCCATACTGGTAGCCATAGCCGACCTCGGTCCGTGGCCAGCGTTCGCCCTGTGCGCCGCGCAGATGGCCGAGGAGCGCGCGGGCATGGGCATCGGCTGCGGCCAGGTCGCGGTTGTGGCGCAGCGCGGCGGCCACCAGGTGGTTCAGCCCAGGGTCCTGGTAGAGCGTCCACCACTGGGCGGGCAGCGCGTCGCCGCGGGTTCCCGCCACCCTCGACAGGCCAGGGTCGAGGCTTTCCGCGCGTGGCGCGGGTTGGTTGCGGTTCGCGCAGCCCAGCGCGGTGGAGATCCCCAGCGCCAGCGCCACGCAACGCAGATGACTGGCAAGCGGCATTGCCCTGCTCCCGTGTCTGAAAGAGCGGGGAACGATAAGGCAGGCGCGGGCGGCCTGCGCCGGCAAAAGCGCCAGTAATCGTCGCGAAATGGACAGTCGGCGGATTTTTCAGCGTTGCCGCATCAGGTACGGGCCGCAGCCCAGGGCCAGCAGCCCGGCCGGGATGGCCAGCAGGGAGATGCGGGCGATCTGCCGGGAGTAGCGGTTCACCCCGGCAAAGCTGTCGGCCTTGGTGGCGGTCTTCCGGCGAAACCCCGGTCGCGGCTTTCGGCGCGGCTGCGTTCGAGAAGGAACTCCACGGCGACCACGCCCAGCCAGAATGCGACGGCGAACAGGCGAAGGGACAACGGCAACGGGTGCATGGCGCGCTCTCGCTGGTCTTTCAGGCGTTCTCCGGATGCCGTCTCAGCCAGCGCAGGGCGTCGTCCCACAGCGCCTCTGCACCGGCGCGGAAGTAGCCCATGTGTCCGAGCGGCCCACCGTCGGGTCGCAGGTCGAGGGTTTCCAGCGGTGCGTTGCGGTAGGCCTCGACGAAGGCGTCCCGCGAGCGCGGCGGTGCCCAGGGATCGTCCAGGGCGGTGGCGAACAGACAGGGCGTGCGCACTGCGGCGTAGCGCTGGTGGAGGTGGCGCATCGCCGGGTCGTCGAAATAGTAGCGGGGATGGCGGCACCAGCGCTTCCAGTCGCGGTAGACCCCCAGCGGCAGGTCGTCGCCCATGCCCAGCAGGCTCCAGGCCATGTAGCCTTTCCAGGCCACCAGCGGCGGCAGCACCAGGGTCCACAGCAGGCGCACCTTGAGCGCTTCGCGGCGCGACATCCAGCCGCTCCAGCCGGCGCCGCTGCCGAAGCTGTAGCAGGCGGCGAGCCGCCCATGGTCGGGCAGCAGGCCGATGGCGTGGCCGCCGAAGGAGTGGCCGGCCCAGTACAGCGGCCGCTCCTCCCGGCCGAGCAGCTCGACGGCGGCGGCGAGGTCCCGGTAGGCCCAGTCCAGGTAGGACATGGCGAAGCCCTTCAGGCTTGCCGGCGCGGATTCGCCGATGCCGCGATAGTCCAGGGTGAGTACGTCGAAGCCCTGGCGCGCGGCGTGTTCGGCGAAACGCCGGTAGAAGCGCTGGGCGACGCCCGTCGCGCCGGCCACCAGCAGGTTGCCATGGGCGTGGCCCGGCGCGTGGTAGCGGTAGGCGGACAGCGGATAGCCGTCGGTCGCGGGCAGGGCCAGGCGTTCCATCCGCACCGGCGCTGCGGAATGTTGAGTCAACGAAGTCATGTCGGTTTCCGCAGGAGAGATGGAGCGGAGCGACCGGGGGTCGACCCGCAGGGGAGCTAGCGGCCTTTGAACGCCGGCGCGCGCTTTTGCACCATCGCCAGCACGCCCTCGCGGACGTCCTCGCTGCCGATCAACGCGGCCAGCGACTCGTTGACCCGCGACAGCGCCGCATCGTCCCCCTCGTCGCGCCCCTGGAACGCCGATTGCAGCGCGGCGCGCACCGCCAGCGGCGCGGCCCGGGCGATCCGCTCGGCGTATTCGAGGGCCCGTGCCAGTTCCTCGCCGGGTTCCACCACCTCGGTGAGCAGGCGCATGCGCAGGGCTTCGTCGGCATCGAACTCATCGCCGGTGAGGATGTAGCGCATGGCGTCGGTCCAGCCCGCCGCGCGCGGGAAGCGCACGGTGGATCCGCCCAGCGGCGGGATGCCGCGTAGCACCTCCAGATGGGCGAAGCGCGTGCCGCGCGCGGCCACCGCGATGTCGGCATTGAGCATTAGCTCTATCCCGGCGGTCCAGCAGGTGCCTTGCACCGCGACCACCAGCGGCTTGCTCCGACGCGGCTGGACCACGCCCCAGGGATCGACGCCGCCGTCCGGATAGCGGAAACCGCTGGCGGCGAGCTTCGGTGCCAGTTCCATCAGGTCGAGCCCGGCGGTGAAGTGCTCGCCATGGGCGAAGAGCACGGCACAGCGGGATTCCTCGCTGCGCTCGTATTCACCCATGGCCAGCGCCAGGTCCGCCAGCATTGCGCTGTCGAAGGCGTTGCGCTTGCCCGCGCGGTCCAGGCCGATGAGAAACAGATGACCGCGCTGCTCTCGGGTGACGCGGCCCGGGCCGCTGTTGGCTTCGCTCATGATGCCTCTCTCCTGTGCTTGGGTTGGTGGAGCGGAAACTTCTTCTAGTTACCTACCGAACATTCGGTTTGTAAAAACTAAACAAACATTCGGTAACCGTCAAATTGAGGCGCCAAGGCTTATGGCATAGAATCAACGTCTTTGATCGAGAGCAGGAACCTTCCGTGCGTCCGTTGAAAATCTCTCGCGACGAGCTTCTCCAGCGCTGCGCCGGCACCTTCCGTCGCTACGGCTACCACGGCACCACCATGGAAATGCTGTCCAGCGCCTGCGGCTTGACCAAGGCCTCGTTCTACCACCACTACCCGAACAAGGAAGCCTTGCTCCGCGACGTTCTCGAATGGACCCACCAGCGGCTCGCCGAGACGCTCTTCAGCATCGCCTACGACCCGCTGCTGACGCCCCGCGAGCGCCTGGAAAAACTCGGCCGCAAGGCCGCCCGGTTGTTCCAGGACGACAGCATCGGCTGCCTGATGGGCGTGGTCGCGGTCGACGCCAGCTATGGTCGCAGCGAGCTGATGGCGCCGATCCGCAGTTTCCTCGACGACTGGGCGCAAGCCTTCGCCCAGCTCTACCGCCCGGCCTTCGACGAGGCGCAGGCGCTGGAGCGCGGCCGGCAACTGGTGGCCGATTTCGAAGGCGCCATCCTGCTGGCGCGCATCTATGGCGAGCCGGGCTATATCGATGGCGTCACCCGGCGAGCGCTGGAGCAACTGGCGGGCTAGCCTGCGCCCGCCTTCAACCTGAACGAAGCGTTTCGCCAGGCGGTCGGAACAACAGGTCCCCGTTCCGGAAGCCGAGTCCATGCCGCTGCGCCGTGCCGTTTTCGCCATCCTTTTCGCGTCCCTGGGCAGTCCTTTGGTCGCCGCCGAAACACCCCTGCGCCTGGAGCGCCTGGAGCGCTGCGGCGATCTCCTGGCCAGCGAGCGGCAGGAGTGGTGCCTGCGCGTGCGCGGCCTGGGCTCCGGCCTGCCGCGCCTGTTGCTGGACGGCCGCGAACTGCCGGCCACCGCCCTGTGGCGCGAGGGCGACGGCCTGCGGCTCCGCCTGGACCGCCGTGGCCACGCCAGCGGTCCGCTTTGGCTGGAGCAGGGCGGGCGCAGCAGCAATCCGGTATGGCTGACCCTGAACGGCAGTCATGTGCTCGCCGCCGGTCCCGACGAGGTGGCGAAGAACATGGATGGCCTGACCACCTACGTCGACCTGGTCAGCCTGTTGATCGAGGAGAACCACGACGGTCGCCGGGAGGCCGAACGCCTGGCCGATAAATATGGCGCGCGGGTGGTCGGCGCGATCCCGCCGTTGAACCTCTACCAGTTGCGCCTGCCGGCGCGCGACCTCGTCCAGCGCGACGCGCTGGTCCTCCGCATCGGCAGCGAGACCAGCGTGGACGCCGTGGTGGTGGAGGAGTCCGCGCCGGAGAAGGGCGAGGAAACCGAGGCGGCGCGCCGGCCCGTGGACAAGCCGGACAGCGACTCCGACGAGTGGGCGGCCAATCGTTTCATGGACGCGGTGAACTATTACCAGCGTCGGGTCCGCGCCCGCCAGGCGCCGCTGGAGACCCGCCCGGTGCGCATCGGGGTGATCGAGCGCGACGTCGACTTCGACGCTCCCGACTTCGCCGACTACCTCGGCCCCTGCAAGGCGCCCGCACCGCGTACCTGCCTCTACGCGCGCGATGCCGAACGTCCCGACAACCACGGTTCGACGGTCGCCGGCATCCTCGCCGCGCGCTGGGACCAGGGCGGCAACAGTGGTTTCCTGCGTGGGTTGGACCGCGCCAGCCAGGGTTTCGAAGTGATCGTCGAGCGCAATTCGGATGCTGGCATCACGGCCAACGTCGCCGCCTCGGTGAACCTGGTGGAGGATGGCGTGCGGGTGCTCAACTGGAGCTGGGGCATCCACCGCGTCGGCGCTCGCGACGTCGATGGCGACGAGGTGGATTCGCTGGTGCGCTCGGGGATCGCCATGAGCGGCTACGAGGAGTTGCTCGAGGAGTTCTTCCTCTGGCTGCGCAAGGAGCATCCGGACGTGCTGGTGGTCAACTCCGCCGGCAACGGCTCGTCCTACTCCGGTACCGACGAATACCGCCTGCCGTCCTCCTTCGTTACCGAGCAGTTGCTGGTGGTGGGCGGCCACCAGCGCAGCGAGCGCCAAGGCCTGGCGGTGGACGACCCGGCCTACGCGGTCAAGCGCAGCACCTCGAACGTCGACATGCGGGTGGATGTCACCGCCGCCGCCTGTACCCATGCCTCGACCCTGGAGCGGGACGCGCGGGGCGAGGTGCACTGCGGCACCTCCTATGCCACGCCGATGGTCGCCGGCACGGTCGCCGCCATGCTTTCCCTCAACCCGCGGCTGCGACCCGAGGAGATCCGCATGCTGCTCCGGCGCAGCGCCATGACCATCGGCGGCGACTACGATTTCGAGCCGGCCGATGCCGAGGACCTCACCGCACCGATCCTGCCCTCGGAGCGCGGCTACCGCCTGGACCACCGCGACGTCGGCCGCTCGGCGCGGCTGGACATGCAGAAAGCCCTGGACCTGGCGGTGAAGAGCCGCGAGCGCGTGCGCTGAGGCGTTCCGCCGGCCCGGCGCCTCACGGCGAGGCTTCCAGCAGCCGGGCGAGGCGTTCGGCGAGTTCGTTGTGGCGGAACGGCTTGGTCAACACCTCGAAGCCGTTGAGTTGCTCGGGCCTGAGGTTGGCGTAGCCGGTGATGACCAGCACCGGCAATTGCGGGAAGCGCTGGCGCAGTTCCTCGGCAAGCTGCACGCCGGTCTTGTCGGCCATGAGATGGTCGGTGACCAGCAGGTCGGGCGCCAGGCCGCGCTCGACCTCGCCCAGGGCTTCCTCCGCCGACGCCGCCTCGCTGACCTGGTAGCCGAGATCGCCGAGCAGCAGCGCGGTGGTGTAGCGCACCATCCTGTCGTCGTCGACCAGCAGCACGTGGGTCGGCCGCAACGCCTCCGGTGCGTCCGGGCAGCTTTCTGCGGTGGATTGCGTCTGCTCCGCGGTGATCGGCAGCCAGATGCTCACCCGGGTCCCCTTGCCGATCTCCGAGTGGATGCCCAGGCCGCCGCCGGACTGGGCGACCAGGCCCTGGACCATCGACAGGCCGAGGCCGGTGCCCTTGCCCACGCCCTTGGTGGAAAAGAACGGCTCCATGCAGCGGGCCAGCACCTCGGCGGGCATGCCTCCGCCGTTGTCGGCGACTTCCAGGCACACGTAGCGGCCGGCGCCGAGACCGTCCACCGCGCCGTCGATCACCAGGTCGGTCCGCGCGCCTATTTCCAGGCGGCCGCCTTCGCCCATGGCGTCGCGGGCGTTCACCGCGAGGTTGAGGATGGCCAGTTCGAACTGGTGCGGATCCACCACCACCGCCGGCAGGCGTTCCGGGATCTCGATGCGGACCTCGATGGTCGGGCCGAGCGAGCGCTCGATCAGGTCGTGCATGCCTTCGACCAGCTCGCGCAGGGCCACCGCCTGCGGCTTGAGGGTTTGCCGGCGGGCGAAGGTGAGCAGGCGACCGACGAGGTTCCGCGCCCGTTCGGCGGACTGTAGCGCGCCGTCGATGAGGTCGGTGGAGCGGGCGTCGTCGAGCCGCCGGCGGATCAGTTCCAGCGAGGCCATGATCGGCGTCAGCAGGTTGTTGAAGTCATGGGCGATGCCGCCGGTCAACTGGCCGACCATCTCCATCTTGCGTGCCTCGTGAAGCTGCGCCAGGGCGCTTTCGCGCTGGGCGAGCATGGTCGCGACACGTTCTTCCAGGCTTTCGTTGAGTTCGCGCAGCTCGTTCTCGGCGCGTACCCGCGCGCTGATGTCCATGCACACGCAGAGCAGGCCGCTGGCGGCATGCTGCTCGTCCACCAGCGGCGTGACTTGGTTCTGCACCCACACCGTATCGCCGTCGGGGCGAACGTAGCGGCCGCTCATCTCGAACGCCGCGCCGGTCGCTCCGCCTGGCGCCGCAGGGAGGGCGAAGTCGGCGGGGTCGAGGATGTCCTGCATGCGCAGGCCGAGCAGGGTCTCGCGCGAACGGCCGGCGATCTCGCAGTAGCGATCGTTGACCCGGGTGAAGCGCCAGTTCCGGTCGCATACCGCGATGCCCGCGCTGGCCTGGTCGAACATCGCCGCCAGTTGCGCGGAACTGGTGCGCAGCGCCAGCTCCGCGCGGGCATGGGTGAGCGAGGTCCAGGCCAGCTTGGCGGCTTCCTCCGCCAGGCGGCGCGAATCTTCGCCGAGCGCCTGCGGATGGGCGAAGTGGATCGCCAGCAGCGCCTCCAGCCGGCCGTGGCGCAGCACCGGGACGTGCAGCGTGGCGCCCAGCCCCAGGCGCGCGCGGCTCGCCGCCTCGTCGAGACTCATGCCGCGCTCCCCGGCGAGGTCTTCCCGCGCCACGCTGCGTCCGGCATGCAGTTCGCCGGACAGGGTGGCGCCGAACGCCAGGTAGCGATGCCGACCGACCGCCGAGCGGCCGTCGTGGAGATAGTCGCGATGAACCTGGAAGGTCATGCCGTCGCCGTTGTCCTCGCCGAAGAATATCCGCGACGCACCCAGCTCCTCGCCGAGCCGGCGCAGGGCGGTGGCTTCGATTTCCAGGGGATCGGCCAGGGACGGCAGGGTCTGGCCCAGTTCCAGGAGGAACGCCTGGCGGCGTTCGAAACGCACCCGCTCGGTGGTCTCGGTGACGATGCACAGCACGCCGCCGACGGAACCGTCGGTTTCCCGCACCGCCGAATAGGACACGTCGAAATAGACCGTCTCGCCGCGTCCATGGCGTTCGATGTAGAAGGGCCGATCCTTTGCCGCGAAGGTTTCACCGGTCTCGTACACCCCGCGCAGCAGCGGTTCGAGGTCATCCCACAGCTCCCGCCAGTTCTCTATCGCCGGCCGGCCGAGGGCGCGCGGATGCTTGTCGCCGATGCTCGGCGCGTAGGCATCGTTGTACAGGGCGACGAATTCCGCGCCCCAGAACAGCACGATCTGCGCCTTGGCCGGCAGCAGCGTGGCCATCGTCGTCTTCAGGCTCGCCGACCAGGCGTCCGGCGGGCCGAGGGGCGAACCGGCCGCGTCGAGGCTGAGCAACAGTTTCCCGACCGCTCCTCCGTTGGCCAGGAAGGCCGGTGGATGGTCGAGGGTGTTCGGGTCCGGTTCGATGGTGAAAGGCTGTGCCATGTCTGCGGAGTCTTGCTCGGTTCCGGTTGAGGTGGTGGGTCGTATGGAACATAGGAGGGCGGTGGGTGCGCTTGCGTTCAATCAGCTTGGGGGACCGCGGGATCCCGATGCGGGTAGGTTTCGACTGGTCCCGAGGGAGCTGCCGGATTAGGCTGTGGGATGAGTACGGCCCTCATTTCCAGGAGCGGCGCGAGGGCCGCTTGGCCCGGTGGAATTTTGCTGTTGTTTTTCTTTTTTTAAAACAATGGGATACGGTAAGGGTGTTCCCCACGGGTGTGGGGATGAACCGTGAATTGGCTGAAGGGTGGCCTCGGCTCATTGGTGTTCCCCACGGGTGTGGGGATGAACCGGTGCTCGTGCCGGACGCCACTGGCGAGGTCACGTGTTCCCCACGGGTGTGGGGATGAACCGCATCCGAGGGATTCACCAGCCAGGCCATCATCGTGTTCCCCACGGGTGTGGGGATGAACCGGACCGCAGTTGATCGAGCCTCAGCGCTCGGCCGTGTTCCCCACGGGTGTGGGGATGAACCGTCTTGGCGGGGCATTGTGCAGTGGATTGCCGATGTGTTCCCCACGGGTGTGGGGATGAACCGCAGACCAAGGCGCCGCCGCTGATCGTGCCAGCGTGTTCCCCACGGGTGTGGGGATGAACCGCTCGCGGACAACACCCCGAACCCCTACGTCGGGTGTTCCCCACGGGTGTGGGGATGAACCGATGGAAGACCCAACCCGCGGCCAGGGGTGGGGGTGTTCCCCACGGGCGTGGGGATGAGCTGGTATCGACATCGATGGTGACCAGGCTGGTCCAATGTTCCCCCACAGGCGTGGGATAAACCTGTCTACGCTCCTGCGGTTCGCCCCACCGCGCGGTATTTCCCACGGTGGGGCGAACCGCGCGGCACTACGACCAGTGGCGTGATCACCAGTGTCAGCCGCCAGTTGCGGAGACGCGGATCGCCCACCGTCCGGCAAGATCCTCTTTCAGGGCATGGAGTTTCCAACCAACCTGGTTCACGTCGCTGGGGATGCAGGCTTCGCTCAGCACGAATAACTGACGGCGCAGGCATTGGGCGGGGGCTGCCTGGATACCTTGCCCTTACCGGTCTCGAAGAAGGCTTCCAGCCCCCTGTGGCGGAAGGAAATAGATTGTGAACAGGCGGCAAGTGAAGGTTGTTAGAGAGTTAGCGGAATGTCCGACGTTCGCTGTTGCACCATGGAGTTCCTGCTAATTTGGACAGGGTGGTCGGTCCGGTCCATATCCCTCCTGCGCTCCTTCGCTTGCTAAACGGGGGTGAACAGGCGCATCCCTCGCTGGCTGCTCCTTGACGAGCGTCATGCACCAATAGGACGCGTTCCTCCGGTCCGGCTCAGGCCCGGTACGGGCGCCGAGGGAGGGCTGGAAACGATGGCCAAATAATGGCATTTTCTTTTCTCTGTAGGATCGCCCTGTGGCAGCGAGTCGGCTGATATGTGGCAAGTCCAGGGGCCGGCGGTGATCGCAGGATAGCCGCAGTTCAGGATCGGCCTCGGTTGTAGGCAGGGATGGAAGGTGGAAGGAATGCTCGGCTTTTCTGACATGGATGACGCATCGCGATACCTCTGGGCCAAGAGCGATGAGGGGGCTGGCCATGGTTTGCTGGCACACCTGCTGGATGTGGCCGCGGTGGCCCTGACGGTGCTGGAGCACGAGCCGCGGAGCAGTCGGCGATGGGCCGCCGAGGCCCTGGGGCTGCCGCTGGACGGCGCGCCGCGCTGGATCGCTACGCTGGTTGGGCTGCACGACTTCGGCAAGGCGATAGCCGGGTTCCAGGCCAAATGGCCGGCGGGTCGCGAGCGGGACGAGGCCAACGGCCTGCGCTTCGATACGCGCCTGTTGAAGGTCACCGACCACGCTTGTGCCAGCGCCTCGCTCCTGCGCCCGCTGCTGCTGGAAAAAGGCGATGCATCCTTGCTGTGGATACTGCACGTGCTGCAGGCGATCAGCGCCCATCATGGCTACAACTTCACTTCTGCCGATATAGAACGGGTGGTCCAGCGACACGAGCCGGCCGACTGGTGCCAGGCCCGGCGTCGCCTCTTCGATCTCTATTGGCAGCTGTTGGCGCCGACAGGCCAGGCGTCCCTGGAGGAGCTATCGCAGCCTGCCGTTCAGTGGCTGGCGGGGCTGACCAGCGTTTCCGACTGGATTGGTTCCAATCCAGAGTGGTTCCCGCTGGGTGAGCGCCAGCCGGCCTTCGCCGACTATTTCGAGGATGCCCGGCGGCGTGCCGAGGCGGCGCTGGCGGCCATCGGCTGGCGGCATTACCGGCCGTTGCTTGCGGAACTGTCCGAGGTCGACCAACTGCTCGGCCGTGTGCTTGGCCTTCAGCAGGCGGTCGAGGCGCGTCCTTTGCAGCGCATCGCCGACGGACTGCTGGCGACGGCCGCGGGACCTGCGTTGCTGCTGGTGGAGGCGCCAATGGGTGAGGGCAAGACCGAACTGGCGCTGCTTGCTCATCTGCGCCTGCAGGCGGCCAACCAGCATCGCGGGCTGTACCTCGCCCTGCCGACGCGAGCGACCGGAAACGCCTTGTTCCGTCGGGTCCGCACTTTCCTGGAGGCCTTTGCCGGCGGCGACGGCGCGGATGTGCAACTGGTCCACGGCGGGGCCGGGCAGGACGCGCAGGTCCTGCACTTGCGCGGGATCGCCGGCGGCGCAGGTGCAAGCGTGGCGTCCTCGGCCTGGTTCGCCCGTCGTCGGCGGGCGCTGCTCTCTCCGTATGGCGTGGGCACGGTGGACCAGGCGCTGTTCGCCGCGCTGAACGTCAAGCACCACTTCGTTCTGCTCTGGGGGCTGGCGAACAAGGTTGTGGTACTTGACGAAGTGCACGCCTACGACACCTATACCAGTGCCTTGATCGAGGCACTGTTGCGCTGGTTGCGGGCCATGGGTTGCTCTGTGGTGTTGATGAGCGCGACCTTGCCCGCTCAGCGCCGTTGCGAGCTGCTGCGCGCCTGGGGTGTGAACGACGCGGAGTTAACGCAGACGGCCTACCCGCGTTTGCTGCTGGCCGACGGGCGGGGTGTCCGGTCGAAGGCCTGCCAGGCTCGTTCGCTTCCACGGATTCTCCTGCGCGAAGTAACGGAAGCCCTCCCAGGTATCGCCGAACAGGCGTTGCAGGCCTTGTCCCATGGCGGCTGTGGCGTAGTTATCGTCAACACCGTAGACCGCGCGCAACGACTCTATCGCCTGCTGCAGGCACAGGTCGGCGAGGAAACCCGCTTGCTGCTGTTCCATGCGCGTTTTCCCGAAGACCAGCGCGGACGCCTGGAAGGCCAGGTGCTCGACTGCTTCGGCAAGGAGGGGCAGCGCCCCGAGCGGGCCTTGTTGGTGGCGACCCAGGTAGCGGAACAATCGCTGGATATTGACTTTGACTTCATGTTCACCGACCTGGCGCCGGTGGACCTGCTCCTGCAGCGCGCCGGGCGCCTGCACCGGCACGCTCATCGGTTGCGCCCCGAGGCGCATGCCGAGGCACGGTTGTACGTGGCCGGGCTGAACCCGCAACGCTTCCCCGAGTTGAAGGCGACGGCTTGGGAGTATGTCTACGACCCCTACATCCTGGGGCGGACCTGGGCGCTGCTGTCCCTCCGGGATCATCTGCGACTGCCCGAGGATATCGACCTGCTGGTCCAGGCGGTCTACGACGAGGAGGTGCAACTGCCGGCGGAGATCACCGAGCGCGATCGCCATTTCATCGAAGTGGAAGCCTACGGCAAGCGCCTGGGTGAGCGTCGCACCGAGCGAATGATGGCGACGAACGTGGCGATCGCTGTGGAAGACGAGCCCCAGTTGGCTTACACGCAGCGCAATCGAGGTTATCAGGAAGGCGAGGAAGGACTCGGTCTGCCGAACTACACCCGCCTGGGAGACGAGTCGGTTTCCCTGGTCCCGGTGTATCGCCGGGAAGGCGGCTGGTCCTTGTCCGCTGGGGGAGAACTCTTCGACCCGGCGCATAGGGTTTCCGATGACCTGGCGCTGGCCTTGGCCAGCCGGCAGATCAAGACCTCGCGCAAAGATCTGGTCAAGCACCTGCTGGCAACGGAGGTGCCGCGTGCCTTCGTCGAGCATCCGTTGCTGCGGCAGCTCAGGCCGTTGGAACTAATTGAAGGACAGGCGGTGATAGGCAGATTGACGGTGGTGCTGGATGAGGAGCTGGGCTTGGTGTTTATCAGGGACCCCGAGGAGTAAGAATGACTGAACACTACAACCTGCTGGATACCCCCTGGCTGCCGGTCCGCCTGGCGAACGGCGAGGTCCGCGAGATGGGGCTGCTGGAGGTGTACCGCGAGGCCGAGCGTATCAGCGCCCTGGCGGAAACCGAGCCGCCGAGTCTGATTGCACAGTACCGCCTGCTGCTGGCCATTACCCACCGGGCGCTTTTGCTGGAGTACGGCGCGTGGAAGGATAGTGGCAGGCTGCGTTGGTTCCGCGAGGGGTTGCCCATTGACGTCGTGGAACGCTACCTGGAGCGTTGGCGAGAGCGTTTCTGGCTGTTCCATCCACAGTATCCGTTCATGCAAGTCGCGGCCTTGGCTAGCGCCGCGGAAACCTGCGACAAACAGAAGCCCTGGGCCCAGATTTCCCTGGCCAGCGCCAACGGCAATACCCCTGTCGTGTTCGACCACTCCTATGACCTGGCGCCTTCCGCGGTGAGTGCGGACCGGGCGTTGTGCGCCTTGCTGGGCTTCCTACAGTTCACTCCGGGCGGGTTGGTCAAGACTGTTCGCGATTCGGACAAAGCCGGCGCACTGGCCAATACGGCGGCGGTGGTACCCCTGGCGGACAGTCTGGCGAAAACCCTGTGCCTGGCCTTGCACCCGGCCTCGGGCGAAGCAGCCTTCGATTTGCCTGCCTGGGAGCGGGAAGCCTTGACGATTCCGCAACTGGCCGCCGACCCCATTCTTGCCAGCGGGCCTAACGATCGCTACACCCGGCAGTCGCGAGCAGTGTTGTTGCTGCCGGAGGAAGAGGGCTGCGTCCGCTGGATTCGTTTCGCCGCCGGCCAGGCGCTGGCCGACGATGTCCAGGCGCCGGACCCCATGGCCAGCTACCGCCCCGGCGCCAACAACAGCATGGTCCGGCTGAGCTTCGGTGAAGGGCGGGTGTTCTGGCGCGACCTGCCGAGCTTGCTGCCGGACAGCGCGGCGGCTGGCTCGAAACGGGCTGCCGTTCTCGACTGGGCTTCCAACCTGCGCAGCATCGGCGCCGATGCGCCGTCCTCGATGCTGCTGGTCGCCGGATTGGCCAGCGACCAGGCCAAACTGTTGCGCTGGCGCTCCGAGACCGTTGTCCTGCCTGCGGCCCTGCTCGACTCGGAGGGCTGTGCCAACGAACTGCGCCGTTGTATCCGGGAATCGGAAGACCTGTACGGCGAACTGCGCAAGATCGCCGTGGCAATGCTCGCCGAGGCGTTGCCCGATCCTGCCAGCAAGGACACCTGGGCGAGGGCTCGTACGTCGTTTGACAACGGTCCGGCTGCGGCCACCTATTTCGCCTTGCTGGAGCGCTCGTTGCCCTCGCTCATGGCCCTCATCGGCGGCGATAGGTTGGAGATGCTGGACGAAGCCGAGGCGTTCTGGCGAAGCCGCCTGCTGGCAGCCCTCGAGGTCGCCTGGCAGGGCGTGCGGGAAGGCCTGGGCCTGTCGGTCGCAGCGTTGCGTGCGGAGGCCAAGGTCCGGCCGCGCTACCTGGCGTTGCTGCGTCGTTACCGTAGCGAACGTACCTCTTCCACTCCACTTGCAGAGGAGCAGTGTGCATGAGTGCTGCCGAACATCCTTTCATCGGCCATCTGCAGCGCTTGCAGAATGATCGCGGTGCGCTGGCCGTTCTACGGCGCAGCCTGGGCTTCGCGCCGGGTGCCTATGTGCCGGCCTATCCCTATGTGGAACGCTTCGTCGGTGCCGAGAGGCATGCGCAGGATGCCTGGCGCCTGGCACTGTATCTGACCGCCGGATTGTTCGCCAGCCATCCCGGACAGGGGCGGGCGAGCCTGGCGATGCGCTTCGGCGAACTGATGAAAGCGCGCAACAGCGCGAGCATCGAAAAGCGTTTCATCGCCTTGCTGGCTGCCGATGCGGAAAACCTGCCGGTGTATCTGCGCCAGGCCGTGAGCCTGTTGGCGGCGGACAAGCTCGCCTTCGACTATGGCGCCTTGCTCGACGACCTTGCCCATTGGCTCGACCCTTACCTGCCTGTTGCGCGCGGCGACGCCATTCGCCAGCGCTGGGCCAGGGATTTCTACGCGGCGCTGGCCAACACAACCGACACCTCCCTTCACAAGGATTGAGAGACCAGCATGAATTTGTTCATCGAGTTCCATCTGATCCAGAACTTCGCTCCGTCCAACCTCAACCGTGACGATACCGGAGCGCCCAAGGATGCCATCTTTGGCGGTCACCGTCGGGCTCGCGTCAGCAGCCAGTGCTTCAAGCGTGCGATCCGCCTGACTGCCCACGAGCAGGAGTTGGTCGCGCCCGAACATCGCGGCGTGCGCACCAAGAAGCTCAAGGCATTGCTGCTGGAGCGGCTTGCCGGACGCGATCCCGCCGAGGCCGAGGGCAAGATCGAGACGGCGCTGGCGGCCGCGGGGCTCAAGCTCAAGGACGATGGCAAGACCGAATACCTGCTGTTTCTCGGCGAAGCGGAGATTGCCGGTTTCGCCGCGCTGATCGAGCAGCGCTGGGATGAACTGGGCAGCGCCGCGCCGGCTGGCGAGAAAAAGGGCAAGAAGGAAGCCAAGGCGAACGTGCCGACGGAAGTGATCAAGCAGGCCAGGGCCCTGCTCGACGGTGGCAAGGCCGTTGACGTGGCGCTGTTCGGGCGGATGCTCGCCGATCTGCCCGAAGTCAATCAGGACGCGGCCTGCCAGGTGGCCCATGCGATCAGTACCCATCGTGTCGAGCGCGAGTTCGATTACTTCACCGCCGTCGACGATCGCGGTGGCCCGGACGAAAGCGGCGCCGGCATGATCGGCCAGGTGGAGTTCAATTCCGCCACGCTGTATCGCTACGCAGTGGTCGACCTGCGCAAGTTGCTCGGCAACCTGCAGAACGACGGCGAGCTGGTGCTGTCGGCGCTGGAAGCGTTCACCCAGGCCATGGTCCGGGCGATCCCGTCGGGCAAGCAGAACACCTTCGCGGCGCACAACCTGCCGGCCTTCGTCGGTATCTGCTTGCGCCACGCGGGCCCGCTGAACCTGGCCAACGCCTTTGAGAAACCGGTCGTCGCGCGTGCCGATGCCTCCCTCAGCGAGCGCTCCGTTGCCGAGTTGGCCCGCCACGACCAGCAATTGGCCTCGGTCTATGGTGACAGCCGCGACCGCTGGGCTTATCTGGACATCAGCGGTGCCTGGCCGAAGGAGCGTGGCGAGCCGGCCGGCAACCTGCAGCAACTCGCCGATTGGCTGCGCAGCCAGGTTTCCAGCCGTCTGGGAGGCTGAGATGGCTACCTTGCTGATGCGCCTGCAAGGGCCGATGCAGTCATGGGGCACCACCAGCCGTTTTGACGAGCGCGACACTCAGCTGGAACCGTCGAAGTCGGGAGTGCTTGGCCTGGTCTGCGCCGCCCTGGGACGTGATCGCAGCGAGCCGCTGGAGGATCTGGCCAGCCTGCGGATGGGGGTGCGCGTCGACCGAGAGGGCATTCCGTTGCGCGACTACCAGACGGCCACCGGTGTGCTGGTCGCCAGTGGCAAGGCCGATCCGCGGCGGACAGTGGTCAGCCCGCGGCATTACCTGGCCGACGCGGTCTTTCTGGTCGGGCTCGAAGGGCGCGACCAGGCCCTGCTGGAGCGAATCCAGCAAGCCTTGCGTGCACCGTTCTGGCCGCTGTGCCTGGGCCGCAAGAGTTTCGTTCCTGGGAGCCCGGTGTGGTTGCCCGAGGGCCTTTCTTCCCTGGCACTGGAACAGGCGTTGCAGGCCTGGCCACGCCTGGCCGAGGCGCAACCGGGCGACCGCGGCAAGCCCTTGCGTTGCCTGATCGAGGATGAGCGCAGCGGGGTGGTACGCCTCGATCAGCCCATCGCCCCCTTTGCCGAACGCCGTTTCGGCCCACGCTTCGTACGCTCGGGAGTCGCGGATGTACCTGACCAGACTGACCCTTGATCCTCGCAGCGCTCAGGCGCGCCGCGACCTAGGCGACGCCTATGAGATGCACCGTACTTTGTCGCGGGTTTTCGCCGACGAGCAGGCTCCGGCATCGCGCTTCCTCTGGCGTCTGGAGGCCTCGGGGAATGCCTGGTCCACTCCGACCTTGCTGGTCCAGGCGGCCAGCGAGGGTAACTGGTCGGTGCTGCAGGCGCTCCCTGGCTACCTGCTGGGGGAGCCGCAGAGCAAATCTCTGGCTTTGCGACAGTGGCTGGAAAGCGATATCTCCTACCGTTTCAGATTGTTCGCCAATCCGACGGTGACACGCCAGGGCAAGCGCTATGGGCTGGTGGGCGAGGAGCAGCAACTGGCTTGGCTGGCACGCCAGGGCGAGCGGCACGGTTTCGTGGTCGAGGCGGCCCTCGTAACCTTCAGCGAAGTGCTTGGCAGCCGCAAGAGGCAGACACGCATCAGCGTCTTGCGCGCCGCGTTCGAGGGGCGTTTGCGGATCAGTCGCCCGGATGCCTTTGGTCAGGCTCTGGTCGCTGGGATAGGCCCTGCCAAGGCTTTCGGCTGTGGCCTGCTGAGCCTGGCGCGTAGCTGATGCTACCGCCCCTCAAACCCTTGCCGATGAAGGACCGGCTGTCCATGGTGTTCGTCCAGTACGGGCAGATCGACGTGCGGGACGGCGCCTTCGTTGTCATCGACCAGACCGGCGTGCGTATGCACATTCCGGTGGGCTCGGTTGCCTGCATCATGCTCGAACCCGGTACCCGGGTGTCCCATGCCGCCGTACACCTGGCCTCGACTGTCGGCACCTTGCTGGTGTGGGTCGGTGAGGCCGGCGTGCGTCTGTACGCCAGTGGCCAGCCCGGTGGCGCTCGTGCTGATCGTCTGCTGTACCAGGCCCGTCTGGCCTTGGACGACGAGCTGCGGCTCAAGGTGGTACGCAAGATGTACGAACTGCGTTTCGCCGAGCCGGCGCCCGCGCGGCGTAGTGTCGAGCAATTGCGCGGCATCGAGGGCGCCCGGGTGCGCGAGACCTATCGGCTACTGGCTCGCCAGTTCGGAGTGGACTGGCGGGCGCGCAATTACGACCGGCGGAAGTGGGATGCCGCCGACGTACCGAATCGCTGCCTGTCGGCGGCCACCAGTTGCCTCTATGGAATCACCGAAGCTGCGGTGCTGGCGGCGGGGTATGCTCCGGCGGTCGGCTTCATCCATACTGGCAAACCGCTGTCGTTCGTTTACGACATCGCCGACCTGTTCAAATTCGACACAGTGGTGCCGGTCGCCTTCCGTATCGCCGCTAAGGCGCCGTCGCAACCCGAGCGTGACGTGCGGCTCGCCTGCCGGGATATCTTCCGTTCGAGCAAGCTGCTGACCCGCATCATTCCCACCATCGAAGAGGTACTGGCCGCCGGCGGCGTCGAACCTCCCAGCGCACCGCCCGAGTCGGTGCCGCCAGCCATTCCCAACCCGGAGGGAATCGGCGACCTCGGGCACAGGACGCAAGGGTGAGCTTCCTGGCCGTAGTGGTGGAAAACGTCCCGCCGCGCTTGCGCGGACGTCTGGCAATCTGGCTGCTGGAAGTCCGCGCGGGCGTCTATATCGGCGATGTATCGCGGCGTACCCGGGAAATGATCTGGCAGCAGCTGAGCGAGGGCTACGAGGAGGGCAACGTGGTAATGGCCTGGGCCGCCGCCAACGAATCCGGCTACGAGTTCCAGACCCTGGGCGTTAACCGTCGACATCCAGTGTTGTTCGACGGGCTGCAATTGGTGGCATTCCAGCCTCTGGATCGGACCACGGAATAGAGGATGAGGCGGTAGATTTTTCGAGGTGTTTTTTCTTCTTTAAAAACAATTCTGTACGGTAAGTGTGTTCCCCACATGCGTGGGGATGAACCGGGCACCATCGGCGCCATTGACCGCGCGCTGAAGGTGTTCCCCACATGCGTGGGGATGAACCGACTTGACCGGGCCGAACTCCATTGCCTCCTTGGTGTTCCCCACATGCGTGGGGATGAACCGGATGGCAACCGGCGTTTGTCCGCGCTGAACTGGTGTTCCCCACATGCGTGGGGATGAACCAGCCGCTGAGCAGCACCTACCGGCACCTGAAGAGTGTTCCCCACATGCGTGGGGATGAACCGGTAAAACTCGGCGATGCGATCCGCGAAGTCGCGTGTTCCCCACATGCGTGGGGATGAACCGCCGACAAGGTGGCGAAAATCGCTGCTGAGTACGTGTTCCCCACATGCGTGGGGATGAACCGTCACGATCACTGCTGAGAACCCCAACCACACCGTGTTCCCCACATGCGTGGGGATGAACCGCATCTGGCCGGGGCTCGGGTCTGGTTCTACGAGTGTTCCCCACATGCGTGGGGATGAACCGTAGTAGAAGGGGCTAAACCCAACTGGTCAGGTGTGTTCCCCACATGCGTGGGGATGAACCGGTGTTCAGCCTTGCACCGAACACCGTTAGCAAGTGTTCCCCACATGCGTGGGGATGAACCGAGGCCCGCATCCGCGAGCTGATCGCCGCCGGCGTGTTCCCCACATGCGTGGGGATGAACCGAAGGACCGCGTCCGCGTGCTGCTGGAGACGATGTGTTCCCCACATGCGTGGGGATGAACCGTGGAAGTACGCTCGCGCAGCGAGGATGCGATATATGCACGGGGCGAGCCGTTCACTTGAAAAGCCGACATTCCTGGCTGTCCTGTATTTCCCCTTTGGCATGGATAGAGCAGCCCCATAGGGCGAACGACGCCACCGGCGTCATTCGCCATGGCCGGGTCAACCGGAACGTCGAGCGGCTACCAGGCGCTGCTGCAGGCGCGTCAGGAAGGCCACTTCGAAGGCGGTCTTCTGCATCGGTGTGGGCAGGCTGTCGCGGCCGAAGGCGAAGGCGGTCCAGAGCTGGCCTTCGATCTGGTCGGCAAGCCAGTTCTCGGCCTGGCGGACGCCCTTGTCGATGGCGGGCTGGGCGGGAACCGGCCAGAGCAGGGAGAGACCGGGTTGCCGGTCGGCGGGGGGAATCTCGACCATCAGGTCCTTGTAGCGTTCGATGATTGCGTCGACGTGGGTCTTTTCCTTTTCATCCTTCGTCATGCTGGGTACTCCGTTTCTGAGAGTCACATGACCTGCCGCCTTCGCTGTCAATCGATGGAGGCAGGATCGCGCAGGGTTGACAGACCGGGAAACGGAACCGGCAGACCACGAGGGTCTCCCCACGCGATCCGCCATGAAGGCCCGCAGTTGGAAAACTGCGGTCGAGCCGATGCCTGCAAAAGCATTCGCTGCTTTCGCATGCACCGCTCGGCGCATCGCGCCGTCTCTTCGGGCTGTCAAACCCGGTCACGGATTTGGCCGTGACGGGCGCAGGATAGGGGCAGGCAAGGCGGGGAGCAAGGGCGGGAACGGGTGACGGCAGAGGCTATCGGCAGGCAAGGCGTTGGCTGAAGCGATTCATGGAAATAACCCGGCCTTGGAGCGCGCCGTTAATCATCGTTTACCAGGAGAAAACAATCCGCCTGGACTGTTCGACTCAATATTTTGTGATGCGCTTCACGTAATAAGAGTATTCCTTATGAGCCACGCAAAAGTGTCATTCGCTTCTTCGAAGAGGGCGCTGCCGAAGTTTCACGCTAGTTGGGCACGCCGCGAGGGCGGCTCGGCACTTTGGTGCATAAGGATATAACCCTTTCTTCATTTCTGATTTTCGTCAGAGTTCGTACCGGGGCGACCGTCCGTCATTCGATATTAATTAAAAGCGTCAATAATCCGTTTAGGAATCAGGGGCTTGGAAATCCACCTGGCAGAACTGACAGGTCGGTATGCCCAACCAAAGTATTGAACTGATTTAAGTGGTGGTACAAATTTGCCTTTCCCATGTTAGTCCTACTTAACAGGCGAAGCGGTGGAGAGCGCTCTGTTGCGGGCTGCTCGGGATTAAATGGGTTTCGCCCTCGGGGGGCTCCTGTCTTCCAATAAAAACAAGTTGTCGCCAGGCCTGATGAACTTTCAGGTACCCGCGTTCCGTTTTCTCGCGGAACTCACTGACTGCGCTTAACCGCGTGACCGGTTCGGTCGGTAAACAGCGACCTGCGCCGGAAACGCGATAACCGAGACAACTCAATCGAGGAACAGAAGATGGGATTATTCAATGCAGCCGCGAACCTGTTCGGCCAGGTCTACGAGCGTGCGACGCAGGTGGCCGCCACCGCCGTCACGGCGGTGGCGGACGTGGCCAGGACATTGGTGGGCTCCACCGTCGACGCCGTGGAGCAGCAGGTGCACGAAGCGCTTACATCGGTGCATGACGCCGTTGCCAGCGTGGAGCAGGCGCTGGAGGGTACGGTCGGCGCGGTGGCCGGCACGCTCGGCGAGATCGCCGGCGACGCCCTCGACACCGTAGGCTCCGCGGTCGGCACGCTGGGCGGGCTGGCCGGCAACTCGCTGGCGATCGCCGACGACTTGTTGCACGGGCGCGTCGAGCCGGAGGATTACCTGAAGCTGGTCGGTGACCTGGGGCAGGGCGTCGGTGCCACCGTCGGCCATGCCTGGGAATTCGGCAGCGACAGCCTGAAGGCCGCCAACGATCTCTACCACGCCGCCTACCAGGGTGGCTCGCTAAGCCTCGGCAATAGCGACGGCCTGCTCGGGGTCAATGTGATCGGCTCGCTGCTCGGCGGCAATCACGACCAGGGCGTGATTCCCGATAGCCGCGGCATCCTCGGCCCGCTGCCGATCAACGTCTCCTTCACCGAGCAAGGCCTGACCTTCGGCGGCGAGACGCCGCTGACTCCGCTGGTCACCGCAGCCCTGGCGCTGAATCCGATCACCGCGCCGCTGGTGCCGGTGCTGGCGCCGCTCAACCTCGGCGGCCTGGGAGTGGTCGGCTCGGTCGACAAGGAAGGCTTCAGCGCCAAGTTCTACGGTATCGCCGGACCCAGCTACAACCTCGGCGTGGCCAATCTCGGCGGCACCCTGGAATTGGGTAGCTACAACGAGGTCAAGCTGCTGAGCTGGAACGAGGTGACCCTCAAGGACCTGCCCATCGTCGGCGGCATCCTCGGCTACGTGCCGGTGGTCAAGGACATCGGTGTCTCGCTGCCGACGCTGGACCTGCACTTCGACAGCAAGCTGTATGCGCAAACGATTGCCGGTGTCGATGTCGCCGGGGTCGGGCCGAAGGGCCAGATCGAGCTGGTGCATGACCTCGACAATGACCTGTCGATCGTCGCCGGTATCGCCGGGGATACCGCGCACAGCGCACTGGACGGTGCCGGCAAGGTGCTCGCGGCGCTGCTCGGCCACGGCGGCGAAGCGGCGCCGCCGACAATCCAGCTGATCGGCGCCGACCCGGCGCCGGAGCATCAGGCCCTGGCCGCCTGACGGCGAGGGAACGCCCGGCACAGGGAGGTGCCATCCGGGCTCATTCGGGATTCCAGCGGCAGTCGTGGCAGAAGTGAGCGCGCTCGATGGCAAGGCTCGGTTCCAGCGTTACCAACGAAATCAAACAGGCCCTGGCGGCCAGCCGCGGCGCATTGCGCAGCGTGGCGGCGTTCTCCGGGGTGATCAACCTGCTGATGCTGGTGCCCTCGCTGTACATGCTGCAGGTGTACGATCGCGTGCTGTCCTCGGCCAACGAAGTCACCCTGTTGATGCTGACCCTGATGGCGCTTGGCGTGTTCGTCTTCATGGGCGCGCTGGAGGCGCTGCGCAGCTTCGTCCTGGTGCGGGTCAGCGAACGCTTCGACGGCCAGTTGCACGGGCGGATCTACGCCGCCGCCTTCGAACGCAACCTGCGCGCCGGCGGCCAGGAGGCCAGCCAGGCGCTGCACGACCTGACCACCCTGCGCCAGTTCATCACCGGCCAGGCGCTGTTCGCCTTCTTCGACGCACCCTGGTTCCCGGTCTACCTGCTGGTGATCTTCCTCTTCGACCCCTGGCTCGGCCTGCTCTCGCTGGTCGGCGCGCTGGCCCTGATGGCCCTCGCCTGGTTCAACGAACGCGCCACCCGTGCGCCGCTGGCCAAGGCCGGCGAGTTGTCGATCAAGTCCGGCCAACTGGCCAGCAACAACCTGCGCAACGCCGAGGTGATCGAGGCGATGGGCATGCTCGGCAGCATGCGCGGGCGCTGGGAACGGCTGCACCAGGCGTTCCTCGACCAGCAGAGCCTGGCCAGCGAGCGCGCGGCGCGGATCAACGCGCTGAGCAAATACCTGCGCATCGCCCTGCAATCCCTGGTGCTCGGCCTCGGCGCCTGGCTGGCGGTGGAGGGACGCATCACCCCGGGGATGATGATCGCCGGCTCGATCCTGATGGGCCGTGCGCTGGGGCCCATCGACCAACTGATCGGCGTGTGGAAGCAGTGGGGCGCGGCGCGCGATGCCTATCGCCGGCTGAGCGGCCTGCTCGACGAATTCCCCGCCCGCGAGCGGCGCATGGAATTGCCCGAGCCGCGTGGCCACCTGCTGCTGGAATCGCTGGACGCGGCGCCGCCCGGCAGCGAGGCGCGCACCCTGCGTGGCCTGACCCTGGCGATCCCGGCCGGCTCGGTGGTCGGCGTGATCGGTCCGTCCGGCTCCGGCAAGTCGAGCCTGGCGCGGGTAGTGCTGGGCATCTGGCCGACCCTGCACGGCAGCGTGCGCCTGGACGGCGCCGAGATCCGCCAGTACGAGCGCGAGACCCTCGGCCCGCGCATCGGCTACCTGCCGCAGGACATCGAACTGTTCGCCGGCACGGTGGCGGAAAACATCGCCCGCTTCGGCGAGGTGCAGGCCGACAAGGTGGTGGAGGCGGCGCGCCTGGCCGGGGTCCATGAACTGGTCCTGCGCCTGCCGCAGGGCTACGACACCGTGCTCGGCGTCGGCGGCGCCGGGCTTTCCGGCGGCCAGCGCCAGCGCATCGCCCTGGCCCGGGCGCTGTACGGTGCGCCGACCCTGGTGGTGCTCGACGAACCCAACTCGAACCTCGACGACAGCGGCGAGCAGGCGCTGCTGGCGGCGATCCAGGCGCTCAAGGCGCGTGGCTGCACGGTGCTGCTGATCACCCACCGGGCCGGCGTGCTGGGTTGCGCCGACCGCCTGCTGGCGCTGAACGCCGGCCAGTTGCACCTGTACGGCGAGCGCGACCAGGTGCTCGCCGCCTTGAACAACCAGCGCGCCGCGTCGGCGTCGCAGCAGCGCGCGGACTACCGGGTGGCCGGCTACGGCGCGCCGCAGGTGGTGGCCGCGCCGCGCCAGGGAGGTGTGGAATGACCCGCACGGTGAAACGCGACGAGAACGCCTATGCGCGACTGGGCTGGCTGCTGGTCCTGTTCGGCTTCGGCGGCGCGCTGCTCTGGGCCGCCTTCGCGCCGCTCGACCAGGGCGTGGCGGTGCCGGCCACGGTGATCATCTCCGGCCAGCGCAAGTCGGTGCAGCATCCGCTGGGCGGGGTGGTCAAGCACATCCTGGTGCGCGACGGCCAGCATGTGGAGGCGGGCGAGCCGCTGATCCGCATGGAACCGACCCAGGCCCGGGCCAACGTCGATTCGCTGCTCAACCGGTACGCCAACGCGCGGCTCAACCAGGCGCGCCTGCAGGCCGAATACGACGGCCGGCGGACCCTGGAGATGCCCGCGGGGCTGGCCGAGCAGGCCCCGCTGCCGACCCTCGGCGAGCGCCTGGAGTTGCAGCGGCAGTTGCTGCACAGCCGCCAGACCGCGCTGGCCAACGAACTCTCCGCATTGCGGGCGAACATCGAGGGGCTGCGCGCCCAGCTCGAAGGGTTGCGCCAGACCGAGGGCAACCAGCGCCTGCAACAACGCCTGTTGAACAGCCAGTTGAGCGGTGCGCGCGACCTCGCCGAGGAAGGCTACATGCCGCGCAACCAGTTGCTCGAACAGGAGCGCCAACTGGCCGAGGTGAACGCCCGGCTATCGGAGAGCAGCGGTCGCTTCGGGCAGATCCGCCAGAGCATCGCCGAGGCGCAGATGCGCATCGCCCAACGCGAGGAGGAGTACCGCAAGGAAGTCAACGGGCAACTGGCGGAAACCCAGGTCAATGCGCGGACGCTCTGGGAGGAGCTGTCCTCGGCGCGCTACGAACTGCGCCACGCCGAGATCCGCGCGCCGGTCAGCGGCTACGTGGCCGGCTTGAAGGTGTTCACCGATGGCGGGGTGATCGGCCCCGGCGAATTGCTGATGTACATCGTGCCCAACAGCGACAGCCTGGAAGTGGAGGGCCAGCTCGCGGTGAACCTGGTCGACCGGATCCACAGCGGGCTGCCGGTGGAGATGCTGTTCACCGCCTTCAACCAGAGCAAGACCCCGCGGGTCACCGGCGAGGTGACCATGGTCAGCGCCGACCGCCTGCTCGACGAGCAGAACAAGCAGCCCTACTACGCGCTGCGCGCCCAGGTCGACGCGGCCGCGATGGGCAAGCTGAAGGGCCTGCAGATCCGCCCGGGGATGGCGGTGCAGGTGTTCGTCCGCACCGGCGAGCGCTCGCTGCTCAATTACCTGTTCAAGCCCCTGTTCGACCGCGCCCACGTGGCGCTGGCGGAGAACTGACCGATGACCATGCGCCGCCTGATGACCTGGCTGTTCGGCGCCTTCCTGTTGCTGCTGCGCGAGGACGCCTTCGCCCTCGGCCTGCTGGACGGCTATCACCTGGCCCTGGAGAACGACCCGCAGTTCCAGGCCGCGATCCAGGAGCACGAGGCCGGCAGGCAATACCGTGCGCTCGGCCGCGCGGCGCTGCTGCCGCGCCTGGTGTACAGCTACAACCGTGGGCGCAGCTGGTCCGATGTGACCCAGGCCACCACCCGCGGCGATTTCAAGGAAGACCGCGACTACGACAGCTACGTCTCCACCCTCAGCCTGCAACAGCCGTTGTTCGACTACGAGGCCTTCAGCCGCTACCGCAAGGGCGTGGCCCAGGCGCTGTTGTCCGACGAGCGCTTCCGCAGCCAGAGCCAGGAACTGCTGGTCCGGGTCCTGGAAGCCTATACCGGCGCGCTGCTGGCCCAGGACCAGATCGAACTGGCGCGGGCGCAGAAACGCTCCTACCGCGAGCAGTTCCAGCTCAACCAGCGCCAGTTCGAGCGCGGCAACGGCACCCGCACCGACACCCTGGAGACCCAGGCCCGCTTCAACCTGGCCCAGGCCCAGGAAATCGAGGCGCGGGACAGCCAGGATGCCGCCCTGCGCGAGCTGGAGCGGCTGGTCGGGGCGCCGCTGGAGATCGCCGACCTGGCGCCGCTCGGCGAACGCTTCCAGGTGCGCCCGCTGAGCCCCGCCAGCTACACCGCCTGGCGCGACCTGGCGCTGGCCGAGAATCCCGAGCTGGCCTCGCTGCGCCACGCGGTGGACGTGGCCCGCTACGAGGTCGAGCAGAACCGCGCCGACTTCCTGCCGCGCCTGGGCCTGTACGCCAGCACCGGCAAGTCCAAGTCCGGTTCGGAGAACACCTACAACCAGCGCTACGAGACCGACAGCGTCGGCATCCAGTTGAGCGTTCCGCTGTTCTCCGGCGGCGAGACCCTGGCGGCGACGCGCCAGGCCACGCATCGCATGGAGAAGAGCCATTACGACCTGGACGACAAGGTCCGCGAGACCCTCAACCAGGTGCGCAAGATGTACAACCAGAGCAGCAGCAGCGCGGCGAAGATCCGCGCCTACGAGATGACCGTGGATTCGGCGCGGACGCTGGTGATGGCCACGCGCAAGAGCATCGCCGCCGGGGTGCGGGTCAACCTCGACCTGCTGAACGCCGAGCAGGCGCTGTACAGCGCGATGAACGAGCTGTCCAAGGCCAAGTACGACTACCTCACGGCCTGGGCACGCCTGCGTTTCTACGCCGGGGTGCTGGACGAAGCCGACCTGGAACTGGTGGCGGCGAACTTCGTTTCCGGCGAGACGCCGGCGCGCCGCCGCGACTGCGCGACGACGGATTGCCCGGCGCCGCTGCACACCCTGTCGAAGACCGATACGGAGGAAAACCGGAGCGCGCTCAATTGAGACCGCGAAGGACGTGCAGGCAATTGTTCGCCTGGCGTGAAGTCGATGTCCCGGGCGGGTCGACAGAGGTCGAACAATACGCATGGAATTGTTTTTTCAATAAGGCGCTATTTATATGAAACGGTTTTTATAATATTCCAGTGTCTTCGGTAGTTTATCTTCCTGCATGATTTCATATATGCGGAATTCGTTCGTGCATATGCTTTAAGTGCAGCTTAATTTTTTTCATGAAACCTGTGGACATTGGAAAATGAGCTGTGTCAGTTTGGACTTCGGCCTGATCTGGCCGATAACTGCAATTATCCATCCGATAATTGTATCCGAGTTATTTCCTTTACAACTTAAAGGGATATGACAATGTCCAGCAATTCTCTTGCATTGAAAGGTCGTAGCGATGCGTATACCCAGGTAGACAACTTCCTGCATGCCTATGCGCGGGGCGGGGATGAATTGGTCAATGGCCATCCGTCCTATACCGTCGACCAGGCGGCGGAGCAGATCCTCCGCGAACAGGCGTCTTGGCAGAAAGCGCCGGGCGACTCGGTGCTGACCCTGTCCTATTCGTTCCTGACCAAACCGAACGACTTCTTCAATACGCCGTGGAAGTATGTCAGCGATATCTACTCGCTGGGCAAGTTCAGCGCCTTTTCCGCGCAGCAGCAGGCCCAGGCCAAGTTGTCGCTGCAATCCTGGTCGGACGTCACCAATATCCACTTCGTCGACGCCGGCCAGGGCGATCAGGGCGACCTGACCTTCGGCAACTTCAGCAGTAGTGTCGGCGGTGCGGCGTTCGCCTTCCTGCCGGATGTACCGGATGCGCTCAAGGGGCAATCCTGGTACCTGATCAACAGCAGCTACAGCGCCAACGTCAATCCGGCCAACGGCAACTACGGACGCCAGACCCTGACCCACGAGATCGGCCATACCCTGGGCCTGAGCCACCCCGGCGACTACAACGCCGGCGAGGGCGATCCCACCTACGCCGACGCTACCTACGCCGAGGACACCCGCGCCTATTCGGTGATGAGCTACTGGGAAGAGCAGAACACCGGCCAGGACTTCAAGGGCGCCTATTCCTCGGCACCGCTGCTGGACGACATCGCGGCGATCCAGAAGCTCTACGGGGCCAACCTGACCACCCGCACCGGCGACACGGTGTACGGCTTCAACTCCAACACCGAGCGCGACTTCTACAGCGCCACCTCGTCCAGTTCCAAGCTGGTGTTCTCGGTGTGGGACGCCGGCGGCAACGACACCCTGGACTTCTCCGGCTTCAGCCAGAACCAGAAGATCAACCTCAACGAGAAGGCGCTGTCCGATGTCGGCGGGTTGAAGGGCAATGTGTCGATCGCTGCCGGGGTCACCGTGGAAAACGCCATCGGCGGCTCGGGTAGCGACCTGTTGATCGGCAACGACGTGGCCAACGTGCTCAAGGGCGGCGCCGGCAACGACATCCTCTACGGCGGCCTCGGCGCGGACCAGTTGTGGGGCGGCGCGGGGGCCGACACCTTCGTCTACGGCGATATCGCCGAGTCCTCCGCGGCGGCGCCGGATACCCTGCGCGACTTCGTCAGCGGCCAGGACAAGATCGACCTGTCCGGGCTGGATGCCTTCGTCAACGGCGGGCTGGTGCTGCAATACGTCGACGCCTTCGCCGGCAAGGCCGGCCAGGCGATCCTGTCCTACGACGCGGCGAGCAAGGCCGGCAGCCTGGCGATCGACTTCAGCGGGGACGCCCATGCCGATTTCGCGATCAATCTGATCGGCCAGGCGACCCAGGCCGACATCGTCGTCTGACGCGCTGAAGCGGGCGCGGTTCGGTGCGGCGGTACGAACCGCGGCCCTTCGGCCGGCCGGGCACTGTTCGAATTGATAGGTGTCTTCCACAGGAGCGAAGTTGTGAACTGTGGCGCGCCCGTGGGCCGGCGGCCTGGCGGACGAACGGAGGCCCGCGGCGCCTGGCGCGCGCTGGCCTTCGAAGCGAGGATGGCGGGCGGCGTTCGCCGTGTTATCCGATGTTCCAGGCTTGAAGGAGATCTCTCGATGTCGGCAAGCGCGAAGCTCTCCAGGATGGTTTGCTTGCTCTGCGGTTTTTTCAGCACAGGTATCAGTATGGCCAGCAGTCTGATTCTTCTCAGCGCTTCCGATCTCGCCGGGCAATGGACCCTGCAGCAGGACGAGGCGCCCGCGATCTGCCACCTGGAGCTGCGCGATAGCGAAGTGGCGGAAGCCAGTGGCTACGACCTGGGCGGCGATACCGCCTGCCTCACGCGCTGGCTGCCCAGCGAGCCGCGCGCCTGGAGGCCTACCCCGGCCGGGATCGCGCTGCTCGAACGCGGCGGCCTGACCCTGATGCTCCTCGGTCGCCAGGGCGAGGGCGACTACCGGGTGCAGAAGGGCGACGGCGGGCAGTTGGTGCTGCGCCGCGCGACGCCCTAGCTCGCTTGCGGGTCAGACCACGAAGCGACCGATCATGCCCTTGAGGTCGTTGGCCAGGCGCGACAGCTCGTGGCTGGCGCCGCGGGTCTGCTCGGCGCCCTGGGTGGTCTGCACGGCAACGTCGCGGATGTTCACCAGGTTGCGATCGACCTCGCGGGCGACGTGGGCCTGCTCTTCGGCAGCGCTGGCGATCACCAGGGTGCGCTCGTTGATCCGCGTGGCGTGCTCGGCGATCTCGCCCAGGGCGTGGTCGGCGGCCTCGGCCTCGTCGAGCATCTGCCGGGCGCGCTGGTCGTTCTCGCGCATCGCGGACACCGCGGTGTCGGTGCCCTCGCGGACGCTGGCGATCATGCCTTCGATCTCATGGGTCGATTGCTGGGTGCGGTGGGCGAGGGCGCGCACCTCGCCCACCGCGAATCCGCGGCCCTGCTCGCCGGCGCGGGCGGCCTCGATGGCGGCATTGAGGGCGAGGAGGTTGGTCTGCTCGGCGATGGCGCGGATCACGTCGAGCACCTTGCCGATGTCCTGCGCCTGGCTGGCCAGGCCTTCCACCAGGCGCGCGGTCTGGCCGATCTCGGCGTTCATCTGGCGGATCGAGCGGACGGTCTGTCCGACCCGTGCGCGGCCGTTGCCGGCGGCCCGTTCCGAGAGACTGGAGGCCTCGGCGGTGGAGCTGGCGTTGCGCGCGACCTCCTCGACCGCCGCGCTCATTTCGTTGACCGCGGTGGCAGCCATCTCGATCTCATCGTTCTGCCGGGCCAGCGACCGGTTGCCTTCCTCGGTCACCGCGTTCAGTTGCTCGGCAGCGGCGGCCAGCAGCGCGGCGGAATCGCCGATCTGCTCGATGGTGTCGTGCAGGCTGGCCTGCATGCTGCGCATGGCCTTCATCAGTTGCGCCGGCTCGTCGTCGCCGTCGCTGGCGATCTCGCCAGTCAGGTCGCGGGCCGCGATGCGGTCGGCGCAGGACACCGCCTGGCGGATCGGCACGACGATGCTGCGGGTCAGCAGCCAGGCGATCGTCACGCTGGCCGCCAGGGCCACCAGCAGCACCGCGAGGATCGCGGTGGAGGCCCGGGAGTAGACATCGGCGGCTTCGGCAGTGGAAGCGCGGGCGGCCTCGCGGTCGAGGGCGATGAGTTGCTTCAGGGTCCGCTGCACCTGCTCGTAGCGCTGCAACTGGGCCCCGCCCATCAGCACGCTGGCTTCGTCGGTACGGTTGTCACGGGACAGCGTGAGCAGGGCGGCGTGTCCTTCGAGGTACTCCTGCTGGTGCTGGACGAACTGGTCGAGCAACGCGCGCTCCTCGTCCAGGACCAGCAAGGGGCGGTATTCCCTTTCCACCCTGGCGAGGGTAGCGATGACCTCGTCCATCCGTTGTTCCTGCTGGCGCATGCGCGTGGCGTCGTGCAGCAGCACGTGGTTCATCTCGCCGAGGCGCAGTTCGCTCATCAGGCCGCTGAGCTGGGCCGAGGCTTCGACGCTGGGCAGCCAGACCTCGCCGATATCCTTGGCGGCGCGGTTCAGCGAACCCATGCGGTTGTGCGCGAAGAGGCCGAGCGCCACCAGCAGCGAGGCGAGGATGGCGAAGCCGATGACGGCGCGTGGGGTGATGGCGATACGACGAAGAAGCATGGGTGGTCTCCGACCGGGCTGTGGGAAGGTGCTTGGGCCTGTAGCGGGGCGCGGAGGGGTTTCTTGAGGGTCTGCGGGGCTATTTGGAATTGCCCTACATGATTGCTAGGAATTTTCTGTAAGTTGCCGGTGTGTTCGAGCCGATTGTGCCGTTTTCGGCATGCTTCGGGTCGATTGAGGTCAAGAGAAGGCTGTCGCGGCAGGCCACCCTAGGGATTGGTCGAACAAGGAGAAGCCCGTGATCCGAATGACGCTGGACGAGGTCCGCGAGCTGGCCGTGCGCATCCTGCGCCGGCACGCTTTCAGCGAAGCCCATGTACAGGCGGTGGCCGATACCCTGGTGGCGGGGGAGCGCGACGAATGCGCGTCCCACGGTATCTGGCGGTTGCTCGGCTGCATCGCCACCCTGAAGGCCGGCAAGGTATCCGCCGACGCCGAGCCGGAACTGCACGACATCGCTCCCGGCCTGCTGCGGGTCGACGCCCATGGCGGGTTCTCCCAGTGCGCATTCCGGCTGGGGCTGCCGCATCTGCTGGAGAAGGCCCGCAGCCAGGGCATCGCGGCGATGGCGGTGAACCGCTGTGTGCATTTCTCCGCGCTATGGGTTGAGGTCGAGGCACTCACCGAGGCGGGCCTGGTGGCCCTGGCGACCACGCCGAGTCATGCCTGGGTGGCGCCGGCGGGCGGACGCAAGCCGATCTTCGGCACCAACCCGATCGCCTTTGGCTGGCCGCGTCCGGACGGCCCGCCGTTCGTCTTCGACTTCGCCACCAGCGCCGTGGCGCGTGGCGAGATCCAGTTGCACGAACGCGCCGGCAAGCCGATCCCGCTGGGCTGGGGGGTGGACGAGCAGGGCGAGCCGACCACCGATGCCAGCGCCGCGTTGCGAGGCGCCATGCTTACTTTCGGCGGGCACAAGGGCTCGGCCCTGGCGGCGATGGTCGAACTGCTCGCCGGTCCGCTGATCGGCGACCTGACCAGTGCCGAGTCGCTGGCCTACGACGAGGGCAGCCGTTCTTCTCCCTACGGTGGCGAACTGCTGATCGCCATCGATCCGCGGCGCATGCTCGGCGCCTCGGCGGAGGAGCACCTGGCGCGCGCTGAGACGCTGTTCGAAGGCATCGTCGAACAGGGCGCGCGCTTGCCCTCGCAGCGACGCTTCGAAGCGCGCGAACGCAGCGCCAGGGACGGCGTGACGATTCCCGAGGCGTTGCACCGGGAGCTGCTGGCGTTGCTGGAGTGAGCGCAAGGCGAGGGGCCGACCGGACAGCGTGGCGCAACGAGGACGACTGCGTAGGGCGGATAGCGCCAACGGCGTTATCCGCCATCCAGGCTTCCAGGCGTGCTCAATCCAGGGCCTCGCGCGTGCTCCGGCCATCGACCAGGCGCAGCAGGCCCAGCGGGTTGGCGTTCTTCAGGGCGTCCGGGAGCAGGCTGTCGGGGTAGTCCTGGTAGCACAGCGGGCGCAGGAAACGCTCGATGGCCAGGGTTCCCACCGAGGTGCCGCGAGCGTCGGAGGTGGCCGGGTAGGGGCCGCCGTGGACCATGGCGTCGCACACCTCGACGCCGGTCGGATAGCCGTTGAATAGCAGGCGCCCGGCCTTGCGTTCGAGCAGCGGGACCAGCCCGGCGAACGCCGCGAGGTCGTCCGCTTCGCCGATCAGGGTCGCCGACAACTGGCCGTGCAGGTTGTCCAGCGCGCGGGCAAGCTGTTCCTCGTCGGCCGCCTCGACGACCACGGTGGCCGGGCCGAACACCTCTTCCTGGAGCAGTTCGTCGCCTTCCAGCAACAGGCCCACGTCGGCCTTGAACAACTGCGGATGGGCCTGCCGCCCTTCCTGTGGCGCGCCGGCCAGGCGCCGGATGCCGGGGTGGCGCTCCAGGCGTTGCAGTCCTTCGACATAGCTGCGCAAGGTGCCGGCGTTGAGCATGCTCTGTGCCGGCCTGGCGGCCAGTGCCTCGCCCAGGGCCGCGACGAAGGCGTCGAAGCCGGGGGAGCGCAGGCCAAGCACCAGGCCCGGCTTGGTGCAGAACTGGCCGCAGCCGAGCGTCACCGAGGCGGCCAGCTCCTCCGCCACCTGCCGGCCGCGCCGGCGCAGGGCTTCGGGGAGCACCACCAGCGGATTGATGCTGCTCATCTCGGCGAACACCGGGATCGGCTGCGGCCGCGCCGCTGCCAGGTCGCACAGTGCGCGCCCGCCCTTGAGCGAACCGGTGAAGCCGACCGCGCGGATGGCCGGATGGCGCACCAGCGTCTCGCCGATGCCGCTGCCGTAGACCATGTTGAATACCCCGGCCGGCATGCCGCTGTCGGCCGCCGCCTGGAGGATCGCGTCGGCCACGCATTCGGCTGTGGCCATGTGTCCGCCGTGGGCCTTGACCACCACCGGACAGCCGGCGGCCAGGGCGGCGGCGCTGTCGCCGCCGGCGGTGGAAAAGGCCAGCGGGAAGTTGCTGGCACCGAACACCGCCACCGGGCCGAGACCGATTCGCCACTGGCGCAGGTCGGGGCGCGGCGGGGTACGCCCGGGTTGTCCGCGATCGATGCGCGCGCCGTGGAAGTCGCCACGCCGCAGGACTTCGGCGAACAGCCGCAACTGGTTGGCGGTACGTGTCCGTTCGCCCTGGATGCGTACGGCGGGCAGCGCGGTCTCGCGACGGACCAGGGCGACGAAGTCGTCGCCCAGGGCGTCGAGGCGCGAGGCGATCGCCTCGAGGAATCCGGCGCGGCGCGTGGCGGACAGTTGCCGGTAGTGTGGATAGGCGCGTTCGGCGGCGCGGGCGGCGGCGTCGACCTCCGCCTCGGTGGCCTGGACGAAGGCGTAGGGCAGCGCTTCGCCGCTGTCGGCGTCGAGGCTGCGCAGGATGAGGTTGCCGGCGGCGCTGCGAGCGCCGCCGACGTAGTTGTGACCGAGGATACTGGGCATGGGGCCTCCCTGGGGACGGTGGACGGAATGCTCTGCCGCTGGCTCTCGCCGGCCGCTCCCTGGGGAGCGAGGCGGCGAGGGCGCGGCGCCGGCTACAAGCCGACGTCCGGCAGCGCCGGCCGGCTGGCCAGGGCCTTGGCCATGATCCGCTCGACGTGCTCGCGATCGGCGCCGCGCAGGGCCAGGCGCGGTGGACGGGTGAGGGCGCTGCCGCGACCGGCGAGTTCCTCGCAGAGCTTGATGCACTGCACCAGGTCGGGACGGGCGTCGAGATGGAGGATCGGCATCAGCCACTCGTAGATCGGCATCGCCTCGGCGAAGCGCCCGGCCCTGGCCAGGCGGAAGATGGTCTCGCCTTCCTTCGGGAACACGTTGGACATTCCCGAGATCCAGCCCTGGGCACCCACCGCCACGCTTTCCAGGACCACGTCGTCGAGGCCGGCGAAGAGGATGAAGCGCTCGCCCACCTGGTTGCGTACGTCGATGAAGCGGCGGGTGTCGCCGGAGCTGTCCTTGAAGCAGACGATGTTCTCGCAGTCGGCCAGGGAAACCAGGATGTCCGGGGTGACGTCGTTCCGGTAGATCGGCGGGTTGTTGTAGACCATCACCGGCAGGTCGGTGCCGCTGGCCACGCTGCGGAAATGCTCGGCGGTCTCGTGCGGCTTGGAGGAATAGACCAGCGCCGGCATCACCATGATGCCGTCGACGCCGACCCGCTCCACCGCCTTGGCCACCTTCGCCGCGCCGGCGCTGGTGAACTCGGCGATCCCGCAGATCACCGGCACGCGGCCGCCGGAGGCATCCTTGGCGACCTCGGTGACGGCCATCTTCTCCTCGATGGTCAGCGAGGTGTTCTCGCCGACGCTGCCGCATACCACCAGCCCGGACACGCCGTCGCGCACCAGGTTGGAAATGACCGTGTGGGTTTCCTCCAGGTTCACCGAGAAATCGGCGTTGAATTGGGTGGTGACCGCGGGGAATACGCCGCTCCAGTTGACGTGCTTGCTCATGGTTTCTCCTTTCTTCGTATTTCGTATACGAATTCAGTCGGACCGCTGCGGTCCGAGTCACAGGGCGACGGCAGCGTTCGCCGTCATGGGCGATCCGGTACGCGCCGGATCGGTTTCCGCCCGGCCGCTGCCTGCGGTCGGGCGGGGTGGTCAGCAGTGGCCGCCGGGCCAGGTGTCGGACAGCCGATAGCCTTGCGGCCAGGGATCGTCCGGGTCGAGCAGGTACTGGTGGATGCCGGTGATCCAGGCCCGCCCGGACAGGCACGGGAGGATCGCCGGACGGCCGCCGAGTTCGGTCAGCGACTCGATGTGGCAGTGGAATTCCGAACCGATGATGGAGCGCCCGACGAAGCGTTCGCCGACCCGCAGCTGGCCTTTCGCCTGGAGCACCGCCATCCGCGCCGAGCAGCCGGTGCCGCAGGGTGAGCGGTCGATCTTGCCGGGGCGGATGACCACCGCGTTGCTCGCGCCGAGGACACCGTCGCGGCGCTCCGGCGGCGCGGCCAGCTGGCAGAAGGACAGATGGTCCCAGTCCGGGTTGGTCGGGTGGCGGAAGCCCAGTTGTTCGTTGGCCGCGTGGGTGATCTTCAAGCCGGTGGCGACCAGCTCGGCGGCCTCGTCGGCGCGCAGGGCGAAGCCCAGGCGCCGGGCGTCGGCGATGACGAAGCTGTCGCCGCCGTAGGCGGTGTCGACCTGTAGCGAGCCGAGGCCCTCGACTTCGATCCAGGCGTCGAGGCGGTCGGCGAACGACGGCACGTTGCGGATTTCCACCCGCTCGGCCTTGCCGTCGCGGCATTCCGCGCGGGCCTCGATCAGCCCGCCCGGCGCTTCCAGCAGCAGCCGGGTCAGCGGTTCGCGCATCGGCAGGATGCCGCTGTCGAGCAGTACGGTGGCCACGCACAGCGAATTGGAACCGGACATCGGCGGGGTGTCGGCCGGCTCCATGATGATCCAGCCCATCTGCGCGCGCGGGTCCTTGGCCGGCACCAGCAGATTGGCGTGGCGGAACACTCCGCCGCGCGGTTCGTTGAGGACGAAGTTGCGCAGGTCCTGGTCTCTGGCGATCCAGCGCGACTGTTCCCAGAGGGTGGCGCCGGGCGGCGCGGCGACGCCGCCGACGATCACGTCGCCGACCTCGCCTTCGGCATGGCAACTGACGATGTGGACGATCCGCTGCGAACGCATGGCTATCTCCTGTGCGGGGGCGGGCTCAGAGCACCGAGCGGAGGAATTCCACCGTCTCCGGCCGCTGCGGGTTGCCGATCACCTGGTCGGGGGTGCCGATCTCGTGGACCAGGCCATTGCGGAAGAACGCCACCCGGTCGGACACGTCGCGGGCGAAGCGGATCTCGTGGGTGACCAGGACCATGGTCATGCCTTCCTCGGCGAGCAGGCGCATGGTGTCCAGCACCTCGCCGACCAACTGCGGGTCGAGTGCCGAGGTGGCTTCGTCGAACAGCATGTAGTCCGGCGACATCGCCAGCGCCCGGGCGATCGCCATGCGCTGTTGCTGGCCGCCGGAAAGGCGCTGGGGGAAGACCTTGAGCTTGTCGCCGAGACCGACGTGGGTAAGTTGCTTCAGCGCCATCGCCTCGGCTTCGGCGCGGCTCTTGCCGAGCACCTTGCGCGGCGCGAGCATGACGTTTTCCAGCACGGTCAGGTGGGGGAAGGCGTTCCACTGCTGGAAGACGATGCCGATCTTCCGCCGCAGGCGGTTGAGGTCGGTGCCGCGGGCATGCACGTCGATGCCGTCGACGCGGATGCTGCCGCGCTGGATCGGCTCCAGGCCGTTGATGCACATCAGCAGGGTCGACTTGCCGGAACCGGAGCCGCCGATGATCGACAGCACCTCGCCCTTGTCCACCCTCAGGTCGACGCCCTTGACCACCTCGAACTGGCCGTAGGCCTTGTGCACGCCGCTGATCTCGATCATTGCTGCCATCTCCGTTCCAGCCGGGCGCCGAGTCGCGCGACCACCCAGCTCATGAGGTAATAGACGAGCCCCGCGATGCAGAGCACGAAGAGCGGTTCCTGGATGCGCGTGACGATGGTCTGCGAGGCGCGCAGCAGTTCGACGATGCCGATCCAGAGCACCAGCGAGGTGTCCTTCATCACCGACAGGGTCAGGTTGACCCAGCCGGGGAAGGCCACCCGGGCGGCCATCGGCAGGACGATGTGGAACAGGTCCTGGCGATAGCTCAGGCCCAGCGAACGCGCCGCCCGGCGCACGCTCGGCGGTACCGAGAGGACGCCGCCGCGGACCACCTCGGTGCAGTAGGCGGCGGCGTACAGGCCGAGCACCAGGCAGGCCACGGCGAAGGCGCTCCAGTCGAGGCCGAGGATGCTCTTGAAGGAATTGAGCAGGACGAACTGGATCAGCAGCGGCACGCTGCGGAATACGTCGAGCAGCGCCGCCAGCGGCAGGCTGGCGCGTGGCAGCAGGGCGCGGAGCAGGCCGAAGACGACACCCAGCAGGGTGCCGATCAGCATCGCCATGGCGGTGATGGCGAGGGTGGTCCAGGCGCCTTGCAGGAGGAACAGCAGGTCGTTGGCGGTGAGGCTGGTGGTGAACACGGCATTCCCCTCAGTAACGGAACAGGCGCCAGCCCAGCAGGCGGGCGGCCAGCACCAGCAGCTTGGCCATGGCGAAGTAGAGGACGGCGGCCAGGGCGAAGTATTCGAAGGTGCGGAAGGTCTTGACGTTGAGCGCCTGGGTGACGCCGGTGAGGTCGTTGGTCAGGCCCACCACCACGCCGAGGGAGGTCATCAGCATGGCCCAGACCAACTGGTTGGTCAGCGGGTAGAACACCACCCGCAGCAGTTGCGGGATCACCACCAGGCGATAGGCCTGCGGCGCGCTCATGCCCAGCGAGCGGGCCGCCCGCAGCTGGGTCTCGGGCACCGCCTGGAGGCCGCCGCGGAAGGTCTCGGCGAGGTAGCCGGCGTTGTTGAAGGTGACCCCGGCGAGCAGGGCGAACCAGGAACTGACGTGCAGGCCGAAGGAGCCCAGGCCGAAGTAGAGGATGTAGATCTGGAATAGCGCCGGGGTATTCCGCGCGATGGAGATCCAGGCTCCGGCGGCGGCGCGCAGCGGGCGGTTGCCGCCGAGCCGGGCGAAGGCCAGGAGCAGGGCGATGAGGATGCCGAAGAGCATCGACAGCGCGGTGACCTGGAGCGTCACCAGGCTGCCGGCGAGCATCTCCGGCAGGGCGTTGAACGCCGAGCGCCAGTGGAAGGTGTAGTCGAACATCAGCAGTCCTCGCTCAGCCAGGCGGGCAGCCCGGCGGGGGCCCGTCCGCCGACGGCGGCCTCGACGCAGCCGGCGAGGCTGGCGAAGCGCACCTGGCGGCCGACCAGTCCGGGGGCGTAGTGGGCATACTTGGCGGAGTTGGTCATCAGGGTGCGCGCGCCCGGCGGCACCAGCGGTTCGTCGAGCATGCACCAGCAGGTGTCGGTGACCAGCCGCGCGCCGAACGCCTGCAGCGTCGCCAGGTGCCCGGCCGCTTCGGCCTGGGCGACGACCTGCCGGCTGCTGGTGATCACCAGCGCTACCTCCGGGTGTCTGCGGCGGCCGTGGCAGAGCGCGGCGAGCTGGGCGAATTCGCTGGCGGAGAAGTGCGGGTTGCCCAGCGCCACCAGGTCGATCCGCGTCTCGCCGGCGCTGTCCAGCTCGCGCCAGGCGTCGCGCAGGCGCTCGCGTCCGACCCGCAGGGTCCGCCGCGGCGCGCGGCCGCCGAAGGCGCTGGCCAGGTCAGGGGCTTCCGGGGTGACGCCGATGACGTGGAACATCGGCACCGAGGAACTGGTGCCCAGCGCCGCGCCGAAGGCCTTGAGCGCGTCGTGGTCCGGCTGCCGCTGCCGCAGGCCGTCGATCGCCGGGATCTGTCCGTCGCAGAGCAGACCGCAGAGGTAGCCGAGGGTCGGGTAGAAGGCATCGTCGACGCTGCCGAGGTCTTCCACTTCGATCAGTACCCGCGCCTGGCGCTGCTCGTCGAGGTGACAGCCGGCCAGCGGCGCGCGACCGGTGAGGGCGCAGCAGATATCCATGAAGTCGGCGTACTTGTTGGTGCGTGCGCCGAGCACGCTGTTGGCGAAGAGCACCGCGTTGGACTCGGCCCAGACGATCTGTTCGCCGGCCCGCGCGCTGTCGTCGAGCAGGTAGGGCGCGCAGGTGAAGCTGGGCTGCGCGCCCATGTCGAGATAGGCCCGGGCCAGGGCCGCGGCTGGCTCGCCGAGGGCGGCGGGTACGCCCTGTTCGCGCCAACGGCGCTGGTCCACGGAGATGGCGTTGAGGGTGGTCGGTACCCGCACCCGGGCACCGAGGTCGCGCAGGGTCTCGGCGAAGCGCAGGCCGGCCGGGCCGGTGTAGATGCAAGCGTCGATGTGCGCGCGCTGGATGTCGATCAGCCGTTGCGCGCCCTGCAACGCCGCCATGCGCAGGACGATGCGCATCGCCAGGCGTGCGGCTTCGCCGTGTTCGCCGGCGAGCAGGGCCTGGTCGAAGGCGTCCAGTCGTGGGCCGGCATCGGTCGCCAGCGCTTCGGCGGGTCGGGCCTCCAGCGGCGGCGGGGCATCGCGGTGGAGTTCCAGGCGTCCGTCGGCCAGGCGCGCCCAGGGATAGGCGGCGAGTTCGTCGAAGCGCTCGCCGAGACAGGCGATGGGTAGCGAGCGGCCGAACAGTTCCTCGGCGACGATCGCGCCGAGGGCGAGGATTTCGTCCGGTTCGCGCAGGAGGATCGCCGCCGGCGCACGTCCGCCGAGGATCAGTTCCAGCAGTACGCTGCTGCCGGTACAGGAGCCGCGCCCACCGGGAATCGCCAGCAGCCTGCCGTGTAGATGGCGGCCGCTGAGCGGGTGGTGACGGTCGATCACTTCCGCGCTGCGCGGGTCGACGCCGCCCCAGAAGCTCAGGCCGGTCGTTGCGTACAGCAGTTCGCCGGACGCGCTGCCGGCGACCAGGGTACGGGGAACGATGAGGTGTGCGTGCTTCATCGGCGCATCCAGGACGGGGGAAACGGCGCGGCCCGGCGGCGGACCGCGCCCTCGGCTTCAGCGGTAGACCGCGCTGGTGGTCAGCTCCGGCGCCGTGCCGCCGACCCATTTCTGCGCCAGCTCGGCGTAGCGGCCGGTGCGCACCTGCTGGTTGATGAACAGGTTCAGGTAGTTGAGCAGGCCGTATTCGTTGCGCTTGGCGCCGAGGGCCACGTAGTCGATGTCATAGGGCGCGTCGCCGGCGATCTTCAGGCCCTTGTACTTGCCCGACTTGATCCACGAGGCGGCGACGGTGGAAGAGACGACCGTGGCGTCGATATGCCCCTGGCTGATCGCCAGGGCGGTATCGGCCTCGGACTGGTAGGCGCGGAAGCTGCCCTTGGCGTCGCCCCAGGCCTTGCTGTCCTTCTCCAGGGCCAGCGCCTCGAAGGTGCCGGCGGTGCCGCCGACCGGGCGGCCCTTGAGGTCCTCGTAGCTGGCGATGCCGGTGTCCTCGCGGGTCAGTACCACCTTGACGAAGGCGAAGTAGGGGATGCTCATGCCGATGGTCTTGGCCCGCTCCAGGGTGTCCGAGGTGGATGCGACGATCACGTCGGCGCGACCCGACACCAGCGCCGGGATGCGGTCGGGAAAGGGCGTCTCGACGATCTCCGCCTTGACGTCCAGGGCCTTCGCCAGGTCGTTGCAGTAATCGACGTCGAAGCCCACCGGGTTGTTCTGTGCATCGCGCGAGCCCATCGGCGGAAAGTCCAGGGTGACGGCGCAGCGCAGCTTGCCGGACTCGATGATGTCGTCGAGCTTGTCGGCCTGGGCGAGACCGGCGAGGGAACAGCCCAGGGCAGCGGTGAGGGCTAGGGCAAGGGTCTTCTTGGTATTCATGGGGGCCTCTGGCGATGCGGTTGAGTGGGAGGGCGGCAAATCCCGTATTTGTGATTTCGTATACGATATTTTTAAATGAGCAATGGCTGTGCCAGAACCTCGTCCGACGGCGATAAAAAACCTTTCGCTGGAGCGCGACCGCTTTGGCTGGCGCGTCGCTGTGCCAGGCCGCGCCGGACTGCGCCCCGCTCGGGCGCGGCCGGCGGTGTTACAAAAGGGAGCAGGATTGCTACCGCCGCCCCGTGGCGGGGCGAGGCGTTACGCTTTTCGGGGCTGGCGATGGGTCTCGCGGTACTGGCTCGGCGAGAGTCCGGTGAGCGCCTTGAACTGGCGGCTGAAGGCGCTGTGGTCGGTGTAGCCGCAGCGCAGGGCGATCTCGGTGATCGGCGCGTCGCCGGCGAGCAGTTGCGAGGCGGCGCCGAGCCGCGCCTTGTGGATCATCTGCCGTGGGGTGAGCTGGAAGATGCGCTTGCAGTGACGTTCCAGTTGCGCCACCGAGAGCCCGGCGATGGCAGTGAGATCGGCGAGGCTGAGCGGCTGGTCGTAGTGCTCGCGGATATGCGCATCCACCGCCGCCAGCCGGCCGTAGGCCGGGTGCGCCGACTGCGCCGCCGGCAGGTCGTGGGAGATGCCGGCCATGCCGATGATCGCCCCGTCGGCATCGCGCAGCGCCTGCTTGTGGGTCAGGCACCAGCCCGGCTGGCGACCGGGATAGAGGTGCAGCTCCAACTGGTTCTCCAGCGTCGCGCCGCCGCGCAGCACGCGCCGATCCTGCTCGGCATAGAGCGGACCGAGGCTGGAAGGGAAGACCTCGTCGGCGCTGCGGCCGAGCAGTTCGGCCTTGTCCTTCACGCCGCAGCGGCGTGCCAGGGTGCGGTTGACCAGGACGTAGCGGGCGCGCTCGTCCTTGACGAAGAACACCACGCCGGGCATGGCGTCGAGCAGCGCCTCGACCTGGCGCAGGCTGGCCAGCAGGCTGGCGAGGTCGGCGGGGGGCGGGGCGGCGAGCAGGTCGTGCATCGGGGCGAAGGCCTGGCTGGGGGACCGCGCCAGCATACGGGGCGCCGGCGGCCGGGAACAGGGCCCGGCCGCGCGCCTCAGTTGCCCGGCGAATCGCAGCGCAATGGCACCGTGCGCACGCGGCGCAGGTAGAAGAGGCAGCTGGCGCCGAGCAGCAGCGTCATCAGGACGAACTCGACGGCCAGGGTCGTCTGCGTCGCTTCCAGGTAGTCGCCATGGCGCTCCAGCCTGTGCGCGAACACCGCGCCGAGCAGCGCCGAGCCGAGGCCGAGGGAGGCCTGCTGGACGGTGGCGAGCATGGCGCTGCCGGCGCCGGCCTGGGCGGCCGGCACCTCCGAGAGGCCGATGCGGAAGAAGCTGCTGACGATGAACGCCTGGCCGAAGCCGATCACCAGGGTCGCCGGCGCCAGGTTGAGGATGCCCGGCTGCGGCCAGACCCGTTGCAGGGTCAGCATCAGGCCGAGCAGGCCGCACATCTGGATGACGCAGCCGAGCAGCAGCAGGCGTACCGGGCCGATCCGCGCCGCCACCCGGGCGGTGAGCAGCGCCGAGACGAAGTAGGAGGCGCCGAGGGCGATGAAGGCATTGCCGGCCTGTACCGGCGAGAGACCGGCGCCGGCCTGCAGGGCCAGGGCGAGGGCGAACATGAAGCCGCTCCAGCAGGCGAAGAACAGGATCGCCAGTAACAGGCCGAAGCGGATGCTCGGCAGGCGCAGCAGCGACGGCGGCAGCAACGGCCAGGCCTGGCGGCGTTCCTGGCGCAGCTCGGTGCGCCACAGCCAGGCCAGCAGCGGCACCGCCGCCGCCAGCAGCAGGGCGCAGGGCCAGGACCAGTGCAGCGATGGGCCGAGAGCCAGCGGCAGCAGCAGGCAGAGGATCAGCGCGGCGAGCAGCAGGGTGCCCGGCGCGTCGACGCGGGCGGCATGCTCGGCGCGGGTCTCCGGTACCCAGCGGCGGCTGCAAAGGAGAATGCCGAGGCAGATCGGCAGGTTGATCAGGAACACGCTGCGCCAGCCGAGGCCGCCGATGTCGGCGGAGACCAGGAAGCCGCCGAGCACCTGGCCGACGACGAAGGCCAGGCCGCCGATGGCGCCGTAGGCGGCCAGCGCGCGGGAATGCGCGTGGCCGCTGAGGCTGACATGCAGGGTGGCGAGAATCTGCGGCACGACCAGCGCCGCGCCGACGCCCTGCAGGGCGCGCGCCACCAACAGCAGCCAGACCGAACCGGCCAGCCCGCAAAGCAACGAGGCGACGGCGAACAGGGCGACGCCGAGATCGAACAGGCGGCGACGGCCGTAGTTGTCGCCAAGCCGGCCGCCCATCGCCAGGCACACGGCGAAGGCCACGCCGTAGACGGCGACGATCAGTTCCAGTTCGGTTTCGCTGGCGCCGAGGGAATGGGCGAGGGCGTCGAGGGCGACGTTGACGATGGAGAAATCGATCATCGGCAACAGTTGCCCCGCCAGCAGAATGCAGAGCCCGGCGAGGCCGAGCCGCGACGACGAGACGGCGCTGGGCATGGGCGGAGTCCTTGTGCGGAGGGGAGTGGGCTGGCAGCATGCACTTCTGGCTAACCCGGTACCAGTTCTTGCTTATCCTGGTATTGGCGCTACCCGTCTGCCCTTCGGAGGACTTCGCCATGCCACTCGACGCCCCTGCCAGCCACTCTGCAGAAAGCCCCGCGCAGCCGTCCCGCGCCGAACAGCTGGGGGCCTTCCTGCGCCGCCGGCGGGAAAGCATCGAGCCGCAGCGGGTCGGCATTTCCCGCCTCGGCCGCCGACGCACGCCGGGTCTGCGTCGCGAGGAGGTGGCGCAGCTCGCCGGGGTCGGCGTGACCTGGTACACCTGGCTGGAGCAGGGCCGCGCGGTACGCGCCTCGGAGCAGGTGATCGGAGCCATCGCCCGGGCCCTGCTGTGCAACGAGACGGAAACCCACCACCTATTCAACCTCGCCGGGCTGGCCGCGCCGACCTCGGCGCGGCGGGCGGTCTGCGAGAAGCCCTCGGCCGCCACCCAGGCCATCCTCGATGCCCTCGACCCGTTGCCGGCCATGGTGCAGAACGCCCGTTTCGACATCCGCGGCTACAACCGCGCCTATTGCCGGCTGGTGGGCATCGACCTGGCGGAGATCCCCGAGGAAGACCGCAACTGCATCTACCTGGCGCTGACCCACGAGCGCTGGCGCTACTGCATGGCCAACCGCGAGGAGGCGTTGCCGCGGATGGTCGGCTTCTTCCGCGCGGCAATGGTCGAGCGCATGGGCGATCCGCTGTGGGAGCGGCAGTTGCAGCGCTGCCTGGAGGCTTCGGCGGAGTTCCGCGAGATCTGGCGGCGCAACGAGGTGATGGGCATCGAAAACCAGCTCAAGCGCTTCCGTCATGCGCGCTGCGGCGAATTCGAACTGCAGCAGACCAACTGGTGGTCGGCGCCGAAGAACGGCGATCGCCTGCTGGTCTTCGTCCCCCTCGACGACCACGCCCGCGACTGCCTGGAGCAACTGTGAGTCGGCGCCCTGTCCCGTAGCCAGCGCCTGCTCGACCTGCTGCAGATTCTGCGCCGGCACCGTTACCCGGTGGCCGGGCATGTGCTCGCCGGCGAACTGGGGATCAGCCTGCGCACCCTCTACCGCGATATCGCCATCCTGCGACAGCAGGGCGCGCACATCGAGGGCGGCGCCGGCGCCAGGCGTTGCTGCGCGAGTGGCGTGAACGGGAAAGCATCGCCGCGCAGTGAGCGACTGCTGCCGGAAACTGACAGACGGCCACCGCCTGCGGGTCTAGCGCCCGGCGCTGTAGCGGCTCAGAGCCGGAACTCCTCGGCGATCAGTTCGCCGAGGCGCTCCAGCGCCGGCGGCCGCTCTCCCGGGGCGAAGGCCAGGCGAATGCGGTGGGCGGGCAGTTCGGCGAAGCCCTCCGCCGGCCCCAGCACGCGCATCGTCGGGCCGACCCGCGCACGGTCGATCACGCCGATCGCCAGGCCGCCTTCGATGGCCGCTTCCAGCGCCGCCGCGCCGGGACTGCTGACCACCGTGCGCCAGCGCCGGCCCGTCGCGCCGAGGGCTTCCAGCAGCGCCTGCCGATAGGGACAACCCTGGCCGTGCAGGGCCAGCGGCAGCGGGCGTTGCGGATCGATCCGCAGGCCGTGGCCGGCGACCCACACCGGCTGGGTGCCGCCGATCTCGCGGGAGTGCCCGTCGTACGGGGTTTCGTCTTGCGCTTGCACCAGCAGGGCGAGGTCCAGCTGGCCGCGCCGCAGGCGTCCGGCCAGCCTGCCGCTGGCGTCGGTGAGCACCTCCAGCTCCAGCGCCGGCAGTTCCGCGCCGAGGCGCGGCAGGAGGCGGCCGAGCAGCTTGCCGGCGTATTCCTCGGAAATGCCGAAGCGCACCCGCAGTGGCTCTTCCCGTCTGCGCAACCCGGCGAGCACGCGGTCGTGGGTCTCCAGCAGCTCGGCGGTCTGGCGCTGGAACCGCTGCCCCAGCGGGGTCAGCCGCACCGACTGGTTGTCGCGCTCGAACAGCCGGCCGCCGGCCAGTTCCTCCAGGCGCCGGACGTGGGTGCTCACCGCCGAGGGGCTGCGGTTGAGGTGGCTGGCCGCGGCGAGAAAGCGGCCGAAGCGCAGGATGGCATGGAAGGTACGCAGCAGCTCGATATCCAGGTTGGCGCTCATGGTTCCGATTTCCTGCATGACTGGTGCAGATAGTTTCGTTTGATAGTAGCGGCGGAGGCCGCCTAGCCTCGACTCGAACCTGACCGACGGAGGCGAGCGATGCGCGCGACCACCTGCACCCCGCGAGCGATGCCCGGGGCGACCCGCCTGCTGGCCGTACAACTGGGCATGGTACTGGCCTGGAGTTCCGGCTTCGTCGGCTACCGCTATGCCATGGAACAGGCGCCGGTGTTCCTCACCAGCTTCTGGCGTTTCGCCGTCTGCCTGGCGCTGCTGCTGCCCTTCGCCTGGGCCGGGCTGCGTCGGTTGTCGGCGCGCCAGTGGCGGCGCCAGGCGCTGATCGGGGTGCTGGCCTACGCGGGCTACATCGCGCCGATCGCCAAGGCCATCGAACTCGGCGTCTCACCGGGCGTGGCGGCGCTGATGGCCGACCTGTTGCCGCTGCTGGTGGCCTTGCTGGCGCTGGTCCTGCCGGGGCAGCGAACGCGGCCGGGGCAGTGGCCGGGGATCGCCCTGGGCGTCGCCGGGGTGCTCTGGGCCGGGCATGCTGCGCTGGCGCTGGGGCGGGCGCCGGGCTGGGCCTACGGCCTGCCGCTGCTGGGCATGCTGGCGCTGGCCCTGGCCACCCTGTTGCAGAAGCGCTGGGACGATGCGCCGGGATCGCTGGCCGTGGTGCTGTTCGTGCAGATCGGCGCCGCGCTGCCGGCGTTCGCCGGCCTGGCGCTGGCGGAGGGTAGCCTGCGGCCGCCGCTGTCCGGCGGATTCCTGTTCGGGCTCGCCTGGCTGGTGCTGCTGCCCACCTTCGGCGGCTACGGCCTGTACTGGCTGGGCCTGCGCCATCTTTCCGCACAGGGTGGCAGCGCGGCGCTGTACCTGAGCCCGGCGCTGACCCTGCTATGGGCGCACTGGATGTTCGCCGAGCCGCTGACACCCATGCTGCTGGGTGGCCTGCTGCTGTCGCTGGCCGGCCTCGGCTGGCTGTATCGCGCCGAGCGTCGCTAGCCGGCGTCGCCCTGCCAGCGGGCCAGGGTCTCCAGGCGCGCCGGGCTGAACGGCGGACGCGGCGCCGGAGGCGTCCAGCCGAACAGGAATTGCGCGGCGCTGCCGCATATCCGCCCCTGGCAGGCGCCCATGCCGCAACGGCTGTGCAGCTTGGCCTCGGTCCAGCCGGCATGCCCGGCCAGCGCGGCCAAGGGGACGTCTTCGCAACGGCAGACCAGGGTATCCGCCTCCGCCAGTTGACGCAGTTCGGCACGCAGGGCGAAGTGTCGCGCCAGGGTGTCGGCGAAGCCCTGCCAGCGTCGCCGTCGTGGCCACAGGCGGCGAGCCGCGTCGCGCTCGTCGACGGCGGCATGGCCGGCGATGGCGCCTTCCACCAGGGCCAGTTCGCTGCCGCCGAAGCCGGTGCATTCGCCGGCGGCGTAGTGGTCGGGCAGGCTGCCGGCCTGCCATTCGTCGACGGCGAGCGCCGGGCCGTCGAGGCGATAGCCGAGGGCCTGGCCGAGTTGCACGTTGGGCACCAGGCCGAAGCCGCAGGCCAGGCGTTCGCAGGCGATCTCGCGGACCCGACCGCCTTCGCGCAGGCGCACGGCTTCCAGGCGCTCCTCGCCGAGGGCGGCGAGCACGTAGCTGTCGGCGCGGTAGCTACGGGCGAACAGGCCGGCGGCCTGCCATAGCTTGCCGGGCCAGCGCGGGAGGCGTACGGCGAAGGCGGCCAGGGTTCTCGCCGGCGCCTGTTCGGCGACGCGCAGCAGGCGCGCCCCGCACTGGCTGGCGCTGGCGGCGCTGGCCAGCAGCAGCGGGCCGGAGCCAGCCACCACCAGGCGCTGGCCGGCCAGTGGCAGGCCGCCCTTGGCCAACGCCTGCAGGCCGCCGGCGCCGGTGACGCCGGGGAGGGTCCAGCCGGGAAAAGGCAGCAGCAGTTCGCGGGCGCCGGTGCAGAGGACCAGGCGTCGGTAGCCGACCTGCCAGCCACGTTGCGGGTCTTCCAGCAACAGGCGCCTGCCGGGACCGCAGGCGACCACCCGGGTCGCCGGGAAGTGCTCGACATTGGCCTGCCCGGCCAGGCGTTGGCGCATCTGATGGGCACGCGGCGGCAGGCTGGCACGCGAGCCGTCGCGCCAGATCTGTCCGCCGGCGGCCGGGTTGTCGTCGACCAGGGCGATGCGCGCGCCGCTCGGCGCGGCGGCCAGCGCTGCGGCCAGGCCGGCGGGGCCGGCACCGACGATCAGCAGGTCGTAGTCGGCGCTCATGCCTGGGTCTCCACGCGCATGCCGGATTGGCAGACGGTCTGGCAGGCCAGGCGTCGCCGACCGTCGATCAATACCCGGCATTCCTGGCACGCGCCCATGCCGCAGAACGGCGCGCGCCGCCCGCCGCCGACCGCGCTGCAGGAGCAGCCGTCGCCGCCGAGGGCGAGGGCGGCCGCCACGCTGGTACCGACGGCGACCCGCAGCGGACGCCGGTCGATGAACAGTTCGATCATGGCCGGGCACTCCCGGAGCTGGAGAGGAAGCGTTGCGGCAGATAAGGCGTGGCATCCAGCGGCGGCGTTTCGCCGAACAACTGGGCGGCGAGCAGGCGCGCGCTGCCCGGCGCGGTGGTCACGCCCAGGCCCTCGTGGCCGACCGCCAGCCACAGGCCCGGCTGCGCCGGGTGCTCGCCAAGCAGCGGCAGGCCGTCCGGAGTGGCGGCGCGGAAGCCGGTCCAGGCGCGGATCGCATTGAGGCCGGCGAGCCCCGGCAGGTAGTCCAGGGCACGCCGCAGCATGCGCGCCAGCACCGGGCCTTCCACCTGCGGGTCGAGCGTGTCGAACTGCCGCGAGGAGCCGAGGAAGACCTGCCCGGTGGGGCGCGGCTGGGCGTTGAAGGCTACCGAGGTACCGCTGCTGGCGTGGGCGCTGCTGACATAGCCGAGTTCCACCAGTTGATGGCGGAGGGTGCCGGGATAGCGGTCGGTGATCAGCAGGTGGCCTTTCTTCGGGCGGATCGGCAGCTCCGCGCACAGCTCGCCGGCATGGATGCCGTTGGCCAGCACCAGCGCCTCGGCGCTCAGCCAGCGGCCATCGGCCAGGCGCAGGCGGCTGCCGTCCACTTCGCTGACTTCGGCGTACAGCCGGCGCAGGCGCGGCCCGGCCTGGTCGAGCAGCCAGCGCGCGGCGTTGGGCGCGTAGAGGATGCCGTCGCCGGACACCTCCAGGGCGCCGGCCAGGCCCGGCCGCAGGGCCGGTTCGAGGGCGTACAGGCGCGCGGCGCCAAGCATCCGGCAGGCAACGCCGGTGGCTTGCAGCGCCTGGCGCTTGCGTTCGGCCTCGGCGAGTTCGCTGGCGTCGGCGGCCAGCCAGAGGGTGCCGCAATTGCGGTACGCGCAGTCTTCCGGCAGATCCGCCGCCCAGGCGCGCCAGGCCTGGATCGAGTAGTCGCTGAGGGCCAGTTCGGCCGGGTTGTCGTCCATCGCCACCAGGTGCCCCATGCCCACCGCGGTGGCACCGCCGCGGCGGCTGTCCAGCACCAGTACGTCGAGGCCGCGACGCGCCAGTTCATGGGCGCAGGCGCTGCCGACGATGCCGGCGCCGACCACGATGACCTCGGCGTTCACCGGCGGATGCCCCAGGCGAACGGATCGTCGTCCGCCAGCAGCAGGGTGGCTTCCGCGCTGACGTGGGCGCGGCCGCGGATGGTCGGCACGATGGGCCCGCCGGGCTGGCCGTCGAGCCATTCGTAACGCCCCTCGAACTGGCTGCCGATCACGCTCGCCTGGCGCCAGGGCTGGCCGGGCAGCAGCTTGCCGTCGGCGGCCAGGCAGGCCAGCTTGGCGCTGGTGCCGGTGCCGCAGGGCGAGCGGTCGTAGGCCTTGCCGGGACAGAGCACGAAGTTGCGGCTGTCGGCGTGGGGATCGTCGGCGAACAGTTCGATGTGATCGATGGCGCCGCCGTCCTCGCCGCGGATGCCCTGGTCTTCCAGCGCCTGCTGGACGGCGACGGTGTAGGCGGTGAGGGCGTCGAGGTTGTCGCCGGCGATGCGCTGGCCGTGTCCGGCGACCAGGAAGAACCAGTTGCCGCCCCAGGCGATGTCGCCGCTGACCCGGCCGATGCCGGGCACTTCGACGCTGACCTGGCGACGGTAGCGGTAGGCCGGCACGTTGCGCACGCTGACCGAGCCGTCCTCGTGGAGGGTCGCCTCGACCTCGCCGACCGGCGTCTCGATGCGGTGCACGCCGGGACCGATCCGCCCGAGGTGTGCCAGCGAGGCGACCAGGCCGATGGTGCCGTGGCCGCACATGCCGAGGTAGCCACTGTTGTTGAAGAAGATCACTCCGGCACAGGCTTCGGGATCGACCGGTGCGCAGAGCAGGGCGCCGACCAGTACGTCGCTGCCGCGCGGTTCGAGGATGCAGGCGGCGCGCCAGGCGTCGTGGCGCTCGCCGAGCAGGCGCCGGCGCTCGGCCATGTCGCCCTGGCCGAGATCGGGAAAGCCGCCGATGACCAGGCGGGTGGGCTCGCCGCCGGTATGCGAATCGATGATGCGGATGCGTTGCATGGTGGCCCTCGCCTGTGCTGGGGTATGCGCCACAGGGTGGCGTTTCGGCGGGACGGGGCGCTTGAGGGTTTTCACTCAGGCGGATGACGAAAGCGGCATAGCCTGGATGGCCCGGCTCAGGTGCTGGCCGGGCGGTTCGGCAGGTGTTCGTAGAGGGTCCGGCAGACCCCGACGATATGTGCCTCGATCAGTGCCGCGGCCCGTTCGGCATCGCCGGCGCGACAGGCGGCGACGATCTCGCGGTGTTCCTGGTCGGCGCGCTGCTTGCCTTCGGACAGGCTCATCTGCATGCGCAGGTAGCGTTCCAGCTTGTCGTGGATGGAGCGGATCAGGTTGACCAGGAACGGCCGCTGCGCCGGTTCGTAGAGGCAGGCGTGCAGTTGCCAGTTGAGTTCGGCCCAGCGGCCGACGTTGTCTTCGCCGACGAAGTCGGCGCAGATCGCCTCGGCACGGGCGAAGGTGGTCTCGTCCATGTTCGGCACCGCCAGGCGGATCGCCTGCGCCTCGAGCAGCACCCGCACTTCGAACATCTGCGCCAGTTCCGGTTCGGAAATACGCGTCACCACCGCGCCCTTGTTGCGCTGGAACAGCACCAGGCCTTCCGCCTCCAGGCGCTTGAGGGCCTCGCGGACGGGAATCTTGCTGACATTGAAGAGTTGCGCGATGTCGTCCTGGCGGATCGGTTCGTCCTCGGCGAAATGCCCGGCGATGATCGCTTCGCGCAGGTGCTTGGCGATGATCTCGGAGGCCGAAGGGGCGATGCCCAGGTTAGGGGCGTTGAGCATGGAGAGAGGCAAGCGGGACAACCTGCATGGCGTTGGGAACGTGCGGGATATTGTATACGAACGCTTGGCGCGTGCCGCTGCCAGTTGGCGCCTTCTGCGCAGGCGTGTTGGTCGGCTCCAGTGGGCCTCCGTGGCGCATGTTTCGCAGGGCGAAACGCTCTTCCGGAAAGTTCGCGGAGAGGCTGGACAATAGAAAATTAGCTTGCTAATAATTCGCTCGCTCATGTATTTCGGGGCGTCCGCGATGGCCAAGCCTTCCTTCTTTTCCTCCGACCTGGTGCAGGTGCTGCTGTGCCCGCGTCTGCACGAACTGCAGTTCGCCGTGAAGGCCCTGCTGGCCGGCGGGTTGGCCCTGTACCTGGCCTTCGGCCTGGAGCTGGAGCAGCCGCAATGGGCATTGATGACGGTGTTCGTGGTCAGCCAGCCCTATAGCGGCATGGTCCTGGCCAAGGGCATGTTCCGCCTGATCGGCACCTGCGCCGGTGCGCTGGTGTCCATCGGCATGGTCGCGCTCTATGGTCAGGCGTCGCTGCCCTTCCTCCTGCTGATGGCGCTCTGGCTGGCGTTCTGCACCGCCGGCGCGTCGCTGCTGCACAACCATGCGTCCTACGGTTTCGTCCTGGCCGGCTACACCGCGGCGATCGTCGCCCTGCCGGCCAGCGCCGATCCGGCGACGGTGTTCGACCAGGCGGTGGCCCGCTGCTCGGAGATCGGCCTGGGCATCCTCTGCGCGGCGCTGGTGAGTGTGCTGCTCTGGCCGCGGCGCCTGGAACGCCAGTTGGCGAACCAGGGCAAGGCGGCCTGGGAGGCCGGCTTGCAGGCGGCCGCGGCGGAGCTGCGCGGCGCCGACGAACGCGGCGAGCTGCTCGCGGCGCTGGGGCGGATCGCCGCGGCGGACGCCCAGCGCGACCACGCTTGGTTCGAGGGTGCGCTCGGCCGCGCCCGTTCCCAGGCCTTGCGCGTGCTAGGCCTCGACCTGCTCGGCCTGCTGCGCGCGGCGCGCAAGGTGGCTCGCGAGCGGAGGCTGCTCGATCCGGTCAGCGCGCACGCCTTGCAGCCCTGGCTGGAAGAACTCGAGGCACTGTTGCGCGAGGGCCGCCAGGCCGAGTTCGAGGCCTGCCGGCAGCGCTTGCGCCTGGCGCTGGACGCGGCGCACGGACAGTTGCACCTGTGCCTGGTCTGCCTCGAACGCCTGCTCGGCGAGGCGAGGGCGGCCGGGCGCAGCGTCGAGGCGCTGGTCTATGGCGCGCCCACCCGCCAGGCGCCGGGCGCCATCGCCTGGCACCGGGATATCGAGCGCGGCGTGCTGTTCGGCCTGCGCAGCGCCCTGGCGTTCCTCTGCGTGGCCGCGTTCTGGCTGGCCAGCGCCTGGCCGAGCGGGTTGGGCGCGGTGTCGATCACCGGGGTGGTGCTGAGTCTCTTCGCCAGCCGCGACAACCCGGCCCAGGCCGGCCTGAACTTCCTTCGCGGGATCCTCCTGTCGATCCCGCTGGCCGGCTTCGTCGCACTGTTCTACCTGCCCGGCGTGGACGGCTTCCCGCTGCTCTGCCTGGGCCTGGGCGTACCGCTGTTCTTCGCCGCGCTGTGCGTGAACCGGGCGAGCCTGGCCGGGATCGCCTCGCCGTTCTGCATCTTCTTCGTGAAGAACGTCGCGCCGAGCAACAGCATGAGCTACGACCTCGCGCACTTCCTCAACAACGCCCTGTCGACGGTGCTCGGGGTGGCCTTCGCCGTGCTGGTGTTCAACCTGGTCAGCCTGCGGCCGGGCGAACGCCATTACCGGCGCATGCTGCAGGCCACCCTCGGCGACCTGGCGCGGCTCACCCTGCGCTCGCCGGCGCAGGCCGAGGCCTGGTTCGGCGGGCGCACCGCGGATCGCCTGATCCGCCTGGCGCAGCGCTACGACCGTTTGCCGGAGGGGCGCCGCCAGCCCTGGTCGGACGGCCTGATGGGACTCGACTTCGGCGACGAGCTGCTCTACCTGCGGCAGTGCCTGGAGGAGGTCCCGGCGTCCCTGGCGCAGGCCCGCGACCGCTACCTGCGGCGCCTGCGCCTGGCGCTGCTGGGCGATGGCCCGCGGGCTGAGCGTGAACACGCCCTCGACCCGCCGACCGCGCGCCTGCTCAAGGCCCTGGCCGCCAGCCCGCTGGCCGGCAGCGAACGCGGCGAGCTGGCCGGCGCCGCGCTGGTGCAGTTGCAGGCCACCTGGCGGCAGTGGTGCCGCAGCCATGCTCCGGCCGGGACGGCGCTGCGCGCGGACCCGCTCCCCGGAGCCGGGCGCTAGTTCTGCGGTGGCCGGCCACATTGACCGCGCAAGCCCCGAACCACTAAGCTGCGCGCCTTGCGACAGGTGCCCCGCAAGGGGTGAAACAGGGAAGCTGGTGCGTTCCGTCGGAACCAGGCCAGCGCTGCCCCCGCAACGGTAGGCGAATCAGACAGCCGCTCGATGACCACTGTGCTCCGGCATGGGAAGGCGCGGCTGGAAGCGTCCAGCGCTTCGCTCGCGAGCCCGGAGACCGGCCTGACGCACCCACGGCATCGCGGAGGGCGCTGTCGGACGTCTCCTGCCGTCGCTTCGTCCTCCGTCTGCCTCAACCCAGGTCGCGCGGGTGAGAGCGACGGAGCAGCGCAGAGCATGAACAGAGTTTTCCTGACCCCGGCAGCCGTGGCGCTGTGCGGCGCGTCTTCCCTGAGCCTGGCCGAACCGGTCAGCCTTGCCGACCAGGTGGTGACCGCCACCCGTACCGCCCAGACCGCTTCCCAGAGCCTGGCGGCGGTGAGCGTCATCGACCGCGAGGATATCGAGCGCAGCCAGGCGCGCAGCGTGCCGGAGCTGTTGCGCCAGGTACCCGGCGTGTCGCTGGCGAACAACGGCGGTTTCGGCAAGAACACCACGCTGTTCCTGCGCGGCACCGAGTCCGACCATGTGCTGGTGCTGATCGACGGCATCAAGGTCGGCTCGGCCAGCGCTGGCCTCACCGCGTTCCAGGACTTGCCGGTGGAGCTGATCGAGCGCATCGAGGTGGTCCGCGGGCCGCGTTCCAGCCTGTACGGCTCGGAGGCCATCGGCGGGGTGATCCAGATCTTCACCCGGCGCGGCGACGGCCAGGGCGCCAAGCCGTTCTTCTCCGCCGGTTACGGCACCCATCAGACCCTGGAGGGCAGCGCCGGGGTCAGCGGCGGCGCCGGCAACGGCTGGTACAGCCTCGGGGTGAGCAGCTTCGATACGGCGGGGATCAACACCAAGCGCGCCGGTACTGCGGGCTATGAGCCAGACCGAGACGGCTACCGCAACCTGTCCGGCAACCTGCGCGGCGGCTATCGCTTCGACAATGGCCTGGAACTCGACGGCACCCTGGTCAGGGCCAAGTCGCACAACGACTATGACCAGGTCCTCGGCAACTCTGGTTTCAATACCAACGCCGACGGCGAGCAGAACCTGGTCGGCGGCCGTGCCCGCTTCACTCCGCTCGATCCCTGGCTGGCGACCCTCCAGGCAGGGCGCAGCGAGGACAAGGCCGATGCCTATCAGGATGGCCGTTTCTACTCGCGCTTCGATACCCGTCGCGACAGCCTGTCCTGGCAGAACGACCTGACCCTGGCCGAAGGCCATGTGCTGACCCTCGGCTACGACTGGCAGAAGGACGAGATCAGCAGCAGCGAAGCCTTCAGCGTCGACTCGCGGCTGAACAAAGGCTGGTTCGCCCAGTACCTCGGCCGGTACGGTCGCCAGGATTGGCAACTGAGCCTGCGCCGCGACGACAACCAGCAGTTCGGCGTGCACGACACCGGCAGCGCCGCCTGGGGCTACGCGCTGAGCGACGCGCTGCGCTTCACCGTCAGCTACGGGACGGCGTTCAAGGCGCCGACCTTCAACGAACTCTACCTCCCCGACTACGGCAATCCCGACCTGGACGCCGAGACTTCGCGCAGCCTGGAGGTCGGTCTCAGCGGTACGCACGACTGGGGGCACTGGGCGGTGAATGCCTATCGTACGGACATCGACTCGCTGATCACCTATACAACCCGTCAGGGGCTTTATGTGCCGTTCAACATCGACGAAGCGCGCATCCGTGGCGTCGAACTGGTCCTCGGCAGCCAGTGGCTGGGCTGGGACTGGAACGCCAACGCGACCTTCCTCGACCCGCAAAACCGTTCCGGCGGCGTCAACGACGGCAACGAACTGCCGCGCCGGGCGCAGCGGATGTTCAACCTGGAACTGGACCGGCGCTTCGAGCGTCTTTCGCTGGGCGCCAGCGTGCACGCCGAAGGCCGACGCTATGATGACCCGGCCAACGAGGTGCGCCTGGGCGGCTACGCCACCCTCGACCTGCGCAGCGAGTACCGGCTGAACGACGAATGGCGCCTGCAGGGCCGGATCGCCAACCTGTTCGGTGCCGACTACGAAACCGCGTATGGCTACAACCAGCCTGGCCAGGCGGTCTACCTCAGCGTGCGCTACCAGGCCCTGTGAGGCCGGGTATTTCGAATGAACGAGGCGACGGCGCGGCCGCGTCGCCGCAAGGAGTGATCGACGATGAACGAATCCCCCGAGAAGGACCAGCGCCACCGCGAGCGGATGGAGCGCAAGAAGGCCGTGGTCGACGAGAAGATCGCCCAGGCCCGCGACGAACGCGGCGTGCTCCTGGTGCATAGCGGCAACGGCAAGGGCAAGAGCAGCTCGGCCTTCGGCATGGTCGCGCGGGCCCTGGGCCATGGCATGAAGGTCGGTGTCGTGCAGTTCATCAAGGGCGCCGCCAGCACCGGCGAGGAAGCCTTCTTCCGGCGCTTCCCCGAGGAAGTCAGCTATCACGTGATGGGCGAGGGCTTCACCTGGGAGACCCAGGACCGCCAGCGCGACATCGCCAAGGCCGAGGCGGCCTGGAAGGTCGCCGCGCAATTGCTGGCCGACCCGGACGTTGGCCTGGTGGTGCTGGACGAACTGAACATCGCCCTCAAGCACGGCTACCTGGAACTGGACAGGGTCCTCGCCGACATCCAGGCGCGCCCGGCCATGCAGCATGTGGTGGTGACCGGCCGCGGCGCGCAGCCGGGGATGATCGAGGCCGCCGACACGGTGACCGAGATGAGCCTGGTCAAGCACGCGTTCAAGGCCGGGATCAAGGCGCAGAAAGGAGTGGAGTTCTGATGCCGGCGCCATGCGCGGAGACGCTTCGCCCATGACCCAGGCACGCTGTCCGGCCCTGCTGATCGCCGCCCCGGCCTCCGGCCAGGGCAAGACCACCGTCACCGCCGCTCTGGCCCGCCTGCATGCGCGCCAGGGGCGACGGGTGCGGGTGTTCAAGTGCGGACCGGACTTCCTCGACCCGATGATTCTCGCTCGCGCCTCCGGCGCGCCGGTCTACCAGCTCGACCTGTGGATGGTCGGCGAGGCCGAAGCGCGACGCCTGCTGGCGCGGGCCGCCGGCGAGGCCGACCTGATCCTCATCGAAGGGGTGATGGGCCTGTTCGATGGCAACCCCTCGGCGGCAGACCTGGCGCGGCGTTTCGGCGTGCCGGTGCTGGGAGTGATCAACGGCGCGGCGATGGCCCAGACCTTCGGCGCGCTGGCCTACGGCCTGGCGCATTTCCAGCCGGACCTGCCGTTTTCCGGAGTGCTCGGCAACCGCGTCGGCAGCCAGCGCCACAGCGACATCCTGCGCGATTGCCTGCCGCCCGGCATGCGCTGGTTCGGCGGTCTGCCGCGCTCGGCCGAATTCGAATTGCCGAGCCGCCACCTGGGCCTGGTCCAGGCCGAGGAACTGGCCGATCTCGATGTACGCCTGGACGCCGCCGCCGACGCCTTGCTGGCCAGCGCCGAGACCGACCTGCCGGAGCCGGTGACCTTCGAGGTGCCCGCTCCGGCGCCGCTGCAACGCAGCCTGGAAGGCGTGCGCATCGGCGTGGCCCGCGACGCCTCGTTCGCCTTCCTCTACCAGGCCAATCTCGACCTGCTGCGCGAACTCGGCGCCGAGCTGGCGTTCTTCTCGCCGCTGCAGGACCAGGCGTTGCCCGCCGTGGACAGCCTGTACCTGCCGGGCGGCTATCCCGAACTGCACCTGGGGCGCCTGCAGGGCAATCGCGCCATGGCCGAGGCGATCCGAGCCCACCATGCCGCCGGCAAGCCGCTGCTGGCCGAGTGCGGCGGCATGCTCTACCTGCTCGACTGCCTGGAAGACGCCGACGGCGAGCGCGGCGAACTGCTCGGCCTGCTGCCGGGCCGGGCGCGCCTGCAGAAGCGCCTGACCGCCCTGGCCTTGCAGGAGGTCGAGCTGCCGGAAGGGCGGCTGCGCGGGCATACCTTCCATCACTCGACCCTCGACTGCGCCGTCGAGCCTCTGGCCCGTGGCGTCTGCCCGAACGGCCGGAACACGGCGGAGGCGGTGTTCCGTCTTGGCCGGCTGACGGCTTCCTATATCCATTTCTACCTGCCTTCCAACCCGCAGGCCGCCGCCGCGTTGCTGGCGCCCGCGCGAGACGCCGACTGACATGTCCGATTCTTCTCACGCCTTCAGCGCCACGGAACGCGCCGCCGTCTACCGGGCCATCGCCGAGCGCCGCGACATGCGCCACTTCAGCGGCGGCAGCGTGGCGCCGGAGCTGCTCGCGCGGCTGCTGGAGGCCGCACACCAGGCGCCCAGCGTCGGCCTGATGCAACCCTGGCGCTTCATCCGTATCACCGAGCCGGCGTTGCGGCGGGCCATCCACGGGCTGGTCGAGGAGGAACGCGGACGCACCGCCGAAGCCCTCGGCGAGCGCTCCGACGAGTTCATGCGGCTCAAGGTCGAGGGCGTGCTGGATTGCGCCGAACTGCTGGTCGCCGCCCTGATGGACGACCGCGAACGCCATGTGTTCGGTCGCCGGACCCTGCCGCAGATGGACCTGGCGTCGCTCGCCTGCGCGATCCAGAACCTCTGGCTGGCCAGTCGCGCCGAGGGCCTGGGGATGGGCTGGGTATCGCTGTTCGATCCGGCCGCGCTGGGCGAGTTGCTCGGCCTGCCGCCCGGCAGCGAGGCGGTGGCGGTGCTCTGCCTGGGCCCGGTGGCGGAGTTCTACCCGGCGCCGATGCTGGCGCTGGAGGGTTGGAGCGAACCGCGTCCGCTGGCCGAGCTGGTCTACCAGAACCGTTGGGGCGAGCGAGCATGAGCGCACTGCTGGGTATCCTCGGCGTGGTGCTGGATGCGCGCTTCGGCGAGCCGCAGGGCTGGCACCCGCTGGTCGCCTTCGGCCGCCTGGCCGACCGCCTGGAGCGCCGTTTCAACCGCTCGCGCCTGGCCGGCGAGGGCGATCCCGGGGTCGGCTGGCGCAGCCATGGGGTGACCGCCTGGGTCCTCGCGGTACTGCCGCTGACCCTGCTGGCCTGGACGCTCGCTGAACTTCCCTACCTCGGCTGGCTGGTCCAGGCCCTGGCGCTGTACGCCGCGCTCGGCCTGCGTAGCCTCGGCGAGCACGCCGAACCGGTGGCGCTGGCCTTGCGCGCCGGCGACCTGGACGAGGCGCGGCGACGTGTCGGCTACCTGGTCAGCCGCGATACCCGCGAACTGGACCAGGCCGGGGTCGCCCGCGCGGCCACCGAGTCGGTACTGGAGAACGGCAGCGACGCGGTCTACGCCGCCCTGTTCTGGTTCGCCGTGGCCGGCGCGCCGGGGGTGGTGCTGTATCGCCTGAGCAATACCCTGGACGCGATGTGGGGCTACCGCAACGCGCGCTTCGAGCGCTTCGGCTGGGCCGCGGCGAAGATCGACGACATCCTCAACTACCTGCCGGCGCGGCTGGTGGCGCTGACCTACGCGCTGCTCGGCGACACCCGCCAGGCCCTGCGCTGCTGGCGCGAGCAGGCGCCGCAATGGGACAGCCCCAACGCCGGCCCGGTGATGGCCGCCGGCGCCGGTGCGCTGGGGGTTTCCCTGGGCGGCGCGGCGATCTACCACGGCGAGCTGCACCAGCGGCCGCTCCTCGGCAGCGGCCCGCAGCCGCAGGGCCGCGACATCTATCGGGCCCTGGCGCTGGTGCGCCAGGGCGTGCTGCTCTGGCTGCTGGTGCTGGCCGGACTCTGGGCCATGGGGTGGCTGCATGCTTGAACACGGAGGGCGGTTGCGCGAGGCGGCGCGCCGCTACGACATTCCGCTGGCGGACTGGCTGGACCTGTCCACCGGCATCGCGCCCTGGCCGTTTCCGCTGCCGGCGATCCCCGAGCAGGCCTGGACCCGCCTGCCGGAGAGCGACGACGGCCTGGAAGCCGCCGCCTGCCTCTACTACGGCGCCGAACGGGTATTGCCGCTGGCCGGCAGCCAGGCGGCGATCCAGGCCCTGCCAAGGTTGCGGCGGGGCGGGCGGGTCGGCGTCCTGTCGCCGTGCTACGCCGAGCACGCCCACGCCTGGCGCCAGGCCGGGCACCTGGTGCGGGAGATCGGCGAGGCCGAGGTCGAGCCCTATCTCGACAGCCTCGACGTGCTGCTGGTGGTCAACCCGAACAACCCCACCGGGCGGGTCTTCGAGCCCGCCGAGCTGCTGGCCTGGCATGCCCGCCTGCAACGTCGCGGCGGCTGGCTGCTGGTCGACGAGGCGTTCATGGACTGCACCCCGCAGTCGAGCCTGGCGGCCTGCAGCAACCGGCCCGGATTGATCGTGCTGCGCTCGTTCGGCAAGTTCTTCGGCCTGGCCGGCGCGCGGCTCGGCTTCGCCCTCGGCGAACGGCCGCTGTTGCAGGCGCTGGCCGAGCAGCTCGGCCCGTGGACGGTCAATGGCCCGGTGCGCCATGTGGCCCAGAGTGCCTTGCGCGACCGCCAGCAACAGCGCCAGCAGCGCGAGCGCCTGCTGGCCGCCAGCCAGCGCCTGGAGGAACTGCTGCGCCGCCACGGCTGGCCGCCGGCGGGCGGCAGCGCGCTGTTCCAGCGCCTGGTCGATCCACGCTGCGCGGCGTTGCACGACTACCTGGCGCGGCGCGGCATCCTCACCCGCCAATTCGAGCAGCCGGCCAGCCTGCGCCTCGGCCTGCCCGCCGACGAGGCCGCCTGGGCCCGGCTCGATGCCGCGCTGCTCGGCTTCAAGGAGCCTGCTCATGAGTGATCGCGGGCGGACCCTGATGGTCCAGGGCACCACTTCGGACGCTGGCAAGAGCACCCTGGTGACCGCGCTGTGCCGCTGGCTGGCCCGGCGCGGCGTCGCGGTGGTGCCGTTCAAGCCGCAGAACATGGCGCTGAACAGCGCGGTCACCGCCGACGGCGGCGAGATCGGCCGCGCCCAGGCGGTCCAGGCCCAGGCCTGTCGGCTGGCGCCGCACACCGACATGAACCCGGTGCTGCTCAAGCCCAACACCGACATCGGCGCCCAGGTGATCATCCATGGCCGCGCGGTGACCAGCATGGACGCCGCCGCCTACCACGACTACAAGCGCGTGGCGATGGAAGCGGTGCTGGCTTCCCATGGGCGGCTCGCCGCCGCCTACCGGGTGGTGATGGTGGAGGGCGCCGGCTCGCCGGCGGAGATCAACCTGCGCGCCAACGACATCGCCAACATGGGCTTCGCCGAAGCGGTGGACTGTCCGGTGATCCTGGTCGCCGATATCGACCGCGGCGGGGTCTTCGCCCACCTGGTCGGCACCCTGGAACTGCTCTCCGACTCGGAGCGGGAGCGGGTCAGGGGCTTCGTCATCAATCGTTTCCGCGGCGACATCGCCCTGCTGCAACCCGGCCTCGACTGGCTGGAGGCGCGCACCGGCAAGCCGGTGCTCGGCGTGCTGCCCTATGTCAGCGACCTGCACCTGGAGGCGGAGGACGCCATCGACACGCGCCAGGCGGCCAAGGTCGGGCCGCGCCTGAAGGTGGTGGTGCCGGTGCTGCCGAGGATCAGCAACCACACCGATTTCGATCCGCTGCGCCTGCACCCCCAGGTCGAGTTGAGCTTCGTCGGCCCCGGCCAGGCGCTGCCGTCGGCGGACCTGATCGTCCTGCCCGGCTCGAAGAGCGTGCGCGCCGACCTCGCGGCGCTGCGCGAGCGTGGCTGGGACGAGGCGATCCTCCGTCACCTGCGCTACGGCGGTCGCCTGCTGGGGATCTGCGGCGGCCTGCAGATGCTCGGCGAGCGCCTGCACGATCCGCTCGGCCTGGAAGGCGCGGCCGGCAGCAGCGCTGGCCTCGGCCTGCTGGCGTTGGAAACGACCCTTGAGGCGGACAAGCAATTGCGCAACGTACAGGGCCGCCTGAGCCTGGAGGATGCGCCGCTGTCGGGCTACGAGATCCATGCCGGGGTCACCCGTGGCGAGGCCCTGGCGCGGCCGGCGGTGGTGCTCGACGATGGCCGCGCGGATGGTGCCCGCAGCGTCGACGGGAACGTCATGGGCACCTACCTGCACGGCCTGTTCGAATCCACCGCGGCCTGTTCGGCGCTGCTGCGCTGGGCCGGCCTGCGCGAGGTCCAGGCGGTGGACTACCAGGCCTTGCGCGAACGCGACATCGAGCGGCTCGCCGACCTGGTCGAGCGCCACCTGGATACCGGGCGATTGCTCGCCCTCTGCGGAGAACCCCATGCGTGACCTGATCCTTGGCGGCGCCCGTTCCGGCAAGAGCCGCCTGGCCGAGCGCCTGGCCGCCGAGAGCGGGCTGGCGGTGAGCTACATCGCCACCGCCCAGGCCGGCGACGGCGAAATGGGCCGGCGCATCGCCGAGCACCGCGCGCGCCGCCCGGCCCACTGGCGAACCCTGGAGGAGCCTCTGGCGCTGGCGGCGACGCTGCGCAGCGAGGCCGAGGCCGGACGCTGCCTGCTGGTCGACTGCCTGACCCTGTGGCTGACCAACCTGCTGCTCTGCGACGATCCCCAGCGTCTCGACGGCGAGCGCGAGGCGCTGCTGGAATGTCTCGGCGAGCTGCCGGGACGGATCATCCTGGTCAGCAACGAAACCGGGCTCGGCGTGGTGCCGCTGGGCGAACTCAGCCGGCGCTACGTCGACGAGGCCGGCTGGCTGCACCAGGCCATCGCCGAACGCTGCGAACGGGTGACCTTCACCGTCGCCGGCCTGCCCATGCCGTTGAAAGGAGAACCGCTATGAGTCTGCAATGGTGGCGCGACACCTGCCGCGAGGCGGACCCGCAGATGCGCCGGCGCGCGGCCGAACGCCAGGACCGGTTGACCAAGCCGCGCGGCTCGCTGGGCCGCCTGGAGCAAGTGGCGATCGACCTGGCGGCGTTGCAGGGGCGCGAACGACCGAGCCTGGAGAGGATCTGGGTGACGGTCTTCGCCGGCGACCACGGGGTAGTCGCCGAGGGCATCTCGGCCTATCCGCAGGCGGTCACCGGCGAGATGCTGCGCAACTTCGTCCGCGGCGGCGCGGCGATCAGCGTGCTGGCGCGCGAACTCGGCGCCGGCCTGGAGGTGGTCGACCTGGGCACCGCGTTCCCCCTGGAAGCCTTGCCCGGCGTGCGTCACCTGCGCCTGGCGGCGGGCACCGCGAACTTCGTCGAGGCCTCGGCGATGGGCGCCGAACAGTGCCTGCTGGCGCTCGAGGCCGGGCGCGAAAGCGTGCGCCGCGCCGAGCAGGCCGGCAGCCAGCTGTTCATCGGCGGCGAGATGGGCATCGGCAATACCACCGCGGCGGCGGCCATGGCCTGCGCGCTGCTGGATGCGCCGGCGAGCGCGCTGGTCGGGCCGGGAACCGGGCTGGACGCCAGCGGCGTGGCGCACAAGGCCGCGGTGGTCGAGCGTGCCCTGGCCCTGCACGGCGCCCATCGCGCCGACCCCTTCGAAACCCTCCGCCGTCTCGGTGGCCTGGAGATCGCCGCGCTGGCCGGCGCCTACCTGGCCTGCGCGCAGAAAGGCATGGTCGCCCTGGTCGACGGCTACATCTGCAGCGTCGCGGCGCTCTGCGCGGTGCGCCTGAACCCGGCCTGCCGCGACTGGCTGCTGTTCGCCCACAGCGGTGCCGAGCCGGGCCATCGCCATGTGCTCGAAGCCCTGGCGGCGCAACCGCTGCTCGACCTCGGCCTGCGCCTGGGCGAGGGCAGCGGCGCGGCGCTGGCGGTGCCGCTGCTGCGCCAGGCCTGCGTGCTGCACGCGGGGATGGCGACCTTCGCCGAAGCGGCGGTCTCGGACCGCCCGGCATGAGCCTGCGCCTGGACCTCCTGCGGCATGGCGAAACCGAGTCCGGCGGCGGTTTCCGCGGCAGCCTCGACGACGCCTTGACCGCGCGTGGCTGGGCGCAGATGCGCACGGCGGTGGAAGGCGGACGCTGGGACCTGCTGGTCAGCTCGCCATTGCAACGTTGCCGCGCCTTCGCCGAGGAACTGGCGCAGCGCCAGGGGATCGAGCTGGAACTGGAAAACGATCTGCGCGAACTGCATTTCGGCGCTTGGGAGGGGCGCTCGGCGGCCGCCCTGATGGACGGCCACAGCGAGGCGCTCGGCCGCTTCTGGGCCGATCCCTACGCCTTTACCCCGCCGGGCGGCGAGCCGCTGTCCGAGTTCGAGGCGCGGGTGCTGGCCGCCCAGCGACGCCTGCGCCAGCGTCACGCCGGCCGTCGTGTGCTGCTGGTGACCCATGGCGGCGTCATACGCCTGTTGCTCGCTTGCGCCCGTGGCTTGCCGCGCGAGCGCTTGCTGCAGGTGGACGTCGGTCATGGCGCACTGTTCGGCCTGCGCGCCGGAGAGGGCGACGATCGCTGGCACGAATGCCGGGAAGGGGAATAGCCATGCGCGAAGCCTTGCGCTCACTGCTGGTCGCCTTGCAGTTCCTCACCCGCCTGCCGGTGCGCCTGTCGGCGATGCCGACGCCGGAACAGTTCGGCCGCGCGGTGCTCTGCTATCCACTGGTCGGGGTGCTGATCGGCGTCGTGCTGTACGCCGCGGCTCTGTCGCTCGATGGTACGCCGCCGCTGTTGCAGGCAGCCTTGCTGCTGAGCCTGTGGGTGGCGCTGAGCGGCGCGCTGCACCTGGACGGCCTGGCCGACATGGCGGACGCCTGGGTCGGCGGGCTGGGCGACCGCGAGCGGACCCTGGCGATCATGAAGGACCCGCGCAGCGGCCCGGTGGCGGTGGTGGTCCTGGTACTGGTCCTGTTGTTGAAGTTCTCCTCCCTGGCGGCGCTGCTCGGCCAGGGCGAGGCCGGGTTGTTGCCGCTGGCCCCGTGGCTGGCGCGCAGCAGCCTGCCGCTGCTGTTCCTGACCACGCCATACGCGCGCCCCGGCGGCCTCGGCCAGGCCATCGCCGAGCACCTGCCGGCGCGCAGCCTGCCGTGGGTGCTGGGGGTGAGTTTCGGCCTGGCCCTGGCGTTCGGCCTGGCCGGCCTGCTGGCGTTGCTGGTGACGCTGATGCTCTTCGCCTGGCTGCGCAGCCGTTTCCTCGCGCGCCTCGGCGGCACCACCGGGGACACCGCCGGCGCGCTGGTCGAACTTACCGAGTGTGCGGTGCTGGTGGCGCTGGCTCTGTAGCCGGACGCGGCTGGCGCAGGACCGCCATGGCGCTGAGGAAGAGCAGCGCGGCGGCGGCCAGTAGCACGGCGACGAAGGCCTGGTCGAAAGCCTGCCGGGCAAGCTCGACGAGCCGCGACGCGACCTCCGGCGCCAGGCCCTCGGCGACCAACAGGGCGTCGTCGAGGCTGTCGCGGACCCGCGCCGGCAGCTCGGCCGAGGGCAGCCTCAGCGACATCCCGTAGACGAAACTCATCAGGCTGCCGAGCAGGGTCACGCCGATCACCCCGCCCAATTCGTAGGACACGTCTTCGATGGCGGCCGCCATTCCGGAACTCTGTTCGTCCACGTTGAGCATCACCGCGGTGGAGGCGGCGGTCATCGCGCCGCCGAAGCCGACGCCGAGCAGCACCAGGCTGGCCAGTTGCGCTCCGGTGGCGGACTGGTAGGACAGGACCAGGCCGAGCAATCCGGCGCTGCCGAACAGCAGGGAGGCGCACATCACCCGGTTCTCGCCCCAGCGCGGCACCAGCCAGCCGGCCAGCGGCCCGACCACCAGCGAGGCCAGCGGGATCGGCAGGACGAACAGGCCGGCCTTCAGCGGCGTCAGGCCCTGCACCAGTTGCAGGTGCTGGCTGAACACCAGTTCCATGCCGACCAGCGCCATGGTCGCCACCAGGGCCACCGCGACGCCGCGGGCGAAGCGCCGGTTGCGGAACAACGTGAAATCGATCATCGGTTCGCGGGCGCGGCGCTGGCGGCGGACGAACAGGTACAGGCAGAGCATGCCGCCGAGCGCGGCGAGGACGGCCAGCCCGAAGTCCGGGGCGCGTGTGCTGAGTTCCTTGATCGCATACACCACCCCGACCAGGCCGAACATCACCTGCAGCGAGCCGAGGGCGTCCCATGGGCGCCGCGATTGGCCGCCGCAGGCCGGGATGGCCGGCAGCGCCAGCAACAAAGCGACGACCACCACCGGGACGTTGATGAGGAACACCGAGCCCCACCAGAAGAACTCCAGCAGCACGCCGCCGACCACCGGCCCCAGCGCCGCGCCGGCAGAGGCGACGGAGGCCCAGATGCCGATGGCCAGGGCGCGTTCGCGTTCGTCCTGGAAGACATGGCGGACGATCGACAGGGTCGCCGGCATCATCAGTGCCGCGCCCACCGCCAACCCGGCGCGGGCGGCGATCAGCGCCGCGGCGCTGGGGGCGAAGGCGGCGCACAGCGAGGCCAGGCCGAACAGCGGCAGGCCGGCGAGGAACAGCCGCTTGTGGCCAAGGCGGTCGCTGAGCAAGCCGGCGCCGGGCAGCAGGCCGGCGACCACCAGCGGATAGGCGTTGACGATCCAGAGTTTCTCCGCGGCCGTCGCGCCGAGGTCGTGGGTCAGGCGCGGCAGGGCCGTGTAGAGCACGGTCATGTCGATGATGATGAGGAACAGGGCGCTGGAGACGATGGCCAGGACCAGCCAGCGGTTCTGCCGGAACATGGGATAACCTCTGTGGCGAACGGTTCATCGCTCGCCGTGGATAACGGGAATTGCGCGCCACGGGCGGGCGCGTGAAAATATAAATACATACGTATGGATTTAAACTCAAGAGGTAGCCATGGGACGCCGACGAACGATCGACCGTGACCAGTTGCTCGATGCCGCCGAGGCGGTGATCGGCCGCGAAGGCGCGGCCGGCCTGACCATCGATGCGGTGGCGAAGGAAATGGGCATTACCAAGGGCGGCGTGCAGTACTGCTTCGGTACCAAGGATGCGCTGATCGACGCGATCTTCGAGCGCTGGGGCAAGGCCTACGACAGCCTGTTCGAAGCGGTGGCAGGGAAGCAGCCGACGCCACTGACGCGGGTTCGCGCACATGCCGAGGCGACCCAGCGTTCGGACGAGCTGTCCAGCAGCAAGGCGGCGGCGCTGATGGCGGCGCTGATCCAGACGCCCGAGCATCTGGAGGGCAGCAACCAGTGGTATCGCAGCCGGTTGGAAGGCCTGGACCTGTCCGCACCTGAGGGGCGCCGTGCGCGCCTGGCGTTCCTGGCGGTGGAGGGCGCTTTCATGTTGCGCTACTTCCGCCTGATGGACATTGACCAGGAGGAGTGGGACTCGATGCTCGACGACGTTCGTGCGTTGTTGCTGACCCCGGCTGGCGCCAGCGGAGACTGAGGCTCCGCTGGCGCGCGCTGCGGGTGGTCGCCTCAGTCGAAGGCGAAGTGCTCGCTCTTCAGGTCCATGATCGAACCCGTCGGCTTCGCCATTGCCGCCGCGTGGCCCTTGGCGCGCGGAAGCAGGCGGGCGAAGTAGAACTCGCTGGTGGCGATCTTGGCCTTGTAGAAGTCCGCCGACTCGCTGCCGCCCTGGCGCAGTCGCCGGCGCGCAGCGGCTTCCTGGAGGGCCCAGGAATAGGCCAGCGTGGCGTAGCCGGAGAACATCAGGTAGTCGTGGCTGGCGGTGCTCACCAGATCGCGTTGCTTGCGCGCGGTGAGGGCAATGCGCAGGGTCAGCAGGTTCCATTGGGCGCAGAGCTTGAGCAGCACCAGGGCGCGGCCGCGCATGCGCGGCTCGTTCTTCAGCAGGTCGACGGCGAACCGGGCCACACCCCTGGTGAAGTCGCGCACGGCCTTGCCCTGGGTCATCAGCAGGACCTTGCGGCCGAGCAGGTCGAGGGCCTGGATGCCGGTGGTGCCTTCGTAGAGGGTGGCGATCCGCGCGTCGCGGACGATCTGCTCCATGCCGTGTTCGCGGATATAGCCGTGGCCGCCGAACACCTGCATGCCGAGGTTGGCGCTTTCCAGGCCGAGTTCGGTCAGGCAGCCCTTGAGGATCGGCGTGAGGAAGCCGAGCTTGTCGTCCCAGCGTTCGTATTCGGCGTCGTCGTTGCTGAGGATGCCCTGGATCATCCGGTCGGCGTACTGGGTGGCCAGGTAGACCAGCGCCCGGCCGCCTTCGGCGATGGCTTTCTGGGTCAGCAGCATGCGCCGCACGTCACCGTGGTGCATCAGGCTGTCGGCGACCTGGTCGGGTTCCTTGGTCCCGGAGAGCGCGCGCATGGAGCGGCGTTCGCGGGCGTAGGGGAGGGCGCCCTGGTAGGCCAGCTCGGCGGTGGCCACGCCCTGGATGGCGGTGCCGATGCGGGCGCTGTTCATGAAGGTGAACATGCATTCCAGGCCCTTGTTCGGCGGTCCGATGAGGAAGCCGGTGGCGCCGTCGAAGTTCATCACGCAGGTGGCCGAGGCCTTGATCCCCATCTTCTTCTCCAGCGCGCCGCAACTCACGCCGTTGCGCGGGCCGAGCGCGCCGCCTTCGCCGGGAAGGAACTTGGGCACGATGAACAGGGAAATGCCGCGGGTGCCCTTCGGTGCGTCCGGCAGGCGGGCGAGGACGATGTGGACGATGTTCTCGGTCAGGTCGTGTTCGCCGGAAGAGATGAAGATCTTCGTCCCGCTGATGGCGTAGCTACCGTCGGGGTTGGCCTCGGCGCGGGTCTTCACCTGGCCGAGATCGGTGCCGCACTGCGGCTCGGTGAGGCACATGGTGCCGCCCCAGCGGCCCTCGGTGAGCGGAACCAGGTAGGTCTGCTTCTGTTCCTCGGTGCCGTGCTGCATCAGGGTGTTCATCGCGCCGAGGGAGAGGCCGGGATACATGGAGAACGGCCAGTTGGCGGTGCCCATCATCTCCTGTTTGAGCGCGCCGAGGCTCATCGGCAGGCCCTGGCCACCGTACTCCACCGGGTGCGAGAGGCCCTGCCAGCCGCCGGCGACATAGGCCTCGTAGGCTTCCTTGTAGCCCTTCGGCGTCCGTACTTCGCCGTTCTCCAGGTGGCAGCCTTCCTCGTCGCCGCTGTGGTAGAGCGGGGCGATCACTTCCTCGCAGAGCTTCGCGCATTCGCCGAGGATCGCATCGACCATGTCTGGCGTGGCTTCGGCTCCGTTGACCAGGTTGCGGTAATGCTCGGGGAAATCGAAGACTTCGTTGAGCAGGAAGCGCGTGTCGCGCAGCGGGGCTTTGTAAACGGGCATGGCTACCTCGGCGATGGATGGAGGGCGCCGGGTGCTCCCGGTCGCCGCTGACAGCGCGAGTTATAGGCCAGCGCCCGGCGTCCGGCCTTGGCAGGGGCAACAGACGGCGTTGGCAGTTCGGACAATCCGCTTGACCGTCGAGAAGTACGGGTATATACACGCATCCATGCTACCGACCCAATGCCTCTGTACCAAACTGCGTCGCGCCGCCCGCAGCGTTTCCCGCTTCTACGACGAGGCGCTGGCCGATACCGGCCTCAAGGTGGCGCAGTTTTCCCTGCTGCGGCACCTGCGGCGCCTGGACCGGCCGAGCATTTCCGAACTCGCCGAAGCCATGGGACTCGACCGCAGCACCCTCGGTCGCAACCTGCGGGTGCTGGAAGGCGACGGCCTGCTGCGCCTGACCGGTGGCGAGGACCAGCGCAACCGCCTGGTCGAGCTGACGCCTGCCGGGCTGGATGCCCTGGAGCGCGGAACGCCGGCCTGGGAAGATGCGCAGCGGCGTCTCGCCGGGCGCCTTGGCGAGGAGCGCAGCGGCGCCTTGGCGGCGTTGCTGGTGGAACTGGAGCGACTGGACTGACAACCGACGAAGCCTCTCGCCGAGGCGCTTCGTTCACGATAAAGCGGGTATATACCCGTAGATGGAGCGACCCATGCCGCGTGCCGCCTTCTGGATCCTGCTGTCCGGAGCCCTGATCCTCGCCCTGTCCCTCGGCGTGCGACATGGCTTCGGCCTGTTCCTCGCGCCGATGAGCGCCGACTTCGGCTGGGGCCGCGAAGTCTTCGCCTTCGCCATCGCCTTGCAGAACCTGGTCTGGGGCCTGGCCCAGCCGTTCACCGGGGCGCTCGCCGACCGCTACGGCGCGGCGCGGGCGGTGCTGGTGGGGGGCCTGCTGTACGCCCTCGGTCTGGTCCTGATGGGACTCTCGCAGTCGGCCACCGGGCTGTCGCTGAGCGCCGGCCTGCTGATCGGCCTGGGCCTTTCCGGCACCTCGTTCTCGGTGATCCTCGGCGCCGTCGGCCGCGCAGTGCCGGCGGAGCAGCGCAGCATGGCGATGGGTATCTCCAGCGCGGCCGGCTCCTTCGGCCAGTTCGCCATGCTGCCCGGTACCCTCGGCCTGATCGGCTGGCTGGGCTGGTCCTCGGCCCTGCTCGCCCTGGGCCTGCTGGTGGCGCTGATCGTGCCGCTGGCCGGGCTGATGAAGGATCGCCCGTTGCCGCCGCAGGGCCATGAACAGAGCCTCGGCGAAGCGCTGCGCGAGGCCTGCGCGCATTCCGGGTTCTGGCTGCTGGCGCTGGGCTTCTTCGTCTGCGGCTTCCAGGTGGTGTTCATCGGCGTACACCTGCCGGCCTACCTGGTCGACCAGCACCTGCCGGCGCAGGTCGGCACCACGGTGCTGGCGCTGGTCGGGCTGTTCAACGTGTTCGGTACCTACATCGCCGGCTGGCTCGGCGGGCGCTGGTCGAAGCCGCGCCTGCTGACCGCGCTGTACCTGGTGCGCGGGGTAGTGATCGTGCTGTTCCTCTGGCTGCCGCTGAGCGTCTACAGCGCCTACGCCTTCGGCGTGGCCATGGGGCTGCTGTGGCTGTCCACGGTGCCCCTGACCAACGGCACCGTGGCGACCCTGTTCGGCGTGCGCAACCTGTCGATGCTCGGCGGCATCGTGTTCCTCTTCCACCAGTTGGGCGCCTTCCTCGGCGGCTGGCTGGGGGGGGTGGTCTACGACCGCACCGGCAGCTACGACCTGGTCTGGCAGTTGTCGATCCTGCTAAGCCTGCTCGCGGCGCTGCTCAACTGGCCGGTGCGCGAGCGTCCGGTGGCGCGCCTGCAGGTGGCCGGAGGCGCGGCGTGAAGCTGGCCTGGCTGCTCGCCGCCGGGGCGCTGCTGGGACTCGCCTGGTGGGGCTGGCAGCGTGGCGGACTGGCGCTGCTGGAACTGGGCATGGGCGCATGCTGATAGGTGGCGATAGGCGCGGGGAAGGGTAAGCTGGGACATTCGTCGCCAAGGAGCCATTCCATGAAACCTCGCGTGCTGTTGTACGTCCTGGCGCTCGCCGGGCTGCCGCTGAGCGGCTGGGCCGCCGATTGCCCGGAACTGTTGCAGGGCCAGTTGACCAAGCTGCGTTCCAAGGAAAGCATCGATCTTTGCCAGCGTTACGCCGGCAAGCCGCTGGTGGTGGTCAACACTGCCAGCCACTGTGGCTTCACCCCGCAGTTCAAGGGGCTCGAGGCGCTCTACCAGCGTTACAAGGGGCAGGGCCTGGAAGTGCTCGGGGTACCTTCCGACGACTTCAAGCAGGAAGCCGCGGATACCGCCGAGACCGCGAAGATCTGCTATGGCAACTACGGCGTGACCTTCGCCATGACCCAGCCGCAGCACGTGCGCGGCGACGAGGCGATCCCGCTGTTCCGCCAGTTGGCCGAGCAGAGCGGCCAGGCGCCGCGCTGGAATTTCTACAAGTACGTGGTGGATCGCCAGGGCAGGGTGGTCGCGCAGTTCTCCAGCAAGACTACCCCGGACGATCCGCAGCTCCAGGCCGCCATCGAGAAGGCCATCGCCAGCCAGCCCTGAGGGTCGGCCAGGCATGAAAAAGCCGGGCATTGCCCGGCTTCTTCGTTGGCGCGTGCGATCAGAAACGATAGGTGACCTGGGCGGTCAGGCCATGCGCGCTGTTGTCGTACTTGGCGCTGTAGGCCGGCTGCAGGGCGCTGCCTTCCTGGTTGACGCCGGCGGTGGTTTCCCACAGGTAGGCGTAGGCCACGTCGACGGTCAGGTCCTGGTTCGGCGACCAGCCGGCACCGACGGTGAAGACCTTGCGGTCGCCCACCGGGATGCGCACGTTGCGGTCCTCGTTGGAGGTCGGCGACGGCTCGTAGGCAAAGCCGGTGCGCAGCACCCACTCCGGGGTGGCCTGGTAGGAGGTACCTACCGAGAAGGACCAGGTGTCGCGCCAGTTCAGGTCTTCGCCGATGGTGTTGAAGCCCAGGGCCTGGCCGAGCGCCGGTACGCCGCTGTTGCGCACCTCGATCTTCTCCAGGCGGCTCCAGCGGGTCCAGACGGCGCCCAGGTAGCCCGTCCACTTGTCGTCGAACTTGTGGGTGATGGAGGTATCCACCGATTCCGGCAGGGTGATGTCCAGCTTGGCATCGTACTTGCCGTTCAGGCCCAGGGCACCCGGAGCGTTCTTCACTTCGGTGTTGCCGCCCAGGTGGTACTTGACCTTGGAGTGGTAGGTCAGGCCCCAGGTGGTGTCGTCGGTCAGGTCGACCATCACGCCGACGTTGTAGCCGATGGCGGTGTCGTCGCCCTTGATGTTGATCTTGGTATCGCCGTTGCTGCCGAGCAGGCCATTGGTGGCCAGGGTGTTCTTCAACTGGCCGTCGATGCGGTTGAAGGTCGGACCGAAGCCGACGGAAACCTTGTCGTTGATCTTCCAGGCGATGGTCGGCTGCACGGTGATCACCTGCACCTTGCTATAGGAGCCGTGGGAGCTGCCCATGAAGCCGTTTTCGTAATCGTTGATGATGCCGTAGGGCACGTAGATGCCCAGGCCGAAAGTGAAATCTTCGTTGATCGGCGTGGAGAAGTAGCCGAACGGTACGGCGGCCAGCGGTACCGAGTCGCCCTTGTTGCTGCCCTGGGCGGTGCTGTGGGCCTGGCTGATGTCGTCCTTGGCCTTGACGATGGCCAGACCGCCGCTGACTTCGGTGCGTTTCAGCTTGGACAGGCCGGCCGGGTTGCCGTAGATGGTGCTGGCATCGAGCGCGGACGAGGCGCGGCCGGCGTAGGCGGTGCCGGCGCCGCTGGCGCTCTGTTCGTTGATGGCGATGCCGTTGGCGAGGGTGTAGGTGGAGACAGCGCTAATGGTCAGTGCGAGAGAGGTTTTAAACCATATTGTTTTCATTGTTGGAGCAACTCCTGTGTATAACGGCGCGCAAACTACCAAGATTCCCAGACCGGCGCCAGTGTTCCGAAGTTCCGCAGGGTGCGGAACAGAGCGGTTGGCTCCGGTGCCAGTGAAGCGAAGGTAGCGCAACCGTTCGTGTCTGTATGTAAAAAATTTTCTGACCGGTTGGTCTGTTTCGGACGCGGGATTTTTCCATTCGCCGTCAGGCGACCTGGCTGAGGCTGCCGATGCAGCGTTGCCAGGCGTCGATGAACTCGTGCAGGCGACCGTGCGGCTGGAATACCTGGCGCCACACGCGAGCCTGGGCGAGGTGGTCGTGCTGGTCGGGCAGCGGCAGTCGCGCGGCTTCCACCAGCGACCAGGCGATGGCCGTGCTGTAGCGCAGGTTCACCGTCAGTTCCAGGTGCGGCGCGGCGAGGAAGGCATGCTGGCTGGCCAGGCCGCGGACCCGGCTGGCGCGCTCCGGGTCCAGCGCCAGGTACTGGTCCCAGAGCTGCTGGTGGCGTTCGCTGGCGATCCGGTACAGGCCGTGGCCACGGCGGTCGTCGAGGGCGCTCCCCAGCGCCGACTGGCAGGCCGCCGCGCCCAGCAGCAGCGCTTCGGCGGCGGGGCTGTGGCAGGACAGGTAGTCCAGGGTCGGGCGTATCACGTGCTGGCAAAGATCGTTGGCGGAAATACCCATGACGGCCTCGCGCAAGGTGGATCGGCGGGGCCGGGCAGTTTGGCAGCTTCTATTCCGATGGCCCCGCCGATAGCGGACTTAGCCGCTTGATTTGAAGTGTAGTGAAACAAGTCAGCTGTAAAGGACTGTTTTTAAATTGTTTCCAGCTTTAGAGAACAGCTGATATGCCCGCTGGAAATTAAACCGGCGCGTCCTTGCTTCGCTTGTGCTGGGCGGCATTCTCAGCCCCTGCGCAGGCTGTAGAGGAAGTCGCGGATGATGGTTTTCACTTCATTGGCCGCTTGCCGCTTGTTGCGTGCATCGCGAAGACTCATCGCGGCCTGGGTAAGGAAGCCGTAGAGCTGGCCGACCAGGGTTTCCCGGCGGTAGTCCTTGAGTTCGCCACTGGCCGCCAGTTCGTCCACCAGGCGCCCGACGTAGCGCAGCGTGTGGCGCGAGTCGATGCGTTTCCATCGCTCCCAGCCGACGACCGTGATCACCTCCTGCAGCGACAGTTGCCGCTTGCCGCGCGCCATCACGCTGTCGATGAAGGCCTCGGCCAGTGCGGCGGCCTCCGCCCACTTGTCGACATGCGCCGGCACCCTGTCCAGGTCCTCGGCGATCGTCCGTACCTGGCGTTCGTAGCATTCGGCGAGCAGTTCCTGCTTGCTGCCGAAGTGGTGGTAGAACGCGCCCTTGGTCACGCGCGCCTCGCGGGCGATGGCGTCGATGGAGACGCCACCATAGCCATGTTCGATGAAGGCGGAGAGGGCGCTTTCCAGCAGCGCCTCACGGGTCGCCTCGGCATTTTCCTGCTGCCTGCTCTTGACATTCATACTGTTGCCTTCTTACATACCGTCGGTATGTTCATGCTAGCACGCCTGGCGATCCGTCGAGCATTGCGTCCGTCCCGGCTGCTCGAACCCGCACGGAAAAGGAGAGAGCGAATGAGTACCGCAGTGGAGATCGCCTGCCGTGACGGCGTGCGCCTGGCCGGCGACCACTTCCCGGCCGTCGGCGATGCGCAGGGGAGCATCGTGGTGGCCTGCGCGCTCGGCGTCAGGCGCGCCTTCTACCAGCGCTTCGCCGTCCTGGCCGCGGCTTCCGGCTATGAGGTGCTGTTGTTCAGCTACCGCGGCAGCGAAGGCGACGACCCTGCCGTGGCTAGCTATCGCCTGGCCGACTGGGGACGCGAGGACATCGATGCGGCGCTGGCCTGGTGCCGAGCGCGCGCGCCGGAGCTACCGCGCTATTTCGTCGGCCACAGCATCGGCGCGCAGTTGCTCGGTCTGGCTGGTCAGGCCAGCGGATTGAGCGGCGCCGCGTTCGTCGCCGGTTCGTTTCCGTACTGGAGGCGCTGGCGAGGCAGGCAACGCTGGCAGATGTTCGGCCTGTTCTGCGTGGCGGTGCCGCTACTGACCGGACTGCTCCGACGCTTTCCCAGTCGTTTCTTCGGCCTCGGCAGCCTGGATATGCCGAGTCATTTCATGCGCGACTGGGCGCGCTGGGTGCGGCAGCCGGACTACCTCCTGGCACCGCGCTTCGGATTGCAGCGGCAGGGTTACGAGGCGCTGGACATCCCCGTCGCCAGCTTCCTGTTCGAGGACGACGACTACGTGCCGTGGGCTGCGGCGGAAAAGCTTCACCAGGTCTATGCCGCGGCGCACCTGGAGTTGCGTCGCAAGGGACGGGCCGAGGGGGCAGTCGGGCATTTCGGGCTGTTCCGCAACGAGGCGTTGCAGAAGGAGTTGCTCGACTACTTCAGGAAGCTGCCCGACGCGGCGTAAGCCGCGTCCGAGCGTATGGCGTCAGTCGCCGGTGGCGACCGGGCGGCGCGGGTCGGTGATCCACTCGCTCCACGAGCCGGCGTAGAGGCGCGGAAGCGGGAAGCCGGCGAGGCTCAGGGCGAACAGGTTGTGGCAGGCGGTGACGCCGGAGCCGCAGTAGGCGACCAGCTCGTCCACCGGGCGACCGCGCAACAGGGCGGAGAACCGCTGGTGCAATTGTTCCGGCGGAAGGAAGCGGCCGTCGCTGCCAAGGTTGTCGGTGAAGGCGGCGCACTGGGCACCGGGAATGTGCCCGGCGACCGGATCTATGGGCTCGACTTCGCCACGGAAGCGCGGCTGCGCGCGAGCATCGAGCAGCGCCAGTCCGGGTTGGCCCAGTTGGGCCTGGAGGGTGGCGGCGTCGATCAGCAGCGAGGCATCGGGCTGGCCCTGGAAATCGCCGGGTCGAAGGCTGCTTTCGCCATTGGTCAGTGCCAGTCCCGCAGCCTTCCAGGCCGCCAGGCCGCCATCGAGGAGGTAGACCCCATCGCGCTTGCCCAGCCAATGCAACAGCCACCAGGCGCGGGCGGCGAATGCGCCGGGGCCGTCGTCGTAGAGCACCACCTGGCTATCCTGGCGCAGGCCCCAGGCTTGTAGCTTGAGCGCTAGCTCGGCGGGATCCGGCAGCGGATGGCGACCGGTCACGCCCTTGCGCACGGGAGCGGAAAGATCCCGTTCGAGGTCGGCGAAATGCGCGCCGGGAATGTGGTTCTCCTGATAGACGCGGGCACCGTAGGACGGGTCTTCGAGGGCGAAACGGCAGTCGAGGACCAGCAGGTCGGGTTCGCTGAGGCGGGCGGCCAGTTGTTGCGCGGTCAGCAGTTGGGCGGACGACATCGCGGACTCCTTGGGTCGGGAAGCAAAGCCGGTGGCGAATGGGTGGATCATGCCCCTTGGACCGCGTCGCGTCATCCCGGCGTCGCGCGGCGAGGCGGAGAAATGGCGAAAGGAAAGGGTTGGCTCCAGGCGAGGAAGATTCCTACTCGGTCATCAGCCTCGCCCGGCAGCGGGGGATTTGTCCAGACATGCAGAATCGGCTCGTTCCGAGATACCCGCTCCTGTGTTCTATCCCTCGGGACGCTTGTCCGATTGGCTTGGCCCGACGCTTGCGCCGGGCTTTTTTTCGCCTCTGTCCCGACCGCACCGCTTGCCTATCCATCCCGGGCCGCCTGCCGTAATGGTTGGGACCTTGCATGCCTGGCGATGGAGTCCTCGAAATGGTTGGGTTTTACGACTTGTAAGTTGGGAGTTTTCTTACTTCTAACTCAGGATTTTCAATTTTCTATAAATGCCACACTTCCCGCATCTTCAACTCATCGCTTTCCACCCTGCCATTTGCAAACCCAATGACGCCTCATGCCTTTGCTCGCTGGAATCTTCTGCTTCTCGTCGCTTCCATCTTTGCCGGACTTGTCTTTGCTCCGAGTGCCGATCTTTCCGCCTTGCCCACTCCTGAAGACCGGAAGTGGGTTCTGGCGGAAGTTCCGTCCGTTGCGGTTGATACGACGGTTGCCGGCAAGTTGGCTGGAATGTCGTGGTGGGGGAGAACCGTGGACGAGGAGCGCGAAGCTGAATCGAAGCGGGTTTCGGTGGGCGTGGATGGAGTGGCGCTAATCAAGGTCGATTGGCTGCTACGCGGCATTGTCCGCGATGAGGGCGGCATCTTCGCCCTTGTTGCCAAAAGCGCCGAGGGGCCTCTGCGGCGTTTTGCGGCGGGCGCCACTCTGCCTGGCGGCGAGCGTCTGGAGAGCATCACTGAACAAGGAATCCGCTTCTCGTTCTCGCAGGACGGGAACACCCAGGGTTTTGAAAGGAAACTGTATGCACCCTTGCCATAGGCCGAGCTTTGCCTTCTTGCGCCACCCGTTGTCCGTTGTCGTCTGTCTGGCCCTATTGGCAGGTTGCAGTACTTCCCCATTGCAGTTTCCCGAACCATTGCTCGCGAAGTCGGAAAAAGCCAAGGCAACCGAGGGCGTAGCCCTGGTGAGCGACGACGGAAAGAAAGCTCCGGCATCGTTGGCTGTTCCGAAGACGGAGTTCAGTGGCACGCCCACATCGCCTCGGTCGATCGTAGGCGGTGTAGTCGATCGAATGGACAAGGTGATCCTCGACGACAAGAAGGCTGACATCAGTCTGAACGTGGAGGACGTACAGCTTGCCGCATTCATCAACGAGGTATTCGGCAACATCCTCGGTTTGCCGTTTGAGATCGAAAGCGCTCTGAAGGAAAAGACTGATCGCGTGACCGTTCGTTTGGAACAGCCGCAGACTGCACAGATGGTTTACGAAGTCGCGCGCCAGGTGCTCGTCAACTACGGCGTGGAGATACTCCACCAAGGCGATATCTATCGCTTCCAGATCAAGCAGGTAGGGCTCAGCCCGGACGAGCCGCCCATTCTCATCAGTGGCGAAGCACGGCCTAGCGTGCCGATTGCCTATCGGCCGGTATTTCAATTCGTGGCGTTGCACAGCGTCGACCCCAAGGATGTGATTCCCTGGTTGAACAGTGCCTACGAAAAATCCGGCCTGAGCGTGATGGCCGATGGTGCGCGGAGTGGCTTGATGCTCAAGGGCATGTCTTCCATCGTCAACCAGGCCACCGAAGCCGTCCGCCTTCTCGATCAACCTTTCATGCGTGGACGTCACAGCCTGCGTATCGACCCGGCCTTCGTCAGTGCTGCCGACATGGCCAGTCAACTCAAGACCGTGATTGCGGCGCAAGGCTACAGCGTCGGTATCGGCGAAGCGGTCGGCAGCATAATGCTGGTACCGCTGGAAAGTTCCAATGGCCTCATTGTCTTCGCCAACGATGGCCAACTTCTCGACTTGGTGCGCGAGTGGGCGCAGCAGGTCGACAGGGCTCCGATGGCGGTTGCCGCAGGTATCGGCGAGGAGAAGGAAGGACTGTTCTTCTACGAAGCTCGCAATACCCGTGTCACCGAACTGGCCAAGTCGTTGCGGGCATTGGTATCGGGGTTCGCCGGGGAGGGTGCCTACGGGATCACCTCCGGACTGCAAAGCAGCGCTTCCAAGCGATCTGGCGGTGGCAGGCGCGCCGGAGACGATGGTGCGGCACCGGCGGTGGCTCCCTTGCTGCAAGCCGCAGGTGCCGCCGCGTTGGTGGGGGGCGACGGTGCTAACGGTTTGCTCGGTGGCTTGGCGGCCGGTATCAGCGGCAGCGGCACCATAGTGGAGGACGAGAATCGAAACGCCATCTTGTTCCGAGGAGCGGCGCGTACCTGGCAGCAGATGCAGGGCTTGCTCCGGGAAATGGACAAGCCGGCCCGCCAGGTATTGATCGAGGTGACGGTGGCCAGCGTAAGTCTCAGCGACACCCAGGAGTTGGGCGTGGAGTGGGAGATGCTCAACGGCAGCTTCAATAGCGCGACCTCGACCGGAAGCAAGGGCAGCGCCGGGAAAGGAGGTTTCAACTACGTCATCAACACCGCCGGAGGCAATACCGCAGCCATCCAGGCAATGGCGGACAATCAACGAGTCCGGGTACTCGCCACTCCCCGTATCTTGGTCAAGAGCGGCGAGCAGGCCAACATCAATGTCGGTCGGGATATTCCTATCCCAACGGCCCAGGTCAATGACGACAGCACCACTGCTGGAAGCACCAACCTGCGCAATGAAATTGCCTACCGCTCTACCGGCACAATTCTGAATGTCGCCCCCGTAGTCTACTCGGATAGTCGGGTCGATCTTACGGTCAGCCAGGAGTTGAGCGACAGTGGCGGTTCTTCCGGCGGCGGTGGCAAGGCCAGTGGTGGAGGAATCAGCGCTCCGGAGATTTCCAGGACGTCGCTGGAAACATCGCTTACGTTGAAAAGCGGTGGGTCGGTGCTGATGGGGGGGCTGATTCGGGACAACATAACGGACTCCAACGCTGGCGTGCCTCTCCTGAAGGACATTCCCGGGATCGGTTTCCTCTTCGGACGCCAGAAAGCCGTGAAGACCCGTGAAGAAGTCATCATGTTGATCCAGCCTTACGTGCTGGAAAGTGATGCCGATGCCAGGGAAGTGACGGAAAAGCTGCACGCCATGCTGAGCAAGACACTGGCCTGCTCCGATAGACCGGGCGCCTGCCGTATGGAATGAGGTCGGTCGCCTGCAACACTCATCTAGACGACTCTCGTCGTGCTTCCCGATAGGCCTGGAACTTTCCGGGCCGTATCCATCCATAAAAATCTATTGCGAATCTTCTTTCTAAATGCTCAGAAGTAGCCTTTTACTTCTGGGTGTGACCCGGTTTTTAGAAACGTTTGTTCGTGATCGCTTGGATATTCTTAAGAATTTTCTCTATTTTACAGTTTTTATTTTTACCTTCTTCCGTAGGAAAATTCATTTATTAAATGGGAAGAGGTGAAAACGCACTTTTTGCTATTGCTGAGGTGCTTTGGCAATTATATAAAGCCATCCGTTGGTGCCTGTGTGGCCACTTCATGTAGTGGCTGGGCGTCAATTCGATCGGTGTCACCGGAATGATTGGAAGAATTCATGGTGTCAGGCCTGTCGATGTGTTGGTTGATTACCGATACATGATCATTAGCGTGTCGTCCAAAGATGGACACTTGACTGGAATGCTCAATATAAACGCTTCAAGGAGTTATTTTCTCATGCTCAAAAGAACACTACTCAGCGCCGCTGTAGCTTCGGCACTGTTTGCTGGAGTCGCGAACGCTGCCGGAGTGGTTGCTATTGCCACAAGCCCCACTCTGGAGGCGAACTCGCCTGGTGCAACCGAGCAGTACGGACCAGGACAGGCCAACTATGTCGTCGGCAAGAGTGTGGAAAATGGTGCCAACCTCGACAGCAAGGCGGCCAACATCACCCTGGCTCAGGAGATTTTCGGCAACAAGTCCGAAGAAACTACCTTTGACCTACCCAGCGTTACCTACACCATCGATCCAGTGAAGGCTGGAAATGCCGCTGCGGGCCACACCATCAAGCTGACCCTTGGTCGTACCGTCGTGCGCTTCGCCAAGGCCGTGACCGCCAACCAGATCAAGATCGGCGCCCTGGCGGCGGGTAGCGGCTTCGTCATCACCAGCGGCACTGGCGCCACTGACAACACGCTTGAGCTGCGCCTCGACCAGGCGGGTGCCGACATGATCAAGCAGACCGCGACCGGCGGCAACGTGGTGTTCTTCAACTTCCGCGAGCCGAGCAGCCAGGACAGCCAGCCTGCCAAGGTCACCAACATGCGCGCTCCGCTTCAGGGCGATGCCACCTTCGTGGCTGGAAGCTGGAATCCGAAAGTGAGCCTGCAGAACGACCCGCTGAACGAATTGCGTTTCCAGGTCACGGTTTCCGCCCAGTTCGATACCACCACTGGCGCCGATGCCGGCAACCCTGCGAATAACGATTCTGCACCGCCCCTGACCATTTTCACTTCGCTGCCCGCGGTTTACTGGGACGTTCTCAACACCAACCAGTATGGGCAGAATCGCGTCCTGCATCCGTTGAACCTGAACAATCAGGATCGCTCCTTCGATACCACGGTGTCCGTCGGTGGCGATAACACCGATTATTATGGTGCCAACTATGCGCGTCTGGGCGCCGTACGGCTCGGCATCAATACGGATGTGCTCAACGAAGCGGGTCGAACCGTGTTTGGTTTCGCCGGTGGCGACAAGGTGACCAGCACCCTGTCGGGTAACTTCAACGGGATCAGCGACATCGGCCTGACCACCGGGAACTGCTCCGCCTTTGCCGCCAATCCGGGGTCTGCCGCCAAGCTCTGGAATTCTGCCGCCATCGAAGGTGTAGTGGATGCGCAGGGCAACGGTACTTTGCCGGTATCGTTCGACAACTCGAATATCAACCAGACCTACAACGTCTGCGTGAAGGCTTCCGGCACCGTGCCGATGCAGGCGCTGCAACGTTTCGACGTGGGTGATCTGAAGGTCGACTTCGAGAACGTACGCTATGTCGACCGTACCATTGCAGGCAACCGTCTCGACGAGTTCTGGAAGAACAGTTGCGTCGCCAGTCTGTTCAATCTGCCTGGCTCCAATGTTTCCGACCAGTTCTTCATTCGTCTGACCAACACCAGCGACGATGGTCGGGACGGCAAGGTGCGCGGGGTACTGTTCGACCAGAACGGTAAGCGTTATCCGGCGACTGGCAGCACCTACCTGACCGACTCGAGCGGGAAGACCGCCCTGAAAGCGCACGAAACCGGTGTGTACACCGTAACCGAAGTAGCCAAGGCCTTCGGTATCGACGGCACCAACTGGAACGGTGCCAACGGTCGCGCACGTCTGGTCCTGGAAGGCGAGTTCCCAACTTGCGAGGCGCTCGGCCTGATCCGCTCTGCCAATGGCACCATCACCAACATGACCTCCACCACCCAAGGCAACTTCAACGAAGATGGCTCGTCCACCTCGGAGAACCACAAGGCTGGTAACAACCGCAACTAAGTCGCTTTAGCTGCAGGCCAAAGGAGGTGATCTCCTCGATCGCCTCCTTTTCCACTGGGTAAGTAGAAAGAGAGTGCGTTACAGACGGGCTCGATGGGAGTTCTTACCCCTGAAAACCCAGCTCTGTACGTATCAAGGTGAGGCGAGATGCGCGTATTGGTCACAGGAGGTGCAGGATTCATTGGCTCTCATGTGTTGGTCGAACTCTTAGGCCAAGGCGCCAAGGTTGTGGTTCTGGATAATCTTGTCAACGGTTCTTCGGAATCTCTAAAGCGAGTGGAAAGAATAACCGGGCATCCGGTTGGCTTCGTACTGGGAGATATTAGAGACAGTCTTCTTGTTGAGCGCCTGCTGATCGATGAGAAGGTTGATGCGGTCATTCATCTGGCGGGGTTGAAAGCTGTTGGAGAAAGCGTTGATGACCCGCTGGAGTATTACGAGAGCAACGTTCAGGGAACTATTTCGCTGCTACGCGCCATGCAGAGGGTCGGGGTATTCAAGATTGTCTTCAGTTCTTCCGCAACGATCTATCAGATGCCTGGCACCTTGCCTATATCCGAGAGTTCGAAAGTGGGAGGCGTGGCCAGTCCCTATGGCCGGACAAAACTGACTGCCGAGCACATGCTCGATGACCTGGCTCGCTCCGATGCGCGTTGGTCCATCGCGGTGCTCAGATACTTCAACCCCATCGGTGCTCATGAAAGCGGCCTCATCGGTGAGGACCCATGCGGTACCCCAAACAATCTGCTGCCCTATATCGCCCAGGTTGCAGTCGGACGTTTGAGTCGGTTGACGGTACATGGCGGCGACTATCCGACTATCGACGGGACGGGAGTCCGGGACTACATCCATGTTTGCGACCTGGCAGCAGGACATACCAGGGCGCTCGAGTACCTGCGGCAGGGGCACGGCTACCACGTTTGGAATCTTGGGACGGGCACCGGCTATTCGGTCTTGCAGATCATCGAAGCTTTCGAGCGAGTCTCTGGCAGGCGCATTCCCTTTACGGTGTCCGGTCGCCGCCCAGGTGATGTGGCCGAGTGCTGGGCGGATGTTTCCAAGGCGGAGCGAGAGTTGGGCTGGAAGGCGGGGCTGGGCCTCGAATGCATGATTGCGGATGCCTGGCGCTGGCAGGTTTCCAATCCGAGTGGGTATTCATGAATCACGCCGCTGTTGTCGATGGGTTGCCTTTTAGCAACCTTGCGCTGATCTCCAATCAGGCTTTTTCAATCTACAATTTTCGTGGCGATTTCATTCGTGAGGTCGTACGTCGAGGAGCGAAGGTCTACGCTTTCGCTCCAGACTATGACGAGGTGACAAGCCGTCAAGTTTCGGAGCTTGGAGCAATTCCGGTTTCCTACAGCTTGAAACGTGCGGGCATGAATCCCTTTCAGGAGTTGCACGCGCTCCTGAGCCTGATCTGCAAGCTGCGGGCGCTGAAGATCGATGCCGTGTTCAGTTACTTTATAAAGCCCGTTATCTACGGTGGTATCGCGGCTTTTTTGACGGGCGTCAGATTACGCTATTCGATGATCGAAGGCGCTGGTTTCATCTATTCGGAAGAAGGCTATACCCATTTTCTACGGAAGCTGCTTAGGCCTGTCGTGACCTGTTCGATCAGGTTGGTCCTTCGGTTCTCGTCTCGTGTATTTCTGCTCAATCAGGATGACTATGACCTGTTTGTGAGCCCTCGGCTGGCCAAGACGGGACGTGCCTTGATATTGCCGGGTATAGGCGTCGATCTTGATTATTTTGCCGCGAGTTCTCCCGTGTTGCGGCCTATTACTTTCGTGTTTGTCGCTCGTCTTCTCAAGGAGAAAGGTATCTATGATTTTGTGGAAGCCGCGAGAATCGTTAGAAAACGTAGTCCGCTCGCGCGTTTTCTGGTCTTGGGAGGCGTCGACAGTAATCCAGGAAAGGTTTCACGGGAGGAAATGAACCAGTGGGTAGCCGAAGGCTTGTTGGAGTGGCCTGGCCATGTGCATGACATCAAGGCATGGGTGGCCAATACGAGTGTATTCGTGCTGCCCTCCTATTATAGAGAAGGTGTGCCGAGAAGTAGTCAGGAGGCCATGTCCCTGGGGAAGCCTGTGATAACGACTGACTGGACGGGATGTCGTGAAACGGTACTGGATGGTTTCAATGGATTTCTGGTACCGATCAAGAGTCCGCAGAGTTTAGCCGCGGCAATGTTGAAGTTCATCGAGTCGCCTTCGCTCATCGCACGTATGGGAGAAGCCAGTAGATCGCTGGCGGAACAGCGCTATGACGTTTTCAGGATAAACAATACGATGCTTTCTGCGTTGTAGGGATCTGGCTGTGAGTTGTATGAAGGGTAATGCGCCGGTACTTGCGGCCGTAGATATAAGCAAGGGTTTTAGAGTCTACAGGGCTCCTCATCAAAGGATGTTGCAGGCCATCTGGGGTGAGAGAAAGAAATTTTATTCGGAATTCTGGGCTCTGCGGAATGTGAGTTTCCAGGTTTTTCCTGGGGAGGTTGTTGGAGTAATCGGCTGCAACGGCTCCGGGAAGTCCACCTTGCTGCAGATACTTGCGGGTACCTTGCGCCATACGAGTGGACAGGTGGTTCGCCCAGAAAGGGTAGCGGCATTGTTGGAGCTGGGGGCCGGTTTCAACATGGAGTACACCGGCAGGGAAAACATAATCTTCAATGCCATGCTTCTTGGATTGGGCGAGCAGGAGATTTCTGAACGCCTCGACGAGATAATCCAGTTTGCCGATATCGGTGAGTTCATCGATCGTCCGGTTAGAACATATTCGAGCGGTATGTTCGTGCGTTTGGCTTTCTCCATTGCGGCATATGTCGATGCCGATGTGCTGATCGTGGACGAGGCCCTGGCGGTAGGTGACGCCGCGTTTCAGTTCAAATGCCTGAACCGGCTTGAAGAACTGCTGCTGAAAGGCATCACCATCCTGCTGGTCTCCCACGATATACAGTTGATCAAGAGTTATTGTAGTCGAGCGATCTATCTATCCAAAGGTAGAGTGATATTCGATGGCGACTGTGAAACAGCCACGGAACTCTATCTGCGGGACAGTATAGAGACACAGCGGGCGGAAGTCCGCTCAGGAAGCCTGATCGCTTCTGGCGAACACGGGAACTCGGGAATTGCATATGGAAATGGGCAGGGCAGGTTTCTATCCATCCGTATGGGTGTACTTGACGAAGCCCGGGATTACTTCGATTCGGGCGAACGTGTCTGGGTCGAGGTACTTGTGCAATTTGACCTACCCGTCCCGGAGCACCCAAAAATCACCCTGACTATCCGTGACCAGCGCGGTTACAACCTCTATGGCATAAACAATTTATTGCTGGGCAAGGCTCTGAATGTCGAGCCTGACGGGCGCTTGAGAACACGTATCAGCTTCGACTGCGACTTGCAGGCCGGCGAATACGCCTTGACGTTTCGTCTGGAGAACTCTTTGTCGGAGTCCGTTTGCGAACTCATGGATAAAAAGGTCAATGCGGCGATATTCAGGGTCTTCAATTCGCCCAAGTGCTTCGATGCAGTGGTGAATCTGCATGGAGCATTCGAGCCGGTTCCGTTCTGCTGCGAGACCCGGGCTACCCAATGAAGTCATCGTCTTTGACCATGGTATTCGTCGTCCACGCCGGCGAGCTGGAAATCAAGTCTGCCGTGTTGGCGGCTTCTCTACGCAAACGCTTTGGCTTTTCCATGGATATCATTGCCGCATGTCCATCGGGAAAGGCTGACTGGGGTGTGCCAAGCGATGCATCCCGGCGCTTATATGAGCGTTTGGGCATTCCTCTTTTGCCTATGGATAGTCCTTTCGGGCCAGAGTATCCAATAGGCAACAAGTTCGCGGCGTTGGCGCTGGGGCCGGCTGTTGGGCATACGTTGTTTCTCGACAGTGACATGATCTGTGTCGATGCATTCGAAGCTGACATGCTTTGTCGTTTCGATGCGGCACTCAAACCTGCCGATATGGCATTGGTGGCAAAACAGAACGATTACTGGGAACGCATATACGCCCATGCGGGATCGGCATTGCCTGGAGATCGGGTAGTGACCACTTGTTCCGGGGAAGCGATGCCTGCGTACTATAACGCTGGCTTTATCCTGGTACGTGATGCCAGGCGTTTCGCCGAAGTCTGGTACAGGCTCGCCGAACGCGTCCATGCGGATCCGCTGATCACCAACAAGATGCCCTGGCTGGACCAGCTGACGCTACCCGTCGCTCTGCACGCGTTGAACTACAGGACGAGAGCGCTCAGCGAACGGTTCAATTATCCGCTTCATATCAAGCCGCTATCCGCTGCGTCCCTACCACCCTTCTTCTGCCACTACCATTCTCTCGACACACTTGTCAGCGAGCGTTCGCTATGGGCCGAACTGGACGAACTGGCCAAGCGTTTCCCTGAGCTGCGCGAAGTGCTTGCGCTGGATGCCAACTGGAAGAAGGCGATCCTGGCTCCTGCACCTCGGCTGGCTTTTTCGGAAGGTGATTCCACCGGCACTGTCGAGGCCGGACAGGACCTGGTGATCACCGGAATTCCCCGGAGCGGAACCAGCCATCTATGCCGTCTGCTCTCCCAGCAGCCCGACACCGTGGTGCTCAATGAACCTCCTCAGGTATTCGAAGCGCTGAAACTCTCGCCTCTTCCTTGGGGACTGCCACGCTACTACGCAGAGTTACGTCGCGACATCCTGGCGGGCAGGCCCGTGCCGAACAAGCATGTGAATGGCCGCCTGGTCGACGACACTGCCAGGGGCAACGATCAGTCCAGCGACTATTTCGCTGAGGTGCGGGGGGCTTCGTTTCACCTGGGAACGAAGAACACGCTTGCCTATATCGCCCGGCTGCCCCTGATTCGCAAGGTCATGCCGACGGCGTTGCTGATCGCAACCATCCGTCATCCCTACGACAGCCTGAACTCCTGGGCGAACACCTTCGAGCACCTGCGCCAGGCTGCCGTCGAACGCCAGCCGTTCGGATGTCCCGATGACCTGGCCCTCACGGGATGGCAGCGCAAGGCACTACTGGCCATTGCCGATACCGACCACCTAGCTGTCCGGCGTGCTCTGTGGTGGCGTTACCTGGCACTGCAACTGGAGGACGCCGGGGATTACGTCCAGTTGTTGCGCTACGAGGATTTCGTCGAGGCGCCGCAAACGACCTTGGCCGCTCTGCGAAACAACCGCCCCTTGCCTTTCGACGAGCCTGCGGTGTGGAGCAAGGGGCTGGCGCCGGACGAGCAGGAGCTGGTTGCCAACATAGTCTGCGACGTTGCCGAGCGATTCCACTACGTCTTGTAGAACCGGGAGAACCCTTATGCTGGATATCAGTTTAATCATGAATTTCCATGCGGAAGACGTGCTGGCGCATTGGAGCCTGCTGGGTTTTCAACGCATGCGTGAATTTGCGTCGCACCATGGGGTTTCCGTGCAGTTGGTGGCGGTGCTCGACCGCGCCTCGCAAACGACTCGGCGAATCGTCAGGCAGCATCCGATCCTGCGCGAGGGCGACAAGGTCCTTCAGGTCGAGCATGGTGATCTCGGGCTTTCCCGGAACGCCGGGATCGATAGCGCGGATGCGTCCACGGTGGGGGTGTTGGATGGCGACGACTACTGCTCGGCGAACTGGTTGGTCGAAGCCCTGCAGGTGGTATCCGAGAAGGGCAATGGCGTCGTGGTCCATCCCGAGTACACGGTGAGCCATGGAGCCTGCCATTTGCTGGGGCGTTCGGTAGATCAACTGAGCGAAGACTATCCCGTGGAAAGTTGCTTCAAGCATCACCCATGGGTTTCCGTTGCCGTAGCCGAGAAAGCCGTATTCCAGGAGCTTCCATACCTGGAGACCCGAGTCGGGAAATCCGGCTTCGGTTATGAAGATTGGCATTGGAATCTCGAGGTGATTGCGTCCGGTCGGAAGCACACCCTGGCTAGCGGCACCTGCCTGTTCTATCGCCGCAAGGAAGCATCGATGCTGGCCGCCATGGGCGCGCTGAACGCAGTGGTTCGCCCCGGACGATTCTTCGATGGACGGTGTTTCGATCACTAGCCGGCTTCTCTGGGGCCGGGGAGGCACATGCCTGCCGCGGCAGCCCCGCATTGATGAGCCGAGCATCCAGCACTTCTACCAAGTGGAACTTTCCTGATGAGCCTGAACGGCAGACTGAAAGCTCGTGCGGCCAGCTTCGCTCGCACAGCCTATCCACCTATTCTTGGATCGTTGCGGCGGGTGCTCTCCGAGCGCCAACTACAACGCTTCATACTGGTCTGCGACCGTTTGAAGGGCTGGTTGCTCAAGGAGGCAGTCGTCGTACCGTCACCCTCTCCGATGGCGCTGCCGCCATGGATAGTCGACGAAATGAAGGCGTTGGCCCGGATCGAGCCTGCCCTGTATCCCTCGGCGGCGAAGCTGCGCGTTTTCACTTCCTGGAAGGCCCCGATAGATAACGGACCGGCGCAACTGTACCGGGGATGTCTGGCGGACTTCATCGAATATGCGCCGGATATGGTCTTCCTCGTCCCGCATTTGCAGCGTGGTGGCGCTGACCTGGGAATCCTGCATCATGTGCGGTTATGCGCCGAGATGGGCGTGAAGGTGACGGTAGTGGTCACGCGGGATGTGGTGTCTCCCTGGCTCAACCGGCTTCCGGCGGAGGTTCGGGTGGTGGAGTTCGGACGCCTGGGCAATCTGCTCGGCGAGGAGGACCGGCGCCTGGTACTGCTGCGCCTTTTGCTGCAATGTCCTGCCAGGAGTATCCACATCATCAACTCGCAACTGGCCTGGGAACTGCTCGAGCGGCATGGCAAGACGTTGACGTTCGAGGGTAAGCGGATTTACGCCAGCGTCTTTTGCGACGACCTGGACGGCAATGCGGTTCGCTGCGGCTATGCCAGCGAGTTCCTCCCACGGTCCTGGATGCACCTGGCGGGCCTGCTTTCGGATAACCGGACCTTCCTCCAACAGATTCACGAGCGGGACGGCATTCCGCCGGAGCTCATGCATGGGCTCTACTTTCCCGCCAGCGACCATGCAGAGGCGATTCCGACCGCAGGCTCGACGATTCTTTGGGCCAGCCGTATCTCGCCGCAGAAAAGGCCGGACCTGCTCTACGAGATTGCCCTGGCGCTTCCCGAATACCTGTTCGAAGTCCACGGCGAGGTCGATCCTGCTTGCAGGGGAGAAACCCAGAGGAAGCTGCGACGCCTGCCGAATGTCAGGCTTCATGGGCGTTACGACTCCTTCCAGGCCCTGGCTCGGCAGGGGCGATATGCGATGTTGCTGTATACCTCTCGCTATGACGGCTTGCCGAACATCCTGCTCGAAGCCACTGCTGCAGGGCTGCCCATAGTCGCCCCCGACGTCGGGGGTATCGCTGAGTTCCTGAATACCGAAACGGGCTATCTGGTCGGCGCTGACGCCGATGCCGGCGAGTTCGCAAGGGCAATCAGGAGTGCGCTGGGCAATCCCGGGGAGACGGCGAGACGGGTGAAACGCGCCCGCGAGTTGCTGACGCGACGTCATGGCTGGGCCGCATTCAGGGACGCGGCCAGGAACATACCCGGCTACCTGCCTGGGGGCGTGCGGCCGGAACAAGAGGTCTCCATGGAAACCGAACCGGTGTCCGGGTGAAGGGCGTGAGGTCGGCCCATTTTCTGCAGCGCCTGATATTTTCCCTACCGCCTGCTTTTCGTTCGTGGCTGGGAGAGAAGGGAAGGCACCTGGTCCATCTTGTCCTCGATATCGGTTCGGCCTCGGCGCTCCGGCAGGATTCCGGGCACGCCACTCAGTGGGATCCGCAGAAGCCCCTGCTGAGCGTGGTCATTCCCTGCTTCAACCATGGGAGGTATTTGAGGCGCGCGCTTGATAGCCTGGCTCGGCAGAGCTTCCAGGACTTCGAGATCATTCTGGTCGACGATGGTTCTGATGACCCTTCGACCCTGGGCCTCCTCGAGGCTCTCCAGGAGCCCGGCATGACGATCCTGCGCCAGCCCAATCGTGGGCCATCCGCCGCGCGGAATGCCGGTGTGGCGCGGGCGAGGGGGCGTTATATCTGCTGCCTGGATGCGGATGACTGGCTGGCGTCCACCTATTTGGAAAAGTGCCTGGTCTTGCTGGAGGGAAACTCTGGCGTCCGCCTGGCGTACAGCTGGGTCCAGGTGGTGGGAGAGGAGCATCGGCTGCATCGTTCCGCCGGCTTTCATCCCGGACTGTTGCGTTACTTCAATCCGTTCTGTGTCTCCGCGATCTTTCATCGCGATGACTGGCTGGCGGTAGGCGGTTTCGACGAAGCCAGGGAGGCACAGTTCGAGGATTGGGATTTCTGGATCGCCCTGGTCGGATGTGGGGTGCGAGGCAGGCTGATCAGGGAACCCCTGTTGTTCTATCACCGCCAGGTCGGCTCCAGACTGGAGACCGGCAAACGTCATGCCTTGAGTTCTTACAAGCGCATGCGGACTCGCCATCCTCGCCTCTATCGAGGGAGTCCATTTCTTCGAGCGCAGCGGCAAGGCTATTACGACTGCTGGGCATATCCTCCTCTGCTCAACCTCTCCCGCGCCGACCAATACAACGCCGTCCTATCCGATGCGGTAGCCGTGGTGGCCGACGCGCCGCTCACCGAGGACTGGAACGCATGGCGTCGACAACTCGATGAGCTGCCAGCGTCCTCGACGGTTTTCGTCATTGCCGGTGGGTGCCGGAAGCTCCCGGGCTGGCTGCTGGAGAGGGCGAGCGCCATCTACTGGCTGGACGACCTGCTGCACGAGCGGCAATGGTCGGCTTTCATCGATAACTTCAGGCGGACCCGCGGAATCTCCAAGGTGTTTTCCGTGGGCAGGACTGCGTGGTGAAGGTTCTTTCGCGAGGTCCCGTCGCCGATGCCGTGCCGTTACTGTCCATCCTCACGGCCTGCGATTGCAGCGTGGAGGAGTTCGAACGAATCGCCGCATTTCTCGAGACGCAGACGCTGAAACGCTGGTGCTGGATTCATTGCCCAGGAGTGGACAGTGACTGTCTTCCGGTAGAGGGGATGGCGGTACTGTACTTGCCGCGAGCACCGGCAGCCCTGAGGGCGACTGCTCTGGAAGAGGCGATCTGGTTCCTGCTGTCCCTACCGACCCTGCCGTGGGTCGAACTCCGCGAAGATGCGCGACGCGGCGATCTCTTCGTCAGTCGCAGGTCGTTGCCCGAGGGCCGTATTGGCGCAAGGCTGAACGGGCGCAGGCAGCCTTGCTCGTCGGCCATGCTGGCGCCGGGGAGCTTGCCTAAGGCCCCGGGAAAGCGCTTGTTACTGCTGGCGCCCTGGCTTGAGCCAGGCGGAGCGGATCGTTGCAATCTGGATCTGCTTCGAGCCTTGGCCCGGGAGGGCTGGATGCTGACGGTGGTCGCCAGCCTGGCGGCCGAGCATCGGTGGCGGGATCGTTTTACCGCGCTCACTGCGGATGTCTGGGTGCTTCCGGACTTTCTGTCTGCCGAGAAAGCTTGCGGCTTCCTTGCTTATCTGGTGGACAGTCGACAACCCGACCTGATGCTGCTTTCCAACTCTGCATTCGCCTATGACGTGCTGGGGTACGTCCGGACCCGCTACCCGGGCCTGCCCGTGGTCGACCTCAATCATATGGAGGAGGGCTGGGACGATGGCGGCCATCCGGGTAGAGCCGCTCGATGCACTGCCTTGCTGGACAGGCACTGGGTCGTATCCGGGCACCTGCGCCACTGGCTGCTCGACCGTGGCGTCGAGGCGAGCAAGGTCGAGGTGTTGCACTGGTTCGCCGATGTGGACTCGTGGAAACCCGACAGCCTGACGCGCGCGAAGGTCCGGGCGCGCCTGGGAATAGCTCCGCAGTGCGTAGTGATCGCCTATGCGGGGCGGCTCTGCGCGCAGAAACGACCGGAGCTGTTTGCCGCCAGCCTTGGCGAGTTGGCGCGCCGTGGTAGTGATTTCGTCGCGTTGGTACTGGGCGATGGCGAGCTGGCAGGGGAGCTGCGGAACGACCTCCGGCGCCATGGCTTGGCCGGGCGGGTACGGATGCTGGGCTGGCAGGACGAGGCTGCGTTGCGCGAGTTGTTCCAGGCCTCCGATATATTTTTCCTGCCATCGGCCGGCGAAGGTATCGCACTGGTTCTCTACGAGGCGATGGCGTGCGGAATGGCCATAGTCGCAGCCGATGTCGGCGGTCACGCAGAACTGGTCTCTGCCCACTGCGGCTTCCTTGTTCCGCGGCGCGATGCCGAACGAGAGGCCAGGGATTACGCCGCTAGGCTCGAGAGCCTCATGCGCGAACCGGAAATGCTGAGGCGGATGGGGCAGAACTCCGCACGCCGCATCCGCGAAGCATTCACCTTGTCTCTTTTCGAGCGGCGTTTGCGGGAGTTGCTGGAACGCGTGCCGGTTTCGACTCCATGCGGCGTTTGCACGGATAGTCCGGTGCCTGCCCTGGGGGCGGCCAGGCTGTCCATGCAATGGGCTTCCTACCGACTGGCAAACGGATTGCGCTGCCGGCTGGATATCCAGAAGCACGGCCGTTTTTCAAGATTCCTGGAGCGATGCGCGAAGGGGGTGTTCTTCTTGCGCACATTCGGGGCGAAGGCGCTTTGGCAAAAGATCAGGAAGCACTGAATGAATAGGGAGGTTTCATCCATGAAGCCCAGGGTGGTGGTGATTCTCGGCATGCATCGCTCCGGTACGAGCGTACTTTCCGCCGGACTCGAGGCGCTCGGGGTCGAGTTTGGCGAGAATCTGATCCCACCCAGGCCGGACAACCCCAAGGGATACTGGGAAGATGCCCGCCTGGTGGCTTTCAATGACAGAGTCCTGTCCCTGTGCGGGTTTTCGTCGGGCGACGTCGGGTTGTCCAGTCGCCGGGTGTTGGGCGTCGAGCGATTCGAAGAGATCGTCCAGCAGGCCATGGCGCTTTTGACTGAGCTACTGGCAGGCAAGGCGCTGCTGGGTATCAAGGATCCGCGTATGCCGCGTCTGATGCCGATCTGGCAAGCCGCGTTCGATGCATTGGGGCTATGGGTCGACTATGTCATTGCGGCTCGCCATCCTCTTAGCGTCGCGGAGTCTCTTGCTGCCCGTGACCACTTGAGTCGGGAAAAGAGCCTGATGCTCTGGTACGAACATTCCTGTCGCTCGATGCAGTGGGCGCTCCACAAGGGGGCCGTGGTGGTCGACTACGATCGATTGCTGGCTCTGCCGCGACAGGAACTGGGCCGTATTGGCCATCGACTTTCCTTGCCGGTGGACGAGTCGGCTTGCGCCCGCTTCGTCGGTGATGTCCTGGATGTCGAATTGCGTCACTCATCCCATGATGCGAGCGCGTTGGCTGCCGCAGCGGGAAGCTTTCAGGCGCTGCTCGAGGTGCACGAGGCACTGCAGCAGCTTGCCGTGGACCGGTTCGACATCGAAGGGTGGAAGGGCCTGGAGCGGGAATTCAGCAGAGCGATGCCGTTGCTGGAGTATGTGGGGGAACTGGACAGGCAACTCTGGCAATCGGCTTCGTCCCACAACGAGAGCATGACGCGGTTCAGCGAGCAGGTGGCTGACCTGGCCATGAGCTGTACCGCACAGAGGCAACTGAATGATGGACTGAGAGATCGCTTGCTTGAGGCCGGTGCTCGGATCGAACAGAACGAACGAGCCATGCGGGAACTTTCTCGGCGATTGTCGGCGTGTCGCGAAGAGCTTGCTTCCGCTCAGCGCAATCTCGCCGAAATGGACAACTTGCTACGGCGCACGCAGGTAGATCGCGATGATACTCACGCCCGTTTGTTGGCTATATTGGACAGTCGCTTCTGGCGTTTCACGAAACCCTTGCGAAACCTGTCCCGTCTGTTCGGCAGCGAGACAGGGTGTCCCTGAGCGCAAGCTGGAAGTGGGGCTGCGGACGGTTCGTGCCTCCAGGCCCAGTCATCTTGTCAGGCTGGCTGGTTCGTCTCCAGGTAGGAAATGATTCGCTTCACCGCCAGGTCGGGGTCTTCTGAAAGTGTATCGATCGTTATGTTCGGCTGTGCGGGCGTTTCGTAGATCGAGTCGATCCCGGTGAAGTTTTCGATCTTGCCCGAGCGTGCTTTCCTGTACAGGCCTTTGGGATCTCTTCTCTCGCATTCCGAGAGCGGCGTATCGACAAAGACCTCAATGAAATGCTCGATGCCGATAAGTTCCCGAGAGAGGTTCCTGTCTCGCGAAAATGGCGAGATGGTTGCCACGATCACGATAAGGCCGGCTTTCAGCAGGATTTTTGCCACTTCCGCGATTCTTCGAATGTTCTCGGTGCGATCTTCGTCGCTGTAGCCAAGGTTTCGGCACAGGCCAAGGCGCAGATCGTCGCCGTCCAGGAGAAACGTATGTTTCTTCTGTTCGAAAAGCGCTAGTTCCAGGGCATTCGCAATAGTGGATTTTCCAGCGCCACTCAACCCGGTCAGCCAGACGACCGCTGGGCGTTGGTGCTTGAGCGCACTGCGTGTCTCGTTATCGATCGATCGTTTTCCATGTTCACGAGGGTTCATCGCTGTTTCTGCCTGGAGGAGTGGTTAACTGCATGGGAAGGGGGGCCTCCCGAAGTTGGACTTGGATTCCGTTGGGGGCCGGTACTTCTTCTAATGCGCGGTCAGGGCGTGTTTGTGCAGTTAGTTAAGTTAACGTTGCGCCAAATAAGTGCGTATAAGAAATTTCTTTATTTTCAGTAGGATGTTCTTTCCCTTAGGTATTTAAGCAAGTGGCTGGTTTCACTTGTCTTCCAGCCATGGCCGTGCAGTGTTCGGTCGCGAGGGTGCTGTTGGAGACCGAGAAAGCAGGGGAACGCATCCAGCGTTTTCCGGGGCGCAGAGTTGGTCGATGGAATGGCGCAGCTTCGACCGGAACTCACCGCAGGTGACTTCCCGATCGGACGAGCCGAGAAAATAGTACCTCTGTGCTATTCGAGCTTCTTCGCCGCGACGCTATAGTCCCGCCCTTGATCCCCGCGTTTCGCGGAAACCGGTTGTGCAGGACGCACGCGACTTGGAAGGAACCATGACTCGGCAATCCGTACTCGCCACCGGCCCGGAGGCCAGCGATTGGTGGTGCTTCGGCAGCGGCGACGAGCCGGCGCGCGAGTCGTTCTCTGCCGGTGGGCGTTCGCTTGCGGCGTCGAGGAAACCCGTCGGCGCACAGAGCGGAATGGCCGTGGCCGAGCAGGCGAACCGCGCGCAAGCGTCCGGGCAGGACGCCGCGCCGGGCCTGCGAACCTTCGACCTGCTGCCTGGCAACCCGCCGAAGAACCCCTAGACACGGAGTCAACCCATGCGCCGGATATTCATCGCGCCGTTACTGGCGTCGCTTTCCTTGGGCGGCTGTATCCAGATGGACACGCTGCCCGAGGTCTACGCCCGCAGCCAGTGGAAGGGCCGTTCCGCCGAGGAAGCGATAGCCTTCTTCGGTACGCCGCAGAACATGGAGCGCACCGCTGACGGCTCGCAGGTGGTGATGCAGTGGTACACCGACACCAGCTATTCCCGCTATGAAGTGGTGGGCTCCAGCTCGGAGATGCAGGGCAACGTGATGGTGAACACCAACTACTGGGATACCGTCAACCACCCCAATCGCTGCATCATTTCCGTCACCGTCGACAAGAGCAAGCGGATCACCCAGTTCGAGGCCGACGACGGCGAGTTGCTGCTGTCCCACGGCTGCGCCGGCATGAAGTACGGCCCGCCGTAGGCCTGCGCTCCTCGACCTGCCTTGCCTCAGGAAGCGTGGCTGGCGGCCTCCGGGCGCTCGCGCAGGGCGCGCAGGGTGGCGCGCAATTCCGTGGGGCGCACCGGCTTGGAGAGTAGGGCGATGTCGGTGTCTTCGACGCTGGCCTGGATACGCTCGATGTCGTGGCCGCTGATTACCAGCGCCGGTATCGCCTCTCCGCGTTGCCGCCGTACCCGCTCGATGCACTCGACGCCGGAGGCGTGGGGGCCGAGGTCGTAGTCGACGACCAGGATGTCGCAATCGGTTCGCCAGCCGTCCGCCTCGGTTTCCGCCTGGACCGTGCAGCCCCAGCGTTCGAGCAACGCCGAGGTGGCGCGCAGGACGTTGCGATCATCTTCCACCAGGCACACCCGCAAACCGGTGAGCAGGCCGGCCTGCAGGGGATCGTCGCGGCGGGGAAGGGCTTGCGCGGCGACCGCCGGCAGGCCGTGCAGGGTCACCGCGGTGCCGCGTCCGACCCGCGAGCGCAGCGTCACCTCGATCCCGGTCAACTGCCCCAGGCGGCGGACGATGGACAGCCCCAGGCCGATTCCCTCGACGTCGCGGTCGCGCGTCTCGCGTACCCGGTAGAACTCCTCGAACACCCGCGGCAGGTGTTCCTCCGCGATCCCCCGGCCCTGGTCGTAGATGGCTACGGCCAGGCCGTCGCCTCGCCGCCGCACGCCGATCAGCAGCGGGCGCTCGGCGGCGTACTTGAGGCTGTTGGAGAGCAGGTTCTGCAGCATGGTCGACAGCAGCCCCGGATCGGTTCGCGTCCACAGGCGGCAAGGGCGCAGGCGCAACTCCACACCGGCCCAGCGGGCCGCCTCGGCGTTGCGCCGGACCAGGTCGCGCAGCAACTCGCCCAGGTGGACGTTCTCCTGCTTGGGCTGGAGCCGGCCGTTGTCGAGGGTGTAGAGATCGAGGATGGAGCGGAACAGTTGCGAGACGTTGAGCAGCGAGCGGTCGATGTTGTCCACCAGGCGCCGTTCCTCGTCGCCCAGGCGGGCGTCGCGCAGGCAGGCGGTGAACAGGCCGATGGAGTGGATCGGCTGGCGCAGGTCGTGGCTGGCCTGGGCCAGCAGGCGCGATTTCTCCTGGTTCGCCTGCAACGCTTCCTCGGTGGCCTTGCGCGTGCGCTCCAGCAGGAGGTGCGCGTAGAAGGGAATGACGGTACTGGTGGTCATCAGCATCAGCACCATGAACGGCTGAGCCTGCCAGGCCGGGGTCAGTCGATAGATGACCAGTAGCGCGAGCAGCGCCAGGGCGGTGGCGATGGCCAGGTAGCGCGAGCCGTAGCGCATGCCGTTGCCCAGGTTGATCCAGACCATCACCGCGTACAGCGGCAGCGCTGCCTCGCCGCCCACGATCAGGCCGAACGAGGTGCCGGCGTAGTCGTGCAGCATGCAGAAGATCCGCCGCGCCGGGTAGTGCCCCGGCCAGCGCACGATGGCCTGGCGCAGCAATATGGAGGCGATCAGGAACAGGCCGTAGTAGGCAACGATCGGCAGGTAGGTCTCGACCTTCAGGCCGGGCAGCAGGCCGATCAGCACCACGTAGAGAATCGCGCAGGTGGCCACGATCAGTCGCAGGTTGGCCTGGTCCAGCTCGGTATTCTTCTCGAACTTCATGTGCACCTCCGTGTGCATGGGAGCGCCGCGCGCCTTTTCCTCTGTTTCGCCCCCTTCGTCACGAAGACGGACGAAGGGTGGGCGCGGCGGTAACGGGCTAAGGTAGCATGCGCGGCGGAAACTGCGACTCCTGGAGACTACAAGAATGACTGGCCGCATCATCGTCGCCGATGATCATCCGCTGTTTCGCGAGGGCATGCTGAGTATCCTCCAGCGCCTGCTGCCCGAGGCCAGGATCGAGGAGGCCGGCGATCTCGCCGGGGTCCTGCGCCTGGCTGACGAAGGCGAGCAGCCCGATTCGCTGATCCTCGACCTGCGTTTCCCCGGCCTGACCCGCATCGAGATGCTCGCCGACCTGCGCCGCCGGTTCCCGCGCACCACCCTGATCGTCGTCTCGATGGTCGACGACCCGCAGCTCATCGGCGAAGTGATGAACGCAGGGGCCGACGGCTTCCTCGGCAAGAGCATCGCGCCCGAGGAACTCGGCCAGGCGATTCTGGCCATCCGCGCCGGGGAAGTGCTGGTGCGCTACGAACCCTCCGGCCTCCTGCCGCTGCAGCCCAGCCCGCGCCTGGAGGGGCTCACCGAGCGCCAACTGGATGTCCTGCGCCTGCTGGCCCAGGGCAAGAGCAACAAGGAGATCGGCCGCGCCCTGGACATCTCCCACTACACGGTGCGCATCCATGTGTCGTCGCTGCTGCGGGCGCTGGACGTGCCGTCGCGGACCGCGGCGGCGGTGAAGTATCGGGCGCTGCTGGGGCAGGGGGATGCGGAGTAGCACCATGGGCACGCCGCGGGTGCGCCGAGGCGCCGGGGCTGTTTTAATGGCGCACTCTCCATGGCCAAGGAAACGGACACATGCGTAGCCCGCTTGCCACGATCGCCTGCGCCTGCCTGCTGCTCGGCGGCTGCTCCAAGTCCGCCGAGGACAGCGCCAACCCATTGCTGGGCAAGGATGCCGAGTGCCTCGAACTGTTCGCCCGCAGCAATGCGCTGTACTGCGACATCCGCGAGGACGAACGCGAATCCCAGGCGAACGGTACGCCGCGCCGGCACACCGACTACGAGGTAGCCGATGCCGCCTACCTGCTCAAGGCCACCGGGGAGCGCTGCGCGATCGATACGACCTATGTCACGGAGTGTTCGGCGAAGGCCGGGCAGTGGCTGCAGAAGGCCCGCGCCAAGGCGGCGAAGCCCTAGTCGCAGCGCCCGCGCTCAGCGCAGGCGCGTCGCCAGCTCCGCCAGTTCGCCGCGCAGCCAGAGGCTGCCGGCTTCGTCGTCGGCCTGGCGCGACCAGTAGAGATTCAGAGTCACCGCTGGCAGGGCCAGCGGCATCGGCAGCAGGCGGTTGCCCAGGCCGCGGTTGATCAGTTCGGCGTAGCCTCGGGTCAGGGTCAGCAGGTAGCCGCCCTGGGCCACCAGCAACGCCGCCGACAGGTAGTGCTGGCAGCGCTGGCGCACCTGGCGGGTCAGGCCGAGGTGGCCGAGGGCCAGGTCTTCGATGCAGATGCCGCGTCGCCGCGAGGTCACCGCGACATGGTCCGCCGCCAGGTACTCCTCCGCACTCAGGTCGCCGGCGAAGCCCGGCCCGGCCATCACGCACAGGCTGTCGTCGAGCAGGTGCTGGCGGCGCAGGGCGGCGTCGGTGGGCCGGGCGATCTCGATGGCGAGGTCGATGCGTCCGGCGCCCAGTTCCGCCTTCAGATCCGCCCAGTGCAGGCTGTTGCAGCGTATCTCGATGCGTGGCGCGGCCTGGCGCAGGTGGGCGAGGATCGCCGGGAGCACCAGCGGCTCCAGTTGCTCCGGCATGTTCAGTTGGAAGGTCCGCGCGTCGCGCCGAGGGTCGAACGTCTGGCAGCGATTCATGCTGCGGTGCAGGCCGGCGAGGGCGTCATGGATGCCCGGCGCCAGTCGCTCGGCCAGCGGCGTCGGCGCAACCCCGCGCCCCTGGCGGACGAACAGCGGGTCGCCGAGCTGGTCGCGCAGGCGCGCCAGGGCGTGGCTGACGGCCGACTGGCTGAGATGCAGGAGGCCCGCCGCGCGGGTCAGGTTGCGTTCTCGATAGACCACTTCGAAGACCCGGAACAGGTTCAGATCGAAACGGCTGAGGGGCGACCATTCATGTGGCTGATTCATGTTTGCGCGCGCCTGTCTGGGGAAGGCGCCAGCCTAGCAGGCATGCTCGCCGATAGAACCATGCATAGTCTTCATGGATGTCGATGAATAAGCCTCAGTTCTGCCGCTTCCTTCGGCTGCCTAAGATGCCTGCGACGATGACCAACGCGCCGCCGGGCCAGCTCCTTTCGCCGGCCGCCTGACCCGCTCCCCGGAGAACCTGCCGTGACCGCTCCCTTCAACGCCTTGCTGATCGCCAACCGCGGCGAGATCGCCATTCGCATCGCCCGCGCCTGCGCCGACCTGGGTATCCGCTCGGTGGCGGTGTTCGCGGAAGACGATGCCGCGTCCCTGCACGTGCGCAAGGCCGATGTCGCGCTGCCGCTGGCCGGCCGTGGCGTGGCGGCCTATCTCGACATGGATCGGCTGGTCGCGCTGGCCCTGGAGCAGGGCTGCGAGGCGATCCATCCGGGCTACGGTTTCCTCGCCGAGAACGGCGAATTCGCCCGTCGCTGCCAGCGCGCGGGCATCCACTTCGTCGGGCCGCAAGCGGAAGTGCTCGACCTGTTCGGCGACAAGGCTGCCGCGCGCGCCCTGGCCGAGCGCCTGGAGGTGCCGCTGGTGGCCGGGATCAACCGTGCGGTCAGCGTCGAAGAGGCCGAGGCGTTCCTGGAAGGGCTGGGCGATGGCGCCGCGGTGATGCTCAAGGCCCTTGCCGGCGGCGGCGGACGTGGCATGCGCGCGGTGGAGGAGGTTGCGCAACTGGCCGATGCCTACCGCCGCTGCCGTGCCGAGGCGCAGGCGGCGTTCGGCCGGGACGAGTTATACGTCGAGCAACGGGTAGCGCGGGCGCGGCACATCGAGGTGCAGGTGCTCGGCGACGGCAGCGGTGCGGTCAGCCACCTCTGGGAGCGCGATTGCAGCCTGCAACGGTGCCAGCAGAAGCTGCTGGAGATCGCCCCCAGCCCGGACCTGCCGGAGGCCACTCGCGAGGCGCTGATCGATTGCGCCCTGCGCATGGCCGGCGCGGTGCGCTATCGGGGGATCGGTACCTTCGAGTTCCTGGTCGACGACGAGCGCCCCGGGCGCTTCTATTTCATGGAAGCCAATCCGCGCATCCAGGTGGAGCACACCGTCACCGAGGAAGTCACCGGGGTCGACCTGCTGCACGCCCAGTTGCGTCTCGCCGCCGGCATGGAGCTTGCCGCCCTCGGCCTGGAGCGACCGCCGGCGATCGGCGGCTGCGCGGTGCAACTGCGGATCAACCTGGAGACCCTGGCGGCCGACGGCAGCGCCCGTCCGGCGGTGGGCACTATCGGCGCCTACGAACCACCGAGCGGTCCCGGCCTGCGGGTGGACGGCTACGGCTATGCCGGCTATCGGGTCAGCCCCAGCTACGATTCGCTGCTGGCCAAGCTGGTCGTGCGCGGTGCGGATTATCCCGCCGCGTTGCGCCGGGCCTACCGGGCGCTCTGCGAGTTCCGCCTGGAGGGCGTGGCGAGCAACCTGGACCTGCTGCGCAACCTTCTGCTGCATCCGGCGGTACAGGCCAACCGGGTCGACACCCGCTTCGTCGAAAGCCACCTGGAGACACTGCTGGCGCCTATCCCGGCGAGCCATCCGCGGCTCCGCGCCGAGTGCCCGCTCGCCGAGGACGCCGCGCCTGCGCGGGTCGAGGCGCCACTCGGCAGCCTGCCGCTGCCTGCGCCGAGCAGCGGGGTGCTGGTCGCTCTGGAGGTGTCCGAGGGCGAACGGGTGCGTGCCGGACAGCGCGTCGCGATCCTGGAAGCGATGAAGATGGAGTTCGAGGTCAAGGCACCCGGCGGCGGTATCGTCCGGCGGCTCGCGGCGAGCCTCGGCGAGCCGCTGGAGGAGGGCGCGACGCTGCTGTTCGTCGAACCGACGGAGGATGACGACGAGCAGGCACCGACCGAACAGGCGCTGGACCTGGCGCATATCCGCGCCGATCTCGCCGAGGTACTCGAGCGCCAGGCAGCGCTGGGCGACGAGCGTCGTCCGCAGGCGCTGGCCAGGCGGCGCAAGACCGGACAGCGTACCGCGCGGGAGAACGTGCTCGACCTGCTGGACGAGGGCAGCTTCAGCGAATATGGCGGTTTCGCCCTGGCCGCCCAGCGTCGCCGGCGCTCCGCCGAGGAGTTGCTGGAGCTGAGCCCCGCCGATGGCCTGGTCGCCGGCACCGGTACGGTGGGGGCCGCCAGCTTCGGCGCGCAGGCCGCGCATTGCCTGGTGCTGGCCTACGACTACACGGTGTTCGCCGGCACCCAGGGGGTGATGAACCACAAGAAGACCGACCGCCTGCTCGGCCTGGCCGAACAGTGGCGCTTGCCGCTGGTGCTGTTCGCCGAGGGTGGCGGCGGGCGCCCGGGCGATACCGATTTCGTCGGCGTCGCCGGCCTCGATTGCCATACCTTCGTCGGCATGGCCCGGCTCTCCGGGCTGGTGCCGCTGGTGGGAGTGGTCTCCGGTCGCTGCTTCGCCGGCAATGCCGCGTTGCTGGGCTGCTGCGATGTGATCATCGCCACCCGCGACGCCACCATCGGCATGGCCGGCCCGGCGATGATCGAGGGCGGCGGCCTGGGCCGTTTCGCCGCCGAGGAGGTCGGTCCGACGGGCGTGCAGGGGCCCAACGGAGTGATCGACGTACTGGTGGCGGACGAAGCCGAAGCGGTCGCGGTGGCCAAGCGCTACCTCGGCTATTTCCAGGGCCCGCTGGCCGACTGGAGTTGCGCCGACCAGCGCGAGTTGCGCCACCTGGTGCCGGAGAACCGCCTGCGCGCCTACGACATCCGCCAGGCGATCGAGGTCCTGGCCGACCGGGGCAGCGTGCTGGAACTGCGGCGCCAGTTCGCTCCCGGCCTGGTCACCGCGCTGCTGCGCATCGAGGGCCGGGCGTTCGGCCTGATCGCCAACAACCCTGGCCATCTCGGCGGCGCCATCGATGCCGCGGCTGGCGACAAGGCCGCGCGCTTCATGCAGTTGTGCGACGCCTTCGACATCCCGATCGTCTCGCTCTGCGACACCCCTGGCTTCATGGTCGGCCCGGAGGCGGAAAAACAGGCCACGGTGCGCCACGTCTCGCGGATGTTCGTCAGCGCCGCCAGCCTGACGGTGCCGTTCTTCACCGTGGTCCTGCGCAAGGGCTACGGACTGGGAGCCCAGGCCATGGCGGCGGGCAGCTTCCATTCGCCGCTGTTCACCGTCGCCTGGCCCAGCGGCGAGTTCGGCGCCATGGGCCTGGAAGGCGCGGTGCGGCTGGGCTTCGCCAAGGAGCTGGCGGCCGAGGAAGATCCCCAGCGGCGCGAGGCGCTGTTCCGCGGCATGGTGGACAAGGCCTACCGCAACGGCAAGGCGCTGAACATGGCCAGCTACCTGGAGATCGACGCGGTGATCGACCCGGCGGAGACCCGCGCCTGGCTCCTGCGCGGCCTGGCCGTCGCCGGAGAACCGGCGCCGAGGGCGGGGCGCAAGCGGCCGTTCGTGGATACCTGGTAGATGGTCGGCCCGCAGTGCCCTGGCGCCTCAGGACGACGGCGGCGTCGCCTGAATCTGCGCGGCGACCGCCGCCTTGTCGATCACCGACCAGACGCCGGCGATGCGCTCGTCTTCGAATTCGTAGAAGACGTTCTCGGCGAAGCGTACCCGCTGGCCGTTGACCGGGATGCCGAACAGCCGGCCGCTGGGTGTGCAGTCGAAGTGCAGACGGCAGGCGACGCCCGGCGGATCGACGAGCAGGCGTTCGATCTCGAAGCGCAGGTCGGGGATTGCCAGGAAGTCGCCTTCGAGCATCCGCAGGTAGCCGTCGAGTCCGATCTGCACGTCGTTGTAGCGCACCCGGTCATGGACGAAGTCGCCCAGGCGCGCCCAGTCCTGGCGGTTCAGGCAGTCGATGTAGGCGCGGTAGCGCTCGGCGAGTCGGTCACGGGTCATGCGGGTCTCCTTCGAGCTGTCCGGGCGGCATGAGCCAGACCCTAGCAAACCCGCGAGACGCCGTCAGTCGCTAGGCTTCAGCCCAGGCGCATGGACAGCTCGACATCCTCGGCGAAGGGCGTCGACAGGTAGCCGTTGGCCGGCGAGCGGACATGGGCCAGGTACTCGGGACTATGCTCGGCGTTGTCGGCGATCACCAGCGCGCCGGGGCGCAGGCGGCTTTCCAGCAGGGCGAGGACCTCCGGGTAGAGCGCCTTGGCGCCGTCCAGCAGGACCAGGTCGATGCTGTCCGGCAGGTCCTTGGCGAGGGTTTGCAGGGCGTCGCCCTCGCGCAGTTCCACCAGGTCGAGCAGCCCCCCGGCGGCCAGGTTGCGCCGTGCCCGCTCGGCCTTGGAGGGTTCGAACTCGCTGCCGATCAGGCGGCCACCGCCGTTGTCCCGCAGCGCTGCGGCGAGGTGCAGGGTGGACAGACCGAAGGACGTGCCGAACTCGACGATGCTGCGCGCCGAGCTGCTGCGCGCCAGCATGTAGAGCAGGCTGCCGGTTTCGCGGGAGACGGGCAGGGCCAGGTCCTTCAGGCGACCGTAGAGCTCGCGGTATTCGGTCTTGCTGCCCATGAGGCGTTTCAGCTCGGCCTCCGAGAGGTCGGCGAGGGCGGGACTGTCGCCCGGTGCGCTGGCCTCGGCTTCGGCGAACAGGCGTTGCAGGAGATCGGCGAGCGGGGCGTTGGTGAGGGTATTCATGGATGGCTCCGGGAATGTTTGAGCGCGTAAGTGCGTGGACCTAGAATGCGACGGATTCATCGCATTCCGCCATTCGCATTCCGGAGCCTTCCATGAGCGACAAGCGAAACCCGCGTATTTCCTCGCGCAAGCAGCCGCAGCAGGCCCGTTCCAGCGAACTGGTGGCGAGCATCCTGGAGGCGGCTGTTCAGGTTCTGGCCAGCGAAGGCGCGCAACGTTTCACCACCGCGCGGGTGGCGGAGCGCGCCGGGGTGAGCATCGGTTCGCTGTACCAGTATTTTCCGAACAAGGCGGCGATCCTCTTCCGCCTGCAAAGCGACGAGTGGCGGCGCACCACGCGTCTGCTCGGCGAGATCCTCGAGGACACCACCCGGCCGCCGCTGGAGCGCTTGCGCCGGCTGGTGCTGGCATTCGTGCGCTCGGAGTGCGAAGAGGCGGCGATACGCGTGGCGCTGAGCGACGCGGCGCCGCTGTATCGCGACGCCCATGAGGCGCGGGAGGTGAAGGCGGAGGGCGCGCGGGTGTTCCAGGCGTTTCTCCGGGAGGCCTTGCCGGAGGTCGCCGAGGCCGAGCGCGGCCTGGCCGGCGAATTGCTCACCACCACCCTCGGCGCGGTCGGCAAGCAGTTCTCCGAACAGCCACGCAGCGAGGCGGAGATCGAGCGTTACGCCGAGGCCCTGGCCGATATGCTCTGCGCCTATCTCGCCGCCCTTGGCGAGCGCTGAGGTGCCGTGTGGCCGGAGCAAAACCGTCGCTTGGTCCAGCGGCCCCAGGTACGCGGCTGGCGCGTGCGTAGGCTTGGCGGAGCAGGCGTGTATCGGCGGAAGCGACCGGCGCCTGCCGGTCGCGGGAGGGATCAGGCTTCGGCGATGCCGGTGACGACGATGCCGAAGCGGCGCAGCAGCAGTTCCGCCGGCTCGTCGCTTTCCAGCTTGCCGGTGCTGTAGTGGCCCGGCTTGAGGTTGGCCTCGGCCCATTCCAGCAGGTGCTCGGCGACCTCTTCGGGGCTCGGCTTGTGGGGGAACGGCAGGACTTGACGCTCGGTGGCTTCGTCCTTGCTGTAGGTGATTGCCCAATCGCTCATGGGTAGGCTCCTTGTTTTCGCTGAGTTGGCAGGCCGGCAGGGCCCGAAGGGTAGACCGGCGCGGTCGCGCAAGGGTTGCCCTGGCGCGATGGGCGGTCCCCGTCCGACTGTCGGCCGAGGGCGGAAAACACTTATGATTCAGCCACATGCTTTGTCTGGACCGGTCCCCGATGCTGTCTGCCGTACGGCGCTACAAGTCGATGCTTTCCAGCGCCCTGGCGCGTTGTTTCCCGCGTACCACCGCCTACCTGCAGGCCGAGCGCGAGGCCCGCGAAGCCTTGTTGCAGCCGGCCAAGGCCCGCTCCCGGAAGAACGCCGCGAAGGTCCCGGGCAAGGCCACCGGCAAGCCTGCGAAGGGCGCCGGCAAGCCCGCTGCCGCCTCGCGGCGCGCGCCGCAGGGAATCTATCCGGCTGCCGCACTGAAGGTCGACGAATCCCAGGAGCGCGCCATGCGCGAGCAGGTGGCGCAGGCCGTGACGCTCGGTGTGGTCAGCCCGCCGTCCGAGGAACAGTGGGCGATGATCCTCTGCCGCCAGCCGCTGGCGCGGATCTTCGCCGGTGCCGGCTCGGGCAAGTCGACCACCCTGGTCCTGCGGGTGGTGTTCATGCTCTGCCACCTGGGCGTCGAGCCGCAGCGGCTGACAGTGATTTCCTTCACCAACGCCTCCTGTGCGCAGTTGCGCGAACAATTGCTGCGGCTGCTCGCGCACTGGCAGTACCCGTTCGACGCGGCCCAGGCGCGGCAGTGCGTGCGCACTTTCCATTCGGCGCTCGGCAGCCTGGCCCGCGAGGTGCTCGGCAATCCGCGCTGGTTCGAACAACTGGACGACCGCGACCCCGCCGCCGAGCCGGACAACCCCCTTGCCGCCGGACGCCTGCGTCCGGCCCAGCAGCGCCTGCTGAAGCAGGCCTACCAGCAGTGCTACGCGGAAAGCCCGGCGTTCCGCGCCAAGATCCACAAGCTGCTGGAACTGCCGCCGCCGGCGGAGCCGGAAGAGGGCGCGCGGCGGCAGCCGAAGGCGCCGCTGGAGCCGTTCAAGCTGGCCGGCGAGTTCCAGGCGCTGCCGCTGTACGAAGCCTTCCATGCCCAGGCCGGGTTCGCCGAGAGCCTGGGCCTGCGCGTCGAACGCCTGGACAGCGGCAAGCTGGAATGCGGGTTGCGCGAGAAGATCTTCGTCGAAGCCATGGCACTGTTCTGGGCGAGGTTCCAGGCGCTGTTGCGCGAGGAGGGCCTGATGACCTTCGACGCCGCGTTCCAGCAGCTCGGCGAGCGGATGGCCGGCGGGGCCCTGGCGGAAACGGCGCTGGCGCCGTTCACCCATCTGCTGATCGACGAGTTCCAGGATGTCTCGCCGCAGATCGTCCTCTGGCTACAGGCGTTGCACCGTCGCCTGGCGACCCAGGGCACCGCGCCGAGCCTGATGGCCATCGGCGACGACTGGCAGTCGATCTACGGCTGGCGCGGCAGTTCGCCGGAGCTGTTCATCGACTTCGACCGGCACTTCCCCTCGCGTGGGCGGGGACGCAAGAGCGCGCTGCTGGTGCTGGAAACCAACTACCGCTCCGTCGAACCGATCATTCGCGACGGCGAGAAGGTGCTGGCCGGGGTGCGTTTCAAGCAGGACAAGACCTGCCGCGCGTTCCGCCCGATCCAGCCGGGCGACCATGGCGTGAAGCTGGTGCAGCGTTTCGACCTGCGTGCGCAACTGCCGAAGCTGCTGGCGGAAATCCGCGCCCAGTGCGAGCACGCCGCCGCTCGCGAAAGCAGCGAGCGCACCGCGGTGCTGTTGCTGAGCCGGCGCAACGAGCCGTTGCAGGCGATCCAGGCGGAGTTGGATCGCGCGCTGCCGGTGAAGGGCATGACCATCCATCGCGCCAAGGGCCTCCAGGCCGAAGTGGCGATCGTCGTCGACGACTGCCTGCCGGGCGAGAAGCATCCGTTGCGCAACGCGCTGTACGCGGCATCGGGCTTCTTCCGCAACAGTTACGACCAGGCCATGGAGGACGAAAGCCTGCGCCTGGCCTACGTGGCGATCACCCGTGGCGTCAGCCGGGTGCTCTGGTACACGCGCAAGGCCCAGGGCGCCACGGCCCTGTTGGCCCGACGCTGAGGACGACTGTCTCGGCGGGCTACGCCTGGCGCTGCATCCAGGCGCTGAATGCGCGCAGGCGCTCGATGAACACCGCCGGGTCGGTGACCTGGCCGTCCAGCACGGCCTTGAAATATTCCAGGGCCGGCGCCTGTCCGGGGTACCGCGCGCGAAACAGCGCCAGGTAATGCTCCAGGGTCTCCGGCCAGACGCTCTCCGTCTCCCCGCGAAGGATGTCGCTGGAGCGGATCAGCTTCTTCGCCGCTTCCCGTTGCAGGCGGCGGCGCTTCTCCTCCGAGGACGCGCTTTCCAGGCGTCGCGCATAGTCTTCCAGCACCTGCGCATAGTCGCCGTTGAGGGCCAGGGCGATGGCTTTCGCCGGACGCAAGGGCGGCAGGGCGCTGGCCAGGTCTTCGCCCCACAGGCAGCGGCAGCGGTGCTTGAGCCAATAGCCCCAGCTATCGCGGTTGGCCGGATCGCGGGCCTGGTCCAGGTGGCCGATATCGAAATCGATCTTGCTGACTTCCGGGTGGCGCGCCTGCAATGCCAGGCGCGCGGTTTCCAGTTGCGCGGCCAGTTCGGGGCTGGGCGGGTCGCGCAGGACCAGGGTCAGGTCGAGGTCGGAGCGCCCCGTGATGGCCTCGCCGCGGGCGACGCTGCCGTACAGGTAGACGCTGTGCACGGCCCGCTCGAACGGAGGCCGGGCCAGGGTTCGGCGCAGGTCGTCGAGCAGGGGGCGAAAGGCCGCCTGCGGTTCGACGCGTGGCGGCAGGGGAATGAAGCCATCGGGCATGTCCATGCCGACAGCCTAGCGGCACGCCGCCCGCGCGTCGATCAGCCTGCGTTGCGGAACAGCAGCGCCTTGAGGCCCGCCGCGGGGTCGACATCGGGGAACTCCGGCGGATTCTCCAGGCGTTCGACGAAGTGCAGCGACGGCGCCTCGCGGGCGGTTTCCTCGAGGAGGAAGTCGGGGCCGATGGCCGGGTCGTTGATACAGGCCAGCAGGGTGCCGCCGGGCACCAGCAGTTCCGGCAGGCGGCGGAGAATCCTGCGGTAGTCCTGGGTCAGGACGAAGCTGCCTTTCTGGAAGCTCGGCGGATCGACGATCACCAGGTCGTACGGGCCGAGCTTGCGCAGCTTGCCCCAGGACTTGAACAGTTCGTGGCCGAGGAAGCTCACCCGGCCGAGGTCGTGGCCGTTCAGGCGGTGATTGTCGCGGCCGCGGTTGAGCGGGCCGCGGGCCATGTCCAGGTTGACCACCTGGCTGGCGCCGCCGGCAATGGCCGCCACCGAGAAGCCGCAGGTGTAGGCGAACAGGTTGAGCACGCGGCGGCCGGCGGCCTGCTCCTGCACCCAGCGGCGGCCCAGGCGCATGTCGAGGAATAGCCCGGTGTTCTGGTTGCGTCCCAGGTCGAGGCGGAAGCGCAGTCCGTTTTCCACGATGTCCCAGGTTTCCAGCGGCTCGCCCGACAGCCATTCGCAGGCGCTGTCTGGGCGGTAGCGGTGCTGCAGGACCAGGTGTCGGCCCTGGCTCGCAGCCCAGGCCGGCGCCGTGGTCAGTTGCCCCAGGGTCCGGCGCAAGGCCTGCAGTTCCTCCGGCTGCGGCTCCTTGAACAGAGTCACCAGCAGGACGCCCTGCAGCCAGTCCGCGGTCAATTGTTCCAGGCCCGGCCAGCAGCGGCCGCGACCATGGAACAGACGGCGGGTCTCCGCCGGCGCCGGGGACAGCGCGGCGAGCAGGTGCTGGAGGAGGGTATCGAGGGCTTCGCGATTCATGGCGGTTCGGCGTTGAAAAAGGGGCGGATTCTACCCGTTGCGTGACGGCCAGTCCGCCCCTTCGCTTCAATCGGGCGTCGCGGGCGCAGGCGCGGCGTTGGCCGGGCCGCCATCCTGGATCATCAGCAGGCTCTGCGGCGAGGACAGCGCGATGCCTTCGCTGCGCAAGCGGTCGAGGATGGTGAAGAGCAGGTCGCTGCGCGCGCCGGCCACCGAACGCGGGCTGTTGACGAAGCCGCTGGCGTTGAGCACCAGGCCGTTGCTGGCGAGATCCTTGAACGTCACCGAGGGCGCCGGTGCGTCGAGGATCGCCGGGTGTTCGGCGAAGGCCTGCAGGAGCAGTTCGCGGACCTTCATCGCGTCGGTGTCCAGCGGCAGGGTCAGGTTCACCCCGACCACCCCGAGGGCATTGCCCATGGTCACGTTGCGCACGGTCTGGGAGATGAACTGCGAGTTCGGCACGATCACCGTGGAGCGGTCGCCCATCTGGATCTCGGTGGCGCGCACGTTGATCCGCCGGATATCGCCCTCCACCCCGCCCAGGCTGACCCAGTCGCCGACCTTCACCGGCCGCTCGGTCAGCAGGATCAGGCCGGAAATGAAGTTCTGCACGATGGCCTGCAGGCCGAAGCCGATGCCTACCGAGAGGGCGCTGACCACCCAGGTCAGGCTGGTCAGGTTGATGCGCAGGGTGGACATCACCAGCATCGCCAGGAGCACGAAGCCGAGGTAGCCGACCAGGGTCACCAGCGAGGCGCGCATGCCGGCGTCCATGTTGGTTTCCGGCAGCAACCGCTCGCTCAGCCAGCGCTTGACGATGCGCAGGGCGAACAGGCCGCCGACGAACAGCAGCAGGGCGACCAGGATGTCCTGCGGGACGATGTTCAGGTTGCCCAGGGTCTTGCTGCTTTCGCCCAGTTGGGCGAAGCCCTGCAGCAGTTCGCTGGGGCTCGAGCCGACCGGAAGGAAGGCCAGCAGCAGCGCGGTGAGCAGCAGCAGGGTGCGGCCGACCCCGGCCAGCACCGTGCTGGCCTGGGCCTGGTGGCGCGGCGACAGGCCGAGCGCATTGGCCAGCGCCAGGCCGCTGGGATGCTTGGGCGAGAGCAGGGTTTCGCAGATGTCGCCGAAGAAAGCGATCAGCAGGTAGGTGGTGGCCGCGATCACGCTGATCCACAGCAGCTTGCCGGTGAGGAAGTAGGCCAGCGAGAGGTAGCCGGTGAACAGGGCGAGGAGGATCGCCGCGATCCATACCGAGGCGACGAAGGGGATCAGCCCGGCGATCCCGCCTGGCCGCTCCAGGTCGTGCTTGCGCCGCACATGGTGGTAGCGCAGCAGGGCGGCGGCGAAGATCAGCGCGGTGACCAGCGCGGTCAGGCCGTTGAGGGCGACGGTCAGGGCCAGGCTGGTGCCGGTGACGCTGTTGATCCGTTCCTCGGTGGCCACCAGCATCAGCGCCACCGCGAGGATCGCCGGGAACGGGCCGAGGGCGCTGGCGATCCTGTCCGGGATCGCCGGCAGCCGCCAGGATGGTCGCGGCAGCATCAGCAGGGCGCGGCCGAGGCCGGCGATGAAGGCGCAGAAGGTCGCCAGGCTCACCAGTTGATCGGTCAGGCTGGCCATGTCGGGGCTCAGGCTGGCGTTGCTTTCCAGGCCCCAGCGCATCAGCGACACCGCGCCGACGATGGTCAGGATGGTCGCCAGCCCGACCGCCAGGGCCAGGGCGCTGCGCCGCAGGCGGCCTTCCGGCAGCCAGCGGATCATCGCCCAGGTAAGCATGCGCTCCAGCAGGCGGCGGCCGAAGCTCCAGACCAGCACGGTGGCCAGCAGGGTTCCGGCGAAGGCCCAGCGGTGTCCGGGCGCGATGGCGCTGTCGAAGGCGACCAGGGCCTCCGCCTTCAGCTTGTCCAGCCGGCGCAGGTCGTCGTCGGTGGGACGGATCAGGGTCGACCAGAAGCTCGGGCTGAACGGTGTCGCCGCGCGGCTGCTGATCTGCGAGTTGAACAGGCTGCGGCGCAGGTTGACGATCTGTGCCGCCAGGTCGCGGGACGACTGGCCGAGCTGGGTGGCCTGGCGTTCGTCATCGAGCAGGGCGTTCTTCTGCCGGGTCAGGGCCTGGCGCTGGGCGGCGAGGCTTTCCGCCTCGTCGGGCTGCGGCGGGCCGATCACTTTCAACTGATCGTCGAGCCGCTCGATGTCGGCCACCCGCAGCGCGAGTAGGGCGTCGGCCTGGCGCTGGACTTGCAGCGCGCTCTGGCGCAACTCGGCGAGGAGGTCGTCGCTGGCGTCGGCGGTAACGCGCTGGCGGATCAGGTCGAGTTGCGCGTTGAGCTGGTCGAGGCTGGCGTCCTCGGCCAGGGCGGGCGGCGCTTCCAGGTCGACGGCCGCCTGCGGAGCCGGCCTGGCGGCCCAGGCCTCGCTGCCCAGGCTCAGGAGCAGGCCCAGGGCCATGGCGAACTGGCAGAGCAACATATGCAGGCTGGCGCGCCTCATCGAATCCCCCTTTCGATCCTGACTGGCTCAAGCAGTATGGACCGGCGCGGGCGCCGAGTAATTCCCCGCGTCGATAATCGCCAGGCGGCGCTAAAGGGACATGGATTATGGCCATATCGATCCCTTTTTGGCCGCCGCCGCCGTTTTGCCGCGACCGCGCGCTGGGCAGAATCCCTCCACCAAGAACAAGAAACCTGCGAGGTCTCTCCATGCTGAGCGTCTACAGCGACGATCATCGTCTGCACTTCGGCCAGTCGGAACTGGTCGACGGCAAGCTGCAACCCTGTTTCGAAATGCCCAGCCGGGCCGACACCGTGCTGGCCCGGGTGAAGTCGCAGAACCTTGGCGAGGTGATCGCGCCGAAGGATTTCGGCCGCGAGCCGCTGCTGCGCATCCACGACGCCGCCTACCTGGACTTCCTCCAGGGCGCCTGGGCCCGCTGGACCGCCGAAGGCCACAGCGGCGACCTGGTGTCCACCACCTTCCCCGGCCGCCGCCTGCGCCGCGACGGGCCGATCCCCACGGCGCTGATGGGCGAGCTGGGCTACTACAGCTTCGACACCGAGGCGCCGATCACCGCCGGCACCTGGCAGGCCATCTACAGCTCCGCCCAGGTCGCGCTGACCGCCCAGGAGCATATGCGCCAGGGCGCCCGCAGCGCCTTCGCCCTCTGCCGTCCGCCGGGCCATCACGCCGGTGGCGACTTCATGGGCGGCTACTGCTTCCTCAACAATGCCGCCATCGCCACCCAGGCGTTCCTCGACCAGGGTGCCCGGCGCGTGGCGATCCTTGATGTCGACTATCACCATGGCAACGGCACCCAGGACATTTTCTACCGCCGCGACGATGTTCTGTTCGCCTCGATCCATGGCGATCCGCGGGTCGAATACCCGTACTTCCTCGGCTACGCAGACGAGCGCGGCGAAGGCGCCGGCGAGGGCTGCAACCACAACTATCCGCTGGCCCATGGCAGCGGCTGGGACCTCTGGTCGGCGGCGCTCGACGACGCCTGCGTGCGGATCGCCGGCTACGCCCCGGATGCCCTGGTGATTTCCCTTGGCGTGGACACCTACAAGGAGGACCCGATCTCCCAGTTCAGGCTGGATTCGCCGGACTACCTGCGGATGGGCGAGCGCATCGCCCGGCTGGGCCTGCCGACCCTGTTCATCATGGAAGGCGGCTATGCGGTGGAAGCCATCGGCATCAACGCGGTCAACGTGCTGCAGGGCTACGAAGGCGCGGCCCGCTGAGGAGCGAAGCATGCAATCGACTCGCAAGCTGCTGGCCGGCCTCGCGCTGGCCGTTTCCGCCGGGCTGGTCCAGGCCGCGCCGGAAGTACGGATCTACAACTGGTTCGACTACATCGCCCCGGACACCCTGAAGAACTTCCAGGCGCAGACCGGCATCGCGCCGAAGTACGACGTCTACGACAGCAACGAGGTGCTGGAGGCCAAGCTGCTGTCCGGGCATTCCGGCTACGACCTGGTGGTGCCCAGCGACAGCTTCCTGCCTAACTACCTGAAGGCCGAGGTGTTCCAGCCGCTGGACAAGAGCAAGCTGCCGAACTGGAAGAACCTCAATCCGGCCCTGCTCAAGGTGCTCGCCGGCAAGGACCCCGGCAACCGCTACGTGATGCCCTACATGTGGGGCACCAACGGCATCGCCTACAACCTCGACAAGGTCCGCGCGGTGCTCGGCGACGATGCGCCGCTGGACTCCTGGGACCTGGTGTTCAAGCCGGAGAACCTGGCGAAGCTGCAACAGTGCGGCGTGGCCTTCCTCGACTCGCCCACCGAGGTGATCCCCGAGGTGCTGCACTATCTCGGCCTGTCGCCCAACAGCCACCAACCGGAAGACTACCGCCGAGCCGAGGAGCACCTGGCGAAGCTGCGCCCGTACATCACCTACTTCAGTTCCTCGAAGTTCGTCAGCGACCTGGCCAACGGCAACGTCTGCGTGGCCATCGCCTGGTCCGGCGGAGCGATGCAGGCGGCCAACCGGGCCAGGGAAGCGAAGAACGGCATACGCATCGAGTACCGCATCCCGAAGGAGGGCGCCGCGGCCTGGTTCGACGTGCTGGCGATCCCGCGCGACGCGAAGAACGTCGAGCAGGCGCACGCCTTCCTCGACTATCTGCTGCGCCCGGAGGTGGTGGCGCCGATCTCCGACTACGTGGCCTACGCCAACCCGAACAAGGCGGCGGACGGCTTGATCTCGGCGGAGTTGCGCGACAATCCGAACGTCTACCCGCCGGAAGAAGTGCAGGCCAGGCTGTATTCGGTGGAGATGCTGCCGCCGAAGCTGGAGCGACTGCGCACGCGGACCTGGAGCAAGATCAAGACCGGCAAATGAGCGGCCGCGGCCAGATGGCGGGTTCGCAGGACGCATAGCGCCACAGGCGCTATGCGTCACGCCCCGCAGGCCAGGCGAGCGGGCCGGAACCGCCGCCCACGGCCCGCTGGAGGTCGCTTCCAGGCTTCGACCGGGCGCGCCGGCTTGTCCATAATGGCGCTGCCCGACGGTCGCCGCTGGCGGCCGCTTCCTTCCATGCCTGCCTGTGAGTCCGCCATGCGTAAGTCCGCCGATGCCTTCGCCTTCCAGACGATGCTGTTGCTCTGCGTGATCTGGGGCATCCAGCAGGTGACCATCAAGTGGGCGGCGACGGACATCGCGCCGGTGATGCAGGCGGCCATCCGTTCCGGCATCGCCGCCGCCCTGGTCGGCCTGCTGATGTGCTGGCGCGGCGGCTGGGAGGGCTTGCGCCAGGGCACCCTGGGCGCCGGCCTGCTGACCGGCACGCTGTTCGCCCTGGAGTTCCTGTTCATCGCCCTCGGCCTGCAATACACCACGGCTTCGCACATGTCGGTGTTCCTCTATACCGCGCCGATCTTCTCTGCCCTCGGGCTGCACTTCCTGCTTCCCAGCGAACGCCTGCGGCCCTTGCAGTGGCTGGGCGTGGCGGTGTGCTTCAGCGGCATCGCGGTGGCCTTCGGCGGAGGCCTGTCGTGGGCGGAAATGGATGGGCGGATGCTGCTCGGCGACGCCTTCGGCCTGCTCGCCGGGATGTCCTGGGGCGCGACCACGGTGGCAGTGCGCGGCACCCGGCTGTCCGAGGCACCGCCAAGCCTGACGCTGTTCTACCAATTGTTCGTGGCATGCGCCGGGTTATTGCTGATCGCTCTTTTCAGCGGCCAGCTCGGCGAGGTCCGCTGGACCCCGGTGAGCACCGCCAGCGTGCTGTTCCAGGGCGTGGTGGTGTCGTTCGCCAGCTACTTCTGCTGGTTCTGGTTGCTGCGTCGCTACCTGGCGAACAACCTGGCGATCTTCTCCTTCATGACCCCCCTGTTCGGCGTCACCTTCGGCGTATTGCTGCTGGGCGAGCCGCTCAGCCTGAACTTCGTCGCCGGCGCGGCGCTGGTCCTCGCCGGCATCACCCTGGTCAGCGGCGAGCAGTGGCTGCGACGCCTGCTGCGACGCTGAGCGAGTGCGGCCGGCGCAACAGCAGGCCGGCGAAGACCAGGCCGAGCCCGGCGAGCGCCAGCGCCGGTTGCAGGCCGCCGGCGAAATGCGTGCTGAGCGCCGCCAGCAGCGGGCCGAGCAACTGGCCGAGGGCGAAACCGGTGGTCAGTTGGCCGGCGTTGCGCTGCGGCGTATGCGGCGCCAGTTCGCGGGCGTATTGCATCACCAGTTGCATGCCGGCGAGGAACGGCAGGCCGGTCAGCACTACCCCCAGGGCCAGTCCGCCGATCCCCGGCAGCAGGCAGGCGAGCACGCCGAGGGCCTGTAGCCAGAGCGCGCCGACCAGCCAGCGGCGGGTGCCGTCCGGGCGCTGCCGGCGCAGGCTGATCAGCACTACCCCGGTGGCCGAGGCCAGGCCGAAGCAGGGCCAGAACAGGTCGGCCTGCCATTGCCCGTGGAAACGCGCCGCGGCCATCTGCGAGAGAAAGGTGGCCGGGATGATGTAGCCGAGGCCGACCAGTCCGTAGGCCCAGGTCAGGCGGCCGAGGCCGGCGTTCTCGCTTGCCGTGGCAGGCGCGTCGTGGCCGGCGCTGCGTGCGGCCGGGCGCGGCAGCAGCGGCAGGAGCATGAGGATCAGGACCAGCGCGAGGTCGGCGAAGAGCTTCCAGATGAACACCGAGTCCTGGCCCAGCGCGTTGCCCAATGCCGCCAGCAGGCCGGTGACCATCACCCCGATGCCGGGGCCGGCGAACACCAGCGCGCCCAGCCGGGCCCGACCGCTTTCCGCGGCGAGGCGCTGGCTGAGGGCGGTGACCATGATCAGTACCCAGGCGCTGGCCACGCCAAGACCGAAGCGCAGCAGCGCGTGCGGCCAGAAGCCCTCGGCCCAGACCGAGGCCAGGGTCAGGCCGAAGCAGGCCCATAGCCCGACCAGCAGGCGCAAGCGCGCCTGCCGCGCTTCGCGGGCGAACAGCGCGTCCAGCGCGCCGACCAGGTAGCCGAGGTAGTTGGCGGCGGCCAGCAGGCCGGCGCCGGTCAGGTCGAGCTGGCCTTCGCGGATCAGGTGCGGCAGTTGCGGGGTCAGGGAGAAGCGCCCGACCCCCATGGCGACCACCAGCGCCAGCAGGCAGGCGAGCAGGCCGACCAGCGGCGAACGAAGAAAATCACGGGACATGTGCGGATTCCTGCCGGGGGATGAATGGCAGCAGGTTAGGCCTTGCGGCAATTCTGTAAAAATGAATAATCGTGAATTACTTGTTCTGTTTTGGAGAATTAACCGTGGAGTTCGGCCAGTTGAGAATCTTCCAGGCGGTCGCCGAGGAAGGCTCCATCGCCCGCGCCGCCGAGCGCCTGCACCGGGTGCCATCGAACCTGTCGACGCGCCTGCGGCAACTGGAGGAGCAGCTTGGCGTCGACCTGTTCCTCCGCGAACGCCAGCGCCTGCAACTGTCGCCGGCCGGCAAGGTCCTGCTGGACTACGCCGCGCGGCTGTTCGCCCTGCAGGAGGAGGCGCGCGCGGCGGTGCAGGGGGGCGAACCGGTGGGCGATTTCGCCCTCGGCTCGATGTACAGCACCGCGGCGATCCATCTGCCGCCGCGCCTGGCGGAATACCACCGGCGCTATCCGGCGGTGAACCTGCAATTGCAGACCGCGCCCAGCGGCGAGCTGGTCGAGTCGCTGCTGGGCGGGCGCCTGGATGCCGTGCTGGTGGACGGCCCGCTGGACTTCGACGGCCTGGAGGGCCTGCCGATGTTCGAGGAGCGCATGGTGCTGGTCACCGAGAATGGCCACCCGCCGGTGCGCGGTCCCGAGGACGTGGCCGGCAGCGCGGTGATCGCCTTCCGCCCGCGCTGCTCCTATCGCCTGCTGCTGGAGTCCTGGTTCGCCAGCGCGCGGGTGAGCATGGGCCGGGTGATGGAGATCGAGTCCTACCACAGCATGCTGGCCTGCGTGGTGGCCGGCGGCGGGGTGGCGCTGATGCCGGTGTCGATGCTGCAAAGCCTGCCGGGGCGGGAGTCGGTGGCGGTGCATGCGCTGGCCGAACCGTTCGCCCGGGCGAGTACCTGGCTGGTCTGGCGCAAGGGCATGGTCGGCGCCAACCTGAAGGCCTGGATCGGTCTCCTGCAAGGGCGGGAATCGGCGTTGGCTTGATTCAGGTCAGGGTCCGGGGCCGGTTTCCCGCAGTAAAGTTGTTTCCAAGGACGGAGTGGAACGTGCGGAGAGTGGGACGCCGGTCTACTCTTTCCTAGGGCGACCTGACTTGTCAGGTCGCCCGATTCTCCTTCCCTTGGACAAGGGGCCTGTCATGAAACTCTGGCTGCAAAACCTGGCGTGGCAACTCGGTGTCGCCCTTGGCCTGATCGAGCCCCCGCGCATGCAACCCATCCCGGTGGAAAACGACGAGCAACGCCGGCGCCTCGCCGCGCGGCAACGTCGCTGAGCCGGTTCCCCGACGCTCTGGCCTCCGCCTGCGGCGCTGGCCAGAGTCCCGGTTTTGGTCTATCGATCGTGGTTCCTGAACCAGGCGACGATCATTTCCCTCAAACGCTCCCCGGAAAAGCTCGCGAAATGCCCGCCATGCACGGTGCGCACCGGTAGCTCGCGCAGGCGCGCGAGGCTGGCGGCATAGTCGTCGAGGTTGGAATGATAGGCGTCCTCGACCAGCGGACCGTCGTAGACGATGTCGCCGGAAAACAGCGTCTGTGTCGCCGCTTCCCACAGGCTGATGCCGCCCGGCGAGTGCCCGGGCGTGTGCAGCACCTGCAGCACGCGGTCGCCGAGATCGAGCACGTCGCCTTCGTCGATCAGTCGGGTCGCCGGCGCTGCTCGCACCCGGTATTCGGCGTAGCACAGCGGGCACTCCGGATGCGCCTCGAACATCTCGTCGCCGACATAGGCGCGCGCCAGGGTGTTGTCGCCGTCCGGCGCGGCGAGGATCTCCGCCTCGGCCGGATGCGCCAGGCGCTCGGCGAATTCGTGGTGGCCGGCGATATGGTCGAAGTGGGTGTGGCTGGCCACCGCCAGCAGCGGTCGTTCGGTGAGCCAGGGCAGTTGCTCGCGCAGGCTGACCAGACCGGAGCCGCTGTCCACCAGCACGTCGCGCTCGCGGCCCTGGACATGCCACATGTTGCAGCGATAGAAGGGGCGCACGTAGGGCTCGTGGATCAGGCTGATACCGTTGTAGAAGTGCCGGGTTTCGAACCAGCGGTCGCGGCTGACGATTCTCATCGCGGTCTCTGTCGGTGGAAAGGCTATCCCAGAAGGATAGGCGTTCAGGGTATGACCTTGCCCGGGTTGAACAGCCCGCTGGGGTCGAGCAGTTCCTTGATCTGCGCCATCAGCGCGAGCTTCAGCGGATCGGCGTAGCGTCCCAGGGCTTCCTTCTTCTCCAGGCCGATGCCGTGCTCGGCGGAGATCACGCCAGCGCATTCGCCCAACTCGCCGTAGAGGATTTCCTCCACCGCCTGGTGCAGCGGCAGCAGCGGGACGTCGGCGGCGAGCATGACGTGCAGGTTGCCGTCGAGGAAATGGCCGAAGAGGAAGACCTGCATGCCCTTCACCAGGTCGTCCAGGCGCCGCCGGATGCGCTCGACGTAGCCGGCCAGGGCCGGCACCGGGAGCGATACGTCGAAGGACAGGCTGTCGACGCCGGCGTGGATGGCCGCGTCGGAGTCTTCGCGCAGGCGCCAGATGGCCAGGCGCTGGGTTTCGTTGGCGGCGAGCAGGGCGTCTTCCACCAGCCCGTCCTCGAAGCAGTCTTCCAGCAGGGCGGTGAGCGCCTCGCCGGCATCCAGGTGGCGGTCCTCGGCCAGTTCCACCAGCAGGTAGAGAGGGCAGGGCGCCAGGCTCGGCGCGCTGTCGCCCATGGGTGCGGCGGTGCATTGCAGGTAGTCGTGCCAGAGGATCTCGCAGGCGAACAGGCGTTCGGCGTGCTCGCGGCGCAGGCGCGCGGCGATGGTGATCGCCGCGTCGACGTCGGGCAGGCCGAGCAGGGCGGTGGCGCCGGGACGCTGCAACGGCTCCAGGCGCAGTACCGCACGGGTGACGATGCCGAGGGTGCCTTCGGCGCCGACGAACAACTGCTTGAGGTCGTAGCCGGTGGTGTTCTTCAGCAGCCCGCGCAGGTCGCTGTAGACGCTGCCGTCGGCGAGTACCGCTTCCAGGCCGAGCACGCGCTGGCGCATGGTGCCGAAGCGGAAGGCGCGGATGCCGCCGGCGTTGGTCGCGACCAGCCCGCCGACGCTGGCGCTGCCGCGCGCGGCGAGATCGATGCCGGGGTCGAGTCCGGCCTCGGCGGCCAGCGCCTGGGCCTGTTCGAGGGTGACGCCGGCGTCGAGGTCGAGGGTCTGGCTGGCCGCATCCAGCCGATGTATGCGGTTCAGCCTGCGCAGCGAGAGCAGCACGTCGCCGGCTTGCGCGGCGCCGCCGCCGACCAGGCCGGTGAGTCCGCCCTGGGGTACCAGGGCGCGTCCTGCCTGGCGGCACAGACGCACCACGGCGGCGACCTGGTCGGTGCTTTCCGGCAGGACCAGGAAGCTTCCGGCGAGGTTCTGCGGATGGTAGCCGGGGTCCTGCCCGGCGAGCGCGGCACTGTCGCGCACGCCACGGGCGCCGAGGATCTCGCAGAGGGAGCGGTAGAGTTCGGAATCGTCCATGGCGGGCTCCGGGTCAGGGATGGAAGGGCGCGGCTTGCAGCACCTCGACGATCAGCGGACGGTCCGCCGGGGCGCCGCGCAGCAGTTCGCGCAGGTGTTCGAGATCGCGCGCGCGTTCGGCGGCGCAGCCGAAGCCGCGGGCGATGGCGAGGAAGTCCGGGGTGTAGATATCGACCCCGAGCGGAGTGATCTCGCGCCGCTCCATGTAGCGCTTGATCTCGCCATAGCCGTGGTTGTTCCACAGCAGCACGACGATGCCGACCTTGGCTTCCACCGCGCTGGCCAGTTCCGGCAGGGTGAACTGCAGGCCGCCATCGCCCATCAGGCTGACCACCGGGCGTCCCGGCTCACCGAGCTTGGCGCCGATGGCGGCGGGCAGGCCATAGCCGAGGGTGCCGTAGCCGGTGGAGGCGTTGAACCAGCGGCGCGGCTCGTCGAGATCGACCAGGTGGTTGCCGCTGTAGACGGTCTGGGTCGAGTCGCCGACGAAGCGGGCGTCCGGCCACTCGGCCAGGATCGCGGCGAACAGCTGGCGATAGTGCGACCAGCCGGCGAAGTCTTCGGCCAGGCGCTGGCGCACGGCGGCGGCGCGCCGGGCCCCGGGGCTGTCCGGCGAGGCCTCGCCGCCCGGCAGTTCGGCCAGCAGCACGCGCATGGCCAGCCGGGCGTCGCTGTGGATGGCCAGGCTCGGCGTGTAGTTGCGCATCAGTTGCTGCGGGTCGATGTCGATGCGGATCAACTCGCCATCGAGGGCGAAGCCGCCGTCGAACACCACGTCGTAGTCGGTTTCGCCCAGCTCGGTGCCGATGGCCAGCACCACGTCGGCCTCGGCGGCCAGCTCGCGTACCGGCACGCAGGACTGGTTGCTGCCCAGCAGCAGCGGGTGGTCGGCCGGTAGCAGGCCCTTGGCGTTGATCGTCAGGGCGGTCGGCGCGTCCAGCGCGGCGGCCAGGGCACGCGCTTCGGCGGCGGCCTCGACGCAGCCGCCGCCGAGCAGCAGCAGTGGCTTCTTCGCGTTGCGCAGGCGCGCCGCGGCCTCGCGCAAGGGCGCGAGGGCCGGCGCCGGGCGGCTGGTGACGGTGCGTGGGCGCAGGGCCAGGTGTTCGGCGGGCGCGGTGATGACGTCGAGCGGCAGCTCGATGTGCACCGGCCGCGGCCGCTCGCTGTCGAACACGGCGAAGGCGCGGGCGAGCACCGCCGGCAGCTCCTCGGCGCTCATCAGGGTATGGCTGAAGGCGCAGACGTTGCCTACCAGGTTGCGCTGGTTCGGCAGCTCGTGCAGGTAGCCGTTGCCGTGGGCCAGGCGCGCGCGTTCGTTGACGCTGGAGATCACCAGCATCGGAATCGAGTCGGCGTAGGCCTGGGCCATGGCGGTGAGGATGTTGGTCATCCCCGGGCCGGTGATGATGAAGCACACGCCGGGCTTGCCGGTGACCCGTGCGTAGCCGTCCGCCATGAAGCCGGCGCCCTGCTCGTGGCGCGGGGTGACATGGCGGATACGGCTGCCGGGCAGGCCGCGATAGAGCTCTACGGTATGCACGCCGGGGATGCCGAAGACGGTCTCGACGCCCCAGGCTTCGAGTTGCTTGACGAGGAATTCGCCGCAGGTGGTCATGGCCGTTCCTTTTTCATGTTCTCGGGAATGGAAAAGGCGAGGGAAAGTCCCTCGCCTGTCGGGGTTGTGCCTGGTTCAGGCGGCGCTGGCGACACCCGTCGGGCGCCGCGAGAACAGGCTGACCAGGACGAAGCTGAGCAGGCCGACCGCCAGGCTGTAGTAGATCGGCGTATTGGCGTCGAGGCCGTCCTTGATCATGAACACCAGCACGGTAAGGAAGCCCAGGGTCATGCTGGTGATGGCGCCGGCGGTGGTGGCGCGCTTCCAGTAGATCGCGCCGATCAGCGGGATCAGCATGCCGCCTACCAGCAGGTTGTAGGCCACGGTCAGGGCGCTGATCACGTCGCTGACCACTAGGGCGATGCCGAGCACTACCAGGCCCAGCAGCAGGGTCGCGATGCGGTTCTCGTGCACGTCGCCGTTGTCGGACTGGCCGCGGCCGCGGCGCAGGCGCGGCAGCAGGTCCTGGGTGACGGTGGTGGACGCCGCCAGCAGGCCGGCGCTGGCGGTGGACATCAGCGCCGCCAGGGCGGCGGCGATGACCAGGCCGCGGATGCCGTTCGGCAGGCTGTGCTCGACCACACTGGCGAAGGCGTTGTTGACGTTCTCCAGGTCCGGCAGCAGGACCTTGGCGGCCATCCCGATCAGCGCCCCGGCCATGCCGTAGAGCACGCAGTAGATACCGGCGGCGGAGCCGGCGACCTTGGCCACGGTCTCGCTGCGGGCGGTGAACACCCGCTGCCAGATGTCCTGGCCGATGAAGATGCCGAAGAAGTAGATCAGGAAGTAGGTGACGATGGTGTCCCAGCCGATCGCGGTGAAGTCGAAGTAGCTGGCCGGCAGCTTGGCTACCAGGGCGTCCCAGCCGCCGGCGTCGTTGATCGACAGCGGCATCAGCAGGAACACCAGGCCGACGGTCATGATCAGGAACTGCACGATGTCGGTCAGGGTCAGCGACCACATGCCGCCGATGGTGGAGTAGAGCACCACGACGCCGCCGCCGATCAGGATCGAGACCCAGAACGGCAGGCCGAACAGGACCTGCATGACGGTGCCGATGGCGATGGTCGAGGTGGCGCCGATCATCAGTGCGTAGACCAGCATGATCAGGGCGCTGGCGTGGCGCGCGGCGGGGTTGTAGCGACGCTCCAGGACCTGGGTGACGGTGTAGATCTTCAGCTTCAGCAGCGGCTTGGCCAGGAACAGGCTGAGGCCGACGATGCCGAGGCCGATCGCGCCGCACAGCCAGAAGCCGGAGATGCCATGGACGTAGCCCAGGCGCACGGTGCCGATGGTGGAGGCGCCGCCGAGGACGGTGGCGGCCATGGTTCCCAGGTAGAAGCCGGGGCCGAGGTTGCGGCCGGCCACCAGGTAGTCGTCGCGGGTCTTGGCGCGGCGCATGCCGTACCAGCCCAGCGCGATCATGCCCGCGGCGTAGATCAGAACGACGAATATGTCGAGGGCCATATCAGGTCTCCCAAGTTTCTCATTGTCATTGTTGTATCCGGCGAGGCGCCGGAAGCGCGGGACGCTGGCGTCCCGCCGTGTGTGTACCCCACCTCAGGCGGTGGCTATCGCCGGTGCCCTCCGCGTGCCGTGCGCGCGCACCCAGCGCGGTCCTCGCGGGCCATAGACGCAAGGCGGTTCCGGGAACAGGCGCAGCAGTGCCAGGTAGAGCAGGGCGGCCAGGCCGAGGGCGACCGGCAGGCTGAGGTCGATGCCGCCGGCCAGTTCGCCGAGCGGACCGACGAATTGCCCCGGCAGGTTGACGAAGGCCAGGCCGGCTGCCGCGCTGGGAATCCAGGCACCCATTCCGCGCCAGTTCCAGCCGTGCTCGAACCAGTAGGCGCCGCCGCGCTGGCCGCGGGTGAACACCTGCAGGTCGTCCGGGCGGTAGAAGCCGCGACGGGTCAGCAGGCCGATCAGCATGATCACCATCCACGGGGTGGTGCAGGTGACGATCAGCACGGCGAAGGTAGAGACGCTCTGCACCAGGTTGAAGGCGAAGCGGCCGACGAAGATGAAGCCGATCGAGGCGACCCCGATCAGCACCGTGGCCTGCACCCGCGAGAGCAGGCGCGGGAACACGCTGGACATGTCCAGCCCGGTGCCGTACAGCGAAGTGGTGCCGGTGGACATGCCGCCGATCACCGCGATCAGGCATACCGGCAGGAAGAACCAGCCGGGAGCGATGGCCAGCAGGCCGCCGACGTAGTTGTTGGCAGCGATGTAGTCCGGCGCGCGGACGGCGACGATGGTCGCGGTGGCGAGGCCGAACAGGAAGGGAACCAGGGTCGCCAGCTGCGCGCCGATCACCGCCAGCATGATCCGTGCCTGCGAGGTCTGGCGCGGGATGTAGCGGGCCCAGTCGCCCAGGAAGGCGCCGAAGGAGATCGGGTTACTCATGGCCAGCAGGGTGGCGCCGATGAAGGCGGCCCAGAAGCCCGGCTGGCCGAGTTGCACGCTGCCGGCGTAGGCGGCGTCGAAGGGGCCGGCGAAGGCGAACAGGCCGAGCAGGAACAGCAGGCTGGCGGCCCACACGGCGATCCTGTTGACCAGCAGCATGAAGCGGAAGCCGTAGATGCATACGGTCAGCACCAGCACGGCGAACAGGCCGTAGGCCAGGCCCAGGTTCAGTTCGCTCTCTTCCAGGCCGACCAGGCGCCGGGCGCCGCCGACCAGGGCATCGCCGGAACTCCACACCGAGAGCGAGAAGAAGGCGATGGCGGTCAGCAGCGAGAGGAAGGAGCCGACGATGCGCCCGTGCACGCCGAAGTGCGCGCCGGAGGAGACCGCGTTGTTGGTGCCGTTGAGCGGGCCGAACAGGCCCATCGGGGCGAGGATCAGCGCGCCCAGCGTGACGCCCAGCAGGATCGCCCACAGCCCGGCCTGGAAGGACAGCCCGAAGAGCACCGGAAAGCTGCCGAGCACGGCGGTGGCGAAGGTATTGGCGCCGCCGAAGATCATGCGGAACAGATCGACCGGCGTGGCGTTGCGTTCGTGGTCGGGAATCTGTTCGACCCCGAAGGTTTCGATGCGTGTGATTGCGTGTTGGTTATTGTTGTTATCCATGACGTTCTCCCGGGAGAGCTAGCTAGTCGATGGCAGGTACTCCGGCATCGCCGACAAGTGCTCATGGCAGGCCAGCCAACGGCCTTCTTGTTGTTCTAGGCGGAACAGGATGGTTTCCCGTTCCCGGTTCAGGCTTTCCGTTCCCTGGAGGCGCAGCCGGGTGGCGACATCGTGGCTGAAGATCGCCAGGTCGCCTTGCAGGCTGACGCAGGTATTGCTGGATTCGCACGCCAGCACTTCGAAGCCGTCCTCGCGTCGCCAGCGCTCCCACAACTTGCGGTAGGCCGCGCGCGAGCGCAGCGGCTGAGGCCAGTTGTGGAAGATGAAGCTGGCGTCCTCGCTGAAGGCGGCGAAATAGGCCTCGGCATCGTTGCGGGCGAAGGCCGCCACCAGTCGGCGGGCGGCCTCCAGCACCTGTTCGACGCGGTCGTCGGTCATGGTCGCGCTACGGCTCAGCGACGCACCACGCCCGGGAGGACGCAGAGCATTTCATAGAGCAGGTTGGCGCCCAGCAACGAAGTGTTGCCGGTGGTGTCGTAGGGCGGCGAGACTTCGACCAGGTCGCAGCCGATCAGGTCCAGGCCCTGGCAGCCGCGGATGATTTCCATCGCCTGGATGGTGGTCAGGCCGCCGATTTCCGGGGTGCCGGTGCCGGGCGCCCAGGCCGGGTCGATGCCGTCGATGTCGAAGCTCAGGTAGACGGGGCCGCCGCCGACCTTCTCGCGGACCTCGGCCATCAGCGGCTCCAGCGACTTGTGCCAGCACTCCTCGGCCTGCACCACGCGGAAGCCCTGCTTGCGGCTCCAGTTGAAGTCCTCGGCGGTGTAGCCCTGGGCGCGCAGGCCGATCTGCACAACACGGTCGCAATCCAGCAGGTCTTCTTCCACCGCGCGGCGGAAGGTGGTGCCGTGGGCGATCTTCTCGCCGAACATGTGGTCGTTGACGTCGGCGTGGGCGTCGACGTGGACCAGGCCGACCTTGCCGTGCTTCTTCTTGATCGCGCGGAGGATCGGCAGGGTGATGGTGTGGTCGCCGCCGAGGGTCAGCGGGAGGATGCCGTGACCGAGGATGCGGTCGTATTCCTGCTCGATGATGCGCACGGCTTCCAGCAGGTTGAAGGTGTTGATCGCGACGTCGCCGATGTCCGCCACGTTCAGCGAGTCGAAGGGGGCGGCGCCGGTGGCCATGTTGTAGGGACGGATCATCACCGATTCGGCGCGGATCTCGCGGGGGCCGAAGCGGGTACCGGAGCGCAGGGAGGTGCCGATGTCGAGGGGCACGCCGACGAAGGCGGCATCGAGGGCGTCGAGTTCGGCGGGGGACTGGACATGGGGCAGGCGCATCATGGTGGCGATGCCGCCGAAGCGGGGCATTTCATTGCCGCCCAGGGGCTGGTGGAGATTCTTGTCCACGGGGTGGCCTCACGGTCGTTGTGGTTGTTTTAGGGGTCGGATGGATTCTCTTCACAGCCGGTAGCGAGTCAAATCGCTGGCTACAAATAATCAGTTCAGAGATTTCTAAACTAACGGCGAAGCGGCTAGACTTCGCCGCCGAGCCTGGACGGCGGCCTTTGCCTCGGCCCGCAGTCCGAAATCCTCGCCCGCAAACCGGAGTCGCCGTGTCCAACGCCTTGCCCGACCTGCGCCTGTTGCGCATCTTCGCCGCGGTGGTGCGCCACCAGGGCTTCGCCGCCGCCCAGCAGGAGTTGAACCTGTCGACCTCGGCGATCAGCACCTACATGAGCCAACTGGAGAACCAGCTCGGCATCGTGCTCTGCCACCGTGGCCGCGGTGGCTTCAGCCTGACCAGCAAGGGCGAGCTGTTCCACCAGGAAACCTTGCGCATCCTCGGCGAACTGGAAGGCTTCGAACGCTACGCGCTGGCGTTGAAGGGCGAGCTGCGCGGCACCCTGAACCTCGGCGTGCTCGATTCCACGGTGAGCGACCCGGCGCTGCCGCTGGCCGAGGTGATCGGCGCCTTCAGCCGCGAACACCCGGCGGTTCACCTGCACCTGCTGGTGCAGAGCCCCTACGAACTGCAACTGAGCGTGCTGGAGAACCGCCAGGACCTGGCTATCGGCGCCTTTTCCAGTCGCATGAACGGACTGGTCTACCAGCCGCTGTACCGCGAACAGCACTGGCTGTACTGCAGCGACCGGCATCCGCTGTTCGACGGGCGGAGAATTCCCGCCGATCTGATCACCCAGCAACGCATGGTCGGCCGCGGCTACTGGAGCCAGGCCGAGCTGGCCCGGCACGGATTCAAGCACAGCGCGGGAACGGTGGAGAGCATGGAGGCGCAACTGATCCTGATCCTTTCCGGCGGCTACATCGGTTACCTGCCGGAGCACTACGCCCACCCGTGGGTCGAGCAGGGGCGCCTGCGCGCCCTGCTGCCGGCGACCTTCGGCTACCAGGCGCCATTCTCCCTGATCCTCCGTCGCGGCCGCTCGCGCGAGCCGCTGATCCAGGCCTTCCGCGACCAGTTGCGGACGCAGATGAGCCTGGCCTGAGCCCTAGAGATCGGCGTTGAGGGTGCGCGAGAATTGCTGCACCGCCTCCACCACCTTGTGCGTGCTCTCGCGGATGCCGAGGATCGCCGCGCCGGCCTCGTTGGCCAGCTCCACGCCGCGCCGCGCCTGTTCCTGGCTGTGCTGCATGTCGTCGATGACGCTGCGGGTGCCGGTCTGGATGCGACCGATCATGTCGGCGATCTCCTTGGTCGACTTGCTGGTGCGTTCCGCCAGTTGCCGCACCTCGTCGGCCACCACGGCGAAGCCGCGACCCTGGTCGCCGGCGCGGGCGGCCTCGATGGCGGCATTGAGGGCGAGCAGGTTGGTCTGCTCGGCGATCTCGCGGATGGTGTTGACGATCGAGGTGATCTGTTGCGAGTGCTGTGACAGTTCGCCGATGTTCAGCGAGGAAGCATCCAGGGTATTCGCGATCTTGAGCATTTCCTCCACCGCGCTCTGGATGATCAGCGCGCCGTGTTCGGCGACCGTGCGGGTCTCGGTGGACAGGGTATGGGCCTGGTGGGCGTTGTCCGCCTCGGCCTGGTAGCGGCGCATGCGGTCGCTGACATCGCTGGCGAACTTGACCACCTTGTAGAGCTTGCCGTCGGCGTCGTAGACCGGGTTGTAGCTGGCTTCCAGCCAGACCGGCTGGCCGTTGCGGTGGACCCGGCGGAACTGCCCGGTGACGTACTCGCCGCGGTTCAGGCGGCGCCAGAGGTCGGCGTACTGCGGGCCGTCGCGGTAGCCCGGTTCGCAGAACTGACGGTGGTTGGCGCTGGCCAGCTCGGCTCGGCCATAGCCCATGGTGGCGAGGAAGTTGTCGTTGGCCGCGAGGACATTGCCGTCGAGGTCGAACTCGATCATCGCCATCGAGCGGGACAGGGCATCCAGTTTGCTCTGCATCTCGTGTTCCTGGTGGACGATGGCATCGATGTCGCTGGCGTACTTGACCACCTTCAGCAGTCGACCCTGCCCGTCGCGTACGGGGTTGTAGGTGGCTTCCAGCCAGAGTGGCCGGCCCTCGCGGGTAATGCGCTTGCAGCGGCCGGAAAAGTGTTCGCCGCGCCGCAGGCGTTCCCAGAAGCGCCGGTAGTCTTCCGATTGCGCGTAGGCGCCGTCGCAAAGCTGGCGATGCGGTTTGCCGAGGATCTCGTCGCGGCGGTAGCCCAGCAGGGTCAGGAAATTCTCATTGGCATCGGTGATATTGCCGTCCGGATCGAACTCCACGCGCGCCATGGAGCGGTCCAGGGCCGCCATGTGCAGGCGCTCGGCGGCGAGTTGCTGTTGCAAGTCGGCGTTCATCTGTCGGTACTTGCGAGTGAACATGAGAAAAATCCTTGGATAGAGAGAGGGGCTCATCCCTGTCTTCGGCGCCGATGGGCGGGAGTTGAGAGGGTGGGACGATTGTATTTTTTCATCGAACGACAAAAATTCGTCGTTATTCTTAATGGGTGAAACAAATTACCGCCACTCGTCGGAAATATGACGTTTTTGCGAGTGAGAGGAAGCCCCTCCGCCTGTGGCACACTGGGCCCCTTCCAGGAGTCGTCCCATGCCACGTATCCGCTGCGAGCGTTGCGCTCGCCCCGCCAGCCATTGCCTCTGCGCGCTGATTCCCTCCTTGCCGTCGCGTACGCGGGTGCTGGTCCTGCAGCACCCCAGCGAGGTCGGGCACGCGTTGAATACCGCAGGATTGGCCGTCCTCGGCTTGTGCAATGCGGAGCTGCGGGTTGGCGAGCGTTTCGCCGAGGAGACCTGGCGGGTACCGGGCTACCGGGCCTGCCTGCTGTTTCCCGGCGAGCAGGCGCGTGCGCTGGCAGAGATGGCCGCCGAGGCCGCCGGCGAGCCCCTCCTGCTGGTGGTGCCGGACGGCACCTGGCGCAAGGCGCGCAAGCTCCTGCACCTGAACCCGGCCCTGGCGGCCCTGCCGCGGGTGAGCCTGGCCGAAGGCATGGCGTCGCGTTATCGCCTGCGCAAGGCGCCGGGAGAGGGCGCGCTGTCGACCATCGAAGCAATCGCTGCGGCGCTCGACGAACTGGAGGCGCCGCGTACCCACGAAGCCTTGCTGAAACCCTTCGATGCCCTGATCGAGGGGCAGATCGCGGCGATGGGCGAGGACACCTATCGGCGCAACCATCTCAGCCAGGAGCGCCGCCGCCGATAGCGGTCGAGCAGTTCCGGGATTGCCGTTTCGCGCCAGAACTCCGGGCTGACCATGCCGCTGGACATGCCGCCGTGGGCGTGGCGCGCGAGGTAGATCAAGGCATCGTATTCCAGCGGATGGCCGCTGAGGCGCTCGAAGGTCTCGCCGAGCAGGTGTTCCAGGGCCGCTGCGGAAGCCGGCCAGGACGCGTCCGCCAGTTGCCCGGCCATTTCCTGCCAGAGGTAGGGGTCGCCACGGCCGCCCCAGCGCGAGGGTTCCTGTTCGAAGAGTTCGGAGATGCGCGGTCTGGCCATGTCGGTCGGTCGTGTCTGTCGGAAACGAAAAGTATGCCCGATTGGCAGGGCCGCATGGGCGGAGTAGACTGCCGCGGTCTTTCCTTCCGTACGAGGTGTTCGTCCGATGCGCAATTGATGCTGCCGTGTCTGCACGGCCGGTTTTCCGTCCCTGGCCCGAGGGCCCGGGGGAATGCATGGCATCAAGGGGGTATCCATGACGAATACGTCGACCCTGACGCTCGATGGCGTCTCTTTCCAGCTGCCGGACGGCAGCCTTCTGTTTTCCGATCTCGACGAAACCTTCGACACCCGGCACACCGGGCTGGTGGGACGCAACGGCGTCGGCAAGTCGCTGCTCGCGCGCCTGCTCGCCGGACACTTGCAGCCGTCCAGCGGCAGCGTCCGGCGCCAGGGGCGCGTGCGCTACCTGGCGCAGCAGCTCGAACCGGCCGACTACCCGACCGTCGCCGATCTGGCCGGCGTCCGCCCATGGCTGGAGGCGCTGGCGCGGATCGAGGCGGGTAGCCTCGACGCCGCCGACTACGAATGCCTGGGCGAGCGCTGGGACATCCGCCAACGCCTGGCCGACGCCCTGGCCGCCGAGGGGCTCGGCCATCTCCGCGCGGATACCCCGAGCGAACGCCTGAGCGGCGGCGAATGCATGCGCGTAGCGCTGCTCGGCGCATTCCTCGACGACGCCGACTTTCTCATCCTCGACGAACCGAGCAACCCTCTCGACGGGCCGGCACGCGCTTTGCTGCGGGCGCGCCTGGCGGCATGGGACGGCGGCCTGCTGCTGGTCAGCCATGACCGCGAACTGCTGGAGGGCATGCAGCGGATCGTCGAGCTGTCGACCCTCGGCCTGCGCAGCTATGGCGGCGGCTATTCCTTCTACGCGCAGAGCCGGGAGGAGGCGCGCGAGGCCGCCGAACGTCGCCTGGACCAGCGTCGTCTGGAGCGCAAGCGGCAGACCCTGGCCATGCGCGAACAGCAGCAGCGCCAGGAGCGGTGCCAGGCCCGCGGCCGGCGCGAAGGCAAGACGGCGAACCAGGCGAAGATCCTGCTCGGTGGGTTCAGGGAACGTAGCGAGGTCAGCGCCGGCAAGCTGCGCAACGCCCACCAGGCGGAGCGCGAGCGTCTCGACCGCGAGGTGCGCGAGGCTGCCCGGGAGGTCGAGGAGGTGTCGCCGCTGCTGCTCGATTCGCCCGATGCCGAACTGGCGGCACAGCGCCGGATCGTCGAGTTGAAGGGCGCGGTCCTGCCGCATTTGCGCGGGCCGTTGCGCGAAATCGACCTGCTCCTGAGCGGTCCGCGACGGCTGGCGCTGGTCGGCCCGAACGGCAGCGGCAAGTCGACCCTGCTGCGGCTTCTGGCCGGGCAACGGGCGCCGCTGGCGGGAACCTGCGCGGTGACGGTGGGCGCCGCCTATCTCGACCAGCGGCTGAGCGTGCTGGACCACGGGCGAGGCGTGCGGGAGCAGTTGCTGGAGGTCAATCGCAGTCGCGGCGAAAGCTGGCTGCGCACGCGCCTGGCGCAACTCGGCTTGCCGGCTGAACGGCTCGCCCAGCCGTGCGCGACGCTGAGCGGCGGCGAACGCCTGAAGGCGGCCCTGGCCCTGGTGCTCTACGCCGACCGGCCGGCGCAGCTGCTACTGCTCGACGAACCGGACAACCACCTCGACCTGGCTGCGCGGCAGGCCCTGGAAAGCATGCTCGGGCAGTACCGTGGGGCCTTGCTGGTGGTGTCCCACGACCCGGTGTTTCTCCGGCGACTGGCGCTGGATGGCGAACTGCGGGCTACTGCCGCGGGTTGGCGCCTGGAGGACCGATGAGCTGGCCATCCGCCGCGACCTGCAGGAGGCTGACTCCGCCGTGGCTGAAACCGATGGCGAGGAGTTTGTCGCTGACTGCCAGGCACAGCGGTATGGCGTCTGCCGTGCGGTAGCGCCAGCGACATTCGCCGCTGGCGAGGTCGCGTACCTCGACCTGACCATCGACCAGCGCCAGTGCGATCCATTGTCCGCCGGGCAACGGCGCGAAGGCGCTGACCTGGGCGGACAGGGTCGCGCCCCAGAGCGTGCCGCGGCTCTCCAGGTCGTAGCAGGTCAGGCGCTGGGTACCGTAGGCGTGATGCGGCGAGTTGTAGACCTTGGCGTTGAGCAGCAGGCGATTGCCCAGCAGGCAGCCGTGCAGGTTGTTGAAGTGCTCCGGGTGGCGCTCCAGGCGTAGCACTTCGCGGGTCTTGAAGGTCTGCGGGTCGAGGCGGAACAGGCCCTTGTCCTGGTGCTGCTCCGGCGGATTGCCGGCCAGGTAGAAGAAGGCTTCGCCACGGTCGATGCGCAGATGGTGGTTGAACAGGTCGTAGTGTCCGAGACGGCGCCTGTGGATGATCCGGCCGGCCGGGTCGAGCACGAGGTCTTCCAGGTCTTTGCCCTCGAGGGCGATCTGGCGGGCGAGAAAACCGCCTTGGGCGGATTGCGCCAGCAGATGGCGGCAGTCGCTCAGGAGCAGCGGTTGTCCCGGTGTCAGCGGCACCTTGAACAGTCGCTGGGCGGCATACCCGAGTTGCAGATTGACCAGCAGGCTGTCCTCCGTGGCGTTATGGAAGACCTGCAGGCACTGGCCCCGTTCGGCCAGTTCGAAGCTGCGCAGGCTGTCGTCGGCCAGATTCCAGAGCTCGAGCCGGGGGTTGGCGCGGGCGATGGCCAGGCGTTGGCCGTCGAGAAAGCACAGGTCCCACACCGGTGGACGATGCAGGAACCGCCGATCTTTGCCCAGGGCTAGGTTTTCCAGGATCGGCAGCGCTGCTTCGCGTTGTGTCGAGGCAGGGTAGAGGGCCCAGTCGAAGGGCAGGCGGGTGCCGGGCAGGTCGTCCAGCACCAGTGGGGCGTCGACCGGAAAGGCTAGCGAATGGCGCTGGCGGAACAACGGTCGGTCCTCCAGGTCGTCGCTGGGGGCGACGGTGAAGGTCAGGCGCCGGCCGTCGTCCTCGAAGTCGCAGGCGAGCACTTCGCGGTTGTCGGCGAGCAGCGATTGGGTCTTGCCGCTCGCGTAGTCCCAGGCCAGCAGACCACCTTCGAAGAAGGCGCCGCCGTCGTAGCGTCCGCCGCCGATCACCAGTACGGGCCGGCTCGGGTGCCAGGCGATGGCGTTGAGCGGAAAGCCCAGGTCCGGCAGGACGGCGATGCATTCGAGGTCGCCGCCGCGGTACAGGCGCAGGCTCTGTTCGTAGACGTCGAGCTGTCGGCCCGGGTGTTGCCCATGAAAGGCGCTGGCCACCGCAAGGAACGCGCCGCCGGGAGCCTGGAACACGGCGTAGGGCTCGCCGATGTCGGCGAAGGCGCAAGCGGGCAGCCTGCGGCCGGAAGGAAGCGGGGAGTTGGGCATGGGCGATACCGGGAAAAAGAGTCGGGCGCAGTGTCGTTCATTCGTCGTTTCGGGAAAAGCATGGGAAGAGCGGCTGTTCCGACCGGTCGTTTTCTTCTAGGATGGCGCTCCCTTCCTCCCTCGTCGCTGCCGCTGTGCACCGTCCATGCGTTGATTCGCGCCACGGGCATCCAGGCGACGAACCTCAGCGTGGCGCCCGGCCTGGCGGTCGCGGCTGCCTTTCGTTCTACCTGGAATCTTTCGGATAAAGGAATCCAGCATGCACATTCGCAAGCGCGTCGACGCCGACAACACGGCATTGGTCGACCTGTGGGAACGTTCCGTCCGCGCGACCCACGACTTTCTCAGTGAAGCGGACATCGTCGAGCTTTACCCACAGGTCCGCGACCTGTACCTGCCGGCCGTCGAGGTCTGGGTGCTGGTCGACGACGACGGCGTGGCCCAGGGCTTCATCGGCCTGAACCAGGCGCATGTCGAGATGCTCTTCGTCGAACCCGGGCTGCGCGGCCGGGGTATCGGCCGACGCCTGCTCGATCATGCGCGGGCGACCTGGCCGCGCCTGAGCGTCGATGTCAACGAGCAGAACCCGCAGGCCTGCGGCTTCTATCGACACTATGGGTTCCGCCAGACCGGCCGCTCCGCGACCGACTCGGCGGGGCGGCCGTTCCCGCTGCTGCACATGAGCCTGTAGGAGGACGCGGCACCTCGCCCTGTGGAGCGAGGTGCCGCGCAACATCCGGAAAAGTTTTCCCCGGCCAGATGCTTTCAACTGCAAGCATCCGTTTGAGACAGGTCAAACGTTGCGGCGCAGGCCTGCCCGATAGTTCTGTTCATCAGAACGAGGCGCAGGAATCCCATGAACGGCATCCCACCCCTGTCTTCCCGCGACGCCCATGCCAGCCCGCCGCAACGGGTGCTGGAACGATTGCACAGCTCCGCCGCCGGCCTGGACGCGGACGAAGCCGCCCGCCGCCTGGCGGCGCACGGCTACAACCGATTGCCCGCGCCGAAACGCCAGGGGCCGCTGCTGCGCTTGCTGCGGCAGTTCCACAACGTCCTGCTGTACATGATGCTGTTCGCCTCGCTGGTCACCGCGCTGCTCGGCTTCTGGGTGGACAGTGCGGTAATCCTCCTGGCGGTGGTGGTCAACGCGCTGATCGGTTTCGTCCAGGAGGGCAAGGCGGCCAACGCGCTGGACGCCATCCGCGACATGCTTTCGCTGCATGCCCTGGTCCTGCGCGACGGCCAGCGCCAGGCGCTGGACGCCGAACGCCTGGTACCGGGCGACGTGGTGCTGCTGGCCTCCGGCGACCGGGTGCCGGCCGACCTGCGGCTGTTCGAAACGAAGAACTTCCATGTCGACGAGTCGGCCCTGACCGGCGAGTCGGTGCCGGTGGAGAAGGGCTGCGTCGCGGTGGCCATCGACGCGCTGCTCGGCGACCGCCGTTGCATGGCCTATTCCGGCACCCTGGTGACCAGCGGCCAGGCGCGCGGAGTGGTGGTCGCCACCGCCGGGGATACCGAACTGGGCCGGATCGGTACGCTGTTGCGCGAAGTCCGCACCCTGGCCACTCCGCTGCTGCGACAGATCGCCAGCTTCAGTCGCTGGCTGGCCCTGGCGATCCTGCTGCTGGCCGGCGCCACTTTCGTCCTCGGCACCCTCTGGCAGGGCCAGCCGATGGTGGACATGTTCATGCTGGTGGTGGCGCTGACCGCCTCGGCGATTCCCGAGGGACTGCCGGCGATCATGACGGTGATCCTCGCCCTCGGCGTACAGCGCATGGCCCGGCGCAACGCCATCGTCAGCCGCCTGCCGGCGGTGGAGACGCTGGGTTCGGTGACGGTGATCTGCTCGGACAAGACCGGCACCCTGACCCGCAACGAGATGACCGTGCAGCGTATCGTCACCGCCGACCAGGTAATCGAGGTCAGCGGCGCCGGTTACGCCCCGCTGGGTGGTTTCAGCCACAACGGCGAAGGCCTCGATCCCGCCGGACGCGACGATCTGCAGGAGATCGGTCGCGCGGCGCTGTTGTGCAACGAGGCGCGCCTGCACCAGGAGGGCGAGGCATGGCAACTGGAGGGCGACCCCACCGAAGGCGCGCTGCTCAGCCTCGGCCTCAAGCTGGGCCTCGATCCGCAGGCGCTGGCGGCGGAACGGCCACGCAGCGATGCGATTCCGTTCGAGTCCGAGCATCGCTTCATGGCCACCCTGCACCACGACCACGCAGGCCAGGCGATGGTCTACCTGAAGGGCGCGCCGGAGCGCATCCTCGACATGTGCGAGGCTGAACGGGTGGGCGACTCGGTGCGGCCGCTGGACCCGGACTACTGGCGGCGCCTGGCCACCGACACCGCCGCTCGCGGCCTGCGCCTGCTGGCCATCGCCCGACGGGCGATGCCGGCGGAGCAGCGCACGCTGGATTTCGCCGACGTGGAACATGGCTTCACCCTGCTGGCCCTGGTGGGCATCATCGACCCTCCGCGCGAGGAAGCCGTGGCCGCGGTCGCCGAATGTCAGGCGGCGGGTATCGCGGTGAAGATGATCACCGGCGACCACGTCGACACCGCGCGGGCGATCGGCGCCATGCTCGGGATCGGCATCGACCGGCCGGCGCTGACCGGCGCGGAGATCGAGTTGCTCGACGACCAGCGCCTGCGCGAAGTGCTGCCGGGCGTCGATGTGTTCGCCCGCGCCAGCCCCGAGCACAAGCTGCGCCTGGTGCAGGCCCTGCAGGCCAGCGGCGAGGTGGTGGCGATGACCGGCGACGGGGTCAACGATGCGCCGGCGCTGAAGCGCGCCGACGTCGGCGTAGCGATGGGCAACAAGGGCACCGAGGCGGCCAAGGAGGCGGCCGAGGTGGTCCTCGCCGACGACAATTTCGCCACCATCGCCAATGCCGTGCGCGAGGGAAGGGCGGTCTACGACAACCTGAAGAAATTCATCCTCTTCATGCTGCCGACCAACGGTGGCGAGGCGCTGATCGTGATCGCCGCGATCCTGTTCCAGTTGACCCTGCCGATGACGCCGGCGCAGATCCTCTGGATCAACATGGTCACCTCCAGCACCCTGGGCCTGGCGCTGGCCTTCGATCCGGCCGAGCGCGGCCTGATGCAGCGTCCGCCGCGTCCGCCGGCGGAGCCCCTGTTGTCGCTGTTCTTCGTCTGGCGGGTGCTGCTGGTCTCGCTGCTGATGATGGCGGGCGCCCTGGGCCTGTTCCTCTGGGAGCTGGAGCATGGCACCGGGCTGGAGAGCGCGCGGACCATGGCGGTGAACAGCGTGGTGGTGTGCGAGATGTTCTACCTGCTCAACAGCCGGCATATCTACGATTCGGTGCTCAGCCGCGAGGGCCTGTTCGGCAACCGCCAGGTCTTGCTGGCGATCGCCGCCTGCGTGGTGCTGCAACTGCTCTATACCTACGCGCCGCCGTTGCAGGCGCTGTTCGGCTCGGTCGGCCTGGCCCCGGGCGAGTGGGCGCGGGTGCTGCTGGCCGGGCTCGGCCTGTTCTGCGTCGCCGAACTGGAAAAGTGGCTATGTCGCCGGGTCCGTGCCCGGCAGGCCTGACGCCGAGAGGTCGCCCCCTTGGCCGTGGTGCTGTGCCTTTGCCCGTGCGCCGCGCACAGACGTCTGTGCCTCGGATCGCCCGGCCGAGAGCGGTCGCACGCGTGGCGATGGGCCGACAGTGAACCCGGGGACCAGGTGTGACTGGGTATTCAGTTCGCATAAAATGTGATCTAGATCACATTTAAACGTTTGCTTACCCTCTAGGACGGGTATCGTACTAGGTGCATCAAACGCTGCGGTCTATTGTTAAGTGGGACTGAAATGTGCCTTTCCGGCACAACGCCAACTCTATAGAGTGGGCTGACTGGACATCTTCAGGGGTCGTCGGGCACGGGCGCATGCGCCTCGGCAGGAAGCCGGGATTCTCGGACTGCCGTACAACGTGCCGGATATCGGGTGCCGAATCCATATTTGGCTGATTGGTTAATAGTTTAAGAAGAACGTAGCGCTATGGCCTTGGTTGACGGTTTTCTTGAGCTGGAACGCTCAAGTGGAAAATTGGAGTGGAGCGCCATCCTGCAGAAGATGGCGAGCGACCTTGGATTCTCGAAGATCCTGTTCGGCCTGTTGCCTAAGGACAGCCAGGACTACGAGAACGCCTTCATCGTCGGCAACTACCCGGCCGCCTGGCGCGAGCATTACGACCGGGCTGGCTACGCGCGGGTCGACCCGACGGTCAGTCACTGTACCCAGAGCGTACTGCCGATTTTCTGGGAACCGTCCATCTACCAGACGCGAAAGCAGCACGAGTTCTTCGAGGAAGCCTCGGCCGCCGGCCTGGTGTATGGGCTGACCATGCCGCTGCATGGTGCTCGCGGCGAACTCGGCGCGCTGAGCCTCAGCGTGGAAGCGGAAAACCGGGCCGAGGCCAACCGTTTCATGGAGTCGGTCCTGCCGACCCTGTGGATGCTCAAGGACTACGCACTGCAGAGCGGTGCCGGACTGGCCTTCGAACATCCGGTCAGCAAACCGGTGGTTCTGACCAGCCGGGAGAAGGAAGTGTTGCAGTGTTGCGCCATCGGCAAGACCAGTTGGGAGATATCGGTTATCTGCAACTGCTCGGAAGCCAATGTGAACTTCCATATGGGAAATATTCGGCGGAAGTTCGGTGTGACCTCCCGCCGCGTAGCGGCCATTATGGCCGTTAATTTGGGTCTTATTACTCTCTGATCTTGCCTCTCAGGTCGGCGAGCTGGCGATCGGTAATTTGCCCTTCTATATAGAAATGCAAAAGCAGATATATAGGGAAGGGCAGGTTCTCGCCATTCTCGAAACGACTGCCGCAGGATTGGCTTATCCCGAAGCGGCTCCAGAAAGTTTCCTGGCTTTCCCGTCGGGCGGTGCGGGTGGCCTTTGCCCGGAAGGCCATGTTTTGGGGCTGTGTTCTCTCGTGTGAAGCCATTGCTCTGATCTTTTCGGACGTTTCTTCGAGCCTAGCAAGGGTCCGGGTTCACCGAAATCTATCTCATTTGCTAGTTATAAAATTATGAAATTTGCATAAATTCTTCAGCTTCCTATTTGGAGGAAGTGAAGATGATCGTACAAATTGGTCGGCGCGAAGAGTTCGATAAAAAACTGCTGGGCGAGATGCACAAGTTGCGTGCTCAAGTGTTCAAGGAGCGCAAAGGCTGGGACGTTAGTGTCATCGACGAGATGGAAATCGATGGTTATGACGCACTCAGTCCTTATTACATGTTGATCCAGGAAGATACTCCTGAAGCCCAGGTTTTCGGTTGCTGGCGAATTCTCGATACCACTGGCCCCTACATGCTGAAGAACACCTTCCCGGAGCTTCTGCACGGCAAGGAAGCGCCTTGCTCGCCGCACATCTGGGAACTCAGCCGTTTCGCCATCAACTCTGGACAGAAAGGCTCGCTGGGCTTTTCCGACTGTACGCTGGAGGCGATGCGCGCGCTGGCCCGCTACAGCCTGCAGAACGACATCCAGACGCTGGTGACGGTAACCACCGTAGGCGTGGAGAAGATGATGATCCGTGCCGGCCTGGACGTATCGCGCTTCGGTCCGCACCTGAAGATCGGCATCGAGCGCGCGGTGGCCTTGCGCATCGAACTCAATGCCAAGACCCAGATCGCGCTTTACGGGGGAGTGCTGGTGGAACAGCGACTGGCGGTTTCATGACGGGGACCTGTCGGCTCGCGCCGGCGCGTTCTCTGTCGGAGAGGGAGCGCCTGGCGTCGATGCCGAATCCGCTGTAAAGCGAGTCCGACCCGCTCCGGACTCGCTATCAGGCATCCCCGGACCAGGGCGCCGGGCTGCCGAACAGGCGTCCCATGGCGCCACGCAAACCCATTTCCCGCAGTACTTCGAGTTCACCGAGGGTTTCCACCTGTTCCGCGATCAACGGTAGATCGATGCTGTGGGTGGTGCGATAGACCGCTTCGATGAACAACCGCTTGTCGCCTTCCCGGTCGACGGCGTGCAGGTAGCAGCCGTCCAGCTTGAGGTAGGCCAGCCCCAGATGGGTAAGGTTGCCGATCAGGCTGAAGCGGCCGCCGAAATGCTGCAGGCCGAGACCGCAGCCCAGTTCGCGCAGGACCTGGCTGAGGCGTTCCAGTTCGGCCGCGGCTGGCAGGTGCCGCTCGTCCAGTTCCAGGGTCAGCTGGCGCGCCTCCTGCGGATGCGCCTTGAGCAGGGCCAGTAGCGGGGCAAACGTCTGCGCATTGCGGACACTGGCGGCCGACAGGCTCAGCGCCAGCGGCCGTGGATGGCGCCGCAGGTGCTCCAGGCTCTGTTCGAGCATCGCCAGGTCCAGGCGCGCGGCCCAGCCGAAACGTTCTATCCAGGGCAGGAAGCGCCCGGCGGCGATGGCCGTGGCCTGCGGGTCGAGCAGACGCGCGAGGACCTTGTGGTGGAGGACGCGCTGGGTGTCCAGGCAGTCCACCACCGGCTGGAAATAGAGCAGCAGGCGGCGCTCCGTCAGGGCCTGGTCGATCCAGTCGTGCCAGTCCTGGCTATCGTTGAGCGCCGCGAGCGCAGTGCCGTCCTGGCTCGCCCAGGGCTGGGCGGGCTGGCTTTCGGCCTGGGCCAGGGCCTGGTCGGCACGGGCCAGGAGATCCGCTGGCGAGTCGCCTTCGGCGAACGCGCTGATACCGAGATAGGCGACCGGCGTGAGATCGCTGGCACCGGTGCGGACAAGGTTCTCCAGGCCTTCGCAGAGTTCCTCGGCCAGGCGTTCGGCCTGCTCGCGGGAGCAACCGGGAGCCAGCACGGCGAACTCGCCGCCGCGGCTGCGGGCCAGCAGCCAGTCGGCGCGCCCTTGCTGGCCGCAGGAGTCGACCAGCAAGCGGGCGACCGCCTGGATCAATTCATCCGTGCGTTGCCCGCCGAGACGCTGGTTGAGCCCGTTCAGGTCGTTCAGGCGCAGCAGCAGGAGCTGCCCGGCATGCTCGTGCTCGCCGGCACCCAGCTGTTCGTTGAGGCGGGCGTCGAACAGGCGCCGGTTGGGCAGGCCGGTGAGACTGTCCTGGTAGGCCTGGGCGCGTAGCTTGTCGCTACGCGCGGCCTCCTCGGCGAACAGCGTGCGAAGTTTCTCCACCATCTGGTTCATCGCCTGCACCACGCGGCGCAGCTCCGGCGTGCGCGGCAGCCTGGGCAGGCTGAGGAATTCCCGCCGGCTGATGGCATGGGCCTGGCGCACCATCTGGTCGAGCGGGCGCAGTTGGCGGCGCAGCAGCCAGCCGCCAAGCAGCAGGCTCGCCGCGCCGCAGGCCAGCAACCAGTAGAGGCTGCCCAGGGCGCTGTCCCACAGGCGCGCCAGGGCGAATTGCGGATGGCTGACCACCTCGACCCGCGCCGCCTGTTCCCAGCCGCGCATGATCAGCGCGTCGCCACCCTGGGGCTGGAGATCCACCAGGCGTTCGAACCAGCCGGGCACCGTACGCTCGGCATGCGCTTGCACGCGCTCGACCAGCGGCTTGCCGCTCTTGATGTCGATCACCCGGATGCTGGCGAAGTAGCCGCTGTCGAAGATCGAGCTGACCATCAGTTGCACCATCGCCGGGTCGTCCACGTGTGGCGTCAGGGACAGGCCGAGGGCGGTGGCGGCGTCCTGGGCGTGGGAGCGCAACTGGCCGCGCAACTGCTCGCGGGAGTTCTCCACGCTGCTGACGAAGCTGCCGCTGAAGGCGACGACGAGGAACAGGCAGATGGCGAGGAACAATTGCTTGAGCAGTGACATTCAATCCTCCTTGGGTGCGTCGAGGTCGAGGCCTTCGGCGCGCATCTTGGTCAGCAGGTCCTGCCAGCGCGACAGCTTCTTGCTGTCGCCGGTCCGGCGTCCGCCGTCGGCGCCGGGCAGCCAGAGGCCCTCGGCATTGAAGGCGTACACCGGCAACAGGTCGTCACGTTGCGAAGCGGGGCGGATCTCGCCGATCAGGTTGTCCAGCACCAGTGGGTCGGCGCCCGGGCTGGCGTACCAGGTCAGCACCATGTGCGCCTGGTTCAGGCGCAGGGCCTTGACGTAGGTGATGCGCAGCTTGTCGCTGGCGACGCCGAGGCGACGCAGGGTCACGTACTTGGCGATGGCGTAGTCCTCGCAGTCGGCGGCGCCCTTGACCAGCGCTTCGACCGGAGTCGCCCAGTAGTCTTCCTGTCGCCAGATCTCGATGTCGTCGGTGAAGCGTAGCGATTGGTTGAAGAAGTCGTTGACCGCGCGCAGCTTGGCCGCTTCGTCGAGCGTGCCGCCCTGTTCGAGCAGGCGGCCCCAGTCGCCCAGGCGCGATTTCGCCGCGCCCAGCTCGCCGTAGCGCTGCTCGGCACGGCTCAGTATCGACTCCAGGTCCCACTGCGCCAGCGCCGCGCCGACTGCCAGCAGCAATGTCGCCGCCAGCGACAGCAGCCAGGGGGCGTAGGCCCTGGGGCAGGGCCGGCGGGCGCCGGGGGTTGGGGACATCGAGCGGGCTCCGGAAGGACTCAGCGAAGTCTACGAGAGCGCCGGGCGGCCTGCCAGCGCGGGGTGTCCGGCGAAACTGACAGGATTGTCATTCAGGGGTCAGGGTGGGGTCCCGCTGCGCTGCTTATAAAGAAGAACGAAGTCGGCCGCGCGAGGCCGGCCACTGGGAAAGGTGGACAGATGCAGGCGTTGCGCAGTGGTGGGGGACGGGTCCTGGTGGGCGTGCTGGCGGCGGGCCTGGTCGCCTTCGGCGGTTGGGCATGGCTCGGCGGCGACGCCGGGGCGAAGGCGGCGCCCGCGCCGGCCAGGGTCCCGGTGAACGTGGCGCGGGTGGAGCGGCGCGACGTCGAGCAACAGGTCAGCGGCATCGGCACGGTGACTTCGTTGCACAACGTGGTGATCCGCACCCAGATCGACGGCCAGTTGACCCGCCTGCTGGTGAGCGAAGGGCAGATGGTCGAGGCGGGCGAGTTGCTGGCGACCATCGATGACCGCGCCGTCGTCGCCGCGCTGGAGCAGGCGCAGGCCTCCAGGGCGAGCAACCAGGCCCAGCTGAAATCCGCCGAGCAGGACCTGCAACGCTACCGCAGCCTGTATGCCGAGCGTGCGGTGTCACGCCAACTGCTGGACCAGCAGCAGGCGACGGTCGACCAGTTGCGCGCGACCCTGAAGGCCAACGATGCCACCATCAACGCCGAGCGGGTGCGCCTGTCCTACACCCGGATCACCTCGCCGGTATCCGGCAAGGTCGGTATCCGCAACGTCGATGTCGGCAACCTGGTGCGGGTCGGCGACAGTCTCGGCCTGTTCAGCGTGACCCAGATCGCACCGATCTCCGTAGTCTTCTCCCTGCAACAGGAACAGTTGCCCCAGTTGCAGGCGCTGCTCGGCGGCGAGGCGGCGGTGCGCGCCTACAGCCGCGACGGCGGGAGCGCGCTGGGCGAGGGCCGGTTGCTGACCATCGACAACCAGATCGACAGTTCCACCGGTACCATCCGCGTGCGCGCCTCCTTCGATAACCGCCAGGCCCGGCTCTGGCCCGGGCAGTTCGTCGCGGTGAGCCTGCACACCGGGGTCCGGCGCGACCAGTTGGTGCTGTCGAGCAAGGCGGTGCGCCGCGGCCTGGAGGGTAATTTCGTCTACCGGGTCGCCGCCGACCGGGTCGAGGCGGTGCCAGTGCGGGTGCTCCAGGACATCGACGGCCTCAGTGTGGTGGAAGGCCTGGCCAGCGGTGACCAGGTGGTGGTGGACGGCCACTCGCGGCTGATGCCCGGCGCCCTGGTCGATATCCAGGAGCCGCGCCCGAGCCTGGCTCAGGCGGCGGAGCGGCAGCCGTGACGCCGCGCGCCGGGATTTCCGGCTGGTGCGTACGGCACCCGATCGCCACCGCGCTGCTGACCCTGGCCTCGCTGCTGCTGGGGCTGCTGGCGTTCCTCCGGCTCGGTGTGGCGCCGTTGCCGGAGGCGGACTTCCCGACCATCCAGATCAACGCCTTGCTGCCCGGCGGTAGCCCGGAAACCATGGCCTCGTCGGTGGCCACCCCCTTGGAAGTGCAGTTCAGCGCGATTCCCGGGATCACCGAGATGACCTCCAGCAGCGCCCTGGGCACCAGCACCCTGACCCTGCAGTTCAGCCTCGACAAGAGCATCGACGTCGCCGCCCAGGAGGTCCAGGCGGCGATCAACGCCGCGGCCGGGCGGCTGCCGGTGGACATGCCGAACCTGCCGACCTGGCGCAAGGTCAACCCGGCGGACAGCCCGATCATGATCCTGCGGGTCAACTCGGAGATGATGCCGCTGATCGAACTCAGCGATTACGCCGAGACCATCCTCGCCCGCCAGCTCAGCCAGGTGAACGGCGTGGGGCAGATCTTCGTGGTCGGCCAGCAGCGCCCGGCGATCCGCATCCAGGCCCAGCCGGAAAAGCTCGCCGCCTACCAGCTGACCCTGGCCGACCTGCGCCAGTCGTTGCAGTCGGCCAGCGTCAACCTGGCCAAGGGCGCGCTCTACGGCGAGGGGCGGGTGTCGACCCTCGCGGCCAACGACCAGTTGTTCAACGCCAGCGACTATGACGACCTGGTGGTCGCCTACCGCCAGGGCGCGCCGGTGTTCCTCAAGGACGTGGCGCGGATCGTCTCGGCGCCCGAGGACGACTACGTGCAGGCCTGGCCGAACGGTGTGCCCGGGGTGGCACTGGTGATCCTCCGCCAGCCTGGGGCGAACATCGTCGATACCGCCGACGCGATCCAGGCCGCATTGCCGCGCCTGCGCGAGATGCTCCCGGCGACCATCGAGGTAGACGTGCTCAACGATCGCACCCGGACCATCCGCTCGTCGCTGCACGAGGTCGAACTGACCCTGCTGCTGACCATTGGCCTGGTGGTGCTGGTGATGGGCCTGTTCCTCCGCCAGCTGTCGGCGACCCTGATCGTCGCCACGGTGCTGGCGGTGTCCCTGAGCGCCAGCTTCGCGGCGATGTACGTGCTCGGCTTCACCCTCAACAACCTGACCCTGGTGGCGCTGATCATCGCCGTCGGCTTCATCGTCGACGACGCCATCGTGGTCGTGGAGAACATCCACCGACACCTGGAAGCGGGCGCCTCGAAGGTCGAGGCGGCGCTCAAGGGCGCGGCGGAGATCGGCTTTACCGTGATTTCCATCAGCTTCTCGCTGATCGCCGCGTTCATTCCCCTGCTGTTCATGGGCGGGATCGTCGGCCGGCTGTTCCGCGAATTCGCGGTCAGCGTGACGGTGGCGATCCTGATCTCGGTGCTCGCTTCGCTGACCCTGGCGCCGATGCTGGCTTCGCGCTTCATGCCGGCATTGCGGCATGCCGACGCGCCGAGAAAGGGCTTCGCCGAATGGCTGACCGGCGGATACGAGCGCGGCCTGCGCTGGGCGCTCGGGCACCAGCGGCTGATGCTGGTCGGCTTCGCCTTTACCGTGCTGGTGGCGGTGGCCGGCTACGTCGGGATTCCCAAGGGTTTCTTCCCCTTGCAGGACACCGCCTTCGTCTTCGGCACGAGCCAGGCTGCCGAGGATATCTCCTACGACGACATGGTCGCCAAGCACCGGCAACTGGCCGAGATCATCGCCAGCGACCCGGCGGTGCAGAGCTACAACCATGCGGTGGGCGTCACCGGCGGTAGCCAGAGCCTGGCCAACGGACGTTTCTGGATCGTCCTCAAGGACCGTGGCGAGCGCGATGTCTCGGTCGGCGAGTTCATCGACCGGCTGCGCCCGCAACTGGCGAAGGTGCCGGGAATCATGCTCTACCTGCGCGCGGCGCAGGACATCAACCTCAGTTCCGGACCCTCGCGGACCCAGTACCAGTACGCCCTGCGCAGCAGCGACAGCACCCAGCTGGCGCTCTGGGCGCAACGCCTCACCGAGCGCCTGAAGCAGGTGCCGGGGCTGATGGATGTGTCCAACGACCTGCAGGTCGGCGCCAGCGTCACCGCGCTGGACATCGACCGGGTGGCCGCGGCGCGTTTCGGCCTCAGCGCCGAGGATGTCAGCCAGACCCTCTACGACGCCTTCGGCCAGCGCCAGGTCGGCGAGTACCAGACCGAGGTCAACCAGTACAAGGTGGTCCTCGAACTCGATGCGCGCCAGCGCGGCCGCGCGGAAAGCCTGGACTGGTTCTACCTGCGCTCGCCGCTGAGCGGCGAGATGGTCCCGCTGTCGGCCATCGCCAAGGTCGCGGCGCCGCGCTCCGGGCCGCTGCAGATCAACCACAACGGCATGTTCCCGGCGGTCAACCTGTCCTTCAACCTGGCTGCCGGGGTGTCCCTCGGCGAGGCGGTGCAGGCGGTGCAGCGCGCCCAGGAGGAGATCGGCATGCCCTCGACCATTATCGGCGTGTTCCAGGGCGCGGCGCAGGCCTTCCAGAGCTCGCTGGCCTCGCAACCGCTGCTGATCCTCGCCGCGCTGATCGCGGTGTACATCATCCTCGGCGTGCTCTACGAGAGTTTCGTACATCCGCTGACGATCCTCTCGACCCTGCCCTCGGCGGGGATCGGCGCGGTGTTCCTGCTCTGGGCCTGGGGCCAGGACTTCTCGATCATGGCGCTGATCGGCATCGTGCTGCTGATCGGCATCGTCAAGAAGAACGGCATCCTCATGGTCGACTTCGCCATCGTCGCCCAGCGCGAGCAGGGCATGAGCGCGGAGCAGGCGATCTACCAGGCCTGCCTGACCCGTTTCCGGCCGATCATGATGACCACCCTGGCCGCGCTGCTGGGCGCGATACCCCTGATGATCGGCTTCGGCACCGGTTCCGAGCTGCGCCAGCCTCTGGGCATCGCGGTGGTCGGCGGGCTGCTGGTGAGCCAGGTGCTGACCCTGTTCAGCACGCCGGTGGTATACCTGGCCCTGGAGCGGCTGTTCCACCGGCGCGGGACGACGACCTCGGACGGCGGAACCGCTGGGGCGACGGCGACATGAGGCGTAACGGACGCGGCTTTCCTGGACGGCGGCGCGTGGCTAGGATGCAGGCAGGCATGCGTCCCGCCCGGGATGCGAAGGCGAACAGAGGATCGGGCGATAGATGCGGGTACTGATTGTCGAGGACGAGGCGAAGACGGCGGACTACCTGAACCGTGGCCTCAGCGAACAGGGGTTCACCGTGGACCTGGCGGACAACGGCATCGACGGTCGCCACCTGGCGCTCCATGGCGAGTACGACGTGATCGTGCTCGACGTGATGCTGCCGGGCGTCGACGGCTACGGCGTTCTGCGGGCGTTGCGCGAGCGGCGGCAGACCCCGGTGATCATGCTCACCGCGCGCGAGCGCGTGGAAGACCGGGTGCGCGGGCTGCGCGAGGGCGCCGACGACTACCTGATCAAGCCGTTCTCCTTCCTCGAACTGGTCGCCCGCCTGCAGGCCCTGACCCGGCGCGGCGGCAACCATGAAAGCCATTCGCAGATGCGCATCGCCGACCTGTCCATCGACCTGCTCAGCCGCAAGGTCTTCCGTGGCAACACCCGTCTGGAGCTGACTGCCAAGGAGTACGCGCTGCTCTGCGTGCTGGCCCAGCGCAGCGGCGAGATCCTGTCGAAGACGGCGATCGCCGAACTGGTCTGGGACATCAACTTCGATACCGACACCAATGTCGTGGAGGTGGCGATCAAGCGCCTGCGCGCCAAGCTCGACGGTCCGTTCGAGAACAAGCTGCTGCATACCATCCGGGGCATGGGCTACGTCCTGGAGAACCGTGCGCTGGCGGAGTCGGGCTGAGGTGGGCATGTCCTTGTCGACCCGCCTGGCGGGAATGTTCGCCGGCGCCGCGGTGGTGATCTTCGCCCTCATCGGCACCATGCTCTATTGCATCCTCGACCGCCAGACCGAGCGCCTGCAGCAGGGCGAGGTGGACGTGCGCTTCAACATGGTCTCGCGGATGCTCGACCATCCCGACCTGGCCGAGCGCTGGCCGCACCTGCAGGGCAAGCTGGACAACCTGAGCCAGGAGTACGAGCTGATCCGTTTCTGGATCGACAGCGACGACCCGCGCTATCACTACGGGCGCTTCAGCGAACCGGTGCAGCGGCTGATCGCCGATGGCGCCGGCCGCTACGAATTGGAGTTGCCGGAGCACCGGTACGCGCTGACTGCGCGGGTCGGCGTGTTGCCGGCGCGCGAGGGGCGGCCGCGGCTGACCTACGTCACCGCCATCGATAGCGCGGCGTTCCATGAGGCGCGGACCTCCACCCTGAAATGGCTGCTCGGCCTGTCCGCCCTCGGTGTGCTGCTGGCCTCGTTGCTTGGCCACTGGATCGCCCGCCTGGGCCTGTGGCCGGTGCATCGGCTGTCCGAGGAGGCCCGGCGGATCAGCCCGCGGCAGTTGTCGCAGCGCTTGCAGCTCTCGCCGCTGCCGGCCGAGCTGCGCGAGCTGGTGGGAGCGTTCAACGGCGCCCTGGACCGCCTGGAGCAGGCCTACGTGCGCCTGGAGTCGTTCAATGCCGACGTCGCCCACGAGCTGCGCACGCCATTGACCAACCTGATCGGCCAGACCCAGGTGGCGTTGTCCCGCGAACGCAGCGGCGAACATTACGAAGAGGTCCTGCAATCCAACCTGGAGGAGCTGGAGCGGCTGCGGGCGATCGTCAACGACATGCTGTTCCTCGCCCGCGCCGACCAGGGACGCCTGGCCTGCGAGCGCGAGGAAACCTCGCTGGCCGGCGAGATCGCCACCACGGTGGATTTCCTCGAGGTGATCTTCGACGAGGCCGGGGTCGGTATCGAGGTGCGCGGCGAGGCCCGCGCGCTGGTCGAGCGCGCCCTGTTCCAGCGGGCGGTGACCAACCTGCTGTACAACGCCGCCCAGCACACCGCCGCCGGCGGCACGCTGCGGGTCGGCGTCGAGCGGCGCGGCGACGAAGTGCGGGTGGCGGTGAGCAACCCCGGCGTGCCGATCGCCGACGAGCACCGCAGGCACCTGTTCGAGCGCTTCTATCGGGTCGACGCGGCGCGCAGCAACAGCGAGGCCAACCACGGCCTCGGCCTGTCCATCGTCAAGGCGGTGGCGAGCATGCACGGCGGTTCGGTGTTCGTCGACAGCGCGGACGGCTGGAACACCTTCGGCTTCACCGTGCTGAGCCCCGAGCGGCGCGGGCCCGGCGACCGCTTGCCGCTGGGCGAGGGCGATCCGGCGCTGTCCTGAGCGGGCCTTCAGGCGTCGTGCGGCGGGCGGGTCTTCTGGCGGAGGATATAGATGCTGACCAGTACCGCGCTGGTCAGCATGAAGCCCTGGGCCCAGGGGCGTCGGACCAGGTAGCAGGAAAGGGCGATGCTGGCCCACATCAGGCCGATGGCGTAGACCTTGCCCTTGAGCGGGATGCCTTCGCCGTCGAGATAGTCGCGGATCCACGGGCCGAGCCGTGGATGGCCAACCAGCCAGTGGTAGAAGCGCGGCGAGCTGCGCATGAAGCAGGCCGCCGCGAGGAGCAGGAAAGGCGTGGTCGGCAGCACCGGCAGGAAGATGCCGATCACGCCCAGGGCTACGCTTAGGAAACCCACGGCCTGGAGGCTATAGCGCACCCAGGCGCGAGCGCTCGGGCGAATTTCCCGCTGCGCCACCGCGGCGCTCCTTAGTGCGTGCGCGGCTTGAGCAGGGCGGGCTTTTCTTCCGGCGCCTGGCAGAGCAGGAACAGGTTGGTCAGCAGGTCGGGAATCTGCGCGACCATGTCGTCCACCAGGTGGCGGTCGCGGGCGATCTCGTCGAACTCGGGCTGCTCGTCGAACAGGCCGGAGCCGACCATGATAGGCAGCAGCAGCTCGCTGACTTCCTCCTCGGCCTGCTCGAACCAGACTTCCTCGCGAAGGAACACGCCTTCCATGAAGCCGATGCACCAGCCGCGCAGGTCGGAGTCGTCCGGCTCGTCGCCGAGGTCGAGGTCGCAGGGCAGCTCGAGGTCTTCGTCGCTGGCCAGCACGCGGGTGATGTGCGCCTTGAGCTGCTCGAGGGAAGTCTCGATCTCCTGGCGCTCCTCATCGCTGCGGTAGTGCGGCGGTTCGGCGAACAGGGCGTCGATCCACTCCCGCTCCGGCACCTGCTCCGGGCAGATGGAGAGGGCGGTCAGGTAGCCGTGGGTCGCCACGTAGTCCAGCGCTTCTTCGTGCAGGTCATCGGCATCGAGGAAGGCTTGCAGACGGGACAGTTTTTCGGCGAAGGACATCAGGGTACTACCTCGGGAGGGATGCGGCTCTGGATTGTAGTCCAGACGGGACCTGCGGGCAAAGCGAGCGTGCCTGCTGCGGCGCCCTGGCGAGCGTTTCACGGACGCTCTCGGCGAAGTTGGCCCGGACCTTGCTCCATCCCTTGCGCAAGCCACGATGCAATCCCTTCGCAAATGGAGAATTCCCATGGCCGTCGCCCCTGGTGTGTTGTTGCCGCCGACGCCTGATGTAAAGCCCAAGGCCGCTGCGCCGAAGAGCCAGCAGAAAACGCCTGAGCCCAGTAACGACAAGACTTCCAGCTTCTCCGACATGTATGCCAAGGAGACCGCGAAGAAGCCCGCCGAGCGCGCTGACGGTCCCGCGAAGGGTTCGCGGGACAAGCCACGGGACGCCGGCAAGGACGCCGTCGAAGCGCAGCCGACGGATGCCGCCAGGCAGCCGGCCGTTGCCGAAGACGGCAAGCCTTTGCCGGCCGACGGCCAGGCCAAGGCCGACGGCGAAGATAAAGTCGAAACGCCGGTCGATCCGCTGCAACTGCTCGGCCTCGGCGGCGCCGTGCCGATGCTCGACGAGAATACCCAGGCGACTTTGCTGCCGCCGGCCGTGCCGACGGCCAGCAGTGCTCCTGCCAGCCTGACCGAAGCCAGCAGCGACCCGACCCTGGTCAAGCTCAACGGCGTTCCGGCAGTGAACATGGCCCTGGAGCAAGGCGCCCAGGACGCCGCGCAGACGGCGAAAGGCGGGCCGGCGAAGAGCGCCGATCCCCGCCAGGCGAACCTCGGCGATGCCCTTGCCGGCCTGACCTCGGATTCCTTGACCAAGGCCGTCGACGGCAAGGCGCTCGAGGCCCAGTTGCAGCAGACCGCCGAGCCGGCCGTCGCCAGCGCCGCCTCCGAGAGCCTGCTGGAGAGCAAGGCGGAACCCCGCGGTGAACCTTTCGCGGCCAAGCTCAACGGGCTGACTCAGGCCATGGCGCAACAGGCCCTGACCAACCGTCCGGTGAACGGCACGGTGCCCGGCCAGCCGGTGGCGATGCAGCAGAACGGCTGGAGCGAGGCGGTGGTGGACCGGGTGATGTGGATGTCCAGCCAGAACCTGAAGTCGGCGGAGATCCAGCTCGACCCCGCCGAGCTGGGACGCCTGGACGTGCGCATCCACATGACCGCCGACCAGACCCAGGTGACCTTCGCCAGTCCCAACGCCGGCGTTCGCGACGCCCTGGAAAGCCAGATGCACCGGCTGCGCGACATGTTCAGCCAGCAGGGCATGAACCAGCTCGACGTGAACGTCTCCGATCAGTCGCTGGCGCGGGGCTGGCAGGGCCAGCAGCAGGGCGAGGGCGGATCGGCGCGCGGACGCGGCTTGGCCGGCGAGGCCTCGGGCGATGAGGAAACCCTCGCCGGAGTCAGCGAGATCCGCAGCCGGCCGGGTGCGTCGGCGGCGCGCGGTCTGGTCGACTACTACGCCTGAGGCGAACGACTGCATTTCCCCTTTGGGCCTCCTGCGGGAGGCCTTTCTTTTTCCGGAGCGGGCAATTTCGCAAAAGACGGGGATGATTTCCTGTGGCCAGGCTGTAATATCCGCGCCGTCTATCATCTCGGACAGCCCTCCGGGGCTGGTCCCAGGAGGCGGGGCGGCGTTGCAGAAATGGCACAACCCTTGCTCTGCCCCTGTGAAACCCTTCATTTGACGCTATAGCGACGGATTTTTGGCATGGCTAAGAAAGAGGCGACACCCGCCGACGCGGGGGCTTCGAGCGGCGGCAAGAGCAAGCTGAAGCTGATCCTGCTGATCGTGGTCGGCCTGCTGCTGGCGATCGGCCTGTCGGTGGGCGGCACCTGGTTCTTCCTCAGCAAGTCGCTGAAGGCCGAGAAGACCGAGGAAGTCGCCAGCGAGGCGGCGAAGCCGGGCAAGCAGCCGGCGCTCTACGAGATCCTGGCGCCGGCCTTCGTCGTCAACTTCAACCAGAACGGCCGGCAGCGCTACATGCAGGTCGGCGTCGCGTTGATGGGGCGCGACAAGGCGCAGATGGACGCATTGCGCGAGCACATGCCGCTGGTTCGCAATAAACTGGTGATGCTGTTCTCGAGTCAGAGTTTCGACTCGCTGGTGACTCCGGTGGGCAAGGAAATGCTCCGCCAGCAGGCGACCGCCGGATTGCAGGAACTGGCCAAGAAGGAAACCGGCCAACTGGCTATCGAACAAGTGTTGTTCACCAATTTCGTGCTGCAGTAGGTATCCCATGGCCGTGCAAGATCTGCTTTCCCAGGATGAAATCGACGCGCTGTTGCACGGCGTCGACGATGGCCTGGTGGAAACCGAAGTCGAGGCGACGCCGGGATCGGTCAAGTCCTATGACCTGACCAGCCAGGACCGCATCGTCCGGGGCCGCATGCCGACCCTGGAGATGATCAACGAGCGTTTCGCCCGCTACACCCGCATCAGCATGTTCAACCTGCTGCGCCGTTCGGCCGACGTCGCGGTCGGCGGCGTGCAGGTGATGAAGTTCGGCGAGTACGTGCACTCGCTGTACGTTCCCACCAGCCTCAACCTGGTGAAGATGAAGCCGCTGCGCGGCACCGCGCTGTTCATCCTCGACGCCAAGTTGGTGTTCAAGCTGGTGGACAACTTCTTCGGCGGCGACGGCCGCCACGCCAAGATCGAGGGCCGCGAGTTCACCCCGACCGAACTGCGGGTGGTGCGGATGGTGCTGGAGCAGGCCTTCGTCGATCTGAAGGAAGCCTGGCAGGCGGTGCTGGAGATGAACTTCGAGTACGTCAACTCGGAGGTCAACCCGGCCATGGCCAACATCGTCAGTCCCAGCGAGGTGGTGGTGGTCTCCACCTTCCACATCGAACTGGACGGCGGTGGCGGCGACCTGCACATCACCATGCCCTACTCGATGATCGAGCCGATCCGCGAGATGCTCGACGCCGGTTTCCAGTCCGACCACGACGACCAGGACGAGCGCTGGATCAAGGCCCTGCGCGAGGACGTGCTGGACGTCCAGGTACCGCTCGGCGCCACCGTGGTCCGCCGCCAGCTCAAGCTGCGCGACATCCTGCACATGCAGCCGGGCGACGTGATCCCGGTGGAGATGCCGGAACACATGGTGATGCGCGCCAACGGCGTGCCCGCCTTCAAGGTCAAGCTGGGCGCCCACAAGGGCAACCTGGCGCTACAGATTCTCGAAGCGGTCGAGCGCTCGCGCTGACCGCTTCCCCCGGAGGAAAGACGAACCATGGCAGACGAAGAAAAAGTGACCACCGAGGAACAGGCACTGGCCGACGAGTGGGCGGCGGCGCTGGCCGAGGCGGGCGACGCCAGCCAGGACGACATCGATGCGCTGATGGCCCAGGGCGGCGCGACTCCCGTGGCGGAGCCGAGTACCCCGCGGGCGCCGATGGAAGAGTTCGGCGCTTCGCCGAAGGCACCGACCATTTCCGGCCTGGAGGGGCCCAACCTGGATGTGATCCTGGACATCCCGGTGACCATTTCCATGGAGGTCGGGCATACCGACATCAGCATCCGCAACCTGCTGCAGCTCAACCAGGGGTCGGTGATCGAACTCGATCGCCTGGCCGGCGAGCCGCTGGACGTACTGGTCAACGGCACCCTGATCGCCCACGGCGAGGTGGTGGTAGTGAACGAGAAGTTCGGCATCCGCCTGACCGACGTGATCAGTCCCAGCGAACGCATCAAGAAGCTGCGCTGACATGCGTCGCTACCTGTTCGCCGGCTTCCTGCCGGCACTCGCCTCGCTGAGCGCGCCGCTGTGCGCCGCCGAGGGGACGACGGGTGCCGCCGCGCCGACGGTGGGCGCCGCTTCCGGCGCCGCCGCGCAACTGGCCCAACTGGTGCTCGGCCTGGGCCTGGTGATCGGCCTGATCTTCCTGCTCGCCTGGCTGGTGCGCCGGGTGCAACAGGCCGGTCCGCGCGGCAACCGCTTGATCCGCACCCTTGCCAGCCAGCCGCTGGGTCCGCGCGACCGGCTGGTGCTGGTGCAGGTCGGTGAGGAGCAGATCCTGCTCGGCCTGACGCCCGGCCGGATCACGCCGTTGCACGTGCTCAAGGAGCCGGTACACCTGCCGGACGGCGAGCCGGCCACGCCGGAATTCGCCCAGCGCCTGCTGGAGCTGCTGAACAAGGACCCCAAGGGCAAGCCATGACTCCGCGCATCTCCCTGGCCGGCGCGCTCGCCGCGCTCTGCCTTCTGCTGCTGGCGCCGTGGCCGGCGCTGGCCGCCGACCCGACATCGATCTCGGCGATCACCGTGACCACCAACGGCCAGGGCCAGCAGGAGTATTCGGTCAGCCTGCAGATCCTGCTGATCATGACCGCGCTGAGCTTCATCCCGGCGTTCGTCATGCTGATGACCAGCTTCACCCGGATCATCATCGTCTTCTCCATCCTGCGCCAGGCGCTGGGCCTGCAATCGACGCCGTCGAACCAGGTGCTGGTGGGGCTGGCGCTGTTCCTGACCATGTTCGTCATGGCCCCGGTGTTCGACAAGATCAACAGCCAGGCCCTGCAGCCCTACCTGAACGAGCAGATTCCCGCCCAGGAAGCCCTGCAAAAGGCCGAGGTACCGCTGAAGGCGTTCATGCTGGCGCAGACTCGCACCTCCGACCTGGAGCTGTTCGTGCGCCTGTCCAAGCGCACCGACATCGGCAGCCCGGAGGCGACGCCGCTGACCATCCTGGTCCCGGCCTTCGTCACGTCCGAGCTGAAGACCGCGTTCCAGATCGGCTTCATGATCTTCATCCCGTTCCTGATCATCGACCTGGTGGTGTCCAGCGTGCTGATGGCGATGGGCATGATGATGCTGTCGCCGCTGATCATTTCCCTGCCGTTCAAGATCATGCTGTTCGTCCTGGTGGATGGCTGGGCGCTGATCATCGGGACGCTGGCGGGCAGTTTCGGCACCGTCTAGCGGTGCCGCCGGCTTGACGCGCCGCTGGCGCGCTGGAGAGAGACATGACCCCTGAGGTGGCACTCGACCTGTTCCGCGAGGCGTTGTGGCTGACGGCGATGATCGTCGGCGTGCTGGTGGTTCCGAGCCTGCTGGTCGGTCTCGTGGTGGCGATGTTCCAGGCCGCCACCCAGATCAACGAACAGACCCTGAGCTTCCTGCCGCGCCTGATGGTGATCCTGCTCACCCTGATCGTGCTGGGCCCCTGGCTGCTGCGGCAGCTGATGGAGTACACCCAGACGCTGATCGGCAACATCCCGCTGCTGATCGGCTGATGCTGGAGCTGACCAACGCGCAGATCGGCGGCTGGATCGCCAGCTTCGTGCTGCCGCTGTTCCGGGTCGCGGCGCTGCTGATGACCATGCCGGTGATTGGCACCCAGCTGGTGCCGGTGCGGGTGCGACTGTACCTGGCGCTGGGCGTCTGCGTGGTGCTGGTGCCGAACCTGCCGCCGATGCCGCAGGTGGACGCGCTGAGCATGAAGGCCATGCTGCTGATCGGCGAGCAGATCCTGGTCGGCGCCTTGCTCGGCTTTTCCCTGCAGTTGCTGTTCCACGCCTTCGTGATCGCCGGGCAGATCATCTCGATGCAGATGGGCCTGGGCTTCGCTTCCATGGTTGACCCGGCCAACGGCGTCTCGGTGCCGGTGCTCGGCCAGTTCTTCACCATGCTGGTGACGCTGCTGTTCCTGGCGATGAACGGACACCTGGTAGTGTTCGAGGTAATCGCCGAGAGCTTCGTCACCCTGCCGGTGGGCGAGGGCCTGAGCGGCAACCATTTCTGGATCATCGCCGGCAAGCTCGGCTGGGTGATGGGCGCGGCACTGCTGCTGGCGCTGCCGGCGATCACCGCGCTGCTGGTGGTGAACCTCGCCTTCGGCGCCATGACCCGCGCGGCGCCGCAACTGAACATCTTCTCCATCGGCTTTCCGTTGACCCTGGTGCTGGGCCTGGTGATCCTCTGGATCGGCACCGCCGACCTGCTCAGCCAGTACCAGGTGCTGGCCGGCGAGGCCCTGCAATTCCTCCGTGAACTGGTGCGGGCGAAATAGCCATGGCCGAGAGCGAGAGCGGGCAGGACAAGACAGAGGAACCCACGGAGAAACGCCGCCGCGAGGCGCGCGAGAAAGGGCAGTTGCCGCGTTCGCGGGAGCTGAACACCCTGGCCATCCTCATGGCCGGCGCCGGCGGCCTGCTGATCTACGGCGCCGACCTGGCGGGCGCCCTGTTGCGCCTGATGCGCAGCAATTTCGAGCTGTCCCGGGAAACCGCGATGAATACCGAGAGCATGCTGCAATTGCTCGGCGCTTCGGCCTACCTGGCTGCCCAGGGGCTCTGGCCGATCCTGCTGATGCTGCTGGCGGCGGCGATCGTCGGGCCGATCGCCCTCGGCGGCTGGCTGTTCTCGATGGACGCCCTGCAACCCAAGTTCAGCCGGCTCAACCCGCTGTCGGGGCTGAAGCGGATGTTTTCCGCCAAGTCGCTGCTCGAACTGAGCAAGGCGCTGATCAAGTTCCTGGTGGTGCTGGCGGTGGCCCTGCTGGTGCTCTCCGCCGACCGCGACGCCCTCCTGGCGCTGGCGCACCAGCCGCTCGAGCAGGCGATCCTGCACAGCGTGCGGGTGGTCGGCTGGAGCGCCTTCTGGATGGCCTGCAGCCTGCTGCTGATCGCCGCGGTGGACGTGCCCTACCAGATCTGGGACAACCGCCAGAAGCTGCTGATGACCAAGCAGGAAGTCCGCGACGAATACAAGGACTCCGAGGGCAAGCCCGAGGTCAAGTCGAAGATCCGCCAGATGCAGCGCGAGATGGCGCAGAGACGGATGATGGCGGCGGTGCCGGAGGCCGACGTGGTGATCACCAACCCGACCCACTTCGCCGTAGCCCTGAAGTACGACCCGGCGGGCGGCGGGGCGCCGCTGCTGCTGGCCAAAGGCAACGATTTCCTGGCCCTGAAGATCCGCGAGGTGGCCCAGGAGCACAAGGTGATGGTCATGGAGTCGCCGGCGCTGGCGCGAGCGGTGTACTACTCCACCGAGCTGGACCAGGAGATTCCCGCCGGGCTCTATCTCGCCGTGGCCCAGGTGCTGGCCTATGTCTACCAGCTCAAGCAGTACCAGGCCGGCAAGGGCAAGCGGCCGAGCCCGTTGAAGGACCTGCCGATCCCGCCGGACCTGCGTCGCGACGAGTGACCTGGCTGGAGCTACGCGCCGCGCTGTGGCAGCCTTGGCCGATACCCGCTCGGGATGAGAGCTTTGCCGTTCATGGATCGAACCTTGTCTGATCGTATTTTCCCGCCTGTCCTCCTGTTGCTCGCCCTGGCCTGGCTGCTGCCCTGGATGCCTGCGCACGCCGAAGCGCCGGCGGAATGGGTCGCCTTGCCCCTGTCGGAGCGGGTGGTGGATGCCACCCACACGCTGGACGAGGCGACGCGCCAACGCCTGGTGGAGAAGCTCGAGGCGCTGGAGCGGCGACGCGGTGCGCAGATCGCGGTGGTGATGCTGCCGACTACCGGTACCCTCGATATCGAAGCCTTCTCCGACAAGTTGTTCCAGGCCTGGAAGCTCGGCCGCAAGGCGGTCGACGACGGTCTGCTGCTGGTGGTGGCCAAGGATGACCGGCGCATGCGCATCGAGGTCGGCTACGGCCTGGAGGGTGCGGTGCCCGATGTGGTCGCCGGACGGATCATTCGCGAGCGGATGGCCCCGGCATTTCGCGAGGGCGACTACGCCGGCGGGATCGAGGCCGCGGTGGACGAGCTGATCCGCCTGGTCGACGGCGAAACGCTGCCGGCGGCCGCGTCGTCGGGTGCGCCGAAAGTCTCGCTGGGGCAATTGCCGGCGGAAGCCTGGGCGCTGCTGGTCGCCTTCATCTACGGATCGTTGGCCGGAGTGCTGTTGAGTGCCCGGGCGCTGCGCTGGCCCTGGCTGCTCGGCGGGGCGCTGCTCTGCTGGCTGTTGGGCACGCTGGCCGGCGCTTCCGGCGAATGGATGAGCGTGCTGCTGGTCGCTCCGCTGTGCATGCTGGTCGGCGGCGCGACCTTCGGCGCGCTGTGGACGGTGCGCCCGGCCTTCTACCTAGTGATCGGCGTACTGGTCTATGTAGCCCTGCTCGGGCTGGCGGCGCATTGGTTCAGCGCGGTGTCCTTCATCTACGGCCTGCTGTGGCCGGCCGGGGTGCTGATGCTGGCGGTTCTCTGCTGGTCGAACTACCGCCTGATGCGCTCGCTGTGGCGCGAGCGGCGGAAAAGTTTCCACCGCCGACTATGGGCGTTGCTGGCGGCCTACCTGCTGCTCGGATTGCTGTCCGGTGGCCTGGACGCACCGCTGGTCTGGCTGGCCCTGCTACCGTTCCAGCTCATGCTCGGGCTGCTGGTGTTCGGCCAGGTACGCCTGAGTGGGGGTGGTGGAGGCTCGTCGGGAAGCTCCGGCGGCGGTTCCTCCTCCTCTTCCTCCTCGTCGTCCGGCGGCTTTTCCGGGGGCGGTGGTTCCAGCGGCGGAGGCGGTGCCTCGGGCAGTTGGTAATGGGTTCCCGTTCATTTCATTCGGAGACAAGGATGTCTGCAATCACGCGTTATCTCGCCATGCTTCGCCTGTTCGGCATGCTGCTCTGCGCCGCCGCGATTCCCTCCGTTGCCACCGCGACGGTGCCGGTCACCGTCGCGGTGGCAGCGTCCGATGTCGAGGAGGAGGCCGTGGAGGCATCGGCGGTCGGCGCCGAGGCCGAGGCAGCGCGCGATGCGGGCTACGAGTCCGCGGAGGTTCCAGCGCTGGCGCGGCGGGTGACCGACCTTACCGCGACCCTCGACGCCGCCGAGCGTGCCCGCCTGGAAGCTTCGCTGGCCGCGCTGGAGGCCCGGAAGGGTGCCCAGGTAGCGATCCTGATGGTGCCCAGCACCTATCCGGACAGCATTGAGGCCTATGCGACGCGGGTCTTCGAGGCGTGGAAGCTGGGGCGCAAGGGGATCGATGACGGCGTCCTGGTGCTGGTGGCGAAGGACGACCGGCGCATGCGCATCGAAGTCGGCTATGGCCTGGAAGGAACGATCACCGACATCGATGCCGGGCGGATCATCCGCGAATACATGACCCCTGCGTTCCGTCAGCAAGACTACGCCGGCGGCCTGGAAGCGGCGGCGCAGCGCCTGGTACGACTGATCGACGGCGAGGCGTTGCCGCCGCCGCCGCGCGACCCGCTGGAGCCCGGCGCGGTACGGCAGACCCTGGCTATCGCATTCCTGCTCGGCGCTCTCGGCGGGGTGGCGCTGCTGGTACGTCCGCGCGCCTGGTACTGGACCCTGGGGGCGGTAGTGGCGCTCGCTGCGGCGCTGGCACTGGGGCGGCACTGGCCGGCAGGGGCGATGGTGGCGCTGGCGGAGATGGTGGCGGTCCTGGGCGTCGGCTTCGGCGCGTTGCTCAAGTATTCGCGCGGTGCCCGCTGGTTCTTCGCCATTCTTGTGCTCTATGCGCTGGGGCTGTTCTGGGCCTACCGCCGTTATGGCCTGCCGGTGCTCCATTACGGATTGGCCGTGCCGCTTTCGCTGGGACTGACCCTGCTGATGCTGGCCGGTGCCTGGCAGGGGCTGCGCAGAGGACGGCGCTGGGCCTACCTGCCGGGCCTGCTCGGCCTGCTGCTGACCCTGGCCCTGGAGTGCCTGCTGTTGCTGGTGGACGACCCGCTGAACAGCATCGAGGCGCTGATCATCCTGCCCGCCGCTTGCCTGCCGCTGCTCATCGGTTGCAATTTCAGCGCCGGCGGCTCGGGGGGAGGGCGTCGACGCGGCGGCGATTACGCTAGCTCATCGGGTTCCTCGTCGTCCAGTTCGTCCAGTTCGTCTTCGGACTCGTTCTCCGGCGGCGGAGGCTCGAGTGGCGGCGGTGGCGCCTCCGGTAGTTGGTGATTGGCGAAAACCCTTTTCAATCAATGAATTGAAAAGTTGGAACGGTTCCTGCAATGACCCGCCCGACGCGCATTCCGGCGTCAAAAGTTTGTTCGGCGCCCACCCACGGGCGCCATACGCAGGGCAGGGGAGTCGAGAGTGGATCGCACGCAACTGATCAGCAATGTGCGCAGCAACCTGGCGGGACTGGGGCGCGGCAGCCTCGGCGTGCCGGTCCTGCTGCTGGCCATGCTGGCGATGATGACCCTGCCGATCCCGCCATTCCTGCTGGACGTGCTGTTCACCTTCAACATCGCCCTGTCCATCGTCGTCCTGCTGGTCTGCGTGTACGCCCTGCGGCCGCTGGACTTCGCCGTGTTCCCGACCATCCTGCTGGTGGCGACCCTGTTGCGCCTGGCGCTGAACGTTGCTTCGACCCGCGTGGTGCTGCTCCACGGCCACGACGGCCATGGCGCCGCAGGCAAGGTGATCCAGGCCTTCGGCGAAGTGGTGATCGGCGGCAACTACGTGGTCGGGGTGGTGGTGTTCGCGATCCTCATGATCATCAACTTCGTGGTGGTGACCAAGGGCGCCGGGCGGATTTCCGAAGTCAGCGCGCGCTTCACCCTGGATGCCATGCCCGGCAAGCAGATGGCCATCGACGCCGACCTCAACGCCGGCCTGATCGAGCAGGAGGAAGCCAAGAAGCGCCGCAGCGAGGTGGCCCAGGAGGCCGACTTCTACGGTTCGATGGACGGTGCCAGCAAGTTCGTCCGCGGCGACGCCATCGCCGGCCTGCTGATTCTCTTCATCAACCTGATCGGCGGCGTCGCCATCGGCATGATCCAGCATTCGATGTCCTTCGGCGATGCCGGCAAGGTCTACGCCCTGCTGACCATCGGTGACGGCCTGGTGGCACAACTGCCGTCGCTGCTGCTGTCGACCGCGGCGGCGATCATGGTGACGCGGGTCTCCAGTTCCGAGGACATGGGCCAGCAGGTCAACCGGCAGATGTTCGCCTCGCCCAAGGCGCTGGCGATTTCCGCGGCGATCCTGATCGCCATGGGCGCCGTGCCGGGCATGCCGCATGTTTCCTTCATCGGCCTCGGCGCCCTGGCCGGCGCTGCCGCCTACTGGATCTGGCACCGGCAGAACAAGGCCAAGCAGGTCGCCGAGCAGGAGGTGCAGCGCCAGCAGGAGCTGCTGCCGGCGCAGCGCGCCCAGGAGGTCAAGGAACTGGGTTGGGACGACGTCACCCCGGTGGACATGGTCGGCCTGGAAGTCGGCTACCGGCTGATCCCGCTGGTCGACCGCAACCAGGGCGGGCAACTGCTGGCGCGGATCAAGGGCGTACGCAAGAAGCTGTCCCAGGAGCTGGGCTTCCTGATGCCCTCGGTGCACATCCGCGACAACCTCGACCTGCTGCCCAACGCCTACCGTCTGACCCTGATGGGGGTCAGCGTGGCCGAAGCGGAGATCTATCCCGATCGCGAGCTGGCGATCAACCCCGGCCAGGTATTCGGCAGCCTCAACGGCATCGCCGGCAAGGACCCGGCCTTCGGCCTGGAGGCGGTATGGATCGAGCCCGGCCAGCGCGACCAGGCGCAGTCGCTGGGCTACACCGTGGTGGATGCGAGCACCGTGGTCGCCACTCACCTGAACCAGGTGCTGCACAAGCACGCCCACGAGCTGCTGGGCCATGAAGAAGTGCAACAGCTCCTGCAATTGCTCGCGCGCAGCTCGCCGAAGCTGGCGGAAGAGCTGGTGCCGGGGCTGATTTCCCTGTCCACCCTGCTCAAGGTCCTGCAGGCGCTGCTCCAGGAGCAGGTGCCGGTGCGCGACATCCGTACCATCGCCGAGGCCATCGCCAACGTCGCTCCACGGAGTCAAGATCCCGGCGCGATGGTCGCCGCGGTTCGCGTCGCGTTGTCCCGCGCAATCGTGCAAAGCATTGTCGGGCTTGAGCCGGAGCTGCCTGTGATCACGCTCGAGCCGAGGTTGGAACAGATTTTGCTGAACAGCATGCAGAAGGCCGGACAAGGCTCCGAGGACGGCATGTTGCTGGAGCCGGGGATGGCCGAGAAGCTGCAACGCTCGCTGATCGAGAGCGCGCAACGCCAGGAGATGCTCGGTAAGCCGGCGATCCTGCTGGTTGCCGGACCGATCCGCTCGATGATGTCGCGCTTCGCGCGGATGGCGGTGCCCAGCATGCATGTGCTGGCCTACCAGGAAATCCCGGACAACAAGCAAGTCACCATCGTCGCGACGGTGGGACAGAACTGAACGAGGGCTGCGCCGGCTCCAGGGCCGGCACACCGGGCAACCTGAGGTTGCCGGCAAGACTACTGAACTGAGGGGTTCGGGCAATGCAAGTCAAACGCTTCTTCGCCGCCGATATGCGCCAGGCCATGAAACTGGTCCGCGACGAACTGGGTCCGGACGCCGCGATTCTCGGCAACCGCCGGGTCGCCGGCGGCATCGAGCTGACCGCGGCGCTGGATTACCAGGCCCCGCCGGCGCCGAGCAAGCCCAACCCGGCGCTGGAAGTGGAGCTGCGCAAGACCCAGGCGCGGATCGCAGAGGCGCGCGCCGAGTTGACGGCGCGTCCGGCGGAAACCCAGCGCAAGGACCGTCAATTGTTCGCCGAGGAGAAGCCGGCGCGTCCGTCCCTGGCCGAGTCCATGACGGCGGCGCAGGCCAAGCCCCAGGCGGGCGGCCAGACCCTCGAGGCAATGCGTTTCGAACTGAACGGCCTGCGCGAGCTGATCGAGGTACAACTGGGTTCCATCGCCTGGGGCCAGTTGCAGCACCAGCGTCCGCAGCAGGCCAATCTCTGGCGGCGCCTGCAGCGCATGGGCTTGCCGGCGGAGCTGAGCAAGCCGTTGCTGGAGCGGGTCGCCGCGGTGGGCGATACGCGCCAGGCCTGGCGCATGCTGTTGGCGCACCTGTCGCGTGCCGTGCAGACCCCCGAGCAGGACCCGCTCGACGCGGGCGGCGTACTGGCCCTGGTCGGCCCGGCAGGTGCCGGCAAGACCACCACCCTGGCGAAGATGGCCGCGCGCTACGTCCTCAAGTACGGCGCCCAGAGCCTGGCGCTGGTGAGCATGGACAGCTACCGGATCGGCGCCCAGGAGCAGATCAAGACCCTCGGTCGGATCCTCAACGTACCGGTGACCCTGGTCGATCCCGGCCAGTCGCTGATCCAGGCCCTGGCGCCGCTGGCGCGCAAGCGCATGGTGCTGATCGATACCGCCGGCCTGCCGGCCAGCGACCCGGCATTGCGCATGCAGCTCGAGGCACTGGCGTCGCCGAGCCTGAACGTGAAGAATTACCTGGTGATGGCCACCACCAGCCAGAGCCAGGTGCTCAAGTCGGCCTACCAGACCTATCGGCACTGCGGGCTGGCGGGTTGCATCCTGACTAAGCTGGACGAGGCGGGCAGCCTCGGTGAATCGATGGCGCTGGCTATCGCCCAGCGTCTCCCGGTAGCCTATCTGGCGGATGGGCCGCGGATTCCGGACGACCTGCAGGTGGCGCGCAGTCACCAACTGGTCAGCCGGGCGGTGAGCCTGCAGGCACCGGAAGAGCCCAGCGAGGACGCCATGGCCGAGATGTTCGCCGGGCTCTACCAGCAACCGGCGCGGCGTGCCGGCTGAGGACGTGGGAAGAACCGCGCGTGGCGCGGGTGACGGAAGCGAAGGTGGCTTCCGCCGGGCCGGGAGCGATGGCGCATCGTTCCCGCCAATACCGGAGAGCGCTGGAAGGGGCGTTCCGGGAAGACGACAACACAAGGTATGAAGCAGATGGGTAGCATGCATCCCGTACAGGTGATCGCAGTAACTGGCGGCAAGGGCGGCGTCGGCAAGACCAATGTGTCGGTGAACCTGGCACTGGCTCTGGCCGATCTCGGCCGTCGCGTCATGCTGCTGGATGCCGACCTCGGCCTGGCCAACGTCGACGTCCTGCTGGGACTCACGCCCAAGCGCACCCTGGCCGACGTGATCGAGGGACGCTGCGAACTGCGCGATGTCCTCCTCCTCGGTCCCGGTGGCGTGCGCATCGTTCCCGCGGCCTCCGGCACGCAGAGCATGGTGCACCTCTCGCCGATGCAGCATGCGGGGCTGATCCAGGCGTTCAGCGATATCAGCGACAACCTCGATGTCCTGGTCGTCGACACTGCCGCCGGGATCGGCGATTCGGTGGTCAGTTTCGTCCGCGCCGCGCAGGAGGTGCTGCTGGTCGTCTGCGACGAGCCGACCTCGATCACCGATGCCTACGCCCTGATCAAACTGCTCAACCGCGACCACGGCATGACCCGCTTCCGGGTCCTGGCCAACATGGCCCACAGCCCGCAGGAAGGACGCAACCTGTTCGCCAAACTGACCAAGGTCACTGACCGTTTCCTCGACGTCGCACTACAGTATGTAGGTGTCATCCCTTACGACGAGTCGGTACGCAAGGCCGTGCAGAAACAGCGAGCCGTATACGAGGCATTCCCCCGCTCGAAGGCGTCCCTGGCCTTCAAGGCGGTCGCGCAGAAGGTCGATAGCTGGCCGCTGCCGGCCAACCCGCGCGGGCACCTGGAGTTCTTCGTCGAACGACTGGTCCAACACCCCGCGACAGGTTCGGCCGTATGACAGCGGCCTCTGGAGTGCGTATGTATAGCAAGGCGCAAGCGCAGAACTCCCAGGAGCAACTGATCCAGCGTTACGCACCACTGGTCAAGCGCATCGCCTATCACCTGCTCGGCCGCCTGCCGGCCAGCGTGCAGGTGGAGGACCTGATGCAGGCCGGCATGATCGGCCTGCTCGAGGCCGCGAAGAAATACGACGCCGGCAAGGGCGCCAGCTTCGAGACCTATGCCGGCATCCGCATCCGCGGGGCCATGCTCGACGAGGTCCGCAAGGGCGACTGGGCGCCGCGTTCGGTGCACCGCAACACGCGCATGGTGACCGACGCGATCCGCGCGATCGAGGCGAGAACCGGACGCGACGCTAAAGATCACGAAGTTGCTGCCGAACTCCAATTGAGCCTCGAAGATTACTACGGCATCCTCAGCGACACGCAGGGCAGCCGCCTGTACAGCTTCGACGACCTGTTGCAGGACGGCGAACATGGATTGCCGGAAGACACCAGCCTCAGTCACAACGAACCGATCCACGGCCTGCTCGACGAACGTTTCCAGGCGGCCCTGGCGGATGCCATCGCCAAGTTGCCGGAGCGCGAGCGCCTGGTGCTGGCGTTGTATTACGACGAGGAACTCAACCTCAAGGAGATCGGCGAGGTACTGGGCGTCAGCGAATCGCGGGTCAGCCAGTTGCACAGCCAGTGCGCCGCGCGTTTGCGCGCGCGCCTGGCCGATTGGCGGTCGGCCTGAACCGGCCTCGACCGCAGCTTGTAACCGTTAACGCAAAAGAATGTGTGGCGCGTCCCCTGGGGCGCGCTCTGGTCTGTACGGAGGTTTACTTGGACAAGAACATGAAAATTCTCATCGTGGACGACTTTTCCACGATGAGACGCATCATCAAGAACCTCTTGCGGGACTTGGGCTTCACCAATACCGCCGAGGCCGACGACGGCACCACGGCGCTGCCGATGCTGCACAGCGGCAATTTCGACTTTCTCGTCACCGACTGGAACATGCCGGGCATGACCGGCATCGATCTGCTGCGCGCGGTTCGCGCCGACGAGCGCCTCAAGCACCTGCCGGTGCTGATGGTCACCGCCGAGGCCAAGCGCGACCAGATCATCGAAGCGGCCCAGGCCGGGGTCAACGGCTATGTGGTCAAACCCTTCACCGCTCAGGTCCTGAAGGAAAAGATCGAGAAGATTTTCGAGCGGGTCAACGGCTGAAGCCGGCCAAGAGGGTGTCATGGTGCTTGGTAACGATTCCACGGGCGACGAATTCGAATCGACCCTGAAAAAACATGCGCGCGAACTGGTGGACTGTCTCGAACGGGGGCACTTCCAGCAGGCGGTGCAATTGATCCAGGAGCTCAGCCAGGCCAGGGACCGTGGCCTCTACCAGGAAGTGGGCAAGCTGACCCGCGAACTGCACAACGCCATCGTCGATTTCCAGATCGACCCGCATTCCCCCCACGCGCAGGAAATGTCGCAGATCGCCGATGCCACCGATCGTCTTTCCTACGTGGTGGAAATGACCGAGAAGGCCGCCAACCGGACCATGGACCTGGTGGAGCAGAGCGCCCCGCTGGTCAACCAGTTGGGCGACGATTCGCGGGAGCTGCACCAGGAGTGGCAACGCTTCATGCGCCGGGAAATCGACGCTGACGGCTTCCGCGAGCTGGCCAAGCGCATCGAACAGTTCCTCGTGCGCAGCGGCGAGAACGCCGGCCAGTTGTCCTCGCAGCTCAATGACATCCTGCTGGCGCAGGATTACCAGGACCTGACCGGCCAGGTGATCAAGCGTGTCACCAAGCTGGTCACCGAGGTCGAGAGCAACCTCGTGAAGCTGGTCTGGATGGCCGGCCAGGTGGACCGTTACGCCGGGATCGAGCACGACCACGTGAGCATGCGCCACCAGGCCGCGCTGGAGCGTTCGGCCAAGGGCGAGGGGCCGCAGGTCGCCGCGGAAAAACGAGAGGATGTGGTGTCCGGGCAGGATGACGTGGACGATCTGCTGTCCAGCCTGGGTTTCTGACCCGCCCGGCTCAAGACTGCGGCATCGCTGCCGTTAAGTAAGCATTGAACGCTGGCATCCGCGGGCTGCTGGCACAGCCTTCGTCATGCCGGTGATTCCGGCGGGCGGGCTGAAGTCGGTCCGGAAAGCCGGGCCGGTATTTCCGGCAGGACAGCGGTCCTGCCGATCCTTTCGAGTAACACGTCTCTGGGAGCAGCCGAATGAGCTTCGACGCCGATGAAGAAATCCTCCAGGACTTCCTGGTTGAGGCCGGCGAGATTCTCGAGCAATTGTCCGAGCAACTGGTCGAGCTGGAGAGCCGGCCGGACGATATGGACCTGCTCAATGCCATTTTCCGTGGGTTCCATACGGTCAAGGGCGGTGCCGGCTTCCTCCAGCTGAACGCGCTGGTGGAATGCTGCCACATTGCGGAAAACGTCTTCGATATCCTGCGCAAGGGCGAGCGGCGCGTCAGCTCCGAACTGATGGATGTGGTGCTGCAGGCGCTGGATACGGTCAACGCGATGTTCGACCAGGTGCGCGAGCAGTCCGAACCGACCCCGGCGACGCCCGAGCTGCTGGCGGCCCTTGCCCGCCTGGCCGAGCCCGAGGGCGCCGCGCCCGCGGAACCTGTGCAAGCGCCGCCGGCGGCCGTTCCGCCAGCCGAGCCTGCGGTGCCGCCGGAAGCGCCCGCGCAGAGTGCCTCCAGCGATATCACCGACGACGAGTTCGAGCAGTTGCTGGATGCTCTGCAGGGCGACGAAGCGCCGGCCTCCGCCGTTGCAGAAGCGCCCGCGGCTCCCGCTGGCGACGAGATCAGCGACGCCGAGTTCGAGGCGTTGCTCGACCAGTTGCACGGCAAGGGCAAGTTCGTCCCGCCGGCGGTCTCGGCCGAGCCTGCGCAAGTCCCCGCCGAGGCGGTCGAGCCGGCCGCGGCTGCCGCTGGTGACGATATCAGCGACGACGAGTTCGAGGCGCTGCTCGACGAACTGCACGGCAAGGGCAAGTTCAACGGCGCCTCCGAGGCCGTGGCGGCTGCCGCGGCGGTAGCCAAGAACATCGCAGCGAAGAGTCCCGCGGCGAAACCGGTCGCTCCGGCCAAGGCCGCCGCCGCGCGTCCGGCGGCGCCCGACAGGCCCGCGGCAAGCGAGGCGGAGACCACCGTGCGGGTGGATACGGCGCGTCTCGACGAGATCATGAACATGGTCGGCGAGCTGGTGCTGGTGCGTAACCGCCTGGTGCGCCTGGGCCTGAACAGTGGCGACGAGGCCATGGCCAAGGCCGTGGCCAACCTCGACGTGGTCACCGGCGACCTGCAGATGTCGGTGATGAAGACCCGCATGCAGCCGATCAAGAAGGTCTTCGGCCGCTTCCCGCGCCTGGTTCGCGACCTGGCGCGGAACATGAAGAAAGAGATCAACCTGGAGCTGGTGGGCGAAGAGACCGACCTCGACAAGAACCTGGTCGAGGCCCTCGCCGATCCGCTGGTGCACCTGGTGCGCAACGCCGTCGACCACGGCATCGAGAGTCCGGAGGAGCGCGAGGCCGCCGGCAAGCCGCGGGTCGGCCAGGTGGTGCTGTCAGCGGAGCAGGAGGGTGACCACATCCTCCTGATGATCACCGACGACGGCAAGGGCATGGACGCCGAGGTGCTGCGCAACAAGGCGGTGGAGAAGGGCCTGCTGGAGCGCGATGCGGCGGACCGCCTGACCGACCTGGAGTGCTACAACCTGATTTTCGCCCCGGGTTTCTCGACCAAGACCGAGATTTCCGACGTGTCCGGCCGCGGTGTCGGCATGGACGTGGTGAAGACCAAGATTTCCCAGCTCAACGGCACGGTCAACGTGTTTTCGCAGAAGGGGTCCGGCTCGAAGATCGTCATCAAGGTGCCGCTGACTTTGGCGATCATGCCTACCCTTATGGTGATGCTGGGCAGCCAGGCGTTCGCCTTCCCGCTGGTCAACGTCAACGAAATCTTCCATCTTGACCTGTCGCGCACCAATGTCGTGGATGGCCAGGAAGTGGTGATCGTCCGCGACAAGGCCTTGCCGCTGTTCTATCTCAAGCGCTGGCTGGTGCCGAGTGCGGCCCACGAAGAGCAGGGTGAGGGACACGTGGTGATCCTGTCGGTCGGCACCCAGCGCATCGGTTTCGTCGTCGACCAGTTGGTGGGACAAGAAGAAGTGGTGATCAAGCCACTCGGCAAGATGTTGCAGGGCACCCCCGGCATGGCGGGCGCCACCATCACCGGGGACGGGCGCATCGCCCTGATCCTCGATGTGCCGAGCATGCTCAAGCGTTACGCACGGCGCATCTGACGCCGCGTATGGGTTTCCGGCGGCGCAGGAGCGTCGCCCTCTGAGGAGTAGCTATGGCAGTCAAAGTCCTGGTGGTGGACGATTCGGGGTTCTTCCGCCGCCGTGTCTCGGAGATTCTCTCCGCCGATGGACAGATCCAGGTGGTCGGCACCGCCACCAATGGCCGCGAGGCCATCGAGCAGGCGCTGGCCCTGAGACCCGATGTGATCACCATGGATTACGAGATGCCGCTGATGGACGGCATCACCGCGGTACGCAACATCATGCAGCGTTGCCCGACCCCGGTCCTGATGTTCTCCTCGCTGACCCACGAGGGCGCGCGGGTGACCCTGGATGCACTGGACGCTGGAGCGGTCGACTACCTGCCGAAGAATTTCGAGGACATCTCGCGCAACCCGGACAAGGTCCGCCAGTTGCTCTGCGAGAAGGTCCTGACCATCGCCCGTAGCAATCGTCGCTCGATCAGCCTGCCGCCGCTGCCTTCGGCCACCTCGTCCAGCCATGCGCCGGCGTCGTCCTCCAGCCTCGGCGCGAGCGCGCGTGCCAGTGCCGGCGCGTCGCCGGCCCCGGCGTCGACCTCGGCGGCGCCGAAGCGCAAGGCCTACCGGCTGGTCGCGATCGGTACCTCCACCGGTGGACCGGTTGCCTTGCAGCGGGTGCTGACCCAGTTGCCGGCCAACTTCCCGGCGCCGCTGGTGCTGATCCAGCACATGCCGGCGGCCTTCACCAAGGCTTTCGCCGAGCGCCTCGACAAGCTGTGCCGGATCAGCGTCAAGGAAGCAGAGGACGGCGACATCCTGCGTCCCGGCCTGGCGCTGCTGGCGCCGGGCGGCAAGCAGATGATGGTCGACGGCCGCGGCACGGTGCGCATCCTCCCCGGCGACGAACGCCTGAACTACAAGCCCTGCGTCGACGTGACCTTCGGCTCGGCGGCCAAGGCCTACAACGACAAGGTCCTGGCGGTGGTCCTCACCGGCATGGGCGCCGACGGACGCGAGGGTGCGCGCCTGCTCAAGCAGGGCGGCAGCCAGGTGTGGGCGCAGGACGAGGCCAGTTGCGTGATCTACGGGATGCCGATGGCCGTGGTCAAGGCCAACCTGGCGGACGCGGTGTACGGGCTCGACGACATCGGCCGGCACCTGGTCGAGGCGTGCCAGTAAGCGTGCGTGCAGGAATGAGGAGACTGCCTTCGATGGCCACCCACGTGACGAACTGCGCGCGCCTTCGCCGAGCCGAGGGGACGCGCTGATGGATGTGCTCAGCCTGGTCGGGATCATCCTGGCGTTCGTCGCCATCGTCGGCGGCAACTTTCTCGAGGGCGGCCACGCCGGAGCCCTGCTCAACGGTCCGGCGGCGCTGATCGTGATCGGCGGCACCCTGGCCGCGGCGCTGTTGCAGACCCCGGTGAACGTGCTCAAGCGCGGCCTGGGCATGCTCGGCTGGGTGTTCTTCCCGCCGCGCGAGGATCTTTCCGGGGGAATCGACCGGATCGTCTCCTGGAGCATGACCGCGCGCAAGGAAGGCCTGCTCGGCCTGGAGAGCATCGCCGATGCGGAGCCCGATCCCTATGCGCGCAAGGGCCTGCAACTGCTGGTGGACGGCGCCGAGCCGGAAGTCATCCGCAGCATCCTCGAGGTCGACCTGTTCACCCAGGAAAGTCGCGACCTGCAGGCCGCCAAGGTGTTCGAGAGCATGGGCGGCTATGCGCCGACCATCGGCATCATCGGCGCGGTAATGGGCTTGATCCATGTGATGGGCAACCTGGCCAACCCGGCGCAGCTCGGCAGCGGCATCGCCGTGGCCTTCGTCGCCACCATCTATGGCGTCGGCTTCGCCAACCTGCTCCTGCTGCCGATCGGCAACAAGCTGAAAACCCTGGTACTGCGCCAGTCGCGCTACCGCGAGATGCTCCTGGAGGGCCTGCTGTCCATCGCCGAGGGCGAGAACCCGCGTTCCATCGAGTTGAAGCTGCAAGGCTTCATGGACTGACCGGAGCCGAGCATGCAGCGCCGCCGTCGCCACCAGGAGGAACACGAGAACCACGAACGCTGGCTGGTTTCCTATGCCGACTTCATCACCCTGCTGTTCGCCTTCTTCGTGGTGATGTATTCGATTTCCTCGATCAACGAGGGCAAGTACAAGATCCTCTCGGAGACCCTCACCGGCGTGTTCAACCAGCCCGACCGCTCGTTGAAGCCGATTCCCATCGGCGACGAGCGGCCGCGCACCACCGAGCCGGAGCGCACCAGCGTCGAGGAGCAGCCCAGCGACAACGCGGCCAGCGCCGACTCGCTGGAGCGGATCGCCGACAGCGTGCGCGATGCCTTCGGCGACTTGATCGCCTCCGACCAGTTGAGCGTGCGCGGTAACGAGCTGTGGATCGAGATCACTCTCAATTCCAGCCTGCTGTTTCCCAGCGGCGATGCGCTGCCCAACGATGCCGCCTTCGATATCGTCGAGAAGGTCGCCAAGATCCTGGCGCCCTACAAGAACCCGATCCATGTCGAGGGCTTCACCGATGACGTGCCGATCCATAGCCCGCGCTATCCCACCAACTGGGAACTGTCGGCGGCGCGGGCGGCGAGCATCGTCCGCCTGCTCGGCAACGATGGGGTCGAGCCATCGCGGATGGCTGCGGTGGGCTATGGTGAATTTCAGCCGGTGGCGGACAATGCCAGCGCCGAGGGGCGGGCGAAGAATCGTCGGGTGGTGCTGGTGATCTCGCGCAACCTGGAGGTGCGGCGCAGCGTCAGCGGGGTCGGCAGCGGCAAGGCGCAACCGGATTCGGCGCTCCGCCACGCAGGCTCGGCAGCTGGCACGCAAGCTGCAGATACTGGCGGTACGCCGGCGCCCGCGCCGGCAACCGTCAATTCCCCGTCGCCTTCGCCATGAGCGCGCGAACCATGGTTTGCGTACGGGCGCCGGGGCCGAACTGGCCATTAGCGCGGCCCCAACCGGGTAGACCCATGCCAGGAAGAGTAGAGCAATGAAAGTCTGGGCAGTCGCCAATCAGAAAGGAGGGGTCGGCAAGACCACCTCGTCCATCGCCCTGGCCGGCCTGTTGGCGGATGCCGGCAAGCGCGTGGTCGTGGTCGACCTGGACCCCCACGGCTCGATGACCAGCTATTTCGGCTATGACCCGGACACCCTCGAGCACAGCGCCTTCGACCTGTTCCTGCACCAGGGCAACGTCCCCGAGGGGCTGCCGGCCTCGCTGCTGCGCAGCACCAGCAACGAACGCATTTCCCTGCTGCCGTCGAGTACCGCGCTGGCCACCCTGGAGCGCCAGTCGCCGGGCAAGAGCGGTCTCGGCCTGGTGGTCTCGAAGAGCCTGGCGCAGCTCTGGCAGGATTTCGACCATGCGATCATCGACAGCCCGCCGCTGCTCGGCGTGCTGATGGTCAACGCCCTGGCCGCCAGCCAGCACCTGGTGATCCCGGTGCAGACCGAGTTCCTCGCGGTGAAAGGGCTGGAGCGGATGGTCAACACCCTGGCGATGATCAACCGGTCGCGCAAACAGGCGTTGCCCTATACCATCGTACCTACGCTGTTCGACCGGCGGACCCAGGCTTCGCTGAGCACGCTGCGGATTCTCAACGAGAACTACCCGGACAACCTGTGGCAGGCGTTCATTCCCATCGATACCCGCCTGCGCGATGCCAGCCGGGCCGGGGTCACGCCGTCGCAGCACGACGGCAAGAGTCGCGGGGTGATCGCCTACCGCGCCTTGCTCAAGCATCTGCTGGCGCAGCAGCCGGCCACCCGGGTGGCCTGATGGCGCGCCGGTCGCCGCGCCGACAGGCGCATTCAAGCCGCACCGGAGTGCGGCCGATAACCGTTGTAGACCCCTGTCGCGGAATACCCACATGAGCGCCGCCACCGCCACCCGTTCGCAACTGGCCTTGCAGTCCTACCTGGATGCGTTGCTCCAGGAGGCCACTTTCGAGGACCTGGAACCTCTCGTCGAGACGCCGCCAGCGCCTGCGCCCGCGCCGTTGAAGCCTGTCGCGCTGGCGGTCGCCGAAGTGGCGACACCGGCCCCGGCGCTGGAAACGCTGCCGGTCGACCACGGGTTCGACGAGTTCGAGGCCGCGGTGCTCGAGGAGCAGGTCCGCGATGCGCGCCTGGTTCCGCCGGCGCCGGCGGCCCTGCTCGACGAACCGACGACGTTGCGCGAGCTGCCGGTCGAGCCACGGCCCCACGAAGTCATCGAGTTGCGCGTGCCGAGCGCCCCGGCGAGCGTCGGCGAGCCGCCGCTGCTCGACCTGCCGCTGCTCGACGACGGTCGTCCGGCCTGGGCGGCGGAGCCCTTCGAGTGCCTGCTGTTCGACGTCGCCGGGCTGACCCTGGCGGTGCCGCTGGTGTGCCTCGGCTCGATCTATCCGCTGGAGAACCAGGAACTGACCCCGTTGTTCGGCCAGCCCGACTGGTTCCTCGGCATCCTGCCGTCGCAGGCGGGCAACCTGAAGGTGTTGGACACCGCACGCTGGGTGATGCCCGAACGCTACCGCGACGACTATCGCGACGGCCTCAAGTACGTGATCTCGGTCCAGGGCTACGAGTGGGGGCTGGCGGTGCACCAGGTGAGCCGCTCGATCCGCCTCGACCCGGCCGAGGTGAAATGGCGCAGCCAGCGTAGCCAGCGGCCCTGGCTGGCCGGCACGGTCATCGAACACATGTGTGCGCTGCTGGATGTGGCGGCGCTCGCCGAACTGATCGCCAGCGGCGCCGTCAAGCGCCTGCACGGCGACCATTGATAGACAGCTTCCGCCACTTGCGGCGGTTTTCGAGAGGTTAGGGGAATGAGCAAAGCCACCGCGCAAAGCGCCGAAGATCCGATCCTGCAGTGGGTCACCTTCCGCCTGGACAATGAGAGCTACGGCATCAATGTGATGCAGGTCCAGGAGGTGCTGCGCTACACCGAGATCGCCCCGGTGCCGGGCGCGCCGAGCTACGTGCTGGGCATCATCAACCTGCGCGGTAACGTGGTCACGGTGATCGACACCCGCCAGCGCTTCGGCCTGGACCCTGCGCCGGTCAGCGACAACACGCGGATCGTCATTATCGAGGCGGACAAGCAGGTGGTCGGCATCCTGGTCGACAGCGTCGCCGAGGTGGTCTACCTGAAGCAGTCGGAAATCGAGACCGCGCCGAACGTCGGCAACGAAGAGTCGGCCAAGTTCATCCAGGGTGTCTGCAACAAGAACGGCGAGCTGCTGATCCTGGTCGAGCTGGACAAGATGATGACCGAGGAAGAATGGTCGGAGCTGGGCAGCATCTGATGCGTTCTACCGACACGAGGGCCTGCTGAGATGGAGGTCGTCGCGCTGGCACTGGCGCTCGCCGCCTGCCTCGGCCTGGCGGCGGCGTGCCTGTGGCTGCGCCGTGAATTGCGCCGCCTGCAAGCTGCGCTGGCGCAGCAGGCGGAGGAGGGCGCCGCGCGCGAGCGCCGGCTCAAGGAGCTGAGCAAGCGCATCCAGTCCTACCAGCAGGTCAACGTGCGCATGGGCGAGGCCTTGCAGGACCTCGGCAAGCAACTCGCGCCGCTTCCCGACCGGGTCGCGCGCCTGGAGCAGCGCGATCCGACCACGCTGTCGTTCAGCCAGGCCGCACGCCTGGTCGGGCTCGGCGCCAGCGCCGAAGACCTGACCCAGGCCTGCGGTCTGTCGCAGGCCGAGGCCGAGCTGGTGGCGCGCCTGCACGAAGCCAAGGGCAAGTGACGGTCGCCGGCCCGGCGCTGGCGCTTTTCAGGCGAGCAGGCGGCTCGCCACTTCTGCCAGTGTCACCTCTCCCCTGAACTCCCCGCAGCTCTGCGCCGGCAGGCGATCCTCGATGGCATGGGCGAAGCGCACCGCCGGGTCCTGCTCCAGCTTCTCCAGGTGTCGATGCAGGCGCGGAAAGTCGTGTTGCAGGTCGAAGTAGCCCAGCTCCCGTCCCCAGCGAGCGGTACCCGCGAGGTAGGCGTCGGCCACGCTCGGCCCTTCGCCGGCCAGCCACTTGCGGTCGCCGAGCAGCTTGTCGATCCGGCCATAGGCTCGCGCCGCGCGCGTCAGTGCCCTTGCCGTCGTGGTTGCGTCGGCGTCCTCCAGATAGAACAGGGCTCCCCAGGCCGAATGGCATTCGGTATGCAGGAGAGCGAGGGCGAAGTTCAGTTCGTCGAACTCGGCGCTGCCCTGCGGATAGCCGAGCTTCCTGCACAGGTCGCGCGCCGCCAGGTGCTGGAGAATGGCCAGGCTTTCGCTGAGCGCGCGGCCGTCCTCCAGGAGCAGGGTGGGCGTCTGGCGAGCCGGGTTCAGGCGCACGTAGGTGCGCTCGCCGGTCTCCAGCGGCATCTCGATCCGACACAGGCGATAGGGGCGGCCAAGCCACTCGAGGGCCACGATCGAGCCGAAGGAACAGCCGTGGGGTACGCCATAAAACAGTACAGGTTCCATTTTCCATCTCCGTTCAGGTAACGCACGTTGCGCATCGCAACTGGGCTGAACGCAGGGTAGGGGTGATATAGGCTATATTCGGTCCTGATTTTTCCGGTGGATCGAAAAATGTCCAAGCCCACGGTGCGCGTGCTCGCCCTGCTCGAACTGCTGCAGAGCCACGGCCAGCTCAGCGGTAGCGAGCTGGCCAGGCGCCTGGAGGTGGATGGACGGACGCTGCGTCGCTATATCGTCGCCCTCGAGGAGCTGGGCATACCCATCTCGGCGGAGCGCGGACGCCATGGCGGTTACCGCCTGGTGGCCGGTTTCAAGCTCCCGCCGCTGATGTTCAGCGCGGAGGAAACCCTGGCCGTGTCCCTCGGCCTGCTGGCGGTGCGCAGTCTCGGCCTGGGCGAAAGCGAGCTGGCCCTGGAAAGTGCGCAGGCCAAGCTGAGCAGGGTGATGCCCGTTGCGCTGCGGCGGCGCCTCGTGGCGCTCCGCGAGACCGCCAGCCTGGACCTGGCCCGCGCCCGGGCGGGAACCAGTGTGGCGGCGCTGGCGACCCTCGCCGAAGCCGCCCAGGTCCGTGCGCGGGTCGAGTTCCGCTATCGCGACCCGCAGGGCGCCGAAACCCTCCGCCAACTCGATCCCTACGGCCTGGCCTATCGCAACGGCTGCTGGTACGTCAGCGGTTTCTGCCACCTGCGCCAGGCGTTGCGCTCGTTCCGTCTCGATCGCCTGGACGCGCCGCGCATGCTGGCGGAGCGCTTCGAGCGACCGGCGGATTTCGATACCCTCCGCCACCTGCGGGAGAGCTTCGCCCGGATGCCGCGCGCCTACCCGGTGGAAATTCTGATGCGGGCGGCGAGGGAGCAGGTGGTCGCGGTGCTCGGCGAGCCCCTCGGTCTGCTCGCCGAGGTCGATGGCGGTACGCTGTTGCGCGCCAGCACCGACGACCTGGACTGGTTCGCCCGGCGCCTGTGCGGCCTGCCGTTCGACTTCGAGGTCAGGCAGCCGCTGGAGTTGCGCGAGCCGTTGAGGCGCCAGGCCGAGCGTGTCCTGCGTAACCTGGGCCAGGAGGAAGCTTCGGATCACAGGTAGGCATTTAGAGGAAAAGTCCTATTAATTGCGCGGCTGTCGCTTTCTAGAATCGGTCCTGGTCAACCCGCACGTTTCCAGGAGGCCACAAGGATGCCTGCAATACCCCTGCGCGCCATGGTGCTGTGCGCCAACCCCGGCCGTCTGCTCAGGTACGGAGCGCTGTTCAACCGCTGCGGCTACTTCCACCTGAGCCTGTGCCTGGACCGACGGGAGCTGCGGCGCTCCCTGGACCAGGGTTACCCGTACGACTATTGCCTCTACGACGGATTCCGCCTGGACCAGGGCTGCAAGGGCACGCTGGCGATGCTGGGACGCAGCGGCAGCATCCGGCGCTTCCTGCTGGTGGGCGAACTCGATTGCCGCGAGAAGCGCCTGTTGTTCGAGTGGAGCAGAGGCCATGGCCTGAGCATCGGCGCGGTGTCCGACCGGCCTTTGGGCCAGGTCGCCCTGGCCGCGTTGATCAAGCGTGATCGCGGCTGCCCCGACCTCCTGCGCGGCATCGCCTGAGGCGGCTTCCGGGAAGATGAGGTAAGGTCGTTTTCCAACCTTCCATGGCGAGACAGCGCATGACCGTCCAGGCCGACATCCTCAAGGCGATCGAAGGCATCGAGCATGGCTTCCAGCAAGCCGGCCAGGCACTCTCCGAGCGGATATTCCATTGCCGGCAGGTGCATGGCGCCGAGATCGTCGACGCGCGCTCGCTGTCGGAATCGGGACGGCATGCCGCCGACGGCGTCTTCAGCGAAGGGCCGTTGGCGGTCGCGGTGGTCACCGCGGACTGCCTGCCGATTCTCATGAGCAGTCGCGACGGTCGGGTGGTGGCCGCCCTGCACGGCGGCTGGCAGGGGCTCGTCGCCGGTATCGTCGGCGCGGCGGTGGCGCGCTTCAATGCGCGCGGCGTCGCCAGCGCGGACATCCGGGTCGCCATCGGTCCCGGGATCAAAGCCTGCTGCTACGAGGTGAGTGCCGGGTTCATCGAGGCGTTGCAGGTCGGCCACGGCCGCCTCTGGGAGGGCGCGGTGCCGCCCTGGAGCCAGCGTCGTCCGCTCCCCGAGCGGCCACCCCGGTTCGCTCCGCCCGAGCCAAGGCAGGCGGAGCAGGGCGCCTGGCTGGACCTGGTGGCCTTCTGTCGCCAGTTGTTCCAGGCCGCCGGCGTCGGGCCGGCGCAGATCGAAGCCAGCGCCGTCTGCACCTACTGTTCCGGCGATGCGTTCGCCAGTCATCGCCGACGCCAGCGCCTGGGCGAGGAGAAGCGTCAGCAGTACGCCTGGATCGCGCGCAAGCCGTGACCGCGTATCGGTATTGTCCGGAAATCCTGGATAGTCATGACGGTTGTCTGCTGTTTATCCGCCAATATCCGGCTTCTAGACTTTCCCTGTCGATGCGTGGCTGTCGCCACGCTCATTCCAGGAGAGTCCCAGCATGCCTGACATCACCCAAGCCGCCATCGTCACCGGCGCCTCCCGCGGCATCGGTCGCGCCATTGCCCGGCGGTTGGCCGCCGACGGTTTCGCGGTCGCGGTCAACTATGCCGGCAACCAGACCATGGCCGACGAGGTCGTGGCCGAAATCGTCGCCGCCGGCGGCACGGCCATCGCCGTACAGGGCGACGTGGCCAGCCCGGAGGACATGGACAAGCTGTTCGAAGCCACCAGGGGCGCCTTCGGCCGCATCGACGTGGTGGTCAACAGCGCCGGCACGATGCCCTACCTGAAGATCGCCGACGGCGACCTGGAGGGCTTCGACCGGGTGATCCGCACCAACCTGCGCGGCGCCTTCATCGTGCTCGGCCTGGCTGCCCGGCATGTCGAGCGCGGCGGACGGATCATCGCCCTGTCCACCAGCGTGATCGCCCGGGCGCTGCCCAGCTACGGTCCGTACATCGCGTCCAAGTCCGGGGTCGAGGGGCTGGTGCACGTGCTGGCCAACGAGTTGCGCGGCCAGGACATCAGGGTCAACGCGGTGGCGCCCGGCCCGGTGGCCACCGAGCTGTTCTTCAACGGCAAGAGCGCCGAACAGATCGACCAGATCGCCAGGCTGGCGCCGCTGGAGCGTCTCGGCGAGCCGGACGAGATCGCCGCGGCGGTGTCCTTCCTCGCCGGGCCGGACGGGGCCTGGGTCAATTCCCAGGTGCTGCGGGTCAACGGCGGTTTCGCCTGAGCCGTGTGGGCGGGGCACGAAAAAGCCGGCGCGAAGGCCGGCTTTTTCGTGGTCGCCACTGGCGGTCAGCGGTCGTTCTTGGTCGAGGAGCCGATGGCGTTGCTCAAGCCCTTGCTGTTGTGATCGCCGGGGGTGGTGGCGGAGATCGCGCTGGCCTGCGACAGCCCGCGGCTGTCGCGGGAGCTGGCGATGCCGGAGGTGGCTGAACCATGGCCTTTGCTGGAGTGGCCGCCGAGGTTGCCGCCATGGCTGCCGCCCTTGCCGCCGCCATGACCGCCACCGTTGCCGCCACCGTTGCCGCCGCCATTTCCGCCCTTGGCATAGGCGGAGCCGACAGGAGAAAGCTCGCCAGGCAGCAGGGTGCTGCCCGCGAACAGCAGGCCGAGAGCAGCTACGGCGAACAGGGTATGTTTTTTCATTTGAGGGATGCCTCCGCAGGCATGTGGTGTGCCGTCTAAAGACCGTTGCGCGAACGACAGGTTCTGTGGAAAGCGACGGATGGCGGGCCCTGCCGGTGGTTCCTCCTTCAGCGGTTGCGCCAGTGCTCGGCGAGCAATCCGTAGAGCGCCGAGTCGGAGACTTCTCCGGAAACGATCCAGCGTTGTGCGAGCAGGCCCTCCTGGCGGAAGCCCAGGCGCTCCAGGCTGGCGGCCGAAGGCCGGTTGCGCGGATCGATCTCCGCCTCCAGGCGGTTCAGGTCGATTTCATCGAAAGCGAACGCCAGCAGCCTGCGCAGCGCCTCGCCCATGTAACCCCGGCCCTGGGCTGCACGTGCCAGGCAGTAGCCGAGTTCGGCGCGGCGCGAGCCTTTCTCGAAATGGAAGAGGATACAACTGCCGAGCAATTGGCCGTCTTCTCGACGCTCGATGGCCAGGTTCAGGTATTCGCCGTCGACGAGCGCCTGGCTGTCCCGCAGGATCGCCTCGCGGGCCTGCGCAGGGGTCGTCCACGGCGGTGTGTTCCAGTAACGCATGACTTCCGGGTCGGACATCATGGCGAACAGCGGCGCGGCGTCTTCCTCTCGGAAAGTGCGTAGCCGCAGGCGCGGGGTGTCCAACGGGTGGGGAAAGACGAAGTTCATCGGGCGCTCCTTTGCCGAGGTCGGAGGCTGCGCAGCTTAGCGCGCAGCGGCGAGGTCCTGGAGCTGATGTGCGTGCGGATGTTTCGCCGTGCGGGCTGGCTCAGTCGCCGGGACCGCCGAGTAGCAGCATCTGGTTGCCATCCGCGGCGTCCGGCGCGAATCCCTCGGGACACTTGCCTTTCAGGTGCCAGGCGAAGGCGATGATCTCGGCGATGGTGCGATACAGCGCTTCCGGAATGGCGTCGCCGAGTTCCAGGCGGGCGAGCAGGCGGACCAGCTCGGCGTTCTCGTAGATCGGTACCTCGTAGTCGCGGGCGATGGCCAGGATCGCCTCGGCCAGTTCGGCGTCGCCCTTGGCGGAAAGGGTCGGCGCGGCCTGGCCGTCGTAGCTCAGGGCGATGGCCTGGCGCAGGGCGGGTGACTGCTTTCTGTTCATGCGGTTTCGTCTACCCAGCGTTGTTCGATGGTCGCTCGCGGGCCCTGGGGCGGGCGGCCGCGTTGGCAGGTGATCTCGCCAACGGTCAGGCCGGCGTCGCGCAGGCGTTGGCGCAGGTGGCCGAGTTCATGCTCGACCAGCCGCGCGGTCGCGTCGCGCTCGGCCCAAAGCTGGCTGGACAGGCTGCCGCGTAGCAGGGTCGCCTGGGCGTGCAGCGGTCCCAGCGGCTCCAGGTCGAAGGCCAGTTCGACGCGCCAGAGGCTTTCGCGGGCCTCTTCGCCGGTCTTGCGCTGTTCTTCCTGGAACTTCACCTGCAACGGTACCACCGAGTGCTGATGGCGCATGGGCACCTCCATCTGCCAGGTCGCCAGTTGGGTGCCATCCGGCAGGGTGCTGGTCTGCGCCAGGCTCGACAGCTGATGGGTCTGCAGGCGGGAGATCGCCGCGGCGGCAAGGCGCAGCAGCGACTCCAGTTCCATGTCCTCGTCGAACAGTTGGAGAACCTTGCTCGGCAGGGGAAAGTTCAGTGCCTGGGTCTTGTTGGCGCTCTGTCCCAGGTTGCCCAGGGCGTTGCGGACAAAGGCCGGCAGCGCCTGGGCCAGGTTCGCCGTGTTGCCGGCGAACATGCCCGGCGCCTGGGCGCCGGTCGGCGGCAGCGGCGACAGCTGGGCGAACAGGCGCAACAGGTTGGCCTTCAGGTCCTGGCCGAGATGATCGGTGGCGCCCTGCATCAGGCGCGCCTCGAGGAACAGGCCGCTCTGCTGCAGGGCCTGGCCGAGCAGCTTGGAATCGCCCATCTTCTGCGCCTCCGGCAGGCCGGCGAAGAGGCGCTCCACGGCCTGGCGCAGGCTGTCCGGCAGGTCGTTGCGGCCGTTCAGCCCCTGCAGGGCGGCGAACAGGCCTTCCAGGGAAGCCTGGCGGGCGCTCTGCCCGGCCAGTTGCTGGCCCAGCGCAAGCTGGTCGAGGCGTCCGCTGAGCGGCAGGAAGTCGATCTGCTGGCTGTTTTTAACCAGCGCCGTGAGCAGGCTGCCGACCGGTAGCGCCTGGGGCGAGTCGAGGCTCAGCTTGCTGCCGGCGAGCGGCGTGTTGAGCAGGTTCAGCAGGACCCGGTAGACCACCTGCTGGGCCTTGTCCGCCGGCAGCGCGGTGCTGGACAGGACCTTGCCCTGGAGCAGGGTGCCGGGCGGCAGTTGCTCCAGGTCGAGGCTGCTCAGCGGGCCAGCGCCGGCCATGCTGTCGAGCAGGGTGGCAACCACGCTGGTGTTGCTGGTGGCGCTGACGTTGAGCAGGTTGCCCGGCACCAGCGGCCGATTGCTCTGCACTTCCACCAGGCTCTGCCCGCTGTTCGCCAGGGTCAGCTTGAGCAGGACCTGGAAATTGTTCGCCAGGCCTTCCTTGACCGCCAGCACCTCGGCCTTGCCCGACTCGCCTTCGCCCAGCAGGCCGGCCAGGGTCTGCACCAGCTTCAGGGTCATCTCGGCGTCGGCCTGGGCGTTGCCCTGCGATTGCGCCGGCGGCAGCGGGCGTGGGGCGGAGACCGGGGGTAGTGGCGGGGAAGCGCCTATCTCGGCTGGCATGGGTAACAACCTGTCTTAAACGACCCTGCGGAGGCTGGGGAAGGGCGTGTATAATGCCGCGCCTGTCAAACAGGCTGGCCGCGTCGTCACCAGTATAGCGGCCGTGTTTATCCCGACTTTAGGGTCTGTTCCGTGAAGGCCTCCGGCGCCGCGACGAGGAGAGACGCTTGGCGATGTTGTTCGATGTCCGATCCTGCTGAAGTCCCCACAGCCAGCCCCTTGCTGGAAACCGTCGGGCTCGCCTGCGAGCGCGACTGGCGCATGCTGTTCGAGCGCCTCGACCTGCGCCTGGCCGCCGGTGAGATGTTGCAGGTGGTGGGTCCCAACGGCAGCGGCAAGACCAGCCTGCTGCGCCTGCTGTCCGGACTGATGCAGCCGACCGCCGGGGAAGTCCGCCTGAACGGCCGGCCGCTCGCCGAACAGCGCGGCGAACTGGCCCGCAGCCTGCTGTGGATCGGCCACGCCGCGGGAATCAAGGGCCTGCTCAGCGCCGAGGAGAACCTCACCTGGCTCTGCGCGCTGCACCAGCCGGCCAGCCGCGAGGCGATCTGGCAGGCCCTGGCCGACGTCGGCCTGCGTGGCTTCGAGGACGTTCCCTGCCACACCCTTTCCGCCGGCCAGCAACGCCGCGTGGCGCTGGCCCGCCTGTACCTGGACGCACCGCCCTTGTGGATCCTCGATGAACCCTTCACCGCCCTCGACAAACAGGGGGTGGCGCAACTGGAAACGCACCTGGCCGGGCATTGCCAGCGCGGCGGGATGGTGGTGCTGACCACCCACCACAGCCTGCAGCAGATGCCCGCCGGCTACCGCGAGCTGGACCTCGGTGCGCTCAAGGCGGCCAGCGGCGCGACGGTCGAGCCGGCGCTGGGCGACCCGGCATGAGCAACGTCTTCAGCCTGCTCCTGGCGCGCGAGGCGCGCCTGCTGTTCCGCCGACCGGCGGAGCTGGCCAATCCGCTGGTGTTCTTCGCCATCGTCATCGCCCTGTTCCCCCTGGCGGTCGGGCCGGAGAGCCAATTGCTACAAACCTTGTCGCCCGGCCTGGTCTGGGTGGCGGCGCTATTGGCCGTGCTGCTCTCGCTGGAAGGGCTGTTCCGCAGCGATTTCGAGGACGGTTCTCTGGAGCAGTGGGTCCTTTCGCCGCACCCCCTGGCTCTTCTGGTGCTGGCCAAGGTGCTGGCACACTGGCTGTTTTCCGGGCTGGCCCTGGTCCTGATGTCGCCGCTGTTCGCGCTGATGCTGGGCCTGCCGGCCCGTTGCATACCGGTGCTGCTGGTTTCCCTGTTGCTCGGTACGCCGGTGCTGAGCCTGCTCGGCGCCGTCGGCGCGGCCTTGACCGTGGGCCTCAAGCGCGGCGGCCTGTTGCTGGCGCTGCTGATCCTGCCGCTGTACATCCCGGTGCTGATTCTCGGTAGCGGGGCGCTGCAGGCTTCGCTGCAGGGACTGCCCAGCAGCGGACATTTATTGTGGCTGGCGAGCCTGACGGCGCTAGCATTGACACTCACGCCATTCGCCATCGCTGCCGGCCTGAAGATCAGCGTAGGCGAGTGAGTCCGCCCGCCGAAGGCATCGGCGGGCGTGCGGTACCGGGCGGCTGTGCCGCCCACGCTTGACCCGGGCTGGCAGCGGAAGGTCTGCCCGGTATTTCCAAAGAGCCCTGTAAACAGAGCCTGATGATGAATTGGACATGGTTTCACAAGCTTGGGTCGCCCAAGTGGTTCTACGAGATCAGCGGCCGCTGGCTGCCCTGGTTCGCCGTGGCGGCGGCGCTGCTGATCGTCACCGGCTGCGTCTGGGGGCTGGCCTTCGCGCCGCCGGACTACCAGCAGGGCAATAGCTTCCGCATCATCTATATCCATGTGCCGGCGGCCTTCCTCGCCCAGTCCTGCTACGTCATGCTGGCCGTGGCCGGTGCCGTCGGGCTGATCTGGAAGATGAAGATCGCCGACGTGGCGGTGCAGTGCGCCGCTCCCATCGGCGCCTGGATGACCTTCGTCGCGCTGCTTACCGGGGCCGTATGGGGCAAGCCGACCTGGGGCGCCTGGTGGGTCTGGGACGCGCGCCTGACGGCGATGCTGATCCTGCTTTTCCTCTATTTCGGCATCATCGCCCTCGGCCAGGCGATCAGTAACCGCGACAGCGCGGCCAAGGCCTGTGCCGTACTGGCCATCGTCGGCGTGGTGAACATCCCGATCATCAAGTACTCGGTGGAGTGGTGGAACACCCTGCACCAGCCGGCCACCTTCACCATCACCGAGAAACCGGCGATGCCGGTGGAGATGTGGTTGCCGTTGCTGATCATGGTCCTCGGCTTCTATTGCTTCTTCGCGGCCATGCTGCTGGTGCGCATGCGCCTGGAAGTGCTCAAGCGCGAGTCCCGCACCGCCTGGGCGAAAGCCGAGGTGAAGGTCCTGGTGGAGAAGGCACGATGAGCTTCGAATCGTTCGGCGACTTCCTCGCCATGGGCCATCACGGTCCCTACGTCTGGTCGGCCTACGGCATCAGCCTGCTGGTGCTGGCGATCAATGTCGCCGAGCCGCTGCTGGCCCGGCGCCGCTACCTGCAAGAAGAGGCGCGTCGTCTGCGCCGGGAGGCCCAGCAGTGAATCCGGTCCGCAAGAAACGTCTGATCATCGTCCTCGCCATCGTGGTGGGCGTCGGCGCCGCGGTGGGCCTGGCGCTGTCGGCCCTGCAACAGAACATCAACCTGTTCTACACCCCGACCCAGATCGCCAACGGCGAAGCGCCGACCGACACCCGCATACGCGCCGGCGGCCTGGTGGAAAAGGGTTCTCTGCAACGCAGCGAGGATTCGCTGAACGTGCGTTTCGTGGTCACCGACGGCGCCAAGGAAGTGACCATCGCCTACCATGGCATCCTTCCCGACCTGTTCCGCGAGGGGCAGGGCATCGTCGCCCTCGGCAAGCTGGGCGGCGACGGCGTGCTGGTGGCCGATGAAGTGCTGGCCAAGCACGACGAGAACTACATGCCGCCGGAAGTCACCAAGGCGCTCAAGGACAGCGGCCAACTGAAGCACTACGAGAACGGCAAGGCCGCCGGCGAGACCTCGTACAACCAGGAGGGCAAGTAGATGATCCCCGAACTCGGCCACCTGGCCCTGATCCTCGCCCTCTGCCTGGCCCTGGTGCAGTCGAGCCTGCCGCTGGTCGGCGCCTGGCGCGGCGACCGCCAGTGGATGAGCCTGGCGCGCCCGGCGGCCTGGGGGCAGTTCGCCTTCCTCGCCTTCGCCTTCGGTTGCCTGACCTGGGCCTTCCTGCGCGACGACTTCTCGGTGGCCTACGTGGCCGGCAACTCCAACAGCGCGCTGCCCTGGTACTACAAGTTCAGCGCCGTCTGGGGCGCCCACGAAGGTTCGCTGCTGCTCTGGGCGCTGATCCTCGGTGGCTGGACCTTCGCCGTGTCGATCTTCTCCCGGCAACTGCCGGAGGTCATGCTGGCCCGCGTGCTGGCGGTGATGGGCATGATCAGCACCGGCTTCCTGCTGTTCCTGATCATCACCTCCAACCCGTTCAGCCGCCTGCTGCCGCAGACCCCGATGGACGGCAACGACCTCAACCCGCTGCTGCAGGACGTCGGCCTGATCGTCCACCCGCCGATGCTCTACATGGGTTACGTCGGATTCTCGGTGGCCTTCGCCTTCGCCATCGCCGCACTGCTCGGCGGCCGCCTGGACGCCGCCTGGGCGCGCTGGTCGCGGCCCTGGACCCTGGTAGCCTGGGCCTTCCTCGGTATCGGCATCGTGCTCGGCTCCTGGTGGGCCTACTACGAGCTGGGCTGGGGGGGCTGGTGGTTCTGGGATCCGGTGGAAAACGCCTCCTTCATGCCCTGGCTGGTCGGCACTGCACTGATCCACTCGCTGGCGGTGACCGAGAAGCGCGGCGTGTTCAAGAGCTGGACCGTGCTTCTGGCGATCGCCGCTTTCTCCCTGAGCCTGCTGGGCACCTTCCTGGTCCGCTCCGGCGTGCTCACCTCGGTGCACGCCTTCGCCTCCGACCCGGAGCGCGGGGTGTTCATCCTCGCCTTCCTGCTGCTGGTGGTCGGCGGCTCGCTGACCCTGTTCGCCCTGCGCGCGCCGGTGGTCAAGAGCCAGGTCGGCTTCGCCCTGTGGTCGCGCGAGACCCTGCTGCTGCTGAACAACCTGGTGCTGGTGGTGGCGGCCTCGATGATCCTCCTCGGGACCCTCTACCCGCTGCTGCTCGATGCCCTCAGCGGCGCCAAGCTGTCGGTCGGCCCGCCGTACTTCAACGCCATGTTCCTGCCGCTGATGGCGGCGCTGATGGCGGCGCTGGCGGTCGGCGTGCTGGTGCGCTGGAAGGACACCCCGAGCCGCTGGCTGCTCGGCATGCTGACCCCGGTGCTGGTGGCCAGCGCGGTCCTGGCGGCGGCCGGTTCGATGTACTTCGGCGATTTCAACTGGGCGGTGCTGGCGGTGTTCCTGCTGTCCGCCTGGGTGGTCCTGGCCGGTTTCCGCGACTTCCTCGACAAGACCCGGCACAAGGGCGTGCTGGCCGGCGCCCGCAGCCTGACCCGCAGCTACTGGGGCATGCAACTGGCGCACCTGGGCATCGCCGTGTGCGCCATCGGCATCGTCCTCAGCAGCCAGTACAGCGCCCAGCGTGACCTGCGCATGTCGCCCGGCGACACCGTCGAACTGGGCGGCTACCACTTCCTCTTCGACGGCGCGAAGCACCACGAAGGGCCGAACTACACCTCGGACAAGGGCAGCATCCACGTCAGCCGCGACGGCAAGGAGATCGCCACCCTGCATCCGGAGAAGCGCCTGTACACCGTGCAGAGTTCGATGATGACCGAGGCAGGGATCGATGCCGGCTTTACCCGCGACCTCTACGTGGCGCTCGGCGAGCCGCTGGAGAACGGTGCCTGGGCGGTGCGCGTGCACGTCAAGCCGTTCGTCCGCTGGATCTGGTTCGGTGGCCTGCTGATGGGCCTCGGCGGCGCCCTGGCGGCGCTCGACCGGCGCTACCGGGTGAAGGTGAAAACACGTGTGCGCGAGGCCCTGGGCCTCGCCGGTCAGGGAGCCTGAGTCTTGAAACGAGCGATTCTGCTGCTGCCGCTGGGGATCTTCCTGATCGTCGCGGTGTTCCTCTTCCGCGGCCTCTGGCTGGACCCCAGCGAGCTGCCCTCGGCGCTGATCGGCAAGCCGTTCCCGGCCTTCGACCTGCCCAGCGTGCAGGACCCGGCCCGGCGCCTGACCGAGGCCGACCTCAAGGGCAAGCCGGCGCTGGTCAACGTCTGGGGCACCTGGTGCCCGTCGTGCCGGGTCGAGCACCCGGAACTGACCCGACTGGCCGAGCAGGGCGTGGTGATCTACGGGATCAACTACAAGGACGACAACGCCGCCGCCATCAAGTGGCTGAACGAGCTGCACAATCCCTACCTGCTGAGCATCAGCGACGCCGACGGCACCCTGGGCCTGGACCTGGGCGTGTACGGTGCGCCGGAAACCTACCTGATCGACAAACAGGGCATCATCCGCCACAAGATCGTCGGGGTGGTCGACCAGAAAGTCTGGCGCGAGCAACTGGCGCCGCTGTACCAGCAACTGCTGGACGAGCCGGAGGCCCGATGAAGCGTTTCCTCGTCACCGCGCTGCTCGGTCTCGCCCTCTGCGGCGTGGCCCGGGCCGCCATCGACACCTACGAGTTCGCCAGCGACGCCGAGCGCGAACGCTTCCGCAACCTGACCCAGGAACTGCGCTGCCCGAAGTGCCAGAACCAGGACATCGCCGACTCCAACGCACCGATCGCCGCCGACCTGCGCAAGCAGATCTACGGCCAGTTGCAGCAGGGCAAGAGCGACGGCGAGATCGTCGACTACATGGTTGCCCGCTACGGTGATTTCGTTCGCTACAAGCCGCCGGTCAACGAGCGTACCTGGCTGCTCTGGTTCGGTCCGGGCGCCTTGCTGCTGTTCGGCGTGCTGGTGATCGGCGTGATCGTCCTGCGCCGCCGGCGCACCGCTGCCAAGGTGCAAACCACCCTGTCCGCCGAGGAGCAAGCGCGCCTCGCCAACCTGTTGAAGAACGACAAATGATCGATTTCTGGCTCGCTGCCGGCCTGCTGCTGCTGGCGGCCCTGGCATTCCTGCTGATTCCGCTGCTGCGTGGCCGTCGCGCCCAGGCCGAGGAAGACCGTACCGCCCTGAACGTCGCGCTTTATCAGGAGCGGATCGCCGAGCTGGCCGGCCAGCAGGCCGCCGGCACGCTGACCGCCGAGCAACTGGAGAATGGCCGCGCCGAGGCTGCCCGCGAACTGCTCGCCGACACCGAGGGCAGCGGCGAAGAGCGTAGCTCGCGCCTGGGCCGGGCGGTCCCGCTGGTCGCGGCGCTGCTGGTGCCGTTGGTCGCGCTCGGCCTGTACCTGCATTGGGGCGCCAGCGACAAGGTCGAGCTGGCCCGCGAATTCGCCCAGGCGCCGCACTCCATGGAAGAGATGACTGCGCGCCTGGAGCGCGCGGTACAGGCCCAGCCGGATTCCGCCCAGGGCTGGTACTTCCTCGGTCGCACCTACATGACCCAGGAACGCGGCGCCGATGCGGCGCGGGCCTTCGAACGCGCCGCCGAACTCAGCGGGCGGCAGCCGGAAGTGCTCGGCCAGTGGGCGCAGGCACTGTATTTCTCCGGTGGCAAGAAAATGACCGCGCAGATCAAGGCCCTGGCCGACGAGGCGCTGAAGGGCGACCCGGCCGAAGTGACCACCCTTGGCCTGCTCGGCATCGCCGCCTTCGAAGAGCAGCGCTACGCCGACGCCATCGGCTTCTGGGAGCGCCTGGTGTCGGTGTTGCCGAACGAGGACCCGGCACGCTCGGCGATCCAGGGCGGCATCCAGCGCGCCCGCGAGCGCATGACCGAGGCCGGGCAGACTCCGCCGGCGCCGGCCGCGCCCGCTGCCGCCGGGGTGACCCTGACGGTGAAGGTGGATATCAGCGACGCGGTGAAGGGCCAGGTCAAGGCCGACGACAGCGTGTTCGTCTTCGCCCGCGCCGTCGGCGGCCCGCCGATGCCGTTGGCAGTGAAGCGCCTGACCGTCGCCGACCTGCCGGCCGAGGTCAGCCTGAGCGATGCCGACGCCATGATGCCGCAGCTCAAGCTCAGCGGTTTCCCGCAGGTCGAGCTGGTGGCACGGGTATCCCGCGCCGGCAACGCCATCTCCGGCGAGTGGATCGGACGCGGCAAACCGTTGTCTACTGCCCAGTCGTCGGCGCAAGCGCTGACCATCGACGGCCCGGACCAGCCCCAGGCGGCCCGGCCATAACGACAATCGGTTGGGGAGGTGCGGCGGTGAAGGCGAAGTATCTGGGTCTGGCGATTCTCCTGGGCGGTCTCGGCGGGTGCGTGGTGCATCCGCCGCAGACCAGCGAACCGCCGGCCTCGCTGCCGCCGCAGAGCCAGCCGCAGCCCGGTCCGTCCAGCGCGCCCGGCGCCACCCCGCCGCGCATCACCCCGCAACCGCAGACTCCGGCGCAGCCCAGCCGCTCGCGTCCGCAGTTCGCCCCGCCGCCAGGCGGCAAGGGCGTCTGGGACGGCAGCCTGGGGGTCTACGTGATCCGTGGCGAGCGCGATCTCTACTACCGCCAGCGCACCTACTACCGGTGGGACGGCGGCTGGTTCTGGTCCACCAGCCCGCAGGGTCCATGGACCGAGACCGACGCTCGCGGCATCCCGCCCGGTCTCAGCCGGCGCTACGCCAATCCATGATCCCTAGGGGTTCTCCGGGTCGTGCCCGAGCGACTGGATGAACAGCGAGAACAGCTCCGGTTGCGAGGAAATGTCCAGCTTGGCGTACAGGTGGCGCCGATGGACCTTGATCGTCTCCGGCGAGATCGCCAGGCGCTCGGCCATGGCCTTCGACGAGTAGCCGCGAAGGATCAGGCGGGCGATCTCCAGTTCCCGTTCCGATAGCACGCTGGCGCCGAAGTGGCTGAGGGCGTCGCGTATCTGCGTGGCCATCTCTTCCTGCGGTGCAGCCGGCAACAGGCGCTGGCTGCGCTGCTGCCAGTGCTGCTGCATCAGCGCCAGGACCCAGCTCGAGAGCAAGCCGAGCATCCCGCATTCCTCGTCGGCGAACATCCTCTGCATGCCCAGCGACAGCGACAGCGCGCCCTGGCCGGGCACCTGTAGGATGAACTGCACCTCGTCCTCCAGAACGTTGTCGTGGAAGTAGCTGAGGTAGTACTCGCTCTGCCGGAAATGGTCCGGGGCGATCTCCTCGAGGCGGTACAGGCCGCTGGCCAGGCCTTCCCGGCAAGCCTGGTAGAAGGGGTCGAGCAGGTACAGCCCGTTCAGGTAGGCGAGCATCGAGGCCGGCCCGGCGTGCGGTTCGGCGTCGTATTCCTCCAGGGCCACCGGCACGCCGTTGGCGGGGTAGAAGATCGCCAGGGCGTTGTCGAACGGCAGGTGCTGGCGCAGCAGCAGGATCAATTGCTTCCAGAAACGGTTGCCGCCGATCTGTTCGATGGCGCGGCCCAGGCTGGCGTGCATGCCGATGTCCCGGAACAGGGTGTGCATCCGTATTCGCTCCACGGTGGGTTTTCGCAGGCTCCGGTTTGCGGCTTTTCCACCCGCCGCGTCAAGGGGCGTAACCCCAAAGGGTGATTGGCCCGCCGGTTCCGCGCTCCTAGAGTCGGCGCATAACCAGCGCCCCGGCAAGGGGCCGCCGCGAGTCTCCGTTACTGCCTCAACTTCAATAACAATCAGAGGACAACGACATGAGCTCTTCCCCCGCGCCCGAAAGTGCGCTGAAACCCACGCTGGGCGTGTTCGACGTGGTCGCCATCACCGTTTCCGCAGTCACTCCCGCCAGTTCCGTCTTCGTCATCGCCCCCTTCGCCATCCAGCAGGCCGGCACCGGCGCTTTCTGGGCCTTCGCCCTGGCCGGGGTGCTGGCGCTGATGTTCGCCTGGTGCTATGCCGAGCTGGGCAGGGCGCACAGCACCGCCGGCGGCGAGTATGTCTACGCCAAGCGGGTGTTCGGCGGCTTGGCCGGCTACGCCACCTTCCTCACGGTGCTGGCGATGCTGCTGTTCATCCCGCCGGTGCTCGCCACCGGCGCGGCGACTTACCTGAACGCTGCCCTCGGCACCCACTTCGATGCGCAGACCGTGGCCCTGGCGATCGTTGCCTTCAGCTACCTGCTGGGCATCCTCAACATCCGCGTCAACGCCTGGGTCACGGGTACCTGCCTGCTGCTGGAAGTGGCGGCGCTGCTGGTGATCGTCGGCCTCGGTTTCGGCCATGCACAGCAACCGGCGAGCGTCCTTCTGCAGCCGCAGGTAGTCGGCGACGGCGGGCTGCTGGCGATCGCACCCTGGGCATTGGTGATCGGAGCGGTCGGTACCGCGCTGTTCTCCTACAACGGTTTCGGCGGCGCGGTGCTGCTCGCCGAGGACATGAAGGACGGCGGTCACAGCGTGCATCGCGCGGTGCTCTGGTCGCTGGCGCTGGTAGTACTGATCGAGATCGTCCCGCTCGCCGCGCTGCTGATCGGCGCGCCGTCGCTCCCGGCGATGCTCGCCAGCCCCGACCCGATCGGCTACCTGTTGAACAGCCATGGCAACGAGACGCTGTCGCGCCTGGTCAGCGCGGGAATCTTCCTCTCGGTGTTCAACGCCATCGTCGCCATCGTCATCCAGAGCGCCCGGGTGATCTTCAGCAGCGGTCGCGACGCGCTCTGGATGCCAGCGTTGAACCGTGCCTTCACCCGTATCCATCCGCGCTGGGAATCGCCCTGGCTGGCCACGCTGTTCCTCGCCATTCCCTCGGCGGCGCTGAGCTTCAGCTCCAACCTGGCCGAACTGACCTCGTTCACCGTGTTGCTGATCGTCATGGTCTACCTGATCGTCGCCCTCTGCGCGCTGTTCAGCCGGGTGCTGCGGCGCGACCGCGAGCATCCCTACCGGATGCCGCTGTGGCCGCTGCCGGCGCTGCTGGCGGTGAGCGGCGCGGGATACCTGCTGCTCAACCTGTTCCTGGCGGCCTCGGCCAGGGACGTGATGATCATTGTCGGACTGCTGGCGGTGTCGGTGATTCTCTACTGCACCTACGGCAAGCTCAGTCCGGCGTTCCAGAAGCTTTGAAACAGGAGTCCGCATGCGCGCTCGACAACTTGGCATCACCCTCGGCCTGGGCACTCCCGGCCCGTTCAACGCGATCACCGACGTTCCCGGCGTGCGCGTCGGCCACAGCACCCTGAACCAGCGGATCGACGGCAGGCAGGTTCGCACCGGCGTCACCCTGGTCCAGCCGCGCGCCGGTGCGGCGCGCCTGCAACCCTGCTTCGCCGGCTGCCATGTGCTCAACGGCAACGGCGACGCCACGGGCCTGGAGTGGATCCGCGAAGCCGGCCTGCTGACCACCCCGATCGCCATCACCAATACCCACAGCGTCGGCGCGGTGCGCGACACGCTGATCGCCGAGGAGCGCGCCGAACTCGGCGACAGCGGGCTGTACTGGTGCATGCCGGTGGTGATGGAGACCTTCGACGGCCTGCTCAACGATATCTGGGGCCAGCACGTCGGCGCCCGCCAGGTCGGCGAGGCGCTGGCCTGCGCCGAGTCCGGACCGGTCCGCGAAGGTTCGGTGGGCGGCGGTACCGGGATGATCTGCCACGAGTTCAAGGGTGGCATCGGTAGCGCATCGCGGCGGCTTCCGGCGGAGCAGGGCGGCTGGACGGTGGGCGCGCTGGTCCAGGCCAACCACGGCCAGCGCCGCGAGCTGCGGGTCGACGGCTATCCTGTCGGCCGCCGGTTGGGCGACATCCCCTCGCCGTTCAGCGAGGAAGGCACCCCGGGTATGGGCTCCATCGTGGTGATCCTGGCCACCGATGCGCCGCTGTTGCCGCACCAGTGCCAGCGCCTGGCGCAGCGCGCCTCGATCGGCATCGCTCGCACCGGCGGTGGCACCGAGGACTCCAGCGGCGACGTGTTCCTCGCCTTCGCCACCGGCAACCAGGACCTGCCGCCAGCCGACTATGCGCGCAAGGACCTGCCGCAGAGCACGCCGCTGCGGATGCTCAACAACGACCACATCTCGCCGTTGTTCGCCGCGGCGGCGGAGGCGGTGGAAGAAGCCATCGTCAACGTGCTGCTGGCCGGCGAGGACATGCGCACCGAGGACGGCCGGCTGGTGCCCGCGCTGAAGGGGGAGAGGCTCCTGGCGGCGCTGCGCGAGACCGGCTGGCCGGGACGCTGAAAGCGGCTCAGCGCCAGCCGCGGGTGCGCGCCACCGCTTCGCTGAAACGCACCTGCCAGCGCCGGGCGGTGCCGGCGTCGACCCGCGGCTGGAACTCCGTGCGGGTATTGCGCGGCTCCGCCAGCTCGTAGCCGAGGCCACGCGCGGCAAGGGCGGCGCAACCGAAGGCGGTGAGTTCGTCGAAGCGCTGGGTGACGATGCGCCGTTGCAGGCTGTCGGCGAGGAACTGGGCGAAGTAGGGGCTGCGCGCCAGGCCGCCGTCGATGGACAGGCGGTCGGTGACCTTCAGGTAGCCGTCCATCGCCTGGATCACCTCGGCGCTGCGCAGCACCACGCCTTCGAGCAGGGCCTGGCAGAGGTCCTCGCGGCGGGTGCCGGCGTCCATTCCCAGCCACATCGCGCCGGCGCTGCGGTCCCAGTGCGGGCATGCGAGTCCCGACAGGGCCGGGACGAAGGCCAGGCCGCGCTCGATGGCCGGCGGCCGGTCGAAGCCGGCCAGTTCCGAGAAGTCGCTGAACAGGCCGAGACGCCCGGCCCACTCGACCGCGGCGCTGGCGTCGTAGACCCCGCCGTCCATGGCGTACACCGGTTTGCCATCGATCTGCCAGGCGATGGTGGCGAGCAGGCCTGTCTCCGGCGAGCGGATGATCCGCTCGCCGCTGAGAGTCAGGGCGAAGGCGCCGGTGCCGAAGGTGATCTTCGCATCACCGGGCTGGCGGCAGCCGTGACCGTAGAGCGAGGCCTGCTGGTCGACCACCGAGGCCGTCAGCGGGGTGTTGCCGATCACCCCGAAATGGCCGACGGTATCGCGGATTTCCGGCAGGCACTCGATCGGCACGCCGAACAGGGCGCACAGGTCGGGGTCCCAGCGGCCCTCGGCGAGGTTCATCAATGCGGTACGCGAGGCGGTGGTGACGTCGGTGGCGAAGGTTCCGCACAAGCGGTCGAGAAACCAGGCATCGCTGGTTCCCAGGCGCAGGCGGCCTGCCTTCAAAGCCCTGCGAGCGGCCGGAAGGTGCTCGACGATCCAGCCCAGCTTGCTGGCCGAGAAATAGGCGTCGAGCGGCAGGCCGCTGCGTTCCAGGACCAGCGCCTCGGCGCCGCTGGCGCGTAGACGCTCGATGTGCGGGGTGGTGCGGTTGTCCTGCCAGACGATCAGCGGCGACAACGGCTCGCCGCTGCGGGCGTCCCAGGCCATGCAGCTTTCGCCCTGGTTGGCGAGGCCGATGGCGTCGACCCGGCCGCTGGCCTCCAGGCAGCGTTGCAGGTTGGCCAGCAGTTCCAGCGGATCGTGCTCGACCCAGCCGGACTGCGGATGATGTTGCTGGTGACGCAGCGCCAACTGAATATCGGCGCTGCCGTCCTGGCTGGCAACCAGCACGCGGGTACTGGTGGTTCCCTGGTCGAGGGCGGCGATTCGCATGGTCGGTTCTCTTCGCGGGTTCAGTGGCCGGAGGTGAGGAAGGCGACTTCCAGGCGTCGGGTGTCCGGCGGTAGGCGCAGGGCGGCCAGCGGCACCAGCAGGCGGCGCTCCGGCAGGCAGGACAGGGCGCGCTCCCACACCGGGCGACCATCGGCCAGGATCCGCAGGCGGCCGCTGGCGGCCTCGCTTACGCGTAGCTGTAGATGCGCCAGGCCGGGTGTCGGGTCGGCCAGCAGCCGCTGCGGCACGCACAGCTTGAGCGGACCGCTGCAATCGATGGCGATACCGGGCGCGGCGACCGGCAGTTCGGCCCGCAGGTCGGCGGCCAGCAGGCCGGCGATCCTTCGTCCCTCGCGGAACGACCAGCCGGCGGTTTCGATCGGCCGGAGCAGGTTGCCGGCGGCGAAATAGGCGGGGTCGGAGCAGCGGCCGAACTGATCGATGCGCGGGCCGCCGCTGGCCGGGTCCAGTTCCAGGTGGCTGAGGCGGACCAGGCTCGATTCGGGAACGAAGCGTCCGCTGAGAAGGATGCCGTCGCAGGCGATCCGTTCAACGCGCCCGTCGCCCAGGCGTACCCGCGCCGCCTCGACCCGGCCGCGGCCTTCGATCTCCAGCAGCTCGCTGGAGAAGTGCATCGGCACTCCGCACAGCCTGGGAAACAGCGATAGCGGCCAACGCGCGGTGGCCCGTGCGTTGCGTTCGAGCATGGCCACCGGGCGGATGCCGGCACGCCGGCAGCTCATCACGGCGGACAGGCTGACCAGCTCGGTGCCGACGATCAGCGGCCGTTCGAACGGCTTCAGGCCTTGCAGATGGAGGTAGGCTTGCAGCGCGCCGGTATTGATCACGCCCAGCGGCCGGTCGCCGCCCAACAGGCGCGCCGAGCGCGGCGTCTCGCGTGCGCCGGTGGCCAGCAGCACGCGTGTCGCGCGCAGACTGCGCGGGCCTTCGGGGGTGGCCAGTTGCAGCAGACCGGCGGCGGCGAGAGCGACCACGCTATGGCGCAGGCGGATATCCACCCCGGCCCGTTCAGCCTGTTCGACGTTACGCAGCGCGTAGGCCGGGCCGGTCAACAGGCGGCCGTGCTCGCGCAGGCCGAACGGCGGATGCGCGCAATGCCGGGGTATACCGCCGGCCTCGCCGTCGCGCTCCAGCACGCAGACCCGGGCGACGCCCTGGCGGCGTAGTTCGATGGCGGCCGCCAATCCGGCGGGACCGCTGCCGACGATGGCGACGTCGACCTGTTCAGTGATGCTCATGGCAACTCCCGGTGGCGAGGGGCTGGGCGAGGCGGCCGGCGCTCAGCTCGGCGACCCGCGCGTTGCAGTAGAAACCCTGGCAGCGTCCCATGCAGGCGCGAGTGCGACGCTTCAGGCCGCCGAAGTCGCCGGCTGGCAGCGGGCCTTCCAGGGCGGCGAGGATTTCCCGGCGGGTGACCATCTCGCAGTGGCAGACGATCTCGTCGTAGCCGGGACGCTGCCAGTCGCGCGGCAGGTGTTCGGCGAGGTTCGGTACCTGTGGCCAGAGCGGCTCGCGAACCGCTTCGTGGAAGCGCTCGCCCTGGTAGAGACGATAGACGTGGCGTGCGATGCCCAGCGCCGCGGTGAGACCGGTGGAACGGATGCCGCCGACACTGATCCAGTTGCGTCCGTCGACCTGGCGGATGCGGTATTCCTTCTTTTCGCTGGCCGGTCGCAATCCTGCGTAGGTGGCGGTGACCGGCATGCCGCGCAGGCCGGGGATCCGCTCGACGGCGGCGTCGATCAGTCGCTGCAGGGTGTCGCTGTCGACCCGTGCCTGTTCGCGGTCGTCCTGTTCCTCGGCGGTGGGGCCGGCGAGCAGGTTGCCGAAGACAGTACGGGTGAATACCACCCCCTTGGTCCGCTCGTTGGGTACCGGTAGCAGGATGTGCCGCAGCAGCGCCGCGGCGGCCTTGTCGAAGACCACGAACTGGCCCTTGCGCGGATGGATGGCGAAGCTCGCCGCGCCGAGCAGGCGCTGTTCCAGTTGGTCACCGAAGAGTCCGGCGCAGTTGATTACCTGGCGCGCGCGCAGATCGCCGCGGCGGGTATGCAACAGCCATTCGCCGCCGTCGAAGGCGCCGTCCAGCACCTCGACGTCGAAACAGGCCTCGGCGCCATGGGCCAGCGCCTGTTGCAGATAGGCGAGCGGCGCGGACCAAGGGTCGACCAGATGTTCCCCGGGGACCCGCACCGCGCCGAGCACGTTGCCGGCCAACTGCGGCTCCAGCGCCAGGACCTCGTCGCGACCGACCTGGCGGACGTCATCGACACCGTTGCCGTGGGCCTGCTCGACGATAGCCGGCAGGCGCGCCAGATCCTCGTCGCTCCATGCCGCCACCAGGGCGCCGGTTTCCAGCAGCGGCAGGTTGAGGCGCGCATGGATGTCGCGGTATTCGCGATAGCCCTCCTGCATGCAGGCCAGTTCGATGCTGCCGGGCGGCGCGTCGAAACCGGTATGGAGGATCGCGCTGTTGCCCTTGCTGGCACCGGAGAGGATGTCGGTGCTTTTTTCCAGCAGGACCACCCGCGCACCTTCCAGGGCGAAGCGGCGGGCCATGGCGCAACCCACCACGCCAGCGCCGATCACTGCAACGTCGAAGATCGCGGTCTTTGTCGCAAGCGGCTCAGTCATCGTTTCTGCCTGTTTCTTTTGGTATCAGTTTGCTTTTTGACCGTAACACTGATTTTTCACACAAAATTCTATGTGAAATTTGTTGTTTTAATGTGGCAACTGAAAGAGAAACAGTCAATCGATTAATCGACGGGCAGCCACCGGCACAGCCCCGGCCTGTCTCCGGGGCTGCGCGCGAGGGGAGTCAGGCCTGCGGGGTGCGCAGGGGGGCTTCGTGGACTTCCACCCGCGCCTGTTGCAGGGCTTCCCAGAGTTCCCCGGTAGGCTTGCGGTCGACCACCAGGCGGTTGATCCGGCTCAGCGGGAAGACCTGGAACAGGGCGCGCCGGCCGAGCTTCGAGGAGTCGGCGATAACCGTCAGTTGGCGGGCCTGGGCGATCATGGCACGGGCGATCTCGGCTTCCTCGATGGAAAAATCCATGGCGCCATCGCCGTTTAGCGCGCCGACGGTGATCACCGCATGCTCGGCGTTGAACCGGGCGATCTGCTCGATGGCCAGGGCGCCGACGTTCTGTTCGGATTCCGGGCGGTACTCGCCGCCGATCATGAATGCACGGTTGCCGGAGGCGCCGACGCTGCCGGCGATCAACAGCGAGTTGGTGATCACCGTCAGATGGCTCTGGCGCGCCAGTTCGCGGGCGAACAGCAGGGTGGTGGTGCCGGTGTCGATGAAGATGCTGTCACCGGGCCCGAACAGGCCGGCGGCGTAGCGGGCGACTGCGCGTTTTTCCTGGGCGTGCTCGTTCATTCGCGTCTGGAAGGCGTTCTCGTGCTCGCCGCTGGGCGGCAGGGCGGCCCCTCCGTGGAATTTGCTGACCAGGCCTTGTTCGGCCAGCGCGGCGAGGTCGCGGCGAATGGTTTCCTGAGAGGTGGAAAGGGTCCGCGCCAGTTCGTCCACCGAGATCCGCTCGCGCTGGCGCAGCAATTCGAGAATGTGGCGGCGGCGTTCCTCGGGGCGCATCGTGTTCTCCCATGGGCCGCATCCTGGTGCGGCGATTGTTACCGTGAATCGCCCGGTAGCGCCTGGCGGCGCTGGGCGGAAGGGGGCGGGGCGAGGCTTTGCGCAGGCCCGGCGGAAAATCCCACAGGTCCGTAAGGCAGGTACGCTCTTGGATTGGCCGCCTACTTGACCGTATGGGTGACCAATTTAGGTAAAACGAACCTTCAAATCAACACGAAAACCAAATTGTGGCACGCGAAATGCGAGTGTTCGCTTCGGCGGAGCGACCGGCGTGGCCGGCCTCCCGACCAGACAACCAGAAGAACGCATCCCGCTACGGGAGCCTGCCGAGGGGAGAACGACGCAGATGGCCGAGTTCGGAAACTATGTGATTTACCTGATCATGCTGGGTGCGGTACTTGGCGCGCTGGCTTCCATCCTGCGCCCGGAAAGCGGTCTGGGCCGCGAGTTCGTCAACGGCATCCACGCCATCGGTCCGGTGTTCCTCGCCCAGGCCGGCATCATGGTAGCCATTCCCTATCTGTCGAAGGCGATTTCCCATGCCCTCGGCCCGTTCTTCCAGACCCTCGGTTCCGACGTATCCATCGCCGCGCTGTCGATCATCGCGGTGGACATGGGCGGCTACCAGTTGGCCGATGCCCTGACCGCCAACCGCGACATGTGGATTACCGCCATGCTGGTGGGCTACACCTCCGGCGCGACCATCGTCTACCTGATCCCGGTCGGCCTGACCATGCTCGAGCGCAAGGACCACAAGTACCTGGCGCTGGGGGCGATGGCCGGGTTGATCAGCATTCCGTTCGCGGTGCTGGCGGCGTTGCTGCTGATTACCCTCAACCACATCCCGGTGCGCGAACTGGTATCGACCGGTTCGCCGGCCCTGCACTACCTGTCGCTGGACTTCCTCGACATGCTTCGGCTGCTGGCGCCGCTGTTCGTCTTCTGCTTCCTGCTGGCCGCCGGCCTGAAGTACCGGGCGACGGCGATGGTCACCGGGTTCCTGGTATTCGGCAAGGTGATGGACGCGTTCATCAAGATGGCCCTGGCGCTTTCCATCGTCCAGCACTTCACCGGAGTCTTCACCAAGGTCTTCGGCGGCTGGGGCTTCGACCCGATGTTCGCCGACGAGAAAGAGTTGTTCCGCGCCATCGAGATCGCTGGCTACATCGGCATCATGCTGGCCGGGACCTTCCCCATCTGCTACCTGTTCCAGCGCTACTGCAAGCGCCCGATGGCGGTCCTCGGCCGTTACCTGGGGCTGTCCCAGCCGGGCGCCACCGCCTTTGTCATGGTACTGGCGAACATCATCGCCACCTACCACCTGTTCAAATACATGAATGCTCGCGACAAGGTGCTTTGCGTGGCCCTGGGCGTCTGCGCCCAGGCCACCATCGGCGATCACCTGGCATTCACCGCCAACTTCCAGCCGACGCTGATCCTGCCGATCCTGCTCGGCAAATTGTTCGGCGGCCTGCTGGCGGTATTCATCGCCATCCGCATCTCGGTGCCTGCCGCCGAGCGCTATGCGCGGCAGGAGCAGGAGCATGACGAGGCGGAAAAAAGCGCCCTGCACGCAGCCTGAAACATCCCCCGACGAGCGCCGCGAGCCATCGCGGCGTCGCTTTCCGCAACGAGGTAACCATGCGCAAGATATTCCTAGCCTGTCCCTACAGCCATGCCGACGCCGAGGTGGTCGAGCAGCGCTTCCGTGCCTGCAACGAGGTCGCGGCGACCATTGTCCGCGCCGGCCACGTGGTATTCAGCCAGGTCTCCATGTCCCACCCGATCAACCTGTGCCTGGCCGAGCTCGACCGCGCGGCGATCGGCAGGTTGTGGGCGCCGGTGGACGCCTTCTACATGGATCACCTGGAAGAGCTGATCGTCCTCGACCTGCCGGGCTGGCGAGACAGCGCCGGCATCCGCCGCGAGATGGAGTTCTTCGAGGCCGGCGGACAGCGGGTCAGCCTCTGGTCCGAGGTGGAGCACGAGTTTCGCTGAGGCGGCAGTGGCTGAACTGCAAGCCGAATGAAAAAGCCGGAAGCGCGAGCGCTTCCGGCTTTTTCGTCAAGCGGCGAGGGATCAGTTGGGGCTGTAGATCTGGTCGAATACGCCGCCGTCGATGAAGTGGGTCTTCTGCACGCTGCGCCAGTCGCCGAAGGTCTTCTCCACCGAGAAGAAGTCGACTTTCGGGAAGCGGTCGGCGAACTTGGCGAGGATCTCCGGGTTGCGCGGGCGCAGGTAGTTGTTGGCGGCGATGGTCTGGCCCTCGTCCGACCACAGGTACTTCAGGTAGGCCTCGGCCTGGGCGCGGCTGCCTTTCTTCTCGACCACCTTGTCGACCACCGCCACGGGGGGCTCGGCCTCGGCGGACACGCTCGGGTAGACCACCTCGAAGCCGCCTCGGCCGAATTCGCGGGCGATCATCTCGGCTTCGTTCTCGAAGGTCACCAGTACGTCGCCGATCTGGTTCTGCATGAAGGTAGTGGTGGCGGCGCGGCCGCCGGTGTCGAGCACCGGTACCTGCTTGAACAGCTTGCCGACGAATTCCTTGGCCTTGTTCTCGTCACCGCCGTTTTTCAGCACGTAGCCCCAGGCGGAGAGATAGGTGTAGCGGCCATTGCCGGAGGTCTTGGGGTTCGGCACCACTACCTGGACGCCGTCCTTGAGCAGGTCCGGCCAGTCCTTCAGGGCCTTGGGGTTGCCCTTGCGAACGATGAACACGGTGGCCGAGGTGAACGGCGCGCTGTTGTTCGGCAGGCGGGTCGCCCAGTCCTTCGGCACCAGGCCGCCGTTGTCGGCGAGGGCGTCGATGTCGGTGGCCTGGTTCATGGTGATGACGTCGGCGGGCAGACCGTCGATCACCGAGCGCGCCTGCTTGCTGGAACCGCCATGGGACATCTGGATGGTGATGTTCTCGCCTTTCTCCGCTTTCCAGTATTTCTGGAAGGCCGGGTTGTATTCCTTGTAGAAGTCGCGCATCACGTCGTAGGAGACGTTGAGCAGGGGCTGGGCGGCGTGAGCGGCGCCGCCGAGCGCCAGGCCGGCGGCCAGCAGGGAGGCGCTGAACAGTCGTTTCACAGGGCAGTTCCTTTGAGCATGTTGTAGTGGCTCGACTATAACGTCGGGTTATATGCAGGGTAAATATCAAAAACTGCTTTGCTTATTACCCGCTCGAGCCTATGCCGCGGCCGGCGCTTTGGCCAGCGCTAGTCGAGGCCGCTGACCGCCAGGTCCTTGGGATACTCCACGCTGAACTTCAGGGTGGCGCTGCGTTTCTCGCCGGGTTGCAGGGTCCAGTCCCACTTCAGCTTGCCGTCGTCCTCGCGCTTGACTTCCTGCGCCTTGGGTTCCAGCAAGGTGACCTGGATCTGCTCGTTGCGCGAGACCGGCAACTGGTCCTCGAACTGCACGCGTTCGGCGTTCTTGTGGTTGTTGCGCACGTCGATGCGGAATTCGTAGTTGACCCGCGTGCGGTTGCCGATCAGGCCGCTGCTGTCGGTATAGCGCTTGACCAGCTTGCGTTCGATGCCGATGCCCTCGTCGGCGCCCAGTGCCAGTTCGAAGCTCTCGCCGGGCATCACCCCGCGCAGATGGCCGCTGGCGACGAAGCTGTTGCCGAGAAAGGTATTCAGGGTGCCGGGGAGCAGCGGGTAGTCGCTGTCGTTGCGGGTCTCCGCCTCCAGGTAGGCGGTTTCGCGCAGGGCCGGGGCCGCCAGATAGCGCAGCTTGGCCGGCATTTCCAGGCGGGCGATGGTGACCTTCTGCGCGCTGCCGTCGCTGTTCAGGGTCGCCGGCACGGGGATGTGGAAAGAGGCGCTGGCGGCGCCGCTGCTGACCTCCGCGGTGGCGAGCCGCGCCTCGGCCAGCTTCGGCGCCGAGGCCGGCATGGCCATCTTCGCCGAGGTCCTGGCGATGGGCGCGGCTTGCGGCATGGGCGCCGGAGCGTCCTGCATGGCCATCTCGGCACCGTAGTAGGCGTTGGGCGCGTCGATGTCGACGATCCAGGGATTCAGCCGCGGTACGTTGCCGCCCAGGGCCGGACGGGCGGTGGAGAGGGTCAGGTCGACGTCGGTCCAGTCTTCGCCGCTGCTCTGCCGGACCAGGCCCTGGTAGGTCAGTTCGATGGTCTTCGCGCCGTCGCGCAGGCGCGCGTCGTAGGTCGGCTGCCAGGAGGCGTCGCGCAGGGTGTAGTCGAGCTTCACCTCGACCTGTGCCGGTTGCTCCAGGGCGACCCGCAGGACCGCGCGCTTGAAGCGCTTGCCGTCGCCGTTGAGGGTGCCGCGCTGCTCCTGCAACTGCTGCTTGCGCTGTTCCAGTTCGGCGGCGCGGTCGTCCAGCTGGCGCTGCTCGGCGAGCAGGCGTTCGAGGTTGCCTTCGGTCAGTTGCAGCAGGCTCTTCAGCTCGTCGATGCCGGGCATGGGGCGATCCTTGCCGGGCTGGGTGCTGCCGCTCTGGATGTCGGCGAGGAACTTCTTCTGCGCTTCGAGCACGCTGCCGCGGTCATGGATTTCCCGCAGTTGCCGGTCTATGTCGCGCAGTTGCTGGTCGAGTTGCTGCACACGGTTGTCGTCCGGGCGCTCGACCCGTTGCGCGGCGCTGCTGACGTCGAGCAGGGTGGCGGCGGCGCTGGCGCCGAGGGACGCGCGCAGGCTGGTGTCGTCGAGCTGGAAGGGCAGTTGCTCCAGGGCGATCTCATGCTGGCCCTTGGGCAATTGCAGGCGGGCGGTGCGGGTGACCACGGCACGGTCGGCGTAGACGGTGACCGCGCTGATGCGGCTGTCGACCGCTTGTGGCGCGGCCAGCAACGGAGCGCTGGCGAACAGGCCGGCGAACAGGAGCGGAGAGGCGGCGAGTCGATTCACGATATCTCTTCCTTGGGCGGATGGAGGGGCGAGGAACCCGTGCGTGCGGTCCCTTCCTGCTGCCTGAGACGCAAGCGCGGCGAAAGACGGGTTAAGCGGCGCGAAGAAATTTTCCCGTGCGGCTCAGGCCGGCTGTTCCAGGCGCTCCAGGGCACCGCGCAGGTTGGCGCGGGCGGCGGCCTCCCAGCGTTGCCGCAGCGGTTCGCAGTGGTACAGCGCCGGTTGCTCCAGCAACTGGCGCAGCAACTTGCCGCGCCCGGCGCGGAACAGCGGTTCCGGCACCCAGGCGTATTCGGCGCGGACGTCCGCCTCGTAGCGCGCGTAGACCGGCGCCGGCGCGGCGAGGATGGCGAGGTCGATATCCACCACCAGGGCTGCGTCGGCGTCTCCCGGCGGCGCCTGGTGACAGGTGGCCATGATCAGTTCGCGCAGGGCCGGCCGCAGCGCCGCCAGCCCGGCCTGGTCGAGCCAGTGCTCGGTGCTGGCGGCGCTGGCGGCCTCGTTGTCCTGGCGCTGGGTGTCGTAGACCAGGTCGTGGGTCCACAACGCCAGCTCCACCAGGTCCGGCCGCAGCGCCAGTTGGCGCCAGCGGTCGAAGTGCTCCAGGCAGGCGAGGATGTGGCGATCGCTGTGGTAGTGCCGGTCGGCCCCGCCATAGGCCGCCAGCAGCGCGTCGAAGGCATCCGCCGGCGGGTTGCCGCCGAGTCGCTGCCAGAGGGCGTCCCAGCGCTGCCGGTCAAGACTTCCCATGGCTGCCTTCCTCGCGAGGGAACAACGGGTTGCCGCAGCGGCAGCAGAATGCCGCCTGCACTTCGTGGGTCGCCTTGCGGCACACCGGGCAATCCCGCTGCAACAGGTTGGCCGGGTCCTGGCGCATCGCGGTGGCGAGTTCGGCGGTGAAGATCCCGGTGGGCACCGCGATGATCGAGTAGCCGGTGAGCATCACCAGGCTGGCGATGGCCTGGCCGAGCGGGGTCTTCGGGGTGATGTCGCCGAAGCCGACCGTGGTCAGGGTGACGATCGCCCAGTAGATGCCGCGGGGGATGCTGGTGAAACCGTGCTCCGGGCCTTCGACCACGTACATCAGCGCGCCGAACACGGTGACCAGGGTCATCACGGTGAGGAAGAACACGATGATCTTCTGCTTGCTGCCGCGCAGGGCGGTGAGCAGGAAATTGGCCTGGCTCAGGTACTGGCGCAGCTTGAGCACGCGGAAGATCCGCAGCATGCGTATCACCCGGACGATCAGCAGGTACTGGGCGTCGGGGTAGAGCAGGGCGAGGAAGCCGGGGAGGATCGCCAGCAGGTCGACCAGGCCGTAGAAGCTGAAGGCATAGCGCAGCGGCTTGGGCGAGCAGTACAGGCGCAGCAGGTATTCCACCAGGAAGATGCCGGTGAAGCCCCATTCGATGTAGGCCAGCAGGTCGCCGTAGTCCTGGTGGATTTCGTCGATGCTGTCGATCATCACTACCAGCAGGCTGGCCAGGATCACCAGCAGCAGCGCGCTGTCGAAGCGCCGGCCGTCGCGGGTGTCGGTCTGGAAGATGACGATGTAGAGGCGTTCGCGCCAGCTGTCGGGTGCGCTCATCGTGGCTCCTGATGATGGATGCGGCACCTTACCAGACTAGCCCGCCGGCGCCAGCGTTCCCCCGCTCAGGAGCGTCGCCGGCCGAGGCGCGCGCCGAGGCTGCCGGCCAGGCGCAGGTACAGGCGCTCGCCGCCGATGCAAAGCAGGCAGGCGAGGATGAACGGTGCGGTCAGCGCCGGCAGGCCGAGCAGGCCGAACAGCGGTTGCAGCGCCACCGCCAGGACCATGCCGAGCAGTGGCGGCCAGACGCTGCGGTAGCGCAAGGCCAGGGCCAGCCCGGCAAGGGCGGCGTTCAGGCCGTAGAACCCGGCGAGCGCGCTCGCCCAGTCGTAGCCCAGCAGCCAGGCCAGCGGCAGGCTGGCCGCGGCGCCGGCGAGGGCCCAGGCGGCGGAGGGACGCGAGACCAGCAGCAGGCCGAGCCAGACCAGCAGCCCTGCCAGCGGTTCACCAAGGAAGATGATCTCGCCGATCCCCTGCGCTAGCGCCGCCAGCTCCGCCGTGCCGCTCCAGGCGCAGCTGAAGCAGCCGCCATGGGTCGCCGGGGCCAGGCCTAGCCAGGCGCCGAGGGGCACCAGCCACCAGCCGTTGAGGACGAAGCCCAGGGTATAGGGCGGAAGCCAGCGGCGTCGGCGCAGCCCATGCAGGAACAGGCGCTGCAACGCCACGTTGGCCAGGCAGCCGAGCGCTACCAGCGACACCAGCCCCGGCGACCAGGCGAAGCGGAATGCCAGCAGCATGCCGATCAGCACGGCGTTGTAACCGTACAGCCCGGCCTCGATGTCGCTGTCGGCGCAACGCAACAGGCGAGCCAGCAACGGGCCGAGGGCGCCGCCAAGGAGGGCGCCGGCGAGCAGCGGCGGTGCGCCGACGGCGATCGCCAGCAGACAGGCTAGGCCCAGGCGTGGGTCGCCCTGGAGGAACACCTGGCTGATGCCGCGCAGGAGGATTCGGGATGCATTGAGGAGAGGTTGCAGGGGCATGGCGGTCAGTGCGGCAAGGGCCGCTCGGCAGGCACGGAGATGCCAGGCCTGCGCGAGGGGCGGGGGCGGTCATTGTAGGGTCTGGCGCGGAGGCGACGCACCCCGGACGAGAAGGCCAGGCGAGGGTCATGCATGCAGGGCGTTCCAAGAAGAAAAAAAGACCTCCGGCAGGAGTTGAACCGGAGGCCTTGAATGTCCATGGCCTGCATGGGAGTGCGCGAGGGAGGCCATGGTCCGACAAGAAGGTCTTTCCCGGATGGATGGAGACGCGGCCCCGTATTTCCGGCCCCATCCATCCGAGAGAGACAAGGGTGGCCCGACCCGCATGCCCGGGGGGACGGCGCGAGCCGGACCGAACTCGTTGCCTCAGAGATCTCCCAGCGGCGGCGCCACGGTCTCGATGCGCAGCATGTTGGTCGAGCCGGGGCGACCGAACGGCACGCCGGCGGTGACCACCACGGTGTCGCCGCGGCGCGCCATGCGCTGGGCCAGGGCGATGTCGAGGGCGGTCGAGCAGATCTCGTCGACGTGCGCCAGTTGCTCGTTGACCACCGAATACACGCCCCAGGCCACGGTCAGTCGCCGTGCGGTGCGCAGGTTCGGGGTCAGGCTGAGGATCGGCGCCTTGGGCCGCTCGCGGGCGGCGCGCAGGGTCGAGTTGCCCGACTCGGTGTAGTTCACCAGCACCGCCACCGGGAGGATCCGGCTGACCCGGCGGATCGCGCAACTGATCGCATCGGAGACGGTAGCGTCGGGCTGCGGACGGTTGACCTCGAGCTGGACGTGGTAGTCCGGCTCGGCCTCCACCTGGCGGACGATCTTCGCCATCATCTCTACCGCCTCGCGAGGGTATTGTCCGGAAGCGGTTTCCGCCGAGAGCATCACCGCGTCGGCGCCGGCGCCCACCGCGGTGGCTACGTCGGTCACCTCGGCGCGGGTCGGGGCGGGGGAGAAGCGCATCGACTCGAGCATCTGGGTGGCCACCACCACCGGCTTGCCGAGCTGGCGGCAGACCTGGACGATGCGTTTCTGGATGCCCGGCACGCTCTCCGCCGGCACCTCTACGCCGAGGTCGCCGCGCGCCACCATGATCGCGTCGGCGCGCTCGGCGATCGCCTCGATGGCGCTCACCGCGCTGGGCTTCTCGATCTTGGCCATGAGGAAGGCCTTGTCGCCGATCAGCCCACGGGCCTCGTCGATGTCCTCCGGGCGTTGCACGAAGGACAGCGCCACCCAGTCGACCCCCAGTTCCAGGCCGAAGGCCAGGTCGCGGCGGTCCTTGTCGGTCAGCGGGCTGAGTTGCAGCACCGCTTCCGGCACGTTGACGCCCTTGCGATCGGACAGCTCGCCACCCACCGCCACGCGGGTCTCGATGGCGTCGCTGTGGCAGTTGACCACTTCCAGGCGGATCTTGCCGTCGTCCAGCAGCAGGCTCATACCCGGCTCCAGGGCATGGATGATCTCCGGATGCGGCAGGTTGACCCGCCGCTCGTCACCGGGGACGTCGCTGAGGTCGAGGGTGAAGGTCTGCCCGCGCTGCAATTGCACGGCACCGGCGGCGAAGCGGCCGACCCGCAGCTTCGGACCCTGCAGGTCCATGAGCACGCCGATCGGGTAGTTCAGTTCCGCTTCCACCTCGCGCACCCAGGCGAAGCGCTGCGCGTGATCGGCGTAGTCGCCGTGGCTGAAGTTCAGGCGGAACAGGTTGGCGCCGGCCTCCACCAGGGCACGGATATCGTCGCGGCTGCGGGTGGCCGGGCCGAGGGTGGCGAGGATCTTGGCTTTCTTGTCGGCTGTCATGTCAGGACTCGAGGATGAGAATGGCGCGGAAGTCGTTCACGTTGGTGCGGGTCGGTCCGGTCACCAGCAGGTCGCCGAGGGTCTGGAAATAGCCGTAGCCGTTGTTGTCGTCGAGCTCGTCGCGGATCTTCAGCCCGGCCTTTTCGCCGCGGGCATGGGAGCAGGGCGTCATCAGCGCGCCGGCGTTGTCTTCCGAGCCGTCGATGCCGTCGGTGTCGCCGGCCAGGGCCCAGATGTTCGGTTCGCCCTTTAGCTCGGCGGTGAGGCTGAGGAGGAACTCGGCGTTGCGTCCGCCGCGACCGTTGCCGCGCACGGTGACGGTGGTCTCGCCGCCGGAGAGGATCACGCAGGGCGCCGCCAGCGGCTGGCCGTGCTTGCGGATCTGCCGGGCGATGCCGGCGTGGACCTTGGCGACTTCCCGCGCTTCGCCCTCCAGGTCGCCGAGGATCAGCGTCGAGAAGCCGGCCGCGCGGCACTTCACCGCTGCTGCGTCGAGGGCGTTCTGTGGCGTGGCGATCAACTGGAAGTGGCTGCGCGCCAGGCACGGGTCGTCGGGCTTGACGGTTTCCGAGCGCGGGTCGGCGAGCCAGTCGAGGACGTTCTGCGGCACGTCGATGGCGTAGCGCTTGAGGATCGCCAGGGCGTCGGCGGAGGTGGTCGGGTCGCCGACGCTGGGGCCGGAGGCGATCACCGTGGCCTCGTCGCCGGGAACGTCGGAAATCGCGTAGGTATAGACGCTGGCCGGCCAGCAGGCCTTGGCCAGGCGACCGCCCTTGATCGCCGAGAGGTGCTTGCGCACGCAGTTCATCTCGCCGATGGCGGCGCCGGACTTGAGCAGCGCCTTGTTCACCGCCTGCTTGTCCGCCAGGCCGATGCCTTCGGCAGGCAGCGAAAGCAGTGCGGAGCCGCCGCCGGAGAGAAGGAAGATCACCCGGTCGCTCTCGTTCAGGCCGCTGATCAGTTCCAGCACGCGACGGGCGACGCGCTCGCCGGCGTCGTCGGGCACCGGATGGGAGGCTTCCAGCACCTCGATGCGACTGCATTGCGCGCCGTAGCGGTAAGGTGCCACTACCAGGCCCTGGATCTCGCCCTGCCAGTGCTTCTCCACCACTTCGGCCATGGCTCCGGCGGCCTTGCCGGCACCGATGACGATGGCGCGCCCGCTGCGATCTTCCGGCAGGTGGTCGGCCAGCACCTGGTAGGGATGGCCGGCTGCCACCGCGGTATTGAACAGCTCGGTGAGAAAGGCGCGTGGATCGGTACTCATGACAGGCTCCGAATTTCTTGTTGTCGTGCCGCCGGTCGGACCGGCGGTCGCAGCGTCGTCGACGCTTCCATTCCGCAGCACCCGCGCCGGCGGGAACTGGGGAATGGAAGCGAGGCGCCCGGACGCAGAGGCCGTGAATCTCCCGGCCGGGCGTTCGCTTCCTTTACCCCGCCTTGTGGGCGGGGAAGGAAGAGGGCGGCGGCGAACACCGGAGTTCGCCGACCGTTCCTCTCCCCGAGCCCTTCGAAAAGGGGTTCGTCGCTCCGCGCGGGGTGACGGCCCGCGCGGACTGCGGATCACTCGTCGCGGATCGAGAAGTTGGCCATGTGCTCCAGGCCCTTGATCAGCGCCGAGTGGTCCCAGTTACTGCCGCCGATGGCCGCGCAGGTGCTGAACACCTGCTGGGCGTTGGCGGTGTTGGGCAGGTTCAGGTTCAGCTCGCGGGCGCCGGCCAGGGCCAGGTTGAGGTCCTTCTGGTGCAGGCTGATGCGGAAGCCCGGGTCGAAGGTGCCCTTGACCATGCGTTCGCCGTGTACCTCGAGGATCCGCGAGGAGGCGAAGCCACCCATCAGCGCCTCGCGCACCTTGGCCGGATCGGCGCCGTTGCGGGCGGCGAACAGCAGGGCCTCGGCGACCGCCTGGATGTTCAGCGCGACGATGATCTGGTTGGCCACCTTGGCGGTCTGGCCGTCGCCGTTGCCGCCGACGCGGGTGATGTTCTTGCCCATCGCCTGGAACAGCGGCAGGGCGCGTTCGAAGGTGTTCGGGCAGCCGCCGACCATGATGCTCAGGGTCGCCGCCTTGGCGCCGACCTCGCCGCCGGAGACCGGGGCGTCCAGGTACTGCGCGCCGGTAGCCTTGATCTTCTCGGCGAAGCCCTTGGTGGCGGTGGGGGAGATCGAACTCATGTCGATCACCACCTTGTTCGGGCCGACGCCCTCGGCGATACCGTCCTTGCGGAACAGCACATCCTCGACCTGCGGGGTGTCCGGCACCATGACGATGATGAACTCGGCTTCCTGGGCCACTTCCTTCGGGTTGGCCAGGGCAATGGCGCCGGCCTCCAGCAGGTCGGCCGGAGCGGCGTCGTGGTGGGTGGAAAGGAACAGGCTGTGGCCGGCCTTCTGCAGGTTCTGCGCCATGGGCTTGCCCATGATTCCGGTGCCGATGAATCCGATCTTGGCCATGAGAGTGTCTCCTGGTTCTGTCTGTCGAGTGGCTCCGCGCAGGGAGGCGGGAGCGTCTTGTTCGTGGGTGCGGATCAGACGACGTTGTGCGTCTTCATCCAGCCGAGGCCGGCTTCGGTGGTGGTGGCCGGCTTGTACTCGCAGCCGATCCAGCCCTGGTAGCCGATGCGGTCCAGGTGCTCGAAGAGGAAGCGGTAGTTGATCTCGCCGGTGCCCGGTTCGTGGCGGCCGGGGTTGTCGGCGAGTTGCACGTGGTTGATCGCCGCCAACTGGTTTTCCAGGGTGCGGGCCAGGTCGCCTTCCATGATCTGCATGTGATAGATGTCGTATTGCAGGAACAGGTTGGCGCTGCCGACCTTGTCGCGGATCTCCAGGGCCTGGCGGGTGTTCTGCAGGTAGAAGCCGGGGATGTCGAGGGTGTTGATCATCTCCATGACCAGGCGGATGCCTGCGGCTTCCAGCTTGTCGGCGGCGTAGCGCAGGTTGTCGACGAAGGTCTTCTCGACGCTGGCGCAGTCGTGCCCCTGCGGCCGGATCCCGGCGAGGCAGTTCACCTGGCGGTTGCCCAGCACCCTGGCGTAGGCGATGGCCTTGTCGACCCCCTCGCGGAACTCCTGGACCCGATCCGGGTGGCAGGCGATGCCGCGCTCGCCCTTGGCCCAGTCGCCGGCCGGCAGGTTGAACAGCACCTGCTCCAGGCCGTTGGCTTCCAGGCGGGCCTTGATCGCCTCGGCCTCGACGTCATAGGGGAAGAGGTACTCGACGCCGGCGAAGCCGGCCTTGGCGGCGGCGTCGAAGCGTTCGAGGAAATCCACCTCGGTGAACAGCATGGACAGGTTGGCGCAGAAACGGGGCATGTCTTGCTCCTATCGTTCGGTCAAACGTTCGGGAGGCCTTTCGCCGGGGGCGGGGTGCCGCACGCACCGTCCGCGCCTCCGGGAAAGGCCGGCGATCAGTCGAGCAGCGAGATGGCGGTCGGCGCGTCGGCGCCTTTCTCGGCCAGTTCCTCGAACTCGTTGATGGCGTTGATCTCGGTACCCATGGAGATGTTGGTGACGCGCTCCAGGATCACCTCGACCACCACCGGCACCTGGTGCTGCTGCATCAGTTCGCGGGCCTTGGCCAGGGCGGCGCCGATCTCGTTCGGGTCGAACACCCGGATCGCCTTGCAGCCCAGGCCCTCGACCACCGCGACGTGGTCGACGCCGTAGCCTTCCAGCTCGGGGGCGTTGATGTTGTCGAAGGCCAGCTGCACGCAATAGTCCATGTCGAAGCCGCGCTGCGCCTGGCGGATCAGGCCCAGGTAGGAGTTGTTCACCAGTACGTGGATATAGGGCAGCTTGAACTGCGCGCCGACCGCCAGTTCCTCGATCATGAACTGGAAGTCGTAGTCGCCGGAGAGCGCCACCACCTGGCGGCTCGGGTCGGCCTTGACCACTCCCAGCGCGGCGGGAATGGTCCAGCCCAGCGGGCCGGCCTGGCCGCAGTTGATCCAGTGGCGCGGCTGGTAGACATGGAGGAACTGTGCGCCGGCGATCTGCGACAGGCCGATGGTGCTGACGTAGCAGGCATCCTTGCCGAAGAACTCGTTCATCTCTTCGTAGACGCGCTGCGGTTTCACCGGCACGTTGTCGAAGTGGGTCTTGCGCTGCAGCGTGCGTTTGCGCTGCTGGCAGCTTTCCAGCCAGGCGGCGCGCGACTTCAGCTTGCCGGCGGCCTTCCATTCGCGGGCCACTTCGAGGAATGCGTCGAGGGCGGCGCCGGCGTCGGAGACGATGCCCAGGTCGGGCATGAACACCCGGCCGATCTGGGTCGGTTCGATGTCGACATGGATGAAGCGGCGACCTTCGGTATAGACCTCGACGCTGCCGGTGTGGCGGTTGGCCCAGCGGTTGCCGATGCCGAGCACCAGGTCGGATTCCAGCAGGGTGGCGTTGCCGTAGCGGTGCGAGGTCTGCAGGCCGACCATGCCGGCCATCTGCGGGTGGTCGTCGGGGATTACGCCCCAGCCCATCAGGGTCGGGATCACCGGGATGCCGGTCAGCTCGACGAATTCGCGGAAGCGCTCGGCGGCGTCGGCGTTGAAGATGCCGCCGCCGGCCACCAGCAGCGGGCGCTCGGCTTCGTCGAGCATGGCCAGGACCTTCTCGGCCTGGACCCGGGTGGCCTTCGGCTTGCTCACCGGGAGGGGCTCGTAGGCGTCGATGTCGAACTCGATCTCGGCCATCTGTACGTCGAACGGCAGGTCGATCAGTACCGGGCCGGGCCGGTCGCTGCGCATCAGCTGGAAGGCCTTCTGGAATACATAGGGGACCTGGGCCGGTTCCAGCACGGTGGTCGCCCACTTGGCCACCGGCGCGGCGATGCTGGAGATGTCGACCGCCTGGAAGTCTTCCTTGTGCAGGCGGGCGCGCGGTGCCTGGCCGGTAATGCAGAGAATCGGGATGGAGTCGGCGGAGGCGGAGTAGAGGCCGGTGATCATGTCGGTGCCGGCAGGGCCGGAGGTGCCGATGCAGACGCCGATGTTGCCGGCCTTGGTACGGGTGTAGCCCTCGGCCATGTGCGAGGCGCCTTCGACGTGACGGGCCAGGACATGGTCGATGCCGCCGATCTTCTTCAGCGCGGCGTACATGGGGTTGATCGCGGCACCGGGGACGCCGAACGCGGTATCCACGCCTTCGCGGCGCATCACCAGTACGGCGGCTTCGATTGCTCTCATTCTGGCCATCGTTTTGTTCCTCGTTCTTATACTAATTGTGTACAAAAGTTGGAACGATTCTAGGCAGAGGGGGAGCGCAAGGTCAAGATGGGTTGTATACGCTTGAAAAAGCCGCTGAAATCCATTTTTTCATAATAAAAACAATTAGTTGTAATGCTTGTTAGCAGGCTTATAAAACCAGCGTTTGAAAAAATGTATACAAAATTATGTTCATATTGTTCTGGAATGTTGCTTTCGTAGGGCCGGTCGGCTACTAGATTGGGTACAAATTTTCGAACGCGCCCGCATAGCGGGTGGTTTCCCGATTTCTAGCCTTAACAACTCGAGAGGAACGACCATGACCACCATCAGTCTGGAAACCGCGCTGGGCATTACCCGCCAGGCGCTGGCGGTGGGGCGCGAGCTGTCCACCGCGCCCCTGACCATCGCGGTGCTCGATGCTGGCGGCCACCTGGTGGCGCTGCAGCGCGAGGACGGCGCCAGCATGCTGCGACCGCAGATCGCCATCGGCAAGGCCTGGGGCGCCGTGGCCCTGGGCAAGTCGTCGCGGCTGCTGGCGGCGGATGCGCAGCAGCGGCCTTCGTTCATTTCCGCGGTGAACACCCTGGCCCATGGCAATCTGGTTCCGGCGCCGGGCGGGGTGCTGATTCGCAACGACAAGGCAGAGGTGGTCGGCGCGGTCGGTATCAGCGGCGATACCTCGGATATCGACGAGCAATGCGCGATCCAGGGCGTGCTGGCGGTCGGGCTGGTGCCCGACGCCGGTTGAGCTTGCGGCCCGCTCACCAGGACCGGGCCTTCGCTCCCTTCTTTAGGTAGCGTACGCCGCCATCCACCAGGCTCTCCGTGCCATACCTGCAGCGGGGCTCGTTCGAGGCCAGGAATAGCGCGGCACTGGCGATCTCCAGCGGCTCCCCCAGGCGTCCCGGCCAATCTTCTCCCTCAGCGCCTGGGTGGCCTCGACATCGGTAGCGGCTTTGTCCAGCGCTGGCGTCCGGGTTGGCCCCGGGTTCAGGGCGTTGACCCGGATACCGCGCTCGAGCAACTCCGCCGATAGCGTCCAGGCGAGGTGTATGCGGAGCTGCCGCCGCGGGTCGAATACCGCGTCACGCCGCTCGGTGCGAAGCCGGCGCTGGGGCGGGTCAGAGCGGCAGCGGCCGAAGCCGGCCGGCGCTCTTGCCGGATTGCCCGTCGGGCGTGCAGCCTTTCAGGACCAGGCGGGTGATGGTTTCCACCGCAGCGTCGTAGTCGGCGTCGCTGAGCTGTTCCTTGCCGGTGACGATGGAAATCTGCCAATCGAAGTCGGCATAGGTCTGGGTCGCCGCCCAGATGGCGAAGAGCAGGTGATGCGGGTCCACCGGGGCGAGCTGGCCACGGTCGATCCAGGTCTGCAGGCAGGTGACGTTGCGCTGGGCCTGGGCGTTCAGTTCGTCGAGGTATTCCTTCGGCAGGTGCGGCGCGCCGTGCATGATCTCGCTGGCGAAGACCTTGGAGGCATGCGGCAGCTCGCGGGAGATGCGGATCTTCGAGCGGATGTAGGCGGGCAGGGCGAGCAGCGGGTCGTCTTCCACGCGGAACGGCGCCGACGCTTGCAGCAGCGGCTCGACGATGCTTTCCAGCACGCAGCGATAGAGGTTTTCCTTGGACTGGAAGTAGTAGTAGACGTTGGGCTTGGGCAGGCCGGCGCGGGCGGCGATGTCGCTGGTCTTGGTCGCCGCGAAGCCCTTGTCGGCGAATTCCTCGCTGGCGGCGCGGAGGATCAGGCGCTTGTTGCGCTCGCGGATGCTGGTCATCAGTCCTTGTTCTTCATTGCTGCAACGGCGGCAGGAAGCCGAGGATGGTAGCACCCGCCCGGAGCGCCCCTCAAGCAAGGTGCGAGCGAGGCGGAGGCCCGGGAAATCCTGACCCGCCGGTTCATTTGCCCTATACATTTTCCGGTATTTGGAGTATTCGTTAGGGGTATCGAGTCGCCCGCTCGCACTCACCCACCGAGCGCCGGGCGAGCCCCCCGGAACAGAACGAGTCACTATGTCCGATTCCCGCCTGGTCGATCCCTTCGGCCGTCGCATCACCTACCTGCGCCTGTCGGTGACGGATCGCTGCGACTTCCGCTGCACCTACTGCATGAGCGAAGACATGCAGTTCCTTCCCCGCGACCAGGTCCTCAGCCTGGAAGAACTGTACGCGGTGGCCGACGCCTTCATCGGCCTCGGCGTGCGGCGCATTCGTATCACCGGCGGCGAGCCGCTGGTGCGCAAGGGCATCACCGGCCTGCTGGCACGCCTGGGGCAGCGTGCGGAACTGGAAGACCTGGCGATCACCACCAACGGTTCGCAACTGCGCGAGCGCGCCGCCGAGCTGAAGGCCGCCGGCGTCCGCCGCCTCAACGTCAGCCTCGACTCGCTGCAGCGCGAACGCTTCGCCGCCTTCACCCGTAGCGATCGCCTGGAGCAGGTGCTGGACGGCATCCAGGCGGCGCGCGAAGCCGGTTTCGAGCGGATCAAGCTGAACTGCGTGGTACAGAAGGGCCGCAACGACGACGAGATCCTCGACCTGGTCGAGTACGCCCTGGCCAACCAGTTGGACATCAGTTTCATCGAGGAAATGCCGCTGGGCAGCATCACCAGCCACCGTCGCGAACTGACTCTCTGCACCAGCGACGAAGTCCGGGCGATCATCGAGCGCCGCTGGCCGCTGACCCCGAGCCTGGCGCGCAGCGGCGGGCCGTCGCGGTATTACCAGATCGGCGACGAGCCCAGCCGGATCGGCTTCATCTCACCTCACAGCAATAATTTCTGCGGCGACTGCAACCGCGTGCGCGTCACCGCCGAGGGCAAGCTGGTGCTCTGCCTCGGCCACGAGGGGGCGCTCGACCTGCGCGAACTGCTGCGCAGCCATCCCGGCGACCGCGAGCGCCTGAGCGCGGCACTGGTGGCGGCGCTGAACCTGAAGCCGGAGCGGCATCACTTCGACGCCCAGGAGCAGGTCCAGGTGCTGCGTTTCATGAGCATGACCGGCGGCTGACGGTATCCTCCTGGGGCGATGGCACCAACGGCGCCATCCGCCGCTTCCTCTCCCATGCCACCCGGGCGACCGTGTTCCGGCACGCACCGCTCGCTGCCCCGTCCCGGGAAAAGCGACGCGGCGCAACGCCGAAACGCGGCGAAGACGTCATGCTGCCTGCCGCGCCAGCAAAGGAAAGCCTCCCATGCACCGGGTCCTGTTCATCTGCAGCCGCAACCGCCTGCGTAGTCCCAGCGCCGAACGGCTGTTCGCCGACTGGCCGGGCGTCGAGACCGATTCCGCCGGGCTGGCGGCGGACGCCGAGACGCCCCTGGAGCGCGAGCAACTGGAGTGGGCGACGCTGGTCGTCGTCATGGAGCGCCGCCACCGGCAGGCGCTGCTGCGCCGGCACGCCGCGGCGATGAAAGGCAAGCGCCTGGTCTGCCTGGATATCCCGGACGACTACGCCTACATGCAGGCGGAATTGCTGCATCTGCTGGAGCGCAAGGCGGGGCCTTTCCTTCGGCGGGACTGAGTGGTGCGGACCGCGAGCGGAAAAAAAGAAGCCGGACGAAGTCCGGCCCGAGGGAAGGGCGGACCGGGAGTGTCGCCGGTCCGCCAGGGAGTCAGGAGTGCTTGGGCGCCGGCGCGTGGCTGCCGCACAAGTGGCTGCGGTCGTTGCGGCTGAGGATGTTGAACAGCAGGTTCAGCACCACCGCCCAGATCGCGGTCATGGCGATGCCGCTATGGGTGATCGGCTCCATCCAGACCGGCAGGCGGGCGAAGAAGTCCGGGCGCACCACCGGCACCATGCCCATGCCGATGCTTACCGCCACCAGCAATTGGTTGCGGCGGTCGGTGATGTTGGCCTCGTGGAGGATCTGGATGCCGCTGGCGGCGACCATGCCGAACATGGCGATGCCGGCGCCGCCGAGTACCGCCGGCGGGATCGAGGCGACCAGGAAGGCGGCCTTGGGCAGCATGCTGAGGAGGATCAGGAAACCGGCGGCGGCCACCGTGACGTAGCGGCTGCGCACCCCGGTCATCTGCACCAGGCCGATGTTCTGGGCGAACGAGGAATGGGTGAAGGTGTTCAGGAAACCGGCGAAGAACGAGGCGCCGGCGTCGCAGAGCAGGCCGCGGCGCAGTTCGGTCGGGGTGATCTCGCGGCCGGTGATCTTGCCCAGGGCGAGGAACATGCCGGTGGACTCGACGAAGATGATCACTACCACCAGGCACATCGACAGGATCGGTGCCAGGTCGAAGGTCGGCGCGCCGAAGTGCAGCGGGGTGACGATGTCGAACCAGGGGCGCTCGGCCAGACCGCCGAGGTCGACCATGCCCATGCCGCCGGCGATCGCGTAGCCCAGGCCCATGCCCATCAGCACCGAGATGTTGACCCAGAAACCGCGCATGAAGCGGTTGATCAGGAGGATGGTGCAGAGCACCAGGCTGGAGAGGAACAGGAAGTGCAGGGAGCCGAAGTCTTCCGCGCCCTTGCCGCCGCCGGCCCAGTTGATCGCCACCGGGAACAGGCACATGCCGATCGAGGTGATCACCGTGCCGGTCACCAGCGGTGGGAAGAAACGCACGATGCGCGACATGAAGGGGGCGATGAGCATGCCGAAGAAACCGGCGGCGATGGTCGCGCCGAAGATCCCGGTGATGCCCACGCCGGGCATCCCGGCCATCGCCACCATGCTGCCGACGGCGGCGAAGCTGGCGCCCATCATCACCGGCATGCGGATGCCCATCGGGCCGATGCCCAGCGACTGGACCAGGGTGGCGATGCCGGCGACCAGCAGGTCGGCGTTGATCAGGAAGGCGATTTCCTCGCGCGAGAGGCCGGCCGCCTGGCCGACGATCAGAGGCACGGCGACGGCGCCACCGTACATCAGCAGCACATGCTGGAAGCCCACCAGCAGCAGCTGCGTCAGCGGCAGGCGCTGGTCTACGGGCGAGTCGGGGATGCGGCGATCAGTTACCACGGACATGCAACACCTCAGGCGTTTTTATTGTTGTCAGTCGCAGGCGGACACCGGAAAAGGCAGGTTCCGGCGGCCGGGTATTTCTGGCCGAACATCCACCCCAGGCTTCAGGGCGATGCGGTGGGGTGTTTTATATCCCCGTTGTGTGCTCGATTCAATCGATTTTTTGTATACAAAGTAATTTTTTGTAGTTGACCAATCGGTCTACTACAGGCTTTCCAGAGCTGCTTCCACTGTATCCATAGCGCTGGCGCCGGCTACCCCCGGGACGCCCGGCGGTGTACGACATTGGTCGGATAGCCGACGTGCTCTAGCCGCTGGGAGTTTTCAGCGACCCCTACCTCAGTGAGCACAAGCCCGGTGCAGCAAGGCCTTGAACCCTGTCGCCCGGGATCAGCCATGGGGCTTTGCGGAACGCCTGCTTGCATTGGCGACTACAAGCAGCGACGTGCGCGAGAGCAACCGGCTATCTGAGCGCCAGTAGATCCTGGCGGCAATGGAGACGCTCAACGAGCAAAGAGAATGCCGCCAGCACTTGCTGGAGTGCACAACGGCAGACTGGCCAACGGCCAAGGCTCTGGGCAGGTCATGCTGGACAAGAAGCCGGCGGAGTTTTCCTGAGCGTTCTACAGGAGAGGCACGAAGGAGGTCGCCGAAGTCGTTCGGCATATCGAACGTCCCCCTTTTTCAGTTTTCGGCAGCGCCCAACGGGCCACTGGCAATCAGGCTGGCACCACAAGCTGTTTTCATCCCATGTAGCGCGACCGGGACCCCATTCACATCCAGCAGGGCGCTACCTTCGGTAATGGGGAAGGTTCCCTTGCACAAGGGGCAAACCACTTGGTGGCCTACACCGGCCATCGGCTTGCCGTTGAGGTCGGTCTGGCCGAACGCTTCAATCACCGTGCCTCCATGGCTGGTGGTGTCGCCAAGGCGAATGATGTCCATCGCGGGTCGCTCCTATAGGTCGTCCAGCCAGCTGTCTTTCGGCTTCAGGCTGGAGAGGAATTCCTCGTAGACATAGTCATCACCGAGCGTTTGGCCGCCAGGCGTAGCGGGTTTCGGAGCAGGGGAAGGACCGGCATTTCCGCCACGTGGCGATGAAGACGTCGGGCGCACGCGAATCGAATCGACAATGGTGTCCCACAGTTCCAATGCTTCTTTATCCGATTTGAAGGCAGGGGGCGGTGGTTTACCGTTTTCATTGCTGCGTTCCAGTACCGCCAGTCCCGCAGTAAGATTGGGCTCGGTTAGCGATTCCTCCTTGCCTTGAACCTCCCACATGAATGTGTAGGCGCGCTGTCCCTTGTTGCTTCCCGCAACCAAGTACTCCTCTCCCGGAAGGCGCCCCACAGGGTGCTTCCCCTTTCTCAATCTCTCGACTCCAGCAACCGTAGCGAGCATGTTCTGCACGAAGCCGTCGACTCGCTCAAGAAGGCTGTTTAGCTCAGATCCCGTGGAGGAGCGGAATTCAAAGCGCGCACCAGGGTGATTGGGAAAGGTAACACCTACACCAAACTCTTCATCTTGAAAACTATCCCCTGCAATATAGGCATGATCAATGCAAAAGCCCGGCTCAGTTGGAGCTTCTTTGGGCTCGCGAGAGCGAAGGCTTCGGGATATATCATTGATAACTTCCTCCCCTTCCTTCTCTTTGTCGTGAGTAACTTCTCCTGAGTATAGAAAAACCTCTCCCTTGGGATGAGCCACAAAATATGAGTCAACCCTATAAGAAAGCAAACTAGCATTCGAATCCCAAGACCACAGGCTAATGGCTCCAGCCTTGTCTTCCGCCCTCCGAACAAACATGCTCTCCTTTGTTTTTTTATGAATGCCATTCCGTAACTCTTGCTCGCGATGGGCAATCCTGGCTGCTAGCTCAGCAGGTGTGCCATCTAGCCGTTGGATGTTGTCGCCCCATAGATAGTATCCGGCGTTAATTATCGCGTCAGGCGGCAGGTCAATCAGAAAGCGACCAAAGCAATGAGTGATCCATCCGGTCTTGTCCATGGAAGGGCTCCGAGAAGAAGAAAACGAAGTGCAACTGGTCATGCTGGACAAGACCACCAACCCAAGTACAGCAAGCAACCGACGGGGATGCATCATGTCCCTCCTTTGTCATTAGGATGCCAATCCGCCAACTGGGTGATTTTGATCACACCATATAGCGCTGCCCATTGGGCACGAGCATCGTTGTAACTGTCCTGGTGCTCATAGCCCCGTTTGGTATTGGCCTGTCCCTTGCCCTTGCTGCCATGCCGAAAGCTGGCCTTGACTCCTGCCAGGGCAGGGGCCTGGCCGGAGTCGGTTGGTACCGTTTCGTCACCTCCGCTGCCGGAAGCGTCCAGTGGATTTCCCGCCTCCAGCGGACCCTGCACTATGGTGGGCAAGCCCCGGCGGAACCAACTGTTGTAAGTGCCGTTCTCATCGTCGTTGAGTGTGGCGCCAGGGGTTTCCAGAGGGGTCGGGTCACCTTTCCAGATCAAATCACGCCAACTATGGCGGCTATCGTCAGCGCCGTAATGAACATAGGTTTCTACGTGGTAGCCCGCCGTAGCCAATTCATTATGAATGTCAGCAATAGCATCAATTTTTTTCTCAAAAATTACCCTAGGATTTTTCTTTTTATTTTCAGTGTTTGATAAATCTAGATATTGTGCATTTTGTTCAGGCACCAATCCATACCACGTAGAGCTCTTGTATATCTCTTCATAAGGATTCTGGTTCTGCGGATAAGCCCGAGGCTTTCCATCGATATCCTTGAGTACCTGGCCTTGCGCGTCGCACAGAAACAGCCAGGGACGTCCTTCCCGGTATTCGGCGCTAGGGGCCAACTCCAGCGCGCCGGCCGAGTTGGCGACAACGGCTGTCACTTCACCGGCATTTCGTCCCAGCACGACCTGTGCGATACCTTCATAGCCACAACGCATATGATGGTAGATGGTCGAGGAACCCGTCGCAGGTTGCACGCCATGCACCACCCCCAATACGCGCTCATAGCCGTGCAACTGCGTCAAGGCACGCGCCACCAACCCTCCCATCGAGTGGGTGACCAGAATGACTTTCATACGACTCATTTGCTCGGGATCGAGACCATACTCCTTCTGGTAGAAGGGCCACACCGTGTTCTCGATGTAGTCGCGTACATCCAGCGCCGACTGCCGATTGGACTGTAGCCAGTTATAACCGGCGCACCAGACGTCGAACTGGTATCGGCTGGCCTTGAGCAATTCCTCTTCATCGATCGGCCCAACCTTTCCCTGCTCCTCACCCTGATCTGCAGGAGGAGAGAGGGCTTCGTCATTCCACCATGCCTGGAGTTCCCTACGGCTGACGATGTTATCCAGTCGCCTCTCCATTAATCCCATGACGGGGTTGTACGCACTGCGCATGACCTTGCCCCAGCCGCGCAGGCGGGCAGCGTCTTCATCCAGGCCAGACTGGCCGACATCGATCGTGCCTTGGTCATCGACTTCCACTCTCTCGGCTCTCAGAAGTTTTTGACGGACCTTTGGGCCCCTCCAGGCCCAAGTCCACAACGCACCAAACGAGGCAGCGAAGTCTCCCAGAGGCCACAGACCATTTGGCGGCCTCCAGACCTCGCTTTTATCTGCCTTGTTGCGCAGGTTGGTTCCCATGATCCCCGGAATGAAGATCACCGGCAGGGGAGCGGTCTGCCGAACCAGTGCCACCTTTTCGCTCTGGTTGTCGGTACGGGTCAACTGCGCCTTGTAGACAGGCCGTCCCAGACTGTCGCGAGAGCGAGGGATGATCACATCCTGATTCGGCTCGGGCGGTTCGCTGCTCATGTGTTGGACTCCGTGTCGCTGTTGTGACTGCCCTTGCCCAGGATGCGTATCTGCACCGGGTCCATGGCCAGGTGTTGTTGCTTGGGTAAACGGCCCTGGCTGTCGGTCATCAGTTTCACCACACCACCATCGCCTCGTATCACTTCAACGGCGATATTGGGTAACGGCTCCAGCGTGGCTTCGTCGCGCAGGACATATCGGTCATCGAACGGTGTCGAATCCCAGGCGTTGAAGCTGGTCGATGCATGAGCGGGACCGACATGACTGTGCTTCGCCGCCTTGACCACGAAGTTGCCGGGCATGCCCAGCTCGATGTTGCCGCCCTTGAGGGTCAGGTAGGCGCC